>Ga0160436_1000001_pt1 | contig 774985 bp, 743 predicted proteins | sample HID1973M_E0MG_FD_108264 | JGI IMG/M metagenome (GOLD analysis project Ga0160436, IMG submission 108264) | Enriched mosquito-associated microbial communities from UW Madison campus, WI, USA - HID1973M_E0 MG | ecosystem: Host-associated > Arthropoda: Insects > Digestive system > Unclassified ...
CGGCTAACGGCAGGCGCATGAACGCCGATGACCGTCCCGAGGACGAAAACCCGCATCTCGACCGCCCGCTGCGATCGTTCGGCCGCATCAAGGCCCGCCCCATTAAGCCCCGCCAGGCGGCATTGATGGAGACCCTGCTGCCCGAGATCGCCGTGCCCGATCCCAAGGCCGGGCCGCTGGACCCCAAGACGATGATGCCCGAGGCGACCGAGGTCTGGCTGGAGATCGGCTTCGGCGGCGGCGAGCATATGGCCGCCCAGGCGGCGACGCGGCCCGACGCCTTGGTGATCGGCTGCGAGCCCTTCCTGAACGGCGTCGCCTCGGCCCTGCGTCACGTGGAAGAGGGCGGACTGAAGAACGTCCGCATCCATCCCGACGACGCACGCGACCTGGTCGACGCCCTGCCGGACGCCTCGATCGACCGGGTTCTGATCCTGTTCCCCGACCCCTGGCACAAGGCGCGCCACAACAAGCGCCGCCTGCTGCAGGACGAGACGGCCCAGGCCTTCGCACGCATCCTGAAGCCTGGCGGGACCCTGCGCTTCGTCACCGACTGGCTGGACTACGCCGAATGGGCTTTGGAACGGCTGAACCGCACGCCGGGACTGGAGCGGATCGGCGCGGCCGGCCAGGACTGGTTCGTCCCGCCTGCCGATCACGTCGTGACGCGCTACGAAGAAAAGAAGCTTGGCGACACGACCCCGGTCTTCCTTGAATATCGGCGCGTCGATTAGCAGCTAAGGGGTCGTTCCAACCGGACCTGAGCTCCATGGCCTTTTCGATCTACGACGCCTCGGCGCCCGTCTTCGTGCGTACGCTGAACAATCTGTCGGCCTTGCTCGACAAGGCGCTTTCTCAGGGGTTCGATGAGGCCGCCCTGATGGAGGCGCGTCTCGCCCCGGACATGAATCCGTTCCCAGCCCAGGTGCGCACGGCGGCGTTTTCGGCGCGGGCCTGCGTCGCCCGGTTGGTCGGACAGGAGTGGCCCAAGACGGACGATACCGAAGCGTCGTTCGCCGAGCTGAAGGCCACCATCGCTCTGTCGATCGCCTATATCGAAAGCGTGCCCCGCGACGCCTTCGAGGGCGCCGAGGCGCGCGAAGTGGTGCTGAAATTCCCCGGCGGGCAGCACGAGTTCAACGGCGTCGATTATCTGACCGGGTTTGCGCTGCCGAACTTCTTTTTCCACGTCACCATGACCTACGCCCTGTTGCGCGCGGCGGGCGTCGAGATCGGCAAGCGCGACTATCTGGGGCCGCGCTGACGGCGGGTTTGATCGCGGGGGGCTGACAACCCCTTTCGGTTGGCCTATATGGGCGCTCACATCGTTAGACCGGCGTCCAACGGCGTCGTTCCAAGCGGCGGCCCGGACGGACCGCCGCTTTTGTTTTGGATAGTCGTCGCTTGCGCGCAAGAACCGCCCAGGATCGCCAACTGCTGGACCTGATCGACCCCATCGCGGAGTCGTTGGGCCTGGACGTCGTGCGCGTGCGCCTGATGACCGGCTCCAAACGTCAGCGCCTCCAGATCATGGCCGAGCGGCCGTCCGACCACGACATCTCGGTCGAACAATGCGCCAAGCTGAGCCGCGCGGTGTCGGAAGTGTTCGACGCCGCCGACCCCATCCCCGGCGAATATATGCTGGAGGTGTCGTCGCCCGGCATCGACCGGCCCTTGACCCGTCCCATCGACTTCGACCTGTTCGAGGGCGAGGAGGCGCGTCTGGAAACGGACCGGATGATCGAGGGCCGCAAGCGGTTCAAGGGCGTGCTGGCCGGCTATGAGCACGGCAACGTTTTGATCGACCTGGACGGCGAGGACGACACCGCCCTGATCCCCTTCGACTGGCTGAGCGACGCGAAGCTGGTCCTGACCGACGCCCTGATGAAACGGGGCGCCGCCATTCGCGCCGCACGCGGCGAACCTGAAGACGACGGCCTTCCCGAAGGGGAAGCCTCCGACCTGACAACCGACACCACGACCCCTTCTGAGGACAACGCCTGATGGCCGTCACCGGTATTTCCGCCAACCGCCTCGAACTGCTGCAGATCGCCGAGGCTGTCGCCCGCGAGAAGAACATCGAGCGCGAAATCGTCATCGAGGCGATTGAAGAAGCGATCCAGAAGGGCGCAAAGTCGCGCTACGGCGCGCACCACGACATCCGCGCCAAGATCGACCACAAGACCGGCGAGCTGTCGCTGACCCGCCACGTCACCATCGTCGAAGACGACTGGATGCCGGAAGACGAGCTGGAAGAATTCAACGACAGCGCCATGGTGCGCCTGAAGGACGCCTCCAAGCGCGATCCGGAGGCGGTGGTCGGCAAGGAATACGTCGAGAACCTGCCGCCGTTCGAGTTCGGTCGCGTTCAGACCCAGATGGCCCGCCAGGTCGTGACCGGAAAGGTCCGCGAGGCCGAGCGCGCCAACCAGTACGAAGAGTTCAAGGATCGCGTCGGCGAGATCGTCAACGGCACGGTCAAGCGCGTCGAATACGGCAACACCATCGTCGACCTCGGCCGGGGCGAAGGCGTCATGCGCCGCGACCAGTCCATCCCGCGCGAAGTGTTCAACATCGGCGACCGAATCCGCACTTACATCTACGACGTCCGGCCCGAGGCCAAGGGCCCGCAGGTCATGCTGTCGCGCGCCCATCCGGGCTTCATGGCCAAGCTGTTCGCCCAGGAAGTGCCGGAAGTCTATGACGGCGTGATCGAGATCCGCGCCGCCGCCCGCGACAGCGGTTCGCGCGCCAAGATGGCCGTCCTGTCGAACGACAGCTCGATCGATCCCGTCGGCGCCTGCGTCGGCATGCGCGGCTCGCGCGTGCAGGCGGTGGTCGCCGAGCTGCAGGGCGAGAAGATCGACATCATCCAGTGGAATCCGGATGAGCCGACCTTCATCGTCAACGCCCTGGCCCCGGCCGAAGTCTCCAAGGTCGTGCTGGACGAAGAAGCCGGCCGCGTCGAAGTGGTCGTGCCGGACGAGCAGCTGTCGCTGGCCATCGGCCGTCGCGGCCAGAACGTCCGCCTGGCCTCGCAACTGACCGGCTGGCAGATCGACATCATCACCGAGGCTCAGGACTCCGAGCGTCGTCAGCGCGAGTTCGCCGAGCGCACCGGCCTGTTCCAGGAAGCCCTGGACGTCGACGAAGTCATCGCCCAGCTGCTGGTCACCGAAGGCTTCGCCACGGTCGAGGACCTGGCCTATGTCGATCCGTACGAAGTCTCCGAGATCGAAGGCTTCGACGAAGAGACCGCTGAAGAACTTCAGGCCCGTGCCCGCGAATATCTGGACAAGAAAGCCGCCGAGCTGGACGCCAAGCGCGTCGAACTGGGCGTCGAGGACGGCGTGCTTCAGGTGCCGGGCGTCACCCTGCCCATCGCCGTCGCCCTGGGCGAAGGCGGCGTGAAGACGGTCGAGGATCTGGCCGACCTGGCCACCGACGAAATCCGCGGCGGCTATGAGGTCAAGAACGGCGAGCGGGTGAAGGTCCCCGGCGTGCTGGAAAGCTTCAACCTGGCGCAAGAAGACGCCGAGCTGCTGATCCTGCAGGCGCGCGTGGCCGCCGGCTGGATCGACGCTTCGGAACTGCCGCAGCCCGAGCCGGAAGAGTACGAAGAAGAGGGCGACTACGCCGAGGGCGAATACGATCCGGACCAGGTGTTCGGCGACGCGCCTGCCGAAGACGACGCGGCCGAGGGCGAAGAGTCCGACGCCGAGCCGTCGAACGCGTGATGGGAGACCTGGCCACATATGAGCTTGCGCGACGCAACGATCGATAGAGAACGCCGGGACCTCGTCTCTCACGAGGTCATGGACGAATCTCGCCTGATCCGTTTCGTCGCCGGGCCCGATGGCCAGGTGGTCCCCGACCTGGGCAGGAAACTGCCCGGACGCGGCCTGTGGGTCGAAGCCAGCCGCGCCTCGGTCGAGGCGGCGGTCAAGAAAAACGGCTTCACCCGCGCGGCCAAGACCAAATTGACCGCCCCGGCCGACCTGGCCGATGTCGTCGAACGGCTGCTGGCAAGGCGCTGTCTCGACCAGCTGGGTCTTGCCCGGCGCGAAGGCGTTCTTATATCCGGCTTCGAGAAAACCGCGGCGAGCCTGCGTGCGGGCAAGGCCGCTTGGGTGCTGGAAGCCGCCGATGGCTCGGCCGACGGGCGCGGAAAGATCCTCGCCCTGGCCCGTCATCAGACCGCCAAGATCTGCGGCGCGTTCACGGCGGACGATTTGAGTTTGGCCCTTGGGCTGGAAAATGCGATACACGCCGTCCTGCTTGCGGGCGGACGCGCCGATCGGTGGACCATCGAGGTCGAACGACTGGCTGGATTTCGGCCGCTTCGCCCGCTTCACTGGGACGTTTCCAGGGTCGAGGACGGATCGGCGGGAGCACCCCCTACAGGGGCGAGCTGAGGATTTTAGCGGCCGAGGGCCTGTCTCCAAGGGCGGAGACGGGCTCACGGTCGTTCATGGGTATTAGATGAGGACGGCGGGCCTTTCCGCCCCGAGTAAAGCGACCGGATGAGCGACGAAAACGACAAGACCAACCAAGGCCAGGGCAACACGGGCGGCACGCCGTCCCAGACGGGGCCGCGCGCTCCGCTGAGCCTGAAGCCGCGCGTTGTGGGATCGGTGCCGACCGGCACCGTGAAGCAGAGCTTCAGCCATGGCCGATCCAAGACGGTGGTGGTCGAGACCAAGCGCCGCGCCGGCGCCGGCGGACCGCAACGTCCGCAGGGCTTCGACGTCGCGCGTCCTCAACAGGCCGCCCAGGCGCCGCGTCCGCAAGGTCCGCGTCCGTCGCAACCCGCGGGCGGCGCCCTCTCGGCCGAGGAGCAGGAAGCCCGCCGTCGCGCCATCGCCCTGGCCACACAAGCGAACGCCGCCAAGGCTGACGCCGCCGCCGCCGCCAAGGCCGCCGCAGACGCCGCAGCCCGCGAACAGGCCGCCGCCACCGAACGCGCCGCCCAGGCCGCTCGCGACGAGGCCGCCGCCGCCAAGGCCGCCGCAGAAGCCGCACGCGCCGAAGCCGCCAAGCTGACAGCGGCTGCGCCTGTCGCCCCGGCCAAGCCCGCACCCAAGCCGGCCGCGCCCGTCGCCGCCGCGCCTGCGCCTGTCGCGCCGACCTCGGCGCCTGCGACTTCGGCCCCGGCTGCGCCCGCCCGTCCGGCCGCTCCGGCCCGCCCGGTGGTCAACTTCGGCCAGCGCGTGCCCAAGCCCGGCAATCCCCAACGCGCCGCGCCCGAGCGTCCGGCCTTCGGCGGCCGTTCGGCCCGCGAGCAGGCGATGGGCGGCGGCGATCGCGCCTATTCGGACCGCCCGCAGAGCGATCGCCCCCAAGGCGACCGTCCGCAGGGCGCCCGTCCCGGACCTGGCGGTCAGCGTCCGCAAGGCGCCAAGCCGGCCGAGCCCGTCCGCTATTCGGCCCTGAATCCGCGTCCGGCGCCAGGCGCCGCCCGTCCCGGCGGCGCGCGCACCGGCCCTGGCGGACGTCCGACCCCGAACGCCCCGCCGGCCGAGGCCAATGTTCTGCGTCCCGCCCGAGCGCCCGGCGCCGGCTTCGGTCGTCCGGCCGGCCGTGACGACGATCGCGAGAAGCGCTTCTCCGACGCCGGCAAGGCCGTCAGCCGTACGCGTGGCGAGCCCAAGCGCCGCGAAGGCCGCATGACCATCCAGTCCGTGGTCGGCGACGGCGACGCCGCCGAGCGGATGCGCTCGCTGGCCTCGGTCCGCCGTGCTCGCGAACGTGAGAAGGAAAAGCGCAAGGGCGGCTCGACCGATGCGCCCAACCGTCCGCGTGAAGTCGTCATTCCCGACGTCATCACCGTGCAGGAGCTGTCCAACCGGATGGCCGTTCGCGGCGTCGACATCATCAAGTTCCTGATGAAGCAGGGCCTGATGATGAAGATCAACGACGTGATCGATTCCGATACCGCCGAACTGGTGGCTGAAGAGTTCGGCATGGCCGTCAAGCGCGTCTCGGAATCCGACATCGAAACCGGCTTCCTGGGCGAGGCCGACGATGCGGACGCTTCCGACACCCGCGCGCCGGTCGTGGCCATCATGGGCCACGTCGACCACGGTAAGACCTCGCTGCTTGACGCCCTGCGCACGACCGACGTCGCAGGCGGCGAAGCCGGCGGCATCACCCAGCACATCGGCGCCTATCAGGTTCGCCTGCCGGACGACCAGAAGGTCACCTTCCTGGACACCCCGGGCCACGCCGCCTTCTCGGCCATGCGGGCGCGCGGCGCCAATGTGACCGACATCGTGGTTCTGGTCGTCGCCGCCGACGACGGCGTCATGCCGCAGACCATCGAAGCCATCCAGCACGCCAAGGCCGCTAACGCGCCCCTGATCGTGGCGGTCAACAAGATGGATAAGCCCGGCGCGACGTCGCAGAAGGTCGTCAACGAGCTGCTGCAGTACGAAGTCATCGCCGAAAGCCTGGGCGGCGAGACCCAGATCATCGAGGTCTCGGCCAAGGAGCGGATGAACCTCGACGGCCTGCTGGAAGCCATCCTGATCCAGGCCGAGGTCATGGACCTGCGCGCCAACGCCGATCGCTCGGCCGAGGGCGTGGTCATCGAGGCCAAGCTGGACAAGGGCCGAGGTCCGGTCGGCACCGTGCTGGTCAAGCGCGGCACGCTTAAGCGCGGCGACATCGTCGTCGCCGGCGGGTCGTGGGGCAAGGTTCGCGCCCTGCTGAACGAGCGCAACGAGCAGCTGACCGAAGCCGGTCCGTCGGTCCCGGTCGAAATCCTCGGCCTGGACGAGGCGCCCTCGCCGGGCGACGTCTTCGCCGTGGTGGAATCCGAAGCCCGCGCCCGCGAGCTGACTGAATACCGTCAGCGGGTGAAGCGCGAGAAGGCCCAAGTGTCGGGCGGCTCGGTCTCGCTGGTCGACATGATGGCCAAGCTGGGCTCCAAGAAGGCCTCGGAACTGCCGGTCGTCATCAAGGCGGACGTGCAGGGTTCGGCCGAAGCCATCATGGGTTCGCTGGACAAGATGAGCACCGACGAGGTGCGCGCCCGCACGGTCTATTCCGGCGCCGGCGGCATCACCGAGAGCGACGTCAACCTGGCCAAGTCGGCCGGCGCGCCGATCCTCGGCTTCAACGTCCGCGCCTCGAAACAGGCGCGCGATCTGGCCGACCGCGAGGGCGTCGAGATCCGCTACTATTCGATCATCTACGACCTGCTGGACGACATCAAAGGCGTGCTGTCCGGCATGCTGGCGCCGCTGCAACGCGAAACCTTCTTGGGCAACGCTGCTGTCCTTCAGGTGTTCGACATCTCCAAGATCGGCAAGATCGCCGGTTGCCGGGTGTCGGAAGGCGTGGTCCGCAAGGGCGCGCGCGTCCGCATCATCCGCGACGACGTCGTGGTGCTGGAGCTGGGCACGCTCAACACGCTCAAGCGCTTCAAGGACGAGGTCAACGAGGTCACGGCCGGCCAGGAATGCGGCATGCAGTTCCAGGGCTTCCAGGACATCAAGGAAGGCGACTACATCGAGTGCTTCACGGTCGAAGAGATCAAGCGCACGCTGGACTAGCTCCTCGTCGCGAGCACGAAGAAACCAAGGCCCGGAACTCAGGTTCCGGGCCTTTTCTTTTGCGGTCCGGACGTGATGCTTTCGACAGTGTTCGTTCGCGCTTCGCGAATGAACGAGGGTGGTCGTTGGCGAACGGCGGCCGTTCATCGCCGCAAGCGCGGTGGTGAAGGGCAGGGGACGACGGCACGGTCTGGTCATCGAGGGCCGGTCGTCGGTCCTTCCACTGACACAGGACACGCCGTCATGAAGACCGTCGCCGCCATCGCTCCCGTTCTCGTTCTCGCCGCCGCCCTCACCGTTGCGGCGCCGGCCGCACCCGCCTTTGCGGCCGATTTGACCGTCGCCTTCCCGAGCGCGGCGCCCCAAGGCCAGATCATGGTCGCCGTCTTCAACAGCGAGGCCAACTATGGCGGCGAGGGTCAGCCGGCCCAGGTGGCCATGCTGGACGCCGCAGACGGTCAGACCAGCATCACCTTCGACGGCCTGCCGGACGGAGACTATGCGGTGCGCGCCTTCCACGACCTGAACGGCGACGGCAAGATGAACACCAATCCCTTCGGCATGCCGGTCGAGCCGTTCGCCTTTTCCAACAACGCCGTCGGCAATATGGGACCGGCCTCGTGGGAACGGGCCAAGTTCGCCGCCTCCGGCGTGACGACCCAGTCGATCGACCTGAAGTAAGCGACGAAAGCCGGAGCTCGATCATGACCCCCTCACGCCGTTCTTTCCTGATGGGCGCCGCCGCCCTCTCGGCCGCGGTCGCTACGCCCGAGATGGTGCGCGCCGCCGCGGCCCTAGACGCCGTCGCCGCGACGAAGGCCGACTGGGCGCTGGCGATCCAGGACGTCGAAGGCGACATCGCGCGCCAAACGATGCGCCTGGTCCACGGCCGGGCGCCGGCGGAGTTGCAGGGCGCGCTTTACCGCAACGGACCGGCCAAATTCCGGCGGCCAGGCCGGTCGGCGACCCACTGGTTCGACGGTGACGGCATGATGCGCGCCTTCCGCATTCAGGACGGCCAGGCGACGCTGGAAGCGCGGTTCGCCGACACGCCCAAGCGCCGCACCGAAACGGAACTGGGCGCGGTGGTCACGCCCGGCTTCGGCACCAAAGGCGACGGCCGCGCCCGCATCGGCTCGAACGACGACGCCAATGCCGCCAACACCGCCGTCATGGTCGCCGGCGATCAGGTCTGGGCGCTGTGGGAAGGGGGATCGCCGCTGGCCCTGTCGGCGTCGGACCTGTCGACGCGCGATTTCGTCACCCTGCGCGATGACCTGAAAGGCATGCCGTTCCAGGCCCACCCGCGCTACGCCCCCGACGGCTCGATCTGGAACGTGGGTTCGGCGGGCGATCAGGCCGTCATCTGGCATCTGCGCGCTGACCGTAGCCTGAGCGACGCGCAGGTCGTGCCCCTGCCGCGCGCCAGCTATATGCACGACTTCACCGCCACCGCCCGGCACGTGATCCTGGTGCTCCAGCCCTGGGTGTTCGCGACCCACGCCATGCCGGTGACCGCAGGCCTGACCTGGCGACCCGAGATGGGGACGCAGGTCCTTGTGCTGGACAAGGACGACCTGTCGAAGCGCCGCCTTTATGAGTTGCCGGGCTTCTTCCACTTCCACCTGGGCGACGCCTGGGCCGAGCGCGACGGCACGATCCGCTTCGATGTCGCGGCCAGCGGCGATCCGCGCTTCGCGGTCGATGGCGCGCGGGTTCTGGTGGACGGGCATGGGGTCGTTCCGGGCGATCCGGCGAAACTGGCGCTGATCACCCTGCGGCCGGATGGACGCGCCGACATGACCTACAGCGATGTCGTCGGCGAATTCCCGAAAGCGGACCCGCGTCGTGCAGGACTGAAGCGCAGCCTGACCGCCCATACCTCCGGCGAGACACGCGGCCGGCCCCTGCCGACGGGACTGGCGGTCCACGACTGGGACAGCGGTCGCTCGCACGCCTTCGAATTCGGCGTGCATCAGGTGGTCGAGGAGGCGGTCTTCGTGCCCAAGCCCGGCGCGACGGCGGAACGGGACGCCTGGCTGGTCGGACCGTCGGTCAATCTGAAGGATGGGCGGACGGAACTGCACGTCTTCGACGTGGCGCGGATCGAGGACGGCCCGGTCGCGACCTGGCAGGCGGACGTGGCCCTGCCAGCGGGCTTCCACGGCGTGTGGGCAGGATAGGGCCGCCCGGGCACAACCTTTGCGGGCCTTCACGGTTCGAAAAGGCTGACGTGCCAAGGTGAGACCATGACCCCCGTCCAAACGCCCGCCGACCTTCGCCCCATCACCGCCCTGCGCTTCGGCGCGGCCATGTGGGTCGCCGTCTACAGCTTCTGGGAGAACCTGGCGGGCGCAGGTCAGTCGGGTCTCGTCGCCAAGGGCTACCTGGGGGTCGAGCTGTTCTTCGTCCTTTCCGGCTTCATCCTCAGCCACGTCTATCTGGCGGCGGCGGGGGAGAAGCGGTTCTCGTACCGCGCGTTCCTGTGGGCGCGGATCGCGCGCGTCTATCCGCTGCATATCGCCACGCTGATCGGCGTGGGACTGCTGGCGGCCGCCGCCTTGTTCGCCGGCATGAGCGTGGACGCCAATGTGCTGAGTTGGACGTCGCTGCCCGCCAACCTCTTCATGGTTCACGCCTGGGGGCTGGCGCCGGTCGCGGGCTGGAACCATCCGTCCTGGTCCATCTCTGCGGAGTGGTTCGCCTATCTCTGCTTCCCGCTGTTCGCCTTCGTCTTCTGGCGTCTGCGTCATCGGCCGATCGCGGCGGTGGTCGGGGCTGCAGCCTTCCTGGTCATCCTCTATTTCGCGTTCGAGCAACTGGCCGGCTTCGCCCTGACCGAGGCGACGATCCGCTGGGGCGCGTTCAGGATCGTGCCGTGCTTCGCCCTGGGCTGCGCCCTCTATCTCGTTTATCGCCGAGCGCCGTTGAAAGCGCCGTGGCTGTGCGCTGCCGTCTCGTTCGGCCTGATGGTGCTCAGCGCCGCGCTCGGCCTATGGGACGGCGTCACGGTTCTACTGGCCGGCGCCCAGATCCTGTCGCTGGCTTCGCTGCCCAACGCGCGCGCCGGATGGCTGGCTTCAAAGCCTGCCGTCTACCTCGGCGAGATCAGCTATTCGGTCTATATGGTCTGCGTGCCGTGGAAGCTTCTGGCGGTCGGTCTGGCCGCCAAACTGTTCGACGCCCCGGACAAGCAGCTTCAAATTTTCGTGTGGTTGGCGATCCTGGCCCTTCTGCCGGTTGTCGCGGCTGTCTCCTATCATCTGGTCGAACGCCCGGCGCGTAAGGCTCTCAGAGACATGGCCGACAGGCGCGCCAAGCGTCACGACAAGGTTTCAGAAGGAAATATGAAGCACGGCGATATGCCGAAACAACTTGCGACAGGGCGTGATCCCGTGGCCTAAAGGGCGCTTCCAAAGGCGGGTCGGGATACCCCAGTATGACGAAACGGCTCAAAGCCGCCGCGGTTGCGGCGACACTCGGTTTTTTTGCGCTGGGCGCCGTTCCCTCCACCGCAAAGGCTGATGAGCCCTATTGGCAGTGCGTGACCTTCGCGCGCATGTTCTCCGGCATCAACATCTTCGGCGACGCCTGGACCTGGTGGCGTCAGGCCGCCGCCAACTTCCGCACTGGCAAGGCCCCGGAAACCGGCTCGGTTCTGGTCTTCCGCCCCGAGGGCCGCATGAGCCGGGGCCACGTCGCCGTTGTCTCCGATATCCTGACCGACCGCGTCGTGCGCGTGACCCACGCCAACTGGGGCGGCAGCCGCGGCAAGGTCGAAGAGAACGTCACCGTCGTCGACGTTTCGCCCTCCAACGACTGGTCGCAGGTCAAGGTCTGGTACAATCCGATCAACGATCTGGGCACGACGGTCTATCCGACCTACGGCTTCATCTACAAAGGCGCCCGCGACGCCTTCGACGCCGGCCGTCAGATCGCCGCCAACGTCTCGGCCCAAGGCCAGCATTAACGGCCGGCGCCAAGCTTGCACCGCCCGCCATCGCGGGCGATAGGCGGGCATGACCCAATCCAGCAACATCACCTACGCCGGCTATCTGGCGTTGGACGACCTGCTTTCGACCCAGCACCCGCTGTCGGATCAGCACGACGAAATGCTGTTCGTCGTCATTCATCAGACCAAGGAACTGTGGCTCAAGCAAATCCTGCATGAGACGGCCCTGGCCCAGTCGATGGTGCGTGCCGGCGACTTGGTCCCGGCCTACAAGAGCCTTGCGCGCGTCAGCCGTATCCAGGCGGTGATGACCCACAGCTGGGACATTCTGTCGACGATGACGCCGTCGGACTATCTGCGGTTCCGAGGGTCGTTGGGGTCATCGTCCGGCTTCCAGAGCGACCAGTTCCGACGTTTCGAAGCCATGCTGGGCCTCAAGGACGCCAGCTTCCTGAAGTTCCACGAAGACCGCCCCGAGGCCCTGGCCGCGCTTCAGGCCGCCATCGCCGCGCCAAGCCTTTACGATGACGCCTTGGCCCAACTGGCAAAGGCCGGTCTACCGGTGCCCGCCGAGGTGCTGAACCGCGACGTGACCCAGCCCTATGAACCGTCAGAGGCCGTCGAGGCGGCCTGGCTGGAGGTCTATCGTGACACCGAGCGGTGGTGGGTCCTGTATCAGCTGGCCGAGAAGCTGGTAGATCTGGACGACGCCCTGCTGACCTGGCGGCACAAGCATGTCGTCACGGTCGAACGGATCATCGGTCGGCGTCGCGGCACGGGCGGAACCGAAGGCGCAGCCTATCTGGCCTCGACCCTGACCAAGCGCTGCTTCCCCGAGCTGTGGTCGCTTCGCACCAAACTTTGATGTCGCAGGCGGCAACCTTCGCCGCGCCGGACCATTTCGCCGTTTGACCGCAACAGCGGAAGGAATGGACGAGATGAGCAACCCCAACGCCCACGACATCAAGGTTCTGAACGGCCTGATCGAAACGACGCTGGACAGCGCGGACGGCTATCGCGAAGCCGCCGAACAGACGCAAGACCCGCACTACCGCACCCTGTTCGAGCGTCGCAGCGCCGAACGCCAGCAGGTCGTCGACGACCTGTCCGCCGCTGTGCGGGGCCTGGGCGGCGATCCCGAGTCCGATGGATCGATCCTCGCCAAGGCGCACCGCGCGTTTCTGGACGTCAAACACGCCCTGATGCGCAACGACGATTCCGTCGTCGGCTCGATCAACTCGGGCGAAGGGTTCATCGCCAACAAGTACGAGAAGGCGCTGGAAGACACCGGCATTTCCGCCACCACACGCGAGACGATCCGTCGGGCCTATGCGGCGGTGAAGACCGAGCATGAGCAGATGGAAGCTCTGAAACACAGCCTCGAAGGCCAGCGCGACGCGGCCAATCCCTTGTTCCCGCAGTAATCCCGGCCTGACGGAATTGAAAAAGGCCCCGGCGTCTCCGCCGGGGCCTTCGTCATTTGATCGTCTAGCCCGCGCTCAAGCAGCGCGAAGCGCGTTAGCGCACCACAAAGTGGCCTAGGCTTCTTCGGTCTTGGCGGCCGAACCGGTTTCCGGAACGACGACGCCCTTGGCGGGACGGACCGTCTGGCGTTCGGCGATACGGGCCGACTTGCCGCGACGATCGCGCAGGTAATAGAGCTTGGCGCGACGCACGACGCCGCGGCGCTTCACTTCGATCGACTCGATGTTCGGCGACAGGATGGGGAAGCGGCGCTCGACGCCTTCACCGAACGAGATCTTGCGGACCGTGAAGGTTTCGCTGATGCCGCCGCCGTCGCGGGCGATGCAGACGCCTTCGAAGGCCTGAACGCGCTCGCGTTCGCCTTCCTTGATCTTCACGTTGACGCGCAGGGTGTCGCCCGGCTGGAATTCCGGGATTTTGCGTTCGCCCAGGACACGGGTTTTTTCTTCGGCGTCCAGCTGTTGAACGATGTTCATGTCATTTCTCCTCGGGCTTTGCGCCCTTTAGCTGTGAGTTGGCGAGATGCGCCTGCCAGAGGTCCGGCCGCCGCTCCCGCGTAGTCGTCGCCCGCTGCGCCTCACGCCATCCCGCGATCTTCTTGTGATCGCCCGACAGCAGCACCTCGGGTATCTCAAGCCCCTCGAACGTCCGCGGTCGCGTGTACTGCGGGTGTTCCAAAAGCCCATCCTCGAAGCTTTCGGACGACAGGCTGTCGCCTGAGCCGAGCACGCCGGGGATCAGTCTTACGCACGCCTCGATCGCGACCATCGCCGCCGCCTCGCCGCCGGCGAGAACCGCGTCTCCGACCGAGACCTCCTCGAACCCGCGTGCGTCCAGCACCCGCTGATCCACCCCCTCGAAACGGCCGCACAGCACGACGATCCCGTCGGCTTTCGCCCATTCCTTGACGCGCGCCTGGGTCAGGGGCCGACCCCTGGCGCTCATGTACAAAAGCGGCCGTTTCGGTCCCGGCAGGCTATCCACCGCCCGAGCCACAACGTCCGCCTTCAGCACAGCTCCCGGGCCGCCACCCGCAGGGGTGTCGTCCAGGAAGCCGCGCGTATCTGTGGAAAAGGCGCGAATGTCAACCGTTTCCAGGCTCCACAAGCCCTTCTCGCGCCAGGCCGTGCCAATCAGCGACACGCCGAGCGGACCCGGAAAGGCCTCGGGAAACATGGTCAGGACGGTCGCGGTAAAGGGCATAGCGCGCGCCCTTTACCGCTCCGTGACCGGAAAGGCGAGCCGGGTCAGGTCGTCGGCGCCCCGCCGCCCGCTGCGATCCAGCTGTCCACCTGATCCTCCAGCACGTCCAGCGGCACCGAGCCGGAGCCCAGCACGACTGCATGGAAGTCCTTGATGTCGAACCGGTCGCCCAACGCCGTCCTGGCCCGGTCGCGCAGTTCCTCGATCTTCAGCTCGCCAATCTTGTAGCTGGTCGCTTGGCCGGGGTTGGTGATGTAGCGCTCGACTTCCTTTTCGATGTCGCGCTCGGACAGCAGGGAGTTCTGGCGGAAATAGTCCATCGCCTGCTCGCGGCTCCAGCGCTTGGCGTGCAGGCCGGTGTCGGTCACCAGACGCACCGCGCGCCACAGCTCGGTCGAGAGGCGGCCGAAGTCGGAATAGGGGTCCTGATAGAAGCCCATCTCCTTGCCCAACTGTTCGGCGTACAGTCCCCACCCTTCCGCATAGGCGCCGTAGCCGCCGAACCGGCGGAAACGCGGCAGGCCCTCGATCTCCTGCGCATAGGCGATCTGGAAATGGTGGCCCGGCGCGCCCTCATGATAGCTGATGCCCTCGATCTGGGGCTTCAGCACCTGGGTCATGTCCGACAGATTGACGTAGTAGATGCCCGGCCGCGATCCGTCCGGCGCCGGCGAGTTGTAGAAGGCGATCGAAGCCGTCGCCTCGCGGAACGGCTCCACCGCCCGCACCTCCAGCGCCGCCTTGGGAAGGGTCGAGAACCACTGCGGCGCCGCCGCCATCACCTGGGCGATGAAGCCGCGTGCGTCGGTCAGATACTGCTCCTTGCCCTCGGGCGTATTCGGATACTGGAACCGTGGATCCGTCTTCAGGACGGTGAAGAACGCCTGCAGAGAGCCGGTGAAGCCGACCTGGGTCTTGATGGTTTCCATCTCGGCCTGGATGCGGGCGACCTCGGCCAGACCGATCTGATGGATCTGGTCGGCGGTCAGGTCGGTGGTGGTCGAGAGCTGGAGCCGGGCGTTGTAATAGGCCTCGCCCTGCGGCAGGCGCCACACGCCCGCATCGCTGTCAGCCTTAGGCTGCACCTCGGCCAGCGCCGTCAGAACGGTCTCGAACCCGGCCTTGTAGGGACCGGTCAGGGCGGCGCGGGCTTCCGACAGCAGCCGGTCCTTCGTCGCCTGATCCGTCTCCAGCGCCGCAACCTTCTTGTTGAAGTCGGCCCAGACCGGATTGTCCGCGCCATCGTCGAACGGCGCGCCGGTGATGACGTTTCGGGTGTTGGCGATGGACGGCGCGAAGACGAAGCGCGGCGAGACGACGCCCGCCGCCGCGCGCTGACGCAGTTCGTCGGCCACCTGATCCATCTGCGTCTCGGCGGCCTTGATCCGCGCGACATAGGCCTCGGCGTCGGCCACGCTGGAGACCCGGTGGTTGTTGATCAGAAAGACCGGCAGGCTGGTCGTCGGATTGCCGTTGGCAGCGAACTGAAAGCCCCAGTCGCGCCACTGGTTCGACAGTCGCGCCTGCTGGACGCCATATTCGAACATCCGCCACGACAGCGCCGCCTGCGGCCCCAGCTTCTGCGGATCGAACTGGGCCTTCATCTGCGCCAGCTGCGCCTCCTGAAGCGCAAGGGCCTGGTCGGCGGCGGCGTCCGACACATCGTCCAGCTTGTCGTAGTCGGTCTTGATGCCCAGCGACGTCATCTGCTGCGGGCTCAGCGCGATCCGCGCCTGGAAGGCCTGCTCAAAGAAGGCGTTCAGCCGCGCGTCCTCGCTTTCGGCCGCGGCTGTCTGTGCGGGAGCGGAGGTTTGCGCCAGCGCGGGCGCGGCGGACAGTACCGCCATCATGGCGGCGGACGAGATCAGAAGACGACGCATGAACAACCCCTCGTGAAACAGGGGCGCACCTTCGGGGCCGCGTGCGCGCGGCGCAAGCGATCAATGCCGCCGCCGTTGCGGCGATCGGACACGTCGAAAGCAAAATTTTCGATACGGCGTCGCTTGATGCAACCCAAGTTCAGGGTCGGCGTTTCGACGAAACTTGACCATACCAACAAGGGCTCACACCATGCGCAAGATCATCACCCTGTCCATCGTCGCCGCCGCTCTGGCCGTGTCGGCCTGCAACACCATCGCCGGCGCCGGTCGCGACGTCTCAGCCGCCGGTTCGGCCGTCACGCAGGGCGCGAACGAAGCCAAGAACTAAGGCTTTTCGCAAGCCGATGTTGGAAAGGCCCGCCGGATCCCGGCGGGCCTTTCTCGTATCCGTCGCATGACGGTGTTACGGTGCGCCATCATTCGGGAGACGGCGATGGGCTTTCTGGACAATGTGGTGAAGGGTCTCGGCGACGACGCCGCAGGCGGTCTGAGCGACCTGCTCAAGGGTCAGGGCGGCATCAGCGGGCTAGCTGAGAAGTTTGGTCAGGCGGGCCTGGGCGATGTGATCGGCTCCTGGGTCGGCACGGGTCCGAACGCCAACATCTCGCCTGAGCAGATCACGGCCGTCCTCGGCCACGGCCCCATCGCCGACATCGCCGCCAAGATGGGCGTGACCCCCGAACAGGCTGGCGAGACCCTGGCCGGTCTTCTGCCCGAAGCCATCGATCGCCTGACCCCCGGCGGTCAGATCGACGGCGCCGACGACCTGCTCGGCAAACTGCCGGGCGGCCTGGGCGACATGATCGGCGGTTTCCTGAAGCGCTGAAGCGTCAGGACGGCTGGCCCTCGGTCGCCGCGATCGCAGCCTCCTCTTCCAACGCGGCCTTCTGGCGCGCCTGCAAGGCGGTCTGCTTGCTGGCCACGATGAAGGCCAGAACGATGGCGAAAATGCCGATGATCGTCGAATAGAGGAAGAAGACGACGTACCCCGCGCCCAGCGCCGCCGGCGTCACGCCGCTGGTCGCTGCTCCTGCCGCCAAGGACCCTTCGGGCAATCGCGCGAACAGCGGCCGCAGACCGGCGAACGGTCCTGTCCCCTCCGCAGCCCGCGCCGACGCCTCGACGATCCGGCCAGACTGCGATGCGATCAGCTTGCCCGGGAGCGCATAGAGCGAACTGAACAGGGCGTATTGCGTCGCGGAGAAACCAATCGACGTCAGGCTGGACATATAGGCGATCAGGGCTGTGCCGGCGTAGCCTGTGGCGACATTGTCCACCCCGATGGCGACGGTCAGAGCCGGCACGCTGGGGCCCTGGGTCGCCAGCCAGGCGAAGACCAGGTTCGAAACCGGGCTCATGAAGGCGCCGATGACCATGGTGCGGATCAGGCCCAGCTTGGCCACCGACCAGCCGCCGACGAAGACGCCCAGGGTGGTCATGACCACGCCAAACACCTTTCGCACCTCGGCCAGTTCGGTCTTGGAGAACCCAAGATCCAGATAGAAGGGGTTCATGATGTTCAGCACGAAATCCGCCAGGCGATAGACGCAGATCAGCGCCAGGATCAGCGTGGCGACCCCCGCGAACCGCTTGTAAAAGTCCACTACGGGTTCGCCGAACGACCCTGCCAGATAGGCTCCGGGCCGAGTCTTGACCCCGGGCACGGGCCAACACGCCAGCACCATTACCGCCAGGCCAAGGAAGACCAGACCGACCTGCAGATAGACGCCCTCGGGCTTGGCCGAGAGGGCTGCGGCCACAGCCGCCTTGCCGTCCACGCCGAGGCCGAACAATCCAAACAGCGCATTCAGCGGGCCCGACTGGCCGGTCAGGCCCGACCCCAGCACCATCGCCGCCACGCCGATGATGGCCAGGCGCACAATCCATTCGATCACCTCGAAGCCAGGGCGAGACGGCACGTCACCGACCGGGATGGCGCGGATGGAATGGGCCTTTTCACGCGGGGCGAACAGAACGCCGGCGATTCCAAAGCCCATCAGAGCGGCCATCACGGCGTAGGACAGGTTCCAGTTATAAAGATCGGCCAGGACCAGCGGCACGGCGCCCGCGACGATCATGGCGACCCGGTAGCCCATCTGATAAGCGGCGGCCATGGCGCCGTGCCGGCTGTCGTCGGCGGCCTCGATCCGCCAGGCGTCGATGACGATGTCCTGCGTCGCCCCGAAGAAGCCGACCAGGGCGGCGAATCCAGCCACCGCGATCAGGGCGTTGGCGGGGTTCAGCGTCGAGATCGACCACAGGCCGAACACGATCACGGCCTGCGTCACCAGCATCCAGGCGCGGCGATGACCTAACAGCCGCGTCAGTCCGGGCACGGAAGTCCGGTCGATCAGCGGCGCCCAGACGAACTTCAGCGAATAGGACAGGGTGGCCAAGGCGAAGAAGCCGATCACTTCGAGCGTCTGGCCGCTCTCGCGAAGCCAGGCGGACAAGGTGTCGAAGATCAGCAGATTCGGCAGGCCCGCCGAAAAGCCCAGCAACAGCATGATGAAGACGCGCCGCTCGCCATAGACGGCGAGGCCGCCGAAACGGCCGGCGGGCTTGCCGTTGGCGGGGGGATGGGCTTGGTCGGTCATGCACGGCTCCGGCGCGGCGGCCGGAAACGCGGGCGCCTGTAACTCAGCCGACCTTGGCGCGGATGTCGCGCTTCGTCCAGCGGGCGAGCGCGGCGCGCAGGGCCTCGGCGTCCAGCGGCTTGACGATATGGTCGTCCATGCCGGCTTCCAGGCAGGCGCGTCGGTCCTCGGCGAAGGCGTTGGCGGTCAGGGCCAGGATCGGCGTCGTGTCGCCCGCCGCGCGGATGGCGCGGGCGGCGGCGGGGCCGTCCATGCCGGGCATACGCATGTCCATGAAGACCACATCGTAGCGCGCGCGTTTCAGCGCCGCGACAGCTTCGTCGCCGGTGGCGGCCGTCTCGACGGTGCAGCCCTCGCGGCGCAACAGGGTGCGGGCCAGAAGCGCGCCGACGGGATTGTCCTCGGCCAGCAGGACGCGAATGCCTGCGAACTGCACGGGGGCGACGCGGTCGTCTTCGATCGGGGCGGCGCAGTGGGCGCTGGACTTGTCAGACGTCTCGGCGCCGATGGCGGCCAGGACGCGCTCGGCCAGGGACGCGCGACGCAAGGGTTTGATCAGATAGCCGTGGAAGCCGACGGCGCGATAGCGGGCGATCAGATCCCGCTCGGCCGGTTTCAGCAGGACGATGCCGCGACCGCTTGAAGGCAGGGCCGCCAGCGCGCCCGCCGGGGCGTCGGCGTGATCGACCAGAGTAACCGGGGCCGCATCCGCCACGACGCCGCCCGAGGCCTCGATCTGGGCGCGAGCCGCCGACAGGACAAACGGATCGACGGCGCGCACCGCGACCGTCTGGCCGCGCAACGGCTTGTCGCGCGCCACGGCGACCGCGGCGAAGGCGGCCTCGAAGCGGAAGCGGGCGCCCCCGCCGGTTGCGGCGCCGTCGGGCCGGCTTTCGACCTTCACCGAGCCGTCCATGGCGGCGGCCAGTTTACGCACGACCGCCAGACCCAGGCCGGCGCCATCCTGACGGACCGCGTCGGAACTGTCGGCGTGGCCGAATTCCTCGAAGATCCGTGTGCGCGCCTCGGGCGCGACGCCGGGGCCGGTGTCGTCGACCAGGAAGGCCAGACGCGGGCGCGCCGCGCTGCCGCCGACGCGCTCGACCGAAATGCGCACGCCGCCGGTTTCGGTGAACTTCACGGCGTTGCCCGCCAGGTTGAAAAGCACCTGACGCAGCCGGCCTTCGTCCGCCAGCACGTCGGGCGCGTCGGCGGCGACCGACCAGACGATCTCCAACCCCTTGTCGTGGGCGCGCGGGCTCAGCAACTCGGCGACGCCGCGCACCAGACCTTCCAGATCGACGGGCGCCAGGTCGAACTCCAGCGCCCCGGCCTCCAGCCGGGCGTAGTCCAGCAGGTCGTTGACCAAACCCAGCAGATGTTCGGCCGACTGGCGCGCGTTCTCGGCATAGGCGCGTTGGGCGCCGTCCAGCCGGGTGCGTTGCAACAGATTGATCATGCCGATGACGCCGTTCAGCGGCGTGCGCATCTCGTGGCTCATCAGCCGCAGGAACTGCTGGGCGGGGTCGACAGGCGCGCTCGTCCGCTCCTCAATCCGCTTCGTCGCCGTCCGTCGCGTCATGGCCGTCTCCCCAACAGGACAGAGCCTAAAGACCGACGGTTAAGGATGTCTCCACCATGACACGTGCGCCTCACGCGTGAAGGAAGGGCGTCTGCTCGTCATCGCCCTCGCGCAGGCCGAAGCCGTCATGGCGCTGCGCCACACGGCGATCGAAGTCCGCCTCAGCGCCGATGGTGGTGCGGCGGTAGATCAAGGCTTCGGCGATGTGGCGACGCAGAACGCCGGTGCTGCCGTCCAGGTCGGCGATGGTGCGCGCCAGGCGCAAGGTGCGGGTCCAGCCGCGCGCGGTCAGGCCGCCGGCCTCGCCCGCCCGCATCAGCAGCATCCGCCCCGCCTCGTCCGGCGTGGCGAACCGATCCAGCGTGCCGCCGGAGGCGCGGGCGTTCAGGCCTTGGGCGGCGTCCAGCCCCGCTTCGCGCACCCGGTCCTCCTGCATGGCGCGGGCGGTCGCGACGCGCGCCCGCGCCTCGGCCGTGCCCTCGGCGGGCGGGGGCAGGGCCATGTCGGCGGCGGTGACCGGCGGCGTCTCGACCGTCAGGTCGATGCGGTCGAACATCGGACCCGAGACGCGGTTCTGATAGTCGCGCTGACAACGCGGGGCCTTGCCGCACGCGCCGCGTCCGGCGCCGCCCATGCCGCAGCGACACGGGTTCATCGCCGCAACGAGCTGGAACCGCGCGGGATAGCGGATGTGGGCGTTGGCGCGAGCGACCACGATCTCGCCGGTCTCCAGCGGCGCCCGCAGGGAATCCAGGGCTTGGGCCGAGTATTCCGGCAGCTCGTCAAGGAACAGCACGCCATTGTGCGCCAGCGACGCCTCGCCGGGCTTGGCGCGCAGGCCGCCGCCGGTCAGGGCCGCCATCGAGGCCGAATGGTGCGGGCTGCGGAACGGGCGATCGCGGGTCAGGGCGCCGCGTTCGATCAGGCCGGCGACCGACCAGACCATCGAGGTCTCAAGCAACTCCTGCGAGGTCAGGGGCGGCAAGAGGCCCGGCAGGCGCTGCGCCATCATCGACTTGCCCGAGCCCGGCGGGCCGATGAACAGCAGGTTGTGGCCGCCGGCCGCCGCGATCTCCAGCGCGCGCTTGGCGCTTTCCTGACCCTTGACTTCGCGCAGGTCGGGCACGGCCTTGCCGTCCGCCAGCGGTCCGGGCTCGGGCGCGCGCAGCACCTGGGTTCCCTTGAAATGGTTGACTAGACTGATCAGCGAGCGCGGCGCGAGGATACGGGCGCCGCCGGCCCAGGCGGCCTCCGGTCCCGTCGCCTCGGGGCAGATCAAACCCAGGCCCATGGCGTCTGCGGCGACGGCGGCGGGCAGGGCGCCGCCGACCCGCGCGATCTGGCCATCCAGCCCCAGCTCGCCGATGGCGGCCCAGCCGTCGAGCGCATCGGGCGCGATCACCCCCATGGCCGCCATCAGGGCCAGGGCGATGGGCAGGTCGAAATGGCTGCCCTCCTTAGGCAGGTCGGCCGGCGCCAGGTTGGCGATGATCCGCTTGGCGGGCAGGGCGAGACCGATGCCGGCGAAGGCCCCGCGCACCCGCTCCTTGCTTTCGGCCACCGCCTTGTCCGGCAGGCCCACGATATTGAAGATGGTCGGCCCGTCATTGCCGATCAACTGGACCTCGACGTCCACGCGCCGGGCTTCCACCCCGTCAAAGGCGACCGTGACAACCCGCGCGACCATGTCGTTCTCCCACCTGAACGATAGAACGAACCATGAACTGACATCTAATTCAAGTGGTGATCACGCAACCTGTGCGGCGCGCTTGGCCTCGATGGCCTCCCACATCAGGGCCGTGGCGTCGATGCCGGTGAAGGCCTTCAACTGCTGGGCGCCTGTGGGTGAGGTGACGTTGATCTCGGTCAAATAGTCGCCGATCACATCGATGCCGACGAAGATCAGGCCGCGTTCCCTCAGCGTCGGGCCGATGGCGGCGCAGATTTCCAGGTCGCGCGGCGTCAGCTCGACCGGCATGGCCGTGCCGCCGACATGCAGGTTTGAGCGCACCGCGCCCGCCGCCGGGACGCGGTTAATGGCTCCGACGGGCTCGCCGTCGATCAGCAGGATGCGCTTGTCGCCCTTGGACACGGCGGGAATGAATTTCTGGATCACCAGCGGATCGCGGCTGCCGGCGGCATGAATCTCGATCAGGGCGTCCAGGTTCGGATCATCGGCGCGCAGCTTGATCACGCCCGAGCCGCCGTTGCCATGCAGGGGCTTCAAAACCACCTCGCCATGCTTCTTGTGGAAGGCGTCCAGGGCGACGGGGTCGGCAGAGATCAGGGTCGGCGGTTGCAGGCCGGGGAAGGCGGTGACCATCAGCTTTTCGGGGGCCGATCGCACCTGGGCCGGGTCGTTGACCACCAGCGTCCGTGGACGGACCGTCTCCAGCAGATAGGTGGCGGTCACATAGGCCATGTCGAAGGGCGGATCCTGGCGCATCAGGATCACGTCCACGTCCTCGGCCAGATCCAGCTTTTCCCAATCGCCGAAGCTGACGTGGTTGCCGACCTCGCGCCGCACGGTGATCGGGCGGGCGCGGCAGTAAAGGCGGCCCTCTTCCAGCGCCAGGGTGCGGAAGTCATAGACCCACTGTTTGTGACCGCGCGCCTGCGCCGTCTCGGCCATCAGGAAGGTGGTGTCCCCGGCGATGTCGACGGCCTCGATCGGGTCCATCTGGATGGCGACTCTGAGCATCGGTAGGCCTTCTCTACGTTGGCAGGCAATGCGGAATTGAAACGACGAGCTTCGCCGCAACCTTATCCGCCCATCCCCGCGAAAGCGGGGACCCAGTTCTTTCGCTCGGCAGTGCGTTGGATCGACCAAGAGCATCCATCGGACACGCCTTATCGCCCAAAGCGCTGGGTCCCCGCTTTCGCGGGGATGAGCGGAATATATTTAGTCGAACTGACGCGCTTCCTCGGCCAGCATGATCGGCACGCCTTCGCGGATCGGATAGGCCAGTTTGGCGCCCGCCGAGATCAACTCGTTGGCGTCGCGGTCATAGGTCAGCTTGCCACGCGTGACGGGGCAGACCAGCACCTCCAGCAGGCGGGGATCAACGGACACGGGCGTATTGAAGGCGTCACTCATTTTTCTTGGCCTATCGCGCTGGCGCTAGTTGAGAGCTCTTTAGGGGGCTACCGCGCTTTGCGCTACTTGAGCCCGTCATTGCATGGACGGCGCGGCGTCGTCACCGCCGTCGGCGGCGTCGATGCGCATCAGGGCGGTCAGGGCCTCGGCCCGGGGCATCAGGCCCATGGCCTCCAGCAGCGCCTGTTTCTCGGCCGGTTCGAAGGGTAGGGCCATAGACAGGCTGTTGACCAGGGCCTCCATCGGCGCGGTCTCGGCCGTCTCCCAATCGATGTCCAAGAGCCGGTGGGCCATATAGGCGCGCAGGGCGTCGAGGAAGGCGTCCCTGTCGAAGTCCGGCTCCTCGGGCGGGGAGACGAGATCGTCATCATAGGCCTCGAACGCGGCGCGGACCTGGCGATAGGGGGTCTTGGACGGCATTTCGGCGGCGATGCGGAAGCGCGACACGCCGGTCAGGGTGATCAGATAGCGCCCGTCGGAGGTCTCGGCGAAACTGGTGATCCGACCGGCGCAGCCGACCGGCGACAGGCCGGGCAGGGCCGGCGTGCCGCCCTTGGGCTGGACCAGGCCGATAATCCGGTCGCCGGCCATGGCGTCGTCCACCATGTTCAGATAGCGCGGCTCGAAGATGTTCAGCGGCAGCTGTCCGCGCGGCAGCAGGATGGTCCCGCCCAGCGGGAACACCGGGATCACCTGGGGCAGGTCGAGGGCGCGAACGTAACCCTGGGGCATCACTTCTCCTGGGGCCTACTGCGCTTTTTGCTGCTTGAGGCCCGCTTTTTCTGAATCACGAAAACAGAATGGACGACAGCCGGCGCCGGCCGTCCTTGGACACGTCCGAGGTCAGGCCCGCCGCCTCGAAGATGACCAGCAACTGTTTGCGGGCCGCCTGATCGTTCCACTCGCGGTCGGCCTGGATGATGGCCAGCAGATTGTCGACCGCGCCCTTGAAGTCGCCGGCCGCGCTCTGGGCTTCGGCCAGGCCGAAACGCGCCTGATGATCGTTCGGATCGGCGGCGACCTTGGCCTCGAGTTCGGCCGAGGCGCCGGAAGGGGTCTTAGAGGCCAGGGCCAGCTGGGCGCGCACGCTTTGGACCGCCGGTTCCTTGGAATCCTGCGGCGCCATGGCGATGGTCTGGGCCGCCTGTTCGGGGTCGCCGCCCGCCAGATAGACCCGCGCCATGCCGGCGATGGCCTTTTCGTTCTCGGGCTCGATCGACAGGACGTGGGCGAAGGCCTGGGCCGCGCCGCCGAAGTCGTTCAGGCCCAGCGATTCCTCGCCCAGCTCCAGCAGTTGCGCCGTCTCGGTCGAGCCGCCCTGACCGCCGGTCAGCTTGTCGATGAAGGCCTTGATCTGGCTGTCGGGAATGGCGCCCTGGAATCCGTCGACCGGCTGGCCGTTGACGAAGGCGTAGACCGTCGGGATCGACTGCACCCGCAGCTGGCCCGCATAGGCCGGGTTGGCGTCCACATCGATCTTGACCATCTTCACCGCCCCCTTGGCGGCGCGCACGGCCTTCTCCAGCGCAGGCCCCAGGGTCCGGCACGGTCCGCACCAGGTGGCCCAGAAGTCGACGATGACCGGCTGATGTTTCGACGCCTCGATGACGTCGGTCATGAAGGAGGCGTCCGTGCCCTCCTTGATCAGGTCGCCGGCGGCGTCGGGAGTCAGGGTCGGGTCGAGCAGGGTCATGGGCGAGGTCCGCGCAGAGATCGGTCAGGTTCAACGGTTCAGATGGCGTCGGGATGCGTCGGCATCAAGCCGGGAAAAGGTCGCGCCGGGATTTCAGACGGCAGTGGTGAAAAACACCGTCTAATTCGTCTAATTCGTCTAAAATCGCCTCTCGTCGCCGCGCGCTTGATCCATGATTTGCGAGATGGGGCTTAGGCCGCGAGGTTCAAGCGGTTGGCGTTAAGCGGTGACGACCGCGCAAACGCAAGGCTAGCCGGCCTGCCAGAAATATGACGCTAGGCCGATCAAGATGGCTAGGCTTAGGCAGGCTCTCAGCGCCAATGAGGGCTTGTACCAATCATTGCGTCCCTGAAGCACTGCCGTTTGATGTTCACGCACTCCGCGTTGCAACATGACGAAGGTTGATAGCCCGACGAGCGGCAACCATGCGTACGAAGACGTGACCCAGACCCAAGTCTCTTGGATCAGGTTGTTCACTCCCAAGAAAGATAGCATCGCGACCACAAGTGAGATTATCGCCAGCGCCCACATTGCTACTGTCCAACGATCTGGCATCAAAAATCCCTCAAAGCCTCGAAATCCACCACGACCGGCTCACGCCCCAGCAGCGCCAGCACTCGCCGGAAGGCCGACTGATTCAGGGCGGTGGTCGCCGTATTGGTCAGGGGGTGGAAGTTGACGATGTCGGCGTCCCACAGGCGCTGGTCCAGCACGAAGGTCACGCGGCGGTCGATGTCGTTGATCAGGCCCAGCGCCGTGACCGAGCCGGGGCGGACGCCCAGCGTTTCCCACATCAGCGTCTCGTTGCCGAACGACAAGCGGCCCGACCCCATGACGGCGGCGGCGCGTTTCAGGTCGATGACGGTGTCCTGACGCGCCGAGATCAGCCACAGCCGGCCTTTGTGATCCTTCAGGAACAGGTTCTTGGTGTGGGCGCCGGGCAGGTCGGCCTTGAGGTCCAGCCCTTCCTCGACCCGAAAGACGGCCGGGTGGTCGTGGGTGAGGTGATCCACGCCGTTCGCCTTCAGCCAGACGGTCAGGGTCTCGCGGTCGAAAGCGGGTGCTTCAGTCATGGTTGAGCCGTCGGGTTTCGGGCGTTAGGAAATGGTCATGGTCGATACCGTCAACACGCGCCCGCTGGAACTGGAATGCTATCCGATGACGGCCCGGCCGCCGGACCTCGTGCCCGGCCGCCAGTCGCGCAACTGGATGGACGCCTTCATCAGTCGCCACCCCTATCGCTGCCTGCCGCTGAACATGGCCAACACGACGGGGTGGGAAATCCTGTGCCCGTTCGGCTTCTCGGCCGAGTGGAACGGCGGTCCGCGCCAGGAAGACATCGTCATCACGCCGGATCGGCCCCAGCACGATCTGGCCCATTTCGTCACCTCGCACTTCTCGCGCGGGGTGCTGACCATGCATCCGCAATATCTGTTCCGCACGCCGCCCGGCTGGGGGATGATGTGTTCGGGGTCGCCCAACCATGTGAAGGACGGCATCCAGCCGCTTGTCGGCCTGATCGAGACGGACTGGCTGCCCTTCCCCTTCACGATGAACTGGATCTTCACCCGGCCGGGAAGGATCACGTTTGAGAAGGGCGAACCCTTCTGCTTCATCAATCTAATCGAGCACAAGAAGGTCGAGCAGTTCCAGCCGATCATCCGCACGCTGGAATCCAACCCGGTGATGAAGGGCCAGTTCGAGGCCTGGAACCGCGCCCGCACCGACTTCAACCAGCGTCTGGCCGGCGGCGATCCGGATGCGGCCAAGGAGGCTTGGCAGCGCTACTATTTCAAGGGCGAGGTGCCGGAAGATCTGGGCACCGCGCCGGCGACCCACTCCAACAAGCGCCGGCTGAAGTCGCCGCGCGTGGGATGAAAGAAAAAGCCCCCCTCCACGCCGTGGAGAGGGGCTTCTAGCATCAGGCCGCCGGGCGGGTGACCTGCGGACCCAGGTTCTGGATCACCTCGCGGGCGTCGAAGGCGTTGGGGTCGTTGGCGGGTTTGGGGCCTCGGCCCAGAACGATTTCGGCATTGGCCTCGAAGCGGTCGACCTGGCGGACGTCGAAGTCGTTGACGCCCCACGGGCCGTAACGGTCCCACGGGCTCCAGAAGCCGCTGCGGTAGTAGCGCCACGACGGACCCCAGTAGGGGCTGTAGAAGCGGTTATAGCCCGAATAGAACGGATCGGGCGTGCCGACGAAGCGAGTGTCGCGGTCGGTGGCGCGATTGACGGTGGAGAACCAGTCGTAACCGCTCTCGACCGTCAGTTCGGCCGAACGCAGCAGCAGCGACTGTTCGACCTGCTCGCGCGAGGTCAGCGAGTTGCCCGAGAAGCTGACCCGGAAACGATTGTTCTCCAGGCGCTGCTCGGCATAGCCGCCACGCTGGCCGTTGAAGCCTGCGGGTTGATACGGGGTGGCGGTGGCGCAGGCCGCCAGAGCCAGACCGGCGGCGACGGTCACCGCCAGGGTCTTCAGGGGGAGGGTTTTCATGACATCAAACTCCTTGATCGCCCATTCGGGCGCTCTGACGGCTGAACGGAGCATGAACGAAGGCGTTCCCGACCACTGTATGACGAAGCGTCGCGGCGTCTAGAGCCGAAGAACGATCAGCACGGCGGCGACCATCAGCAAAAGGCCGACGAAGACGCCAAAGCCTTTGCGAAAGCGCGGTTGCTGCATGCGGCGCGACAAGGCGGCGCCGGACAGGGCGTAGGTGCTCATCGACACCATATCCATGCCGATGGCCGCCATGGCGAACATCGCCATCTGCGGCGCGACCGGGCGGTTCACGTCGATGAAGGGCGGCAGGACGGCGGTGAAGAACAGGATAGCCTTGGGGTTTGCGATCTGAACGGCGAACCCGTCGATCAGGGCGCTTCGGCCTTTCTTGACGACGACCTCGTCGGGATCGGCGGCGGTGGCGAAGGCGCCGCGCAGCGCCTTGATCCCCAGCCAGGCCACATAGAGCGCGCCCAGCACGGCGATGACCTTGAAGGCGGCGGGGAAGGCTTTGACCAGGGCGCCGAGACCCAGGGCCGCCGCGCCGAACCACACCAGCGTCGCGGCATTCATGCCCAGCACGCCGATCAGGGCGGAGGCGCGGCCCTTTTCAACGCCGGTCGCGACGGCGAACAGATTGGCTGGGCCGGGCGTGATCGCCATCACCGCCATGACGCCGAGGAAGGTCGAATAGAGGTGCGGATCGACGGGCAGGGCGGGCATGCGGCGCGATGTCGCTGCTTAGTCTGTCGCGGTCAAGGCGCTCTGTCTCCTCCCCGCGTCGCGGGGAGGTGGCGCGGCGCATCTTCGCGCCGTGACGGAGGGGTTCTTCACCGCCAGTACGCATCCGGGCGATTACAAGAGCCCCTCCACCGCTGCGCGGTCCCCCTCCCCATTGCATGGGGAGGGGATAAAGACGTTAGGCGGCCGGACGGGCCGGCGGCGCCGGCGGTTCGGGCGCTTCCGGGGCCTCGGGCGCTTCGACGCCCTCCTCGACGACGGCGTCGGCGGCTTGGTCCAGCGCGTATTGGGCGACCAGGCTGTAGGTCTCCATCTGCTCGGGCGTCGGATTGGTCCAGGCGCTGTTGCGGGCGATGCCTTCGGCGGTGACGACGCCTTTCTGCATCCCCTCTTCCATCGCCTGTTTGACCTCGGGGTCATTCAGCGCCTCAGCGACAATGGCGTCGACGTCGATGTCCTTCAGGGCCTGGGCGGCCATTTCGGTGGCGTGTTTCGTGGTCTCGGCGGTGAAGGCGGCGACATCGGGCGCATAGTCCGACCACAGGGCGGCGATGCGACGGCCGCGTTCGGCCTCGCTCAGGCTCTCGTCTTCGGAAATCGCCTCGGCGCGTTCGCCAAAGGTCTCCATGCGCGCTTCGAAGGCCTCGGCGGCGGCTTCCATGCGGGCTTCGGCGGCTTCAGCGGAAGCCGGAGCCGGCGTGGGCGCAGGCCCCGGGGTCTGCGCCAAGGCCGAGGAGAGGGGCGCGAGCGCCAGGGCGGCGGTCAGGCTGAGCAGGCGGATCATGGGACGGCTCCCGTTGAATGACCCGCTCAAACTCCGCCCTCAGCCGCCCCGTCTCAAGTGAAATCGCGGTAAGGCTCGGCTTACTGCGGTTGGGCCGGGGCTGCGGCGGCCGCTGCAGCGGCGGCGTCGATCTTGCCTCGGACATCAGCAGGGATGCCCTTAATCTGCTGAATCGCCGGCGCGAGCTGCTCGGGCGTCGCCTGGCCGCTGCTGACGGCGAACGTCTGGACGTCTTGGGCGAAGGCATCGACCTCGGGCTGATACTTGGCCTGCACGGCGTCCAAATCGGACTTGGCCTTGGCCTTGTCGGCTTGAGCGGCAGCGGCCTGCATTTCGGTCGCCATGGCTTCCATGCGCTCCTGGAAAGCTTCCGCCTTCGCCTCGAAGGCGGCTTCCTCGGGGCTGTCCGCCTCTTCGGCCGGTTCAGGCGCCGGAGCGGCCTGCGGCGCAGGCGCAGGGGCGGCGGCCTGACCGGCGGCGAAGGCAGGCGTGGTCAGGGCCAGGACGGCGACGGCCGCGGCGGAAGACAGAAGGCGCATCGGAAACTCCACGACGGGCCGCCTTGCGGCCCCGAACGAGGCTGCATCCCAGCCCCGGCCGCACCCTCCTACAGTCCGGTCAGATTTCAAAGACCCGATAAGGCTTGTCGCCCAGGGTCTTCAGCACCGGCAGGGCGACATTATAGACGGGCGTGCCCTTGGTGGTGCGTCCCTCCGGTCCGCCGCGATGGGCGTGGCCGTGCACGACCAGACGGACGTTGTCGTAGCGGTCGATGGTCTCGGCCAGGCGCGACGAACCCAGGAAGGCGTGGATTTCGGGCGGCTCGCCCATCACCGTCTCGACCACGGGCGCATAGTGCAGCAGCACGACCGAGCGTTCGGTGCGCAGCATGCGGATCGAGTTCTCGATCAGATTGGCGTCTTCGACCGCTTCTTGGACAAATCGCTTGATCGAGGCCTCGCCGAACGAGGAGAGCATGTAGCGGCCGAAGCCGCCGACGAACCCCTTGCCGCCCGCAAAGCCGACGCCGTCGATCTCATAGGCCTCGCCGGTCAGCATCTTGACCCCGGCGTCGGTCAGCATCTTGGTGACGACCTCGGGCTGGCCGCACTCGTGCTCGTGATTGCCCAGCACGCCGACCATCGGAATCTTGCAGAGCTTGAGATCCTCAAGCAGCCGCTCGACCTCGGGCGTCTTGCCGTAATTGGTCAGGTCGCCGCACAGGCACAGCACGTCCGCATCGTCCGACACCCGTTCGAACAGGTCGCGATAGCGATGCTCGGTGGTCTCGCCGACATGCAGGTCGCCGACGGCGGCGACGCGCAGTGTCTTGGCGGGGCCGGGTTCCAGGCCGGGTTGGGTCGTCTGGGGATCGGGGACGGCGTCAGTCATGGCGGCTTACCTTTCAGTGGCCCAGGTTGACGGGGTCGTGGCGTTCCTCCAGCCCCTTGCCGACGACATCGCCAAAGCCCCACTCGGCGACGTCGGCGACGTAGTCGCGCGGGCTGAACAGCCGGCCGCGACAAACCTTCACGCGCGGCGCCGGCAGATCGATCTGGGCCGTCAATCGCTGGACCAGCTCTTCCATCAGCCAGCGCGGAATCCGGTCGCGCTCGGTTGGATAGGCGAAGCGGAAGTTCAGCAGATGCGCCGCCAGCACCTCCCAATAGAGGTCCATCTGGTCCAGCAGGCTCTTCCAGTCGATGGCGTCGGACTGTTTCAGGATGACGTGGTTCACATCGGCCCCGTCATAGCGATAGCGGTCCTGAATGAAGACCTTGGACAGGATCAGGGCCGTGGGCGGGGTGATCTGGACCTGATGGCCATAGACGGTGATACGGTCCTCGCTGAACCAGCTGTCGGACACGGCGATGGTGCCGTTGGACATGGCGAAGATGACGTCGAAGAAGTGTTTCTCGTCCTTCCAGACCTTGGCGATCCAGCGCTCGTCCTCGACGTCGGTGCGGTAGCCGTGCTTCTGGAAGAAGGCCAGGATGCGGGGGTAGTCGCCGGGCTTGCAGAAGACGTCCAGATCCTTGGTCGGACGCCGGATGCCGGTGTAGGCCGTGACCGCATATGTGCCCGACAACAGGAAGGGAATGCCGCTTTCCTTGAGCAGGCGCAGGCTCTCTTCATAGAAGGCCAGGGCGTCCGCCGGCGGCTCGAAGGTCGGTTCGGCGATCACGTCTGACATCGTCTGGGGCCCTTTGCTGGCAAGGGCGAGTAAACGGCGACGCTGAACGGCGGTTCCGCAATCCTACCTAGGTGGGCTGCTACGGGATCCTTAACCCCTGCGTGTCACCGTTACGTCATGGGACTGAAGTGGGTGAACGCAGAAGGCGGGCGCTGGCGGTTTTTCCGTCACGAGGCCGGCCGCGCGGCTGGGCCGTCGCCCTACGCCTATGTGGCCTTGTTCGCCCTGTGCCTGTCGGTCGCCCAGTGGAGCATGCATGCCTTCGGCGCCACGGTTCTGTGGCCGGCCAATGCGGTGCTTCTGGCCGCTGTCCTTCAGCTTCATCGTCGCGAGGCCATCGGCGTCATGCTCGCCTGCGCGGCCATCAATCTGGCCAGCAACGTCGTGCGCGGCGATCCCGGCGTGATGATGTTCACCAATGTCGCCCTGAACCTGACGCAGGTCTGCGTCGCCGCCGTCCTGGCGCGCCGGGTCTGCGGAGCCGCGCTGGATATGCGCCGGCCCTGGCGTTTGTTCCGCTTCGCCGTCTTCGCCGCCGTGCCGGCGGTCTTGATCAGCACCCTGCTGGCGGGCGCGGTCGCGGTGCTGATGAGCTGGAAGGTGCCGGGCACGCTGGCGTTCCGGATGCACCACCTGTTCGACATGGAACTGCTGGCGATGATGATCGTCACGCCGTCCCTGCTGCTGCTGGCGCGCAATCACCGTTTCAGGGACGACGCCCAGGCCACGATGACGGAGGCGGCCGCCCTGCTGGTGCTGGTCGGCGGCGTCACGCTGTGGGTCTTCACCCAGACATCGGCGCCAGTGATGTTCGCGGTGTTTCCGCCGCTGATCCTTCTGGCCTTCCGGCTGTGCCCGCCGACCACCGCCTGCGCGGTGGTGCTGGTCGCGGCCATCGGCGGCGCCGCCACGCTGAGCGGGCATGGGCCGGTCGTGCTGACCCGCCTGCCGTCCGATCCGGTTCTGGCGGCCCTGCCCGAAGTGATGCGCCAGATGAATGTGTTTCATCTGTTCCTGCTGTGCGTCGTGGGGTCGGTTCTGCCCATCACCACCCTGTCGACCGAGCGTCGACGGCTGACGGCGCGTCTGAGGGCGCGCACGGCGGCGGCGCTGGACGCCCTGGCCCGGGCCAGGCGCGCCGATGAGGCGAAGTCGCGCTTCCTGGCCTTGATGAGCCATGAGATGCGCACGCCCCTGACCGGGGTCACCGGCTATGCCGACCTGTTGTCGCGCTCCACCAGTCTGGACGCCGAGGGCCATCGACAGGTCAATGCGGTGCGCCAGTGCGGCGAATCCATGCTGCGTCTGGTCGAGGACTTGCTGGAGATTTCGCGCGGAGGCGACGAGGTCGTGCTGAAGCCCGCCGATCTGCGCGCCTTGATCCAGGACGCCGTGGCGCCGGCGCGCGAGTGGGCCGAGATCCGCGGCCTGACGTTCGACCTGCACATCGCGCCGGACGCCGAGGGCTGGGTGCTGACAGACATGCGGCGTCTGCGCCAGATCCTGCATCACCTGACGCTGAACGCCTCGAAATTCACCTCGCACGGGGGCGTGGGCGTCACGGTTGATCGGAGCGAGGACCGGCTGCGGATCGCCGTGTCGGATACGGGCTGCGGCATGGACGCCGAGACTCTGGCGGGCGTGTTCCGCCTGTTCGAACAGGCGGACGCCTCGACCAGCCGCGCCCACGAGGGGGCGGGCGTCGGCCTGGCGCTGGCGAAGAGCCACGCCGAGCGCCTGAACGGAACCATCGTCGTCGAAAGCGTCCAGTGGCAGGGCTCGACCTTCACCCTGGAGATCGAGGCGCCGGTCGTGGTTCCGGTGGAGACGGAGAGCGGCGCGCCGCTGGACAGCCGTCGCATGAAGGTTCTGATCGTCGACGACCACCCCGCCAATCGCGATCTGCTGCGCATCATGTTGCAGGCCGCCGACTGCGACACCGCCGAGGCCTGCGACGGGCGCGAAGCGGTGAACGCCGTCTCGGCCGAGGCTTTCGACCTGATCTTGATGGATGTGCGCATGCCGGTGATGGATGGTCTGGCCGCCAGCCGTGCGATCCGCGCCCTGGCCGATCGCGCCAGCCAGACGCCGATCCTGGCCGTCACCGCCGAGGCCATGCCCGAAGACGCCGCACGGTGCCTGTCCGCCGGCATGGACGGCCATCTGGCCAAGCCGGTGACCCAGGCCAAGCTCTACGCCGCCATCGACGAGACGCTGAGCGCTGCCGCGTCGCGACTGGACGCCCAAGCCGCCTGAGCCGTCGGGCGCGTCTTCATCCCCAGGCCCGTCCCCAGGAATGTGCGGCACGGACACAACATCTAGCGGTCGCGATAAATTGTGATCGCAACATAGACCTATTTTGACTTGGCGCCGACGTCTTCAAATCGCATGGTGAACGCGTCTTCAGAATCGCCCTCAGGTCCAGTTCGATGAACGCCATCACTCCGATCATCCTCCCCGAGCGCGCCGGTCTTCTGACCCCGTCGGCCGCCTACAAGCCGTTCCGCTATCCGTGGGCGTTCGACATGTGGAAGAAGCAGCAGCAGGTCCACTGGATGCCCGAAGAGGTGCCGCTGGGCGAGGACGTCAAGGACTGGGCCTCGACCCTGAACGACGGCGAACGCAACCTGCTGACCCAGATCTTCCGCTTCTTCACCCAGGCGGACATCGAGGTTCAGGACAACTACATGGAACGCTACGGTCGGGTGTTCAAACCGACCGAGGTGAAGATGATGCTGGCCGCCTTCGGCAATATGGAGACGATCCATATCGCGGCCTACGCCCTGCTGCTCGAGACCATCGGCATGCCCGAGAGCGAGTTCGGCGCCTTCATGGAATACGAGGCCATGCGGGACAAGCACGACTATATGGGCCAGTTCGGCGTGGATTCAGACGCGGACATCTGCCGGACCCTGGCCATGTTCGGCGGCTTCTCGGAAGGCGTTCAGCTGTTCGCGTCCTTCGCCATGCTGATGAACTTCCCGCGCCAAAACAAGATGAAGGGCATGGGCCAGATCGTGTCCTGGTCGGTGCGCGACGAGAGCCTGCACTGCGAAGGCATCATCAAGCTGTATCACGCCTTCAACAAGGAGACGGGTGCCGTCACCAAGTCGGTCGCGGACGACATCGTCGACTGCTGCAAGACGGTGGTGAACATGGAGGACAAGTTCATCGACCTGGCCTTCGAAATGGGCTCGGTCCAGGGCATGACGCCAGACGACATCAAACAATACATCCGCTTCATCGCCGACTGGCGCCTGCGTCAGTTGAAGCTGCCGGAAGTCTATGGGGTGACGGAAAATCCGCTGCCCTGGCTGCAGTCGCTGCTCAGCGGCGTCGAACACGCCAACTTCTTCGAGGCCCGCGCCACCGAATATTCCAAGGCGGCGACGCAAGGAAACTGGCACGGCGCCGACGGCGTCTGGACCGAGTTCGACCGCATGATGGCGCGCCGCGACATGAGCCTGGTCGCGGGCTGACACCCCGGCCGGTTCAGGCGTAGGCTCTCCCGAAAGGGAGAGCACGCCATGAGCGAAGAGATCGTCTTCTACACCAACCCCATGTCGCGCGGACGCATCGTCCGCTGGATGCTGGAGGAGGCAGGCCAGCCCTATCGCACCGTCGTGGTCGACTATGCGGCGATGAAGTCGCCGGACTATCTGGCGATCAATCCGATGGGAAAGGTGCCGGCCATCGCCCATCGCGGCGTCGTCGTGACCGAATGCGCCGCCATCTGCGCCTATCTGGCTGACGCCTTTCCTGACGCCGGCCTGGCGCCGTCGACGGACGATCCGCTGCGCGGCCTTTATTATCGCTGGATGTTCTTCGCCGCCGGACCGGTCGAGGCGGCGGTGACCGCCAAGTCGCTGGGTCAACTGCCGCTGCCCGAGAAGTCGGCCATGGTCGGCTACGGCTCGTTCGATCAGGTGATCGACGGGCTGGAACATGCGCTGGATCGCAGTCCATGGATCCTTGGCGAGCGGTTCAGCGCCGCCGATGTCTATGTCGGCAGCCAGATCGCCTGGGGGCTGATGTTCAAGAGCCTGCCCGAACGGCCGGCATTCACGGCTTATGCCGAACGGATCACGACGCGACCGGCCGCTGTGCGCGCCCGCGAAATCGACGACGCCCTGATCGCCGAAGCGAAAGCCATGGCGGACTGATGACGTTTACTGCGCCGGCGCGACCCACGCCTGTCGAGCGGTGCAGGCGGGGCGGAAACCCGTGCGGCACAGTCGCACCTGTTCCTGCCAGGCGGCATAGTCGCGGTCGTATTTCTCCTGGGCCAAGCGGGCGGTCTCGGCGGCGGCGCGCGCCTGTTCCTCGGCCTGGCTGACCTCGATCTGATGACGGGCCAGGGCGGCGTCGTAGTTCAGCCGGTTGTCGGCGTCGGTCTTGTCGGCCAGCGCGTTCTGGGCGGCGATCTCGTCGTTCAGAGCGCGGGTGGTGCGCAGTTCCTCTTCGGTCTGCTGGGCGTCGCTGGCGCGATGATAGGCCTCGCCCCGTGCCTTCAGCAGGGCGTCGCGGCTGGCGGGATCGGCCGGGTCGGGCAGGGCGCGCTGATCGCGATAGGGGTCGGCGGTCGCCGGCGCCGTCGTGGTCTGGGCGGCGACGGGTGCGGTCAGGGCGGCGACCAGCAGGGTAGCGGCGGCGGCGGTGCGAACGATCATGACTGTCTCTCCCGAGGCCGTGGCGTTCTGCGCAGCTTGGCCATTGTGATCCTGCTGCACAACGCCGCAGCGATGAAAAGGTGGCGAAAGGTTCGGCTTCGCGTCATGGTCGTCCTCTCCCGACCGCAGCCTATCCGAGAAGACCGATGATCCTGAGCACCGCGTCCGGCGACTTTCCCATTCCCGCGGAGGTCGCGCGTCAGTTGCCGAACGTGCCGGCCCTGCCCGATACGACCGCCGCAGACGCCCGGCTCCAGATCGAGGACTTCCGTCACTGGCTGGACGCCTCGCCGGAACACGCCATCGACTACGAGCGGCTGCGGCGCTGGCATCTGGTCCAGGAGGAACTCGCGGCCCAGGCCAAGGCGGAGAACCGGCCCTTCGTCGTGTCGGACGACGGTCTGGAATAAGGCGACGCTGGAACGTCTTCGAGCGCGGGGGATTGCGGCAACATCCCCTTGCCCCCGGAGACTTTCATGTTCCAATCAATCGGTTACGGCGCAAAGACCGCCCGGTCCAAGCTCGAGCCCATGACGTTCGAGCGCGACGATCCCAAGCCCAACGAGCTGGTGATCGAGGTTCTTTACGCCGGCGTCTGCCACTCCGACATCCACCAGGTCAAAAACGAATGGGCCAATACGGTCTATCCGTGCGTGCCGGGCCACGAGATCGTCGGGCGGGTCAAACAGGCGGGCGCCGAGACCTCGCGCTTCAAGGAAGGCGATCTGGTCGGCGTCGGCTGCATGATCGACAGCTGCCGCCAATGCGAAGCCTGCAACGCCGGCGATCAGAACTACTGTGAGGGCCCGAACGGCTGGCTGGCGACCTATAACGGCCCCATGACGCCGGCGACCGAGACCGAAGACGGCGCCAACATGTATGGCCGGGACAATACCTACGGCGGCTATTCCAATGTGGTGGTCGTGCCCGAGGACTTCGTGTTGCGCATCCCCGAAGGCCTGGACCCCAAGGCGGCCGCGCCCATCCTGTGCGCCGGCGTGACCACCTGGTCGCCGCTGAAACACTGGGGCGTCAAGGCGGGGGACAAGGTCGCCGTCCTGGGCTTTGGCGGTCTGGGCCATATGGCGGCCAAGCTGGCCAAGGCTCTGGGGGCGGAAGTGACCGTCCTGACCTCGACGCCCGAGAAGATCGAGGACGCCAAGCGGCTGGGCGCCGACGCGGCCCATATCGAGACGGACAAGACGGCCCTGGCGCCCTTGGCGGGAACGTTCGACTTTATCCTGTCCACCGTGCCCGAGAAGCACGAGATCGGCGCCCTGCTGGACCTGATGAAGCGCGATGCGGCCTTCATCGTTGTTGGCAATCTCGATGTCGTGGACGGGGTCGACAACTCCAAACTGGCCTTCAAACGCCAGACGGTGGGCGGCTCCTTGATCGGCAATCTTCAGGAAACCCAGGACGTCTTGGACTTCTGCGCCGCCAACGGCGTGGCCCCCGAGGTCGAAATGATCGACATCGCCGAGATCAACGACGCCTATGTGAAGATCGAGAACGGCGAGGCGCGCTACCGCTACGTCATCGACATGGCGACCCTGAAGGCGGTCTGATCGCCTATCCGGGCAGGCGCAGTTCGAAGGCTGCGCCTGTTCCGTCGGTTTCGACCAGACGCAGGTCACCGCCGTGAAGGGCGGCCAGCTCGCGCGAGATGGTCAGGCCCAGGCCCGAACCGTCCGAGCTCTTTGAGCTGACGAAGGGTTCGAACAGGCGTTCGGCCAGACGCGGCGGAATGCCGGGGCCGTCATCGGCGATGCGCACGACGCAGAAGCCGTCCTGACCGAAGGCGCTGACGGTGATGGCGCCCTTGCCGCGCCGCTCGGGCGGACGCGTCGGATCGGCCTCGATGGCCTGACGGGCGTTTCGCATCAGATTGACCAGGATGCGATACAGCTGATCCGGGTCGGCCTCGACGGCGAACCGGGACGGCAGCTGTTTGACCAGGCGCACGCCGTCGGGGTCCAGTCCGGCGTCCTCGGCCGCCAGGGTCAGAGCCTTGGTCAGGACGACGCGGGTCTTCTGGGGGGCTGGCTCCTCGCTCTTGCCGTACTCCAACACATTGCGGGACAGGCCGGCGGCGCGACTGAGCGCGCGCTCCAGCCGGGGCAGAGCCTTGGCCACCTGCGGGTCGGCGGAGGTCGCCAGCCGCTCGGACGCCATCTGGGCCGAGGTCAGCATGTTGCGCAGGTCGTGGTTGATCTTGGCCACCGCCTCGCCCAGCGCGACTAGACGGGCACGAGAGCGCAGGGAATGGCGCACCTCCTCCTGCATCCGGCTGAGTTCGCGCTCGACGCGGCCGATCTCGTCGTGGCGATCGGACGGCGCCTCGGCCTCGCTCTCGGGATCGGCGGCGAACCGCTCCATCGAGCGGGTGACGCGACGAAGCGGCCGCAGCACCAGCAGGGCCAGACCGCCATACAGCAGCGCGCCCGCCGTCACCGACACCAGCAGGGACACCAACAGGCTGTTCAGGAGGAAGGCGCGCAGCTCCAGCTTCAGCGGTTGAGCAGGCGTGACGATCTCGATGAAGTCGCCCGAGCGATAGCGCGGCTTGGCCTGAACCCGCAGCGAGCGGTCCGGATGGCCGAACAGGGTGCGCCACGGGTCGGTCAGGCGCGACCAGCTGTCCTGACGCCTCAGATCGATCAGTTCGGGCGCGCGGGGCAGGTTCGGGGCCTGAAGCAGCAGGCGGCGCACGCCTTGCTCTGTCAGGGCGACCGCCTGAACCCCGCCGATTCGCATCAGCTCGGCGGCCGTGTCGTCCTCGACCGCGCTATAGGGCAGGGCTTCGACCCCGACCGAGGCCAGTTCGGCGGCCTGGAGCCGGTCGCGAAGCCAGCGCTCATGGAAGGCCGCTAGGTTCGGCCCCAGGATCAAGGCCTCGACCGCGAGGGTGAAGGCGACGGTCAGCAGCAGCAGCCGCGCCGACAGACCGTCGGGCGCGCGCGGCGTCAGGCGCTCGCGCCAGAGATTGGCCTGGTCCGGCGTCAGGTTCAGCCGCGCTGCGATCCGGTCGAACAGGGCGCTCATGCCGCCGTCGCCCCGATCTGCCGTGCACGGATCATCTGGAACAGCTTGATGCCGATGGGCAGCAGTAGGGACAGGAAGACCACGCCCATCAACGGCCAGAAGAACTGTTGCAGCAGCATCGGCAGGTCCGGCCGCACGCCCGCGCGCAGCAGGTCGCCCAGCTGCGATCCGATCCAGGTGTAGATGAAGGTGGACGGCAGCAGTCCGATGAAGGTGGCGATGATGTAGGGTCTCAGCGGCACCGCCATCATCCCCGCCGTCGCGTTGACCAGGACGAAGGGCACGCTGGGGATCACGCGCAGGGTGAACAGGGTGGTGAAGGCGTTGCGGTCGATGCCCTTGGCCAGCCGATCCATGAAGCCGGCGTCGGCCTCGAACTTGGCGCGCAGCCACGAACCGATCGAGGTGCGATAGACATAATAGATGACGACCGAACCGATCGTAGCCCCCGTCGACTGCGCCAGGGCCCCGACATAGGGACCGAACATCATCCCGCCCAGCAGGGTCAGGAAGACGGGCCCGGGAATGGTCGAGGCGGTCGCCAGGGCGTAGACGGCGATGAAGGCGACCAGCGCGATCCACCAGTTCTGTTGCGCATAGGCCTGAAGGTTCAGCCCATGCTCGCGGATCAGATCCATCGACAGATAGCGGTTCCAGCCCAGGGCGAAGAAGGCGATCACCAGGCCGGCGATGGCCGCCAACGGCGCCAGCCGCAGGGCCCATTCCTTCGCCGTTCGTTTCGCCATCCGTTTCATCGTCCCGAAATGCCGTCCGAGCGTTGACTCACGCGGACATGCGACTTATACGCCCGCCCTTCCTGCGGCGGACGCCTCTTGCCCCGTCGCCCAACCTTTTAACGTCAGGAGCCGACCGTGAAGCGGACCTATCAGCCGTCGCGACTCGTGCGCAAGCGCCGTCACGGCTTCCGCAGCCGGATGGCCACCAAGAACGGCCAGAAGATTGTTGCGCGCCGTCGCGCCAAGGGCCGCAAGCGCCTGACGGCGTAAGCGGCTTACGCGTCCGGATCTTTTGGACGCATGAGCGACCTTTTACAGATCAAGCGTCTGTTGCGGCGGCCCCAGTTCCTGGCGGCCGCCAAAGGCGTTTCCGAGGCGCGCGGCGCCGTGGTGATCCAGCGGCTGGAGCGTGGCGACGGTTCGCCGCACATCGGTCTGGGTTTCACCGCCACCAAGAAGATCGGCGGGGCGGTTCAGCGCAACCGCGCCAAACGCCGTCTGCGCGAGGCCGCAAGGGCCATGTTGGCCCAGCATGGCGTGCCCGGAAGCGACTATGTCTTCATCGCCCGCATGGGCACGACCGAGCGTGCGTGGGACCGTCTGCTTGACGACGTGAAATCGACGCTTACAAGGCTGGCGACACCGCGACATGATCGGGGGGCCCACAAGCCCTCGCCCGCCCGCGCCCCCTCCGGCCAGGACCGCCAGAATCCATGAAAAACGAAAACACGCGCAACACGATCATCTTCATCGTGTGCTCGGTCCTGATCATGGGGATCTACTATTTCGCCGTGCTGCGTCCGCAGGCCGAGCGTCGGGCCGTGCAACAGCAGGCCCAGGCCGAGCAGTCGCAGACCGCTGACAACGCCGCGCGCACGGCGCTGAGCCCGCAGGGGCCGACCTTCGTCACCGACCGCAGCCAAGCGCTGAGCACCGCCGCGCGGGTGCCGATCCAGTCCGGCACGCTGAAGGGGTCGCTGTCGCTTCAGGGCGGCCGGATCGACGACCTGTTCCTGACGGACTACCGCGAGGTTCAGGACAAGCCCCAGCCGGTGGAGCTGTTCCGGCCGCAGGGGATGCAGAACGCCTACTTCGCCCAGTTCGGCTGGACCGGCCCCAATGTCGCCGGCGGCGTGCCCGGACCCAATACCGTCTGGCGCCTGACCAATGGTTCGACCCTGACGCCGACGACGCCGGTCACCCTGACGTGGGACAACGGCCAGGGCCTGCGCTTCACCCGCGTGATCTCGGTCGATGACAAATACGTCTTCTCGGTGCAGGACACGGTCCAGAACCTGGGCACGCAGGCGATCACCATCGCCCCCTACGGCAGCGTCCAGCGCCAGGGCGTGCCGCCCGCAGCCGGCTCGTCGCACATCGTCCACGAGGGCGCGATCGGCACCTTTGGCAAGCCGGGCGACTACCGGACCGAACAGAAGAAATACAAGGACTGGCTGAAGGAGCCGCGGATCGAGAACGCCTCGACCGGCGGCTGGCTGGGCATCACCGACAAATACTGGCTGGCGGCCCTGCTGCCCCAGCAGAACGAGGCGGTCGAGACCGAATTCCGCGTCCGCGACCTGAACGGCGCCCAGCAGCTGGAAGCCAATGTCCTGGGCACCACCCGCACGATCCAGCCCGGAGCCACCGCGACCGAGACCCAGCGCCTGTTCGCCGGCGTCAAGCGCGCCGAGGTGCTGAAATCCTATGAGCAGAGCCTGAACCTGCCGCGCTTCGTCTATGCGATCGACTGGGGGATGTTCTGGTTCCTGACGCGTCCGATCTTCTGGATCCTGGAGAACGTCTATGGCCTGGTCGGCAGCTTCGGCGTCGCCATTCTGGCCCTGACCGTCATCGTCAAGCTGGTCATGTTCCCGCTGGCCAACAACGCCTACGCCTCGATGTCCAAGATGCGGAACCTCCAGCCCAAGATGGAGGAGATCAAGAAGAAGTTCAAAGACGACCCGCAGAAGCAGCAGCAGGAGACGATGGCCCTGTATCAGCGCGAGAAGATCAATCCGGTCGCCGGATGCCTTCCGCTGGTGCTCCAGATCCCGGTCTTCTACGCCCTGTACAAGGTGCTGACCGTTACCATCGAAATGCGTCACCAGCCGTTCCTGGGCTTCATCCATGACCTGTCGGCGCGCGACCCGTCGTCGATCTGGAACCTGTTCGGCCTGATTCCGTGGGATCCGGCGATGGCGCCGCTGATCGGCGGCCTGTTGGCCGGCCCGCTGCACTTGGGTCTGCTGGCGATCGCCTATGGCCTGACGATGTGGCTGCAGACGGCGATGAACCCGCCGGCGGCCGATCCGGTCCAGCGCCAGATATTCCAGTTCATGCCGCTGCTGTTCACCTTCATCATGGCGCCGTTCGCGGCGGGCCTGCTGATCTACTGGGCCTGGTCCAACATCCTGACCATCCTGCAGCAGTATGTGATCATGCATCGCTACAAGGCCGAGAACCCGATCGATACCTTCTTCGCCCGGTTCAAGAAGTCACCGGCGTGATCGACGAGACCGAGTTCACGCCCGAGGAGATCGAGGCGGCGCGCGTCCTGTTCGCGCGGCCTGCGACCTTCGTCATGGGCGCGGCCAAGATCGAGCAGTTGCCCGACCCCGATCTGCCCGAGATCGCCTTCGCCGGGCGTTCGAACGTGGGTAAGTCCAGCCTGATCAACGGGCTGGTGGGCATGCACAAGCTGGCCCGCGCCTCGAACGAGCCGGGCCGCACGCGCGAGGTCAACTTCTTCGATCTGGACGGCCGGATGCGTCTGGTGGACTTGCCCGGCTATGGCTGGGCCAAGGCGTCCAAGACCACGGTCAAGAAGTTCCAGGATCTGGGCCGCGACTATCTGCGTGGACGGGTGACGCTGAAGCGGGTCTATCTGCTGATCGACAGCCGCCATGGGCTGAAGTCGGTAGATACGGAGGCGCTGGATGCGCTCGATCTGGCGGCCGTCAGCTATCAGATCGTCCTGACCAAGGCCGACAAGCTGAAGAAGGGCGAGGGCGAGGCCGTGCAGGCCGCGACCCTGAAGGCCATCTCCAAACGCCCGGCCGCCTTCCCCGTGGTGCTGCTGACGTCGTCGGAAAAGGGTCTCGGCCTGCCCGAACTGCGCGCCGAGATCATGCGCACGACGGGCGCGACGCTGGACTAGCGGCCCTCATCGTCGGGTCATACCCGAGCATGACGGCAAAAAGAAAAGGCCCGGAGATCGCTCTCCGGGCCTTCGTCGTTTTGGTCTGTCGTCGCCCTATTGGGCGGCGGGGGCCGCCGCGCGGACCTCGACGGGAATGCCCAGGGCGTCCAGTTGCGGCTTGACCACCGAGGCGTCGCCGACCACGACCCAGACGAACTTGGACGGGTCGATGGCGGCCTTGGCGGCGGCGTCCAGCTGGGCTGCGGTCAGGGCGTTGGTGCGCGCCGCGATGGTTTCCGGATAGTCGTCCGGACGGCCCAGCAGGGCGTTGGAGCGCATGGCGCCCAGGACGGCGGCCGAGGTCTCGTAGCTGCCGGCCAGACGGCGGGTGTTGCCGTTGATCGTGCGTTGCAGCTCCTCGGGCGTCACGCCCTTGCCGCCCGACAGGAAGTCGTTGAACTGCTGGTTCAGGGCTTCGATGGCCGGGCCGGTCTTGTCGGCCTGGACCGGGGCGGTGACCAGATAGGGCACGCGTCCGGCGAACGGATTGACCGAGGCGTTGACGCCATAGGACCAGCTCTTGGTCTCACGCAGATCCGAGTTGATGCGCGACAGGAAGTCGTTGCCGAGCACATTGTTCGCCGCGTTCAGCACCAACAGGTCGTCAGTGCCCGACAGGCCCAGGACCTCGCCGCCCATGATGTATGACTGGGGCGATTGCGGACGGTCGATCAGCACGATCTTGGGCGTCGCGGCCGGGATTGGGGCCGAGAAGTCCTTGACGGCCTTGGCCGATGCGGGCGGCACCCATTGACCGAAGGCGCTGTCCAGGATCGGCGTCAGCTCGGCCAGGGGGCGGTCGGAGACGACAAACAGCTTGGCGTTGTCCGGGCGGATCCACTTGGCGTAGTCGGCGCGGATGTCGGCGTCGGTGATCGCCTTGACGCTGGCCTCGTCGCCGTTGCCGCTGAACGGACGGCCATAGGGGCTGTTCGGCCCGTACATCAGTTCCGGCAGGGCGCGGCTGGCCAGGGCGGCCGGCTGGGTCCGCTCGGCGGCGATGCGCGACAGGCGGGTGGCGCGAAGGCGCTCCAGCTCGGCCGGGGCGAAGGCGGGATTGCGCACCACCTCGGCCATCAGATCCACCGAAGGCTTCAGGTTCGGCGTCACCGCCGAGAGCTGGACGACCGAGCTGTCCATCGTCGCCCCGGTGGTGATGGTTGCGCCCAGGGCTTCCTGCGCCTCGGCCAGCTGCGTGGCGTTCAGGGTGCGGGTGCCCTCGTCCATCAGGTCCAGCATCAGGGTCTGAAGACCCAGTTTGGACCGGTCGTCGGCGGCCAGACCGGCGTCGAAGTCGAGCGCGATCTTCGTCGTCGGGGTGGCGTCACGCTGGGCGTAGATCACCTCCATGCCGTTCGACAGGCGGGTGCGCTCGACGGCCGGGAAGTCGACGTTGGCGACCTGACCGATCTCGGGCTTGGGCATGCGCGGCTTGCGCTCGATTTCCGGGGCTGGGGTGCGGTTGGCGCCGGACGGCGCGGCGGCCGCCTCCTGATAGGCTTCGCGCTGGCCGGGCAGGGTGGTCAGCGTATAGGCCGGACGGGTGAGCCACTTCTGCATCGCCGCCTTGACCTGGGCAGGCGTGACGGCGGCGTAGGCGGCCAGTTGCTTCTTGTAGAACTCCGGATCGCCGGCATAGAGCTGGCCTTCGGCGAGCGCCGTGGCCTTGCCGCCGAAGCCGCCGACCTGTTCCAGGCCCTGGATGCGGCGGGAGGCGTATTGGGTGACGACGCGGTTGATCTCGTCCTGCGTCGGGCCGTTCGCGATCAGGCCGTTCAGGATTTCACGCATCCGCGCCTCGACGGCGGCGGGGTCTTCGCCCGGCTTGATCGTGGCGCTCATCTCGAAGATGCCGACGCGGTGGAAGGCGCTGTTGCCGGCGCTGGCCGAGACGGCGGTCTGTTCGCCGCGCACCAGCTCATTGTCCAGGCGCGAGGAGGCCAGGCCGCCTAGGACCGATGCCGCGACGCTGAGCGGCACGGAATCCGGGTCCAGCATGCCCGGCACGGCCCAGCTGACCTCGACCTGGGCGTTCGAGACGCGGTCGTGGGTGGTTTCGCTGAGCGGGGCGGACAGGGTCGGGACCGGGGCCTGGGCGGGATTGTTCACCGGACCCTTGGCGATCGGGCCGAAGTATTTGTCGGTCAGTTCACGCGCCTTGGCGGGGGTAATGTCGCCGGCCAGCACCAAAACGGCGTTGTTGGGGCCATAGTTGGAGGTGAACCAGTCGCGCACCGTCTGCATCGAGGCGGCGTCCAGATCGGCCATCGAACCGATCGTCGAGTGGCGATAGGGGTGGCCTTCGGGGAACAGGGCCTCCAACTGCTTGTACTGGTTCAGGCCATAGGGCTGGTTGTCGCCCTGGCGCTTTTCGTTCTGGACGACGCCGCGCTGCAGATCGAGCGTTTCCTGGCTGATGGCGCCCAGCATGTAGCCCATGCGGTCGCTTTCCATGAACAGCGCCTGTTCCAGCGCCGGAGTCGGGACCGTCTCGAAATAGTTGGTGCGGTCGAAATAGGTGGTCCCGTTCATGTCGGTCGCGCCCATGTTGCGCATCGGCGTGAAATAGCTGCCGGGCGCATTTTCCGAGCCGCCGAACATCAGGTGTTCGAACAGGTGGGCGAAGCCGGTCTTGCCGGCCGGCTCGTCCTTGGAGCCGACATTGTACCAGACCGAGACGGCGACGACTGGGGCCTTGTGATCCTCATGGACCAGGACGGTCAGGCCGTTGTCGAGGGTGAACTTCGTATAGGGGATGTCGACTTCGTTGATCAGCTGCGACACCGGCGCGGCCTGGACGGCGGGTGCTGCAGCCTGACCGGCGGCCTGGGCGGCGGGTGCAGAGGCCACGGAGGCCCAGACAGGCGTTGAAACCGCCAGAAGGGCGGCGGCGGCGACGAGAGAGCCAGTGCGGCGCATGCGATATCCTCGGGATTGCAGTTGGAGGGGACCATAACGCCGGTCTGCCGCCTGGCAACGCGACCAAGTGGAACATGACGAAAGGTTCATGTTCTCCCCCGCGCGACCCGGAAAAGGTTGCATCGCCGGACCCCCGGTCTTATGCGCGCGTCAACTCCCCGACTGACCGCCCCTTGCTGAAAGAGCCGCCATGTCCGCCCCCGCCGACAAGCCCGTCAAGAAAGTCGTCCTCGCCTATTCGGGCGGGCTGGACACCTCGATCATCCTGAAGTGGCTCCAGACCGAATATAACGCCGAGGTGGTGACCTTCACCGCCGATCTGGGCCAGGGCGAAGAGTTGGGCCCGGCGCGCGAGAAGGCGCTGAAGCTGGGCATCAAGCCCGAGAACATCTTCATCGACGACCTGCGCGAAGAGTTCGTGCGCGACTTCGTCTTCCCCATGTTCCGCGCCAACGCCCAGTATGAGGGCGACTATCTGCTGGGCACCTCCATCGCCCGCCCCCTGATCTCCAAGCGCCAGATCGAGATCGCGCGTCAGGTCGGTGCCGACGCCGTCTGCCACGGCGCGACCGGCAAGGGCAACGATCAGGTCCGGTTCGAGCTGGGCTACTATGCGCTGGAGCCCGACATCCGCGTCATCGCGCCGTGGCGCGAGTGGGAGTTCCGCAGTCGCGAGGCCCTGCTGGACTTCGCCGAAAAGAACCAGATCCCCATCGCCAAGGACAAGCGCGGCGAGGCGCCCTTCAGCGTCGACGCCAACCTTCTGCACTCCTCGTCCGAGGGCAAGGTTCTGGAAGACCCGGCGGTCGAGGCGCCCGAGTTCGTCCACCAGCGCACGATCGCGCCTGAGGACGCGCCGGACGTGGCGACCGTCATCGAGATCGGTTTCGAAAAGGGCGACGCCGTCTCGATCAACGGCGAGGCCATGTCGCCGGCCACGATCCTGACCGCCCTGAACCAGTATGGCCACGACAACGGCATCGGCCGTCTGGACCTTGTCGAGAACCGTTTCGTCGGCATGAAGTCGCGCGGCGTCTATGAGACCCCCGGCGGGACCATTCTGATCGCGGCGCATCGCGGCATCGAAAGCATCACCCTGGATGGCGGCTCCATGCACCTGAAGGACCAGCTGATGCCGAAATACGCCGAGCTGATCTACAACGGCTTTTGGTTCTCGCCCGAGCGCGAGATGCTGCAGGCGGCCATCGACAAGAGCCAGGAAAACGTCTCCGGCACGGTCAAGGTCAAGCTGTACAAGGGCAATGTCTCGGTCATCGGTCGCGAAAGCCCCAACAGCCTGTACGATCAGGACCTGGTGACGTTCGAAGAAGGCGTCCAGGCCTATGACCACAAGGACGCGGCCGGCTTCATCAAGCTGAACGCCCTTCGCCTGCGCGTTCTGGCCAAGCGCGACGCGCGCAAGAGCTAGGGCGTCTTATCCGACCGCGCGATCCTGAGGATCGCCCGGTTTCGGTCGTCCGTGACCCAGATCGATCCGTCGGCGGCGACGGCCAGCACGACCGGCGCGCCGCGCGGCTGACGGCCTGCGACCGTGTCCCAGCCCGGCGTCAGCACCTTGCCGCGTAGGCTGGGCGCGCCGGCGGGATAGGACAGGGCACCGCGCGGATAGATGGCGTAGCGGCCGCCGATATCGGTCAGGGGGCGGCCCTCGCCATCCGTCTCGGCCGCCACGATCCGGCCGCCCGCGCGACGATAGCCGTGCCAGCTCATCAGGAGCCGGCCGCGCAGTTCGGGGAACATCGCCCCGTCGTAATAGATTAGGTCCAGCGGCGCGGCATGGGGCGGCAGCAGGGCGACCGGGCGGTCGCGCTGGCTGCATCGCGCCTGGGCCGCGCTCCAGCCCGGCAGGGGCGTCGCCAGATCGACGCAATAGGGCCAGCCGTAATGGCCGCCCTGACGCAGGACATTGATCTCGTCATAGGGATGGTCGGGCGTGGTCAGATCGACGGAGTTCTCACCTTGCAGGATCGTGCCCGACGGGTGCCTGACCAGGGCGATGGAGTTGCGCAGGCCCGAGGCGAAGACGGTGCTGTCCTCGGCCCAGCGGCCGTTGCCTAGATAGGCGTGACGCCGCACCTGGGCCGTCGCCGTGCCGTCGATGCAGGCGCCCGCCGCATTGGCGTGCGCCCGACCGCGCGCATCCACGCAGCGGTCGCTGGGGGCGCCGACATTGACCAGCAGGTCGCCGTTGGCATCGAAGACGAAGCTGGACAGCGGGTGGCGATTGGCGTGCAGCCGATTGTCGGGCAGGTCGCCGATCACGGTGCGCACCGTCGCCGCCGGATCGGCCGCGTCGGGGTCCAGCGTCAGGATGCGGTTCATCTCGGACACATAGATGCGCCCGTCCGGCCCGCGCGCCGCCGTGTGCGGCATGCTCAGGCCTTGCGTCAGCCGGCGCCAGCGCGGCGCGCCGTCGGCGCCGAACGACAGCCGCCAGATCGCGCCGCGTCCCTGATCCCAACTGCCGAGATCCGTCACCAACCAGTCGCCGTTGGATAGCGCCAGCAGGCCGCGCGGCATTCGCGGTCCGTCGCCCCCCGCGCCCTGCCAGACCAGCCCCAGGCAATAGCCGGGCGTCATGCGCACGGTGGTCATGGGCCGCCCGCCGCAGTCGCCGTCGGTCGCATAGGCGCCCTGCGCCGCCCTCGCGCTGACAGGCGCGGCGACGAGCAGGGACAGCAGGGCCAGCAGGCGGACGGTCTTCATGACGCCAGAAGTCCCGACAGATGCTCCAAGATCAAGCGCGGCGTCAGATCAGACCCTGCTCGCGCGCCGCCGCCGTCAGGCCGTCGCGAAACTCGGGCGCCGCCAAGGCGATCAGGGCGTAGGCGCGCTCGCTGGACGACTTGCCCTTCAGATTGGTCCAGCCGTGTTCGGTGGCGACGATGTGGGTGTCGTTGCGCGGGGTGGTGACCGGCCCGTCCAGACGCGGGACGATGCGAGAGGCCGTCCCCTTCGCCGCCGTGGAATGACAGGCGATGATCGACTTGCCGCCCTCCGATCCATAGGCGCCGCGCACGAAGTCCAACTGGCCCCCGGCGGCCGTGAACTGGCGCCCGTTCAGGAACTCCGAGCAGCAGGCGCCGGTCAGGTCGACCTGAAGCGTGGCATTGACCGAGATCATCTTCGCATTGCGCGCGATCACGGCCGGGTCGTTCACATAGGAGACCGGATGGGCCTGCATGCCGCGATTGCCGTCCAGAAACTCATAGGTGTTGAGGTCGCCCATCGAGAAGGCGAAGACGCCCACGCCGGGATGCAGGGTCTTTCGGGCATGGTCGGCCACGCCGGCCTGCATCAGCCCGACTAGGCCGGGCGTCAGCATCTCGGTGTGAACGCCCAGATCGCGGTGATCCATCAGGGCGTCGCAGACGGCGTTGGGCAGGGCGCCGATCCCCATCTGAAGCGTCGCCCCGTCCTCGACCAGGCCGGCGATGATGCGGCCGATGGCCAGGTCCGCCGGCTGAGGCTCGGCGCGCGGCACGACCAGCAGGGGCGCGGCATGTTCGACGATGCCGGCGACCTGGGACACATGGACGGTGCAGTCGCCGAACACGCGCGGCATGTGCGGATTGACCTCGACGATCACGGTCTTCGCCGTCTGCGACACCGGCTTGGCGTAGTCGGTGTTGGTGCCGAACGAGAAGAAGCCGTCCGCATCCATCGGCGAGACGGTGCAGATCAAAGTGTCCACCTTGACCTCGTCGCACAGAAGGCGGGGCGATTGCTGGAACCCGGTGGGGATGAACTGCACGGGGTTGGGGCGACCCTCCTCATGCGCGCGCTGTTCCAGCCGGCGTTCGATGGCGCTGTGGAACAGGCTCCAGGGGCGGATCCGGTCCATCAGTTCATAGCGCAGCACCGTCTCCCCGGCGATGGCGGTCGAGAGCAGATAATAGAGGTTCACATCCTCCACCTCGCCGTGCGCGGCCCGGTCTGCCAAGGCCTTGAGCAGGGCCGGCGGCTGGGACACGCCAAGGCCCATGGCGACCTTGGCGCCCGGCACGATCAGGGTGGCGGCCTGGTCGGGGGTCTTCAGGCGTTCGGCGTAGAGGGCGGCGTGATCCATGGCGTGCGTCTCCGACATGTCTTCAGACTAGCCTGCCGTAAGGCGGATCGCGGGCCTAGACTTTGGTAGGGTCGGGGGCGGCTTCGATCGGGGAGGCTTCGTCCTGCAGCGCCGCACGGTGGCGCTTCTGCCAGCGCGCCACCCCATAGGCGACCAGCCACAGGGCCATGGCCCAAGCCGCGCCGACCGCCCAGCCGGCGAAGACGTCGGTGGCCCAGTGCGCGCCCAGATAGATGCGCGTCAGCCCGACCAGCAGAGCCAGCAGAATGCCGACGCCCAGGACGAAGACCTTGAACCGCTCGCGCGGGAAGGCGCGGGTCAGCATGACGGCGACGCTGAGATAGAAGACGGTGGACAAGAGGGCGTGGCCGGAGGGGAAGCTGGCGTTGATCGTCTCTACCGCCTGAGCGGCGGCAGGGGGGCGGGCGCGTTCGAACACCGCCTTCAGGCCCTCCGAGAGCACGACGCCGCCGGCCAGGCCAACGACCAGCAGCAGGGACGACAGCCATTTCCGCTGGCTCAGCAGGAAGACGATCACGATCAGGGCGAACAGGCCCAGCACAGAGATGCCGCCCAGCGAGGTGATATCCGCCGCTGCCTCCTTTAGCCACCACGGCCCCCACGGCCGGCCTGGATCGTCGGCATAAGGCCGCATCAGCGCCAGGACATGAAGATCGAAGGCCTGGCCCTCGCCCTCGGTCATCTCATCGGCGAGACCGGCGAAGGTCAGAACGCCGCCGGCGACGACCAGCAGAGCCAGAAGCGCGGCGATTTCCGTGCGGGCGACCGTCAGGGCGCGTATCAAAAAGGCGCGTAAGTCAGAAAGCGTCATGGGCGAGCCAACGGCCAAGCTGGGCAGTCGTTCCGATCACGCGTTCGTGATCATACCGTCGCAGGCTCGTAAAACGGACGTGCTGGCTTGCACGCGGGCTTTTCCCCAGACGGCTGGGACTTGTCCGACCGATTCGCCCACAATGGTCGGCGTCAACCCGTTGACGGGTCATTAGGCATATGCGCCCTATATGTGGGCTCGGGGAGCGCAGAGGCCACAAGATGATGTGGTCGCGGCGAGGGCGGCTCAAACGATTTTTTTGTTCAGGACGCAGATGACCATGGCTGGCGGCGAGGCATTGAAGACGACGGAATTCCAAGGCGTTGCGGCGACGCCGACGCCGGAACGCCCCCACCTGACCGTGGTCAAATCGGTCCAGGTCGACCGCTCGCGCGACGATCTGCTGACCGACTTCGGCAAGAAGACGCTGGAAGATCGCTATCTGCTGCCGGGCGAAAGCTATCAGGACATGTTCGCGCGGGTCTCGACCGCCTTCTCGGACGACGCCGAACACGCCCAGCGCCTGTATGACTATATGAGCCGCCTGTGGTTCATGCCGGCGACCCCGGTCCTGTCGAATGGCGGCGCGGATCGCGGCCTGCCCATCTCTTGCTTCCTGAACGCGGTGGGCGACAGCCTGGACGGCATCCAGAACGTCTGGAACGAGAACGTGGCCCTGGCCTCCAACGGCGGCGGCATCGGCACCTATTGGGGCGGCGTCCGCTCCATCGGCGAAAAGGTGAAGGGCGCGGGCAAAACCTCGGGCATCATCCCCTTCATCCGCGTGATGGACAGCCTGACGCTGGCGATCAGCCAGGGTTCGCTGCGCCGCGGTTCGGCCGCCGTCTATCTGGACATCCACCACCCGGAAATCGAAGAGTTCCTGGAGATCCGCAAACCGTCGGGCGACTTCAATCGCAAGTCCCTGAACCTGCACCACGGCATCAACGTCACCGACGAGTTCATGGAGGCGGTCAAGGTCGGCGGAACCTTCGATCTGAAGTCGCCCAAGGACGGCGCAGTCATGAAGACCGTCGACGCGCGGTCGCTGTGGACCAAGCTGCTCGACATCCGCATGCAGACCGGCGAGCCCTATCTGATCTTCTCGGACACGGTGAACCGCCAGATGGCGCCGCACCAGCGCGACCTGGGCCTGAAGGTCAAGCAGTCGAACCTGTGCGCCGAGATCATGCTGCACACCGGCCGCGACCACCTGGGCGTGGACCGGACCGCCGTCTGCTGCCTGTCGTCGGTCAACGCCGAGACCTTCCTGGAATGGCGCGAGGAGCCGCGCTTCGTCGAGGACCTGATGCGGTTCCTGGACAATGTGCTGGAGGACTTCATCCGCCGCGCCCCGCCCGCCATGGCCGCCGCCGTCTATTCGGCCAAGCGCGAGCGTTCGGTGGGTCTGGGCCTGATGGGCTTCCACTCCTTCCTGCAGGGTCAGGGCGTCGCTTTCGAAAGCGCCATGGCCAAGTCGTGGAACATGCGCCTGTTCAAGCATCTGCGTCGCGAGGCCGACAAGGCCAGCCGCCTGCTGGCCGAAGAGAAGGGCCCGTGCCTGGACGCCGAGGAACGCGGCGTGATGGAGCGGTTCAGCCACAAGCTGGCCATCGCCCCGACCGCCTCGATCTCGATCATCTGCGGCGGCACGTCCGCCGGCATCGAGCCGATCCCGGCCAACATCTACACCCACAAGACCCTGTCGGGCTCTTTCGCGGTCAAGAACCCCTATCTGGAGCGCCTGCTCGACGACAAGGGCATCAACACCGAGGCGGTGTGGAGCTCCATCCTGGAGAACGAAGGTTCGGTCCAGCACCTCGACGCCCTGGACGAGGAAGAGAAGGGCGTGTTCAAGACCGCGTTCGAACTGGACCAGCGCTGGGTGATCGAACTGGCCGCCGACCGCGCGCCGGAAATCTGCCAGGCCCAGTCGCTGAACCTGTTCATCCCCGGCGACGTGAACAAATGGGACCTGCACATGCTGCACTGGTCCGCCTGGGAGCGCGGCGTGAAGTCGCTGTACTATCTACGCTCCAAGTCGGTGCAGCGCGCCGCCTTCGCAGGCGCCGAGGACAAGGCCGAAGAGGTGATCGATCCCAATCAGCCGGATCTCTTCTCCCTGCCCAAGACCGACTACGACGAGTGCCTGGCCTGCCAATAAGGCCACTGCACCAATCGACCCGAAGGGCTCCGCGACAGCGGGGCCCTTTTTCGTTTGGGAACCGCTGCTGGTCGTCCTCGTTCAAAAGCGACGAAACCATGACCAAAAGCCGTTGGACTCTTGCGCCTGAGGGTTGCAGTGTGTGTCCAGCGGATCGGTGGGGAGACCGGATGCGATTAAAGGCCTGTATTGTCGGCTTTGGGGGCGTGTTGGCGATGGCCGGCGCGAGCGCCGCCTGCGCACAGACCTGGGCCCCCAACGCCTTCGACGCCTCGCCCGATGTCGAGGCGCGCCTGACTGAACAGACCAGTTTCCGCGTAGCACCTGACGCCCGGTTCGGCGCCCAGATCGAAATCCCGACCGCCTTCCGTCCCGATGACCGATCCGGCCTGTCCGCTAGCACGCGCAACGACGTCTGGATCGATCGCACCGACTTCACCGACCGGGTGACGCTGGAGACGGCCGGCCGTCTGCGCCGCGCCGACGGCTCTCCCCTGCCGGTCACGCCCGTCGATCGGGCCGAACTGGACCCCGACGCCTATGATCTGCGCTATGTGCGCGGTTTCCGCGGCGCGCGCGGCCATACCGCGTCCGGCCTGGAAGTCAGCCTGACGCCCCACGCGGGCCTGGGCGTCGGCAGCGAAGGCCGTTCGGCCGAGGCTGGCGTCACGCTTAAGATCGGCGAGGGTCTGGATCGTCTGGCCCCCAACGGCCGCGAGCGGTTCGGCGAGCGGCCGCGATGGTATCTTTATGCCGCCGGATCCGGCCGAGCCGTGGGATACAATTTCGCCCGCACCCGCGACGGCGACTACGCCCGCTCCGGCTACACCCAGGACAAGGGCAGCTTCCTTGGCGACGCCTCGATCGGCGTGGCCTATCGCAAGGGCGACATGCAGACGTCGTTCGGCGTCGTCTATCGCGAGATCGACGCCGGCAAGGGTCTGCGCGGTATGAACGGCCTGGACACCGACGTCAGCGAAGGCCTGCTGGCCTTCCAGCTGTCGATCCGTCCCGGCCGCTGAGCCTTTAACGAATCTCCGAGAGCGCCACGCCCTCGCGACGCGGATCGGCCCCTCCGTCCCAGCGACCGTCGCGCCAGATCGCGCCATGCAGCCCCGAGGTCTCGGTGGCGTTGGGCTTCAGGGCCATGCCCGCCGCCGCCAGGGCGTCGCGGATATCCGGCGCGATCATGTCGGTGTCGGCCCCGACCATCTCGCCCCGCACCACCAGATTGGGCAGGGCGATCGCCTGCTGCATCGACAGGCCCCAGTCCATCGTGCCGACCAGAGCTTTGGCGACATAGGCCAGGATGCTGGACCCGCCTGGCGAGCCGATGGCGCCGACCAGTCGCCCCTGACGATCCAAAATCAGCACCGGCGTCATCGACGAGCGCGGCCGCTTGCCCGCCGCCACGGCATTGGCGGCCGGATGTCCGTCCTCCTGCGGCGTGAAGGAGAAATCCGTCAGCTGGTTGTTCAGGAAGAAGCCGTCGACCATCCGGCCATTGCCGAAGATGCTCTCGACCGTCGTGGTCATGCTGACCGCATTGCCCCAGGCGTCCACCACGACCATGTGCGAGGTGCCGCCCGGCTCGGCGGTCTGGTCGACCCCGCGCGGCGGCGATCCCGTCGGGGCGCCGGCCTCGACCGGCCCGTTCACCTGCGGGGCCAGGGCCGCGCGCGACGCGACATAATCGGGATCCAGCAGACCGGCGATCGGCACGCCGACGAAGTCGTTGTCGCCGATATAGCGGTCCCGGTCGGCGTACATCAGCCGCTGCAACCGTCCGAACGCGACCCAGGCCTCAGGGCTCTTGGCCCCCTTGTCTAGATCCGGCGTCGCATCGGCCATGGCCAGGAACTGCAGCAACGCCACGCCGCTGGACGGCGGCGGCGGCACGCAGACCACATAGGCCTGATACGGCCGGCAAAGGGCGTCGCGGCGCAAGGGCCGATAGCCGGCGATGTCCGCCTCGGTCAGACCGCCGGGACGCGGTCCTTCGCGAACCGCCGCCGCGATGTCGCGCCCGATCGGCCCGCCATAGACGACGCCCGGCCCCTGCTGCGCCAGTCGCGCGACCGTGTCGGCGTAGGCGGGGTTCTTCAACGTATCGCCTGCCTGATACCGCGTGCCGTCCGGCTTGGTGAAATAGGCGCTGGCCCACCGCGTCCGCGCCTGAGGACTGCGTCCATTGATCATGCCGGCCAGACGCGGACTGACCGTGAACCCGTCGCGCGCCAGCCGTTCGGCGTCCCCGAACAGATCGCGCCAGGCCAGCTTGCCATGATCCTTTTGCGCCATGGCCAGCATGGCCACCGCCCCCGGCGCCCCGGTCGAGCGGCCCGACAGCACCGCGTCGATGAAGGACAGGGGCTTGCCGTCCTCATAGAACAATTCGGGCGTCGCCGACGCGGGCGCCGTCTCGCGCCCGTCATAGGCCGTGACGGTCCCGGTCTCGGCGTCATAGCTCATCAGGAAGGCCCCGCCCCCCAGGCCCGACGACTGCGGCTCCACCAACCCCAGAACCGCCTGGATCGCCACTGCGGCATCCACGGCCGATCCTCCGCGCCGCAACACGGTCATCCCCGCCTCGACCGCCAGCGGATTCGCCGCCGCGACGAACGGCCCCCGAGCAAGGGATGCGGCCGACGACGGGGCCGACACGGCCTGCGGCGATGCTGTCGTCGACGAGGGCGCGCCGTGGATGTCTGTCGCGGTCTGGCATCCCGCCAGGAGGACGGGAACCAGCACAGCGGCGATCTGGCGACGGAAGAAGCGCATGGAAGATCCGAAAGCAGGGGAGCGTCAGACAGGCCTAAGCCGTCGCAGCCGCCACGCCAACCGCTTCAGACGCAGAAACTGCATTCCCCCGCTTGCGTCCGCCCGATCCACCGGCTAAAGACCCGCCCTCGCCGCAAGGCAGCCGCACCCGTAGCTCAGCTGGATAGAGCATCAGACTACGAATCTGAGGGTCGGGCGTTCGAATCGCTCCGGGTGCGCCACTTCTTCTTAAAAATCAGATTGTTAATGGTCGATCGCAGCGCGCTCGCCATCAGCACAGGTGTGTAACAACTCAACGAGAGCAAAGCCAAGTTTCTGAAGAGAAACTAGAATTTGTCCTCCAGAAGTCTGATGCTCTTAGTCACCGTTCGTCCTCGGCCGCACGGGTAGTTTGAAGTTCGGCGATGGACGCCAGCCTGCTGGCATCCATCGCCTAGGTCGCCTGGTTCACAGTTCCTGCGCAGTCGGGCGGAACAGTATTTCATTGATCCCGACATCCTCGGGTTCATTGATGGCGAACGTGACCAGCCGCGCCAGCGTCTCGGCGGGCACGCCAATCTGACCCACATAATCCTGGTTGGCCTTCTGGACGTCCGTCTCGCTGATGTGGTCGAGGAGTTCGGTCTTGACCGCGCCGGGGGAAATGATGGTGGTGCGGATGTTGTGGGGAGCCATCTCCTGCCGCAGGCCTTCGGACAGGGCGCGCACCGCGAACTTGGTCGCGGAATAGACGGCGGAGCCGCCGAACAGCTTGTGGCCGGCGACGGATGAGACGTTGATGATGTGGCCGGACTTCTGGGCGATCATGTGCGGCAGCGCTGCGGCGACGCCGTAGAGCACGCCCTTCAGATTAACGTCGATCATCTGGTCCCATTCGTCGATCTTCACGCGCTCAAGCGGAGACAGAGGCATGACGCCGGCGTTGTTGATCAGCACGTCTATGCGGCCATAGGTCTCGACGGCGGCGCCGACGAGACGTTGGAGGTCTTCACGCTTGGTCACGTCCGTCGGCACGGCGATGGCCTTGCCGCCTGCTTCGGTGATCTCGGCCACGAGTGCGTCGATACGATCGGAGCGGCGGGCGCCGAGGACGACGGCCGCGCCCTTTGCGGCCAGGTGACGGGCTGCCGCCGCGCCCATGCCGCTCGATGCGCCGGTGATGACGACGGTTTTGCCTGTGATGTTGTCGGTCATTGATCTGCCTTTGCTTCGGTGGCCGACGTGTCGGCGAGATACTGTTCGTCGGTGACCTGCTCCATCCAGGTGACGGGCGAGCCGTTCTGGCTTTCCTGGATGGCGATGTGGGTCATGGCCGCGTGCGGCGTCGCGCCGTGCCAGTGCTTGTGCTCGGGCGGGCACCACAGGATGTCGCCGGCGTGGAACTCCAGCTTCGGGCCGCCCTCGATCTGGGTCCAGCCAACGCCTTCGGTGACGATCAGGGTCTGGCCCAGCGGATGGACGTGCCAGGCCGTGCGGGCACCCGGCTCGAAGTGGACGAGGGCGCCGCCCACGCGCGACGGCGCCTCGCGCTGGAACTGGCCGCTGATGGTGACGCGGCCGGTGAACCATTCGGCCGGACCGTCGATGGTGGTCTGGTCGGCCTTGCGGGTGATTTCCATGACGGGGGCGTTTCCTTGCGTCTGCGGGGGGGCTTCGCCGCCGAACAGGGCGGCCGTGGTTGAGAGAATCGAAGTGATCACGAGAGATGCTCCTGGAAGAATTGGGCCAGCCGATCGAACGGGATCAGATCGAGACGGTCATAGAGATCGACGTGGCTGGCGCCTGGGATGATCAGGAGTTCCTTAGGCTCCGCCGCCGCCGCGAAGGCGGTCTCGCTCATGTAGCGAGAGTGTGCGTTCTCGCCGTGGATCAGCAGGATCGGCCTAGGCGAGATTTCGGCGATGTAGGTCATGAGCGGGAAGGTCATGAAGGACAGCGGCGTCGTGACTGACCAGGAATTGCCGGAGTTCACCGCCCGCGCGTGGTAGCCGCGCGGCGTCATGTAGTATGCGTGGTAGTCCACCAGGAACTGGGCCTCGCCGCCTTTCAATTCGTTGGCGGCGGGGCCGTAGGCGGGGGCGTCGTGGCGGGCATCGACCCAGCGCTGGCGGCTCATCTGCTCCAGCGACTGCGTCCTCTGCTCAGGCGTGACGCTGTCGTTGTAGCCGCGCGACATCACACGGCTCATGTCATACATGGTGCTTGTCGCGACGGCCTTGACCCGCTTGTCGGTTGCGACGGCGTTCAGCGCCATCCCGCCCCAGCCGCAGATGCCGATGACGCCGATCCGCTCCTGATCGACCGACGGGTGCAGGCCGAGGAAGTCCACCGCCGCCATGAAGTCTTCGGTGTTGATGTCCGGCGAGGCGACGTTGCGGGGCTCACCGCCGCTCTCACCCGTGAAGGACGGATCGAACGCCAGGGCCACGAAGCCGCGCGCCGCCATGGTCTGGGCGTAAAGGCCTGACGACTGCTCCTTGACCGCGCCGAACGGACCCCCGACGGCGAGCGCCGCCAGACGTTGGCCGTCGCGACCCTTGGGCCGGTAGAGATCGCCGCTCAGGGTGATGCCGTAGCGGTTGGTGAAGGTGACCTTCTGGTGGTCGACGGCGTCGTTGCGGGGGAACACCTTGTCCCAGTCGCTGGTCATGGTCTGCGCCTTTGCGTCGGAGGAGGGGAGGAGGGAGGCGGCGGCCAGGGCGGTGACGCCGGCGCCGGTCAGTTTCATCAAGCCCCGACGATCCATTGCGGGGTACGTCCGGGTCTGAAGGTGGGGGGAAGTGGGGGTCATGTCGGGCTCCGGGGTGTGGGTTCAGCGGGGTTTCAGCAGGGCGCGACCATCGCGGACGATCAGCACCGCCAGGGCGGCGAGGGCGACGCTGGCGATCAGGACGGCGTTGATCGAGATGTGGTCGAGCAGCAGGCCGCCGACGACCGCGCCCAGCAGGATTGAGGCCTGGACGGCGGCGACCATCAGGCCGCCGGCGGCTTCGGGTGCGTCCTCGGCGTTCTGCGACATCCAGGTCATCCAGATCACCGACATGGCGGTGTTCATCGCGCCCCAGACGACCAGGAGGAGACCCGCCGCAATGGGCCAGGCGCCGACAACCAGCAGGCCGGCGGTGACCGCGCCCATGACCAGGGCCGGGAGACGCAGAAGCCTGGAGACGTCCCCGGTGATGAAGCGGCCAGAGGCCCAGGTGCCGACGAAGCCGGCGCAACCGAGCGCGAGCAGCAGGACCGATAGGCCGGTGACGCCGACGCCTGTGACCTGTTCGAGGAAGGGCCGCAGATAGGTGAAGAGGGTGAAGGCCGAGCCCCAGGACAGCATCGAGGCGATCAGGCCGACCAGGAAATACCGGCGACGCAGCAGGTCCAGCATGTCGCCGATCCCCCGCTGTCCACGGGCGGGCAGCGACGGCAGGGCGACAAGGTGCCAGACCACATTGGCGGCCACGAGCGGCGTCAGCGCCCAGAAGACTTCGCGCCAACCGAACAGGCCGCCGAAATAGCTGCCGATCGGCGCGGCGAAGGCGGCGGCGATCGCCTGACCCCCATACATCAGGGCCAGGGCGCGCGGCACGTCCGCTTGCGGGACCAGCCGCATGATGACGGCCGTCGCCAGCGCCCAGAAGCCGCCGATGCAGAGGCCCAGCAAGGCGCGCCCGACCATCAGGATCTCGAAGTTCGGCGCGGCCGCGACCAGCACCAGCGAGAGACCCATCAGGCTCGTCAGGCCGACGAGAACGCCTTTGCGGTTGAGCCGCCCGGCGACCGTGCTGACCCCCAGGCTGGCGACGACGGCGAACAGGCCGCTGATCGAGACGGCCTGGCCGGTCTGCCCGACCGATGCGCCCAGACCCTGCGCCATGGGCGTCAGCAGGCTGACCGGCATGAACTCCGACGCGATCAGCAAGGCCACGCACAGCGCCATCGACAACACCGCGCCCCAGGCGGCGGTCGGCGTCGTGGCTTCGGATGTCGGTGCGGTGGCCGCCAGCATCGTCGTCTCCCTCTTTCGTCGAGAGACAAACTAGGCGCTGGCCTTCAAAGCGATTAGCCATGGAGATTGGCATGAACTAATCGATGTAGACGATTAATCGAGGAGGCCGTCCATGGCCGGACCGGACCTGAACCAGCTGACCTGGTTCCAGATCGTCGCGGAGGAGCGCAGCTTCACCAAGGCCGCCGCCCGGATCGGCGTCGCGCAATCCACGCTCAGCCATGCCATCCGTCAGCTTGAGGCGCGTCTGGGCATCCGGTTGCTGACCCGCACGACGCGCAGCGTCGCGCCCACGGCGGCGGGCGAACGTCTGCTGCAGACGATCACGCCGCGTCTGGCCGAGATCGAACAGGAGATCAAAAGCTTGACCAGCGTGCGGGACAGGCCAGCGGGGTCGATCCGACTGACCCTGTCCGATCATGCCCTGGACAGCGTGGTGTGGCCCAAGCTGAAACCGGTGCTGGCCGCCTATCCCGACATCAAGGTCGAACTGATCCTCGACAGCACCTTCCGCAACATCGTCGAGGAAAGGTTCGACGCGGGCGTCCGGCTGGGCGAAAGCGTCGAGAAGGACATGATCGCCGTCCGCATCGGCCCCGACTGGCGTCTCGTCGCCGTCGCCTCACCTCGTTACCTGACCGAGCGCGGCAGGCCACAGCACCCCAAGGACCTGGTGGCCCACGCGTGCATCAACATGCGCCACGAGTCGGCGGGCAGCCTCTATGCCTGGGAGTTCGAGAAGGACGGTCAGGCCCTGCGCGTCCGCGTCGATGGCCAGGTCACCTTCAACAACTCCTACGCCATGATCGACGCAGCGGTCAGCGGACTGGGGATCGCCTATGTGCCGGAGGACATCGTCGCGACGGATCTCGCGTCAGGCAGGCTGGAACTTGTGTTGGACGACTGGTCTCCGAAGTTCGACGGCTACTTTCTCTACTATCCCAGCCGTCGTCAGAACCTGGCTGCCTTTCAGATAATCGTGGACGCCCTGCGCTACCAGTCTGGGCAAGACGACCGCCCTTTGTGGTGACCCAGCCTTTGGTTGTGCGCGACCCACTGCCCATGCATATTTGCCGACACAGCCGAGTTGAAACATCGGTTCATGGCAGGTCGATCATAGACTTTGGCGTTACAAGGCCCAAAGGCCAAGAGCCTGTTTTCCATACAATTTTCTCCAGACTACGAATCTGAGGGTCGGGCGTTCGAATCGCTCCGGGTGCGCCACTTCTTCCAAATAATGAGACTTCAAACGCTTCGCCGATTTTGGCAGGCCGTTCGCCGCCTCGCGAGACGTCGCAGCGCATCGCGAGGGCTTCTATGCGCGCCTAGAACTGTTTCGACAACGACACGAAGGTGCGCCAGCCTTCGTCAGGTTGGTTGTAGGGCGCACGGGACAGGGGTTTGGCGAACTCGATGCGCAGGGTGGCCTTGCGGTCGAAGGTGATGCGTGAACCGACGCCGGCAGACGTCAGCTGTTCGGACCAGTCGCGTCCGGGCGCCTTGTTCCAAACCTTGGCGGTGTCGAAGAAGGCGAAGGCCTGGGCGAAGGTGATCAGGTCGCCTTTGGGATCATATCCGATCCGCGCCTCGATCATCCCGGCGACGGCCTTGTCGCCGCTGGCTTCGCCATAGTCATAAGCCCGGCCATAGGTCGGACCGCCGACGAAGAACTCTTCGGAGCTGAGCAAGGCGTCGTCCGACCATTGGCCTGAGGCCTCGACATAGACGCCGACATACTTGCTGAGATCGCGATAGGCGCTGACCTGGGCGTTGACCTTGAAGAACTCGCCCGTCGCGTCGTAGCGCGTATTCAGCGGCGAGCGCTCGGTCGTGGCGCCGAAGGCGTCAATCCCTTTCGACAGCTGAATTGAGCCGGCCATCCAGCCGGAGCTGGAACGCCGCTGTCCCGCCACCGACATCCGCGCCACGGTCAGGGTCTCGTCGGTGCGACCCGTGGCGACGTAGTTCTGCTCGACGCGACGGACATCCAGTCCCGCGTTGAGCCAGAGGTTCTTGTCGCGCGAACGGACCAGAGGATGCGAGAGCGTGACCGAGGCCATGCGGCTGCTCCCCCCGACCCAGCCCGACGCGTTCTGAAGCGGCGCATCCGTCTCATAGCCCGATACGCCAAAGCGGACGCGGCCGCCTCCGGACGCGACGACAGAGTAGGACGCATCGATATAGGTAAGTTCGTCAGGGCGATCCGGCACCGTCAGCACGCCCAATGTGATCTGGTCGCCGGCCATAAAGGTCGAGTTGCGGGCGCCGGACAGGTAGACTTGCCACGGACCCTGGGTTTCGGAACCGCGATTGTCGACATAGACGCCGGCGCTGCCCGAGGTCATTGCCGTCTCGACAACCAAGCGGTGTTGGGCCGGGTCGCCGATGATCGGCTCGATGCGGCTGGTCAGTTTGACGCCGGGCACGTCGGACGCCAGGGACAGGCGGCGATCCAGTTCGCCGATGGTGAGGGGGCGCTGGTTCACCAAGGGCTTCAGGATCGGTTCGACGGCGCGTGCGCCATCGCCGGTCAGTTTCAGTTCCGAGATATAGCCTTCAAACACCACGATGCGGGCGGCGCCGATGGCGGGGTCGGTTTCGGCGACGACGGCGCGGGTCAGAAAATATCCGTCGTTGCGATAACGGGCGGTGATTGCATTGGCCGACTGCACGAGATCGTCCACCGAGACGCGCCGCGCCAACTGCTGGTCATAGGTGTCGGCGAGATCGGCGAGTGGATAGGCGCTCACCCCCTGGATCAGCATGCTGGTCAGGATCAGACATCCGGCGCATCCGGCGTCCGGCGTCGAGGCCGGCTCAGCGTCCGCGCGAACCGGTCCCGCGACAGCCATGGTCAGCACCGCCACCATCCCCCACAGGACGCTGATTGTTCTTAACCATGAAGTCGAAAAAATATGACGCACGCCGTTCTCCAAACACAGGAGATCATTAACGGCGTTCGGGCTAAAAATCGTGTTAATATCACCAGTTAAGAGCTTGGCAGGCACGTCCTGATATCCAGAACATCAAACAGAATGTCTGGAGTGTGTGTTGGCCAATCGATACGCAATATTCTTCGCGATCCTCTTCTTCTTTGTGCGCTACCCGACCCAGGCTCTGGCGGATGAATGGCGCATCAGGGAAGTGGCGGGCGTTGTTCGCGTGGCCATACCGGCGCGGCCCGCTGCAAACGGCTCGGTTGGGCAGGTATTACCGACCGGAACCAGCGTCACGACAGGCGGAAACGGCCGTGCGATGATCACGAACGGTCAGCAAAGGGTCGTAGTAGGGCCGAACAGTCGCACCACGCTCGCGCCGGAAGTCGGAGGCATGACGCGGGTCTTGCAGGACCTCGGCTCGGCCCTTTTCCAGGTCGATCGGCAGAGGCAGCCGCACTTCCGCGTGGAGACGCCCCTGCTTGCCGCCGTGGTGAAGGGGACGACATTTACAGTCACCGTCGACCCCATGGGCGACCGCGTGCATGTCGCAGAAGGTCTGGTCGAAGTTCGCGCCAATAACGGCAATGCCGTCAGCGACGTGGCGGCGGGCGCCACCGCCCTGGTTCCACGCCAACAACCGTCCAGCGTCGAGGTTTCCACACCGGCCGCTGCAGTTCCGACGGAAGCGGCTCCTGTTGCGGCGCCGAGTCTGGACTACGAGGCCTTGACCGATGGTCTGGTCCAGAACCACCCAGCGGCCGCGCCAGCAGCCACTACTGTGACGGCGTCCACATCAGGCGCCTCGACGGCCGCGACGACAACAACAGCGGCTACGACCACAAGCACGACTTCGGTTCCAACGACGTCTTCAACAGCGACGTCCACCGCTGCGGCAGGAAACTCCGCTTCAAGCGGAAACGCTTCACTGCCGCCAGCTGCAACCAACGCAAGCAACAATGCCGCAGCGGGCCCCGGTAACAGCGCCAATCCTGGAGCGACTAATCCTGGCAACCCCGGCTCGGGCAACCCTGGCTCAGGCAATCCGGGCTCGGGCAACCCCGGCAACGGCAACCCTGGCGCCGGCAACCCGGGCAATGGCAACCCTGGCAATGGCAACCCTGGCAACGGCAATCCAGGCGCTGGCAATCCGGGCAATGGCAACCCAGGCGCTGGCAATCCCGGCAACGGTAATCCGGGCAATGGCAACCCCGGCAACGGCAACCCGGGCAATGGCAACCCTGGCAACGGCAACCCGGGCAATGGCAACCCTGGCAACGGCAACCCAGGCTCGGGCAACCCCGGCAACGGCAACCCGGGTTCGGGCAATCCCGGCAACGGTAACCCCGGCAACGGTAATCCGGGCAATGGCAACCCAGGCTCGGGCAACCCCGGCAACGGTAATCCGGGCAATGGCAACCCTGGCAACGGCAACCCAGGCTCGGGCAACCCCGGCAATGGCAACCCTGGCAACGGCAACCCTGGCAACGGCAATCCAGGCGATGGCAATCCGGGCAATGGCAACCCCGGCAACGGTAACCCGGGCTCGGGCAATCCGGGCAACGGCAATCCAGGCGCCGGCAACCCCGGCAACGGCAACCCTGGCGCCGGCAACCCCGGCAACAGCAATCCAGGCGCCGGCAACCCTGGCAATGGCAATCCAGGCGCCGGCAACCCTGGCAATGGCAACCCTGGCAACGGCAATCCCGGCAATGGCAATCCGGGCTCGGGCAACCCCGGCGCCGGCAACCCTGGCAACGGCAACCCGGGCTCGGGTAACCCCGGCAACGGCGATCCCGGCAACGGTAATCCGGGCAATGGTAACCCTGGCTCGGGGAACCCCGGCAACGGTAACCCCGGTTCCGGCAACCCGGGCAGCGGTAATCCGGGCAATGGTAACCCTGGTTCCGGCAACCCTGGCTCGGGCAACCCAGGCAATGGAAACCCCGGCAATGGCAACCCGGGTGGGGATGATCCCGGCAAGGGTGGTCCTCGGCCTCCGAAGCGGTGACCATGCGCGCTTCTGCTGATGAACTCGGTCGACGTCGACTTTCTGTCGTCATCTGGTCCGTGCTGATCCTGGCGTTCGCGGGCATTGGAATGCTCGCGAACGCCTTCCGGCCCCTCGACGATGTTATCGCCTCTGCGCGGTTCTCGGTTCTGGAGCGGCCTGCCAGCCAGAGTCTGACGATCGTCGAGATCGATTCCCGAAGCCTCATCGCCGCAGAGGCCTGGCCATGGGATCGGCGACGGTATGCCCAGGCGATCGACAATCTGATTTTGGCGGGCGCGACCCTGGTCGCGGTTGATGTCGATTTCAGCGCGCCGTCGAACCCCGCGTCCGATCAGGCGCTGGCGGCGGCGGTATCGCGCCACCCCGGCCAGGTGGCGTTGGCGACCTTTGAGCAGATGGAGTCATATGGCGCCGGCGAAAGACGCAGATCGGGCAATCGTCCGATCGCGCCGCTTCTGAATGATTCCTTGCTCGCTTCGGTCAATGTGCCTGTGGATGGCGACGGAAGGGTGCGCCATTACGATTATGGCGCCTCAGATGAAGCGCCGCCATCGGTCGCGGCCCTCCTGGCCGATGCCGCGGTGCGACAGGGCGCTTTCACCGTCGATTTCGGGATCGAGCAGAAATCGATCCCCCACCTCAGTTTCGAGGACGTCTACAGCGGCCGCTTCGACCCCTCGCTCGTGCGCAGCAAGAAGATTCTGATGGGGGCGACGGCCTTGGAACTCGGCGACGAGTTCGCCACGCCCGTCGGGCTGTTGCCCGGCGTCATCATCCACGCCCTCGCCTACGAAAGTATCGCTGACGGACGGGCCCTGGTCAGCCTTAGCCCGCTGGCGCTTCTGATCCTGTGCGCCGGGCTCGTCGCGGCTTTACAGCCTGTGAGAAGCGAGGGCGGCGCCCTGTGGCGGCTGGTCGTGCGCCATGTCGCCATCACGGCCTTGATCGTCATCGCGCCGATCGTGCTTCAGGCCTTTCTGCCGGTCAGCATCGACATCGCCACGCTTCTTTTCACGCAGACACTGATGGCGATCTGGGCGACCCGCGTGGAGCTGACGAGGCAAGCCAAGGCGATCGTGCAGGCGCGAGAGGCCGGCCTGCTTCATCTGGCCATGCACCAGCCGGAAACAGGGCTTCCTAATCGCCGAGCCCTGCTGGCGGGCATCGACGACCTGATCGCTACAGCCGAGACCAACGTCGCCGTGTTTGCGATCGGCGTGGATCGCCATGCGGAAATGCGCGGGGTCGTCGGTTATGACGTCGCGAACACCTTGATGGTCCAGCTTGCCGACCGCTTGGCCGATTTGGCCGACGTGGACCGGGTAGCGCAAATCGCGTCCTCGGTGCTCGCCTTCTCGCGGGCCGATCTGTCCGCCGATCAGCAACACGCCCTAGCCAGATCGCTTCGCGCCGTAGAGACGACCTTCACAGTCGACCGCCAGCCGCTGGATCTGTTCGTCCGCATCGGCAGCGCCTCGCAGGATAGGCAATCGGCGAGCGGCGACGCCCTGATCGAACGGGCTACGACGGCGCTAAACCAGGCCGATCTCTCGGACGACCGTACGGTGCTGTATGACGAGGCGACCTTTGTCGATCCCGACAACAACCTCGCCCTGATGTCGGAACTTCGCGACGCCCTGCGCAGGAGCGACGTCAGTCTGCACTATCAGCCCAAGCGCAAGACCTCGGATGGCTCAACGGCTTCGGTCGAGGCGCTCTGCCGCTGGCATCATCCGGTGCGGGGTCGGATCGGGCCGGACCTGTTCATTCCGATCGCCGAACAGACGGGACAGATCAGGGCCCTGACCGAATGGAGCATCGTCAAAGCGATCGAGGATCAGGCCGCGCTTAGGGCTCGGGGCGTTCATCTGGCCATCGCTTTGAACGTGTCGGGACGGCTCCTTGTGGACGAAGCCTTTCAAGCGCGTGCGCTCCAGTTGATCGAGGGCTGCGACGCCGATCTCATCTTCGAAATCACTGAGACTGCCGTCATCGAAAACCCGAAGATCGCGGCCCAGGCGATCGCGGCCTATCGGGCGGCGGGGGTGCGGATTTCGATCGACGACTACGGCGCGGGCCTATCTTCGCTCAGCTATCTGAAAATGCTGAACGCCGACGAGTTGAAGATCGACCGGTCCCTGATCCTTGATGTTCTCGATAGCGGGCGTGATCGCCTGATCATCAAATCCACCGTCGATCTGGCCCACGGTTTGGGCATGACCGTCGTCGCCGAAGGCGTCGAGACCAAGGAAGTGTTTGACGCCTTGTCGGCTCTGGGATGTGACACCATCCAGGGCTACTGGGTCTCGCGACCACTGCCTTTTGAAGGTCTGGTGAGTTTTTTGACACCATCCGAAGGCACAAAAGTTCTGTCCGACACCCATCTAGGCACCGCTGCATAGAGCTTGAGGGGATCATAACATGAGGCTTGGGGCCAGCACGCGATTGGCGCTCGTTACAGGATTGATGGTTCTAACGTGCAGAAAATCGGGCATATTTTCCCAGACTACGAATCTGAGGGTCGGGCGTTCGAATCGCTCCGGGTGCGCCATCCTTTTCAATGACTTACGACGATCCGCGACATCAGCCGAATAGGCTGTGGTGCTGTAGTGGTGCCGGGCGTCTGGCGTGGGCGGATCTTGCCCCCCCCCCCCCTCAAAAAAAGCAGGCCAAGCCTGCCATGCATCGTCCGCGCCGCCTCTCACGTCGAGGTGGGGGATGGGGGGAAATTCAACTCGGCCCCATCCCAATATGTGGGCGCGGATAAGTGAACCAAAATCGATCCTGGCTTCGGGACCGTCGCTAAAGCGACGATCCCTTACCATAATCAGTGCCCCAGGATGGCGCGAGCCTTTGCCGTGTGCGGCGCTATACGCTCTTCCATCCAGGTCCGTAGATCGGCGCGGCGGTAGCGGATCAGGTTCCGCGCAATGGCGACGAACTGGGGACCGCCGCCTTTCCGGCGGTAGCCTTCCAACGTCCTGGACGACAGGCCGAGGAGCGCCGCCGCCTGATGCGTCGTCAGCAAGGCTTCGCCATTCCAGGCGTCCAGCATCGTTGGCGTTTCCGGTGCAGGGCTGGGTCTCACCGTCTTGGCGGTGAAGATCAGGCCGTCCGGGCACGACAGCGAGGTGGCGAAGATCAAGCAGCGCCTCCCATTACGCGCGCGTTGGGTGTGACGCCCTTTGCCGCGCCCCGCTCAATACGGAGGTTGGATAGGCGCAGATTGGTTCGGTCGCCATCTCGATAGCGGACCCGTTGGCCGCGTCCAGCGCCGACGAGGAGCCGAGCCAGGGTCGCCATCTCACCGGCAGACCAGGGATCGTAGAAGCTGACATAGCCATATTGGCCGCTGCCGTCGGTGCTCATGAACAGGCTTCTGATGTCCTTGGACTGGATGATGTCGAGGCCGTCTGGATTGTCCGCCGCCGCTACGACCGGGCTAGCGCGTTGTTACTGGATCGGTCTCTCGGGTGGTTCGTCAGGTTGCCAGCAGCCTTCCAGCTGAGCCGTGCTCGTCTGAATAAATTCGACGATGGGCCCTGATGACGCCGTCATGCTCACGCTTGCAGGCATACGGCCTTCTTGCTGCGTGATGTCAGTCCAAATAGTCCAAGCTCCCCCGTGCAAAACAATGACCGGAAAACGGGGAGGATCGTAGCGACCCCAGATCACGGTCTTGGGCGCTTCGATGGTTTCGTAAGACTCAGCGACGCCCTGAAGCGAGGCGCAGTCCACGCTGTCAGCCCATTCGACGACGTCGGGCTGATCCGCGCGGCGCTGCTCTCGTCTCGCAACGTACCGAACGGCCGCGCGCGTCGGGTGCCCAGGTGCGATATACATCCCGACAGCGGTGGCCTGGCTTTGCCATTCGCTGCTCATTCTCCAACCCATTGAAGGTGAGTAAGATCGCCAGTACGGCCGTGCAGTGGCGATGCTTGTGACGCGTTCACGCTCTGCCTGTGAAGGCGTCGCCTCTTTAGCATAGCACGGTGTGGCGACGATTGCTAATCCGATCGCCAACGAAATCTTCAATGTCATCGCGGAAACCTTCGCTGGTGGCGGCGCGCAGACACGCTTGGCTATCCGATTACAGGAAGCGCTCGCGATGGGTCAGGATTTTCAGAAGGCTGTCAGCGCTGATCAGAATGTTGGCCAGGATAGTCATGATAAACCAACGTGGGGTTTGACCCGGCGTTCCGCTATGTTCGGCAGCGAGCCTGGGCTCCGCTAGCCTGGCCGTCATCCTTCGGGGTGGCGGCCTTCGTTCTTCGTTCAGCTCAACGAAGTGGGGTCTCGGCGATCACGGCCTGCAAATCTTCGTCCACGTGCGGCGCCAGGTACTCTCGTACCGGATGCCTGAAGCAATCGTACCAGGGTTGCGAAGCAACGAAGTAGGACCAGAAGGGCTTGCCCTCCGCACTTGTGGAGAAGGCTTTGATCGCAACTAGGTCCGGCACGTAAAGGCGCCAGGCGATAGGTTCGGCCACGCACCTGATCGCGGCGGCAATAATTTCATCCTGACCTGTCCTGGCCCTGGCTCCCATTCGGTCGGCGAGGCGACTGTCTCGGTCGTAAAGATTGGCGTTCCGTTCAGTCAGAACGTCGCCGGCCAGACGGCTGGCTGCAATGCGGATGCCCCAGCTGTTCTCCGACGTGTAAGGGTCGGCGTCAAAAAGCGCAGCAGCTGCGGCTCGCCGTTCGGGACCGGGATCTTGCGGAGGCGGTGGAGGGATTGAGGCGATTTGAACTGCCAAGATGAGGGTGAGGAGAGTCGTCATTGTCTATCCGCGCTAATGGACAGAGCGTTGGAGCGCTGGCGGTAAGGATGTCCCATTAGTCGATCAAGCCGCGCCGCTGCATGTCCATGATGATTGGATCTGTCAGCGACGCGATAACCTCCATGTCGAAAGCATCTTCCGCCTCGGTCTGATCTGCGAATGAGCGAGGCTGGTTTTGGCGCATCGTTGATAGCCGCCAGGACGACTGCACGACCTGTTGCCGCGCTAGATGCTCAATGCGCTGCAGGCGCACGCCCGCGCGGGACCTGATGAGGGTCTTCCGTGTCGCCATGGTTTCAGTCCTCCCAACTCGGAACCTGACACGGCAGCAGGCGGTTGTGGAGTCGGACCGTTGCGCAACGGTCTTTCCTTTCCAAGAGCGACGGGCCGTCATCCTTCGGGGTGGCAGCCTTTGGTCGTTTGGGGGTGCAAGCGCAGTTGCGCCTGATAGGGTGCACGGATGATTACCCACACCCTGCTGGCGATCCTGACCGGCCTTGCGCTGAATCCGATCCCTCAAGCTGACAAGCCAAACGTCATCTACATGGGCCCGCACCCGCAAGTGGTCTCGGATTGGTCAGCGTCCTACAAGTTCGACTGCGGCGAACGCTGGGTGATGTTGGATATTGCAGTGAGCGCCGGGCGGGCGAGCGTCTCCAAGCTCGATCTTGGACGGGGCGACGCAGCGGCTATCTTGTCTGATCTCAACGCTGCACTGGCAAGCCAACACTTCGAAGACGTGCTCGTCACGTGTACGCGGACCGATCCTCATCCAAGGGTCATGTTCGTCACAGCGCGCCAAAAGCCTGACGGCGGATATGAGCCTTCTTCCGTGGCGGTCAGGTCTGTCGGATCATCTGCCGACGACGTCGCCTTGGAAGATTGAAGCCCAGAAGTGTCACAGCGACCTCTGCATGAACTCCAATTAACGGGTCAGCTCTAAGTGTTCAGCCTATGGGGACGCGTTCCCCTCCGTAGGAACACGGTGGCTCGGTGAACCCCCACTCTTCGCGAAGAGCGCCGGGTCACCACCCTCGCGGACAGCCAGATCTTTCAAACCTCGCCGGCAGCATCGCCCGCCAGTGCCGCTTGTTCGACGAGCAGCTTGCCAAGGGTGGCGGCCGCCTTCGACGGCGCAGCCCGTTTCGAACAAGAAAGCTTCAACGTCCAACGCACGGCCTACCCCGGCGCGACGCAGCGCAACAACGATCCGGAACAGTGCTTCTTGAGAGCGGGACCCGTCGCGCCATTCGCTTTGAGATCTCTGAATACAAACGCCGGGATTATGTGGCTGTTCTGAAGGTCGGCTTCGCGCCAGCACAGGCGGCATAGTTCTTCGGACGGCGGACCCAAGCTTTTGGCCATAATGTGATTGGAGCCGTTTGTATGGAGACACACACGATGCGGTTACAAAGAGATGTCATGGAATCATTGAAAATGTGAGCATTTTCCCAGACTGCGAATCTGAGGGTCGGGCGTTCGAATCGCTCCGGTTGTGCCACTTCTTCCAATGACTTGATGATCAGCGCGCGTGCTCATGGACGCGTCGTTACAGTCGTTCTGCACCATTCTTTGAAGTCGGCGCTCGGCTCGGATGGTCTAATCGGCATCCAGCACGTCACCGGTTCGCGAACCGCGCCGCCGAAGTTATGCGGCCCGGTCCATCGTTTGTCTTGATGGAAGACATGGGAGCGCGGCAGACGGTTTTGATGGCTTTGCGAAACCAGCGTCAGTTTATGAGTTGAAAACTCAATCTCAGGGCGCCGGTAATGCCTTTGACGCCCATGCGCATGCAGATGGCGCGCAGGTGGGCGCGCACGGTGTGGATCGACATATCCATCTTTCGGCCGATGTCCTTCGGGGCCTCGCCTTGGGTCAGATGGGAAAGGACCAGGAGTTCGGCCCGGGTCAGACCGAAGATGGCGCGTAGCGGCTCCATAACCTCCACGCCCATGCAGTGGGCCGGGCGCGCCGTGGCGAAGATGCGGTCGATCGCATCGGGCGCCGTCGCCAGATCCAGCAGGCACCAGGCGTCATCGCCTGCGCGAAACAGAAGGCGGCCGTGCGATTGTCGTCCTTCCAGCAGACGGTTGGCCAAGGCGTCGAACTCGCCACGATTGCGATGGGAAGGGCAGATAAAGGCCCCGCCAGCGCCCAGCACACCCGCTGCAATCATGGCTCTGGCATTGGCGTTGGCGTGGATCACGCAGCCCTGAGGATCCAGAACGAACCGGGCGAGAATGTCATGTTCGAACCAGGCGGTGCAGTCCGCACGGGGTAGGGGTGTCGGATTTCCGGTTGATCTGATTGGCGTCCGGCGCTGCCCAAATTCTCCTTGCAGGATCGCTGAAACAGCACGGCCGTCTGTTCGCGACGACGCCGCTATCTTTTGCTCATACATTTGCGCCACCCATTTCTGCAGGCTGTCCAAACCCGGATAGGGCTGTCAGCCTCAAGCTTACGATCTGTGTATGCCGGCTCCTCCAAACAGCCGGCTCATCGCGTTAACTTTGTTACCAGTTTGACGGTCGGGTCGTAATCGCCGCTATGGGCTAACCAGTATGGGGTATCTCTCGTCAGCGGGGCGATATGTCGATAGCGAGCACATCCTGATAGCGACCGGCCATCTGATCCTTGATCTTGCCCAAGGTGAACAGCATCGGCAGCGACATGCCGGCGAGGGTGCGGGGCGGATCGACCTCCTTGGTCCACGGCGCCTGTAGATCGACCGATGTCCCGTCCAGCTCGACGGCGTAGGCGACGCTGGACGTGGTCTCCGCGTCGCCCCGACGCTGCATCAGGCCGCGATGTTCGGACGTGATCGCGATGACCGACGGTGCGTTGGCGCGGACCTGGATGAAGATGCGCCGCGTCAGGCCGGTAGAGGCGTCACCGAAATCGACCACCTCCACACTGGACCCCGAACCAAAGGCGCCGGCGGCGCCAGCCAGGTTCAGTTGTGCTCGGGGCGTGGAGACCAACTGCATACGGACCGGGATTGGGGCAAGCAAAGCCGTCCCATCGGCGTCCTTGATCAGCAGCTTTAAGTCGGTGGCGTAGGTTCCGGCGTCGGGCACGGCGTCCACGACGATGGCGGCGTCCAGCTGCGCCTGACCTGTCGCCTTGCCGGCGAGCGTGTAGCGGAAGACGCCAGGCTCGACGTCAGATGTCTGAAGCCCCGACGCCTCTCGCGGGCGGAACTGCACCCCCACGCCCCCAAGGGCCAGCCCGGACACAATCGCCCCGCCGTCGTCCACGACGGACAACCGCAGCTCGCAGACCTCGTCTGCCTGGTTCTTCAGGCCCAGATCGATGGCCCCGCTCGACGGTCCCACAGCGAAGGGATTGTAGTTGATGACGACCGTGCTGGGGCTCTGGGTCAGGGCGAGGTCGCAGGCTCTCGCCTTGGAGGCGGTCACGGCCAGGATAGCCGCCAGGACCAGCGAGACGATGACGGTCAGCGTTTCAGACCAGGTTGGAACCCGGAGCTTTCGGTCACCTTGCGCCTTGCGCCTACGGCGACGGCGGAGACGTGCGGATTTCGCCGACATCGACTGTTCCTTCCACTTTCTCGGGAATCACGAATTCTCCCACCACGGCGCCCTGGATCACCAGGCGATAGCGACCCGGAGCCAGGCCATCGGCGACAAACCGCCCGGAGCGGTTGGTGAAGAAGGGCTTGCCGTCGGCATCGGCCGGAGCGCCTGCCGCCTGGATGACGCCGCCGGCCAGAGCGACCGGCCCATTGGCGGACATCAGGACGCCTCGCGCGGTGCGTGACGCGTCGCTACCCACCACGAAGCGGTAACCGTTGCCGTAGCCGGGGAAGATGTTGATGACGCCGCTGCCTAGGTCATAGCCCTGCGGCAACGGATCGGCCTCGATCTCGTAGCGATTGACGCCATAGCCGCGATCCAAGCCGACCAGAGCCGGACCCAGCCATCCGCTGTGCGCGACCGTATTGCCGCTGGAATCCGTCAGCTTGATGCGCGAACGGGAGAGGGTGGGGTGGGGCGTTGCGACGACGAAGCCCTCACGCGCCGACCGTCCGACGCCAAAGGCGCCGCCGGCGTAACCGATCATCGTCGACATTCGCCACAACGACTCCTGGCGCGTGACCCCACCGGGCTCGGACGAAACCAGCCGGTTCGATACGAGTTCGGCGTCGAACCGATTATTGATGTAGCGCAGGTCCGCCGTGATCGCTTGGTTGGTTCGATCTTGCGACAGCCGCAGGTCGCCGCTCAAGTCGTTGAGGCGGCCCGACGATGCGCGTGACACCCCAACCTCACGCAGGTCGTTGTCGGTGTCGTAGCGCGCGGTGGTGCTCCAGCGCCCGCCGAAGCGCGACGTCAGGGTCAGTCCGAAGCGGTCCTCGTCGCGGCCATCTTCGGTGGATCCGCGCTGCCAGGCCAGATTGACCGCGAAACGACGGAAAGTGCGGCCCAGGCCCAGGCTGAAATCGGTGCGATCCTTTTGTTCGCGACCCTTTACGAAGGCGACGCCGCCGCTGATCGAATAGTCACGAAAACGCACAAGCAGCCGCGCGGCGGCGCGCCATTTCTCGTTGTTAAAAGCGGACGGGTCGAAGGCGCTCTGAAAATAGCGGCTGGTCGCCTGGGCCGACGCCACAAGGCGCGCATCAGCGGTCTTGCCCAAAGTCCTTTCGAGGAGATAGTCGACAGACGCGACGTAGCCGTTTCTTCCGGTGTCGCCGTTGTGGCTGGCGGCGCTGCTCAGCTGGATCAGACCCAGTTTGGAACCCCACGTCGCTATGGCCCCGGCTTGCCCCTTTCGGTCGGCGATCTGAGCGTTGACGCCGACGGTCAGAACATCGGACAGGCCCTTGCGAACAAAGCCGCTCGCGGCCAGCGTCGAGCCGTATTGTAGATCTCCGCCTTCTTCCAGCAGTCCGGCCGACACGCCAAAATCCAACACGCCGCGATCCAGCAGCCCGGCGCCGCCGAAAAGGTCGAACACAGCGATCTCGCGCCGACCGCTGTCGTCTTCGACGAGCAGGCGAACCGTGTTTGCGCCCTGCGCGAAGGGAAAGTCGCCAATGGAGTAGGGGCCGGCGTCCAGGCGAATCCGTTCCGCCACCACGCCGTTGACCTCGACGACGACCAAGGCCGGACGGTCTAGGATGAACTGCCGGCGCCCTGCGGGACGCACGTTCTGGAATGGTCGAATAGTTGAATATGCGCGCGCCGCCGATAGCCCCAAAAATCTTTGCGAGCCCTGAAAACTGTCGATGGGGGGCGCGAACTCGCCGGCGGTCAGACGCACGGCGGAGTTGAAGATGTCCTTGGTCAGACGGATTTCGCGGCGCTGCCAGCGGCCTTGTGTGTTGTTCCCGTCGTAATCGACGCCGGTGGTCAGCGTGACGCCGTCAAACCCGCCGAGGTTGGCGAAAAAGTCGACGCCGCCCTGCAGCGGCGAAAAACGAGTGTCGGTGTGGGAGTAGAGTTGGGCCAGGGTGATATTCGCGCCAGCCGAAAAGTCCGCCGGTTGATCGAAGGCGGCAGGGTCGATCACCGGGGTCTGGGAGAAGCCGACATCGCGCCGTGCTCGGCTTTCCGGCGTGGATGTCGCCACGAAGGTCAGGGAAAGGGGATCGAAGGTTAGAGAGAAGGTGTCGGTGACAAGGTCCGCCATATTGACCTTCGTCTGTGTCGCGATCCGGCCTGACAGGGTGGTGAAGAGTTCGGACCCGATCTGAGGCTTCAACAGATCCAGCAGGGCTGTCGCATCTACCAATCCTTGGCCCTGAGCGTCGACTGAGCCGCTTATGTCGCCAAGATATTTGCCGTCGAGCGTTAGCGGTCCCTGGATCGGCGTAAAGACCGAGGACGGCCTGACCGAAGCAGACTGGTCCTGAATGGGCGGCGAAGCTTCGGTGACTCGGCGTTCGCTTTCGCCTCGATCGATGGCTACGACGGCGGAATAGTCCGGCGGGGCCGTGCGCATGACTTCATCGGTCAGCACGACGGGAGCGGCATGCGCCACGGTAGCCAACCCGCCCCCCATGCAGGCGACGGCCCCGATGCGGCGAAAAGCGGTTCGCGCTCCGGACCGCCCGCCCTTGAGGGACTCGCGGGCCATCGCCGGCCCTCACAGCAGCACGATGGAAGCGGTGAGGTCGCCGGATGCCGATGCGGCGAGGGCCGCCGGTATCTTCACCTGCCGCGTGGCGCCGCCGGCGATCACGCTGACCTGTCCGACATCCACTTCGGCGGCCGGCACCTCATGCGACTGTCCGTCCGCCGTCTTCAGGATAATCCTGGACTCGCGGATATAGGCGAAGCCGGTCCCTGAATTATGGGCGGTCAGGATGACGTCGCCGTTCGGCTCGCGCGACACGGCAGTGACCTGCACTTCGGCGCGAGCTCTGGGCGGGGCCACGAACACATAGGTATTGATCGTGAAGGCGACCTGAATGTCGGCGCCGACGCCGCCGTCGCTCGGCGTTGTCTGCATATTGATCGGCAATTGAGCTGCGCGGACCAGATACATACGGCCCTCTTCGGTAGCGTCGCCCGTGTAGCGGACTTGGATCACCTGCTCGCGATTGGCCGGGATGACGGACTGGACAGGAAACACCGTAATGTCTTTGTCGTCTTCGACCAGAGACCGGGCGCCGTTATCATCGACCTGCATGCGATAGGTCTCGATTTCGACCGTCGCTGGTGTGGCGCTGTCGTTCCTGACGGTCATCCGATAGCTGGACCCATTGCCGGATGGCGTGATCTTCGAGATCATGGGCGACACGTCCATGGCCTCGGCCGGTGCAGTCGCGCCTGCCATCAGGACTGTCGTTAAAGCCGTTGCGGCCATCAGTGTCGCGAATACACGACGTGTCATTGTTGCCCCCGTTGTGTTGTCAGACTTCTCACGAAGAAGCAGGGGCCGTCCGAGGGCGGCCCCTGCATTTCGCGACGATCAAGCGGGATCGAGCGAGAAGGTAAAGGTTTCCGTATAGGTTCCGGCCGGAGCCGAGGCGGCGCCTGGACCCGAGGGGGAGGCAGCGCAACCCGAAGAGCCGGGGTTGCTCGGATCGCCCTGCGTTCCGCCCACACCGCTGCCGCCGGGGACGTTGTAGCAGAGGTTCAGGAACAGATCGCCGAAGACGCCGTCAGCCAGTTTTTGGCTGTAGCCGCCAGAGTTGGTGACTTGGGCAGGTTCGCCGGGATAGGTGTCGTTGGCCGCAAAGCCCAGGCTGGGGATTTCCGGCACGGACAGATCCCAATCGTAGTTGATCAGCTTGCCTGCCGCCGACTTGAAGTCGCCGTTGGCGGCGCTTGATGTCAGTTTGGCGCCGCTGGCGGCGTTGCACGACATCCGCAATGTAGTGACCTTCTGACGTACGCCGTTGGCGACCGCGACGTTTCCGCCTGCAACATTGGCCAAGCCGATGCCGCAGAAGTTGGTCACGGTGGTCGAGACGGTCACATTGGTCTGTGCGCTCGACACAGCCGGCATCGCCAGCAAGGCCGCAGCGGCAGTCGCCGCTGCAATAATATAGGTCCGCATATTATCCTCCAGCTTTTCAATATTTTCCCGCCCAATGAGACTGGGTGGGCGCCACAATGTCGTGGTGTCATCATCTATTCACCGCTGGAGGCGGCGTCGCATCGTCAAAGACACTATCGATGATTGCTTAGTCGATCTGCGCATCATTATTGGTGGTGCAAGGACACAGCTTGAAGCTGCGCCAGCGTGTCGGTGTGAAAGTTCGACGCCACTTGGCGAGCGGTATTGAGCTGGATCGGCTTCGACGGCTGTCACTCCCCTAACTCGGGTATGTCAATTGCCCCGGTCTGTGGATAGGACGGTGTGGTGAACTGCGCCTGAGAACGCTCGACGCTTGGAATGGCTGTTTACGTGTCGAGCATCGAGGCCCAGCCACGAGGGAGGGTTGAGATGATTGTGGGCGTGACGGGCTTTCTTGCTGTCGGGAGTGAAATCGGCGACTGCGATCCGCGACAGGCGAACCTGAACTTCGACGATGACGCCGATCTCATACCGCCCTGGTCTCGCGCCATTGCGGCTTGGGTCAACATCGATCCTCGCGCCAGGATGTTGTTATCGCGATCGGGACGTATCGGTTGGGCGAACGAAGCCGCCTATCGAATGTTGAAGGACGCCGGCGTGTTCCGGCTTATTGACGACCATCTTGTCTCCGACAGTGCTCAGACGGCTGCAGCGCTGGCGCGCCTTCTGAGAGATGCTGTGCCCGGGCAAGCGATCTATGCCGTCACATCGACGGATGCGGATCGACAATGGCTTTTGCGCTGTCAACAACTGATACCCGGCGATGACGACAGCATAGGGTTTGCCGCACACCGAATGGCGGACCGTGTTTCGTACGAAGCAATGCTCCAGATTCACCACCTGACACCCTGCGAAAAACACATCGTGACGATGATGTTGGCGGGGATGGAGACGGGGCGTATTGCTCAAAAGCAGGACATCTCCATCGAAACACTGCGCACTCACATCAAGCATGCCTATCGCAAGTTGGACGTCAGCAGTCGTGGCGAACTATTCGCCAAGGCTGTGGACTTCGCGGGTCTTTAGGCCTAAAAAAGTCTTTCCGGCGCACGATCCGGGCGGAGACGCAAGTTGTGTTTTGTGGGCCATTGCGTGGACACGCCGGTCGGACCGCTACGCAGCGGGTGACCTGCTACCTCCAAAAGTGCTCTGGCTCTCGTCTCGGTCCCCGTGTCCATTACTGATGCTGAGCAGATGTCCTTCGTGCTAGCGCGCGAGTGCAACGGCCAAGCCGTAGAATTGCTACGGCGCCAAGTCTTGCATGGAAGATTGGGTAAGCTGTGGGAGTATCTCCGTGCACGCAGGACACCCTTTTGGAGTTGATGCCGGCCTAGATCTTCGTTGTCCATCCGTGTTGGATGAGGCCCTACACGCCTAATGGCGTTTACCTTTGCGAGCTTTAGAAAAGGGTCGGTGTCTGTTTGGTTGAGGTTTGGGAAACCAAATCTCCAAACGTGATCTTCAGGCTCACCCAGCAAGATGCGACCACCACGAGAAAGGTGCCCGCTATGCTCCGTGCCCTATTTTTTTCGACTGTGCTGTTGGGATTGACCCTGCAGTCAAACAGCGCGAGTGCGCAGAATGGCGCAAGCTTTGGTGTGCATATTCGCGCTACAGTTCCGCTATTTTGCCGCGTGCGCGCTACGTTCGACGATATGCCCATAACGGCCGTCTCGCATGACCTTGACTTGGGAGCCGTCGACGAAGTCTGCAACAACGGATCGGGTTATAAGGTCAGTGCGCAGTTCTTGAACGTTTCGTCGGGAGAACTGAATGTTGATGGCGTATCGAATGCGATCGTTTCTGGCGAAACGTCGTATTCCCATCCTTCGGCGGCAAAGCGCACGCGTTTGTGGCGGCTCAGCAACATGAGTTTGTCGCAACCGGATCAACCCGTTCGCATCCGGGTATCTATATCGCCGATCTAGCCACCAGTTAGCGGTCGAATACGGATGGTGACCCAGTCGGAATAGACGCCCGCGCCCGCGCGCTGGAAGTCGCCCACCCTGACGTTAAGATCGTGGCGGTGGTATTGATCGCTCGAAGGTTGGAACTGGCCTGAATGGGTCGATCCCAGCCCGGTCATCTCCGGCGAATAGTCGATCGCACCATTAACCGAACCCTTCCTCTGAAGTTTCCAGTCGTTGTCCGACGACAGTTGAATTTCGTAGGGCGTATTTGAATAAGCTTGGAATGTCACTGGACGCACGGCCGAGCCACCTGGACGTATATCGCCAAGGTTCAGAGATGTGCCAGTTCCGGCGGCTAATCCGACCATCGGCATCACTTCCGCCACCACCTCAACCGGGGTTCCCGCAATCGACATGGACACGTCAGAGGGATCGGATGATGCGTTTATGCGCACCCGCGCAGAATATCGGCCCGGCGCGACCCTCTGACCGGGTTGGATCGTCAGTACAATGTCATCACGCGACAACTCACCCGTGGCGCTGGCGGACAATCCGTTACTCGTTTCTCCGCGCGACTGTAGTTGGCGTGTCGAGACGTTCGAACGAGAAATGACCTGAAGATCGGCTAGCAACGTCTCGTTCCCAAACCTGAGCATTAGCCCGGATCCCAAACCGCGTACGCTGTCTGCTCCGTCGGGTAAAATTCTGACGAACACGCGGTTAGAGGGGCAGTTCGACGTGCTCAGTTGCAGGGCAGAGCGCTGGATTGTCGGGCCTGGATACAGGTAATCGTATTGAGCCCTCACTTCACCGCCAATCACGCTCACGCTAGAAATCGCACACTCGGCGTACGCAGCGGAAGCTAGGAAGGCGGCGGTTGCGGACACGCACGTTGCGGCAAACCTTTTCATTGGCGCACCTCTAAATTCTTAAGGGGGGTGAGGTTCTCAAGCCGCACGAGGCTGTCACTGCTTGGCTCGATCATCAATCGATATGTCAATCCGTTGGTCATCCGAAGCAGCCAGGCTCCTGGCGCTAGGCCTGATGCCCCAAACCGTCCGGTACGATTGGTGAAGATCTCAATCTCGGGTGCGTTCGAATCGTTCTCCGCACGTGCAACGCCGTAGGTGAGGGTCAGGGGCTGGCCCTCTAAGTCTAACAACGCGCCTACAACCGTGATGTTGAACTGCGAACCGACCACACGATTGAAGCCCGAGTGGAGCCAAGGATAGAACTCGAAGTTGCCGGTCCCGAGGTCGTATCCAAGCGGCAAATCTTCAACATCGTAGGGCACAAACTGTGCCGAATAAGAGCCAAGTGGCACCAAGGCTGGGCCGAAAAGCCCAGAGCGAGCTACGGGTTGTTGGCTGAAGCGCCCGCGCACGAGGACGGGGCGGCTCTCGAGTGTGGAGTGAGGGGCCAAGATGGCGAACGAATCGTAGATCGGACGGCCTATGGCGAAGTTGCCGTCAGCGAAAGCGATCGACCCGCCTGCACGCAACGACGTCGTCTGAGCGACGATTTCGCTTCCGCTGCTATCGAAAGCTGTCTGGTGCGCAAGCTCCAAGTCTCCGCGATTCGTGAGATAAACCACTGTTGCATCCAAAGCCGCAACGTCACGGTTGGTCTCTAGCTGAGCCGAAATACCAAAGTCGTCCAACGGACGTTCCGGCGCGCGCGTGTAGCCGATTCGGGCCCGCCGATCGGCGGATTCCAGCGTGGCGTTGACCGTAGAGCGTGTGCCGAAACGGTGAATGAGGTCGACACGGACGTTGACTTCGTCGCGGTCTCTGAACTCGGATTGGCCGCCCTGATAGGTAATCCCGAAGTTGAGGTTTGTGTTGACGGACATATTGTATGTCGCAAAAGCCGAGCCGCCATATCGATCAGGCTGATCGTTGCGGCCCATGGAGTAGTCTACGCCGGCCGACGCGCTCCAGCGCTGCGAAATCGGCTGCGAGTAGCGGGCGAGGGCAATGAGCGCGACCTGATTTGTAGGGTCTAATGCGTTGATTGAGGCAAACTTTTCGCTTCGGGTCTCAAGGGAAAGGTCGACGCGCCGCGCTCCCGGTAGTTCACTCAACAACTGTGAATATCGGTATTCAAGCCGAGCAGCATAACCGCTGCCACCTTGATCGGAGTTGCTTGCTGCGAAATCCGCCTTGAACAGACCGTATGGCGTGGCGATAACACCTTCGGCGCCGAGTTGCTGGACCTGTTCCGAAAGTTGGAAGTTGCCGCCCAGCGTTAGCGAGTCAGATATGCCGCGACGATAGAAACCTGACGCGACTGCCTCATCTGTCCTGTAGTCTCGTTCTCCAAACAGGTAGGGCGCCCGCACGCCGGCCTGGACGTCGAACTCGTCCACGCCGGGCTGAAGGAGCAGAAAGTCGGAGAAAAAATCGAAGCTGACGATTTCGCGTTGGCCGAGTTCGTCTTGAACAACGAGCTGAACGTTGTTCGCGCCGGCCGTCAGCGGCAAATCGCCAATGTCATAATTCCCTGGCCCCAACTGCAGTGTACGTACCGTAGCGCCGTTGATCACAACATCGACCGTTGCATTGCGCTGCAGGGTTAGGCGGCGGGCCGAAGAGGATGTCACTGTCCGTCCGCCTGCAAATCCGCGATACAGACGCTGGACACCGAGGCCGGCGATGTCTTCCTGACCTTGGAATGCGATCGATCGTGGTTCCAGATCGCCCCCGGTCCATCGAAGTTGCGCCTCGGGCTGGTCGAAGATCAGGCGGCTGGACTGTCTGACAAATGGATTTTCTGCTTCGCCGTCGTAACCCAACTGATTTTCGAAGGCGAAGCGTCTGAACAGCCTTCCATTGACATCAAGGTCCAAACGGGGGCGTCGCAATCCCTCTCTGCGACCCTGGTGCACATAGTCCCAGCTGACACGATAGGTTGCATATGCAGCAAAGCGGGCAGACTGATCCGGCTGAACCGGCTCGTCACGCGCTGTAGCCAGTCCTAGGTCGAGCGATTGACCCAGGCGTGCTTGAACAGGAAGCTCGACAACCAGCTCCAGAAGGACAGGATCGAACCGCATCAGATAACCAGAGCTGTTCAGCTGCGAAAGGGCGATCCAGCCGCTCGCGTCCGCTAGACCCTTCACTCCGGTGATGGCGTCCAGCGTCAACAGCCTGCCGAGGGCTCTTTCTAAGTCCTGTGCAGAGATTGAGATTGTGTCGTCCACGCCGATGCGCACGCCGACCTGTCCAAGCGGCGTCCGCTCGCGGAGCGGAACGTCCAGAACGACGTCTCGACCGGTCGAATTAAGCTTGCTTTGCTGTCGCGCTGTTTGGATCGGCAAATCCGGCGTTGCGACTGTGGCCTCCTGAGCAGCAGCTGATGCGGGGCTCAGGGGCAGCAGAGCTGAAGCTATGCCAACGCCAAGGCAGCACCGCGAGAGCACCAGTTTGGCGAGGGTCTTCATCAGCGCGGGCTTGCGGGCGTGAAGGTTGCGGTTAGCGTGTCGGTCGCCGGAAGGTCTGGCACGGCAATGAACATGCGTCGCGACGCGAGGGCTGGCACCAAGCCGAGACCGAACGCTCCGCCGACCAGGTCGGGCGTCAGAGTGCGGCTCCATCCCCCCGATGAGGCAAGCGCCACTTGGCCCTGGCCAACGTAGGCGTGCGCCCGCCCCTTATTCTCAAAGGTCAGCCACAGGCCTGACTCGCCTGCGGCGTTCTCACCCTTCTCGATTGTCGGGATCGCTATGGAAGAGGTGGCGCCGGTGGGCGTTACCGAAACAATGGATTGGACGGCATAGTAAAGCTCGACGCCCGTCGTGCCTTCGGGCAAACCGACGGGCAACTCTGACGTTGTGAACATATAGAGTTTGGTCTTTTCGAGATCAGGTTCGCCAACCCATCGCACTCGAAACACCTGCCGCCCGCCAGCCGGGATTACGGCCTGGGGAGGGAAGATCAAGAACTCGGAACCATCGTTGGGAGAGGTGGATACCGCTCCGCTAACAGGCACCAAAAGGTCTTCCGTGTTGATCTCTACGGTTACGGTCGAATTTCGGTCGTTCACCACTTCAATCGCTGACGTGGAACCGGATCCGGTGGTCGTCATCTCGACGACAATAGGCTGAACAAGCAGGGCCTTGGCGGCCAGCGGAATACCTAGCACGGCGACGGCGGCAAGCGAGGCGACCACTGCGCGACGACGATTAAACCAAGGCATCAATGAACTTTCTTTGGTCGGCGATCCTCGGAATGATCGCGCCCTGAAACGCGGTGGACGCTGACCCGAAGGTCGAGCCAGCGTCCACAACTGTAACCTAGCGACGTAAGTGTTAAGCTTTCGGCGCCAGGGTGACGACGACGGTGTCTTGATAATCGCCGCGCAGCAGCAGGCTGTCTTGAGCCGAAAGCAGGAAGCGGAACGTGGCGGCGCCGGCGTGAGCGGTGCCGTTATCAACGAGCACTTGGTTGGTCCCGGCCACAGCGGGCTTGGTGCCTTGGTTGCCGCCGCCAAAGTTCATGTTGAACGTGTACGGAACGGTCGTGATGAACGGCGCGGCAGCCGTTTGGATCGAGGTGTGCTTCAGGCCGCCATTGGTCGAACGAGCCGAAATCGTGTAGCCGGTGTTGCAGACGGCGCGTTGGAACACGAAGCTGCCTGCTGCGGATTGCACGGTGTTGTCATTCGGGTTGGCCAGGTTGGTGATGTTGAAGGTGCGGTCGCCTTCGGCCAGGCTGATCGAACGTTCCGAATCCGTAGCGTTTTCCAAGCCGGCGGCGCCGTTGCCCTGAGCGCCGAAGCGGCAGAAGGTCGGAACCTGGCCCTTGATGTCGTAGCTGGCGATGCCGTCGGCGTAGGTGCGGCCCTGCCACGTTTGCGCCATGGCCGGAGCGGCCAGGGTCGAGAGAGCGGCGGCGGCCAGAAGGATCTTCTTCATAGTACTTCTCCAAGAATGACCGGCGGTTCTAACCGCGCGGTTGGGGGTTTCCGGTTGCCCGGGGGTTGGCCCACCTCGTGATCGAGATGTGGTCAAAGGCTCTCATCGCCGCCGAGCCTGGGGCGGGCGACGAGCGTCAGGGTGTCTGCATAGACGCCCTTCAAAAGAGGTTGGGGGTCCGAGCGGACCGTCAAAGTGATGTGGCCGTCGCCTAGGACGCCGTCGCTAGAAGCGATCTCGCGTTCACAGCCACGCCGCGACATGGCTTCGCTGTCGCACCCTTCCTGGACCGCCCTGGCATCCGGCAGAGTCACCTCCGCCCTGTAGCTAATCGCATTACGAAAACCAGGCGCCATGCGGGAAGGCTCAGTAAAGGTTAGTGCGCCGTTACGTGACGCCATCACCAGTGAAAAGGGACTGTTGCAGTCAATGTTGAATGGCAGACGCACTTGGGACGTCTGCGTCCCTCCTGTCTGTCTATCTGCTAGGTCGAACGATCCGGACGCCCTAGTCTGGGTTAGCTTGCATGACGGCGTGACTTCACCCGACACGCGAACCCTAAGACTGGGCGATAATGTCTCCGACTTTGCAATGTGCGGTATCGTTGAGATAGCAGCGGCCATGATAAAGCACGCTAAAGCCGGCCGTTTATCAAGAACGCTATTCACCCACCCCTCCCCAAGTCAGCTTCTAGGCGCGCAATGATGATTTCTCGCAACTCCCAAGAGCATGGCGAGGAAAATCTACAATCGCAAACTTGCAGTTAACCGACTACTTGAAAACACTAGACTCCTCGGAAGCGAATTTATGCTCGATCTTGCTCTATGTTGCATAATCGATCACTCGCTCAGAAGGCCGCCTCTCCCCAACAAATCTCGTGCCAATTTCACGCGTCTCAAAACGAGGCGCCCTGCCATCGGCGTTTCTTAACAAAACGTTAACGGCTCTATATGCCGCTGTGGGGCGAATGACAAGACGGTGTTCGGTGACTCTTTTTCGCGAGCGGGTGCTTCAACATCGCTAGGCAGTTCCCTTTATTTATCCTGTCTCGGTCGCTCGGAATATTTCAGGAAGGCTTCTTGGAATGAGGCCTTCCGGACGTGTGCCGCATCATCTGGTCGAGGGCTGCGACGCCGATCTCATTCTTGACATCACCGAGACAACCGCCATCGGAAATCCAAGGATCGCGCGATCGCGGCCTATCGGGCGGCGGGGGTGCGGATTTCGATCTACGACTACGGGGCAGGCCTGTCTTCGCTCAGCTATCTGAAAATGCTGAGCGCCGACGAATTGAAAATCGACCGCTCGCTGATCCTCGATGTTCTCGATAGCGGACGCGATCGTCTGATCATCAAATTCACCGTCGATCTGGCCCACGGCTTGGGCATGACCGTCGTGGTTGGGGGCGTTGGAACCGTGGAAGTCTTTGACGCCTTGTCGGCTCGGGGATGTGACACGACAATGGATACTGGGTCTCGCGACCGCTGCCGTTCCACGACTTGCTTGCCTTTTCCGCGGCGGATCGGGCCGAAAAATGGGTGATGGCCGGCTAGGGGCTGGCTACTATCAGCACGGCGCGCATCCACTCGCCCATCGGCTACACGAACGCTTAACCGCGCCTGAAGTACAACCCATGATAGCAACCGTGAGGTCGGCATGCGGACGTTCGGACCCATTCCTTCTGCAAGGCGACGCGGGCGCGAGGGCGTGGCGGCGGTGGAGTTTGCGCTGGTGGGGCCGATCCTGGTCCTGCTGCTGATCGGCATCGTCGTTTATGGCGGCTGGTTTTTGATGGCCCAGTCGGTTCAGGCCCTGGCGTCGGAGGGAGCCAGGGCGGCGATCGGGGGGCTGGATCCGGTCGAGCGCGACGGCCTGGCGCGGCGCGAGGTCAGCGAGGCGGTGCGGGGCGTGGCGCTGAACCCCAAGCACACGACCATCGAGGTAATGGAGGACGCCGGCCGCCTGCGGGTCGTCGTGGCCTATGACGCGAGCGACAGTCTGATCATGGCGCTGGGCGGAATGCTGCCGCGTCCGCCGTCTGTCATTCGGCGTTCGGCGGTCATCCATGTGGGCGACTATTGATGAGCGTCCGGGCGCCTTGGCTGCCGCTCCGGTTCGGCGCCGATCGGCGCGGGGCTGTGGCGGTGGTCGCGGCGGTCGCGGGCGGTCTGTTGTGTCTGTTCACGGCGGCGGTGATCGACCTGGGCGTTTTGGTTCTGCACACGCGCCGGGTTCAGGGGGCGGCGGATCTCGCGGCGCTGTCGGCGGTGCGAAACCTGGCGCAGGGCGAGGGCGCAATCTCGCGCGCGGCCCAGGCGACGGTCGAGGCCAATGTTTCGCCCGACGTCTCGGTCACGGTGGCGACGGCGCTGGGCGTCTACACGCCCGATCCAGCCAAGGCGCGCAATGACCGGTTCGTGACGGGCGGGGTAAAGCCGAACGCGGCGCGGGTCGAGGTCACCAGCCGCGCGCCGATGTTCTTCACGCCGCTGTTGCTGGGCCGCGATCAGGTGCGGGTCACGCGCCGGGCCACGGCGACGACGGGCGGCGGGACGCCCAAGGCCATGATCTCGATCGGGTCGCGCCTGGCGCGACTGGACGGCGGCGTGGCCAATCAGGTGGTCGGGGGCCTGACCGGCTCCAAGGTGTCGCTCAGCGTCATGGACTATCGTCGTCTGATCGATCTGGACGTCAATCTGCTGGAGTTCACCGACGCCCTCGCGACCGATCTGGGCGTCCAGGTCGGCGACTACGACCGGCTTCTGGCGACCCAGGTCGACGCCGGCCGCGCGCTGAGGGTGCTGGAGCGGGTGGCGGGCGGCCAGGACGGCGGGGCGCTGGGCAAGCTGGCCTCGGCCTCGGTCGGGACAAAGGTCAGGCTGGGTGATCTGATTGGGCTGGAGACGCGCGCGCCGGACGGGATCCGCGAAGGGCTGGACGCCTCGGTCTCGGCCATGGATCTGGTCATGGCCATGCTGGAGGTCGGGGGCGGGGATCGGCAGATCGCGCTGAACCTGGGCGTGCCGGCGGGGCTGGCCGATCTGAAGACCAGCCTGGCGATCGGCGAACGCCCCAATCGCTCCCCTTGGCTGACGGTGACGGCCGACGGCCAACCGATCATCCGCACGGCGCAGGCGCGGCTCTATGTGCGGGCCAGGACGGCGCAATTCCTGTCGGGTCTGGCGCGGGTCGAACTGCCGATCCTGATCGAACTGGCGGCGTCCGAGGCGGGGCTGAAGTCGCTGTCCTGCAATCCGGCGCACGCGGTGGAGGTGGATGTGCGGCCGGGCCTGGCGCGCGCATCGATCGGTGTGGTGGACGAGGCCAAGCTGGGCGATTTCAAGACCCCGCTGACGCCCCAGCGCGCGACCCTGCTGTCGGTCCTGGGCTTGGTCAGCATCACCGGCAAGGCGGATATCGAGGCGGCGGACGCCGGTTTCAGGCCGCTGAGGTTCGACGCGGGCGACATCGACAATCAGCGCACAAAGACCATGACGTCGCGCGGCTTCGCCAGCGGTGCGGTGGCCAGCCTGCTGGCGCGGCTCGACGTGGATGTGAACGTGATCGGCCTGGGCGTGGGGCTCGGCGATCTGACCAAGGCCCTGGGGCGGCTGTTGGAGCCGCTGGGGCCGGTGCTGGACGGCGCGCTCAATCCCGTGCTGGACCTGTTGGGCCTCAAGCTGGGCGAGGCCGATGTGACCGTCCACGGCCTGTCCTGCCCGACGCCGGGGCGCGCCACCCCGCGTCTGGTCGGCTGACTCTTAGCCGCGGGCGGGACGCAGGCCTTCAGCCGAGGCCTGCTGCATGGCCGGACGCTTTTGACCGCCCGAGGCGATGATGCGGTCGATGCGGGCCTTTTCGGCGCGGAAGGCGGTCAGGTCGGCGCCGGCGAGTTCGGTGCCTTCCTGGGTGCGCACGCCGGCGGGATTGATCCGCTGGCCGCCGCGCCACAGCTCATAGTGCAGGTGCGGACCGGTCGAGGCGCCGGTCGAACCGACATAGGCGACGATCTGGCCCTGGCTGACCCGCTGGCCGGCGCGGATGCCCGAGCCGTAGCGCGACAGGTGGCCGTAGCCGCTTTCCAGGCCGTTGTTGTGGCGGATACGCAGCCAGTTGCCATAGCCGCCCCAGCGGCGCGCCTCGACCACGACGCCATCGGCGGGGGCCACGACCGGCGTGCCGGTTCCGGCGGCGAAGTCGATGCCCTGGTGCATCTTCTTGTAGCCCGAGATCGGGTGGGTGCGGAAACCAAAGCCCGAGGACACGCGGCGGAAGTTCTGCAGTGGCGTGCGCATCATGGCCGAACGCAGGTTCTTGCCGTTCGAATCGAAGAACTGAGCCTCCTTCGCGCCGGCGGGCTTGAAGCGATAGAAGGTGACGCCGCGCAGTTCGGCGTACATCAGGTCGCCCACGTCCACCGTGCGGCCGGCCTCGGTCACTTCACGGTCGAAGACCATGGTGAACTCGTCGGTGGCGCGAATGTCGCGCTGCATGTCGAACTTGGTGGCGAACAGGCGGCTGGCCGAGCGGACGATGGAGGCGGTGGCGCCCAGTTCACGCGCGCTGGCGGACAGGCTGCGCTCGACATCGCCCTTCAGGACGACGGTCTCGTGGGTGACCTTTTCTTCCAGCGAACGCAGGCGCAAGGCGCCGTCGAAGCTGCGCGATACGGTCAGTTGCGACGCCGGGCCGGTGCGCATGGTCAGGCCGATCAGGCGGGCGTCGCCCCGGCCATTGCGCGGCTTGGCGATGGCGGTTTCGAACTTCAGTCCGGCGCGCAGATCGGCCAGGTCGAAGGCGTTGGCGACGGTGGCGGCGACGGCGCTGGCTTCTTCGGGGGCGACGCCGGTGCGGCGCACGGCCTGCTCGAAGGTTTCGCCGCGGCGGATCTGGACGTTGACGGCCTCGGGCGCGGTCAGGCCGGCGGGCGCGTTGGCGGCGGCGAAGGCCTTGGCTTCCATGGCCGCCATCTGGGCCGAGGTCAGGGCGGGAACTTCTTCGGCCTGAGCGGGTTGATAGGCTCGACCAGCGAGCATCGCCACCGAGATTGCAGCTGCCGCCGTGAGCATGTGCGGCGCGAGCCGCATCGGCTGGCGGCGTGGGTCGAACTGAGCCATCGGTCCCCGTCGTATTGCGACGCCTTCGGCGCCAAAGCTTTACTCGTTCTCGAAGATCGCGCCGTATCGCCCGTGGCGCGAAGGCGGTCCTATACCGCGCTTGTCTCATTTTGGAAAGCAGACCGTTACAAACGGTTAACGTGCGTCAGACAAAGCTCGACGGTGCAGGGATCCCGACCGGTTGATTCGCCGTTATCTGGCCCAGCTTGACCGGCAGGAAGCGGGCGCCGACAACCGACCGTCACGCTTTGATCTTGTGCTGGGGACAAGGATGACCAAGGTGGGCGGCCCGCTGTTTCAATCACGCGATCGATCCGTTTGACCGACACACCGTCCAAGCCAAAGCCAAAGCCGCAGGCCAAGACCCGTCGCATCCTGCGCGCCGTCGCAGTCGGCGTTCTGATCCTGGCGCTGCTGATCGGCGTGGTGGCGGCCCTGATCTATCTCAATCGCCGCTCGGTGGCCCGCAATGTCCTCGTCGGCTGGCTGGACCAGCGCGGGATTCCGGCCGATGTCGAGGTGGAGCGGATCGAGATCGACGGGTTCGTCGGTCGCATTCGCATCGGCGATCCCAACAATCCGGATGTCGTCGTCGAGCGGGCCGAGGTCGATTACGCCGTCGCCCTGCCGTGGTCCAAGTCGGGCCTGGGCGTGACCCCCAGCCGCATCCGTCTTGTGCGCCCGGTCGTCCGGGCCAGCTGGAAGGGCGGAAAACTGTCATTCGGCTCGCTGGACCCCCTGATCAAGGAGTTCACCGGCGGACCGCCGCGCCCGGATTCGCGCGGGCCGCTGGTCATCGTCGAGGGCGGTCGCGGGCGGTTGAATACGGAATACGGGCCGGTCAATCTGCTGGCTGACGCCCGGATTGACGACGGCAAGCTGATGCGGCTGGCGGCGCGCCTGCCGAAGGCTGCGCTCAAGAGCGGCGAGACGGAGGCCCAAGGCCTGTCCGGCCTGCTGGACCTGACCACGACCGGCGACCGGATGGCGATCAAGCTGTCGGCCGCCGCTGATGCCTTCACGACACCGGCTGCGCGCGGGCAGGGGGCTGCGCTGACGCTGACCGGCGATCTGCCCTATCCGGATCTGAAGACGCGGCGCGGCGACGGCCGGGCGATGCTGGACGCCCGCCTGACGGGCGAACGCCTGGGAACCTCGACGCTCAGCGCCCGCAGCGCCGATGTCGCCGCCCGGTTCGACGGCGCCGTCTCCGGCTGGATCGAAACCTTCCGGATGGACGGCGAAGTCACGACTGCGCTGAAGGCGGCGGCTGTCGAGGGCGCGGACCTGCGCATCGCCGATGTCGCCGCGACGGCGACGCGCAGCAAGCTGTCGGTGTCGCGCGACGACGCCGTGCGCTGGCGCATGCAGGGGCCGCTGTGCCTGAACGCCGGATCGGGACGGACGGGTCAGACGACGATCGGCGGATTGTCGTTGACGTCGCGCGACCTGGCCTTGGGCGGCAAGGATGCGGCCTTCGAGGCGACAGGCCCATTGAGCGCGACCTTCGACCGTTTCGGTTTCGGCGACCTGGCGCTGAAGCGCGGCCGCGCCGACCTGGATCTGGACGTGGTCAGCGACGGCGGCGTTCAGATCGCGGCGAACGGATCGCTGCGCGCCGCCGACGGCGCCTGGCCCCTGTTCGGCGCGGTCGGCCCGGACGACATCGCCGAGCTGGCTGAGATGAAGCGCGCGCTGGGACGCTTCGCCCTGAACGCGCCCGCCATCCGCTTCGCCACGGGCGCGGCCGGCACGACCGTATCCCTGTCGCGTCCTGTCACCCTGACGCCCGCCAACGGCGGCGTCCTGACGGTGGCTCAAGGTCGGGGCGGCGCCTATCAGGCCGAGCCGGGGCGGCTGGGCGGCGGGGCGCTGACCCTGACCGCCACGCGCGGCAAGGGCCTGCCGGAAATGTCCGTCGCGGTCCCGAACTGGCGCCTGACCGAAGGCGGGTTCGAAGCGACGCTGGACGTTCGCGCCCGACTGGATTTCGACCTGGCGCGCGGCATCGACGCCCGAACGCGCGGCGTCCTGGCCCTGAACGCCGGCCGGCTGACCTATGCGACATCGGACTGCGTCGACCTGACCGTCGAGCGGCTGGAGCTGGACGAGAACGACGTCCATCAGGTCGCTGGCAAACTGTGTGCCCAGGGTGGTCCGCTGCTGACGTCGAAGGACGGCGTCTGGCGCGTCGCGAGCGGGTTCAGTCAGGTTTCGGCCCAGGCGCCCTTCCTCGGCATGCGGTTCGCCGACGCCTCGGGCCGTGTCACCGTCGATGGGACCAAGGCGGGCATCGGCTTGACCGCCAATGTGGCCGCTGCCCGCGTCATCGACGCCCTGACGCCGGAACGTTTCGAACCGCTTTCCGCCACAGGTTCTGCGACGCTAGCCAACGAACGCTGGAGCGGTGCCTTCGATCTGAAGGGCACGGGCGCGGCGGCCGCCTATGGTCTCGGCCGCCTGACCCTGGCTCACGATGGCCGCACCGGATCGGGCGGCATCATCATCACCGCCCCGAACGTGACCTTCGCCGAGCATGGGCTTCAGCCGGCGATGCTCAGCCCGCTCGCCGCCGACTTCCTGCAGTCGCCGGTCGAGGGCGCCGTCAGCTTCGACGGGCGTTTCGACTGGACGAAGGACGCCGAACCGACCTCCAGCGGCCATCTGGTCACGCCAGGCCTGGATTTCGTCAGTCCGGTCGGGGCCGTGAAGGGGCTGCGCGGCGACATCGTCTTCAGCAGCCTGACGCCCCTGATCACCGCCCCGAACCAGAAGCTGACGGCCGACAGCCTCGCCGTCGGCACGGCCGTCACGGCGCTGGACGTGACCTTCTCGATCAACGAGGCCGGGGTGCTGATCGACGGCGCCCAGGTCGTCGCCGGCAGCGGGACCGTCTCGGTCGAGCCCTTCACCGTCCCGCTGGACGCGACCCAGCCCTACAGCGGCGTGATCGTGCTGGATCGGGTGCAGCTGGGCGATATTGTCGCCGACACCGGCTTTGACGACAAGGTTCAGCTGGACGCCGTCGTCTCGGGCCGCCTGCCCTTCATCATGGACCCCAAGCGCGGGCTCAAGATCACCGCCGGCAAGCTGGAGGCCGTGCAGCCGGGCCGCCTGTCGATCAAGCGGGACGTCCTGACCGATGTCGCCGCCAGCGGCGGCGGCGGCGAGGTGTCGGAAAACGTCGTCGAGGACCTGGCCTATCAGGCGATGGAAAATCTGTCCTTCGATCAGCTCAGCGCCGATGTGAACAGCCTGGACGGCGGCCGTCTGGCGGTCCTGTTCCACATTCGCGGCCGCCACGATCCTCCCAAACGCCAGGAGCTTCGCCTGACGATCGGCGAACTGATCAGCCGCCAGTTCCTGAACCGCAAACTGCCGTTGCCGTCGAACACCCAGATCGATCTGACGCTAGACACGACCCTGAACGCCAACCAGCTGATCTCGGATCTGCTGGCCGTCAATCGCGCGCGCCAGGGTCAGCAGGATGCGACGCCCGCGCCCGTCCCGGCGCCTGCCGATTGAACTTCACCATTCAGCGCGCGTTCATTGGACGGCGTGCTATTAGAGACATCACCCTCGGCCGAACCGGAGCCCACGTCATGATCCACAAGCGCCAATTGGCCGGCCTCGGTTTCGGAGCCGTCGTCGTCGCCCTCGCGGCCTGCGCCCCGACCATCCGTCTTGAGGTCGCGCCGATCCAGATCTACGCCAAGCTGGACGCCGACGTGCGCGTTCGGCTGGACCAGGAGCTGCAGCAGCTGTTGCAGCAGAACCCCAACCTCTTCTGATTTCCCGCTTCTCTCTGAAAGGGACAGGCTGACATGACCTTCCGCAAACTCTTCGTCATCGGCGCCGCCGTTGCGGCTCTGGGCGTCGCGGGCGCCGCCATCGCCCAGACCAGCGCCCAGAAGGCGCAGATCGACCAGGCAAAGGCCGCCGGCACCGTGGGTGAGCAGGCCGACGGTTATCTGGGCTTCCGCACCCCGACCTCGGACGCCAGCCTGCGCGCCGCGGTCGACGCAACCAACTCCGGCCGCCGCGCCGCCTACGCCCGCAGCGCCGCCGACGCGGGCACCTCGGCCGATGTCGCCGGCGCCCGGATGTTCGAGGCTCAGCTGCTGCCCCGCATCTCCTCGGGCCAATGGTACCGCAACGCCCAGGGCCAGTGGGTCCAGCGCTAAGGCAAGAAAGACCGCCACCCTCGGGTTTGTCCCGAGGGCCCACGGCGGGTCAGGCACGATCTGCAAGGCCTCAAGCCTTCGCGAACGGCCTACCCATCCTATTGTGCGAAATGAAACGCGGCCTTTTCAGTTCATAAGCCGCCGGATCGTCATCTTCCTTCGCGCGACCCCAGACCGGGTTATGATGCCGGCCCGATCTTTGACATCGCCATCCGCAGGACTTGGATTCGTTGGACTGTTTTTCGGAGTCCGACTTCACTGAGCGGATTGCACTTTCTTGTATGAGTGCAATTAAGCGCCGAGCTTATTTCAACAAAAACAATATGCTGACGTGAGATTGCACGCATTGCACTCTTTTTCGTCGGGAGTGCATTTCCACCGCCGTCGCCCGATCAGGCCGCCGCGCGCCGATCCAGCAGCGCGGGCAGCAACAGCCCGTCCGCCAGGGCTCTGACCACCGGGACGGCGACCGCATCGCCCATCAGCTTCAGCGCCGCACTTTCGCTAGACGGCAGCCGATAATCGTCCGACACCCCCATCAGCCGCGCCGCCTCGCGCCCCGTCAGCCGCCGCACCCGCGCCCGGCCCTGATCGCACACCACCACATATTGCCGCGACGACCCGCCCGCCGGCGTCCGCAGGCATCCGGCTAGGCCGTCGAACCGAATTTCCAGCCGCTGGACCTTGCGGCCGTCCTCGGTCCGCACCCGGCGATAGGCGGCGCCGACGCAACGCTGTCCCGACGCCAGGGCTGACGCGATCCGGGCGCGGTGCAGCGGCGCGGCCAAGGCCAGGATGGCGTCCGCATCATCCAGCCAGGTGACGGCGTCGTCCGGCTCCAGAATGGCCGCCAAGTCCGGATTGCGCTGCGACGGCGCAGGCAGCGACCACCAGGCCCAGGCCGCCTTCACCACCTCGGGCAGGCGCGCGTGGGCGGCGATAAGACGCGGTGAATGGAAGGGCTGGGTCGGACCGGCCGCGCGCGGGGCCTCGCCCTGGATGGCCACAACGAACAAACGCGGGCGCGACTGGGGCAGCCAGTGGGCGGCGTCCATCTCCAGTGCGCCGACCGTATAGCCCGCCTCGACCATCGCCGTGCATACGGCCGCGAAATCCCGCCCCACTTCGGTCCTTGGCCCGGAAGTCAGCAGGCCGATGACGTTCTCCAGCACGATCAGGCGCGGCCTGCGCCCCTCGACCGCCAGCCCCTGCATCAGCCGCCAAAAGCCCCAGAATGCCCCCGATCGCCCGGCCTCCAGCCCGCCGCGCGCGCCCGCCAGGCTGACGTCCTGACAGGGCGACGATGCCCAGGCCATGTCGGGCCGTCCCGGCAGATCGTCGATGGTCAGGGTCCAGACATCGCCCTGACGAAACGGGGTATGTGGATGATTGGCCGTGAAGGCGCGCGCCTTGGCCCCGTCCATGTCGTTGGCGAAGACGGTGTCGATGCCGGCGGCGGACAGTCCCAAACCCGCCAGGCCGCCCCCGGCGAAGAACTCGAATGCGGTGGGGCGAATCGACATTGGACCAGCATAACCCAGCCGCGCCCCTTGACCGAGGGCGGCGGGGACCTCACCTGCGCCCGAACCAAAAGGAGCCGTCATGCGCCTCATTCCGCTCGCCGTCGCCCCGCTCGCCATCGCCGTGGCCGGCCTCTCGCTCGGCGCCTGTTACGACCGCGAGGACTCCAAGCCCAAGCCGGCGCCGCAGCCCCAGGCGGCCGTCACCCTGGGCGGCGTCGATCTGGGCCAGCCGGTGCGGGCCTTGGGGACCGAACCCTTCTGGGGGGTGGAGATCACGCCGGACGCCCTGATCTACACCCGTGTCGATCAGCCGACCCAGCGCGCGCCGAACCATGGCGCGACGGTCCAGGGTACGGTCGCGACCTTCGCCAGCTCGACCAATCTGAACCAGGCGCTGAACGTCGTGCTGATCGCCACCGAATGTTCGGACGGCATGAGCGACCGCACCTATCCGCTGACGGCCAAGGTCGAGATCGGGGACGACGAGCTGACCGGCTGCGCCGCGCCCGCGTCGATGCTGACGAACCAGCCCGCGCCCTGAAGCGTCACCACCATTCGGCGTCGCGCAACATCCGGGCGTAGCGGCGGCTAACCGGCGCCGACAGGCCGCCGTCCAGCGTCAGGATCGCGCGGCCGTCGCCGCGTTCGACGGCGCGCACCGCCTCGCGCGCCACCCACCAACTGCGGTGCGTCTGGGCGCCCTCCAGCCCCTCCAGCTCTTCCACCGCGTCCGACAGCCGCATCAGGATCAGGTCCGACCCCCGGTCGGTGTGGATGCGCAGATAGTGGTCCTCGGCCTGAACCGCCCGGATCGTCGCGCCTTTCAGCTTCATGGGCAGACGATCCAGAAACCGCACCGGCCGGCTCGCTGTCTCAGGCGGCGCCGCATGGGTCTGGACCGGCACGGCCCGACCCAGAAAGACGTTCAACGTCGTCACCGCCGCCGTAATGACCAACACAGGCACGATCAGCTGCGGCAGCACCGCCAGCGGATAGAGCTTCTGGGCGAAGAACAGGCCCGTCGCCGCCCAGACCAGCACGCACAGCGGCCCGGTGATCACGACCACCATGACCGCGATGCTCAGCCACGGCCGCTCGTCCGAATCCAGGAACCGGCTGACCAGCACCCCGCACAGATGCCCCCACAGTCCGCCCAGCACCATGACCAGCACCCAATAGGCCAATCGCTGAATGAAGGTCGCGCCCGCCGTGCCGAACGCCCCGGTCGTCGCCAGAAACACGCCGCCCAGAACGGCGACAATCAGGCCTCTGACGAAGGTGCGGCGACGGTTTGCGGCGAGGGTTGTCATGGCGTCTTGAGACCATGATTTCCAACACGTTGAAAGGTGGGCGCGAAAGACAGGTGGGCGTTGGCGCAGCACAGACGGTCGTTGGCGAAAGCCCCGATGCGGCGGGCGGGACGCTGCGGCATGACCGGGCAAACGGAGATGTCCGATGCCTCGCCTTTCCCGCCTCGTCCCGTCCGCCCTGGCCCTGGCCCTGCTGATCGTTCCGCTCGTCGCCTATCTGGCAATGGATGACGGGCGGCTGGCGCGAATGGGGTTTGCGCTTCACGCCCCGCGCTGGGGCCTGCTGCTGGCGTCGCCGACGGCGATACAGATCCATGTGGCGGCGGCCGTGACGGCCTTGGCGATCGGCGTAGCCCTGCTGATGGGGGGCAAAGGCAACCGGTTGCACCGGACCCTGGGCTGGGCCTGGGTCGTGGCGATGGGGACGACGGCGATCAGCTCCTTCTTCGTCCACCAGCTCAATCCGAACGGACCCGGCGGCCTGTCCCTGATCCATCTGCTCAGCGGTTGGACCGTAGTCGCCCTGCCTATGGCGGTGTACGCCGCCCGCCGTCACCGGGTGGCTGTTCACCGGCGCGCCATGACGGGCATGTTCGTCGGCGGACTGATCGTCGCCGGCGCCTTCACCTTCCTGCCTGGTCGTCTGATGTGGGCGATCTTCTTCGGCCCTAACTGATCAGGCCATCAAGGATTAGGGTTGGCGGGACGACATCCCGACCACAGCCCGGAACCCGGCCGCGGCGAACCGGACCATATAGTCGCCGGCCGTCTCCAGATCGCCGGATCGCGCCCGCCCGTTCGACAGCCGGTCCAGGCGCCCGGTTTCGCCCAGCGTCAGGGTCAGTGCGCCCGACAGATTGTGATAGCCCCAGTACAGATCGACCTCGCTGGCGTCGGGCAGCACCTTGGCGATCAGTTCGATCAGCCGGTGGATGGCCGGGTCGAAATAGCGCGCCATCGTCTCGCCGCCGAAACTGGGGTTGGCGTTGGTCTGTGCCACCAGGGCGGAATAATGTTTCCAGCCCGGTCCGCCCTTCAACGACCATTCGAACGGCGGCCGCAGGAAGGCCTCCAGCAAGCCCTCCAGAGTCATGTCGTCGCCCGCCGTCTCGGCATAGCGGTCGATTGCGGCGACGCGGTCGTCGTTCCAGACCTCGGCCCGGCGCAGGAAGACGGCGTCGAACAGCTCGCGCTTGGCCCCGAAATAGTAGTGGACCAGGGCCGTATCGACGCCGGCCTCGCGCGCCACCTCGCGGATGGTGACGCCGTAGAAGCCGTGTTTAGAGAACAGATCCTCGGCCGCATCCAGGATCAGATCGCGCGTCTCGCCCGCCGCCTTGGCCTCGGTCTTGGGCGGCCGGCCGCGCCGCGCTGGCGCAGCGCCTGCCGCCTTGCGGCGCGCGGCGGCGACGGGGCGGGGAAGGGGGGCGGCGGCGTCCGGCTTGCTCATCCGGCAAGGCTAGGCGCACGACCGCGACGGTGCAACGGCGCCACGGTCGGCGATCCAAGTGACGCTGCGTCAGTCCAGTGTTTGACAGACGGCCGAAACCGGGTAGGTTCCGTGAAAATCATTGAACGCTGAATAAAAGCGTCCATCGGGCTGGAAACGACAAAGGGGTCTAGGATCATGAACCGTCATGTGAAGTGCGCGCTGCTGGCCGGCGCGGCGTGGGGCGTGCTTGCGGGGGCCACGGTCGCCCAGGACGCGGAGGCGACCGCTCAGGCCGCGAACGCCCAGGATGCGGCGACCGTCGACGACATCGTCGTCACCGCGCGCCGCCGCGCGGAAAGCCTGCAGGACGTGCCGGTCGCCGTGACCGCCGTCAGTGGCGAACAGCTTGAGGCGCGCGGCGCCCTGGACATCACCGAACTGGCGCGCTCGACGCCCAGCCTGACGCTGAACGCCGCGCGGGGCTCGAACTCGACCCTGATTTCCTTCATTCGCGGCGTGGGCCAGCAGGATCCCCTGTGGGGCTTCGATCCCGGCGTCGGCCTGTATATCGACGACGTTTATGTGGCCCGTCCGCAGGCCGCCGTTCTGGACATCTTCGACGTGGAGCGGGTCGAGGTGCTGCGCGGTCCGCAAGGCACGCTTTACGGCCGCAACACCATCGGCGGCGCCATCAAATACGTCACCAGCCGCATTGACGCGGACGAGCCCGAGGGACGCCTGCGCGCCTCCTACGGCAGCTATAACCAGCGCGACGTGATCGCCAGCGCCCAGCTGCCCTTCAGCGACGAGTTCAAGGTCTCTGCCGCCCTCGCCCGCTATCTGCGCGACGGCTACGGCAAGAACCTGAACACCGGCAACGAACACTACAACAAGGACGTGACCGCCTTCCGCGCCAGCGCGGAATGGAGCCCGACCGACAGCCTGTTCTTCCGTCTGGCCGGCGATCTGGTGAACGACGACTCCAACGCGCGCCACGGCCACCGCGAGTTCGCCCCGTCCCCCGCCGATGTCTATGACACCAACGCCGGCGCCGGCGACAAGAACCGCGTCCAGACGCGCGGCGTGTCGCTGACCGGCGAGTGGGAAATGAGCGACATGTTCACCTTCAAGTCGATCACCGCCTATCGTGAAGGCCTGACGCGCGGCAACATCGACTTCGACAACCTGCCCCAGCCCATCCTCGACATCCCCGCCGCCTATGACGACGACCAGTTTAGCCAGGAGTTCCAGGTTCTGGTCAGCGCGGGCCGCCTGAACGGCGTCGCCGGCGTCTTCTACATGGACGCCAATGCCTCGGGTGCTTTCGACACCGTCGTGGGTCTGGCCAATCTGACGACCCTGACCTCGGGTTCTGTGGCGACCAAGAGCTACGCCGCCTTCGCCGACTTCTCCTATGACTTCACCGACGCCCTGTCGGTCTCGGTCGGCGGACGCTTCACCAAAGACGAGAAGGAAGGCACCGTCTTCCGTCAGCAGTATCTGGGCATCCGCAGCCCCTATTTCGGCAACAACGCCGCCGTGCCGCTGGGCGCGCCGCGCACCAACTATACCCGCACCCGCGAGTTCGAGAAGTTCACGCCGCGCGTCTCGGTCAACTACAAGTTCGGCCCCGATCTGACGGCCTACGCCTCGTGGGGCGAGGGCTTCAAGTCGGGCGGCTTCGACATGCGCGGCGATGCGGTCCTGTATCCTGCCACCGTCAATGGCTATGCGCCCGAGACCGTCGAGACCTATGAGATCGGGCTGAAGGGTTCGTTGCTGGATCGTCGCCTGACCTTCGCTACCGCGATCTTCGATTCCAGCTACGAGAACCAGCAGATCACGACCCAGTATCCGGCCGGCGCCACCGTCGCCTCGGTGGTGGACAATGTCGGCTCGTCCTCGATCCGCGGTTGGGAGTTCGAAGGCCGCGTGCGCGCCACCGACGCCCTGACGTTCAACGCCTCGCTGAGCTACATCGACGCCAAGTTCGACCAGTTCCTGGCCTACATCCCGACGGCCTCGGGCAATACGTCCTGCCCGACCCTGCCGGGCTGCGTCGTCGATGTGTCCTCGCAGCGCGACTTCCAGAACACGCCGGAATGGACCGGATCGATCTCGGCCAACTACAACTGGGTCATGGAGAACGGTTCGTCGATCGCCTTTATTCCGTCGGTCGCCTACCGCGGCGCCTATCAGCAGTTCGAAACGCCCGCGCCGCTGCTCGATCAGGACGCCTACTGGATGTATGACGCCAGCATCGTCTGGACCTCGTCCGACGACCGCCTGACCTTCGGCGTCCACGGCAAGAACCTGGGCGACGAACGCTATCGCGTCGGCGGCTACACCTTCCCCGGCGCCCTGACCGGCAACTCGATCATCGGCTTCTACGGCCCGCCGCGCACCGTCACGGCGACCCTGGGTCTGAAGTTCTGATCCACATTCATAACGCCTGACGACGAGGGGCGGCGGTCTCCGGGCCGCCGCCCCTTTTCGCTCCGCCAGGCCTATTTTGCACAGGGCGGACTTGCGGCTAGGCTCGCCGCAACAAACAACAAGACGCCGAGGGGAAACGCCGATGACGACGGAGACGCTGACGGTCCAGGAGGCGCGGCCCGAGCGGCCTGAGCGGCCCGGCTACCGCTACTATGTGCTGGCGGTCCTGATCCTGATCTACATGCTGAACTTCCTGGATCGCCAGATCATCGGCATCCTGGCCGCGCCGCTGAAGGAAGAGTTCGGCATGTCCGACAGCCAGTTCGGCCTGTTGGGCGGCATCGCCTTCGCCTCGGTCTATTCGACACTGGCCATTCCTCTGGCCTGGCTGGCGGACCGGTTCAGCCGGGTCTGGATCATGACCGGCGCCCTGGCCGTCTGGTCGGGCTTCACCGCCCTGTGCGGCATGGCCGGGTCGTTCGGCCAGCTGTTCCTGTGCCGGATGGGCGTGGGCATCGGCGAGGCGGGCGGCGTGGCTCCGGCCTATTCGCTGATCGCCGACTACTTCCCGCCGCATCAGCGCGCGCGGGCCATGGCGGCCTTCGCCTTCGGCATTCCGCTGGGCATGGCGGCGGGCACCCTGGTCGGCGGCCTGCTGGCGGCGACCTACGGCTGGCGCACAGCCTTCATCGTGGTCGGCCTGCTGGGCGTGCTGGTCGCGCCCCTGCTGCGTCTGACGGTGCGCGATCCCAGGCGCGGCGGAACCGACGCCATAAAGACCGAGGCCCAGGTCGCGGCTCTTGCCTCGGCTCCTGTCGGCACGGACCGGGCCGGCAAGATCGCCGCCCAGATCATGCTGGGCCTCGGCGCCGGTCTGCTGATCCTCGGCGCCTTGAGCTGGCTGATGGGTATGTCGCTCGGCAATCCGCTGGTGCTCGCTTTCGGCGGCCTGCTGGCGGTGGTGATCGGCGTGTCGCTGATGATCGCGCGGCGCACCGCCTCGGTGGTCATCCGCAAGCCCAGCTTCTGGCTGCTGGGCCTGGGCGCCGCCTCGTCGTCGGTGTGCGGCTATGGCGTCGCCGGCTGGCTGCCGTTGTTCTTCATGCGCAGCTTCGACCTGACCCTGAAACAGACCAGCATCTATTATTCCGGCATCGCCCTGATCGGCGGCATCCTGGGCATCTGGCTGGGCGGCATGATCGCCGACAAGCTGTCCAAGAAGGGCAAGGGCGCCTATCCGCTGACGCCCGCCGTCGCCTTCCTGATCTCGGCGCCCTGTTTCATACTGGCGATGAACTCGCCCTGGCTGATCGGCCTGGTTCTGCCCGGCGGCGGAAGCCACGTTCAGCAGCTGACCCTGGCCTTCTTGATCTTCCTGTTGCCGACCGGATTGAACCTGGCCTGGCTGGGTCCGATCACGGCGGCGGTCCAGCATCTGGTGCCGGCGGCCATGCGCTCGACGGCCTCGGCCCTGTTCCTGTTGCTGAACAATCTGCTCGGGATCGCGGTCGGCTTCTACTATTTCGGCTGGATGAGCGACCTGCTGGCGCCGCGCTTCGGCGAGGAAAGCCTGCGCTGGGCCATCTACACCGGCATGGGCTTCTATGTGCTGGCCGCGATCCTGCTGATCGGGGCCTCTCGCACCCTCAAGAAGGACTGGGTCGACTAAAGGGGGCCTGTGGACGGTTGCACCTGCGAAGGGGTGGGGCCTATAAGCCCGGCAACTCTCCCAGCAGCGGTTGCGACGGTCCCCCATGAACATTCACGAATATCAGGCCAAGCAGGTCCTCAAAGGCTTCGGCGCACCCGTCGCCGAAGGCGTCGCGGTGACGTCGGTCGATCAGGTCGAGGCGGCCGCCAAGTCGCTGCCCGGCCCGCTCTATGTCGTGAAGTCGCAGATCCACGCCGGCGGCCGCGGCAAGGGCAAGTTCAAGGAACTGCCGGCCGACGCCAAGGGCGGCGTTCGCCTGGCCTTCTCGGTCGAGGAAGCCGTCGCCCACGCCAAGGAAATGCTGGGCAACACCCTGGTCACCGCCCAGACGGGCGACGCCGGCAAACAGGTCAACCGCCTCTACATCGAGGACGGCGCCGACATCGAGCGTGAACTGTACTGCTCGCTGCTGGTCGATCGCGCCTATGGCCGCATCGCCTTCGTCGTTTCGACCGAAGGCGGCATGGACATCGAAACCGTCGCCCACGACACGCCCGAGAAGATCCAGAACATCGTCATCGACCCGAGCGCGGGTGTGACCGACGCCGACGTCGCCGCCATCACCGCCGCCTACGGCCTGACGGGCGCCGCGGCCGAAGACGCCAAGTCGCTGTTCCCCGCGCTGTACAAGGCCTTCGTCGAGAAGGACATGGACATGCTGGAGGTGAACCCCCTGATCGTGATGAAGGACGGCCATCTGCGCGTTCTGGACGCCAAGGTCAGCTTCGACGGCAACGCCCTGTTCCGCCACGACGACATCAAGGAACTGCGCGACGAAACCGAAGAAGACGCCAAGGAAATCGAAGCGTCCAAGTGGGACCTCGCCTACGTCTCGCTGGACGGCAACATCGGCTGCATGGTCAACGGCGCCGGTCTGGCCATGGCGACGATGGACATCATCAAGCTGTACGGCAAGGAGCCGGCCAACTTCTGCGACGTCGGCGGCGGCGCCGGCAAGGAGAAGGTCGCTGCGGCCTTCAAGATCATCACCGCCGACCCGAACGTCCAGGGCATCCTGGTCAACATCTTCGGCGGCATCATGAAGTGCGACGTCATCGCCGAGGGCGTGGTCGCGGCCGTGAAGGAAGTGGGCCTGAAGGTGCCGCTGGTCGTGCGTCTGGAAGGCACCAACGCCGAACTGGGCAAGAAAATCCTGAACGAGTCGGGTCTGACCATCCAGGCCGCCGACGACCTCGACGACGCCGCCCAGAAGATCGTCGCGGCGGTCGGCTAAGGCTTCGGCCTTACTCGCCACCGCCCCGCTGACACATCGAATTCAGAGCACAGACCCATGTCCATTCTCGTCGACAAGAACACCAAGATCATCGTCCAGGGCCTGACCGGCAAGACCGGCGGCTTCCACACCGAACAGGCCTTGGCCTATCACGGCACCCAGATGGTCGCCGGCGTGCATCCCTCCAAGGGCGGCACGAACTGGACCGGATCGCACGGCGAAACCCTGCCGATCTACGCCTCGGTCGCCGAAGCCCGTGACGCCACGGGCGCCGACGCCTCGGTTATCTACGTCCCGCCGTCGGGCGCGGCCGCTGCGATCATCGAAGCCATCGACGCCGAAATCCCCTTCATCACCTGCATCACCGAGGGCATTCCGGTGATGGACATGGTCAAGGTCAAGCGTCGCCTTGAAGGCTCCAAGTCGCGCCTGCTGGGCCCGAACTGCCCCGGCATTCTGACGCCGGACGAGTGCAAGATCGGCATCATGCCGGGCAACATCTTCAAGAAGGGATCGGTCGGCATCGTGTCGCGTTCGGGCACCCTGACCTATGAAGCCGTGTTCCAGACCACCAACGAAGGCCTGGGCCAGACCACGGCCGTCGGCATCGGCGGCGACCCGGTCAAGGGCACCGAATTCATCGACGTGCTGGAGCTGTTCCTGGCCGACGAGGAAACCACCTCGATCATCATGATCGGCGAAATCGGCGGCGGCGCGGAAGAAGACGCCGCCCAGTTCTTGATCGACGAAGCCAAGAAGGGCCGCAAGAAGCCGATGGCCGGCTTCATCGCGGGCCGCACGGCGCCGAAGGGCCGCACCATGGGCCACGCCGGCGCCGTCGTCTCGGGCGGCAAGGGCGATGCGGAATCCAAGATCGCGGCGATGGAAGCCGCTGGCATCCGCATGTCGGAATCGCCCGCTCGCCTCGGCAAGACCCTGGTCGAAGTCCTGAAGGGCTGATGCGCCCGGCCTGATCGCTTTTCGGCATCAAAAATGCCGTGTGACGCATCGATGGACGCCCTCGGCTGAGGCCGGGGGCGTTTTTTCTTGGGCCTGCGACCAATTTCCTACCAAATTGCCCCGTTTCGGTCATGACCCGTCAGGAAACGACGCCTATATGACGGGCGCGCCCCTCACGGAGATGTGTCCGTCGGGGCCCAGGGATTGCGAAACGATGGCGGACGATGCCGGTCGGCTGAACCAGGTCTTTGCCGAGACCTCATTCCTTTACGGGTCCAATGCGGCCTACGTCGAGGAGCTTCAGGAGAAGTGGGCGAAAGACCCCGGCTCCGTTTCCGCCGAATGGAAAGCCTTCTTCGACCAGTTGCGCGACAACGCCGCCCTGGTGACCGCCTCGGCCGGCGCCGGCAGCTGGGGCCGTGGCGTCGCGACCGAGCCGACGGAGGAGACCGGCGTCTTCGACGGCCGTTGGCCGGCCCCGAAGCCTGATCCCAAAAAGCCCGGCGCTGCGCCGGCTGCTGCGCCCACGGCCGCATCGGCCGACGTCTCGGCCGATGCGATCCGCGCCGCCGCTCACGATTCCATCCGCGCCCTGATGCTGATCCGCAGCTATCGCGTGCGCGGCCACCTGCAGGCCAAGCTAGACCCTCTGGGTATCGAACAGCCGGTCGAAAACCCCGAGCTGACGCCGGAATTCTACGGCTTCACCGGCGCCGATCTGGACCGTCCGATCTTCCTGGACGGCGTGCTTGGTCTTCAGACCGGCACGATCCGCGAAGTGCTGGAGATCCTGAAGCGCACCTACTGCGGCACGGTCGGCATCCAGTTCATGCATATCGCTGAGCCGGAGGAGAAATCCTGGCTCCAGCAGCGGTTCGAGGGCGCCGACAAGTTCGAGCAGAACGCCTTCTCCAAGGAAGGCAAGCTGGCCATCCTGTCCAAGCTGGTCGAGGCCGAGGGCTTCGAACGCTTCCTGCACAAGCGCTTCCCCGGCACCAAGCGGTTCGGTCTGGATGGCGGCGAGGCCATGGTCCCGGCGCTGGAGCAGGTCATCAAGCGCGGCGGTTCGCTGGGCGTCGACGAGGTCGTGCTGGGTATGGCCCACCGCGGCCGCCTGAACGTGCTCGCCGCCGTGATGGGCAAGCCCTACAAGGTCATCTTCCACGAGTTCCAGGGCGGCTCGGCCGTGCCGAGCGACATCGAGGGCTCGGGCGACGTCAAATATCACATGGGCGCCTCGTCGAACCGCGAGTTCGACGGCAACCACGTCCACCTGTCGCTGACCGCCAACCCGTCTCACCTCGAGATCGTCAACCCGGTCGTGCTGGGTAAGGCGCGCGCCAAACAGGCGTTCGACATCCGCGAAGCCAACGAGGGCGTGCCCGAGGGGCAGTGGGCCCTGGATCGTTCCAAGGTCGTGCCGCTGCTGATCCACGGCGACGCCGCCTTCGCCGGCCAGGGCGTGGTCGCGGAATGCTTCGCCTTGATGGGGCTGAAGGGCTACCGCACCGGCGGCACGCTGCACTTCGTCATCAACAACCAGATCGGCTTCACCACCAGCCCGCGCAACTCGCGCTCTTCGCCCTATCCGTCGGATGTGGCCCTGATGGTCCAGGCGCCGATCTTCCACGTGAACGGCGACGACCCCGAGGCCGTCGTCTTCGCGTCCAAGGTCGCCACCGAATACCGCCAGAAGTTCCACAAGGACGTGGTGGTGGACATGTTCTGCTACCGCCGCTTCGGCCACAACGAAGGCGACGACCCCACCTTCACCCAGCCGCTGATGTATTCGAAGATCCGCGCCCAGCCCTCGACCCGCGAACTGTATTCGCAGCGTCTGGTGGCCGAAGGCGTGATCAGCCAGGCCGAGGTGGACGCCGAGGTCGAGCGGTTCGAGAAATTCCTCGACGAGCAGTTCGAGGCCGGCAAGACCTGGTCCGCCGAGAAGGCCGACTGGCTGGACGGCCAGTGGCAGGGCTTCCAGTCGCCCAAGGACGAGCTGCGCGGCGACACCGCCGTGCCGCTGGCCAAGCTGACCGACCTGGGCCACCGCCTGACCACGATCCCCAACAGCGTCGACATGCACAAGACGCTGAAGCGCGTCATCGACGGTCGCCGCGAAGCCATCACCTCGGGCCAAGGCCTGGACTGGGCCACGGCCGAGAGCCTGGCCTTCGCCAGCCTGGTCGATGAAGGTTTCCCGATCCGGCTGTCGGGTCAGGATTCGGTGCGCGGCACCTTCTCGCAGCGTCACTCGGGCATCATCGATCAGACGACCGAAGAGCGCTACATCCCGCTGAACAACCTGCGCGAAGGCCAGGCCAATTTCGAAGTCATCGACTCCGCCCTGTCTGAAGAGGCGGTGCTGGGCTTCGAGTACGGCTATTCGCTGGCCGACCCCAATACGCTGGTCATGTGGGAAGCCCAGTTCGGCGACTTTGTGAACGGCGCCCAGGTGGTGATCGACCAGTTCATCTCTTCGGGCGAGCGCAAGTGGCTGCGCATGAGCGGCCTGACCATGCTGCTGCCGCACGGCTATGAAGGCCAGGGGCCCGAACACTCCTCGGCCCGTCTTGAGCGCTTCCTGCAACAGTGCGCCGAAGACAATATGCAGGTCGCCAACTGCACCACCCCGGCCAACTACTTCCACATCCTGCGTCGCCAGATGCACCGGCCGTTCCGCAAGCCGCTGATCCTGATGACGCCCAAGTCGCTGCTGCGTCACAAGAAGGCGGTCTCATCCATGGCGGACCTGGCGGAGGGTTCGGCCTTCCACCGCGTCCTGCACGACGACGCCCAGACGCGGCCCGAGATCGCCGGCATCACGATCAAGGCGGACAAGGACATCCGACGCGTCATCCTGTGCTCGGGCAAGGTCTATTACGACCTGCTGGACGCGCGCGAGAAGAAGGCCAAGGACGGCCAGGCCGTGGACGACGTCTACATCCTGCGTCTGGAGCAGTTCTATCCGTGGCCGATCCAGTCGCTGCGCAAGGAACTGGCCCGCTTCCCCAACGCCGAACTGGTCTGGTGCCAGGAAGAGCCGAAGAACATGGGCGGCTGGACCTTCGTGGATCCGTGGCTGGAGCTGACGCTGGACAAGCTGGACGTGAAGGCCAAGCGCGCCCGCTACGTCGGCCGTCCCGGCTCGGCCTCGACCGCCGCTGGTCTGATGAGCCGGCACCTGAAGGAACTCGAAGCCTTCACGACCGAAGCCTTCGCCTGATACACGTATAAAAGACCGACTAGAGACGAGCTGGACCTGACATGGCCGACATCCTGACCCCCGCCCTCGGTGAATCCGTCACCGAAGCCACCATCGCAAAGTGGACCAAGAAGGTCGGTGATCCGGTCAAGAAGGACGAGCTGCTGGTCGAGCTGGAGACCGACAAGGTCTCGCTGGAGGTCGTCTCGCCCGCCGACGGCGTGCTGGGTGACATCAAGGCAGCCGAGGGCGACAACGTCGTTCCCGGTACGGTCCTGGGTTCGGTGACGGAAGGCGCGTCCGCCGCCGCCGCTCCGGCCGCTGCCCCTGCCAAGGCCGCCAAGGCTGACACCAAGGCCGCGCCGGCCGCCGCTGCTCCGGCCGCCGCCGCGATCGACATCACCGTGCCGGTCATGGGTGAGAGCGTCGCCGAGGGCTCGATGGGCAAGTGGGTCAAGAAGAACGGCGACACGGTCAAGAAGGACGAACTGCTGGTCGAGATCGAAACCGACAAGGTCGCGGTCGAGGTGTCGGCTCCGGCTGACGGCGTTTTGACCATCGCCGCCGACGAAGGCGCGACCGTGACGCCGGGCCAGAAGATCGGCTCCATCTCGGGTTCGGGCGCTGCGAGCGCGCCGGCCGCCGCCGCCCCGGCGCCCGCCGCCGCCCCGGCCAACACCGGCTCGGCCCAGGTTTCGGCCTCCAAGAACGAAACCCTGTCGCCCGCCGTCCAGCGCGTGGTCGGCGAGAACAATCTGGATCCCAAGGCCATCAACGCCACGGGACCGAAGGGCAACATCACCAAGGCCGACGCCATCGCCGCCACCGGCCAGGCCTCGGCTCCGGCCCCTGCCGCCGCCGCAGCGCCCGCCGCCCCGCGCGCCGACCAGCCACGCGAAGAGCGAGTGAAGATGACGCGCCTGCGTCAGACCATCGCCCGTCGCCTGAAGGAATCGCAGAACACCGCCGCCCAGCTTACCACCTTCAACGAGGTGGACATGACCAACGTCATGGCCCTGCGCGCCCAGTACAAGGACGTGTTCGAAAAGCGCCACGGCGTGAAGCTGGGCTTCATGTCCTTCTTCACCAAGGCCGTCGTCGCGGCCCTGCACGAAATCCCCGCCGTCAACGCCGAGATCGACGGCACCGACATCATCTACAAGAACCACTACGACATCGGCGTCGCCGTCGGCACCGACAAGGGTCTGGTGGTTCCGGTCCTGCGTGACGCCGACACCCTGTCGCTCGCCGGCATCGAAAAGGGCATCGGCGCCCTGGGCAAGGCCGCGCGTGACGGCTCGCTGACCATGGATCAGATGCAGGGCGGCACCTTCACCATCACCAACGGCGGCACCTACGGCTCGCTGATGTCGACGCCGATCCTGAACGCGCCGCAGTCGGGCATCCTGGGCATGCACAACATCGTCCAGCGCCCGATGGCCATCAACGGCGAGGTCAAGATCCGCCCGATGATGTATCTGGCCCTCAGCTACGATCACCGCATCGTGGACGGCAAGGAAGCCGTGACCTTCCTGGTCCGGGTCAAGGAACTGCTGGAAGATCCGGCGCGGGCGCTGCTGGACCTTTGATTTCCTGAAAGGCGGCGATGATCTCGCCGCCTTTTTCTTTGCTGCGAGGCGCGACCATGCTGACCCTCTACGCCGCGACCGGATCCTGCAGCCGGGCCAGCCATATCGCGCTGGAAGAGTCGGGGCTCGCTTATGAGGTGCGGTTGATCGACTTCGCCAAGGCCGAACAACGCGAGCCGGCCTATCTGGCGATCAATCCCAAGGGGCGCGTTCCTGCGCTCGCGACCGATCAGGGCGTCCTGACCGAAAGCCCGGCCATTCTGGCGCACATCGCCGCCCTGTCTTCGCCCGGCTTCTTGGCGCCGACCGATTCCTTCGCCTTTGCGCGGATGCAGGCGTTCAACCTCTATCTGGCCACCACCGTCCACGTCGCCCACGCCCACGGTCGCCGCGCCGCGCGCTGGAGCGACGATGCCGCCGCTCAGGCGTCGATGGCGGCCAAGGTCACGCAGAACATGCGCGACGGCTTCGCCCTGATCGAGGCGGACCTGACTGGCGAATGGGCGATGGGCGACGCCTTTACGGTCGCGGACCCCTATCTGTTCACCTTCGCCGGCTGGCTGGAAAGCGATGGCGTGGACATCGCCGCATTCCCGCGCGTCCAGGCGCATTTCGAGCGCATGAAGGCGCGTCCGGCGGTCCAGCGCGCGCTGGCCGCCAAAGCTTAGCGGGCGCGCTCGCAGACCAACGGTTGTGTCTAATTTGCGCCGGTCGTTAACGATCCGAATCGGCGTCGCATTTTCCCTGATTACAACCGCAGAAAATGGCGCCTTATTTCGGACATGGAGTGGGCGGCGCGCGCGATAGGGATGTTCTACGTCTTGGGCGGACTGATGCTTTTGTATCAGGCCTGGCTCAACTGGCGTCTGCAGCGGGCCTTGTCCGGCGTCATCGCCGTTCCCGTAGACGATCAGATCGCAGACGGCGTGATCGCCCTGGGCGGCGTGGTGGTGCTTATGTCGGGCGTCGCGCTGGCGGCGCTCAGCGCCTGGGCCGTGGCCGCCTTCCTCGCCGGTTGGGCGATCCAGGCCGCCTATCTACTGTGGGTCAACCGCGCCGATCTCGACAGCCCGCTGGCCAGCGGCCGGCTGAAGTCGGTGCATGCCTTCGCCGCCTATACCGCCGTCACCGGCGTGGTGCTGTGGCTGCCACTGACCGGCGTCCTGGGCTGATCAACCGAACTCGGCTTCCAGGTCCGCCAGACGCGCCGCCTGGTCCTCGGCGATCAGGGCGTTCAGCAACGGATCGATGTCGCCTTCCATGATCTGGGGCAGGCTGTGCAAGGTCAGGTTGATGCGGTGATCGCTGACCCGCCCTTGCGGATAGTTGTAGGTGCGGATCCGTTCCGACCGGTCGCCCGACCCGACCTGCGACTTGCGGCTGTCCGAGCGGGCCAAGTCCTTCGCCTGGCGCTGCATGTCGTACAGGCGAACGCGCAGGTTCTTCATCGCCTTGTCGCGGTTGACGTGCTGGGACTTCTCCGACGACGTCACCATGATGCCGGTAGGCAGGTGGGTGATGCGCACGGCGGAATCGGTCGTGTTGACGTGCTGGCCGCCCGAGCCCGACGCGCGGAAGGTGTCGATGCGGATGTCCTTGTCGTGGATTTCGATCTCGACGTCCTCGACCTCGGGCAGGACCGCCACCGTCGCCGCGGAGGTGTGGATGCGCCCCTGCGACTCGGTCGTCGGCACGCGCTGCACACGGTGAACGCCGCTCTCGAACTTCAGCCGGCCGAACACGCCTTCGCCTGTCACCGTGGCGATGATCTCCTTATAGCCGCCGGCGTCGCCCTCGGTCGCCGAGTCCAGCTCGATCCGCCAGCCGCGCGTGGAGGCGTAGCGCGAATACATGCGGAACAGGTCGCCCGCGAACAGGGCCGCTTCATCACCCCCAGTGCCGGCGCGCACTTCCAGCACGGCCGAGGCGTTCTCGTCGGCGTCGCGCGGGGCCAGCAGCAGGGCGACCTCGCGTTCCAGCTCGGGCAGCCGGTCGGTCAGCGCCCGCAGCTCTTCTGCGGCCATCGCCGCCATCTCGGGATCGGCCGTCATGGCTTCCAGGTCCGCCATTTCGGCGCGCGCGCGCGCCAGGCCCTGGACCGCATCGACGACGGGCTTCAGCTCGGCGTGCTCCTTGGACAGCCGCACGATCTCGGCGCCGTCGGTCGCCGAACCCATGCGCGCCTCCACTTCATGGAAACGGTCGAGCACCTGATCGAGACGGGCCTGGGGCAGTCGCAAGAGGGAAATGTCCTGAGAAAAAGCGGAGCGCCGTCCTTACCCGCCGGGGGGCGTCGTGTCGATTGCAAGCCGTGTCCGGGCGTGGACCAGCGCCGGCGCCGCGCTTGTGATCGGCGATGACGGCCGGGTCACGATGGCGTCAGTCGCGGTGACGCAATCGGCTCAAAGCCATTAGTTGAGATCGAACAACCGTGAGGAGGACGCCATGTTCGATCGCTCGCCCCCGTCGCAGCTCGACGCCGCCGAGGTCGCCGAAAGCGTCGATCGTTTGTGCCGCCTGTACGACAGCCGTCTGGCCGAGACCGGCGGCGACCTGTCGCCCGAGGACGCGCGCGAACTGAAGGCCATGGCCGCCATCTACGATCTGGACACCGACCGCCCCTCGACCGAGGTCTGGCGCGACCTTCGCGCCGTCGTCACGCGTCAGGCGCCGATTGACGCCACGGCGCCGGCCGAGATCGAGGCCTTGACTCTGCTGGTGGTCGAGGACGATTCCGACGCCGCCGCCTCCCTGACCGAGCTGCTGACGGAGGCGGGCCACAATGTCGTCGGCCCGTTCCACAGCGCCGCCGCCGCCGAGGCCGCCGCTGCGCTGCACAGCATCGATGCGGCCCTGCTGGACATCAATCTGTCGGGCGAGATGACTGGGGTGGAACTGGCCCGCGTCCTGACCGACCGCTGGGCCGTGCGTGTCATCTTCATTTCCGGCGACGTGGCCGCCGCCGCGAAGAATGCGGACATGGCAGAGGCCCTGGTGCTGAAACCCTATAACGGCGCGCAGATTCTGGAGGCGGTGGCGCGGCTCGCCTGAGGGTCGGATCGAGCTCCCACAGCTTGCGTCTGGGGCTCAGGCGGGCGATCACGGATCATGCTGTCGAACCGGTCCCGCTATGCTCTGCGCGCCATGGTGCATCTGGCCGGTCTGCCGGACGGCGGCCCCGCGACCATCGCCGAGATCGCCGAGGCGGCGGCGGCTCCGCGAAAGTTCCTGGAGGCCATCCTGCTGGATCTGCGTCGTCAGGGTCTGCTGGCCTCGAAGCGGGGCAGGGCGGGCGGCTATGCGCTGGGCGCACCCGCCGACGCCATCAGCTTCGCCGACGTGATCCGCGCGCTGGAAGGCCCGCTGGCCCTCGCGCCCTGCGCCTCGCGCACCGCCTATGGTCCGTGCGAGACCTGCCCGGATGTCGAGACCTGTCCGTTGCAGCCCGTGCTTCAGGACGGGCGCGACGCCATCGCCGCCGTCTTCGAGGCGCGAACCCTTCTGCAAGCCGCCGTCACTTCTTCTCCTATTGACCCACTAGGGAAATAGCCCGCACCGTTCGCCCCCTATTCCAGAGGACGCCATGCAAGATTTCCTGCTCTTCCTCGCCGTCGGTTTTCTGGCCCAGATCGTGGATGGGGCGCTGGGCATGGCCTATGGCGTGATCTCCTCGACCGTCCTGCTGTCGTTCGGCGTGCCGCCCGCGACGGCGTCCGCCAGCGTCCACGCCGCCGAGGTCTTCACCACGGCGGCCTCGGCCGGGTCGCATACGGTCAACAAGAACGTGAACTGGAAGCTATTCGTGCCGCTGGCGCTCGGCGGCGTCGTCGGCGGCGGTTTCGGCGCTTTTGTCCTGACCAGCGTCGACGGGGATTTGCTGAAACCCTTCATCACCACCTATCTGGCCATCATGGGCGTGGTGATCATCTGGCGCGCCACGCGTCAGACGCGCGAGCGGATCTTCCCGCGCAAGTTCGCCGGCCCCCTGGGTCTGGTCGGCGGCTTCTTCGACGCCATCGGCGGGGGCGGCTGGGGACCCACGGTCACCACCACCTTGGTCGGGACGGGCCAGGATCCGCGCGTGTCGATCGGCACCACCAATACGGCGGAGTTCTTCGTCACCTCCGCCATTTCCGCGACTTTCCTGGTCGCCCTGCTGACCGGACATTGGCAGGAGGCCGAGGGCTTCTCCACCCACGCCATGGCCGTGTTGGGACTGATCCTCGGCGGCCTGATCGCCGCCCCCTTCGCTGGCGTCATCGCCCGCATCGCCCCGCGTCGTGTCCTGACCTACGGCGTCGGCGCCGTGGTGCTCCTGTCCGCCGGCTATCAGGCCCTGCGTCTGTTCAAGGTGATCTGAAACAGAAAAGGCGGCGGGCTCGCACCCGCCGCCGTCTCACGTTCAATCGCGGGTCTTCGGCTATTGACCGCCCGGCGCGCCGGTGGTCGGGGCCGGAGTGCGGGCCGCTGCCGCCTCTTCGGCCGGCGTGCGCAGGGTGACGACCAAAGGATTGGGCTTCAGGTCGTTCATGGCGCCGGACGTGGCGTCGATGGCCCCGCCGATGATGCCGCCGACCAGAATATTGCCGGCCATGGCCGTTCCGCCGGCGCCGGAAACGCTGCTGGTGATCTCATGCGTTTGCGAGACATAGCCTTCCTTGGCGACCGTGATGCGGAAGCCGTCCTTGCGCGGCATGCGGAAGGTGCAAGGCGTCGCTTGGCATTCAAAGCCGTTCGACGTGCTGACCTGGGCCCCGGGCGGCGTGCTTTCGACCGTGAACTGCTGGCTGGAGCCGCGCGTGACGGTCGCGCAGGCAGGCAACGAAAGCGCCACGCCGGCAAGCGCGAGCAGACGCACGCCAAGGCGTGCGGCGTTTTTGGAAATCATGGGCCCCTCAGTGGATTAACGGGTCCGCCCCCCGGCCGAACCTGACGCACAGGTCGCACGCAGATCCGTTGTCGTCAATCACAGGTTTGTGACGCGCGCCAAGTTTCTGCAACCAGAGCGGAGCGACCGCTACTCCGCCGCCTGAAGCTCCGCCGCGCGTGCGGCGTCCAGTTCGGCGGCCTTCTGTTCGACCAGGTCGACGATGTGGTCGATCATACCGTCGTTGGCCTGTTTGTGGGCGATCTTGCCGTTCAGATAGATCATGCCCGCACCTTTGCCGCCGCCGGTGAAGCCGATGTCGGTATAGAGCGCCTCGCCCGGTCCGTTCACGACGCAGCCGATCACCGACAGGCTCATCGGCGTCGAGATATGGGCCAGCTTCTCTTCCAGCACCGCCACCGTTTCGATGACGTTGAAGCCCTGACGCGCGCAGGACGGGCAGGCGATGATGTTGACCCCCCGGTGGCGCAGACCTAGCGACTTCAGGATGTCGAAGCCGACCTTGATCTCCTCGACCGGATCGGCGGCTAGAGACACACGGATGGTGTCGCCGATCCCGGCCCACAGCATCGACCCCAGGCCGATGGCGGACTTGATGGTGCCGGTTCGCAACGGCCCCGCCTCGGTCACGCCCAGATGAAGCGGGCAGTCGATCGCCTCGGCCAACTGTTGATAGGCGGCGACGGTCAGGAAGGGGTCGGACGCCTTCACCGAAATTTTGAACTCGTGGAAGTCGTGGTCCTGCAGGATGCGGGCGTGGTTCAGGGCGCTCTCGACCATGGCGTCGGGGCAGGGCTCGCCATATTTTTCCAGCAGTTCCTTTTCCAGCGAGCCGGCGTTGACGCCGATCCGCATCGAACAGCCGTTGTCCTTGGCCGCCTGGATCACGTCGCGAACGCGGTCGGCCGAACCGATGTTGCCCGGATTGATGCGCAGGCAGGCGGCGCCCGCCTCGGCGGCCTCGATGCCGCGCTTGTAGTGGAAGTGGATGTCGGCGACCAAGGGGACCTTGGCCTCGCGCGCGATGGTCCTGAAGGCGGCGGTCGATTCCACGTCGGGGCAGGAGACGCGCACGATGTCGGCGCCGGCCTCTTCCAACTGACGGATCTGGTCGATGGTCGCCGCCGCGTCCGTCGTCGGCGTATTGGTCATCGACTGGACGCTGATCGGGGCGTCGCCGCCCACCAGGACGGAGCCGACGCGGATCTGGCGGCTCTTGCGACGCTCGATGTGGCGCCAGGGTCGGACGTGGGTGTGGTCGCTCATGGGAGCATCATATAGGCCGATGATGACGGCGGGACCACGGCCGTCGTGTCAGTTCGGCGCAGGGGCGGGTGAAGAGGGCGCGGGCGCGGGGGAAGGCGTCGCGACCGCCTGTGTCCGAGCCTGGGCGGCCTGAGCCTGGACTTGGGCGCGCGCCTGGCTGGCGGCCAGCGCCTTGGCCGCCTGGTCCGCACGACTGTTCAACTGGGCCAGCGGCGTCAGCACGCCGGCCAGGGGGCCGCCGTATTCGCCGTTTAGGAAGACATCGAAAGCGGCCGGGTCGGACACGTCAACCGTCGCCGCCACCCCGATGGGCGCACGCCAGGCTTCGCCCGGCGCCATCTGACGCGCGAACAGGGCCTGACCGTCCCCCAGCCGAACGACCAGGGCGCCGGCCGTCTTGGCCTGGATCACCACCATCGAGGCGTTGGCCGAGGCGCCATAGACGGCCCCGCGGGGGTTGAACGCCTTCTGCACCGGCTCGGGATTGGCGGCGGCGGCGATCACGGCCGGATCGGTCGGATCGACGCCAGTGAGTTCAGCCTCCAGCCCTGGGGTGATGTACAGCGCCGGCGTCGTCTGGTCGGGCGGCGCGGACATGGGCGCGCTGAGCGCGACCTGCGGATCCGGATCGGCCGCCCCGGTCCAGGTCTTCGGCACGGCGGCGATATCGGACGGATGGGCGGTCTGATGCAGGCTGGCGCGCTGGAACACGTTCCAGCCGATGACGGCGACCACCACGGCGGCGATGCCGGCGACGATGCGCGGCGAGTGGCGTTTCACGTCCTCGAAGGCGATGCCGATGGGCGCCTTCAGCGGCACGGAGGTGTCCGGGCTCTCGCGCTTGAACCGCTCGACGGCGGTCTGTTCGTCCAGCGACAGAGCCGAGGCGTAGGCCCGCACATAGCCCAGGGCGAAGACGCGCGAGGGCAGGGACGACCAGTCGTTCTGCTCCAGAGCGGTCAGGAACCGGCGATGCACCTTGGTCTCGGCGGCCAGCTCGGCCGGCGACTTGCCCGACCGCTCTCGGGCGGCCCGAAAGCCGTCGCCCAGGGACGCGGCGTCGACGAAGGCGGCCGTCGGATCCGGCCGGTCCGCAATGCTTTCGATCGCCTCGGGGGCGACCCCCGCATTCAGCGTCATGACGCCTGACCCCATGTCCGGGAAACACAGCGCCGACGCGCCGTTCACAGTGCCCGAGATAGACGATTGCGCGCCGACCAGCAACGCCGCCCTTGCGTCCAAACGCCTGCGATCAGACCGCGACGTTCAGCTTGCGCGCCAGGGATTCGATCTCGTTTCGGACCGAGCCAGTGGACAGGTTCAGCAGATTGGCCATGCCGCGCCGGGCCGCATTCAGGTCCGCCGACAGGATCATCCGCTTGACCGGCCCGACACCGCCCGCCGGCGCCGACAGTCGGGTGAAGCCCAGCACGATCAGGGCGAAGGCCTCCAGCGGCCGCCCCGCCAGTTCGCCGCAGATCGAGACCGGCGTGCCGGTGTCGGCGCAGGCCTTCTGGATGGTCTGGAGCGCACGCAGGGTCGGCGGCGAAAGCGGGTCGTAGCGATCCGACACCAGCGGATTGGTCCGGTCGGCCGCGTACATGTACTGGAACAGATCGTTGGTGCCGATGGAGACGAAATCCGTCAGCGGCAACAGGGCGTCCAGATGCCACAACAGGGACGGGCATTCGACCATCGCCCCGACGCGCAGCAGGGCGGGCAAGGCGCGCCCGCGACGCCGCGCCCAGGCGCATTCGATATCCACCAGTTCGCGCGCGGCCCGGAACTCGTCCACCGTGGCGATCATCGGGAACATGACGCGCAGCTCGCGCCCGGCCCCCGCCGCCAGCAGCGCCCGAAGCTGCATTCGCAGCAGCGACGGCCGATCCAGACCCAAACGGATGGCGCGGCGGCCCAGCGCGGGGTTCTCTTCGCGCTCGGCCTCAAGATACGGCAGGACCTTGTCGCCGCCGATATCCAGGGTGCGGAAGGTGACGGGTTTATCGCCCGCTGCATCCAGCACCAGCTTGTAGAGCGCCGTCTGGGCGTCCAGCCGGGGCAGTTCGTCCGAGACCATGAATTGGAACTCGGTGCGGAACAGGCCGATGCCCTCGGCGCCCGTCTCGATCATGTTTTCCAGATCGACCGCCAGACCCGCATTGGTCAGGACCGTGATCCGCTGACCGTCCAGGGTCACGGCCGGCACGTCGCGCAGCTGGGCGAACTCGGCCTGGCGCTGTTCGCGCACGGCCATGCGCGACTGCACCGCCTCCAGCATATCGGGGCGGGGGCGCAGATAGGTCTCGCCGGTCTCGCCGTCGGCGATGACCATGTCGCCTTCCGACAGCCGGTCGCGCAGGCCCATCAGACGGCCGACGCACGGAATCTGCAGCGCGCGCGCGACGATGGCGGCGTGGCTGGCGGCAGAGCCCTCTTCCAGCAACAGCCCCTTCAGCTTGTCGCGCGGATATTCCAGCAGGTCGGCCGGGCCCAGGTTTCGCGCCACCAGGATGGCGTCGTCAGGCAGTTCGCGCTCGCCCGGCTTGTCGCCCGCCAGCACCCGCAACAGCCGGTTGGCCAGATCCTCGAAGTCGTGCAGCCGCTCGCGAATATAGGGGTCGCGCGCTTGGGCGAAGCGGGCGCGGTGTTCGTTCCTGACCCGGTCCACCGCCGCCTCGGCCGTCAGACCGTTCCTCACCGCCTCTTCCAGCGACCGGTTCCAGCCGCGGTCGTCGGCGAACATCCGATAGGTTTCCAGAACCTCGAACGACGGACCGGCCAGGCCCTGGCCCTTGTCCAGCATGACATCCAGGCCGCTCTTCAGCGTGGCCAGCGCCAGCTTCAGCCGCGCCTCCTCCATCGCCGGGTCGTCGGAAAGCAGCTTTTCGGGCGCCAGCGGCGCCTCGTGCAGAACCACATGGCCGAAAGCCAGGCCGTCGGCGAACTTCTGGCCCTTCAGCCGTTCGGGCCGGTGCGGCGCCAGCTCCACGTCGCGCAGCTCGTCCAGCGCCAACAGTTCGCCGGAAGACACCGTCTCGGACAAGACCATGGCGATGGTCTGGATGTCCTCGACCTCTTCCTCGTCATAGCGCCGCTCGGTGCGGTTCTGGACGACCAGGACGCCGATGGCCCGGCCGCCGCGCAGCAGCGGGGCGCCTAGGAAGGCGTGATAGGGGTCTTCGCCCGTCTCGGGACGATAGGAGAAGGACGGGTGCGACGGCGCGTCAGACAGGCTGATGGGCTGGGCCATCCGCGCCACTTCGCCCACCAGGCCCTCGCCGGGCCGCAGCCGGGTGTTGTGCACGGCGTCGGGGTTCAGACCCTCGGTGGCGAACAGCTCGAGCTCGCCTGACGCGCGACGCAGATAGATGGAGCAGACCTCGGCGACCATCGACCGGGCGATGATCTTGACGACCATGTTCAGCCGGTCCTGCGCCGGCGTCGCGCCCGCGCCGGCCCCGCCCAGAGCCTCGCGGATCTGGCGCAGGAGGATCCGGGGTCCTCTGGTCATCGCGCCGCCTGCCGGCATCAAGGGGTTGCTCCTAAAGTCGAACGCCGAACCGCGCAGCGATCAGAATCGTCACACCATACAAGATCACCGTGAGCGCGCACCCCGCACCCAGCGCCGGCCAGAAATGCACGCCCCGTCGCAGCAGCGCCGGCACGAGCAGGAACATGGGCAGGGACGGCAGCACATACCAGAAGGTCGCCTCCGCGTGATCTGCCAGCCGGTTCGCGTCTCCGGTGTCGCGCCACAACCAGATCATGCCCAGTACCGACACCACCGGCAAGGAGGCGAACAGGGCGCCCAATGCCGCATTGCGCCTCGCGGACTCTGAAATCAGCGCCACCAGAACGCCGGAGATCAGGGCCTTTGCGGCGGCGTAGAGCATGGTCAGACCGCGTCGAGACCGTAGGCCGAATGCAGGGCGCGAACGGCCAGCTCGGCATAGGCGGCGTCGATCAGCACGCTGATCTTGATCTCGGAGGTCGAGATCGCCTGGAACTTCACGCCCTTGTCGGCCAGGGCCTTGAACATGGTCTGGGCGACGCCCGCATGGCTGCGCATGCCCACGCCGACGACCGAGACCTTGGCCACGTCCTCGTCGACGCGGATTTCCTCGAAGCCGAGCTGTTCCTTGGCGGCGGTCATCAGGTCGGCGGCGCGCACGGCGTCGCGACGGCCGGTCGTGAAGGTCAGGTTGACCGTTCCGGCGGTGCGCGACTGGCTCTGCACGATCATGTCGACGTTGACGTTGGCCTCGGCCAGGCGCGTGAAGACGTCGGCGGGGGCGTCCACCCGGTCGGACAGGCCCAGCAGGGTGATGCGGGCCTCATCACGGCTCATGGTCACACCGGACACGATACGTTTTTCCACGATCTCCTCCTCGTCGCAGATCAGGGTTCCACCCTTGTCGGGCATGACGCCATTCGCGTCGGGTTCGATAAAGCTTGAAAGGACGCGGACCGGCACCTGTTTCGCCATGGCCAGCTCGACCGAGCGGGTCTGCAGCACTTTGGCGCCCAGGGACGCCATTTCCAGCATCTCTTCGTAGGACACCTTGGCCAGGCGGCGCGCGCGGTTCTCGATGCGCGGGTCGGTCGTATAGACGCCGTCCACATCGGTATAGATGTCGCAGGGGCAGCCCAGGGCCGCCGCCACGGCGACCGCCGAGGTGTCCGAACCGCCGCGTCCCAGGGTGGTGATCTTGCCGTCCGCCGTGACGCCCTGGAAGCCGGGTACGATGGCGATCTCGCCGCCGTCGACAGCGGCGCCCAGCTTCTCGCCGGGAATGTCGATGATGCGGGCGCGGGCGTGGGCGTCGTCGGTCAGGATCGGCACCTGCCAGCCCATCCACGAGCGCGCGTTGAAGCCCATGTTGCGCAGGGTCGCGGCCAACAGGCCCGAAGTCACCTGTTCGCCCGAGGCGACCACCACGTCATATTCGTCGTCGCTGAGCGGCAGGCCTGCAGCGGCCGGTCCGGCGCCGTCGGTCCAGGCGACCAGTTCATTGGTCTTGCCCGCCATGGCGGAGACGACGACGGCGACCTGTTTGCCCGCCGAGACTTCGGCCGCAACGATCCGCGCCGCACGGCGAATGCGTTCGAGGTCGCCCATCGAGGTGCCGCCGAACTTCATCACCAGTCGTGTCGTATCGGGCCGCGTCATCGTGGCGTTCCGCCCCCTGCTTGCGTGAAAGGGCGCGAAGGTTCATCCCTCGCGTCATGACCGCTTCTAACGGCGCCGCTCCGTCTCGCCTACCCCAACAGGGGCATGGTTTTTCGCAAAATTCGTCCGAAACGGCGTTCGGCGCATCGATCGACCCCGCCGACGTGGCGCGCTTCTCGGCCCAGGCGGCCGAATGGTGGGATGCGCACGGGCCCTTCGCGCCGCTGCACCGCTTCAACCCGGCCAGGCTGGCGTTGATCCGCGACCAGCTTTGCACGCGGCTGGGCCGCGATCCCAAGGCGCGCGCGCCCTTCGAAGGTCTGACCCTGCTGGACGTGGGATGCGGCGGCGGACTGATCGCCGAGCCGATGCGACGGATGGGCTTTGACGTCACCGCCCTCGACGCCTCGTCCGAAAACATCGGCACCGCCCGCGCGCACGCCGACATGGTCGGTCTGGATATCGCCTATCGCGCCGCCACGGTCGAACAGATCGAGGCGGAAGGGGCGGGGCCGTTCGACGTGGTCCTGACGATGGAGGTGATCGAACACGTCGCCGATCCCGAAGGCTTCGTGCGCGCCTGTTCGCGCCTGGTCCGGCCGGGCGGGGTGATGATGGTCGCCACCCTGAACCGCACACTGAAGTCGCTAGCCCTGGGAAAGGTGGCGGCGGAATACATCCTGCGCTGGGTTCCGGCCGGCACCCACGACTGGCGCCAGTTTCTGAAGCCCGAGGAAATCCGCGCGATGCTGGCCGCCGAGCCGGTGACGGTCGAGGGGCCCTATGGCCTGAACTACGACCCGCTTCACGACCGATGGAGCCAGACCGACGATGCGGGCATCAACTATATGATGGTCGCCACGCGCGCCTGAAATGCAAAAGGCCGCCCCGAAGGGCGGCCTTTCTTTCTGATCGAACCTCGTCCCTAGACCTTCGAAGCCCGGCTGCGCGTCCAGGCGTACAGGCCGAACACCGCGACGGCGAAGCCGACGATGCCCGCCAGCATGGCCGGCCAGGCCGAGCCCTCGGGCAGCATGGCGAAGGGCGCGTCGTCCCGGGTCGCCACGATGACGCCGGCGGTGAAGACGCCGAACAGGCTTTCGCCGACGATCAGGCCCGAGGCCAGCAGCACGCCCATCCGGCGCGCCACGTCGGCGTAGCGGGTGGACGAGACCGCCTTGTCGTAGATCCAGCCGGCGACGGCGCCGATGACCAGCATGGTGGTGACCGCAGCCGGCAGATAGAAGCCGATGCCGACGGCCAGCGGCGGCAGCTTGACCTTGCCCTTGGTCGCCTTCGACACGACCGCGTCCAGCACGATGATGACCACGCCGATCGCCGCGCCCAGACCGATCAGGTCCCAGCGCAGGTCGCCGCCGATGACGCCGCGCGCCAGGGCCGAGATCAGGGTGGCTTGCGGGGCGGCCAGGGTCTTGGCGCCTTCCACGATGGCGGGCGGGCCGCCTTCGAAGCCGAAGGCCTGGTTCAGCAGGTTCAGGATGAAGGGGATCACCAGAGCGCCGGCGCCGACGCCGACGATCAGCGCCACCTGCTGACGCCACGGCGTGGCCTCGACCAGTTGGCCGGTCTTCAGATCCTGAAGGTTGTCATTGGCGATGACGGCGACGGCGAAGACCACCGCCGTCACGATCAGGGCGAAGGCGATGATCGACGGATCGGCCGGCACGCCGGCGATGGCCATGACGCCCAGCATCAGCAGCGAGGCGATGACGATGGCCAGGATGCCGACGCCCGACACGGGGCTGTTCGACGAGCCGATCAGACCGGCCATATAGCCGCAGATGGCCGCCACAGCGAAGCCGATCAGCACCACATAGACCAGGCCGCCGATCACCAGGAGCGGCGTCGACCCCGTCAGGGCCGGGGCGCTCTGGGCGAACCAGGCCAGGAGGCCGGCTATGCCGACCAGGCAGGCGACCGAAACGCCGCCCACCAGTTTGATGGGCAAATCTTGTTCGGTGCGCTCAAGCACTTCGCCGTGGGCGCGTTTGGCGTTGGCGGCCAGCGCCGAGGTCAGGCCGCCGATCAGCGGACCGGCCAGTTTGATCAGGGTCCAGATGGCGGCGACGCCGATGACGCCCGCGCCCATGAACCGCACCTCGCGCGCCCAGACGGTGGTCGCCAGCTCCTCGGCCGGCGCGCCGGCGGGCAGGGTCGAGGCGATCGACGGAATGCCGTGCGCCGTCAGCCAGGCGATCGTGTCCGGGCTGGTCAGGATCGGCACGGCGATGGCCCAGGCCAGCACCAGGCCGAACAGCTGCGCCAGACCGACCGTCAGGCCGATCAGATGCCCGGCGCCCAGCAGGGCGAACTGCATGCCGAAGCCCATGCCCGTCGCCCCGCCGCCCAGCGCGGCCGGCAGCTTGAAGAACTTGGCCGCTTCGCCCGCAAAGACCCGACCCGCGACCAGCAGGGCGTAGCCTGACGACACCACGGCGCCGGCGACCACGACCCACAGGCCCGACTTGTTCTCGCGCACCGCGCTTTCGGTCTGTTCGGCCCCGCGCGACCCGACCTTCAGCACCTCGGCGGCGGCGACGCCTTCGGGGTAGGGCAGGCCGCCGTTGACGACCAGCGCCCGGCGCAGCGGGATCGAGAAGGTCACGCCCAGCACGCCGCCCAGAATGCAGATCGCCACTGACTGCCAGAACGGAAACTCCAGCCACCAACCGATCATCACCAGGCCCGGCAGGACGAAGATGATCGAACTCATGGCCCCGCCGACCGAGGCCACAGTCTGGACGGTCATATTCTCCCAGATGGTCGAGGTGCGGAACGCCCGCAGCACCGCCATCGAGATCACCGCCGCCGGAATGGCCGAGGCGAAGGTCAGGCCGACCAGCAGGCCCAGATAGGTGTTGGCGGCGGTGAAGATCACCGCCAGCAGGCAGCCCAGCACCAAGGCGCGGAGCGTAAGTTCTAGCCGGCCCTTGGGGGCGGCGGCGGCGTCTGTCATGTGCGAGGTCCCACGTTTGCGCGGACGTAAGCGCATTCTGTCGCAGGCGGCAACTGGTCGCGGTCAGATGCGGGCGCCCCCGCCGCTTGGCCCCGCGACCCGGACGGGCTAGGACCGGCCCATGCCCGAACTTCCCGAGGTCGAAACCGTCCGACGCGGCCTGACGCCGGTGCTGGAGGGCGCGCGGCTGTCACGGGTCCGGATCAACCGGCCCGACCTGCGATTTCCCTTCCCCGAGCGCTTTGTCGAACGGCTGGAGGGGGCGACGGTGCTGCGGATAGACCGGCGGGCCAAATATCTGCTGATGCCGTTGTCCACCGGCGAGACTTGGATCACCCATCTGGGCATGACCGGCCGCTTCACCCTGGACGGAACCCTGCTTGGAGAGTTCGAGGAGGCCGCGCCCATCGCCGGCAAGCACGAACATTTCAGCGGCTGCGCCATTCGCGATGGGGCGGCGACCCGCATCGGGTACGCCGACGCGCGCCGGTTCGGCTTCATGGGCCTGATCTCCAGCGACCAGGTCGAGACCCATCCCTGGTTCGCCGGCCTGGGGCCCGAGCCGCTGGGCAACGGCTTTTCCGGCGCCCATCTGGTCGAGGCCTTCGCGGGCAAAAAACAGAACATCAAGGTCAGTCTGCTGGATCAGCGGATCGTCGCCGGCCTGGGCAATATCTATGTCTGCGAGGCCCTGTACCGCGCCCGCATCTCTCCCCTGGTCGCGGCCGGATCGGTGTCGAAGGCGCGGCTGGAGCGTCTGGCGACCGAGGTCCGAAACGTCCTGAACGACGCCATTGCGGCGGGCGGCTCGACCTTACGCGACTTCGCCAACGCCGAGGGCGGCCAAGGCTATTTCCAGCACCGGTTCGACGTCTATGGCCGCGAGGGCGAACCGTGTCGGGGTGAGAAATGCACCGGCTTCGTCGCCCGCATCGTTCAGGGCGGACGCTCCACCTTCTACTGCCCCTCCTGCCAGAGGCGATAAGCCTTCGAGGTCCGACCCATGCGCAAAATCCACCTGTGGATCAGTCTGATCGTCGGCGTCCTGGTCTGGGGCGCCTATTTCGTCCACTTCGTCCAAAGCCTGCGGGCCGGCGACCTCGGCGACCTGAGCTGGTGGTTCGTCGCCGCCCTGGTCGTCGCCGCCGTCGCCGAGGCCGCCGCCACCGGCCTGATCGCGCGCCTCTTGCGTCGCCGCGCCCGCGTGCTGGACGAGGGGCCGACGCTTCAGGCGGCGCTGAAGGCGGGTCATGTCGCCCTGATGCTGCTGGTCGGCCTGATCCTGATCTCGGCGCTGATCCTGGCCCTGTCGTCCGTCTTCGGCTGGACCTTGGACCTGTCCGGCGCGCGGGGTCAGGTGATCGCCGCCAATCTGCTGCTGGCCATGGTCGTCGTCGCCGAACTGGTGCGGGCGGGCCTGACCCTGGCGTTGATGCCCCGACGATAGTCCATTCGCTAGTCGGGTCGCCTTCGCCCCTGTATGACCGCCGTCAAAGGAGACCGACTATGGCCGAGACCTATTCCAACCTGCTGATTGAACGCCACGCCGACGGCTATGCGGTGGTGACCCTGAACCGGCCCGAGGCGCTGAACGCCCTGAACGCGGCCCTGTTCAAGGATCTGGCCGACTTCCTCGACAGCGTCGAACAGGACGACGGCGTGCGCTGCCTGATCCTGACCGGCTTAGGCGAAAAGGCCTTCGCCGCCGGCGCCGACATCAAGGAGATGGCGGACCAGACCTATGCCCAGATGTACACGGGCAACTATTTCGCGCTCGGCCACGACCGCATCACCCGGTTCAGAAAGCCGATCATCGCTGCGGTCAACGGCTTCGCTCTCGGCGGCGGCTGCGAACTGGCCATGCTGTGCGATTTCATCGTCGCCTCGGACAAGGCGAAGTTCGGCCAGCCCGAGATCAACCTCGGCGTTGCGCCGGGCATCGGCGGCTCCCAGCGCCTGACCCGTCTGGTGGGCAAGTCCAAGGCCATGGACATGGTCCTGACCGCCCGGATGATGGATGCGGCCGAGGCCGAGCGCGCCGGCCTCGCCTCGCGCGTCTTCCCTCACGAAACCTTGCTGGACGAAACGCGCAAGATCGCCGCCAAGATCGCCTCGCAAAGCCCGCTGGCGATCATGGCCAACAAGGAGATGGTCAACGCCGCGCTGGAGACGACCCTGACCCAAGGTGTCCAGTTCGAACGCCGCCTGTTCCACTCTCTGTTCGCCTTCGACGACCAGAAGGAAGGCATGTCCGCCTTCGTCGAAAAGCGCAAACCTGAGTTCAAGGGGCGATAGGTCGCACGCACGCGTCAACCGATCGCCGTGATCGGGCGTTAGGGGCGGATGATGATCCGCCTTCTCGCCTCGCTGCTTGCGACCCTGTTCGTCCTCGCCCCGATCGCCGTCCAGGCCAAGGTGCAGTCACAGGCCCCGGCCTTCAGCTCCAGCCGCATCATCGTCGAGACGCGCGGGCGGGGGCCGGACATCATCTTCATCCCCGGCCTGGGTTCGACCGGCTCGGCCTGGCGTTCGACGGCGGATCGGCTCGATAATCGCTACCGGGTGCATCTGGTCACCCTGCGCGGCTTTGGCGAGACCCAAATCGGCGACAATGTCAGCGGCGGTCTGGCCGGCCCCGCCGCCAGCGAGATCGAACGCTACATCCGCGAGCAGCGCATCGACCGGCCTGCCGTGATCGGCCATTCGCTGGGCGGCCAGATCGCCCTGCGCGTGGCTGCCGATATGGGCGACCGGATCGGGCGCGTCATGGTGGTCGATTCCTCGCCCTTCTTCCCGTCCCTGATCGATGCCCGCACCACATCCGATCAGGTCGAGCCCCTGGCCCGTCTGGGCTATCAGGCCCTGCTCCTGTTCGGCGATCAGGCGCTAAAGTCCCAGGTTGCGGCCTTTGGCGTGGACATGGGTCTGGCCGGCGACATGGTGTTCGAGGGGCTGGGACTTCAGGGCGGCGACCGGCGCGTCCTGGCCCAAGGCCTGTATGAGGCCCTGACCGTCGATCTGCGCCCCCGCCTGTCTGAGATCACCGCCCCGGTCACCGTCGTCTATGGCTGGACCCGCGATTCCGATGCGCCTCGCAACCGGCTGGAGGGTCTGTATCGCTACGGCTTCGAAGGCCTGGCGCGCCCGGTCCGGTTCGAACGGATCGAAGGCGCCGAACACCAGGTGATGATGCAGCAGCCGCAGCGGTTTCTGGCGGCGGTGCAGCGGTTCCTGAGCTGAGGCTCAATCCTTCAGCGCATCCACGACCACGCCCTCGGTCAGCAGCTGCGGCAGGATTTCCGGCTCGGCCCGACCCGGTCGATATAGCAGATACAGCGGCACGCCCGATCGCCCGTGCGCCTGAAGCTCGCGCGTGATGGCGTCGTCGCGCCGGGTCCAGTCGCCGACCAGATAGGCCGCGTTCGCCTCGCGCATCGCCTTGGCCACGCGGGGCGAAGACAGGGCCGCGCGTTCGTTGATCTTGCACGTCACGCACCAGTCGGCGGTCAGATTGACCAGCACGGGGCGTCCCGACGCGGTCGCTGCATTCACCGCCGCCGCCGACCAGGGCTGGGCCGTCAGCGGGCCGCCGTCGCCTTGCGGCGCGGCGTCCGCACTCCGTGCCGCGCCTGCTGCTGCGCCTGCCAGGCCCAGCGCCAGAACGCCGACTATGATCGCGCAGATCGTGGTCAGGATCGGTCGTTCATCACGCTGGCGCGCCGCTTGCGCCAGACCCGTCAGCCAGGCCGCCAGGGCCAGCAGCAGCGCCGCCGTCAGCAGCAGGCCCAGGGCCTCGACGCCGCCCTGTCGCGTGAACACCCACAACAGCCACAGCGCCGCCCCATACATGGGAAAGGCCAGCAGACCTTTCAGCCGCTCCATCCAGACGCCGGGTCGCGGCAGGCGCGACAGCAGGCCGGGCGACAGGCTGATCGCCAGATAGGGCAGGGCTAGACCCAGTCCCAGCACCAGGAACACGGCCAGCGCCATCGGCCAGGACAGGACCAGGGCCGCGCCGAGCGCTGCGGCCATGAAGGGCGCCGTGCAGGGGGCGGCGACGACCACCGCCAGCACGCCGGTGAAGAAGGCGCCCGCCGAACCGGGCAGGCGCGACAGGGGGCCGGACCCCGCGTTCTGCAATCCGGCGCCGACATGGAAGACGCCCGACAGGTTCAGCCCGACCAGCAGCATGACCAAAGCCAGGGCCGCGACCACGCCCGGCGACTGAAGCTGGAACCCCCAGCCGATCGCCTGACCCGCCGCCCTCAGCGCCAGAAGGGCGCCGGCCAGAACCAGGAAGCTGACCAGCACCCCGGCGGTGAAGGCCAGGCCGTCGCGCCGGGCCCGCGCCGGATCATGCGCCGCCGCCGACAGCGACGCGGCCTTCATCGCCAGAACCGGGAAAACGCACGGCATCAGGTTCAGCACCAGCCCGCCCAGCAGCGCCAGGCCCAGCGTCTGAAGAAACACCCAAGCGCCAGTCTTGGCCGGCGTGGCCGTGGTTTCCTCCAGCGGCTTCAGCGCCGCGCCGCCTTGGGCGCCGGCCAGAGGCGCGCCCGGCTCCGCCGTGATCTCCCACGCGCCCTTGTCGGTGGCCAGCACCCCGCTCAGCGCCGTCGTCGCCGTTTCCTTGCCGGCCGTCAGCGTCAGGGTCAGGCCGTTCGGCCCCCGCTGGCCCGATTGGGCCGCAGCATGATCGATCCGCCCGCCGTCGAATGGATAGAAATAGACCTGGCCGATGTCGGCGCCCGCCGATTCACGAGATAGGGGGCCGCCCGTCGCGGTCAGGATCAGCTGGCCGCCCTGACGCGTGAAGCGCGCCTCGATCCCGGCCGGGCGTGGCGCGGTTTCGACCAGCCGCTCGATCTCCTCACCCCAGGGTTTGGCCAGAGGCGCTGCGCCCTCGCGCACCGGCAGGGCCAGCGACAGGGTCATCGGCTCGGGCACGCACATCTGATCGCTGCACACCAGGAACAGCACGTCCGTCGTCAGGGTCAGCACTTCGCCCGGCCGCGCCGTGGGCGGCACATGGATCGGCACGGGCAAGAGCACCGCGCCCGAATAGCCATAGTTCATCAGGCTCATCAGCCGCTGGCGGCTGGGCAGGGGCCACAGGATCGGATCGGCGGTTACCCCGGCGGGCAGGGTCCAGATCAGGCTGGTCGCGCCGCCGCTGTCGCCGGGATTGCGCCAATAGGTGTGCCAGCCGGGCGCGATCTTCTGGCGCACCGCCACCACGGTCGTCGAACCGGGCGCGACCCATTGCGACATCGGGACCAGTTCGGCCTCGATCCGCTCGGTCCGCTGCGGTCCGAAGGCGACGACGCCCGTGGGCTGGCTCTGCACCGGCTGGGCGACGGTCGCCGAAACGCCCGTCAAACTGAACAGCAGGCCGAGGAGAAGAGCGAAGAGGCGCAAACGCGTGTTCCGGCAGGCGAGGGGAGCGCCGCAACCTAATGCGTCACGCGTCCCCGCGCCATCGCTGCGCCCGCCCCCGCGTCGATCAGCGCGGATAGGCCTCGTAGATCACTTCCGCGCGGCGACGCAGCGGTTCGTCATTGCCGGCTGCGGTCGTGGCGCCCGCATCGCCTGCGGCGTTCAGCTCGAAGATCGGCGCGGGCATGCCCGCCTGGGTCAGCGCCTCGACCACTGTCCGGGCGCGCCGCTGCGAAAGGTTCAGATTGGCTTCGGGCGTTCCCGTGGCGTCGGCCAGGCCCACCACGCGCACCTTGCGCACGTCGCAATCCTTCGCCTTGGTCGCCGCCGCCTTCAGCACCATCGCCGCCGGCTCGGTCAGCCGCGCCTGATTCTCCAGGAAGTAGATATCGAAACGCCCCGGCGCGCACAGCGATTCGCCCACCACCAGCGCCTCGCGCTTGGGCATCGGCGCGCACGCCGCCAGCACACCCATGGCCGCCACAGCCAGACCCATCGATCGCTTCATCTCAGCCCTCCTCCGGCTCGGCCGGCCCATTACGCAAAAGAGGCGGCCCGTCGTCCGACAGGCCGCCTCTTCAACCTAGCGCCGGTCGCGGACCTTCGCGACCGGCATTTGATCACTGATCAATAACGGCGCTGACCGTTGTCCCAGTAGCACTCGTCCTGGCGATTATCGTAGCAGTAGTAGTAGCGACCTTGATTGTCGCGGTAGCGCTGCTGGTTGTTGCGGTCCTGGTTGGAACCGCGGATGGCGCCGGCCGTGCCGCCCAGGGCGCCGCCAATCAGGGCGCCGGTCGCAGCGTTGCCGCCGCCGACGTTGTTGCCGATGATGGCGCCGGCGACGGCGCCCAGGCCGGCGCCGATGGCGCCTTGGCGGACGGTTTCGTTCGAACCGTTGTTATAGCCGTACGGGTCGCTGGCGCAGGCCGAAGCCAGCAGGCCGGCGCCGGCAATCGCGATAATCGCCTTTTTCATGATGAATTCCTTTGTCCCTGGGTGTTGGCCCCTGTGGGCAGCAAACGTGTCCTCGCGGCATAGGTTCCGCGTCGGCAAACTGCATCGGCAAATATGGTGACGCTTGGGCGGAACGACGGCGCGTGCGGGGCGTTCGGCCGCCATGACCGACGTCGCCCAACCCCCCTCCGATGCAGACGACAAAACTGCGTTGACGCCCCACGCCCAGATCCGGCACGCCGTGATGCTGGTCAATCCGCTGTCCGGAAGCGTGGGACCACGCGCCGCCGGCGAGGCCGAAGCCCTGTTGGGGCAGTATGATCTCAAAGCCGAGGTCGTGTCGTTTGAAGGGGGCAACTTCGACCAGATCATCGCCGACGCCTTCGCCGCCAAGCCGGACGTAATCTTCGTTCTGGCCGGCGACGGCACGGCGCGCTCGGTGGCGTCGAAGGCCAAGCCTGACGGTCCGATGATCGCGCCCTTGCCTGGCGGCACGATGAACATGTTGCCCAAGGCGCTTTATGGCACCGCCGACTGGAAGCTGGCGCTGAAGCGGGCGCTGGAGGAGGGCGAGCCTCAGGCCGTATCGGGCGGCGAGGTTCAGGGCGAATACTTCTATTGCGCCGCCATTCTGGGATCGCCGGCGCTGTGGGCCCCGGCGCGCGAGGCGATGCGGACCGGCAAGATCAAGCTGGCCTGGCAATATGGTCGTCGCGCCCTGAAACGCGCCTTCTCCGGCCGTCTGCGCTTCACCCTCGATGGCGGCGAGAAGCGGCGCACCGAGGCGCTTGTGCTGATCAGCCCGATGATCTCCAAGGCCATGGACGATCCCGTCGGACTGGAGGCGGCGGCCATGGATCCCAGTGACACGACCCAGGCCTTCCGTCTGGCCGCGACGGCGCTGTTCAGCGATTGGCGCCAGGATCCGGCCGTCTCGACCCGCCCGGCGAAACGGATCGAGGTGCGCGCCCGCTCGAAAATTCCGGCCGTCATCGACGGTGAGCCGCTGCTGCTCAAGCCCGAGGCCGTGATCCGTTTCGTGCCGAAGGCCTTTAAGGCGCTGGCGCCCAAGCCGCCCTCGGCCGAGGACAGCATCTAGTGGGACGCGTTCTTCAGTTTTCCGATGTCCATTTCGGCTGCGAGCACAAACGCGCCTGCGCCGCCGCCTTGGAATACGCCCACGCCACGCCGAATGATCTGGTGCTGATCACCGGCGACATCACCCAGAAGGGGTTCCCCGACGAGTTCACGGCCGCCGGCGAATGGATGCGGGCCATGCCCGAGCCGCGCTTCGTCATCGTCGGCAATCACGACGTGCCCTACTGGGACGCCATCGCGCGGGTCTTCCACCCCTGGCGGGCATTCGAGACGGCGACCGGATTTCCGGCCCACGACGGCCAGTTCTGCAGCGATGCGGTCATGGTGCGCGGCGTCGTCACCGCGCGTGGCTGGCAGGCGCGGCCCAACTGGTCGAAGGGTGTCATCGATCTGGACCAGACGCGGCGTGCGGCCGAGGCCCTGCGTCAGGCGCCGATCGGCGCGCTGCGGATCCTGGCCTGCCACCATCCGCTGATCGAGATGGTCGGCACGCCGATGACCGGCGACGTCAAGCGCGGCGACGAGGCGGCGCTGATCTTCGCGGAGGCCGGCGTCGATCTGATCATGACCGGCCACGTCCATGTGCCGTTCGCCATGCCCATCCCGCTGGCGGATCGCTGCTCCTACGCCGTTGGATGCGGGACGCTGTCGCACCGCGAGCGCGGCGCGCCGCCCGGCTTCAACCAGATCGACTGGGACGCCAAGACCATCACTGTGACGGCCCTGGCCTGGGATGGAACCAGCTATCGCTCGCACCAGGTTTGGCGCCTGCCGCGCCGTCAGGACACCCGCAAGGCAACCACCGCGCCCCGGCCGGACAAGCCCGGCGAATTGGAGAAGGCGGTGGTCTGAAGACCTCATATCCGTCCCCTCCCTGCGAAGCGGAGAGACGGAGGGGTTCTTTGCCGCATTGCAGGCGCCGGTGGGATTTGAACAACCCCTCCACCGCTCCGCGGTCCCCCTCCCCACGCTGTGGGGAAGGGACTTTCTCGCCTACCGGAACGGCGGCTCGTCGAAGGCGCGCAGTTTGCGTGAGTGCAGCTTGGAGCCTTCGCTGCGCATCAGGTCAACCGCCTGAATGCCGATCTGCAGGTGTTCGGAGATCGAGCCCTCGTAGAAGCGGTTGGCCTGACCCGGCAGTTTGATCTCGCCGTGCAGCGGCTTGTCCGACACGCAAAGCAGCGTCCCGTAAGGCACGCGGAAGCGATAGCCCTGGGCCGCGATGGTGGCGCTTTCCATATCGATGGCGACGGCGCGGCTCTGGTTGAAGCGCAGGGCCGACTTGGAATAGCGCAGCTCCCAGTTCCGGTCGTCGGTGGTGACAACGGTGCCGGTGCGCAGGCGAAGTTTGACCTCGTCGCCCGGCATGCCGCTGACCGACTTGGTGGCGTCATAGAGCGCGCGCTGAACCTCGGCGATCGACGGGATCGGAATGTCGGGCGGCAGCACCGCGTCCAGTACGTGATCGTCGCGCAGATAGGCGTGAGCCAGGACGTAGTCGCCGATGGTCTGGCTGGCGCGCAGGCCGCCGCAGTGACCGATCATCAGCCAGACGTGCGGTCGGGTGACGGCCAAGTGGTCGGTGATCGTCTTGGCGTTGGACGGGCCAACGCCGATGTTGACTAGGGTCACGCCCTTATGGCCCGGCGCGGTCAGGTGATAGGCCGGCATCTGGTGCTTCTTCCAGGCCGTGTCGCTGATCGCCGCCTCGGGGTTGGGCGTGTCGCGCGTGATCACCACGCCGCCGGCGCAGGACAGGGTCTGATACGGCGAGCCGGGCGTCCGAAGTTGCTCGATGGCCCAGCGCACGAACTCATCGACGTAGCGATTGTAGTTTGTGAACAGGACATAGGACTGAACGTCGTCCACCGGCGTGCCGGTGTAGTGTTTCAGCCGCGCCAGCGAGAAGTCGGTCCGTAGGCCGTCGAAGTGCGACAGGGGGAAGTCGCCGCCCATTTCGAACAGGCCGTCGGCGATCTCGTCGCCGATATGGGCCAGGTCCGTAGTGGGGAACCAGCGCGCCAGGGCGGCCGTCATCGACCGGTCCAGCGCGACCTCAAGCCCGTCGGTCACATAGGGGAAGGGGATCTCCTGGCGAGACAGGCCAACTTCGAAAGTCGCGTTATATTCCTGCTCCAGCAGGCCCAGCTGTTCGGTCAGATAGGGGCGGAAAAGGTCGGGCCGCGTGACCGTGGTCGAATAGCTGCCCTGTCTCGACAGCCGGGCGTAGGCGCGCGGCTCCAGGTCCTGGGGGCGATCCCCGTCCCAGCGGATGCGAAGTTCGGGATAGGCGAACACCCCTTCGGCGCGTTTGACCGGATCGGGCCGCGCGCCGGTGTTGACGAAATCCCGCACGGCGTCGCGCAGGTTGGTCACGGATCGGGTGTAGAGGGTTTCGAGGCGGTCCAGCGCCGCCTGTGCTGTCATCTGTTCTGTCATGACTTCCTCTAGCGAAGCTTCGCGGCTTTGGCGAGGCGCCGGCCGTTCAAACCCGATTTCGCTGCATTGCAGCAATTTATGACGGACGTGCAGTTGCGGATTAAGGCGTGACGGCGCATCTGGCCCGGATGTCTTCTTCCCTTGCGTCAGCGCCCGCCAAGAAGGAACTCGGCTTCGTCGAGTTCGTCTGCCTCATCGCCCTGATGATGGCGCTGAATGCGCTGGCGATCGATTCGATGCTGCCGGCCCTGCCGCACATCGGCGCCGACCTGAACGTGGCGACCGACAATGACCGGCAATGGGTGGTGACGGCCTATCTGCTGGGCTTCGGCGGGGCGCAGCTGTTCTACGGTCCGTTGGCGGATCGGTTCGGCCGAAAGCCTGTCCTGCTGTTCGGCGTCGGCGTCTATGTGATGTTCAGCCTGCTGGCGACCCTGGCGCCGACCTTCGAGACGCTGATCATGGCCCGCGTCGGCCAGGGTCTGGGCAGCGCCTGCACCCGCGTGCTTGCCGTCTCCATCGTGCGCGACCGTTACGAAGGGCGCACCATGGCGCGGGTCATGTCGTTCAGCTTCCTGGTCTTCCTGGGCGTGCCGATCCTGGCGCCGTCGCTGGGTCAGATGATCATGCTGGTCGGGCCGTGGCGCTGGATCTTCGCCGGGCTGGGCCTGATCGGGGTCGGCCTGATCGTCTGGGCCAGCTTGCGTCTGCCCGAGACGCTGAAGCCCGAAGATCGTCTGCCGATCCAGGTCAAGCGTCTGACCGCAGCCTACAAGATCGCCCTGACCGACCGCACGGCTGTCGGCTACACCCTGGCCATGACGGCGATCACCGGGGCCCTGTTCGGCTTTATCAACTCGTCGCAGCAGATTTTCGCCGACGTCTTTCACGCCGAGGCGGCGTTTCCGGCGGTGTTCGCGCTGATCGCGGGCGGCATCGCCGTGGCCTCGATCGTCAATGCGCGGCTGGTGGTCAAGCTGGGTTCGCGCAAGATTTCGCACACCGCCCTGATCGGCTTCACCAGCATCGCCGCCATTCATGCGGGGGTGGCGATCAGCGGCCATGAATCGATCTGGATCTTTGCGGTGCTGCAGACCCTGACCATGTTCTGTTTTGGCCTGATCGCGGGCAATTTCGGATCGATGGCCATGGAGACGATGGGCAAGATCGCGGGCACGGCGGCCTCGATCCAGGGCTTCATCTCCACCATCGTCGGCTCGCTGCTGGGCTTTGCGGTGGGCCAACAGTTCAATGGCACGACCATTCCGATGTCGGTCGGCTTCACCGTCTTTGGTTTGATCGCCCTGGGCTGGGTGCTGTTCGCCGAGCGAGGACGGCTGTTCCGGGCCCATCACGCGCCGGTCGCCGCCAAGGCTTGATCTTTTTCGCGTTTCCGCGCGTTCTCCGGGCCAATCTTTAAGATCAGCCCAGGAAAACCTCGATGAAGCTGAAAGCGCTCGGTCTCGTCTCCGCCCTCGCCCTGGCCGCCGCCATGGGTCTGAGCGCCTGCTCCACCACGACGGGAGGGTCGGCCATGACCCCGCCCGCCATCGCCCCGGCGCCCGGTCCCGAAGCGGTGGACGTCCACACCCATGCCCGGCCCGAGATCGCCCGCGTCGTCGATGTGGCTCTGGACCTGACCGCCGACTTCAACGCCAAGACCCTGGCGGGCACGGCGACCCTGGACATCCTGGCGATCCCGGGCGCCAACGAGATCGTGCTGGATATCCGCGACCTGGACATTCAGGACGTGCGCGACGCGGCGGGTCAGCCGCTGCGCTATGTCGTCGGCGACAATGACGCCGTTCTGGGCCAGCCGCTGACGGTCTATTTCCCGGCCTTCGCCGCCAATGAGCGACGCAAGATCAGCATCCGCTATTCGACCCGCCCGAATTCGGGGGCGCTGCAATGGCTGAGCCCCAGCCAGACGGCCGGCGGACAGAAGCCCTATCTGTTCAGCCAGGGCCAGGCCATCCTGACCCGCACCTGGGTGCCGACCCAGGACAGCCCCGGCATCCGCCAGACCTATTCGGCCCGCATCACCGCGCCCGAAGACCTGACGGTGGTCATGAGCGCCGATCATCTGACGCCCAACGGCGAGCGGGCCGCAAATGGGATGAAGACCTGGCGCTTCCGGATGGACAATCCGATCCCGCCCTATCTGATCGCGCTGGGCGTCGGCGACATCGCCTTTGCACCGTTCGACGGCCGGACCGGGGTCTGGACCGAACCCAGCCGCCTGCGGGCCGCCCAGTGGGAACTGGAGCCGACCGCCCAGATGGTGACGGCGGCCGAGAAGCTGTACGGCCCCTATCGGTGGGGCCGCTACGACCTCTTGGTCCTGCCGCCCTCCTTCCCGTTCGGCGGGATGGAGAACCCTAAGCTGACCTTCGCCACCCCGACCATCATCGCCGGCGATCGCTCGCTGGTGTCGCTGGTTGCGCACGAACTGGCGCACTCCTGGTCGGGCAATCTGGTCACCAACGCGACCTGGAACGACTTCTGGCTGAACGAGGGCTTCACCGTCTATTTCGAGAACCGGATCATGGAGTCGGTCTATGGCCATGACCGCGCCATGCAGGAGCAGGTGCTGGGCTGGGACAGCCTTCAGGACACGCTGAAGTCCCTGCCGGCGGCGGACACCCGCTTGCATCTGGACCTGAAGGGCCGCGACCCCGACGACGGCATGAACGACATCGCCTATGAGAAGGGCGCCCTGTTCCTGCGGACCATCGAACGCACCGTCGGGCGGGATCGGTTCGACGCCTGGCTGCGCGGCTATTTCGATCGCAACGCCTATCGCCCGATGACGACCGCCATGTTCCTGCAAGACATCCGCGAAAACCTGATCAAGGGAGACGCGGCGCTGGAAAGCCAGTTGCAGATGGACGCCTGGGTCTATCAGCCCGGCCTGCCGTCCAATGCCGTGGCGCCGGTGTCCCACGCCTTCGAGCCGGTGGACGCGGCCGCCGTCGCCTTCTTCAAGGACAAGGGACCGGCCTCGGCCATTCCGTGGGCGGACTGGAACACTCAGCAGCGCCAGCGTTTCTTGGGCTGGCGTCCCGAGGGTCTGCGGATAGGCGCCGACTGGCTGACGGACGCGCAGTTGGCCGATCTGGAGCGCACGCTGAACCTGGCGAACGAAGGCAACGCAGAACTGACCTTCGCCTGGCTGCAGATCGCCCTGGCCCATCGCTATCAGCCGTCGGTCGCCACGGCCGAAAAGTTCCTGACCAGCCAGGGCCGTCGCAAGTTCGTCCTGCCGCTGTTCCAGACCCTGTGGAATGAGGGCGACTGGGGTCGCGGCAATGCGCGTCGCATCTACGCCGAGGCCCGGCCGCTCTATCACCCGGTCACCAGCGGTTCGGTCGATCAGCTGGTCGGACGGCCGTAAGGCTAGAGATCCACGACCGCCACGCCGGTTTCCGCCGACAGCCGTTCCGCCAGGACGGCCCGGTGGCAGCCGGCGTGGTCGGCCTCGAAGCACAGCAGGGCGACGGGTTTGTCGGCCGCCAGCGCCTTCAATCGCTCGTACTCGATCTGCGCCTGGGGTTCGGCCAGGTGATCAGCGAAGATGCCGCGCATCTCGTCGACACGGCCCTTGCGCGCTGCGTCACGTCCCGCCTTGGGCGTGCCCAGCCCGCGCAGGTGGACATAGTCGATCCCTTCGGCCTTCAGGCTCTCGCCCAGGATCGTCTTGGAAAAGCCGGCGCGGCGGGATGCGGCGACCGCGCGGACATCGACCAGGGTTTGCACGCCGGCCGTCTTCAGCCGCGCGATGACGTCGGCCTGGGTCGCGCCCTCGTAGCCAATGGTGAAAAGCTTCATCCGCCTCAGATGGGCGGCCGCGCGTCGAACGCCAGCGTGACCGTGAAGGCCCGCGTTGCGGTGCGGCGCCCTATCGTCTATCCCGCCGAAACGGATTTCGACTGGAGCTTTCCCCATGGCTGACCTCGCCCCCGGCGTCGTGACCCTCTTCGGAGGTTCGGGCTTTATCGGGTCGCAGGCGGTGCGCGCCCTGGCGCGTCGCGGCTGGCGCATTCGGGTCGCCGTGCGCAACCCGGTACTGGCGATCGAAATCCAGCCGCTGGGCGATCCCGGGCAGATCCAGTTCATGCGCTGCGACATCACCAACCCGGCGGATGTGGCGCAGGCCGTGCGCGGCGCGGACGCCGTCGTCAATCTGGTCGGCGTCCTGCATGACGCAGGCGGCAAGCGCGGCTTCGATGTCGTCCATACCGAGGCGGCCAAGACCATCGCAGAGGCCGCCAAGGCGGCGGGCGTTGAGCGCCTGGTCCAGATCTCGGCCATCGGCGCCGACGCCGCCAGCCCTTCGGCCTATGGTCGCACCAAGGCCCAGGCCGAGGCGGCCGTTCGCGACGTCTATCCGGACGCGGTGATCCTGCGTCCGTCGCTGGTGTTCGGCGCGGGCGACAGCTTCCTCAATCGCTTCGCCGCCATGGCGACGATGGCGCCGGCCCTGCCGCTGATCGGCGGCGGCGAAACCCGGTTCCAGCCGGTCTATGTCGGCGATGTCGCCGAGGCCATCGCGCGCGGCGTGACCCGCGCGGACGCCGCCGGCCGCACCTATGAACTGGGCGGGCCGAGCCTCTATACCTTCCGCGAGGTGCTGGAGCTGGTGCGTCGTGAGACGGGCCGCGACCGGATGCTGGTTTCGGTGCCCTTCATCGTCGCCAAGCCCCTGGGTTCGCTGCTGCAACTCAGCCGGTTCGTCGGCCTGACCCCGCCGCTGACGCGCGATCAGGTGCTGATGCTGGAAAAGGACAATGTGGTCGCCGCCGATGCGCTCGGCCTCAGCGATCTGGGCATCGACCATCCGGCCGGCATGGCGGCGATCGCCCCGTCCTATCTGTGGCGCTACCGCGTCGGCGGCCAGTTCGCCGAAGCGCCCGCTCACTAACCCCCCCCCTATGACGACGCCGCCGGTCGCCTTCGCGGCCGGCGGCGTCTTCTGTTTGGGAACAAAGAGTGCACAGCTTAAGGATGCCGGCCACGCGCCCCCAGTTTTCCTCGACCGATATGCCTGACCTGAACGACGCGCGGGCGTTGTTGGCGCGCGTCTGGGGTCACGCCGACTTTCGGGGGCTGCAGGGGCGGGTGGTCGAGCAGATCCTGTCGGGCGGCGATGTGCTGGCGGTCCTGCCGACTGGCGGCGGCAAGAGCGTCTGCTATCAAATCCCGGCCATCCTGCGCCCCGGACTGGGGCTGGTGGTGTCGCCGCTGATCGCCCTGATGACCGATCAGGTGGAGGCGTTGAAGCAGCAGGGCGTCGCGGCGGCGCGGCTGGATTCCGGCGTGTCGCTGGACGAGCGTTCGGCCATCTGGGCGGCCGCGCGGTCGGGGGACCTGGACCTGCTCTATGTCTCGCCCGAAGGCCTGGCGGCGGGCGCCATGATGGACCGGCTGGCGGAACTGCCGCTGAGCCTGATCGCCATCGACGAGGCGCACTGCGTCTCGCAATGGGGCCATGACTTCCGCCCCGACTATCGCAACCTGGGTCAGCTGGCCGAGCGGTTCCCTGATGTGCCCCGCATCGCGGTGACGGCGACCGCCGACGCCCGCACCCGTGACGACATCTTGCGCTCGCTGCGGCTGGAAGAGGCGACGGTCTTCGTCGACAGTTTCGCGCGTCCGAACCTGCAACTTTCGGCTGAGCGCAAGGAGAGCGCATCTCGCGCCAAGACCGACGCGCGGGTCATCGAACTGGTGCGCGAACGGCGGGGCAAGTCGGGTGTGGTCTATTGCGGCAGCCGCGACGGTTGCGACCGCGTGGCCCAGGCCCTGCGCGACGCCGGGACCAACGCCATCGCCTATCACGCCGGCATGGACACGAAAGAGCGCGACCGCCGGCTGGAACGCTTCCTGGCCGAGGAGGGCGCCGTCATGGTCGCGACCATCGCCTTCGGCATGGGCGTCGACAAGGCCGACGTGCGCTTCGTCATTCACGCCGATCCGCCGGGCAGTCTGGAGGCCTATTGGCAGGAGATCGGCCGGGGCGGGCGCGACGGCGAGCCAGCCGAGGGCATCACCCTGTATGGGCCGTCCGACATCGCCTGGTCCTTGCGTCGGCTGGACAGCCGCCCGATGGCCGAGGAGGTCAAATCGGTTCAGGTGCGCAAAACCCGCCAGCTGTTCGCCATGCTGGACGGCGCCGTCTGTCGGGCCCAGGCCGTGCGGCGATATTTCGGCGAGCATGACGCCCAGCCTTGCGGCGTCTGCGACATCTGCGGCGACCCGCCCCAGCTCTATGACGCGACTGTCCCGGCCCAGAAGGCGCTGGCGGCGGTGCAGCGCTTGGGCGGCCGGTTCGGGCGCAATCGCGTCGTCGATCACCTGACCGCCCGCACCAAGGACGTGCAGCCGTGGGAGCAGCAACTGTCCACCTGGGGCATCGGGCGCGAGATTTCGCTGAACAGCTGGCGCGAGATCGTCGATCATTTGCTGTTCGAAGGTCTGCTGGCCGAGGATCCCAACGACGGCAAGCCGCTGGTCGGGCTGGGCGATCCCGAAGCGGTGCGCGCCGTCTATCGCGGCGAGCGCCAGATCGAGGTGCGTCGCGCGCCTCTGAGGGCGGATACCGCCCCGCGTCGTCGTGACCGATCGGGCGAAGGGCGCAATGCGGCGCTGGAGACGATGGACGCCGATGTGCGCGCTCGGTTCGAGGCCTTACGCGCCTGGCGCCGCGACCGCGCCTCGGAACAGCACGTCCCGCCCTATGTCATTTTCCAGGACCGGACGCTGCTGGAGATCGCCCACGCCGAGCCGGGCGACCTGAACAGTCTAGGTGCCATTTCCGGCGTCGGTCAGTCCAAGCTGGATCGCTACGGCAAGGGCGTGCTGGAGGCGCTGGCCGCTCTCTAGAAGGCGTCAGACTTCCGGCTTGGGCGGGGCGGTGATGACTTCGACGTTGTCGTTCAGCAGATAGGACAGTTCCGACAGGGCCGTGGCGCGTTCTGCCGGGTTAGCGGCGGCCTGAACGGCCTGAACCTTCTTGGGCATGTCCTCGGAAATGCCGCGCAGGATGCATTTCAGATCGCCGTCGGTGCCGCGTTCCTTCAGGATCAGGTGGCCCTGCATGTCCAGAGCTGCCAACTGTTCCGCCTGGGCCTTGAAGCCGGTGAAGGCCTGGCTGGTGAAGAAGGCGGCGTCGTCGGCGGCCTTGGCGGCGGCCCAGCCGTCGACCACGGCCTTCAGGCTGGCCGAGCGCGAGATGATGTCGGCGAACAGCGGCTCGCCCGCCACCGAGATCGGCGCACCGGGCGCGGCGGCCGGCTGTTCGGCCGCCAGGGCCACCGAGGGATTGGACATCGCCAGGGCGATCGTGAGAGCAAGGCCGCAGGACATGGAGGTGACTTCCTGTTTCAGCGTCCGCTGGGACGTTGAACCTGAATACGCCCCAGCCGTAAACGAGTGTTTACCCTGTCATTCCCGATGGAGACGACGATGACCCGCGACGCCGCCTGGACCGCCTTCGACCAAGCCGCCGCCGAGGCCGCCTCCGCGCGGATCGTGGACCAGTTCGCCGCCGATCCTGATCGGCTGGCGCGGATGTCGGTCGAGGCGGCGGGCCTTTATCTCGACCTGTCGAAACAGAGCTGGACCAAGGCCGCCTTCGACGCCTGTCTGGACCTGGCGCGCGCCAGCGACGTCGAAGGGCGTCGCGCGGCCCTGTTCGCCGGCGAGGCCGTCAATCTGACGGAAGGGCGGGCGGTCCTGCATCCGGCTCTGCGCGCCGCGCCGGGCGCTGACTTCAAGGCCCTGGGCGAGCCGGTCTCGGCCGAGGTGGACGCCGTGCGGGCGGACATGAAGGCCTATGCCGATGCAGTACGGTCGGGCGCCGAGGCGGGCGCGACGGGCAAGACGTTCGAGGCGATCGTCCATGTCGGCATCGGCGGGTCAGACCTGGGGCCGCGCGTGGTCTGGGATGCGCTGCGCCCGCTGGACCCGGCCATCGACCTGCGCTTCGTCGCCAACATTGATCCGCGCGACATGGCCGAGGCGCTAACGGGCCTCGATCCCGAGACCACCCTGGTGGTGGTCGTCTCCAAGACCTTCACGACGCAGGAAACCCTGGCCAACGCCGAGGCGGCCAAGGCCTGGCTGGCGGCGTCGCTGCCGGCCGAGGGGATGACCAAACACTTCATCGGGGTGACGGCGGCGCCGGACAAGGCGGCCGCCTTCGGCTGCGGTCGCACCTTCGCCTTCCGGGACTGGGTCGGCGGGCGCTATTCGCTGTGGTCCGCGGTCAGCCTGTCGTGCGGCATCGCCCTGGGCTGGGACGTGTTCGAACGGATGCTGGCGGGTGCCGCGGAGATGGACGAGCATTTCGTGTCGGCGCCGCTGGAGCGGAACGCGCCGATCCTGCTGGCCCTGGCCCAGGTGTTCAACGTCGATGGGCTGAACCGGCCGGCGCGCACCGTCGCCCCCTACGCCCACGCCCTGCGCCGCCTGCCGTCCTTCCTGCAGCAGCTGGAGATGGAGTCGAACGGCAAGCGGGTGCATCGCGACGGCACGCCGGTGACGCGTCAGACCTGCCCCGTCGTCTTCGGCGAGCCGGGCACTAACGGCCAGCACGCCTTCTTCCAGCAGATCCATCAGGGGCCGCAGACCGTCCCGGCCGAGTTCGTCATCGTGGCCAAGACTCACGAGGACGTGCCGGAGTCGCCGCTTTGGTCGAATGCGCTGGCTCAGGGCCAGGCCCTGATGCTAGGCAAGACGACCGAGGCCGCCAAGGCCGAAGGGTTGGCGCAAGGGTTGTCGGAGGAAGAGGCGACGCGTCTGGCGTCCCACCGCACCTTTACCGGCAACCGTCCGTCGACGGCCATCGTCATGGAGCGGCTTACGCCCGAAACCCTGGGCGCGCTGCTGGCCCTGTATGAGCACAAGACCTTCGTCGAGGGCGTGATCTGGGACATCAACAGCTTCGACCAATGGGGCGTCGAACTGGGCAAGGTCCTGGCCAAGGCGATCCTGAAGGACTTGGACGCGGGCGGCCCCTCGGCGGACCTGGATCCGTCCACGGCGGCCCTGATGCGCCGCCTGATGGGCTGACGCGAAAAGGGCCCGTCCTTGCCGGACGGGCCCTTCCAGTCATCTAAACTGTCAAACGCTTACCAGCGGCGGTCGTAGCGGTAGTCGCGATTGTTGCGATAGTCGCGGCGGTCATAGCGCGAGTCGTAACGGCGGCCGTCGTAGCGGTAGTCGTAGCCCGAGCGGCTGCGGTCGATGCCGTGCTCGCGCTCCCAATGGCCTTGGTTACGGTAGCATTGGCCGCCGCGATAATATTCGCAGCCCGAGCCGCGGTTGGAGGCCACCGCGCCCAGCGCCGCACCGGCAAGCGCACCGCCCGCGATGTAGCTGCCGTCGCCGTTGCCATAGATGGCGCCGGCCAGACCGCCCACGGCGGCGCCGATCAGGGCGTTACGGCCGGTGTTGTCGCGATCGCGCGATTGGGCGGAAGCCGGAGCGGCCATCAGGCTCAGGGCTACGACGGGGGCGGCGGCGACCGCAGTAATCTTCAGCAGCTTGGACATTTTGGTCTCCTTGTTTGCTTGCCGGTCTGCATTCCAAAAGCGGGAAGGCATCCAGCGTTGAAGGCTTTCTATCGCTCCCAGTTTGAACGACCCCGGAGGTCGGCATTCATTTTCGGTTCATTTGTCACAGAGAATTCGCGCGGCGATCCATCGCCGCCGCTTGACGATGACCCTGCCTCTGCCTAACTCCCGCTCGCGTTAGCACTCTCTCTGGTCGGCTGCCAAAACGGCGATCGCGAGAGCGCCGCACACCGTTTCAAAAACGCCCCGATTCGGGGGTTTTACAGGGAGAAGTCCGATGGCGTTCCGTCCGCTCGGCGACCGCGTGCTGGTCAAGCGCGTTGAAGAAGAATCCAAGACCAAGGGTGGCATCATCATCCCCGACACCGCCAAGGAAAAGCCGCAGGAAGGCGAAGTCGTCTCCGTCGGCCCTGGCGCCCGCGACGACACCGGCAAGGTCAATGCTCTGGAGCTGAAGGCCGGCGACCGCATCCTGTTCGGCAAATGGTCCGGCACGGAAGTGAAGATCGACGGCGAAGACCTGATCATCATGAAGGAATCCGACGTCCTGGGCGTGCTGTCGTAAGCACCCGACGTCCGACGTTCCTCAATCAACCCATATAGATAGGAGCTGCCCGCATGGCCGCTAAAATCGTACACTTCAACACTGACGCGCGCGACAAGATGCTGCGTGGCGTCAACGTGCTCGCCAACGCCGTCAAGGTGACGCTGGGTCCCAAGGGCCGCAACGTTGTGATCCAGAAGTCCTTCGGCGCTCCGCGCTCGACCAAGGACGGCGTGTCGGTCGCCAAAGAGATCGAGCTGGAAGACGCCTTCGAGAACATGGGCGCCCAGATGATCCGCGAAGTCGCTTCGAAGACGAACGACAAGGCGGGCGACGGCACCACCACCGCGACCGTCCTGGCTCAGGCCATCGTGCAAGAGGGCCTGAAGGCCGTCGCCGCCGGCATGAACCCGATGGATCTGAAGCGCGGCATCGACAAGGCCGTCGGCCTGGTGCTGGAAGAGATCAAGTCCAAGTCCAAGCCGGTCTCGAACAACTCGGAAATCGCCCAGGTCGGCACCATCTCGGCCAACGGCGACTCGGAAATCGGTGAGCTGATCGCCCAGGCGATGGCCAAGGTCGGCAACGAAGGCGTCATCACCGTCGAGGAAGCCAAGACCGCCGACACCACCGTCGACGTCGTCGAAGGCATGCAGTTCGACCGCGGCTACCTGTCGCCTTACTTCATCACCAACGCCGACAAGATGGAGGCCCAACTCGAAGAGCCGCTCATCCTGCTGTTCGAGAAGAAGCTGACCTCGCTGCAAGCCATGCTGCCGATCCTGGAAGCCGTGGTGCAGTCGGGCCGTCCGCTGCTGATCATCGCCGAGGACATCGAAGGCGAAGCCCTGGCGACCCTGGTCGTCAACAAGCTGCGTGGCGGCCTGCGCGTCGCCGCCGTCAAGGCTCCGGGCTTCGGCGATCGCCGCAAGGCCATGCTGGAAGACATCGCCATCCTGACGGGCGGCCAGGTCATCTCGGAAGACCTGGGCATCAAGCTTGAGAGCGTCACCATCGACATGCTCGGCAAGGCCAAGAAGGTCACGATCACCAAGGACGACACCACCATCGTCGAAGGCGTCGGCGGCAAGGACGAGATCGAAGCCCGCGTGGCCCAGATCAAGCGCCAGATCGAAGACACCACCTCCGACTACGACAAGGAAAAGCTGCAGGAACGTCTGGCCAAGCTGGCCGGCGGCGTCGCGGTTCTCCGCGTCGGCGGTTCGACCGAAGTCGAAGTGAAGGAAAAGAAGGACCGCGTCGACGACGCCCTGAACGCCACGCGCGCCGCGGCTGACGAAGGCATCGTTCCGGGCGGCGGCATCGCCCTGCTGAAGGCCTCCAAGATCCTGGCCGACGTGAAGGGCGACAACGCCGACCAGAACGCCGGCATCGCGATCATCCGTCGCGCCCTGCAGGCTCCGATCCGTCAGATCGCCGAAAACTCCGGCGTCGAAGGCTCGATCGTGGTCGGCAAGGTGCTGGAAAACGGCGACGCTTCGTTCGGCTTCAACGCCCAGACCGAAGAGTACGGCGACCTGGTGCAGATGGGCGTCATCGACCCGGCCAAGGTCGTCCGCACGGCCCTGCAAGACGCCGCTTCGGTGGCCGGCATCCTGATCACGACGGAAGCCGCCGTCGCCGACGCGCCCAAGAAGTCGGGCGGCGCCTCGGCCCCCGACATGGGCGGCATGGGCGGCATGGGCGGCATGGACTTCTAAGTCCAAGCTGACCGACGCTGAAATGCAGAAGGGCGGGGCCGCAAGGTCCCGCCCTTTTTGTTTGCCTATCCTCTCTGCGAAGCGGGGAGGGGACCGCGCGTAGCGGGGTGGAGGGGCTCTTGAAGTCCCACCGATGTCGGAGATGCAGCGCCAGCCCCTCCGTCACGACGCCAAGAGGCGTCGCGCCACCTCCCCACGAGGTGGGGAGGAGACAGCGTTCTAGAACTCCGAAATCGCGCCCGGCTTGCGGGACCGCGTCTTCAGCCACATCACGCCCAAGAGGTCCGAGACCGAGGCGCGCAGGCGGCCCCAGTTGGTGTATTTCGACCGACCGACCTCGCGGTGGCGGTGGTCCACGTCGAGGTACTGGTTCTTGAACCCCTCGCGGATCATCAGCGCCGGCAGGTAGCGGTGGATATGATCGAAGTAGGGCAGGCGCAGGAAGACGTCGCGGCGGAAGGCCTTCAGTCCACAGCCGGTGTCGTCGGCGTCGTCGCCCAGCAGTTTGCGTCGGATGCGGTTGGCCCAGATCGAGGCCTGGCGTTTGGCCTCGGTGTCCTGACGTTTGGCGCGACGGCCGCCGACCAGGCCCACGTCGCCGGGGGCGGACAGAAGCGCATCGACTAGGCGGGGCGCATCGGCCGGCGGGTTCTGGCCGTCGCCGTCCATCGTCACCACGACCGGCGCGCGCGCGGCCAGGACGCCGGTTCGAACCGCCCGGCTCTGGCCCGCATTGGTCCCGTGGGCCAGCACGCGCAGCGCCGGCAGTTCGGCCATGGCGGCCTTCAACTCGGCCAAGGTCGCATCCCTGGACGCATCGTCCACGAAGATCATCTCGTACGAACGGCCGGCGAAGGCGGCGGCGATCTCGCGCGCCAGGGGCACGGCGGCGCCCGCCTCGTCATGGACGGGAACGACGACGGAGATATCGGGATTTTCAGCGCTCATCGGCGCTCCATAGAGGATAACTGAAGCTTAGGGGAGACGGCTGACGCAGGCGTGGTCGCCGTGTAAGGAGTCTGGAATGAAGACTTTCGATCTGGATGGCCGCATCGCCGGCTGGCGCGGGCCGGTTCTCGCGGCTCTGCTGACGTTGATCGCCGGCCTGCCGGGACTGCTGCTGCTGCCGCCGCTGGATCGCGACGAGAGCCGGTTCGCCCAGGCGACGTCCCAGATGCTGGAAAGCGGCGACTATGTCGATATCCGCTATCAGGACGAGCCGCGCTGGAAGAAGCCGGTCGGCATCTACTGGATGCAGGCGATCGCCGTGGGCCTGACCTCGGATGTCGAGGACCGCGAAATCGCGCCCTATCGCATCCCCTCCCTGCTGGGCGCCATGCTGGCGGCTTGGGCCGTGGCCTGGGCCGGCTCGGCCATGCTGGGCAGCCGGGTCGGCTTCTTCGGCGGGGCCATCATGGGGGCGACCTTCCTGCTGTCGACCGAGGCGGGGATCGCCAAGACCGACGCCATGCTGTGCGGCGCGACGACCCTGGCCATGGCGGCGCTGGCGCGCATCTATATGGCGACGAAGGCGGGCGAACGCCCGATCCGGCCGCATAAGCTGCTGTTCTGGATCGGGATCGGTCTGTCGATCCTGATCAAGGGACCGATCGGGTTTCTGGTCGTGGCCCTGGCGATCATCGCCCTGTCGATCTGGGATCGGAACATCAAATGGCTGTATCGCATCGGCTGGGGTTGGGGCCTGCCGCTGGTCGCCCTGATGGTCGGACCGTGGGCGATCGCCATCACCATCGCCACCGACGGCGGCTTCTGGCGCGAGGCCATCGGCGGCGACCTGGCGCCCAAGATCGCTGGCGCGCATGAAAGCCATTCGGGCTTCCCCGGCATGTACCTGCTGCTGGCGCCCCTGCTGTTCTTCCCCTCGACCCTGCTGTTGCCCGCCGCCGTCTCGACGGGCTGGAGCCGACGGGCCGAGCCGGCGATCCGGTTCCTGGTCTGCTGGCTGGTCCCGGGCTGGCTGATGTTCGAACTGGCCCCGACCAAGCTGTGGCACTACACCCTGCCGACGTTTGGGGCGCTGGCCCTGCTGGCGGCCGCCGCCCTGGCCCAGCCCATCGGCAAGGTCTCGCGGATCACCGGCGCGGTGCTGGGCGCGTTCGCGGCTCTGCTGATCATCGCCATCACCGTCTATGGACTGACCGTCTACGGCACCTCGACGGCCCAGACCTGGGCGGCGCTGACGGTGGTCATGGCGCTGGCGGCGGGGGCGATGGGCGGCTTCCTTCTGCTGAACCGCGCGCCGGTCGCAGCGCTGGTGGCCTCGCTGGCCTTCGGGATCGTGGCGCACGCGGCTCTGTCGGGCACGATCCGCCAACTGCGGCCCCTGGCCATCGCGCCCCAGCTTGAAAAGGCGCTGGAGGCGGCCGATCTGCACCCGCGTCAGGGCCGCACGCCGGGGCCGGTGGCGATCACCGGCTTCCATGAACCCAGCTTCGTCTTCCTGACCGGGCGCGACACCGACCTGACCGACGCCCAAGGCGCGGCTGAGGCCCTGGCCGAGGGGCGGCCCGCCATCGTCGAAGGACGCGACGCCGACGCCTTCCGTGCGGCCGCCGCGCGTCTGGGCGTGTCCGGTCGCGCGGTCGGGACGGTCAACGGCTACAACTATTCGGCGGGCGATCCGGTCAGCCTGACCGTCTATGCGCCGCCGCCCCGAAACGGGAACGGGAACGGCAACGTCGTGGCGGGAGCCGAGTGATGGGCCGCTTCATCCAGATCGTCGAAGTCGGGCCGCGCGATGGGCTGCAGAACGAAAAGGCGGTGCTCGAGCCCGCCGTCCGCGCCGATCTGGTGCGGCGGCTCGAGCAGGCGGGGGCGAAGCGGATCGAGGCCGTCTCCTTCGTCCATCCCAAATATGTGCCGCAGATGGCCGGCGCCGAAGAGGTTATGGCCGCCCTGCCGCACGAAGCGGGGCGCAGCCGCATCGGCCTCGTGTTGAACGGCAAGGGCTATGACCGGGCGCTGGCGACCGGGGTGGACGAGGTCAATGTCTCGGTCGCCGCCACCGACGGCTTCGGCCTGAAGAACCAGGGCCTGGCGGTGAAGGATCAACTAGCCATGCTGGGCGAGATCGTCGCCCGCCGCCACAACGCCGAGGCCAGCGAGGGCGCGCCGTCGCTGTCGGCCATGATCTCTTGCGTCTGGGGCTGTCCGTTCGAGGGCGAGGTTTCCGTCGACCAGGTCGCGGACATGGTCGGCGCCATCGCCGAGATGGGCGTCGGCGAGATCGGTCTGGCCGACACCATCGGCGCAGGCGATCCCTGGGCGGTGACGAAAAAGGTCGAGGCGGCCAAAGCGGCCGCGCCCGACGCGATCCTGCGACTGCATTTCCACGACACCCGCAACACCGGCCTGGCCAACGCCTACGCCGGCGTCGAGGCCGGGATCGACGTGCTGGACGCCTCGGTCGGGGGGATCGGCGGCTGTCCGTTCGCGCCGGGCGCCACGGGAAACATCGCCACCGAAGACCTGGCCTATATGCTGGCGCGCGGCGGGTTCGAAACCGGCTATGACCTGGACGCCCTGATCGCGACGGCGCGCTGGATCGGCGAGGCCATCGGCCGGCCGGCGCCGTCAGCGCTTAGCCGGGCAGGCGGATTTCCCAAGGCTTGAAGCCTTGTGGCGGCGTTTCGAAAACGGCGCTAAATCAGGGTGAACAGGCGTAGCCGTTGGACCGGCTGCGAAGAGGACCGTCCATGCTGCTCGCCATTCCGCTGCTGCTGATCCCGGTGGTGCTCTACAATATCGTGGTGCTGTTCGGCGCGCCGAGCGGAGCGGGCATGGTGCAGGCGGACATCCTGCTGCGCGATCCGCTGTTTTCCGTCACCATGACCTCGGGCGCGCAATGGACGATCGGATCCGGCGATCTGATCCTGTTCCTCGGCCTGATCCTGCTGTTCTTCGAGCTGGTGAAGTCGACCTCCAGCCAGCGGGTCGCCATCATCAATCACGCCCTGTCGATGATCCTGTTCATCGCCGTACTGGTGGAGTTCCTGTTGCTGCCGGGATTCGCGACCTCGACCTTCTTCCTGATCGTGATCATGATCCTGCTGGACGTTCTGGCCGGGTTCATCGTGACCATCATCGCGTCGCGCAAGGATTTCGATTTCGGCGGGGCATGAGCGCAAAGGCTCTCCTCGACAACGGCCTCAAGTAGCGCCAAGCGTGATAGCCCCTAAGAGAATGCCGTGAAGATCAGGGCGACGACGGCGACGTCGAAGGCTTTGGCGGCGAGGGTGAAGACGGCGGGCATGGGCGGGTCCGGCTGAGAGCGTTCTGCCTCGCCCCCAGCAAACCCCGTGCCGCCCGAGCGGCGTCAGCTCAGATGTCGGTCTTGGCGGTCTTGCCCGCTTTCGGACGACGCTCGGCTGCACCCGAATATTCGGCTCCGAGGTAGGCGGAGCGGGCAGCGTCCAGCACCGGCGGGCCGCCGCGCAGGCCGCGTTTCTGCCCGCTCTGGCCCATCTGCTGGGCGACGAAGGCGGCGGCGCCGGGCTCGGGCGTCGGCAGGACGGCAGCTCTTGCCGGGGCCGGTTGGGGCTCGACCATCTCAGGCGCATCGACGGGGACCAGGGCGCGCGAGGCGGATCGGGCGCGCCGCTCGCGCTCGCGGCGTTCGCCTTCGCGGCGATCCACCCGGTCCGGTCCGCCGACGGCCTGGATCCGGTCGGTCATTTGCTCTTGCCGCCCGCCAGTTTCTCGATCTGACGGCGCATCTCGTCCATCTGGCGACGCATCTCGTCCAAGGCGTCCGGCGCCTCGGGCGGCGGGGCCGGCTCGGCCTTGTCATCCGAGGCGGCGGGCGTCGGCTCGGCGCGCGGATAGGAGAAGGCCGGGAACATCTGCATGGCGCGCTCGAACATCGCCATATTGGCGCGCGCGGCGTCCTCCATCAGGGTCGCGCCTGCGCCGGTTCCGAAGGCGCGGCCCATCTGACTGGCGAACTGCTCCTGCTGGCGACCGAAGTTGGCCAACGACATCTCCAGATAGGACGGCAGGACGCCCTGCATCTGACCGCCGTAGAAGCCGATCAGCTGGCGCAGGAACTGAACCGGCAGCAAGGCCTCGCCCCGGCTCTCTTCCTCGAAGATGATCTGGGTCAGGATCTGGCGGGTCAGGTCGTCGTTGGTCTTGGCGTCATAGACGACAAACTCGGTCCCCTCGCGCACCATGGTCGCAAGGTCTTCCAGCGTCACATAGGCGCTGGTCCGCGTATTGTAGAGCCTGCGGTTCGCATACTTCTTGATGACGACCTGAGCGCTGTCGCCGGTCTTTCCACCCTTGGTCTTTTCGTCAGCCACGCTTGTTCTCGCGATGTTGCAACGCGTCACTATCCTCCGTTGCGACGCGATGCGCCAGAGGGGGAGAAAAGCGCCGGGACCGGACGGTCGTTCAGTGGCTCATGGCCGGGGCCAGCACGACGCCGACCAGAACCGCCGTCCAGTGGACCGTGGCGCCGGTGACGACGAAGCCGTGCCAGATGGCGCGGCGGAACTTCACGCGCGGGCTGATGAAGACAAAGACGCCGGCGGTATAGATCAGGCCGCCGATGACCAGCAGGGCCAAGGCGATCGGATGCACCGTCTCGACCATCGGCTTCAGCGCCGCGACCGCCAGCCAGCCGAAGACGACATAGACGCCGCTCCAGAACTTGTCCGAGATGCGCGGCGCCAACAGCTTCACCCCGGCGCCGAGGAAGGCCAGGGTCCAGATCAGGGTGGTGAAACCGATGGCCCACAGACCCTCGAACCGTTGGGTCGTGAAGGGGGTGTAGCTGCCGGCGATCATGAGGAAGATCGCCGCCTCGTCCAGTCGCCGCAGCACGGGCCGCGCGGCGCAGGGGTTGGTCCAGTTGTAGATGGTCGAGGCCGTCAGCATGCCGACGAGGCACAGGGCATAGATGGCGGTCGCCATCACGCCGCCGATCCCCGCATAGACCCCGGCCAGACCTGCGAGAATGATGCCGCCGACCGCCGCCAGCATCAGGCCGACGATGTGGACCCACAGATCCGCCAGCTTTTCCGCGCGCGTCGGATAGTGCTCGATCATGTCCAGCTCGTCCGGCGTGCAGACGTGGGTGACAAGACGTTTCAGCGTGCGCAGCATGGACCTTCCAATCCGTCGATCGCCTCTATCGTTCCGTGACAATGCGCCGACGGGGTGACGATTGGCTGAATCGCGCCCTGTTCATGTCGTCGCAGGTGACGAACGCGCTGCAATGCGGCAAAACGGTCACGCCGAATTATTCTCCAAAGAGTGAAATCCCATGACCGACGTCGTCATCGTTTCCGCCGCGCGCACCCCGGTCGGCTCCTTCCTGGGCGCCCTGTCGTCGCTTCCGGCGTCCAAGCTAGGCGAGATCGCCATCAAGGCGGCGCTGGAACGGGCCGGTGTTTCCGGCGACGAGGTCGATGAGGTGATCCTGGGTCATGTGCTGCAGGCCGCGGCGGGTCAGGGCCCTGCGCGCCAGGCCGCCGTCGGCGCGGGCGTTCGAAAGGAAGCCGCCGCCTGGAGCCTGAACCAGATCTGCGGCTCGGGCCTGCGCGCCGTCGCCATCGCCGCCCAGCAGATCGCTTTGGGCGACGCCAGGATCGTGGTCGCCGGCGGACAGGAGAGCATGAGCCAGGCGCCGCACGCCCAACAGCTGCGCAACGGACACAAGATGGGCGACGTCGCCCTAGTCGACACCATGGTCAAGGACGGCCTGTGGGACGCCTTCAACGGCTATCACATGGGTCAGACGGCCGAGAACATCGCCGAAAAATGGTCCATCAGCCGCGAGGCGCAGGACGAATTCGGGCTGGCCAGCCAGCACAAGGCCGAGGCGGCCCAGAACGCCGGCAAGTTCGATGACGAGATCACGCCGGTCGTCATCCCCGGCCGCAAGGGCGATGTGACGGTCGACAAGGACGAATACATCCGCCACGGCGCGACGCTCGAGTTGATGCAGAAACTCAAACCCGCCTTCACCAAGGAGGGCAGCGTCACCGCCGCCAATGCCTCCGGGCTGAACGACGGGGCCGCCGCCCTGGTGCTGATGAGCGCCGACGAGGCCAAGACGCGCGGGCTGGAGGCGCTGGCCCGCATCGCCTCCTACGCCACCGCCGGCGTCGATCCGTCGATCATGGGGACCGGCCCGATCCCGGCGTCCAAGAAGGCGCTGGAGAAGGCGGGCTGGAGGGTCGCGGATCTGGATCTGGTCGAGTCCAACGAGGCCTTCGCCGCCCAGAGCCTGTGCGTGGTCAAGGAGCTGGGTCTCGACCCGGCCAAGGTCAACGTCAACGGCGGCGCCATCGCGATCGGGCACCCCATCGGCGCCTCGGGCGCGCGCATCCTGACGACGCTGCTGTTCGAGATGAAGCGGTCGGGCGCGAAGAAGGGTCTGGCGACCCTGTGCATCGGCGGTGGCATGGGCGTGGCCATGTGCGTCGAGCGCGCGTGATTTTCTAAGCCCTTCTCCCGGTGGGAGAAGGTGGCCGGGCGGAGCCCGGCCGGATGAGGGTCGGATGGTGGGCCAAATCGCACCAGCCGACCCTCACCCTTTCGCACAAGGACGACGGCTGCGCCGCCGTGTGCTCAAGCCCTCTCCCAACGGGAGAGGGTCGTCATTTTCAGTCCGCAGGATATTCGAACGGATCGCTCGGCGTCGGCTGGGTCGGCAGCGGCATGCGCGGCAGGGGCTCGTCGCGGTTGGCGGCGTTCAGCAGGAAACTGGCCAAGATGACGGCCGCCTGACGCAGGTCTTCAGCCTTCAGGTGGTCGTAGCTGTCGATGCTGGTGTGGTGCAGGCGGCTGGAATAGTCGAGCGGGTCTTGGATGAACTGATATCCCGGCACGCCGACGGTCTGCATATAGACGTGGTCGGTGCCGCCCGAGTTGCGCAGCGACACCGTCGTCGCCCCCATGCTGGCGAAGGGCGCCAGCCATTCCTGGAAGATCGGGGCGGCGGCGACATTGCCCTCGGCGTTGATGCCGCGGATCTTGCCCGAGCCGTTGTCCAGATTGAAATAGGCGACCAGATCGCGATAGCCGGCGCGCGGCTCGATCGGCCAGCGGCTGCGCCAGGTGCGGTTGTCCGGCAGGTCCGCCAGCGCCGGATCGTTCGACGCAGCCCGCGTCGCCAGATGACGGTCGACGTAGGCGAGAGAGCCCAGGATGCCTTGCTCCTCGCCGTTCCACAGGGCGAAACGGATGGTGCGCTTGGGCTTGACGTTCAGGGCCTTCAGGATGCGGGCGGCCTCCATGACCACCGCGCTGCCGGCGGCGTTGTCGACCGCGCCGTCCGAGGCGACCCAGCTGTCCAGATGGGCGCCGGCCATGACGTATTCGGTTCCGCGCGCCGTGCCGGGGATGTCGGCCAGGATGTTGTAGGCGTTGACGTCCTCGTCGTGGAAGCGGACCTCGCTCATCAGCTCCAGCGTCGGCGGCGCGTCGGTCAGGGCGAGACGCGCCAGACGGCGATAATCCTCGGCCGCCAGCTCCATCCCCGCCAGCTTGGGCGTGGCCCCGACCTGATAGGTGTAGCCCGTGCCGTGCAGCAGCCCGCCGTCACGCTGGGAAATCCGCACCCAGGCGAGGGCGCCCTGCTCGGCCAGGAAGGCGTCCAGCTGATTGGCGAAGTTGACGGTCTTCAGCGAGCGTTCGATGGCGGCCGGCGAATGCTGGGGCTGATTGTAGGTGTTGCGCTCGGCCAGCTCGGCGCTGGTCCATCGGCGGAAGGCCGGCTCGGTCGGCTCCGACCCCGTGCCTGGCTGGGACAGCATGACGATCTTGCCCGCCAGCTTGCCGCGCCATTTGTCGAAATCCTCGACCTTGGAGATCGGGGCCACGATCACGCCGCCGCTGATCACGCCATTGGTCGAGGGCGTCCAGGCCACCGGGATAGCGCGCAGATCCAGCGGGCGCGGCGCGGTCATTCGGGCGCTGGAGCGGACGATGGACCAGCCCCGGCCGAACTCGAACCCCTCGGCGCGCACGTCGGACAGGCCGTAGTCGCGGAACTGCTGTTGCGCCCAGCGTTCGGCCTCGCGCATCTGGGGCGAGTTGGTCATCCGCCCGCCGATCCGGTCGGTCAGATAGGCGGCGGTCTGCATCACCTGGCTGTGGTTCAGCCCCTGATCGATGATGCCATTGACGGCGACGCGGTCCACCGACTGGGCGGCGACCGGCGTGGCGAGAAGAGCGGCGGCGGAGACGAAGGCGAGCAGACGCGACATGGATTTCCCCAAGAAAGCCCGATGGCTGAACAAGGGCGCATCTGAGGTGATCCGGTCGCTGAGTGCAAACCGCAAACGGCGTTCAGGCCGCGACGATCAGCCCCATGTTCACCCGCATCGTCACCCCCAGGGGCCGCGCGGCTCCGTCGGGGTAGTCGGGACGCCGGTGGTCGTGAAACCAGCGGCCGGTCGCGGCTGGGTCAGGTCCGGCGTTCGGGCGCGGGACTGGATGCCCATCTTCGCGCCCAGCTCCATCAAGGCCCGGACGCGGTTTCCCGTCGCCGGATGGGTCGAAAACAGATTGTCCGCGCCGCGGCCCGCCAGCGGATTGATGATGAACATCTGACCCGAAGCCGGATTGCGCTCGGCCGTCTGATTGGTGATCCGCCTGGCGTAGGCGTCGATCTTCTGCAGGGCCGAAGCCAAGGCCTGGGGATCGCCGGCGATTTCGGCGCCGACGCGATCGGCCTCATATTCGCGGCCCCGGCTGATGGCCATCTGCACCAGGCCGGCGGCCATGGGCGCTAGCAGCATCAGGGCGATCGTGCCAATAATGCCGCCCGGCCGCTCGCGGTCGTTGCCGCCGAAGAACAGGGCGAAGTTGGCGAGCGCCGCGATGGCGCCCGCGATGGTCGCCGTCACCGTCATGATCAGGGTGTCGCGGTTCTTCACATGGGCCAGCTCGTGCGCCATCACCCCGCGCACCTCCTCGCGCGTCAGCATGTCCAGCAGGCCGGTAGTGGCGCAGACGGCGGCGTTCTCGGGGTTTCGGCCCGTGGCGAAGGCGTTGGGCTGATCATTGGGAATGATGGCGACCTGCGGCTGGGGCAGGCCGGCGTCGCGGGCCATCTGACGCACGTCGGCGACATAGTTGCGGACCACGGCGTTGGGGTGCTGCTCATCTACCGGCTGGGCCCGGTACATCTTCAGCACGATCTTGTCGGCGTTCCAGTAGCTGAACAGATTCATCCCGCCCGCGAGCAGCAGGGCGATCGCCATGCCGGTCGCGCCGCCGATCAGATAGCCGACCCCTGCGAACAGGGCCGTCATCGCCGCCAACAGAATGAAGGTCTTCAGATGGTTCATCGCGGTTCCATTCCCGATCCGTCTGGCGTCACGGGCTTGAACCTCTATTTGAGAGAAGGCGCATCAAGCCTCAAGGGAGCCGCCCTGTGACCGAACATCCCACCCTCGCGCCGAATGACGCCGACGAAACGCCGGTTGCGACGCCTGTCTTCAACGCCGACGTGCCCCACGCTACGCCTGAACGGCCGCTCAGCGAGGCCGCACGGCGCGCGCTTCAGGAAGCGGCGGATCGTCGCGCGGCGGAAACGACGGTTCAGGCGGACACGGAATACGGCGGTCCGACCGGCCCCGAACCGACCCGTTTCGGCGATTGGGAGAAGAAGGGTCTGGCGGTCGATTTCTAAGCCGCCGAGCGTGCTGCGACGGGCGCAAAGGTTAACCACGCCTTAAGAAACAGGCGCCGGACTTGCCAGTCACGAGACAACTCAGAGGAGTCTGTCCCGTGACGATACAGTCGATACTTACCGCCGCGTCGGCGGCTCTGCTGCTCTCCGCAGCGCCCGCTTTGGCCGGTGGTCCCGGTCACGGCGGTTATGGCGGCGGCCATCCCAGCGGCGGCTGCGGCGGGGGATGCGGCGGCGGCGGTCATTATGGCGGCGGCAACTACAACGCCAACCACAACGTCAATGTGAACGTGAACGGCGGCGCCTACGCAAACGCCAACGCCAACGCCTATGCGAGCGCCTCCAGCTATTCGGCGAGCAGCGCCCGGTCCTATTCCAGCGCTTCCAGCTTCCAGCGCGGCTATGTCGGCGGCGGCACGACCTATGTCGGAAGCGGCGGCTATTCGGACGGCTATTACGGCGGCGGCTATGTCGGCGGCGTCAGCGCGACCTCGGTTCTGGTCGGTCGCCCGCCGGTCAGCGCTCCAGTCGGCTATCCGGTCTATGGGTTCGGCCGTGACTACATCGGCTGGCGTCCGTATCCGGGACGTCCGGTCGACTGCAACTGCCGTCCGCCCGTTCGCCCGCCGGTTCGCTACGAACACCGTTATGAGCAGCGTTACGAGCAAAGCTACGTCGATCAGCCGCCGGTCTATGTTCAGGCGCCGCCCGTCCAGATCGCGCCGCAGCGCATCTATGTCGCCCCGTCTCAGGTCAGCATGGCCCCGCCCCAGATCGAGATGGGACCGCCCACCTATATCGAACAGCCGCCCATCTATGTGCAGGCGCCGCCGGTGAACATCGGGCCGCAGCGCGTTCAGGTGGCTCCGTCGCAGGTGAACCTGGCCCCGGCCCAGGTCGATGTCGGCCCGCCCGTCTACGTCGATCAGGCCCCGGTCTATGTGCAGTCGGCGCCCGTCAACATCGGCCCGCAACACATCCAGGTCGCCCCGGCCCAGGTCAATGTCGCGCCCGCCCAGGTCGAGGTCGGCGGCCCGGTCTATGTCGATCAGTCGCCGGTCTATGTGCAGTCCGCACCGGTCAATGTGGCCCCGGCCCAGGTCTATGTCGCGCCGCCGGAAGTGAACACCGCCCCGCCGCCTCCGCCCCCCCCGCCGCCGCCGTCGGGCTACTACGGCGATCTGCCGCCGCCCGAGGCGCCTGCGCCCCACGCCCCGCCGCGTCACGGCTACGCCCAGGAGCCGGGCGAGCGCGGCTGATCGCTTCGCGCTGGAATAACTGAAGACGAACGGTCGCCCTGGTCTGTCTCAGATCAGGGCGATCTGCTGTGCGATCGCTTGCGCGGCCGCGCGCGGATCGGTCGCCGCCGTGATCGGCCGGCCGATGACCAGATGGGTCGCGCCGGCCTGAAGCGCCGCCTGTGGCGTCGCCGCCCGCGCCTGATCGTCCAGCGCGGCGCCGACCGGTCGTACGCCGGGCGTGACGATCAGAAAGTCGGGCCGGCCCGCCTCGACCGCCAGAGCCCGAGCACGCGCCGCCTCATGCGGGCTGGAGACGACGCCGTCGATCCCGGCCTCAAGCGCCTGCCGCACGCGCCGCTCGACCAGATCGGCCGGCGACAGGCTGTGGTCGTCGGCGGACAGGTCCTCGGCCGTCAGGCTGGTCAGGACCGTAACCCCCAGCACCTTCATCTTCGAGCCCGCCGCGCCGCGCGCCGCCGCCGCCATGACCTGGGGCCGCGCATGGACCGTCAGCAGGTCGCAGTCGGCGCCCGCCAGATTGGCCGTCGCCTTCTCCACGGTCGCGCCGATGTCGTGCAGCTTCCAGTCCAAAAAGATCTTCCGCCCCTGCGCCTTCAACTCACGCGCCAGCGCCATGCCGTCGACCGCGAACAGTTGCAGTCCGACCTTGTAGAAGCCGATCGCATCGCCGATCCGCTCGGCCAGAGCGGCCGCCTCAGCCGTCGTCGGCACATCCAGGGCGCAGATGATCCGCTCGTCGGGCGCACGATCGGAGGGGGTTTGGGGATCGGTCATCGACGGACTCGCGCTGAGCGGCTATGCCGGACACGAGGGCGCGTCGGCAGGGCGGCGTGATGGATTGAGGGCGAGGGCAGGCGATGAACGCAGTCGATTTGGGTGTCAACCTGTTCGTGACCCTGTTCGCCCTGCTGGACCCGATCGGCAATCTGCCGATCTTCGCCGCCGCGACGGCCGGGGCGACCCTGCGTCAGCGGATTTCGGTCTCGGCCCTGATCTGCGCCTTCGCCGCCGTTTTCCTGGCCTTCTTCCTGTTCACGGGCCTGGGCCTGTTGCAGTTCTTCGGTATTTCGCTGGCGGCGTTCCGCATTGCGGGCGGCATATTGCTGCTGTTCCTGGGGCTGGACATGGCGCGCGGCGACTTCCTGGCCATGTTCGCCGACAAGGATGCGCTGGCGGATTCCAAGGACGTGCGCGGCTATGCCCGCAGGCGGTTCCAGCGTCTGGTCGTGCCCTTCGCCATTCCGCTGATGATCGGCCCCGGCGCCATTTCGGCGGTCATCATCCAGGCGGGCGAGGCGGCCAAGCTGGGCTATGCCGGGACCATGGGGTCGCTGGTCGCGATCGCGGCGGCCTGCGCCGTCTCCTTCGTCTGTTTCGCCCTGACCGGGTCGCTCAGCCGCCTGCTGGGCGAGGTCGGCATGGCGATCATCGTCAAGGTGCTGGGGCTGATCCTGTGCGCCCTGGCGATCCAGTTCATCCTGCTGGGCCTGGGCGAGGCCATTCCCGGCATGATCTCCGGCGCGGTGACGACGCCCTATCCGGCGACCAAATAGGCCGGGTTCAGTCCGCGTCGTCCTCGATGGCGTGGATGTCGTCGTCGGTCAGACCCAGGTGATGGCCGATCTCGTGGATCAGGACGTGGGCGATCAGTTCGCCGATCCCCACGTCGCCGCGCTCGCACCACTCGTCCAGGATGGGACGCCGATAGAGGAAGACCCGCGACGGCTCGGCCGCCGGGCCCAGGCTGTCGCGCCGGCCGATGTCCACGCCATGATACAGGCCCGTCAGCTCGAACGGATCCTCGATCTCCATCTCCGCCAGCGTCGCCTCGTCGGCGAAGTCGTCGATGCGGATGACCACCTCGCCCGCCGCCTGCTTGAACGGTCCGGGCAGGGCGTCGAACGCCTCCTGAGCCAGGCGGGCGAAGTCGTCGAGGGAGGGGGCGATCGGGTCGGTCATGCCCGCGATATCGCCGCCCCGACGCCCTGCCGCAACGGGGCGCGATGACGCGATCACGAGACTGCCGCTTTTTCGCGCGCTTGGAGTATGGTTAGCGAATCGGGGCTGAGACTCTTCTCCAGGGACACGAATGGCCGAGGCCGACATCGCCTATGTCGCCACAGCGGGCGCAGCCGGACTGGCCATGGCCGTCAGCGCCTGGGCCTTGCTGCTGCGTGGGCGGTTGCATGAGACCGCCGTCGCCGCCGAGCGCGAGCGGGTCGAGGCCCTGGCCGACCTCAGCCGCCATGACGCCATGCTGCGCGCCTTCGACGACGTCAGCCTGGCCCTGACGCCGGACGGGCAGGCGGCCGGTGTGCCGATCGGTTCGGCCGAACTGATCGCGCGACTGGCGGGTGAAGACGCCGAGGCCGGGGCCGCCGTCCTGAACAAGCTCCGCATCACCCACGGCGCCCTGATCGACGGCCTGGTTCACGAAGGTCAGGCGTTCGAAGGTCTGGTCGCGCTGGACGATGTGGAGCCCTGGCGGATCGAGGGCCGGGTTGCGGGCGGTTCCGCCTGGCTGCGGCTGTCGCCCGCCTCGCGCTTCACCCTGACCGGGGCGGATGCGACCGAAAGCGGCCTGGCCCTGCTGGGCGACGCCTCGCCCACCCCGACCTGGGTCGTGGACGGGACCGGAAAACTGGCCTGGGCCAACCGCGCCTGGCTGAACGAGACGAATGCCGAGAGCATCGACGACGCCGTCGAAAAAGCCGTGTCCTTCGACCGGGGCGCCGACGCCCTGGTCGCCGAGGCCGCGCGGCTGGGCGTGCGACAGGAGGGCTTCCGCTGGACGACCGGCGGGGGCGCGCGGCGCGCCTGGCGCATCATCGCCGAGCCAGCGGGCGGCGGCGCCGTCACCGCCTTCGCCATCGAGGTGACCGAGGCGGAAGAGACGCGCGACACCCTGCGCCGCCACGTCGATGCCCATGACGAGACCCTGAACCACCTGGCCGACGCCGTGGCGATCTTCGGCCCGCAAAAGCGGCTGGCCTTCCACAACACCGCCTTCCAGACCCTGTTCGACATCGACGCGGCCTGGCTGGACGAACGTCCGACCCATGCCGAGCTGCTGGATCGCCTGCGCCAGCGTCGCAGCCTGCCCGAGGTCGTCGATTATGCCGGCTGGAAGGCGCGCGAGCTTGAGTTCTATGGCGCGTCGGAGGCCTCGCCGGACGACAGCTGGTCTCTGCCGGACGGGCGCACCTTGCGCGTGGTACGCCAGCCGCACCCGCTTGGCGGCATTCTGCTGATCTTCTCGGACATCACCGACGAGCTGAAGCTGCGCAGCCGCTTCAACGCCCAGATCCAGGTCCAGCGCGCCACGCTGGACAAGCTGAACGACGCGGTCGCGGTGTTCGGTTCGGACGGCCGACTGCGGTTGCACAATGAGGCGTTCGAGACCTTCTGGAACCTGTCGACGGACAAGATCGCGACGGCCTCGGACTTCGACGCCCTGGCCGAACTGTGCAAGGCCGTGCTGCCTGATCCCGCCCTGTGGCTGGGGCTGAAGGCGCGCGTCGCCGATCCCGACCCCGAAAGCCGCGTCGCCATTTCCGGCGAGGGCCGGACGGTAGACGGTCGCGTCGCCGCCTGGCAGACCCGCCCCCTGCCGGACGGCGCCACCCTGGTCGCCTTCTCGGACGTGACGGCCCGACGCGGGCTGGAGCAGGCGCTGGTGCAGCGCGAACAAGCCCTGGCCGAAAGCCAGGCGCTAAAGCGCGAGTTCGTGGGTAGCGTCTCCTATGAGCTGCGCACGCCGCTGACGACCATCGTCGGTTATTCCGAACTGCTGGAGACGATGGGCGATCTGCCCGAGCGCAGCCGCCAGCACGCGGGCGCCATCCGCATCGCCGCCAGCCAACTGGCTCGCTCCATCGACGACGTGCTGGACATGGCCCAGATCGACGCCGGCGAGATGGAGCTTTCGCTGGGCGACCTCAGGGTCTGCGACCTGTTGAGCCAGGCGGCCGAAAAGGTACGGGCGCGGGTCGAGGGACGCGGCGCCACCCTGACTGTGTCCTGTCCCGCCGATCTCAAACCCATCCGCGCCGACGAACACCGCATCGGCCAGGCGCTGGATCATCTGCTGGAGAACGCGGCGCGCGCCGTGTCCGAAGGCGGGGCGGTGGAGCTGAAGGCGGAGACGGGCCCGTCCGAAATCCGCCTGACGGTGTCCGACACCGGGCGCGGAATCCCCTATCACCTGCAGGCCCACGTCTTCGACCGCTTCGTGCGGCGCGAGCGCGGCGGCCCCGGCGTCGGCCTGGCCTTGGTCAAGGCCCTAGTCGAACTGCACGGCGGCTGGGCCGAGGTCGAAAGCGAGCCCGGCAAGGGCGCCGCCTTCATCCTGCATCTGCCGCTGGGCGCCGCGACGACCGCCGCGGCGCCCGAGCTTCAGCTGGAAATCTAGCGCCGCGACGCCTTCGAAGCGTCCCGCGCCGGGCCGAACTCGGCGCCCGCGTTCCATTCCGGCCACTGATCGCCGTCCGCCAACTCGCGACCGACGGCGTAGATCAGGGCCACATCGGCGGCGGCGGCGTCCATCGTCCAGGTCGAGTTCCATTCGTCCGTGGGCTGATGATAACGGTTCTGGACGTAGTCTCGGCTGGCCGCGCTGGCGCCGGTGAAGCCCGCCGCCGGGAACAGGGCTGGCACACCCTTCAGCGCCAGGGGGAAGTGGTCGGAGCGATAGAAGGCGCCGGCCTGGGGCGCCGGATCGGCGATCAGGGTGCGGCCGGCCTGGGTCGCGTGGCGCGCTAGCACGTCGTCCAGCTGGTTCTTGCCCTTGCCGATGACGACGACGTTGGGGTCGATCTCCGTGCCCGGCAGCAGGCTGTCGACGTTGATGTTGGCGACCGTGGTCTCCAGCGGCCAGACCGGATTGGCGGCGTAGTAGGTCGAGCCCAGCAGGCCCGCCTCCTCTCCCGACCAGGCGGCGAAGACGATCGACCGTTTCGGACGCGGACCGTCGGCGAAGGCGTGGGCCAGCTCCAGCAGGGCGGCGACGCCAGTCGCATTGTCCACCGCCGCATTATAGATCTTGTCGCCCTGGGCGTTCGAGGTGCCGACGCCGTAGCCGTCCCAATGGGCGCCATACATGACGGTCTGGTCCGGGCGTTCGGAGCCGGGAATGCGGGCGATGACGTTCTTGGTCTCCACCTTGTCGGCGATCTGGCCGAAATCGACGCTCATCGTCAGGCCGGGCAGGACGACGGGCTTGAAATCGGCGCTGCGCGCGCTGTCCTTCAGGCCGGCGAAATCCAGGCCGGCGGCGGTGAACAGCTCTTCCACCTTGGCGCGCTGGATCCAGCCCTGGAACGCCGCGCGCTCGGCGTCGGGGTTGGCGCGCACGATGTCGAACTTGGGCGCGGCCGATGAGTTCTGCAGCGTCGACCAAGGATAGCCCGCGCCGGCCGTCTCATGCACCACCAGCACGCCCGCCGCACCGCGACGACCCGCCTCCTGGAACTTGTAGGTCCAGCGGCCATAGAAGGTCATGGCGTTTCCGTCGAACTTGCCCGCGACCGGATCCCCGTCGGGCGCCTGGAAGTCGGGATCGTTGACCAGGACGACGATAACCTTGCCGCGCACGTCCATGTCCTTGAAATCGTCCCACTGGCGCTCGGGCGCCGTCGCGCCGTAGCCGACGAAGACCACAGGCGCGTCGGTCACTGTGATGTGGTTGGTCGGCCGGTCGCTGGACACCAGAACGTCGGGACCGCGCTCCAGGGTGAGGGTCTTGCCGCCGACGGTCGCGGCGACTGTCGCCGGGCCGTCCTGGCGCGTGCGCGACAGATGGGCGACCTGGACGAAGGCGCCGTCCGGCCCGCCGCCTTCGGCCCCCGCCGCCTTGAACTGTTCGACCAGCCAGGCGACGGTTTTTTCCTCGCCGGCCGAGGCGGGGGCGCGGCCTTCGAAATCGTCCGACGCCAGAACCCGAACCGATTCATTCATCCGCGCGGCGTCGATGTTCGGCGCCGTCTCCTGCGCCAGCGCCGGGGAGCAGGCCATCGTCAGGGCGAGGATGGAAACAGCGGGGAGGGCGTGGCGCATCGGATACTCCTGATCGAACCGCGCGACCCTGCCTTTCTCAGTCCCGGCTGTCGAGCCAGTCGATGACGCCCTCGGCCGCGACGACGGCGGAGGCGAAGCTGGCCTGAAGCAGATAGCCGCCGGTCGGCGCCTCCCAATCCAGCATCTCGCCGGCGACGAAAACGCCGGGCCGCGCGACCAGCATCAGCCGTTCGTCCACGCCGTCCAGTTTGACGCCGCCCGCCGAGGAGATCGCCCGCTCCAGTCCCTGTACGCCGGTCAGGGTCAGCGGCATGGCCTTGATCCGCTCGGCCAAGGCCCGAGGCGAGGCGGGCAGGGGGCCGGCCTCATACAGCAGGGCGACGGCGGCCGCCTCCAGTCCGACCACCTTGCGCAGATGGTTCGACAGGCTGGCCTTGCCGCGCGGTTTCGACAGACGGTCGGTCAATTTTCCGACCGCCACATCGGGCTTCAGGTCGATTTGGATCTCGGCGCGCCCCGCCGTCTCGACCGTCGTCCTCAGCGCCGCAGACAGCGCATAGATGGCGCCGCCCTCGATGCCGTAGCGGGCGATCATCGCCTCGCCCCGCGCTGTCCGGTCGCCATGGGTGACAGCGACGCCTTTCAGCGGCTGGCCCGCGAACCGATCACGGAACAGCGCCGACCAGGCCACGTCGAAGCCGACATTGGCCGGCCGGAACGGCGACACGGCGGCGCCCTGCGCTTCCAGCCACGGCGCCCAGGCCCCGTCCGAACCCAGACGCGGCCAGCTGGCGCCGCCCAGAGCCAGAACCACGGCGTCGGGCCGTTCCAGCCGCTCGCCCTCCGGCGTCTCGAACGCCAGCGCCCCGTCGCGCCAACCAGTCCAGCGCGAGCGCGTGCGGATATCGACCCCCTGCGTCTCAAGCCGCGCGAGCCAGGCCCGCACCAGGGGCGACGCCTTCATGGCCTTCGGAAACACTCGCCCGCTTGAGCCGACGAAGGTTTCCTGCCCCAGGGCCTCGACCCAGGCGGTCAGGTCGGCAGGCGTGAACCGGTCGATCCAGGCGGCGGCCGTCGGCTGGGCCGGGCCATAGCGGGTCATGAACCGGTCCAGCGGTTCCGAATGGGTCAGGTTCAGCCCGCCGCGCCCAGCCATCAGCAGCTTGCGGGCCACGGACGGCATCCGGTCGTGCACCACGACCGTCGCCCCTGCCTGCGCCAGCCGTTCGGCCGCCATCAATCCGGCAGGACCGGCGCCGATCACGTGAATGGTGCGGGAGGTCGTAAGACTGGGCGACTGTTGCATGGCGTGGCTTTGCGCGCTTGCGGCCGCGCTGGCTATAGGCGTCGTCATCGCTATGTTCCCTACCATGAGCGTTGCCTTCACCCGCGAAGAAGATCTGGAAGCCACCGCCGCCGACCTGGCGGACCGCCCGATCTCGCCCCATCCCAATCTGGTCACGCCCGAGGGGCTGGCCGCGATCGAGGCCGAACTGGCCTCGGCCCGCACCGCCTATACGGCCGCCCAGGTGCAAGGTTCGATCGAGACCGACCGCACCGCCATGGCGCGGGCGACGCGGGACCTCCGCTACTGGTCCGCCCGGCGCGCCTCGGCCCAACTGATCGCGCCGACCGAGGACGATGGGGCCGTGCGGTTCGGGGGGTCGGTCTCCATCGAGCGCGAGGATGGACGCGCCCAGACCTGGCGCATCGTCGGCGAGGACGAGGCCGATCCGGCCGCAGGATCTGTCAGCCATGTCTCGCCTTTGGCCCGCGCCGTCATGGGCAAAAGGGTCGGCGACGAGGTGACGGTGGCGGGTCAGTCAGCCGAGATCGTCGCGGTCGGCTAGACCTCAGTCGTGGGCGTCGTCGTCGCCCAGCATATCCCGCATCATATCCAGGATCAGCTTCTGCTTGCGCGCCGGCAGGCGCGGCGCCAGGCGGGTGATCTCGACGCTGGTCTTGGTCGGACGGTGCTCGTCGTCGAAGGCGGGCGCCTCTTCGGCGACGCCGCCCGTCGCGCTGCTGTAGCCGTCGAAGAAGAAGGGGATGCCGACCTTCATGAACTCGGCCATTTCGAACAGTTTCGAGGCCGAGACGCGGTTCGTGCCCTTTTCGTACTTCTGCACCTGCTGGAAGCTGACGCCGACGGCCTTGGCCAAGGCGGTCTGGGTCAGGCCGAGGTCGAGGCGCTTTTCCTGAACGCGACGGCCGACATGGCGATCGACGGGGTGCGGATCCTCGTCCTTTTCACGCGCCATCGCCGTCACCCTTCACCTAGATCGCTACTCGAATTCCCTGGACCCTAGATCGCCGGACCGACGGCCACAAGGACAGGATGAACGCTGTTAGCACTGAGAAAAAGAACAGGAAATCGCCAAATCGACCGTAGGGCGTGACGCCCGTCGGACGGGGCAGGGGGGCGTCGATGACGCCCATGACGCCCGGCTCCAGCCGTTGGCCCTCGACGATCCGGCCCCACGGGTCGATCATGGCCGAAATGCCGGTCGGGGTGGCCCGCGCGATGGGCAGGCCGGTCTCGATGGCGCGATAGCTGGCCAGGTTCAGATGCTGGCGCGGACCGGAGGTCGCGCCAAACCAGGCGTCGTTCGACGCATTGACGATCCACTCGGGCCGCCCGGCCGCACCGGGGGTAAAGCCGGGATACAGGCTCTCATAGCAGATCAGCACCTGCGTCGGCGGGGCCCCTGGAACCGAAATCGGGGCCGGCGTCGGTCCGGCGGAAAAGTCGCTGGGCATGTGCACCAGGCTGCGCAGGCCGATGGAGGTCATGATCGACCCCAGAGGCAGGTATTCGCCGAACGGCACCAGCCGGTGCTTGTCATAGACGGCGGCGACCCTTAGTCCCGCCCCGCCTTCGTCGGCTAGGGCGAACAGGCTGTTGTAATAGCGCGCGCCCTCGGGCGCGGTCAGGTCCGGTTCGCCGCGCGCCAGGCCCATCAGCAGGGTCTGCCCGGGACGCAGAGCGCTCGCGATGGCCTGGGCGTCGGCTGAGGCGAAAACGTCGTTGGCCGAGGCGGGCAGGGCGCCTTCAGGCCAGACCACGACGGTGGGCGTGCGCGCCGACGCCTGACCCGTCAAGGCGACATAGCGATCGACGATGGAGCGATAGGCCTCGGGCGACCATTTGGTCTCCTGCTTCACATCGGCCTGAACCAGGCGGACGACCGTGTCGGTGAACTGAAGATCCGACTGCGCCAATCTGACAGCCCCGAAGCCGCCGACGGCGACCAGGGCCAGGGCGCCCAAGCCCGCCGAGATCAACCGGCTCCGCCTGTCGCCAGGCCCGATCAAAGGCGCGAAAGCCGCCGTCGCCGCGACCGTCACGAGGCTCAGCCCATAGACGCCGACGACCGAGGCGAATTGAGACATGCCGCCGCCCGCGCGCCAGGTCGCGCCGGCCGGATTCCAAGGAAAGCCCGTCAGCACATGACCGCGCAACCATTCGGCAGCGCAGAACAGGGCGGCGAACAACAGCACTCGCACGGCGCCTAGCGGCGCGAACCTGCGATAGAGGGCGCAGGCCGTCCCCCAGAACAGCCCCAGGCCCGCCGGCAGCAGGCTGGCCGCAAACGGCGCCATCCACGCCTGTTCAGGATTGACGAAAAACGCCTCGGCCACCCACCAGCAGCCGACGAAGAAATAGGCGAACCCCGCCAGCCAGCCCATCCAGAACGCGCCGCGCGCCGTGTCGGACCGCTCCGACAGGATCATCAGCAGCGGATAGCCCAAAAGCCCGATCAGCACTCCGAACGGCGGATGGGCGAAGGCCGTCCCGGCGCCGGCCAGCAGCGCCAGAACGATGCGGATCAGCCGCCACGTCAGGGCGCGTTTCCTGTCGGGCAGGGCGCGGATCGGGGCCGCGAAACGGTCCAGCAGGGCGTCGGGGAACATCGGGTCAGTCCTGCTCGGCGATATAGGGGTCGGCGACGCCGATCTGGGCCAGGATTTCGCGCTCCTCGGCCTCCATCTCCTCGGCCTCGGCGTCGTCTTCGTGGTCGCGGCCCAAGAGGTGCAGCACGCCGTGGACGACCAGATGGCTCAGATGATCGGCCAGAGTCTTACCCTGCACCTCGGCCTCGGTCGCGCAGACGCCGTAGGCCAGGACGATGTCGCCCAGATGCGGAAACGCGTTTTCCGGCGCCGGGAAGGAAAGGACATTGGTCGGCCTGTCCTTGTCGCGAAACCGGCCGTTCAGCTCGCGCACGGCGGCGTCGTCGGTCAGCAGGACGACGATGTCGCCCTCCACCGTGCCCAGCGACGCTTGCGCCGCGCGTTCGACGACGGCCTCGGCGGCCGGCAGGGCGACGGTCCAGGCCTCGGCCTCGACTTCAATCTCGATCATGCGGGGTCTTCGAGGTCCGGGGCGGGGCGTCCGCGCGCGGCGTCGGCGTCATAGGCGCGCACGATCCGCTCCACCATGGCGTGACGCACCACGTCGGACGCCTCGAACTTCAGGATGCCGACACCCTGGACCCCGTCCAGGATACGCAGGGCGTGGGCCAGGCCGGAATCGCGTGGGTTCAGCAGGTCGATCTGCGACGGATCGCCCGTCACCACCATCCGCGCCCCCTCGCCCAGGCGCGTCAGCACCATCTTCATCTGCAGGCGGCTGGTGTTCTGGGCTTCATCGACGATGACGAAGGCGTGGCTGAGCGTGCGTCCGCGCATGAAGGCGATCGGGGCGGCTTCGATCTCGCCCTTGTCGCGGCGACGCTGCACGTCCTCGGCGCCCAGAATGTCGTTCAGCGCCTCCCAGATCGGGGCCAGATAGGGATCGACCTTTTCGTTCAGGTCGCCGGGCAGGAAGCCCAGCTTCTCGCCCGCCTCGACCGCCGGGCGAGTGATGACCAGCCGGTCCACCTGCCCCCGCCGTAGCAGCGATGCGCCATAGGCCGCCGCTAAAAAGGTCTTGCCGGTGCCCGCCGGGCCAACGCCGAAGCTCAGTTCGCATCGGCCCAGCATGTCCAGATAGGCGGCCTGCGCCTTGGTCTTGGGCACGATGGCGCCGCGCTTGCCGCCCGGCAGCGACACGCCCGCCGCCGCCATGCCCGGCGTGCCGCGACCGCCGCGCGCCTGGCCCAGGGCTGCGCGCACGTCGGCCTCGGTGACTTCGGCGCCCAGGGCCGCGCGCTTGGCCAGGTCCTCGATCACCTGGCGGGCGTCCGTGCGATCGCGTGCGCCGCCGTTGACGGAGACCCCGCCCCCCGGGGCCTCGACCAGCACCTTGAAGGCGTCCTCGATCAGGGCGACGTGGCGACTGTTCGGCCCGATGACCGCCCGCAGTTCGGCATCGTTCAAGGGGACGAATTCAGACTCACGCGCCATCAAGCGGCCTTTTCTGCTTGGGCTAGCGCTGAGCCCGCGGGACCCGGCTGCCTGAGCCCGTCTGCTATGAGCCGGCCTGACAGACTGTTCTGCTGGCCGGCGATGATCTCGACCGGAACGATCTGCCCGATCAGATGATCCGCGTCATTGACGTGGACCGATTGAAGATATGGGGATCGACCGATCGCTTGGCGACGATGGCCGTGCCGCCCCGGCTTGTCGAACAGCACGTTCAGCGTCCGGCCGGCCTGCGCCGCGTTGAAGGCGGTCTGCTGTTCCGTCAGCAGGGCGATCAGGCGATGCAGTCGGTCCTTGACGATTTCCGGCTCCACCTGTTTGCCCATCCCCGCCGCCGGCGTGCCCGGTCGCGGCGAATAGGCGAAGGCGAAGGCCCCGGCGTAGTTCACGCGCCGCACCAGATCCAGCGTGTCCTCGAACTCCCGATCCGTCTCACCGGGGAAGCCGACGATGAAGTCGCCCGCGATGGCGATATCCGGCCGTGCCGCACGGATCCGGTCGATCAGGTCGAAATATTTCTGACGCCCGTGCTTGCGGTTCATCGCCCGCAAAATCCGGTCCGACCCCGCCTGAACCGGCAGGTGCAGATAGGGCATCAAGGCGTCCAGATCGCCATGCGCGGCGATCAACTCATCGGCCATGTCGTTGGGATGGCTGGTGGTATAGCGGATGCGGTCCAGGCCGGGGATCTCGGCCAGGGCATAGGCCAGTTCGGCCAGGGTCGCCTTTCGCCCGTCCGGCCGCTCGCCGTCATAGGCGTTGACGTTCTGGCCCAGCAGGGTGACCTCGCGCACGCCCCGATCCGCCAACTGCCGCGCCTCTTCCAGCACCGCCGCCATCGGCCGCGACCATTCGGCGCCGCGCGTATAGGGCACCACGCAGAAGGTGCAGAACTTGTCGCAACCCTCCTGCACAGTCAGGAAGGCGGTCGGCCCCTCGGTGAAGCGGGCTGCGGGCAGGGCGTCGAACTTGTCGTCAGGAGCGAAGTCGGCGCCGATCCGCTCGCCCCGCGCCCGCGCCGTGCGGGTCAGCAGTTCGGGCAGTTGGTGGTAGGCCTGGGGACCGACGACGATATCGACCGCCGGCTGACGCCGCATGATCTCTTCGCCCTCGGCCTGGGCGACGCAGCCGGCGACGGCGATGGTCAGGTCCCCGCCGGTCTCGCGCCGGATGTCGCGCATCTCGCGCAGCTTGCCGAGCTCGGAATAGATCTTCTCGGCCGCCTTCTCGCGGATGTGGCAGGTGTTCAGAATGACGAAGTCGGCGGCCTTCACGTCGTCGGTGACGCCATATCCCAACGGGCGCAGCACATCGGCCATGCGCTCGGAGTCATAGACGTTCATCTGACAGCCGTAGGTCTTGATGAACAGACGCTTTTGGGGCGCCGTCTCGACTTGAGGAACCAGGGTCTCGGTCATCGTGGGCTTATGATCGCCCGCAAGCGCCGCGACAAGCCGAGCGTCAGCCTGCATCCACATCGGCGGGATCGACGCGCGCCGCATGGCGGGTGAAGATCAGGCCTTCGCGCTTGGACGGCTCTGCGCCTTCGATAGCAACGCCATAGAGCTCCAACTTGTGGCCGATCAGCTGGAAGCCCAGCCGTTCCGCGATCTCGTTCTTCAGCCGCTCGATCTCGGCATCGAAGAATTCGATCACCTCGCCCGACTTGGTGTCGATCAGGTGGTCGTGGTGGTCGTCGCCGGCCTCTTCATAGCGGCTGCGGCCGTCGCCGAAATCATGCTTCTCGACCACGCCCGCCTCTTCGAACAGGCGCACGGTGCGATAGACGGTGGCGATGGAGATGTGCGGATCGATGGCCGAGGCGCGGCGATACAGCTCCTCGACATCCGGGTGGTCCGCGGCGTTGGACAGCACGCGGGCGATCACCCGGCGCTGTTCGGTCATACGCATGCCGCGCTCGGCGCAGAGTTTTTCGATCCGGTCCATGCGCCTAGAATAGGGGCTTGGATCGCATCAGGGAAGCGTCAGGTTGGCGTCAGGCGCACAGAGGTCGCGGCTCATCACCAGCGCATCGGTCCGCGATCCGTCGGCGCCCGCATAATAGGCTTTGCGGCGACCGATCGGGTCGAACCCGGCGCCCTCATACAGGCTGCGCGCGGCGGTATTATCGTCGGCGACCTCCAGAAACAGCCGCGTCGCGCCGGCCTGGACTGCAGCGACGGCCGCCTCCTCGACCAGACGTCGCCCCAGTCCGTGGCGGCGCGCGGACGGGACCACGGCCAGGGTCAGTATTTCCGCCTCGTCGACGACGGTCCGGATCAGGGTGAAGCCGTCGGGCTCGCTGACCGCCAGCACGCCCGGTTGCGACAGCAGATCGGCGAAAGTGTCGGCGCTCCACGGCGCGGCAAAGGCCTGGGCGTGCAGGGCGGCGAGTAAGGCGGGGTCCGCCGCCGTCATGATGCAGGCTGGCGCGGCTGGCCCGGCAGGCGGCTGGGCGGCGTGGCGTCGGGCGCGCGCAGATAGAGCGGACGGGGCGGCTGGATCGCCGGATCGGCGACGGCGGCCAGGCGCGCCAGCGCCTCCGGCGACGGTGCGACCCGGTCGTCCAGATGGCCGAAGGGCAGATCGGGGAAGGCCTGAGTCACGACCGCCGCGCCATTGCCGACCAGGGCGACGCCCGGTCCGATGTCGGCGATCCGCCGCCCGGCCTCTTCCAGCGACAACGCTTCCTCGGGGCCAAGCGGCCCACCGTCGGCGAAGAGCCGCGCATAGACCTGACCGCGCCGCGCATCGATCAGGGCCGCGATGGGGCCGTCGTGATTGGCGAGCGAGGCGGCGAGCGCGTCCAGCGCCGACAGACCGACGACCGGCCGATCCAGCGCCGCGCCCAGACCCTGAGCAAAGGCCAGACCGACGCGCAGACCGGTGAACGAGCCCGGTCCAACCGTGACGCCGATCCGGTCCAGGCTGTCGAAACCACCGCCCGCCTCAACCATGACGTCGCGCACCAAGCCGCCGATCCGTTCCTGATGTCCCTTGGTCATCGGCTCAAAGCGCACGGCGAGCGCGCGATCGTCCTCGAACACCGCCGCCGTGCAGGCGCCGAGCGCCGTATCGATCACCAGAAGTCTCATGGGCGTCTTCTAGGCGGCGCGTTGCAGAACCGCCACCGCGTCCGGATCAGAGGGTCTGCTCGACCCGCGTAACCTCGGGCACATAGTGGCGCATCATCTGCTCGACCCCGGCCTTCAAGGTCGCCGACGACGACGGACAGCCGGCGCAGGCGCCGCGCATCCGCAGGTTCAGAACGCCGGTCGCCTCGTCAAAGGAATCGAACAGGATGTCGCCGCCGTCCTGGGCCACGGCGGGGCGAATGCGGCTGTCCAGCAGGGCCTTGATCTCGGCGACGATCTCGCTGTCGTCCTCGGCATGGCCGTCGGTTTCGCCGCCGGCGCCGCGCGTCAGCGCCTGACCCGAGACGAAGTGATCCATGACGACGCCCAGGATCGGCGCCTTCATCTCGGACCACTCCGGACCCTGCGGCTGGCGGGTCACTGAAACATAGTCCGCGCCGAAGAAGACGCCGTCGACGCCTTCCAACTCGAACAAGGCCTCAGCCAGCGGAGAGGCCGTCGCCTCGTCGATGGTGCGGTATTCCAGCGCGGCGGTCGGCGACACGTCGCGGCCGGGCAGGAACTTCAGCACGTTGGGATTGGGCGTGGGTTCGGTCTGGATGAACATGGGCGGGAGATGCGCTCGCCCCCGCCCCGTTGCAAGACCCGAGCAGAACCTAGCGCCGCTTCAACCCGCCCAGCAGACCGCGCATCAGCTCGCGGGTCAGGGTCGAGCCGGCCGTGCGCAGGACCGACTTGGTCAGGGCCTCGACCGGGGTTTCGCGGGATGACCGACGCGCAGGCTTCGCGGCCTCGCGCGACGCCCGCGCTTCGGCTTGAGCTTGAGCCTTCGCCCGCGCCTCGGCGGCCTTCTGATCGGCCTTGGCCTGGATGGCGGCAGCCTTGTCGGCCTCGGCCTGCACCTTGGCCTGAATTTGGGCCTGGATTTCAGCCTGATCGGCGGCGCTATGACGATTGGCCAGGATTTCGGCGGCGGATTCGCGGTTCAGCACCTGCTCGTAAAGGCCCCGCACCGGGCTGGCGGCCATGACGGCGGCGCGCTCAGTATCGGTCGCGGGACCCAGGCGCGAGGCCGGCGGGCGGATCTTGGTGCGGGCCACGATGGTCGGCGCGCCCTTTTCGTCCAGCACCGACACCAGGGCCTCGCCCACGCCCAGACCCTGAATGGCCTCGGCCGTGTCGAAGGCGGCGTTGGCGCGGAAACTCTGCGAGGCGGCCTTCAGCCCCTTCTGCTCGGACGGTGTATAGGCGCGAAGCGCGTGCTGAATGCGGTTGCCCAGCTGGGCCAGGACGCTGTCGGGGATATCGACCGGATTTTGCGTCACGAAATAGACCCCGACGCCTTTTGACCGGATCAGGCGCACGACCTGTTCGACCTTTTCCAAAAGGGCGCGCGGGGCGTCGTTGAACAGCAGATGGGCTTCGTCGAAGAAGAAGACCAGGCGCGGCTTTTCCGGATCGCCCACCTCGGGAAGCTGCTCGAACAGCTCCGACAGCAGCCACAGCAGGAAGGCCGCATACAGGCGCGGACTGTTCATCAGCCGGGTCGAATCCAGCACATTGACCTGGCCCCGGCCGTCCAGACCGACGCGGATCATGTCTTCCAGTTTCAGCGCCGGTTCGCCGAAGAAGGCGTCGCCGCCCTGCTGCTCGACCTGCAACAGTGCACGCTGGATGGCGGCGATGGAGGCGGGGGCGACGTTGCCGACCTCGCGCCCGATCCGCTCGGCGTTCTCGCCGACATAGACCAGCAGGCTTCTCAGATCGTCGAGGTCCAGCAGCAGCAGACCTTCCTTGTCCGCGACGTGGAAGACGACGGTCAGCACGCCTTCCTGCACGTCGTTCAGGTTCAGCATCCGCGCCATCAGCACCGGACCGATTTCCGACACGGTGGTGCGGATCGGATGTCCCTTCTGCCCGTACAGGTCCCAGAAGACGGTCGGGGCGGCGCGCGGCGTCAGGGTCAGGCCCATCTCGGTGGCGCGGGCGACCAGTTTCTCGTTCGGCGTCCCGATCTGGGAGATGCCCGACAGATCGCCCTTCACATCGGCGCAGAAGACCGGCACCCCGGCGTCGGAAAAGCCCTGGGCCATGATCTGCAGCGTGACCGTCTTGCCTGTCCCGGTCGCGCCGGCGACGACGCCGTGGCGGTTGGCGCGGTTGAACAGCAGGTTTTCCGGCTGGGCGGCGTCGGACTGGCCGAGGAACAGGCCGGGCAGGGCGTCGGGCATTGGGGTCTCCCATGGGGCTCGGGCAAAGGTCTAGCGCGTTCCCCGCGCGCTCGGAACAGCGATTGACGGCGACGGCGGGCGGTTCGACAACACGGTCATGAAAAACCCCATCGCCACGCCGTCCTCGGTCGCCGCTCGCAATGCTCTCGGCGTCATCGCCACGGTGGCGGCCGGGGCGGCGATCTACTGGCTGCGGGACATCCTGACGCCGCTGGCGATGGCCATCTTCCTGCTGATCATGATCGATGGGGTGAAGCGGTCGGTCGAGGCGCGCACGCCATTGAACAGCCGCATGGCCGCAATTGCGGCCCTGACGCTGGTGGTGCTGGCCTTCTTCGCCTCCATCGCCATCATCGTGAACGGGGCGGCGGGCTTCTTCGGCGAAGCGTCCGGCGTGTCCCAGAACATCGGCCCGCGCATCGATCAGATCATTCGCGACGCCTATGGGCTGGTGCGTCTGGCCAATCCGCCAACGGCGCAGGACCTGATCAACGGCGTCGATGTGCGCGGCTGGCTGACCTCCATGGCTTTCCAGGTGCAGGGCATCGCCTCGGGCGCCTTCTTCGTCCTGATCTATCTGGGCTTTCTGCTGGCCTCGCAGGTCGGCTTCCGGCGCAAGATCGTCGCCATGTTCCCGTCGGAGGCCCAGCGCGACGAGGCCGTCGCGGTGTTCCAGCGCGTGCGCGGCGGGGTCGAGGGCTATATCTGGGTGCAGTCGGTGACCGGCGCGATGATCTGCGTCGTCGCCTGGATCCTGATGCGGGCCGTCGGGCTTCAGAACGCCGAGTTCTGGACCTTCATCATCTTCATTGTCGGCTTCATCCCCGTGCTGGGCGGGGCGGTGGCCGGTCTGGCCCCGCCGCTGTTCGCCCTGGTCCAGTTCGAAAGTTACTGGCCCGCCGCCATCCTGCTGGTCGGGTTGCAGGTCATCCTGTTCGTCGTCGGCAACTTCATCCAGCCGCGCATGCAGGGCGACAACCAGAACATCGACCCGGTCGTGGTGCTGCTGGCCCTGGCCTTCTGGGGCAAGCTGTGGGGCGTAGTCGGCATGTTCCTGTCCACGCCGCTGGCGGTCATGGCCATGGCGATCCTGGCCGAGTTCAAGGGCTCGCGCTGGATGGCGATCCTCCTGTCGGGCGACGGCGAGCCCTATGCGAACGAGGGCAAGACGACCGACAAGCCGAAATCGACCCGCCGCAAGCCCAAACCGGAACCCGCAGCGGAGGCCTGATCAGGGCTGCCAGCCGCTGATCTGGTCGGCGTCGCTGTCGCCGGCCAGGGCGCCGCGCGTTTTCTTCACCTCGGCCCAGGCGGCGCGCAGCAGGGCGGGCACGCCCTCGCCCGACACGCCGGACACCAGCATGGGACGGCGACCGGCGACGGCCTCCAGTTCGGCGGCCTTCTCCTCGCGCGCCTCCGGCGTCAGGGCGTCGATCTTGTTCAGGGCCAGGATTTCGGCCTTGTCCGCCAGACCCTCGCCATAGGCTTCAAGCTCCCCCCGAATGATGCGGTAGGCCTCGACCACGTCGTCCTGGGTGCCGTCGATCAGGTGGATCAGGCTGGCTGAGCGTTCGACGTGACCCAGGAAGCGCGTGCCGAGGCCCGCACCCTCGCTGGCGCCCTCGATCAGGCCGGGAATGTCGGCGATGACGAACCGCTCGGACGGCGACAGGTCCACCATCCCCAGGTTCGGCGCCAGGGTGGTGAACGGATAGTCGGCGATCTTGGGCTTGGCGGCGCTGGCGGCCGACAGGAAGGTCGACTTGCCGGCATTGGGCAGGCCCGCCAGACCGATGTCGGCGATCAGCTTCAGCCGCAGCCAGATCCAGCGCTCCTGACCGTCCTGACCAGGATTGGCGTAGGTCGGCGCCTGGTTGGTCGGCCCCTTGAAGCGCACATTGCCCCAGCCGCCGTTGCCGCCCTTTAGCAGCAGCTCCATCTTGCCGGGCGTGTCCATGTCCAGCAGGACCGTTTCCTTGTCCTCGTCAAGCACCTGGGTGCCGACGGGCACCTTGAGATGCACGTCTTCGCCCTTGCCGCCGTGCATCTGGCGCCCTTGGCCGTGGTGGCCGGTCTGGGCCTTGAAATGCTGCTGATAGCGATAGTCGATCAGGGTATTCAGACCCTCGACCGCCTCGATCCAGACATCTCCGCCCTTGCCGCCGTCGCCGCCGTCCGGCCCGCCGTTCGGAATGAATTTCTCGCGTCGAAAGGACACGGAACCCGCGCCGCCGTTGCCGGAGCGGATATAGATCTTGGCCTGGTCGAGGAACTTCATCGCGGGCTTATGCCGCAGAAGCGCGGCGAATTACAGGCCCGGCGACCCGGCGCTATTTCAGCGCCAGCGTCACCGTCTTGACGCCCACATATTCGTCGATGCCGTGGATCGAGCCTTCGCGGCCATAGCCCGACTGCTTGACCCCGCCGAACGGGGCGACAGCGGTGGAGATCAGGCCGGTGTTGACCCCGCACATCCCCGCCTCGATCCGACGGCTGAACCGCATGGCCCGGTCCAGATCGCGCGTGAACAGATAGGAGGCCAGGCCATAGTCGCTGGCGTTGGCCTTCTCCAGCGCCTCGTCCTCGGTGTCGAAGGCGAAGACGGGGATCATGGGGCCGAACGTCTCTTCCTCGCGGAACAGGGCGTCGTCGCCGCCCAGGGTCACGGTCGGCTGGAAGAAGCGGCCGCCCAGATCGTGGCGCGACCCGCCGGTTAGGACCCGGCCGCCGTCGGCCTTGATCGCCGCCACATGCTTTTCGACCTTGTCGATGGCCTTGTCCTCGATCAGAGGCCCGACCTTCACGCCGTCGTCGAAGGCGGGACCGACCACGATCTTGGCCACCTCGGCGGCCAGTTTCTCGGCATAGGTCTCGGCGACCGACCGCTCGACATAGACGCGGTTCGGACAGACGCAGGTCTGGCCCGAGTTCCTGAACTTGCCCTTGATGGTTTCGGCGACCGCCAGATCCAAATCGGCGTCGGCGAAGACGATCAGTGGCGCCGCGCCGCCCAGCTCCATCGACACCCGCTTCAGCGTTCCGGCGCATTGCTCGGCCAGCTTGCGGCCCACGCCGGTCGAACCGGTGAAGGACAGTTTGCGAATGTCCGGGCTATCGGTCAGCGCCTTGCCGATAGTGGCGGCATCCCCGGTGACAATCGACAGGGCGCCTTTCGACAGGCCGGCTTCATAGGCCAGTTCGGCTAGGGCGATGGCGGTGAAGGGCGTCTGGCTGGCCGGCTTGACCACGGCGGTGCAGCCTGCCGCGAAGGCCGGCCCCAGCTTTCGCGTCAGCATGGCGGCGGGGAAGTTCCAGGGCGTGATCAGCGCGCATGGCCCGACCGCCTCGCGATAGGTCAGGATCAGATGTCCCAGCGGACTGGCCTGAGTCTCGCCGATCAACCGTTCGGCCTGGCCGGCGAACCATTTCAGGAAGCCGTTGGCGTAGGTGACCTCGCCCTTGGCCTCTTCGAACGGCTTGCCGTTTTCCAGCGCCATGAGGGCGCCCAGGCCTTCCAGGTTGTCGTCGATCAGCGCCGCCCATTTGCGCAGGAAGGCCGCACGCGCGTGCGGATCGGATCGCGACCAGGTCTTGAACGTCTCACTCGCCGCCGCGATGGCCTGTTCGGTCTCGGCGGCGCCCAGATCGGGGACATGGCCGATCACATCGCCTGTCGCCGGATCATCGACGGCGATGCCGCCGCCGTTGGCCGGAACGAGCTTGCCGGCGATCAGGGCGTGCTGGCGCAACAGTTTGAGTCCGGCGTCGCGGGCGGTGTGGTTCACGGGATGGCTCCTGTCGCGGTGCTGAAACGAACAAGGCCCCGACGATGCGGGGCCTTGCAAGTCCAACGATGCAGCCGAGGCTGCGGTCGTCGATATTAGTTCTTGGCGTCTTGGGCGGCGCCGGTCACGGCCGAGCCGGCGGCTTGGGTGTCACGGCCCACGCCTTCAACAGTGTTGCAGGCGGCGGTGGTCAGGGCGGCGGCGGCGGCGACCAGGACGAAAATCTTGCGCATAGGGGAAGCTCCAGGGTTGGCCGGGGTGAAACTCCGCCGGTCTCGCCTCATCAACGCGACGCCAGCGCTGCGGTTCCGGGCGTCTTGTCCGCCGGATCGACAGGGGCGAGGGCTTCCGGGGTGGCGAAGATCATGCGGGCGATGGTGCCGCCGCCGGGCGGGGTGGCGAATTCTGTCTCGCCGCGCAACTGTTTGGCGAAGGCGCTCATCAGGGTGCGGCCCACCCCGACCTCGGCGCCGGCCTGGGCGCCGGGCCCATTGTCCTCGACTTCCAGAACCGATTTCTCGCCTTGGACGCGGAAGCGCACCCTCAGCTCGCCGCCGCTTCCGGCGAAGGCGTGTTTCTGCGCATTGCTGACCGCTTCGACCAGCCACAGCGCCAGGGGCGCCAGTTTGTCCGGATCGACGTGCAGGGAATCGGCGTCCACCGAGCTGATGACCACCGGTCCGCGCCCGGCTTCGCTGGCGATCAGTTGCCCCACCAGTTCGTTCAGGAACTCGCGCGCATCGGCGTGGCGAATGTCGTTGCTCTGATAAAGGGTGCGATAGATCAGGGCCAAGGCCGAGATGCGCTGGCGCGTATCGCCCAGAGCCGCCTTGGCTGGCGCATCAGTGAGGGCGCGCTGCTGCATCGACAGTAGGGACGAGATGATTTGAAGGTTGTTCTTTACCCGGTGATGGATTTCGCGCATCAGCGCGTCCTTTTCCATCAAGGCGTCTGTCAGCTCGCGGTCGCGCAGGGTGATGGCCTCGGCCATCTCATCCAGGGTGCGCGCCATTGTGCGGATTTCCGACGGGGCGTTCATCGCCTGCAACGGACGCACCGAGAACCGGCCCTTGGCGTAGATGGCCGCAACCCGCTCCAGATAATCCAGCCAGCGGATGAAGATGCGCTCCGACAGCAGCATCACCGCCGCGAACGCCGTCAACCAGGCACCCAGCGGCAGCAACAGGGTGCCGATCGGATTGAGCCGCGCCCACGACAGCCACCCCGGCGCCGGGGCCGACAGCAGAGCATAAAGATCGCCGCCGGCCAGGGCCGCGCCCGCATAGTCGCGGCGCTGATTCTGCGCATCCTTGGCTTCGAACACCGCAGACCCCTGATCGCGCGCTCGGCCGACCCAGCCCGCGATATCGTCGCCGGCCGACAGTTTGAACACGTCGGGATCACTGGCCGTCAGAATGCGGCCTGCGCCGTCGGTCAATGCCGCTTGTGCGCCCGAGGGCAGGGCGGGGTCGGTCACATCGGGCTGCAGGGCGGAGAATGGAATCACCGCGACCATGGCGCCGTCGAACCGGCCCATTGGTCTTTCCGCGCGGGTCGCGACGATCAGCGCGCCTTCATAGCCGGCGCCGTCAGGGGCGCGCATGACGACCAATTCTTCCCCGTTGCGCAGCCGCTGGAACCACGTCGCCTGCGCGGCGGGCGCCACGCCGGATCTCACGCCGTCCGCCCGGCCCGAGGCGCAGACCGCCTCCCCCGTCGGGCTGATGCGATACAGACCCTCATAACCTTCGAGACGTCCGACCAGCGCCGTCAGGCGCGGTGCGCAATAGGGGCCGACCGCGTCGGGACTGAGCGCGCGTAGCAACACCTGCGCGCTGTCCAGCTTGGCCTTGGCGCTGGAGGCGCTGCGTTCGGCCGCCAGTTGAAGGTCGACCTGCCGGTCGTCGGCCTGTCTTTGGAAGTCCGCCTGAGTTTGGATCAGGCTGAGAACGAAGATCGGCAGCAGGGCCATGGCCATGGCCGCGCCCAATCGAAACCGGATGCCCTGAAAGCGATCCGATTTCCACGTGCGACCGAGCCGCGACCTGGAGGCCTCCCTGCTCGTCTCGTTCACCGCCGCTTAGCTCCGGGCGCCGGCCAGCCTGTCGGCCTCGCCGAGAATCGAGCGCATGGCGTCACCCGCCGCCTTGCCGTCGCGTCCGTAGCCGCCCCGTTCCAGCGTGGCTTGCAGCGCACGCCGCGCGCGGCTGACGCGGCTCTTCACCGTGCCGACGGCGCAGCCGCAGATTTCGGCCGCTTCTTCATAGGCGAAGCCGCCAGCGCCAACCAGGATCAAGGCCTCGCGCTGTTCTTCGGGCAGTGTCTTCAAAGCTTGACGCAGCTCGTCCAGAGCAACGGGCGCCTCGGGATCGTCCACGGCGACCAGGGTCCGCTCGGCGGCTTCCTGATCCAGTTGCGACTGACGCCATGAGCGGCGCTTTTCGGAATAGAACTGATTGCGCAGGATCATGAAGGTCCAGGCCTTCATGTTCGTGCCCATCTGATAGCTGGCGCGCGCGTCCCAGGCCTTCATCATGGCGTCCTGCGCCAGATCGTCTGCTGCGGTCGGGTCGCCGGTCAGGGTCCGGGCAAAGGCGCGCAGATGCGGAATCAGCAGCACCAGTTCGCGCTTGAAGCCCTCGTCGTCAGCCGACGCGGGTTTGGGGGCGGCCCCAAGGCGTGAGGTGCTCATGCGGCGCTGTCCGAAGCCTTGGCGTCGGCGCGTTTCAGGATATCAAGAAACTCATCGGGCACGGGTTCGTTGACAACCTCGTCGAACATGTGCCGCAGCTTCACGCCAATGGCCTGCTGGCGAAGGCGAGCTTCTTCAAGCCCTGCCTCCCCCTTCTGGTCGCCTTTGGGACGAGAGGAGTCCGGAGAATCGATCATAGACAGAGCCAAGCCCACCCAACTGTCATCGCGAAGAGATGTCGGTCTCAAACGTCATCAGACCGGCGGGGTTCCTGCATGAACGTCTTTTAATGCTAAAGCTTGTTCGCAGCGGCGGAACCGTGATGCGAATGTGACGTTTAAGCTGGCTATAACGCCCTGCCTTGCCGGTCGGGCTGTGATTTGTCGGGGACTATCTGAATGAGCCTTCTGGCCAGACTCGCGCCGCATCTTCCTTACGTGCGTCGTTACGCACGCGCCCTGACCGGCGATCAATCCACGGGCGACAACTATGTCCGTGTCGCACTGGAGGCCCTGGCGGCCGGCGAACAGCAGCTGTCGGCCGATATGACGCCGCGGGTCGCCCTCTATCATGTGTTCCACGCCATCTGGTCCTCGACCGGCGCGCAGCTGGAAACCGGTACGCTGGAAACGACGGGCAGCGACGCCTCGCAGCGTCTGCTGCGCATCGCGCCGCGTTCGCGTCAGGCCTTCCTGCTGACGGCCCTTGAAGGCTTCACCCCTTCGGAAGCCGCACAGATCCTGTCCGCCGATCCGCGCGACGTGGAACGTCTGATCGCCGACGCCCAGGCCGACATCGACGCCGAGCTGGCCACCGACGTTCTGGTCATCGAGGACGAGGCCATTATTTCGGCCGACATCCAAAGCCTGGTCACGGAACTGGGTCATCGCGTCACCGGCACCGCCACGACGCACGACGAGGCGATCGATGCCGTCGCCCGCCACAAGCCGGGTCTGGTTCTGGCCGACATCCAGCTGGCCGACGGCTCGTCGGGCATTGATGCGGTCAAGGATATCTTGAAGACCATGGACGTGCCGGTCATCTTCATCACCGCCTTCCCGGAACGCCTGCTGACCGGCGAGCGCCCTGAGCCGACCTTCCTGATCACCAAGCCCTTCCAGCCGGAAACGGTGAAGGCGGCGATCAGCCAGGCGCTGTTCTTCCACCCGTCACGCCAGAAGGAAGCCGCTTAAAACGCGGTCCTTCTCCGGCAACAAGATCGGCCTCGGTCCCTCGGGATCGAGGCCTTTTCTTTGTTTTGCGCCGCTATTGACGGGCGAAAGTACGAAGGCGCAAAAAAAGCGATCGAGGTCGGGAACCGGCTTCAGGCGCCGCCGTTATCGGTTCGTGGAGGCGGCGACGCCCCCCGACTTGATCTGCGAAAGCTGATCATGCCGCCTCCGCGCCTCATTCTCGATGATGCCACTTCAAAGCGATCCGAAAGGGTCGCTTTTTTCTTGGCGCACACCTCGACCGAGGCCGCCGTCGCGGCCAAGATGGTGGCCAAAGAAAACGCACGGAGAGACGCCAATGGCTTCGACAAGCGGCAAGACGAACCGTCAATGGGTGCTGCGCCAGCGCCCCAAGGGCCTGATCCAGCCCGGCGATCTGGAACTGGTCGAGACGGCCATCCCTGATCTGAAGGAGAACGAGGTGCTGGTCCGCACCGTCTATCTGTCGCTGGACCCGACTAATCGCACCTGGATGAACGATTCCGAGGGTTATCTGCCGCCGGTCGGCTTGGGGGAGGTCATGCGCGGCCTGACGCTGGGCGTGGTCGAAGCCTCGCGATCCAGCCGCTTCAAGGCCGGCGATGTCGTCATGCCGACGTCGGGCGGCTGGGCCGACTATGCGGTCGTGCCGGAAGGCGGTCTTCGCCCGGTCCACCGCGCGCCTGGCTTGCCGTTGACGGCCAATATGTCCGTGCTCGGCATGACCGGCCTGACCGCCTATTTCGGCGTCACCGACGTGTTGAAGGCCAAGGAAGGCGAGACCATCGTCATCTCGGCGGCGGCCGGCGCGGTCGGCTCCATCGCGGGCCAGATCGCCAAACAGCGCGGGTGTCGCGTCATCGGCATCGCGGGCGGCCCGCAGAAGTGCGCCTGGCTGACCGACGAACTCGGTTTCGACGCGGCCATCGATTACAAGAACGAGGATGTCGGTGAGGCGCTGGACCGTCTGGCCCCCGACGGCGTCGATCTGAACTTCGAGAATGTCGGCGGCGACATCATGATCGCGGTGTTCAACCGGCTGAAGGTCCACGGCCGGATGGCTGTCTGCGGCCTGGTGTCCTCCTACAATGCGACCAAGGCGCCGCCTTCGCCGAACTTCGCGCGCATCATCACCCATCGCCTGAACGTCCAGGGCTTTCTGGTCCTGGATTACGCCCCGCGCGCCCGCGAGATGGTGGCGGAAATGGGCCCGTGGCTGGCGGACGGCCGGGTGAAGTGGAAGGTTCACGTCGACGACGGGCTGGAAGGCGCGGTGGGATCGTTGAATCGCTTGTTCACCGGCGATCACGACGGCAAGCTGCTGGTTCGCGTTTCCGAAGAACCCGCCTGAACCCAAGGTCTGCGCATGAGTGATCCGCTGCACATCCATTTCGAAGACCTGGAGGTGGGGCAGGTCGTGCCGCTGGGCGCCTGTGCGGTCGATCAGGGGGCGCTGGACGTCTTCATCGAGCGGTTCTCGCCGGGCTGGGACGTGGCCTACGGTGCGCCGGACGCCATGGTCTATGTGCTGTGGAGCCGACTTGCGGCCGACAAGTCCGGCGGCTGGGCCCAGACCAAGGTCCTGGCCGTCGATGGGCTGCGTTACATGCGCAATCCCCCGGCGGGTGAACTGCTGCGCGGTCGCATGACGGTGATGGGCAAGGATCCGGTCGGAGACGACAAGGGCATCGTCATCGCCTCGCATGACCTGCTGGACGAGGCCGGGCGTCTGGTCTTTTCCTGCCTGACCCGGGCGCTGTTCTCGCGCCGCTGAAACGAAAAACGCCCCGCCGGCGAACCGGCGGGGCGTTGATCGATCTTCGACAGACCGGGTCTTAGTTGACCGAGGTCGGGGCCTGGGCCTGGCGCATCACGGCCATGGCGATCAGACGGTCCCAACCGACCAACGACACCAAGTGGGCGTAGATCTGGCCCAGAGCGCCGTTGTCGCGCAGCTCGACCAGCTTCTCGGCGGGCAGGGCGCGCAGCTTGTCTTCCGACACCGCATAGTATTCGGCCAGCTTCTGCGGCTGACCCGGCGTGCCATCGGGATTGCGCGGCGTGAAGTGGGCTTCGCGGATGTCCAACAGGTCCAGATCCTTGACCAGGGCGACGAAGCCCTCGGTGCGCTGGCGCTCCTGTTCGAAGTTGTTGCAGAACTCCATCGCCATGTTCGTGTAGTCGCTGGGCTGGCCGTCGACGAACAGCGGGTTCTGGCCGCCTTCGGCGACGATCGACGCGCCGCGGTCGATGCATAGGATCAGGCGCTGGTTCTGCTTGTCGTCGGCGAAGACGAATGGATAGCGGCGCACATAGGCCGGCACATACGCGTCGGCGCGGAACTCGCCGTCGGGCGCGACGAACAGGTTTTCGTTCGAGCTCAGGCCCATCACGGCGACCGGCTGGCGGTTATCGCCGGTGAAGATGATCGGATAGGACAGGGCGGCGGCGGAGAATTCGGTGACCGTCAGCGGCACGATATTGGTCTGAGCCACGAAGGCGTAGGGCTTGTCGCTCGGGTTGACGCCTAGGCCGCCGTGGACGCTCTGATCCAGCGGCTCAGGGTTCGTGTAGAAGAGGACGTTGCCTTCAAGCGGCGAATTGTTCGTGTCGGTCATGAAGCGAGGACGCTCTGGTTAAAGATCGGAGGCGCGCCTTCTAGCCCAACGCCGCGCAACCGGCAAACCCGCGATGCGTCGGTTGCAGTGGGGGTCGCCAGCCATTAGCTGTGGCGTATGGGTTCCGCCTGCGATCACGACCATGACCACTCCGGCCTGAACGGCGGGGCGCTGGACCGCGCCCTGGCGGCGGCCGAGGCGCGCGCGGTCCAGCAGGGCGAGCGGATGACCGCCCAGCGCCGGCGCGTCCTGGCCCTGCTGCTGGAAAGCGGCGAGCCGGTGAAGGCCTACGATCTGATCGCACGCTTCGGCGAAGACGGCCAGGCCGCCAAGCCGCCGACCGTCTATCGGGCGCTGGAGTTTCTGGAACGGCTGGGCATGGTCCACCGCATCGCCTCCATCAGCGCCTATGTCGCCTGCACCGACGACGGCGAGGCCGCCCACGCGGCCGCCTTCTTGATCTGCGACTGCTGCGGCGCGACGCGCGAGGTCAGCGGCCCGGACCAGAGCGCCATGAACGCCGCCGCCTCAGCCGCCGGTTACGCCATCGTCCGCACGACGATCGAGGCGCACGGTCGCTGCGGCGCCTGTCGCGACGTCGCATGACCATGGATGCGGCGTTGATGTCCCCACCGCGTCGCCTGTCCGTGCCGATCGACAATCGCTGGGGCGCCGGCGAGATGGCCGTGCTGGATTTCGGCGATCCGAACCGGCCGGTCGATCTGATCTTCTCTCACGCCAACGGCTTCAACGCCGCCACCTATCGCAGCCTCTTGTCGCCGTTGTCGGCCTCTTTGCGGATCTGGGCGCCGGATCTGCGCGGCCATGGCCGGTCTGCGCTGCCGACCTTCGCGCGACCCAAGACCAGCTGGCTGGACCACCGCGACGACCTGCTGTCCCTGGTCGAGGCCATCGACGGCCCGCCCGTGGTCATGGCCGGCCATTCGATGGGCGGCACGGCCTCGCTTCTGGCGGCTGCCGTTCGGCCGGATCGGGTGTCCAGCCTGGTGCTGTTCGATCCGGTGATCTGGAAACGCTCGGCGGTCTTCGCCTTCAACCTGCCCTTCGCCCACAAGCTGATGAAGGCGATCCCAATCGCCAAGGCTGCGCTGCGCCGTCGCAGCCAGTTCGACAGCCGCGAACAGGCCATGGCCGCCTATCGCGGGCGCGGCGCCTTCAAGGGTTGGCCCGACATGGTTCTGGCCGACTATCTTTCCGAAGGCCTGAACGAGGGCGATGGCGGGTTCAGCCTGACCGCCGCGCCGGCCTGGGAGGCGGCCAACTACGCTGCCCAGGCGCACGATCCGTGGCGGGCCATGAAACGCTATCCCGGACCGGTCCGCATCCTGAAAGCCGAACACGGCGCCCTGACCCATGTGCCGGTCCAGCCCCGCGGCCTGCCCAATGTCTCGGTCGAGGTCGTATCCGGCGGCGGGCACCTGTTCCCCATGACCCATGCCGACGTGGCGCGCGACGCCCTGTTCGACGCCGCCGTCTGAGAACGAATTCTGTAGGCGGCGCGTGGGCGCGCGCTATAAGGGCGCCGCTGAGCATAACGCCCGCCGCCCGAGACGCCGCTTGTCCTTCTTCCACGCCGGTCCCGCGCCCAAAGGCGCCGGCCCCCGCTCCGGGGCGCTGCGCGACGGTTTGATCCTCGCCCCAGGCATGAAGGTCGGTCTGTTCGGCGGCTCCTTCAATCCCGCCCACGACGGCCACGCCCATGTCGCCGAGACCGCCATGCGCCGTCTGGATCTCGACCGGGTCGTCTGGCTGGTCTCGCCGCAGAACCCGTTGAAGGACGCCCGTCACAGCGCGCCGCTGGCGGACCGCATAGCCTCGGCGCGCCAGCATGCGCATGGTCCGTCGATGATCGTCTCGGACTTCGAGAGCCGGGCTAGCGTCGCCTGGACCGTCGACACCCTGCGCCTTCTGGTCGCGCGGCATCCGGGCGTGCATTTCGTCTGGCTGATGGGATCGGACAATCTGGCCAGCTTCCACCGCTGGCGAGGCTGGACTGACATCATGCGGCTGATGCCGGTGGCGGTCATCGCCCGGCCGGGTTCGCTGCTGGACAGCCGCACGGCGCCGGCCGCCGCCCGCTTCGCCGGTTTCCGCATTCCGGCTCAGCAGGCGGGGCTTCTGCCGACGCTTCAGGCCCCCGCCTGGACCTATCTGACGGCGCCGCTCAACCCCCTGTCGTCCACGGCGATCAGGACCGGCGGAGGCGTGCGCGCGACCTCGTGATCGCCGGATGATTCGGGCGGCGGTTCACGTTGCGGCCCATCCGTGCTAGAGGGCTTCTTTAGTCAACGCTCCCGGAGCCCTCCGCTGACCCCCTCGCCCGCGTATGATACGCAAGACGCCGCCGTCTCGAATACGGCGCACGAGATGGACCCTATCGAACCTCTCCATTCCGAAGACGGCTTTGAATCCGACGCCTCCCCGCGCGGCTTCGACGATTCCGCTCCCCGCCCCGTCGGCTCCACGCCGCTGGAAGAAGCCCTGCTGAGCCGCCTCGACGAGGACAAGGCCCAGGACATGGTCCTGATCGACCTGAAGGGCAAAAGCGCCATGGCCGACACCATGATCGTGGCGTCCGGTCGTTCGCACCGTCACGTCGGCGCCATCGCCGACCACCTGCTGCGCACGCTCAAGGAACAGGGGCTCGGCAAGGCCAAGGTCGAAGGCCTGCCTCACTGCGACTGGGTTCTGATCGACGCCGGCGATGTGATCGTGCACCTGTTCCGTCCGGAAGTGCGCACCTTCTACAACATCGAAAAGATCTGGGCGGTCGATTCCGCCCACCGCATGGTCCGCGACTAGAGCATGATCGTTTTGGAAGGAACCGCTTCGCGGTTCCGACATAAGCGTGAATCATGCTCTCGCTTAAATCTGGAGCCTGATTCACGGCTTCAGAGGAATCGCGAAGCGATTCCTCCTCATCCGATCAGGCTCTAGCACCATGAAGCTGAGCATCGTCGCCATCGGCCGACCGGGCCGAGGGCCTGAAGCGACGCTCGCCGACGACTACGCCAAGCGCGCCACCCTGTCGGGACGCGCGCTTGGCCTCGGTCCCCTCGAACTGATCGATCTGGAAGCCCGCCGACCCGGCAAGGCGCCGGAGGCTGAGCTGATCCTCGCGGCGGCAGAGGGCGCGCACCTGATCGCCTGCGACGAACGGGGAAAGACCTATTCCTCGCGCGCCTTCGCCGACCATATCGCCAAACTGCGGGATCAGGGCGAGCGTCGTCTGGTCTTCGCCATCGGCGGGGCGGACGGGCTGGACGCCAGCGTGCGCGACGCTGCGTCCTCGACCCTGGCCTTCGGTCCCCAGACCTGGCCCCACGCCCTGGCGCGCGCCATGCTGGCTGAACAACTGTATCGGGCCGTGACCATCCTGGCCGGATCGCCCTATCATCGCGACTGACATGCGTCGCGCCATACCCTTATCGCTGGCCCTGCTGACGGGTTTCGTCTGCGCCGCCCCGGCGATGAGCAACCAAGCGCCCGAGAGCGAACTGTCGCGCATCCAGGCCGAATACCGCGACGAAACGGTGCGCGCCCGTCGTCTGCGCGCTGACGCCGACGCCGCCAAGACCGAACTGGCTCAGTTGGAGCGCCGCCTGGCCTCGCTGCGGGCCGACGAACAGACCGGCGACCGTCAGATCGACGATCAGCGCGCCCGCCTGCAGCAACTGACCGAACGCGAGGCCGAACTGGTCACGGACTTGGCGCGTGAGCGCGGCGCCCAGGGCCGTCTGCTCAGCGCGCTGCAGATGATGAGCCGCCGGCCGCCGCCGCCCTTGCTGGTGCCTGCCGACAAGGCCATCGACACGGTGCGCGCCTCCATCCTGCTCAAGGCCATGACGCCGGATCTCGAAAGTCGGGCCAAGGTGCTGGCCGCCCGTCAGGCCGAGATCATGCGCATCCGCCGCCTCGCCGTCCTGTCCTCTGAGCGACTGCTGACGACCGAGAGCGAGCAGGGCGACCGGCGCGGCGAGATCGAGGGGCTGACGGCGCGCAAGACCGCCCTGACCGCCGTCCTGAACGCCGAGGCCCGCGCCGCCGAACGCGCCGCCGCCGTGCTGGAGCGCCGCATCCGCGAACTGGGCGGCGCGGTCCCGACCACCCAGGCCGAAGAGACGCCGACCGCTCGCCTTCCGGCCGGACGCGGTCGCCTCAGTTCGCCCGTCGCCGGCGCGCCCAGCCAGACTTGGGGCGCCGGAACCTCCGGCTGGCGCTGGCGGGCTGACCGCGCGGCCGTCACCGCGCCCGCCGACGCCAAGGTCGCCTATGCCGGGCCGCTGACGGGGTGGGGCAATGTGGTGGTGCTGGATCTCGGCCCCGGCTGGCGCGCCGTCATCGCCGGCCTGGAAAGCGTCGATGTGGGCCCGGACGCCCGGGTCTCGGACGGCCAGACCCTGGGGCGCAGCGGCCCGGACGGCGATGTCTATTTCGAACTGCGCCGCGACGAACGGCCGATCGATCCGGGACCGTGGTTGCGTTGAACCCGCAATAGTCCTTTGCATTCTCGTCTGACGCTGATTTTATCGGCGGGACGCCGCGTCGCCACGATTTGGTCGTGACGACGGGGCCTTAACCTTCCCACGGGCGCCCACAGTGATCGGCCCGACCGAAAGAGACCGAATGCGTAAACTGCTCCTCGTCGGCTGCGCCGCTCTGGTGCTCGGCGGATCCGCCGCTGCTGTCAGCAGCCAGACCCCGCGAAACGAAACCTTCCGCATGCTGGAGCTGTTCGGCGACGTGGTGGGCATCGTCGAGCAGGCCTACGTCGTCCCGGTCGACAACAAGAAGCTGATCGAGGCCGCGCTGGCCGGCATGATGACGGCGCTGGACCCTCACTCCAACTATCTGCCGCCCTCCAACTACGATGACCTGCGCGAGCGCACCGAGGGCCAGTATTCGGGCGTCGGCCTGACCATCAGCGCCGACGGCGGCATGGTGAAGGTCATCTCGCCGATGGACGACAGCCCCGCCGCCAAGGCCGGGGTCCAGGCGGGCGACGTGATTTCTTCGATCGAGGGCCAGAACGCGGCCGGCCTGACGGTCAGCCAGGTGTCCGAGAAGCTGCGCGGCGCCGTGGGCACCAGCGTCAAGGTGACCTTCCTGCGCGACGGTTCAGACCCGCTGGAAGTGACCCTGACCCGCGAGGTCATCAAGGTCCAGTCGGTCACCGGCCGGGTCGAGGGCGACTTCGGTTATCTGCGCGTCTCGACCTTCAACGAGAACACCGGCCGCGAGCTGAATGAGGCCATCGCCAAGATCAAGGCCGAGAAGCCGGGCGTGAAGGGCTATGTCCTGGACCTGCGCAACAACGGGGGCGGCCTGCTGAACGCCGCCATCGACGTCTCCGACGCCTTCCTGGAACGTGGCGAGATCGTCAGCCAGCGCGGCAGGAAACCCGAGCAAATCCAGCGCTATTCTGCCAAGCCCGGCGACGTCACCGGCGGTCTGCCGCTTGTCGTGCTGGTCAACTACGGCTCGGCCTCGGCGTCGGAAATCGTCGCCGGCGCCCTGAAGGATCACCAGCGCGCGACCATCGTGGGCCTGACCAGCTTCGGCAAGGGTTCGGTCCAGACCGTGATCCCGCTGCGTCAGGGCCAGGACGGCGCCTTGTCGATCACGACTGCGCGCTACTACACCCCCTCGGGCGCCTCGATTCAGAAGATCGGCATCGAGCCGGATCTGGAAGTCGCCCGCAACGAGGCCGAGGCCCGCATCGTCTCGCGCTCCAGCTTCATCTATTCCGAGGCCGCCTACGCCACGGCCCTGGACGCCTCCATCGGCGCCGAGCGCAAGGGTCCGCACACCCCGCGCGAAGCTCCGGGCGAAAAGTTCGACAAGGACAAGGACTATCAGCTTCAGCGCGCGCTGGACGTCCTGCGCGCCGGCGGCAACCTGTCGAAACTGTCGGCCCCGCCCGAAGGCATCGTCGTCACCGAACCCGGCTCGACGCCCAAGCCCGACGCCGAGCCGGCGGCGGACGTGCCGAAAGAAGAATAGGTCAGGGAAGGGCGGCGCGAGCCGCCCTTTTTCTTTGCGATCAGGACAGGCGGTCGCGGAAGGCCGAATAGTCGAACGCGCGCACCGTTCTCAGCGCATCCGTCTGGGAGTTCCACAGCACGATGGACGGCAGCGGGACGCCGTTGAAGGTATTGGTCTTCACCATCGAATAGTGGGCCTGGTCCAGAAACGCGATCCGCGTCCCCGGCGTCGGCCGTTCGGCGAAGACGTAGTCGCCGATGATGTCGCCGGCCAGGCACGACGGCCCGCCCAGCCGCACCGTCACCCCATGTTCGGGTTCTTGCAGCAGCGCGGGGCGATAGGGCGCCTCGATCACATCGGGCATGTGGCAGGTGGCGGAGATGTCGGTGATGCCGACGGGCATGCCGTTGTCGAAGACGTCCAGCACCTCGCCGATCAGTATGCCGGCGTCCAGCGCCACGGCCTCGCCCGGCTCCAGATAGACCTGAACCCCGTGCCGGGCCTGCAGATCGCGTACGAAGGCGATCAGATCTTCGGTCTGATAGTCGGCGCGGGTGACGTGGTGCCCCCCGCCCAGGTTCACCCATTTGATCCCGCCCAGCAGCGGCGCCAGCTTCGGCTCCACCGCCGCCCAGATGCGCGACAGCGGCTGGAAGTCCTGCTCGCACAGCGCATGGATATGCAGACCATCGACGCCGATCAGATGGTCGGCCGTCAGTTGCGAAACCGGGAAGCCGAGGCGCGAACAAGGCTGGGCCGGGTCGTATTTGGCGACCTCGCCTTCGGAATGTTCGGGGTTCAGCCTCAGGCCGATCTCGAACACCTGCCCTTCAGCCCGCGCCGTCGCGATCAGATCGGCGAAGCGGGCGATCTGGGCCGGGTTGTTGAAGATGACGTGATCCGACAGACGCAGGATCTCGGGCAGGTCCTGCGCCGTATAGGCCGGCGAATAGGTGGTCAGCTCGCCCTTGTAGAACTCGCGCGCCAGCCGCGCCTCCCACAGGCCCGAGGCGCAGACCCCGTCGAGGTATTCGCCGACCACATCGGCCAGCGACCACATCGAAAACGCCTTCAGCGCCAGAAGCACGCGCGCCTCCGCCCCGTCGCGCACGCCCTTCAGCACGGACAGATTGCGACGGATGGCCGCCTCGTCCACCACGAAGGCGGGCGAGGCGACGCGGTTCAGGTCGAAATGCGCAAAGGCGCCCGGATCGCCGGCCTGGGTCTGCATTCAGTCGGTCCGATCAGAAGTCCAGAGGGGCGTCCAGGTCCTGAACCTTCCACGGCAGGCCGTGCTTGTTCAGCATGTCCATGAAGGGGTCAGGGTCCAGCTGCTCCATGTTGAACACGCCATCGCCCTTCCACTGGCCGGTCACCATCAGGGCCGCGCCAATCATGGCCGGCACGCCGGTGGTGTAGCTGACCGCCTGGTTGCCGGTCTCGGCATAGGCCTCTTCGTGGTCGCAGATATTGTTGACGTAGACCGTCTTCTTGACCCCGTCCTTCAGGCCGGTGGCGATGACGCCGATGTTGGTCTTGCCCTTGGTGATCGGACCCAGCGAGGCGGGCTCGGGCAGCAGGGCCTTCAGGAACTCGATCGGAATGATCTCGCGGCCCTGGAACGACATCGGCTCGATCGAGGTCATGCCGATGTTTTCCAGCACTTCGAGGTGCTTCAGATAGCTGTCGCCGAACGTCATCCAGAAGCGGATCCGCTTGATCTCGGGATAGAACTTCGCCAGCGATTCCAGCTCCTCATGGTACATGAGGTACATGTTCTTGGGACCCACGCCCTCGAAGTCGAAGGTCTGTTTGTGGCTCAGCGCCGGGCCTTCGACCCACTGGCCGTTCTCCCAGTGACGCGAGTTCGCCGTCACTTCACGCAGGTTGATCTCGGGGTTGAAGTTGGTCGCGAAGGGCAGGCCGGTGTCGCCGCCGTTGCAGTCCAGGATGTCCAGCGTCTCGATGGAATCCAGCAGGTGCTTCTTGATGTAGGTGGTGAAGACCGAGGTCACGCCGGGGTCGAAGCCCGAACCCAGCAGAGCCATCAGGCCGGCGTCCTTGAAACGGTCCTGATAGGCCCACTGCCACTTGTACTCGAACTTGGCCTCGTCGCGCGGCTCGTAGTTGGCGGTGTCCAGATAGTCGACGCCGGCGGCCAGGCAGGCGTCCATGATCGACAGGTCTTGATAGGGCAGGGCCAGGTTCACGACCAGTTCGGGCTGCACTTTCTGGATCAGCGCCGTGGTCGCCGCCACGTCGTCGGCGTCGATGGCCGCCGTGTCGATGTCGACGCCGAAGCGCGACTTCACGGACTGGGCGATCGCATCGCACTTGGACTTGGTGCGGCTCGCCAGGGTGATATGCGAGAAGATGTCCGCGTTCATCGCCATCTTGTGGACGGCCACCGAACTGACGCCGCCCGCGCCGATAACCAGCACCTTGCTCATCTGTGCTTCTCCCGAAGTCTGAAACCCTGGCGACAGCGCCGCCCCTATAAAGGGCGCGGCTCTTAGCACGATGATGACAATCCGCTAAATCCCTGCGCCGATATTGGCTCTTATAGCGTGACCGGATCGCTCCAGTTGCCTTTGTGCGGTTTTTCCGCCATAAGCCGCCGCTTCCGACGCAAGTGAACCTGCGTCTCCACCGGGACGACCCTCATTTCGATGAGACGAGCCCGGCGAGAACCCTCCGCCGACGTGATCGTCGCCGGGGGCCGTTGTCGTATGGAGCCGTTTCACCTGCGCCACACGAGGTAGTGAATGTTCGAGGCTCTGAACGAGCGGCTGACAGGCGTCTTTGACCGGATCACCGGGCGCGGCGCCCTGTCCGAAAAGGATGTCGCCGAGGCGATGCGCGAAGTGCGCGTGGCCCTGCTCGAGGCCGACGTCGCCCTGCCGGTCGTCAAGGAATTCATCGCCTTCGCCACCGAGCGCGCGACCGGTGAAGAGGTCATCCGTTCGGTCAAGCCGGCCGATCAGGTGGTCAAGATCGTCTATGACGGCCTGATCGAGATGCTGGGCGGCGAAGAGCCTGTCCCGCTGAACACCAACGCCAACCCGCCCGCCGTTGTGTTGATGGCCGGCCTTCAGGGCTCGGGCAAGACCACGACCTCGGCCAAGCTGGCGCTGCGACTGACCAAGTTCGATCGCAAGAAGGTCATGATGGCCTCGCTGGACACGCGTCGTCCGGCCGCGATGGAACAGTTGGCCACCCTGGGCAAGCAGATCGAGGTCGCCACCCTGCCGATCGTGGCGGGCGAGAGCGCGGTCCAGATCACGCGCCGGGCGCTGCAATCGGCCAAGCTTCAGGGTTTCGACGTCCTGATCCTCGACACCGCCGGCCGCATCACCCTGGACGAAGGGCTGATGAACGAGGTGGCCGAGGTCGCCGACATCGCCAAGCCCGTCGAGACCCTGCTGGTCGCCGACAGCCTGACCGGCCAGGACGCCGTTCGCACCGCCAAGGCCTTCCACGAGCGCCTGCCCCTGACCGGCCTGGTCTTGACCCGCGCCGACGGCGACGGTCGTGGCGGCGCCATGCTGTCGATGCGGGCCGTCACCGGCCTGCCGATCAAATATCTGGGCGCCGGCGAAAAGGTCGATGCGCTGGACGTGTTCGACGCCCGCCGCGTCGCCGGCCGCATTCTGGGTCAGGGCGATATCGTCGCCCTGGTCGAAAAGGCCAGCCAGGATCTGGACCAGGCCAAGGCCGAGAAGATGGCCCGCAAACTGGCCAAGGGTCAGTTCGATCTGGATGATCTGGCCGGCCAGCTTCAGCAGATGAAGCGGATGGGCGGGCTTCAGGGCATCATGGGCATGCTGCCCGGCGTGGCCAAGATGAAGGGTCAGATGGCCGAGAGCGGCATCGACGACCGCATGATCCTGCGTCAGGAAGCGATCATCTCCTCGATGACCAAGGCCGAGCGCAAGAAGCCCGACCTGCTGAACGCCTCGCGCAAGAAGCGCATCGCCGCCGGCGCCGGCGTCGATGTGCAGGACGTGAATCGGGTTCTGAAACAGCACCGCCAGATGGCCGACGTGGTTAAGTCGATGGCGCGCGGCGGACCCAAGAAGATGCAGCAGATGGCCGCCATGCTGGGCGGCCTTGGCGGCGGCGGCATGCCCGGAATGGGCGGCGGCGGCCCCGACATGGCCCGCCTCAAGGCGTTGGGCGGCGGCAAGATGGCCGAACCCTCCGCCGACGATCTGAAAGCCATCCAGGACCGGCTCGCCGGACTGGGCGGCGGACAACTTCCGGGAGGTCTTCCTGGCCTGCCGGGCTTCCCTCCCAAGAAATAACGACTTCCTAGAAAGAGACCTGAAATGCTGAAGATTCGTCTGGCCCGCGGCGGCGCCAAGAAGCGCCCCTACTACCACATCGTCATCGCCGACTCGCACTCGCCCCGCGACGGCAAGTTCATCGAGAAGGTCGGCAGCTACAACCCGATGCTGCCCAAGGACGGCGCCACCCCGCGCGTCGCCCTGAAGGTCGAGCGCATCGCCGAATGGCTCGGCAAGGGCGCCCAGCCGACCGACCGCGTCGCCCGCTTCCTGTCGCAGGACGAGACCCTGGGCCAGAAGGTCAAGTGGACGCAGTCGAACAACCCGAACAAGGGCGCTCCGGGCAAGAAGGCGCAAGAGCGCGCCGCTGAACGCGCCCAGCGCGAAGCCGACCGTCTGGAAGCCGAAGCCGCCGCCAAGGTCGAGGCTGCCGAAGCCGCCGCCCGCGCCAAGGAAGAGGCCGCCGCCGCCGCCGAAGCCGCCAAGAACGCTCCCGCTGCTGAAGAAGCGCCTGCCGAAGAGGCTCCGGCCGCTGACGCCGCCGCCGAGGAAGCCCCGGCTGCTGAAGCGACCGAGGAAAAGGCCGAAGGCTAAGCCTTTCGGTTTGACGATGATCAGGGCGGCGTCTTTCGACGCCGCCTTTTTCATGGGTTAAGAACACGCATGACCACGGACAGCAGATTGATCCTCGTCGGCCAGGTCGGCGGCGGCTTCGGCGTGCGGGGCGAGGTGCGGGTGACCGCCTTCACCGCCGATCCCCTGGCCTTGACCGCCTATGGCCCTCTGCTGCGCGCCGATGGGACCGTGGCCCTGACCCTGACCTCGACGCGGCCCGACAAGAACGGCGTCGTCGGCCGGGCCAAGGAGATCGCCACAAAGGAACAGGCCGACGCCCTGCGCGGCCTGAAGCTGCACGTCCCCCGCGACCGTTTCCCCGAGCCGGATGAAGACGAATTCTACCTCGCCGATCTCTTGGGCGCTCAGGTCCGCGGTACGGCGGGCGCCGTCATGGGCACGGTGAAATCGGTTCAGAACTTCGGCGCCGACGACATGCTGGAGATCGCGCCCGCCGCGGGCGGCCCGACCTGGTATCTGCCCTTCACCAAGGAAGCGACGCCGGAACTGCACCTGGCCGACGGCTGGCTCATGGCCGTGCCGCCGACCGAGGTGGGCGAGCGCGAGCCGGACTAGCACTTCGTCACCGCTCCCGTCGGTGTTGCGGATCGCCCGGACGGCGCCGACATAGGCCTATCGCAATAGCCGAGGCCGCACCCATGACCGACCTGTCCGCCTTCCCGATCACCCAACGCTGGCCGGCCCAGCATCCCGACCGCATCCAGCTGTATTCCCTGCCGACGCCCAACGGCGTGAAGGTCTCGATCATGCTGGAAGAGGTTGGCCTGGCCTACGAGCCGCACTTGATCGACATCACCAAGAACGAGACCTGGGGGCCGGAGTTTTTGTCTCTGAACCCCAACGGCAAGATCCCCGCCATCCTCGATCCGAACGGCCCGAACGGACAGCCGCTGGCCCTGTTCGAATCCGGCGCCATTCTGATCTATCTGGCGGAAAAGACCGGAAAGCTGCTCTCGGCCGACCCGGCGACCCGCTACGAGACGATCCAGTGGGTCATGTTCCAGATGGGCGCGATCGGCCCGATGTTCGGCCAGCTGGGTTTCTTCCACCGCTTCGCGGGCAAGGAATACGAGGACAAGCGCCCGCGCGACCGCTACGTCGCCGAAAGCCGCCGCCTGCTCGGCGTGCTGGAGACGCGGCTTGCCAATGACGGGGGAGAGCCCCGCGACTGGCTTGTCGGCGACTATTCCATCGCCGATGTCGCCACCCTGGGCTGGGTCCGCAACCTGATCGGCTTCTACGAAGCGGGCGAGATCGTAGGCTTCGCCGACTTCCCGCGCGTCGCCGCCTGGCTGGAGCGCGGCTTGGCCCGCCCCGCCGTCCAGCGCGGGCTCAACATCCCGGCACGCGACTGATCTGAACTTCGCCCCGTCGGTCGCGTTGTCTGCTCACAACCAACAGGAGCGCGACCGATGGGCATCTTCTCTTCGATCTGGAACAAGATCACGGGCCACAAGCCGAAGGCGGCCCCCGTTCCGCCGCCGGCCTCGACGGCCGGTATTCCTGCGCCGAACGCTGCGCCGGCGCCGGCGCCGACCGCCGCGCCGGCCTTGCCGTCCGTCGATGTCGAGGCGGTCCTCAGCGATCTGGCGGCGTCCAAGGGCGGCGGCGGCAACTGGCGCACCTCGATCGTCGACCTGCTGAAGCTGCTGGACCTGGATTCCAGCCTGGCCGCCCGCAAGGAGCTGGCCGAGGAACTGAACGTCCACGCCGGCGAGCACGGCTCGGCCGAACAGAACATCGCCCTGTCCAAGGCGGTCTGGAAGAAGCTGGCCGAAAACGGCGGTCAAGTCCCGGCCTCGCTGCGCGACTAGCCCCCCCAGCTGGATCAGGCCGGCGGTCTGATCCAGCGCATCGCGGCCAGCGCCGCAAACCCTACCACGAGGCCCCAGAAGGCCGATCCGACGCCGAACAGGGTCAGGCCTGACGCCGTCGCCGCAAATGTCAGCACCGCCGCTTCGCGCGATCCGACCTCCGTTATCATTGTCTGGAGCGCGCCCGTCAGCGGCGCGATTAGCGCCAGCCCTGTTACTGCTGCGAGCACGGCTGGCGGCATGGCGATGAACAGCCCGGCCAGCGGCGCGGCGAACTGAGCCACGACCAGATAAAGACCGCCGTAGATCACGCCCACAATCCAGCGCTTGGCGACGTCGGGGTGCGCGTCCGGCCCGGTGCAGATCGCCGCCGTGATCGCCGCCAGATTGACCCCATGCCCGCCGAACGGCGCGATCAGCAGGCTGGCGACGCCGGTCGACAAGATTAACCGGTTTGCGGGCGGCGGATAGCCGGCGCTCTGCAGCACCACCAGCCCGGGCAGGTTCTGCGCCGCCAGCGTCACCAGAAACAACGGAAAGCCTAGGCTGACCGCCGCCTTCCAATCGAAGACGGGCGCGACCGGCTCCAGATGGCCGAACAGGCCGGTCCCGGCGGGCAGGGCCAACTGCCCCCGCATCGCCAGCACCGCAAAAGCCGCCGCCAGCACGGCGGGCAAGGCCCAGGTCGGCCATAGACGCCTAAAGATCAGAAACACCGCGATCAGCCCTACGACCAAGGCCGTCTCGTCCGGCACGACCTTGAACAGTCTCAGTACGAAGGGCAGCAGCACCCCCGCCAGCATGGCCGTGGCGATGGCCGCCGGGATCCGCGCCGCCAGCCGGCCCAGAACCGGGATCAGGCCGGTCATGATCATCAGCAGGGCGGCGAAGACGAAGGCGCCGATCGCCGTCGGCCAGGACAGCCCCAGGGTCGAGGCCGCCAGCAGGGCCGCCCCCGGCGTGGACCAGGCCAGCACGACGGGGATCTTCAGCCGCCAGCTCAGAAAGGCGCCCGGCGCCCCGATGCCTAGGCACAGGGTCGTCACCATTGACCCGATCTGGCCCGCGTCCGCGCCCAAGGCCTGGCCCGCCTGAACGACCAAGGCGACCGTCCCGCCAAATCCGATCACCGTCGCCACGGCGGCGGACGAAAAGGCCGAGGCGGGCAGGGTGCGCATGGAAAAGGCCGGAGCAGTCATGCCCCGGCCTTAAACCGTCGTCTTGGATGGCGGAAGGCTGGGATCCAGCCCTCCTTGATCAGCCCTCGATGTCTTCCGGCAGGCCCACGGCATGGAAGCCGGCATCGACGTGGACGACTTCGCCCGTGGTCGAACGGCCCAGGTCCGAACACAGCCACAGGGCCGCGCCCGCGACGCCCTCCATCGAGGTCTCTTCCTTGATCAGAGAGAACTGCGCCGACTTGGAGTGCAGGCCGCGCCCGCCCGAGATGCCGGCCAGCGACAGGGTGCGCATGGCCCCGGCCGAGATGGCGTTGACGCGGATGTTCTTGGGACCCAGGTCGCGCGCGATATAGCGGGTCGCCGCTTCCAGCGCCGCCTTGGCCACGCCCATGGTGTTGTAGTTCGGAATGACCCGCTCGGACCCCAGATAGGTCAGGGTGATCAGGCTGCCGCCGTTCGGCATCAGCTTGGCCGCACGCTTGGACACGTCCACGAAGCTGAAGGCCGAGATGTTCATGGCCAGAAGGAAGCTGTCGCGCGTGGTGTTGTCCACGAAACTGCCCTTCAACTCGTCCTTGTTGGCGAAGGCCACTGAGTGAACGACGAAGTCGATCGTGCCGAAAGTCTTTTCTAGCTCGGCGAAGGCCGCATCCATCGAGGCGTCGTCGGTGACGTCGGCCGGGATCAGCAGCTTGGCGCCGACGCTTTCCGCCAGCGGACGCACGCGGCGCTCCAGGCTCTCGCCCAGATAGGTGAAGGCTAGCTCGGCGCCCTGGGCGGCCAGCTGCGAGGCGATGCCCCAGGCGATGGAGCTGGAGTTGGCCACGCCCATGATCAGGCCCTTCTTGCCCTTCATGAGGTCGCCGGTCGGCATGTCCCAGCCTTCGGAAGTCGCCATGGTTCGTCTCCTGATGATTTGCGCGGAGGGTTAGCAGGGGCGGGCGTAAACCGGAACCCCCGCCGCCTTCCCTAGCGTCAGAGCAGACCCGCGATCGCTTGGCGGGCCGCATCGCCCAGGTCAGGGCGTTTCAGGGCCAGGGCGACGTTGGCGCGCAGCAGGCCGATCTTGTCGCCGCAGTCGTGGGTGACGCCCGCGTATTCGACGGCGGTGAAGCTCTGGTCCGCCATGAGTCGCGCCATGGCGTCGGTCAGCTGGATTTCGCCGCCCGCGCCCTTTTCCTGCGTCGCCAACAGGTCGAAGATTTCCGGCTGCAGGATGTAACGGCCCGAGATCGACAGGTTGGACGGCGCGGTTCCGGCGGCGGGCTTTTCGACCATGCCCTTCATGACGATGCGCGAACCGTCGCGGCTGACCGGATCGACGATGCCGTATTTGTGGGTCTGATCTTCCGGGACGGATTCCACGCCGATGATGTTGCCGCCGGTCTCGGCATAAACCTCGGCCAACTGCTTCAGGGCGCCGGGCTGAGAATCCACGATGACGTCGGGCAGGATGACGGCGAACGGCTCGTGGCCGATGATGTCGCGCGCGCACCAGACGGCGTGGCCCAGGCCCTTGGGCTGCATCTGGCGGGTGAAGCTCATCTCCCCGGCTGAGGCCAGTTCGGCGTTCATCATTTCCAGGATGTCGGTCTTGCCTTTGGCCAGAAGCTGGGCTTCCAGCTCGATCTGGTGATCGAAATAGTCCTCGATGGCGCCCTTGGAGCGGCCGGTGACGAAGACGATGTGCTCGATCCCGGCTTCGCGCGCCTCTTCGACGATGTAGGACAGGATCGGCCGGTCGACGACGTTCAGCAGTTCCTTGGGGGTCGTCTTGGTGCCGGGCAGGACCCGGGTGCCGAGGCCCGCGACGGGCAGTACGGCCTTGCGCAGGCGCGCGGGCGTGGTGGTCATCAAATCATCCTGACAGCTATCCCGCCCCTTCTACGACCTCGTGCGCTTCAGTTGAAGCGCTTCGCGCTTCAACGGGGCTAACCGGTGAAAGAAGGGGCGGAACGGCGGTCGGGTTCCGCCCTATTTGGCGGGGCGGGCCATCGGGGTCATGGCGGCGATGGTCGCGCGCTGGGCCAGCAGTTGGTCTTCCGGCAGCGGGATCAGGCCGCGGTCGGCCAGATAGCCGCCCTTGCCGGCGGCGCCTTCCGACAGGAACTCCTGCACGAACTGCTGCAGGCCCGGAATGACGCCGATATGGGCCTTCTTCACATAGATGTAGAGGCTGCGCGACAGCGGGTATTCACCGCTGGCGATGGTGTCAGCGGTGGGGGCCACGCCGTCGATGGTCTCGGCCTTCACCGTGTCCAGGTTCTGCTCCAGGAACGAATAGCCGAACACGCCCAGCGAACCCGGCGTGCGGGTCAGGGTCTGGACGATGGCGTTGTCATTCTCGCCGGAATCGATCCAGGCGCCGTCCTCGCGCAGGGTGTGGGCGATGGCTTCGAACCGGTCCTTGTCGCCTTCGATCGCCTTGACCGCCGGCACCAGCTTGGCGCCCGGCGTCATGCCCAGCTCTAGGAAGGCGTCGCGCGTGCCCGAGGTGGGCGGCGGGCCATAGACCTGGATGCGCTGGTTCGGCAGGCCGGCGTTGACCTGGTTCCAGGTCTTGGCCGGATTGGCGACGAACTGACCGTTGGCGCCCGGCACTTCCTTGGCCAGGCCCTCGTACAGGTCGTTCAGTTCGAAGTTGAAGCCGTTGCCGTTACGGGCCGTGGCGATGACGATGCCGTCGAAGCCGATCTTGATCTCGACGATGTCGGTGACGCCGTTCTTGGCGCACAGGTCGAACTCGGACTGCTTCATCTGACGCGAGGCGTTGGCGATGTCCGGGGTGGTCGGGCCGACGCCTTGGCAGAAGGCCTGGATGCCGCCGCCGGTGCCCAGCGATTCGACGCGCGGCGCCGCGCCGCCCGAACCGCGCGCGAAGGTCTCGGCGACCCGCGTGGCGAAGGGGAACACGGTCGACGAACCGGCCGCCCAGATGCCGGAGCGCGCGCCGGAGGCGGCGCCGCCCCCGCCGTTGTCGCCACAGGCCGCCAGGGCCAGAAGGGCGGCGGCCGAAGCCGCCAGTTTCAGTGTGCGGATCATCCAAGGCTCTCCCTGAGCATCGATTTCGCGATGCTTAGAGCAGAGGATTATGACAGTCCCGCGAAGGGAGCCGCCGCCGCTACAGCAGGCGGCGGCGCATCACCTGCGACAGGGTGTCGATCAGGGTCACGGCGACCACGACGACGATCACGATGGCCGAGACGGCGCGGAAATCGAAGGCGTTCATGCTGTCAAACAGCACCTGGCCGATGCCGCCCGCGCCGATCAGACCCAGCACGGTCGCGGACCGGCTGTTGGATTCGAAACGATACAGGGCGAACGAGGTCCACAGCGGCGCGACCTGAGGCAGGACGCCCCAGACGATCTCGTGCAGCTTGCCCGCGCCGGTGGCGCGCACGCCCTCGACCGGACCCTTGTCGATCGACTCGACCGCTTCCGAGAACAGCTTGGCCAGAACCCCGGCCGTATTCAGGGTGATGGCAAGAACACCCGCCAGAGGCCCCAGGCCCACGGCGGTCACGAACAGCAGGCCGATCACCAGATCCGGCACCGAACGCAGCAGGTTCATGATCCAGCGCACCGGCGTCACGACCCAGACGGGCGCGATGTTGCGCGCCGCCGCCAGACCCAGCGGGATACCCAGAATCACGGCCAGGAAGGTGCCCCATAGGGCGATCTGCACCGTCTCCCACATCTTGGCGACGAACATCTTCCAGTCGCTGAAGTCGGGACGCAGCAGGTCGTGGACGAACAGCTGGGTGCTGTCGTTGCCGGCGAACAGACGCGAGATGTTGCCCAGATCGACGGCGTCAATGCTGTACAGCAGGACGGCGGCGACGCCGCCCCAGACCAAGACGTCGGCGACCCAGGCGAGGGCGGACTTCTTGGGCGCCGCCGGAATCGCGACGGCAGGAGACGCGACTGCGGTCAAGGTCGGACCTCACGCAGGCTGCGCAGGCGTTGAAGCTCGCGCTCGGCGGCGGCGGCGGCGGCCGTATCGCCCTTGGCGCGGGCCTCGCCCAGTTTCTGGTCGGCGATCATTTCGCGGATCGGGTCCAGATAGCTGTCGTCGGCGGCGGTGAAGCGGGAATATTCCAGGTCCGCCAGAACCTTGCGCTGCCGCTCGGCCTCGGCGCCTTCGCCCTGGCCATAGGTCAGGAAGAAGCTGCGGATCTTTTCCTTCAGCGCAGGATCCAGGTCCTCGCGCACGACGATGCCGCTCTCGGGGATCGGCGGCGAGGTCCAGATTTCCTCGATCTGGCCGGCCAGCTGCGGGTTCTCCTTGCGCATGAAGATGGTGTTCACGCTGTTGGAGGTCGCCACGTCGATCACGCCGGTCGCCACGCCGAAGGCGTTGGCCTGGTGGTTCGCCGAGCGCACGGTCTTGAAGCACTGGCTGGGGACCACGCCGCGCGGATTGAACAGGAAGGTCAGCGGGGCCAGGGTGCCCGAAGTCGACTGGGCGTCGCCGATGCCGAAGTTGTACTTCTTGCCGCACGCCATGACCTGATCCAGCGTGATGCCCGATCCCTTCTTGACGATCAGGGTCGACTGATAGCTGTCCAGACCCTCGCGGTTGACGGTGCGGGCGATGACTTCGGCCTTGGCGCGATCGATGGCCTCGACCTCAGGCTTGGCCGAGAACCAGCCCACCTGGGTGTGGTTGCCGCGCATGGCCTCGACCAGGACGGTGTAGTTCGAACCGAAATAGGGCTTCACCGGCACGCCGATGGCCTTGGACATGTCGTCCAGCAGCGGCTGCCACAGCGGGCCGGCCGAGGCCTGGCCTTCGGCGGACAGGATGGAGAAGGTGATCTCGCTGGGCGCGCCGCCCGCAGCCTTCTTGTCCTCGCCTCCGCCGCAGGCCGCCAGGCCCAGGATCATGACGGCGGCGCCGGCTGCAGCGAACAGGCGGCCAAAAGCCTTGGGCTTGGGGGAAATGCGCGACAGGCTCATGCCTTGGTCTCCCAGAACGCGTCCTCGAACTCGGGACCGTAGATTTCGATCAGGCGCTTTTGGTCCAGCGCCGTGGACGGGCCGTCATAGACGATCTTGCCGCCTTGCAGGGCGATGACGCGGTCGCAGTAGCGGATGGCGTAGTCGACCTGGTGCAGGGTGACGATCACTCCCATGCCGTCGCGTTTGTTCAACTCGACCAGCAATTCCATGACTTTACGGGCGGACACCGGGTCCAGCGAGGCGACGGGCTCGTCGGCCAGGATGGCCTTGGCGCCCTGCACGATGGCGCGGGCGATGGCGCCGCGCTGCTGCTGGCCGCCGGACAGGGTGTTGGCGCGCTGGGCGGCGTAGTCGCTGACGCCGACGCGGTGCAGGGCCGCCATGGCCTTGTCCTTGTCCGCCTGGGGCCACAGGCCCAGCAGGCCCTTCCATCCGGGCAGACGCCCCAGCGCGCCCAGCATGACGTTGGAGAACAGGCTCAAGCGCCCGACCAGATTGAACTGCTGGAAGATCATGCCCAGCTTGCCGCGCGCCTTGCGCACGGCGCCGGTGACCCGGCCGTCCTTCTGCACGGTCTCGCCGAACACCTGGATCGTACCGGCGCCGGCGTCGATCGACTGCAGACCGGTGATGGAGCGGAGCAGGGTGGACTTGCCCGAACCGGACGGACCGATCAGGGCGACCATTTCGCCGGAGGCCACGGAAATCGAGACGCCGTCCAGCGCCTTTCGCGATCCGAAGGTCTTCGACACGTCACGCGCCAGGACAAGCCCAGGGGCGGCGGCGGCTGCGGATGAACTCATGAACTCGCTAGGAGGCTATGGCGAAGGGGCGCCGCAATAAGCTGAAATCGCGCTCGGGCAAGTCCTAATCGCACGTCGGGCGCAATCTCGTCCAGACCCGAGCCGTTCAGGAGCCTTCTGCCGCACCCTTCACCCGGACGTAGTCCGCCGGAATCGGCAAGGCGGCGCGCGATCGCTCAAGCGCCTGATCGGCCATCGTCCGGACTGGTGCGGCCAGACAAGGGATCGAGGCCAGCGCCCTCAAGCCTTTTTGCAGTCTGATGGCGACCGCTACGTCGCCGGCCCCATAACGGGCGATCGGGCCGAACAGATCGTCGAGCAGATCGTCTTCGGAGACGCCCGGCATCATCAGGCGATCGCGCAGGGTCCGCTTCTCGTCTTCCCCGCGCTCGCGGGCCCAGATGTCCATCAACCTCACGCCGGTCGACACCACCTGAATGGCCGTTCCGGGATCGTTGATACCAGGCGACAGGGCCTTGGCGGCGATCTCGCCCAGAACGATCAGGCCGAAACGGGGGTCTTGATCATAGGAGCGCGAGTCTCCGATCGCGAAGGCGGAGCAGAAGGCGTCCTGGGCCTCTTTGTCGCAGGCCGGCAGGCTGATCCGGGCGAGGACCTCGCCGCGTCGCACGAAGGCGCCGGGCGCGGCGACCACCTCGACCTGGCAGTCCCGTTTCTCGGCCATGGTCTGGAGGCGGTCGGGATCGACATTCTGGACATAGCCGGTTTCCGGCGCCGTGGCGTCCGCCCCGTTTTGGAGGTGGCCCTCTCGCCCGCCCAGAAACGGATTGTCGCGCCGCTGTTCCAGCGCCTCGCGGGCCCGGGCCTCGACCAGATCGATCATGTGACCGACCCGCGCCAGGCTGGATAGACGGTTGATCCAGGCCAGCAGGCGAAACGCCACCAGACCCACCATGACGAGGCTGACCAGGAACAGGATCGCCCGGCCGTTCTGGCCGTAATAATGGGCGTTGATCGCGGTGACCGCGACGATGGCGTACAGGAAGGCGCCGACGAAGGTCGCCAGCGACTTCTGGGTCTCGTCATCGCTGGTGACCAGGGCCGCGACGCGCGGACTGGCCGCCGACGACACGGACGTATAGGCCGTGACCATGGCGCCGACCGAAAAGGTCGCCACGCCCAGTAGGCTGGACGCCAGGATCGTCAGGATCGATTCCACAGACTCGCCGCCCAGACGCTCGGCCATCTCCTGCGGCACCCAGGGGGCCAGGGCGGCGGCCAGCAAGGCTGCGGCGACGCCCGCGACCGCATAAGCCGTGGCGCGCACCCACAACTGACGCCGCATCTTGCGCCAAAAGAACAGCCACCGATTCATCGAACCCTCCGAGCATCGCAACGGCGCAGAACGGTCAAGGTTGCCGTCGGATCGTGTCGTGGAGGGCGCAGAGCGGATTTGTGACAGTCAAACCTAGGCCCCGCCACGAAAAAACCTCTTTACATGACAGTCGCGCGTCCCCATATCGCGCTCTCCGGCGGACCCCGTAGGTCCTGTCTGCGCCGCTAACGCCGGTCTGGGTTTAACAATTAGCAGGGGGTTACGTGAATTGCGCACGTATCAGCTTCCCCTGGACCTGGTCCGTGAGCGGTCCCCTGAACGTCCCGTCGCCCTCGTGCGGCCGCGTTCGGTTTCCGTAGCGGCGCGCTGGTTCCAGGATAATCTAAAGGCCGACGTCTTCTACGCTGTGAAGGCCAACCCTTCGCGCTGGGTCGTTGAAACCCTGATCGAGGCTGGCGTTCGCGGCTTCGACGTGGCGTCCATCGCCGAGATCGAGCTGGTTCGCTCTGTCAGCCATGACGTGCGCCTGGCCTTCATGCATCCGGTCAAGAGCCGCTCTGCAATCACCAAGGCCTATTTCGATCACGGCGTGCGCACCTTCTCGCTCGACTGCATCGACGAGCTGAACAAGATCCTCGACGCCACCGGCGGCGCGGACGACCTGAACCTGATCGTGCGCATGGCCGTCTCGGCCGACGGCGCCGCCTATACGCTGTCGGGCAAGTTCGGCGTGTCGTCGGATCAAGCGCCGGCCCTGCTGATGGCGACGCGCCAGGCGGTCAAGGACGGCCTGATGGGCGTCTCCTTCCACGTCGGCAGCCAGTGCATGCGCCCGACCGCCTATCAGGCCGCCATGGCCCAGGTCGGCCGGTCGATCAGCCGTGCGGGCGTGATCGTCGATATCGTCGATGTCGGCGGCGGCTTCCCGTCCGTCTATCCGGGCATGGTCCCGCCGGACATGAGCGAATACGCCGACGCCATCCATCGCGGCTTCAACGAGATGCCGGTGTCGGAAACGACCGAGCTGTGGTGCGAGCCCGGCCGGGCGCTGGTCGCCGAAAGCTCGTCGATCCTGGCCCGCGTCGATCTGCGCAAGGGCGACGCCCTTTATCTGAACGACGGCTCCTACGGCTCGCTGTTCGACGCGACCCATTCGCGCTGGCCCTTCCCGACCAAGCTGGTGCGGCCAGAAAGCGTAAATGGGGGCGAAAGCGCGGGCGAGCTGAAGGCCTTCCAGTTCTACGGCCCGACCTGTGATTCCATCGACCATATGCCGGGACCCTTCTGGCTGCCGGCCGATGTGCGCGAAGGCGACTTCATCGAGATCGGCATGCTGGGCGCTTACGGCGTGGCCATGTCGACCGGCTTTAACGGCTATGGCGAACACGACATCGCCGCAGTCGAGGACGCTCCGATGGCCTCGCTCTACGGCCTGGCCCCGCGTTCCATCCCCACCGTGCGCACCACGGCCGAGGAGAACGCCCGCAAGGTCGTGCGCCTGTCACGTCCCAAGGGTAAGGCCGGTCAGCGCAAGTCGCGCCGGAAGTAGGTCGCTCCAACCCTATCCGTCATCCTCGGGCTCGACCCGAGGATCGGGCCGTCCGCGACTCCCTTGCGGGACGTTCGCGGCGGCGCGTCCGACCCTCGGATCAAGTCCGAGGGTGACGGGCTGAGGCTGTAAGTCTATCGGTCCTGTCGGTCGCTCCGTCCCGGCATGTCTGCTTGTTCGACGGGCGCTCAAATCACAGGGAAACCGCCGAAATGAACGCTCCTGTTCAATCGAACACCAAGGCCCAACTGCTGCAGAATGTCGTCGAGCACGTCGACATCACCAGCTTCGACGCGCGCCCGATCATCGACTCGATGCGCAAGATGTCCTTCTCGTCGCGCGACACCGCCCGCGCCGCCGACATCTTCTCGATGGCCATCGAGGACAAGGACTGCTCGCCCTGGCTGATCCTGGCCGGATCGACCTCGGCCGGCGGCTGCATGCACGTCTACCGCGACATGGTGAAGTTCGGCATGGTCGACGTCGTGGTCGCCACCGGCGCCTCGATCGTCGACATGGATTTCTTCGAGGCCCTGGGCTTCAAACACTATCAGGCGGCCGGCGAGGTGGACGACAACGTCCTGCGCGACAACTACATCGACCGGATCTACGACACCTATATCGACGAGGAAGAACTCCAGGCCTGCGACCACACCATCCTGGAGATCGCCAACCGGCTGGAGCCGCGCGGCTATTCCAGCCGCGAGTTCATCTGGGAGATGGGCAAGTGGCTGAGTGAGGGCAACGCCAAGAAGCCCGGTTCGCTGATCCAGACCGCCTATGAAGAGGGCGTGCCGATCTTCTGCCCGGCCTTCGTCGATAGCTCTGCCGGCTTTGGTCTGGTGAAGCACCAGAAGGAACGCGCGGCCGCCGGTCAGCCCTATCTGATGCTGGACGCCATCGCCGACTTCCGCGAACTGACCGACATCAAGATCGCCGCCGGCGTCACCGGCCTGTTCATGGTCGGCGGCGGCGTGCCCAAGAACTTCGCCCAGGACACGGTCGTCTGCGCCGAAATCCTAGGTGTCGAGGCCGAGATGCACCGCTATGCGGTTCAGATCACCGTCGCCGACGTCCGCGACGGCGCCTGCTCGTCGTCCACGCTGAAAGAAGCCGCCTCCTGGGGCAAGGTCCAGACCACCCACGAACAGATGGTCTTCGCCGAGGCCACCACGGTCGTCCCCCTGATCGGCTCCGACGCCTACCACCGCGGAGCCTGGAAGGCCCGCGACAAGCGCCGCTGGAACAAGTTGTTCGAGAAGGGCTGAACAAAGAAAAAGGCCGGTGGATTGCTCCGCCGGCCTTTTGTCTGTCTGTCCACCTTTGAGATCAGGCGGCGCAGGCCTCGAAGCCCGCCTTCAGCGCGGCTTCGTCCAGATCGCGGCCGATGAAGACGGCGCGGCTCCAGCGGCGTTCGGCGGCGCCCCATTCGCGTTGCAGGTCGCCCTCAAGGATCATGTGCACGGCCTGGAAGACCAGGCGGCGGTTCTCGCCCTTGACGTCGATGATGCCCTTGGCGCGCAGGATGTTCTGACCCTGCTCGCCCAGCAGCCGGTCCAGCCAAGCGGTGAACTTGGCCCCATCCAGCGGCCGATCGAGAGACAGGGAGATGCCCTTGATGTCGTCCTGGTGGGCGTGCCCCCTGACTCCGTGAGAATGGGCGCCGTGATCGTGATCGTGGTGATGTTGGTCGTGCCCGTGATCATGGTCATGGTCATGGTCGTGGTGGTCATGACCGCAGTGTTCGTCATGCACATGGCCGTTCGCGCCGTGCGGGGGGTTCACGAAGTCCGGCTTGACCTCGAGAATGCGCTCCAGATCAAAGGCGCCCAGGCCCAGCACCTGATCCAGCGGCACGTTCGACCGCTCCGCCCGCACGATGGGCGCCAGCGGGTTCAGCGCCCGCAGACGCGCCTCGACCGCGTCCAGTTCGTCAGCCGTCGCCAGATCGACCTTGTTCAGGATGATCCGATCGGCGAAGGCCACCTGCTCGCGCGCCTCTTTGGAGTCGTCCAGGCGCGCCATCACATGTTTGGCGTCGACCAGGGTCGTGACGCTGTCCAACTGCGTCTTGGCCTTGACGTCCTCGTCCACGAAAAAAGTCTGGGCCACCGGACCGGGGTCGGCCAGACCCGTCGTCTCCACGATGATGGCGTCGAAGGCGGGCTTGCCGGGACGTTGGCGCTTCATCAGGCCGGCGACCACACGGATCAGGTCGCCCCGTACCGTGCAGCAGACGCAGCCGTTGTTCATCTCGAACACGTCCTCGTCGGCGCCGACCACCAGGTCGTTGTCGATGCCGATCTCGCCGAACTCGTTGACGATGACGGCGTAGCGCTTGCCGTGATCCTCGGTCAGGATGCGGTTCAGCAGCGTCGTCTTGCCCGCGCCGAGATAGCCGGTCAGGACGGTGACGGGGATCTTGCCGTTTGTTGCAGCGGTCGAGGCGGGGGCGGCGAGGGTGTCGGTCATAGGCCGCTAGATGGCGGCTGCACCGGCGCTTGAAAAGGGGGCCGATGAAAAGGGGGCTTATGCCTTCTTCACGAACTCGGTGCGCAGGACCAGGCCGCGCACCTTCTCGACGTTGGCCTCGATCTCGTCCGTGTCGCCGGTCAGGCGGATGTTCTTGACCAGGGTCCCGCGCTTCAGCGTCACCCCGCCCGAGCCCTTGACCTTCAGATCCTTGATCAGGGTCACGCTGTCGCCATCAGCCAGGATGTTGCCGTTGGAATCTTTGGTCACGTCGCCGGTCATGGCCAAGCTTCTAGCGTTCGCGTGGGCGAATATCCATGCTAAAAATATGGCTATTCCCAATGTCTCCTCCCCATCGCAGATGGGGAGGGAGACCGCGAAGCGGTGGAGGGGCTCTTGAAGTCCCACCGACGTCGGTCGTCCTTCGCGCGGTGAAAGCCCTCCGTCTCTCCGCTACGCTTCGAGCCACCTCCCCCCAAAGCGGGCAGGAGACGGTCAGTCCGGCACGTTCGCGTCCAACTCATCCAGCCACACCCGCGCATTGCCGTCTGACGGCGCGCGCCAGTCGCCGCGGGGCGACAACGATCCGCCGGTGACCACCTTGGGCCCGTTCGGCAGGGCCGAGCGCTTGAACTGGGCGGTCTGGAAGAAGCGGATCAGGAATTTCCTCAGCCAGCCCTTGATGGTCGCCAGGTCGTACTCGACCTTTTCGTCCTCGGGCGTGTTCGCCGGCCAGTCGCCCGCGCCCGCATCGCCCCAGGCCTGGTGCGCCAGGAAGGCGACCTTGGACGGCTTCAGGCCGAACCGGCTGATGTAGAACAGGAAGAAGTCGTTCAGCGCATAGGGACCGACCGTGCCCTCGGTCGACTGGATCACGCCATCCTTGGCCGGCACCAGCTCGGGCGAGATCTCCGTGTCCAGAATGGCGTGCAGGGTCGGCGTCGCCTCGGCCCCTACCAGTTCGCGCGCCGCCACCCAGCGGATCAAATGCCGGATCAGGGTCTTCGCCACCCCGCCGTTGACGTTGTAGTGGCTCATATGGTCGCCGACGCCGTAGGTGGCCCAGCCCAGGGCCAGTTCCGACAGGTCGCCGGTCCCCAGGACGAAGGCCCGGTTCTGGTTCGCCAGCCGGAACAGATAATCGGTCCGCAAGCCCGCCTGCACGTTCTCGAAGGTGATATCGTGCACCGGCTGACCGTCGGCATACGGATGGCCGATGTCCTTGAACATCTGTTCGGCGGCGGGGCGGATGTCGATCTCTGCGCCCGTGACGCCCAGCGCGGTTATCAGGGCCCAGGCATTGGACTTGGTCCCGTCCGAGGTGGCGAACCCCGGCATGGTGAAGCCCAGGATATTGGTCCGCGGCAGATCCAGCCGGTCGAAGGCGCGGCACGCGACCAGCAGGGCCTGGGTCGAATCCAGCCCGCCGGACACACCGATCACCAGCGACTTGGTGCCGGTCGCCGTCATGCGGCGCATCAGCCCCTGCACCTGGATATTGAACGCCTCATAGCAGTCCTGATCCAGCCGCCCGGCGTCGTCCGGCACGAAGGGGAACCGGTCCAGCGGCCGGATCAGCTCGCTGGCCTCATGATCCTCGCGGGCCATGAAGGGGACGACGGTCGCCGGCTCGCCTTCGTTTCTCGCACATTCGGCGAAGGTGCCGTTGCGCAGACGATCCAGCCCGATCCGGTCCACGTCCACGTCGGCGATCGTCAGGTGGCTGTCCAAGGCGAACCGCTCGCCCTCGGCCAGCTTGGACCCCAGTTCGTGGATCGTCGCCTGCCCGTCCCAGGCCAGGTCGGTGGTGCTCTCGCCCCAGCCAGAGGCGGCGAAGACATAGGCCGACAGGGTGCGGGCCGAATGGCTGGCGCTCAGCATGGCCCGCTCGTCCGCCTTGCCGATGACGATGTTGGACGCCGACAGGTTCAGCAGGATCCGCGCCCCCGCAAGCGCCGCGCGGGTCGAGGGGGGCAGCGGCGCCCAATAGTCCTCGCAGATCTCGACGGCGAAGACGAAGCCGGGCCGGTTGACCGCCTCGAACAGCAGGCCCGGCGCGAAATCCACCGTCTCGCCGTTCAGCTGGATCACGTCCTCACTGCGCGCCGTCGCCGGCGCGAACCAGCGTTTCTCGTAGTATTCGCGGTAGTTGGGCAGGTAGGTCTTGGGCACGACCCCCAGCACCTCGCCGGCGCCGATCACCACCGCACAGTTATAGAGTGCGTCGCCATTGCGGATCGGCGCGCCGATCACGGCGACCACATTCGCATCGGCCGTCGCCTCGGCTGCCACGGCGATCTGCCGCTCCACCTCGTCCAGCAGCGCCGCCTGCATATGCAGATCGTCGATCGCATAGGCCGACAGCGACAGCTCGGGGAACACCATTAGGTCCACACCCTGCTCGCCCGCCTGACGGATCAGGGCGACGTGCTCTTGCCCGTTCGCCCTGGGGTCGCCCACGTGGCTGACCGGCGTCGCCGCCGCCACGCGCACGAAGCCGTGGATCTTGGGAGAATGGAACAGAGCATCAGCCATCGGATCGTCCGCATCACCCGGCCCGCGCCGGTCGTCGGCCTTCATATAGGCGCGAATGATGAAGGGACGGAATCTCTCCTTACGCGCCTATGCGCCCCGCTTCTCGTCCGGCCTCAGGGTCAGGACCCGCACGCCCTCCTTCGTCACCGCCACCGTATGTTCGAACTGGGCCGACAGTTTTCCATCGGAGGTGACCACGGTCCAGCCGTCGTCCTCGGTCAGGACCGTGCGCACGCCCTGGTTCAGCATCGGTTCGATGGTGAAGGTCATGCCTTCGCGCAGGGTTACGCCGGTCCCGGCCTTGCCGAAATGCAGCACCTGCGGCTCTTCATGCATCTCGCGCCCGATGCCGTGCCCGCAATAGTCGCGCACCACCGAATAGCCGGCCTTCCTGGCGTGTTTTTCGATGGCGAAGCCGATGTCGCCCAGTTTCGCGCCCGGGCGCACCGCCTGAATGCCCTTCCACAGGGCTTCATATGTGGTGCGCACCAGCCGCCGGGCCTGCGGTCCCGCCGAGCCGATAAGATAGGTCTTGGAGGAATCGGCGATGAAGCCGTCCTTCTCGAGCGTGATGTCCAGATTGACGATGTCGCCGCTCTTCAGGATGTCGTCCGCCGTCGGCACGCCGTGGCAGACGACCTGGTTGATCGAGCTGTTCAGCACGAAGCCGTAGCCGTACTGTCCCTTGCTGGCCGGCCGCGCCTTCAGCTCGTCGACGATGAAGCCCTCGACCCGTCGGTCGATTTCCAGCGTGCTCAACCCCTCCAGGGTCATCGCGTCCAAATGGGTGAAGACCGAGGCCAGCAGTCGCCCCGCTTCGGCCATCAGCGCAATCTCGGCCGGCGTCTTGATCATGCGGCGGCGCCCGTCGGGACGGACGCATCGACGCCCGCCGCCCGCAACTCGCGCGCCACCAGTTCCTGGAACGTCACGCCCGGATGCGTCTCGCACAACATGCCGATCCTGATCCAGAACGCCGCCTGGGCGTTGATCGATCGATAGGACGCCTTGGCGGCCCGACGCAGCTGCTCATGCAGTTCGTCCTCGATGTTGACGATGCCCATGATGCTCTCGCTCTATATGAAACGTATACGTTGCGCGTATTAAACGCGCCTCAGAAAGGCAAGAAGGCACGTCCTCCCTTTCGTCATACCCCGGCGCGAAGCGACCGGGGGATCCAGCGGGCGCGCGTGAGCGCGAACCTGTCGTGCACGTCAGGCTTCAAACATTCGCCCAGCAGACGCATCGCCTTCGGCGCCGCTGGGTCCCCCGGTCTGCGCCGCAAGCGGCTTGCCGGAGGATGACGAAAGAAAAATGACGACAGCCATCCTAACCGCAGGCTCCAAACGTCGCGCTTTCAACGGCTTGCCGATTTCTAGCGGCCTTCCGCCATCGTCGATTTTGCGAGGGTCTATAATCCTCGTCTTCGCGCTCACGCTGACAGGGAGGTCTCGATTTCAGACCAATTAGACGAATTAGACGGTGTTTTTGTCGCCGACCGTCTGAAACGTCGCGGACGACCTTCGCGAATGCGGATGACGTTGGCCTTCGCCCCCGCTAAAGCCATGGCATGAACGACACGCCGAAAAAGGGCTGGTTCCAGCGCCTGTCCGCTGGGCTCTCGCGCTCCTCCAAACAGATGACCGATCAGGTCGTCGCCACCTTCGTCAAGGAGCCTCTGTCCGAGGTGTCGCTGGAGCAGCTGGAAGAGCATCTGCTGGAGAGCGATCTCGGCCCTGCCGCCTCGGCCCGGATCGTCGAACGCTTTCGCGGGCTGAAGTTCGGCAAGGACGCGCCCGAGCGCGAGGTCAAGGAGGCCCTGGCCGAGGCGGTCGCCGCCGAACTGTCGCCGCGCCAGGCGACCTTCGACCCCCTGTCCGGCCCCAAACCCTATGTCGTTCTGTTCGTCGGGGTGAACGGCTCGGGCAAGACCACGACCCTGGGCAAGATCGCCGCCGATCTGACAGGCAAGGGCGCCAAGGTGATGATCGTCGCCGGCGACACCTTCCGCGCCGCCGCGCGCGAACAGCTGAAGGTCTGGGCCGAGCGCGCGGGCGCCGACTTCGAAAGCCGTCGCGACGGCGCCGATGCCGCGGGCCTCGCCTTTGACGCCTATACCAAGGCGCGAGCCGAAGGCTATGACGTCGTCCTGATCGACACCGCCGGCCGACTGCAAAACAAGTCCGCCCTGATGGACGAACTGCTCAAGATCGTCCGCGTGCTGAAGAAGGTCGATCCCGAAGCGCCGCACGACACTCTGCTGGTGCTGGACGCCACCGTCGGTCGCAACGCCCTGGCTCAGGAACAGATCTTCGGCCGGACCGCCTTCGTGACCGGCGTGGTCATGACCAAGCTGGACGGCACGGCGCGCGGCGGCGTGCTGGTGCCGGTGGCCCAGGCGTCCGACGCCCCCCTGATGCTGATCGGCGTCGGCGAAGGGGTCGAGGACCTGCAACCGTTCGACGCCCGCGCCTTCTCCCGCTCGCTGGTGGGACTGGAAGACTGACATGACCGAGACGCCGAAAAAGGCTTCCAACATCCGCCAGGCCGTCGATTTCGGCGCGCTTGTGGCCTTCATGGCCGCCTATGCGGTCAACCGGTTCGCGCGCGGTCTGGACGGGCAGGAAGCCCTGGTTCAGGCGACGTGGGTCCTGGTCGGCGCCTCGCTGATCGCCCTGATCGTCGGCTATGTGGTCGAGCGTCGTCTGGCGCCCCTGCCGCTGCTGACTGGCGGCTTCGCCTTGATCTTCGGCGTGCTGACCATCGTCTTCCACGATCCGAACCTGTTGAAGATCAAGCTGTCGATCCAGAACGGCTTGCTGGCGGTCGTGCTGTTGGGATCGCTGCCGCTGAACCGCTATCCGTTCAAATATCTGCTGGGCGAGGCGATCCGCATCACCGACGCGGGCTGGCGCGGGCTGACCCTGCGTTACGGCCTGTATTTCGCGGCCGTCTGCATAATCAACGAGATCGTCTGGCGCACCCAGTCCGATGATGCGTGGGTCGCCTTCCGCGGCGGCCTGTGGATCGCCTCGGCCGTGTTCGGCGTCTGGCAGGTCTTCTTCATCATGAAGCACCTGATCAAGGATGAGGAGCCCGCCCCGGTCTCGCCTGATACCGGGCTCTAGGGACCAAGCGGAACTGTCACGGAACCGACGCGCTTTCCCCGTCAAATCGTAAAGCAGAGCTGATACGTGTTCGGACGAAACTTCAGGGGAGCGGCGCGATGGTGAAGGCGGGAAAAGCGGCAAGGAAGGTCGGGCCCCTGGCCACCTCGCCCAGCCACCTGATGCATCGCGCCCTGCAACTGGCGCTCGACATCTATGCCGAGGAGACCGGCGCCGACGGCCTGACCCAGCGCCAGTTCGCGGTGCTGGAGGCGGTGTCGCTCAAGGCCGGCTTGACCCAGACCGAACTGGTCCGCATGACCGGCATCGACCGCTCGACCCTGGCCGATCTGGTTACGCGCATGACCAGCAAGGGCCTGCTGGAACGGGAACGCTCGACCCTGGACGCCCGCGCCAAGGCGGTGCGTCTGTCGGCCGAGGGCGCCGCCCGTCTGGAGGCCGCGCGGCCGCTGGTCGAGGCCGCCGACAAGCGGATCATGGCCCTGCTGCCCAAGGGGCAGCGCGAGACCTTCCTCAATCAGCTGGCCGATCTGGCCGCCGCCGCCGACGCCGCCCCTGACGCCGCAAAGGCCGAGGCCAAGGCCGCCAAGAAGGCGCTGAAGGCGGTCGAGAAGGAAGCGCGCAAGGCCGAAAAAGCCGCCAAGAAGGCTGACCGTCCGGCCAAGCCCGCAAAGATCAAGAAGCCAAAGTTGAAGCTGGTGGAGCCGGCCTAGCGCGTCTTGCGCAGCCGTTTGGCGTTGGCGGTCGCTGTCTTGTGGATCGGGGCCAGCGCCTCGGCCTGGGCCTTCAAAAGTTCGCCGTTCAGGGTCATGGCCTGGGCCGCCGCCCGACTCCACCAGCCCATGGCATAGCTGAACTGGGCCTCGGCCGCTTTGGCCGGGGTGCGGGCCTGGGTGACGGCCGCCGCCGCTCGCAGGGCATGGGCGCCCTCGTCCATCGCCACACGCCCAAGCCGCTGACCGATGGCCCCGGCGCTGGCGGCCATGGCGTCGGCGGAGGCGGACATCGCCTCGGTCTTCTCGGAGCTCATCAGCGACAGCTCCTTTAAGTCCTGCCCCTTGGCGCTGGTCAGGCCCTGCGCCATCAGCCCGGTGCGGGCCGCGATCACCTCGGCCGAGGCGGCCAGGATCTCGGCGCCGACTACGGCCGCGTTGGCGGCTGTGGGGGTCTTGCGGGTCAGAACGACGCTCCCGGCTGGGTCTCCGCGGCGAAGGCCGCGATGTCTCTCAACAGGGCGGGGACCGCCGCGTCGATGATCTGTTGGCCCTTCTCGGGACTGGCCTGAGCCGGGTCCGAGCCGATCCGGCCGTCGGGGAAGCGGGCGCGATAGTCCAGGGCGTCGCGGATCGGCCCGTTCGGCGCGATCTGCGGGCTGTAGTCGGCGGTCTTGATCCGCTCGGGATAGGCGGCCTGCGTCACCGCGATCTCGGACGGGGTGGCGTGCATGCCGTGGCCGGTCGGGAACAGGCGGTTGCACAGGCCATGGACGCCGGGCAGGTCCCACCAGTTCTTCAGCTTCAGGATGAAGGGCGGGCTGTCCTCGACGAAGCTCCACTCAGCGTAAATCTCCGAGATCGTCGCCTCGATGGTGGCGACGTTGCCGCCGTGGCCGTTCAGGAAGTAAATCCGCTCGAATCCGTGACGGCTCAAGGACGACACCCAGTCCGTGATCGCGGCCATGAAGGTCGAGGGGCGCAAGCTGATGGTGCCGGCGAAGGCCAGGTGATGCTGAGCCATGCCGATGTTGAAGGTCGGGGCCACGATCAGGTCGGCGTCGGTCTTTTCGGCCGCATGGGCGATGATCTCGGGGCACAGCCAGTCGGTGCCGAGAAGCCCCGTCGGTCCGTGCTGCTCGTTGGAGCCGATGGGCACGATCACCGTTCTGGACAGCGGACCGCCGTCGTTCAGTCGCGCATCGATTTCGGGCCAGGAGGACAGGTGGATCAGCATGAATGCAGTCTCAAGCGACAGGGTGCGGCGACTGTAGCGCGCCGGGCTCAGGAAGTCTTGGCGGCCGTGGCGGGCGGATGGGCGGCGATGAAGATGCGCGCGGCCTCTCTTGCGCGGCCTGCGCGTTTGTCGGCGTCCAGCTGCGGCACGTCCAGCATGGCGCGCAGATGGCCGTGGCCCAGCACGAGGCCGGCGAACATCTCGGCCGCCTCTTCCGGATCGGCGACGTTCATCCGGCCCAGCCGCGTCTGTTCCGCCAGCCAGGCGCCCAGTTCGCGCAGGCTGCGGCGCGGGCCGGCCTCATAGATGGCGTGGGCGATGTCAGGCGCCTCGACCGAGACCAGGGCGACCCCGCGCATCGAGCCGACCTTGTCGCCGCTGCACACCCGGTTCAGCAGCGTCAGGGCCAGGGTCTCCAGCACCGTCTGCGGATCGCCGGCGCCGCGCAGGGGGGCGACGATATCCTCGACGCGCTTTGACGCCAGGGCCTGGGCGATCTCCAGCTTGGAGGCGAAGCGGTTATAGACCGTCTGTTTGGAGACGCCGGCCAGTTTGGCGATTTCGTCCATCTTGGCTTGCAGCCCCTTGTCGGCGAACAGGGTCGCGGCGGCGTCCAGGATCGCCTCGCTCTTTCGTTCATCGACCTGTCCGCGACGGCGCGCCATCAGTGGACGTCCGAGGGCGGTGCGCCAGCCTGGGCCTTCACCGGCTGGGCGGCCAGGGTGACGAAGGCCGCGCCTGCGCACAGGATGGCTAGCAGGGCGAAGGCGTCGCCGAACGCCATCGTGGTCGCCTGTTTCTGCAACATCCCATAGATGGCCTTCATCGCCGAGGCGGCCGGGTCGATGGAGCCGGCGAACCGCTGGGCCATGCCGGCCATCATGTTGCGCATCGCCTGGTCGCCCTGACCGATGGCGCTGGTCAGTTCGCTCATGTGCAGGGCCGTGTTGGACGTCAGGCTGGTGTTCAGGATCGCCAGGCCGAAGGCCCCGCCGACGTTGCGCGACAGGTTGACCAGCCCCGAGGCGTTCTTGACCATGTGCGGCGGCAGGGTCGCCATCGTCACCTGCTGGGACGCGATCATGGCCAGCATAACGCCGACGCCGCGGAAGGCCTGGACCGAGGCGAAGTTCCAGAAGCCCCAATCGTCGGTGACGACGCGCGCCTCCCACATCCCCCAGGCGCACAGCATGAAGCCGCCGAACATCAGCACCCGCGCATCCAGCTTGCGCACCAGTCGTCCAGCAAAGGGGCCGGTGGCGAACATGGCCAGGCCCGACACGACCATGGTGGTGCCGACCTCTGACGACGAATAACCAAGCACGCGGCCCAGGAAGAGCGGCAGCAGGAAGGTGCCGCCGAACAGGGCGAAACCGACGATGAAGGTCATGATGAACCCGACCAGGAAGTTGCGATTGCCGAAGGCGCGCAACTCCACGATCGGCTGGCGATAGGTCAGGGACCGCCAGATGAAGATCGGACCGGCGACTGCCGCCACGACGGTCAGCAACAGGATGTGTGTGTCGTCGAACCAGTCGTTCTTGGCGCCCTCTTCCAGCACGAACTGCATCGACATCAGAAAGGCGGCCATCAGGCCCAGGCCCCACCAGTCGAAGCCCTTGGCCAGCGATGGATCGCCCTTGTCGAAGTTGCCGTACCGCCCGACCAGGAACAGCACCAGTAGGCCCGGCCCCACGTTGATGAAGAACAGCCAGCGCCAGCTCAGCCACTCCGTCAGGTGCCCGCCCAGCGTGGGTCCGACGGTCGGCGCCAAGGTGACGATCAGCCCCATGACCACGCTGGCGGTGACGCGCTTGTCGGGCGGAAAGGAGGTGAAGGCGACAGCGAAGACGGTGGGGATCATGGCCCCGCCCACGAAGCCTTGGATGGCCCGGAACAGGATCATCATGTCGATCGACGACGACAGGCCTGTGGCGACGCTCATCAGCACGAAACCAGCGCAGGAGACCAGAAACAGCCGCTGCGTCCCCCACAGCCGCGACAGGAAGCCCGACAGGGGGATCATCACCACCTCGGGGATCAGATAGGCGGTCTGGATCCAGCTGATCTCGTCGGCCGAGGCCCCGACGCCCGCCTGGATCTGGGGCAGGGAGGCGGCGACGATCTGGATGTCCAGAATGGCCATGAACTGGCCCACCACCATGCCGGCGAAGCCCAGCAGCAGCATGGTCCAGTTGATTTCGGGATGGCCGGCGACGGGACCCTTTTGCGCGACCGGGGCCCCGCGATCTGCGGCGGGGTTGGCGGCGGTCACTGGCCTGCGGCTCCGGTCGTCGTGGCGGCTTCGGCGAAGCTCTGGCCACCCTGGCTCTTCAGGTCGATCTTGACGTCCACCGACAGGCCTGGGCGAAGGGCCAGGCTGCGGTCTGCGCCGCTGACGACGATGCGGACCGGCACCCGCTGGGTGATCTTGGTGAAGTTGCCCGTGGCGTTCTCGACCGGGATCAGGGCGAACTCGGACCCGGTGGCGGGGGCGAAGCTGTCCACGCGGCCCTCGATCTTGCGGCCGGGGAAGGCGTCGGCGGAAATCTCGACGGTCTGGCCCAGGCGCACCTTGTCCAGCTGCGTCTCCTTGAAGTTGGCGACTATGTAGGTGTTGGTCAGGGGCACGACCGACAGCAGTTGCGTGCCGGCGTTGACATACTGGCCGGGCCGCACGCTGCGGGCGCCGACGACGCCGGCGACCGGGGCGCGGATGACGGTGCGCTCCAGCGCGATGCGAGCCTGATCAACGACGGCGCGGGCTTGTTCGACGGCGGCGACGCTCTGCTGACGGGTCGAGCCCAGAACCCCGGCGGTGCGTTGTTCGGCGACCAGGGCGGCCTGGGCCTGCTGGACGCTGGCGGCGGCGGTGGCGGCCGAGGCGCGCTCGGTCTGGATGCGCTGTTGCGAGACCCAGCCCTGTTCGGCCAGTTTTCCATAACGATCGACCTCGGCGCGGGCCAGGCCGGCCTGGGCGTTGGCTTGGGCGACGGAGGCGGCGCGGGCGGCGATGGTGGCCTGTTCCTGCTCGGCCTGGGCGTCGACATGGCCGACGGCGGCGATGGCGGCGGCCAGATTGGCCTCGGCCTGCGCCAGTTGGGCCTTCTGGTCGGAATCGTCCAGCTTGACCAGGATCTGGCCTGCCGCGACCCGCTGGTTGTCACCCACCAGAACCTCGGTGACCCGACCGGACACTTGCGGGCTGACCAGGGTTGTGTCCGCTTGGACGAAGGCGTTGTCGGTGCTTTCCCAACGCTGGCCGTTCACCCACCAGACGATGCCGCCCACGATCAGGGCCAGGCCGACGAGGGCGGCCGCGAATAGCGGCAGGCGTTTCTTGAGTTCAGGCGGCATGGAAAAATCCGGGGGAGGTGCGGCGTTTTGAAGCGGCGCTAAAATGGACCCCGCCGTCCAAAAATCAATAGGCGATCGGGACGGCGCCGATCACGACCGGTTTTCGTGTATGTCCTGACGCCATGAACGCCCGCATCTCCGCCTCCCAGCCGCTGCCGTCACAGGTCGATGTCGTGGTGATCGGCGCAGGCGCCGCCGGCATCGCCGCCGCGCGTCGTCTGATGCGACCCGGCCTGTCGGTTCTGGTGCTGGAGGCCCGCGGCCGGATCGGCGGGCGCGCCTGGACGGTTCGGGCCGAGGGCGAAGGGTTGGATATGGGGTGCGGCTGGCTGCATTCGGCAGACGACAATGTGCTGGCCGGACGGGTCGAGGCCGAGGGGCTGACGCTGGACCAGACCCCGCCGCCCTGGCGCACCCAGGCCTTCGATCACGAGATGACCCGCGCGGATCAGGCCGAGTTCGGCGAGGCCTTCGCCGCCTTCGACCAGCGGGTGACCGAGGCGGCGTCGCTCGTCCGCGCGGGTGTGGGGGAGGATCGTCCGGCGTCGGACTTCTTCGATCCCGACTGTCGCTGGAACCCGCGCATGGACGCCATCTCGGGCGCCCTGAACGGCGCGCGGTTCGCCGAGGTGTCCAGCCTGGATTACGACGCCTATGGCGACACCGGCGTGAACTGGCGGGTGCGCGAGGGCTATGGCCGCCTGATCGCGCGCCTGGGCGAGGCTGTTTCGCCAGTCACGGTGACGGACTGCGCCGTGCGTCGCATCGACCGCTCCGGTCCTCTACTTCGGCTGGAGACGAACCGGGGCGAACTGACCGCGCGGATCGTGATCCTGACCGTGCCCAACAGCCTGATCGCCAGCGAGGCGATCCGCATCGATCCGCCGGTTCCGGCTCTGCTTGAGGCGACGGCGGGCCTGCCGCTGGGCTTGGCGTCCAAGGTGCATATGACGGTGCGCGGAGCCGGCGATTTCCAGCCCGACACCCAGATTTGGACTCGCACCGATACGGCCGAGACCGGCGGCTATCACCTGCGGCCGTTCGGACGGCCGATGATCGAGGCCTATTTCGGAGCCGACCTGGCCTGGGGGCTGGAGGCGCAAGGGCCGGCCGCCCTGTTCGACTTCGCCGTGTCCGAACTGGTCTCGGCCCTGGGATCGGACATGCGCCGTCGGCTGGAGGCGGTCGCGGTCAGCGGCTGGGGCGTCGATAGATGGTCGCGCGGCGCCTATTCCCACGCCTTGCCGGGCCATGCGGCGGATCGGGCCAAGCTGCGCACGTCGGTCGAGGACCGCATTTTCCTGGCCGGCGAGGCGACGGCGCCGGTCTATTACGGCACGGCCCACGGCGCCTGGATGGAGGGCGCGCGCGCCGCCGACGCCGCCCTGACCGCCCAAACGCTCAAGGGCCTGGGTCTTGACCCGCGTCGCCCCGGGGACGACAGCGAGGCATGAAGCCCGCCAAGGCCAGAAAGCCCGCCGCCAAGCCCGCCAAACGCCCGGCCGTGATGACCGGGGCGGCCATCCCCGTGCTGCGCTGGCCGCCTGACGAAGACCGCGTCGAGGCGATCTTCGAACGCCTGTCCGGCGTCATGCCGGAACCCAAGACCGAGCTGGATTTCTCCAATCCCTTCACTCTGGTCGTCGCCGTCGCCCTGTCGGCCCAGGCGACGGACGTCTCGGTCAACAAGGCGACCGAGCGGTTGTTCAAGGTCGCGGATACGCCGCAGAAGATGCTGGCCCTGGGCGAGGAGGGGCTGATCCCCTTCATCGCCTCCATCGGCCTCTATCGCGGCAAGGCGAAGAACGTTATCGCGCTGAGCCGGATCGTGCTGGAACAACATGGGGGCGAGGTCCCGCTGAACCGCGCCGATCTACAGGCCCTGCCCGGTGTGGGTCGCAAGACGGCCTCGGTGGTTCTGAACGAACTGGGGATCGAGGCGGCCATCGCCGTGGACACCCACGTCTTTCGCGTCTCGCACCGGTTGGGACTGGCCAATGCAGGTACGCCGGACAAGGTCGAGGCCCAGCTGTTCAAGGTCGTGCCGGAGGACTGGCTGCCCAAGGCGCACCACTGGCTGATCCTGCACGGCCGTTACACCTGCACGGCGCGCAAGCCCAAATGCCTGTCCTGCATCATCGCCGACCTGTGCCCGTCGCGGGCGGGCCTGATGGCGCTGGGCGAGGCGGGCTAGATTCCCGGTGCGGCGTCAGGCCCGTGGGTCAGTTTTTCGGCCAAAGCCTTCAGCACGCGGAGTGCAGCGGCCATATCTTCGTCCGACACGCCTTCGAACATTCGCTCGCGCATGGCCGCGGCATGGATCTCAAAGGCCTCGATTTCGGCGCGCCCGGCCGGCTCCATCTGTATCAGCCATGATCGTCCGTCTCCGATCATCCGACGCCGGCTGACCATCCCGTCTTTCTCGAGCCTTTGCACCAGACGAGTCAGGGATGCGCCGGACAGCTCCATCCTGTTCGCCAACTCCGAAAGCGTCAGGCCTTTGGGTTCATCGGCTAGGAAATAAAGCACCACGGTCGGCGCGCCCGTGTGACCGGACCGTCGAAACAGGTCAGCGACGCGCAACTTCCATCGCTTGGCCGTCACCATCAGCGTCATCGCGACTTCCAGCTGAAGATCGTCGCGCTGATCCGGCGGCGGCAGATGACGGCGTGGAGACAAATATGACCTCATGGAACCAGGGGGCGGCATAGCGGCTTCTAGGCTGCCGAAGCTACGCTGCTGAGAAATATTCTCCCCCAGGTTGAGCCTTTAGCGCGCTAACCATGCCGACACCCGATTTAAAGTGTTGATGTGGCATTAACGTTCACCTCAGTATGAAAGATTTTTGCATTGCGCCTGTTCGCTAAAAAACGAGACGACAAGACGCTCAACGAGCTGCGCAGTATGATGGCAGCAGTCAGTCGCTCTCAAGCGGTTATCCAGTTCGATCTGGATGGCGTCATTCTGGAGGCCAATCAGAACTTCCTATCGGTGGTTGGATATGAGCCGGCTGAAATCGTCGGACGTCACCACAAGATGTTCGTCGATCCGACTGAAGCGCAGACGCCGGCCTACGCCCAGTTGTGGCGGCGGTTGAACGCCGGCGAGTTCGTCGCGGACAAGTTCGTGCGCTACGGTAAGGGCGGCCAGCGGGTGGTGATCGAGGCCAGCTACAATCCGATCCTGGACAACGACGGGCGCCCCTACAAGGTGGTCAAGTTCGCCACGGACGTGACCGCCGTCGAAGAAGAGCGCGAGCGCCGGGCCGAAGCGGACCGTCAAGCCGCCCAGGTCCAGGCCGCTGTTGTCGCAGGTACGGCCAGGGGCTTGTCGGCCATGGCGGCCGGGGACCTGTCCTATCGTATCCAGGACGACTTCCCCGGCGACTACGCCGTCCTGCGCGACAATTTCAATCAGGCCATGACGACGCTGGATCAGGCGGTCAGCGTCATTGGCGTCAACGCCGGCTCGATGCAGTCGGGAGCGCACGAGATCGGCAGCGCCGCCGAAGATTTGTCGCGCCGCACCGAACAGCAGGCCGCCAGCCTTGAGGAGACTGCCGCGGCGCTACACCAGATCACCGCGACGGTGCGCAAGACGGCCGAGAACGCCCAGGCGGCCGACGGCGTGGTCACCCAGGGCCGCAGTCAGGCCGAGACCGGCGGCGCGGTCGTCCAGAAGGCCGTCGCGGCCATGGGTGAGATCGAGCGATCCTCCAACGAGATCAGCCAGATCATCGGCGTCATCGACGAGATCGCCTTCCAGACCAATCTCCTCGCGCTGAACGCCGGCGTCGAGGCCGCCCGCGCGGGCGACGCGGGGCGAGGCTTTGCGGTCGTCGCTTCCGAGGTGCGCGCCCTGGCTCAGCGATCGGCTGCATCGGCCAAGGAGATCAAGACGCTGATCTCGGCCAGCTCCGGTCAGGTCAAGGACGGCGTGGTTCTGGTGCGTCAATCGGGCGAGGCCCTGACCGGCATTGCGGGGCGGATCGAGGAGATCAGCACCCTGATGAGCGAAATCCGCGCCTCGACCAAAGAGCAGGCGGTGGGTCTGGCCGAGGTCAACACCGCCGTGAACCAGATGGATCAGGTCACGCAGCAGAACGCCGCCATGGTCGAGCAATCGACCGCCGCCAGCCTGAGCCTCAGCCGCGAGGCCGCCGAACTGGCCGAACTGGTCGGCCGCTTCGAAACCAGCCAGGTCGCCGCGGCCCCGACGCCGATCCAGACGGCTCCCATCCACCAGATGAGGGCCCGCGTGGAAAGCTTCGCCCGCGCCAATGCCGCGCCTGCGCGCGCCCGCATGGCGGCCGGCGGCGGCGCCCGAGCGGCTGTGGCCGCTGTTCAATCGGACTGGGAAGAGTTCTGAGGTCCAGGCCTCGTTCCGGCGCGGTTCAGCGACAGGCGGCCTAGGCCTCAAGCCGCGCCTTGACGGCCTCGGCGAAGCCGGCGCCGTTCGCGGGGTCATGGTCCAGATAGAAGTCCGGCTCTATCAGTTCGGCCTCCATCAGCACCCATTGGCCGACGTCATCGCGGGCCATGTCGATGCGGGCGTAGAGCAGCGGTTCGCCGATGGCGGCCAGCACCTGCTCAGCCAAGGCCATCGCCGCCGCGTCAGGCGTCACGGCCCTATACAGGCCGCCGAACTGGACCTGGATGCGGAAGTCGCCCGCCACCGGCCGTTTGTTGACCGCATGGCTGAACCGGCCGCCGAAGAACAGCAGCGAGGTCTCGCCCTCGGTCTCGATCGACTTCAGATAGGGCTGGATCATCGCTGCGCCCTCGGGCGCGTCGTCCAACACTTCGCCTGGCGTCAGGCGCAGGGTGCGAAACGCCCCGGCCGACACCGTGGGTTTGACGATCAGCACCGGCGCGCCCGTCTCGGCGAAGGCGGCGTCCACCTGATCCTGGGCCACGCGGTCGGTCCAACGCGTCTGCGGGATCGGCACGCCCTTGTCCGCCAGTCGCGCCAGATAGGCCTTGTCTGAGTTCCACCGCAGCACCTCGGCGGGATTGGCGACCGCCAGGCCGGCCTCGCTCCACGTCGCGCAGGCCTTCAGCCAGCGCCCATGATCGCGGTGATAGCCCCAGGCGATGACGGGCAGGATCAGATCGTAGGCCGCAAGGCCCGACGCGTCCTCGACATGATCGGTCCAGGGCGTGGCCGTGACCGTCGCGCCCGTGCTTTCCAGCGTCGCCTTCAACCGGTCCAGCACCTCGGGCCAGCGGCCGACATAGGTCTTGTCGGCGGGGTCGGGGGTCAGGACGGCGATCTGGGTCATGCGGTCCTCATACCGAAGCGACGCGGCGCATATAAGGGCTTCCTTATATGATTTCGGATGACGTGCGGGCGTTGACCGGCTAAGGCGCGACCATGACCCAGAACACCGCCCAATATGACGTCTGCGCCGTCGGCAACGCCATCGTCGATGTCCTCAGCCCCTGCGACGCCGCCTTCCTGACGGCCCAGGACCTGGCGCCCAACTCCATGCAGCTGGTCGACGCCGAACGCAGCGCCGCCCTGTATGACGCCATGGCGCCGGGCGTGGAGGCCTCGGGCGGGTCGGCCGGCAACACGGTGGCGGGCGTCGGCTCGTTCGGCGGCCGCGCGGCCTATATCGGCAAGGTCGCCGACGATACGCTGGGCCAGGTCTTCACCCACGACATCCGCGCGGCGGGCGTGCACTTCGACACCCCGGTCCTGACGGGCGGGGCGGATGAGGGCTACGGCACCGGCCGCTGCCTGATCAACGTCCTGTCGGACGGCGCGCGCACCATGGCGACCTTCCTGGGCGCCGCAAACCAGCTGTATGCCGACGACATCGACGAGGCTCTGATCGGCGCCAGCGAGATCGTCTATCTGGAAGGCTATCTGTTCGATCCGGCGCCCGCCCGCGCCGCCTTCGAACGCGCCGCCGCCGCCGCGCACAAGGCGGGCCGCAAGGTCGCCATCACCCTGTCCGACACCTTCGTCGTCGCCCGCTGGCGCGCCGAACTGCTGGATTTCATCACCCAGTCCGCCGACATCGTCCTGGCCAATGAGGCCGAACTGGGCGCCCTGTTCGAAACTGAAGACTTCGACGCCGCCGCCGCGAAACTGGCCGCCATCGTCGAGATCGCCGCCGTGACGCGCGGCGAGCACGGCTCGGTCGTGATCAAGGGCGACGAGCGCGTCGTGGTCGCCGCCTATCCGGTCGCCAAGGTGATCGACACCACGGGCGCCGGCGACCAGTACGCCGCCGGCTTCCTGCTGGGCGTCGCGCGCGGTCTGACGTTGGAAGAGGCCGGCAAGCTGGGCTCGCTGGCGGCGTCCGAAGTCATCGCCCACTGGGGCCCGCGCCCGATGGTGAAGCTGGTCGACCTGGCTAAGGAGAACGGGCTGAAGCTCTAACGATAGAGTCTCCTCCCCGTCTTGATGGGGAGAAGACGTTCGTCTTCAGCTCTTCCACCTCAGCGTCGTCGGCTGGATCGGGTTCACAAAGGCTCGGTCCTCAGCGCGGCTCTTGGCCCATTCGCGCTTCAGCTGCTGATACCATTTGGCCTGCTTGTCGGCGTCGTCGATCCAGATCAGAGCAGGGTCGTAGCGCAGGCCCTCGTTTTGCAGGTTCACCATGCCGCCGTCCTGTTTCAGGAAGGCGACCACCCCCATCCGCAGGAAGGGCTTGGCCAGGCCGAAGACCCAGTGGTCGGACCAGAAGATCTGGGTGATCCGCGTCTTCGTGTCGGTGATCGGGGTCAGGCAGGTTAGGGCCAGGACCTGTTTTTCGCCCACCTGAATGTGCTCCCAGCGGAAGCCGGGCAGGCGGAAGGTGATCTCGGTCGCGGGCGCCCCGCCCAGGATCTTATACAGGCGGCTGTTCGACGAGGGCGCATGGCGCACCATAGCCCAGCCGAACGCGGTCGGGGCGAAGGCCTTGGACTTCTCGTGCATCGAATGTTCGGACCGCCACCACCATTGCTGGTGGACGTAGGGGCCGTGGGCGGGGTCCATCAGGCCGACGACGGCGTGGTCGATATGGCTGTCGAAATCCATCGCCTCGACCAGCTTTGCCTCGCCGCCGACCACGCCGGGGAAGACAGGCGGCTCGTGGTCCGGCTCCATCGGATTGCGGGCGTCCGACGCCATCCAGACGAAGACGATCCCCTGGCTCTCGCGCACCGGATAGGACCGCACGCGGATACGGTTCGCCTCGAACGCCTGATCCTCGACCAGTGAAGGAATGGCGGCGCAGACGCCGTCGGGACGGAACCGCCAGCCATGATAGGGGCATTCGACCGTCTCGCCCTCGCCAGGCTTTTCGACCAGCTTGCCGGCCGACAGGGGCGCGGCGCGGTGGGGACAGATGTCGCGCATCGCATAGACCTGGCCCGCGCGGGTGCGGCCGATCAGCACCGGCTCGCCCATGATCTCGTAGCGTTTCAGGCTGGCCGGGGCGACGTCGCGGCCCAGGGCGACGAAATACCAGGCGTCGGTGACGAACCCCTTGCCGAACGGCTGCGCGCCGGCTTTTGAAGGGGCGGGTTCGACCTGGGGGGACTGGACGGGAGCGGCGTCGGCGGGCTTCATGCCGACTGTCTAACAGAGCCGCGCGGCGCCTGTCTCATGTCACCTGACAGAGAACTTTACATATCAAAGTCAGCGCGGCATAAGCGGGCGTCAAAGGGGAGTTTGATCATGACCATCGCATCCATTCTGAACCGCACCGTCGGCGCCGCAGCAGCCGCCGCCTTGATCGCTGTGGCGCCAGCGGCCTTCGCGCAGGACGGGCACGGCGCCCATGCCGAAAGCGGCCATGCCCACGGCCATCAGCATGCGGATTTCCAGTCCGACCGCATCCATGTCCGCGTCGACGGCGACGCCGGCGGGCGCGACATCATCCTGATCCCCGGCCTCAGCTCGTCGCCGGACATCTGGCAGGGGACGGTGGATCATCTGACGGCGCAGGACGGCGTGGGTTGGCGGGTGCACCGCGTCCACCTCCAGGGCTTCGCCGGCGCGCCGGCTGAGGGCAATGCGCAAGGCGCGACGCCGTCGCCTGTCGCCGCGCCGGTCGCCGAGGAGATCGCCCGCTACATCCGCGAAAAGGGCCTGACCAAGCCGGTCGTCGTCGGCCATTCGATGGGCGGCACCATCGGCATGATGCTGGCCGCGCGCCATCCCGAGGCGGTCGGCAAGCTGATGGTCGTGGACATGGTGCCCTTCATGGGCGCGATGTTCGCCGCCCCCGGCGCCTCGGCCGAAAGCGTGACGCCGGTCGCGGACCAGATCTGGGCCGCCCAGGCCAACAGCCCGCGCGAGGCCTACGTCGCCCAGGCGACCACCAGCATCAACGGCATGATCAACACCGAAAGCCGCCGCGCCGAGGCGTTGGAAGACATGCGTGAGAGCGACCAAAAGGTCTCGGCCGCCGCCTTCCGCGAGCTGATCACGACGGACCTGCGTCCCGAACTGTCGAAGATCACCGCCCCGACCGAGGTGCTGTACGTCAAGTTCAACGATCCGCGCATGACGCCGCAGATCACCGACAGCATCTATCAGATGTCCTACGCCGGCCTGCCGGGCGTGACCCTGAAACGGATCGACGACAGCGCCCACTTCATCATGTTCGACCAGCCCCAGGCCTTCTACGGCGAGCTGGACGCCTTCGTGGCGAAATAGACGCCGTGACCCATCCGTCCGCGAAACGGATCGTCGGCCTTTATCGGAACAAGGCCGACGACTGGGTCCGGGATCGGGGCGAGACCCTTTATTCCGGTGACGGGGGGACGGACGAAGCGGTCTGGCTTGATCGGCTCGTCGACGACCTGCCCGCAGGGGCGACAATACTGGACGTCGGCTGCGGTTCGGGCTGGCCCATCGGCGCCGCCTTGCTGGAGCGGGGTTTTCCGCTGACGGGGGTCGATGCGTCGCCGGGCCTGATCGCCCATGCCCTGGCGACGCTGCCGGCGGGGGTATGGTCGGTGGCGGATATGCGCGAACCCCTGCCGCCGGGTCCGTTCGACGGCGTTCTGGCCTGGCACAGTCTGTTTCATCTCAGCCTCGACGATCAGGAGAAGGTGTTGCCGAAACTGGCCGCGCGCGTCGCCGAGGGCGGGCGGCTGATGTTCACCTCCGGCCAGGCGCACGGCGAGACCATCGGCGACTGGCGCGGCGAGCCGCTCTATCACGCCAGCCTTGACCCAGGGGCCTATCGCGCCTTGCTGGCCGGCGCCGGATTGCGCATCGAATACGATGGAGCGGAAACCGGCGTCTGGCTGGCCCGGCGCGCCTTTCTTTCGGCGAAATAGCCGCTCACGATCCCGTGAAGTCGGCTGGACCGTTTCGGCGGGCGTTCATACGCGATACACAGCCGATGAACGAGAACTCGCCCAAGGCGGCATCTGAAGGACGGACATGGCGGGACCGGTGAATGCGGGCGGACCACAGGCGCAGGGCAAGCCCCGCCGGTCGGCCCTGGGACGGTTGTTCTACTGGAGCGCCGTGCTTGCGGTCTGGGGGCTGATCTTCCTGGTGGTCTTCTTCGCCGTCTTCGCGCGCGGCCTGCCGGACACCTCCAGCCTGTATCAGGTCGATCGCCAACCCTCGATCACCTATCTGGATCGCAATGGGGCGCTGATCGCGACGCGAGGCACCCAGATGGCGCCGCCCGCCGATCTGGACGCCCTGCCGGACTATGTGCCAGCCGCCTTCATCGCGATCGAGGACCGGCGCTTCTATCACCACCCCGGCTTCGACCCCATCGGCATGATGCGGGCGATGGCGACCAACGTCCGCGCCGGGCGGGTGGTGCAGGGGGGCTCGACCCTGACGCAGCAGCTGGCCAAGAACCTGTTCCTGACGCCCGACCAGAACCTGCGCCGCAAGGTGCAGGAGCTGATGCTGGCCGTCTGGCTGGAAATGAAATTCTCCAAGAAGGAAATCTTGGCCCTCTATCTGAACCGGGTCTATTTCGGCGCCGGGGCCTATGGGATCGAGGCGGCGTCGCAGCGGTATTTCGACAAGTCCGCCAAGAATCTGACGGTCGGCGAGGCCGCGCTTCTGGCGGGTCTTTTGAAAGCCCCATCGCGCTATTCGCCGGTGTCCGAGAGCGAGCGCGCCGCCGCCCGCGCCACCGTCGTGCTGAACGAGATGGAAGAGGCCGGCGTCATCACCGCCGCCCAGCGCGAACAGGCCGTGACCCAGCCGGTCATCGTCTCGCGCACCCTGGCGACCCAGCACGCCCAGTATTTCATCGACTGGCTGGACAAGTCGATCCGCAGCCTGGTCGGCGAGCCGATCGAGGACATGGTGGTCGAGACCACGTTGGACCTGACGCTACAGACGGCGGCCGAGCGGTCGGTGCGCCGCATCCTGGATCGTGACGCCGGCAAGGGCGTGCAGCAGGCGGCCCTGGTCGCGCTGGACGGCGACGGCCGGGTGCGCGCCATGATCGGCGGCTCCTCCTATGCCGACAGCCAGTTCAACCGCGCCGTCGACGCCAAGCGCCAGGCGGGTTCGGCCTTCAAGCCCTTCGTCTATCTGGCGGCGGTCGAGGCCGGCTATACGCCCCAGACCCCGGTGGTCGATCAGCCGATCACCATCGGCAACTGGTCGCCCCGCAACTATTCGGGCACGTTCAGTGGAAACATGACCCTGGCTCAGGCAGTGGCCCAGTCGACCAATACGGTGGCGGCCTATGTCGCCGATCAGGTCGGGCGCGACAGCGTGGCGCGCGCCGCGCGGCGTCTGGGCATCGAAAGCCGCATCGGTCTGGAGCCGGCGATGGCGCTGGGCGCCGTCGAGGTCTCGCCGATCGAGATGGCCACCGCCTATGACGCCTTCGCCAACGGCGGCCGCCGCGTCGACGCCTATGGCATCAGCCGCATCCGCACCCCCCAGGGCCGCGTCATCTATCAGCGCCAGTCGGGCCAGAGCGGCCAGGCGATCAACAATCCGTCGCTGTACTACATGAACCAGATGCTGCGCGGCGTGGTGAGCAGCGGCTCAGGGCGGTCGGCGGCGATCTCGGGCCGCGACCTGGCGGGCAAGACCGGCACGACCTCGGATTACAAGGACGCCTGGTTCGTCGGCTACACCGGCGGCTTCGTCACCGCCGTCTGGGTGGGCAAGGACGACAACACCGCCATGCGCGGCGTGACCGGCGGCTCGTCGCCGGCCGCCATCTGGAAGGGCTTCATGGAGGCGGCCCTGCCGCGCCTCGACGCCCCCGCCATCCCTAACGGCCCGCCCATGCCCGAAGGCTGGGTCGCGCCGGATCCGGTCGGCGATCTGATGAGCGGCCTGGACCAAAACGGCCTGCCCATCGAACCCGTCGATCCCCTGGCAGGAGAGCCCTATGTCCCGGACGACCAAGCGCCGATGCAGCCGCCGTCGCCGCAGCCGTCCAATCCCGCGTCTCCCAAGGGCGGCTATCGCGATGCGCCGACCCCGCAGCAGCCCGAAGGCCGCCCGGCGCCGGAGCGAAAGGGCGACGCCCTGTTCTTCTGATCGCGACGCCAACGGCGCGTAAAAAGGGAGGCGACCCGGCGGTCGCCTCCCTTTGCATTTCAGCCCTGGGTCAGCGGGGGCAGGACAGGTCGCCTTCCTGACATTGGCTGAGGGTTCGCAACTGGCGTGTCCGCTCTGTCGTCAGACGCGCGAGGCAGGTCGAATGCACCATCGGATAGGCGGAACCGCCTTGAACGCCGGACGCCTCGAACCGGCATTGCTGATCGCGGAAGCTGATCCAGGTGCGTTGTGCGGTGCGCAGCAGGGTGCGGCTGGCGGGCGATAGCCGTCCCATCGTCGTCGTGTACTGGCTGTTCAGCGCCCGATCGGCACGCTGCAGTTCCTGAGCGGCGTTGGCGTTCATCGTGGCCTGCGACTGGGCGCTGGCGGACGAGGCGGCGGTGACGGCGAGGCCGAGCGCGATCGACAGGGTGATCATCGGTTTCATGGGGCGTTCCTGAGTGGACGGGCCATGCTGAAACGCGCCCGGCCGCCGGGGTTTCCGCCTACCGCCCCACGGCGTGAAGCGCGGCGCCGTGGTCTTTCAGCCACTTCCGCCAAGGCTTGTGATCCCCGACCAGCCGTTCGACCACGGACCAATAGGCCGCGCTGTGGTCGGCGTGGACCAGGTGGGCGACCTCGTGGGCGGCGAGGTAGTCGATGACCGGGGGCGGGGCCATGATGACGCGCCAGGAATAGCGGATGGTGCGGTTGTGCGGGCTGCACGAGCCCCAGCGCGACCGGGTGTCGGCGATGCCCATCTTCACCGGGCCCTGACCCAGCGCGCGCAGATGGTGGTCGGTGTGTTCCAGAAGCGTCTCGCGCGCCTCGCGCTTCAGCAGGTTTTCGACCCGGCGCGCGTAGGCCTCGCCTTCGCCGCCCGAGCGGATGATGGTCCCGTCCTCAACCAGGCGCGCGGCGCCCGCGCCGGGCACGGCCTCAAGCCGCACAGGCCTGCCGCGCAGGGAAATGACCTGGCCCGGTTCCAGCGGGCGGCTCTTGGGGCGGACGGCCAGGCGTTCACTGATCCAGACGGCCTTGGATCGGGCGAAGGCAACGGCCTGGCTCAGGCCGCGCTCGGTCGGAGCGATGACCACGGCCTCGCCAGCGCGTGCGTCGATCCGCACTGACAGGCGCCGAGCGCGCGGATTGACCGACAGTCTGAGGACGGGACCAGCGCCGGCCCCGCTTTCGTCAAGCGGCAGCCGCTGACCGTTGCGGTACGCCACCGGCGGCCTCGTTCTGGGCGATGAAATCGCGCACGCGGGGATAGATCTCGTCACGGAAACGCCGGCCGTTGAATACGCCGTAATGGCCGACGCCCGGCTGGACGTAGAGGACGCGGCGATCCTCGGGAATGTTGGGGCACAGGCCGTGCGCGGCCTGGGTCTGGCCGACGCCGGAGATGTCGTCCTTCTCGCCCTCGACGGTCATCAGGCCGATGTCGGTGATCCTGGACAGATCGACCTTGCGCCCGCGATGCTCCAGCAGGCCCCGCGCCAGCAGATGCTGCTGGAAGACGATGTCGATGGTCTGGAGATAGAACTCTTCGGTCAGGTCCAGCACCGACAGATATTCGTCGTAGAATTCCTCGTGCTTCTCGACCTCGTCGCCGTCGCCAGCGATCAGGCTGGTGAAATAGTTCCAGTGGGCGTCGCGGTGGCGATCCTCGTTCATCGACATGAAGCTGTAGAGCTGGACGAACCCCGGATAGACGCGCCGCCCGAAGCCCGCATAGGGCAGGGGCACGGTGTGGATCATGTTCGACTTGAACCAGGTGAAGGGCTTTTCCTCGGCCAACTGGTTGGTGACGGTAGGCGACAGGCGCGCGTCGATGGGCGACCCCATGAAGGTCATCGACAGGGGACGGTTTTCGTCCTCGTCCTCGGCCATCACCGCGCCGGCGGCCAGAACGGGCGGGCCGGGCTGGCACACGCCGACGACGTGGGCGCGGCCGCCGATCTCGGCCAGCATCAGCCGGACGTGGTCGATGTAGTCGAAGAAGTCGAACCGGCCTTCCAGCATCGGCACCTGGCGGGCGTTGACCCAGTCGGTGACATAGACGTCGTGGTCCTGAAGGAAGGCCTCGACCGTACCGCGCAGCAGGGTGGCGTAGTGGCCCGAAAGCGGGGCCACGATCAGGACGGCCGGGCCGGAGGCGGGCTTCTTGGCGCGCTTCAGGTCGCCGATGTTGCGGGCGAAGCGGACCAGGCGGCACCACGGGCTCTGCCAGATCACCTGTTCGGTGGTGCGCACCGGCTTGCCGCCGATGTCGATGGTTTCCAGCTTCCAGGCCGGCTTGCCGTAGCGCCGCGTCACGCTCTCGAACAGTTCGGCCGAGGCGTAGGCGGTGCGGCCGATGGCGGTGTCGGCTGCCGGGTTGAACGGCGAGGTCCAGAAGCTGCGGGCCAGTTGCGCGCCGACCCGGAACGGCAGGGCCGACTGGTAGGCGAGTTCATGAAAGGCGTAGAGCATGACGATCCGATACGGCCGAGCGCCGTTTGTGCAGGGCAACATATAATGCATCACCCTGCAAAAGGATTATGGGGTCGCCGCTAACCCCGCGCCATCGCCTGTTCGATGATCCTGGTCGTCTTGTCTGGACCCATTCCATAGGCGACGGCGGTGCGGAACTTGCCGTCAGGGCCCATTAGATAGACGGTCAGGGAGTGGTTCATCGTATAGCCCTCGCCCTCGCCGACCTTTTGATAGAAGGCGCGGTAGGCCTTGGCGGCGGTCGCCACCTGTTCGGGCGTGCCCGTCAGGCCGATGGTCTCCTTGGGAAAGCCGTCGGACGACAGATAGTCCTTTAGCGCCTGGGGCGTGTCGCGTTCGGGATCGACGCTGACGAAGACGATCTGCAGATCCTTGGCCTTGTCGCCGAGCCGCTGCTGCACCGCGCCCAGCTCGGCCAAGGTGGTCGGGCAGAACTCGGGGCAATACGTGAAGCCGAAGAAGACCAGGCTCCATTTGCCGTTCAGCATCGTCTGATCGACGGGCCGCCCATCCTGATTGACCAGTTTGAAGTCGCCGCCGACCAGGGGCTGGCCGGTCGACGTCACCTCGGCCCCGTCCGACGTGGGCGCACGACCGCTGACCACCACGACCGTGATGATGGCGAGCGCCACGGCGATGGCGATGCAGGCGCCCGCGAACAGCAGGATGGAACGACGCGGCATGACGGCCTCTCACGAAACGGATGTGATCGGTCTATAGAAGGCGTGTGACCTCGACAGAAGCCCGCATGGCGCCGCACGGCGTATCCTCTTCGGAGCCGTTGAACGGCTGGAGCGATGCGCCGCGTCGCGGCCGGGGGTTTTCACTGCGGACCCTGATCGTTCTGCGCTGGCTGACCATCATCGGCCAGAGCGCGGCGATCCTGACGGCGCATCAGGGGCTGCATTTCCCCTTGCCGCTCTGGCCCTGCCTGATCGTGATCGCCATCAGCGCGGCGGTGAATGTGGGGGCCATGGCGCGGGTGCGCCGGCTGGAGGCCAGCCTGCCGGACGGGCGCACGACGGCGATCCATCTGGGCTTCGACATCTTTCAGCTAGGCGTGCTGCTGGGTCTGACCGGCGGGCTGGAGAACCCGTTCTGCCTGCTGCTGGTCGCGCCCGTCACCATCGCGGCGGCGGCCCTGCCGGCGCGTCAGGCTCTAATGCTGGGCGTGCTGGCGCTGATCGCGGTCGGGGTGCTGTTCTTCTGGTCCGAGCCTCTGCCGTGGCGACCGCACGAGAACTTCCACCTGCCGACGCTGTATCGCCTCGGCATGGCCATGGCCCTGGTGACCGGCGTGGTCTTCACCGCCGGCTACGCCTGGCGGGTGGCGGCCGATGCGGAGAAGCTGGAACTGGCTCTGGCGACCACCCAGGACGTGCTGCAACGCGAACAAAGGCTGGCGGCGCTGGGCGGACTGGCGGCGGCGGCGGCGCATGAGCTTGGCACGCCGCTGGCGACCATTCAGGTGGTGGCGAAAGAGCTTCAGCGCGCCTCGGCCCCCGACAGCGACGCGGCCGAGGATGCGGCCCTGATCCTGCAACAGGCCGAACGGTGCCGGGGCATCCTGACACAGCTGTCGCAACAGCCCGAGGGCGACGACGCCCTGTATGCCGACGTCTCGCTGAAGGCCCTGCTGGAAGAGGTGGTGGAGCCCCACCGGGGCTTCGACCTGGCCTTTGACGTTCTGGTCAAGACGCCGCCGGGTCAGCCCGCGCCGCGCGTGCGCCGGATGCCGGAGGTGATCCACGGCCTGTCCACCCTGGTCGAGAACGCCGCCGATTTCGCCAAGACCACGGTGCGGGTCCAGGCGGTGGTGGACGCCGGCTGGATCGAGATCGAGATCCTGGACGACGGGCCGGGCTTCGCTGGCGACATCCTGCCCCGGCTGGGCGAGCCCTATGTGACCAGTCGGCCGCAGGGCAAGGCGCGCCAAGCCCTGGCCGCCCAGATCGCCGCCGCCGCCCGCCCGTCCAAACCCCGCGCGACGGTCGAGCCGCCCATCGCCCCCAGCCAGGGCGGCATGGGGCTGGGCTTCTTCATCGCCCGCACCCTTTTGGAACGCACCGGAGGCTCGGTCAGCGTGGGGCAGGGGCTGCCGCAATCGGAGGCCAAGGCGGCGCCCCGTGGCGCGCGCGTGGCGGTGCGCTGGGCGCGGCCGGCGCTGGAGGTCGCGGCATGAGGCGATTGGGTCGAAGCGTCGCAGGCGGAACCTTGGCCTTGACCCGCGCGCTACCCGTCCCGACTTGAAGCGGCAGGAGAGAGAAACGCATGTCAGAACTCGAAGCCCGCATCGCCGCCCTGCCCGACAAGTCCCTGCTGCTGCTGGATGACGACCAGGCCCTGCGCACCCGGATGGGGAGGGCTCTGGAGGCGCGCGGCTTTCAGGTGACGACCGCTGAATCCGTCGCCGAGGCGATGCAGTTGCTGCGTGACAAGGCCCCGGCCTTCGCCGTGCTGGACATGCGGCTTGAGGACGGCAACGGCCTGAAGATCGTCGAAGCGGTGCGCGAAAAGCGCGAGGACGCCCGCATCGTCATGGTGACCGGCTACGGCGCCATCGCCACGGCGGTAGCAGCGGTCAAGGCCGGCGCTGTCGATTATCTGTCCAAGCCCGCCGATGCCGACGATGTGGTCAAGGCCCTGCTCGCCACCGGCGATTCGCCCGAACCGCCCGAAAACCCGATGAGCGCAGACCGCGTCCGCTGGGAGCATATCCAACGCGTCTATGAACTGTGCGACCACAATGTCTCGGAGACCGCGCGCCGCCTGGGCATGCACCGCCGCACCCTGCAACGCATCCTGGCCAAGCGCGCGCCGCGATAAGGCTGAACCCTCAATCCTCGTCGTCGTCCTCGACCACGTCGGGGATTTCCGGGGTGACCACGGTCGGGGCGATGGTCTTGATCTCGCCCAGCTTGGCGCCGGGGAAGGCCTGAAGCACCGCCTGGACGAAGGGATTGGCCTCGACCTCGGCGCGTTCGGCGGCGCGGGCCTTTTTCTGGATCTCGATGACCGTCTCGGCCCCGCCCTGGCCGTTGGCGGCGATCAGCCAGGTGCGGCCGGTCCATTCGCGCAGGCGGGCCGACAGCTTGCGGGCCAGTTCAATCGGCGCGCCCTGGACGCTTTCATAGACGATGGCACCGGGCTTGAACGAGACCGGCTTCACATACCGCTCCACATCCATCTGAAGCCCGACCTCGCGCTTCTCGCCGATCAGGGCGACGACCTGTTCGAAGGTCTGCGGATCGGGCAGGGCGGGGGCCATGACGGGGCGAGCGGCCAGCTGCGCCCCCGTACTGGCGTGGCTTCCGCCGCCGCCTCCACCACCGCCGCCACGCGGGGCCGAGCCGCCTCCCATCGGTTCGCCGGACTGCAGCCGCTTCAGCGCCTCCTCCGGCCCTGGCAGGTCGGCGGCGTAGGCCAGGCGCACTATCGCCATTTCCACCGCATCGGCCGGATTGGGCGCGCGCCGCACCTCGTCCAGCGCCTTCAGCAGCATCTGCCAGGTCCGCGACAGGGTCGCGGCCGGAATGGCCGCGCCCAGGGCCGCCAGCTTCTGGGCCTGATCATTGGGCAGGCGCGTCGCGTTCGGACCCAGCATCTTGGCGACCGAGGCGGCGTGGCAGTGTTCCAACAGGTCGTTTGTCACCTGCACCGGATCGGCGCCGAAGCCATAGAGGGTGCGGAAACTCTCCAGCGCCTCGGGCGTGCGGCCGGCCATGACGCTTTCGAACAGGGCGATGGTCTGGGTCCGGTCGGCCAGACCCAACATGTCGCGCACCGTCTCGGTCTTTACCGTCTCTCCCCGCTCGGCCTGAACCAGGGCCTGATCCAGCAGCGACAGGCCGTCGCGCACCGACCCTTCGGCCGCGCGCGAGATCAGGGCGAGGGCGTCGTTCTCGATCTTCATGCCTTCGCGGTCGGCGATCCGGCCCAGGTGCTCGACCAGGATTTCCGGCTCGACCCGACGCAGGTCGAAACGCTGGCAGCGGCTCAGGATCGTCACCGGCACCTTGCGGATCTCGGTGGTGGCGAAGATGAATTTGGCGTGGGGCGGCGGCTCTTCCAGCGTCTTCAGCAGGGCGTTGAACGCCTGCGTCGACAGCATGTGGACCTCGTCCAGCACATAGACCTTGTAGCGCGCCTCGACGGGCGCATAGCGGACGCTTTCCAGGATGTCGCGAATGTCGTTGACGCCGGTGTGCGACGCCGCGTCCATCTCCATCACATCCATATGCTGGCCGGCCATGATGGCGGCGTCGTGCCGGCCGTGGGCGGTCAGGGTCAGCGACGGCTTGTCGATGACGTCGGTTTCGTTGTTCAGGGCGCGGGCCAAAAGGCGAGCGGTCGTCGTCTTGCCGACGCCGCGTACGCCCGTCAGCATGAAGGCGTGGGCGATCCGGCCCGTGGCGAAGGCGTTGGTCAGGGTGCGCACCATCGCCTCCTGACCGATCAAGTCCTCGAAGGTGCGCGGCCGGTATTTGCGCGCAAGCACCTGATAGGCGGCGCCGTCATCGACATGGGCCGCGACTTCGGCGGGGGCGGGCTTGGCGACAGGGGCGGTAACGGGCGCAACGACCGGCTCGGGCGCTGCGGCCGGCGCGCCGAACATGTCGTCGGTGTTCTCGTCGCGCGGGGCGACGTCGTCCTCTTCCCAAGGCGGGCCGTCGAGATTCGTATCGCTGTCCGTCATGGGAGGAAGTCTTACAGTGGGTGAGGTCCGCAGCGAAGCGGCCGTTCACCCAAAAGGCTGGATTATCTCGGATTGGAAACGCGGCGCTAGGACTCGGTCATGCAGGCAAGTTCATCAGCCGTACGTGCTGGTACCCTCGCATCTGCAAGTCCTTAAGAATTCCAACGACGTCGGTGTATCGACTGGATGCTTTCGGCCCGACGTAGATCGGGTTCCTGACATCGAGGCCCATTTCGTACAGGCGGCGACCGATTTCACTTGCGGGAGTACGTTGAGATTTGTCGCCGTTGTACGTCGAAATCTGGACGGTTCCGTCAGGGTTGAGATCGATCTGAGCGCCGTTTGTCTGAAGCGCCGTCTCGTAACAGCCCATCGTCCGGTAGACGCTGAACCCCGTCAACTGCGGTCGCGGCTCCGCGGGCGCCGATCCACAGGCGCACAACCCCAACAATCCAAGGAGCCATACAGGTCTCATAGGACGACGTTCGCAGAAGTTGTGGCGTATCACAACCGTCTGCCCTGGCGTTCAAAAAATGGCGCGCCAAACGCGCTCGAGCAGCGAGCCTCCGTGCGGCGAGCGCTAGCGCAAAAAAGAGGAAGTAGAGACCGCGACCCGAAGGGGAATTCGTTGTGGCTGCTGCCTTCCGGCCCTGACCAGATTGGCGAAACCTTCGCCCGCGATCTCCAAGCGGAGATATGACGGGTGCGGCGGTTGGAATCAAGAGCTACAAACCCGCATGGCCCATCACAACACCTTCGCCGGCAATCCGCTCGATCGGGCCGGCGACCTAAGGAATGATCCCGACTGGCTGGCCGAGCAGGCCGCCAAGCCCTACGCCCAGGCCCTCGTGCTCTGGGAAGGGCGGCCGCTGATCGAGGAGACGGGCGAGGGGCCGAGGCTGGCGTGGCTGCAGATGCGCCATGCGCGCACCCAGGTGCGCGATCGCGAGGCGTTTCTGGGCCTGTGGAATGACGAACCCGTCTTCGCTATCGAGTTCGAAGGCTCGATCGATCCGACCGACGGACCGCTGGCCGGGCTGGGCGCTTTTCAAGAGATGCGCGCGGCGGCGGCGATCCTGCCGGCGGCGGATGCGGCGATCGCGGGCGGGGCCAAGAGCCTGTTCGACTGGCGCCGCAAACACGGCTTCTGCGCCAACTGCGGCACGCTGAGCGAGACGGCGTCGGGCGGCTGGAAGCGGATTTGCCCGGCCTGCGGGACCGAGCATTTCCCGCGCGTCGATCCGGTCACCATCATGCTGCCGGTCTATAAAGGCGGGGCCGAACCCATCTGCCTGGTTGGCCGTCAGGCGGCCTGGCCTGCCGGACGGATGTCGGCTCTGGCCGGGTTCCTAGAACCGGGCGAATCCATCGAGGAGGCCTGCGCCCGCGAGGTGAAGGAAGAGGCCGGCCTGACCGTGATCGCCACGGCCTATCACTCCAGCCAACCCTGGCCCTTCCCGTCGCAACTGATGATCGGCCTGATCGCGGAGGTGTCGGACGATCAGGCGCAACCGGACCAGACCGAACTGGAAGCCGTCGCCTGGCTGACGCGGGCCGAAGCGCGCGCCGTGCTGGCAGGCGAGCATCCGAGCATTCAGGCCCCGCCGCCCTTCGCCATCGCCCACAGCCTGATCAAGGCCTGGGTCGACGAGGTCTAGGCTAGCGCCCGCGCCGCCTCCAGGTCGGCGGGATTGTCGACGGACAGGGGGGCTTCGTCGATGACGGCGGCCCAGATCTGCATGCCCATTTCCAGGGCGCGCAGCTGTTCCAGCTTCTCGCGTTTTTCCAGCGGCGACGGCGGCGCGGCGCAGAAGCGGTTCAGCGCCTCACGGCGATAGCCATAGACGCCGATGTGGCGCCAGACGGGGGCGTCGCCGTACAGGGTCGAGCGCGTGAAATAGAGGGCGCGCGCCTGGCGTTCGCCTTCGCCCAGGGCCAGCACCGCCTTGACCACATCGGGATTGGTCCGGTCCGACCCGTCGGCCTCGGCGGCGACCAGGGTGGCGATGTCGCAGGTCGGCTCGCCGTGCAGAATGGCGGCGCAGGCGACGGCCAGACCGGGGCTGGCGAAGGGCATGTCGCCCTGAACGTTGATGACGGCGTCGAAATCGCCCTCGGGGTCGATGGCGTCCACGGCGGCGCGAATGCGGTCCGAGCCCGACGGAAGGGCCGGGTCGGTCAGGACGGCGCGGCCGCCTGCGGCTTCCACCGCCTCGACGATCTCGGGATCGCCGGCGGCGACCACGACCGGCAGGCCCGAGGCCTCGGCCTGGCGATAGGCGCGCACGATCATCGGCGTGTCGCCGATCAGGGCCAGCGGCTTGTTCGGCAGGCGGGTGGCGGCCATGCGAGCCGGTATCATTATCAACGGATTCATCGACTTCCCTGACGCCTGTCTGGCCCGTCGCGCGTTGGGCCGGTTGCGAAGGCGGCGCTACCGTGCCAGAGACGCCAAAGCAAGATTATGTCCGGGGCGTGTTTTCGAGGGGCCCGGCCGGCAGAGGGAAACGACCAGGCGTATGAGCGGCGATCTTAAGTGGAACAAGATTTTCGGCGCGGCTCTGGGGACGGCGTTCGTCATCCTGGTCGTCCAGCAGGCCTCGGGCCTCGTCTATCATTCGGAAGCCCCCGAAAAGATGGGCTATTTCGTCGATGCGCCGGAAGAGGCCGCCGGCGGTGAAGCCGCTGAACTGGCGCCCGACTGGGGCACGGTCCTGCCGACCGCCGATCTGGCCGCCGGCGAGGCCGCCTTCGCACGTTGCCAGGCCTGCCATGACGCGCACCAGGGCGGCGCCGACAAGATCGGTCCGAACCTGTGGGGCGTGGTCGGCGGGCCGGTGATGCACCGTCCGGGCTTCGCCTATTCCGACGCCATGGCCAAGCACAAGGCCGAGGCGCCGACCTGGGGCTATGACCAGATCAACAGCTTCATCACGGCCCCGGCCAAATACGTGCCCGGCACCAAGATGTCCTTCGCCGGCATCCGCGACACCCAGACGCGCATCAATCTGATCGCCTGGCTGCGCACGCAGGGCTCGGGCGGCTTCGCCATCCCGGCGCCGGATCCCACCCGTCAGCCTGGCGCGGCCGCGCCGGCCGCCGGCGCGCCTGCTGCGGGCGAGGCCCCGGTGACCGAAGGCGCCGCAGCGACCGAAGCGACCGGCACGTCCCCGGCCGCCGGCGCCCCCGCCGCGTCTCAGACGACCCCGGCGGCCCCGCCCGCCGCGACGGCGTCTGCGCCGCCCAACACCTAATCGTTCCGGCGATGAACGACAAAAGGGCGGCCCCACGGGCCGCCCTTCTTCGTTTCGGGCTGAGCGCTCGGCTCAGAGGATCTGCGCGGCCTCGTCGAAGGACAGGCGCGGCGAGCGCGGAAACAGATTCTCGTCCGAGCCATAACCGAGGTTGAGGATATAGTTCGGCTCGACATTGCTGTCGGGGAAGAACTCGGCCTTCACGCCGGCGGCGTCGAAACCGGACATCGGCCCGACATCCAGGCCCAGGGCGCGGGCCGCGATGGTCAGATAGCCGCCCTGCAGCGAGGCGTTGCGGAAGGCGGTCTCGCGCCGGCCGGCCTCGTCTGTGAACCAGGCCTTGGCGCCCGGCGCGTGGGGGAACAGGGCGTCGAGATGGTCGTGGAAGTCCATGTCCTGACCGACGATCACCGTCACCGGGCCTGCTGCGTCTTGTCGCGATTGCCTTCGCTCATCAGAGGGATCAAGCGCGCCTTGGCCTCGGGCGAGGTGATAAAGACGAAGCGGGCGGGCGATCCGTTGACCGCCGTGGGCCCGAACTTGGTCAGGTCATAAAGCTTGCGCAGCAGCTCCGGCGCGACGGGGCGGTCAGTCCAGCCGTTGCGCGTGCGCGCCTCGGTGAACAGTTGCGACAGGGCGGCGTCCGACAGCGGGACGTCGCGTTGATGAGTAGCGTCATAGGCCATGGGATGCGTTCCTGACTTAAATAGCAACGAGTACAGGTGCTAATTAGGATGTTTTGCAACAGCCGCAAGTGCCAATCCCGAAAGACTGGGTTTCGATATCACGCACCGAGCACAAGCCCTCTGTCGCCCGGGCTTTGTTCGCCCTATCTAGAGGGCATGAAAGATCTGACCCAACTGATGCAGCAGGCCCAGGCGATGCAGCAAAAGCTGCAGGACGCCCAGGCCAAAATGGCCGAAACCACAGCCGAGGGTTCCTCCGGCGGCGGTCTCGTCTCGGTGTCCCTCAGGGGCCCTGGCGAGATCACGGCCATCAAGATCGACGACAGCCTTCTGAGCCCGGGCGAGGGCGAGATCCTGGCCGATCTGATCGTCGCCGCCCATGCCGACGCCAAGCGCAAGCTGGATGAGCAGAACAACGCTCTGATGCGCGAGGCCGCAGGCCCCATGGCCGGGATGAACATTCCCGGAATGCCGAAACTGTTCTGATGGCCGCCTCCGCCGGGCCGGAGATCGAACGGCTGATCTCCCTTCTCGCCAAACTGCCGGGTCTGGGCCCGCGCTCGGCGCGGCGTGCGGCGCTGGCTCTATTGAAGCGGCGCGAGCAGTTGCTGGTGCCGCTGGCGGCGTCGCTGGCCGAGACGGCGGAAAAGGTCGTGTCGTGCTCGGTTTGCGGCGCGCCGGATACGCGCGACCCCTGCGCCATCTGTTCGGATGGAGCGCGAGACAACGGTCTGATCTGCGTGGTCGAGGAGGCCGGCGCCCTGTGGGCGATGGAGCGATCCGGCGCCTTTCGCGGAAAATATCATGTGCTGGGTGGACTGCTGTCCGCTCTGGACGGCGTCGGACCCGAGCATCTGCGGGTCACCGAATTGGTCGGGCGCGTGAGGGGCGGGGGCGTGCGGGAGGTCGTGCTGGCCCTGCCGGCCACGGTCGATGGCCAGACGACCGCCCACTACGTCGCTGAGCGGATCGCCGGGCCGGATGTAGAGATCACCTCGCTGGCGCGCGGAGTTCCGGTCGGCGGCGAACTGGACTGGCTGGACGACGGCACCATCGTCCAGGCCCTGCGCGCCCGCCGCCCGGCCTGACCGAATTAGTTCGAAGGCACCGTCGGGGCGTTGACGTTCGGCGCTTCGCCCGTCGGTGTGGCGACGGCGCGGCCCGTCGAATCCGTTGGCGCGTCGGCGGCGGGCGGCGTCTGGCTGTCGCCCGCGAACGCCGGGGTCTCGGCGGCGGCGGCCTCAGGACCCGTCTCAGCGTTCTTGGCGTTGAAAGCGCCGTTGGTCACGAACCACAGTCCCAACAGCAGCACCGCGGCGGCGAGGGTCGAAACCGCCAGGATGACGGCGATGCGCGGGTTCTTACGGCCGCTGCGCACCAGTTCGGCGTCGACCGGCCGGCCGTCGTGCACCGCATCGGCGGCGGTGTCGTGTCGGTGGGGCTTTTCCGGGGTCATGGGCGGGTCCTTCGTGCAAATGGCTGAGACACCAACGTCATCGCAACGGCGACGTTCCGGACAAGCGGCGCCGGAAGGGCCCCGCTTCTCATTGAAGGCGACTCCCGTTAGGAACGGAGCATGAACATGCTTGTGCTGATCCTCGCTGTCCTGGCCGCCGCGTTCGCGGGTGGTTTTCTGTGGGCCTATATGGGCTGGCAGCAGACGAGCGGCGCGCTGGCGGCGGCCGAGGCGCGCATCGATCTGGTCGAGGAAAGCCGTGTGACCATGGGCGAACTGCTCAAGGCCCAGGCGGCGCAGTCGGCCCAGGTGGTGGCGGATCAGATGGTCAGTCGCGCGACCGAGACCTTCCGCGCCCAGGACCAGCTGGCGCGCGAGCGGATGGCCGCCCAGCTGAAACCTGTCGCCGACACCCTGACCAAGTTCCAGGAGCATGTCGCCGCGTTGGAGAAGACGCGCTCCGAAGAGACCGGGGGCCTGCGCGAGCAACTGGCCCAACTGATGACGGCCTCGTCCGCCACGCGCGACGAGGCGCGCAAGCTGACCGAGGCCCTGCGCGGTAATACGGGCCGTCGCGGCCGCTGGGGCGAGCAGACCTGCCGCAACGTTCTGGAGGCCGCCGGCATGGCGGGGCGGTTCGACTTCACCGAACAGACCTCCAGCGCTGACGACGAGGGGCGCCAGAACCGGCCCGACTTCATCGTCCGCCTCCCCGGCGGCGGCATGTTCGTGATCGACGCCAAGGTCCCACTGGCCTTCGACGACGGGGAGGGCGACCAAGAGGCGCGCGCCCGCTCGGTCGGCCTGCGCACCGCCGCCAGCCTTAAGACCCATGTGCGCCAACTGTCGTCCAAGGCCTATCAAGACCAGTTCAAGCCCAGCCCCGATTTCGTCGTCCTGTTCGTGCCCGGCGATGCGTTCCTGGTCACGGCGCTGGACCATGAGCCTGACCTGATGACACAGGCGATGGCCTCGCGCGTCGTCATCGTCACGCCTTCGACCCTGTTCGCCCTGTGCAAGGCCGTCGCCTATGGCTGGCGCGCGGAAGAGCAGGCGGCCAACGCCGACAAGGTCGCCGCCCTGGGCCGCGAACTCTACAAGCGGCTGTCGGTCATGGGCGGTCATGCCTCCGCCGTCGGGCGCGCGCTGGATACGGCCGTCGGCAAGTACAATCAGTTCGTCGGTTCGCTCGAAAGCCAGGTCATGGTCTCGGCTCGCCGGTTCGAGGATTTGCAGGTCGATCACGAGGGCAAGGCCTTGCCGGATCTGACGCCGGTCGAAACCGCGCCCCGCGCCATCGCCCGTCCCGAACTGATCGCCGCCGCCAAGGTCGAGTAGGGCGTCTTTTCATGGAAAGGGCGCTTGACAGCGCTGGGGTCGTGATGTCAATGTAGCTTGTCAATAGGACAAGGGGTGTTGACTGATGCGTAAGTGGCGGCCGGTAATCAAGGCGACGGTGATCACGTTCGGCGGCGGCCTGCTGTTCGCCTGCCTCGGCGGCATCGCGGTCGGTTACGCCTCCAGTTCGGGATGGATCGCGCCCGAGATGGGCGAACTGATCGTGACCGCAGTCTTCGCCGCCGCCATCATGGCCGGCGCCCTGTGGATCGGCGCCGAATGGATGCGTGTGATCGACGAGGCTGCGCGGGAGGCGCACAAGGCGGCCTGGTACTGGGGTGGCACGGCCGGCATGTGCGTGAGCGGCGTCGGCCTGATCCTGTCCTCGGCCGGGCCGTGGCGTGACATCATCGCGCGTGAAATCGGCTCGGGCGGCTCGCCCATCGACTATGTGTCCGCCGGCGCCGCCTTGATGATCGCCCCCATGCTGATCGGCTATACCGTCGTCTGGGTTTGGTGGTGGCTGGCGCGGATGCGGGGCTGAGCCATGAACAACCGTCTCAAGGTCCTGCGCGCCGAGCGCGACTGGAGCCAGGCGCAGCTGGCCGAACATCTGGGCGTGTCGCGCCAGACCGTGAACGCGCTGGAGACCGGCCGTTACGACCCCTCCCTGCCGCTGGCCTTCAAGATCGCCCGCGTCTTCGGCCAGCCCATCGAATCCATCTTCTCGGACGATCAGGAGCCGACGAAATGAAGTCCTCCACCCTCTCTCCCGCATCCTGGCCGCGCTGGGTTCGCGCCTTTGTTTTCGGCGCCGTCTTCGGGGTGATCGGTTACGGCGTCGGCGCCTGGCTGGCCAGGATCGCGCCGGGCGGATTCGGACCGACCGACATGAACTTGCGCTGGTCGGATGGGCTGGCGACGCTGGTCGGCCTGGCCCTGGCCGCGGGATCGCTGTGGGCGCTGTATGTCAGCCTGAACGCCGACCGCCTCGGCCGGATGTATAATCTGGATGGTCCCGCCTCGCCGGATGAGACGGCTCTGGCCCGGTTTCAGGCGCTGGTCATAGGCTTTTCCGGTGTCATCCTGACCCTGCCGGTCGTCCTCAGCCTGGCGGGCGTCAATCCCGTGCTTGGCCTGGGCGCCATCGGCCTTCTGCTGGTGCTCCACACGGTGATGAATATGCGCGTCTATCGCCAGGCCGACGAACTCTTGCGTCGGGCGGTGATCGAGGCGGCGGCCGTCACCTTCTTTGCGGGCCAACTGGTCCTGTTCCTCTGGGCCGCCGCCGAGCGTCTGGGCGCTGCACCCGCCATCACGGCTTGGGACATCTACGCCGTCCTGATGGCGTTCTATCTGGGCTGCTCTGTGTGGATCAGCGTGCGTCGCGGCCTGGCCTGATCCGTTCTCTCTTCTCCTTCCCTTTCGAAAACAACGAGACCTCTCATGACCATCACTGATCGCCTTCTGTCGTCTGTTTCCAGCGTGGCGCGCGGGGCCGTGGGCGTCGCCGGCGGCCTGGCGTTGTTCGTCGCCATCGCCGGCGTCCCGGCCGACGCCTTGGCCCAGACCGCCGCTCCGGCCGTCCTTGCGCCGATCCAGGGCGAAGGCCCCGCCCTGTGGGTGGTCAAGGATGCGGATTCGACCCTGTATCTGTTCGGCTCTGTCCATGTGCTTCGCCCGACGATCGGCTGGTCCAGCCCCCGCGTGGAGGCCGCCTTCGACAGCGCCTCGGACATCTGGTTCGAGATCAGCAATCCGGATGACCAGGCCGCCATCATGCCGCTGATCCAGCAGCACGGCCTGTCGCCCGAGACGCCTCTGTCCAGCCGCCTGACGCCGGAAGAAAACGCCGAACTGGACGCGGCCGCCCAGGCCATGGGCGCCTCCGCCGCCCAGCTTCAGCCGATGAAACCCTGGCTGGCGGCGCTCAGCTTGTCGGTCGCGCCGCTGATCAAGGCCGGCTACGATCCCAAGTCTGGCGTCGAACTGGTGCTGAAGGCGCGGGCCGAGGCGGCAGGCAAGCCGATCCACGGCTTCGAGACCATCGACAAACAGATCGGCATCCTGGCCGGCCTGCCCGACGACGTGCAACTGGTCTTCCTGCGTGAGACGCTGAAGGACTACGAAAACGCCGCCACCAAGCTGGATGAAATGGTCGAGGCCTGGGCCCGGGGCGACGTCGCCACGTTGGACCGCGTCACCATCATGGAAATGAAGGAGGCTTCGCCCGCCCTCTATCAGGCCATTCTGGTGGATCGGAACACGGACTGGGCCAACCAGATCCAGACCCTGCTCGAAGGTTCCGGCACCGCCTTCATCGCCGTCGGCGCCGCCCACTTGACCGGCGACGACAGCGTCCAGGCAATCCTGCAAAAGCGCGGCGTGACGGTCGAGGCGGCGAACTGAGAACGGAAAGAAGGCGCGGCGGCGACGTCGCGCCTTCGTCAACGGCTGGAGCGGGCAGCGGGAATCGAACCCGCACGAAAAGCTTGGGAAGCTTTCAGGCTACCACTACATCATGCCCGCGATGGCCTAAGGCCGGTCTATCTCAAGGCTGAACGGCGCTCAAGGTAAGACCGGACTTTGGGCGCGCGCATCATCCTCTCGCGCATAGCGCTGGGCGATAATCGTGCAGGCGAACAGCTGGATCTGGTGGAACAGCATGATCGGCAGGACGATCAGCGGCACGGCGTGACCAGCGAACAGGATGCCGGCCATGGGGATACCGGTGGCCATGCTCTTCTTGGACCCGCAGAACAGGATGACGATCCGGTCGGGCCGGTCGAACTTCAGCGCGCGTCCGGCGAAAAGGGTCAGGGCCAGGACGATGGCCAGCAGGGCGATGTTCAGGCCGATCACCTTGGCCAGATCCAGCGGCGCGACCTGGGACCAGACGCCGGCGACGACGCCCTCGCTGAAGGCGGCATAGACGATCAGCAGGATGGAGCCGCGGTCGACCAGGCCGGTCAGTTTGGCGTGGCGGGTCAGCCAGTCCTTCAGCAGGGGGCGGCACAGCTGGCCCACAGCGAAGGGGGCCAGGATCTGGAGACCGATGTCGAGGATGGACTGCAGATGGATGCCGCCATTGGCGCCGCCGATCAGCAGGGCGACCAGCAGCGGCGTCACGATCACGCCCAGCAGGTTCGACAGGCTGGCGCTGGTCAGGGCGCCCGCGACATTGCCGCCGGCGATGGAGGTGAAGGCGATGGACGACTGCACCGTGGACGGCAACAGGCACAGATAAAGCATCCCGGTCAGCAGATCGGGCTGAAGCGACCCCCGCATCAGGAGAACGAGGCCTAGACCCAGCAGCGGAAACAGCAGGAAGGTCGACAGGAAGACCGTGCCCTGAAGCCGCCAGTGCAGCAGGCCCGCGCCGATGGCCGCCGGCGACATTCGCGCGCCATACAGAAAGAACAGCAGGGCGATAGCGGCCTTGACCACCCAGTCCATGATCACGGCCGCCTGTCCGCTGGCGGGGAACAGGGCCGCCAGGATCACCATGCCGATCAGGGCCAGCAGATAGCCGTCGATCGGCAGGCGGGACAGGAAACGAGGCATGGACGGCTCAGGCTGCGGCGGGGTGACGCACAGATAGGCGCATCAGCCCCCGCATTGAACCCGCGTCTTCAGGCCCCGGCGCGGTTCTTGACCAGATCGTCCACGACCGACGGGTCGGCCAGGGTCGAGGTGTCGCCCAGCGCGCCGATCTCGTTCTCGGCGATCTTGCGCAGGATGCGCCGCATGATCTTGCCCGACCGGGTCTTGGGCAGGCCCGGCGCCCACTGGATCACGTCGGGGGCGGCGATGGGACCGATCTCGTGTCGAACGTGGGCGACCAGGGCCTTTCTCAGATCATCGGTCGCCTCGGCACCCTTGTTCAGGGTGACATAGGCGTAGATGCCCTGGCCCTTGATGTCGTGCGGATAGCCGACGACCGCCGCCTCGGCGACATCGTCGTGCAGGACCAGCGCGCTCTCGACCTCGGCCGTGCCCATGCGGTGGCCCGAGACATTGATGACGTCGTCCACCCGGCCGGTGATCCAGTAATAGCCGTCCTCGTCACGACGGCAGCCGTCGCCGGTGAAGTAGCGGCCGGGATAAGTCGAGAAATAGGTGTCGAAGAAGCGCTGGTCGTCGCCATAGACGGTGCGCATCTGGCCCGGCCAGCTGTCGGTGATGCAAAGATTACCGGAGACGGCGCCCTCCAGCGGCTGGCCCTCGGCGTCCACGATCTGAAGCTCGACGCCGGGCAGGGGCAGGGTCGCCGATCCGGGCTTCAGGTCGGTGGCGCCGGGCAGGGGGGTGATCAGATGGCCGCCCGTCTCGGTCTGCCACCAGGTGTCCACGATGGGGCAACGGCCGTCGCCGACCACCTCGTGATACCAGCGCCAGGCCTCGGGGTTGATCGGCTCTCCCACCGTGCCGAGCAGCCGGAGCGAAGCGCGCGAAGAGGCCTTCACCGGCGCATCGCCCTCGCGCATCAGGGCGCGCAGGGCGGTGGGCGCGGTGTAGAAGATCTCGACCTTGTGCTTGTCCACCACCTGCCAGAAACGTCCGGCGTCGGGATAGTTGGGCACGCCCTCGAACATCAGGGTCGTCGCCGCGTTCGCGAGCGGGCCATAGACCATATAGGAGTGGCCCGTGACCCAGCCCACGTCGGCGGTGCACCAGAAGACCTCGCCGGGGCGATAGTCGAAGACGATCTCGTGCGTCCAGGCGGCCCAGAACAGATAGCCGCCCGTGGTGTGCAGCACGCCCTTGGGCTTCCCCGTCGAGCCGGAGGTGTAGAGGATGAACAGCGGATCCTCGGCGTTCATCGGCTCGGGCGGGCAGTCGGCTTCGGCCTTGGCGGCCTCCAGTCCATAGTCGAAGTCGCGGCCCTCGATCATCGGCACGTCGGCGCCGGTGCGACGGATGACCAGGACGGTGTCGACCTGCACCTTCGTCAGGGCCTCGTCGACATTGGCCTTCAACGGAATGTGCTTGCCGCCGCGCAGACCTTCGTCGGCGGTGATGACCAGGTTGGAACCGCAGTCCTCGATCCGGCCGCACAGGCTGTCGGGCGAGAAGCCGCCGAAGACGACCGAATGAACGGCGCCGATGCGCGCGCAGGCCAGCATGGCGTAGGCGGCCTCGGGGATCATGGGCAGATACAGGGTGATCCGGTCGCCCTTCTTCGCACCATGAGCCTTCAGCACATTGGCCATGCGGCACACCTCGGCGTGCAGTTCGCCATAGGTGATGCGGCGGCTTTCGGCGGGATCGTCGCCTTCCCAGATGATCGCCGTCTCGTCCTTGCGGTGAGGCAGGTGACGGTCGATGCAGTTCGCCGAGACGTTCAGGACGCCGTCCTCGAACCAGCGGATGCGGAAGTCTTCCTTATTGAAGGAGACGTCCTTGATCCGCGTCGGCGGCGTGATCCAGTCCAGACGTCTGGCCTGTTCGGCCCAGAAGGCGTCCGGCGTCTCGCGCGCGGCGATCCGCGCCGCCTCATACGTTTCCCGGTCCATATGGGCCTTGGCGGCCCAGTCGGCAGGGACGGGATAGAGGGCGGGATCAGGCACGCGAGACGTCTCCGGCATCAAATCAGAATCCGTATTTGGCGAACAGGATCAAACGGGTCATGTCGCCGCTGGCGCCGGTTTCGATCTCGCGGTCTGCGAACATCAGTTCGGCCCCGACATCAAACGCCGTAACCGGCGACCAGATCAAGTTGGCGTGGAGGCTCTGGGCCGAACGGTTGGCGGCCAGGCCTGTAAAGCCGGTGTCGTTGTCCACCTTCTGCGCCGACCAGATCAGGCTGGAACGCCAGCCGGGCGCCCAGACGTGGCGATAGGCGGCGAAGCCGGCGACGACGCCGATCGCATCCAGATCGCCCGAGCCGTTCAGCACCGCGTCGTTGGAGAAGTTCAGGCCGACATAGCGGCCGATGCCCTCGCCGCCCGTCACCATCAGGCGCAGATCGTCCTTGGTGCCGACCTTGATCTTGGTCGAGGCGGACAGACCCCAGCCCGTCGCGGTGGAATCGATGTTTGTCGCGGGGTTCTGATATTTCAGCTGGCGCAGCAGGCCCGCGATCTGGAAGTCGCCCCAGGGCTTGGACACCGCGTAGCGGGCGGTGAAGTCCGGCAGGGTGCTGTCGTCGGCGACGATGCGCGCGCCGCCGCCGAACGGGGTCACGGTCGTCTCGGGGTTCTCGACCGAGACCGAGAAGGGACCGCGCGTGTAGCGGACCTGGACCTGACGGGCGAAGACCGTGCCCTCCGCCGCGCCGATGAAGTCGGCGGATTCAGGCAGAACGGCGGTGTTCTGGAAGTTGGTCCACTCCTGGCCGATCAGCCAGTTGTCGATGGTGACGAAGGCGCGACGCAGGGCCGGGTTGGCCGGGCTGGTGGTGCGCTGGTCGCCGGCGCCGGGCAGGGTCTGGAAGTCCATCTCCATCCGCGTGCCGATCTTGTGGCCGCCGACCATGCCGTCGGTGGTCAGCCAGAACCGGGTCTGGCGGGCGTTGAAGTCGGTCGCCGTATCCTCATCGGTCCCGCCGATGGGGATGGAGCCGGGAATGTGGAATTCACGCAGCGCGTCGCCGTTTGCCGGGTCGCCGCCCGAGTAGCGGCTGGCGTAGGCGTCGACCTTGACGAAGCCGCCGAACTTGACCGTGTGGTCGCCGATGCGGAAGCCGTCGCTGGGCGCGGCGGGCGCCGCCGCTTGCTGAACCGGGGCGGGCGCGGCCGGGCGGGTCTCCAGGCGGATGATGTCCTGCTGTTGCGCCGCCTGCTGGGTGCGCGCGGCGACGACCTCGGACTTCAGGGCGTTCAACTGGGCTTCCAGCTGAGCGATGCGCGCCTCGAGCGCGGCCTGGTCCTGGGCCGAGGCCAGGTTGGGCGTCGCCATCAGCGCAACGGCGGCGGCTCCCGCCATCAGGCTTTTCGTGATCATGATGAACCTCCCGCGCCCGTCTCGCGCGGGCGTCCCTTTGACGACCTTTCCGCCTCCGGCCTCGGGGAGCCATTGGCCATTGGTCTAATTTCGACCAAAGTCGAACCGCGCCATGATGGCGACGACGCGGCCGGTCAGACGCCGCGCACGGAAGGAAGCCCATGGATCGCATCGTCGTCGCCGACGACCATCCCCTGTTTCGCGCCGCCCTGCGCTCGGCCGTCGACAAGGCGACGCCAGGCGCGGAGGTGGTGGAATGCGCCAGCCTGGCCGAGGCCCGGGCCGCGATGGTCGCGGGGCCCGTCGATCTGTTGCTGCTGGATCTGAAACTGTCGGACAGCGAGGGGATGGCGGGCCTCGCCGCCGTGCGGGCCGAGCAGCCGACCGTGCCGGTGGCGGTGGTCTCGGCCAGCGAGGATGCGCCGGTGGTGCGTCACGCCCTAGGTCTGGGCGCCGCCGGCTTTATTCCCAAGTCTTCGTCCCTGCCGCAGATGGTCGAGGCGATCGCGGCCATTCTCGCCGGCGACAGCTGGGCGCCGGATGTGCCCGAGGCCGACGACGATCTGGCCGGTCGCGTGGCCAGCCTGACGCCGTCGCAGCTGCGGATTCTCGAAGGGCTGAAGGCCGGCCGGCTGAACAAGCAGATCGCCTTCGACCTCGGCGTCTCCGAAGCCACCATCAAGGCGCATCTGACCAGCGTGTTTCGAAAGCTGGGCGTTCACAACCGGACCCAGGCGGTGATCCTGGCCAAATCGCTGGACCCGGCTTAACTCCCCAGCTCCTAGCTCGACAGGAAGGCCTTCAGCGCCGCCGGCTTGATCGGCTTGGGCAGAAGGACGGCGCCGGCCGCCGTGGCCTGTTCGTTCAGCCCGTCGCGGGTGTCGGCGGTGACCAGGGCGATGCGGCGCACGCCCTGGGGCCTCAGCCAGTCGATGACGGCGAACCCTTCGGGCCCATCGCCCAGATGCAGATCGACCACGGCGGCGTCGAACGGCCCTTGCGCCGCCTTGGCCGCCTCGACGCTGGCGACCAGTGTCGGCCGCGCGCCCCAGCGGGTGAGCAGGGCGTTCAGCGCGTCCAGGATCACCGGCTCATTGTCCACGCACAGCACGCGCAGACCCGCCAGCGGCAGGCGCGCCTCGCGCACCGGCGGCGCCTCGGCGGGCAGGTCGGCCGCGCTGCGCGGCACGGTGATGCGGAAGGTCGTGCCGCGCCCCACACGGGAACTCAGCTCCAGCGGGTGATCGAGCAGGCTGGACAGGCGGCGCACGATGGCCAGGCCCAGGCCTGCGCCCGGTTCGTCGACAGCGCCCGGCAGACGCACGAACTCGCCGAAGACGGTTTCGTGTTCGGTGTCGGGGATCCCGCGTCCGGTGTCGCAAACGAACAGTTGCACCGTCTCGCCCCGCCGACGCGCCCCGACCAACACCCGGCCGGCATCCGTATAGCGGATCGCGTTGGCCACCAGATTTTGCAGCATGGAGCGCAGCAGATCACGGTCGGACGCGACCCACAGGCCGCTGGACATCACGGTCAGAGCCAGGCCTTTGGCCTCGGCCACGGGCGCGAACTCGCGGCGCAGTTCGTCGAACAGGCCGCCCAGCGACAGCCGCGCGACATTGGTCCGCACGCCGCCGGCCTCCAGCTTGGACAGGTTCAGCAGGGCGGTCAGCAGACGGTGGGCGCTGTCGATGGCGCGGTCCGCGTTGACGGCCAGGGTGCGGCTGGTCGCATCTTCCAGCGCCGGCTCTTCTTTTAGCGCGGCGATGAACAGCCGGGCGGCGTGCAGGGGTTGCAGCAGATCGTGGCTCGCGGCGGCCAGGAATCGGGTCTTGGACGCTGTGGCGTCCTCGGCGACGCGTCGGGCCTCGTCCAGTCGGGCGGTGCGGTCGGCGACGCGCGCCTCCAGACGTTCGTTGGCCTCCTCCAGCTCACGCGCAGCTTGGCGCAGGGCGGTTATGTCGGTGTAGCTGGTGGCGTAGCCGCCGCCGGGGATCGGCGCGCCGGAGGAGCGCAGCACCCGACCGTCCGGCTGTTGCCGCTCGTGGTCGTGCGGGATGCGGCGGCTCAGCGCCTCGAGCCGCCGCTCGACCCAGGCCTCGATGTCGTCGGGGCTTTCGCCGCGCTCGGCGTTCAGTCGATAGATGTTGGCGATGGGCAGGCCGACGTGGACGAAGCCCGCCGGCAGGTCGAACATGGCGACGTAGCGCCGGTTCCAAGCGGTGACCCGCAAATCCTCGTCCACCACGATCACGCCCTGATCGATGTTGTCTAGCGTGGTCTGCAGCAGGTCGCGGTTGAACTGAACCGCCTGGGACGCCTCGTCCAGCATCCGCACCACGTCCTCGGGCGCGCGCCCGACGCCCGCCAGCGCCGCCGCGATGACCCGCCGGGCCGAGGCCGCGCCGATGGCGCCGGCCAGCATCCGCTCGGCGGCGCGCGCCAGGGCCGCGTCGGCCGGATCGGCGTCGCGCAGCTTGGCAGCGGTCTCATCGCCCCAGGCGGCGAAGGCGCGCTCGGCCCGTTCGTCGCCGATGAAGCGGGCGACCAGGGCGCGCAGATCGCCGACCGAGGCGCCCGACGGCGCGGGCCGGGCCTCCATCCAGTCCGGTCCCAGCCGATCGACAAAGGCGCGGGCCTGAACCCGGTCGATCAGGCGGGGCTGAGCAAACCGCGACACGCCGACATAGGCCGCCAGGTTCAACGCCAGGCTGACGAAGACGCCGAGCGCCAGAGGATCCTTGACCCCCAGCATGACGTGCAGGTGCCAGGGCGCGCCGGGCGACAGCTGGGGCATGGCCAGCATGACGATCCAGACGCCCATGCCGACCGTCATGCCCGCCAGCGCCCCTTGGGCATGGCCGCCGCGCCACAGAACCGCGCCGAACAGGGCCGGCGCCAGCTGGGCCATCGCCGCGAAGGACACCAGCCCCATGGCCGCCAAGCCGCGCGACTGATCCGTCGCCTGATAATAGAGCCAGGCCAGCAGTAGGACCGCGACGATGGCCCCGCGCCGCACCTGAAGAATGGTCCCCGCCATGTCGGAGGCGTCGCCGCGCACCCGCCAACGCTCGCGCGCCAAAAACGGCAGGATCAGGCTGTTGGACACCATGGCCGACAGGGCGACGGCCTCGACGATGACCATGGCGGTGGCGGCGGAAAAACCGCCGACGAAGACCACCGCCGTCAGCAAGGTCTCGCCCCGCTGGAACGGCAAGGCCAGCACCAGCAGGTCCGGATTGACCGAGGGCGCGAACAGGGCGCCCGCCGCCACCAGCGGCAGCACCGCCAGACTGGTCAGCAATAGATAGAGGGGAAAGATCCACCGCGCCCGCTTCACGTCCGACGGCTGACCGCCTTCGACGAAGGCGACGTGGAACTGTCGCGGCAGGCAGAAGATCGCCAGGGTCGACAGCAGGGTGATGGCGGTGAAGCGCGGCGTGACCTCGGGCGGCGCGGCCAAGGCGCCCAGCCCCTCGATGATGCGCGGGGGCGAGCCTTCGTTCAGCAACAGGACCAGGGCGAAGACGGCGACGAACAGCAGGGCGCCCAGCTTGACCATCGACTCCAGGCCGATCGCCTGGATCAGGCCGCGATTGTGCTCGGTCAGGTCGGGACGGCGCGCTCCGAACAGGATGGCGAAGAAGGCCAGGACGCCGGCCAGCACCAGAACCGTCAGACCCTCGGACCCCGCCACCGGCGTGCCGGCGGTCAGCAGGGCGCCGGCCATCGACAGCGACTTCAGCTGCAGCGCGATATAGGGCAGCGACCCCAGGATGGCGACGACGGTGACCGCCGCGCCCAGGGTCTGGCTCTTGCCGTAACGCGAGGCGACGAAGTCGGCCATGGAGCCGACGTTCTCGCGCCGGGCGGCCGCCGCGATCCGGCGCCACAGCGGAAACAGCAGGGTCAGGCCGATCACCGGGCCGATGTAGATGGGCAGATACTCCCACCCGTCGCGCGCCGCCGTGCCTACCGCGCCATAGTAGGTCCATGAGGTGCAGTAGATCGCCAGCGACAGGGCGTAGACCGACGGCCCCAGCCCCTTGCCGCGCGCGCGCGCCGACGGCCGTTCCTGGGACCAGGCGACGGCGAACAGCACCGCCATATAGGCGGCGACCAGGCCGAGGATCGTCAGGCTGAACATCGGGGCATCTGAACCGGGCGCGGGGTGTTTCACAAGCGAAAGGCGGGCCGTCTTGCGACGACCCGCCCCTCATTGCGCCTGAAAGCAGGATCAGGCGTTCAGATCGACGTCCTTGCCTTCCTTCACCAGCAGGAAGCCCAGAACGACCGTCCCCAGGGCCACCACGATCGGGTACCAGAGGCCGGAGTAGATGTTGCCCGTCGCCGCCACGATGGCGAAGGCGGTGGTCGGCAGGAAGCCGCCGAACCAGCCGTTGCCGATGTGATAGGGCAGGGACATGGAGGTGTAGCGGATGTTGGTCGGGAACATCTCGACCAGGGCCGCCGCGATCGGTCCGTAGACCATGGTCACATAGAAGCCGAGGATGAACAGGATCAGCACCACCATCGGCTTGTTGACCAAGGCGCTGTCGGCCTTGGCCGGATAACCGGCGGCGGTCAGGGCCTCGCCCAGGCTCTTGTCCCAAGTTTTCTTCTGGGCGGCGAAGTCGGCCGGGGCCATGGCGTCGCCCCGGAAGCTGGGGATGACGGCCTGATCGCCGATACGCACCTCGGCGACGGTGCCGGCCGGGGCCGCGACGTTGGTGTAGGTCACGCCCGCCTTGGCCAGATAGGATTTGGCCACATCGCAGGAGTGGTTGAACACCGTCTTGCCCACCGGATCGAACTGAAGGTTACAGTCGGCCGGATCGGCATAGACCGTGACCGGCGCCGAGGCGGCGGCGGCGGCCAGTTTCGGATTGGCGGCCTGCGTCAGGGCGTTGAACAGTGGGAAATAGGTCAGGGCCGCGATCAGGCAGCCGGCCAGGATGATCGGCTTTCTGCCCACCTTGTCCGACAGCCAGCCCCAGAAGATGAAGAAGGGCGAGGCGGCGACAAGCGCGATGGTCAGCAGCACATAGACCAGGGTGGCATCGACCTTCATGACCCGTTCCAGGAAGAACAGCGCGTAGAACTGGCCGGTGTACCAGATGACGGCCTGGCCGGCGGTCAGGCCCAGCAGGGCGATCAGCACGATCTTCAGGTTGGGCCACTTGCCGAAGCTGTCCTTCAGCGGGGTCTTGGAGCCCTTGCCCTCGGCCTTCATCTTCTTGAACGACGGGCTTTCGGCCAGCTTCAGGCGGATCCACAGGGAGACGCCCAACAGCAGGATCGAGACCAGGAACGGAATGCGCCAGCCCCAGGCGGCGAAGGCCTCTTCGCCGACCGCAAGCCGAACGCTCAGGATCACCACGAGGCTCAGCACCAGGCCGGCGGTCGCCGTGATCTGGATGAAGGAGGTGTAGAAGCCGCGCTTGCCCTGCGGGGCGTGCTCGGCGACGTAGGTGGCGGCGCCGCCGTATTCACCGCCCAGGGCCAGGCCCTGGATCAGGCGCATCAGCACCAGAATGATGGGCGCGGCGATGCCGATGACCGCATAGGGCGGCAAGAGGCCGACGACGAAGGTCGACAGACCCATCAGCAGCATGGTTACGAGGAAGGTGTTCTTGCGCCCCCAAAGATCGCCCAGCCGCCCGAAGACGATGGCGCCGAAGGGCCGCACCGCAAAGCCGGCGGCGAAGGCCATCAGGGCGAAGATGTAGCCGGTGGTTTCGTTGACGCCGGAGAAGAACTGGACGGTGATGATCGCCGCCAGAGAGCCGTAGAGATAGAAGTCGTACCACTCGATGACGGTGCCGACCGATGAGGCGAGGATGACCAGACGATCGCTGCGATCGACGGTGTGCTCCTCTCCTCCGGACGCAAGGGGTGCGTCGGTTGCCATGATCCATTTCCTCCCGTGTCGCCGTTATCGGCCGTTCTGCACATCCTTCAGGATGCGTGGACACCGACATTGACCGAGAGCGGGGCGGGTGGAGAGAGCGACTTTGGTCGAGGATCGCCGGTCGCCAAGGCGACCTTGGGGTCGAGGATCGCTGGCGATCAGCCGTCGATGGAGATGACCGGGCCGAGCTTGGGTTGCGCCTTGCCGCGCCGGGCGCTGCGACGCTTCAACCAGGCGCGAATGCGGGTCTGGATCGGATTATCGATCGCGAAGTGGAAGGCGAAGGCGAAGGCGACCGCCGCCACGACGCCCAGGCCCCACAGGCCCCATTGAACGAAGAGGGGCAAGGCGACGCGCGCCTCGACCGCATTGACCACGCCGAACCAGACGATGCGGACCACCTCGTTGGAGATGAACATGGAGAAGGAGACCATGGCGGCGGTCTCCACCCACTTCGAGGGCTTGGTCACAGGCACGGCGCCGGCGGCCAGGATGATGACCGAGATCAGGGTCAGGGCGGCAAGGGCGTGCTTGTCGTGAAGCTGAAGCGCGAAGAAGCCGACGGCGGCGAGCACCCCGGCCCAGCCGGCCAGGCGCGGGGCGATCCAAACCTTCTGGGCGAACCAGGCCAGGCACATGCCCAGGAAGAACAGCGGCAGGGCGCGGATGATGCCGTAGCGCATCGGCATCTGATAGACGGGATAGCCGAGGAACGACCAGCACAGCTGGTTGGCGACCAGATAGACGCCGACGCCGACGGCCAGGGCCGACCACGGACCCAGACGCATCAGGCCGCGAATGATCCAGGGGAAGGCCAGATAGCACCCGATCAGGGCCGAGATCGACCAGGTCGGCGCGTTCCAGCCCAGGCCGCCATGCACGCCATAGGATTGAAGCAGCAGCAGCTGGGCCGGCAGCTGATCCCAGGCGAACCATTCGGGATTGCGGGGCGGCGAGCCGGCGGCGGTGGCCAGCAGCACGAACCCGACCAGCGACAAGCCCATGATCAGATGCGCGGGCACGACGCGCAGGAACCGCTTGAGGAAGAAGTCGCCCGGCGACATCCGGCCCTTGTCCACCGCCGCGCCATAGACGCGCATCAGCACATAGCCGCTGTCGATCAGGAAGAAGTTGGTCAGCAGGAAGCCGCCGCGTTCGAAGATCGGATTGATCAGGTGGGCGAGCGGCTCGGGACCGGCGGCCTGGAAGTGATGCAGGATGATCAGGAAGGCCACGATGAAACGCAGCGCGTCCAGCCAGCCGCCGCGGGCGATCTGAACTGTCTCATTGCGGGTCGAAATCAGGGACCAGGGCATCGTCAGCGCCTCCTTTGATCCCTTCACCGCAAGCGTCGGGCCAGTTCGCCTGTCAGGCGAACATCACGACAGCACCAGACGCATGAACTCCTCGCGGGTGCGGGGGTCGTCGCGGACGACGCCGATCAGATGGCTGGTCGACAGGCTGGCGCCCGGCGCATTGACGCCGCGCAGGGTCATGCAGCTGTGTTCGGCCTCGATGACCACGCCGACGCCGTGCGGCTTCAGCACGGTCTGGATGGCCTCGGCGATCTCGGAGGTCATCTTCTCCTGGATTTGCAGGCGCCGCGCGAAGCCGCGCACGACGCGAGCCAGTTTGGAGATGCCGACGACGCGGTCCGTCGGCAGATAGGCGACGTGCGCCTTGCCCACGACCGGCAGCATGTGGTGCTCGCAGAAGCTGACGAAGCGGATGTCCTTCAGCACGACCAGCTGGTCGTAGCCGCCGGTCTCCTCGAAGGTCTTCTCCAGATAGGAGAGCGGATCGACCTCATAGCCCTGAAAAAGCTCGCGATAGCTCTTGGCGACGCGGGCGGGGGTTTCCAGCAGACCTTCGCGGTCCGGGTTGTCGCCGGCCCATTCAATCAGGGTGCGGACGGCGGCTTCTGCGTCGGCCTGGGAGACTTTGGAGGCGGGGGCGTCGGTCATGGCGGCCTAGATAGCGGAGCGCTTGAGGGAAGGGGAGAGGGCGAGCCGTCCCATTACGAGGCGGACGCGCGTTCAGACGGTGGAGTCGGAAAAAGAGAGTCTAATTCGTCTAATTCGTCTGAAATCGAATGATCGGCGCTCCCCAAGTCGAAGGCGGGGAAGTCGGCATCGAAGCGGCGCCGTTCAAGGCCGAACGCAAGATTTTTCCGTGGTCAGGTCTGGACGAAGACGCGTCTGGTTAGCGGCCTGTTAACCATCCTGTCGGCATTTTCTGCCCAGTAGTTTGCTGGAGTGGGCCGATGAACGGCGCGGAAGTTCTGGACGTCGGACGTGACGCCATATGGCTGACGATCCAGCTGTGCCTGCCTGTGCTGCTGGTCGGCCTGGTCGTGGGCGTGGTGATCGGCCTGTTTCAGGCCCTGACGCAGATTCAGGAACAGACCCTGATCTATGCGCCCAAGATCATCGCCATCTTCGTCAGTCTGATCCTGTTCCTGCCGCTGATGGGCGCCCTGTTGGGCGGCTTCATGCGCCAGATCGCGGCCCGCATCGCGGGGATGTAGTGGACGCTTATGCGACCGCTGATCAGGTCTGGGCCGGGGGGCTGATCTTCGCCCGGATCGCGGCGATCCTGATGCTGATCCCCGGCTTCGGCGAGGCCTATGTGCCGCCGCGCGTGCGACTGTCGCTGGCTCTGGTCATCAGTCTGGCGCTGTGGCCGGTGGTGCGCGGTTCGCTGCCGGGCCTGCCGGACAGCATGGGGCTGATGGTCGGGTGGATCATCCGCGAGGTGGTCGTGGGCCTTATGATCGGCCTTTTGCTGCGAATGTTCATGAGCGCCCTGGCGACGGCGGGCGAGATCGTGTCGTTGCAGACGACGCTGAGCTTCGCCCAGACCGCCAATCCGATGCAGGCCCAGCCCGGTTCGACCATCGCCGCCTTTCTGGCCCTGCTGGGGGTGACGCTGCTGTTCGCCACCGACACCCACCACCTGTTCATCGCCGGCATGGTGGGATCGTATCGGCTGATCTCGCCGGCCCAGCCGCTGATGATGGCCGACTTCACCCAGATGGCCGTGCGGACCCTGGGCGACAGCTTTATGCTGGGGGTGCAGTTGTCGGCGCCGGTGCTGGTCTTTGCCTTGATCTTCAACCTGGCGTCCGGCCTGGTGGCGCGGGTCATGCCGTCGTTCCAAGTCTATTTCGCCGCCGCGCCCTTGAGCGTGATCCTGGGCCTGTCGATCTTCGCCCTGAGTCTGGGTGCGCTGGGCACCCTCTTCATCGACCGCTACCGCCGTCTGGCGGAGTATTTCGTGCTGGGAGGCCCTGGTGGCTGAAGGCGCGGATCCCGAGTCGAAAACCGAAGAGGCGACCCCGCGAAAGCTTGAGGACGCCCGAAAGAAGGGCGATGCGGCCAAGTCGCCCGACGTCGCCCAGGTGCTGTCGCTGGCGGGGGCGGCGGCGGTGATCCTGATGGGGGGAGGCTGGTTCGCCTCGTCCATCGCCGAACAGATGCTGCCCTTCATCGCCGCCCCGCACGAGATGCTGGGGGTACTGAACTCGGGCGCGGGCAACCAGATCATGGTGCGCGCTGTCTGGGCCGTGGCGCCCTTTCTGGGCGCCGTCATGCTGGCGACCATCCTGGGCGGGGTCGGGGGCAATGTCGCCCAGTCCGGCCTGATCTTCACGGCCGAAAAGCTGAAGCCCAAATGGTCGGCGGTCAGTCCGATGCAGGGGTTCAAGCGCATCTTCGGCCCCGACGGCCTGGCGCAGTTCGTCAAGACCTTCCTGAAGCTGATCGCCGTCTGCGCCGTGTGCTGGATGGTGTTGAAGCCGCACCTGCGCGAGTTCGAGAACATGGCCGCGATCAGCCCGGTGGCGATCCTGCCGCTGGCGCGCGACATGGCGATCTCGCTTTTCGTGGCCTCGATCATCCTGTTGGGGGCGACGGCCGGTGCGGACTTCATCTGGCAGAAGATGCGCTTCGCCAAGCGGATGCGGATGACCAAGGAAGAGCTGAAGGAAGACTTCAAACAGTCCGAAGGCGACCCGCACATCAAGGCCAAGCTGAAGCAGATCCGCATGCAGCGCAGCCGCCAGCGGATGATGGCCAATGTGCCCAAGGCCACCGTCATCGTGACCAACCCGACCCACTATTCGGTCGCCCTGCGCTATGAGCCGGATCAGGGCGACGGGGCGCCGATCTGCGTGGCCAAGGGCGTCGACGCCCTGGCCCTGCGCATCCGCGAAGTGGCGACCGAGCATGGCGTGCCGATCGTCGAGAATGTGCCGCTGGCGCGCGCCCTGTACGCCACCGTCGAGGTGGACGAGGTCATTCCGCGCGAACATTTCGACGCCGCCGCCAAGATCATCGGCTTCGTCTTCCAGTCCCGCAAGCGCCGGTAAGGCGGCGTCAGGATTTGGGCGTATGATCGCAATACTGATTCGCGAGGCTGTATGACGTCCACCCGCCGCCCTTCGTTCGACCTGTTGTCCGGCGTGATGGCGTTCGGCGTCGTGGCGGCGATCGCGGCCCTGGCCTATCCGGCGTTTCGCGCCAACCCGACCTCGGCGCCGGGACTGGTGCTGATCCTGACCGTCGGCGCGATCGCCCTGATCGGTCTGTTCGGCTTCCGCCGGGCGGCGGACGCCAAGCCGAGCAGCGATGCGGCCATCGAGGTGTTGGACGCCATGGCCGAACCGGCGGCGCTGGTCTGGGATTCAGGACAGATCCTGGCCTTCAACGCCGCCTGGTCTGAGGCCAATGGCGCGACCGGCGCCCTGCCGCGCGGCAAGTCGGCCCAGGCCCTCTACATGGCCTTCGCCCAGGCGCGCAAAGGCGAGCCGGGCCGCGCCATCGTCATGATCGGACAGCGCGAGGTCGAGGTCGTCATCGGCCAGATCGGCGATGGCAAGACCGGCGAGGGCAGGTTCCTGATGCGCGCGGCGCCGGACGCCGTCCTGCCCATCGCCGCCGCGCCCGTTCACACGCCCGCCGCCGCGGCGACCGGCGAGGCGCGAGCCATGGCCGCCGGGGCGCCGTTCGGCTCGGCCGTCATCGCCGGCGACGATCTGTTTTCAGGCCGGGCTGAAGAGGCCAATCCGGCGCTGGCGGTCCTGACCGGACCGGGGGCGGCGCGCGATGCGGCCTTTGGTCATCTGTTCGATCCGGGCGGAATCGCCGAGGCGCGGCTGAAGCTGGCGGGCGGATCGTCGGGCCCGATCGAACTGGTCGCGCGGGCCTACCCCGACAAGATGCTGCATCTGTATGTGGCGCCCGAGGGCGACAAGCGGCGGATTTGGCTGTTCGACGTCTCGGGTCAGAAGTCGATGGAGCTTCAGCTCAACCAAGCCCAGAAGATGCAGGCGGTGGGCCAGCTGGCCGGGGGCGTGGCGCACGACTTCAACAATCTGCTGACGGCGATCCAGCTTCAGCTGTCGGGTTTGCTGGAACGGCACCCGGTGGGGGATCCTTCGTATGAGGGGCTGAACGAGATCCGTCAGACTGCCATTCGCGCTGCGGACTTGGTGCGCAAGCTGCTGGCCTTCTCGCGCAAGTCGACGGTGCGGCGCGAGCGGCTGGACCTGGGCGAACTGGTCGGCGAGTTCGCCATCCTGCTGCGGCGGCTGCTGCGCGAGGACGTCCGGCTGGAGACCGACTACGGACGCGACCTGCCAGTCGTGCTGGCGGACAAGTCTCAGCTGGAGACGGCGGTGATGAACCTGGCCGTCAATGCGCGCGACGCCATGCGCGGCGTGGTCGAGCCGGGCGCCGGCGTCGTCACCATCGCCACGCGCCGTCTGACGGGCGACGAGGCGCGGGCCCTGGGCTGGGTTGATGCGCCGACGGACGAGGTGGCCCTGATCGAGGTCTCGGACACCGGACCCGGCGTGCCGCCCGAACTGGCGGACAAGATCTTCGAACCCTTCTTCACCACCAAGGCGGTGAACGAGGGCACCGGCATGGGTTTGGCCACCGTCTATGGCATCGTGCAGCAGGCGGGCGGCCACATCACCGTCAGCAATATCGAAGGCGCGGGCGCCGCCTTCCGCATCTTCCTGCCGGCGGCGGGCGAGGCGGAGCTGGCCGAGGTTCAGCCGGTCGAGGTCAAGGCCAAGGCGCCGCGCGACCTGTCGGGCGCCGGCCGCATCCTGTTCGTCGAGGATGAGGACGCCGTGCGCGGCATCGCCGCCCGGCTGCTGCGTCAGCGCGGCTACGAGGTCATAGAGGCCGCCGACGGCGAGGAGGCCCTGCTGCTGGCCGAGGAACACGCCGGCCAGATCGACATGATGATCTCCGACGTCATCATGCCGGGGCTGGATGGGCCGTCCTTGCTGAAGAAGGCGCGCAAATATCTCGGCGACGCGCCGGTCATGTTCATCTCGGGCTATGCCGAGAGCGATTTCTCGGACTTGCTGCAGGACGAGACGGGTGTTTCCTTCCTGCCCAAGCCGCTGGACATCAAGACGCTGGCGGAGCGGGTGAAGCAGGAGTTGCACGCGGGCTGATCGCCCGCATGAAGGGCGGGGTCAGGCGGCGCGGCGAAGCGCGGACGGCGCCTTGACATAAAGGCCCCGGCGGCCGTTCACAGCGCGGAAGGCGACCGTCTCGCCTTCCAGACTTTCGTCCACGCCCAGAAGCAGGCAGCCGTCATCGACCAGGCGGCGTTCCAGTCCGTCGAGAAGACGCGCCCGGCGCGACGGATCCATATCTGTCATGACGTTTCGGCAGAAGATCACGTCGAAACGGGCGTCATCGGTCGGTTCGTCCAGCAGATTGGCGCGACCGAAACGCACGGCGTCGGCCAGTTCGGCCTTGACGATCCACTGGTCTTCCCGCGGTTCGAACCAGCGCAGCATGGTCTTGGCCGTGAGCCCGCGCTGGATCTCGAAGCCGGTGTAGAGGCCCGAGCGCGCCTTCTCGATCGCGCGCTGCGACAGGTCGGTGGCGACCAGATCGACATCGACGCCGATCTCCCTGGCCGTCATGGCGATGGACCAGGCCTCCTGGCCGGTCGAGCAGCCGGCCGACCAGATCTTGATCCGTCCGTCGGGCCGCGCCTTGGACAGGGCCGGCAGCAGTTCGGTTTCGAGAATGCGGAAAGGGGTGCGGTCGCGACGGAACCAGGTCTCGGCGTTCAGCAGGGCCTCGATCACCGACCAGGCCAGCGAGGCGACCGGATTGGCCCACAGGTTCGTCAGCAGAGCCTCGACATTGGCGTAGCCCTCGCGCCGCGCGATCGGACCCAGCCGGTGTTCGGCCAGGTGGATCCGATCCCGCGACAGCCGATAGCCGGCGCGGGTGGCGAGAAGGGACTGCAGCTTGTCGAAGTCCTCAGGCGTCATGCGGCGATCGCTCCGACCTCCGTCAGCTTGGACTGCAGGATTTCGCCGTCGAACGGCTTCATCACATAGTCGTCGGCGCCGGCGGCCAGGGCTTCGGCGATCCGCTCGGGGCGGGTCTCGATCGTGCAGAACAGCACCTTGGGTTGCTTGCCGCCCGGCATGGCGCGCAGACGACGCAGGAAGGTGATGCCGTCCATCACAGGCATGTTCCAATCCACCAGCAGGACATCGGGCATGGCGCCGGTGCAATAGGCCAGGGCTTCCGAGCCGTCCGCCGCCTCATCGACCTCATAGCCCAGGCCCTCGACGATGCGGCGCGCAACCTTGCGGATGATGCGGCTGTCGTCGACGATCAGGCAGGTTCGGAAGTCCAAAGGTCGATCCCTCAATGACACGACGGCTTTCGCCCGTGGCGCATGGACTGTTTTTATCTCAAACGCCAGTTAATGAGTCGTTTGGAAACGCCTCAGGCGGGCATTCGCGCGACCAGTGCGACCTTTCCGTCTTCAACCTTGACGCGTAGAGCGCCGCCGGCCTCGTTCACGGTCAGCCAAAGCCAGTAGGGCTGGATCCACTGGCCGGCCAGGCCCTCGACCAGGCGTTCGCCGGCCAGGCCCGTGACGGCCTCGGGCTTCAGCCGGGCGCGGGCGCCCTCGGCGAAGCCTTCGAGATAAAGCAGGCCGTTTTCCACCCGCGACTGAATGGTGGCGACGCCGCCCATCGGCAGGGCGCCGACGGTCAGATAGGCGAGGTTGGTCAGGGCGCGGGCCTGGGGCTTGGTGAACTCGCCGTCGGCGATGCGCCAGTCCAGCGAGGCGCGGCCGCCCTGGACCATGCCGGACACAAGGCCTTCGATCTCGCGGGCTGTGAACTTCTCGCTGGTGGTGGCGGCGCCGAAGGCGACGCGGGCGAAGTGAACCAGGGCGACCATCTTCCTGGCGCTCTGCTCGATCAGGGCCAGGGCGTCGTCGCGCATGTCCTGGGCCGTCGGGTCCTGCATCAGGTCCAGGCCCGAGACGATGGCGCCCGACGGGCTGATGAAGTCATGGCACAGCTTGGCCGCGATATAGGTCGCCAGCTCCGTCCCATCGACCGGAAGGTCCTGCGGAGCGGCGTCTGTGTCGTGGGGGGAGGTCATGATGTCTGGCGCGCTCAGGTCACAGTTCGTGTCGCGCGCGAAGTTGGAGTGATTTGCCGGTTCATGGAACCGCCCGGATGGTCTATCGACCCGCCAATGACGACCTCTTCCACACCTGCTCTTGAGCGCGATCTGACGTCCGGCGCGCTGTCCCTGGCCATCGCCGAGATCGCAGAGGAGGCCGCGCGGCTGATCCTGCCCTATTGGCGCGCAGGCACGGCGGTCGAGACCAAGTCCGACGACAGCCCGGTGACCCAGGCCGACCGGGCGGCCGAGGCTCTGATCCTGGAACGGTTGGCGGCCCTGTATCCGGGCGTGCAGACGGTGGCGGAGGAAGCCGTGTCGGCCGACGGCGCGCCTGAAACCGCCGAGGACTGGTTCTGGCTGATCGATCCGCTGGACGGCACGCGCGGCTTCGTGCGCGGCGGCGAGGCCTTCACCGTCAATATCGCCCTGATCCATGACGGCTATCCGGTCGCGGGCGTGGTGACGGCGCCGGCGACGGCGACGACCTGGCGCACCGACAAGCCCGAGGGCGGCGCCTTCCGGCGTCAGTTCGGCGCCCTTCAGGCCGGCGAGGCCCATTCAGGCGAGGACTGGCGTCCGATCCGGGTGCGCGACCGGCCGCAGGAAGGCATGGCCCTGCTGAGCCACAGCGTCACCGACGAAGAGGCGACGCGTCTGGCCGCCCGTCACGGCTGCTCGCGCTGGCAGGGGACGGATTCGTCGCTGAAGTTCTGCCTGATCGCCGAGGGGCGGTTCGACGCCTATCCGCGCACCGGTCCGACCTCGGAATGGGACACCGCAGCGGGCCAGGCGGTGCTGGAAGCCGCCGGCGGGCGGGTTCTGGCCGATGACGGGCAGCGGATGGCCTATGGAAAGACGCGGTTCCTGAACGGCGCCTTCGTCGCCATGGGCGGCTGAGGTCTAGGCCCTCAGAAGCGCCTCGGCGCGATCGGCAAGGGCGTCGACACCCATTTCCCGGGCCGTCATCGCCGCCTCGCCCAGGATCAGCCCCAGATCGGTCGGGACGACGCCGCCCAGCCGATGCCGCGCCAGCATGATCTCGGCCATACCGATCTGATCAGCGGCCCAGTCGAGCGGCGTCGCCGTCGCCATGCGCGCCCGCAAGCGGGTCTCCAGCGTCATCAGGGCGGTCAGGTTCTTGACCGCCTCTGCCAAGGCCACCTCACGCGTGATGCGCCGCTCGCGCGCCAGGGCGCCGATGATCAGTTCGCCGCCCTGCGTCAGGGCTTCCGCCTGGGTCAACAGCATCAGCGGCTGGGCGTTGTCGCCGACACGCAGCACCTGGATCGCTGCCCAGTCCAGCGGGCTGTGATCCGGCGTGAACTGATCGGCGGCGGCGTCGAACATGATCCGCCCCTGGTTGCGGGCCTCGTCATGCCCCGCAATGGCGGCTAGGGCCGACAGGCCAGCGCCGCACAAAGCGAGGGCGCGGGCGCGGGTCAGGGGGCGATGGTCGGGGGACGCGGCCTCGACCAGGGCGCCCAGGTCGCGGCCGGCCTGATCCAGCAGATGCACGTCGCGCTGGACCACGCCCATTTCCATCGACAGGGCCGCGCGATCCATGCGCAGATCCATGTCCTCGGCGTCGTCTCTGCGCACCGCCTCATCCATCAAGACAGCCGCCTGATGAAGGCGGGCGATGTCGCCGCTCAGTCGGGCCGTGCGAACCGTCAGTCGGGCGTGAAGCGCGGCCATGCCGACGGCGATGCGTCGGCTGCGCGGCTGTCCGACCGCCGCAAGGGTCGTCGCTGCGCGGTCCAGACGGGCGGGATCGCCGCACAGGTCAAAGCGCAGCATCAGCACCGCCGCCTTGGCCATGGCCGCCCGCGCGATCTGATCCTCGCCCACGGCTGAACGCGCTAGGCTGTCGGCGCAGCGGTCGGCACGGTCCAGACTGTCGGCGGCGCCGGTGCGTCGGGCGTGTTCGCGCCACAGGGCGCAGGCGCGGTTTTCTGTCTCGAAGGGACGGGCGCAGGAGACGCGTCCGGCGTCCGTGGCCTCGCGTCTCGCCTCGGCGCGCAGCAGATCCGCGCCGATCAGTTCGATCCAGCCCAAGTCTTCGCTCTCTCGCGCCTGGGCGAAGAGTTTTCGAAGATCACGGCCGAATTCGAACATGCTGGACCTCGGTTATCCCGCTTCGGGACGCAGACTGCGTCACCTGCGGCGTCCAATGCAAACGCAGCGCCGGGAATGCGGTTCGGCTTGGCCTTAAGCCGGCGACCTAGTCGAGTTTCGGCGTCTTCTGCTGGCAGCGTTGCAGATTGGCGCGGGCCTCGGGCGCCTCAGCGTTGAGCTGACGCACCGCGGTGATGCGCGCGCGGGTCTGATCGGCCTCTGCGGCCGGCGCCGTCTTGCCCGCCGCCGTCGCGGCCTGCATGGCCGCCAGGGACCAGTAGAGCGCGGCGTCATAGAGCCGACGCCCCTGGACGCTCTCGCCGCCTTCAAGCTCCGACGCGGCCTGGGTCAGACCCGCGCAGCGCACTGCCTCGTCATACGAAACCAGCCCCACGGAAGGAGCGGCCTGCAGCATAAGGGCGGTGCTGGCGAGGGCGAGAAGCGTCGACATGATCTCAGAATGGCTCAGCCGCGTGACCAAAGGAAGTCGTTTGCGGCGCCCGGCCTTACCCGCGTTCCTTCGTCTTGGTGAAGGCGATCTTGGGGAAGCGTTCGCCGACATAGCCGGTCTCCCAGCTCGACTTGGCCAGGAAGACCGGGGCCTGGTCGATGTCGCGCGCCATCTGGGGCCGATACTTGCCGCTGAAGTCCTCGACGTCCGCGTCGGAGCCCTCCGCGCCTGGAGCGATCCAGCGCGCTTCGGCGTAGGGGGACGGTTCGAAGACGACGTCCAGGCCGTACTCCTCGCCCAGACGATCGGCCATGACCTCGAACTGAAGCTGGCCCACGGCACCGACGATGAAGTCCGAGCCGATTTCGGGACGGAACAGCTGGGTCACGCCTTCCTCGGCCAGACCTTCCAGCGCCTTCTTCAAGTGTTTGGCCTTCAGCGGATCCTTGACGCGAACCCGTTGCAGGATTTCCGGGGCGAAGTTCGGCAGGCCGGCGAAACGAACCACGCCGCTCTCTGACAGGCTGTCGCCGACGCGCAGCACGCCGTGGTTGGGAATGCCGATCACGTCGCCGGCGAAGGCGTCGTCGGCCAGTTCCCGATCCGAGGCGAAGAACATGATCGGCGCATTGACCGACAGCGACTTGCCGGTGTTCTGCACCTTCAGCTTCATGCCGCGCTTGAAGGCGCCCGACGCCATGCGGAACATCGCGATCCGGTCGCGGTGGTTGGGGTCCATGTTCGCCTGGACCTTGAAGACGAAACCGGTGACCTCGTTCGAACCCGGCTCGACCTCGGTCTCGACGGGGGCGGGGGCGTTGCGGGTCTCAGGCGGCGATTCCTTCTTCGCCTTCATCACCTTGGGCGCCGGGGCCCAGTCGCCGATGGCCTTCAGCAGTTCGTCGATGCCGAAGTGGCGAAGCGCCGAGCCCCACAGCACCGGCGTCATGTGACCCTCAAGGAAGGCCTGGCGGTCGAATGCCGGATAGCCGCCCTCGACCAGTTCGACGGCCTCGGCGAGATTGTCCTGCTCGCCCGCCTCGAAATACTGGGCCGCCTGGTCCAGCGGCAGGGCTGCGGGGTGTTCGGGATCTTCCGCCGAACCGGCGGCCTTGCGGGTATAGGGCTGGAATCGGCCGGTGCCGACCTCCACCATGCCGCGCAGGCGATTGCCGCTCTCGGCCGGCCACCAGATCGGGGCGGGGTCCAGCTGAAGGCGCGACGCGATGTCGTCCAGCAGGGCCATCGGGTCCTGGGCCTCGCGGTCCAGCTTGTTGATGAAGGTGATGATCGGGATGTCGCGCAGGCGGCAGACCTCGAACAGTTTAAGCGTCTGCGGCTCGATCCCCTTGGCGGCGTCCAGCACCATGATGGCGCAGTCGGCGGCGGTCAGGGTGCGATAGGTGTCTTCGGAAAAGTCCTCGTGCCCCGGCGTGTCCAGTAGGTTGAACATCTTGCCGTCGTGCTCGAACGTCATGACCGAGGCCGAGACCGAGATGCCCCGCTCCTTCTCGATCTTCATCCAGTCCGACCGCGTGCGCCGGTTCTCGCCGCGCGCCCGCACGGCGCCGGCCGCACGGATAGCGCCGCCAGCCAACAGGATGTGCTCGGTCAGGGTCGTCTTGCCCGCATCCGGGTGGGCGATGATGGCGAAGGTCCGGCGGCGCGCCGCTTCTTCAGGCAGGGTCAAGGAGGACATGGCGCGCGACTACCCTGCCGCGCGCCGAAAGTCACTCGTTGGCGGGAGACGGGGCGGATTCAGACGGTGTTTGCGGAGGGGTTTCCGGCTCCGGCTCGCTGATCTGAGGCGCTTCGGCATCTTGCGTGATTTCCGGCAAGGCCTGGCCCTTTTCGATGGCGGCGATCATGCCGCTTGCGAAGACGGAGGCGGCGCCGCCGTGGGGATTGTTGGCCACCGGTTTCAGCACCGCGATCGCCTCTTCCGGCTTGCTGGTTTTCACCAGGGCGTCCGCATAGGGGAAGCGCACCGCCGCCAGTTGAGGGGCGCGATCCAGCGCCAGGCCCAGGGTCAGCAAATCGTTTTCGTTAGGATAGCCGGGCTGGGTCCGACGGAGTTCGGACATCAGCATAAGGGTGCGGTAGTCGTTCTGACCGGCTGCATAGGCGCGAGAGAGATAGCCGCGCGCCTGGACGCGCAGCGCCTGAGCCTGGTCGTCGTCTTCGGCCTCGCGCGCTTGTTTGAGCCGCTCCTGCGCCAGGAACTGCAGGGCTTCGACATGGTCCGGATTGATTTCCAGCAGGCGTTGAAGCGCACGTTCGCCAGCGGCGCGATCGCCGAAATGGAGACCGGCATGGCCGGCTGCGAGCAAGGCCAAAGGATCGCCGCCATGCCGGGCCGCCAGCCTGGCGACCTCTTGGCCCAAGGCCTGGCGATCTTCGTCGGGGACGCCGATCTTGAGCCGTTGATTGATGAGTAGCAGATCATCCGCGGCGGGCGACAGTCGCGTGACGACGATGTCGGCCGTTGGAAACTGGCCGCTGAGCGTCCTGCCCATCAGGCGACCACGGGTGTAGCGTCGAAGCGCGACCTGAAGGTCACGAAGCGACATTCCAGTGGAAGCCTCCATCGCAGCTACGGAGTCCTCGCCGCCCGAAACGCGCTTCAGATAGTCTTCCAACTGCTCCAGGCGCGCAGGATCGCTGATGAACCAGTGGGTCAGCAGCCAGGCGACCGGATAGTAGGTCGCTTTCTGACTCTCGGATCGAACTTCACCCGGACGCTTGGTCAGCAGGACATCAAGCGGGATCCAGGTTTCCGCCATAATCCAGTAGGCGCGGTTTTGGTTAAACTGGCCCAGTTGAACTTTCCGATCTCGGACGTCGATGTCCGCGGTCATGTAGTATTCGGCAAAGCCTTCGACGAACCACGCCGGGTAGGATCCGGGGAAGTTGCCCAGCATGAAGTGGTGGGCGTATTCGTGCATAAGGATGTCGTCGCCCGACATCCCGCCGTCGCCTCTGATGGCGACCGCAAAGATATCCTCTTCCGTCGGGAAGTAAGTGCCCATCGTGTTTTCACCGCTCTGCGGGTGCACACGCGTCAGGCCTCGGCGACCGCCGACGAGATAGATCGGCATTTTGCGCTGCGGCTCATCCGACATCGAGCCGCCGTGTCGGACCTGCATGACACGATCGAAAATCTCGAGTTTTTGGACGTAATCGCGCAGGGCGCGCTCGCCGCCGTCGCTATAGACGATGAAGCGTTCGCTTTCGGCCCGCAGCCAGTCCGCCCGTGCTGGCTGAGCCATTGCGGCAAACACAATCGATCCCACCGCCGAAATGGCGCAGGTTACCAGCTTCGAACTCATACAATCAGTCCCGAACATCCCTTGAGGGCGAAGGTGCAACTTCCACGCGCCGACGTCCAGCCGATTGGTCCACGTAAAAATAACCCCTCGCCACGAAGGGCTATCGGAGTCATGCTCGGTTCTGGAGGAGACGATCAGGCCGTCAGAGTCCGACGCTCCCCTCCCGGATCGATCCGGGATCATAGGGAAAGGACAAGGACGATGGCTGTCATCCATCCTCAAGACCGTATCGCCCATGCGCCGCGTGAGCGGGCGCCGCTGCATCCGGCGGTGGGGCTGGTCGTCGGCTTCGGCTTTATCGTAGCCGTGGCGACGCTGGTCCATGTGGTGTTCAACGCCGTCTTCTGACGGCGTTTCAGGCCGCGATTAGGCGGCCAGGCGGTTCCAAACGGCGCGGTCGGCAGAGACGGCGTCGAGGCGACGGCCCTTGGCCTGAAGCTGGCGCATCACCTGTTCGGGCAGGGTGCAGAAACGCGGCTCGACCAGGTCCGGATTGCAGGCGGCGGCAGGCGCCGCGAACAGGGCGGCGTTTACGTCCGGGCTGCGCTCGGCGATCAGCCAGGCCAGGCGACGGGCGCGTTCGGGGTCGTTGCGGTGAAGCAGCGGGTCCTCGGCGAACAGTTCGCAGCCCAGTTCCAGCAGATAGTCCAGACCCAGCTTCTCGAACCGGCGCGCGTCGGCGGGCGTGACCGGGCAGGCCTCGTCCAGGTCGAACACGACGTCGTTCAGAAGAAACAGCATGGGCGAGACGCTCGACTGACCGGACGCGAGTTCGTCCGTAAGCTCACAATAGGCGCCGTCGCTTGCGGTCCCGTTCACGGACGCGGTTAAGCGTTTGTGACCAGCCGGCTGTCGCCTTGGACGAAAAGCGATGGCGATGACGCGACGTGACCCTTGCGCCAGTGTGCGGCCTCGGCTTACCTGATCACGCATTGTTACAGGCCGGCGTCGCGCCGGAGAGAGGCCGTCATGACGACCCATGAAGATCGCGCCGGGCTGAAGGTCGCGGGCGAACTGATCGCCCTGATCGAGCAGGAGGTGCTGCCGGGGCTGGGGCTTGATGCGGCGGCGTTCTGGAGCGGAGCGGCAGCGATTTTCGAACGGTTCGCGCCCGAGAACCGCGCGCTTCTGACGCGACGCGACGCCTTGCAGGCGCAGATCGACGACTGGCATCGGGCGCGGCGGGGCCAGCCGTATGATGTGGCGGCGTCGCAGGCCTTCCTGAAAGAGATCGGTTATCTGGTCGAGGAGCCGGCGCCGTTCACGATCGGGACCGAAGGCGTGGACGCCGAGATTGCGCGCATGGCCGGGCCGCAGTTGGTCGTGCCGGTGCTGAACGCGCGCTTCCTGCTGAACGCCGCCAATGCACGGTGGGGCAGCCTGTATGACGCGCTTTACGGCACCGATGCGTTGGGCGACCTGCCGGCCGGCGGCGGCTATGACGCGGCGCGGGGCGCACGGGTCGTCGCGCGGGCCAAGGCCTTTTTGGACGAGGCGGCGCCGCTGGCGGAGGGATCGCATACGGATGTCGCCGGCTGGTCGGTAATTGATGGCGCACTGTCGCCCGCGTTGAAGGATGCAGGACAGTTCGTCGGTTTTACCGGCGAGACGACGGCGCCGTCTTCGATCCTGCTGGTCAACAACGGGCTGCACATCGAACTGGTGATCGACCGCAGCCATCCAGTGGGGCGCGGCGATGCGGCGGGTCTGGCGGACGTGGTCCTGGAATCGGCCCTGTCGACCATCGTCGATCTGGAGGATTCCGTCGCGGCCGTCGATGCGGCGGACAAGGCCGAGGCCTATCGCAACTGGCTGGGTCTGATGCGCGGCGATCTGTCGGCGACGTTCAACAAGGGCGGCGAGACCCTGACCCGCGCCTTGGAGCCGGATCGCCAGTGGACCGCGCCGGACGGGTCGTCGGTGATCCTGAAGGGGCGCAGCCTGCTGTTCGTGCGCAATGTCGGGCATCTGATGACGACCCCGGCCATTCGTCTGGCCGACGGGTCGGAGGCGCCGGAGGGGATCATGGACGCCATCGTGACCAGCCTGATCGCGCTGTATGACATCAAGGGTCTGGGCGGGTTCGGCAACAGCGCGACGGGCTCGGTCTATATCGTCAAACCCAAGATGCACGGGCCGGAAGAGGCCGCCTTCACCAATCGGCTGTTCGATGCGGTCGAGGATCTGCTGGCCCTGCCGCGCCATGCGATCAAGGTCGGCGTGATGGACGAAGAACGGCGGACCTCGGCCAATCTGGCGGCCTGCATTCAGGCGGTGAAGGACCGGATCGTCTTCATCAACACCGGCTTTTTGGATCGCACCGGCGACGAGATCCACACGGCCATGCAGTCCGGGCCGGTAGTGCGAAAGCCGGACATCAAGTCCAGCGCCTGGATCGCGGCCTATGAGGCGAGGAACGTCGCCATCGGCCTGAAATGCGGCCTGTCGGGCAAGGCCCAGATCGGCAAGGGGATGTGGGCGGCGCCGGACCGGATGGCGGACATGCTGGAGCAGAAGATCGGTCATCCGAAGACGGGCGCGAACACCGCCTGGACCCCCTCGCCGACGGCGGCGACCCTGCATGCGCTGCACTATCATGCGGTCGATGTGTTCGCGGTTCAAAAGGATGTGGCCGGGCGCGACACGCCGGGGCTGGAGGCTTTGCTGACCCCGCCGCTGGCGAATGGCGTCAACTGGTCCGAGGACGAGGTGGCGGCCGAGCTGGACAACAACGCCCAGGGCATACTGGGCTATGTCGTGCGCTGGATCGACCAGGGGGTGGGGTGTTCCAAGGTGCCGGACATCCACGATATCGGCTTGATGGAGGACCGGGCGACGCTGCGGATCAGTTCGCAGCATATCGCCAACTGGCTGCTGCACGGGGTCTGTACGGCCGATCAGGTCGAAGCGGCCTTCCAGCGCATGGTGGCCAAGGTGGATGGGCAGAATGCGGGCGATCCGCTGTATCGGTCGATGGCGACGGACCCGGATAACAGTCTGGCCTATCAGGCGGCGCGGGCGCTGGTGTTCGAAGGCGTCGAGCAGCCGAACGGCTATACCGAGCCGTTGCTGCATGCCTGGCGGTTGAAGGCCAAGGCGGCTCAGTCCGTCTGACGGGCTTTGGGTGAAGCGGGCGGTTCCGGCGTCTCGGCCTCGTCGTCGGCCATGACGTCGTCGGCGGCGTCGTTGGCGGTTCGAGCGGGACTTTGCGGGCCGGTTGGTCTCGGCGGTGAGCCGACGCCGTAGCCGAGGCGCTTCAAGGCCTCTTCGCCGTCCAAGCCAAAGGCGGTGCGCAGGCGAAGATCGGTCTGGGGCACCGGCACCTCCACGCCCGCTGCGTCGAGGGCGTCGGCGATCAGCCATGTGTAGGCGGCGTGCATGGCCGCCGGGCGTTTGACGGCGTCGCGCGTCGGCCAGACCACCAGTTCGAACGACAGGCCCCGATCGCCGAAGGCCACCAGCCAGACCTGGCTTTTGCGAGCCTCCGTCTCCGGCAGGGTGAAGGGGCTGGCGCGGGCGGCGGCCAGAACGGCGTCGCGCACCTGTCCCCGGTCCGAGCCATAGGCGACGGTGAAGGGCACATGGATGCGACGGGTGTCGCCCTTCATCGTCCAGTTGGTGACGGGCTGTTCGATGAAGCGCGAGTTGGGCACCAGGACATTGACGTTGTCGTTGGTGCGGACACGGGTGGCGCGCGGGCCGATCTCCATGATGGCGCCGCGGATGCCGATGTCCTCGATCTCGATATAGTCGCCGACCGACACCATCCGGTCGAAGATCAGGAATAGGCCGGAGACGAACTCCTTGACCACCCCCTGCAGCCCGAGACCCACGCCGATGCCCAGCGCGCCGGCAAAGACGGTCAGGGACGACAGGTTCAGCCCGGCCGCCGACAGGGCCGACATGATCCCCACGACGATGATGCCGTAGCCGGCCAGACGCTCCAACAGATAGATCGCCTGACGGCTGCGGTCCGAGCGCTCGCGCACCCGGCGCAGCGACCGCGTCACCAGCCAGTGGGCGGCGAAGGCGATCAGCAGGATCACTCCCGCGCTGACCAGACCGCCCAGCGTCAGATTGATCCCGGCGATGCGCGCGATCTGCGACTGCTCGATGGTGTCGAGGCCCAGCTTCTGGATCGGATTGGTCATCGCGTCCTAGAGCGTCCAGCGAACGGTCAAGGTTCCGAACCTAGATGGCGAAGTCCTCGGTCGAGAAGCGCCCATCCAGCCAGGCGACGATGCGCTCGGCGGCATCCTCGGGCGACATGGTGGTGGTGTCCACGACGATCTCGGGGTGTTCGGGCGCTTCATAGGGGCTGTCGATGCCGGTGAAGTTTTTGAGCTCTCCCGCGCGGGCCTTCTTGTACAGACCCTTGACGTCGCGAGCCTCGGCCACCGCCAGGGGCGTGTCGACGTGGACCTCGACGAACTCGCCCTCGCCCAGCAGGTCACGGGCCAGGCGGCGTTCGGCGCGGAAGGGCGAGATGAAGCTGACCAGGACGATCAGGCCCGCGTCCACCATCAGTTTCGACACCTCGGCGACGCGGCGGATGTTCTCGACCCGGTCCTCCTCGGTGAAGCCCAGGTCGCGGTTCAGGCCGTGGCGGACATTGTCGCCGTCCAGCAGATAGGTGTGGCGACCGTCGGCGTGCAGCCGCTTTTCCACCAGATCGGCGATGGTCGACTTGCCTGCGCCCGACAGGCCGGTCAGCCAGACGACGCGGCCCGTCTGGTTCTTGATCGTGGCGCGCGCGGCCTTGTCCACGGACAGGGCCTGCCAATGGATGTTGTGGGCGCGGCGCAGGGCGAAGTGCAGCAAACCCGCCCCGACTGTGCGGTTCGAAATCCGGTCGATCAGGATGAAACCGCCCAGGTCCTTATTTTCGACATAGGGGGCGAAGGCGACGGGGGCGTCCAGCGACAGGTTGCAGACGCCGATCTCGTTCAGCTCCAGCCGTTTGGCCGGCTGCTGTTCCAAGGTGTTGACGTTCACCTTGTGCTTGGGCTCGGTGATGGTGGCGCCCACCAGCTTGGCGCCGATCTTGAGCAGGTAGGGGCGGCCCGGCAGCAGGGGCTCGTCGTCCATCCAGACCACGGTGGCCTCGAACTGATCGGCGGCCTCGGGCGGGGCGTCGGCGCTGGCCAGGACGTCGCCGCGCGAGACATCGATCTCGTCGGCCAGGGTCAGGGTGATCGACTGTCCGGCTAAGGCCAAGCTCAAGTCGCCGTCGGCGGTGACGATGCGGGCCACGGTCGAGGTCTTGCCGGACGGCAGGACGCGCACCGGATCGCCCGGCCGCACGGTCCCGGCGGCGATCTGGCCGGAGAAGCCGCGGAAGTCGAGATTGGGCCGGTTGACCCACTGCACCGGCAGGCGGAACGGATCGGCCTGAAGAGCGTCGCCGACCTCCAGCGTTTCCAGCAGGCTCATCAGCGGCGGGCCGGCGTACCAGGGCGAATGGGAGCTGGGTTCGGTGATGTTGTCGCCGCGCAGGGCCGACATCGGAATGGCGTCGAACGTCTTCAGTCCGATCTGATCGGCGAAGGCGGAGAAGTCGGCGACGATGGAGTCGAATACATGCTGGGACCAGCCCATGAGGTCCATCTTGTTGACCGCCAGGATCACATGGCGGATGCCCAGCAGGCTGACCAGATAGGCGTGGCGGCGCGTCTGGGTCAGCACCCCGCGACGCGCGTCGATCAGGATGACGGCGGCGTCGGCGGTCGAGGCGCCGGTGACCATGTTGCGGGTGTACTGTTCGTGGCCTGGCGTGTCGGCGACGATGAACTTCCGCTTTTCGGTCGAGAAGAAGCGGTAGGCGACATCGATGGTGATGCCCTGCTCCCGCTCGGCGGCCAGACCATCGACCAGAAGGGCGAAGTCGATGTCGCCACCTTGCGTGCCGACGCGGCGGCTGTCGGCCTCCAGCGCCGCCATCTGATCCTCGAAGATCATCTTGGAGTCGTACAGCAACCGGCCGATCAGGGTGGACTTGCCGTCGTCCACGCTGCCGCAAGTGATGAAGCGGAGCAGGCTCTTGTGCTGGTGGGCGTCCAGATAGGCGTCGATGTCGCGGGCGATCAGATCCGATTGGTGGGCCATCAGAAATAGCCCTCCTGCTTCTTCTTCTCCATCGAGGCGGACTGGTCGTGGTCGATCATCCGGCCCTGACGCTCCGACGTGGTGGTCAGAAGCATTTCCTGAATGACCTCGGACAGGGTCGCGGCCGTGCTCTCGACCGCGCCGGTCAGGGGGTAGCAGCCCAGGGTGCGGAACCGGACCGACTTCATCTGCGGCGTCTCGCCGGGCCGCAGGCGGAAGCGGTCGTCATCGACCATGATCAGGGCGCCGTCCCGCTCCACCACCGGCCGTTCGGCGGCCAGATACAGGGGCACGATGGGGATCTGCTCAAGGTGGATGTATTGCCAGACGTCCAGCTCGGTCCAGTTGGAGATGGGGAAGACGCGGATGCTCTCGCCCGGCCGTTTGCGGGTGTTGTAGAGCCGCCAGAGCTCGGGCCGCTGGTTCTTGGGGTCCCAGCGGTGTTCGGCGGTGCGGAAGGAGAAGATCCGCTCCTTGGCGCGGGACTTCTCCTCGTCGCGGCGGGCGCCGCCGAAGGCCGCGTCGAAACCGCGCAGCGACAGGGCCTGTTTCAGACCTTCGGTCTTCCACAGGTCCGTATGCAGGGCCGAGCCGTGATCGAAGGGGTTGATGCCGCGTGCGAGGGCGTCGGGATTCTGGTGGACCAGCAGTTTGACGCCCAGATCGGCCGCCGCCTGTTCGCGCATCGCGTACATGGCGCGGAACTTCCACGTCGTGTCGACGTGCAGAAGCGGGAAGGGCGGCCTGGACGGATAGAAGGCCTTCTTCGCCAAGTGCAGCATGACGGCTGAATCCTTGCCGATCGAATACAGCATGACCGGACGCTCGGCCTCGGCCGCCACCTCGCGCAGGATGTTGATGCTCTCGGCCTCCAGGCGCTGGAGGTGGGTCAGGCGCGGCGTGGAAAGGGCGGCAGGTTTTTTGGTCAGGGTGGCGGTGGTCACCGGGGCGTCTCCGTCGAACGCCATGTGACAACGCCAAAGGGCGGGACGGGACAAGCGAGGGTTCCTGTTCCCCGCTAGGAGATTTTCGTCCCGCGGCGTCCGATTTCGTCATCGGAGCGTAACGGAACCAGGGTCGCTGAAAGCGGCTTATGGCATCAAAACGGAAACGCCCATGTCCAGCCTGAAATCCTTCGCCGCATCCGCCGCCGCCGCGATCGCGCTGGCGGGATGCGTGACCGCACCGTCGCCTTCCGAATATCGCGCGCCCCAGCCGGCCAAGCCGGTGGACGTGCAGCGTCTGTGGTCCGGGCGCTGGCACGAGATTGCGCGCCTGCCGGATCGGCTGACCGACGGCTGCGTCGCCGGCGCGTCGATCTATACGCCGGTGGAGGGCACGCAGGTCGATGTGCGCGACACCTGCCAGGTCGGCACGCCGGACGGCAAGGAAAAGGCCATCGGCGGACGGGGCGAAATCCTCGATCCGGGCACCAACGCCAAGCTGAGGGTTAAATATCTGGCCGGGTTCGTGACCTGGGACTATTGGGTGCTGGATCGGGCGGACGACTACAGCTGGTTCATCTCGGCCGATCCGACCTTCAATCGCCTGTTCATCTATACGCGCGACCTGCCCAGCGAGCAGCAGGTGCGCGCCTTGACCGAACGGGCGCGGGCCCTTGGGTACGACGTTAGTCGACTGGAGTTCCCGGCCCAACCGGCGCGGTAAGGATCAAAGGCCATGCGCTCGCCACGGACGGTTTTGTTCGCCTCGACATTGCTCGCGGCGGTGATCGGTTTGGGAGCCTGCGCGGGTGGGACAGCCTTGCCCGTCGCGGCGGGGTTTGGTCCGGACCCGCAACTGCCGGCGCCGCGTCAGGGCTTGCTGCCCACCGTCAATATCGCCCCGGCGTCGAGCTGGCCCGAGGGCGCGACGCCGGTTGCGGCGGCGGGATTGCGCGTACAGGCGTTCGCGACAGGCCTGGATCACCCGCGCTGGCTCTATCGCCTGCCCAACGGCGATATTCTGGTCGCGGAGTCGAATGCGCCGCCCAAGCCTGAAGACAAGAAAGGCGGTCTGCGTGGCTGGGTGATGGGCAAGGTCATGGCCAAGGCCGGCGCCGGTGTCCCGAGCCCCAACAAGATCGTCCTGCTGCGGGACGCTGACGGCGACGGCGCAGCGGAGATCAAGACCGATTTCCTGACCGGACTGAACTCGCCGTTCGGCATGGCTTTGGTCGCCGACCGGCTGTACGTCGCCAACGCCGATGCGGTGGTGGCCTTCCCGTATCAGAGCGGCCAGACGCGCATCGACGCTGCGGCCACAAAGGTCGCAGACCTGCCCGCCGGCCGCAATCATCACTGGACCAAGAGCCTGGCCGCCAGCCCGGACGGCCGGCGGCTTTATGTCGGGGTCGGATCGAACTCCAACGTCGGCGAAAACGGCCTGGATGAGGAAGTCGATCGCGCGGCCATCCTGGAGATCGATCCAGCGACGGGCGCGCGGCAGGTCTATGCCTCGGGCCTGCGCAATCCGGTCGGCATGGACTGGAACCCGCAGACCGGCCAGCTGTGGGTGGCGGTCAACGAGCGTGATGAGATCGGCGACGATCTGGTGCCCGACTATATGACCTCGGTGACGCCGGGCGCCTTCTACGGCTGGCCGTGGAGCTATTACGGCCAGACTGTCGATACGCGCCCACCCGCCAATCCGGCGATGGTCGCGCGCGCGATCCGGCCGGATTACGCCCTGGGCGCGCACACGGCGTCGCTGGGGCTGACATTCGGACAAGGCGCGAGCCTATTGCCGCCAGCCTTGCGCTCAGGCGTTTTCGTCGGTCAGCACGGATCGTGGAATCGCAGCGTGCGCAGCGGCTACAAGGTGATCTTCGTGCCGTTCGTCGATGGACGTCCCGCCGGGCCGCCGCAGGATGTTCTGACCGGATTTCTGAACGCCCGGGGTCAGGCGCAAGGCCGGCCCGTCGGGGTGCAGATCGACCGAGAAGGCGCCCTGCTGGTCGCCGATGATGTGGGCAATGTCATCTGGCGCGTTAGCGGGGCCTGAACCGCGATCATAGAAAAAGGCCCCGACCGAGGCCGGGGCTTTCCATTATTTCTGCTGAGATCAGTTCAGCGGCTGGACCGTGATCGCCGGCGCGGCGGGCGTGGTCACGACCGGAGCCGGGGTCGAGGCCGCAGGCGCGGTGTTCAACCGGCTGGAGCTCGCCGTCGAGGCGGCCGGCGCGGTGTAGGGTTGCGGACCCGAAGGCGTAGCCGGCGTCTCAACATGGGCAGCGGCGGGCCGTTCAACGGCCGGCGCAGCGCGACGGGCCACGGGTTCGGCGCGGCGAGCGACCGGCGCAGGCGCAGCGGCCGGCGTCGGAGTCGCAGCCGGCGTGGGCGCGACCTCGGCCGGGGCGGGCGTGACCGGCGCCTGGGCGGCCGTCATCGCGGCGGGCGGGGTCTGCATGGCCGGTAAGGCGGTCTCGGCGGGCTGAGCGGGAGCGGCCTGTTCGCCGCCCATCATCATGGCGACGCCGCTGCCCAGCAGCACCACGGCGCCGATCGGGGCCAGGATCATCCAGGTCTTCACCGACTTCTTGGACTTGGTCGTGCGAGCGTAGCGCGGAACGAAGGTCGTGTCCTCAGCGCGGGCTTCGGTATTGGCGTTGGCATAGGTCATAGACATTGTTTCTGTCCTCCATAACGTCGATCAACCAACCCGCCGTTCCGCAACGGCGTTCCGCGTAAATCGCAAAAGCCCCGAAGAAACACCGTTTCCGCCCGGAATGGGGCGAAGACCGTGCGCGCGGCCGCCGCATTTGCCGTCAATGCGGCAATAAAAAGCAGGGCGGTGCTCTGGATTTCCCCCGCGTCAACCGAACAAATGGATCACGGCTGGACGGCAATTTGTCAGGTTCGCGAAGGATTGCGGACCCTATGGTTGACCCGACCGGCCGCCTTCGTCCATCACCGGACCGGGTGGAACACGCATTGACCGGAGTACGGCGCGCATGGGTTTTGTAGCCAATATCCGTAGGGATGTCCGGTTCGCGCGCGGCCTGTTCCGTCTGTTGAAACGCATCAAGCCGATCGAGTTGGACAGCGACGTCCTGCTCTGCGACGACTTCGAAGAAGCCGTCGACAAGTTCGCCGACAACATCGCCATCGACGACGGTCAGCGCACCCTGACCTATCGCGACCTGGACGCCATGGCCAACCGCTTCGCCCACTGGGCCAAGAACCGCGGCCTGCGCCGCAGCGACACCATCGCCCTGATGATGACCAACCGGATCGAGTATCTGGCGGCGTGGATCGGCTTCTCGAAGGTCGGTATCGCCACGGCCCTGATCAACACCAATCTGAACGGACAGGGGCTGGCTCACTGCCTAGCCATTTCGAAGGCCTTCAACGTCGTCGCGGACGAGGATTGCTGGCGTCAGATCGAGGAGGCGCGGCCTCTGGTCGATCACAACCTGGCGCTTTGGGTGCTGGGCCTGACCGACGATCTGGAGACCAGCGATCGTCGCGGCCTGGACAAGCCCGTGCGCGGCGGATCCTCGGTGCGGCCGTCCAAGTCGGCGCGCGAAGGCCTGACCAACCGCGACACCGCCCTTTATATCTACACCTCCGGCACGACCGGCCTGCCCAAGGCGGCGCGCATCCCGCATTCGCGCGCCCGCACCTATATGCGAGCCTTCGCCGGAGCCACGCGTTCGACGCCCGAAGACCGGATCTTCAATGTCCTGCCGCTGTATCACTCGACCGGCGGTCTGGTCGGGGTGGGCGCGGCGCTGCTGAACGGCGCGCGGCTGGTGATCCGCAAGAAGTTCTCGGCCAGCACCTTCTGGCCCGACGTGCGCTCGTCGGGCGCAACCATGTTCGTCTATATCGGCGAGCTGTGCCGCTATCTGGTCAACTGCCCGCCGCATGAGGACGAGACCAAGCACAAGCTGCGTCTGGCGTTCGGCAACGGCCTGCGCGCCGATGTCTGGCCCGACTTCCAGAGCCGGTTCAAGATCCCCGACATCCTGGAGTTCTACGGCTCGACCGAAGGCAATGTCTCGCTGTTCAACTTCGACGGCAAACAGGGCGCGATCGGTCGGGTGCCGAGCTTCCTGAAGTCGCAGATCAATATTCGCCTGGTCGAGTTCGACGTGGAGACCGAACAGCCGATCCGCGGCGCGGACGGCCTGTGTCGCCTGGCGCGCGTCGGCGAGGTCGGCGAGGCCATCGGCCTGATCGGCAACGACATCCGCCACGACTTCTCGGGCTATGCCGACAAGGCCGCCTCGCAGAAGAAGATCCTGACCGACGTGTTCAAGAAGGGCGACCGCTGGTTCCGCACCGGCGACCTGATGAAGCAGGACAAGGAAGGCTATTTCTACTTTGTCGACCGGATGGGCGACACCTTCCGCTGGAAGGGCGAGAACGTCTCGACCTCCGAGGTCGAACAGGTGCTGATGGACGCGCCGGGCGTGACCGAAGCCATCGTCTATGGCGTGCCTGTGCCGGCCCAGGACGGCAAGGCCGGCATGGCGGCCCTGGTGGTGGAAGGCAAGTTCGACGCCCAGGCCTTCTCCGACCATGTCGAGGCCAAGCTGCCCGCCTATGCTCAGCCGGTCTTCGTGCGGTTGATCAAATCGGCGGAGACGACCGGCACCTTCAAATACCGCAAGGCCGATCTGGTGGTCGACGGTTTCGACCCCTCCAAGACCGGCGCCGCCCTCTATGTACGGGGCGGGGCTGCGGGCTATCAGAAGCTCACGGCGGCCGGACGCAACGCCATCCTGAAGGGCGAAAGCCGTCTGTAACGACTGGGAAGGCGGCGTTCGCGAAACGCCGTCTTAATGATTAATGGCGATAGTCCAGACCTCTCGCGTCAGGATTGTTCGTCCCCATGTTCCAGATCATCGGCATCGTGCTGCTGTTCGGCCTCGTCTTCGGCAGCTACGCCATTTCGGGCGGCAAGTTCGAAGTGATCCTGCACGCCGCGCCGCACGAGCTGATGGCCATCGGCGGGGCGGGCATCGCCGCGTTCCTGATCTCCAACTCGCTGCCGGTGATCAAGGGCTCCATGGCGGGGCTGGGGAAGACCTTCGCCGGGCCGAAGTGGAAGAAGCAGGACTACAAGGACCTGCTGTCGCTGCTGTTCCAGCTGACCAAGACGATGAAGTCCAAGGGCGTGGTGGCGCTGGAAAGCCATATCGAAAAGCCTAAGGAATCGACCATCTTCCAGAAGTATCCCAAGGTGCTGAAGGACCATTTCGCCGTCGACTTCATCTGCGACACCCTGCGGATGATGACGATGAACCTGGAGGATCCGCACCAGGTCGAGGATGCGATGGAAAAGCAGCTCGAAAAGCATCACCACGAGCATCTGGAAAACGCCCACGCGCTTCAGAACCTAGCCGACGGCCTGCCTGCTCTAGGCATCGTCGCGGCCGTGCTGGGGGTCATCAAGACCATGGGTTCGATCACCGAGCCGCCCGAGGTTCTGGGCGGCATGATCGGCGGCGCCCTGGTCGGCACCTTCATGGGCGTGTTCCTGGCCTATGGTCTGGTCGGTCCGTTCGCGGCGCGCCTGACCGCGATCATCAACGAGGAAGCCGCCTACTATAAGATCATTCAGTCGGTGCTGGTCGCCCACCTGCACGGCAACGCCGCCCAGATTTCGGTCGAGATCGGCCGGGGCGACATCCCGTCATCGGCGCAGCCGTCGTTTGGCGAGATGGAAGAGGCGCTGAACAGCATCACTGCCGACTGATCCCGACTTTCCTGATCTTAACTTGCCCTGCCGCGCGCGGCGGCCCTATCGTTTGCGCCAAGAGACGTTCCGGTCTCGCAAGCTTCGGAGACATCTTCATGCGTATCAAAGCCCTCGTCGCCGCATCCGCTGCGCTCCTGGTCCTGGCCGCCTGCAGCAAGGCCCCGGAAGAAAAGGCTGAAGCGCCGGCCACCGATGCGGTCGAGGCCGCAGGCAGTGCTGAAGAAGCCGCGCTGACGGTCGATCAGGCCGCCAAGGACGCCGAAGCGGCGGCCAATCAGGCCATTCAGGAAGACACCGCCGCCCAGTCCGCCACGACGATGCAGGGCGCCGACGCCTCCGCCGCCGCGCCCGCGCCTGTCGCGCCGGCCGAGCCTGCGCATGGTCCGGCGGCCGCCCACTAGGCCGCGTCGAAACCAAAGCCCGAAGAGGCCGCTCCGACTGGGGCGGCCTTTTTCATGTCGGCGACGAAGGTGCTAGAGCCGCGCGATGACGCCTGATGACGACGCCTCGCCCCTGCTGACTTGGACCGAAGAGGGCGAGCCGCGCTCCGGCCGGTTCGGCGACGTCTATTTTTCGCGCGATGACGGCCTGGCCGAAACGCGGGCGGTGTTTCTGGAAGGTTGCGGGCTGCCGGACGCCTGGACCGGTCGGGATCATTTCACGGTGGCTGAGCTGGGGTTCGGCACGGGGTTGAACATCGCCGCCCTGCTGGATCTGTGGCGACGGACGCGACCCGAGGGCGGGCGACTGCACATCTTCTCTATCGAGGGGTTTCCGCTGACGGCGGCGGAAGCGGCGCGGGCGCTGGGCGCCTGGCCTGAACTGGCGGTGGCGACCGAGGCCTTGATCGCAAACTGGCCGGCCGCGACGCCGGGCTTTCACCGGGTGGACCTGCCGGGCTTCGACGCCGTGCTGGACCTGGCGGTGGGCGATGCGGCCTGGGCGCTGGAGCAGTGGTCGGGATCGGCGGACGCCTGGTTCCTGGACGGTTTCTCGCCTGCGCTGAACCCGGGCATGTGGTCGCCCGAAGTGATGGCCTTGATCGCCGAGCGCTCTGCGCCGGGCGCGCGCCTGGCTACCTTCACCGTCGCCGGAGCCGTGCGGCGGGGCCTGGCTGGGCAGGGTTTCGTCGTCGAGAAGCGCCCTGGTCATGGCCGCAAGCGCGAGCGGCTTGAGGCGCGTCTCCCCTCAGTGTTCGAACCGTGGCCGCCGCCCCGCGTCGCCGTGATCGGCGCGGGTATCGCCGGCGCATCGGTGGTGCGGGCCCTGAAGGCGCAGGGCCTCCGGGCCGTGGTGTTCGAGGGTGAGCGCCCGGGCGCGGGCGGCTCTGGCTTTCCGGCGGCCCTGGTTACGCCGCGTCTGGATGCCGGCGACCTCGGCATCGCCGCCCTGCACGCCCAGGCGCTGGAGCGGGCGGCACATCTGTATGCCTCGATCCCGGACGCCGTAACGGGCCACGGCGTGCTGCAACTCCCCCAGGCGCCGCGGGATGCGGCCCGGTTCGAAAAGATCGCTCGCCAGCCGATCTGGAATGACGATGACATGGCGGTGCTGGACGACGGGGCGGCGTCAGTTGTCGCCGGTGAAGCAACGGGGCAAGGCGGTCTGCTGATGAAGGGCGCATTCGCGGTGCGCCCTGCGGCGGTGCTCTCGACCTGGCTGGCCGACGCGGAGATGCGGTCTAAGCGCGTGATACGGCTGGAGCGCGCCGACGACCGCTGGCGGCTGATCGGGGAAGATGACGCGGTGCTGGGCGAGGTCGATGCGGTGGTTCTCGCCGCCGGCTGGGGATCGGCCGCGCTGCTGGACGGGTTCACCCACACGCCGCGCCTGTCGCCCGTGCGGGGGCAGGCGGACTGGATCGACGGGGACGTGACCATCCACCCCATGGCTTGGGGCGGCTATGCGGTTCCGACGGGCCAAGGCGTGCTGTTCGGCGCGACCCATGATCGGGGCGGCACCGACACGGCGCCGCGCGAGGACGACAGCGTACGAAATCTGGCGACCTTGGAAGCGCGCCTGCCGGCGTTGGCCAAGCGCATCACGGCGGCCGGGACGGTGCAGCATCGGGCTGCAGTCCGCGCCACGACGCCGGATCGCCTGCCTGTGGCGGGCGCTCTCGATGACGGACTCTATGTGCTCGGCGGTGTGGGGTCGCGCGGCTTTTGCGTCGCGCCCTTGCTGGGCGAGCATATCGCCGCCCTCGTCCTTGGTCAGCCCTCGCCCCTGCCGCGAGATCTGGCGGCGCGCGTGTCGCCCCGTCGGTCTTCGGTTCTGGCGGACGCCCTTGCATCATCCTCGCCGACGCGCGCAGGATGAAGCGGGGGCTTGTTCGGGAATTGAATATGCATCGTCTCATCCTGTCGTCGGCGGCCCTCCTCGCCTTGTCGGCCTGTGCGCCATCGCAGGGCGTGGCGACGGCAGGCCCCGCCGACGCCGGCCAGTGCTTCCGGCCCAATCTGGTGCGCAACTTCACCGCGCCGAACGACCAGACCCTGTATGTCCGCACAGCCGACGCCGGGGTGTTCCAGATCGAAACTCCCTTCTGTCGCGACATGACCCGCGCCCTGTCGATTGCCTTGGAATCTGTCGCCGGATCCAGCCGCCTGTGTCCCGGCGATCAGGCCTCACTGCTCAGCCCGGCGACGGGCCCTCAACCGTGCCGCGTGCGCATCGCAAAGAAGTTGACAACCGCAGAGATCGAGGCCCTGCCGTCTCGCGATCGGCCCTGATCGAAAACGCTTTAGGAGCCTTCGGGAGAGATTGAATTCTCGCGCGCGCGGGTATGAAATGAACGTCTTGCCTGGGGAGGGAAGAGAATGATCAGAACAGTTGGCGTGGCGGCGATCATGGCGACGGCGGCGATCGCATCGCCATCGGCGGCCGAAAGCTGGGCCGCGTTTTCACGCAGCGACGCCACCGTCTATCTGGTGGATGTCGATGCGCTGGCGCCGGTGGACGGCGTGGCGACGACGCGCATGGCGCGGGTGCCCGCGCGCGGCGAGGCGACCAATCTCAGCCATGAGACTGAAGAGGTCATGGTGCGGTGTTCGGACGGCCAGTCGCGTTCCGGCGCGACGGTGACCTATGGCGCGGATGGGGCGGAAACCGATCGCTATTCCGAGGACACGCCGCGGGAAGCGACGCCGGCCGGCGGCATCTATGGCGCAATCAAATCCTTCGCTTGTGAGGACATGCGGCCCCAGACGGCGGCCTTCCCGACCATCCAGGCCTTCATCGCGGGCGGACGCGGCCAGTAGGCCGCGTGGTCCAAGTCAGCAGACTTGAGACTGCAGCAGCTGTTCGGACTCGGTTTTTCGGAGGCAGGAATCATGAATCTGAGACGGCAGTGCCACATCAGATGCTACTGGCTGCGCTCGACGTCACTTCTGATGAGCCTGGCTCTGGCTTGGGCTCGTGTTCAAAAAGGCAAGTTGGCCGGTGTCAGCTCGGCTTCGGTGACCGGCGGCTAGACCGGCCCTCCGAACAGATCGGGGTATTGTGTAGGGTCGAACCGAACTGAGGTTGGCTCCCCGACCCACTGCCTTTGAAAGTTAATAGAGGCTACAGTTCGGAAGTCCCCGCGCGTCCCCACGAACGGACTTGCCGAATGCCCGAGAGGGGTGGCTTGCGGACATTGCGTGCCGAGCGTGGCCGCGCGAAAATATCGCCATGAGCACGGGCATGGACGACTGGGGGGAGGTGAAGCGGGCTGTTGCTGAGGTGGTGGATGCTAGTCCGGACGAGTATACGGCCTCGGTCGTTCCAAACCTGGACGATCTGCTGGCCTACATTCGGAAGTCCAAACGACCTGCTCCGTCTATCTTGTCTGGCTATTGACCTACCTTCCTTGTGGAATGGGAGGCTGAGGAAGCGAAGAACCTCCAGATCGAAGTCTTCGACGACCGCTACGAGATTTCCCGGTTTTTCGATGGCAGGACCGACATCTGGTATGAGCCCCATGTGCAGGGAGACCCCTTCTCCGAGCGATTCATCGCTGAGCTACCGAATACTGTCTGAACGTCTGCAACGGGTCGATTCCAGTCCTAGGATTGAGCGCCGAAGCAGACGATCGTCAGTGTGCGAACCTGAACCATCTGACGCCGAGTCAGAATGTCCGACGCTCGGCCGCGACACCTAAAGACGCGGTAGGCGCAAGCGATGGATGTCGAGCACGAATGGCCCGTCTTTGCCTCAGCATCTCGTGGTAGCAGTCGGCCAGATCCAGCAATTGCAGGTCTGTCAGCTCATCGCCCACGGCGATGAAACGCGCCTTCATCACCTCAAAATCGTCGTCGCTCATCGAGGAAGAAGGGGAGGTCTGCATCGGAGGCTCGATCCATCGTCGTCCGGAAAGAGTGCGGGGGAACCCTTGCTCCCCCGCTTCGTATCAGAATCTCCAGCCGATACCGGCGTTGGCGCCGACATGGTTCTGGGTGTCGAATGTGGCGCCGGCCCGGAAGACCATGGAGCCGTCGCCCAGGGCGCGGGAGTAGCCCATCGCCATGGCCGACTGGCCCTCGTAGGTTCCGTAGCCGACCGCGAACATCGACTTGCCGCGCTCGGCGATCTGCGGCATCCCGGCAGCCGCCAGAGCGCCCGCCGTGCCGGCGAAGGCCAGCTTGCGGACTTCCTGGACATTGTAGTTGACCGCCGCCAGCCGCATGTCGGTGTAGGTGTTCGACTGCTGGATCGCTTCGTTCATGCTCTCGCGCAGCTGCAGCACATTGACGGCATCGGTATCGGCGACCCCGGCGGCGACATTGCTGACCGTGACCGCCGGCCCGTTGCTGCGACCCAGGACGACGCGGGTCTGGCCCTGGTCGGCGTATTGGAGCGAGTTCTGACCCAGGGCCAGGGCGTTGTCGGCCGTGGTCTGGGCTGTCGCGACGGCTTGGTTGGTCTGGAACAGCTGCGATCCGTTGACGGCTTCCGTGGAGGTGGCCGTCACCGCGCCTGCCGCGACATTGTTCAACGTCACCGGGGCCGTGGCGTCGCCGCCCTGGAAGGTGATGCTGTTCGTGCGTCCGCCGTTGGCGTCGGTATCGTACTGCACCGCATTGGTCGCCGCGAAGGCCAGCTCGTAGATCTGGCCGCCGTTGACGGCGTCGGTCGAACCGGCGGCGATCCGGCCGTTGGCGACATTGTGCAGACCCACCGCGCCGCCTCTGGCGCCGACCAGGGTGAGGTCGTCGGAGCGCACGCCGCCGTTCGGGGTCTCGGGGTCGTCGCCATCACTATATTGAACGGGGCCCAGGCTGCCGTTGGCGATGTTGTTCGTCAGATTGGTGATCGCCGTGGTGTTGAGCGCGACCTGAGTGTTGGTCGCGTGCAGCTGCGATCCGTTGACGGCGTCAGTCGAGGTCGCATTGACCTGTCCTGCGGCGACATTGGCGATGGTGGTGCCGTTGGCGCCGGCCAGGGTCAGGGTGTCGCGGGTGATTGTGTCGTAAGAAACGGCGGTCCCGGCCAGGGCGTCCACCCTGTCGGAGACGCCTTGCAGCTGGGCGACATTGACGGCGTCGGTCGCGGCCGTGCCCGCAGCGACGTTGGTCAACTGCCGTTCGGCTCCGGCCGAGCCGAACGAGACCGAACCGACCGACGATTGAAGGCCCGTGACGCCCAGCGCCGCATAGTCCGTTTGGGCGGCGCGATCGGCGACGCTGCCTGCGCCCAGAGCCATGCTGTTGTCGGCGACGGCTTGGGCTTCAGGGCCGACCGCGACGCCGTCCTGACCTTGAGCGGTCGCCGGCGCGAGGTTTGAGTTGACGGCCAGATACACGTTGGACCCACCGCCGACCGGAGCCGCCGACAGGGCGCTCAGGAAGGCCTGGAGGCTGGCGTATTGGACGCCCTGATAGGTGATGGCGACGCCCAGGGTGTTGGTCAGCGGATTGAAGGCGGAGCCGCCGCCGAAGCCGGCAGCAAGGCTCTGGCCGAGCGCGAAGGCCTGGCCGCCGTTGACGGCGTCAGTGGAGCCCGAGGCGATCAGGCCAGCGGCGACATTGTGCAGGCCGACCGGACCGGTCAGGGCGCCGACGAAGGTCACGTCATTGGTCGCGACGCCGCCGTTCGGAACGGTGGGGTTTGCGGCGTTCGAATACTGAACAACGCCGATCGCGCCATTGTTCAGGTTGTTGGTGATGGTGGTGATGGCCGTCGTGTTGGTGACGATATCGGCGGTGTTGTTTGCGACCTGGGCGTTGGTCGCGAACAGCTGGGCGCCGTTGACGGCGTCGGTCGAGCCCGCGCTCAAGTCCCCGGCCGCGACATTGCTGATTTTGGTGCCCGCAGCGCCCGCCAGCGTCAGAATCTCAAAGCTGGGATCGTCATAGACGACCGCCAGAGCCGAGACGGCGGCGATATCGGCGATCGCCGTCGTGTTGACGGCCACCTGAGTATTGGTGGCGAACAGCTGGGCGCCATTGACGGCCTCGCTCGACGTCGCCGAAAGGGCGCCGGCGGCGACGTTGCCGATGACGGTGCCGTCCACGCCGGCCAGGGTGACGCGACCGGCCAGAAGATCGTCGTACATCACCGCCGTATCGGACAGCGTTCCGAGGTTCGCGGTCAGATTGGTGATGGCATTGGTGTTGATGCCGACCTGGGAGTTGGTGGCGAACAGCTGCGCGCCATTGACGGCTTCGGTGGACGTCGCCGAGAGGGCGCCGGCGGCGACATTGCCAATGACGGTGCCATCGACGCCAGCCAGGGTCACGCGACCGGCCAGCAGATCATCGTACATGACGGCCGTGTCGGACAGGGCGCCGAGGTCGGTCGTAAGGTTGGTGATCGCCGTGGTGTTGATGCCGACTTGAGCATTGGTGGCGAACAGCTGAGATCCGTTGACGGCCTCGGTCGACGTCGCCGTCAGCGCGCCGGCGGCGACATTGCCGATGACGGTGCCGTCCACGCCGGCCAGGGTCACACGGCCGGCTAGCAAATCGTCATACATGACCGCCGTATCCGACAGGACGCCGAGGTCCGTCGTGAGGTTGGTGATGGCCGTGGCGTTCAAGCCGACCTGGGTGTTTGTGGCGAACAGCTGAGATCCGTTGACGGCCTGGGAGGAGCCGGCGCTGAGGTCGCCCGCCGCCACATTGGTGATGACCGTGCCGCCGATGCCGGCCAGAGTCAGGCTGGACGCCGTGAGATCGTCATAGGCGACGGCGATATCGGCCAGGGCCTGCAGGTCGTCGGATACGCCCAACAGCTGGCCCACATTGACCGCGTCGGTCAGCGCCGAGCCGGCCGCGACGTTCGTCAGCTGACGCTCGCCGCCCGCAATCCCGATCGACACTTCGCCCGCCGACGTTTGAACTGCATCCAGGCCAAGGGCGGCGTAGCCGATCAGGGCGCCTCGGTCGGCCGTGCTGGATGCGCCTAGGGCGATGCTGTTGTCGGCGCTGGCCGAGGCGGCGGGGCCGACGGCGGTCGAGTTCAGCCCGCCGGCCAAGGCGCCGCCGAGAGCGGAGTTTACCGACAGGAAGGGCGTCCCGCCGCCCGGTGTCGTGAAGATGGCGTCCAACGCCTCCTGGACGCTGCTGTACACCACGCCGTCGTAGGTGAGGCCGATATCGATCGTGCTGGTGGCGGGGTTGAAGAGGGTGCTGCCGCCGATCTCGGCCGCCAGGCTCGAGCCCAGGCCGAAGAGCTGGGCGCCGGTGACGGCGTCTGCGGAGCCGAGGGCCAGAAGGCCAGGCGCGACGTTCGTGATCCGCGTGCCTCCCGTCCCGCCCAAGGTCAGGGTGGCGGCCGTGGCGTCGTCATAGGTGACCGCCAGGTCGGCCAGGGCCTGAAGGCTGGTGGAGACGCCCTGAAGCTGGCCGACATTGACCGCGTCGGTCAAAGCCGAACCGGCCGCGATGTTGGTCAGTTGGCGTTCCGCCCCAGCAGCGCCGAAGGACACCTCGCCGACGGAGGTCTGCGGCGTCGAAAGCCCCAGGGCGGGATAGTTGGCCAAGGCGCCACGCAGGGCGGCGCTGTCGGCGCCGAGGGCCAGGCTGTTGGCGACCGCCACGGACGCGTCCGCGCCCAGGGCGATGGAGCCCGAGGCCCCGCCCAGAATCTCCGCTTCGCGGCCAAGCGCGATCGCATCGACCGCCGTGGCGGCCGTCAGGGCGCCATTGCCGAAGGCGATGGAGTTGAGTTCGCCGGCGATGGCGACGGCGCCGCCGGATCCCAAGCCGGTGATGCGATTGCCGCCGATCGAAATCCCCTGCTCGGTCTCGAGGGTGAAGGCGTCGGCTTGATTGATGCAGGCGTCGGGGAGATTGACGACGTTGCCGTTCACATCGAGGACGCTCAGGCGGATGTCCTGACCGCTGGCCGCGTTGTTCAGCAGAGTGGTCGCGTTGAGATTGAGGCGGGGCGCGAGGACGGAGAGCAAACCATTGATTGACGTCTCTAGAGGGGTGGCGATCCCGGTGATCACCGGGCGCATGATCTCCGTCACCGCTGAGCGGGGCAGAGCCACGCCCGTGCACACATCGACGATGCTCGTCTGCGCCCGAGCGGGCGCGGCCACGGTCAAAAGCCCCAGGGGGACGATCGCGCTCAGGGCGTACACGGCGGCGACTAGCAGGCGCGTGGCAAAGGCGGCGCTGCTGATAGACGGCAGTCGGTCGGTCGTCGGACGGGTTTGCATCGTGATCCTCCCAGCGGCGGGAGGCGCAACGACGGCTCCCGAACGGAGAGGCTAATGCGAGCCTCGACACAATCGTGACGTGTTCACGATTCCCTGGCGTTTGCGCGAGGGCCATACTTTGCGTGCTTAGTATCGGCGCTGAAGTCGGACTGGAACAGGGGTGAAAAGGTCAGACGCCTGGCTGACCGACTTCAAACCCAGCTTATCAAGCGCCTTGCCGCGATGGTAATCGACGGTCCTGGGGCTGATCCCCAAGGCGCGTCCGATCGTTTTGGACGTACCGCCTTCAACGGCCAGCTGCAGGATCTCTTGTTCACGGCGGGACAGCCGTGCAAAGGCCTGCTTGGTAGGTCTACTAGGTAGAGTTAAATCATTTTCAAATAAGGGTAATTTGCGGTGCGCTACAATGGCGGCGGCGTTGGCGTCATCGCTAGCTGCGTAGGACAGCAGGTCTGCCACCCCAGCATTGTGAAGCGCGATGATCTCGCGCGGCGTCGCCAGCGGGTCGCCCAGTATGACCAGCGGCGTATCTGGCAGTTCGCGACCAACCACCTCGGTCGCTCGCAGAATGTCCACGATGGTCGAGGCGGAACAATAGACGACGGTTTGCACGCCGGTGCGCGTCCTGAGCGTCTGATCCAGCGCGTCGGTTACATCCACGCGAACCTCCTCTCGCTCGAGCGCGCGACGCACCTGACAACCCCGGCGAGCAGGGTCGACGAACAGAACCGCTCTGCCAGCCTGGGTGCGGATCCGGGACTCGCCGACGAATCGACTGACGGTCCCGTTCGCCTCGATCAGGGGGAAGGCCTTATCCTCCACCGAAAGCAGGCTCCCGCTATTGTCACGCACACGATAGGCGGCCTCGGCGGACCTGCCTGTCATCAGCGTCTCGAGCGCGGCCCGAAACGCGGGGCGGTCCTCTTCCAGAACCGCGGCCAGTTGGTCGCTCCATGCCATGACGGAGGGGCGATCCCCGGGCCAGGCAGCCTGGGTGTCGATGTTGAGGAAGCGACGGGTCCAGTCCGCGACATCGACGGTCCAGAGTAGTCGGCGTTCAGGCGCAGTAGTCTCCGCGTCCAGCGCTTCCACAGCCGCCGAGTGCCATTCGGACAACTCGCCGCGCGCGTCGAATTGGGGAAGCGTGCGCACAGTGAACCAGGTGTAAGCGCCGTCCGCCCTACGGAGCCGATGCCGGCTTTCGAAGGGCCTGGCCAAGGTAAGAGCCCGACCCCAGTCGGCAATGATACGGTCTCGCTCGGCGGGGTGCAGCCAGCCCATCCATCCGTCTGTCCGCGCCTGTTTCAGGTCAGCCCCCAGATAGGTCTGACACCGCTCATTCATCCATCGAATTACGCCACGGCTGTCCAAACGCCACAGAAATAGGGGGGCAAGGTTGGCCAAAGACTCGAGGGTGGACTCTGCGGTCAGCAGACGCGCTCTAAGACTTCTTTCTTCGGTAACGTCCCGAAGAACACAAAGCACAGCATAAACCTTGCCGTTGCGAGCAATCGGGGTGATCGCCGCCGTCACCCAAATCTCTCGTGCAGCGTCCGGTCGATCGATATGGATCTTGATATCGTCTGCCGTTCCTGCGTCGCCACCCCAAGCTTTGGCGACAGTCGCTGCAAGTTGCGTCGATAATGAAGGCGCCATTTCAGCGAATACGCCGCCCTGCACCGCCGACAGCGGCAGCAAAGCGCGACAAGCGTCGTTGAAATAGACGGACGCCCCGGTACCGACGAGGATAAGTGTTGGAAACGCTTGGCGCAGCATCGACTCGACGGCGTGGATCATCCAGTCGCGATCGACAGGCTCAGCAGCGTTCGCCTCCCCCTCTGACCTCGCGAGCCCTTCGGCCATAGCGCTGATCATGAGCCAGCCCTCCAGATCTGGAAGCATGTTCACTGAGTCACAACTTGGGGTAAACGAAAACGCTCCAAAAATCGATACGCGAGATAGATGCTAATGCGAGTGGCTGACGCGCTGTGCCGGCAAGGAGCATGTGGTTTTGCCCGTCATGGCTAGTTATCGATCAGCTAGTCTCAGACCCTACAATATCCGACGTTGTGCTCAGTGTTCGAATGGTGAAGCCGTAACGAGCTCTCCGAAGGTCCCCTGAGTCGATTTCTGTCCTACCCTGGAGCGCTGAAAGCGGACATCACCATCAGTCAGAAGACCGGTCCGGTGCATGTCTCTGATGGGTGGCTAGCGGATGAATATTGTCAGCTATAGCCTCGGACCAACCCAACGACAGCGACCGCGAGCATGGCTGCCAACGCTGCGCAAAAGCCTGCCCGTCTCCAGGGTCCGCCCCAGCGTTCACGGTCACGATCTTCCATGATCACACCTCCTGATGTGAGAGCACTTTTGGCGATGGCTGGAATGTCAGCAACGAGTCGGAAGCGGCCAAACGCATCAGACCAAAAAGCGGACGTACCCAGGCTCAGACTGCATCGATGAATGAGGTGTTTCCGGCACCCAATGAATGACCGCTCCTGGCGCTTCGGGGCGTCGCAAACGCCAGGGCCTTCACCAACGCCTCAGGCTGGTGATGCCGTGCTGGCGCCCCTCTGTGAACGCGGCAACGACGCCAAGCTCTCGTTCGCTGTAAGCCTTTCTTCGTAGCTTTCCGCCATGCGTCTGCGTCATGACCCAGTGTAGTATCGATGAGAACCGCCGACGTATCGTGATCACGGCGAAGACGGCGGATCGAACGCCAACGGTTGCGGAGACTGTCCTGCAGATTATCGGTCGTCGTCCGGACCTGGGCCGCTGGGACTGGATATTCGATATTCGCGAGCCGCACGAAAAGGCCACGACTGAACAACTCGACCAGATTGCTGAAGTCTTCAACGCCGTGCGCGGCGAGCGTAGCTATACAATCTTCGTGAGCAGCGATCCGGAGACCTATGCGCGCTGTGCGCTAATGGACCTCAAGTTTCTCGATCGACGACACATCGTCGCTCCGACAATGAAGGAGGCCGAAGCGCTGATCCCCAGGGTCGTTCCGCCCGTCTACTGACGCAGAGGCGCCATGGCTGGCCTGTCTCAGGATGGCGGCGCCGCGCTTTGGCTCGGCGCTGTTCGGCTTACCTGCGCGGCGCACCGATGAGCCGGAGCTCGAAGCCAAGACCACAAATCCTATCGTGCGCTTGTAGAAGAACTCGGATCGTCTGACCCGCATGCCTCGTTAAGTGAGGCTCGCTTTCTGTCGCAGGACGCCCGATGCCTTCAAAGCCCGATCTCGCCGTCGTCTATGAACACCCCGAATGGTTCGAACCCCTGTTCGCCGTGTTGAAACGACGGGGTGTCGAGTTCATCACGGTTCCTCTGGCGGATCATGTTTTCGACCCGTCAGCGACCGAAGCGCCGGCTTCCGTCGTCTTCAGCCGCGTCGCGATGTCGAGCTTCCTCCGCGATGCCGAACATCCGATCTTCTATGCCCAGAGTCTGTTCGAACACTGGGAAAGGCTCGGCGTCCGGGTGGTGAACGGAGCGGCATTGGCGATCGATTCGTCCAAGGCGCGTCAGTTGAGCCTGATTTCAAGCCAGGGCTACAAGGCCCCCGCGACCCGCGCCGTCCACCGGCAGATCGACCTGCTAAAGGCCGCAGAAGGCCTGAGATTTCCGATCCTGGTCAAGGCTGACATCGGAGGGGCGGGTGCTGGCATCGTTCGCTACGAGACCCTGGACGCGCTGCAAGCGGCGGCACAATCCGGCCAGGCGCCTGTCGGCGTGAACGGCGTTTCTCTGATCCAGGAATATGCGCCGCGCGTCGGCGGCAAGATCACGCGGGTCGAAACGCTTAACGGTCGCTATCTCTACGCCCTGGATGTCGAGAGCCCGGGCGACACCTTCGACCTTTGTCCAGCGGACGCCTGTCTGGCGCGACCGGGTGCGGCGGCCCTCACTATGACGCGCGCTCATCCCCCAGCCGAAGTGATCGCCGCAGTCGAGGCAATCGTGCGCGCCGGTCAGATCGAAGTCGGATCGGTCGAGTATCTGATCGACGAGCGGGACGGCTCGGTGCGCTTTTACGACATCAACGCCCTGTCGAACTTCGTAGCCGACCCGGTCGCTGTGCTGGGCTTCGATCCTCACGAGACGCTGGTCGACTGGCTCGTCGACGTCATCCAGGACCATAAGGCGGCTTCGAAATGAGATATGGCTATTGGGCGCCGGTGTTTGGCGGATGGCTTCGCAATGTTGATGACGAGCGCGAGGCGTCCTGGGAGAACCTCTCGCGGTTGGTGCGTCGATCCGAGGAGATCGGGTGGGATCTCACCCTGATCGCCGAACTCAATCTGAACGACATCAAGGGGATCGAAGCGCCGGCCTTAGACGCCTGGTCCAGCGCCGCCGCCCTGGCCGCCGTGACGCGCTCCATCGAACTGATGGTGGCGGTTCGCCCCAACTTTCACCAGCCCGCCCTGTTCGCCAAACAGGCGGCCAACATCGACCGTATCTCCGACGGACGGCTCTCGCTCAACGTCGTGTCGTCCTGGTGGGCCAAGGAAGCGGAGAGCTACGGGCTCCAGTTCGACCAGCACGACGACCGCTACGCGCGAACGGATGAGTGGCTGGAGGTTCTGGAGCGATTATGGACGGAGCGACGCTCGGATTTCACTGGCCGACTGTATCAGCTTCGCGACGCCATCGTGGAACCCAAGCCGCTCGCTTCAGGGGCGCGACCTCGGCCGATCGTCTATGCCGGGGGCGAGAGCGAGAGCGCCAAGGCGCTGATTGCGCGTCGCTGCGACGCCTATGTCATGCACGGCGACGACCCGGTCCATGTGGCCGCAAAGATCGCGGACATGCGCGAGCGCCGTGAGGTGCTGGGTCTGCCGCCGATGAAATTCGGCATGGCGGGATACGCCATCGTACGCGACACCCAGGCCGAGGCTGAACGCGAGCTCGAGCGCATCACCACCATACCGGGGCTTGCGGAAGGCCGATCTCCGGCCGGCTTCGCCAACTTCGACCAGTGGATTTCCGGCACCGAACTGGAACGCGAGCTGAAAATCCGCGAATACAGCGTGTCCAATCGAGGCTTGAGGCCAGGCTTCGTCGGCACGCCCGAGCAGCTGGAGGCGCGGATTCAGGAATTCGAGGCCGCCGGGGTCGATCTGCTCTTGCTCCAGATGTCGCCGCAAGAAGAAGAGATGGAGCGCTTCGGCGCCCAGGTTATTCGACGCTCACAGGTTGCGTGAGCGCTGGTTTATCGACAGACATCTTCGTGGCTTGGATTCCTTTTGAAAGGCACCCGCTGCGGAAGCCTGCGACCCGAGGCTCAGGCCTTCGTCGCTTGGCTTCGCGCCGAAGCCAAGGCCGAGGCCGTGGTCATAGATGAGCTGTGAGGGATGAACGCCCAGGCCGCGCGTGCATTCTCCTTGCCTCAATGTCCGACGCGCCGCACTAGACCGCCGCAGCATCAGGAAGGCCGATGATCCGATTAGAAGGCGTGAAGCGCCGGTTCCGCAGTCCGGGCGGCGAGCGCACGGCATTGGACAACGTCGATCTGACGGTGGCGTCAGGCGAAGTCTTTGGCGTGGTCGGGCGGTCGGGCGCCGGCAAATCAACCCTGGTGCGCACGATCAATTTGTTGGAGCGGCCTGATGCGGGTCGGGTCTGGGTCGGTGATCAGGACCTGACTGCCCTGCGTCCCGCGGACCTGCGCGCAGCGCGTCGTCGCATCGGCATGATCTTCCAGCACTTCAACCTGCTGCACAGCCGTACGATCCGCGACAACATCGCCTTGCCTCTGGTGCTGGAGGGGAGGTCACGCGCGGAGATCGCCGCACGCGTGGATGATCTGATGGCGCGTGTCGGGCTCACCGAACACGCAAAGAAGCATCCGGCTCAGCTGTCGGGCGGTCAGAAGCAGCGCGTCGGCATTGCGCGCGCCCTGGCATGCGAACCCGATATCCTGTTGTGCGATGAGGCGACAAGCGCTCTGGACCCCGAGACGACCGAGGACATCCTGAGCCTGCTGGATCAGCTGAACCGAGACCTCAAACTGACGCTCGTGATCATCACGCACGAAATGGAGGTCGTCCGGCGTGTATGCGACAAGGTCGCGGTCATGGAAGCGGGGCGCATCGTCGAAAGCGGCCCGACCGGAGACGTCTTCCTCAATCCGCAGACTTCGGCCACCCGAAGCCTTCTGGCCGAGGGCGAGGCCCGAACAGCGACGCCGCGGCCCGCCGGAGGCGTCGTGGCGCGGCTGGTCTTCCGGGGTGAACGCACGTTTGAGCCGGTGCTGAGCCGGATTTCGCGCGAGACCGGCGTTGATCACGCGATCCTTGCGGGCCGCATCGGGCGGTTTCGCGATCAGGCCTACGGTCAGTTGGAGGTCTCCCTGATTGGCGGCGATCCGCAGGTCGCCATCGGGCGCCTTCGCGCCGAAGGCGTTGAAGTCGAGGTCGTATCCTGATGCTTGGATCGAATATCGACTGGACCACTGTGGCTGAGGCGGCTGGCGACACGCTATTGATGCTCGTGGCGTCATTGGCCATCACCGTCATTCTGGGGCTGCCGCTCGGCGTCGCCCTATACGCCACCGGACGCGGCAGGATTCTTGAGAACGGTATTGTCCATGCGGTGCTGTCTTTCACCGTCAATGTGCTGCGTTCGGTGCCCTTCATCATTCTACTGATCGTCATGCTGCCTCTGACAGTGCTGCTGGTGGGCACATCGCTGGGCGTCGTCGGCGCCATTCCGCCGCTGGTCGTCGGCGCCGCGCCCTTCTATGCGCGTCTGGTCGAGACCGCCCTGCGCGAGGTCGAGCGCGGCATGATCGAGGCGACCCAGGCCATGGGCGGTACGACCTGGCAGATCGTCAGGCGCGTCCTGTTGCCGGAGGCGCTGCCGGGCCTCATCGCGGGCGCGACGGTCACCGCCATCGCACTGGTCGGCTACACCGCAATGGCCGGTGTCGTGGGCGCAGGCGGACTGGGCGACCTGGCGATCCGGTTCGGTTATCAGCGTTTCCAGACGGATGTTATGGTGGTGACCGTAGTTCTGCTGCTCGTCATCGTACAAATTCTGCAAGTGCTCGGCGACCGTTGGGTCGCTAAGGTCTCGCACCGCTAAGTCGAAAGTTTTCTCATGCTGCGTCGCTCACTTCTTCTCTCCGCTGTTCTTTTCGCCCTGACCGCATGCGGCCGTCAGGCGGCGGACGGGGAGGGGCCGCTGAAGGTCGGCGCCACCGCTGTGCCTCACGCAGAGATTTTGGAGCAGGTGAAGCCGATCCTGGCGGCCGAAGACATCGATCTTCAGGTCGTAGTGTTCAACGACTACGTCCAGCCCAATACCCAGCTGGCGGAAGGACGGCTGGACGCCAATTATTTCCAGACCAAGCCCTATCTGGACGAGTTCAACGCTGGACGCGGCGGAAATCTGGTGACGGTCGCCGGGGTCCACATCGAGCCCCTGGGCGCCTATTCACGCAGGCACAAGGCGCTCGCGGAACTGCCGAATGGCGCGGAGATCGCCTTGCCGAACGACGCCTCCAACACCGGGCGTTCGCTGCTGTTGCTCCGGACCGCCGGCCTGATCACGCTGAAGAAGGGCGCTGATCCATTGCAAACGGTCGCGGACATCGCGGCCAATCCGAAGGGATTCCGTTTCCGCGAACTTGAGGCGGCGACCCTACCGCGTGTTTTGGACCAGGTGGATCTGGCGGTGATCAACACAAACTATGCGCTCGACGCCAAGCTCAGCCCGCGCAACGACGCCCTTACCCTGGAGGGTGGCGACAGCCCCTACGTGAACTACCTCGTCACCCGCGCCGATAACCGCGACGATCCGCGCATCAAGGCCTTGGCGGCCGCGCTGACCAGCCAGCCAATCAAGGATTACATCACCCGCACCTACGAAGGGGCGGTCATTCCCGCCAAATGACGCCAGGTCGGGCAAGTCCTGCCATTCTCCAAGCCCGGTCTGACGCGAACCCGTCGGCTTGATCAGGTTAGCGCCGCTTCCATCACCGGATCGAACCCTCTTGCAATCGCCTCGGCCGTGCGCGGGATGGTGATGTCCGGCCGAATGCCCGTATCGGGCTGGGGCTGTTGAGGGAAGGTGCCGATCAGCGGTAGGTCGACTTCAAGGCCGGTGGCTGGTAGCCGCAGGAAGTAGAAGGCGCCGCCGTTTATGCCGCGCCGATTGCCGCCTGTGGTCTCGCCCACCAGCGCGCCCAGCGCTCGCGCTGGACCATTTGCGCGAAGCTGAAGGTGGCCGAGCTGTTTTGCGGCCCGATCAAGACGCGGACCTCGCCAGTGAAATGTGGGCCCCTGGGCTCGATCACACCGCCCTCGTCGGCGCTTCGGGCCAGGGTCAAGAAGCGATCATCAAAGGGCTGGGCGTCGTCGCCCCAGTCGTCGAAGCTGCGATCCCAGGTGTCCAGCACGGAACGCAGGTCGTCAGCCGAGTACCAGTCCTTCGATCATGGCCGCAGCTTGCACCGAACGGCGGTATTTGTCAGCGGCCTCGATGCCGCTGAGCAGCATCAAGCGAAGGCCGAAAAAGTTGATGCACGGGATGGTTGAACGTCTGGTTTGCGGTGCAGACGCAGGGTCCGCTCATGGCGCAAAGCTGACAGGCGGCCTCCGGCGGGGCCGGACGAGGGAAGGCCAGCAGGAGCTGGCCGTTGATTCTCCTCGACTTGGGTGGTCCGAAGTAACCACTCCGTCCCGCTTATCCGAGCCTAATCATCTGCAGGTGGGTGTCCTGCAGATGATTCTCATAAATTCTGACCCGGTTCTCACCTATTGTGGGTCAGTTCTCATCTATTGTGACCCGGACCACCTTTCGCCATCAGACGTCGACGGCGGCGTCCAGGGCGTTGTCCTGGATGAACTCGCGCCGGGGTTCGACCACGTCGCCCATCAGTTTGGCGAACAGGTCGTTGGCGTCTTCCTCGTGCTCGACCGAGACCTGCAGCAGGGTACGAGCATTGACGTCCAGCGTCGTCTCCCACAGCTGCTCGGGGTTCATCTCGCCCAGGCCCTTGTAGCGCTGGATCGACAGGCCCTTCTTGCCCGCGTCCAGCACGGCGGTCAGCAGGTCCAGCGGACCGCGAATGGTCGTGGACTTGTCCTTGCGGCGGTAGGTGGCGGGCGCGACGAAGACGCCGTCGAAAGCGGCTGCGCGTTCGGCCAGACGACGGGCGTCCAGCGAGCGGATCAGGGTCTCTTCCAGCACGATGGTCTCCTGCACCGCGCGACGGGTGCGGGTGAAGACTACGGCGCCCTGTTCGCCCGGCGCGCCCGTCCACTCGCCATCGCCCTCTTCGGCATAGAGGTTCAGGCGCACGGCGGCGGCGGCCGAGGCGGTCGCCATGTCCGAATGCTCGGCGAACAAACCGGCGAGCGCCGCCTGTTCGATGGCGAAGGCGGGGGCGCGCTGGCTGAGGCGATCGACGCTGGCGCTGAAGGCCTTGGCCTCGCGCACCAAGGATTGCAGGTCCAGACCCAGGCGACGCTCGCCCGTGGACAGATCCAGCTCGGCCTCCGACGAACCTTCCTCGATCAGATAGGCGTCCATCTCGGCCTGATCCTTCAGGTAGCGCGACTGCTTGCCCTTGGAGACCTTATAGAGGGGCGGCTGGGCGATATAGACGTGGCCGCGCGTGATCAGCTCGGGCATCTGACGATAGAAGAAGGTCAGCAGCAGGGTGCGGATGTGGGCGCCGTCGACGTCGGCGTCGGCCATCAGGATGATCTTGTGATAGCGCAGCTTGTCGGCGTTGAAGTCGTCGCGGCCGATGCCGGTGCCGAGCGCCAGGATCAGCGTCCCGATCAGATCCGACGACAGCATCCGGTCAAAGCGCGCGCGCTCGACGTTCAGGATCTTGCCGCGCAGAGGCAGGACGGCCTGGTTCTCGCGGTTGCGCGCCTGTTTGGCCGAGCCGCCGGCGGAATCGCCCTCGACGATGAACAGTTCGGACTTGGCGGGATCGCGCTCCTGGCAGTCGGCCAGCTTGCCCGGCAGGCTCGAGATTTCCAGCGCGGACTTGCGCCGCGTCAGGTCGCGGGCCTTACGGGCGGCCTCACGGGCCGACGCCGCCTCGATGATCTTGGCCACGATCTGCTTGGCCTCGACCGGATGCTCCTCGAACCAGGTCGCCAGGCCTTCCGAGCACAGGCTTTCGACGGCCGGACGCACTTCGGAGGAGACCAGCTTGTCCTTGGTCTGGGAGCTGAACTTGGGATCCGGCACCTTGACCGACAGGACGCAGGTCAGGCCCTCGCGCGCATCCTCGCCGGTGACGGAGACCTTCTCCTTCTTTCCGGCGCCCGAGCTCTCGATATAGCCGCCCATGACGCGCGTCAGACTGGCGCGGAAGGCCGACAGGTGGGTGCCTCCATCCCGCTGGGGGATGTTGTTGGTGAAGCACAGCATGGTCTCGTGGTAGCTGTCGTTCCACCACAGGGCGAGATCCAGTTCGATCCCTTCCTTCTTGCCGCGAACGACGATGACGTCCTTCAGGATCGGCGTCTTGGACTTGTCGAGGTGGCGCACGAAGGCTTCGACACCGCCCTCGTAGTGCAGGATCATCTCGACCGGCTCGGCGTGGCGCTGGTCGGCCAGTTTGATGACCACGCCCGAGTTCAGGAAGGCCAGTTCGCGCAGGCGGTGTTCCAGCGTCTTCAGGTCGAAGTCGATGTGGCTGAAGGTGGTGACCGACGGGAAGAAGGTGACCTCTGTGCCGCTCAGCGGCTTGCCCGTGTCCTCGCGAATGGGGGCGTCGCCGGTGACTTCCAGCGACTTGACCGTGTCGCCGCGCTCGAAGCGCATCTCGTGCGCCTTGCCGTCGCGATAGATCTTCAGCTCCAGCCAGTCGGACAGGGCGTTGACGACGGACACGCCCACGCCGTGCAGACCGCCGGACACCTTATAGGAGTTCTGGTCGAACTTACCGCCGGCGTGCAGCTGGGTCATGATGACCTCGGCCGCCGAGACGCCTTCGCCTTCGTGGATGCCGGTGGGAATGCCGCGGCCGTTGTCGGTCACGGTGACCGAGCCATCGCTGTTCAGGATGACCTGGACCAGGTCGGCGTGGCCGGCCAGGGCCTCGTCGATCGCGTTATCGACCACCTCATAGACCATGTGATGCAGGCCCGAGCCGTCGTCGGTGTCGCCGATATACATGCCGGGGCGTTTGCGCACGGCGTCCAGGCCTTTGAGAACCTTGATGGAATCGGCGCCGTATTCGGGCAGGTCGGCAATCGGATCGGTCATGAAGTCATTGGCTCTGAAGTCCCGACCGGGACGGGGATGGAGCGCCGGACCCGGCGCTCGAATCGACGGCGGGATCGCACCGCGCCGAAGGCCGCAACATATAGGAAATTCCGGCGAAAAAGCGAGGAATTCCGCGATTGGAGCCTAGTCGGTTTCCAGCGCGCCGCCGGCTACGCGGACAAACTGGGCGCGGCCTTCCAGACCGGCGAACAGGTCGCGTTCGGTTCCGGTCATGAAGGCCTGCAGATCCAGCGCCGTGATCTCGTCGAACAGGGCCGTGCGGCGCGCCTCGTCGAGGTGGGCGGGGGCTTCGTCCAGCAGCAGGATCGGGCGCGCAGCATGATCTGAAAGCCGCGCGATCTGGGCCAGAATCAGGTTCAGGACCAAGGCCTTCTGCTCACCCGAAGAGCCCTCGGCGGCAGGGCGCTGTTTCTCGCGGTGAAGCGCGGTCAGGTCGGTGCGATGCGGCCCGAACAGCGAGCGGCCAGCGGCGCCGTCGCGGGCGCGGGCCTTGGCCAGGCCCTCGCGGATGGCGGCGGCGATCTCGTCCTCCTCGGCGCCCGCTTCGGCCATCTGTTCGGCGGCGCCGTCCAGACCCAGGTCGGCCTGGGGGAAGGGCCGATCGCTGCGGGCGTCGATTGCGGCCTGAAGCGCGTGCAGGGCGGCGACGCGGGCGAGGGCGGCGCGGGCTCCGGCCTCGCCCAGCCGAACCTCCAGGGCGTCCAGCCAGACGGGGTCGGCTTCACGCCCGTCCTGAGCGTCGTTCAGCAGGCGCAGCCGCTCACGCAGGGCCTTTTCATAGGCGGAGACGCTGGCGGCGTGATCGGGATCGGCCGCGAAGACCAGCCGGTCGAAGAACTTCAGCCGCTCGGCGCGCGCGTCCGAGAACAGCCGGTCCTGTTCCGGCGTCGCCCAGACGGGACGCAGATAATCGAGCAGCCGCCCGGGCTGGGCCGTCTCGCCGTCGATCCGCACGATGCGCCGCGCCGCGCCCGCCGTCTGAACCCCGGTGCCCAGCCGCGTCTCGTCGTCCAGTTCGACCATGACGGCCCAGGCGCGTCCTGTCGCCTCGCCCGGCTCGCGCCGGCCCATCTCGGCGGCGGTGGCACCCCGCAGCCCCTTGCCGGGGGTCAACAGGCTGATCGCCTCCAAGAGATTGGTCTTTCCCGCCCCGTTCGGCCCATGCAACACCAAAGGCCCGGAGGTCATCTCCAGCCGCGCCCCTGCATAGGAGCGGAAGTCGGTGAGTGTGAGGGAGCGGATCACGCTCGCTCTCTAACGCGCGTGAGGCAGGATTACACCCGCAGCGGCATCAGCACATACTGGACGCCGGGATCGCCCGGATCGAGCACCAGGGTCGGGGAGGCCGGGTCGGCGAAGCGGAAGGCGGCGTTTTCGCCGGTGATCTGGCCGGCGACGTCCAGCAGGTAGCGGGCGTTGAAGCCGATCTCGAACGGTTCGTCGGAATAGCCGATCTCGACCTCTTCCTCGGCCTGGCCGGCTTCCATGTTGCGCACGGTCAGCTTCACGCGGTCGTTGTCGAACGCCAGTTTCACCGAACGGCTCTTCTCGGCCGAGATGGTGGCGACGCGATCGACGGCCTTGGCGAACAGGGCGTTGTCGATGTCGGCCTGTTTGTCGTTGCCGCGCGGGATGACGCGCAGATAGTCGGGGAAGGCGCCGTCGATGACCTTGGAGGTCAGGGACGCCTCGCCCATCTGGAAGCGGATCTTCTGTGCCGAGACGGTGACCTCGACCGGGCCGCCGGCATCGTCCAGCAGGCGACGGACCTGATCCACGGTCTTGCGCGGCACGATGACGCCGGGGCCGCCGGCCGCGCCCTCGGGCGCCGGGGTCTCTGCCAGGGCCAGGCGGTGGCCGTCGGTGGCGACAGCGCGCAGCAGGGGGATGCCGGCCTCGGCGACCGTGTGAAGATAAAGGCCGTTCAGATAGTAGCGCGTTTCCTCGGTCGAGACCGCGAACCGCGTCTTGTCGATCAGGCGGGCCAGATCCTCCTTGGGCAGGACATAGGAGGCCCCGGCGCTGTCGGTGGACATGACGGGGAAGTCGCCGGCCGGCAGGACCGGCAGGTTGAAGCGCGACCGGCCGGCCGAGACGACCAGGCGCGGATCGTCGCCCGAATAAAGCAGCGAGACCTCGGCGCCTTCCGGCAGCTTGCGCACGATCTCGTACAGGGTGTGGGCGGGAGCCGTGATCTGACCCTCGACCTGAACCTGGGCCTCGGCCTCATCCACCATCTCCATGTCCAGATCGGTGGCGGCGAAGGCCAGCCGGTCGCGGCCCGCGCTCAGCAGGACGTTGGACAGGATCGGAATGGTGTTTCGACGTTCGACGACGCTCTGCACGTGGCCCAGGGCCTTCAGGAGCGCGGATCGTTCGATGGTCAGCTGCATGTCGTCTCGCCCGGCGCGGCCGACTCGCAAGGCGGCTGCGGTTAAGTGACCTCGGACACTAGCGGATTGCGCGGCGGGAGCAACGGGTCAGACCCGCTGCTCCACAGCTTCAGCCCCGCAGCTTGCGCGTCAGGGCCTCGACGTCGCGGGCGATCTGATCGTCCTGCGGCATCAGCTCCTCGATCTTGCGCACGCCGTGCAGAACCGTGGTGTGGTCGCGCCCGCCGAAACGACGACCGATGTCGGGGTAGGAGCGGGTCGTGTGCTGCTTGCACAGATACATGGCGATCTGGCGCGGGCGGGCGACCGAACGGGTGCGGCGTTCGCTGAGCAGGTCGGCCTGTTTCATGTTGAAGTGGTCGGCGACCGTCTTCTGAATTTCGTCCACGGTGATGCGGCGTTCGGGACCGCCGCGCATGGCCATGCCCAGCAAGGTCGAGGCTTCGTCGACCGACACCGACGACAGGCGCGCGCCCGCAGCAGCGGCCAAAGTGTTCACGGCGCCCTCAAGCTCGCGCATCGAGCCGGGGGTGCGGTCCACCAGTTGGGCCAGGACCTCCGGGTTGGCCTCGCCATGGACGACGCCCAGGGCAGACAGGGCCTTCAGACGGTTCTGGGCCACGGCGATCTTCAGCTCGCGGTCGCCTGCCTCGACCGGGCAGGTCAGGCCGGCGGCGAGGTGGCTGCGCAGGCGCGGCTCGACCTCGGTCAGGGCCATGGGCGCACGGTCGGCCGAGAAGACGATGCGCTTGCCGTCCTCGATCAGGGCGGTCAGCGTCGAGAGCAGTTCTTCCTGGGTCGACGTCTTGCCGCCCACGAACTGGACGTCGTCCAGCAGCAGCATGTCGGCCGAGCGCAGGCTTTCCTTGAAGGCGGCGGTCGAGCGGTCCTGCATCGCCTTGACGAAGGTGGACAGGAAGCGTTCGGCGGTCAGATAGACGACCTTGGCCTCTGGCCGCAGACGCTGGGCTTCCCAGGCGATGGCGTTCAACAGGTGAGTCTTGCCGTAGCCGTAGGGGCCGCAGAAGAAGACGGGGTTGAAGTGACCATCGGCCCAGCTGGCGACCTGTTTGGCGATGGCCAGAGCGAAGGCGTTGCCCTGACCCTCGACGAAGCTGTCGAACGTCAGGCGATCCTGAAGACCGGCGGCGCGCACGGCGCGGGCGCCGTCAGCGCTGATGGGGGCGGCGGGCGCCATCTGCGGCGTGGCGGCGAAGGCGGCCAGGCGCGGGGCGGCGTCCACCACATTGCCCGGCATCACGGCCGAAGCCGGCGGGGCCGAACCCACTTCGGCGCGGCAACGCACCTCGAGGCGGCGCGACAGGCCGTCCAGGCCCAGCCACAGCTCGTTCATGCGACGCAGGGCGTTCTTGCGCACCCAGTCGCGAGCATAGGCGGTCGGGGTGACCAGGATCAGGTGGCCGGCGTTGTCCAGGCGGACGGCCGACGGGGCGATATAGGAGGAGAACGGGCCATCGCCGATTTCAGCGCGCAGGCGCACGGACGCCTCGCTCCAGATGCGGTCCGGATCCGTCAGTCCCGACGTCTTCGTTCCGCCTGCCATCGCCGTTGCGCCCCCAACCATCTTTGCCCGCCCACCTTAGAAGAACCATTCCGACCTTCCGCGCTTCAGGGCGATGGTTCAGGGACGACTTCTCCTGCGCCGAAAAGCGATGCTTTTCGGACGGGGTCTAACCTCTGAACAGACATCTCCCGCCGACGCGAAACATAGGCCTCGCGCCGTCTTCATCCGTGCTGGGATGGAAGTGCGTTAGAGGCCAAAACTTACGCCGCGAGCCGGGTGGGTCAACGCTGATTCGTTGGTCGATTCGCAGTTAAATTGTTTGACTCCGTCAAACCCTGACACCGCTTGGAATTTCGGCCGGATCATGGCTCGACGATCGGTGTTTTTGATTTTGACAGTTAGCGACACAACGCAAAACGGCGAAGGAGCTTGCGCGCCTTCGCCGTTGATATTGCTTTATAATCCCACAACGAAACAGCGACAGCTGCTCCGTCCGCTGCTGGATTAATTTTGGCTCAGGCGGCCGACAGCTTCTTCAGCTGGGCGGCCAGGCGCGAGACCTTGCGCGAGCCGGTGTTCTTGTGAACGACGCCCTTGGAGACGGCGCGCATCAGCTCGGACTGAGCCTCGATGAAGGCGGTCTTGGCGACGGCGGCGTCGCCGCCGGCCAGAGCTTCCTGGAACTTGCGCAGATAGGTGCGGACGCGCGAGCGGCGCGCCTTGTTCACTTCGGTACGCGCTTCGATCTTGCGGATCGCCTTGCGGGCGCCGGGGTTGTTGGCCATGTCAAACCTTCGAACGGAAAACGCCGCGGAGCACACGTCCACGGCGCGGAAATCTCAAGAGGGCGGGCCTATAGCCGAAAGCCCGGAGGCGGTCAACGCGGAGTCTTCATCGTTGGACTCCGAGGTTGGGCCAGGACGCCAGTTTGAGTGCGCGTTGCGCAATATCATCAGAACGCAACCCAACAGGCTTTAACGCGCTTTAGCGGACTTTCCGTCGCAGGTTTTTGCGTCGTGTTGAACGCGCGCAACGCTTTCACTTTGTTCATGAATTGTGACGTTTTACGGCCATGTTTGTCCCGTCCTGACAAGGGCTGAAATTATCTCCCGGATCGTCGTTCCATGACCCAGACCGCGCTTCTCCTACTTGCGCTGGCCCCCGCCGCCGGTGTCGTCCAGCCAGTTCAGGCCCAAACCACCGAGGCCCAGCCCGTAGAAGCCCAGGCGCAGGTCCAGCAGGACGAGCCGACGGTCGTTCTGCCCGACGTGGAGGTGACGGCGGCGCGGCGCGGGGTGGCCCTGGGCGGGCAGGAACCGATCGTCTCCTACGATACCGCCCAGATCCAGGCGTTCGGCGCGACCAACATCGGCGAACTGATCACCCTGCTGGAGGCCCAGACCCGCAGCGCGCGGGGCGGGTCTCCGGTCTTCTTGGTCAACGGGCGGCGTATCTCGGGCTTCCGCGAGATCCGCGGCATTCCGCCCGAGGCCATCGACCGGTTCGACGTCCTGCCGGAAGAGACTGCGCTGTCCTATGGCTACAGCGCCAATCAGCGGGTGGTGAACATCGTGCTGAAGGCGGACTTCAAGTCCCTGACCGCCTCGGTCAACGTCAGCCGGCCAGAGCAGGGTGGTCGCACGACCACCGCCAGCGAGAATAACGTCCTGCGCATCGCCGGGTCCGACCGTTGGTCGGTCGATATCAACGGCACAACCTCCAACACCCTGTTCGAGACCGAGCGCGACATCGACCGCAGCACGACGGCGGGCGGCGACAGCGAACTGGCCAACGCCTATCGCACCCTGCTGCCCAAGACGGACGAGCTGTCGGTGTCGGGGACTTACAAGCACGACCTGAACGACAAGGTCGGCATGACGCTGAGCGGCAGCGTGGAGGACTCCAACAGCTTCAGCTACCAAGGCCTGCCCAATGTTCAGCTGACCGTGCCGGGGACCAATCCGTTCTCGCCGACCGGCCAGGACGTGAACCTGTTCAGCTATCTGGACCTGCCCGGCGCCCTGACGCGCAAGACCGATACCCGTACCGCTGAGGTGGGCACGGTGTTCGACGGCTATGTCGGCGATTGGCGCTGGACGGCGACGGGCGAATACAGCCGTGTCGAGACCGACACCACGACGGGGCGTGGCGTCGATGCGGATGCGCTGCAGGATCTGATCGAGGGCGATCTGACGGTCAATCCGTTCGGCGACCTGACCGACCGGGCTGTGGTGAGGCCGCGCGACACCGCCAACTCGGTGGCCCAGACGGCGACGGCGGAACTGGTGCTGAACGGGCGTCCCTATGAGCTGCCGGCCGGCGACATCACCTCGACCTTCAAGGTGGGGGCCGGTTATCAATCACTGGATTCCGAGAGCCTGCGATCGGGCGTGGCCGTGGATCGGTCGCAGTCGCGCAACTCGGGCAGCGTCCAGGCCAACTTCGACCTGCCGATCTCCAACGTCGAGCGCGGCGTCCTACCCAAGATCGGCGACCTGTCGGCCAATCTGAACCTGGCTTACCAAGAACTGTCAGACTTCGGCGGCGTATCTTCGGTCGGGGCCGGGCTGAACTGGTCGCCGGTCGAGCGGCTGTCCTTCTCGGCCAACTATTCCGACGAGGGCAAGGCCCCGACGGTCCAGCAGTTGAACGACCCGACGGTGGGGACGCCGAATACGCCGGTCTTCGACTTCCGCACCGGCCAGACCGTCGAGATCAACCGCATCACCGGCGGCGATCCCAATCTGCAGGCCGAGGATCGGCGCATCCTGAAGCTGGGCATGAATTGGCAGCCGGTGTCGGACAAGGATTTCCGCCTGAACCTGGCCTACACCCGCACCGAGGCGGACAACGAAATCTCCAGCTTCCCAGCCATCACTCCGGATTTGGAAGCGGCCCTGCCGGATCGGTTCGTTCGCGATGCGGACGGCAATCTGGTGTCCATCGACGCCCGTCCGCTGAACTTCTTCAAGCGCGAGCAGCAGGACGTTCAGTGGGGCTTCAACTTCTCGCGCCCGTTCGGCAAGCCCAACCCCGCGGCCGCGGGCGGTCGGGGTCCGGGCGGACGCGGCGGTCCTGGTGGCGGTCCGGGCGGCGGCGGAATGATGATGATGGGCGGACCGGGCGGCCCCGGCGGCCCTGGAGGCGGCGGTCGGATGCGCGGCGGGCGTGGATCGGGAATGCAGCCCGGCCAAGGCATCTTCAACCTGTCGCTGACCCACACCTGGCGTGTCCAGGACGAGGTCACAATTCGCGACGGTCTGGCGCCGCTGGATCTGCTGGATGGCGATTCCATCTCCGGCTCGGGCGGTCAGTCGCGCCATGAGGTCCAGCTTCAGACCGGGCTCTCCAGAAACGGCGTGGGCGCATTCGTCAACGCCAACTGGCGCTCGGGCACGACGGTCAATGGCGACGCGCTGGGCTCGCCCGATCTGGACTTCTCGGGCCGGACCACCGTCAATCTGTTCGCCTTCGCCGACCTGACCCAACGCACCTCATGGGTCGAGCGCTTCCCGTTTCTGAAGGGCACGCGGATCGGCTTCGGCGTTCAGAACATCTTTGACGACCGCGTCTCGGTGACCAGCAGCGACGGTCAGACGCCGGTCAACTATCAGCGCGACTATCTGGACCCGCAGGGGCGCGTCTTCCGCATCAATCTGCGCAAGATCCTTTTCTAGAGGATCAGGGCCAGACGGTCGCCAGGGCGATCATCACGACGGCGGCGGCGAGCGCCAGGGGAAAGAAAAGACGGTCGGACATCGATCCGACCGTTACCCCGACCTGCGCGGCGCGACAAGCGATGGCGCGGCCCGCGAGCCTTGACCGACTTCGGAGGGCGTCCTACCCCGAGAGGCCCTATTTCGAAGGACCGACCGAATGCCGCGCCTGATCCTGCTCCGCCACGGCCAGAGCCAGTGGAACCTCGAGAACCGCTTCACCGGCTGGGTCGATGTCGATCTGACGGCGGAGGGGGAGGCCCAGGCGCGTCGCGGCGGCGAACTGATCGCCGAGGCCGGGTTCAAGCCGGCGGTGATGTTCACCTCGGTCCTGACGCGCGCCCAGCGCACCGGCGCCTTGGCGTTGCAGTCGGCGGGCCTGACCGATGTGCCGGTGATCGAGGACTGGCGTCTGAATGAGCGCCACTACGGTGGTCTGACGGGTCTGAACAAGGCCGAGACGGCCCAGAAGCACGGCGAAGACCAGGTCAAGATCTGGCGCCGCAGCTATGATGTGCCGCCGCCCCCGCTGGCGCCCGGCGGCGAGTTCGATTTCAACGCCGATCCCCGCTACGCCGCCAAGGCCATTCCCGACACCGAAAGCCTGAAGACCACGCTGGACCGGGTGAAGCCCTATTGGGACGCCGAGATTGCGCCGCGTCTGAAGGCGGGCGAGGACGTGTTGATCGCCGCCCACGGCAACTCCCTGCGCGCCATCGTCAAACTGCTGTTCGGCGTGCCCGACGATCAGATCGTCGGCGTTGAAATCCCCACGGGCAATCCGCTGGAGATCGATCTCGACGCGGATCTGAAGCCGACCGCTGCCCGCTACCTCGACGCCGCTCGCGCCGAGACATTGCCGACCGCATCATGAGCTGGAGCGAAGCCGACCAGGCCTTCATGGCCCAGGCGATCGCTCTGGCGACCGGCCGCATGGGCGAGACTTGGCCCAACCCGGCGGTCGGCTGCGTCATCGTCAAGGACGGCCGGGTCATCGCCCAGGCCGCCACCGCGCCGGGCGGTCGTCCCCATGCCGAGGAGCAGGCCGTGCCCGCCGCCGGCGCGGATGTTGTCGGTTCGACCGTCTATGTCACGCTGGAACCCTGCGGCGCCCGGTCGTCGGGCCGCAAGTCCTGCGCCCACTTCCTGACTGAGGCGGGCGTGGCGCGGGTCGTGATCGCCTGTATGGATCCGTCGCCTTTCGCAGCCGGACGCGGCACCGAGCGGCTGCGCGCGCAAGGGCTGACGGTCGAGACCGGCCTGATGTGCGAAGAGGGCGCGGCCCTGTGCGAAGGCTTCCTGCACCGGCTGGAAACCGGCCGCCCGATGGTGCGTATCAGCGAGGACGGCTCGGGCTTCGACGGCCGGTTCGTCGCCTCGCCCAAGGCCGATCTGGTCACCGAGCTGAAACGTCTGGGCGAAGCCGGATATACGCGGCTGTGGACCGGGCCGGGGGAACTGGCCGAGGCCCTTCAGGCCCAGGGGCTGCTGACCGTCTGAGACGGCTTCGCCGCTCAAAGGTTTCTTAAGTCAGGGCGCCTAATGTGCCCTGATGGCCCTCGCCGCTGAACCCCTCGTGAGAAAGCGCCTGACGCAGGCGGAGCTGGACGTCATCTGCGCCCGGCACGATCGGCTGTTCCAGGCCCGACCCGGCGGCGCGCGCGCCGTCTTCGCCTGGATGGACCTGTCGGGCCTCAACCTGAAGGGCCGCAATCTGGCCGACGCCGATTTCGCCGCCGCCTGTCTGGAAGGCTGCGATCTGACCGGGGCCAAGCTGGACAACGCCAACTTCTTCGGCGCGGACATGCAGGACGCGATCCTGGCCGAGGCCAGCCTGCGCCGTTCCGACCTGCGCGGCGCCTGCCTGCGCGGGGCCGACTTGTCGGGGGCCGATCTGTTCGAGGCAGATCTGCGCGAAGGCACCATCGCCGCCGCCGACGCCAGACTGGGCTTCAAGGTCATAGAACCGCGCCACCGCGACGAGACCGAGGCCAGCGGGGCCTGCTTGGCCGGCGCCAATCTTCAACGCTCCAAGATGGCCGGCGTCATCGCCGTGAAGGCCGACTTCTCCGGCGCGGTGATGAAGGACTGCAAACTGGTGCGGGCCAATCTGAAACAGGCGGATTTCCGCGGAGCCGACCTCGCCGGCGCCGATCTGTCAGGGGCGGACCTGTCGGGCGCGGATTTGCGCGACGCCATCCTTGTGGGCTGCAAGACGACCATGTGGCGCGCCGACGGCGCCGACATGCAGGGCGCCCTGACCGACAACAAGTCGTCCTGCGAGTCCGTGGAAAAGATGCCCGCCGCCGAGATGCTGCGCGAACATGCGCGCTGGTGCGAGACCGGCGGCGCGGAGGGGCAGCCGTCGGTCTTCAATGGTGTCGATCTGCGTCCGCTGAAGTCAATCACGGGCCTGAACCTGACCGCATTGTCGGCCAAGGGCGCGGTCTTCTACGGCCTGGATATGGAGGGGGTGCAGTTGCAGGGCGCCCAGCTCGACAACGCCGACCTGCGCTCGGCCAAACTGCGGCGCGCCGACCTCCGCGGCGCGCGTCTGCGGGGCGCGCGACTGAACGGAGCAGATATGCGCGAGGCGCAACTCGGCCCGCTTCTGATCGCCGCCGACCGGCTAATGCCTGCCGACCTTACGGGCGCCGTGCTCCGCGGCGCGGACCTGTCGGGCGCTGACCTGAAGCGAGCCGTCCTGGCCGGCGCCGATCTGGGCCGTGCGACGCTACACGGCGCCCAGACCCGTCAGGCCGACCTGACCGACGCCAATCTTGCGGGCGTGCGCGGCCTGACCATCGATCAGGCCGCTTGAAGCCTCAGGCCAGCGCCTTGAGCTGATCGACCAGATCGGTCTTTTCCCAGCTGAAACCGCCGTCCGCATCCGGCTCGCGGCCGAAATGGCCGTAGGCGGCCGAGCGGGCGTAGATCGGCTTGTTCAGTTGCAGATGCTGGCGGATCGCACGCGGCGTAGCGCCGCCGATCAGGTCCAGAATCTTGTCTTCCAGCACCGCTTCGGAAATCTTGCCGGTGCCGTGCAGATCGACGTGGATCGATTGGGGCTTGGCCACGCCGATGGCGTAGGAGATCTGGATCGTGCAGCGATCGGCCAGACCGGCGGCGACCACGTTCTTGGCCAGATAGCGGCAGGCATAGGCGGCCGAACGGTCCACCTTGGTCGGATCCTTGCCCGAGAAGGCGCCGCCGCCGTGGGGCGCCGCGCCGCCGTAGGTGTCGACGATGATCTTGCGGCCGGTCAGGCCGGCGTCGCCGTCCGGTCCGCCGATCTCGAAGATGCCGGTGGGGTTGATGTGCCAGACGGTGTTCTCGTCGGTGAAGCCTTCCGGCAGCACTTCGAGAATATAGGGTTTGACGATCTCGGCGACCTGCTCAGAGCTCAGCCCCTTGGCGTGCTGGGTCGACAGGACGATCGAGGTGGCGCGGACCGGCTTGCCGTCCTTGTATTCGATCGTGACCTGGCTCTTGGCGTCGGGCTCGAGCTGCGAGCCGCCGGCGTGGCGAACCTCGGCTAGGCGCTTCAGGATGTTGTGGCTGTACTGCAGGGTCGCCGGCATCAACTCCGGCGTCTCGTTCGAGGCATAGCCGAACATGATGCCCTGATCGCCCGCGCCCTCGTCCTTCTCATTGGTCGAGTCGACGCCGACGGCGATGTCGGCCGATTGGGCATGCAGGAAGCAGGCGTATTCGGCGGTTTCCCAGTGGAAGCCGTCCTGCTCATAGCCGATGTCCTTGACCGCGGCGCGGACCAGCGGCTCCAGGCTGTCGATGATGCTCTGGGTGAAGGCTTCGTTCTCTTCTTTGGTATTACCCGGCTGGGTGGCGCGAACCTCGCCGGCCAGCACGATGCGCTGGGTCGTCACCAGGGTCTCGCACGCCACGCGGGCCTCGGGATCCTTGGCCAGGAAGGCGTCCACGACCGTGTCGGAGATGCGGTCCGCGACCTTGTCGGGGTGGCCTTCGGAAACGCTTTCCGAGGTGAAAAGGAAGGAAGAACGAGCGGCCAAGAGAGGCTCCTGTCAGTGTCAGACCGACAGACATATAAAGATATGCTTATATGTTCAAGTGATCTGACGCAGCGCCCAGCCGCCAGAAACTGCTTTGCGGCGTAAGCATATCGGCTGACTCCCCCTCATTTTAGGGTAAACAGACCCAAGGGGGTCCCCATGCCAGAAGGCCTGACGACGAGAGAGAGCGAATGTGTCCGCTTGGCCGGCCAGGGTCTTGAGGACAAGGAAATCGCTGCGCGCCTGCGCATCTCGCCGCGCACGGTGGGCAACCACCTACATCGCGCCTACGCCAAACTGGGCGTTTCGGACCGCAAACTGGCGGCCAGGCGACTGAGTATTGGCTACTCAGAGGCGTCGATACTCATTCCCGACACCGGCCCCAATACGCTCAATGATCCCACGTCGGCCGAACAGTCGGACGATGCGGTTTCCGACCCAACGACTTCCTGGCTTCTGCCTGCGCCTCCTCGGGGCGCTCTGGCGAGAGTGGGGATCATCGTCGCCGGGGCCGCCATCGCCCTTCTGTTCGCCATCGGGATCGTGACGGCGGGCATGGTGGTTCCATCCCTTTTCGACCGGCTTGCTCCCGCTGAAATGCGCTGACCAACGGCTTAAAGGAAGGTGAGCCAATGAAGAACATGCACGTCGGCGTCCGAGTGGCGCGGCAGGTCAGAACCGCAGAACACGCCGTCGATCAGGCAATGATCGAGGTCTGCCGGCTGGTCCAGACGGCGCTGGAAGGTCGGGTCGAGGCGCGCCTAGCGGCGGAAGTCGGACAAGACGCCCTGGCCAATATGGTTCGGGGCCTGAACCACCTCACCGAGGTTCGCGGCGCGGTCATCGCCAGTCACGGCGAGCTGGCCCAGGTCGCCGACGACCATCAGGTCGGCTGGCATATGGACGGTGCGCACGAAGACAAGACGGTCAAACCCACTGGGTTCGCCCCGGTTCTCGCCGTCGCCGCTTGATCGCGGCCATCGGAATGGGGTCGCCGCTGTCCTTGCTTCTGGCGTGTCTGACCTACGGCGTCATGGCGCTTCTGCTTTGGAAGGGCCGTATGCCGGAGCGGATCGCTCTGGTCGCTCTGGTCGTCCTTAACTGGGGCACGCCGTTGGTCGATCACCTGTTCATCGGACATTTCCGGTGGGGCGTGGCGATCTTGTCGGTGTCCATGTTCTGTCTGCTGGTCGGTCTGGCTCTCCGTTACGACCGATGGTGGCTGCTTCTTGCCGCCGGAGCCCAGCTTATCGCGGTCTCGACCCATCTGGCCGGCATCGCCGGTTCTGACGCCCTGCTGTGGTCGATCGTATCGACCCGAATGGTCGTCTGGTTCGAGCTCCTGCTCCTCGCCCTCTTAGGCGTCTGGGAGGCTCAGTGCGCCCCCTACGCCCGTCCCAAATCAGCGCCCGGATCGATCCGGGCGCTGCAGAAAGTCTGAATGTCATGAATACCCAAACCACCCCCGCCTTCATGCCGCTTTTCCGCTCGTGGCTGGAAACGGCCAATCTGGCGAAACAGGTCGGATCGTCATCGCTGCCCGCCAGCGGCGAGAACCTGCTCGTCGAACTGGATCTGGCGCCGATGGAAGCGGCGGAAACCACGCTTCTCGATCACGCTCCGACCTCGGCGGTCGAAGCCGTCTGCATGATCGAGATCATCCGCCAGAGTCTGTCCGACGCCGGCCGCTCGGACGGTCGCGATGCACGTGCGCTGGATGCCATCCAGTCGTGGTTGGCAGGCGCGGCTCTCGACGGAGCCGACCATCGCGATGAGGTTGAGCAGTTGCTGAAAAGCGCCAGCAACCGGGCCTGATCAGCCGCGCAGGCCCTTGGCCACGGTCAGAAGGGCGTCGCGTTGCGCGGCGTCCTTGATGCCGCGGAAGGCGGCCAGCAGTTCGGCGACGCCGGGAGCGGCCAGGGCCAGCTCGTCGCCCTCGGCCGTTTCCAGCTCGCCAAGAAGGGCCGCGCCGGTCGATTTCAGCACGGCGGCGATCTGCAGCAGGCGGGCGGCTGAGACGCGGTTGACGCCGCGCTCATACTTCTGGATCTGCTGGAAGGTGACGCCCGCGCCCGCCGCCAACTGCGCCTGAGTGATGCGCAGTTCCTCACGACGGGTGCGGATGCGTCCGCCGATGGCGATGTCTACGGGATCAACTGCGTCGTTCATGTCGGCCTGCGGGCATAGATAATGCGGCGCCATGGCCCCAAAACACCGATCCCGTCAAGCCAAAGCTGCTCAGCTAGGGATTGCTACGTGCGCTGCAGATGACGATTCAACCTTGAGGATATATTTCGGCGATCTAGACGCCGCCTCCCGCGCGAACCGCGCTCGGAGAAGTGGTGCCGCTTAGGTGACTCGAACACCTGACCCCATCATTACGAATGATGTGCTCTACCGGCTGAGCTAAAGCGGCCCGGTTGCGACGGACGAAGCTGTCCGCGCGAGACGGGGTCTTTATACGGCCGGATCGCGCTTGCCAAGCGTGGTGTTCAAGATCGTGAGCAATGAGGTCTCGTCGGGCGATTTTGCCACAACGGGCGTCAGGCCCAGCGCGATGAGCGGGGCCGCGGCGGCGGGAGAGATGCAGGCGAGGACCGCGTTCGCCAAGGCTTCGTGACCAAGCTTGGCGAGGGCTTTTCCGGCGCGGGGGGAGTGGATCAGAACGGCGTCGAACAGCGCGGGCGCTGCGACTGACGTTTCGATGGCGCGATAGACGGTCAGCGAATGGACCGACACGTTACGGGCGCCGGCGGTGGTGAGGGCGGCGGTGAAATCGCCGGCGGGGGTTTCCGCTTGAGGGACCAGGACGGCGGCGTTGGCGATGGCGCTGGCGATCAGGCGGGCGAGATCGCGCAGGTCGCCGGATGCGGAGCGGACATCGGCGAAGCCCGCATCATGGGCGGCCTGGGCGGTCGCATCGCCCACGGCGAAGACCGGCAGGTTACGACGGGGCGTCAGGGCGACGAAGGCGGAGACGCCGTTGACGCTGGTGAAGGCCAGGGCGGCGAACGGCGCCAGATAGGGGACGGGCGGCGTCAAGTTCTCAATGGTCAGAAGGGGCGCGACGATCGGCTCGAACCCCATGTCGCGCAGGCGGGCGGCGGTGCGCGCGGCGCCCGGTTTGGCGCGGGTGATCCAGACCCGTGTCGGCGTGACGTTCATCCGTCCAGGGTCGCGGGATCGACTTCCTGATCGCCGGCCGAGGCGTGGACCTCGCCGCCCAGGCGTTGGCCCATAGCGCGCGCGTCGCCTTCGGTCGGTTGGAAAAGATCGCCGACGCGGCGCCAGCGGGCGGACCCATCCGGGCTGAGCATTTCGGTGGTCAGGTGCAGCGCATCGTTGGCGATCAGAGCATAGGCGCCGACGGCGGTGCGGCACGACCCCTCCAGCGCCGTCATGGCGCCGCGCTCGGCGGCGATGCACAGGGCGGTCTCGGGGTGGTTCAGGGCGGCGACCCATTGGGCGTTTAGGGGCGCGTCGATGTCGGCGGCGCGCGTCTGGATGGCCAGGGCGCCCTGGCCCGGCGCCGGCAGGAAGGCGTCCAGCGACAGCTTCTCGCGGATATGGTCGGTGACGCCCAGGCGCGTCATGCCCGAGACGGCCAGAAGGATGGCATCGAAATCGCCATCGGCCGCGCGACGCAGGCGGGTGTCGATATTTCCGCGCAGCATCTCGACCCTCAGGTCTGGCCGCAGGGCCAGCGCCTGGGCCTGCCGTCTCAGGCTGGCGGTGCCTAGGCGCGCGCCGAAGGGCAGGGCGTCGAAACTGTCGAAGTCACGGCTGATGAAGGCGTCGCGGGCGTCCTCGCGCTCGGGGATGGCGGCGATGCACAGGCCCTCGGGCTGTTCGGCGGGGACGTCCTTCATCGAATGGATGGCGATGTCGATCCGACCGGCCAGAAGGGCCTCCTCGATCTCCTTGGTGAACAGAGCCTTGCCGCCGACTTCCAGCAGACGGCGATCCTGGATGCGGTCGCCGGTGGTGACGATCTCGACCAGAGGAACGGCGGTCTCGATCTCGGCCTCGGGCACGTTCAGGGCGCGGCCGATGGCGCGTTGCATCATGCCGGATTGGGCGAGCGCCAGCTTGGAGCGCCGGGTGCCGATGCGGAGAGGAAAGGTCATGAGCGTTGCGCACCGGTCGCCGGGTCGCTACCTCGACCCGATGGAGATGTCCGCCGACTATAGCAGCGGCGCCGATGCGGCAACTGGACGGGATGTCCCCCCTCGTCCCGGTCCGCTGACGGTGCTGGGCCTGGAGACGAGTTGCGACGAGACCGCCGCCTCGGTCGTGCGCCTGACGGGCGGTCGGGCGGAGGTGCTGTCCTCGGTCGTTCACAGCCAGATCGACGACCATGCGGCCTATGGCGGCGTGGTGCCCGAGATCGCGGCGCGCAGCCATGTCGAAATGATCGCCGAGGTCACGCGACGCGCGATGGCCGAGGCCGATATGGGCTATGACGGGCTGGACGGGATCGCGGCGACGGCCGGGCCGGGCCTGGTCGGCGGGGTCATGGTGGGCCTCAGCTTCGGCAAGGCGGCGGCGCTGGCGCGCGGTTTGCCGCTGGTGGCGGTCAACCATCTGGAAGGCCACGCCGTATCCGCCCGACTGGGAGCGGAAGTCGCCTATCCCTTCCTGCTGCTGCTGGTCTCGGGCGGCCATTGCCAGCTTCTGGAGGTGCGTGGCGTCGGTGACATGAGCCGGATCGGCGCCACCATTGACGACGCGGCCGGCGAGGCCTTCGACAAGATCGCCAAGGCCTTGGGGCTAGGTTATCCGGGCGGCCCGGCGCTGGAGTGGTTGGCCATGCAGGGCGACGGGTCGAAGATCGATCTGCCGCGCGCCCTCTTGGGCCGCAAGGATTGCGACTTCTCCTTCTCGGGCCTGAAGACGGCGGCCTTCCGCATCGCCCAGACGTGCGAGACCGAGCAGGACAAGGCGGATCTGGCCGACGCGGTCCAGAACGCCATCGCGCGTCAGCTGTCGGATCGGTCGGAACGGGCGCTGGCGGCCTATGCCGAAACCCATGAGCACCGGCTTTTCGTCGTCGCGGGCGGGGTCGCGGCCAACAAGACCATCCGCGCGACCTTGCAGGCGACGGCGGCGAAACACGGCTTCGACTTCCTGGCGCCGCCCATGGCCTATTGCACCGACAATGCGGCGATGATCGCCCTGGCGGGGGCCGAGCGGCTGGCGCTGGGCCTGACCAGCGACATCGACGTGGTCGCCCGGCCGCGATGGCCGCTGGACGAAGCGCGCGCCCTGTCCGATCCTTCGCACAAGCCGGGCCGCAAGGGCGCCAAGGCGTGAACGATAAACAAGCCTCGGGAGGGCGTATGGAATTCCGCACGGCAGGGGTCATCGGCGCGGGCGCCTGGGGCACGGCCCTGGCGCAGGTCTGCGTTCGGGCAGGGCTCGACACGACGCTGCAGGCGCGCGAGCAGCAGCTGGTCGAGACGATGCGGGCGACGCGAGCCAACGACCTGTATCTGCCTGGCGTGCCGCTGGCCGAAGACCTGAAATTCACCGCCGATCTGGCTGATCTGGGCGACTGCGACGTGATCCTGGCGGTGCCGCCGGCCCAGCACATGCGCGCGACGCTGACAGCTTTTGCGCCCCACTATCGCGCCGGCGTGCCGGTGGTGCTGTGCTCCAAGGGGGTCGAGCGCGGCACGATGAAGCTGATGACCGATGTGCTTGCCGAGACCCTGCCGGACGCTCCCGCCGCCGTCCTGTCCGGCCCCAGTTTCGCGGGCGAGGTGTCGCGCGGCCTGCCGACCGCCGTGACCCTCGCCTGCGCCGATCAGGGGCTGGGCGAGGCCTTGCTGAACACCCTGTCGGCGCCGGGCTTCCGGCCCTATCTGGCGACCGATCTGGTGGGCGCCGAGGCGGGTGGCGCGCTGAAGAACGTCTTGGCCATCGCCTGCGGCATCTCCGAGGGGCGCCAGTTGGGCCGCAGCGCCCACGCCGCCTTGATCACGCGCGGCTTTGCGGAAATGACCCGCCTCGCCGTCGCCATGGGGGGGCAGGCGGAGACGGTGGCGGGCCTGTGCGGCCTGGGCGACCTCGTCCTGACCTGCTCCAGCCCCCAGTCGCGCAACATGAGCCTGGGTCTGGCCCTGGGGCAGGGCCAGACGGTCGAACAGGCCCTGGCCGGCAAACGGTCGGTGGCCGAAGGCTATGAGAGCGCGCCGGCCGTGCGCCAACTGGCCGCGCGCCTGGGCGTGGAAATTCCGATCTCTGAAGGCGTCGCCGCCCTGCTAGCCGGCGAGATCGACGTCGACGGCCTGATCGACGGTCTGTTGTCGCGTCCGCTGAAGGCCGAGCGTGTCTGAGGAGGTCCCGGCCGAGCGCAAGCGGGTCTGGAAAACGCCGCCGGGCGTGACGCTGTGCGCCGAGGGCGACATCCCCGACCCCGGCTCGCGCGGCTTCGTGCTTCAGATCGGCGAGGCCTTCTTCCACGGCTTCGTGGTCAGGAAGGACGGTCAGGTCGCCGGCTGGGTCGACCGCTGCCCCCATGCGGGCTTTCCCATCGCCATGGAGATCGACCGCTATCTGACGCCCGACGGCGCGCTGATCCTGTGCGGCTGGCACGGGGCGGTGTTCGAGCCGCTGACGGGCGAGTGCAAGGGCGGCCCCTGCGCGGGCGGGCGGCTGACGCCCTGGCCGGTGTCGGCCTCGGGCGGGATCGTCAGAACGGCCTGAGGTCGATCAGCGCGCCAGCCTGCCCTTGGCCTTTCCGGCGGCGAAGACTACGTCCGGGTCCGGCGTCTTCACCTCGACGCTGGTGTGATTGAGCACTGACAGGATGTAACGGCCGATGTTCAACCGCGCCGTCTTCTTGTCGTCGGTGGCCACGACAGTCCAGGGCGCGAAGGGGCGATCCGTCTCGTCCAGCATCCGATCGCGGGCGTCGGAATAGGCGTCGAACCGCGCCTCGGCCTCGGCGTCCAGCGACGACAGCTTGAACTTCTTCAACGGATCCTCGCGGCGTTCCTTGAGCCGCTTGGCCTGCTCCTTGCGCGAGATATCCAGCCAGATCTTGATCAGGATGATCCCGTCGTCGGTCAGCATCCGCTCGAAGCGCGGGGCGTCGGTCATGAACTGGGCGTACTGCTCGGGCGTGCAATAGCCCATGACTGGCTCGACCCCGGCGCGGTTGTACCAGGACCGGTTGAAGATCACCGTCTCGCCCGCGGCCGGAAGGTGCGGGACATAGCGCTGGAAATACCACTGGCTGGTCTCGCGGTCGCTGGGTTTGGGCAGGGCGATGACGCGGGTCTGGCGCGGCGACATATGTTCGGTCAGGCGCTTGATCGCGCCGTCCTTGCCGGCGGTGTCGCGCCCCTCCAGCACGATGACCACGCGCGAGCCATGCTCGATGCTCCAGGCCTGGGTCTGGACGATGGCCAGCTGAATCTGCTCCAGCTCGGCGTCATAGGCGTCGGATTTCTTTCCCATAGCAAGAGAGTGGGCCGAGGGCCGGCAGAGAGCAAGGGCGAGGGAGCCGACTGCGAAGCTGGGCGTTAAGGCGGCGGGCCCGTCCGGCCTGCGAGGGGCCGAATGAAGCGCGATCTGGCGGACATGTGGAATCTGGTGTGGGAGCTGGCGCTGCTGGTCTGCGCCGGCTTTGCGTTGTTGAACGCCTTCGCTCCGCCCCAGGACCTGCCGTGGAAGCCGCTGGATCTGGATCGTCCGCTGGGCCGCGCGACCACCGCAAAGGTCGCCGCCTTCGATGTGCCGACCGCCGCCACCCCTGAGGCTGTCGAGGGCGCGACCGAGGCCTGTATGCAGGCGCTGCGCAATGCGGGGGTTCAGGTCGAACGCGCGCCCGACCGTGACGACGGCGGCTTCTGCGTGGTGCGCGGGGCGGTGCGGATCACGGGCGGCGAGGTGACGCCGCTGGCCCCCGCCGATGTCGTCATGCAGTGCCCGCTGGCGGTCCGCTACGTCATCTGGGATCGACAGGTGCTGCGCCCGGCCTCGCGCGACATTATGGGCTCGGCGCCCGCGCGGGTGGAGAATTACGGCACCTATTCGTGCCGCCGCATCTACGGCTCGCAGGACGAGACCGAGCGGCCCAGCGAACATGCCAAGGCCAATGCGCTGGATGTCGCAGCGGTGACCTTGAAGGACGGTCGGACCGTCAGCGTTCTGAACGACTGGCGCGGCGACGGGCCGGCGGGCGAGCCGGGCGGCCGCTTCCTGCACGCCTTGCGCGACGGGGCCTGCCAGCTGTTCTCGACGGTGTTGACGCCGGACTACAACGCCGCCCACGCCAACCATCTGCACATCGACGGGGCCGCGCGGGGCCTCTGTCGTTAAGCCTGAATGCGTCCGGTGCGACTCGCTTTGCTGTTGACCGTCTGGAAAAGCCGGGTGACAACATCGCTGCAGTCCGGATTTCGCGTGGGGTCCAAACCCGCGTTTCGCTCCTTCGCCTGAACGAGCTGTCCAGATGGATTGTCGGGTCACCTCGAGGGGGATCCGCCTGGAAAAGCGCGTTTACGGAGACGCAGACATGGCGACCGGCACGGTCAAGTGGTTCAACCCCACCAAGGGCTACGGCTTCATCCAGCCCGATAGCGGCGGCTCCGACGTGTTCGTTCACGTCACCGCCGTTCAGAAGGCCGGGCTTCAGGGCCTCGATGAGAACGCCAAGGTCGAATACGAGCTGGAAAACCAGCGCGGCAAGACTTCGGCGATCGACCTCAAGGTTCTTTAAGTCGATCCAGCCTTCAAGGCTTAGAGGCGGGCGCGGGAGTTTCTCCCGCGCCCGTTTTGTTTTTTCGGGCTACCGCGCCTCGCGCTACTTGAGCCCGTTTGATGCGTCCTGTGGCTCGGTCTCCGCGGCTTGGACGGTCTTGGTGCGTTGGGACCGCTGCGCTAGGACGATTGCGCCCAGCACCAGGGCGCCGCCCAGGGCCTGAACCGGCGTCAGGGTTTCTCCGAAGATCCACCAGCCCAGCAGGCCCGCGACGACCGGCTGGATCAGGATGGTCACGGCGGTGACCGAGGCCGGCAGCTTGCCCAGCGCCCAGGCCACGCCGCCTTGTCCGAAGACGTGCATCACGCCCATGCCCACGCAGGCGGCCCAGCCCGCCGGTCCGGCGGGGATGACGGCCTCGCCCAGCGCCAGGGCGACGATCAAAAGCAGGGGCGCGCCCAGCAGGGTCGCCCAGAAGGTCACCCGCATCGCCCCGGCCGTGCGCCGCGCCGCCTGTACCGCCAGAAAATAGCCCGAGTACCAGACCGCCACCGACAGGGAGAACAGGTCGCCCAGCATCGGATTGGTCCCTTGTCCGCCGTCTGCGCCCGCCGCCATGGCGAAGGCGCCGCCCATGGCCAGTGCCAGGGCCAGGATGAACAGCCGGTGCGGCCGCTCCTTTAGCACAAACCAGCCGAACAGGGTCACGACGACCGGCGTCAGGTTGCACAGCACCGTGGCGTTCGCGACCGAGGTCATGACGATGCCGTAGTGCCAGAAGCTGAGGTCCAAGGCGAAGAACAGGCCCGCCAGCAGCGCCCATTTCGACGGCGCGCCGACGCCGCCCGGTTCGCGCGACGCCAGGATCGTCAGCAGGGGCAGGGCGAACAGGAACCGCCAGAACCCCGCGGCCGCCGGCCCCGTCTCGGTCAACCGCACCAGAATGGGCGCTAGGCCCAGCACGCTGGCCGCGATCAGCAGAACGATCAGCGCAAAGGCGCGCGAAGAGGGACGAAAGGCCATGGCGGACATGGCCCGGCTCTTACGGCGCCCTGCGACCTGACGCCACAGGCGCCGTCAGGCCGCGCCTTAAACGAGGGGGTCGATCCGCGACCGCAACGCGACGCTGAGGCCCGGCGCGCGGTCGCGATAGTCGATCGTCCCGTCCAACTGACCGACCAGGCTCTTGATCATCATCGAGCCGAACCCCTTGCCGGCCAGATGCCCGCCGGCGCCCTCGTCCTCCACCGTCATGCGGAAGAAGGCGCCGTCTTCCTGGAAGGCGATCCGCAGCGGACCAGGATTGCCGCCATAGGCGTATTTCTGGGCGTTGATGATCAGTTCCGTCAGGATCAGGCCGATGGTGATGGCGCGCCCTGGCTCGATGCAGACCGGGTCCAGATCGGTTTCGATGGCGGCGGCCCAGTCGGGCCCCATGCTGGAGCCCAGATCGCCGATCAGCTCGCCGATATAGCGGCTCATGTCGATGGTCGTGACCTGATCGCTCAGATACAGCCGGCTGTGGACCGCAGAGACGGCGCGCACGCGACGTCGCGCCTCGTTCAGCGCGGTCGCGGCCGAGCCGCCCGCCTGTTCTCGCGCCTGAAGGCCTAGGAAGCTGGACACCAGCGTCAGGCTGTTCTGAACCCGGTGGTTCACCTCGCGGATCAGATACTGCTGCTGCTCCAGCCGCAGGTCGCGCTCGGACAGGCGGTCCTGCAGCGATCGGTTCAGCCGTCGGATCTGATGGACTGCGGCGTAGTCGGCCAGCGCGTCCCTCAGCCGGGCGGCGGATTCCACGGCGGCGGGGCCCCAGCGGTGCGCGCGGCCCGAGACGGTGTCCGACCAGCTTTCGAACGAGGCGCGGGGCGTCAGAATGGCGTTGGGGCCAGTCTTCTCCGCCGTTGCGGGATTGCCGGCCCAGCGCACCGTTTCCAGCACCTCCGAGCGGAACCACAGCAGCGAGACCGGCTGATCCAGAGGCAGGGTCACCGCCAGCAGACCGCTGGCGTGTGTCTTCCAGGCATCGGCGCCCGGTAGGATCGAGGACAGGTGATGCGACGAAACAGGGCGCAGGCCCGGCCGTTCCGCAACCCAGGCGGCGATGGCGCGTACGCCGTCTTCGGGCGGCGTGTGGCCGAAGGTCTGGACATCCCCGTCGCTGACGATGGCCAGACCGTCCGCGCCGGTCAGCTGCATCAGGGCGTCGGCTTTTTCACCCAGCGCCTCTCGCATCGGCCGATCCGGCGACAGCCGCAAGAGCAGTTCGTCCTCCATCCGACGCAGGCGCGTGCGCTCGCGATAGAGGTCGGCGTCGCTCCGGGATTTCAGCTGTCGCGCCAGATTGCGGGCCAGAGCCGTGCAACCCACGCGCAGCTCATAAGGCAGCAGCTTGGGCGAGGCATTGTGACAGGCCACCAGACCCCACAGGGCGTCATCGACGATGATCGACACCGAGGCCGAGGCCCGAACGTCCATGTTGCGTAGATATTGCAGATGGATCGGGGACACTGAGCGCAGGCCGCTGTCGCTCATGTCCAGCGGCGCCTCGCCAGGCGCAATGGGGCGCAGCGGCTGGGGCGTATAGCGGCTGTCCGGAATGACCCGCACGGGGTTGCGCAGATAAAGGGCGCGCGCCTGCTGCGGGATGTCTGTGGCGGGGAAATGATGGTTGAGGAAGGAGCCGGACCCATCGGCGCGGCTTTCGGCCACGACCTGACCCGCCTCGTCGTCCTGGAAGCGATAGATCATCACCCGGTCGAAACCGGTCAGGCGACGGAAGGCGTCCGCCGCCCGCTCGCACACCGTCTGGATCGTCACCGCCCGTTCCAGCGCGGCGCCGGCGGCGTCCAGGTTGGCGATCAGATCGACGCCGAGGCGGGCCTGCTGTGAGCTCTGCTCGACCTCGATGATCATCAGATCGTTGATCGTGCCGGAGGTCGTCCCCGGCGCACGATGCACCACGACGTCGTATTCCAGACGATTGGTCGCGCGCCAGCGGCAGGCGAAGCCGGCCTCCTGATGCGCGGCCATGGCACGCACGGCCCGGTCGGCGACGTCGCCCAGCACGTCGGCGACGGTGCGGTCGATCCAGACCTTTCGGCCGGTCAGCTCCTCGATCGCGCCCGCCCCCTGGCGGATGGTCAGGGATTGCAGATCCAGCACCAGCATGAAGCCGTGCGGCTGGATCGATTGAGGAATGTGGATCGGCTCGCGGTCGCACGCGTTCAGCGCGGCGTCGGCCAGGTCGAGCGTCTCGGTCATGCCGCGGCCTCCTGCGGCTGGGGTTGCAAGGTGCGGTGGGCGAAGGCGAAGCCATCGACGCCGCCCTTCACCACCTGATCGATCGTGGCGTGGCCGTTGGCGCAGGCCCGGTCCAGCAGATCCATGAAGGCGCGCCAGCGTGCGCCGGTCTCATCGCCATAGGGATCCAGAAAGCCGAGGCCGTCCAGATCGCGACCTTCGGCGGCCAGCCGGCGCCGAATGATGCGACCGCCCAGCATCGACCCTTCGGCCACATAGATCCAGCCCAAGGCTTCGCCGGCCGAGGCGGGCGAAGCCGGACGCGCCGGCGGAGGAACGCGCTGGCCCAGTAGCGTCAGGTCCTGGGCGATCCCGTTCGCGCGTGATCGCGGTTCGAAGCTGGCTTCCAGTTCAGCATTCAACGCCGCCGCCAGCGGATGGCTGAGCGGCTCCAGTCCGGCATGGAAGCGGTAAAAGGCCGCGACGGTCTCCGCCCGAGTGGCGGGGTCCGACAGACGCGGCTCGATCCGGGCCTGGACTTCCAGGATTTCGTGGGCTGAGGCGGTGGCTTCCCGAAGAGCGAGAAGGGCAGGGGAAGCGATCATGGGGCTCAGATTAACACACTGTCTTGTCTTGTCGATTTGCACAGGCCAGAAGGCGCGGACCACCACGGAACGGCCCAGACCGCGTGGCGTTCACCAGCAACCTTCTCATCTCCCTTTGATCGGCAGATTTTCATGAAACTGCGCGTCCGCGCCGAACTCGTCTATCGTTTCGATCCGCCGACGGACGCCATCTACAAGATTCAGGTCGCGCACTGGCCGGGCCAGGACATTCTGGAAGAAACCCTGACCTTCGACCCGCCGGTCGATTTTCACGAAGACGAGGACGTCGACTTCGGCGCCCGCACCCTGCGTTGCCATGTCGAGGGCGAGGTCAAGCTGACCTATGAGGCGGTGGTCGAAAACGGCGTGCTGAAGGGCCTGCCGCCTAGCGTATCCCAGCATGACTGGGGCGAGCTGCCCGCCGAGGTTTTGCCCTATCTCCAGCCCAGCCGCTATTGCCCGTCGGATCAGTTCGGCCGCTTCGTGACGCGCGAGTTTGGCGACACGGCGGGCGGCGCGCGGGTGCTGGCGATCCTGAACTGGATCACCGAGAACGTCGATTACGAGCATGGCGTCTCGGACACCGAAACCACGGCGGCGCGCACCTTCATCGACCGGGCCGGCGTGTGCCGCGACTTCACCCATCTGGGCATGACGCTGTGCCGGGCCTCGGGCATTCCTGCGCGCGCGGTCAGCGCCTTCGCTCACCAACTCAGCCCGCCCGACTTCCACGCCATCTTCGAGGTCTGGCTGGATAACGGCTGGTGGCTGGTCGATCCGACGGGCCTGGCGCCGGTCGAAGGCCTGGTGCGGATCGCCTGCGGGCGCGATGCGGCGGACATCGCCTTCCTGACGACGCAGGAGCGCTGTCAGATGGTGCGCCAGTCGGTGACGGTGGCGGCGGCCTGACCCGTCGCTACTTCGGCTTCTGCGCCGCCTTGTAGGCCTGAAGCTCGTCGATCACGTCCATCTGGCGCAGCACCTTGTTCTGCGGATCGATCAGCACGTGGGCGCCGGCCGGAACCGCGATCTGGCCCCGACCGCCGGTCATGGCCACGATCTGAACGCGCCCGTCGATCTCGACCTCCAGCGGCATGGGGAAGGCCCCGCCGTCGCCCGTCGTCCACTCCAGCTTCAGCACATCGCCGTCGCGGGTCTGGGTCAGCACCGGCAGGGCGGCGTTGTAGAGATAGCTGCGGAAGAACCAGCCATAGTCCTGGCCCGTGACGTCGTTGATGATCGCCAGGAAGTCGCCGGTGGATCGGTACAACGGCGCGAAATTGCCCGGCTGCGGGTCGGGTCGGCCATAGACCAAGCGGGTGACCGCCTGATGGAAGGCGGTGTCGCCGATCAGCATCCGCAGCGAATGGCTGATCAGTGAGCCCTTGTTGTAGATGTCGAGACCCGGCCCGACGTCGCCTTTATAGACCTCGTCTTCGGTCTTGGGCGTGCCTGAAACGACGGGATATTTGTTGATCAGACCCTCGCGCTGGTTGGCCAGTTCGCGCTGCATATAGCGGTCGCCCAGCAGCCAGCGCGCATAGAGCGGCTGCATGTATGACCCCAACCCCTCGTGCAGCCACATGTCGTCGGCGTTCTGATTGGTCAGCTGATTGCCGAACCATTCGTGGGCGAACTCGTGCTGCAACAGCCAGTCGTAGCCCCGCCCATCGATCTTGTAGCCGTTGCCATAGGCGTTGATGGTCTGGTGCTCCATGCCCAAGTGCGGGGTCTCGACCACCCCCATCTTCTCGTCACCGAAGGGGAAGGGGCCGACGGTGGCTTCGAAGAAGTCCAGCATCTTGGGGAACTGGGCGAACAGGCCCTGGACCTGTTCGGGCGTGTCCGATTTCAGATGCCAGTAGCGCATCGGGATCGTGTTGCCGAACCGGCTGGCGTAGTCGCCCGAGACCTCTTCGTACGGCCCGACGTTCAGCACGATGGCGTAGGTGTTGGGCGATTTCGCCGACCAGTTCCAGGTGGTCCAGCCGTCGCCGTGATCGACCTTACCCAGGAAGCGGCCATTGGACGGCGCCGACAGGGCCGACGGGACGGTGATGTGCAGATCGACCCGGCCCGGTTCGCCGTGCGGGCTGTCGATGCAGGGCCAGAAGATGTCGCAGCCCTCGCCCTGAACCGCCGTGGCGATCCATGGCTCGCCCGATGGCGCGGTGGACCAGACGAAGCCGCCGTCCCAGGGCGCACGGGGCGCCACGCGCGGCTGGCCGGCGTAGGCGACGCGCAGGGCCACCGACCGGCCCGTGGCTAGGGTCTCTGGCAGCTGCACCGTCAGCCGGCCTTCGGGGTTGGACCACCGATCGACGGCGACCTCGACCCCGTCGATCTGGACCGAGGAGATGGTCAGCAGGGTGTCCAGTTCGACGATCAGAGCGGTCAGGGGCGCCTTGGCGGTGAAGTCCAGCACGGCGACCGCGTCGATGGCCTTGTCTTCGGGCAGGACCTTGATCGACAAATCGGCCTTGTCGAACTGCATCGCCTGCTGTTCCGGCGTCAGCGGCTGATCGGTGGCAAGAGTGAAGGCGGTCGATTCACGTGGCGTCGGCGCCGGCTGGGCGACGGTGGCGCAGGCCGACAGCGTCAGGGCGCTGGCTGCGGCCAAAAGCAAAATCTTGATGCGCATGAACCGCTCCCCGTCTGAGGCGACAGGCTAGCGCGAGCGGGCAATGGCGCAAAGAAAAAGGCCGGTGTTTCCATCGGCCTCTTCCAGAACTCTATGTCGCGGTCGCTGATCAGGCGGCGGCTTGTTCGGCCAGCTTGGCGCGAATCTGGCGCTTGATGCGCTGAGCGGCGATCGACAGCTGCTCGTCGCGGGCCTTGACGATGAAGACGTCCAGGCCGCCCTTGTAGTCCAGGGTGCGCAGCGCGGCGTTCGAGATGCGCAGGCTGAACGTCTGGCCCAGGGCTTCCGACGTGACCTTGACCGTCTTCAGCGACGGCAGGAAGCGGCGCTTGGTCTTGATGTTCGAGTGGCTCACGTTGTGGCCGACCATGGGGCCGATACCGGTGAGTTCGCAACGACGCGACATCGTCAGATCCTTAAGGTGCGGCGTCCAGCCCGAGCGTGGGAGAGGACGCATGAAACAGTTGCGCGCGGGAACCAGCCCGCGCGAGAGGGGGCCGTATAAGGGAAGAGGCGGTTCGGCGTCAAGCCGAGTCTGGACGCATCGTCCCCACGCCTCGTTCAGCCCTCATTCAAATGCCGCCCTGTATGGCCCATATGATGACGACCTCAAAAGAGACCCAAGCAGAACAGAAGGCTTCCATGTCCCGTCCGTCCTTGATCGATCGCCTGCCCAAGCGCGCGCTCGCCGTCCTGGCCCCGGTGATGGCCGGCGGCTTCATGCTGGCCTCGCCCGCCATCGCCCCGGCCCAGACTGCGGCTCAGTCCGAAGTCCTGCCCGGCTATTGGGAATACACTACCAGCGCGGTGGGCCAGCGCGACACCGAGCAGAAGTGCGTGCGGCCCAGCGAGATCAACCGATTCTTCGGCGGCCTGTCGACCAACAAGTGGCGCTGCACCTATCCGACCCGCGTGGTCGGCAACGGCAATGCCCGCTTCGAGGGAACCTGCCAGGACCGCAAGGGCCGTCGCATCGCCGTTCGCCTGAACGGAACCTACACCGAAACCAGCTTCAGCTTCCGCGGCGGCGCCCAGATCGTGCGCGGCACCCCCTACATTCCCGCCAGCATCACCGCGCGGCGCATCAGCGCCCAGTGCCCGGCCAACGCCGAATACTTCTGACCCCGGCTCTGCGACGCATCAAAAAAGGCCCCGGATCGCTCCGGGGCCTTTTCTTTTGTCCGAAACTCGAAGCTTAGGCGGCTTCGGCGGTCGGGACCGGCTTCTTGGCGCTGAGCGACTTGGCGAGCAGCTCGACGGCGGCGTCCTTGTCGATCTTGTTGGCGGCGGCGACTTCGCGCGCCATGCGGTCCAGAGCCGATTCATAGAGCTGGCGCTCCGAATAGGACTGTTCCGGCTGGGTGTCGGCGCGGTGCAGATCGCGAACCACTTCGGCGATGGAGATCAGGTCGCCCGAGTTGATCTTGGCTTCGTATTCCTGGGCGCGACGCGACCACATGGTGCGCTTGATGCGCGCGCGGCCCTTCAGGGTGGTCAGGGCCTTGGTCACGACGTCGTCGGCGGCCAGCGAACGCAGACCGGCCGTGACGGCCTTCTTGGTCGGGACGCGCAGGGTCATCTTCTCGTGGTCGAAGGTCACGACATAGACCTCCAGCGACATGCCCGCGACTTCCTGGGTCTCGATCGCCGCCACCTTGCCGACGCCGTGCGCCGGATAGACGACCGCGTCGCCAACCTTGAACTCCAGACCAGTCTTGCTCGTCATAATCGTCCTTTCCCGGTCAGGGCCGGGCGAAACGAAGGCGCAGGAAACGCAAACAGGATCTCATCCGCCGGAACGCTCCGTCGGAGGGGATGATGTTGGGCGTCAAAAGCGGAAACGGATCACCAAACCTCTGGCCGATCCCGTCTAGGGCGGGATTCTGTCGCAAACACGGGCGGCGCGAAGATTTCGCGGACCGCCCGATCCAATGAAACAGAACCTATCACAAATCTGCGGAATTTCAAAACGTCCACAGGGCGGACGTGCAAATACGGCAAGGCTTGAGCGCCGCCAGTCCTTGAATCAGGAACCCTTGCCCGGCTTGGGGCTGAAGTATTTCTCGTATTTGCCGGTTTCGCGCTCGTACTGCTCGCGGTCGGCGGGGGGCGTGCCCTTGACGGTGATGTTGGGCCAGATCTTGGCGTATTCGGCATTGACCTGAAGCCATTTGCCGTCCGGCTCGTCCTCGGTGTCCGGCACGATGGCGTCGACCGGGCATTCCGGCTCGCACACGCCGCAGTCGATGCATTCGTCCGGCGCGATCACGAGGAAGTTCTCGCCCTCGTAGAAGCAGTCCACCGGACACACCTCGACGCAGTCCATGAACTTACATTTCACGCAGGCGTCGGTGACGATGTAGGTCATTGGGCGAAAAACGGGTGTCGGTCTGTGGGCGGGAGGCCTGCGACATGGCGGCCACGCAACCAACTGTCAACAGCGCGGCTTAAGGCGAGAGCCATTCGCAGCGCCTTGACAGAACGGCGCCTAATCGCAACTGTATTGATTGCATATCCGCCCCATCGACAGGAACTTCCAATGCGCACCCCCTTCATGAAATACGCCGTCGCCGGCGCCGCCGCCCTCAGCCTGGTCGCAGGCGGCGCGGTCGTGGCCCAGGCCGCCCTGACCAAGAACCCCGCCGAAGTCACCGCCGGGAACTACGATCTGGATTCCGGCCACGGCAAGATCACCTGGTCGGTCAATCACTTCGGCCTGTCGACCTATACGGGCCAGTTCGTGAACGTGAAGGCGGTGTTGAAGCTGGACCCGGCCAACCCCTCGGCCTCGACGCTGACCGCGACGATCCCGCTGACCGACGTGGCGCCCAACGACGACCGTCTGAAGGCCCACCTGCAAACCGCCGATTTCTTCGACACCGCCAAATATCCGACTGCGACCTTCGTCTCGCGCTCGGTCACGGTCGACGCCGATGACGCCAACGAAGCGACCGTGGTCGGCGATCTGACCCTGAAGGGCGTGACCAAGCCCGTCACCATCGAGGTCGAGTTCAACGGCGCCGGAACCGTCATGGGCGCGTACAAGGCCGGCTTCGACGGCGAGGCGACCATCAAGCGCTCGGACTTCGGCATCAACTACGCCCTGCCGGCCGTCTCCGACGAGGTGAAGCTGCACATCGAAGGCGAGTTCGTCATCCAGAAGTAGGCCTGCCGCGCTGCGCGCGACTTGAGCCCGTCAGGGTTCAATCGTTCTATAAAGGGCGCGGGCCTCTTCGGCAGGCCCGCGCCTTTCGCCCAGCCCTTCGACCTTCAAGCTGGTGACGCGTCCGTTCTGGGCAAAGGTCAACAGGTCGCCGACGTGAACGCACCGGCTGGGCTTGTCGAGCCGCGTCTCTCGCCCCTGATGCGTCAGCCGCACCGCCCCTCGCTCCACCAGACCGGCCGCCAGGCCGCGCGTCTTTACGAACCGTGCCCGCCACAACCAGATGTCGATGCGACAGGCGTTCTCGTTCAAGCCTTCGCCTTTCGACGCGGACGACGACGCTTGGGCCGCGCCGGGGGCACCTCCTTCAGGGCGGCGAGCGCAGCGAAGGGTGAGTCCTTGACGATCTTCGGCGCTGCGCCCGGCTTGTCGGGCAGGCGGGCGCGTTCGACCTTCAGGGCGGCGATGATCTGTTTGGCCTGATCGGCGCGCCACCCCAGATCGGTTAGGGCCTCGTCGGACAGCCGGCCGTGATTGGCGGCCCGCAGCTCGGCCATCTTCTCCAACGTCTCGACCGGCGCCAGCCACCGTCCCGCCAATCGCAATCCGTGCGCGGACAACAGCCGCGCCGAGGGCGGCTCCACCGGCGCGGGGATCAGATCGGGCGTCGCCGGGATCAACGGCGCGGCGACGAAGGCCTGGGCGAAATGGCGGGCGCGCGGCTTCTGAAGGCCGGGCAGCCACACCGAATGCACCCCGATGCGGATGGCGAAACTGCGCAGCGTACGGCGCTCGACCTGACTGAGCGCGGCCAGATCGCGCTCGACTTCGCGCCGGTCGATCACACCCCCGGCCTCGATCAGGCGAAAGGCGACGCCGCGCGGCAGGCCCTTCAATGCCCCCGACTCCACCGCCTGACGCAGCCGTCGCAGATCGCGCAGCGCGCGGCCCGCTTCCGCCGCCAGCCACGCCTCGATCCGGCGCTGGGCGCGCTCGCGGGCGGGCGTCGGTCCCAGATCGCCAAGCAGGCGCACGGAGGGCGTAAACGGATCGACGCCCTGCGGCGTCGCGGCGATCTGCGCCGTCAGCACGCCGCGCCACAGCACCGCCCCGTCCGGCGTGACCGAAAACCCGTCGTCGGTCTCGGCCGCCAGGCGCCCAAGCCGTCGATTGATCTCGGGCGTCACCGCACGCACGGCCGCCTGGCGCAGGGTGCGGTCTTCCAGGGCCGAAGAGCCCTTTTCCATCTGAAAGCGCACGCCTTCCAGTTGGCCGACGACCTGTCCCTCGACCGTGACCTCGCCGTCATCGGCGACGCCTGCAAAAGTGTCTTCGCGCACGTTCAGCGCCCGCATCAGGGCGGTGGTGCGGCGATCCACGAACCGCGCGGTCAGCCGCTCGTGCAGCACGTCGGACAGCCGGTCCTCCAGCGCGCGGGTCTTGTCGCGCCAGCCTTGCGCGTCGTGGACCCAGTCCGGCCGGTTGGCGATGTAGGACAGGGTGCGCACCGCCGACAGCCGCGCCGACAGCTGGTCGATCTGACCGTCGTCACGATCCACGAAGGCGAAGCGCGGCGCCATCCAGTCGTCGGTCAGCCGACCCCGCTTGCCGGTCAGGGCGTGGAAGACGTCCTTGGCCAGCCGGGCGTGTTCATCCAGCGTCGTCTTTTGGAAGTCGGGCAACTGGCATGCTTCCCACAGACGCATGACCGCCCCGCGCGAGCGCCCCACGCGCGCGATTTCCTCGTCCTTGATCAGGCGACGCAGCAGGGTCTCATCCAGCGCCTCCGCCGTCAGGCTCAGCCCCGATCGTTGGGGCGTCACCGTCAGCGAGCGCAGCAGATCGGGCAGGGTGTCGAAATCCAGCCGGGCGTTCCGCCACTCCGCCTCCTCGATCGGATCGAACCGATGCTCGACCACCTGTTCGACCAGATCGGGGTCAAGATCCTCGGCCTCGGCCGTGACGCCGAAGGTGCCGTCGCGCAGATGCCGCCCGGCCCGACCGGCGATCTGGCCGATCTCATGGGCGTAAAGCCAGCGGGTGCGCCGCCCGTCGAACTTTCTCAGGCCCGCGAAGGCGACATGGTCCACATCCATGTTCAGCCCCATGCCGATGGCGTCGGTGGCGACGAGGAAATCGACCTCGCCCGACTGATACAGGGCCACCTGGGCGTTGCGGGTGCGAGGAGACAGACTGCCCATCACCACCGCCGCGCCGCCGCGCTGACGCCGGATCAGTTCGGCGATGGCGTAGACCCGATCGGTCGAGAAGGCGACGATGGCGCTGCGGCGGGGCAGGCGGGTCAGCTTCTTGGACCCCGCATAGGACAGGGTGGACAGCCGGTCGCGCGTCACGATCTCGACACCGGGGACCAGGCGGCGGATCAGCGGCTCCATGGTTCCGGCGCCCAGGAACATCGTCTCGAACCGGCCGCGCGCGTGCAGCAGCCTCTGGGTGAAGACGTGGCCCCGTTCGGGATCGGCGACCAGCTGGATTTCGTCGATGGCCAGAAACTCGACCGATCGCTCCAGCGGCATGGCCTCGACGGTGCAGACGAAATAGTGCGGGCGCGGTGGGACGATCTTTTCCTCGCCCGTGATCAGGGCGACGGCCGCCGCGCCGCGCTGTTTGACGATCCGCTCATAGATCTCGCGGGCCAGCAGGCGCAGCGGCAGGCCGATCATGCCCGAGGCGTGACCCAGCATCCGCTCGACCGCCAGATGGGTCTTGCCGGTGTTGGTGGGCCCCAGGACCGCAGTCACGCGGGACGGGGCGAGGCCTGCGGACCGGTCGCTCATGTCGCGACTAAGGTGGCGACGAATCTCGTCCGGCTCAAGCGTCGCCGGCGCGCATTCCGATCCGGACCAGGGTGGACAGGTTCGCGGCCTGCATTTTCGTCATCACCTTGGCGCGAAAGATTTCCACCGTACGCGGGCTGATCTCCAGCCTCTGCGCGATCTCCTTGTTGGAACAGCCGTCGATCAGGGCGACGAAGACCTGCCGCTCGCGCGGGGTCAGGGTGTCCAGTCGGGCCTTGGCGTCCTCGCGCGCGATCCGCTCGGCCTCCAGACTGGTCAGGGAGGCCAGGCAGCTGGAAACCGCGTCCAGCATTCGCTGCGGATCGAACGGCTTTTCGACGAAATCTACGACGCCCGCCTTCATCAACTGAACCGCCAGCGTCACCTCCCCATGACCCGTGATGACGATCACCGGCCAGGTGTCGCCGCGCAGGCTTTTGAGGCGCCCGACCAGCTCGGAACCCTGAAGCCCCGGCATCCGCACATCGGTAATGACGCAGGCGCTGCGGTCTTCGGGCAGATTGTCCAGGAAGTCGTCAGCGCTGACGAAACTGCGCGCCCGATACCCAGCCCCGCGCAGCATCAGCACCAGGGCGTCGCGCATGGCGGGGTCGTCATCGATGATGAAAACGGAGTGCGGGCTCATCAGATTTCGGACTCCGTTGGACGCGGCAGACGAAACGAAAAGGTCGCTCCACCCTGAGAATTCCGGCTGACGATCAAGGTCGCGCCATGGCTCTCGACGATTGAACGCGTGACCGACAGCCCCAGACCCATGCCGCTGGCCTTGGTCGTCGCCATCGGGTGAAAGATGCTGTCGATTCTGTCTTCGGGGATGCCGTCGCCATTGTCGCACACCGCGATCTCATAGCCGTCCGCGCCCAGCGTCCGGCCGGTCACCGTCACGCGTGCGCCTTCGCGTCCGATGACGGCGTCCACGGCGTTGCGCACCAGATTGGCCACCGCCTGCTGAATCTGAATGCGGTCGGCCAGAACCTGATCGTCGTCTTCTTCGACATCCAGAGCGATCGTCGTGTCGGTGTCCTGTCCCGTCAGGGCGAAAACCGGCGCCAGGTCCAGGACGATCAGCGAGGCCCGCTCTTCGGTAAAGGACCGCGAACCTGTCGCGACCTGTTCGCGCATGCGCCGGATGATGTCGCCCGCGCGCAGCAACTGGGTCTTGGCCAGATCGATGGTTTTGGCCGGCCCTTCCGCGACGGTCCCCAGCCGGGTCAGTTCGGCCTGGCCGGCATGCAAATAAACGGTGGCGGCGGTCAGCGGCTGGTTTAGTTCGTGGGCCAGGGTCGCGGCCATTTCGCCCATCGAGTTCAGACGCCAGACGCTGCTGAGCTTGTCGTTCAGGTCGCGCTCGCCCTTGCGGATCGTCTCGGCCTGGCTCTGATCGCCCAGCGTTAGTACGATGTGTTCGGGAGCGATGTCGTCAGGCAAAACATTGGCGTGAAGCGTCAGCGGCGGCCCGGGGCTGTCTATATTCCGGCTTGTCCAGGGGCCGGAGGAGGGGCTCAGCACCTCGCCCCCTTGGCGAGCCTTCGCCAGGGCCGCGTCGTCGAAGCCGGGCAGCAGAGATTCGAAAGGCTGCGCCATCGCCGCGTCTCGATCCACACGCAGCAGATCGGCGGCGGCCGGGGTCACACGGCGGGTGCGTCCTTCCCGGTCCAGCGTCACGATCGGCGTCGTGGCCACGATGGTGTCGAGCAGCATCTCGCGCAGCGCCAGATCGCGCGTCAGGGCGCGGGCCTGTTCCAACGAGTCGATCAGCCGACGACAAACCTCGGCGATGACCCAGGCGATGACCGCAAAAAGCGCGGCGTTGGTCGCCGCATCCAGCACGCTTTCGCGATGCACCAGCCACAGATTGGCCCCGATGGCCAACAGGATCGCCAGCACGACCGCCCCCCTTTGCGCCAGCAGAGCCGTAACAATCACCGCCGGGACCAGCGGCAGATAGTAGAAGTTTCCAAACGGTTCGAGCGCACTACGAACCAGCGTTGCCACGAGGACAGCCAAGCACGCGATCAAGACCCCGCTCCACCATGTCCTGGACCTGAAGATCATGTCCTTGTGCTGTTCCTAGGCTGCTGGATATATTTCACCGGAGTATGAATTGGGATGCGAGAACTCGCCAAACCTTGGGCTGCCGGGCGTCGCCGCTTTTCTGACAACTTTTGTATAGGCTCGTTTCGACTACGTGAACATACGTATTCGCTCAAAATCGGTTTGGAGTGACCAGCACCCTGCCGATGACGCAGCTCGGACGCTGGGCGACACACCTCATGGGTTACGCAATCCTACATACGGTCCGGTTCAGATTTAATATTAATCATCGCCTCATCCTTGGGCTTCAGAATGCAGAAGCTTCAGGGATCACCATGTTTCGTTCGTCAGCCTTCTTTGTTGTCGCGGCAGTAGGCCTCGCAGCACCGATCACGTCCCAGGCCCAATCGTTCGGCCTCGATGTCGGTGTCGCCAGCCAGTATGTCGGCAAAGGGCTGGGCAAGAGCAATCAGGACGTTGCGCCTTTCGCCAAGGCCGAAGCCGGCTTCGGCGAAGGCTACGCCAGCGTCTTCGTCTCTGACGCCGCCGGATCTCAAGGCTACGACCTGGAAATCGTCAGCATGGTCGGTTGGCGACCCAAGGCGGGCGGTTTCACCTTCGATCTGGGGGTCATGAACCGTGACCTGCCAGGGTCGCGCGCCGGCGTCGACAAAAACTACTGGGAATATCAGGCAGACGCTTCACGCAAGCTGGGCCCCGTAGCGACGCGCCTGCGCGTCAACTATTCGCCCGACGGCTTTGCGGCGACGAAAGAGGCCTGGTGGCTGGAGCTGCAAGGCACGGTCGCCGTCGCCGCCAAGACAAAGATTTCGGCTGCCGTCGCCAACCGCATGGCGGACGGCGGCATCGATTACAACGCCTGGAACGTCGGCGCCAAACAGACGCTGACCGACGCCTTGGCCGTCGATCTGCGCTGGTACGACACCGACCGCCACAGCGCAGGCGAACCCTATGAGGGTCGCCTCGTCGCCGCCGCCACCTATTCGTTCTGAGTTACTGATCCACCGGGGGATGCTGAGTTGAAGTTGATTGAAAATATGCCCGTCGGCCGCAAGCTGTTCGCGGCCTTTGGTCTCGTTTTGGCGGCGATCGCCGTCATGGGCGTCGTCGTCGTCACGAGCCTGCTCCAGCTGGAGAAGGCCGGCGAAGTGCGCACGATGGAAAACCAGGTCAATCGCACCACGGCGACGGCCGAGTTCTACATGGCGCGCCAGGAGAACGCCTTCCGCGGCTACCTTCTGTCTCAGGATCCCTACTATATCGAACGCGTCGATGCGCACCGCGCCAAGTTCCTGGCGGCCATGGACGAGCTGCGCGGCGAACTGCCCGCCGACCGCGCCGCCTTGGTTGACAAGGCCGTGGAAAGCAATGCGACTTGGTACAAGAATGTCGTGGAAGCCGGTTCTGCGATGGTCCGCGACGGTCGCGCGGCCCAGGCCGTTCAGATGGTCGGCCGCAACGGAACGGCCGACAACTACGTCGCGCCGGTCGAAGACACGATCGACCAGATCAAGAGCGCCAATGATGTGGCGCGCAAGGCCTCGACCGAGGCTCAGGCCGCCGCCAGCCGCACCGCGCTGATCGCCACGATCGTGGGCCTGATCTCGGCCTTGGTGATCGCCGTCATCGCCGGTTTCGTCGCGACGCGCTCCATCGTGCGCCCGATCTTCACGATGATCGGCTATATGCAAAAACTGATGGCCGGCGACACCGACATCAAGGTCGCCAGCGCCGAGCGCAAGGATGAGTTCGGCAAGATGGGTCAGGCCATCGTGGCCTTCCGCGACGCCGCGATCGAGAAGGTCCGCGTCGAACAGGACGCCCTGGCTCATCGCTCCATGAGCGAGCAGGAGCGCGCCGAACGCGAGGCCGAAAAGGCGCGCGAGGCCGCCGAGGACGCCCGGGCCATCGCAGCCTTGGGTCAAGGTCTGTCGGCCATGTCAAACGGCGATCTCACCCACCGGATCGACATCGAATTCAGCGCCAAGTCCGCTCAGCTGAAAACAGACTTCAACGCCGCCATCTCCCAGCTGCAGCAGGCCGTCTCGGTCGTGGTCAACAACGTCTCGGGCATCCGCTCGGGCGCCGGCGAAATCTCGCAGGCCGCCGACGACCTGTCGCGCCGCACCGAACAGCAGGCCGCCTCGCTCGAGGAAACTGCTGCGGCACTGGATGAAATCACCGCCACGGTGAACAAGACCGCCTCGGGCGCCCGCCAGGCCTCCGACGTGGTTCAGGCCGCGCGCGGCGACGCCGAAAAGAGCGGCGTGATCGTTCGCGACGCTGTCCAGGCCATGACCGCCATTGAAGGCTCGTCCACCCAGATCAACCAGATCATCGGCGTGATCGACGAGATCGCCTTCCAGACCAACCTTCTGGCCCTGAACGCGGGCGTCGAGGCCGCGCGCGCCGGCGAGGCCGGTCGTGGCTTCGCAGTCGTCGCCTCCGAAGTTCGCGCCCTGGCCCAGCGTTCGGCCGAGGCCGCCAAGGAGATCAAGACCCTGATCTCGGCCTCGACGGGTCAGGTCGGCTCGGGCGTCAAACTGGTCGGCGAGACCGGCGAGGCGCTGCAACGGATCGTGGACCGCGTCGCCGAGATCGACAGCCTGGTCACCGAAATCGCCGCATCGGCCCAGGAACAGGCCGTCGGTCTGGCCCAGGTCAACACCGCCGTGAACCAGATGGACCAGGTCACCCAGCAGAACGCGGCCATGGTCGAGCAGTCCACCGCCGCAAGCCATTCGCTGGCCCAGGAGGCGGAGAGCCTGCAAGCCTCGGTCGCTCAGTTCCGCGTCGGGTCTTCGCCGTCGCGCGCCGCTGCGCCCGCACCGGTTCGCACCCCTGCGCCCGTCGCCAAGCCCGCTCCTCGCTCCAGTCACATGGTCGCCGCCCTTAAGACCATCGGCCGTGGCGGCGCCGCGCCCAGGCCTCAAGTCACCGCCGCCGAAGAAGGTTGGGAGGAGTTCTGATGACCGAAACCCTGATCCTCTCCGACGTGTTGGACCTGAATGCGGCCGAGCCTCTGAAGGCCGAACTGCTGGCCCTGCGCGGTCATCCGGTGGTCCTGGACGCCTCTGCGGTTCAGCGCCTGGGCGGCCTGTGCCTTCAAATCCTGCTGTCGGCGCGAAAGACGTGGGCGGCCGACGGCGTCAACCTAAGTTTAGGGTCTGTGTCCCAATATTGGACGGAACAATGGGCGGCCTATGGCGCGCCGGACTTCAACACCGAGGGGGCGTTGGCATGACCAAGACCGTTCTGACGATCGACGATTCACGCACCATGCGCGACATGCTGCTGATGGCGCTGGAAGACGCGGGCTATACCGTGATCCAGGCAGTGGACGGCGTGGACGGTCTGGAGACCCTGGCGTCCAAGGGCGCCGACGTCATCATCACCGACATCAACATGCCGCGCATGGACGGCTTCGGCGTCATCGAGGGCGTCCGCGCCGATCCGAACCACCGCACGACCCCGGTGCTGGTGCTGACGACCGAGAGCGACGTCGAGAAGAAGGCGCGCGCCCGCGCCGCTGGCGCCACCGGCTGGATCGTCAAGCCGTTCGACCCCGCAAAGCTGGTGGACGCCGTCCGCCGCGTCGCCGCCTGATCGCCTGAAGCCCGCCGGACCCCGACCTAATGGACGCCTTCGAAGCCATCAAAGCCACCTTCTTCCAGGAGTGCGACGAGCTGCTCGCGGACCTGGAAGCCAAGCTGATGCTGCTTGAACAGGGTCAGACCGACCTGGAGACGATCAACGCCGTCTTCCGCGCAGTCCATTCGGTCAAGGGCGGGGCGGGGGCCTTTGGCCTGGAGGCCCTGGTTCGGTTCGCCCACGTCTTCGAGACCCTGATGGACGAACTGCGCGCGGGCCGTAAGCCGTGCGACGCCATCACCATCAAGACCCTGCTGCGCGCCTCCGACGTGCTGGCCGATCACATTCAGGCCGCCCAAGGTCTGATCCCGCCGGTTGACGAGGCGCGGTCCGCCGCCCTAGTCGCCGAAATGCAGGTCCTGACCCACGGCGGCGAGGCGCCGGTCGAGGTCGAGGAAGACGAAGACGACTTCGGCTTCACTCCCATGGCCTTCGACATGGCGCTGGACGAGCCTGCGCCCTTACCCATCGCCGACCTGAGCGCCGACGCGCCGTCGGTCGGCTGGCGCATCGTGTTCAAGCCGATGGGCCGGATGTACGTGAACGCCAACGAGACCAGCCTGCTGCTGCGCGAGCTGGGTCGTCTCGGCCCGGTCACGGTCCTCGTGGACGACAGCGAGACGCCGACGCTGGACGCGCTGTCGATCGAGGACGGCTGCCTGACCTGGACCGTCGATCTGGCCGCCGCCGTCGATGAGGCGGCCGTGCGCGAGGTCTTCGACTTCGTCGAAAGCGACTGCGACCTGACCATCACGCCCCTGGGCGCCGGCGGCGCAACCGATATCGGCGCGTTCGACGACGAACCGGCCGCCGTCCTGCCCGCCAGCGACGATCTGGATATCGCCGCCCTGCTGGCCAAGGCCTCCGGCGCCGCCATCGAGCCGGCGGCCGAGGTCATGCCCTTCGCCCCCTTGAAGCCCGAACCTGCGCCGGCGCCCATCCTTGCTGCGCCCGTCGTCGAGCCGGTCGCCGCGCCCGTGGCGGCGACCCCCGCGCCAGCTTCCGCTCCTGTCGCGCCCGCGCCGGTGACGATCCGTGTCGATCTAGATCGGGTGGATCGTCTGATCAACGTCGTCGGCGAACTGGTCATCCAGCAGGCGATGCTGTCGCAGCGCGTGCTGGAAAGCGGCCTGGCCCGTTCGTCCGGAATCGCGCTCGGGCTCGAAGACCTGGAACTGCTGACGCGCGAGATCCAGGACAGCGTCATGGCCATCCGCGCCCAGCCCGTGAAGTCGGTGTTCCAGCGGATGCCGCGCCTGGTCCGCGAAGTCGCCGACATGGTCTCCAAACAGGTCCGTCTGGTCACGGCCGGCGAGGACACCGAGGTCGACAAGACCGTGGTCGAACGCCTGGCCGAACCCATCACCCACATGCTGCGCAACGCCATCGACCACGGGCTGGAAACGCCCGAGGAGCGCGTCGCCGCCGGCAAGCCGGCCGAGGGCACGGTGCGTCTCGCGGCCCTGCACCGCTCGGGTCGGATCGTCATCGAAATCTCCGACGACGGCCGCGGCATCAACCGCGAACGCGTCAAGAAGATCGCCGTCGACAAGGGTCTGATCGCCGCCGACGCCCCCCTGACCGACGAACAGATCGACAATCTGATCTTCGCGCCGGGCTTCTCCACCGCCGCCGTCGTGTCCGACATCTCGGGCCGGGGCGTGGGCATGGACGTGGTCAAACGGTCGATCCAGGCCCTAGGCGGTCGCATCTCCATCAGCTCGGTTCCGGGCAAGGGCTCGACATTCACGCTCAGCCTGCCGCTGACGCTGGCGGTGCTGGACGGCATGGTCGTCACCGCCGCTGAACAGACGCTGATCGCGCCGCTGCCGGCCATCGTCGAGAGCCTGACTCCGCAGGCCGTCGACCTGCATTTCGTCGGCGGCGTTGATCCTGTCATCCGCTTCCGCGATCGCTTCCTGCCGCTGATCGACGTGGCCCTGATCATGGGCTTCCGCGAACAGCCGATGAACCCGACCGAAGGCGTCGCCGTGGTCGTCGAAACCGAAGGCGGCCAGCAGGCGGCCTTGCTGTTCGACGCCATCCAGGGCCAGCGCCAGGTCGTCATCAAGAGCCTCGAGACCAACTACCAGCAGGTCGAGGGCGTCGCCGCCGCCACCATCCTGGGTGACGGGCGCGTGGCCCTGATCCTGGATGTCGATGTGCTGGTCACCGACATGCGCCGCAAATCCGTCCGTCCCGACTTCAAGCTCGCGAGCTGAACCATGACCGAAGCCAAAGATCTCCAGCGTGAATTGATCGCCTTCCGCATCGGCAGTCAGGAATTCTGCGTCGACATCATGTCTGTGCGCGAAATCCGCGGCTGGACGCCGGCGACGCCTCTGCCCCGTTCGCCGGGATACATGAAGGGCGTCATCAACCTGCGCGGCACGGTCCTGCCGATCATCGATCTGGGCGCGCGCTTCGGCCTGACGACCTCGGAACCGACGGCGCGCCACGTGATCATGGTCGCCCATATCGGCGGCCGCATGGTTGGCCTGCTGGTCGACGCCGTGTCCGACATCCTGCAGATGAGCGAGGCTTCGGTCCAGCCGACGCCCGACGTCGCCAGCGATCAGGTCAAGACCTTCGTCAAGGGCATCTTCTCGATCGACGGCCGCATGATCAGCCTGATCGAACTGGATTACATCCTGCCGCAAGTCGAGGCCGAAGCCGCATGACCGCCGCCGCCGGCCGGGGATCCATCGTCGAGGGCGAGTTCGTCTTCACCGCCGAGGATTTCCGCCACATCGCCCAGATGCTGCACGCCCACGCGGGCATCGCCCTGAACGAGGGCAAGGCCGCGCTGGTGTATTCGCGCCTGGCCAAGCGGTTGCGCACCCTGGGTCTGACCAGCTTCCGCGACTACTGCGCCTTGGTCGAGGGAGTGGACGGCGTGGACGAGCGTCAGAAAATGACGGCGGCCCTGACCACCAACGTCACGCGCTTCTATCGCGAGCCGCACCATTTCGACGACCTGCGCGACCGGGTCATGCCCGAACTGGCGGCGCGCGCCCGCGCCGGCGGCCGGGTCCGTCTGTGGTCGGCGGCCTGCTCGAACGGGCAGGAGCCCTATTCGATGGCCCTGACCGTGCTTCAGGCCCTGCCCGAAGCGGCCGAGCTGGATGTGCGTATCCTGGCCACCGACATCGATCCCAACATGGTCGCCCAGGGCCACGACGGCGTCTATTCCGAAGAGGCGCTGGAGCCCGCGCCCGTCACCCTGTGGCGCAAATATTTCGACCGCGCCGATCGCGGCCAGTGGGTCGCGGGCGCGCAGCTGAAGCGTCTGGTCAGCTTCAAGGAGCTGAACCTGATCGGCGACTGGCCGATGAAGGGCAAGTTCGACGTCATCTTCTGCCGCAACGTCGTCATCTACTTCGACGACGCAACCCAGGAGCGGGTGTGGAAGCGGTTCACTCCGCTGATGAACCCCGGCGCGACCCTCTACATCGGTCACTCCGAACGCGTCTCCGGCCCGGCGACCAGCCAGCTCCAGACCGCCGGCCTGACCACCTATCGCCTGGGGTCTGCATGAGCCGCGTCCGCGTCCTCGTCGTCGACGACAGCCTGACCATGCGCGGGCTGATCTCGGCCGCCCTGAAGTCGGACCCTGAGATCGAGGTCGTCGGCACCGCCGCCGATCCCATCGAGGCGCGCGCCGCGATCAAGGCCCTGAATCCCGATGTCCTCACCCTGGACGTCGAGATGCCCAATATGAACGGGCTGGAGTTCCTGGAAAAGATCATGCGGCTGCGGCCGATGCCGGTGGTCATGGTCTCGACCCTGACGGCGGCGGGCACGGACGTGACCCTGGCCGCGCTGGAAATCGGCGCCGTGGACGCGGTGGCCAAGCCGGCGGTCGCCAGCGTCGACGCCTTCCACGACCTGATCGGCAAGGTGAAGACCGCCGCCCGTTCGCGCGTGCGCGCCCGCGGCGACACGCCCGCCGCCGCCGAGGCGCCGCGCGCCTATCACGCCGATCCCAATCAGATTCTCGCCATTGGTTCGTCCACCGGCGGGGTCGAGGCCCTGCTGACGGTGCTCAGCGGCTTCCCGCTGGATTGCCCGGCGACCGTCATCACCCAGCATATGCCGGCGACCTTCACCGCCAGCTTCGCCGCCCGCCTGGACCGTGTCTGCGCCCCGACCGTGACTGAGGCGGTGGACGGCGCCCCGCTGAAGCCGGGCCACATCTATCTGGCCCCCGGCGGCGCGACCCATCTTGAGGTGTCCGGCGGCCTGACGCCCCGTTGCCGCCTGATCGCCAGCGATCCCGTCAACGGCCACCGTCCGTCAGTCGATGTGATGTTCGAATCCGTCGCCCGGCTGAAGCGTCCGATGACCGGCGTCATCCTGACCGGCATGGGCCGTGACGGCGCCAAGGGCTTGCTCGCCATGCGCCAGGCCGGCGGCCGCACCCTGGGCCAGGACGAGGCGACCTGCGTCGTCTACGGCATGCCCAAGGCCGCCCATGAAATCGGCGCCGTGGAGCGGCAGTTGCCGTTGCACCGCCTGTCCCCCGCCATTCTCGAACTGTGCGCCGATCCGGCTGCGCGGTCAGTCGCCTAATCGGGAGCGTAACCTATGCCCGCCGCCGCCTCACTTCACTGCCTGGTCGTCGATGATCAGATGACGATGCGCTCGCTTGTCCGCACCAGCTTGCAACAGCTTGGCGTGCGCGAGATCCGCGAGGCCGCCGACGGCGAAATCGCCTTGCGCGAGATCGTGTCCAAGCCCGCGCACCTGATCATCTCCGACTACAATATGCCGAACCTGGACGGTCTGGGCCTGCTGCGCGCCGTGCGCGCCCATCCCCCCACCTCCAAGACCGCCTTCATCATGCTGACGGGCCGCGCCGACCGCGAGCTGGTCCAGCGCGCGGTGCAGTTCGGCGTCAACAACTACCTGGTCAAGCCTTTCACCGTCGCCCAGCTGAAGGGCAAGCTGGAAGCTGTTTTCGGTCCCCTGACATGAGTTTCGTCGCCCTGAAGGACACGGTCGAAAAGCGCGTTCACGTCGGTCAGGGCGAGCACTTCATCACGTCCGATCCCAATGTCGTGCTCAGCACCATCCTGGGGTCCTGCGTCGCCATGTGCGTGCGCGATCCGCTGGCGGGCGTCGGCGGCATGAACCACTTCCTGCTGCCCGAAGGCTCGGGCGCGGGCACCGACGCGGGACGTCGCTACGGCGCCTATGCGATGGAGCTTCTGATCAACGACATGCTCAAGGCCGGCGCCCGTCGCGATCGGCTGGAGGCCAAGCTGTTCGGCGGCGGCCGCATGTTCGACAGCTTGCGCGACGTCGGGCGCAGCAACGCCGACTTCGCCGAGAAATTCCTGCGCGACGAAGGCATCCCCGTCGTGGGCGGCAGCCTGCGCGGCGACGGCGGTCGGCGCCTGCACTACTGGCCCGTCACAGGCCGCGCCCTGCAGCGCGCCGTCACCGACGTCGTCGCCCCCAAACCCGTGCCCGTCATGGCCCCGGTCGATACCGGCGCCCTGGAACTGTTCTGAGCATGAGCGCCCCTCCCGAACACGCCGATCTGCTGGCCGCCGTCGCCGACGAGCTGATGCTGGTGCGCGAAGGCATCGACGGGATCGAGGCCCTGGTCAGCGATCTGGTCCGCCGCGCCCCGCCCGAGGAACGTCCCAACGCCTTGACCCAGGCCCAGGCCCTGGACGCCCTGACCCAGCGTCTCGAGGCTTTGTCCGGCGTCCTGCGCATGCTGGGCGGCGGCGCCAGCCCGTCCGAGGCCGTCAGCCGCCTGTCGCTGGCCGACATGGCCGGCCGCCTTCGCCCCGCCGCCGGCGAGCATCGCCCGCAATCGAACGCCGACGCCGGCGACCTCATGCTGTTCTGACGCCATGGCCAAGAGCGATCGGGTCAATCTGGCGCACACCACGGTCCTTCTGATCGACGACCAGCCCACGTCGCTGGATATGCTGGGTTCCATCGTCCAGGGGTTCGGCTGTAAGGAGCAGATCAAATGCGCCTCGGCCCAGGCGGCCGTCGAACTGCTGGCGCGCCGCTCGGTCGATCTGATCCTGATCGACTGCATCATGCCGGACATGGACGGCTATGACTTCGTGCGCTGGCTGCGGCGCGACGCACCGACGCCGACCCGCTATGTGCCCGTCATCATGATCCTGGGCCACGCCTCACAGGCCAAGGTCCAGCAGGGCCGCGACTGCGGCGCCAGCTTCATCGTCGCCAAGCCCTTGTCGCCGTCGCTGCTGCTGAAACGGATCATCTGGCTGGGCGGCGAGGACCGGGATTTCGTCGAGGCCGAACACTACATCGGGCCCGACCGCCGGGTGCGCAACTATGGGCCGCCCCCCGGCACCGACGGCCGCCGCTCAAGCGACCTGTCCGGCGATCTGGGCGAGGCGGTCGAGGAAAACATGGATCAGGACGACATCGACATGCTGATGAAGCCGATGAAGGTCAGCCTGTGACCGAGCCAGCCGCCGCGCCCAAGACGCCCACCGTCCGCCGCGTCCACACCTCGCTCCAGCGTCAGATGGCGCGACCTGGCGGCCGTCTGATCATTGAGGCCGTATCCCGCGCCAACCAGGCGCTGGATGAACAGCGCGACCATGTCTTCGCCCTGCTGCTGGCCAACGTCGACGCCATCGACGCCCTGTGCGCGACCCGCCCGCAGGATGCCCCGGACCAAATCTACGCCTTGTCCTCCGCCATGGTCGACATGGCCGGCTATCTGGACGTCCCGACCTTCTTCGAAGCCGCCTTCAGCCTGTGCGAGATCGCCGACCGGATGAAGAGCGCCGGCAGCTGGTCCTGGCCGTCGATCGAGGTGCACGTCCGCGCGCTCCGCCTGACCCTGGCCGCGCAGGGCCAGACCAGCGCCGATTCCGACCGCCTCTTGGAGGGCCTGCGCGCCCTTACCGCTCACGTTCCGCCGGTCGGTTAACAGCCGTTCCGTTCTCGCGGAACAAGGGCGAAACGAATCAGGACCGAATCGCTGACATCGCCCGTTTCGTCCTTTGTTCACCGCGATATCTTGTAGGTTAAGGCCCCTTAACCACAACCGCCCCAGCCGCCACCCGCCGCCTCGCCGCCGGACTTTTTCTTCGCCCCGACTTCCCCCCGCCGCCCCGACCCGCTACGGCGTCCTGCGTGGCCCCGTAGCTCAGCTGCATAGAGCAAGGCTTTCCTAAAGCCGAGGTCGCAGGTTGGAGTCCTGCCGGGGTCGCCATCGCACGGTTGGGTGCATTTCAGTCGTCGAGGGGCAGCTTGCTCTCGAATGGAATCCGATCAATTGCCTCCCACGGGCCGTCCAGGTAGCGCCAGACGAGCAGGCCTTCAGCGAGAATGTCGAAGGGTTCGAACTCAAGTTGAAGCTGCTCAAGCAGCTGTTTGGCGTCTGCGGGCTCGACCTTGTTCTGGATTGTGATGTGCGGTCGGAACGGGGCCTGGTCCTGGCGGGTTAGCCAGGGCGAAAAGGCCTCCGCGAGTTGTCTACGCAGTCGGTCCAGATCGGCGGACGCCAGGCGGTAGGCCACGCCACGCCCCAGGGGCCACGGGCCGCGCACATCGAGGCGGATGGGCGCCTGGCGTCGGCACGCCGACTTCAGCGTCTCCAACACGAAGTCTTCCTGCGCGCCGGGGAGGGCGTGGAACAGGGTCAGATGGGCCGGGACGACGTTGCGGTGGCGGGGAAAGTGCGCCTGACGCAAGCCGTCGAACCAGTCGAAGGCGCCGTCGTCCAGGGCTGCGGTGATGATGAGCGGCGGCGGGTCTGCCACGATCAAGCCTCCCGCCGGGCCAAGCCGCGCCGCCAGGCGTGGGCGGCCGCGCGATGCAGCGTCGCATGGCGACGCGCGAGACGATCGACATCGTGATCGTATCCACCGCCGATGACGCCGACGAGCGGCGCGGCCGTCAGGCAGGTTTCCAGCACATAGGCGTCGCGTTCAGCCAATCCCTCGTCGCTCAGCGACAGCCGCCCCAGCCGGTCGCTTTCGTGCGGATCGACGCCGGCGATGTAGAAGACGAGATCCGGTGCAACGCGTTGGAGCAGGTTAGGCAAAACGTCTTTGAGCCGTGCGACATAGGCTGCATCGCCTGTGCCGTCAGGCAGGTCGATATCCAGATCGCTGGGCCCCCTGCGCACCGGAAAGTTCTTTTCGCCATGCATTGAGAAGGTGAAGACGCGGGGCTCGTGCTCGAAGATGAAGGCGGTTCCATCGCCTTGGTGGACGTCCAGATCGACCACCAGGACCTGTCCGACTTCGCCATTATCGATGAGGGCGCGCGCGGCCACGCCGATGTCGTTGAAGACGCAGAAGCCTGCGCCCCCCATGGGGCCGGCGTGATGGCTGCCGCCGGCCGTGTTGCAGGCGAGGCCATGGCGAAGGGCGAGACGGGCTGCGGTCAGCGTACCGCCGACGGCGGCCTGCGTGCGTTCGACGACGCTCTGCGTGATGGGCAGGCCGATGACCCGTTCGACCTTCGGCGGAACGCAGGCGTCCAGCACCTGGCGCACATAGTCGGGATCGTGCACGGCGGCGAGCAGCGAGTAATCCGCAGGTTCGGGCTCCCACAGCCCCTCCGGTCCGATCAGCCCTTCCTCTCTCAGCACCTCGACCAGGCGCGCATACTTCTGCATCGGAAAGCGATGACCCGATGGCAGTTCGGCGCTGTAGGCCGGGTGATAGACGATCGGGGGGAGGAGGCCTGGGTCGGACATGGTTTCGCAGACAACGCGCCGGCCATTATGAGGCTGCATCTGAAAAGACAGCCGAACCCTCTCGCCGAAGGGCTCAGTCCGCCAGCCGATAGCCCACACCCGGCTCGGTCACGAGCAGGACGGGCTGAGCCGGGTCGGCCTCAAGCTTGTGACGGAGTTGGCCGACGACGACGCGCAGATATTGAACGTCATCGGCGTGGCCGGCGCCCCAGATGGTCTTGAGCAGGTCGGCGTGCCCCAGGACCTTGCCGGCGTTGCGGGCGAGGTAGGCCAGGACGTCGTATTCCTTGGGGCGCAGCTTCACCCGCTCTCCGGCGCGGGTGACGATGCGGCGGTCCAGGTCGACGACCACATCGCCGGCCGTGACCACCCCGCCCGCGACCGGCGTCAGCGCGCCCTGACGCAGGCCTGCCCGGATGCGCGCCAGCAGTTCGCCGACGCCGAACGGCTTTTCGACATAGTCGTTGGCGCCCAGGTCCAGGGCGACGATCTTCTCGGCCTCGCGGTCGCGGGCGGACAGGACGATGATCGGCCCCTGATAGAAGTCGCGCGCCCGCGTCAGCACGTCCTTGCCGTCCATGTCGGGCAGGCCGAGGTCCAGCACCACGGCGTCGGGGCTCCACAGAGCGATGGCGCGCAGGCCCTCCTGACCGCTGTCGGCGCGGCGCGGTTCATAGCCGGCGGCGTCCAGGGCGGGCGCGAGAAAGCGATGGATCTGGGGTTCGTCGTCGATGACCAAAACCTGAGGGCGAACGGCGGACATCACAGCAGATCCGGGTGGGTGGCGATGGACTTGGGCAGGCTGATCAGGATGCGGGCGCCGCGTTTGCCGTCGGCGTCGTCCTGGATCGGGCTGGCGGCGGCGATGCGGCCGCGCATGGCCTCGACGAAGCCCTTGGCGATGGCCAAGCCCAGGCCGGCGCCCTTGGCCCGATCGGTAGATTCTTCCATGCGGCGGAACTTGTCGAACACCCGTTCCAGCTCGGCGGTCGGGATGCCGCGTCCCTCGTCCTCGATGGAGATGACGACGGCGCCGCGATCCTCATAAGCCGCCAGTTCGATGGTCGTGCCGTCGGGACTGTAGGCGATGGCGTTTTCCAGGATGTTGACCACGGCCTGTTCCAGCAGGCCCGGATCGGCCTCGACCATGCTGAGTTGGGCCGGAAAATCGCGCGTGACCTTGCGCTGGTCCAGGCGGCGGGACACCCGGTCGGCGGCGGCGTTCAGGATGTCGCGCACATCGGTCCAGTCGGTGCGCACGTTCAGGCCGCCGCCCTCCAGCCGGGTCATGTCCAACAGGTCGCCGACATAGCGCGACAGGCGTTCGGCCTCTTCGCGGATGCTGAGCAGCAGGTCGTCGCGGACCTCGGCCTTCAGGGTTGCGCCATAGTCGATCAGGGTCGTCGCCGAGCCCAGGACGGTGGACAGGGGCGTGCGCAGGTCGTGGCTGACCGAGTTCATCAAGGCCGCGCGGAAACGATCGGCGCGGCGCAGGGTCTCGGTCTCCAGCGCCTGACCGGCCAGATCGGCGCGCTCCAGCGCCACGGCGCCCTGGTCCAGCAGGGCCATGGCCAGACGTTCCTCGTCCGAGCCCGCCGCCACGGCCGAGGCGTCGATGCCCGCCACGCCGGCCCGGCCGCGCACGCCCTGCAGGGGCTGAAACCGCCAGTGGGTCTGCGGCAGGGTGCCCGTGCCGTGGCCCGTCACCTCGCCGTGGGTCCAGGCCCAGCGCGCGGCGGCCATGGCGTCGGGGGCCAGGGTCACGCTCTCGGGACTGGCCGCCGTCAGAACGATGTCCTCGCCGTCGGGCAGAAGGACGACGGCGCCCGCGCCGGCGGCGGCCGAGGCCTGTTCGGCCAGGCTGCGGGCCGTGGTCGCGCGATCCTGGCCCGCCGACAGGGTCTGGCTGGCGGCCAGCAGGGCCGAGACGGCGGCGGCGCGCCGCTGGGCGGCCCTGGCCTGTTCGCGCACCCGCCCCGCCAGGGCGCCTGTGCCCAGGGCCACGCCCCAGAACAGCAGCAGCGTCAGGAAGTCGGTCGGTGAACCGATCAGAAAGCTGTAGCGCGGCTGTAGGAACAGGAAGTTGTAGGTCAGAAAGGCTAGGGTCGCCGCCGCCAGCGCAGGTCTGAGGCCGTTCAGCACCCCCGCCGCCACCACCGCCGCCAGATAGATGACGCCCAGATCGACCCGCTCGAACCGGGTATCGAGCAAAAGAGCCGCCCCCGTCGCCGCCAGGACGAACCCCGCGCCGGCCGGATAGCCGCGCCAGTCCAGCGCGGCCCTGACGCCCGACTTGGACGCCGGTTCGGGCGCGGTCAGGTCGCCCTCGGTCACGACATGGACGGCGACGCCCTGGGCCTTTCGCAACAGTTCGGTCGCCAGCGCCCGACCGGTCCACTCGGCGAACCGCCCGCTGCGCGTCTTGCCGATGACGATCTGGGTGACGTTGTTGCGGTGGGCGTGATCCAGCACGGCGCGCACCACGTCGTCGCCGCTGATCGTCACAGGCCGTCCGCCCAACTGCTCCGCCAGCTTGAAGGCCTCGGACAGGCGGCCCGCCGAGCGGGCGTCGGCGCGCGATCCGCTGGGCCGTTCGACGTGAGCCACCGACCAGGGGGCGTCCATCATCATGTCCGACATCCGCCGACCGGTCCGCACCAGCGAGGCGGTCATGGCGTCGCCGCCGACCAAGACCAGGATCCGCTCGTTCGCCGCCCACGGCCCTGATACGCCCCGCTCGCGCAGGTGGGTCAGCAGCTGGTCGTCCACCGTCTGGGCCGCGCGCCGCAGGGCCAGTTCGCGCAGCGCCGTCAGGTTTTCGATTTTGAAGAAGTTCTCGGACGCCACCCGCGCCGTTTCGGGCACATAGACCTTGCCCTCGGCCAGACGCACCCGCAGGTCTTCGGGCGTGATGTCGATGACCTCGATGTCGTCGGCGCCGGTCAGGGCGCTGTCGGGCACGGCCTCGCGCTGGCGCACGCCGGTGATGCGCAAAATGACGTCGGACAGGCTTTCCAGGTGCTGGATGTTCAGCGTGGTCCAGACGTCGATGCCGGCGTCGCGCAGCTCCTCCACATCCTGCCAGCGCTTGGGATGGCGCGAACCGGGCGCGTTGGAATGGGCGTACTCGTCGACCAGCAGCAGTTCGGGCCGTCGCGCCAGGGCGCCGTCGAGGTCGAACTCCATCAAGGCGCGGTCGCGGTGTTCAATGGGCGCGCGCGGCATGACGTCGAGCCCGCGCAGCAGGCTCATCGTTTCCTTGCGGCCGTGGGTCTCGACCACGCCGACGACGACGTCCAGCCCCTCGGCCTTTCGACGGCGTGCGGCGCGCAGCATCTCATAGGTCTTGCCCACGCCGGGCGACATGCCCAGAAACACCTTCAGCCGCCCGCGCTTGCGGCACGGAGCGGCTGAAGTCGCGGGCGTTGCGGGCGCCGTTTCGGGCAATCAGCCCTCCGCGCCGAAGCGGGCGTCCAGCGCGCGGTTGGTCAGCAGGACATTGACGTGCGGCTGGCCGATGAAGCCCAGGAAGGCCCCCTCGATGTGCGCGTCGATGATGCTCTGGACCTGTTGCACGGGAACGCCTCTGGCGCGGGCGATCCGCGCGGCCTGAAGCCGAGCGTAGGCCGGGGACACGTCCGGGTCGAGGCCCGAACCCGATGTCGTGACCGCATCGGCGGGCATGACGCCGGGGCCATCCTCGGCGCGGATCGTCTGGGCGCTTTCGGCGACGCGAGCGATCAGGTCCGGGTTCAGCGGCCCCATATTGGAGCCGGACGAGGCGGCGGCGTCATAGCCGTCGCCCGCCGCCGACGGGCGCGGATGCAGATAGGTCGCGCCGACGAAAGGCTGGCCGATCAGGGACGAGCCGACGACCCGCCCGCCGGCGTCGCGCACCAGGCTGCCGTTGGCCTGGTCCGGGAAGGCGACCTGGGCGATGCCGGTGACGGCCAGCGGATAGGCCAGGCCCAGCAGCAGGGTGAACAGGGCCGTCATGACGAGGGCCGGGCGAAGTTGGTTGACCATGGTCGTCGCCTCAGAAGGTCGCCTTCAGCGTGGCTACGGCGCGCGCGCCGTAGATGTCGCCGAAGTCGTGTTGGTCGGTGTCGTGATAGCGCAGGTCCAGCGCCAGAGTGTCGGTCAGCTGATAGGCCGCGCCCAGGTTCCAGGTGGTGTAATCCAGGTCCGACGACACCCACTGACGCCCGACGGCGCCCGAGACGGTCCATTTGTCGGCCGGACTGACCGCGCCGTTGACCTCGGCATAGGTCGCCTCGTCCTCGGCCGCGCCGAAGAAGTCGGGTGAGTAATAGACGGCGGCGCCCAGGGTGGCCGGACCCACGGCGCGTGAGGCGGCGGCTTTGAACTCGACATAGTCATAATCGGCGCCGTCCGGCTGACCAGCGTAGAGATAGCCGATCACGCCGAAGTCCAGCGCATAGCCGGCGACCTCGGGCCGATAGCCGGCATAAAGATCGACCTCGGCGTCCGTGTCGTCGCCGAAATCGACGTTGGAGGCCCAACCGCCGGCGTAGAAGCCGTTCCTGGTCAGATCGACGCCGGCCGAGAGCGCGGGGTTTTCCTGGGTCTGGCTGACGCCGCGGAAGACGTAGTCGGAGGTGACGGCGACGTTCGCCGACACCTCCTGGGCCTTGGCTTCGCTGCACAGGCCCAGACCGGCGAGACCGACGATACAGGCGGCGGCGAACCAGGCGTCGTTGCGGCCCGAGGCTTTGGAGAAGGATTTACGCATTGGATTTCTCTATTCGAACAGGATGAATGGCCATGGGGTTGGAGCGGGTGCGCGGATCGGTCTGCTGCAGCGTCGCCACGCCCCACATCACGGCGATGACCAGCACCGCCACGACGAGTTGCAGGATGCGAGAGACCTCCCGACGCATCAGGCCAGACCCAGGCCGGAGATGAGCAGGTCGATCAGCTTGATGCCGACGAACGGGGCGATCAGACCGCCCAGGCCGTAGATCAGCAGGTTGCGACCCAAGAGCGCGCCGGCGCCGATGGCGCGGTATTTGACGCCCTTCAGCGCCAGCGGGATCAGGGCGACGATGACCAGGGCGTTGAAGATCACCGCCGACAGGATGGCGCTCTCAGGGCTGTGCAGACGCATCACGTTCAGCGCGCCAAGCGACGGCAGGGCCACCACGAACATCGCCGGGATGATCGCGAAATATTTGGCCACGTCGTTGGCGACCGAGAAGGTCGTCAGGGCGCCGCGCGTGATCAACAGTTGCTTGCCGACCTCGACGATCTCGATGACCTTGGTCGGGTCGCTGTCCAGATCGACCATGTTGCCGGCCTCGCGTGCGGCCTGGGCGCCGGTCTGCATGGCCACGCCGACATCGGCCTGGGCCAGGGCCGGGGCGTCGTTGGCGCCGTCGCCGCACATGGCGACCAGGCGACCCTTGGCCTGTTCGGCCTTGATCAGGCGCATTTTGTCCTCAGGCGTGGCCTCGGCGAGGTAGTCGTCCACTCCCGCTTCCGAAGCGATGGCGGCGGCGGTCACCGGATTGTCGCCGGTGATCATGACGGTGCGCAGGCCCATCCGGCGCAGGTCGGCGAAGCGCGCCTTCACGCCCGGCTTGACCACGTCCTTCAGGTGGATGACGCCGACCAGGACGCCGTTCTGGGTCACGGCCAGGGGGGTGCCGCCCGAACGGGCGATCCGGTCCACGGCCTGGCGGAACTCGGCCGGGGCCGAACCGTCGGTCAGATTCAGATCCTTCAGCACGGCATCGACCGCGCCCTTCCTCCAGCTGTCCTTGCCGACGTCCAGGCCCGACTGGCGGGTGACGGCGGTGAAGGGAATGGCGACGGCGCCGGCGGGCTGATCGACCGAGACCCCGGCGTTGCGGCCCTGCTCGACGATGGAGCGGCCCTCGGGCGTCTCGTCGGCGAGCGAAGCCATGACGGCGGCGGCCAAAGCGGCCTCGGGCCGCACGCCCGGAACCGGGATGACTTCGGTCGCCATGCGGTTGCCGAAGGTGATGGTGCCGGTCTTGTCGAGCAACAGGGTGTCGACGTCGCCTGCCGCCTCCACCGCACGGCCCGAGGTGGCCAGTACGTTCACCTTCAGCAACCGGTCCATGCCGGCGATGCCGACGGCGGACAGCAGACCCCCGATCGTGGTCGGGATCAGGGTGATGAACAGGGCGCCCAGCACCATCGGATCCAGATCGACGCCGGAATAGGCGCCCAGACCCACCAGGGTCACGACCGCGATCAGGAAGATCAGGGTCAGGCCGGCCAGCAGCACGGCCAAGGCCAACTCGTTGGGCGTCTTCCGGCGGTCTGCGCCCTCGACCATGGCGATCATGCGATCGAGGAAGGTCGAGCCGGGCTTGGCGGTGATGCGCACCTTGATCCAGTCCGAGACGACAGTGGTGCCGCCGGTCACCGCCGAACGGTCGCCGCCGCTTTCGCGGATCACCGGGGCGCTCTCGCCGGTGATGGCGGCCTCGTTGACCGAAGCGACGCCCTCGACGATTTCGCCGTCCGAGGCGATCACGTCGCCGGCCTCGACCAGGATGATCGACCCGACTTCAAGCTCCGAGGCGTTGGTCGGGACCACGCTGCCGGTCTTCGGGTCGACGATCAGCTTGGCCTTGGTCGTGACGCGGGTGGCGCGCAGGGAATCGGCCGCCGCCTTGCCCCGCCCTTCAGCGATGCTTTCGGCGACATTGGCGAACAGGACCGTGGCCCATAGCCACAGCGCCAGCTGCACCGCAAAGCCCGCCGACTGACCGCTCGCGATGGCTGCGGCCGCCGAGAGCGTGGACAGAAGCGCCACGATCCAGGTGGTGAAGATGACCGGATTGTTGATCAGCTTGACGGGGTTCAGCTTAACAAAGGCGTCGCCAACGGCGCGTCCGATCATCTGTCCCGAGAGGCCGCCCGCGAGAGGCGACGCGCGGCCGCCCTCGCGCGGATCCAGAGTTACTTGTGTCATGTCAGGATGTCCGAAGGATCAGGCGCCGGCGACCGCCGCGAGCACCTGGAAGTGCTCGACGATCGGTCCCAGGGCGAGGGCGGGCAGGAACTGCAGACCGCCGAGGATGAGGATCACGCCGATCAGCAGGCCGATGAACAGGCCATTGTCGGTCGGCAGGGTGCCGGGGCTGGGCGCCAGCTTGGGCTTGACCACCAGACTGCCGGCGATGGCCAGAACGGCGACGGCCGGAATGAACCGCCCGAACAGCATGCCCAGACCCAGGGTCGTGTTCCACCAAGGGGCATTGGCGGTCAGGCCCGCAAAGGCCGAGCCGTTGTTCGCCGCCGCCGAGGTGTAGGCGTACAGGATCTCCGACAGGCCGTGCGGCCCCTTGTTCAGCAGACCCGCCAGCGCCGTCGGGAAGACGGCCGACACGGCGGTGAAGCCCAGGATGGCCAGCGGCAGGATCAGCACCGCGATCATGGCGAACTGGATCTCGCGCGCCTCGATCTTCTTGCCCAGATATTCGGGCGTGCGACCGACCATCAGGCCAGCGACGAAGACCGACAGCAGGGCCATGACGACCATGATGGCGATGCCCGACCCGACGCCGCCGGGCAGGATCTCGCCCAGCTGCATCAGGAACATCTGCAAGCCGCCGCCCAAGGGCATGAAGCTGGCGTGCATGGAGTTGACCGAGCCGTTCGAGGCGCCGGTCGTGACCACGGACCAGACGGTCGAGGCCGGCGCGCCGAAGCGGACCTCCTTGCCCTCCATATTGACCGAAGCGTCGACCTGGGCCGCGACCAGGGCGGGGGCCGGCTGGGTCTCGATCACATACATGGCCGCGCTGGCGGCGCTCAGCAGGATCAGGGCCGCCGCCGCCAGGGCGCGGATGTCGCGTCCCGCCATGGCGGTGCGGCCGAAGGCGAAGAAGGCCGCCCAGCCCATGACGTTGATCGCCACCGCGGTCAGCAGATTGGTGATGGCGTTCGGGTTCTCGAACGGATGGGCGCCGTTGACGTTGAAGACGCCGCCGCCGTTGATGCCCAGCTGTTTGATCGCCACCTGGCTGGCGGCCGGGAACAGCGGCAAGGTCTGGGACCCGCCCTCGACGCCGGTCGCCGTCACATGGGCCGCCAGGCTCTGAACGATGCCGAGACCCGACAGGGCCACGGCCAGGATCAGGGCGGCAGGCAGCAGGACGTACAAGGTCGTGCGCGTCAAATCGGCCCAGAAGTTGCCGACCCCCTCGCCGCGATTGGCCACGAAGGCGCGCGCCAGGGCCGCTGCGATTGTCGCGCCCGTCGCCGCCGAGACGAAGTTCTGCACCGTCAGCCCGACCATCTGGGTGAAGGTCGACAGGGTCGCCTCCCCGCCATAGCTCTGCCAGTTGGTGTTGGTCACGAAGCTGACGGCGGTGTTGAAGGCCAGATGCGGCGACACGCCTGCAAACCCTTGCGGGTTAAGCGGCAGCACGCCCTGCAGACGCAGGATCGCATACAGCAGGACAAAGCCCGCCAGATTGAAGGCCAAAAGGGCGCCGGCGTATCCCAGCCAGCCCTGGCTGCGTTTCGGATCGACGCCGGCGGCGCCGTAGAAGACGGCCTCGACCGGCTTCAGCACCGGGTCCAGCCAGGTCCGCTCGCCATTCCAGACGCGCGACATATAAACGCCGATGGGCCAGCCGAGCATTACGGCCAGCCCAAGGGTCAGGGCGATCTCGCCCCATCCTTGCATGTTCATGAAATCCGTCCAGGTTCCTCAGAACCGCTCGGGCCGCAGCAGCGCCGCGACCATGTATACGGCGACGACCAGCGCCCCCGCCCCCCAGAGCATGGCGATCATCGTCATACCCGTTTCAACGCTGCGGCCAGCAAGGCGAAGACGGCGAACGCCCCCGCACCCACCGCCAGAAAAATTATATCGGCCAATCCGGCCTCCTCGCTCAAGTTCGAGCGGGACCAGACCACCGGGCGGCATAATGGCGCGATGCGAGTCCGGGCCGCCGACCTAAAGGATTCATAAAACTAAGGAAGCTGGGTCAGTCGCAGCGCTGGCGACATTTGAAGCGCCCGCAACCCGACCTTCTGAAGCAAGGGCGTGCTTGAGGATGCGCCGCGCAGCGCCCGGCCGTTTGGCTTCAGATCAAATGAGAAAAGCGCGGCCTTGCGGCCGCGCTTCCAGGTGTCTTCGTCGAGATGATCAGCCGCGACGGTTGTCGTAATCGCGGCGTTCGTAGCGGATCTGGGCCGAGAGGCGATCGAAGCGACGGTCCAGGTCCTGGCGTTCCCAGGCGGTCAGGCCGCCGCGGCGGTAGTTGGCCTCCAGGCGCAGCAGGCTGTTGAACTCGCCGCGCAAACGGGTGGCTTCGCGGCGGCTCAGTTGGCCGTTGCGGACGCCCTGATCGATACGGCGATCCAGGTTGGCCTGGCGGGCGTTGATCGACTGCCACGAGCCATAGCTGGCGTGATGGGGCGGGGCCGGGCGGTGGTAGGATTGGGCGAAGGACGGCGCGGCGACCGAGGCGGCGGCCAGGGCGATGGCGGGGACGATGAGCTTGCGCATGGCGATCTCCTCAAATGTTCTGCCGGTCGGGGTGACCAGCGATGAGGCGATTTGAGCACCCGGCGACTGAGCCGGTTCTGAACAGGATCGATCAGGTTCGGTTCATCTGGATGAAAAAGGCGTCAGGACGCCGTCTTCACGTTTGACCGTCGGTTTGGAGCAGCGTTCGCTTTAAACTATACGACGTATTCAGCGCCCGTTCAGATGATCGGGACTAGATCGGTCGCCATGTTTCGTAAACCCGCCCCTCTCCTGATCGCCCCTCCGGCCCTGGCCCTGGCTCTCGGTCTGGCCTTTGCGCCCGTCATGACGACGTCGGCGCAGGCCCAGTCGCGTGATCAGGATCAACGCTCGCAGGACCGCGGTCCGCGCGTCAGTCCCGACGAGGCCCGTCGTCGTGGCGGCGAGGCCGGCGGCGGTCGCCCCATCGACACCCAACCGCGCCGCGACGGCAACTATTCCGTCCTGGTCGAACGCGACGGACGCGTGCGGGAGGTCGTAGTCGACGGCCAGACCGGACAGGCGCGTCCCGACAACAACAATCAACGTCGCAGGCCGAACTGATGCGCGTGCTTCTGGTCGAGGACGACGCGGATCTGTCGCGTCAGCTTAAGGCGGCGCTGGGCGACGCGGGCTATGCCGTGGACCATGCACCGGACGGCGAAGAAGCCCATTATCTGGGTGAGAACGAGCCTTATGACGTCATCGTCCTTGATCTGGGCCTGCCCAAGATCGACGGCGTGTCGGTGCTGGAGCGTTGGCGGCGCGAGGGCAAGACGACGCCGGTTTTGATCCTGACGGCGCGCGGCGCCTGGTCGGACAAGGTGGCGGGCTTCGACGCCGGCGCCGATGACTATCTGACCAAGCCCTTCCATACCGAAGAGCTGCTGGCGCGTCTGCGGGCGCTGCTGCGCCGCTCGGCCGGCATCGCCTCGGCGACCTTGTCGTGCGGCGGCTTGCGGCTGGATCCCCGCGCGGCGCGGGCCAGCGTCAATGGCGAGCCCCTGCGCCTGACCTCGCTGGAATACCGGCTGTTGCACTACATGATGATGCATCAGGGGCGCGTCATCAGCCGCACCGAACTGGTCGAACACCTCTACGATCAGGACTTCGACCGTGATTCCAACACCATCGAGGTCTTCATCGGCCGGGTGCGCAAGAAGGTCGGATCGGACCGGATCGAGACCGTGCGCGGCCTCGGCTATCGGCTGACGCCGCTGGCGGGCGAATCCGACCCGGCGTGACCGAGGCGACGGCTTCGAAACCCAACGCTGGTGGGCTCCACGATTGGGGCCGCTGGTTCGGTCGCCCAGGTCGCTCCCTGACGCGCCGGCTGATCTGGCTGGCCTCGGCCTGGATCGTGGTCGCTCTGGTCATTTCAGCGCTGGTGCTGACCCAGGCCTTTCAGGAATCCGCCCTGCGGCGTCTGGGAGCCATGCTGAACGAGACGATCGACGAGATCGTGGTCGGCGCCAGTCGCACGCCGCAAGGCGAGGCCATTCCGCAGATCCAGGACGCCAGAACTCTGCGGCTGCTGTCGGGCAAATACTGGCAGATCATGGAGGTTCGCCCCAATGGTCAGTTGGTCAGCCTGGCGCGTTCGACCTCGCTGTGGCGCTATGATCTGGCCCTTCCCGCCGACCTGCCTGCGCGATTGGATGCGGCCTTCGGCGACGTCATCACCTTCAACACCACCGGGCCCAAGGACGACGCCGAGACGCGCGAACCGCTGCGCGTCGCCGCCAGCATGAAGTCCATTCCCCGGCACGAACATCCGGTCATCTTCATCGCCGCGCTGGATCGCTCCGACGTCGACGCGGACACGCGCCAGTTCGCGGGCGTAACCTGGATCGCCTTCCTGATCCTAGGGCTGGGACTGGTGTCGGCGGTCTTCATCCAGGTTCGCATCGGCCTGCGTCCCCTGTTCGACCTGCGCAACGAAATCGCGGATGTGCGCAAGGGCAAGTCCGCCCGGATCGGCCGCTCTTATCCTCAGGAAATCCAGCCGCTGGCCGAGCAGGTGAACCGCCTGCTGGATCACAATCAGGAGGTCGTGGATCGACAGCGCACCCACGTCGGCAACCTGGCCCATGCGCTGAAGACGCCGATCTCCGTCATGCTGGCCGAGGCGGGGACGAGCGAGGGCGATCTGCCCGAGTTGGTGCGGCGCCAGACCAAGATCATGCAGGGCCAGGTCGATCACCACCTGCGCCGCGCCCGCGCCGCCGCCCGCGCCGCCCACGGTCTGGGCGAGACGACGCCCGTCGCCGAGGTGCTGGACGAGCTGGCGGTGATGATCGAACAGGTGTTCCGAGACAAGAACGTCGAGATCGACTGGCGCGCGCCCGACAGCCTGTCCTTCCTGGGCGAGCGTCAGGATTTGCAGGAAATCCTGGGCAATCTGATCGAAAACGCCGCCAAGTTCTCCAGGCGTCGGGTGCGCGTCTCCGCGGGCGGCAGCGGCCTGGGCCAGATGATCCTGGTGGTCGAGGACGATGGGGCGGGCCTGCCGGCCGATCAGCGCGACACGGTCATGCAGCGCGGCGCGCGGCTGGACGAAAGCGCGCCGGGGTCGGGCCTGGGCCTGTCGATCGTGGACGACCTGACGCGCGCCTACGGCGGGCGGCTGATGCTGGCGGACAGCGACATGGGCGGGCTGAAGGCGGTCCTCGAACTGCCGGCCGCCCAGGTCGACTAGGGCTGCCGGTCTCCGCCCCGGCGGTAGCATTCGCAGGCCGCCCGCTCCAAGGCGGCGCGATCCAGCACCGTGATCCGGCCGCGCGAATAGGCGATGGCCCCCGCCTTCTGAAGCCCCTGCGCCGCCTCGTTCACCGTGGTCCGCTGCGAGCCCAGCATGGAGGCCAGATACTCCTGCGTCAGGTTCAGGGTGTCGCCCTCGACCCGGTCGTGGCAGCGCAGCAGCCATTTGGCGAACCGCTGCCCGGCGTGGTGCAGGGCGTTGCAAGCGGCTGATTGCTCCAACTCGCCCTGAAGCCGCGCCATGTATTCGGCGACCGCGTCGCGAACGCCCGGCCGTTGAGCCGACAGGGCGCGGAACTTGGCGGCGTCCACCCGGCGCGCCGTCCCGGCGACCTGGGCCACGCTGCGGGTGTGGGCGTGGTGCGGCACGACCGAAGCGACGACGCCGAGCACGCCCTCGCGCCCGATCATCACGGTCTCCACGGTGCGGCCGTCTTCCAGCACTGCGACCGAGGAGCAGAAGCCGCTGTCGATGAAATGCAGATGTTCGATGGGGTCGTCAGGCTCGCTGAACACATGGCCGGGCGCGAATTCCACCGGAGTGGCGATGGAGAGGAGAGCGTCGCGATCGTCGGGGTTCAGCCCCTGGATCAATCGGTTGCCAGGCGAGAGGCGGTTCATGAGTTCGCGCATAAGGCGATCTGAGCGCGGCGTCTGTCGAAACTCGACACAGCGTTGCTATATGTCACGCGGCTTTCTGGGGAAAAGTCGTGTCTTTACCGCGTTGTGTACGCGATCGGGCAGAGCGCAGCCGAGGCTCAGCGGGTGACGCGGCCGACCAGACGCCCGGCTTCCAGCACTTCGACACCTGCGCAGGAGGCATGGCGCGCCAGCTGCGACCGCGCAGCTTCCAGCGCCGTGGCGTCATCGGCGCCGTCGAAGAAGTCGAGCAGCGGACGGCGATCCGCCTCGTCGAAGAAGTGAAACTCGTAGATGTTCAAGCGAACGGCTCCCAAGGAGGCGAACCCTAGCGGCACACGCCCGCCGGCGTCTGTCGGATGTCGACACAGCGAGAAGCGGAGCCTTTGCCTCGGCCGGGGCGTTAGGGCGGCCTGACGTGGGAGACATCATGAACGCCGCCAAGACCCTTCGCCTGCCGCCGCTGGCGACCCTGATCGAATGGGCGGCGCGGGTCGGCTATGGGGCGCGAGGCTTCGTTTACCTGTCGGCTGGAGCGCTGACCCTGCTGGCGGCGACGGACCGGATCGGCGATGCGGTGGGGACCAGCGGGGCGGCGGGCTGGCTGGCCGAGCAGCCGTTCGGCAAGGTCTGGCTGGTACTGCTGGGGCTGGGCCTGTGGGCCTTCGTCGGCTGGCGGGTCTTGCAGGCGGTGTTCGATGCGGACCATGAAGGGACGGACTTGAAGGGCTGGACGACCCGGGCGGGCCAGGCGGTCAGCGGACTGTTCTACGGCGTGCTGGCGTCGGGGGTGTTCGAATATCTGGACGAGTTCGGCGAGGCGACGAACGCCTCGGCGGCCCAGGCCGAGAGCGTGGCGGAGAACCAGGAGAAGGCGGCCATGCTGCTGGGGATGCCGTTCGGCGAGGTGCTGCTGATCGGGGCGGGGCTGGTGGTGCTGGGGGTCGGCGTCGGCAACATCGTCAGGGCGATCCGCGACGACTTCGACGACGCCCTGGCCTGTCCCAAGGCCTTCTGCGGCACGGCGACGGCGCTGGCGCGGGCGGGTTATGCGGCGCGAGGGTTCGCCTATCTGCCCTTGGGCGTGTTCGTGGTTCTGGCGGGGCTGCATGCGCGCTCGGGCGAGGTGACGACGACGGCGGCGGCGCTGGACGCGCTGGAGGCCCAGCCGGGCGGATCGTGGATCCTGGGGCTGACGGCGGCGGGGCTGATGGCCTTCGGCGCCTTCGCCTTCGTGGAGGCGCGCTGGCGCCGGATACGCCCGCCACGGGATTTGAGCCTGGGCTGAGACTTGTCGCGCGGCGCGGCGTCGCCATATCCTTATGCAACACACGCTGTTCCAGAAGGCCGCGCCATGAACGCTCCGCTCAAGACCCTGAAGATCGACTTCGTCTCCGACGTCGTCTGCCCCTGGTGCGTGGTGGGGCTGGGCGGGTTGGACACGGCCTTGGACGCCCTGAAGGACGAGGGGATCGCCGCCGACATCGCCTTTCAGCCGTTCGAGCTGAACCCTCAGATCGCGCCCGAGGGCGAGAACATCGTCGAACACATCGGCCGCAAATACGGCGCGAGCCCTGAGCAGTCCGCCGCCAATCGCGCCATGATCCGCGAGCGGGCAGGCGAGGTGGGCTTCGACATGCGCATGACCGACGACAGCCGCATCTGGAACACCTTCGACGCCCACCGGCTGCTGCACTGGGCGCACGAGACGGCGCCGGACAGGCAGAAGGCTCTGAAGCAGGCGCTGTTCACCGCCCACTTCACCGAGAACCGCAACCTGACCGACGCCGGGGTTTTGACCGTCGCCGCCGAAAAGGCCGGGCTGGACCGGGCCGAGGCGGGCGAGGTTCTGGCCTCGGGCCGCTACGCCCAGGCCGTGCGCCAGGCCGAAGACCTGTGGCGCGCACGCGGCATCACCTCGGTCCCGGCCGTGGTGGTCGAGGGCAAATATCTGATCTCGGGCGGCCAGCCGGCCTCGGTGTTCGAAGAGGCCCTGCGCAAGATCGCGTCGGAGGTCTAGGCCGTCTCCTCCCTGCGCAGCGGGGAGGTGGCGCGGCGCCGCCTGGCTCCGTGACGGAGGGGTTCCTTCTGTAAAATCGACGTCTGTGAGGCCTCAAGAGCCCCTCCACCCCGCCCGAAGGGCGCGGTCCCCCTCCCCATCGCAGGCGATGGGGAGGAGACGGTCAGTCCGGCGGTCGGGGGACAAAAACACCGTCTATTTCGTCTAATTCGTCTGATCTCGGGGCCGGTTTCAGGTCGTCCAGCGCTTCGAGGCGGACCATCAGGGCGTCGCGGCCGGCGTAATCGCCGCGTTTGAGGGCGCAGGCCTCGCGGGCGATCAGTCCGACCTGTTCGGCGACGGCGGCGGCGCGCTCGCCCAGGTCCGGCTCCTTGGGTTGGGCCGGGGGCTTGGCCGGCGGCGGCACGGGCGGGGACGGCGGCGGGGCGGCCGCCATCCGGGTCAGGTCGGCGTGCAGCCGCACCCAGCGCGCGGCCTCCAGCGCGCGCCCGGCCTGAAGCGCCCGGTTCAGCCGCACCAGGGCGTGGGCCGCCATGGCGCCATAGTCGGGCAGACCGTCGGCCGTCTCGGCCTCGAGGTCGATGGGCTCACGAAGCGGATCGGGCTGATCCTCGCGCCGCCAGCCCTCGTCCCTGGCGCGGGCGCGAAAGGTGCTGACCGCCATGCCATAGACGGCGCTGACCTCCTCGGCCGTGGAGCCGGCCAGATAGGCCGTGCCCGCCGCCTCCCACGCCTCTTTCGACAGGCGGCGATAGCCCCGGTTCTGCACCCGGTCGGCCGCGCGCGCGGCGGGGTCCGAGGTGACCAGATCGGGCAGCCGCAACAGATGCATCGGCAGGCCGTGCGCGCGCCAGAAGGCCGCCTCGGCCTCGGGCGAGGAATCGTGATGCAGGGCGTCGCGATAGGTCTGCTCCAGACCCGCCTCGCGCAGGATGCGGATTTGATCCAGCGCCTGCTGGGTCATCGCATCGTAAAACGGATCGCGCGGCCCCTCGAACCCGCCGTCGTCATAGCTGTGGTCGTCGTCCATCCCATCCCCGGCCTGTCGCCCGCGCCCGACACAGGACGCCCCGCCAGTCTAAGGCCGCCCCGACTCGTGACCGGGTAGAGGGCGTCGATTTCGCGAAAGGCTAGGGATTTCAACGGCCGGGGCAGGGACGTTGTGCATAGGTAGGGGGGCTAGCTGTGCATTCCCTCTCCCGTTGGAAGAGGGCTTGAAGCCCGCAGAGCGTCAGCGATGCGCCACCCGACCCGAAGGGCGGCGCGAAGCCGCCAGAGGGTGAGGGTCGTGCGTCTGCGGCGAGGTCCGACCCTCACCCTTTCGCGCAAGTCTGATCGCCTGACGGCTCTCAGGCGCTCAAGCCCTCTCCTAACGGTAGAGGGAGGCCGCGTCCGGGTTCACGAACCGAAACGCCTCCGCCCGCTGACGCAGGAAGCGGTTGATGAATGTGGTCTTGCCGGCGCCGTTGGGGGGCGGCGAGGAGGACGAGGGTGGGCATGGTGGGAGGTTAGCGCGGGCGGAGGCGGTCGGCGAGGCCGTATAGCGTGGGATAGAAAAACTCCAAACGACCAACCGGGCTCGCGGAATGGCGGCCAAACTGTGATCTGTCACTTCTTTGGAGGGCATGGAAAATCGCTTTAAGCGCTGTATAAGTTCAACTGCAACGAGAGCTAGTTCATGACGATATCTGAGGCTGACATAAAATTGCTCTGGGGGCGTGCGGCCGGATTCTGTTCACGGCCCAACTGCGACACTGACCTCACCCGCATCACCGATGCCAAGCAAGCGTACAATGTTGGTGAAATGGCTCACGTCATTGCGCGCTCGAAAGGCGGACCGCGTGGCACTGATGAACCCGGCCCCGATACGTATGCTAACCTAATTTTGCTCTGTCCGACCTGCCATCGGGATATCGACAAAGCGCCCGAGGGTACATTTCCCGACAAGTTGCTGCACGAATGGAAGGCCGCTCACGAAACGCGTACTCGGCAGCGCGGATCGGACCTTGTTTATGACACTAACGACGACTTAAGGCACGCTGTTGGGTTGGTCCTAGCTGAAAACCGGGTAACTTGGGAGACGCTCGGTCCGAAATCAGAAATTGCGCTGAATAACCCCTTGTCAAATGCACAATCTTCTTGGCAGTTGCGGCGACTTGATAAGATTATCCCGAACAACAGAAAAATTATCAACATGATAAGGGCTAACTCTAAACTTATAGGAAAAACGCAAGCCGTTGCTTTTGCAAAATTTGTCAATCATGCTGAAGCTTACGAGGATCATGTCTATGATCGGAGAGACGAGTATCCACTATTCCCACAATCGTTCGAGGAGGAATTCGGATGAGCGCAAAAAATGGTGAAAACGCTTACGGCGTCACTTTCGGAAGGATCAGTTTCCTTCAGAAAATTCTAGAGTCCCACGATAATGTTCATGTAACTGGCCGACACAATGACATCGTCTTCGAGATTGATCGATCAAGGCCGAAAGATCATCTGACTATTGTTTGTATAGATACGTACACAGCGTCTCTAGAGCAGGTTATGCGTATAGTATCTGATTTTCCATCGACAAATATAATATTCGTTGGTGGGAAGTGGAATGGATATACGCAAGAAGCTTTCGATTTTTGTAAAGAAAAGAAAATCGGAATCTACAACGCTGGCGAAATATCAGGTGCACTCTACAGATCAGAGTTTTGGGATTATGAGAAGTTTGATGAAGAAGGAGAGACGCTCAGAACTATCAAAAATTGATGGCCTTAAGTCTCTCTATGGGATGGGCTCATTTTTTCGCGGTGAGGACAATCGCGACATCGATTTCGTTGCGGTTGTCGATTGCCAGACAAATCGACTGCTGGCGGTCGCCGATGCGGTGCGATCCGTGTGCGGCCAAATCGATTGGGGCTCACCTCGGCCTGTTGACGTTACCGTCTTAACAGTGCGGGAGTTTGCTGGTTGCCCGCTACGCGATATGGACCAGTTGGTGTTGCTCTATTCCAGCAGTGTTTTTGAAGGCGAAGCGGTCACGTCGCCTTGAAATCGAGCACACCTCCATCGGTCCAGAAACCTCTCGTCACACCTTCACCTCCACCACTCCGCCCCCGGCCCTGAACTTCGCGCTCATCTCCGCCATGCCGGCTTCGGCTTCCGACAGGGAGGCGCCGGCGTCGTTCTGGGCCTTGGCGGCGTCGCGGATGTCCTGGCTGATCTTCATCGAGCAGAACTTGGGACCGCACATGGAGCAGAAGTGGGCGGTCTTGTGGGCCTCCTTGGGCAGGGTGGCGTCGTGGTATTTGCGGGCGGTTTCGGGGTCCAGGCCCAGGTTGAACTGATCCTCCCAGCGGAACTCGAACCGGGCGCGTGACAGGGCGTCGTCGTGCAGGCGGGCGGCGGGGTGGCCCTTGGCCAGGTCGGCGGCGTGGGCGGCGATCTTGTAGGTGATGACGCCGTCCTTGACGTCCTGACGATCCGGCAGGCCCAGGTGCTCCTTGGGCGTGACGTAGCAGAGCATGGCTGTGCCGAACCAGCCGATCATGGCCGCGCCGATCGCGGATGTGATGTGGTCGTAGCCCGGCGCGATGTCGGTGGTCAGGGGGCCAAGCGTATAGAAGGGCGCCTCGTGGCAGTGCTTCAGCTGCTCGTCCATATTCTGCTTGATCTTGTGCATCGGCACGTGGCCGGGGCCCTCGATCATGACCTGGCAGCCCTTGGCCCAGGCGATCTTGGTCAGTTCGCCCAGGGTGCGCAGCTCGGCGAACTGGGCCTCGTCATTGGCGTCGGCGATGGAGCCGGGGCGCAGGCCGTCGCCCAGGCTGAAGCTGACATCATAGGCGCGCATGATGTCGCAGATGTCCTCGAAATGCTCGTAGAGGAAGCTCTCCTTGTGGTGGGCCAGGCACCATTTGGCCATGATGGAGCCGCCTCTGCTGACGATGCCCGTCACCCGCTTGGCCGTCATCGGCACGAACGGCAGGCGCACGCCGGCGTGGATGGTGAAATAGTCCACGCCCTGTTCGGCCTGTTCGATCAGGGTGTCGCGGAACACCTCCCAGGTCAGGTCCTCGGCGACGCCGTTCACCTTCTCCAGCGCCTGATAGATGGGCACGGTGCCGATGGGGACGCTGGAGTTGCGGATGATCCAGTCGCGGATGTTGTGGATGTTGCGGCCGGTCGACAGGTCCATGACGTTGTCGGCGCCCCAGCGAGTGGCCCAGACCAGCTTGTCGACCTCGTCGTCCACGGAGGACAGGACGGCCGAGTTGCCGATGTTGGCGTTGATCTTCACCAGGAAGTTGCGGCCGATGATCATCGGCTCGACCTCGGGGTGGTTGATGTTGTGCGGGATGATGGCGCGGCCGCGGGCGATCTCTTGCCGGACGAACTCGGGCGTCACGAAGTCGGGGATGCTGGCGCCGAAGTCCTCGCCGTCGCGGATGCAGGGGCTGTTCTGCTCGCGGCGCAGGTTCTCGCGGATGGCGACATATTCCATCTCGGGCGTGATGATCCCGGCCTGGGCGTATTCGTACTGGGTGACCGGGCGGCCCTCGACGCCCTTGAAGACGCGGTGGTGGGAGGTGTCGAAGCGCGGGGCCAGGTGGCGGCCGGACGCATGGCCGTTGTCCTCGGGCTTGACCTCGCGCGGATTGGCGACGGGGGCGATGTCGCCGCGATCCAGCTGCCAGCTGGATTTGACGCGGGGCAGGCCGCGCTTGATGTCGATGGTCACGGTCGGGTCGGTGTAGGGGCCCGATGAATCATAGATGGTCACCGGCGGCTCGTTGGCCGAGGGGTGGACGGCGACCTCGCGGAAGGGGACGCGGATGTCGGGATAGATTTCGCCCGCGACATAGACCTTGCGGCTGCCCGCCCGTTCGCCGGTCGGGATGGTTCCAGTCTCGCGCATGACCTGCTCGCGGGCGTCTTTCAGCGCCAGATCCACATTGGGTTCTTCGGGCAGGACGGGCGGGGTGACTTGGATGTTCATGGCGGCCTCAAACGGTTTGAGGTCCGCCGACGTCGGGCGCGAGGGGTCCTGTGACGTCAGGACCGATAGCGTTACTCATCCCTTCGCCGGCATGACCCGGATCAGGTTCGACGGGTCAGGCGGCTACGCCAATCTCAGCCGCTCGATTGCGACCCCCCGGAGAACGCCTGCAGGCTAACCCGCGTCGCGGCGGATGTCGAGTTGTCCGAAATCGCACATAAGTCGTTGTAGGCGTGGCGGATTTATTGGGCTATGCGCAAAGCTTGGGCCGGGCGCCGGCGTCGCATGGGTGAAACGAGGATATGAGCCTGAACCTGGAACGCGTCCTCTACACCAGCCGCGCGCGGGGCAATGCCGACAGCCTGCTGATGCAGGTGGACATCCTGGCCACGTCGCAACGGAACAATGCGCGCGACGACCTGACCGGCGCGCTGCTGATCCACGACGGACGGTTCCTGCAGGTGCTGGAGGGCGCAGCGCAGGATCTGGACCGGCTGATGACGCGGCTGGCGGGCGATCCGCGTCATGACGAGGTGGTGGTGATCGAGCGCAAGCCGATCCCGGCGCGCGGCTTTTCCGGCTGGGCCATGGCCAGCGTGCGCGTGACCCCGGCGTTGGAAGAGACGCTGCGGGCCACGGTGGACGGCGCCGGCGCGCCCCAGCAGACGGTCGAGCGGATGCAGGACGCGGTGCTGGCCCAGGCGGCGTGAGCGCCCTCTAGGGCGCCGACCAGCCCTTGACCGAGACGGCCGCCGCGCGCGGATCGGCGTCGAAGCGGAGGTAGGCCTTGGCGTGGCCGTGGCCGGGGACATAGTCCAGGCTGGCGGTGGCGGTCTGGTCGCCCAGAACCCCTTCGATATCCACGGCGGCGGCGGTGTCGTCGCCGTCGTTCTGGACCCGGACGGTCGCGACCTGGCCTGCGGCGGTGACGTCCACGGCGACGATGCGGGCGCTGAGCGCGGGCGGGGCCGTGGGTTGGAGCGCCTCCCACACCACGATGCCGATGGCGGTCAGGGTGATGACGGCGCCGAGCAAGGCCATGCCCCATTGCAGCAGAGGGCGGGTCGATGCGGCGGGCTTCTTCTTCGTGGGCATGGGGTCAGACCAACAGACGGGCGGCGGCGGCGCCGATGGCGGCGGGGAAGCCCAGGACGACCATGGTCTGGACCACGCCGGCGACGGCATGGCCGTCGGTGCGCCCGAACAGGAACAGGGTGAACAGGCTGATGGCCAGGGCGATGGCATAGCCGGGCAGGGTGAAATGCAGGAAGGCCTTGATCGGATGATCGGCCTCTTCCTGACCGGCGAAGCCCGCCTTGAAGACGATCAGGTGGAGTAGAAGGATTGAGACGGCGATCAGGGCCAGGATGTGGGCGGGCGTCGCCTTGTAGGCGATCAGGATCATCTCCTCGGTCGGGGCGACGTTCAGGGCGAAGAACAGGGCGCCAGCCGCCATCAGGAACAGTTCGCCGAAATAGGAGGCCTGATCTTCATCCGTGTCGCCCCCGCCATCCCCGCTGAGCTGACGCCGGGCCAGAAGCGCGCCCATGGCGCCGGGAATGGCCTGAAGCGCGACCATGCCCAGGCCCTCGCGCGGCGGCGCGTCCCATTCGACGACGCCGAACAGGATCAGCAGCACCGAGGCGGTTATGAAGCCGACCGCCAGGGCCACGGCGGTGTCCAGCGCATCGTTGACCGGCCCGCGCCGCTTGGAGAAGCCGGCGTAATAGGCCAGGCCGTAAAGCAACGGCAGGCCGGCGACGATGAAGGTCAGCAACCGCCAGCGGTCCATGATCACGCCCTGCGCCCACATCTCCATCGTCATCAACAGCGGAATGTTGAACACCAGGGCGCCGGCGAAGGCGCGGCCCAGATCGCGGACATAGGCGCGCTCGCGTTGCAGATCCAAAGGGGGCGCGGCGGCGGTCATGCGACGGCAACGCTTGGACGTCGGCTTTGGCTCCGGACCGCTTGTCGAACGGCGTTCAGGCGGCGTTCATTCGCAGCCAAGCTTGGTGTCAGCTCTAGGGAGAGGGAACGATGAAACAGATCAAGACGACCGCCGTGATCGCGGTTCTGGCGTGTGCGGGCTTGACGGCCTGCGCCTCGGTGGATGTCGGCGGCGCGCCGATGGCCCTGTCGCCCGCCATGGCCGAGCAGGCGCGGATCGGCAGCGTCACAACCACGACCGGCTGGCTGGACGCCGAGGAAGACTTCGCCGACACCTTCAACGACGAGGTGCTGAACGAAATGGGGCTGTGCGCCGGCGGCCGACATCGGCTGAACCTGAGCATCCATGTCGAGGCGCTAAGCCGGGCGCCGCGCCTGGCCATTCTGGCCGGCGATCGCGCCGAACACCGGATGCGGGCGACGGCGGAACTGCGCGATCCGGCGCAGGGTGGTCAGGTGGTCGGGCGTTATCCGCTGGTCGTGACGGTGGATGCGGGGGCAGGGGTGCTGGACGCCTTGATGGATCGCCAGGCGGTCACTTCCCACGCCTTCGCCCAAGCCCTGTGCGACGCCGCCTTTGTCGCCCCGACGCGTGTGGCCGAGGCCGGCGCGCCGGGCTGAGGTCGAGGGCGAACGAAGGGGCGGGCGGCTGGGGCTGGACGCTTTTGAATGTCACGGGCGCGGGCTATCAAGACGGCGAACAGGAAACCGTCCCATGCATCTCGCCCGTTTCGCCCGCATCCGCCTGGCCCATCTGCCGACGCCGCTGGAGCCGCTGCCCCGCCTGTCGGAAGAGTTGGACCTGGATCTGTGGATCAAGCGCGACGACTGCACCGGCCTGGCCGGCGGCGGCAACAAGACCCGCAAGCTGGAGTTCCTTCTGGGCGCGGCGTTCGAAGCGGACGCCGACACTCTGGTGACGCAAGGGGCGGTGCAGTCGAACCATGTGCGCCAGACGGCGGCGGCAGCCGCCGCGCACGGTCTGGCCTGCGAGATCATTCTGGAAGAGCGGACGGGGTCAAAGGCGACGGACTATGTCGGCAACGGCAATGTGCTGCTGGACCGGCTGTTCGGCGCGACCCTGCGCACCGTGCCAGGCGGGACGGACATGGTCGCCGAGCTGGAGAAGACGGCGGCCGAGGTGCGGGCGCGGGGCGGCAAGCCCTATGTCATTCCCGGCGGCGGATCGAACCCTACGGGGGCTTTGGGCTATGTCGATTGCGCGCGCGAGATCGTGGTCCAGGCCGACGAGATGGACTTGGAAGTCCACCGGATCGTGACGGCGACGGGCAGCGCGGGCACCCACGCCGGTCTGGTCGCCGGGCTGGCGGTCATGGGGGCGGACATTCCCGTGCTGGGCATCGGGGTGCGGGCGCCCAAGGACAGGCAGGAGGCGAACGTCTTCAAACTGGCCGAGGAGACGGCCGCCCTGCTGGGGCAGCCTGGACGGGTGACGCGCGAGCAGGTGGTCGCCGACTGCGACTATGTGGGCGAGGGCTATGGCCTGATCGACCAAGGGGTGATCGACGCCTTGACCCTGGCCGCGCGTCTGGACGGGATCGTGCTGGACCCGGTCTATTCCGGCAAGGCGATGAAGGGGCTGATCGCCCTGGCGCGCGCCGGCCGGTTCAAGGGCGAGACGGTGGTGTTCCTGCACACCGGCGGGGCGCAGGGGCTGTTCGGCTATCAGACCGAGATCGAAGGCGCGCTGTAGGCGCGCCGTCCGTCATGGACTCGCGCGAGGCGACGCTGGCCCTGCTGGCCGCCCGGGCCGAGGACGCCACCGTCTGCCCCAGCGAGGTCGCGCGGGCGGTCGCGGGCGAAGACGGCGCGTGGCGCGAGGCGATGCCTGACGTTCATGCTGCGGTGGACGCCCTGGTGGATGAGGGCGCGGTGCGACTGAGCTGGAAGGGGAGGCCGCTGGCGATGCGTGCGGGGCCCTATCGGATCGCGAGGGCTCGAGGCGGTGAAGACGGGGGCGGCGACGTTGGATGATCGCGTCTATGCCGCGCTGCTTGTGCTGGTTTAGGCTGACGCCAGTTTCATAGCCGGGCTGCGGATCGGAAGGCGACATTGACGAAGGTGAGCATCTTGAAAGTTCTTGTCCCCCTGCTTGTCGCCGCGGGCCTTTTGGGTTGCGGGTCAGAACCCGCCACTTCCGCCGAAAACAAGCGTGAAGACAGCGCTGGCCAGGATATCCAGCCGGTTGCCTCGAACACCTTGGGGCAATGCTCGACATTTATTGGCGCCTCGCTATCCGAGGCCGATCGTGCGGCGCTTTGGGACGGTCGTGGCGACGCTCAGCCTCTCTGTCTGTTCGTGGCTTCGGTGGCTTGGGCGGATCATGATCGACAGAAGGCGTCTGACCTCTACGCACTGGCGATGGTCCGTTATCGATACGACGCCGTGAGATGCGCGGCGCCTGTCCCAGACGCGCTCGTGTCATCGATGGTCGCCGCCCGCATGGCCACCGAAAGTCGGCTTGCCGACCTTGGCATTTTTGTCGGGCCTCAAGAGATCGGCGCCGCAGCGCAGCGATCGGAAAGCTACGTCTATCCCGTGGGCCACCTTCAACAGCAATGTGAGGGCAAGCTGAGGCCCGAAAGCGAGTGGGCCGGCTTGAGGGTGGAGATGCAGGACGCGGTCGCAAGAGCCATGGCGAGCCCTCAGTAAGGGCTGGCCTGACTTGCAAATCCTTTTCGCGAGATCAGGACTGATCGGATGATTGCGCCGCAGTCCGAACCTGTCCCGCCGGCGCTGTCTTTGGCGGCGGTGTTTCTGCGGTTCTTGCGGTTCGGGCTGCTGGCGTTTGGCGGGCCGGTGGCGCAGATCGCGATGATCCGGCGCGAGCTGGTCGATCAGGACGGGTGGATGTCCAGCGCGCGGTTCAACCGGCTGCTGGCGGTGTTGCAGGTCCTGCCGGGGCCGGAGGCGCACGAGCTGTGCGTGCATATGGGCATGCGGGCGCGGGGGCGGATCGGCGGTCTGCTGGCGGGCCTGGGGTTCATGCTGCCGGGGCTGATCCTGATGCTGGGGATCGGCTGGGCCTATGTGGCGCTGTCGCCGGTCGTGGGCCTGCTGGCCGGGGCGTTCCTGGGGGTTCAGGCGGCGGTGGTCGCGGTGATCGTGCGCGCCGTCTGTAAGATCGGATCGCATATCCTGGAGGATCGCTGGCTGTGGGCCGTCGCCGTCGTCGGCTTTGCGGCGACCCTGGCCGGGGGGGCGTTCTGGATCGTGCTGGCGGCGGGCGGGACGGCCTATGTGCTGGTCCGGGCCGGGCGGGTCGGTCTGGCCGTCGGGGTCGTGGTGCTGGCGGGCGTCGCAGCCTTGGCGATGCACGGGCTGGGGGACGGCGGGCCGTTGTTTGGACAAACGGCTGGGCCGGCGGGCGACGTCGGCTGGGTCGCGATGTTCTGGACGGGGCTGAAGGCGGGGCTGCTGACGTTCGGCGGCGCCTATACCGCCATTCCCTATTTGCGCGCCGATACGGTGGGGCGCGGGCTGATCGACGACGGGGCGTTTCTGGACGGGATCGCCTTTGCGGGGGTGATCCCGGCGCCGCTGGTGATCTTTTGCACCTTCGTCGGCTTCGTGGTCGCAGGATGGGGCGGGGCGCTGGCGATGACGGCCGGCGTGTTCGCGCCCGCCTTCGCCTTTTCGATGATCTTCTATGAGCGGCTGGAGGCGGTGGTCGAGGACCGGCGGCTGCACGATCTTCTGGCCGGGGTCGCCGCCGCCGTCGTAGGGATCATCGCCGCGACCAGCGTGGAGCTGGGCTGGGCGACCTTGCAGCGGGCGCCGTCGATGGCGGCGGCTGCGGCGATCTTTGCGGGCGCCCTGGCGGTGGCGTGGGCCTGGAAGAGCCGCTACGCCGTGCCGGCAGTTCTGGCCGCCGCGGCGGTCGTGGGATGGGGCGTAATGCTATGAGCAAGATCCTGGGCGTCATCGGCGGCATGGGACCGGCGGCGACGGTGGCGTTTCTGGCGCGGGTGCAGGCGCTGACGCCGGCGGACGGGGACGCTGATCACATCCGGGTGGTGATGGACCTGAACCCCCAGGTGCCCGATCGCAACACGCGGCCGGGCGAGGCCAAGGTGGTGCTGGGACAGATGGCCGAGGGGCTGGCGGCGGCGGGGGCCGAGGTGATCGCCATGCCCTGCAACACCGCCCACGCCCAGGCGGGCGGCATCCGCGCGGCGTGCGAGGCGAAGGGCCTGCGCTTCATCGACATGATCGCGGCGACGGCGGATGCGGCGGCGGCCTCTGGAGTTGAGCGGATCGGGGTGCTGGCGACGCCGGGGGGCGAGCGGCTTTACACGCAGGCGCTGGCGGCGCGCGGGGTCGAGACTGTGCTGCTGGAGGGCGCGGACCGCGAGGCCTTCATGGCGCTGGTCTATGGGGTCAAGCGCGGGGACGTGGGTGAGGCGGCGCAGGCGGGGATGGCGCGGCTGACGAAGGTGCTGGCGGATGCGGGCGCGGACGCGCTGATTGCGGGGTGTACGGAGGTTCCGCTGTTGCTGCGGGTGGACGATGCCGCCGCGCCCCTGACGGATTCGGCCGAGGTGCTGGCCCAGGCCTCCGTGGAGGCGTGTCGGGTCTGAGGGGCGGTTGCGGCTTGCTCCGCGCGGCCGGCCTGCCTAGTCATGGGCGGTGTCTATTCAGTCCCTGATCATCGATTGCGACCCCGGCGTGGACGACGCCGTGGCGCTGTTTCTGGCCTTCGCCGCGCCCGAGCTGGAGCTGCTGGCCGTCACCACGGTCGGGGGCAATGTTCCCGGCGCCAAGACCCAGCGCAATGCGCGCGTCATCCGCCAGATCGCCGGGCGCGAGGAGGTGCCGGTGTTCGGCGGGGCGGAGCGGCCGCTGAAACGTCCGCCGGCGGGCGCGGGCGAGTTTCACGGGGTCGAGGGTCTGGGCGATCTGGAGCCGTTCGAACCGACGGGGATCGTCGGCGACGGGCCGGCCGCCAACGCCATCGTCGATCTGGTGATGAGCCGGCCCGAAGGCTCGGTCGCCATCGCCGTCCTGGGGCCGATGACCAATCTGGCGCTGGCGATGCGGCGTGAGCGGCGGCTGGCCGAACGGCTCGGGCCGGTGGTCGTCATGGGCGGGGCGCGGTCGGAAGGCGGCAATGTCACCGCATCCGCCGAGTTCAATATCTGGGCCGATCCGGATGCGGCGGCGGTGGTGTTCGGATCGGGGTGTCAGGTCGTCGCCTTCGGCCTGGATGCGACCCATCAGGTGCGCGCGACCGAGGACCGGATCGTGGCGATAGAGGCCATCGACAGCGAGGCCGCGCGTGCGGCGGCGTCAACGCTGCGGTTCTCGCAGCGGGTGGAGCGCGAGATCGTGGGGTGGGACGCAGCCCCATTGCATGATCCCTGTCCCATCGCCTGGCTGATCAAGCCCGACCTGTTCGAGACGAAGCCCTGCCGGATCGAGGTGGAGACGGGTTCGGACCTGACGCGCGGGCATACGGCGGTGGAGTTCCGGATCGATCCGGCGACGGCGCGGCATCGCTGGGCGGTCGCGGCGGACGCGCAAGGGGTGTTCGACCTGATCGTCGCCAAGCTGCAGGCTCAGGCGCTGGAGGCCGCCGCATGAGGATCACTGTCGTCGGCTCGATCAACCTGGATATGGTGGCCACGGCGCCCCAGCTGCCGGCGCCGGGCGAGACGGTGACGGGGGCGACCCTGGCGCGGCATCCCGGCGGCAAGGGCGCCAACCAGGCTCTGGCGGCCGAGAAACTGGGGGCCGAGGTCTGTCTGATCGGGCGGGTCGGCAATGACGCCATGGCCGGCGAGGCCCTGGCCCTGATGGAGGACCTGGGCGTCGATCTGGCGGGGGTGGAGGTGGATGTGGCGGCCCCGACGGGCGTCGCCCTGATCGCCGTCGATCCAACCGGCGAGAACCAGATCGTGGTCGCGGCCGGCGCCAACCACATGGTCACGCCTGAACAGCTGCCGCAGCGGATCGAGGGCGCGCTGATCGTGCAGCTGGAGCTGCCGATCGAGACGGTCGAGGCGGCGGTGGGCCGGGCGACGGGCTTCGTCTGCGCCAATCTGGCGCCCGCCGCGCCGGTTTCGGAACTGTTGCTGCGCCGCGCCGACCTGATCGTCGTCAACGAGACCGAGGCGGCCTTCTATGGCGACGGCCTGCACCGGGGCGGGGGACGGGTCGTCGTCACCAAGGGCGCGCGGGGCGCGGCCATGTATCAGCGCGGCGTCGAAATGGCCTGGGCGACCCCGCCGGCCGTCGAGGCGGTGGATGCGACGGGCGCAGGCGACGCCTTCGTCGCCGCCATCACCGTCGCCTTGCTGGAAGGCATGGATCCGGCCGAGGCGCTGCGCTTCGCCTGCGCCGCCGGAGCCTTCGCCGCGACCCGCCCGGGCGCTCAGCCCTCGGCGCCGGAGCGCGATCAGGTCGAGGCGCTGCTGGCGGGGTAGGGACGCGGTCTGCGCCTCTCCGTCGTGCTCAGACCCCTGGCGGCGGACCGGGGGGCGTGGGGAAGGCCAGCGGCGCGACGGCCGCGCCGGGAGAACCGGCCGTGACGGTCTGGTAAAGCTGAAGGCCGAGCGGCGACCAGGTGAGGGCCTCGATCGCCGCGATCATGGCGATCTGAACCCCCAGACCCCAGAACCAGGCGGGGTGGATCCGGCGGGTCTTCGCCAGATCGATGATCATGCCGATGACTGGAAACGCCAGGGTGACGAGCGTGGTCGCCTCCCAGGCCCAGGGAATCAGCAAGGGCATGGGCAAAAGCCGACCGACGGCCGGCCCCAGCAGGATCGCCATGGCGGAATAGTGCAGGCGGCGGTGCCAGTCCGTTGACCGACGAAGCCACACCGCCGCGACGGTGAGGCCGACGAAGGTCGCGAGCGAGAGGGGATCGAAGACCAGAAACTGCAAAGGCCGGAAGAAGAAGGGCACGTCGCCGCGACGCACCATGGCCTCGGTGACCAGCCAGCCCAGGATCAGCATGGGCGCCAGCCATGCGGCCGCCAGCCAGCCCAGCGGTCGGTGCCAACGCAGTTGGCCCGTGGCGATCAACAGGTTCTGAACCAGGAAGATGACGACCCAGCCCATGAAGACCACGGCGTGGGCGTGCACCAGCAGCGGAGCCTCGAAGCTGGAGCGGCCCATGGCGAGCTGAAGCGAAAAGCCCGCCACGACGACAAGCGCCATGACGACGGCCAGCCCCGGAAAGACGCGGTCCGGCGTGCGGTCGGCCCCGCCCATCCTGTTCGCAGTCGCCATGACACACCCCCCGATGTTTCTGGCGAAACTTAACGCCGAAGCCCGACTGCGGCAATCTGGAATATCAGCGATATGTCGAGGATCGACTGGGCCAGGCGCAGGCGTCGCCGCGCCAATGTGACACTGTAACGCCGAAACGGGTTGTCGGCGGTGGAAAGGCGGGGTTAGGTCTGGGGTTCGGGATTTGTGGGGACTTCAGACGATGATGATGCGTGGACGTGGGGTTGGGCTGGTTCTGGCGGCGGTGCTGCTGAGCGGCGTGGCGGGTGGGGCGTTAGCCCAGAACGCGGCGCCAGCTGCGGGGCCGATGGTCTATCAGCAGCCGCCGGCGCCGATCGCGGACATCCTGGACGCCAAGCCGACGCCGTCGTCGATGCTGAGCCCGGATCGGCGGACGCTGGTGTTGATGGACCGGTCCAACCTGCCCAGCATCAAGGCCTTGGCCGAGCCGATGCTGCGGTTGGCGGGGACGCGGATCAATCCGAGGAACAATGGCGCGGCCGAAAGCCGGGTGGCGTGGCTGACGGGTCTGAGCCTGCAGGCGGTGGATGGCGGGCAACCTCGCGTCGTGGCCCTGCCCGACGGCGCGCGGTTCACGGCGCCGCGGTTCTCGCCGGACGCCAAGTCGCTGGCCTTCGTGCTGGACCGGCCGACGGGGCTGGAGCTGTGGGTCGTGGATGTGGCCTCGGCGCGGGCGAGGAAGCTGACCGATCCGGTGGTCAATATGACCGGCGGGACGGGTTATGAGTGGCTGCCCGACAGTTCGGGCCTGCTGGTCGGGGCGGTGCCGGCGGGACGCGGTCCGGCGCCGGACGTCACGGCGGCGCCGACGGGGCCCAACATCGAGGAGACGGCCGGGCGGGTCGCGCCGGTGCGGACCTATCAGGACCTGTTGTCGAATCCCGGCGACGAGGCCCTGTTCGACCATTATTTCACCAGCCAGCTGACGCTGGTTCAGCTGAACGGCCGTGCACGGACGATCGGGGCGCCGGCGGTCTATCTGGACGCGTCGGTGTCGCCGGACGGCAAATACATCCTGCATGAGATCGCCAAGCGGCCCTACTCCTATGCAGTGCCGGACGACTTGTTCCCGACCGAGATCGTGGTGACGGATCTGAACGGTCGCGTCGTGCGCACGGTCGCCGACCTGCCGCTGAGGGACGATGTGCCGACCGCCTTCGACGCCGTGGCGCCGGGGCCGCGCGCGGTCGAGTGGCGGGCCGATGCGCCGGCGACCCTGACCTGGGTCGAGGCGCTGGACGGCGGCGACATCCGCAAGCAAGCCGAGTTCCGGGACCGGGTCTTCATGCAGGCCGCGCCGTTCACGAGCGAGCCCGTCAAGCTGATCGACCTGAAGGAACGGTATGTCGGCGTCGTCTGGGGCCGGGACGACCTGGCCATCGTCAACAGCCGCTGGTTCAACACCCGGCATGAGACGCGCTTCGTGGTCGATCCGTCCAATCCTGGCGAGGGGCGGGTGCTGCTGGAGCGGAACTATCAGGCGCGCTACGACAATCCGGGCCAGCCGGTGACCCAGCCGAATGCTCAAGGGCGCTCGGTGATCCGCTTCGATCCGCAGGGGCGCATCCTGATGTCGGGCGCCGGGGCGACGCCGCAAGGCGAGTTCCCCTTCCTGGCCGCCATGGACCCGGCGACGGGACGCAGCGAGCGGCTGTGGACCTCGGCCAATACGGACTACGAGGCCGTGGTCGGCTTCCTGGATGCGGACGGCAAGCGGGTGGTGACGCAGCGCGAGACGCGGCTGGATCCGCCCAACCTGCAGATCCGCGATCTGACGACGGGCCAGACGACGCGGCTGACCAACTTCCCCGATCCGGCGCCGCAGCTGGCCGAGGCGACGCGGCAACTGGTGACCTATGAGCGGGCCGACGGGGTCAAGCTGTCGGGGACGCTGTATCTGCCGGCCGGTTATGACAAGGACCGCGACGGGCCGCTGCCGATGCTGATGTGGGCCTATCCCGCCGAGTTCACCGATGCGGCGGTGGCGGGCCAGACGGTGGACGTACAGAACCGGTTCGTACGGCCCGGCGGGTCCAGCCATCTGTTCCTGCTGACCCAAGGCTATGCGATCTTCGACAACCCCTCCATGCCCATCATCGGCAAGGATGGGGCCGAGCCGAACGACACCTATGTCGAGCAGCTGGTCGCCGACGCAAAGGCCGCGGTCGATGCGGTGGTCGGCATGGGCGTGGCGGACCGCGACCGGATCGCCGTCGGCGGCCACAGCTACGGCGCCTTCATGACGGCGAACCTGCTGGCGCACAGCGATCTGTTCCGCACCGGGATCGCGCGGTCGGGCGCCTATAACCGCACCCTGACGCCGTTCGGCTTCCAGTCCGAGCAGCGCAACTATTGGGAGGCGACCGAGGTCTATACCGAGATGTCGCCCTTCACCTATGCGAACAAGCTGAACGAGCCGATCCTGCTGATCCACGGCGAGGCGGACGACAACTCGGGCACCTTCCCGGTCCAGTCCGAGCGCTTCTATGCGGCGCTGAAGGGGCTGGGGGCGACGGCGCGTTACGTCACCCTGCCGCTGGAGGCGCATGGATACCGCGCGCGGGAATCGGTGGGCCACACCCTGTGGGAGATGACCCGCTGGCTGGACCAGTATGTGAAGAACGCCCCGCCGAAGCCGGCGGCGAACTGAGCGATCAGGGCTTGGACGCCGCGGCATCCGCCGCGGCGTTGACGGCCGCCAGACGGGCGTCCTGCTCCGACTGGGTCGGGACGCCGAAGACGGTGCGCAGGCTGTCGGGGATCAGGGCGCGGTCGTAGGGTTCGAGGGTGGCGGGGGCGTCGCGGGTCTTGCGGGTCTGGGTGCCGTAGATCTGCGGCTTTTCGGTCATCTGCAGATAGCGATCCAGCGTCGCGGCGGCGATCCAGGCGCCTTCGGGCGAGCCCTTGGCGACGGCGGCGACGGCCAGGCTATGGGCCAGCAGATAATCCTCGGGCGTGGAGCCGTGCTGGAAGACGAAGGCGGCGGCGCGGTAGTCCTCGCCAGTCTGGAGCGCGCCGGCGTCCAGCAGGGCGCGGGTCTGGACACGGCGTTCGGCGTCGGCGGCGAGCATTTCTGTGACGCGGGCGCGGTCTTTGAAAAAGTCCGGCGTCAGGTTCTGCCTTACGGCCTGGTCGGCGGCGAAGATGGCGGCCATCTCGGCGTTGTTTTGAGGCGAGGTCTCCTGCGCTAGGGCCGGAACGGCGAAGGCCAGGGCGACGGCCGAAATCGCGGCGGCGCAGGACAGGCGAGACGGGCGCATGGGAGATCTCCGCTGAAGCTTGAGCGGACATTGGTCTGCGGATTTGCGGCCGAAACCGGGCGGCGGGATTACACTGTCGTCATGGTCTGACGATCAGTCGCACGACCTCGCCGGCGTGGAGGCGGTCGAAGCCGGTGTTGATGTCATCTAGGGGAATGACGCCGCTCATCAGGCGATCCACCGGCAGGCGGCTCTGGCGATACAGGGCGACGTAGCGGGGGATGTCGCGGCTGGGGACGCAGGTTCCGATGTAGGAGCCCTTCAGCGTGCGCTCTTCGCCGACGAGGGAGACGACATTGACGGCCAGCGCCGCATCGGGCGGCGGCAGGCCGGCGGTGACGGTGGTTCCGCCGCGCCGGGTCATCTTCCACGCCGCCTCCAACGCCCGGACCGAGCCGGCCATTTCGAAGGCGAAGTGAGCGCCGCCGTTCGTCAGGGCGCGGACCTGATCGACCGCATCGGGGGCGGCGGCGTTGACGGTTTCGACCGCGCCGAGGGTGCGGGCGAGGGCCAGCTTGTCCTCGGACAGATCGACGGCGACGACGGGGCTGGCGCCCGAGGCCAGGGCGCCGAGCACGCTGGCCAGGCCCACGCCGCCCAGACCGATGACGACGACGCTCTGGCCCGCCTTGACCCCGGCGGTGTTCACAACGGCCCCGACGCCGGTCAGGACGGCGCAGCCGAACAGGGCCGCCTCCTCGAACGACAGGTCGGGATCGATCTTGACCAGCGAGCGTCGCGAGACGACGGCCCGCTCGGCGAAGGCCGAGCAGCCAAGGTGGTGGTTGACGGGCTCGCCCTCGCGGAAAATCCGGCGGGCGCCGGACAGAAGCTCGCCCCGGCCGTTGGCGGCGGCGCCAGGCTCGCACAGGGCGGGACGGCCGCCGGCGCACGGGTTGCAGTGGCCGCACGACGGCATGAAGACCATGACGACGTGATCGCCGACGACGAGATCGGTTACGCCGTCCCCCAGCGCCTCGACCACGCCCGCCGCCTCGTGCCCCAAGGCCATGGGCAGGGGGCGAGGGCGGTCGCCGTTGATGACCGACAGGTCCGAGTGGCACAGGCCCGCCGCCTTGATCGCGACCAAGACCTCGCCGGGGCCGGGCGGGTCCAGCGTGACGGCCTGGACCGACAGAGGGCGGCTGTCGGCGTAGGGGCGGGCGGCGCCCCTGTCGGACAGGACGGCGGCGCGAGTCGTGAGGATCATGTGGTCAAGCCTTCGTCATCAACAACCTACCGATAGGCGCTTGACCTAACGTCGTCCAAGCTAGAGCGTCGGTATCGAGAGCGACGGTTCGCGTCGCCGAGGGAGACGACGATGCCGAAACGAGACGAGGGCGCGCTGGCGCAACGGGCGACCTACAAGGCCTTTCACATGGTCTCCACCCGCTGGGCCGACAACGACCAGTACGGCCATATCAACAACGCCAAATTCTACGAGTTCGTCGACTCGGCGGTGAACGCCCATCTGCTGATCGCCAATGCGCTGACGGAATCGATCGGCCTGGTGGTGGATTCGGGCTGTCGCTATACCTCGTCGCTGAAGTTCCCCGATGTGATCGAGGTCGGGATCAAGGTCGATGCGATCGGCACCTCCAGCGTCACCTACGGCTTTGCGGTCTTCAAGCGCAGCGTCGATGTTCCCGCCGCCATCGGCCATTTCGTCCACGTCTATGTCGACGCCGAAACCCGCCGGCCCAAGCCGTTGCCGGCTCGGCTGAGAAGCGTGGTGGAGAACCTTCGCGCCGGGTGAGGACTTTCGCCCCTCGTCTGCAATGCAGCGCCTGTTTCCGTGATGCCAATGCCTTCCGACCGCGCCGATCTCGATGACGCCTTTTATCTGAGCCTTAAGGAGGCGGATGCCGCAATGACCGGGGACGATCCGCGCGGAAGCCTGGAACTGGTCGTGTCCATGCGCATCGCCTTTGTCGCCCGGGCGTGGATCACGCGGGCCAATTCGCTGTTTCGCGGTCGAGGCTATACGGCGGCCCAGCGCGCGCACCTGTATGTCCTGGCGTCCAAGCCCAAGGGGATCACGCAGGCGGAGTTGGCGGCGATCCTTCGGATATCGGAGGCGTCGCTGTCACGCCGCATCAAGCTGTCGATCGAAGAAGGTCTGGTGTCGCGTCATCCGTTTTGCGGCGACGGACGGGCAAACCTGATCCGGCTGGAGCCCAAGGGGCTGGATGCGCTGAACGCCTCCGATCGCGTCGCACGCGAGGATCGCACCCGACTGCTGGCGGGCGTGACCGACGAGGAACTGGCCATCACCGCCAAAGTCCTGAAGCTGCTGACGGATCGTATCCCGCAGACGCCCGAACGGTCCGACGCCTGACGACATCGGACAGTCCTGAACGTCAGTCGCCCGCCAGGACCCATGTGCGTTCGTTGGTGGGGTCGAAGACGAACCTGAACTTGCGCATCATGGGCAGGCCGACATTGGGGGTTCCGCCCTCGATGAAGCGAAGCTTGGGGCTGTCGACTACGACGCCGCCGACCTTGACCGGGCCGTCGGCCTGGGCCTCGAACACCGGCTGTGTTCCGGCGGCCGAGGTCGCGATGCCGATCTTGCGCGGCTCGCCTTTCAGCTTGATCTGGCTGACCAGAGACAGCGGCAGGAGGAAGGCGCTGTCGTTGCCAGTGTCCAGGGTGGCCTCGACCGAGGCGCCCGGCAGGTCCAATGCTACGACCGGCAGCCGTTCGTCGTCGGAATAGGCGTGTCCGGGGCCTTCGGGACGCTGGGGCGCATCGGGCGCCATGATGCGCAGCTCGCCTTTCGCCAGGTTCATCTCGACCAGTTTCCCGGGGAAGCTGTTGGGACCGAAGATGCAGACTTCGTCCTCGTCCCTGAACTCGAAGACGGTGGCGGGGCCCTCGGTGATCGCATAGCCGCCCAGGGTCACGCCCTTCAGGCTGGTCGTATAGCCGGGCACCATCAGGCCCGTGCTGCCGTCTCTGGATTGGGACGGTCCCACATTCGGCATGCCGATGTCGTCGGCGTAGGATTTGTAGATCAGATTGCCGTTGGTGCCGGTGTCGAAGACGACGGGCGCAGGATGGCCACCGTTGATCCGCATCATCAGAAGCGCCCGGCCGTCCGAGACATAGAGCGGAATGCGGGCCACAGCGGCCGCCGGCGCCGGAGAGGTCGCCTGAGGGGTCGCTTGAGAGACAGGCGCGGCTTGCGCCGCAGCAAGGCCAGCCGATAGGCTGGCCCCGGCCAGGCAGGACGCCGCCATGGCGCGTTTGAACAGGGACCGGATCATGCATTCCTCCATGGACGTCGATAGTCCGATTAGGACTATCGAGTCGGATCGGGTCAAATGAACAATCGGCAAGGAAGCCTGACGGAGCTGGAAGGCGCCATCCTGTCGGAAATCCATCATCGCGGCGCCTCGACCGCCTTCAAGGTCCGCAAGGCGTTCCAGGAGTCGATGTCTCTGGAATGGAGGGGCAGCGCGGGCGCCGTCTATCCGGCCATTCGACGATTGACGGATCGTGGCGTGATCGACGCGGCCGAGACGGGCTCGGGCCGGGGCACGGTTCTTCTGTCCCTGACGCCGCAGGGAGTCGCGGTGATGGAAGACTGGATCTGCGACGCCGAGCGCGCCGCCAGTGTCGGTCTGGATCCGTTCCGCTTGCGCTCAGGCATGTGGGACCGCCTGCCGCCTGTCCGAAAGGCCGAGGCCATGGCGGCCCTGAGGCGCACGGTGGAGGCGGAAATCGCCGCCTTGCGTCAGTATGTGGTGTCGCTGGACCCGATCGAGCGTCCCCGCATCGAACTGGCGATCAACCTGCAGCTCAGCCGTCTGGACTGGCTGGACGGGCAACGCGCGTCATAGACCTCGCGCCCGCCCCTAGGCGTCGATAATGACCTGGCCGTCTTCCTTGACGAAGGGCTTGGAGAGATGGTCGGGCAGCAGGTCCAGAACCGTCTCGGACGGGCGGCACAGTTTGACGCCCAGGGGTGAGACGACGATGGGGCGGTTCATAAGGATCGCGTGCGCCGCGATGGCGTCCAGCAGTTGGTCGTCCGACAGGCTTGTGTCGTCCAGGCCGAGGTCGGCGTAGGGCGTGCCCTTTTCGCGCAGGATATCGCGCACCGATCCGCCCATCCGTTCGACCAGTTGGGCCACCAGCGCGCGGCTGGGCGGGGTCTTCAGATACTCGATCACATGCGGTTCGATCCCGACGTGGCGGATCAGGGCCAGGGTGTTGCGCGACGTGCCGCAGGCGGGGTTGTGATAGATGACGACGTCCATTGGGCCTCAGTCGCAGCAGGAGGCCAGTTCGGCCAGCAAGGGTTGGCAAAGCTCGGCGCGGCCTTGGCAGCAGTCCTTCAGCAGGAACAGCACGACCTCGCCCAGTCGATCCAGATCGGCGCGGTAGATGATCGACCGGCTGCGCCTCTGCGACGCGATCAGCCCGGCGCGAGACAGCACGCCCAGATGCGCCGACATCGTATTGGTGGGGACGGCGAGCCGGTCAGCGATCTCTCCGGCCGGCAGGCCATCCGGCGCATGGCGGACCAGCAGCCGGAAGGCGTCCAGTCGCGTGGATTGCGCCAGGGCGGCGAGCGCGAGAATGGCCGGTTCGGATTCCATTATTCCAAGATACTGGAAATATGATTTCGTGCAAGCTAGAGAGGGCGGTGCGGTCGTCGGTCGGCCGGGATGGAGCCGCCCATGATCGTCGCCTTTCTGATCTTCGCGGTCACCATCACCCTGGTGATCTGGCAGCCGAAGGGGCTGCAGATCGGCTGGAGCGCGATGGGCGGTGCGGCGGCGGCGCTGTTGCTGGGCGTCGTCACCCTGGCCGACATCCCCGTGGTCTGGGACATCGTCTGGAACGCCACGGCGACCTTCGTCGCGATCATCATCATCAGCCTGTTGCTGGACGAGGCCGGATTCTTCGAATGGGCGGCGCTGCATGTCGGACGATGGGGCGGCGGCCATGGGCGCAGGCTGTTCGTCCTGTTCGTCCTGCTGGGCGCGGCGGTGTCGGCGGTCTTCGCCAACGACGGGGCGGCGCTGATCCTGACGCCCATTGTCATCGCCATGCTGCTGGCGCTCGGCTATGGCCCCAAGGCGACGCTGGCCTTCGTGATGGCGGCGGGCTTCATCGCGGATGCGGCCAGCCTGCCGCTGGTGGTGTCCAACCTGGTCAACATCGTCTCGGCCGACTTCTTCGACATCGGCTTCGACCGCTATGCGGCGGTCATGGCGCCGGTGAACCTGGCGAGTATCGCGGCGACGCTGATGGTCCTGTTTGTGGTCTTCGGGCGCGATATTCCCAAGGCCTATGACGTCGAGCGCCTGGCCGCGCCGTCCAGCGCGATCAAGGACCGGGCGACCTTCCTGTGGGGCTGGATCATCCTGGCGCTTCTGCTGATCGGCTTCTTCGTTCTTGAGCCGCGAGGGGTCCCGGTGTCCGCCGTCGCCGCGACGGGGGCGATCGTCCTGCTGATCGTGGCGGGGCGCGGCGCGGTCATCAGCACGACGAAGGTGCTGCGCGAGGCGCCGTGGCAGGTCGTGATCTTCTCTCTGGGGATGTATCTGGTCGTCTACGGGCTGGGCAACGCCGGTCTGACGCGCCAGATCGCGGGCCTGTTGGACGGATTCTCGCAAGGCGGGGTCTGGGGCGCGGCCTTCGGAACCGGGCTCCTGACGGCCTTCCTGTCGGCCATCGCCAACAATATGCCGACAGTCCTGATCGGCGCCCTGTCGATCGACGCCTCGGGCGCGACCGGCGCGGCGAGGGAGGCGATGATCTACGCCAATGTCATCGGCAGCGACCTGGGGCCGAAGATGACGCCCATCGGCTCATTGGCCACATTGCTGTGGCTGCACGTCCTGGCGCGAAAGGGCGTGAAGATCGGGTGGGGCTATTATTTCAAGGTGGGCGTGGTGCTCACCCTGCCGGTCCTGTGCGTCGCCCTGGCGGCCCTGGCCTTACGCCTGAGCGTCTAGCGCCTTAGTCGTCCAGACGGCCGATCAGGAACAGGGCGCCGACGGCGGTCAGGGCGCCCAGGGTGAAGGCGGTCACGATGGCGCCGGTGGCGACGGCGGTGGAGACGGTGACCGGGCGGGCTTCGTACCACTCGACAATGTCGGCCTCGTGCAGGTCCTCGTCCATATAGCCTTCGGCTTCATAGATGGTGTCGTCTGCGGTCATGGCTTTACGCTCCGTCTGTCTTGCCCGGATCAATACGCCCAAACGGTACAGGTTCCACCCCTGTCGCCCCCGATCGGCGTATCGTGACAGGATGCCGCTCTTCGTTTAGGAGGCGCGGCTCAGGTTCAGAACGCTCAAAGACGATCCCATGGCCGGCCACTCGAAATTCAAGAACATCATGCACCGCAAGGGGCGCGCCGATGCGCAGCGCTCCAAGCTGTTCTCCAAACTGTCGCGCGACATCACCGTGGCGGCCAAGTCGGGCCTGCCGGATCCGGCGGCGAACCCGCGCCTGCGCCTGGCGGTCAACAACGCCAAGGCCGAAAGCCTGCCCAAGGACGTGATCCAGCGCGCCATCAACAAGGCCGCCGGCGGCGACGTCGATACGATGGAAGAGGTCCGCTACGAGGGCCGGGGGCCGGGCGGCGTGGGCATCATCGTCGAAGCTTTGACCGATAACCGCAATCGTGCGGCGTCCAACATCGGCGCGGCCTTCAAGAAGAACGGCGGCGCGCTGAGCGAGATGAACTCGGTCGCCTTCATGTGGGACAAGGTGGGCAAGATCACCTACGCCGCCGAGGCCGGTTCGGAAGACGCCGTGATGGAGGCCGCCATCGAGGCCGGCGCCCAGGACGTCGAGAGCGACCTGGTCAAGCCCGATATCTATGAGGACGCGCCGGGCCACACGATCTGGACCGCCTTCGAGGATCTGAACGACGTCGCCGAGGCCATGTCCAAGGTGCTGGGCGATCCCAAGTCCACCGCCATCGTCTGGAAGCCGCAATCCGAAGTGCCGGTGACCGGCGAGGCCGTCGGCACCCTGTTCAAGCTGCTGGACGCGCTGGACGCCGAGGACGACGTGTCGGCGGTCTATTCGAACGAGGACATCTCCGACGAGGACGCGGCCAAGTACGCGGGCTGATCCAGAACGCACGCGAGTCGTTCGCACGGAACCGGGTCGTATGCCGGGCGTAACGAGGCTTCACCGTTACGCCTGGAGCCCCCTATGGATATCACCCAGCTGATCCTCGACGATCATGCCGAACAGCGTCGGCTGTTTGCGATCATCGAACAGATCGACCCCAAGGACACCGATGCGCTGAGCGCCGTCTGGTCGCGGTTGTCGGCGTTCCTGGATGTGCATGCCGAGGCCGAGGAGCGGTTCTTCTATCCCGAACTGCTGAAGCAGGGCGAGGGCGCCAATGACGCCGAGGACGGCACGGTCGAGGGCGAGACCGAGGACGCCATCGAGGACCACAACAAGCTGCGCGACGCGGTCAAGGCGGTCGAAAAGCACAAGGTCGGCACCAAGGCGTGGTTCGACGCCGTGGGCGAGGCGAACGTCGTCAACTCCAAACACATGGGCGAGGAAGAGCGGCAGGGGCTGACTGACTTCCGCATGAACGCCGACGTCGAGACGCGCCATGAGCTGGCGGTGAAGTTCGCCGCCTTCGAGGCCGAGCACATCACCGGCGTCAAGCCGGTGAACAAGGACCCCGAGACCTATATCGAAAAGCACGGCTGAGGCGGGCGCTGCGACCACGATGTCGCAGCATCGTCCGTCCAAGGAACATCCGCGCTCGGCCCGTCGTTGAGCGCGGATGAATCTGGGTAGTCTGGAAGGCGCCGTCCTGCCGATCCTCGGCGCGGTGATCGCGGGCGGGGTCATCGGCTTCGAGCGCGAATGGCGGGGCCGAGCGGCGGGCCTGAGAACGCACATCCTGGTCAGCCTGGCGTCAGCCCTGCTGATGCTGGCGGCCATGTCGCAGGCCGATTGGGCGTTCCGCGCCCTGCCCGACGAGAACATCGTCACAGACCCGACGCGGATGGCGCACGGCGTGCTGACGGGGATCGGGTTCCTGTGCGCAGGCGTGATCTTCCGCACCGGGTTTTCGATCCACGGGCTGACTACGGCGGCGTCGCTGTGGATCACATCGGCGATCGGCATTCTGTTCGGGGCAGGCCTCTATGCGCTGGGGACGGCGGCGACGGTGGTCACGGCGCTGATCCTGATCGGGCTGAGGCTGATCAGCGGGCGTTTGCCCGCGCGCACGGTCGTGGACGCCGAAGTGTGCTGGGAACGGCGCGAGGCGTCGCCGGAGCCGGCGATCGAGGCGGCGCTGAAAGCCATCGATGCGGACGCGCGACACGACCGCTTCGAGCTGATCGATGGACAGACCGTTCGACGGACCTGGCGATTGAAGGCTGCCGAGGAAAGCCAGCTGAAGCGGCTGGCGGAACAGCTGTGCGCCATACCGGGCGTGGTCGCTTACAGCCTGGACCCGCGCGACGACTGAAACCGTTCATTGCCCGATAACCCTCTTTGCGGCATGAGGGGAACGGATGGCGAACGAACCTGTCAGAATCATCGGCCTGGACCCCGGTCTGCGACGCACCGGCTGGGGGGTCGTCGTGTCGGATGGCGCGCGCCTGAGGTGGGTGGCGCACGGGGTGGTGGCCCCGCCCGAGACCGCGCCGTTCAGCGAGCGGCTGCTGCATCTGTTCGAGGCGCTGGGAACGATCTGCGCCGACCACGGCTGCGAGGAGGCGGCGGTGGAAGAGGTGTTCGTCAATGTGAACCCGTCCTCGACGCTGAAGCTGGGCCATGCGCGGGCGGCGGTGATGCTGGCGCCGGCCAAGGCGGGCCTGACGGTGGCGGAATATTCGCCGAACCTGATCAAGAAGGCGGTGGTGGGCGCGGGCCATGCGGACAAGAGCCAGATCGCCTTCATGGTCAAACGGCTGCTTCCGACCGCGGGCGACGTGAAGGCGGATGCGGCCGACGCCCTGGCGGTTGCGATCACCCATGCGCAACTCCGGAAGCGGTCCTTGCTGGAAGCGATGCACCGGGGGGCGGCGTGATCGGGCGGTTGAGAGGCGTGCTGGCCGAGGTCGGCGAGGCGGAATGCCTGATCGACTGCGCCGGCGTGGGCTATGTCGTGTCGTGCGGGGCGCGGACGCTGGGGCGGCTGCCTGCGCCGGGCGATGAAGCGACGGTGCATGTCCATTCGCAGTGGAGCGAGGATGCGGGGCCGCGCCTGTATGGATTTTTGACGCGCGACGAGCGGCGGGCCTTCACGACCCTGCTGGCCATTCAGGGCGTGGGGCCCAAGGCGGCGCTGGCGGTGCTGGACGTCCTGCCGCCCGGCGAACTGGCGTCGGCGGTGGCGCGCGAGGACAAGGCGGCGGTGGCGCGGGCCAACGGCGTGGGGCCGAAGCTGGCGCTGCGGATCGTGACCGAGCTGAAGGGCAAGCCCTTGGGCGACGTCAGTTTTGCGCCTGTCGCACCCGGCATGCACGTCGAGATCGCACCGCCCGTTCCGTCCATCACCGGCGAGGCCGTGTCGGCCCTGCTTGGACTGGGCGTCGCCGAGGTCAATGCGCGCCGGGCCGTGGATCAGGCTTTGATCCGTCTGGGCGAAGAGGCGGAGCTGTCGGCGGTGATCCGCGCAGCGCTGCAGGAGTTGGGCCGATGAGAGCCGCATCGACATGACCCGCGTCATCTCCCCCGAGGCCGAGACCGGCGAATCCTTCGATCGCGCGCTGCGGCCGCAGACGTTGTCGGAGTTCGTCGGGCAGTCGCAGGCCAAGGGCAATCTGAAGGTCTTCATCGATGCGGCGCGCGGGCGGGCCGAGGCGCTGGACCATGTGCTGCTGTTCGGACCGCCGGGACTGGGCAAGACGACGCTGGCGCAGATCGTGTCGCGCGAGCTGGGCGTGGGGTTCCGTGCGACCTCCGGCCCGATCCTGGCCAAGGCGGGCGATCTGGCGGCCATCCTGACCAACCTCGAGCCGCGCGACGTCCTATTCATCGACGAGATCCACCGCCTAAGCCCCCAGGTCGAGGAGATCCTGTATCCGGCCATGGAGGATCATGTGCTGGACCTGATCATCGGCGAGGGGCCGTCGGCGCGTTCGGTGCGGATCGACCTGGCGCCGTTCACCCTGGTGGGGGCGACGACGCGGGCGGGCCTGTTGGCTACGCCGCTCAGGGACCGGTTCGGCATTCCGCTGCGACTGGAGTTCTACACCCCCGACGAACTGACGGCGGTGGTGCGCGGCACGGCGCGCAAGATGGGCGCAGCCATCGACGAGGCGGGCGCGCGCGAGATCGCGTCGCGTGCGCGCGGCACGCCGCGCATCGCCGGGCGTCTGCTGCGCCGGGTGCGGGATTTCGCCTCGGCCGAAGGGGCGGAGACGATCTCGAAACTGGTGGCGGCGCGGGCGCTGGCGCGGCTGGAAGTGGACGAGGCGGGGCTGGACAGCCTGGACCGGCGCTTCCTGAAGGCGTTGATCGAAAACTATGGCGGCGGGCCGGTCGGGATGGACACCTTGGCGGCCGCCATCGCCGAGGCGCGCGACGCGGTCGAAGACGTGATCGAGCCCTATCTGCTGCAACAGGGCTTCATCATGCGCACGCCGCGCGGCCGCATGGCCTGCGCCAAGGCCTATGCGCATCTGGGCCTCAGCGCGCCGGCGCAATCCTCCGCCGGACCGGTGCCGGGCGACCTGTTCGAATAGGCGTTGCCAAGCGGGGCGGGCGGGGGTTTGCTGGGAGCGAACCGGAGCCGTCGTCCCATGATCCTGCGCACCCTGGCCGTGATGGCGTTTGCGGCCGGCCTGACCGGTCTGGCGCCGCCTGCGAGAGCAGAGGCCCCCGTCTTCACCGACAAGGCCTGTCCCAGTGATTGGCCGACGGGCCTGCGCGAGGTGCGGTGCGGGACCCTGACGGTGGACGAGGCGCGCGACGGCTCGGTCAGCGACCGGCGCATCGATATCGCGGTGGTTATCTTCAAGGCCAGCGCGCCCTACAAGAACGCCGCAGGCCAGGCGCTGCCGCCGATGGTGATGTTCCACGGCGGACCGGGCGGGGCTCTGACGCCGGGGGCGGGGCGGATGCTGGCGGCGCTGCGCCGCAATCCGAAAGCCTTTGCGGTGGATCAGGACGTGATCCTGTTCGACCAGCGGGGCGGCGGCGCGAGCAACCCGTCGATGGACTGTCCGGGCGTCGAACTGACCGATGCGGGGCCGCCGTCCGACAAGGATCGCGACGGGCTGATCGCCTGTCTGAAGGGCTATCAGGCGCAAGGGATCGACCTGAACCAGTACAACGCCGCCGCCATCGCCGACGATGTGAAGGACATGGCCCAGGCCCTGGGTCTGGCCAAGATCGACCTGTGGGGCGGATCGTACGGCCCGCGCATCGAGGCGGCAGTCATCACCCACCAGCCCCAGATCGTGCGCGCCGCCGTGATGGACAGCCCCTGGCCGCCCGAGGGCAACTGGGCCGTCGGCACGCCAGAACAGGTGTCGGCGGCGGTGAAGATCATCCTGGCCAAATGCGCGGCCCAGGCGGCCTGCGCGGCGCAGCATCCGGACCTTCAGGCGCGGTTCGAGGCCGAGGCGCGCAAATGGCTGGCCGGTCCGGTGACAGGCAAGGACGGGCGCACCTTCAACGTCGACGACCTGTCGGCCTTCTTGATGGACACGACCTATAGCGCGACGGGCGTGCGCAGCCTGCCGGTCGATCTGGACAAGATCATCGCCGGCGACCTGACGCCGGTCGCGGAGATCGCCAAAGATCGCACCTATTATTTCGAGGGTCAGCACATGGCCCATCTGTGCAAGGAAGAACTGCCGTTCGAGTCCAAGGCGCGGCTGGCGGCCGGGGCGGCCGGTGATCCGGTCGCCGAGGTGCTGGTCCCGTCGCTGTCGCGGCTGTTCGACGTCTGCGCGGTGGTGGGCGAACGGCCGGCGCTGCCGATCGAGAATCTGCCGGTCCGGACCGACATCCCGACCCTGTTCGTCGCCGCCGAGATCGATCCAGGCTGCCCGCCGCCGCTGACCGAGGCCGCCGCCAAGGGCTATTCGAACAGCCAGGTGGTGATCGTGACCAACGCGACCCACGGCGTCATCAACGCCAGCCCCTGCACGCGCAAGATGGCGCGCGACTTCCTGCGTGATCCGTCCAAGCCGGTGGATCGGACCTGCCTGCCCGCCGCCGACACGCCGCTGGACTTCACCCTGGAAGCGCCCGCCGCATGAGGGTGATGCGCCATCGCAGCCCGCTTCAGCAGCGTGTGATGATCGCGGCGGCGCTGGTTCTGGCCCTGTGCGCGGTCGGCGTCTGGATGCTGATGCAGCCGGCGCACACCCCTTCGCCCGAGCCGGCCGATGCGCGGGTGATGCGCCAGATCCGCACGCAGGCGGGGCGCGGCGCCGAGCTGCGCTACGCCGAGAACGGACAAAGGCGATCGGTGTGCGGCTATGTCGGACGGCTCGCGGGCGGGCCGGCGGTGGGCTTCGTCTCCATCCCCAATCGCATTCTGTTCAGCGACGACCCCCTGCCGACCGAGTTTCGCGAAATGCGCCAAAGCTACTGCCCCGGCTTCATGGCCGCGCCGAACCGCCAGCCGTGATCCGTCGGCGGTTGAAGCGGTCAGCACTCGCCCTGATTGCACAAATCACGGCGACGGCGGCGATCAGCCTGCTGGCGATCCGGGCGGCCGGGGCGGGGACGGCGTCGGTCGTGGTCCAGGGCGCGGCGTTTCTGATCGGGGCCGTTGCGCTATGGGCGGCGTCGTGGATGGCGCGGCCGGGCCGGGGCCCGAGGTTGATCTCGGCGTCGGCGATCCTGATCGTCGCCGTCCTGATGCTGACGACGGGTGTGGAGATGCAGGGCGCGCATCGCTGGCTGGCGCTGGGGCCGGTTCTGATCCACCCCGCCTCGCTGCTGGGCGCGCCGCTGCTCTGGCTCCTGGCGCAGGATGCAGACGATGGGTGGACGGCAGGCGTCGCCGCCCTGACGATCCTGACGTTCGGCCTAGGCTTCGACGGAGCCGCCAGTCTGGCCTTCGCGGTGGGAACGACCGGATTGCTGACGGCGGCGAGAGGGTCGTGGAAGACGCTGGCGCCGCTGGCGGCCCTGGCCTGGATTTTGGCGCTCTGGAGCCTGACGCGTTCGCAGGCCCTGCCGCGCGTTCCCTATGTCGAGGATGTCGTACCGACGGTTTGGGCCGTGTCGCCAATCTTGGGCGTGGCGGCGGGGATGGCTCTGATTGTGCTGTCAGCCCCGTTGTTTTGGATGGGATGGTGCGCGCGCGGCGTCGAAGCCGCCGTCGGTCTGGCCATGGCCGGGTTCTGGGTCGGTCTGACGGCGGCCAATCTGCTGGGCGCTTATCCGGCGCCGGTGGTGGGATATGGCGCTTCGCCCGTGATCGGATGGCTTGTCGCGATCGGACTGGCTATGGCGTCTGCACGACGCACGAGGTTTCAGTGACCGCAATCTCCGACCAACCCACCGCCGGCCGTTTCGAGGGGCGCGATCACCTGTTGCCGGTGCGCGTCTATTATGAGGACACCGATTTCACCGGCCTGGTCTATCACGCCAACTATGTGCGCTATTTCGAGCGGGGGCGGTCCGATTTCCTGCGCGCCATCGGGGTGGGGCACGCCGACCTTCTGGAGGAGGCCGAGCCGCTGGCCTTCGTGGTGTCGGAGTTGAACATCAAATATCTGAAACCGGCGCGGATCGACGACGCCCTGGTGGTGCGCACCGTCTACGAGCAGGTGAAGGGCGTGCGGCTGATCATCCGCCAGAGCGTGGAGCGAGCCGGCGAGGTGTTGTGCCGGGCCGAGGTGACGGCGGTGTGCATCCATCTGGACGGGCGGCCGCGACGCCCGTCGAAGGGTCTGGTCGAGAAGGTCACGCCGTGGCTGGCGGCCGGCGGGACCGGCGACTAGGATCGCGCCAACGAGGGGGAAACGTCATGACCGCAGAAACCTACAAGATGTCCGCCAGCGCGGTGATCGTCACGATCCTGCTGTTCGTGCTGCTGGTCGGCGGCGGGCTGGTGGGCTGTCCCTATTACAAGGTCTGGGAGCGCAAGATGGCGGGCCAGGCCGAACTGCAATACCAGCAGGGCGCGCGCCAAGCCCTGATCGCGCAGGCTGCTGCAGAAGACGAGGCGGCGATCAAGCGGGCCGAGGCGGCGACGCGCCGGGTCCTGGGCTGGACCGATGCGGCCAAGCGCGGCTGCGCCGAACTGGGCCGGGCGGGCGATCGCCAGTGCGAGGAGCAGCTGCTGAAGGACGCCGCCACCTATTCCATCGCCAAGGAAGGCCACGAAGGCGTCATCATCAGCGTCGGCGCCCCGGTCTCGGTCGCGGTCGATCCGAATGCGCGGCGGACGGCGTCCGAGTAACCTGCCGTTAACCCTTATGACGCGCCTGTCAGATGACGGGCGGACGGGTCGGGGCTAAACGGGCCGGACGCCACACAATGGTCACGTCCGCTCGATCGAAGAGGGGACGTGACGATCCCGATTCCGCCCGGAGCGCCTGAATGACCACGCCTGTCGACGCCGCGATGATGAACCCGGTCGAGCTGTTCATGACCGCCGACTGGGTGGTCAAGAGCGTGATGATCGGGCTGGCGGCGGCCTCGATCTGGTCGTGGACGATCATCATCGACAAGGCGGTTCGGTTCACGGCGCTGAACAAGCGCGCCGATGAGTTCGAAAAGTCGGTTCAGTCCGGCCGGTCGCTGGAAGAGGTGGCGTCCCAGGCCGGACCCGAGCCGGACCACGCCCTGCCGCGCATGCTGGTGATCGCCCTGTCGGACTGGCGCGAGGCGCGTCAGCGCGGGGCTTTGAACGAGCACCAGGGCGACCTGCTGCTGGTGCGGATCGACAAGGCGATGAACAGCCTGATCTCGCGCGAGGGCCAGCGGATCGAGAACGGACTGGGCGTGCTGTCGGTCGTGGCCACGGCCTCGCCCTTCATCGGTCTGTTCGGCACGGTGTGGGGCATCATGAATGCGTTCGGGCGGATCGCGGCGGCGGGCAACACCAATCTGACGACGGTGGCGCCGGCCATCGCCGAAGCCCTGTTCGCCACGGCCATCGGCCTGGCGGCGGCCATCCCGGCCTATATCGCCTACAACAAATTCTCGATCGACGCGGGCAAGTTCACGGGGCGCCTGGAGGCTTTCGCCGACGATCTGCAGGCCGCCGTGGCGCGCCGACTGGGCAGCCCGTCGGCCCCGCCACCTCCGCCCCCGCCGTCCAGCGGCCTCAGCCTGAAGCGGGGCGTCTGAGCCATGGCCCTGGGCGGTGGTGCGAGCGGCGGCGGGCGCCGGGGACGCAGAGGGCGTACAGGGCCTCTGACCGAGATCAACGTCACGCCTCTGGTGGATGTGATGCTGGTGCTGCTGATCATCTTCATGATCTCGGCGCCCCTGCTGACGGTGGGCGTGCCGGTCGAACTGCCCAAGACCGAGGCCAGCGCGGTCGAGATCAAGTCCGAACCCCTGTCGGTCAGCATCGACCAGCAGGGCGCGATCTTCGTCGGCGACAGCGAGACGGCGTTCGACGCCCTGTCCACGCGCCTGTTGACCGAGGCGGGCGGCGCGGACCAGGCGGCCGAGCGGCCGGTGTTCGTGCGGGCTGACGGGCGCGCGCCCTATCAGGCGGTGGCGCGGGTGATGGCGCGGTTGAGCGCCTCGGGCTTCACCAAGCTGAACCTGATCACCGACACGGCGCCGGAGGCCTGAATCCTTTGCGTCGGCCGAGCCCCGCCATCCTCGGATCGCTCGCCCTGCACGCCGGGGTGGTCGCGCTCGCCTTCTTGATGGTGTCGCACAAGACAGACGAGGACGAGACGCCGCTGGTGGCCTCGGTGCCGGTGACCATCGTGTCGGAAGAGGTGATCCAGGCGGCGCCGGCGGACAATCCGCAGCCCGAACCCTCGCCCGACGACGCCGCGACCGCCCCGGTGCAGCAGCCCGATCCCGTACCGCCGACGCCCGAGCCGACGCCGCCGCAACCCCAGCCGCGCCCGACCCCGACGCCGCCGCGACCCACGCCGCCGCGCCCGGCCCCGACGCCCACGCCGACGCCGAGGCCCACGCCTACCCCGACGCCGCCGCGTCCGACGCCTCGACCCCAGCCGCCGACGCCTGCGCCGCCGACCAAGGCCCAGCCGACCCCGCGCCCGGCGACGCCCGCGCCCGCCCGCCCGGCGCCCCAGCGCACCGAGCCGAGCCTGGATTTGGACGCCCTGGCGGGACCGACGCGCCCGACCAACAATCGCGGCCGCCCGGCGACGGGGCAGCAGGGGGCGGGCGCGGCGTCCCAGGCCACGGGCCCGCAGATCACGGCCATCTTCAATCAGGTCTATCCGAACTGGATCCTGCCCTGCGACATCCCCGGCGCGGACCAGCTGCGCATCCAGGTCGAGCTGACCCTGTCGGCCGACGGGCGGATCACGCGCGGCCCCAGCCTGATCAACGCCCAGTCGTCGAACGTCTACCGCGCCGCCGCCGACGGCGCCCTGCGCGCCCTGCGCCAGACCGCGCCCTTCGACGTGCCGCAGGGCTTCCCCGGCGGGGTCTATCGCCCGACCTTCAACACCGAACGGGCGTGCCGCAATCGCTGATCCGCCACGCCTGCAAACCGCCGTCCCGAATGTCGCCCCATTCCCCGTGAAGCTGGCGAAAGTCGAACGGCCCGGCGATAAGGGGCGGCGATCCTTCGAGACTTATGGGAGCATCTGATGCGTCTGAACCTTCTTCTGGCCTCCGTGGCGGCTGTCGCGATGGCGGCTCCTCTGACGACGGCGGCGCAGACGCCTCAGCAGAACCAGCCGGTCGAGGTCGAGATCGATCAGGGCGTGCTGCGCCCGCTTCAGATCGCGGTCGTGCCGTTCGCCGGGACGCACGGGTCGGACATCTCCAATGTCGTCAGCGCCAATCTGAAGCGGTCGGGCTTCTTCGAGCCGCTGAACCCGTCCAGCTTCATCGAGACCGGGCTGACGCTGGCCAATGCGCCGAACTTCCCGCAGTGGACCCAGATCGGGGCGCAGGCGGTGCTGTACGGCGGGGTGACGACGCGCGGCGACGGGAGGCTGGACGTCGGCTTCCGCCTCTATGATCCCTACCGCCAGTGCCAGCTGGTCAGCTATCAGTTCACCGCGACCCAGGAGCAATGGCGCCGGATCGCGCACAAGATTTCCGACGTCATCTATCAGCGCATGACGGGCGAGGCCGGCTTCTTCGATTCCCGCGTGATCTTCGTGTCCGAGGAGGGCACGCCGCTGAACCGGATCAACCGCCTGACCATTGCCGATCAGGACGGGTTCAACCCGACCTATCTGACGCAGGGCGACGAGGTGATCATGTCGCCGCGCTTCTCGCTGTCGCAGCCGGACGAGATCACCTATGTGGCGCTGGGCAAGGATTACAGCCGCATCTACCTGTATAATCTGACGACGGGCCGGCGCGAGAGCCTGGGCGAGTTCGACGGTCAGGTGCTGGCGCCGCGTTTCTCCAACGACGGCAACAAGATCGCGTTTTCGATCATCCGGGGCGGCAATACCGACGTCTATGTGATGGATCTGCGCAGCCGCCAGATCACGCGCCTGACCAGCGACCCGGGCATCGACACCTCGCCGTCGTTCAGCCCGGACGGCAGCCAGATCGTCTTCACCTCGGACCGTTCGGGTTCGGCGCGCCTGTATGTCATGCGGTCGGACGGATCGGGCCAACGGCCGATCTCGCGCGGCGGCGGGATCTATACGGCCCCGTCCTGGAGCCCGACCGGCAATCTGATCGCCTTCACCAAACAGGGCGGCGGCCGGTTCTCGACCGGAGTGATGAACGCCGACGGTTCGGGCGAGCGCATCCTGTCCTCCAGCTATTTCGAGGAAGGCCCGAACTGGGCGCCGAACGGCCGATACGTGATGTTCGCGCGCCAGACGCCGGGCGGAGACACGCGTCTGTGGACCGTGGACCTGTCGGGGCGCGTGGTGTCGCAGGCGGGCTATAATGGGCGCGGGACCGACCCGGCCTGGTCGCCGCTGCTCGATCGTGGCCCAAGCAATCTGGGCGTGAACCAGGGCGCCGACAGCTGCCCCGCCTAAACGCCGCACCGACACCGTCGGAGCCTTGAAGCTCAACTGTGCGTTATCGCCTCTAGCGTCGAAAAATCGGCCGAGGCAGACAGTAAAGCCAAGCTTGAGGCCCGCCCCTTGCCAGAAACGATACGTCAGGAGACGACCCCATGAAGACTTCCCGCATTCTCAAACTGGCGATGGTCGGCTGCGCCGTCGCCGCCATGGCCGCCTGCACCCGAAAGCCCCCGGTCGAGACCGGCGTGCCCGGTCCGAACGACGGCACCACCCAGCCGACGGGCCCGGCCTATCCGACCGCGCCCACCGGGCCGGTGACCGGCGGAAACATGGGTTCGGCCGCGCCGGGCACCGAACAGGATTTCGTCGTCAACGTCGGCGACCGCATCTACTTCGACCTGGACTCCTATGAGGTTCGTCCCGAGGCCATGCCGCGCCTGGACGCCCAGGCTCAGTGGCTGCAGCGCTATCCGTCCGTGACGGTCCGCATCGAGGGCAACGCCGACGAACGCGGCACGCGTGAGTACAATCTGGCGCTGGGCGCCCGCCGTGCGGAATCGGTGCGCACCTATCTGATCAACCGGGGCATTCCGGCGGGCCGGATCGACACCATCAGCTTCGGCAAGGAGCGGCCGATCGCGGAGGGGTCGAACGAAGACGCCTTCGCCCGCAACCGCAACGCCCACACCGCCATTGTGTCGGGCGCGCCGCGCTGACGCCCGGCTGATCGGCTGATCTGAAGGAGGCGCCGGCCGCAGAGTCGGCGCCTCTTTTCGTTTCCGCGCTTGTCCTGACGCCGGGCCGGCGGCAGATAAGTCGCCACAGGGATCGGGGGATCAGCGAATGGATATCGAAGGGGCGGGCGCGGTCGTCACGAGCGGCCTGGCGGCGGGCGCGATCGAAAAGCCGACGGGCAAGGCCGGCGAGGATCACGCCCACGGCGTCTGTTCCGATTGCGGAGCCGAAACGAGCGGCAACTTCTGCGCAAACTGCGGCCAGCCGACCCATGTCCATCGCAGCCTGCTGCATCTGGGCGAAGAGCTGCTGCACGGGGTCATGCATTTCGACGCCCGGATCTGGCGCACCCTGCCGCTGCTGTGGGCGAATCCCGGAAAGCTGACGCGCGAGTGGGTCGAGGGCAAACGCACGCGCTACGTCTCGCCGCTGGCGATCTTCCTGTTCACCCTGTTCGTGATGTTCTTCGCGCTCAGCTTCATGCCGCACCCGGAATCGAAGTCCGGCGAGGCGGCGGAGATGAGCGAACGGATCGCGTCTCAGCGCGTCGGCTTGGCCGAGGCCGAAAAGGCCCTGGTCCAGATGCGGGCCGAAAGCGGCGCCCAGCCGGACCCGACGATGCAGATGGCGATCAACGCCGGAAAGAAGCTGGTCGACGACCGCCGCGCGGCCCTGGCCCGGCTGGAGATTGAGCAGCGCGACGGTCGCGCCGACGGTCTGAAGCCCGGCAGCTGGCAGGCCGGGATCAAGGACATGGCGACCGGCGAGAGCGGCGAGACCAAGCTGAAGGTCATGGGCAAGGACGCCGAGAAGGAAGGCCACGGCATCGGCGCCACGGTGTTGAAGAAGCTGCAGAACCCGGACCTGGCGGTTTATAAGTTTCAGCAGACGGTGTACAAGTTCGCCTTCCTGCTGGTGCCCTTGTCGATCCCGTTCGTGGCCCTGCTGTTTCTGTGGAAGCGGGGCTTCACCCTATACGACCACGGGGTGTTCGTTCTGTACTCGCTGACCTTCATGGCCATGCTGCTGATGCTGATGGTGCTGTCGGCGACGATCGCCGGGTGGCTGGGCGCCATCGTCATTCCGCTGGGGCTGCTGGCCGTGCCCGTGCATGTGTTCGCCCAGATGAAGGGCGCCTATTCGCTGTCGTGGTTCTCGGCCCTGTGGCGGACGATCGCTCTGTTGGTGTTTTGCAACATCGTCGTCGGCCTGTTCTTCGCGGCCATCGTCTATCTGGGTCTCGGCCACTAGCTCGGCCTTGCGGCGGCCCCAAATCGGTGAAAGCTAGACGCATGACCAAGCTCTCGATCTCTCGCGTTCATCTCCTCGCCGCCGCCGCCCTTGGCGTCCTACTGATCGGGGGCGGCGCGGTCGCCCAGCAGGCCCAGCCCAACATCATGGAGCGGACCGAGTGGGACAATCGCCGCTTGGACCAGCTGGACCGCAATGTGCGGCGGCTCGAGCGCGCCCTGACCCAGAGAAACGCCGCCGGCCAACCCGTGCTGGTCGAGCCGGACCCCGAGGTGGTGACGCTGCAGGGGCAGTTCGCCCTGATGGACCGACGCCTGGGCGACCTGGAGGCCACGGTGCGCCGGATCAACGGCGACAACGAGCGTCTGACCTTCCAGCTGGACGAGGCCACCCGCGAGAACGAGACGCTGAAGACGCGTCTGGCGGACGCCGAGGGCCGGTTGCAGAAGCTGGAGACGCAGGCCGAGCTCAATGCGCCGATCGAGGCGACCTCGCCGACCGGCGATGCGACCCGCGACCTGGCGGCGGCGGTGGCCCTGTTGGCGACCGACAAGCCGCGCGGCGAGCGGGCGCTGGAAACGGTGATCGCGGCCTGGCCCGATACGCCGCAGTCGCGTGAGGCCAACTCGCGCCTGGGCGACCTGCGGGTGGCGGCGAACGACAAGGCTGGGGCGGTGCCCTATTACGCCGCCGCGCTGAAGGACTGGCCGCGCATTGGTTGGGCGGCGGATACGACGCTGAAACTGGCCGACGCCCTGTTCGCGACGCAGAGGAAGCCGCAAGGGTGCGCGGCCCTGGCTGAATTCACACGTCGCTATGCGCCCGCCGCTTCGGACCCGCAAAAGGCGCGGGCGGCGCAGTTGAAGACGACGGGCGCCTGCGCCTGACGTCTGACCCGGATCTCAGAGCGCGGGTCTTCGCGCGGCTGGATGCGCGACTGACGCGCGATACAGGTCGGCCGGTGGCGCTGGCCCTGTCGGGGGGCGGAGACTCCATTGCGCTGTTGCGGCTGACGACGAACTGGGCGCGGACGCGCGGGCGTTCGGTGCTGGCCCTGACCGTCGATCATCGGCTGAATGCGGACAGCGGCCGCTGGACCGATTTTGCGGGCCGGGCGGCGCGGAACGCCGGGGCCGACTGGCGCGGGTTGAGCTGGGACGGGGACAAGCCCGCGGCCGGGCTGACGGCGGCGGCGCGGGCGGCGCGGCATGCGCTGATTGCGGATGCGGCGCGCGAGGCGGGGGCCTCGGTCGTCCTGTTCGCCCACACCGCCGACGACATCGCCGAGGCCGATCTGATGCGGAGCGAAGGCTCGACGCTGGGACGGGTGCGCGAATGGTCGCCGTCGCCGGCCTGGCCCGAGGGTCGAGGCCTGATGCTGCTGCGGCCGCTGCTGGGCGAGCGGCGGGCGGGCTTGCGCGACTGGCTGGCGGCGCAGGGGGCCGACTGGATCGAGGACCCCGCCAACGCCGATCCCCGCTTCGGTCGCAGCCGGGCGCGGCAGGCGCTGGCGGGCGCGGCGCCGCAATCGGTCGCGCAGGCGGTGGCGCAAACCGGGGCGCGGCCGACGATCGAGGGCCAGGCCATGGCGCATGTGGACCGCGACGTGGGCGCGCGGGCGCTGGCGGCGGCCCTGGTCTGCGTCGGCGGCGGATCGACGCCGCCCCGGGGTGCGCGGTTGGACGCCCTGATGGCGCGGCTGAAGGCGGGTGAGGAGTTCGCGGCGACCCTGTGCGGTGCGCGGATCGAGGCTGTCGGCGCGGCGGTGCGGTTAATGCGCGAGGCTGGCGAGCTGCGCCGCCGAGACATTTCGCCGCTGGCGCTGGCGCTGACGCCCGGCGTCGAGGCGGTGTGGGACGGGCGGTTCGTCTTCTGCGCCGATCGTCCCGGCTGGTCTGTGGTTCCGGCGCGGGGGCGGTTGGCCAGCCTGTCGGACGCCGACAGGGCCGAGATCAATCGGCTGCCGGCGGCGACGCGCGGGGCCTGGCCTGTGTTGATCAGGGACGACGCGGTGGCCCCGGTTCTTGCAGGCGAAGGGGTCGAACGGCGCGGCCTTGTCGCGGAACGGCTCAGGCTGGCGCTGGACGAAACGACGCACGAAGACGACCTGATTTCCGCCACCCGATAGCGTAACGCTGATTAAGCCCCTATTTTCCCAGCCAGACACATCCAGACCGTCGATCCCACCGGGGTCGCGGACGACCGAGGACCTCAATGAACCTGCGTAATCTGGCGATCACCGGCGTGATCATTCTGGCGTTGCTGGCGGGCTATGCGGCGCTGTCGCAGGGCGGCGCCATGAACGGCGTGACGGGCCAGCCGGCCGGCAAGCCCGAGGCCATCAGCTATTCCCAGCTGGTGCAGCGCGTGAACGCGGGCGAGGTCAAACAGGTGACCATCCGCCTGGACAAGGTGAACGGCGAGCTGAAGAACGGCGAACGCTTCACCTCCACCACCGTCTATCCAAACGAACAGCTGGTGGCCCAGATGCTGGCCGCCAACGTCGAGATCGACGCCAAGTCGGGCGGCCAGTCGATCTGGATGAGCCTGCTGCTGGGTATCCTGCCTATCGCGCTGCTGATCGGGGTGTGGATCTTCTTCATGCGCCAGATGCAGGGCGGGGCGAAGGGCGCCATGGGCTTCGGCAAGTCCAAGGCCAAGCTGCTGACCGAGCACAAGGGACGCAAGACCTTCGACGACGTCGCGGGCGTGGACGAGGCCAAGGACGAACTGCAGGAGGTGGTCGACTTCCTGAAGGATCCGGGCAAGTTCCAGCGTCTGGGCGGCAAGATCCCCAAGGGCGCCCTGCTGGTCGGCCCTCCCGGCACCGGCAAGACGCTGCTGGCGCGCGCGGTCGCGGGCGAGGCGGGCGTGCCCTTCTTCTCGATCTCGGGTTCGGACTTCGTCGAGATGTTCGTCGGCGTCGGCGCGTCGCGGGTTCGCGACATGTTCGAACAGGCCAAGAAGAATGCGCCCTGCATCATCTTCATCGACGAAATCGACGCCGTCGGTCGTCATCGCGGCGCCGGCCTGGGCGGCGGCAATGACGAGCGCGAACAGACGCTGAACCAGCTGCTGGTCGAGATGGACGGCTTCGAGGCGTCCGAGAACATCATCCTGATCGCCGCGACCAACCGTCCCGACGTGCTGGACCCGGCGCTGCTGCGTCCCGGCCGTTTCGACCGCCAGGTGGTGGTGCCCAACCCCGACGTCTCCGGCCGCGAACGCATCCTGCGCGTCCACATGAAGGACGTGCCCCTGGCCGCCGACGTCAACGTCAAGACGATCGCGCGCGGCACGCCCGGCTTCTCGGGCGCCGATCTGGCCAACCTGGTCAATGAGGCGGCCCTGACGGCGGCGCGCAAGGACCGTCGCATGGTCACCCACCGCGACTTCGAAGACGCCAAGGACAAGGTGCTGATGGGCTCGGAACGTCGCTCCATGGCGATGAACGAGGAAGAAAAGCGTCTGACCGCCTATCACGAGGCCGGTCACGCCATCGTCGCCATGAACGTCAAGATGGCCGACCCGGTGCACAAGGCGACCATCGTCCCGCGCGGCCGGGCGCTGGGCATGGTGATGCAGTTGCCGGAAGGCGACCGCTATTCGATGAAGTATCAGCAGATGATCGACCGGATCGCCATTATGGCGGGCGGTCGCGTCGCCGAGGAGCTGATCTTCGGGCCGGCGAACATCACCTCGGGCGCCAGCTCGGATATCGAACAGGCGACCAAGCTGGCCCGCGCCATGGTCACCCGCTGGGGCTTCTCAGATAAGCTGGGCACGGTGGCCTACGGCGAGAACCAGGAAGAGGTCTTCCTGGGCCACTCGGTCGCCCGCAGCCAGAACATCTCCGAAGAGACGGCGCGCACCATCGACGAGGAAGTCCGTCGCCTGGTGACCTCGGGCTGGGACGAGGCGCGCACGATCCTGACCACCAAGGCCGAGGATCACGAGAAACTGTCTCAGGCCCTCCTGGAATACGAGACCCTGTCGGGTGAGGAGATCAAGGACCTGCTGGAGAAGGGCGTCGCGCCGAATCGTGACGAGAACAACTTCCCCAACGCCGGGCCTTCGGTCTCGGTGCCGGTGACGCCGGTGTCGGACGGCACGGACATCGAGGTCCCGGTCGTCGCCCCGGCCACGACCAGCGTGCCGACGGTTCACTAAGCCCAGCCTGATCTGAAGACGAACCCGCCGGGAGAGCGATCTCCCGGCGGGTTTTTCTTTGGGCGTCTGGCTGACCCAATGGCCCAGCCAAAAAAACGTCATGACGAACAAGTTTGCACTACAAACCTGTCTGTGAGATATGGCGGTCTCGATCTTGGGAGGGACGTCATGGTGATATCGCAAGCAGAGCAGGTGGAGCGGCTGCACGGACTGGACGCGTTGCGCGCCGGGGCGCTGCTGCTGGGGGTGCTGCTTCATGCCAGCCTGTCCTTCTTTCCGCAGCAGATCTGGATCGTGGCGGACGAGAGCCGGTCCATCGGCGCCGCCTGGCTATTCTTCGCCATTCATCTGTTTCGCATGACGGCCTTTTTCTTCATCGCGGGTCTGTTCGCCCATAGGATGCTGGCGCGGCGAGGCTGGGTCGCCTTCGCCAAGGATCGGGTGGTGCGGATCGCCGGGCCGCTGGCGGCCTTCTGGTTTCCGGTCATGGCGGGGATCGTTACGGCCCTGGTCTGGAACGCTCATGCCAATGGTCTGGTGACGCCCGGCGCGCCGCCGCCACCGCCACCGACGTATGACTGGACCAACTTTCCGCTGACCCACCTGTGGTTTCTGTGGGTGCTGACGCTCTTCTACGCCGTCGTCCTGATCGTGCGGGCCGTGCTCGGCATGCTGGATCGCGCGGGGCGAGCGGGTCCGGTCGTGGACAGGATCACCGGCGCGCTAATCGGCCCGTGGACGCCTGCCGTGCTTGCCGCCCCGCTCGCCCTGGCGCTGTGGCTGGATCCGAAGTGGATCGCCTTCTTTGCCGTGCCGACGCCGGACGCGGGCGTAATCCCGAACGCCCCCGCCCTGGTCGGATTCGGCTTCGCCTTCGGCCTGGGGTTCGCGCTGGACCGGCGGCGTGATCTGTTGGACCGTATCGCAAAGGGGGCGCCGCTGTTCCTGAGCATGGCGCTGGTTTCGGGCGTCGCGGCCTATGTGCTGGCGGGCGGACCGAGCATCGCGCCGATGGGCGAGCCGACGGCCGGCAAGGCCCTGGCCGCCGCCGTCACGGCGGTCGCCGTCTATGCCTCGGCCTTGGCGGCCACGGGGCTATGCCTGCGGTTCGCCTCGGGCCACAGCGCGGTTCGGCGCTACCTCTCCGACGCCTCCTACTGGATCTATATCGTGCATCTGCCGCTGGTCATGCTGGCCCAGGTCTGGGTGCAGGACTGGGCCGGGCCGTGGTGGGTGAAGCTGATCGGCGTGTCGGCGGGCGTCTTCGCCGTGTGCCTAGCGTCCTACGAACTGCTGATCCGTCACAGTTTCATGGGGCGGTGGCTGAATGGCCGGCGCGTGCCGTGGCGCAACCGACCTGCGCCTGCCCTGGTCCCCGCCGAATAATTTGCAAACCCTTCCAGCGGCGTCCATCCGAGGGACGCGCCCGTCGCACAGGAATCACACAGCGATGTCCGACAAGTCCCGCACCGGCCCCGAGGCCGACCTGGCCTTCATGAAGGCCATTGTTCAGGGCGGCAATAATCCCAGAGCGACCCTGACGCTGGGCGTCGCCTATCTGGCGAGCGGTCTGCTCTATGGTCTGCAATGCCTGTTCCATATCGGTCAGGTTTGGGGGATCGTGCGCTGGCCGCCTCTGGCAAATCTCAGCTTCGTGGTCGCCATCACGGTGGCCTTCCTTATCGTCCTGACCTGGGCCGTGCGTGAGGACCGCAAGACGGGCACGGCCGGCCCCATCGTCACGCGCACCCTGAATGCGGCGTTCAGCGGCGCGGGCATGGCCAATCTGGCGATCATCATCGTGTTCGGCGTGGGGGCCCGCCGCGATCAGGACTTCGCGGTCTGGCTCTACTATCCAGCGATGATCTTCGCGCTGCAGTCGGCGGCCTGGTTCGTGGCCTACAGTCTGAAGAAGAAGCCCTGGATGCTGGCGGCGTCCGTGGGCGGCTGGGTCACGTCGGTCGCGCTGGGGGTGCTTGTGCGCGACGCGGTGGTCTATCTCTACGTCTGCACCCTCGCCCTGTTCGTGCTCTTTGCGGGACCGGGCTGGATCATGACCCGTGCGGCGCTGAAGGCCCGCGCCAATGATGCGGACGTCGGCTGATCCATGGGGCTGGACGCACTCGGCAAGATCGACGAGGTCATCCACGGCCGGATGCGGCTGGGGATCATGGTCTATCTGGCCGACGCCGAGGCCGCCGACTTCACCGAGCTGAAGACCGTTCTCGAAGCGACGCAGGGCAATCTGTCCGTCCATATCAAGAAGCTGGAGGAGGCGGGATACGTCGCCGTGGCCAAGAGCTTCGTGAACAACAAGCCCCTAACCCGCGTGTCCATCACCCCCGCCGGCCGCAAGGCCTTCGCCGCCTATCTGGAGGCGCTGGGCGGTCTGATCGGGCGCTAGTCGCCGCCAAGGATTTCCGGATCCTCGACCATGACCGGCGTCAGGCTGCGCGCGGCGCCGGATGGGTCGGTCCAGGCGATGGTGTGGCCCTCGATCAGGCCGATCAGACCCGCACCGACATGCGACAGGACCGAAACCTTGCCCGCATCGATGTCGGCGTCTGCGGGCAGGACGATCTGGATGCGGCGCGGATCGGACGCGCGGCCGTCGACATAGTGCAGCCAAAGGTTCAGGGGCACGGCGCCCTTGGGAAGGTCGCCCGGTTCGCAGATGACGGCGCGCTCCAGTTCCTCCTGAAGCATGCCCGCCACGCCGTCGCCGGGCATGTCGCCGACCAGGCCAGACAGGGTATCGTGGTCCTGTGCGCTGAGAAAGATGTCGGGGCGGAGGGGCAGAGTGGATTTGGTCATGGCGGGCTCGCAGACGGCATGGGACGCCGCACGCGCGTGGCGTCGTGCGGCGGCGAAAAGGAGTGGGGTTCAGATCAATGCCCGGAACGGGGCGAAGGGCGCGCGGCCGTTCCGGGTCAGTCGCCTGCGACGAGGCGTCCCGCGTGGGAAAGGCGTCGAGCCTGGCTGACGAAATGCGCGATCACGGTTACAGGCTGGTCTCATGGCCCATGAAAGTCAAACCGCGCGGACGGCCGCCTTGTCGCAGGTGATGGGCATCGTCAATGTGACGCCCGACAGCTTCTCGGACGGGGGGCGATGGGCCTCGACCGAAGGCGCGATCGATCAGGCCATGCGGCTGGTCGCGGACGGGGTCGATGTGCTCGATATCGGCGGGGAGAGCACCCGGCCGGGGGCCGAGCCGGTGGGCGAGGCCGAGGAGATCGAGCGGGGCACGCCGGTCATCGCCGGCGTCCGCGCGCGGTGGGGCGGGGCGATCAGCATCGACACGATGAAGCCCGCCGTCGCCCGCGCCGCCGTCGCGGCCGGGGCGACGATGTGGAACGATGTGACGGCGCTGAGCCATGCGCCCGAGAGTGCGGCGGTCGCGGCCGAGCTGGGTTGCGACGTGGTGCTGATGCACATGCAGGGCGAGCCGCGCACGATGCAGGCGGACCCGCGCTATGACGACGTGGTGGGTGAAGTGCGGGATTATCTGCGCGGGCGGGCCGAGGCGGCGATGGCGGCGGGCGTGGCGCGCGAGCGGATCTGGCTGGATCCCGGCATCGGGTTCGGCAAGACGCTGGCGCATAACATGGCGCTGACGGCGCGGTTGGACGCGCTGGTCGATCTGGGCTTTCCGGTGCTGTACGCCGCCAGCCGCAAGCGCACGATCCAGGCCATCGATCCAACGGCGACCCTGGCGACCGAACGGCTGGGCGGGTCGCTGGCCCTGGCGCTGGAAGGCGCACGGCGCGGGGCGCGGATGGTGCGGGTCCACGACGTGCGCGAGACGGTGCAGGCGCTGAAGGTTCAGGCGGCGGTGACGGCGGCGGATTGAAGGCCCACGACGGACGGTCGCAGCCGGTGTAGAGGGCAGGTCTGCAACAGCCCTGATCTGCCCCATGCCCCTGACCGCCTATATCGCCCCCATCGTTATGTTGTGCCTGTCGAACGTCTTCATGACCTTCGCCTGGTACGGTCATCTGAAGTTCGATCACAAGCCGCTATGGCTGCTGGTCATGGCCAGCTGGGGCATCGCCTTCTTCGAATACTGGCTGGCGGTGCCGGCCAACCGCATCGGCATCCAGGTCTATTCGCCGGCCGAGCTGAAGACGATGCAGGAGGTGATCACCCTGTTGGTCTTCGCCGGCTTTTCGGTCCTGTATCTGGGCGAGAAGCTGACGGTGAACCATCTGGTCGGCTTCGCCTTCATCGCGCTTGGAGCCGTCTTCATCTTCAAGGGGCCGCTGGGCGGCTGATCGCGGCTTGCTCCGGACCGCGGCCTGTTCCATCTGGTCGCCATGTCCTGGGTGATGTCGATCAATCCGTGGGCGACGCTGGTCGTCGCCGGTCTGCTAGAGGTCCTGTGGGCCTCGGGCCTCAAGAATGTGGGCGTCAGCCGGCCGTGGACCTCGCTGGGGGTTCTGATCGCGCTGGCGGGCAGCATGATCCTGTTGTGGGTCGCCACGCAGAAGCTGCCGATCGGCACGGCCTATGCAGTGTGGACCGGCATCGGGGCGGTGGGCGCGGCGGTGATCGGCATCCTGGTCTATGGCGAGCCGGCGACGGCGGTCAGGGCCGTGTGCATCCTGCTGATCGTGGCAGGCATTATCGGGCTGAAACTGTTTTCGGGAGCGGCGGCATGAGCGCGCTTCATCAAGGACGCGTCTTGATCCTGGCGGGGTCCGACAGCGGCGGCGGCGCGGGCATCCAGGCCGACATAAAGGCCGTGACGATGATGGGCGGGTTCGCCGCCACCGCCATCACAGCCATCACGGTGCAGAACACCCTGGGGGTTCACGGGGTCTATCCGCTGCCGCTGGATCTGATCGCAGCACAGGCGCGGGCGGTGCTGGAGGACATCGGGACCGATGCGGTCAAGACCGGCATGCTGGGCTCGGTCGAGGTGGTCGAGACGGTCGCGGCCCTGCTGGACGAAGCGGACGCTCCGGCGGTCGTCGATCCGGTCATGGTGGCCAAGGGCGGCCATCCCCTGTTGCCCGATGCGGCGGTCGAGGCGGTGAAGCGCCTGATGATCCCGCGCGCGGCCCTGCTGACGCCCAATGCGCCAGAGGCCGAGGCCCTAACAGGCTTTGCGGTCCACGACCTGGACGGCCAGAGGCGGGCGGGCGAGGCGCTGCTGGCCATGGGGGCGCGGGCGGTGCTGATGAAGGGCGGTCACGTGTCGGGGCCGACGGTGATCGACCTGCTGATGACCGCAGACGGCGAGACGGTGCTGGAGGCCGAACGGGTCGACACCCGCCACACCCACGGCACCGGCTGCACGCTTGCAAGTGCGTGTGCGGCGGGGTTGGCGATGGGTCGGCCGCTGGAGGTCGCTGTGGCCGAAGCCTGGGCCTATGTCGGCGAGGCGATCCGCCGCGCGCCGGGCCTGGGCGGCGGACACGGGCCGCTGGACCACGGCTGGCCGGTGCGGGGATGAGCGAGCTGGAGGCGGAACTGGCCGCCATCGTGCGCGCCGACGCTGGTTTGATGCATGTGCTTACAACGGTGCGGGCGCTGGACCTGCCCGATTGGCGGCTGGTGTCGGGGGCGGTCTATCAGGCCGTGTGGAACGCCAGGACAGGGCGGCCGGCAGGCTATGGGGTCAAGGACTACGACCTGGCCTATTTCGATGGTTCGGACCTGTCCTACGAGGCCGAGGACGTTGTGATCAAACGCGTCGCCGCCGCCTTCGACGAACCGTTCCGCAGCCAGGTCGAGGTCCGCAACCAGGCGCGGGTGCACCTGTGGTTCCAGAACCGGTTCGGCGAACCCTATGCGCCGTTGCATTCGACGGATGAGGCGCTGGGGCGGTTCGTGGCGCCGACCTTTGCGGTCGGGGTGCGGCTGGAGGCGGACGACCGCCTCGGCATCGCCGCGCCTTTTGGGCTGGACGACGTGTTCGCGATGGCGATCCGGCCCAACCCGAACCGGCCGGTGGCCAAGGGCTGGGCCAAGGCCGTCGACAGCGCGCGAGCGCGCTGGCCCGATCTGACGGTGATCGAACCCTAGAAGGGCCCGTGCTTGCCGTTCGAGGAGAACTCGGGCGGGGCGGCCTTGTGGACATATTGTTCGGCGACCAGCCAGGCCTTGAAGGGGCGCAGGCACCCCAGGCACAGCGCGACCAGGATCGGCAGGGTCACGACCAGATGCACCCAGATCGGCGGATGCACGGTGAAGTCAAACACCATCAGCAGGATCATCCCCACCACCCCGACGGCCGTCATGACGAAGAAGGCCGGGCCGTCCGCCGGATCCGCGAATGCGTAGCTGAGCCCGCATTCAGGACATTCGGTCTGAAGCGTCAGATAGCCTTTGAAGAGCGGTCCCTTGCCGCAGCGGGGGCAGCGACAGGCCAGGCCGGTCTTCAGGGTGCTGAGGCGCGGGTAATCGGTCATGGGGCGACTATGGGCGCTTAAAACGGCGCTGTCGCGTGGACCGGTTGTCCTAACACCATCCATCATCACGGTGAACGGCGATTAACCGCGATTAAAGGCCTTGTGCGGCATGGGTCGGGAGATATGTCCGGGGCCTCGCCGACAAAGCGCATCCTGAAGACGACCGTGGCCGCCGCCACGGCCGGCGCCGTCGTGTTCGCGCCGATGGCGCCGCTGGCCCAGGAAGTCGGGCGCTCGCGCGATCCGCTGTCCATCAATATCGGCGCAAACGACGAGTTCACACGGGTCGAATTCGGCGGCGTCATCGGGGTGCGCTCGCGCATCAGCCGCGAGGGCGACAAGGTCGTCGTGCGGCTGGGGACCACCGCCGCACCCGACGTCTCGCGACTGAAGGTCGATCCGCCGGCGGGGGTGAAGTCGGTCGAGACGCGGCCGAGCCGGGGCGCGGGCGGGACGGACCTGATCCTGACGCTGGAACAGGGCGCGGATGCGCGCTCGGGCGTGGCGGACGGGGCGGTTTGGTTGAACCTCTATGCGCCCGGCAAAGCGCCGGAGGGCGGGGACGCCGCCGCGCCGCAGACGACCAAGGCCGTGGTGCCGGTGCGCGCCGAAACGGCCGGCGGCAAGACCGTCCTGACCTTCGATTGGGGCGCGCCGGTGGGGGCGGCCGTCTTCCGTCGGGGTGATGCTGTCTGGGTCGTGTTCGACACGGCCGCCCGCATGGATATGAGCGGCGCCAAGGCGCTGGGATCGGCCAAGAACGCCCAGTGGGCGGCGGGACCGGGCTATACGGCCCTGAGGATCGCCGAACCCGATGGACTGGGCGTCTCGGCGCAGGGGCAGGGCGGGACCTGGACCGTGACCCTGGGCGGCCCCGACGGCGCGGCAGGCGGGGTCGAGGTCGGTCGGTCCGACGACGGCGCGCCGGTGCTGGTGGCGCAGATGGCCGGGGCGACCAAGGCGGTCTGGCTGACCGATCCGCTGGTCGGGGACCGGTTCGCGGCGGTGACGGCCCTGGCACCCGGCAAGGGTTACGCCGGCGGACGGCGCACGGTCGATCTGAGCCTGATCCCGACGGCGCAGGGCCTGGCGGTCGAGACGGCGGCTGACGACCTGAAGATCGAGGCGGCGGGCGATCTGGTGACGCTGAGCCGGCCCAAGGGGCTGGCGCTGTCGTCGCCGGCGGCCGGGCTGGAGACGGGCGACCACAATGCGGATGCGCCCAAGCGGGCGGCCTATCCGGCGCTGATCGACGAGGCCTGGGCCGCGACGGGCGAGGCGGGGTTCTCGGACCGCTATCGCCGGCTGCAGGATGCGGCCGGGCTGGAGACGATCGCGGCGGCCGACAATCCACGCGCGCCGATCGAGGCGCGGATGGCGCTGGCGCGGTTCCTGGTCGGGTCGGGCCTGAACTATGAGGCCATCGGGGTGCTGAACGCCCTGATCGCCAAGGCGCCGAACCTGCAAGGCGAGCCCGAAGTGCGCGGCTTGCGCGGCGTGGCGCGCGTCGGCGTCGGGCGGCTGGAGGAGGCCCAGGTCGATTTCGCGGGCGCGGCCCTGGCCAATGATCCGGCGACCAAGGTCTGGCTGGGCTATATCGCCTCGGAGATGGGCGACTGGGAAGGAGCGCGTCGCAACTTCGCCGCCGGCGCCCCGGCCATCGACAGCTTCCCCAAGGAATGGCGCGCGCGGTTCGGCGCTGCCCACGCTATGGCCGCGATCCAGTTGAATGATCTCGCCGCCGCCCAGCAGTTGTTGGCCTATGTCTTCAGCCAGGATGCGCCGGCGGTCGATCAACTGACCGCGCGTCTGGTGCAGGCCCGGATGTTCGAGCTGAACGGCGACAAGAACCGGGCGCTGGCGGTCTACAAGGCCGTGGCGCGCGCGCCGCTGGACGGGATCGCCACGCCGGCGAAACTGGGCGCCATCAGCCTGGAGCTAGACAAGGGCGCGATCACGCCGGATCAGGCGACGGCCCAGCTGGAACAGCTGAAATGGCGCTGGCGCGGGGATGCGACCGAGATGGCGGTCGTGCGCAAACTGTCGGGCATCTATCTGCAGCAGGGGCGATACCGCGAGGCGCTGGACGCCCTGCGCGGCGCGGGCAAGCGGATGGCGGGCGTGCCGGGCGCAGCCGAGGTGCAGGCGGATCAGGCGAACGCCTTCCGCGCCCTGTTCCTGGACGGGGCGGCGGACGGTTTGCAGCCGGTGCAGGCGCTGGCGCTGTTCTATGACTTCCGCGAACTGACCCCGATCGGGGCGGACGGCGACGAGATGGTGCGGCGTCTGTCGCGCCGGCTGATCGACGTGGACCTGCTGGATCAGGCCGCCGAACTGCTGAAGCACCAGGTGGACGAGCGGCTGGACGGGGTGGCCAAGGCCCAGGTCGCGACCAATCTGGCCACCGTCTATCTGATGGACCGCCAGCCGGAGAAGGCGTTGCAAGCCATCTGGGGCTCGCGCACCACCCTGCTGCCCAATGCGATGAACAGCGAGCGCCGGGCGCTGGAGGCGCGCGCCCTGATGGACCTGGGCCGGTTCGACCATGCGCTGGAGGTGCTGGACCGGGATCAGTCGAACCCGGCGCGCGAGGTGCGGGCCGACATCTTCTGGAAGCAGCAGAAGTGGGGCGAGGCGGCGCCGATCTATGAGGCGCGGCTGGGCGATCGCTACAAGACCGCGACCACGCCGCTGACGCCGGCCGAGGAAAGCTGGCTGATCCGGGCGGGCGTCGGCTATTCGCTGGCGGGCGATCGGGCCGCGCTGCAGAGGCTGAGCGGGCGCTTTGGGCCGATGGTTCCCGGCGCGCGTTCGGCGGCGGCGCTGCGGGTCGCGCTGGACGACAATCTGTCGGGCGTGGCGGGGACGGGCGACTTCGCCAATCTGTCCAGCCAGGCCGACACCTTCGTCGGCTGGGTCAACAGCGCCAAACAGGCGTTCAGAAAAGAAGCTGACGCGAAAGCCTGATTCAGGCTTTCGCCATTTTGGGAGCCTGATTCACGGCCTCGATAAATTGCTAAGCGATTTCTTCTCGGCCGATCAGGCTCTGGCATGCCGCCTGAATTGAAACGGGCGGAGATCGCATCGCGACCCCCGCCCGTCGAGCATTGCCGGTCCTGCATCGCAGGACCGAAAAGGCTTAGCCGTTGACGGCGTCCTTCAGCGGCTTGGAGACGCGGAAGCGCACGGCCTTGGAGGCGGCGATCTTGATGGTCGCGCCGGTAGCCGGGTTGCGGCCTTCGCGCTCAGCGCGGTCGGCGGTGTCGAAGACGCCCAGGTTCGAGATGCGGATGTCGCCGCCCGACTTCAGGGTCGAGTGGATGTTTTCGACGATCGCGGTCAGCACCTTGCCGGCGTCGGCCTGCGAAACACCAGCGTCTTTGGCGACGGCGGCGATCAGTTCGGCTTGAGTGGTCATAAGAAGCGTTTCCAGTGTTAGTCGCCCGATTCCGAGCGAGGACCGGGGGATCAACACGGATTTCCATACGCTTTGCAAGCGCCGATGACGCTTAAAGCCATATGGGGCGGGGGATTATCCGGTACCGGACGCCCGTTGGAAGCTCTCGACCAGGCTTCCGGCGACCAGTCGCCAGCCGTCCACCAGCACGAAGAAGATCAACTTGAAGGGGAGGGAAACCACCACCGGAGGGAGCATCATCATGCCCATGGACATCAGCACGCTGGCCACCACCAGATCGATCACAAGGAACGGAACGAAAAGGAGAAATCCGATTTCGAAGGCCTTCTTCAGCTCGCTGATCATGAAGGCCGGGGTGACCACACGCAGGGGCAGGTCCTGGACGTTCTGGGGCGGGTCGATCTTGCTGAGACGGGTGAACAGGGCGAGGTCCCCGCGGTCCACCTGGGCCAGCATGAAGGTTTTTACGGGTTCGGACGCCTGATCGAAGGCCTGGGGCAGTTCGATCTGCTGATCCATCAGCGGACGGATGCCCGAATCATAGGCGTCCTGCCAAGTCGGGGCCATGACGATGGCGCTGAGGAAGAGCGACAAGGACACCAGGACGGCGTTCGGCGGCGACTGTTGCAGGCCCAGCGCCGTGCGCAGCAGCGACAGGACCACGATGATCCGCACGAAGCTGGTCGTCATGATGACGATCGACGGCGCCAGTGACAGGACGGTCATCAGACCGACCAGCTGGACCACGCGCTGGGTTAGGCCGGCGCCGGTGCCCAGGTCGATGTTCAGCGCCGAGCCGCTTTGCGCCGCCTGCTGAGCCAGGGCCGCGACGGGCCAGGCCAGACAGACCAAGGTGGTGAACAGCGACAGCAGGACCGCGCGTTTCAGCTCGGCGCCGGTCGGCTTGACGAAGACGGCGGGCTTCATTGGCCGCCACCCATTTTGCCGATAGTGGGCTGACGCGGTTCGATCAGTTCGCGGCCTTCGCCCAGCAAGATCAGCCGTTCCTCATCATCGACGCGGACCAGAACGAGGCGACGGGCGGGGTCCAGCACCAGGGTCTCGACGACCTGAAGCCGGCGCTCGCCGCGCTCAGCGTTCAGCCGGGCCAGGATTTGCGGGGCATAGCGGCGCGCAGCCCAGGCCGCGATCCCGATCAGGCCGAGGGTGAAGGCCAGGCCGAAGACCGCCCGGGCGAGATCGAGGAAATTCATGACGCTGCAAAGGCCCCGCGCAGTCCGCGCTTAGACCCTGAATGTTAACCAGCACGGTTAACGAGCCGTTGAGATAACCCCCTATTAACCATCCAGGCGGCATTTTCTGCCCATCGCGCGCATTCGCGTCGCACGGGAGACCGCCATGGGCGTCGCCGACATACCGCTGCTGGGGCAGATCAAGGGCCGACTGGGCTGGCTGGACGCCCGCCAGCGGGTCATCGCCGAGAACGTCGCCAACGCCGATACGCCGGGCTTCGTCGGGCGCGACCTGAAACAGCCGACCGACTTCGCCGCCGCCATGCGCTCGAGTGGGGGGCTGCAGATGGTGCGCACCAATGCGGCCCATATCGCGCCGGCCGGTTCACCGGTGCGGTTCGCCCCGACCAAGGCGCCCGATTCGGAGACCACGCTGGACGGCAATTCGGTGGTGGTCGAAGAGCAGATGCTGAAGATGGCCGAGAGCCGAATGGCCTATGACGCCGCCATCGGCTTCTACCAGAAATCCATGTCCATGATCCGCATGGCCGCCAAGCGGCCGGGCGCCTGAGCCGATGGCCGAGAAGGACTGACCCATGCCTGATCCCATCCCCCCTTCGAACAGCGCCATGGCGGTGGCGGCCTCGGCCCTGAAGGCGCAGCAGTCGCGCATGCGCGTGATCGCCGAGAACATCGCCAACGCCCAGTCGACGGCGCGCACGCCGGGCGGCGAGCCCTATCGCCGCCAGATCCCGGTCTTCCAGGCGCGCGAGGTCGATGGGGCGACCGGCGTCACCCTGGCCGAGGTGCGGCCCGACCAGGGCGACTTCAAGATGGACTATGACCCGTCGCACCCTGCAGCGAATGCGCAGGGGTATGTGATGCGGCCCAATGTCGACACCCTGGTCGAGGCGATGGACATGCGCGAGGCGCAGCGCGCCTATGAGGCCAATCTGAACGTCATCGAGACGGCGCGGTCGATGGACAGCCGCACCCTCGACATCATCAAACGCTGAGGACTAGGCCATGAATCCGATGATGGCCGCCAAGGCCTATGCCGCCGTTCAGGGCGGCGCCATGCCGACAGCAGCCCAGGCGCCCGGCGTCGAGGACGGCGGCTTCGCCGACCTGGTCAAGAACGCCATGACCGACATGACCCAGCAGTCGCGCGCGGCCGAAACCCAGATGACCCGCTCGGTCCAGGGCCAGGGCAATCTGATCGATGTGGTCACGGCGCTGAGCTCGGCCGAGGCGTCCCTGGAGACGGTGATCTCGGTCCGCGACCAGGTGATTTCCGCCTACAAGGAAATCATGGCGATGCCGATCTGACAGCGGGTCAGAAGTAGCGTTCGCCGATCCGCAGGGTGTCGCCGGGCGAAACACGCGCATCGGCGGTCAGCGGCTGGGCCTCTTCGACCTGTGAGCCGGCGCGACGCACGAAGACACGGCGCGTGTTGGCGCGATAGGTGAAGCCTTGCGCCGTCGCCACGGCGTTCAGCACCGTCAGGTCCGGCAGATAGGGGTATTCTCCCGGCCGATTGACCTCGCCCAGGATGTAGATCGGCCGATAGGTCAGGACCTGGGCGGTGACGCGCGGCTGGTTCAGATAGCCCTGGCTCAAGGCTTGAGCGACGGCGTCCTGAAGCTGGGCGCCCGTCAGGCCGGCAGCCTGGACCTCTCCGATCAGCGGCAGGGCGATCCGGCCGTTGGCGTCGATCACGAACTCGCCGCCCAGCGCCGCCTCGCCGAAGACGTCGATGCGCACCTTGTCGGCGGAGGCGAGCCGATAGTCCGACACGCTCTGAGGCGCAAAGGCCGTCAGGCCCAGCGATAGGATCGCCACCAGCAGGCCGATGCCTCTTCTTGCGCCCACTGTCATCGCCCCCGATCGTTCCGAGTGTGAAGGCTAAACGTGTCGGTTGTTCGGGTCTAGGGGCGGTTCGACAGGATACGGGCGGCGAGATCGCGGGCCTGGCCGCGCAGGTCGGGCACGGCCGTCATCTCCCAGAAGGCGCCGCGGGTCAGGGGGCCGATGGCGTGAAGGCCCCGCCCGGGGGCGCCCGCCCCGTCCAGCAGGCCGCCCTCGTCATCGACCTGCAGGCCCAGTCCCAAGGGGTCGGGGCGACCATAACCCTTTTCGAGGATGTCGCGGATCATCGGTTCGGTGCTCTTTGAGATCACGCCCAGCGGCCCGGTGCAGTTCACGACCAGGTCGAACCGCTCCTTGATGGCGCGCTTCTTTCCGCGCGGACGCCACGAGACCTCGATGACGTCGGTCGCCTTCAGCTCGCTCAGCTTGCCGGCCAGGATCGTCAGTTCGCAGCCGGCCAGCATGGAATGGATGTCGCGCGCCGGGCCGGGCGACAGGCGGTGGCGATGCACATCCCACAGGGGGCGCAGATGGCGCAGAAAGCGGCTGCGCTCCACCCGCGACCAACCTCGCCAAATGTCGCGCGCGGAATGGCGCAGGCGGTCGAACACGGCGCGCCAGTCCGCCTCGGCCGTCGCAGCGCGGATCTGACGCAGGATTTCGGCCGGGCTGCCCGAAAAGGCGCCGACATAGGGCGTGGGCGGAACGGTCGCGTGGGCGCGGGGCAAAAGCCCGTGACGCGACAGGGCGGTCAGGCGGCGTCCGGGTCGGCGCAGGGTGATGGCTGCATCCACCATCGTCAGGCCCGAACCGATCAGCAGGACATTGCGGGCGTCGCGCGCCGTCTGGGGATCGAACCGCCAAGGGTTTTCGACATAGGCGGGGGAGGCGCGCACCGCGTCCTCGACGCCGGGGGGCGAGGCGGGCTCCAGATTGCCCAGCGCCAAAACGACCTGATCGGCCGCGACCTCTCCATCGCTGGTCAGGATACGCCAGCCGTCGTCCCGGCGATCAATGGACTGCGCCTCGGCGCCGATCAGGGTCAGTCGGTCGGGGGCGTCGTCCAGCGCCTCGTCCAGCAACGCCTGAAGATAGTCGCCATAGACGCCGCGGGTGATGAAGCCGTCCTGCGCACGCCACGACGGCTGTTCGGCCAGCCAGTCGGCGAGGTGACTGGGCTGGTCGGGAAAGGCGCTCATATTGTCCAGGCGGACGTTCAGCAGATGGCCGGGGTTGCCGGTGTCATAGGCGGTGCCGGGACCGAAAACGCCGCGCCGTTCGATCAGGGTGACGCGCACGTCGCGCGAGGCCTTCAGCAGATTGACGGCGGTCAGCAGGCCGCTGAAACCCGCGCCGACGATGGCGACATGCGGTCCATTCTGCTGCGGCACGCGCACCCCCGTTTCCCGTTTCCGTCGCTGTCGATAACACGCGGCGGTCCAGAGGGATCATGGCGATAAATATCTATCTGACCAGTAGGAATAATGTGATCAGCGGTTGCGACCCCTGGCCTTTAGGATGTCGCGCAGGGCCAGCGGGAGGAGCGTCCAGGGCTCGACGCAGTATCGGACGAACAGCCGTTTCGGGTCGTGCAGCAGGCGATAGGCCCATTCGATGCCCGCGCGTCCCATCCAGCGCGGGGCCGCGCTTTGAACCCCCGCCTCATAGTCGAAGGCGGCGCCGAGCGACAGGATGACGCAATCGGGCAGGCGCTCGAAGTTTTCGGCGATCCATAGCTCCTGGCGCGGCATTCCCATGCCGACGAACAGGATATTGGGCTGGAAGGCCGTGATCCGATCCAGGACGGCGGCGTTCTCGGACGAACCGGGCCGGGCGTCGAAGAAGCCGTGGTGGATGGCGATGTCGGCGTCCGGATAGCGGAGCTTCAGCCGGCGGGCCGCCTCGTCGCCGACGCCAGGCGCGCCGCCGACGGACAGGACGCGCCAGCCCTGACGGTTCGCCACGCTCCAGAAATGGTCGCGCCAGTCCAGATAGGTGCAGCGGTGAAAGCCTTGGCTGTGCAGGCCCAGGGCGCGCGAGAAGGCCAGCAGCGGCGTCGAATCGACCTCGATCAGATCGGCCCTGTCGTAGAAGGCGCCGAGTTCCGGTCGCTTCTGCATCAGATAAAGGCTGTGCAGATTGTGATTGGCGATCAGGCTCTTTGCCCCCTGTCGCACCGCCTGCTGAATGTGGTGCAGCATCTCCTCCGGCTTCACCAGATCCATCGATTGCCCCAGGATCGTGACCCGCTCGTGGGCGCGGCGGTTCTGGCGGAACGGCGCGCGCGGCCGGGCGCGGCGCTCCGTGACGACGCGCTCTGGCGCAGAGGGGCTGAGAGACGGGTCCGCCATCAGGCGCTTGTAGGCGACCTGGCCTCAAGACGGGGTTAGAAAACAGGCTTAGCGCCCATTAAGTCGCCGCGGAACGCGGATCGAAAAGTCCGTGCGGCCAGGCTTGCCGCGCCGCCTGAGCAAGAAATCTCGCAAAGGCGAAAAATCATTGTTGACCCCGCCCGGAGCCTCCCTTAGAGGTCCGCGCCTTCCCGATGGAAACGCCGCAAGGCGCTGCCGACGGGGCCCAGATGGCGGAATTGGTAGACGCGCTGGCTTCAGGTGCCAGTGGCTTAACGGCCGTGGAGGTTCGAGTCCTCTTCTGGGCACCATCTTTCAGAAAGCGTCGCACCGAACGGTGCGGCGCTTTCTTTGTTTTGGCCTATCGCCTCGCGCGCGCCGCCCCGCTGCTTGAGGCCCGTTCGTGGTTGAGCTTGCCCGTTTCGCGCGCCGCGTTCGCCGTGTAAGAGCCTGAGCATGACCGTTTACCTGCATGAGGGCGACCTGCCCGACGATCTGGACCTGGGGTCCGAGGTCGCCATCGATTCCGAGACCATGGGCCTGCGTTTTCGCCGCGATCCGCTGTGCGTGGTGCAACTGTCGTCGGGCGATGGAAACGCCCATGTCGTGCGGCTGAACCGACCCGCCTATGATTGTCCGAACCTTAAGCGGGTGCTGACCGACCCGGCGGTGACCAAGATCTTCCACTTCGGCCGGTTCGACATCGGCATGTTCCTGCTGCACCTCGGCGTCGAGACGCGGCCGGTCTATTGCACCAAGATCGCCTCCAAGCTGGCGCGCACCTATACCGACCGGCACGGGCTGAAGGATGTGGTGCGCGAGACGGTGGGCGTGGACCTGTCCAAGGCGCAGCAGTCCTCGGACTGGGGCGCCGAGACGCTGAGCCAGGCGCAGCTGGACTATGCGGCGTCGGACGTCCTGTATCTGCACGCGGCCAAGGCCAAGCTGGATATGATGCTGGCGCGCGAAGGGCGAACCGAACTGGCCGCCGAATGTTTCGACTTCCTGCCGACGCGGTCGGCGCTCGACCTGGCCGGCTGGGACGAGACCGACATCTTCGCCCACAGCTGAGGCGCGCTTGACCGAAAACGGCGAACAGTCCCGCATCGAGGCCGACGAGGCCAGGGTCGCCCTGGCCGGCGCCCGCTGGCGTGCGCGCTCACGGCGGGTGAAGCTGTATCGCCGCGTCCTGCCGATCGTCATCCTGGTGCTGGCGGGCGGCGCCCTGACCTGGACCGTGTTCCGCACCGTCATGTCGGGCGTTGAGCGCAAGGCCAGCCAGAGCCAAGAGGTCCGCCTGGATGCGCCCCTGTTCCACGGTCAGGATGCGCAGGGCCGCGCCTTCACCGTCGGCGCCCAGGGCGCCGTGCGCGACCCTAATACCGGCAAGTTCAAACTGATCGGCCCGGCGCTGAAGCTGAACCTGGGCGGACGCAAGGTCACCGAACTGACGGCCGACGGCGGCATCTATGACGAACAAGCCAAGACGGTGACGATCGGTCCGAACGTGCGCATTTCGGACGGCGGCACGGGCTTTGTCCTGACCACGCCCGAGGCGGTGGTCGACACCTCGACCGGAAACGTCACCGGTTCAAAGGGCGTTCAGGGTTCCGGCCCTATTGGAACCATCAACGCATCGTCCTATGCGATCTACGATCAGGGACAGCGCGTCGTGTTCGACGGCGCAGGCGACAACAAGGTGAAGGGCGTTCTGACGCCCAAGGGGTCAGGCGGATGATCGTGACGAAGATTTCGAAGACGCTGGCCGTCATCGCGGCGGCGGCCGTCGTGGGCATGCCGGCCCTAGTGGACGCGCAGGCTCAGGCGACCAATCAGCCCGTCGCCTATGGCGCAGACTCGGTCGAATACGCCCCCAACCGCATCATCCTGCGCGGCCGGGCCGAGGCGACGCAGGGCGGCAACCGCTTTCGCGCCGACACCCTGACCCTGGTCAGCGGCGAGGGCGGCGATCTGCAACGCGCCGAGGCCAGCGGCACGGTCTATTTCGTGACGCCCGACCAGTCGATGCGCGGCGACCGCGCCGTCTACAACCTAGGCAACGGAGAGATCGTGGTGACGGGCAACGTCATCCTGACCCAGGGCAAGAACGTCCTGACCGGCTCGCGCCTGGTCTACAACATCAACACCGAGACCGCCCGCATGGACGGCGCGCCGCGCGGCGCCGCCGGAAGCCGCGTGCAGGGCGTCTTCTATCCCAACTCGAACTGAGGCCGTCTGGCCGTCACGGACCTGAGCATTTGGCGCGCAAGGAACTGTCAGCCCTGAACCTGGACGAGCGGCCGCAACCGGCCGCCGTGGCGCCCGCGCCTGCGAAAAAGGGCCTGCGGGTGATGAACCTGGCGCGGTCGTTCGGCCAGCGTCAGGTGGTGCGCGACGTGTCCCTGACGGTCCAGCGCGGCGAGGTCGCGGGCCTGCTGGGTCCCAACGGCGCGGGCAAGACCACCTGCTTCTACATGATCACCGGCCTGATCCCGCCGGATTCGGGCGCGATCTGGCTGGACGGCGAGAACATCACCGGCCAGCCGATGTATCAGCGCAGCCGCATGGGCCTGGGCTATCTGGCGCAGGAAGCCTCGATCTTTCGCGGCATGACGGTCGAGCAGAACGTCAAGGCGGTGGTCGAGCTGAACTATCCGCGCGACCAGATCCGCGCCGAGACCGACCGGCTGCTGAACGAACTGCACATCGACCATCTGCGCCATGCGCGGGCCACGGCGCTGTCGGGCGGCGAGCGTCGGCGAGTGGAGATCGCGCGGGCGCTGGCCGGACGGCCGTCCTTCATGCTGCTGGACGAACCCTTCGCCGGCATCGACCCCCTGGCCATCGCCGACATCCGCACCGTGATCCGCTATCTGGCCAGCCAGGGCATCGGCGTGCTGATCACCGACCACAATGTGCGCGAGACCCTTGACATCACCGACCGGGTGTCGATCATCTCGAACGGCGCGGTGCTGTTTGAAGGCACGTCTGACGAGGCGATCCACGACGCAGAAGTGCGCCGGGTGTATCTGGGCGAAAACTACATCTGACGATTAGCGTCTCCTCCCTGCGATGTGGGGAGGGCGACCGGGCGCAGCGTGGTGGAGGGGTTCTTTGAGCCCCACAAGCGCTAGCGATGCGGTGAAGACCCCATCCGTCACGGCGCTGGAAGGACGCGCCGCGCCACCTCCCCATGAAATGGGGAGGAGACAAAAAGCGCGTTCGTCTCGCGTTAACCGGTTCGGCGACATTCTGTCCCAGCAAGTTCCGGGCCACTCGGCGGCCTGGCGGGAAGATTTCGAACGTGATCGGGCAAAGGTTAGAGGTCAGGCAGGGGCAGGGGCTGGTCATCACGCCCCAGCTGCAGCAGGCGATCAAGCTGCTGCAACTGTCGAACCTCGAGCTGGAGGATTTCGTCGAGGCCGAGCTGGAACGCAATCCGCTGCTGCAACGCGAGGAGCCGGAGGGGGATGCGCCCGAGCCGGTCGAGCGCGTCGAGGCGACGGCGGACGGTGAAATGTCGTTCGGCGACGGGGTCGGCCATGAGGCCGTGTCCGGCATGGATGCGGGTTCGGACGATGTCTATGGCGACGCTGCGCCCGGCGAGCGCACAAGCGACAGGATGACCGACGAGGCCCAGCCGGGCCTGTCGGACTGGTCCAGCGCCGGCAAGGGCGGCCAGATGTTCGAAGGCGAGGGCGAGCGGCCCGACGCGCACGAACTGACCCTGTGGGAACATCTTCAGGCCCAGGCGTCGAGCGCGGGCCTGACGCCGGCCGACCACGGCATCGCCCTGACCCTGATCGATGCGACCGACGAGGGCGGCTATCTGCGCGGAGAACTGACCGAATTCGCCGACCGGCTGGGCGTGCCGCTGGAGCGGATCGAGGCGGTGCTGAGCGTTTGTCACGGCTTCGAGCCGACCGGGATCATGGCGCGGTCGGTGCCGGAATGCCTGAAGCTGCAACTGATCGAGCGCAACCGGTTCGATCCGGCGATGGCGGCGCTGCTGGACAACCTGGACCTGCTGGCCAAGCGCGATCTGGCGGGCTTGCGCCGCGTCTGCGAGGTCGATGGCGAGGATCTGACCGACATGATCGCCGAACTGCGGGCGCTGACGCCGCGTCCGGGCGCAGGCTTCGGCGGCGAGCCGGCGCAGACGGTCGTGCCCGATGTGCATGTACGGCCCGATCCCGCCGGCGGCTGGCGGGTCGAGCTGAACGCCGACACGCTGCCGCGCCTGTTGGTCGATAAACGCTATCACGGTCTGGTTCAGGCCGGCGTGCGCTCGGATACCGAAAAGACCTTCGTCGCCGACTGCGCCGCCCAGGCCAACTGGCTGGTCAAGTCGCTGGATCAGCGGGCCAAGACCATTCTGAAGGTCTCATCCGAGATCGTGCGCCAGCAGGACGCCTTCCTGGCCTTCGGCGTCGAATTCCTGAGGCCGCTGAACCTGAAGACCGTCGCCGACGCCATCGGCATGCACGAATCCACGGTTAGCCGCGTCACCTCGAACAAATACATCGCCACGCCGCGGGGCGTGTTCGAGCTGAAATTCTTCTTCACCGCCGCCATCCAGTCGGTGGATGGCGCATCGACCCATTCGGCCGAAGCCGTCCGTCACAAGATCAAATCCATGATCGACAGCGAGGGGGGTGAGGGCGACGTTTTGTCCGACGACCGGATCGTGGAAATCCTGAAGGAAACGGGCATCGACATCGCCCGCCGCACCGTGGCCAAATATCGGGAAGCCTTGAGGATTCCGTCCTCGGTCGAGCGCCGCCGGATGATGAAGACCGGCTGACATCCACAGCCAAGCGTGACCACAAATCGGTGATCTGGATTGACACCAAATCGGGTCGGGCGCGTTCTATCGGCATGCAAGTCCAAGTCAGCGGCAAGCAAGTGGATGTCGGCGAAGCGTTAGGCTCGCGCATCTCCCAGGAACTCGAAGACGGGGTCGGAAAATACTTCGCCCGAGGCGGTGAAGACGCCGAGGTCGTGGTGTCCAAGGACGGCCACAACTTCAAGGTGGACTGTTGGGTGCGCCTCGCGTCGGGCCAGACCCTGGTGACTACCGGAATGGGCGGCGACGCCCACTCGGCCTTCACCGAGGCGCTGGATCGGCTCGAAAAGCGGGTTCGCCGCTACAAGCGCCGGCTCAAGGACCACCACATCGGACCCAAGGGTCTGTCGCCCGAGAAGACCGAAAACGCCGCCCGCGAAGTCGCACGCAGCATCGTGCTGCGTGATCCCGACAGCGTGGAAGACGATGTCTTCGGCGACACCGGCGAGAACGACGGCCCGCCGCCGGTGGGCATGGTCATCGCCGAGACCGAGCACGAAATCCGCACCATCACGGTCGGACGGGCTGTGCTGGAGCTGGACATGACGGGCTATCCGGTCGTGCTGTTCCGTAACGCGGCCCACGGCGGTCTGGCGGTCGTCTATCGTCGTCCGGACGGCAATGTGGGATGGATCGATCCCGAACGGACGGCCAAGTCCAACGGTTCGGTGAACTAAGCCTCAGTTTGACTTCGGCGCGGTTGTCTCTAAACGGGCGGCCGCGCCGTTGTCTGCTGCGTGTATCGAGGTTGTGTAATGGACATCGGTGATCTGCTCGCGCCCAAGGGCGTGGTGCTGCGCAGCGGCGCGTCGTCCAAGCGACAGGCGCTTCACGCGTTGGCCGAGGCGGCCTCGCATGCGCTGGGCATCGACGAAGCCCGTATTTTCGACGCCTTGATGGAACGCGAGACGCTGGGATCGACCGGGCTGGGGTCCGGGGTCGCGGTGCCGCACGCGCGTCTGACCGAGGTCGAGAAGGTGACTGCGGTGTTCGTGCGGCTGGATACGCCTGTGGCCTATGACGCGGTGGACGACCGGCCGGTCGATCTGATCGTCGGCCTGTTCGCACCGCCCAAGGCGGGGGCCGAGCATCTCAGGGCTTTGGCGGCGGTGTCGCGCGCGCTGCGGTCGCCCGAACTGCGTGAACAACTCAGACAGGCGCGCACGACCGATGCGATCCGCGCCCTGTTCGTCAAGGACGCCACGGCCGCGACGGCGGCCTGAACGGCGGCGCCTGCGCGCCGCCATCCATGAGATCAGTGAACGGAAACCGGCTCCAGCTCGTGCGCTACGGCGGCGGCGAAGGCGGTGTCGCGGTCGATCATGACCGCCAGACGCTCGCCGTCGGCGCTGTGGACGGCATAGAGCATCTGGCCGGGGTTCAGATCCACGTCCTTGATCTCGACCGCCTCTTCAAGCAGGTCCGAGGCCTTGATCTCGCGCACATACACGAGGTCGGGGGCGCCCAGTCCGGCAAAGTCTTCCTTGGTCATCGTCATCGGCGTCATTAGGACCGCCTCCTTCATATTTGACAACGCCCGGATCGCCGGGCGGTTCGAATGGCTGTGGTTTTCAGCCGGCCGTGATGGGCCCAGACGTAATGGGAATCCGCCGCACCTGGCGCTCGGCCTCGGGCCGGATCAGGTCGACGTGGAGCAGGCCATGCTCCAGCCGGGCGCCCTCGACCTCCAGCCCGTCGGCCAGGACGAAGTTGCGAACGAAGCCACGCGCCGCGATGCCGCGATGCAGAAAGGCCTGTTCGCCCCTGCCTGCATCGTCACGCTTGCCGGCGATGGTCAGCTGGCGGCCGTCCAGGGTGATGGCCAATTCTTCGGGCGCGAACCCGGCGACGGCCAGGCTGATGCGGACGCCCGCATCGCCGATCTGTTCGACATTATAGGGCGGATAGCTTTCGGCCGCGGCCTTGGCGGCGCGGTCGATCAGGGCGCGGGTGTGATCGAAGCCCAGCAGAAACGGGCTGTCGAACAGGAGGGTGCGCGTCGTCGTCATCTGGGTCCTCGAATAAAGCGACCGAGCGGCCGGTCCCCCGCAATCGGCAAGACCGTCCGTCACAGATGAAGATGGGGGCTGGCGAGGGCGGGATCAACCGTTTGGGGCCGGTGGTCCCCAATCTCGTCATCCTCGGGCTCGACCCGAGGATCAGGCGTTGCGCCGCTCATGCAGAAGGGCGTCGCGCGGCTGGGGCCGACTTCTAACGCGAAGCGGCGGATGATCCGGTCCTCGGGTCGAGCCCGAGGATGACGGACGGGGCGAAGGCGCCCCTAGTGGATAGCCTCGCCGTGCTGGGTATAGTCCAGCCCCTCGACCTCTTCGTCCTTGGTGACGCGCAGGCCCGTGGTGAACTTGCAGATCATCAGGACGACGAAGGTGCCTGCCGCGCTCCAGACGATGACGCCGCCCAGGCCGAGCGCCTGTTTCCACACCGTGGCGCCATCCGACAGGGCGTTGACGGTCGTGGTGGCGAAGACGCCGGTCAGCAGGGCGCCGACGACGCCGCCCACGCCGTGCACGCCAAAGGCGTCCAGGCTGTCGTCATATTTCAGCGCGTGCTTCAGCCAGACGGCGCCTGCGTAGCAGGCCGGTCCGGCGATCAGGCCGATGAAGAAGGCGCCCTTGGGATCGACGAAGCCGGCGGCGGGCGTGATGGCGACCAGGCCGCCGACGACGCCCGACAGCAGGCCCAGCAAGGTCGGGCGCTTGCGGTCGAACCATTCGATGGTCATCCAGCCCAGGGCGGCGGCGGCGGCGGCCAGGATCGTATTGAAGGCGGCCGTGGCGGCCAGCGCATCGGCCGCGCCCGCGGAGCCGGCGTTGAAGCCCAGCCAGCCGACCAGCAGCAGGCCGGTGCCGATGGCGCTATAGACCAGGTTGGCGGGGGCCATGTTGTCGCGCCCGAAGCCGTGACGCGGCCCGAGCACCAGGGCGCAGACCAGACCGGCGATCCCGGCGTTGACGTGGACGACCGCCCCGCCCGCAAAGTCGAGCACGCCCAGCCCGCCAAGATAGCCGCCGCCCCAGACCTGATGACAGATCGGCGCATAGACGATCAGGTGCCACAGGGCGAAGAACAGCAGGCTGGCCGAGAACTTCATCCGCTCGGCGAAGGCGCCGGCGATCAGGGCCGGGGTGATGATGGCAAAGGTCATCTGGAAGCTGACGAACAGCAGTTCGGGCAGGCCCGGCAGCAGGCTGTGGGCCGTCTGGGCGGTGACGCCGTTGAGGAAGGCCGCCTGCACCCCGCCGATAAAGCCGTTGATCGCGTCCGGCCCCTTGCCGAACGACAGGCTGTAGCCGACCAGGAACCACAGGACCGAGACGATGGCGAAGGCGGCCGCCGACTGGGCGACGACGCTGATGATGTTCTTCTTCCTGACCATGCCGCCGTAGAACAGGGCCAGGCCCGGCAGGGTCATCAGCAGGACCAGAGCCGTCGAGGTCAGGATCCAGGCGGTCGCCGCCGTATCGATGGCCAGCGGCGCCTGATGCGCCAGCAGGGCCGGGGCCGCCAAGGCCGGTGAGGCGAAGGCCGCCGCCCCGGCGACGAGCGTGACGGCGAGGGCGGCGGATCGGGTCATGGCGGCTTTCTGGGGCAGGCGGTTCGGTGTCAGGCAGAGGTCTTCAGGCGTTCCGTGCGGGCGACGATGTCGGTCAGGGGCACGATGCGGACGAAGCGGTTCAAGCTGTTGTCCCAATCCGCCAGCAGACGCCGCGCCAGGGGCGAGGCCGTCGCGGCCAGATGGGCCTCGATCAGGCCCTTCAGTCGATCGGCCGCCTGTGCGTCCATGTCGGTCACGCCCGCCAGGTCGCCGTTCAGGGCGCGCTCGGCATGGCCCGGCTGGTCCAGCACGAACAGCTCGCCGCCGCTCATGCCCGCCGCCAGGTTCCAGCCGACCGAGCCCAGGACGACCACGCGCCCGCCGGTCATATATTCGCAGCCGTGCGCGCCCAGCCCCTCGACCACGGCCTCGGCGCCGGAGTTTCTGACCGCAAACCGCTCGCCCGCCGCGCCGGCGACGAACAGACGGCCCGAGGTCGCGCCATACAGTGTGGTGTTGCCGCAGATCAGTTGATCCTCGCGCCATTCGGGCGTGCGGATCGAGATTTCGGCGCCCGACAGCCCTTTGCCGACGTAGTCGTTGGCCTCGCCCGTCAGGTGCAGTTCCAGACCCTTGGCCGCAAAGGCGCCGAAGCTCTGACCTGCGATGCCTTCCAGTCGCAGCTTCAGACGGCCCGCCGGACCTTGCGCGCCGAAGCGGCGCACGATGGCCGAGGACAGGGCCGCGCCGACCGTGCGCTGGGTGTTGTTCAGCGGATAGGACAGCTCCAGCGTCTGGCCGCGATCCAGGAAGCGCACGGCGTCCTTCAGCACGGCGGCGTCCAGGCTGTCGGCGATGGGCTTGCGCGTCGTCTTCTCGGCCCATTTGCCGGCCGCGCCCTCGTCCACCTGAACCAGCAGGGGGTTCAGGTCCAGATCGTCCAGGTGCGAGCCGCCACGGCGAACCTGACGCAGCAGGTCGGTGCGGCCGATGATCTCGTCCATCCTGCGCGCGCCGATGGAGGCCAGGATCTCGCGCGTCTCCTCGGCGATGAAGGTGAACAGGTTCACCACCTTGTCAGGCGTGCCGGTGAACTTCTCGCGCAGCCGCTCGTCCTGGGAACAGACGCCGACGGGGCAGGTGTTGGAATGACACTGGCGCACCATCAGACAGCCCATGGCGATCAAGGCGGCGGTGCCGACGCCGTATTCCTCGGCGCCAAGCATGGCGGCGATGACCACGTCGCGGCCGGTGCGGACGCCTCCGTCGGTTCTCAGCGTGACCGAGCCGCGCAGATTGTTCAGCGTCAGCACCTGGTGGGCCTCGGCCAGGCCGATTTCCCACGGCAGGCCGGCGTGCTTGATCGAGGTCTGGGGCGAGGCGCCGGTGCCGCCGTTGTGGCCGGCGATCAGGATGGCGTCGGCGTTGGCCTTGGCCACGCCCGAGGCGATGGCGCCGATGCCCGAGGCGGACACCAGTTTCACCGTCACCCGCGCATCGGGGTTGATGGCCTTCAGGTCGTAGATGAGCTGGGCCAGGTCCTCGATCGAATAGATGTCGTGGTGCGGGGGCGGCGAGATCAGGGTCGTGCCGGGCACGGCGTGGCGCATCCGGGCGATGAACTCGGTGACCTTGAAGCCGGGCAGTTGCCCGCCCTCGCCGGGCTTGGCGCCTTGCGCCACCTTGATCTCGATCTCGCGGCACTGGTTCAGATATTCGGCGGTGACGCCGAACCGGCCCGAGGCCACCTGTTTCACCGCCGAGTTGGCGTCGTCGCCGTTCGGGCGCGGGTGATAGCGTTCGGGATCCTCGCCGCCCTCGCCCGAGACCGAGCGGGCGCCGATGCGGTTCATGGCGATGTTCAGCGTCTCGTGCGCCTCTGGCCCCAGGGCGCCCAACGACATGGCCTGGGTCAGGAAGCGGCGGCGGATGTCCGACACGCTCTCGACCTGGTTCAGCGGGATGGGCGTGCCTTCGCGGAAGTCCAGGAGGTCTCGCAGGGACAGGTCAGCCTGGGCGCGGACGACCTCGGAAAACTGTTTGAAGCGTCGGTAGTCGCCGCGGTTGCAGGCGTCCTGCAACAGGTGGATGGTCTTGGCCTCGTGGGCGTGGGCCTCGCCGCCCGAACGGATCTTGAAGAAGCCGCCGATGGCCGGGGAAGGGACAGCCTCGCCCCAGGCGATGCGGTGCCGCTTCATCGCCGCCTGCTCCAGACCGGCCAGGCCGATGCCGGAGATGCGCGACGGGGCGCCAGGGAAGAACTCGGCGGTCAGCGCTCGCGACAGGCCCAGAACCTCGAACTCGCATCCGCCGCGATAGGCGGAGATGACGCTGATACCCTTGCGAGCCAGGGTCTTCAGCAGGCCCGCCTCGATGCCGGCCTTGTAGTTCAGACAGGCGTCGCGCAGCGTCAGGCCGGGATACAGGCCCCGATCCAGACGCTCCTGGAACAGGTCCTGGGCCAGCCAGGCGTTGACGGTGGTGGCGCCGACCCCGACCAGGACGGCGAACCCGTGCGGATCCAGCGTCTCGGCGGTGCGAACCACGATCGAGCAGTAGGAGCGCAGGCCCGCCTTGGTCAGGCGGCCGTGGACCCCGGCGGTGGCCAGGATCATCGGCGCGGCCAGACGATCCGCCGAGCCGGCCTGGTCGGTCAGCACGATCAGGGCGGCCCCGTTGCGGGCGGCGGCCTCGGCCTCGCCCATGATGCGGTCCAGCGCGGCGCGCAGGGCCGCGCCCGGGCGGGCGTCGTCGGACGGCAGGGCGTAGCTGCAGTCGATGACCACGGTCGAACCGGCGCCGACCGTGTCGATCATCCGCTCGTACATGCCGTTGGTCAGGACCGGGCTGTCCAGCACGAAGACGTCGGTCTGGGCCTCTTCCTCGGCCAAGATATTGCCCAGGTTCTTGAATCGGGTCTTCAGGCTCATGGCCCCCGCTTCACGCAGCGGGTCGATCGGCGGATTGGTGACCTGGCTGAAGTTCTGGCGGAAGTAGTGCGACAGCGGGCGCGGCAGGGCCGACAGCACCGCGGGCGGGGCGTCGTCGCCCATGGAGCCGACCGCCTCCTTGCCGTCGCGGACCAGGGCGTCCAGCAGCAGGTCCAGGTCCTCGCGGCTGTAGCCGGCGGCGATCTGGCGACGGGTCAGGGCCTCGCCCGAGGCCGAGCGCGGCTCGGGTCCGGGGCCGATGATCGGCTCCAGATCGACCATATTGTCCAGCCACGCCTCATAGGGGTGGGCGGCGGCCAAGGCGTCGACGGCCTCATGTTCGTCATAGACCCGGCCGTGCTTCATATCGACGGCGATCAGCTTGCCGGGGCCGATGTGCAGGCGGCGCTTCACACGTGTCTCGGGGATCGGCACCAGGCCGGCTTCGGAGCCCGCCATCAGCAGACCATCGACCGTCTCGACGGCGCGCAAGGGACGCAGGCCGTTGCGATCCTTGCCCGCCACGATCCAGCGGCCGTCGGCGGCGCAGATGGCGGCCGGGCCGTCCCACGGCTCCATCACCGCATTGCAATAGGCGTAGAAGGCCCGGTGTTCGGCGGGCATGACCACATCGTCCTTGGCCCAGGCCTCGGGGATCAGCAGGGCCTTGGCCATCGGCGCGGGGCGACCGGCGTGGACCAGAACCTCCATGACATTGTCCAGGGCGGCGGAGTCCGATCCGCCCGGCTGAACCACCGGCTTGACCTCGCCGTCGCGGTCGCCGAAGGCGCCGGCCGCCATTCGGATCTCGTGCGACTTCATCCAGTTCAGATTGCCCTTCAGCGTGTTGATCTCGCCGTTGTGGGCCATCATGCGGAAGGGCTGGGCCAGCTTCCATTCGGGGAAGGTGTTGGTCGAATAGCGCTGGTGGAAGACCGCGTAGGCCGAGACGAAGCGCGGGTCCTCCAGATCGGGATACAGGTCGCCCAGCAGTTCGGCCCGCACCATCCCCTTGTAGGCGATGGAGCGCGCAGACAGGGTGCAGATATAAACGCCGGCCAGGTTCTCGGTCTTGACCGTCTTTTCGATGCGGCGGCGGCACAGATACAGTTCGCGCTCCAGCGCCTCGCCATCCAGCGGCTGTCCGGCGTAATCCAGCGGCGGGGCCAGCATGATCTGTTCGATCTCGGGCCGGGTCGCGCCGGCCTTGGTCCCGACGACCGACAGGTCGATGGGCGTCTGGCGCCAGCCATAGATCCAAAAGCCGGCGCGCAGGGCCTCGGTCTCGACAATGGCGCGGGCGCGGTCCTGGGCGCCCAGGTCGGTGCGCGGCAGGAAGACCTGACCGACGCAGATCGGGCCGGGGCGCAGGGACTGGCCGATGGAGGCCACCTGTTCGGCGAAGAAGCCTTGCGGCAGCTCGGCCATGATGCCCGCGCCGTCGCCCGACAGGCCGTCGGGATCGACCGCGCCACGGTGGGCCACGGCCTTCAGGCTGCGGATCGCATATTCGACCACGTCGCGGCGGGGCGTGCCGTCGATCGAACAGACCAGGCCCACGCCGCAGGCGTCGCGCTCGGAGCTGCGGTCATAGGCGTTGCCGGCTTCCAGACGGTCACGGGTTTCTTCGTAGTGGGGCAGCCAGGTCATGCCGCGACCTCCTCGGTGCGGGTCTTGAAATAGCGGTCGATCTCGGCGGCGGCGTCCTGGCCTTCTCGGACGGCCCAGACGACCAGGGAGGCGCCGCGCACCGCGTCGCCGGCGGCGAACACGCCAGGCAGGCTGGTGGCGAAGCTGATCGAGCCGACCTTGATCGTGCCGTCGTCGCGCAGGCGCAAGTTCGGCTCATGCGCCGCGAACGGCTCGGGCGAGAAGCCCAGGGCCTCGATGACGATGTCGGCCGGCACGTCGAAGTCGGCGCCGGGAACCGGCACGATGTCGCGACGCTGGCCGGGCAGGCCTTCCGTCAACTGCATGCGCGCGGCGCGCACGCCCGTGACCTGGTCGCCTTGCGACAGCAGGGCCTTGGGTGCGGCCAGCCATTCGAAGACGACGCCTTCTTCCTCGGCGTTGACGACTTCGCGGGCCGAGCCCGGCATGTTTTCGCGGTCGCGGCGATACAGGCAGGTGACGCTGGCCGCGCCTTGCCGGACGGCGGTGCGGACGCAGTCCATGGCGGTGTCGCCGCCGCCGATCACGACAACCCGCTTGCCGCGCGCCTCGTGCCAGCCGTCCTGTTCGGCGTCGCCCAGGTCGCGCCGGTTCTGATGGGTCAGATAGGACAGGGCGGCGACGGTCGAATCCGGCCCGCGACCGGGAGCGGACAGGATGCGCGGCTGATAGACGCCCATAGCCAGCAGGACGACGTCGTGGCGGTCGCGCAGCTCGGTCAGGGTTACGTCCTTACCGACCTCGCAGCCCAGAACGAACCGGACGCCGCCGTCGATCAGGCGATCCACGCGGCGCTGCACGACGTGCTTTTCCAGCTTGAAGCCGGGGATGCCATAGATCAGCAGCCCGCCGGCGCGGTCGTGGCGGTCATAGATCGTGACCTGATAGCCCTCGCAGCGCAGGCGGTCGGCGGCGGCCAGACCGGCCGGGCCCGCGCCGACGATGCCGACCGTTTCGCCGCGTTCGGCCGCCGGGCGGATCGGCTCGACCCAGCCGTTGGAGAAGGCCTGGTCCCCCAGCCAGGCCTCGACCGAGCCGATGGTCACGGCGTCCCAGCCGGACTGGTTCAATGTGCACGACCCCTCGCACAGTCGGTCCTGCGGGCAGATGCGGCCGCAGATTTCGGGCATGGTCGAGGTCAGGGACGCGACGCGCCAGGCCTCGCGCGGCTCGTTCTCGGCCGACAGGCGCAGCCAGTCGGGAATGTTGTTCTGAAGCGGGCAGGCGTTCTGGCAGAAAGGCACGCCGCAGTCGGTGCAGCGCGACGCCTGTTTCTCGGCCGTCTCCGTGGACGGCGGAATCGTGATCTCGCCGAAACCGCGCGCGCGCAGTTCGGCCGAGGCCTTGGACAGGCGGCGGGGTTCGACAACGAATGTCCCGCCTTGCTTCAGGGTCTTATGCATATCTCGCATATGCCGCAAACGACGCGTTAGAGGCAAATATTATTGCCGCGAGGCGTTCTCAGCGAGCCAAAAAGAATAAATCATCCAATCGGACGTGTTTCGTCGTCAAAAGTTGCTGATGGTGGCCGTTTGCGCCGCAACAGGATTTTGTTCCAGGGGTGCGACAATAGGAACCGGCGCAGTCTCGAGGCGTTCGAAAGACTGATTTCAGCAGACCACAGAGAGTGCGCCCATGCCCCGATGGACAACCCCGACCGGCCTTGGGGGATGGCTAACGTTGCTGCTCGGGATCCTGCTGGCCGTGATCGGTCTGGTGCTGACGGTCGGCGGCGTGCAGCTCGCGATGCTGGGCGGCTCCTGGTATTATCTGATCGCGGGCCTGGCGCTGATCGTGTCGGGCCTTCTGCTTGTCTATCGCGACGTGCGTGGGGCCTGGCTCTATGGCGCGGTCTTCGTCGCTACAGTGATCTGGGCGCTGTGGGAGAAGGGCCTGAACGGTTGGGCCATGATCCCACGCCTGGTCGGGCCGCTGGTGCTGATGTTCCTGGTGCTGGCGACGCTGCCGGTGCTGCGGTCGCGCGGCGGCGGCAAGACGGCGGGCTTGGGCGCGCTCGGGCTGGCGGTCCTGACGGTCGTCTTCGGCCTTGTGGTCGGTCAGATCAACGCGCCTGGCGTCGACAGCCCAGTGCCCGGCGCGCGCGGACCGTTCGGTGATCCCGCCCTGATCAAGGCCGGCCTGGACTGGCCCGCCTATGGCGGATCGGACGCGGCCCAGCGCTATTCGCCGCTGAACCAGATCAACAAGACCAACGTCGGCCAGCTGGAGCGCGCTTGGACCTTCCGCACCGGCGATCTGCCCGGCGAACGGTTCGGCGCCGAGACCACGCCGCTGAAGATCGCCGACACAGTCTATCTCTGCTCGGGTCGCAACAAGATGTTCGCCCTGGACGCCAATACCGGCCGGCAGAAGTGGGCCTATGATCCCAAGGTGGCGGACGAGCAGATCCCCTACACCGCCGCCTGCCGGGGCGTGACCTATTACGCCACACCCAACGTCGATCAGGCCCAGCCTTGCGCGACGCGCATCATCGAAGGCACGCTGGACGGCCGGATCATCGCGGTCGATGCGCGCACCGGCGTGCCTTGCCCCGCCTTCGGAACCAACGGCGCCGTCAGCATCAAGGAAGGGATGGGCAATCCCTATCCCGGCATGGTTTCGATCACATCGCCGCCCGTCGTCGTGCGTGGCGTCATCGTCACGGGCCATCAGGTTCTGGACGGCCAGAAACGCTGGAACGCATCGGGCGTGATCCAGGGCTATGACGTCGTCACCGGCCAGCTGCGCTTCGCCTGGGACATGATGCGTCCCGACATCACCACCGCTCCGCCGGCCGGTCAGACCTATACGCCGGGCACGCCGAACATGTGGACGACGGCGACGGGCGACGAAACCCTGGGTCTGGTCTATCTGCCGATGGGCAACTCGGCCGCCGACTACTACTCGTCGCTGCGCCGGCCCCAGGAGAACCAGTATTCCAGCGCCCTGGTCGCGCTGGACGTCGCGACCGGCAAGCCGCGCTGGAGCTATCAGACCGTCCGCCGCGACGTCTGGGACTATGACCTGGGTTCACAGGTGACGCTGGTCGACATGCCGACCGCAGGGGGCGTGACGCCTGCGGTGATCCTGCCGTCCAAGCGCGGCGAAATCTTCGTGCTGGATCGCCGCACGGGCCAGCCCCTGCACGGCGTTCAGGATCGTCCGGCCCCACCCGGCGGCGTCGAGCCAGCTCAGCGGGCGGCGACCCAGCCCTATTCGCTGTTCAACACCCTGGCCAAGCCTGACCTGCGCGAAGTCGACATGTGGGGCATGTCGCCGATCGATCAGATGATCTGCCGCATCCAGTTCAAGAAGGCGTCGTACCAGGGCCAGTTTACGCCCCCGACCGCCGACCGTCGCTTCATCGAATATCCGGGCTACAACGGCGGTTCGGACTGGGGCAGCGTGGCGCTGGATCCGCGCCGCGGCGTGATCATCGCCAACTATAACGACATGCCCAACTACAACCGTCTGGTGCCGCGCGCCGAGGCGAACAAGCTGGGCTGGTTCCCCCGTGACGACCCTCGCTATCAGGAGGAAACAACCGGCGAGGGCGCCAAGGCCGAGGGCGCGGGCGATCCGCAGATGGGCGTGCCCTATGCGATCGACGTCAACGCCGGCTGGCGGATGCCCTTCACCGGCCTGCTGTGCAAGGAGCCGCCCTATGGCGGGATCCGCGCCATCGATGTGCAGAGCGGCAAGACCCTGTGGGACCGTCCGTTCGGCACGGCGCGCAAGAACGGCCCGTTCGGCATCCCCTCGATGCTGCCGCTGGAAATCGGCACGCCGAATAACGGCGGTTCGGTGGTCACGGCCGGCGGCCTGATCTTCATCGCCGCAGCGACCGACGACCTGATCCGCGCCATCGATATCGAGACGGGCAAGACCATCTGGTCCGACGTCCTGCCCGCCGGCGGCCAGGCGAACCCGATGATCTACGAGCAGAACGGCCGCCAGTATCTGGTGATCGTCGCCGCCGGCCATCACTTCATGGAAACGCCGGAGGGCGATTACGTCATCGCTTATGCGCTGCCGCAGCGCGGCTAAGGTGACGCACTAATCTTCCTCTTTGCGGGAGAGGCATGCCGGCAAGCGTGTGGAGGCGGCTCGGAAACGAGCCGCCTTTCGCTCGTCGTCAGGGCCTGATCTGGCCCTGGCCGCGCACCACATATTTGTAGGTGGTCAGTTGCTCGGCGCCGACCGGGCCCCGCGCGTGCAGGCGGTTGGTGGAGATGCCGATCTCGCCGCCGAAGCCGAACTCGCCGCCGTCGGCGAACTGGGTCGAGGCGTTAATCAGGACGATGGCGCTGTCGACCTTGGCGGCGAACCGTTCTGCGGCCTTGGCGTCTGTGGTGACGATGGCCTCGGTATGGCCCGAGCCGTAGCGGGCGATGTGGTCGGTCGCGGCGTCCAGATCGTCCATGACGCGGACGGCGAGGATGGGGGCCAGATATTCGGTGATCCAGTCGGCCTCGGTCGCGGGCGTCATGGCGGGGACCAAAGCGCGGGCGTCGGCGTCGCCGCGCAGTTCGCAGCCGGCGGCGATCAGGTCGGCGGCGACGGGGGGCAGCAGGCGCTGGGCCGCCGCCCGGTCCACCAGCAGGGTCTCGGTCGCGCCGCAGACCGAGACGCGGCGCATCTTGGCGTTCAAGACAATGGCGCGGGCGGTCTCCAGATCGGCGGCCTCGTGCAGATAGGTGTGGTTCAGTCCCTCCAGATGGCTGAGCACGGCCGTTCGCGCCTCGGCCTGGACGCGGGCGACCAGGCTCTTGCCGCCGCGCGGCACGATGACGTCGATGGCGCCGTTCAGCCCGGTCAGCATCAGGCCCACGGCTTCGCGATCGGGGGTGTCGACCAATTGCACCGCATCGGCGGGCAGGCCGGCCTCAGCCAGGGCTTCGGCGATCAACGCCGCGATGGCCAGCGACGACTGCAGGCAGTCCGAGCCGCAGCGCAGGATGGCTGCATTGCCCGAGCGGACGCACAGGGCGGCGGCGTCGGCGGTGACGTTGGGGCGGCTCTCGTAGATGACGCCCAGCACGCCGATCGGGGTTCGGACGCGGGCGATGTCGAGGCCGTTGGCGGGGGTCCAGCGTTCGGTCTCGACGCCCAGCGGATCGGGCACGGCGGCGATGGTCGCCACCGCCTCGGCCATGCCGACGATGCGGGCGGGGCTCAACGACAGCCGGTCGATCAGGGCCTCGGTCATGCCGTTGGCGCGGGCGGCGTCCACGTCGCGGGCGTTGGCGGCGAGCAGGGCGGGCTCGGCCGCCGCCAGCTTTGCGGACAGGATTTCCAGTGCGCGGGTGCGGGCGGCGGCCGGGGCTTCGCGCAAGAGCATGGCTGCGGCGCGGGCGCGCTGGCCCAGGTCAAGCATTCGGGTCTTCAGATCGGTCATCGGTCGTCCAGCACCATGTCGTCGCGGTGGATCAGAACCGAGGCCCCGCGATAGCCCAGCAGGGCCTCGATCTCGTCGGAACGGCGGCCGCGAAGGCGCGCGGCCTCGTCGGCGGCGTAGGCGGCCAGACCCACGCCGACGGCCCGACCGTCTGGGTCGATCAGACGCACGCAGTCGCCCTTCTCGAAGCCGCCGGAGACGCCCGTCACCCCGGCAGGCAGCAGGCTCTTGCCCGCCTTCAGCGCCGTGACGGCGCCGGCGTCCAGCGTCAGGACCCCCGTTGGCGACAGGCTGCCGGCGATCCATTGTTTGTAGGCGGCCATCGGCCCGTCGGGCGCGGCGATCAGGGTGGCGCGCGCGCCGTCGCGGATGGCGTTGAGCGGCGACAGGGTCTGGCCAGAGGCGATGATGGTGGCGCATCCGGCCGAGCGGGCGATCTGGGCCGCCGCCAGCTTGGTCGCCATGCCGCCGGTTCCGACGCCCGCATCGGCGTTGGCGCCCCCGCCCATGGCCAGGATGTCGGGGCTCAGCGTCTCGATTAGGGGCAAATGCGCGGCTTTCGAATCACGGCGCGGGTCTGCGGTATAGAGGCCGTCCACGTCCGACAGCAGGATCAGCAGGTCCGCCCGCGCCAGCTGGGCTGTGCGCGCCGCCAGCCGGTCGTTGTCGCCGTAACGGATTTCCTCGGTCGCCACCGTGTCGTTCTCGTTGACGATGGGGATGACGCCGTGGGTCAACAGGGCCTCGACGGTCGCGCGGGCGTTCAGCCACCGCCGACGGCGTTCGGTGTCGTCGCGCGTCAGCAGAACCTGGCCCGCGATCAGGCCGTGCGGGTCCAAGGCCCCGGACCAGGCCGCCATCAGCAGCGACTGTCCGACCGAGGCCGCCGCCTGCTTGTCCTCCAGCCGTGCGCCCAGCGCGGGCAGCCGTCCCCGGCCCAGGGCGATCGAGCCGGACGAGACGACGATGACCTCGCGCCCTTCGGCCTTCAGCGCCGCCAGGTCCGAGGCGACGGCGGCCAGCCAATCACGCGTCGGCTGACGCGTGGCCGCGTCGATCAGCAGGGAGGAACCGATCTTGACCACGATCCGCCGGGCGGCGCCCAGCGCCGATGCAGCGTTCGGGCCGACGGGGAGGGCGGCGCGCTGGGACATGAAGCTGTCTCTAGAGCCTGATCCGCCTGAGTTGAAGCGCTTCGCGCTTCGACGACGCGGTGAATCAGGCTCCAGATTCAAGCTGGACCTTGATTCACGGCTTCAGCGGAATCGCGAAGCGATTCCTCATCAGCCGATCAAGGTCTAACGCCACGGTTCGGGCTTGTCTCTTGCTGTGTCTCGCCGCAATGCAGACGGATGATGGAATCCCTTTCCCCCATCGCCGCAGGCGGTCTGGGCAGTCTGGCGGCGGGCATGATGACGGCGGTGGGCGCCGTGCCTCTGCTGTTCTTCCGCAAGGCGGGGGTGCAGACCCAGAGCGCGCTGCTGGGATTCGCCGCCGGGGTCATGCTGGCGGCCTCCTTCTTCTCGCTGATCATCCCCGGCGTGGACGTGTTGCAGGCGGGCGGGGCCAGCCAGGCGGCGGCGGCCGGCGTCATGGGGGCGGCGGTGCTGATCGGGGCGACGGTGATCGGCCTGATGAACCGGTTCGCGCCGGTCGACATGCTGGCCATCGGACCGGCGGGATCGCGCGACCTGTCGCGGCGCATCTGGCTGTTCATCATCGCCATCACCCTGCACAACTTCCCCGAGGGCGCGGCGGTGGGCGTCAGCTTCGGCGGCGGCGACATGCATCAAGGGCTGTCCACGGCGCTCGGCATCGGCATCCAGAACATGCCCGAGGGGCTGGCTGTGTCGGCGGCGATGGCGACCCTGGGATACGGCCGCTGGCCGGCGTTCGCCGCAGCGCTGGCCTCGGGCTTGGTCGAGCCGGTCGGCGGGCTGATTGGGGCCAGCGTGGTCGATCTGCTGCCCGGCGCCCTGCCGTGGGGGCTGGGCCTGGCGGCCGGAGCCATGATCTACGTTGTCACCGCCGAAATCATTCCCGAGACCCGCGAGAAGTCCAAGGGCGAGGGGTCGATGATCGGCCTGATGATCGGCCTGGTCGGTATGATGTTCCTGGACATCGCCCTGGGATGATGGCGGCGAAACGCGGCGTGACCGCGCAGCGGGGCGTTACATCGATTTACATGGCAGGCGGGGGTTGAAGCCGTCGGGGCCGAGAGGCTAGGCCTCTCGCTTCGCTGCTCGATTGTCCCCCGAAAGGAGCGCCAGCCTAAATGACGCGACCTCTCAAGCCTGCGGCTTCCCGTAGAAATTTCTTGTCTGGCCTGGGGCTTTTGGCCCTGATGGGCGCCGGAGTGTTCCCCATGCCTGTTTCCGCCCAAGCGTCCCGCACCGTCGCCCGTCACCGCCAGAAGATCGAGGATCTGATTGCGGCCATGACGGTCGAGGAGAAGGCGGGCCAGCTGAACCTGCTGGCCGATCCGTTCCGCTGGATGCCGACGGCGGTGAACCCGCTGGACGGCACGGGCGATCCGGCGCGCGTCACGGCCCTGATCCGCGAAGGCAAGGTCGGCAGCCTGTTTAACGGCATCGGCGCCGAGGCGGGCCGTCGCATCCAGCGCGTGGCAATGGAAGAGAGCCGGCTGAAGATCCCGCTGCTGTTCGCGGCGGACGTGATCCACGGCCTGTCGACCATCTTCCCGGTGCCCCTGGCCGAGGCGGCGGCCTTCGATACCGAACTGGCCCGGCGCACGGCGCGGGCCGCGGCGGTCGAGACGGCGGCGTCGGCGGTTCACCAGACCTACGCCCCCATGGTGGACGTGGCGCGCGACCAGCGCTGGGGCCGCAACGTCGAGGGCGCGGGCGAGGACGTACTGCTGAACAACCTGCTGGCCGCCGCCCGCGTGCGCGGCTTCCAGGGCGAAAAGGGTCTGGACGACCGTGACGCGGTCCTGGCCACCGCCAAACACATGGCCGCCTATTCCGCCGCCGTCGGCGGGGTCGAATACAACACCACCGACATGAGCGAGCAGACGCTGCGCGGGGTCTTCCTGCCGCCGTTCAAGGCGTCGGTGGACGCCGGCGCCCTGTCGATCATGAGCGCCTTCAACGACGTTAATGGCGTGCCGGCCTCGGGCAGCCGCAAGCTGCTGACCGACATCCTGCGCGGCGAATGGGGCTTCGAGGGCTTCGTCGTCTCCGACTACACCTCCGAGCAGGAGCTTGTGGCCCACGGCTTCGCCGAGGACGGCCGCGACGCCGCCCGCCTGGCCTTCAACGCCGGGGTCGATGTGTCGATGGTGTCGGGCCTGTATCTGGAACATCTGCCCAGCCTGGTCGCCTCGGGCGAGGTGTCGATGGCGCGTCTGGACGAGGCGGTGCGCCGCGTCCTGAACACCAAGGCGGCGCTGGGCCTGTTCGACGATCCCTATCGCGGCACCGATCCGGTGCGTGAAAAGGCGGTGGTCGGGTCGCGCGAGCACGTCGAGCTGTCGCGCGAGGCGGGCCGCAAGTCGGTCGTGCTGCTGAAGAACGACAACGGTCTGCTGCCGCTGAAGAAGAGTCAGAAGATCGCCCTGGTCGGTCCGTTCGCCGACGACGTGGACAATGTCTGGGGGCCGTGGACCATCTGGGGCGCGCCCGAGCGGCGCGTCTCGCTGGAAGCCGGCTTCCGTGCGGCCATGAGCGATCCGCAGAACCTGACCATCGCACGCGGCTCGGGCGTCGAGACGCCGTTGGACGGCGGGATCGAGCAGGCCGTCGCCGCCGCCCGCGACGCCGAGGTCATCGTCCTGGCCATCGGCGAGGCGACCAATATGTCGGGCGAGGCCCAGTCGCGCACCGAGATCGTGGTGCCTGCGCCGCAGATGGCGCTGGTCGACGCCATGGCGGCGCTGGGCAAGCCCATGGTCATCCTGCTGAGGAACGGCCGGGCGCTTGCGCTGGAAGGCAATGTGAAGAACGCCCAGGCCATCGTCGTGACCTGGTTCCTGGGCGAACAGATGGGCCATGCCGTCGCCGACGTCCTGTTCGGCGATCACGGCCCGTCGGCGCGCCTGCCGGTCAGCTTCCCGCACAAGTCGGGCCAGCAGCCCTATTCCTACGACCGCAAGACCACCGGCCGCCCGGCCAATCCCGATCTGGCGAGCGAGGAATACAAGGCTCGCTATCGCGAGACGACCAATACGGCGCTTTATCCCTTCGGCTATGGCCTGACCTATGGCGCGATCAGCTATGGGCCGGTCGAGATGGAGAGCGACAAGCTGGCCTGGGCCGGCACGCTGGATCTGGCCGTGACCGTGACCAACACCGGATCGCATCCGGCCGAGGAGCTGGTGCAGCTCTATATCCACGACCGGGTCGCCAGCCTGACCCAGCCGGGCCGATTGCTGAAAGACTTCAAGCGCGTGTCGCTGAAGCCGGGCCAGAGCACGAAGGTGACCTTCACCCTCAACGCCCGCCAACTGGGCTTCATCGGCGCGGACGAGACCTGGCGCATCGAGCCCGGTCTGTTCGACGTTTGGCTGGCGCCGCACGCCCAAGGCGGGGCGACGGCGACTTTCCAGCTGATCGGTCCGGCGTCCATCACCGACGGGCGGTGACGCGCGCCACGTTGACGGGGCAGGCGGCAGGGCTTAACGACGCCGCCGTTTGCCTCCGGCCTTCGTATCGGCCGGATTCGGTTTTAGGAGCGCGCCCATGACGACCAAGCTACTTCCGGGCGCCACGGGCGTTCTCGCGCTCGCCGACGGCACCATTCTGCAAGGCATCGGCGTCGGCGCCGTCGGCTCGGCCTTGGGCGAGGTGGTCTTCAACACCGCCATGACCGGCTATCAGGAAATCCTGACCGACCCGTCCTACATGAGCCAGATCCTGGCCTTCACCTTCCCGCACGTCGGCAATGTGGGGACCAATGTCGAAGACATCGAACAGATGGGCGGCGGGTCCGACACCTCGGCGCGCGGCGCCATCTTCCGCGACGTGCCGACCGATCCGGCCAACTATCGCTCGGACGCCAGTTTCGACGACTGGATGAAGCGGCGCGGCGTCGTGGGCCTGGCCGGGGTGGATACCCGCGCCCTGACCAAGATCATCCGCGACAAGGGCGCGCCCCACGCCGTCATCGCCCACGACCCGGACGGAAACTTCGACCTGGAGGCCCTGGTCGCACAGGCCAAGGGCTGGACCGGGCTGGTCGGTCTGGACCTGGCCAAGCCCGCCTCGACCCTGCAGGCGTTCGAATGGAACGAGGGGCTGTGGGACTGGCCGGAAGGTCACCCGAAGACCGAAGGCCGCAAGGACGTGGTGGTCATTGATTACGGCGTGAAGCGCAACATCCTGCGCGCCCTGGCCTCGACCGGCGCGCGCATCACCGTGGTCCCGGCGACGACGACGGCGGAAGAGGTTCTGGCCCGCAATCCCGACGGCGTGGTCCTGTCCAACGGTCCGGGCGATCCGGCCGCCACGGGCGAATACGCCGTGCCTGAAATCCAGAAGCTGGTCGCCAGCGGCAAGCCGTTGATGGGCATCTGCCTGGGCCACCAGATGCTGGCCCTGGCCTTGGGCGCTAAGACGGTGAAGATGGATCAGGGCCACCACGGCGCCAACCATCCGGTCAAGGATCTGACCACCGGCAAGGTCGAGATCGTGTCGATGAACCACGGCTTCACCGTCGATCGCGACAGTCTGCCCGACGCCGTGACCGAGACACACGTCAGCCTGTTCGACGGCACCAACTGCGGCATCGCCGTCAAGGACAAGCCGATCTTCAGCGTCCAGCACCACCCCGAGGCCTCGCCCGGGCCGACCGACAGCCTGTATCTGTTCGACCGGTTCGCCGATCTGATGGGCGATCGCTGACGCCATGAAACAGGGCGCGGTTCGGTCGGACTATCTGGACTGGCTGGCCGAGGCGTTCGAGGTCGCTGGCCGGTTTACGCCCCTGCCTGACGGCGATGTCGTCGTCGGCTATGCGACCGGATACGACGCGGCCGACATCGCGCCCTTCGTCCTGTCGCTGCGGGCCGTGTTCGAGGGGCCTGTGGCCCTCGTGGTCGACGCCGAACCGGATTTGCGCGCCTTTCTGGCCCAGCATCGGGTGACCGCCATAGATGCGCCGGTCTGGCGCGGGTGGGCGCCGCATCCGGTGATGCAGCGGTTCGTGGCCTTCGCCGGTTTGCTGGGCGATCGGTCAGGCGCAGCCTTGGCCTGCGACGTGCGCGACGTGATCTTTCAGGCGCCGCCCTTCGATCCGGCGCCTGAGGGCCTTGAGGCCTATGTCGAGGCCGAGACGCCGCTGGCCGATCATTCCTTCAACATGAAGTATCTACGCGCCCTGTTCGGCGACGCCCAGGCGCGGCAGCTGGCCGACAAGGCCTGTCTGTGCGTCGGCACCCTCGTCGGGCCGCGCGCCGACGTCTCGCGCCTGTCACGGCTGATCCTGTCGCTGGCGGCGACGCCGCGATCCGAGATCGGCGGGGCGTTCGGCGCCGATCAGGCGGCCTTCAACATGGCGATCCATCAGGGTCTGACGGCGATGACCGTGCGCCCCAACTATGGTCGCGTGGCGACTTTGGGCCTGACGCCCGGCGAGACGCTGAGGTTCGAAGGGGGCAAGGTCGTCAATCCCGACGCCAGCGTCAGCCCCATCGTCCATCAGCATGATCGCCATCCGCATCTTGAAGCGCCTGTCCACGCGCTGTGGGGTGGAGGGCTGGAGCTGCGTCGGCGGGTAAGGCCCAAGTCGGCGGGGCAGAAGTTCGAAAAGCTGAAAGCCTCGCTGCGCCGCCGGATGCCCGAACTGCGCTGACCCGGCTGTGCCAGGCCCAGGCGCTGGCGACGATGGAAGGAAGGTCCGACTGGCGTGACGCAAAGCCCAGCGTGTGGCGCGCCAGGGTGATGTCCGACACAAGATGCGGCGGGTCGCCCGCGCGACGTGCTCCGGCTGCGTCGGGCAGGCGGAGGCCGCTATGGTTCGTGATAGCCTCAAGCACCTGCCGCGCCGAATGGCCGCGACCGGCGCCCAGATTACAGGCGAAGAAGCCGCGTCGGTCGCCGAGCAACTGGGCCAGGGCGGCAAGGTGGCCCTGAGCCAGGTCGCACACGTGGACATAGTCGCGCACCGCCGTGCCGTCGGGCGTCGGATAGTCGGTCCCATGAACGGCGAAATCGTCGATCTGGCCGCGTAGGGCCATCATGGCGCGCGGGATCAGATGGGTCTCGACCGGCCGATCTTCGCCGATCAGGCCTGACGCCGAGGCGCCGCTGGCGTTGAAATAACGCAGCGCGATCACATTCAGCCCGTGCGCGGCGCTGGCGTCCGACAGGATCTGTTCGCAGCCCAATTTGGAGCGGCCATAGGGGGTGACGGGCGCCAGCCGCGTCGCCTCGGTGATCGGATCGTCGCCGGGATCGCCATAGACGGCGCAGGTGCTGGAAAAGACCAGCCGGTTCACGCCCGCTTCCCGCATCCCGCCCAGCAGCCCCAACAGACCACCGACATTGTTGCGGTAGTAGTCCAGCGGCGCGCGCACCGATTCAGGGACCACGGACGAGCCGGCGAAATGCATGATGGCGCTGATGTCGTGGGCGATCAGGGTGTGGCGCACCTTGTCCGCGTCCCAGACATCGCCCTCGACCAGCGGTCCCCAGCGCACGAAACGGCGCCGGCCGGTCGACAGATTGTCATAGGTGACGGGCCGGTAGCCGGCGGCAGCCAGGGCCTCGCACACATGGGCGCCGATATAGCCCGCGCCGCCCGTGACCAGGATCGCCTTCGCAGATGTCAGCGCCGATCCGACTTCGCCCATCCGCTCTTGTCGGATACCAAGGGTCGGTAAAGCAACCCCAAATCATATACGTGGGTATTCAGGGGTGTGCAGCGACTGTCAGGGGATCGGCGAGAAACTGCGCTCTTCGCGCAGGGCGCTGGCTTTCCGGACGGCGATCGGTGCGGCATGCAGCCAGTAGTCGGCGTCTTCGAGACGCTGCTCTCTGCGGCGCTCCAATCCGCGCATGCGGCGCAGGGCGGCGTTCTGGAGAAGGCGCGCATGCAGGGCGCGGGGCGACAGTTCGGCGATGGCGGGAGAGCCGGGGACGGCGACGGCGTCGGGGCCTTTGGGCTCCACCGCCGGGCGGGCGATGGCGATAAACATGAGGATCTCGGTGCAGGAGGGAGAGGCGCTTCTGCGCCGAGCTAACGAGGGGTTAACCACAGTCCCTGTGGATAGTTCCTGACTGCGTCCGAAAAAAGTCCATGAATCGAGAGGCTTACTGCCTGTTTCCGGACAAAATAGTTACTAAAATCTTAATCCGGGGTCGGAGCGTTTGCTCAACGATGTCCGGGAAGGGCGCTGCAAAGGCGCCGCCGGTGGCAGTCCCTAGGGGAGTCGAACCCCTCTTTTCAGGTTGAAAACCTGACGTCCTAACCGATAGACGAAGGGACCGCGGCCGGGGCGGCGCATTTGCCCCGGTTCGGCCCCTCCTGCAAGCAAAAAGTTACGCGGCCGCGGCGGTTGCGGGCACGAGGGCGTCCAGCGCCGGGAACAGGTCGGCGATCAGATCCTCGACATGCTCCAGACCCACCGACAGCCGCACCAGGCCGTCGCCGATGCCGGCCGTGGCGCGCTGTTCCGGCGTCATGGCGGCGTGGGTCATGGTGGCGGGGTGGGCGATCAGGCTTTCGACGCCGCCCAGCGATTCCGCCAGGGTGAAAATCTCCAGTGTCTCGACCAGATCGCGCACGGCGTCCGTGCCGCCTTGCAGTTCGAAGCTGAGCATGGCGCCGGGGCCGGCCTGCTGGGTCGCGACCAGGGCGTGGTTGGGGTGCGACTTCAGGCCCGGATAGTGGACGGCCTTGACCGCCGGGTGGGCGGCCAGCTTTTCGGCGATCTTGCCGGCCGTGGCCTGTTGCCGCTCGATGCGCGCGAACAGGGTGCGCACGCCGCGCAGGGTCAGATAGGCGTCGAAGGGCGAGCCGGTCACGCCGGTGCAGTTGGCCCACCAGGCCAGGGTCTGGTGGTCCTCGGCGTTGGCCGAGATGACGGCGCCGCCGACCACGTCGGAATGGCCGTTGATGAACTTGGTCGTCGAGTGCACCACGAAGTCGGCGCCCAGCTTGATCGGGTTTTGCAAGGCCGGCGACAGGAAGGTGTTGTCGCAGACCACCTTGGCGCCCGCCGCATGGGCCCGGGTGCAGATGTCGGCGACATCGACCAGACGCAGCAGCGGGTTGGACGGGGTCTCGACCAGCACCAGTTTCGGCTTCAGGGCCAGGGCGGCCTCGAAGGCGACGGGATCGCCCTGATCGACCAGCAGCAGTTCGAAATGCCCCTTCTTCGCGCGGGCGTTCAGCAGGCGACAGGTGCCGCCGTAACAGTCGTGCGGCGCGATCAGCAGGTCGCCCGGCTCCAGCAGGGTCAGCGGCAGGTCAACCGCCGCCATGCCGGTGGCGGTGATGACGCAGCCGGCGCCGCCCTCCAACTCGGTCAGGGTTTCGGCCAGCACGTCGCGGGTCGGATTGCCCGACCGGCTGTAGTCGTACTTCCGCTTCTGATCGAAGCCGGCGAAGGAATAATTGGACGACAGATACAGCGGCGGCATGACCGCGCCGTGGGCCGTGTCCGTATCCACGCCCGTGCGGGCGGCGATGGTGTGCGGATTGCCAAAACGGGCGACGGGACGGGAAGTCATGCTTTGATGTCCTTCAAGGCGGCGCGGAGGATGTCGCCGACGAAGGCGTCCTCCTTCAGAAAGGCGTCGTGGCCATAGAGCGAGGGCGCCTCGACGAAGCGCCACAGGGTCGGCAACCGCGCGGCCAGTTCGCGGATGTCGTCGATCGGCACCAGACGGTCGGAGGTGAAGCCGATCAGGGTAACGGGGGTGGTGATGGCTTCCGGCGTCACGCTGTGGCGATCCAGAGAATCAGACATCGACAGCCAGCGGGCCGGGGTGGTGTGGGTCCGGTAGGCTTGACCCCGCGCCGTCAGATAGTCGCAGACGGGATAGGCGCCGCCGACGGCCGCAGGCGCAGTGGTGTCGAACCGTCCATCGAACTCCTCGGCCGTGCGATAGGTGGTCATGGCCAGTTCGCGCGCCAGGGCGACGCCTTCCTCTGGGCGACCGGCGGCGACGGCGAACTGCAGGATGCGGCGCTGGATGCCGCGCCAGGCGGTGGCTTGGGGATGGGCGCGATGGGCGGCCGACACGACGATCAGCTGCTCGGCCCAGGCGGGGAACACTTCGACGAAGGCCAGGCCGACCATGCCGCCGTACGAGCAGCCGACAAAGGCGGCGACGCGCTCGATCTTCAGATGGTTCAGCACCAGGGCCAGCAGGCGGGCCTGGTCGTGGGTGGTGATGGTGACGGCCTTGTCCAGGAACTCGGCGCCGGGGGCGAAATCGACGGCCAGAACCTGAAGCCGGCTCAGGTCGATGGGGCCGCGCACCGACACGGCGCCCGACCACCAGCCCAGGCCGTTGGTCTCCGTCCGGTGGACGAAGCGGCCGGCCGAGATGCCGCCGGCGACCACGACGACCGGCGCGCCGATCCGGCCATGCAGGCGGCCGACGATATTGGGCTGGTTCAGCTTTTCGCCCGAGGCGAGGCGGAAGTCGGCGGGAATGGGAACGATGACGTCGCGGGCGCCGCCGCGCTCACGCGTCGGTTCGCGGACAGGGGTAAGCGCTGTCGCGCGGCGACAGTCGGGGTCTTCGAACAGGGTGGTTTCAGCCAGTGTCATCGTCGTTCCGCATCGTTCTCGCTCAGCAAGTCTCGATGCGGTGACAGAGCGTGGAGCGTCGTCTCGTCGATGCTCCACTCATCTCTCGCGACCCCGAAGGACCCCGCAGGAGTTGGCACCGTTTCGAGCTGTGAGACCCGATGGTTGCCCCAGCGTCAAAGGGCCTAATCCCTCGGCTGGTCTTGATGAGTGACTTTACGTTGATGATCCGGGCGGCGCCGGTCAAGCGAAAAATTCAACCTCATTGGTTATGTGCATCGACTCCAAAGGGGTGAAAACGCACAATAAACGCCCTATCCCGAAAAAATCATCCAAGAGGAGTTGACAGAGTCGGGGTCGTCCGACCACCCTAGGTTCAGATTTCAACCGGACCTGCCCTGTGCAACAGCGCTCGCTCATCGCCGAAGTTTCGACCGTCGCCGGCCTCGCCGCGACGCGTTTCGGCATGATCCTCGGCGGCACGATTATCGGCGGCACCACCGGCACCACCACCATGCCCGAACGGGCGGGACGAGTTTAGCGCGCCGAACCCCGGCAACCGCAGAACCCGAACCCCGCCCGGTCCGCCAGGCGGGGTTTTTCTTTTCACCCCACCCCATCCCGACCTTTCCCGAGAACCCCGATGTCCGCCCAACTCGCCGTCGTAGAAAAATCCGAAAGCCTCGACCCCAGCAGTCAGCCTTCACCCCACTTGGTTGGGCCCGAGGTGGTGGTGCTGAAGTTCGGCTCGTCCATCCTGCGCAGCCCGGCGGAGGCGCCGCTGGTCGCCTCGGCCGTCTATGGCCATGTGCGGGCGGGCCGAAGGGTGGTGGCGGTGGTCTCGGCCTTTGGCGGGGCGACGGACCGGCTGCTGGGCGAGGCGAGGGCGCTGGGCCTGGCCCATTCCAACGACCTGCTGCCCGGCTATGTGGCCCTGGGCGAGGAGAAGTCGGCGGCCCTGGTCGCCATCGCCTGCGATCGGATCGGGCTGGACGCCTGCGCTCTGTCAGTGCGGGATCTGGGCATCGTGGCGGAGGGCGAGCCGGAGCATTCGCGCCCCTGCGGCCTACGCCCCGACCATCTGAAACAGGCGCTGGATCGCCACGAGGTGGTGGTGGTGCCCGGGTTCGGCGCGGTGCGGCCGGACGGCAAGGTGGCCCTGCTGGGGCGGGGCGGATCGGACCTGACGGCGGTCTTCCTCGCGGCCGAGTTGGGGCTGAAGAAGGTGCGGCTGGTCAAGGACGTGGACGGCCTCTACGACCACGACCCCAATGACAAGACGGCCCCGGCCCTGCGCTATCGCCGCGCGTCGTGGGACGTGGCGCGCAAGCTGGGCGGGGCGCTGGTCCAGCACGACGCCATCGACCTGGGCGAAAGCCGCGGAGTCGAAATTGAGGTGGCGGCCCTGGACCGCGCCGACGGCACGGTCATCGGCGACAAGTCGGCGCCGCCTGGTCCTGCGCCCGCCCTGCCGCCGCTGAAGGTCGCGGTCGCCGGATGCGGCGTGGTCGGCGGCGGGGTGCTGGGCAGGCTGCTCGATGATCCTCGCTATGAGGTCGTGGGCGTGCTGGTGCGCAATCCGAAGAAGGTGCGCGACGTGGACTGTCCGGCTTCGTTGTTCACCTCAAACCCGGCGGACCTGTGGGCCAAGAAGCCCGACATCGTGCTGGAGGCCCTGTCGGAGGGCGAGGCGGGCCATGCGGTGATCCGCGCCGCGCTCGAGGCCGGCTGCGATGTCGCCAGCGCCAACAAACAGGCGGTCAGCCGCGATCCGGGCGGGCTGCAAGAACTGGCGAAAGCCAATGGCCGGCGCATCTTCTGGTCGGCTTCGGTCGGGGGCGGATCGCCGATGATCGAGACGGTGCGCGCGGCCCGCGCGGCCGGCGAGGTGGTCGGCTTCGAGGCGGTGCTGAACGGCACGGTCAACTTCATGCTGGAGCGGCTGGGCGACGGGGCGGCCTTCATTGAAGCCCTGGCCGACGCCCGCGCGGCGGGCTTTGCGGAGGAGGACCCGTCTTCGGATCTGGAAGGTCTGGATGCGGCGGCAAAGGTGCGGCTGCTGTGCCACGAGGCGTTCGGCCGTTCGCCCGACGGCGAGGTCCCGCGCGATCACCTGACCGAAGCGACCTCAGCCGCAGGCGGCGTGCGTCAGATCGGCGCCGCTCATCTGAAGGACGGGGTGATCCGCCCGTCGGTGTCGCTGAACGCCGACCATGGCGATCCGCTGTTCTCGACCCTGCGCGGCGAGGGCAATGCGCTGAAGGTCTACGGCGCCGACGGGCGCGTGTGGCGCTGCCGGGGCCGAGGCGCCGGGCGTTGGGCCACGACCGAGAGCATCATGGCGGACCTGGCCGAGATCGTGCGTGCACGGCGCGCCGATGCGGGCCTAAACTAAGGCCATGGCCGTCTTCACCCCCGTCTCCATCGCCGACGCCGAGGCGTTCCTGGCCGGCTACGACATCGGCGAGGTGGTCGAACTGACGGCCATCGCCGAGGGGGTGGAGAACACCAACTATCGGCTGGACACGACGCGCGGCCGGTTTGTGCTGACCCTGTTCGAGGGGCGGACGGACGAGGCCTCGCTGCCCTTCTGCCTAGGGCTGACGGCGCATCTGGCGGCGCGCGGCTTCCCTTGCCCGACGCCGATCGAGGACCGGTCGGGAGCCTGGCTGGGACGACTGAACGGCCGGGCGGCGGCGGTGATCGAATGGAAGACCGGCGCCTGGCTGCGCACGCCGTCATCGGCCGATCAGGCGACGGCGGGCGCGGTGCTGGCGCAGCTTCATCTGACGGCGGCTGATTTTGATCTGGAACGCACCAATCCGGTCGGGCCGGCCATGTGGCGTCGGCTGGCCGATCGGTGCGTCGAGGGAGAAGGGCGGGCGTCCGACGCGGATCGCGCGCTGCTGAGACAGGTCCAGGCGACGCTGGCGCGCTTGGGCGATCCCTTCACGGCCGATCTGCCGGGCGGGGCGATCCATGCCGACTATTTCCCCGACAATGTGCTGTTCCAGAACGGCGCCGTTTCGGCGGTCATTGACTTCTATTTCGGCTGCACCGGCGCCTTCGCCTATGACCTTGCCATCGCCCTGTCGGCCTGGGGCTTCGACGCCGAGGGGCGGGCCATGCCGGACGCCCTGGCGGCCTTCCAGCGCGGCTATGAGTCCGTGCGGCCGCTGAACGCCGCCGAGCGAGCGGCCTTGCCGCGCCTGGGCGAAGCTGCGGCCCTGCGGTTCACCGTGACACGGCTGCACGACCGCATTTTCCACGATCCCGCCAACCTGGTGACGCCCAAGGATCCGGCGGTCTTCCTGCGTCGGATGGACCACTGGCGCGCGACCGAACCGGCCTGAGGCGCCTGCGCGGCTTCGTCGCTGGAACCGAAAGCTTGGCCGGGATTTTGATGGTGCAACGGCGAAGTCCGCCGCTCCCCGAGGACGAAGATCATGACTGACGAAACCATCAACGGCGCCGCCTCGCAGGCGCAAGGCAAGTTCCAAAAAGGCGTCGGCAAGCTGGTCGGCGACCAGAAGCTGCAGGTCGAGGGCGCCTACAACGACGCCAAGGGCCGCTCGCTGGAAACCTTCGGCAAGGCGATGGATTCGGTCGATCGCCTGGTCGAGAAGGTCCCTGCCGACTACCGCGACAAGGCCCGCACCGTCGCCGCCGAGGCGCGCAAGCGTCCGCTGGTCACGACCCTGTCGGTCGCGGGCGTCGGCCTGCTTCTGCTGCGCGCCCTGACGGGCGGCGGCCGTCGCTAAGACGTTTTAGTGGCGGCCTGAAAAGGCCGCCACGGCGTCACGCGCCGCCTCCATCTTCCCATCGACGATCGTCAACCGCTCGGGCTTGTCGCCCAGGGCGGCGATGACGTTTGCGGGTTCGGGTTCGAAGCCCAGGACGTTCGAGACGAAGTCGCCGAACTTGGATGGATGGGCGGTGGACAGGGCGACGACGGGGCCTTTCGAGCGGTCCTGCCGACGCGCGGCGGCCAGCGCCACGGCCGTGTGCGGGCACACGACGCGGCCCCAGGCCTCATAGGCGTGGGCGATCTCGGCGCGCGTCTCGTCCTCGTCGATGGAGACCGCCGAGACCTGGTCGCGAAGAGCGGTCAGCAGGTCCGGCTCGAAAGCGACGGCGCCGTCGCGGGCGAAGGTTTCGAAAACCGTGCGGTTCGCCTGGGCGTTGCGGCCCGTCGCCTCGAACACCAGCCGCTCGAAGTTGGACGGCGCCTGCACATCCATGGAGACGCTGCCGCTTTCGACCGCCGGACGGCGTGAATACAGGCCGTCGTTGAGGGCGCGGGCCAGGGCGTCGTTCTGGTTTACCGCCGCGACGAAGCCGTTGGACGGCAGGCCCATTTTCGTGGCGGCGATGCCGGCGAAGGCGTCGCCGAAGTTGCCGGTCGGAACGACGAAGGTCGCCGCCTCGCCGAGCTGGGCGGTGGCGGAGACATAGTAGGGGATCTGGCCCGCCAGCCGCGCCCAGTTGATCGAATTGACCGAGGACAGGCGGCCGCGTTGGCGCAGGCTGTCGTCCGCCAGCAGGCTCTTCACAAGGCGCTGACAGTCGTCGAAATCGCCGCGCACGGCCAGGTTCAGGACGTTGTCGGCCTCGACCGTCGTCATCTGCTTGCGCTGCACCGGCGAGACGCGGTCCAGAGGGTGCAGCACGACCAGATCGACGGATTTCGCGCCGGCGAAGGCGCGCACGGCGGCGGCGCCGGTGTCGCCAGAGGTGGCGGTCAGTATGGTCAGACGCTCGCCCGAGGCGGCCAGCGCCTCGTCCGTCAGGCTGGCGACTAGCTGCATCGCCAGATCCTTGAAGGCGGCGGTTGGGCCGTGGAACAACTCCAGCACGAACAGGCCCGGCTCCAGTTCGACCAGAGGCGTGACCAGCGGATGGTCGAACCCGGCGGTCAGTCGGTCCAGCGCACGCTCCAGCGCGCCGGCGGGCAGGGCGTCGTCGATGAAGGGGGCGATGGCTTGCAGGGCGATGGACTTGTAGTCGGCCTTTCCAGTCCAGGCCTGGGGCGACAGGCTGGGCCAGGCGGTCGGCATATAGAGGCCGCCGTCGGGGGCGATGCCGCGCATCAGGGCGTCGGCGAAATCGGTTTCGGGCGATTGGCCTCGGGTCGAGACGTAGCGGGCGCTGGAGGTGCTCATGACGCCGATGGTCGTAGCCAGACGTGGCGGCGGCGTCACCCGCTTTCTGGATGATTTTGTCGGGTTTTCGCGGGCTGCGGCCTGACAATCCACGTCGGGACGTTGCAGTGGCGGTTTAGGCGCACATTTTTCCCGATTCAGGGGCAATGTCGTCGGTCCTGCAAGAGGGGTTGCGACATCGCCCCGCTGGCGCGGATCGCTGCGACGGTCCATGTCAAAAGCATGAGACGACGCGATCTTCTGATCCGGCTGGGGCTGGTCGCCGGCGGCGCAGGCGGGGCCTGGTGGCTACGCGACCATGTGGTCTGGCGCGGGCCAACGGTCGCCTTCGCGGCGAACGGCTCCAGCGGCTGGCTGCCCTATGCCGAGCCGCGCGCGCCGACCCCGACGGTCGACGTGACTGTGAACGGACAGCCGGTGCGAGCCCTGATCGATTCCGGGGCGCAGTATTCGGTCATCGACCGGTCGCTGGTCGAGCGGCTCAGCCTGACCAACGTCTTCAACATCCCGATGGTGGCTTACGGCGTCGGCGGCGACGCCCAGGTCGGACGGGGGACGACGCTGGATGTGGAGATCGGCGGCTTGCGGCTGACCGGATTGCGGGCGGCGATCCTCGGCCTGGGGCCGCTGGCCAGCGATCAGGGATTGGGTGCGGCGCTGATCCTGGGGCAGGACGTGCTGCGTGAACTGGTGCTGGAGCTGGACACGGCGGAGCATCGGGTCCGGTTCCTGCCGCGCGAGGGCTGGACGCCGTCGTCGTCGCTGAAGCCCGTGCCGGTGACACGGGCCGGCAAGGCGCTGCAGGCGGGCATCACCCTGGAAGGGGCGACGGTCAATGCGGTGATCGACACCGGCGCCTCGGCGGTGCTGGCCGTGACGCGCGAGACGGCCGAGGCCGCTGGCCTGCTGGATGGACGCGAACGCACGCCGGGCCAAAGCATCGTCCTGGGCGGCACGGTGCGCGCCGAGACCGTCGTCGTGCGCGCCCTGACCATCGGCGACGAACTGTATCGTCAGGCGACGGTCGCCATCTATGACGACGTCGCCGTTCCGGGCTTCCCTAAGGCGCTGGTCGGCATGGCCGCGTTCGAGAACCGGCGTCTTGCGCTGGACCTGGGCGGCCCCGGCCTGTTCGTCGAACGGCCGATGGAGATTACGGTCGGGGCTTGAGCACTGTGATCGGCCGAACCGCGCCCGGCCAGAGCTGGATGCGATAGCGGTCGTCGCCGTCAAGCCCGTCTTCGGACAGGGTTTTCAGTCCGCCGTGCGAAATGCGGGCCGCATAGTTGCCGGCAGGCACAGCGATCTGCTCGGCCTGATCCGGATCGTCCGTGCAGCCGAACACAATCAGCGCGCCGCTGGCGAGGCGCAGGCCGCAGTCGCGCATCTGGTCCCAAGCGTCCGCGTCGGGCGTCGGCGCTGTGGTCAGGATTCAAGTTCGACCGGGACCAGCATGTTGCGAACCGTGCCGATCGCGATCAGGTCGGGGCCGACGGCCAGCATGGGGTCGCTGTCCGAGCTCCACAGGGCGGCGGTGTCGGTGACGTAGGTCTCGTCGCAAACGTAGAACTGGAAATAGTCCGCGAAAATCTCGAAACGGCGGACATACACCGACTTCAGCTCGCCAGAGCCGTCGCCACCACGGCCCTGGCCTCGGCCTGAACGGTCGCCAGATGGTCGGGGCCGAGGAAGGATTCGGCGTAGATCTTGTAGACGTCCTCGGTGCCCGAGGGGCGGGCGGCGAACCAGGCGTCGGCCGTGACGACCTTCAGCCCGCCGATGGCCTCGCCGTTGCCGGGGGCCTTCGTCAGGATGTCGGTGATCGGCTGACCGGCCAGGGTGGTCGCGGTCACGTCCGAGGGGCTGAGCGCGGCAAGCCGGGCCTTCTCGGTGCGATTGGCCGGGGCGTCGACGCGGGCGTAGGCGGGGGCGCCGTACTGGTCGGTCAGCTTGGCGTAGAGCTGGCTGGCGCTGCTTCCCGTGCGGGCCTGGATCTCGGCGGCCAGCAGACACAGCAGCAGGCCGTCCTTGTCCGTGGTCCACACCGTGCCGTCGTGGCGCAGGAATGAGGCCCCGGCCGATTCCTCGCCGCCGAAGCCGACGGTTCCGTCAAGCAGGCCGGGCACGAAATGTTTGAAGCCGACGGGGACTTCCAGCAGGCGGCGACCCAGGCCGGCGACGACGCGGTCGATCATGGACGACGAGACCAGGGTCTTGCCCACCGCCACGTCCGCGCCCCAGCCGGGCCTATTGGCGAACAGATAGGCGATGGCGGCGGCCAGGAAATGGTTGGGGTTCATCAGGCCGGCGTCGGGGGTGACGATGCCGTGGCGATCCGCGTCGGCGTCATTGCCGAAGGCGACGTCATAGGCCGAGTCGTCCTTCATCATGCCGATCAGACCGGCCATGGCGCTGGGCGAGGAGCAGTCCATACGGATCTTGCCGTCGGCGTCCAGCGGCATGAAGGCCCAGCGCGGATCGACGGCGTCGTTGACGACGCTCAGGTTCAGTCGGTGGCGCTCAGTGATCTCGCCCCAATAGGCGACGGCCGCGCCGCCCAGCGGATCGGCGCCGATGCGGACGCCGGCGTTGCGGATGGCGTCCAGGTCCAGAACGCTGGGCAGGTCGTCGATATAGGCGGCGAGGTAGTCGAACCGACCCGCCGCCGCATGCGCCTGGGCGAAGGGAATGCGGCGCACCTCGGTCAGGCCGCCTTCGATCAGCTGGTTGGCGCGGGCGGCGATAGCGGAGGTCGCCTCGCCTCCGGCCGGGCCGCCGGAGGGCGGATTGTATTTGATGCCGCCGTCGCGGGGTGGATTGTGCGACGGGGTGATCAGGACGCCGTCCGCCTGCCGGCTATTCGTGCGGTTGTGGGTCAGGATGGCGTGCGAAACGGCCGGCGTGGGGGTGAAGCCGTCGCGGGCGTCGATCAACACCTCGACCCCATTGGCGATCAGCACCTCCAGCGTCGAGCGGAAGGCCGGCTCGGACAGGCCGTGGGTGTCGCGACCGAGGAACAATGGGCCGTCGAACCCCTGGGCCGCGCGGTATTCGGCGATCGCCTGGGCGATGGCCAGGATGTGCGCCTGATTGAAGGCGCCGTCCAGGCTGGATCCCCGGTGGCCCGAGGTGCCGAAGACGACCCGCTGCTGAGGATCGCCCATGTCGGGCCGGGTCGTCTCATAGGCGCCGAGCAGGGCGTCGAGGTCGATCAGGTCTTCGGGGCGTGCGGTCGTGCCGGCGCGGTCATGCATCGTCAGTCAATCAATCGTTCTGAAGGGGCGCGGCGATCAGGCGCCGCTGAAAGTGTCGCAGGACGCCGGGTCGCCCGACTGATAGCCGCGCTGCAGCCATTCGACGCGCTGCGCCGAAGAGCCGTGAGTGAAGCTTTCGGGCGAGACACGGCCGCCGCTGCGCCGTTGCAGGGTGTCGTCGCCGATGGCCTGGGCGGTCTTCATGCCCTCTTCAATATCGCCGGGTTCCAGCGCGACCTGACCGTTGGAAACGGCCGAGGCGTTCCGGGCCCAGACGCCGGCATAGCAGTCGGCCTGAAGCTCCAGCGCCACCGAATACTGATTGGCTTCGGCCTGACCGGAGGCGCGCTGCTGGGCCTGGCGAACCTGATCCGAGGTGCCGGTCAGGGTCTGGACGTGATGGCCGAATTCATGGGCGATGACATAGGCGCGGGCGAAGTCGGCTCCGGAGGCCCCAAGCTGGTTTTCCATCTCCTGCCAGAAGCCCAGGTCCAGATAGACCGTCTTGTCGGTCGGGCAGTAGAAGGGACCCATGGCCGACTGGCCATAGCCGCAGCCGGTCGATGTGCCCTGTTCGTAGATCACGACCTTGGGCTGTTGATAGCCGTTCAGCTTCTGCGCCCAGACGTCGTTGATGTTGCCGCCGATAACATCGACGAACTGACCCGCCTGATCCTTAGGTGTGCCGGTCTGACCCTGCTGCTGTTCGGCGCCGACGCCGCCGAACTGGCTGGCGAGCTGGGTCGTGGTCGAAGGATCGATGCCGAAGACCAGATAGCCGATAATGGCCAGCACCCCAACGCCCAGGCCGCCGCCCGCGATGGCGCCGCCGCCCAACCCGCGCCGATCCTCAATGCCGCCGCCGCCTGTCCGTCCACCCTGCCAGCGCATGCCCTATCCTCCGCCCGATCCTGGTTAAGCTAGGCAGGAACGCGGGTGCAAGGGAAGGGATGCGTCAGTTCGGACGCTTCATTGGGGGCGGGCAAGCCAGTTGTCGATCTGGCTCATGCCCTGGGCTGTCTGCTGGCGGCGTTCGGCGGCGGACTGGCGCAGGGCCCGCTCCTGCTCGGGGCTGTAGAGCGGGCGGGGCGGCAAGGGCTGGGTAGCCGTCGGTTCGCGTGCGCCTTCGATGGCGCGCAGGCGAAGCTGGGTCTCGATCTGCTGTTGACGCGCCTGATCGGCGTTCGACTGCGCCTTAGAACGCAGACGGTCGTTCTCATAGCGGTGCTGGTCGGCGATGGCGGCGGGGACGCCTCCCTGATAGGCGCCGTAGGGGCGGCCGGCCTGCGGATAGGTCTGGGTCAAGGCCGGCGTGGCGGCAGCGGCCAACAGGGCGGTCAGGGTCAGGAGCGATCGCATGGACACGATGTGGGGACGCGCGCCATCGCCGCCAAGCGGAGCCGCAACCCTTTGAGGCGCCGTGGGTTCATCGCGCCGAACCCCCTTCACGAACGGAGCATTCCTCATGGCCCAATCCCTTTCCGGCAAGACCGTCGCCGTCCTGGCGACCGACGGCGTCGAGCTGGTCGAACTGAATGAACCGATGAAGGCGCTGAAGGATGCGGGCGCGGTGGTCGAGATCGTGTCGCTGAAGGCCGGCGAGTTCCAGGGCTTCGACCATCTGACGCCGGGCGACAAGGTCACGGCCGACAAGGCGGTGGCGGCGGTGGACGCCTCGGCCTATTCCGCCCTGCTGCTGCCGGGCGGAGTGGCGAACCCGGACCTGCTGCGGGCGGACGAGGACGCGGTGAAGTTCGTTCGGGCGTTCTTCGACGCCGGCAAGCCGGTCGCCGCCATCTGTCACGCGCCCTGGCTGCTGATTGAGGCAGGCGTGGTCGATGGGCGCACGATGACGTCGTTCGAAAGCCTGCGCACCGACCTGAAGAACGCCGGGGCCAATGTGGTCAATGAGGCGGTGGTGGTGGATCAGGGCCTGGTGACCAGCCGCTGCCCCGACGACATTCCCGCCTTCAACGCCAAGATGATCGAGGAGTTCGCCGAAGGCCGCCACGAAGGTCAGGCTGCAGCTTAAGGCATCGCCCAGACGGAGGATCGCTTGATTTCTTGGTCCTCCAGTTCGCGCGAGGTCGGGACGCGGTATTCGGCCAGGAAATCCAGGCCCGTGCGCGGGAAATAGGTGCGTCCCGGATCGCCGATCAGGACACGCGTCCCCTTGGCGCGGGCCTGGGCCAGCCAGGCGAGAACGGCGTCGGTCATCGGACGCTCGTAGCAGATGTCACCCGCGCAGATGACGTCCACATCCGGCGGGGCGGCGTCCAGCAGATTGGTCTGGGTGAAGTCCAGCGTCACGCCGTTCGCCGTCGCATTGGCGGCGACCGCGGCCTGGCAGAAGGGATCGATGTCGGCGCACAGGACATGGGTCGCCCCCGCCTGCATCGCCGCCACGCCGACCAGGCCCGAACCGGCGGCGAAGTCCAGCACGCGCTTGCCGACGACCTCATGCGGATGATCCAGCAGATACCGGCTCAGAGCCTGACCGCCGGCCCAGGCAAAGGCCCAGAAGGGCGGCGGCACGCCCATTTCGCCGAGCTCTTCTTCCGTCAGCCGCCAGATCGGCGTGATCTCGTCGGCCAGCCACAAAGAAATCTCGGGCGCGTGCGGTACGGGCTGAAGCCGGGTGTTGTCACGGATGAAGGCGGCGGGATCGAGGAAGGTCATTCCGGCTGGCGCGTAACAGCCTTCAGCACGCTGGCATAGCTGGGTGCGACCTCCATGGCCTCGGCTTGCGGCTTCGCATGGATGGCGCGGTGGAGGCGCGGCAGCTTCCAGCAGGGCACATGCATGAACAGGTGGTGCTCGGCGTGGAAGTTGACCCAGTAGGGCGCGATGAAGGCGCGTTCCCACAGGCTGGCCTTGGTAGTGCGAGCGGCGCGAAAGGGGTCGGCCGACGAACCCTCGACGCAGGCGTGTTCGGCGATGTTTCGCAGGCGCGTCACCATCGGAAACCATGTCGCCATCGGCAGCAGCCACAACACGAAAAAGGCCCACCAGACGCCGGCGGCGATGAAGCCCGCCAGCAGGACCGCGTTGAAGGCGAGGAAGGGCAGTACGGATCGGCCCGTCACGATCGACTCGTAATCATGGGCGCTGTCGCTCATTCCTTTTGTGCTATCGCCCCTTGGGCTGCTTGAGCGCGCGTGCGCTTGGGCTAGCGGCAGCAGGACCCGCTGCTTGAAGAAGGTCTGGCCCGTCAGGTCGCGGATTAGCTTGCGGCCCAGCGAGGCCGGGCTGACGGGAAACGGCGCCGACAGCATCAGATCGGGATCCTCCGCCTGCTGGGCGAAGCGATGATGCGTCAGATGATAGGGGCGATAGGCCTTCAGGCTGGCGCCGATCGGCACGGCGCATAGCCAATGGCCGAGACAATCGTTCAGGCGGTTCGACCTCGACAGGCCGCCATGCGCCGCCTCGTGCATCAGAATGGCCAGACCCAGCTGGCGCGTGCCGACGATCATGACGCACAGCGGGATCAGCCATGGGATCAGGACGCCCGCGATCACGGCCAGCGCGATCACGGCCCAGCAGTGAGCCACAAGCAGCAGGCCGACCCAGGCCAAGCGTATCTGATACGGCGCCCATTCCTGAGGCGTGAATAGGGCCGACGGGGCGATGCGCGGGGCGGCGGACATGGGTGAAGTCTAGCCCCTGACTCGCGTCTAGAAAAGCAACGGAGAAATGTTGGGCGCGCCTGACAAAAAGTCAGGTTGACATGACATTCGGCTGGTGTCAGGTTGTCCTTACACAAGGAGAGCCGATATGTTTACCGCCTGGAAGACCGGAACGCCTGCGCATCGACGCTACATCATCCGCACGATGGCCTTCTCCGTGCCCTATGTCGCGATCTGTATCGCCATGATGACGACCGACGCGTTCGACGATTTGATGGGCAAACCGGCGGCCTGGGTCCTGGCGGCTGCGGTGTCGGCCCCGGTGATCGGCCAGATTTGGGCGACCCTGGCGCTGATGCGCGAGAGCGACGAGTTCGTGCGCGGCGTGACGGCCAAACAGTTCATCGTCGCCGCAGGGCTGGCCATGGCCGTCGCCACCTTTTGGGGCTTTGGCGAGAGTTTCGCAGGCGCGCCGCATATGCAGACCTGGTTGATCGTGCCGGTCTTCTGGGGCCTCTACGGCGTCGTTTCACCCTTCATCCGGAGCAGCCGATGAAGAACCGCCTCAAGCTTCTACGCGTCGAGCACGGCTGGACACAGGAACAGATGGGTCAGGCGCTGGGGGTCTCGCGTCAGGCGGTGATCGCCCTCGAGACCGAGCGGCACGATCCCTCGCTCGACCTCGCCTACCGGATCGCCGCCGTATTCGAGCGGCCGGTCGAAGAGATTTTCGAGAACCCTCACGCGGACTGACCGAAAAGTCAGAATAACCTTACAATTGGAGACTGTGATGTCGAACCTCATTCGCCCTTGCTGGGGCGTCTTCGCCCCGTCGCGCCTTGCCATCATCCTGGGCGTTGTGATCGCCTGCGCCGTGGCCGGCGATCAGGCCCGCGCCCAAGCCGCGCCGCAAACGGCGTCCGTCGCCGCGCCCTTCACCTCCGACCGACTGTCGGTCGAGGTCGTGGGCCAGGGTCCCGACGTGATCCTGATCCCCGGACTGGCGTCTTCGCGTGAAGTGTGGCGAGCGACAGCGGATCGGCTGAAGGCGACGCACCGGGTGCATCTGGTGCAGTTGGCCGGGTTCGCCGGCGAACCCTGGACGCACGGCGACGGCGCCTTCGTCCAGCCCGAGGTGGACGAACTGGCGCGCTATATCCGCCAGGCGAGGCTGGATCGGCCGGCGGTGATCGGCCATTCGATGGGCGGTCTGAGCGGACTTTTGCTGGCGCAGCAGCAGTCGGATCTGGTCGGGCGGGTGATGACTGTCGACTCGCTGCCCTTCTACAGCGCCATGTTCGGGCCGACCGCGACGGCAGAGAGCGCAAAGCCTTTCGCGGATCAGGCGGCCAGCATGATCCTGTCGGTGGACACGGCAAGATTCCGCACCCAGCAGGAGGCGACAGCGCAGGCGCTGTCACGGACGGCATCGGAACAGGCGCGCATCTTGGCCTGGTCGTTGGCGACCGACCGACACGCGATGGCATCGGCCATGAAGGATGTGATGACCACCGATGCGCGGCCGGGGCTGGCGGCCATGACGACGCCGGTGACGGCGCTTTACGCCGCCGATGCGGACGGCGGGGCGCCCGCGGCGGTGGCCGATGCGATGTGGACGCGAGAGTATGCGGCCTTGCCCGGCGTGACCCTGATCCGCGTCGATGGATCGCGGCATTTCATCATGGCGGACCAGCCCGAGCGGTTCGCCGAGCTGGTGGATGGGTTTCTGGAGGAGTGAGGAAATCCTCCCCCGAGCAGCGCAGCGAAACGGGGGAGGGGGACCGCGCGAAGCGGGGTGGAGGGGGCGAAAGCGGACTCGGTGCCTGGAGGTGTGACGCCCGTGCGGCGTCCGCCCCCTCCACCCCTTCGGGGTCCCCCTCCCCCGTGAACGGGGGAGGAATGTTTCCTAGTTCTTCGGCGTCACGTCGCCGGCCTTCACCGGGGCGCCGTCGAACTGGTCGGCGTACGCCGGATTGAGCAGGGCGCGCAACGCGCTCTGCGGCAGGGCGATCCAGTAAGGGCCGTCCGAATAGGGGCCGATCTGGTACGGCCCCATCAGGAAGGTCACGCCGCCCGCCTTGCCCGGCGTCGTGCCTGGCGTCAGGACGAACGGGGTCGAGACGGCCTTGGGGCAGATCCACATCTTGCCGTCCAGCGTCGCGGCCTCCGAACCCGGCGAGCGGGCCTGCTTGGCGGCGTTGGCGGCGGCGCACAGGGCCTTGTCCAGAACCGACAGGTCGGCGCCCGGCCGGAACAGGTCGGCGAAGCCCAGCCGCTTGTTGGTCGTCTTGTCCCAGATCACGGCGTCGAAACTGGTGTTGGGATGGGCGCCGCCGGTGAACTCGAAATCGGTGCGGGCCAGGCTGACCAGTTTGCCGGTCTCGGCACCCGGCGCGAAGGCGATGGTCTTTTCATAAGGGTTCGGGCCGCCGCCGGCCTCGCTGAGGTCGGCCTGGGCGCCTTCTTCGAACTGCTTCAGGTCGCGCACCGTGTCGGCGTAGAGGGCGGCGTGCAGGGCGGGCGTGGTCTTGATCGCCGGGGGCAGGGTCAGTTTGACGGCGGCATAGGGGGTCTTGCTGTCATAGCCGACGGGGGTGTTCGACATGGCCGGTGCAGCGGCCGGGGCCGGCGCGGCCGGCGCCTGGGCCTTGTCTTCCTTGCGCTGGCAGGCAGCCAGGGTGGCGGCGACGGCGGCGGACAACAGCAGGATGCGGGCGGTGCGCGACATGAGAAACTCCATCATCGGGGGATCACAGGGAGATTGAGCCAAGAGCGATAGCGGCCAGCAGGATCAGGCCGGCCTCGCGATTGGACTTGAACAGTTTCAGCGCAAGGGCGCCGTCGTTGCGGTCCAGCCGCACGACCTGACGCCCCAGATGAGCGGCATAGATCAGCAGTCCGAGCCAGAACAGCGGACCGAGATTTGCGGACAGGCCCGTCAAGACAGCGAGCGCGACCGCCAGGCCATAGAAGACCGCCACGCCGGGCCGCACGGCCGAGGCCAGGCGGCGGGCCGAGGACTTCACGCCGATCATGGCGTCGTCCTCGATGTCTTGCAGGGCGTAGATCGTGTCGTAGCCCAGGGTCCAGAAGACGCCGCCGATCCACAGCAGGACGGCGGGAAGATAAGCCTGCCAGGTCAAGTCGATCGCATGGCCGCTGTCGCTGGCCGGGGACCACAGAAAGGGCCGGAACTCGCCCGCGAGATCGGGGGGCAGCAGCAAGGCGGCCGCCGCCAAGGGCAGGGCGGCGGCGAACCCCATGAGGCTGCCCCAGTTGAAGGTCAGGCCAAGCCAGGCCTGGGGCCACCAGGTGATCCGCTTCATGAAGGGATAGGCGGCGACAAGGGCCAGCGATCCCACGCCCAGCAGGATGGCGACGGTCGGCAGGGTGAGCAGCACCAAAAGGCTGATCAGGCTGCACGCGACGACGAAGGCCCAGGCCTGTTTGACCGAGATGCGGCCGGACGGGATGGGTCTCTGGGCGGTGCGGGCGACCTGGGCGTCGAAATCCCGATCGACGATGTCGTTGAAGGCGCATCCGGCCGCCCGCATCAGGCAGGCGCCGATGCCGAAACCAACGAACAGCCACAGATCATAGAGACCCGGCGCCTGCCGATATTGCGCCAGGGCCAGGGCGATCCCCTGCCAGCCGGGCAGCAGCAGCAGCCAGATGCCGATGGGCCGGTCGAACCGCCCCAGCTTCAACCACGGCTTCAGCCCCTCCGGCGCATGCCGATCGACCCAGTTGGCGCCGGCGTCGGGGAGGGGAGCGAAAGTCATGCGGCTGACTTAGCGCGTAGGGCCCGAGGGGTGAAGGCGCCGCTCCCCGTTTCCAAGGCGGGCGCACAGAAAAAAGGGGCTGGAGGATCCAGCCCCTTTCCACGGTGATCGGTGCGACCGTCAGTCCTGATAGACGTCGCCGGAGCCGGAGACTGTGCTGTTCAGGTTGGCGGGGCGGGTGGCCAGGGCCACGTCGCCGGAGCCGGCGATGGCGACCTTGACGTCGCCGGTCGGGGCGATGCGGGCGTCGCCGGAGCCGGCGATGTCCACCCAGGCGTCGCGGGTCGCCAGGTCGCCGAGGGACGCATCGCCCGAGCCGGCGATGTCCAGCTTCAGCTCGTCGGTGCGACCCGAGGCGGTGACCTCGGCCGAACCGGCGATGTCGACCGTCAGCGAAGGCTGGTCATAGCCGGTGATCTGCAGGTCGCCCGAGCCCTTGGCGTTGAAGCGGTTAACCTTGGGCGCGGTGATGACGACCTTCAGTTCGTCGCGCTCGGAGCGGGCGGAGAAGTTGCCGTTACTCCAGCCGAACACGACCCGCTCGTCGCCGTCGCCCAGATCGAGGCGGCCGTCGACCAGACGGACACGGTCGGTCAGACCCTTGGGCCCGGTGATGACGACGGTGTTGGCGTCACCCTGCACATAGTCGACGTCGATGCTGGAATCGACGGTCAGGGTCTCGCCGCCGGTCCAGGCGAGGGTGCGGGTGGTGAGGGGACCGAGGTCGTCGGTCCCGCCGCCCTTGACCCGCTCGAAGCGGATGGTCTCGCCGTCCTGGTCCTTGATGGTCCAGGCCCAGCCGTGGCGCTGGAGGTCATGGCCGCCGATCGCCAGCGCGCCGCCGACGGTGACCAGGCACAGCACCAGGGCGGCGCCGGCGATGATGAACAGGGTGCGGATCATGCCGAGACTCCCGAGGTCGAGGTGGATTGAACGCTGGTCGGCTCAAGCGCCGGCTTCAGCAGGCGGTAGTGCAGGCGGGCGAACCAGACGACGCCGTTGACCAGCCAGATGGTGAAGATGGTCAGCAGTGCGCCGATGAAGACGGCGCCGGCCATCAGGCCCAGCCCCATCAGGATCGCCGCGAACGGCCCGCCGGGGAAGCCGGCGAAGGGACCGGCGACCATGATCACGCCGCCTGCGATGAACAGTCCGATGGCGGCGATGAAGAAGCCGAACACGGTCCCGATCACGCCCATCAGCAGGGGCAGGAGGATCAGGATGTCCAGCGCCCCCAAGCCAAGGACCGCGAAGACGGCGCCGGCGGCGGCGGAGGGGTTCTTCTCCTGATGCCAGCGCTGGATGCCGGCCTCGGCCTTCAGTTCGCGAGCCAGGCGGACCGGATCGCCGAGCGCGGAGGCGACCTCGGCCTCGGTGCGGCCGGCGGCGATGCCGTCGTCGAAGTGGGTCTGATAGTCGGCGATGATGTCGTTGGCGGTCGTGGTCGGCAGGCCGACGAGGCCTTCCTTCAGACGATCGATGAATTCGGCGCGCGTCATTGAGCGGCTCCCTGATCGGCGTCGTTCGCCACGATGGCGTCGACGGCCTTGGTGAAGGCGGACCATTCGGCAGTCTGGGCGGCGAGGGCCCCCCGGCCCGCTTCGGTCAGTCGGTAGTATTTGCGTGACGGCCCGGCGGAGGATTCGACCAGGTAGGTCTCGACCTGTCCTTCGGACTGCATGCGGCGCATCAGGGGGTAGATCGTGCCTTCCCCCATATCGATCGCGTCCGACAGGCGGCTGGCGATCTCATAGGCGTAGCTATCCGCCCGGTTCAGAAGGGCCAGGACGCAAAGCCCCAGCACGCCCTTCTTCAGCTGTATCTCGATAGTTTCTGGCACCTCGGCTCTCCCGTTGATGGCCATTGACTACGGCAAGGTATCTTGTGACGCAAGGTAGCTATCGAAACATGACAGCGATTTAATCGAGGCCGGCTGAAGGCGGCTTTGCGGCCTGAGCGCCGTTGATCGCTTGGCAAGCCGAAAGCGATCCGATAGGTGACCGAGAACGCCGGGCGTGGGAATCGCGCCAGCGTGATCTCTTGCGAGCCATTCGCAAGTATCTGCTGCATAACGGTTTTATGGGGAAGTCTCATATGGGGATGGGCAAGCGAGCCCAAGGGACGTTGAAGAAGGCCGCGACTTGCGCGTCCTCCATCGTTCTGGGCGCCGGACTGGCGATGTTCGCTGCGGCGCCGACGTGGGCGCAGGACCTGATGGGTCAGCCGACCCCGGGCGGCATCACGCTGCAACCGGCGGCGTCGCCGCTGAAGCATGATGCGCACTTCTTCCACGATGTGATACTGATGCCGATCATCACGGCCATCACCCTGCTGGTGCTGGGCCTGCTGGCCTGGATCGTGTTCCGCTACAACAAGAAGGCCAATCCGACGCCCGCGCGCTGGAGCCACAACACCACGATCGAGATCATCTGGACCGTGCTGCCGGTGCTGATCCTGGTCTTCATCTCCCTGTTCTCGTTCCGCCTGCTGTTCGCCTATCACGACATGCCGTCGCCGGACCTGACGGTGAAGGTGACCGGCAACCAGTGGAACTGGGCCTATGAGTATCCGGACCAGGGCGTCGCGGAATACATCTCCAACATGCTTCCGGAAGAGGAAGCCAAGGCCAAGGGCGTGCCCTATCGACTGGCCGCGACCGAGCCGATGGTCGTGCCGGTCGGCAAGACGGTCCAGCTGGTCATCACCGCCTCGGACGTCATCCACGCCGTCGCCCTGCCGGCGTTCGGCCTGAAGACCGACGCCGTTCCCGGCCGCATCAACACCACCTGGTTCAAGGCCGAGCGCACCGGCGTCTTCTATGGCCAGTGCTCGGAACTGTGCGGCGTCGACCACGCCTTCATGCCGCTGGAGATCCGGGTGGTGACCCAGGCCCAGTTCGAACAGTGGATCGCCTCCAAGGGCGGTTCGATGACGCCCAAGGTCGCCGCGCCCGCCGCAGCCGCCGCTCCGGCCGCAGCCGCGCCTGCGCCCGCCGCCGACGCCGCGACCCCGGTCGCCGCCCCCGTCGGCGCCACCGCCGACCAACCCGTTCCCGCCGCGGCGTCCGCCGCGCCGGCCGCCCAGTAAGAGGCGAACAGAGACACATGGCTGACGCTACCGTAACCCGCGACGCGACCCACATCGGTCACGCTCACGACGACCACCATCACGACCACAAGCTGGGCTTCTTCACCCGCTGGTTCCTGTCGACCAACCACAAGGACATCGGCACCCTGTATCTGATGTTCGCCATCATGGCGGGCGTCGTGGGCGGCGCCCTGTCGGGCCTGATCCGCTGGGAACTGGCCGAACCGGGCATCCAGATCTTCAAGGAAGGCTCGTCGATCCAGCTGCTGGGTCTCGTGGAGCAGTCCAAGCACGGCTATAACGCCGTCGTGACGGCCCACGCCCTGATCATGATTTTCTTCATGGTCATGCCCGCCATGATCGGCGGCTTCGGCAACTGGTTCGTGCCGATCATGATCGGCGCGCCGGACATGGCCTTCCCGCGCATGAACAACATCTCGTTCTGGCTGCTGGTCGCCGCCTGGTGCCTGCTGATCCTGTCGATGTTCACCGACGGCGGACCGGGCAAGGGCTTCGGCGGGGGCTGGACGGCCTATCCGCCGCTGTCGACCACGGGCCACGTCGGCCCCGCCTTCGACCTGGCCATCTTCGCCCTGCACGTCGCGGGCGCCAGCTCGATCCTTGGCGCGATCAACTTCATCACCACCATCCTGAACATGCGCGCGCCGGGCATGACCATTCACCGGATGCCGCTGTTCGCCTGGTCGGTGCTGATCACCGCCTTCCTGCTGCTGCTGTCGCTGCCCGTGTTGGCCGGCGCCATCACCATGCTGCTGACGGACCGCAACTTCCACACCCACTTCTTCGATCCCGCCGGCGGCGGCGACCCGATCATGTACCAGCACCTGTTCTGGTTCTTCGGTCACCCGGAAGTGTACATCCTGATCCTGCCGGGCTTCGGCATCATCAGCCACATCGTCTCGACCTTCAGCCGCAAGCCGGTGTTCGGATATCTAGCCATGGCCTACGCCATGGTGGCCATCGGCTTCGTCGGCTTCATCGTGTGGGCGCACCACATGTACACTGTCGGCATGAGCATCAATCTGCGCGCCTATTTCATCGCCGCCACCATGATCATCGCGGTGCCGACGGGCGTGAAGATCTTCAGCTGGATCGCCACCATGTGGGGCGGCTCCATCAGCTTCAAGACGCCCATGCTGTGGGCGATCGGCTTCATCTTCCTGTTCACCGTCGGCGGCGTGACCGGCGTGGTCCTGTCGAACGCCGGCATCGATTACAGCCTGCACGACACCTATTACGTGGTGGCGCACTTCCACTATGTGCTGTCGCTGGGCGCCGTCTTCGCGATCTTCGCGGGCTTCTACTACTGGTTCGAGAAGATGTTCGGGGTGAAGTACAACGAGTTCCTGGGCGCGACCCACTTCTGGATCATGTTCGTGGGCGTGAACCTGGTGTTCTTCCCGCAGCACTTCCTGGGTCTGCAGGGTATGCCGCGTCGCTACATCGACTATCCGGAAGCCTTCACCCTGTGGAACCACGTCTCGTCGATCGGTTATGCGATCACGGCGGTCGGCGTGCTGGTCTTCCTGATCATGCTGGCCGAGGCGGCGATCCGTCGTCGTCCGGGCGTGGACAATCCGTGGGGCGAAGGCGCCACGACCCTGGAGTGGACCCTGTCCTCGCCGCCCCCGGCCCACCAGTTCAACGAACTGCCGGTCATCAAGGCGGAAGAGCACTAAGCCTTTCCAGCGATATGAAATCGAAGGCCGCTCTTTCCGTCGGAAGGGGCGGCCTTCTTCATTTGGGTATGCTATGCGGCCCTCACCGATGACCGAAGTTCAGACCCGCCCCGCCATCTCGACCGCCCAGCCGGAGGATTTCTTCCAGCTGCTGAAGCCGCGCGTGATGTCGCTGGTGGTGTTCACCGCTGCGACCGGCCTGATAGTCGCGCCCGGATCGGTCAATCCGCTGGTCGCGGCCATCGCCATCCTGTGCATCGCCGTGGGCGCAGGGGCGGCCGGGGCGCTGAACATGGCGCTGGAAGGCGAGACCGACGCCCTGATGCGGCGCACGCGCGGCCGGCCGGTGGCGGCGGGGCGTGTGCGCAAGAACGACGCCATGGCCTTCGGCGTCATCCTGAGCCTGTTCTCGGTCATGCTGTTGGGGATGAACACCAACTGGCTGGCGGCCGGTCTGCTGGCCATGACCATCGTCTATTACGCCGGCTTCTACACCCTGCTGCTGAAGCGGCGGACGCCCCAGAACATCGTCATCGGGGGCGCGGCGGGCGCCTTTCCCCCAGTGATCGGCTGGGCGGCGGCGACGGGCCATGCGCCGTGGCAGGCGTGGCTGCTGTTTCTCATCATCTTCCTGTGGACCCCGCCGCACAGCTGGGCGCTGGCGCTGTATTCGGCCGGCGATTACGCCAAGGCGGGCATTCCGATGATGCCGGTGGCCAAGGGCGCCAAGTCCACGCGGTTGCAGATCCTGCTCTACACCCTGGTCTTCGTGCCGGTCGCGATCGCCCCGGCCTTCGCGGGCCTGGGCGGGATCATCTATCTGGTCGTGTCGGTCGCGGGCGGCCTGGGCTTCCTCGGCTTGGCGGTGCGCCTTTATCGCTCGCGCGCCGGCGACGAGCCGGACAAGGCCGAGGCCGTGGGACGCGAGGCCGCATTGTATGACGTCAAGGTCCAGGCCAAACCGGCGCGGGACCTGTTCGCCTTTTCCATCCTCTATCTGATGGCGCTGTTCTCGGCGCTGCTGGTCGAGGCCCTGTCCGGTCTGGGAGCGTAAAACCATGCGTCTGACGCCTGAGGAACTTCGCGCGCGCAAGCGTCGCAACGTCTGGATCGCCTCGGCGTTGGTGGCCTTCATCGTGCTGGTGTTCGCCACCACGGTGCTGCGCCTGCAACAGAACCAGGCGGCCGAGCGCGCCCTGGCGACGGCGGTGGAGACCTCACAGCCATGAAGGCGGGCCGCAAGAATCTGATCGCCATCATCTGTGTTTTCGGGGTGATGGGCATGACCGGGGCGGCGTTCGCGGCGGTGCCGCTCTATCGGATGTTCTGTCAGGTCACGGGTTTCGGTGGCACCACGATGAAGGCCGACAAGGCCTCCGACACCGTGCTGGACGAGACGGTGATGGTGCGGTTCGACACCAATGTGCGCGGCGTGCCGATGACCTTCCGCGCCGAGCAGTCGACCCAGCGGGTGCGGATCGGCGAGACGGGCCTGGCCTATTTCGACGTGACCAACACCTCGGACAAGCCGATCCAGGTGCGCGCCAGCTACAATGTCTCGCCCGAGCAGACGGGGCCGTATTTCCAGAAGCTGCAATGTTTCTGCTTCACCGACCAGACGCTGGCGGCGGGCGAGACGCGCCAGTTCCCGGTACAGTATTTCATCGCCCCGGAACTGGCCACGGACCGTGAGGCCAAGGGCGCGCGCGACATCACCCTGAGCTACACCTTCTACCCCTCCGTGGACGCGCCCAAGGCGTGACTTCGAAGCCGGGCGTGGACTTTCCCGGCGTCGGCTGCGGCCTGGTGATCCAGCGCGCCGACGGGCGGGTGCTGCTGTGCAAACGACTGAAGGCGCCCGAGGCCGGGTTCTGGAACATCGTGGGCGGCAAGGTCGACTTGATGGAGCGCTCTATCGACGCCGCGCGGCGCGAGGCCGAGGAGGAGAGCGGGCTCAAGATCGGCGCGGTCGATTTCCTGTGCCTGGCCGAAGAGATCATTCCGGCCGACGGCCAGCATTGGGTGTCGCTGATCTATGTCACCCGCGACTTCACCGGCGAGCCGACGCTGACCGAGCCGGACAAGCTGTCGGAGATCGGCTGGTTCGCGCTGGACGACCTTCCCCAGCCGCTGTCGGCCTTTTCAGCGAAGGCGTTCGCGGCGATGAACGGCTGATCACACGGCGCCGTTCGCGTCGGCGCGCGTTTCATCTCCAAGTGCACGCTGTACGCCGAGACGGAGACGGAATTTGCGCGGTCTGGATTTCACCAACTGGCACAGTCTGCTGCTGACCCTGGTCGGACTGGCGCTTGTGACGCTGATCGGCATGGGCATCCGGCTGGTGATGATGTTCACTATCCAGCAGCGGCGCGAGCGGATGAACCGTCAGATCAACGAACGGCTGAAGACCCTGATCGCCGCCTATAAGGTTCTGGGCGGGTCTTTCACCGGCGACCTGACCGTCGATCCGACGCACAAGCGCGACCTGAGCCGTCGCAGCGTCTCGCAAGGCGAGGCGGGACTGGATCTCAGCGCCGAGGCGACGGCGGGGTCGGACCGGACCCGGCGTATCCGCGACGCGGTCGAGGCCAGTCTTGCGGATATCATCCTGCTGGGCACCGAGGACCAGGTGCGACTGGCGCAGCAGGCGGCGCGTGAACTGGTCGCCGGGCGGCCGGTGCGGACGCATGATCTGGTGATTTCGCTGCGCGACTTCATCCGTCAGGCGCTGGACTTGGCGCCCGTGCCGACCGGACCGGACATTCCCTTGCAAGGCCCGACGCGCCCGTCCTCGACCGGAGGCCGCGCCTCAGGCGCCGGCGCAACGGGCGGCCGTGGCGGGGGCGGGGGCGGCATGGGCGCAGGGATGGGCGGCGGTGGAATGGGCATGGGCGGCGCATTGGCCGACAGTCCGGACGACCCCGCCGATCCAATGGCCCGCAAGGGCTGAGCCCCGTCCGCATGCCCGAACAAGGCGGAAAGACGGCGTGGCTCTGGCGTCGGGGAAAATCGAACGCTATAGCCGCTATAACAACCGACTCTGGCCGACGAAGAGACGCGATTCATGGCTGACGCCCACGCCACTCCGCAGCACGACTACCACCTGGTGGCGCCCAGCCCCTGGCCGCTGGTGTCCTCGGTCGCTGCGACCATCATGTTCATCGGCGCGGTGATCTGGATGAAGGGCCTGGCCCCGGCGGACGGCGGCCCGATCGCCGCCAACTTCCTGGCCGAAGGCAAGCCGGGCGTCTTCTTCGCCGGTCTGGCCGGCGTGCTGATCTCGGCCTTCTGCTGGTGGGCGGACGTCATCAAGGAATCCAAGGCGGGCGACCATACGCCGGTCGTTTCGCTGGGCCTGCGCTACGGCATGATCCTGTTCATCGCGTCGGAGGTGATGTTCTTCGTCGCCTTCTTCTGGATGTTCTTCGACATGGCCCTGTTCCATGAGTCGCGGGCGCTGACGCCGGAAGTCGGCACCTGGGCCGACACCGCCAAGGCCTGGTCGACCTGGCCGCCGAAGGGCGTCGAGGTCCTGTCGCCGTGGCAGCTTCCGCTGCTGAACACCGTGACCCTGCTGCTCTCGGGCTGCACCGTCACCTGGGCCCACCACGCGATCCAGGTCGGCGACCGCAAGGGCGCCAAGCTGGCCCTGATCATCACCGTGGCCCTGGGCGTGCTGTTCACCTGCGTCCAGGCCTATGAGTACAACCACATCCTGCACGAGAAGCTGTTCTTCAACGAAGAGGCCGTGAACTCGGGCCTGTACGGCTCGATCTTCTTCATGGCGACGGGCTTCCACGGCTTCCACGTCCTGATCGGCACCATCTTCCTGGCGGTCTGCCTGATCCGCCTGCTGAAGGGCGACTTCACCCCGCAGAAGCATTTCGGCTTCGAGGCGGCGGCCTGGTACTGGCACTTCGTGGACGTGGTCTGGCTGTTCCTGTTCGCCTTCGTCTATGTCGTCTTCGGTTGAACCAAGACGGCCCTGAAGACATCGCAGCGGCGCGGGACGAGCAATCGTCCCGCGCCGTCGTCGTTTCCGATACGCCGGTTCGCTGGGCGTTGCGGGGGCGTTGTCCCCGGTGCGGCCAGGGCGCGCTGTTCTCGGGCTTTCTGAAGGTGGCTCCCGCCTGCACGGCCTGCGGTCTGGACTATTCCACCATCCAGACGGGCGACGGCCCCGCCAGCTTCATCATGCAGATCGCCGGCTTCATCGTCGGCTTCTCGGCCCTGTTCGTCGAAATCAAATACCATCCGCCCATGTGGGTGCATCTGATCGTCTGGCTGCCGTTGGTGGTCGCCCTGTCGCTGGCCCTGATGCGGCCGGGGCGGGGGCTGATGATCGGGCTGCAATATCGGAACCAGCGATGAAGCGTTTCCCCTGGATCCTGACCCTGCTGACGGTGCTGGCCCTGATCCTGCTGATCGGGCTGGGCGTGTGGCAGGTCGAGCGGCTGAAGTGGAAGGAAGGGCTGATCGCGGCGGCCGATGCGGCGGCGGCGAAACCGCCCGCGCCGCTGGAGCAGGTGCTGGCGGAAGGTGATCTGGAGTTCAGGAAGGCGTTGATCGTCTGTCCGGGCCTGGCCAGCGCGCCCTTCGTCGAGCTTCAGAGCATCCATGACGGCGAGGCCGGGGTGCGGCTGATCTCGGCGTGCAAGCCGGCGGGGGCGGATTTCACCCTGCTGGTCGATCGTGGCTTTGTCGGCGACGGCGTGACGGCGCGTCCGCGGGTGGTCGAAACCACCCTGCCGCTGGTGATGGTCGGGGAGTTCCGCACCTTCGACAAGCCCGGCGCCATGAGCCCCGCGCCGCGCGACGGCCGCTTCTACGCCCGCGACACGGCTGCGATGGCCAAGGCGCTGAACGTCACCGGCCCGGTCCGGCCCGAGGCCGTGTTCGCCATCACCGCCGTCAATCCCGAATTCCCGGCGCTGAGGCCGTCCGCGCCGCCTGCGGCCTTTTCCAACAACCATTTCGGATACGCCCTGACATGGTTCGGACTGGCGATCGCGCTTGCGGGCTTCTATGTGGCCCTGCTTCGCCGTCGAATAACGAAAGACGGTTCTCAAGCAGCCGCGCGCCGCGTGTGCGGCGATAGGAAAGACTAAAGTCCTGACCGCTACGCTTCACACCCTGTCCGACGGCGTTCGCGTCATCTGCGATCCGATGCCGGGGCTGAAGACCCTGGCCGTCGTCGTCACCGTCAAGGGCGGGGCGCGGTGGGAGCCGCTGGATCGATCCGGCTGGTCGCACCTGCTGGAGCATCTGGTGTTCAAGGGCGCCGGGGACATGGCCGCGCGCGAGATCGTCGAGCGGATCGAGGCCGAGGGCGGCACGATCAACGCCTCCACCGGATACGAGCGGACCAGTTTCGAGGTGCGGGGGCTGGACGGCTCGCTGCCGCTGGCGATGCAGGTGCTGTCGGACCTGGTGTTCCGCCCCACGCTGGACCCGGCCGAGATTGAGCGCGAGAAGGACGTGGTGGCCCAGGAGATCGCCGAGGCCTTCGACACGCCCGACGACCATGTGTTCGAGATGGTGCAGACGCGCGCCTTCGCCAAGCAACCGCTGGGCCGTCCGATCCTGGGCTCGGTCGCCAGCCTGAAGCCGGCCGACAAGACGTCGGTCGAGGCGTGGCGTGCGCGGCTGTATTCGCCCGATCGGATGGTGGTGTCGGTCTCAGGCGCGGTGGACGAGACCGAACTGCTGGCCTTGGCCGAGCGCTGGTTCGGCGATGCGGTCGCGACGCCGGCTGACGCACCCGCGCCGGCCGCCTTCGTCGGCGGCCATGCGAAGCTGACCCGCAAGATCGAACAGGCCAATCTGGTGTTCCAGCTACCGGCCCTGTCCGCGACCGATCCGGCGCTTTCGGCCATGCGGCTGTTCGGCGAGATTCTGGGCGGCGGCATGGCCTCGCGCCTGTTCCAGAGCGCGCGCGAGGAGCGGGGCCTGGCCTACGCCATCGACGCCTATCAGGAGCCGTATGAGGATACGGGCGTGCTAGGAATCTACGCCGGGGCGGCGGCGGATCGGGCGAAAGAACTGGCCGAGGTCTCGGCGGCCGAGGTGCGGGCCCTGGCCGAGGTCGGTCCGACCGAAAAGGAGCTATCGAGGGCCAAGGCTGTTATGAAGGCCGGCCTGTGGATGTCGGACGAAAACCCGATGAGCCGGGCCGGCCGCAACGGCGCCCAGACCCTGATCTTCGGGGCTCCACGCTCCAGCCTGTCGATGACCGAACAGCTGGAAGCCCAGACGATCGAGGATGTGCGCGCGGTCGGCGGCCGGTTGCTGGCCTCGGGCCAGGCGGCCAGCGCCGTCCTGGGCCCGAAATCAGCCGCACCGGCGGGCGAAGCGTTCGCGGCGGCCCTGTTCGCGGGCTGAGGGAACGCGCCGGGGCGCGGATCGGTTATGCTGGCGCTTGAAACCGCCCAGCCCGGAGACCTTCCATGACCGTCCGAGTCGCCCTGATCGTCGGCAGCCTGCGCAAAGGCTCATATTCGCGCGCCATCGGCATGGAGCTGAAGGCGCTGGCCGAGCCGGGGCTGGAGATCGAGCCGGTCGAGATCGGCGACCTGCCGCTCTATGATCCCGATCTGGAAACCGACAACCCGCCGCCGGCCTGGGAGCGGTTCCGCGAGGAGGTGGCGACGACCGAGGCGGTGCTGTTCGTCACGCCCGAATACAATCGCTCCATCCCCGGCGCGCTGAAGAACGCCCTGGACGTCGGCTCGCGCCCCTATGGCCACAGCATCTGGCAGGGCAAGCCCGCCGCCATCGTCAGCGTCTCGCCCGGCGCCGTCGCGGCGTTCGGCGCCAACCACCACCTGCGCCAGCCGCTTGTGTTCCTGAACATGCCGACGATGCAGCAGCCCGAGGCCTATATCGGCAATGTCGCCGACCTGCTGGACGAGAACGGCAAGCTGAAGAAAAACGACACCAAGACCTTCCTGAAAAGCTTCACCGACGCCTTCGCCGCCTGGATCGACAAGACGAAGGCCTAGACCTGCAAAGCTGATATGAATTTCGCGGGGTCGCTTACCCGAAGATCGACAACGACGGGATTGTCCATGTCGGTGAGACGCAGTCGGACGTTCATACCTGTCCAATCCCTACGCGCCTCGGCTCTGACGACGGCGAGAGGTTTGCGGAACTCAAGCCCGAACGTCCCGTAGGGCATAAACAGGGTGATCGGGAAAATAGGCGAAAGCCAAAGCTCTCCGCCATCGATGACCACCATCAGGCAGTTGCTCGCGCCTCCCCACTTCCCCTTTTGTTTGCCAGAGGCGCGGGTGTCAGCGTAACGCGCCGAAGCGGGAGGCTTGGGCATGAGGGGTTCGCCCCGACCTCGTCGGCTATTCACGGCAAACCAGATCAAGGCTGGCCATGTGATAACAACGCCTATTACCCAGACGGTTAGAAAAACGATCTCTGGTTTCATGTGGCTAAGCTAGGGCTGGGTCAGACGAGAGTCATCTGTTCCATTGGACGGTCGAAATTGAAAACGGCGGCTCCGTGAGGAGCCGCCGTCGCCAGATCAGCTGTGACGCTGAAATCAGCCGATGGTTTGCAGCTGGCCAGCCGATTCCTTGCCCGAACGCTTGTCGCGTTCCAGCTCGTAGGAAACCTTCTGGTTTTCATCCAGGCCGCGCAGGCCAGCGCCTTCGACGGCCGAGATGTGGACGAAGACGTCCTTGCCGCCGTCGTCGGGTTGGATGAAGCCGTAACCCTTGGTCGGGTTGAACCATTTGACAGTGCCGGTAGCCATTTTGAGACCTCCGTTAGAAATTGACCGAGGGAACGTCCCGTCGGCCTGTCGGGTCTGAATGGGAGCGGCCTTGACTCGTGCGTTCGCAGAGAGAGTGGGCGTTACGCAGAGAGATCGACGAGCTCTATGTGCGCAGATATTCATGACAGATGCAAGCGCGGGCCGGGCGGGCCGAAAATCCAATAATGGGAACGGTTTAGCTTGGCGCACGTTGTTGGAAGGCACGAAAGGCTTTCAACATGAACCGCACCCACGTCGTGGAGCGCGCCTACCAGCTCGCTCGGACCAACGATTGTCTGAACACCGGCGACGTCGTCAAGGCGCTGTCGGGCGAGGGCTATTCGGGCGCCGAAATCTCGCACTTCCAGGGCAGTTCCATCCGGGCCGACCTGAACCGCATCTGCAAGATGCCCAAGCCCGACCTCGAACCGACCTCCAACGCCGCCTGACGGCTCAATGCGCGCCGGCGCCGTCCGGCAGATGCATCTTCTCGAACCGCCCCACCCGCGTGACCAGGGTGCGGGCGGCGTCGTTCATGCCCAAAACCTGCACGTCCGCGCCCTGACGGCGGTAGCGGAAGACGACCTTGTCCACGGCGGCGACGCCGGTCAGATCCCACAGATGGGCGTCGCTGAGGTCGATCTCGACGCGCCTGGGATGGCCGTGATGCTCGAAGCTGGCGGCGAACAGGTCGGCCGAGGCGAAGAACAGCTGGCCTGAGACCCGGTAGCGCAGCACGCCCTCATCCGGCGTCTCGATCTCGGTGACCGTGATGGTCTTGCCGACCTTGCGCATGAAGAAGACCGCCGACAGCAGCACGCCCAGGATCACGCCCTTTGACAGGTCGTGGGTGGCGACCACGGTGACGGTGGTGGCGATCATGACGATCGAGGACTGGAACGGGGTCGAGCGCAGCTTCAGCACCGAACCCCAGTCGAAAGTGCCGATGGAGACCATGATCATGACCGCGACCAGAGCCGCCATCGGGATTTGCGCGACCCAGTCTCGCAGCACCAGAATCAGGAATAGCAGGAACAGGCCGGCCCACAGGGTCGAGAGCCGCCCCCGCCCGCCCGAGGTGACGTTGATGATCGACTGGCCGATCATGGCGCAGCCGGCCATGCCTCCGAACAGGGGCGACAGGATGTTGGCGATGCCCTGACCGCGCGTCTCCTTGTCCTTGTCCGAAGGGGTGTCGGTCATGTCGTCGAGCAGATTGGCGGTCAGCAGGCTTTCCAGCAGACCGACGAAGGCCAGGGTCGCCGCGATGGGGGCGATGATGACGAAGGTCTCCCACGTCAGGGGCACGCCGGGCAGTTGGAAGACCGGCAGGGTCGAGGGCATCTGGCCCATGTCGCCGACGGTGCGGACGTCCAGCTTGGTGATCATGACGAAGACGCTGATCAGGACGATGGCGACCAGGGGCGACGGGACGGCCTTGGTGATGCGCGGGAAGCCGTAAATGACGACCAGAGCCGCCCCGACCAGGGCGAAGGTCTGCCAGTTGGCGCCGATCAGTTCGGGCATCTGGGCCAGGAAGATCAGGATCGCCAGCGAGTTGACGAAGCCGGTCATGACGCTGCGGCTGACGAACTTGATGTAGCGGCCCAGCTTCAGCAGGCCGATGACAATCTGGAACACGCCGCACAGCAGCGAGGCGGCGAACAGATATTCCAGACCGTGGTCACGCACCAGCGTGACCATCAACAGGGCCATGGCCCCGGTGGCGGCCGAGATCATGGCCGGACGCCCGCCGACGAAGGCGATGGTCACCGCGATGACGAAACTGGCGTAGAGGCCGACGGCGGGATCGACCCCGGCGATGATGGAAAAGGCGATGGCCTCGGGGATCAGGGCCAGGGCGACGACCGTGCCGGCCAGCAGGTCGCGGCGAGGATTGGCGAGCCATTGCTGGCGCGCGGAGGCGATGATGGACATTTCAGGTTTTCATCTGGATGAGCCTTACCGATGCTTCGGTTTCTGGCGGCTCGGTTTCCCAGCGGATCGGCGGCGGGGATAGCCACCCGTCGCCTGCGAACAGGGTCGGGTCCAAGGTGATGGCGTCCTGATGCGATGTTGCGCCGCGAAAAGCAAGCGTGACGGCTAGACCAATCCGTTCATCGCCGGCGCTTCGGCGGCGCTGCCGGGGAAGACGCGGGCGTCCAGGGCGGCGCGGTCGACGCCCATATGATCGCGCAACACGCCCTTGAACACCGAACGGATATCCAGGGTCGGGGCCAGGTCACGGTTCTCAAACAGGCGGTTGTCGGCAAGGGTCGGCCAGTCGCCGATGGGGCCGCCGCGCTTGACGGCGCCGCCCGCCAGCAGAAGCGACGAGCCGGTGCCGTGGTCGGTGCCTTGGGTGCCATTGGCACGGGCGGTGCGGCCGAACTCGGTGGCGACGACGACGGCGGTGCGCGACCAGGCCTCGCCCAGCCCGTCCTTCAGGCCTGTGACCAGTTGATCCAGACCCGTCAGGCGGGTCTGGAGTTGCGCCCTCTGACCCGCGTGGGTGTCCCAGCCGTCCAGCGAGACGGCGACGATGTCGGCGCCCTCCGGTCCGGTCATCAGCTTGGCGACGGCCTGGCCCAGGCCCTGGACGTCGTTGCGACGCAGGCGTTGGTCGCCGCCCTCCATGCCGACCAGCTGCTCGGTCGCCAGACCCCGCGCCAGGTTCTGGCCCAACATCGGATCCTCGACATAGAGGTCCTGAAGCAGGGAGGCGATGCGGTCGCCGTCGCGCACCAGACCACCGGGCGCCCAGCTTGAGACGGGGGCGTCGCCGCGCAGGATCAGCGGGGTCTGGGCGCCGATCGACAGGCCATTCAGCGACGCGCCGCCCGCCGCCACGATGGCGCGGTTCAGCCAGCCGTCGCTCTGCTGTCGCAGGCCCTCGCCGCCGTTCTCCAGCACGTCCTGGGCGTCGAAGTGGGAGCGGATGCGAACGGGCAGGGCCACGGCCGGGGCGAACCGCATCTGGCCGGCGCCATACAGGTCATGCAGGCCGGCCAACGCCGGGTGCAGGCCGAAGCCTTCCCCCAGCGCCAGGGCGCCGTTCGCCTCGCCGGGGGCGGGGATGGCCAGGCCGCCACGCAGCGGAACATAGTTGGCGTCGCCATAGGGGATGGTGACGGACAGGCCGTCCATGGCGCCGCGCGCGATGACGACGACCAGCTTGTTGGCCGGTTCGTTGGTCTGGGCGGCGACCCGTCCGGCGAAGGCGAGGCCGACCCCGGCCGAGGCGGCGGCCAGCAGACGGCGGCGGTTCATTTTGAGGGCGGTCATCGGCGCTGGAACTCCGGCGACATGAAGAGAAGGGTCAGGGCCTCGGGGCGGCTTTCGGCGCGGGCGACGGCGAGGCGCGTGCGGTCGCTGAGGCGCGCACCGAGGGCGGCGGCGGCGACGGCGCTCGGGTCGGCCGCCTGGGCCGCGTCGGCGGCGGTGCGCGACCAGTTCAGCCGTTTGACCAGGGCGTCGGGACCGGCCCAGTCGGCGGCGGCGTCGGGCCAGCCCTCGGGCGAGGGGGCGGCGAACGGCGGCTGGCCCATGTCGAGCAAGGCCTGACGCAGGGGCTGGATCCGCTGCGGCCGGGTTCCCAGGGCGCGGTGGGTGGAGACGACGAAGTCGTAGGGCGTCTTGATCTTGGCGGGCTGGGGCGTCCAGGTTTCGGGCGCCTCGACCAGGGCGCGGGCGACCTGGGCCAGGTCGCCGCCCGAACGGGTCCAGGCCTCTTCCAGCCGGTCGACCAGGGCGGACGGCGGATCGTCGGCGACGAAATGGGCGGCGAGGCGGCGCGACAGGCGTTTGGCGGTCGCCGGATGGCGGGCCAGGTCGCGCAGGATGGCCTGACCCTGGGCGAGGCCTGCGGCCGGATAGGTCTTGCCCATCACCGTGCGGGCGCCCGGTTCGTGGACATTGGGGCGGAAGACGAAGCCGTTCGCCTCCGGCTGGGCCTGTGCGACCGCCATGCGCGCCCTTCTTGGGCGGGCGGCCTGACGTTGATCGCGCGCTGTTGGGATGGACCAGCCGGTCAGGGCCCGGGCCAGTTCGGTCACGTCGGCCTGGGTATAGCCGCCGTCAGCGCCGACGGTATGCAGCTCCATCATCTCGCGGGCCAGGTTTTCATTCAGCCCGGCGTTGCGGCGGGCGCCGGCCATGCTGTCGGGACCGACCGAGCGGGCCTGATCCAGATACAGCAGCATGGCGGGATGCTGTTCGGCGGCCAGGACCAGATCCTCGAACCCGCCGAAGACATGGGGGCGGATGGCCTCGCGCTCGTACTGGCCGACGAAGGCGCCGCTGGCGAACTTGACGGCCGAGACGGTGACGGCGTTGGCCCAGAACAGCGCCCACCGCTCGGCGAACCCGTCGTCGGTGCTCGCGCCCAGTTGCGCGCGGGCCAGGAACTCCTGCGCCGTATCCTGGGTGATCTCGCGACGTGCGGCCTGACGGGCTTCGCGCCGGGCGGCGGCGTCTGGATCGGCATCGGGGGCGGGCGCGGTCTGCGCCATTGACGTGGACGTGGCGCCGACCTGTGGCGCAGAGCGTCGATCGCGCCGGACCTGACCGGCGCCGCTTTGATAGTCGACATACTGGGCGACGCGCTGGGCGGTGTCGGAGAACGCGCCGGACGGCTGGGGCGCGCCCTGGGGCCGGATCTGGGCCGCAGCCCAGCCGCGCGGATCGGCGGCGATGCGGTCGATCTCGCCGGGCCGTGCGCCGAGACCCAGGCGGGTCAGGGCGACGGCGGCGTCGGTCGGTGATGAAGCCATGGCCTTCTCCTCGTCCGTCCCCCGCACACTGTAACGCCTTCGGGCGAAAACTCCGTCGCGGGGTCGGATTTGAGGGTAGGCGGCCAATCAGGCGGGTTGGGTCAAACCGGCCTCCGCGTCCGCGATCAGGTCGCGGTCATCGACCTGCCACGGGTGGAAGTCGGGTTTGTAGAAGGCCAGGTAGTCGCCGATCATCCGGCGATACAGACCTGGCTTCAGCCACAGCCAGCGGAACAGGCCCAGACGCGCGCGCCAGCCGACGATGCCGTCCTGCTTCAGCAGCATGAAGGTCGTCTCGCGCACCGTGCGGGTGAACAGCAGCGTCGTCAGGAACATGGCCCAGCGTCGGATGCGCCAGCGCTTCAGCGGACTGAGGTCCCGGGTCGCGTGCAGGAAGACGTCATAGGCCACGCCCTTGTGCTCGATCTCCTCGATGGAGTGCCAGCGCCAAAGGCGAGCCAGGTCGTGGGGAGAGCCCTTCAGCATCTCCGGATCGGCCAGCAGTCGATGGGCGAAGGCGGCGGTGAAATGCTCCAGCGCCATGGTCGCCGCCAGTTGAGCCAGGGCCGGACGGGCGCGGGCGATGTCGAGACGGGCGGTGACATAGGCCTCGATCTCGGCGGTGTCGTAGCCGGCGCGTTCGGTGATGCCGTTGAAGGCCATGTGTTCGCGAGTGTGGGCGCCTTCTTGCACTGTGAAGGCGCGGATGTCGGCGGCCAAGGCCGGGGGCGCGTCCTTGGCGAACCGTTTGACCGACTGGATGAAGAACCGCTCGCCGTCGGGGAAGGTCAGGCTGAGGGCGTTCATCACGGCGGTGCCGAACGGGTCGCCGTTCAGCCACCAGCGTGGCGTCGGAGCCTCGCGGTCGATATGCAGGTCGCGCGGCTTGATCTGGAGGTCGGCGGGGGTGGCGGATTTCGCCATGGTTCTGCTCCTCGATTTCAAGCGGAGGATGGAGTTAACTGACATCAATGTCAACTAATGGTCCGGTGAAGCGACGACGCGGGGCGTTGGCGCGCGAAGAGGCGCTGGAGGCGGCGCGCGACCTGCTGCTGTCGGGCGGGCCGGCGGCGGTGACGTTGAAGGCGGTGGGCGAGCGGATGGGCGTGGGTCACGCCAATCTGATCCATCATTTCGGCTCGGCGGCCGGGCTTCAGGGCGCGCTGATGGATGCGATGGTGCGCGACTTGGCGCAGCGGATCGAGGCCGGCCTGAACGCGGGAGTGGGAGAAGGGCGCGACGGCGTCGAGCCGGGGCGGCTGATGAGCGTCGTGTTCGACGCCTTCGGGCCGGGCGGGGCCTCGCAGATGGCGGCCTGGCTGGCGCTCGCGCGCGAGCAGGGCCGGGCGGAGAGCTTCGCCGAGGTGGTGCGCGATCTGGCCGAACGGCTGGCGGCCATGGCGCCTGATGATCCCAAGGCGGCCGAGCGGGCCAAGGCCCTGGTGGTGACGGCGGCCTATATGGCCTTCGCCGAGGGGCTGATCGGGGACATCCTGACGCCGATGCTGGGCGCGCCGGAGGGGCTGGGCCGCGACCTGGCGCTGAAGCTGACCGCGACACTTTTGGCCGAACCGTAAGGTTCAGAGCCGAATCTTGATGCTATAGTCCCATCGATGGCGCTTCTGGACTGGATGAGCGATGTAGCCGGCCCCGTGATCCGGGGAGACGGCGTGCTGCTGCGCCCGCCACGCGCCGCCGACTACGCCGCCTGGTCCACGCTGCGCGACGGCTCGCGCGACTATCTCCAACCGTGGGAGCCGGCCTGGCCCGAGGACGACCTGACCAAGGCGGCCTTCCGGCGCCGGCTGTCGATCTATGCGCGCGAGATGGAGCTGGGCAACGCCTGGCCCTTCTTCGTCTTCGTGCAGGACGGCAAGACCCTGGCGGGGGCGGTGACCCTGTCGAACGTGCGGCGCGGCGTCGCCGAGACGGGGACGCTGGGCTACTGGATCGGCCAGCCGTTTTCCGGTCAGGGCGTGGCGACGGCGGGCGTTCGGGCCGTGGTCGGATACGCGTTCGACAAGCTGAAGCTGCACCGGCTGGAGGCGGCCTGTCTGCCCACCAACCATGGGTCGCGACGGGTGCTGGAGAAATCCGGCTTTCGCAACGAAGGTCGGGCTCGCGCTTATTTGAAAATTAACGGCGAGTGGGCAGACCATTTGTTGTTCGGCCTGGTCGAGGACGAGCGTTGACGGCCGGGGGCCGTCTGGAAGGGCGAGACGCGTGACACCACGATCCCGATCGCTGGCCTGGGACGCCACGACCGCCATCGAGGCGCTGGCCGCCGCCGAGACGGCCCTGTGGGTCTGGACGCCGGCGACGGACGAGCTGCGCTTCACCGGGGCTACGCGATCGCTGGGCCTGGGACCGTTGGCGCCGGAATGCACGGCCGCCGGTTTCGTCGCCCTGGCCATGCCGCAGGATCGCAGCCTGGCCGAACGGATGCTGAAGCCCCAGGACGAGGGCGCCGAGATCGCCGTGCGTCTGCGCATGCGCGGGTCCGAGACCTGTCTGTGGCGCGGCGTCTGGCTGGAAGACGGCCTGCGCGCCGCGGGCGTCGTGGCGCTGGAGACCAAGTTCGCCGGATCGGACCGCGACACCCTGACAGGCCTTCTGGATCGTCGCGCCTTCCTGGCCCGCGTCAGCGAGGTGCTGACCCAGCCCGGCGAATACGAGATCGTGGTCGGCGACGTGGACCGGCTGCGGCGCCTGAACGAGGCGCTGGGTCATGAGCGGACCGACCTTGTGCTGTCGGCCCTGGGTTCGCGCCTCGCCGCCGCCTTCAACAAGGACGCCTCGGCCGCGCGGATCGGCGAGGACGAGTTCGCCATCATCGTGCCCAAGACCGCCTCGCACACCAGCTACCGTGTGCGCGACGCGCTGGAACAGCCGCTGCGGGTCGCGGGCTTCGACATCTATCCGACCGTCTCCATCGGGGCGGTGATGGTGGAGGGCGGGCCGGATGCGCCCGACGCCGCCGAACTGTTGCGCCGGGTTGAGCTGGCGGTGGAATCGGCCAAGGGCGCCGGGCGCGGCGGATCGGCCGCCTATGGCCGGGCGCTGGAAAGCGACAGCCTGAGCCGTCTGGCGCTGGAGGCCGATCTGAGAAACGCCTTCGTGCGCGGCGAGATCGTGCCCTTCTTCCAGCCCATCGTGAACCTGAACACCGGGGCCGTCGCCGGCTTCGAGGCCTTGGCGCGCTGGCGTCACCCGCGCCGGGGTCTGGTGCCGCCGGACGAGTTTCTGGGCCTGACCGCAGACCTGGGCATGATGAACGACCTGGGCCTGCTGATGATGACCCAGTCGGCGCGGCAGCTGGCCGAATGGATCGAACGCCATCCGCTGGCCGGCAAGCTCTTCTGCAGCGTCAACCTTTCGGTCGGCGAGATCGAGCGCCCGCACCTGTGCGAGGACGTGGCGCGCATCATCAAGGAGACCGGCCTGCCCAAGGGCGCACTGAAGCTGGAAGTCACCGAGGGCGACATCATGCGCGACACCGCCCGCGCCGCCGAGGTGTTGCAATCGCTGAAGGACGTCGGCGCCTCGCTGGCGCTGGACGACTTCGGCACCGGCTTCTCGTCCCTGTCCTATCTGGCGCGCCTGCCGTTCGATACGCTGAAGATCGACCGCTATTTCGTGCTGACGATGAACAAGGACGAGGGCTCGGCCAAGATCGTCAAGTCGGTGGTCAATCTGGGCCGCGACCTGTCGCTGGAAGTCGTCGCCGAGGGCGTGGAGAACGCCGAACTGGCCCGCCTGCTGCTGGACGCCCAATGCCACTACGGCCAGGGCTTCGGCTATGCGCCCGCCCTGCCGGCGCAGGAGGCCGAGGTCTATCTGGCCGAAAGCCTGGCCGACGGCACAGCGCCACTGAAGCAGCGGTCGGCGTAAGGCTCAGATCGCGTTTAGCGGCAGGCGCAGGTAGCGCTGGCCGTTGGCGTCGGGGGGCGGCAGGTCGCCGGCGCGGATGTTGACCTGAAGCGAGGGCAGGATCAGCTGCGGCGCGCCCAGGGTCGCGTCGCGGGCCTCTCGCATGGCGACGAAGGCGTCCTCCGATACGCCGCCGCCGATGTGGATGTTGTGCGCCCGCTGTTCGACGACGGTGGTCTCGAACCGGTAGTCGGTGCGGCCCTGGGGCAGATAGTCGTGGCCGACGAAGATGCGGGTCTCATCCGGCAGGCCCAGCAGGCGCTGGATCGAGCGATACAGGGTCCGGGCGTCGCCGCCGGGGAAGTCCGTTCGCGCCGTGCCGTAGTCGGGCATGAACAGGGTGTCGCCGGTGAAGACCGCATCGCCGATCCGGTAGCTGACGCAGGCGGGAGTGTGGCCGGGCGTGTGGATCACCTCGACGGTCAGATCGCCCAGGGCGAAGGCGTCGCCGTCCGCATAGAGATGATCGAACACCGCGCCGTCCGGGCGCACGTCGTCGGCGCCGAACAGGGGGCCGAAGACCGACTGAACCTGGGTGATCCGCCCGCCGATGCCGATCGACACGCCCGTCATCGCACGCAGGTGCGCCGCCGCCGTCAGGTGGTCGGCGTGGGCATGGGTTTCGAGAACCAGAGCCAAGGTCAGGCCCTCCGACCGCAGCGCCGCCATGACGGCGTCGATCGACCGCGTCGAGGTGCGGGCCGAAGGCGCGTCGAAGTCCAGGACGGGGTCGATGATCGCCGCCTGACCCGTCGCGGGGTCGCTGACCAGATAGGTGACGGTGTGGGTCGCGGGATCGAAAAAGCCGCGAACATCGGGGGGTTGGGTCATGCGTGAATGCTCCTTCGCCATCCAATATATTAGGTATTGCTTATTTAGCAACCTCGAATATATTGCGCGCCATGATTGACCTTCAGACCATCGGACTTGAGCGATTCCAGGCCAGCGCGGGCGAGGCGGCGGCCTTGCTGCGCGCCCTGTCCAACGAGAAGCGGCTGATGATCCTGTGCCAGTTGGGCGACGGCGAGATGTCCGTCGGCCAACTGCTGCCCCAGGTCGGCCTGTCGCAATCGGCCTTGTCCCAGCACTTGGCCAAGCTGCGCGACGAGGCGCTGGTAAGCACGCGTCGGGACGGCACGACCATCTTCTACCGCATCGCCGATCCGGCCGTCCTGAAGGTCATCGCCGTGCTGGCCGAAATCTATTGTCCCCCTGTTTCCTCCGAAAAGGCATGATCCCCATGAGCGTCCTGACCCCCCTGTCCCCCGCCGAGGTTTCGCGTCGGCTGAAGCAGAACACGGCCGTGCTGATCGACATTCGCGAGCCCGACGAGTTCGCAAGAGAGCATGTCGTCGGCGCCGTTCATGCGCCGCTGTCGGCCTTAGACGCCTTCACGCCGGCGGGCATCGACGGGCGCGACGTCATCTTCACCTGCCGAACCGGCAATCGGACGGGCGTCAACTGCGACCGCCTGGCGGCCAAGACGACGGGGCAAGCCTTTGTCCTGGAAGGCGGGCTGGACGCGTGGAAGGCGCAGGGCCTGGCCACCCACGCCGACCGCTCAAAGCCGATCGAACTGATGCGTCAGGTGCAGATGGTCGCGGGCGGCCTGATCCTGATCGGCGCAGCGCTGGGCCTGCTGGTGCATCCGGCCTTCTGGGGTCTGTCCGCCTTCGTCGGCGCGGGTCTGTTCGTCGCGGGCGCGACGGGCTTTTGCGGCATGGCGCGGCTGCTGGCCGTTATGCCCTGGAACAAAGCCGCGACCCGGCCCGAGACGAGAGCGGCGTGAGCCGATGACGACCGAACTGACCCCTCTGGTCCTGACCGCCTTCAGCGGCGGCGTCGTCGCCCTGCTGCTGACCCTGTTCGGCGGCGGCGGGTCGGTTCTGGCCGTGCCGCTGCTGCTCTATGTCGTCGGCGTCGCCGACCCCCACGTCGCCATCGGCGTGTCGGCGGCGGGCGTGGCGCTGAACGCCCTGACGGCTCTCGCCGGTCATGCCAGGGCAGGGCGGGTGCGCTGGCCCTGCGCGATCCTGTTCGCCGTGACAGGCGCGGCAGGGGCCTGGTTCGGATCGTCCCTGGCCAAGATGATCGACGGCCATCAGCTGCTGCTGATCTTCGCCGTCGCCATGGCGGCAGTGGGCGTATCGATGCTGCGTCCCAAGGCGGCGATCGCTCGCGTCGAGCCCAAGCTGAATTGGTCGATGTCGCCGCGCGTCAGCATGGCGGGCGCCGGCGTCGGCTCGGCCGCAGGCTTCTTCGGCATCGGCGGCGGCTTTCTGATCGTGCCCGGCCTGATGGCGTCGACGGGCATGAGCTTGGCGACCGCCCAGGCGACGTCTTTGCTCAGCGTCGTCGCATTCGGGGCGACGACGGCGGGCAACTATGCGCTGTCGGGCTGGGTCGATCCGGGCCTCGTCACAGCCATGGCGGTCGGCGGGGTCGCGGGCACGGCGGCGGGCCTGCCGCTGGCACGCCGGCTGGGGTCGAACGCCCGGCTTGGGCGCATCCTGTTCGCGGGCCTGATCCTGGTGGTCGCCGCCTATGTCGCGGTGCGCGCGATCCTGGCGCTCTGAGACCTCTGTTCAGCGGGCCGTCTTTCGACGACAGTTCCGCCCATGACCGACGCCAGACTGGAGATCGCCGCCGGCTTTGCGACCTTGCAGGGGCCCAAGGCGGATAATCAGGATTTCGGCGGCGTCCATATCGGCACGGCGGCCGAGCAGCGCGAGCATGGGGTGGTGGCGGTGATCGCCGACGGGGTATCGGGGTCGAAGGCGGGGCGGATGGCGGCGGAGCTGACGACGCGCAGCTTCATCGACGGCTATCTGGATCAGAACCCGCTGAACGGCATCGCGGCCAACGGCATCAAGGCGCTGCGCGGCTTCAACCGCTGGCTTCATTCGCGCGGGCGGATCGATCCGGCCATGGAGGGGGCGGCGACCACCTTTACGGCCCTGATCCTGCGCGGGCGCGAGGCGACGGCGCTTCATGTGGGCGACAGCCGGGCCTGGCATTTCCGTGACGGGGTGCTGACGCGGCTGACGGATGATCACACGCGGGCCCAGCAGGGGCTGAGCCATGTGCTTTACCGCGCCGTCGGCATCGAGGCGGATGTGAAGCTGGATGTGCGGCAAATGCGGCTGGAGCCGCACGACCGGCTGCTGTTGACCACTGACGGGGTGCATGGGGTGCTGGCAGATGCGGTGATCGCGGGCCTCTTGGGACGGCGCAGTTCGCCCGACGCGGACGCCAGGGCGATTTTGGCCGAGGTCGAGGCTGCGGGGCCGCGCGACAACGCCACCGCCATCGTCATCGACGTGGTCCGCACCGGCGCGCCCGACTGGGAGGCGATCACGGCCGAGGCGGAGGGGCTGGCCATCCTGCCGCCGCCCGCCGTGGGCGATAATGTCGATGGGTTCGCGCTTCAGCGGATCGTGGCGGACGGGCGCTATACGACCCTGTTTCTGGCCAAGGATACGCTGGGCGACGCGGGCATGGTGGTGCTGAAGTTCCCCAAGCCCGCCGTGGTGTCCGAGCGCGGCGCCCGCACCGCCTTCCTGCGCGAGGCCTTCATCGGGCGGCGCATCGACAGCCCCTTCGTCGGCAAGGTGTTGAGCCTGGACGCCGGTCGCCAGAGCCGCCTCTATATCGCCCAGCCCTTCCATGCCGGTCAGACCCTGCATGCGCGGTTGGCCCAGGAAGGGCCGTTCGAGATCGGCGAGGGGATCGGCGTGGCCCTGCGGCTGTCGCGCGCGGTTTCGGCCCTGCACCGCGCAGGGGTGACGCACCGTGATATCAAGCCGGACAATGTGATCCTGGAGACACAGGGCGGGCTGAAACTGGTCGACTTGGGCGTCGCGCGCCTGCGGCTGGCCGAGGAGTTCGCCGAGGCCGAGGCGCCGGGCACCGCCGGCTACAAGGCGCCGGAAATGTATGCGGGCGAGAGCGGGAACGCCGCCACGGATCAGTTCGCCCTGGGGGTGACTCTGTATCGCCTGTTCACCCGAACCTATCCGTGGGGCGAGGTGGATCCGGCCGATGCGCCGCGTTTCGACCGGGCGCCCGCACCGCCGACGCGGCACCGGCCGGATATGCCGGCCTGGCTGGAGGCGGCCATCATGCGCGCCGTCGCCGTCGATCCGAACGAGCGGTTCGAGGATGTCGAGGAGCTGATCCATGTGCTGGAGACCGGCAGCGCCGTCGCCGCCCCGCCGCCGCGCCAGCTGTCCCTGATCGAACGCGATCCGGTGCGGTTCTGGCAGGGCGTCAGTCTGGTTTTGCTGATCGCGTTTCTGGTGTCGATGGCGACGCGTTAGGCGGGCATACGTTCAACCGAACCCATTGGATGTGCGACATTTGGCGATGGGAACCCGAGGGAACCTGTAGCCGCCTTCGGCTTTTGTGACGGCGAGCGGGGACGTCGCGCCCGCACTTTCGGCACGAAAGCCCTCCCCAAATGATCAAGACCCTCGCCTGCAGCGCCCTGGCCCTGGCCATGGTTTCCACCCCCGCCCTGGCCCAGTCCGTCGCCCCCGATTGGTCCGGCCCCTACATCGGCATCTTCGGCGGCTACAACCAGTCGAACGATGACGGCGACGAGATCCTGCGCTTCGACCGCAATCTGGACGGCAACTACGGCGACCAGGTCACCACTGCGCCTGTCGCCCCCGCCACCGTCGGAACCAACGCCTTCAGCCCCGGCTTCTGCGGCGGCATGGCCACAAGCACCGTTCCCACCACGGGCTGCCGTGACGACAACGACGGTGTCGAAGCGGGCGTTCGCGCCGGTTACGACATGCAGTTCGGCAACTTCGTCGTCGGCGCCCTGGCCGAATACAGCGTTAATAATGTCCAGGATTCAGTGACCGGCTTCTCGACGACCCCGGCCTTCTACACCTTCACGCGCGAGCTGCAGAGCACGGCGGCCGCGCGCCTGAAGCTGGGCTATGCGGTCGGCCCGGCGCTGATCTACGGCACCGGCGGTTACGCCTATGGCAAGTTCGAAAACCGTTTCCGCACGTCCAACCTGGCCAACAGCTTCACCGAAACCAGCGAAGGCGATGACGGCGACGGCTGGCAGGCCGGCGGCGGCGTGGAATACGCCCTGGGCCGCGGCCTGACGGTCAGCGGCGAATACCTCTACACCTCGCTGGACGTCGACAGCCCGGTGATCCGCGTCGGCAATACCGGCACGACCCCGGCGACCAACCCGTTCATCCTGGCGCCGAACACCACGGGCACGGACATGGTGCGAGGCAACGGCAAGTTCGGCACGCACATGTTCCGCATCGGCATGAACTACCGCTTCTAATCGTCAAGCGGGGCGGTCTGGCCTCAGGCCCGGCCGCCCTGGCTCGACAACATGGCCGCGTCCACGCCCAACTGGGCGAGGGCGCGCGTCCATTTCGACGTGTGTTCGCCGTCGAAGATCAGATCCAGATCGGCGTCGGCGGTCAGCCAGACGTTGTCGGCCAGCTCTTCCTCCAACTGCCCCTCGCCCCAGCCGGCGTAGCCCAGCAGAAGGGCCGAGCGGCGCGGACCGGCGATCTCGTCGGTCATGGCGGCCAGCGCTTCGCGCGTCCCGGTCATCGCCAGACCGTCGCCGAAGGCCAGGGTGTCGTCGCCGACCGTCCAGTCGTCGGTGTGCAGCACGAAGCCGCGCTCGCGCTCGACCGGTCCGCCCATCAGGACCGCGCGACCGATGGATTGATCGGGCGCCGGCGCGTCCAGCTTGTCCAGAACCGTCTTCAGATCGACGCCCGGCGCCGGACGATCCAGCCGCAGGCCCATGGCGTGATCCGGCCCGTGGGCGCAGATCAGGATGACAGCGTGTTCGAACCGGGCGTCGTCGATCCCGGGCATGGCGACCAGCAGTCTGCCGGTCAGGGTGGAGGCTTCGCTCATGATCCTGGCATCATCCGTCCGGAAAGCGGCGCAAGCAAGCCGAACCGGCGCTTGCGGTGTCGCCCGTGGTGTCTATGTGTCGCACACGGCCGTTCAAACGCGCCGGCCTCAAACCTCAGCGAGACAGACATGACCATTCAGATCGGCGATCGCATCCCCAACGCGACCCTCGCCCAAGCGACCGCCGAGGGCCCCAAGCCCGTCAGCACCGACGACATCTTCGCCGGCAAGACTGTGGCCCTGTTCGCCGTACCCGGCGCCTTCACACCGACCTGCTCGGCCCGTCACCTGCCGGGCTTTAAGGATCATCTGGCTGACATCCAGGGCAAGGGCGTCGACACGGTCGCCTGCATCTCGGTCAACGACGCCTTCGTCATGAAGGCCTGGGCTGAAAGCCAGGGCATCACCGACGACAGCATCGTCATGCTGGCCGACGGCAACGGCGAACTGACCCGCGCCCTGGGTCTGGTGCTGGACGGTTCGGGCTTCGGTCTGGGAGAGCGTTCGCAGCGCTATTCGATGCTGGTCAAGGACGGCGTGGTCGAGCAGCTGAACATCGAGCAGGGCGGCGAGTTCAAAGTGTCGTCCGCCGAGCATCTGCTGGCTCAGCTCTGATGCTTGTCGATCCAGGCTATCGCTTCGCTGCTTGAGCCCGGATCGACGTTGATGACGGATGTGTTCAGCCCCGAGAAGCGCAGCGCCGTGATGCGTCGCGTGAAGGGGTGGGATACATCGCCGGAACTGGCCGTGCGCAGGATCCTGCGTTCGGCCGGGCTCGGCTATCGGCTGGGCGGCATGGGTCTGCCGGGCCGCCCGGATGTGGTGATGAAGGGCCGCAAGGTCGCCCTCTTCGTCCACGGCTGCTTCTGGCACGGGCACGATTGCACCCGTGGAGCACGCCAGCCCAAGACCAACGCCGATTACTGGATCGCCAAGATCAGCCGAAACCGCGTGCGCGACGCCGCCGCTGTTCAGGCGCTGGAGGCGTCAGGCTGGCGCGTGGTCGTCGTCTGGGAATGCGAGATGAAACAGCCTGATTTCGCCGCGCGCCTTGTCGCGCGCGTCCGGGGTCAGGCGGCCTCGGTCGCGGCCTGAGCGGCGGTGTCGTTCAGGACGTGCTGCAAGGCGCCGATCAGGGCGGGCGGCGTCAGGGGCTTGGAGACGAAATAGGCCATGCCGGCCGCCTGACAGGCCGCGACGTCCTCGGGCGCGGTGTCGGCGGTGACGGCGACGACCGGGGTGGCGGCATTGGGTCCGCCGCCGGCGCGCAGGCGACGCGTCGTCTCGCGCCCGTCCAGCTCGGGCATCCGGACATCCATGAAGATGACGTCGAACACCGCCTCCTGACAGCGTTCCAGCGCGATCATGCCGTCGGCGGCGGTCGTGATCTCGCAGCCCAGCGGCTGGAGGATCAGCTGCACCGCGCGGCGGTTGATGTCGTGATCGTCCACGACCAGCAGGCGCAGCGGCTGGTCTTCGGCCTCGTCGACGACCGCAGGCGTCGCGACGACCGGCTCGGGCTGAGGCGCGGACGAAGGAGCGACGGATGCGGGCTGAGGCGTGGGCGCGAATGAGGGCGTCAGCGAGCGGGCGATGTCCAGACGGCTTTCATCGACAACCTCGACGATCTGCGCCGCCTCGTCGCCGCGCGGCAGGATCAGCGAGACGGTGAAGCGCGAGCCCTGACCCGGCGCGCTGCGCACGGTCAATCGGCCGCCCATCAGATCGATCAGATTGCGGCTGATCGCCAACCCCAGGCCCGAACCGCCATAGCGGGCGGAGACGCCGTCGGCGGTCTGGTCGAACGGGGTAAACAGGCGGGCCAGTTGATCGCTCGTCATGCCCGGACCCGTGTCCGAGATCTCGAACAGCAGGGCGTATCCCGACGGCTCCTCGGGCCAGGCCTGGACCCGCAAGGTGATCTGGCCCTGCTCGGTGAACTTCATGGCGTTGGACATCAGGTTGTTCAGCACCTGACGGATGCGCATGACGTCGCCCTTGACGTGGCGCGGCATGGCCGAGGCGCCCTCGATGCGCAGCTTCAGCCCCTTGGCGTCGGCGACGCCGCGCCACAGCATCAGGGTCTGGGCCAGCATTTGTCGCAGGTCGAAATCCTTGGCCTCGACCGTCATCCGCCCGGCGCCGATCCGGGTGTGGTCCAGCAAGTCGTCCAGCAGGGCCTTCATCATCAGGCCGGCGTCGGTGATCAGATTAGCGCTGTTGCGCGACTGGGCGTCGGGCGTACGCAGCTCTGCGGCGCCGGCCAGGATCGCGCCGATCGGGGTGCGCAGGTCATGGCCGATGGCGGCCAGGAAGGTGGTGTGGTCGGCCAGGCTGCGCTCGGCCTTGAGGCGGGATTCCTCAGCCAAGGCATGGGCGCGAATGACGGTGACGCTGGCCTCGACCATGCGCTGACCGGTGATGGCGACATAGAAGGTGAACAGCACCACGGCCGCTGCGGCCGACATGACCAGCGGGCCGGGGGCGTGCAGCGCATAGACAAAGAAGGGGGTCGCCAGCAGGAAGCCGACCTGGGGCGTGAGGCCGGCGATCATCACGGCTTGGCATCGGGTGGCGTTCACGATCGCCGTCAGCATGACCGCGGTCAGCATCAGGACCGCACAGACGCCGCCAAATGCGCCGCCGATCCACCAGAGGACCAGGGAAAGCGAGGAGAAGACCGTCGAATTGGCGAAGACGACGGCCAGGATCGCCAGCTTGCGGCCCGTGGAAAGCTCGTCGGGACTTTTCAGGATCGGTCGATAGACGACCACCTCCATGGCCTGGACCGCCATATACAGGACGACCCAGCCGAAGGTGAACCGCACTCCGACCATCGGGGTCACGACCAGGGCGACAGCCGCCGCCGCCACGACCCGTTGTACCGCCGCACTCGAGCGCTGACGAACGGCGGCGGTCCAGCTGCTTTCAGCGATATCGACGGCGGTCGATTTCATTCAGGCTCTCGAATGACGAACGCAGATCGCTCGCATCGGTCACCCTAGACGTGTCGACACTAACGCTCCGTCAACGGGGAGCGCCGACCGCGTCTGTTACTGCGGAAAAACCGTCGGCGCGCAGCCGAGCGGCCAGGTCACGCTTGATGCGGGCGACCAGGCCGGGCCCCTCGTAGATCAGGGCGGAATAGATCTGGACCGCCGAAGCTCCCAGGCGGATGCGGGCATAGGCCTCGGCCCCGCTGTCGATGCCCCCGACGGCGATCAGGGGCAGACGCCTGGCGGCGGCCTCGGCCGCCGCGCGCAGGGCCTTTTCCGCGAACGGACGGATGGGCGCGCCGGACAGGCCGCCCGTCTCGCGGGCGTCCGGCGAGCGCAGGGTCTCGGGGCGCTCCAGCGTGGTGTTGGACACGATCAGGCCGTCGATACGGTGGGCCAGCGAGGCCTCGACGATCATGCCGATCTCGTCGGCGATCAGATCGGGCGCGATCTTCAAAAAGACCGGCACGCGGTCAGGCGCGGCGACGGGACGGGCGGCGTCGATGCGGCCCAGCAGGTCGTCTAACTGCTCGCGGCCCTGAAGTGCGCGCAGGCCGGGCGTATTGGGCGAGGAGATGTTGACGGTGAAATAGGAAGCGCGGCCGGCGAGGCGTTGCAGACCGGCGACATAGTCGGCCGCCTTGTCCTCCGTGTCCTTGTTGGCCCCCAGATTGGCGCCGACGACCACGCCTGCCGGACGGTGGTCCAGCCGCTCGGCGAAGGCGTCGAGCCCGGCGTTGTTGAACCCCATCCGGTTGATGATGGCCCGGTCCTCGCTGAGGCGGAACAGGCGCGGCTTGGGATTGCCGGGCTGGGGCCGGGGCGTGACCGAGCCGCATTCGACGAAGCCGAAGCCGAGGCGCGACAGGCCGCGCAGGGCCTCGCCGTTCTTGTCCAGACCCGCCGCCAGACCGACCGGATTGGGCAGGTCCAGCCCCGCCAGCCGTGTTCTCAGGATCGGATCGTCGGCAGGCGGCGTCGGCAACGGGGTCAGCGCCATCAACTTGATCGCCAGCTGGTGCGCCTGTTCCGGGTCGAGCCGTCGCAGCATTGCGGCACCGAGATCGGTCAGGCTCATGCGTCGTCCTCGAACGCCATCTCGCCGTCGGCCGTGACCGAGAAGGCGCGCGAGGCCGTGACGGCGGCGACGGGCAGGGGGGCGTAGAGATGCGGGAACAGATCGCCGCCGCGCGACGGCTCCCAGATCAGGTCGTCGCCGAACAGGATGAGATCGACGGTCAGCAGCAGCAGGTCGCCGCGGCCGGCGAAGTGCCGTCGCGCGGTCTCGGCCAGTTGCGCCTCGGTCGACATGTGGATGTAGCCGTCGGCCAGATCGACGGGCGCGCCCTCGTATCGGCCCTCGGCGACGGCGGCGCGCCATTCGGCGGCGTCGACGATCTTGTAGGCGACGTCGCTCATGCCGAGGGCGCGCCCAGGGACCGCGGCGTCAGGAAGCCTTCGTAGGTGCAGCGCCCCGCGACATCGACGCTGAACAGGGCGGCGGCGCCGGTCGGGAAGCCAGCCGACAGCTTGTCCACCACGGCCGGCGAGGCGGCGCTTTCGATCAGATATTCGGCGGCCAGCACGTGGATGCCCGGATTGTGGGCCAGGATCAGCAGGCAGCCCGCCTCGTCCTCGCTGGCCTCGACGAAGCGGCGGATCACGTCGGAGGGAGCGTTGTAGAGGGCGTCCTCGTCGCGGACTTCCACATCGCCGAAGGCGTCGTGCATCTGCTCCCAGGTCTGGCGGGTGCGCACGGCGGTGGACACCAGGGCAAGGTCCGGCTTAAGGCCCCGCTCGGCCAGGGCGCGCCCCATCAGCAGAGCCTCGGCGCGGCCGCCGGCGGACAGGGGGCGGGCTTCGTCGCCGCCGGAGGGCGCGGAGGCTTCGGCCTGGGCGTGCCGCATCAGGATCAGTCGGTGCATGGCCTTCGCCATAAGGCGGTTTCGCCCGGCCCGCCAGATGGGGCGACGGTCAACTCGCCGTCAGTCGCGATGTTCGCCTCGCGAAGAGACGGAGGCGGCGGGTTGGGGCGCCAGGACGGGGGCGGCGACGCGCTGGGCATGGCCGCTGGGGCGGATGCGGGCGTAGCTGTGGCGCGAGGCCTCCAGCAGGATCAGCCCGGCGGTTCCGGGAAACACCCGGCGACCGACTTGTTCGAAACCGTCAGCCAGCGGCAGCATCGGCCCCCAAGGCGGGACATAAAGCGTCTGCGACCAGGCCATCGGTTCCAGCCCGACATCGCGCACCAGCCGTTCCAACTGGCGCCGGGTGAAGGGGCGGCCGTGACCAAAGGGGGTGTTGTCCGCTCGCGCCCACAGGCCGCCGCGCGCCGCCGCCGCCAGGATGATGCGCCCGGTCGGCGAAAGCGCGCGCACCGCTTCCATCAGCAAGGCGGCGGGATCGTCGGCCTCTTCCAGGGCGTGAACCAGCAGGATGCGGTCGAACGCTCCGGCGGGGAAGGGCAGGCGGCGATCATCCACCAGCAGGGTACGGTTGCGACCGACCGTCGGCCAATGCTCGACGCCTTGCCCGCCCGGCATGGCCGCGACGACGCGCCGCGCGCCGACGAAGGCGTCCAGCCAAGGGGTGGCGTAACCGACGCCCAGCACGTCGCAATCGGCCGCCTCGCCCCAGGCGTCGTCCAACCGTCGCGCCACCAGCCGTCGCGCCAACGCGCCGGTCGGCTCGCCGTAGAAGGTTCGAAGCTCGTCGATGCTGCGCCGCATGAGCCCACTATAGGCCTGTCGGCGGCCCTGCTGCTAGGATGGGCGCATGACCCTGGATGTGCATCTGTTTCCCTGCCGCAGCGACAACTACGGCTTTCTGATCCGCGACGCCGCGACCGGCGTGGTCGCGGCGGTCGATACGCCGGACGCGGCGCGCATTCTGGAGGAGCTGGAAGGCCTGGGCTGGGGGCGTCTGGACCTGATCCTGAACACCCACTGGCACCCCGATCACACCGAGGGCAACGCGCGGCTGAAGGCCGACTGGGCTTGCGAGATCATCGGGCCGGAAGAGGTGCGAAAGGTCGCGCCGCTGGACCGGGTGATCGCTGACGGCGATGTCGTGATGGTGGGCGAGACGCGGTTCGAGGTCACCGAAACGCCCGGCCACACCCTCGGCCATGTGGTGTTTCATGCGCCGGCGGACGATCTGGCCTTTACCGGCGACACCCTGTTCGCCCTGGGCTGCGGCCGGTTGTTCGAGGGCACGCCCGAGCAGATGTTCGAGAGCCTGCAGCGGCTGAAGGCCTGGCCCGACCAGACCGTGATCTGGTGCGCGCACGAATATACGGCGTCCAACGCGCGCTTCACCCTGAGCCTGGATGACCGGCCAGAAGTCGCCGCCCATGCCGAGGCGATCTTCGCGGCGCGCGCGCGCGGCGAGCCGACCGTGCCGACGATGCTGGGGGTGGAGAAGCGGTTCAATCCGTTCCTGACCGCCACGGATGCGGATCAGTTCGCCGCGCGCCGGGCGGCCAAGGACAGCTTCCAGGGCTAGCGGTTCAGGGCGTCCCCGCCCACGACCCGCACGATGCGGGCCGAAGACGGGCGGCCGGCGATGCCGGCGTCGGCGTCGATGACGATCCGCAGCGTGCCCTGGATCAGGCTGACGCCGGGACGCCCCTGATCGGACACCACGACGCGGCGCACCCGCTCGACCTGAGCGCGCAGGTTGGAGGACCGCGCCATGCGCACGATGGCGTCGCTGGCGGCCGAGACGGTGTCCGCGGCGACCTGTTCCGAGCCGGGCTGAATGTCCACGTCGATGACGATCAGCCGGCCCATCGCCGTGCTGGCGCGGTAGCTCTGGCGCATGAAATATTCGACAAGCTGCGCGCCCGTCATGGCCGCGCTGGCCAGGCCCTGCGCCTCGCCGACGCGCGAGGCGGGCGAGCCTTGGGGCGTCGCGGTCGTATACAAGGTCACGGCGCCGTCGGGCGTGACGCGCAGCACCTGATCGCCGTTGTCGTTGCGATAGATGATGTCGCCGCGCGGCGCGGGCGTGGGCCGCAAGACCCAGACCTCGGTGGAGCGTTCCAGCCGCATCAGAGGCCGCGATCCGGAAGTGTCCAGGATGAAGCCTTGGCCGCTGCTGCTGACGTAGCGGGCGGTCGGCGGCACGGTCCGGCGGGACTGGGCCTGGCTTTCGGTCGGGACAACCACAGGCGCGACGACGCCCACGCCGATGACCGCGATGGCGGCGACCGCCATCGCGGTCACGCGTGGCGATTTTTTCGCCCTGACCGATCCCAACAACTTCATGACAGACTTGATGAAACCCGCGCGCGGCGGATTTTGGGCGAAGCCCGCCTCAACCCACCAGGTACTGACCGCCGTTCAGCGACAGTGTGCAGCCTGTGACATATCCGGCACGCTCGCCCACCAGCCAGGACACCATGTCGGCGATCTCTTCGCCCTTGCCCAGGCGGCCGACGGGGATGTGGCTGATGATGCCTTCCAGCACCTTGGGGTCCATGGCGCCGACCATTTCGGTGTCGATATAGCCGGGCGCGATGCAGTTCACGGTCACGCCCTTGCGCGCGTTCTCCAGCGCCAGCGCCTTGGTGAAGCCGATCATCCCGGCCTTGGCGGCGGAATAGTTGGTCTGGCCGATCTGACCCTTCTGACCGTTGATCGAGGAAATGTTGACGATGCGCCCGTGGCCCCGGTCGCGCATGCCGTTGATGACCTGGCGCGTCATGTTGAAGACGCTGTCCATGTTGACGCGGATGACGTCGGACCACTGGTCGTGGCTCATCTTGTGGAAGAAGCCGTCGCGGGTGATGCCGGCGTTGTTGACCAGGATGTCGATGGGGCCGAGCTGATCCTCGACCTCCTTCACCGCGCGGGCGCAGTCGTCGAAGCTGCCGACGTTGCCCTTCACCACCATGACGTCCAGCGCATCGGCGATGGCCTTGGCCGCCTCGTCGTTGCCGGAATAGCCGGCGGCGACCTTGAAGCCGTCCTCATGCAGGCGCTGAACGATCGCCTTGCCGATGCCCCGGGTCCCGCCCGTCACGAAAGCTACGCGCGCCATATCGTCTCCTGTCCCTGTGCAGACCCTTCAGAAGGCCTTGTCGCGGTTCAGGATTAACGTGCGAGCGCGAGCGCGCAAGGCGAGAATCTGACGCGACGGAAGTTTCATGCCTCCGTCGCGTTTCGTTGATCTTAGTCCCGGCGATCAGGCGGCCAGCTTTTCCATATCGATGACGAAGCGATAGCGGACGTCGGATTTCTGCATCCGCTCATAGGCGTCGTCGATTTGATCGGGAGCGATGGTCTCGATGTCGCAGACGATGCCGTGCTCGGCGCAGAAGTCCAGCATCTCCTGGGTTTCGCGAATGCCGCCGATCAGCGAGCCGGCGATGCGGCGACGACGCCACAGCAGGGGCAGGGCGAAGACCGGCAGGCCCTCGGTCGTCAGGCCCAGCATGATCATGGTGCCGTCGCGCGCCAGCAACTGGATATGGCTGGCGATCTCGTGCGTGGCCGAGACGGTGTTGATGATCAGGTCGAACTTCTCGGCGGCCGCCTTCATCGCATCCTTGTCGGAGTTGATCAGGAAGTGTTTGGCGCCCATCCGCTCGGCGTCGGCCTTCTTGCGGTCCGAGGTGGACAGGACGGTGACTTCCGCCCCCATCGCCGCCGCCAGCTTTACGGCCATATGGCCCAGACCGCCCAGGCCGATGACCGCGACCTTGGAACCGGGTCCCACGCCCCACTCCTTCAGCGGCGAATAAGTGGTGATGCCGGCGCACAGCAGGGGGGCGGCGACGTCCAGCGCCAGGCTGTCGGGGATGGACAGGACGAAATGCTGATCGACGGTGATGTGGTCGGAATAGCCGCCTTGGGTGATGGCTTCCGTCGTGCCGCCCTTCTTGTCCTTGCCGCCGTAGGTGCCGGTGAAGCCGGGGATGCAATATTGTTCGACGCCTTCCTGGCAGGAGGCGCATTCACGGCAGCTGTCGACCATGCAACCGACGCCGACGCGGTCGCCTTCCTTGAAGCGGGTGACGTTCGATCCGACCGCCTTGACCACGCCCGCGATCTCATGACCCGGCACCAAGGGGAAGGCTGTGCCGCCCGTCTCGCCGCGCGCGGCATGCAGGTCGGAGTGGCAGACGCCGCAATATTTGATGTCGATCAGCACATCGTCCGGACCCGGATCACGCCGCTCGAAGCTGTAGGGCGTCAGCGGCTTGTCGGCGGCGGTCGCGGCGAAGGCGCGTGTGGCGATCGGCATGGGAAAAGTCCTTCAGGCTTTGCATTGAGCCGGCCTCAGATGTGAGGACGGCTGCGGGTCCGCAAGCGTACGGACCGCTATTTCAGCTTGGCGATCAGCGCCTGAGCCGCCGCCGGGTTCCGCACCTTCGCGCCCGAGATGAAATAGGCGAAGACCTCGCCGCGTTTAGCCCAGGTTTTCGCTTGATCCGCCACCGCATTCAGCTCGGTCGCCGTCATGCCGGTCGGCTCATCCTCGCGGCTGGACATCAGCCGGGCGTAGCTGAAGTCGGCGGTCGCCTCGTCGATCTGGGGCCAGGTCGGCTCCTCGTCATCGACCGCATAGACGATGGCCGCGCCGTATTTGCGGGCCAGGTCATAGAATTGTTCGGTGGCGAAGGTCGGGTTGCGAACCTCCAGCGCGTGCCGCAGCCGCACTCCGTCTTTCTCCCTGGGCAACAGCTTCAGGAATCCCTCGAAGTCCTCGACATCGAACTTCTTCGTGCCCATGAACTGCCAGTTGATTGGCCCCAGCTTGTCGCCCAGTTCGGTCAGGCCTTGGCTCAGGAATTTGTCGAAGCTCTCGGCGCCCTCGGACAGCACCTTGCGATTGGTGCAATAGCGGCTGGCCTTGACCGAGAAGACGAAGCCGTCCGGCGTCTCGTCGCGCCATTTCTTCCAGCTGTCGGGCTTGAAGGTCGAATAATAGGTGCCGTTGATCTCGATCGAGGTCAGTTTCGACGCCGCATATTCTAGCTCCCGCTTCTGAACCAGGCCCTCCGGATAGAAGACCCCCCGCCACGGCTCAAACGTCCAGCCGCCGATGCCGACATGGATGGAGTGGGTCATGGCTCGTCTCCGTTCGTCGCTCGATCCGACGCCAGTTGTGTCGGACTGCCAGTCTTCCAGCTCGTGCCGAATGCGTCGGACGAACACGTCCGCATCGTCGATTCGATAGAGAATGGCGTGGCTTTTGTAGAAGATCACATGGGCGTCCGCGCTCAACTCCGGTCGAGCCGCCCCAAGACGTGGAAAATCCGCAAGCAAGTCCAGTTTCGCGAACAGACCCTCGATATAGTCATCGGCCTGACGGCTCCCGAACAGCTCGAGGCCTTGCAAATAGACCTGCTGCAAGTCCGCCCGCGCCTCGCGGCTTAGGCGAAGCATCAGGAGGCGCGAAGCAATTGGGCGCGCAGTTCCTCGATCACTTCACGTGGCGACTGGTCGGAAACACCGGAGGCGTCGGCCTCGGCGATTAGCCTTTGCCAATGCGCGATCTTCTCAGCCTTGACCTGCTCGCGGCGGATCAGGTCGCGCACCACGTCCGACGTGTTGGCGTAGCGCCCGGATTTCGCCTGTTCCTCGACCCAGGCCTTCATGGGATCGGGCAGGGAGATGTTCATCGTCGCCATGGTCGGCCTCCTCTCAACGAGAATGGTCGGTTGGCAAACTTTGTCAACGTCGGATCAGGGCGCGGTCGCTGCCTGTATTCCGGCCAGCAGGCTGGCGGCAGTGATGGGTTTGGGGACGTGCAGGTCGGCGCCGGCATCGCGCGCCTGGTCGCGGTGCTCGCTCATGGCGTTGGCGCTCAGCATGATGATCGGCGTACGGTCCTGATCGGGACGGGCGGCCTCGATCTGGCGGATGGCGCGGGTGGCGGTCAGGCCGTCCATGCCCGGCATCTGCATGTCCATCAGGATCAGGTCGAAGGTTTCGGACTGGAGAGCGGCCAGGGCCTGTTCGCCATCCGCGACGGTGACGACCTGCATGGCATGGGCCGCCAGGATCAACTGAACGACGCGCTGATTGACCGGGTGATCCTCGGCCAGCAGCACGCGCAGCGGCGCCAGGGGGCGGTCGGCTTCGGCCGCACGCGCGCGTCGTTGTGCATCGTGTTCGGTCAGGGATGCGGCGCGCGTCAGGGGGATCTCGACGGTGAACCTGCTGCCGACGCCCGGCGTGGAGGCGGCGGAAATCCGCCCGCCCATCAGTTCGACCAGCGAACGACAGATCGACAGGCCCAGGCCCGTGCCGCCGAACCGGCGCGTGATGGTGCTGTCCGCCTGGCTGAACCGATCGAACAGACGGGCCGCGTGGTCGGAAGAAAAGCCGACGCCCGTATCCTCAACTCGCAGCGTCAGCTGGGTCAGGCCGTCGGAATCCTCGTCCACCGCGATGGCCACGGCGACGGAGCCCTGATGGGTGAACTTGATGGCGTTGGACAGCAGATTGTCGAGCACCTGACGGATGCGGGTGCTGTCGCCGACAAACATGCCGCGCGCATCGGCGTCGCGGCGGATGTCGAAAGTCAGTCCCTTGGCTTCGGCCTTCAAACGCATGACGTCCAGCGGGGCGGCGACGGCCTCGTCCAGATCGAAGGGCCGGCTTTCCAGGTCCAGATGCCCGGCCTCGATCTTGGACACATCCAGAATGTCGGACACCAGCCGTTCCAGCGTTACGCCGGAGCTTGCGATAAGGGCCACCATCTCGGCCTGCTCGGGCGTCAACTCGGTGCGCGACAGGGCGTCGACGATCCCGATCACGCCGTTCAAGGGCGTGCGGATCTCGTGGCTCATATTGGCCAGGAACTCGGACTTCGCGGCATTGGCGGCCTCGGCGGCGGCGGTCGCTTCGCGCAGGGCCTGCTCTGCCGCGACCTTTTCGGTCACGTCGCGGGCGATGCCATAGATGCGGTCGCCCTGACGATGGGCGCGCCATTCGACGGTGACGTAATGACCGGCCTTGTGGCGATAGCGGTTGACCTGACCCAGGACTGGATCGCCCGGCCGCCGGTTTTCGACCTCGACGATGCTCTGGCGGGTGGCGGCGTGGTCGTCGGGGTGGATCAGCCGCAACAGGCCCTGGCCCTCGATCTCGTCGGGGCGATAGCCCAGCATGGTGAACCAAGAGGCGCTGGCCTTGACCACGCGCCCATCCAGCTCGCGCACCACCAGCAGATCCAGCGACACATCGAAGAAGGTGTCCAGATCGACATCGGCTGTGGGGAAGGCTAGGGCCGCAACGGGCGAACAGGTCATTGCGCACTCTCTCAAACTCAAACCCATGTTACGGCGCATCCGTTAAGCTCGCCTTTGCAGCGACGCGAAACGAACCGATGGCGTCGTGCGCCGTCTCGGCTAGGATCGGCGCATGATCTTGCTCCTCGCCGCGATCGCCATGCTCCAATCCCCGCCATCAGGGGACGGGATTGAACCCCTTACCCTGACCAAGGATCGGGCCTGCACGGACGACGGGACTCAGTGCGTCGGTCTGACGCAGCAGACGCGTGACGGCGAGCCGGTCTTCACCCCGATCGTTCGTGCGCCCGACGCCCTGCCGGCCGCGCCGCAAGGGGCGTCGGGCGAGGTGGAAAATTACAAGCCATGGAATGGCCTGATCAGGCTGTCGGACGGCGGGTTTCTGGCCGGGGTCGAGATGGAGAGCCGCAGCATGTATTCCGGCGGCGGCGGACAGGCGACGGAACTGCGGCTCTATCGGCTGGATGCCGACGGCGAGGCCGGCGCCGCACCGGTGCTGACCGTGCCGATCCAGGGTTCGCTGATGATCCGCGCCTGTTTCAGCGAGGAGGACATGACCCAGCGCGCCGGCGCCTGTCACGACGAATACAGTTTCGCTGCGACCCTCACCGCGAGCGACGCGGCGGAGGATGCAATGCCGGTCCTGACCTATGAGACGACGGCGACGGCCTATCCGCGCGGCGCCTCGCGATCCGAAGACTCGCTGGAAAAGCCGCCGCTGAAGCCCGCCGACCTGGTCACCGCGCGCAATCCAGAATGTAGCTTTATCCGTCGGTTCACCTTCGACGCCAAGACGGGCGAATACAAACCGGACAGCCCGCTGCCCGACTGCTCGGACTACACCGTCCCCTAGTAGGCGAAGTCGGCGTAGATGCGCTTCACGTCGCCCTGCCAGGCGCCGTGATACAGGTCCAATAGGCGCTCAGCCGGGGTGACGCCGCTGTCGGCGATGTCTTCCAGTTCCGACAGGTAGCCGCGCTCGTCCACCATGCCGCCCGAGAATTTGGCGCGATTCTTCAGCCCCTGTTTGGCGATGTTCACCAGGTCGACGGCGATGTCGCGCACCGATCGGCCCGCCACCTCGGCCTTCAGACCCAGGCGCGTCACGTCGCGGCGCAGGCGTTCGTGGTCGGCGATGTCCCAATCCTTGACCAGGTCCCAGGCGGCGGCCAGCGACGGCGCGTCGTACAGAACCCCGGCCCACAGGGCGGGCAGGGCGCAGATCCGGCTCCACGGGCCGCCGTCGGCGCCGCGCATTTCCAGATAGGCCTTCAGCCGCACCTCGGGAAAGAGGGTGGTCAGGTGGTCGTTCCAGTCCTTCAGGGTCGGATATTGGCCGGGCAGGGCGGGCAGTTTGCCGGCCTGGAAATCGCGGAACGACTGGCCCGAGGCGTCGACATAATGGCCGTCGCGCTTGGCGAAATACATCGGCGTGTCCAGCGCATAATCGGCGTAGCGCTCGAAGCCGAACCCCTCCTCGAACACGAAGCCCAGCATGCCCGTGCGGTCGGCGTCGGTGTCGGTCCAGACGTTGGCCCGCGCCGACAGGAAGCCGTTGGGGCGGCCCTCGGTGAACGGCGAACAGGCGAACAGGGCGGTGGCGATGGGTTGCAGCGCCAGCGAGGTGCGGAACTTCATCACCATGTCGGCTTCGGAATCGAAGTCGAGATTGGCCTGGATGGTGCAGGTGCGCAGCATCATGTCCAGTCCCAAGGTCCCGACCTTGGGCATATAGGCGCGCATGATGTCGTAGCGGCCCTTGGGCATGACCGGCACTTGTTCACGGGTCCACAGCGGGTCGAAACCGGCGCCCAGGAAGCCGACGCCGATCTGGTCGGCGACCTGCTTGACCTCCATCAGGTGCTGGCCGGTCTCGTTGCAGATGTCGTGGATGGTCAGAAGCGGCGCGCCCGACAGTTCGAACTGACCGCCGGGCTCCAGGCTGACCGAGGCGACGAAGCCTTCGCTGTTCCTGCGCTCCAGTCCGATCAGAAAGCCGTTTTCCTCGACGGGCGACCAGCCGAAGCGTTGCAGCCCCTCCAGCATGGCCTTGATGCCGTTCGGGCCGTCATAGGCGGGGCGGGCCAGGGTGGTCTTGTCGAAGCCGAACTTCTCGTGCTCGGCGCCGATGCGCCACTGGTCCTTGGGCTTGATCCCCTTGGACATGGCCTCAATGAGGTCGGTCCGGGTCAGCGGCGCGTTGTCGGTCATGCGTCAGTCCCCTGCGGGCGCATCGTAAGCGACCGTGTGTCGCGGCTAGATGGGCAAGATTGGGGCAAGGCTCAAGAGGGCTTTCGTCTTTCCCTGACGCTCGGTCTGCGTCGGCTCGCTGCCTGAGGGGCGGACTTATCGTTCCCAATCACCGACGGCCGCCTGCCACAGGGTCATGGCGGCGATGGCGGCGGTGTCGGCGCGCAGGATGCGCGGGCCCAGCGACACGGCGGTGGTGAAGGGCAGGGACCGCAGCCGCTCGCCCTCTTCCGGCGAGAATCCGCCCTCCGGTCCGATCAGGATGGACCAGGGGCCTTCGCCGGCGTCACGCAGAGACGAGACGGCGGGCGCCCCGCCCGTCTCGTCGCAGAACATCAGCCGCCGTCCGGTTTCCCAGCCGTCCAGCAGGGCATCCAGCTTGATCGGATCATCGACGGCGGGCACGTCCATCCGCCCGGTCTGTTCGGCGGCTTCCTCGGCGATGGCGTCCAGCCGGTCCAGGCGGATACGGTCGGCGTTGGTGCGTTTTGTCAGGACCAGCCGCACCCGGCGCGCGCCCAGCTCGGCGGCCTTCTCCACGATGGTCTCGACCCGTGCCTTCTTCACCACCGCCACGATCAGTTCCAGATCAGGACCGAAGGTCTGGGGTCGCACCTGTTCCTCGGCGCGCAGGATCACGCCCTTCTTCAGCACTTCCGCGACAGTGCAGCGCCACTCCCCATCGCGCCCGTTGAACACCAGCAGGTCGTCCCCGGCTTTCAGCCGCATGACCTGGGTCAGATAACGCGATTGGTCCAGCGTGGGCGCGACGGGAGCGGCGGCGGCGAGCGGCGATGTGACGTAAAGGCGGATCATGCCCCTACATGACGTGACGCAAACCGCTTGTCATCCCGGCCGCAGCGAAGTGAAAGGCCTAGATCACAAGGGATGGATCGATATCCTTACAGCGTCCGCGAAATCAGCAGCTTCATGATCTCGTTGGTGCCGCCGTAGATGCGCTGGACGCGGGCGTCCTTGTACAGCTGGGCGATCGGATATTCGTTCATATAGCCATAGCCGCCGTGGAGCTGGAGCATCTCGTCGATGGTCTCGCCCTGGATGTCCGTGACCCAGTATTTGGCCATGGAGGCGGTGGCGGCGTCGAGTTTGCCCTGCAGATGCAGGCCGATGCAATGGTCGGTGAAGACCTTGGCGACGGTCAGCTTGGTCTTGACCTCGGCCAGTTTGAACTGAGTGTTCTGGAAGTCGATGACGCGTTTGCCGAACGCCTTGCGCTCCTTGACGTAGGCCAGCGTCGCCTCAAGGCCACGCTCGGCGGCGGCGACGCCCTGGACGGCGATGTTCAGCCGCTCTTGGGGCAGCTGCTGCATCAGTTGGACGAAGCCCTGGCCCTCGGTCCCGCCGATGATGTTGTCGCCGGGGACCTTCACATCGTTGAAGAACAGTTCGGAGGTGTCGTTGGCCTCCATGCCGATCTTGTGCAGGTTGCGACCACGTTCGAACCCTTCCGCGCCATCGGTCTCGACCACGATCAGCGAGGTGCCCTTGGCGCCCTCGGCCGGATCGGTCTTGGCGACCACGATCAGGAAGTTGGCCAGCTGGCCGTTGGTGATGAAGGTCTTGGAGCCGTTGACGACATAGCCGTTGCCCGACTTGACCGCCGTGGTCTTGACGCCTTGCAGGTCCGATCCGGCACCCGGTTCGGTCATGGCGATGGCGCCAACCAGTTCGCCCGATTGCAGGCGCGGCAGCCAGCGCTGCTTCTGCTCCTCGGTGCCGTAATGCCAGATGTAGGGCATGACGATCGCATTGTGCAGCGAAATGCCGAAGTGGTCCGCGCCCTTCCAGCCCAGTTGACGCATCAAGACGACCTCGTGCCGATAGTCGCCGCCGAAACCCCCATCCTCTTCCGGCAGCGACAGACCCAACAGGCCCGCCTCGCCCGCGTCGTTCCACAGCTGACGCGGCACCGAGGAGTCGGCGATCCATTGCTGCACCTTCTCAAGCGGCGCGTGCTCGTTGATCCATTTGCCGACGCTGTCGGAGAAGAGGGTGATCTCTTCTTCACGCATGAAATCGGGATCGGGGCTGCCCAGTACGTTCATCGGTTTCGTCCCTGAGGTTCGCGGGCTTTTGCCCGTCTGGCCGGTAAGAAAAACGGGCCGGCGAGATCGCCGACCCGTTTCGTTGTCAGTCTGAGATCAGAACGCCTCGGCCGGCATGGCCATCAGCACGTCGGCGCCGGTCTTCATCTTCTTCAGATGGGCTTCGGCGTCGGGCAGGATGCGCTCGACGAAGTAGCGGCCGGTCTGAAGCTTGGTGGCGTAGTAGGGGTCGGTCGAACCGGCCTCGACCTGGGCTTGAGCCACCTTGGCCATCTGCGCCCACATATAGGCCAGAGCCGTCAGGCCGAAGACGTTCAGATAGTCGGTCGATGCGGCGCCGGCGTTGTCCGGATTGGCCATGCCGTTTTGCATCAGCCACATGGTGCCGTCCTGCAGCTTGGCCTTGGCGTCGGCCAGGCCGTCGACGAAGGGCTTGATCGCCTCATTGCCGCTGTTTTCGGCGACAAAGGCGTCGATCTCGCCGAACCAGGTCATGATCGCGCGGCCGCCGTTGGCGGGCAGCTTGCGGCCGACCAGATCCAGCGCCTGGATGCCGTTGGTGCCCTCGTAGATCATGGTGATGCGGGCGTCGCGCAGATACTGCGAGGCGGTGAAGTGTTCGGTGTAGCCCGAACCGCCGTGCACCTGCATGCCCAGCGAGGCGACGTGGAAGCCCTTGTCGGTCAGATAGGCTTTCAGCACCGGCGTCAGCAGGCCCATGTAATCCTTGGCCTTCTGGGCGACGGCGGCGTCTTCGGACTTCTCCAGGTCTGCGTGAAGCGCGGTCCACAGGATGAAGGCCTGGCCGCCCTCGACGAAGGCCTTGGACTCCAGCAGCATGCGGCGCACGTCGGGGTGGACCATGATGCTGTCGGCCGGGCCGTCCGGGTTCTTCGGTCCAGTCAGCGAACGGCCTTGCAGGCGGTCCTTGGCGAACTCGACGGCGGCCTGATAGGCGGCGGTGCCGATGGCCAGACCTTGCAGGCCGGTGCCGAGGCGGGCCTCGTTCATCACGACGAACATATTGTTCATGCCGCGGCCTTCTTCGCCGATCAGCCAGCCCTTGGCGCCGTCGTACTGCATGACGGCGGTGGCGTTGCCGTGGATGCCCATCTTGTGCTCGAGGCCGGCGCATTCCAGGCTGTTGCGCTCGCCCAGCGAGCCGTCCTCATTGACCAGGAACTTGGGCACGACGAACAGCGACAGGCCCTTGATGCCCGGAACCGCGCCTTCGACGCGAGCCAGGACGGTGTGGATGATGTTGTCGGCGAAGTCGTGCTCGCCCGCCGAGATCCAGATCTTCTGGCCGGTGATCGAATAGGAGCCGTCGCCGTTCGGCACGGCCTTGGTGCGCACCATGCCCAGGTCCGTTCCGCACTGCGGCTCGGTCAGGTTCATCGTGCCCGACCATTCGCCGGTCGCCATCTTGGGCAGGTATTTCTGCTTCAGCTCTTCGGACGCATTGGCGTGGATGCCGGCATAGGCGCCCGCCGTCAGTCCCGGATACATCGAAAAGGCGGCCGAGGCGCCGGCCGTCATCTGACCGAAGGCCGAGGCCACCACGCTGGGCATGCCCTGACCGCCGTAGGCCGGGTCGGCGGCCAGCGCCATCCAGCCGGCTTCGGACATGGCCTTGTAGGCTTCCTTCCAGCCCTTGGGTCCGGTCACCACGCCGCCCTCGGCCCAGTGACAGCCCTCCTTGTCGCCCGGATTGTTGATCGGGGCGATGACCTCGTCGGCGAACTTGGCGCCTTCTTCCAGGATCTGGCTGACCAGATCCGAAGAGACGTCCTGGAAGCCCGGCTGGTTGGTGTAGCGGTCGATCTCCAGCACTTCATTCAGGATGAAGGTGAAGTCGCGGACAGGCGCCTTGTAGGCCATGGATTACGCTCTTGCTTTGAAGGGGTGGTGGTGGTCGTGGTTGAGACGCGCGCGCAGCAGCTTCTCATAATCTTCGGCGCCCGGCAGCAGGTCGGGGCGGTGTTCGGACAGCTTGGACTCCATCCAGGCGCAGGCCTGTTCGGCCGTCTCGATGGCACCTTCGATATCTTCCAGCTGCTGTTTCAGCGCCGCGATCTGGGCGCGGTGCCGCACCAGGGCCACGGCCATCTGGTGGACGTTGTGATCCTTCTGATCATAGAGATCCATCATGTCCTGGATCTCCTGAAGGGTGAAGCCGATGCGGCGGCCCCTCAGGATCAGTTTCAGCCGGGCGCGGTCGCGCGCGTCATAGACGCGGGTCTGGCCCTTGCGCGCAGGGGTCAGCAGGCCCTTGTCTTCATAGAATCGAAGGGCGCGCGCCGTGGCGCCGAACTCGCGGCACAGCTGGCGAATGGAATAGGTGCGGTGGTCGTCGGCGGTGGCCATACGCCTTCATAACTTGACGTGCGCGTAAAGGGAAGAGGCTTACGCGCACGTAAGGGTAAGCTTTTCTCCCTTGCTGACGACCAGGCATGAAAAAGCCCGGAGCTTGGGGGGAGGCTCCGGGCGCAAACGCCGGACTGCAGGGGGGAGAGGGGTCCGGCGTTCGATCTCTTTCAAATCAAGCCTTGCGGCGGCCCAGCAGCACCGGGACGGTGATGGCCAGAAGGACGGCGTTGACCGCCGCCAGTCCGAAGTCCTGGCTCAGCGCATGGATCATCATCATGGTCGCTTCCATGACGATCAGGCCGACCGCCGCCGTCAGCAGCAGGGGGCGACCCACTCGCCACGAGATCAGCGGGCTCAGCACGCCCATGGCCAGAACGATCTCGACCACGCCCAGGCCGCGCACCATGTTCTCGGGCGCGACGGCGGGCCAGCCCATCAGATTGATCAGGTTGGTCATCGGCTCTGTCAGCTTGGCGTAGCCGGCGGCGATGAAGAACATCGCGATCCAGCCCTGCAGCGTCCAAAGGGCGATGTTGGCGTAGGCGGCGCGGTTGCGCGACGGCGCGGTGGTGAGGGTCGAGGTGGTCATCTGGGAGGACGCCTGAAGGTCATGAACGGCTGCGATCCGACCTCAGTAGCCGTTCGCTGAAGCCCATATAGCGGCGCTTCAGGCCGTTGTCATCATGCGATGACATCAACTGATGACATCAGTTGATGACTTTCTGTTACGGGCCGGGGGCATTGGGCCGATTCCCAATGCCCCACAAGGATTTGCGACGCGCGATTTCAGTCTTCGGGCTGCGGCCCCGGCGTCTGGACGATCAGGTCGCCGGGCTGGCAGTCCAGTTCGCGGCACAGGGCGTCCAGGGTCGAGAAGCGCACCGCGCGGGCCTTGCCGGTCTTCAGGATCGACAGATTGGCCAAGGTGACGCCGACGCGGTCGGACAGTTCGGTCAGGGACATGCGGCGTTCGAGCAGCAGACGGTCCAGTTGGATCATGATCATGGCGCGCGCTCCTCAGACCGTGGTCAGCTGTTCGTCGCGCATGGCCGACCCTTGCCGGAACACCTCGGCCAGGATGAAGACCACCAGAATGCCCAGCCAGGACCCCAGGTCGAAGTCATAGTCGGATGGTGACTGGCCTATGCTCTGCGGGGCGACGAAGACCAGCAGCAGCGCCGTCAGCTGAATGCCGATCAGGCCCAGACCCACGCCTTGCAGCCGTTTGACGTTGGCGAACTCGAAGGCGTCGCCCTGATTGACCGACAGCAGGATGCGTCGCAGCCGGTTGATGATCCACCAGGTGAAGCCGCAGGCCATCGCCGCGCCGAGGAAGGTCAGGCGACCTGTCCATTGCAGGGTGGTGTTCGGATCAGCGTGGGCGCCCTTCAGTCCGTCGATCAGGCCCGCACCGAAGCTGGGCACGATCAGGGTGAACAGGAAGACGAGGATGGTGGCGACAGCGCCGATCATCACGAACACATTGACGAAGCCCAGCAGCCAGCGCAGGGCGCTGGCGACGGAATATTTGCCGATCATCTTCATCTCGAAAGCCCTTCCATTCGGGTCGCCCTCCGCGACCGCCTTGGTGACTATCGATATGGATTTATCGATAAACGGGCAAGAACATTATCGATAAACGAGATGAAGCTTTCGTAAGGTTCGGCTTCAGGCGGTGAAGCCCCAGGCCAGACGCGTCGCCTCCAGTCGATCCAGCTTGGCTTGGAAGGGCGTCCAGTCGTCGGCGTCCGCGATGGCGGCCCAGATCGCCTCGACCTCGTCGATCAGCATCTCCTCCGGTTCACGGGCGGCGAACATCGGGTGTTCCAGCCGTTCGATCCGGTCCGGTTCGTGTTCCATCAACGCAAAGCGGAAGGCGTCGAAAGCCTCGCCTTGATAGAGTTTCGCGCGCGGTCCCGACAGGGCGCGGGCCGAGGAGGCGAAACCGCCGAACCAGTCGAAAAACAGCGGCTCCCACCGCAGGGCCGCGCCGCCTTCTCTCAACAGGGCCAAGGTCGTATCGACCAGCCGCTGATCCGCCGCCTCGCCCAGGCTGTGGACGCCCAGCCGCATCAGGAACGCGGCGCGCAGTTCGCGGATATAGGCGGGACCGAAGCCGTTCAGCACATCGGTCAGAGGCTCGACCTCGGCGACCAGTTTCAGACATCCGGCCAGCTGCGTCAGGTTCCAGAACACCGCTTCCGGCTGGCGTGCGAAGGCGTAAAGGCCTGTCTGGTCGAAATAGGCGGCGGTGAAGGCCGGATCGTATTCAGGCAGGAACCGCCAGGGGCCATAGTCGAAGCTCTCGCCCGTAACGTTCAGATTGTCGGTGTTCAGCACCCCATGCACGAACCCCGCCGCGATCCAGCGCGCGGTCAGTTTCGCCGAGGACTCGACGATGGCGGCCAGCAGACCGGGCGCATCGCCGGTCGCCACGTCCGGATGATACAGGCTGCGCACATGTTCGATCAGCGCCTCGATCTGGTCCTTGCGTCCCAGATAGGCCGCGCGCTGGAACGTCCCGAACCGCACATGGCTGTGCGACAGTCGCACGAGCACGGCCGACCGCGTCGGCGACGGCTCGTCTCCGCGCTCCAGCGCCTCGCCGGTCTCGATCAGCGAAAAGGCGCGGCTGGTCGGGACGCCTTGCGCCTCCAGCATCGTCGCCGCCAGAACCTCGCGCACCCCGCCCTTCAGCGTCAGCCGCCCATCGCCGCCCCGCGACCAGGGCGTCTGGCCGGTGCCCTTCGTTCCCAAATCCATCAGCCGACCCGAGGCGTCGCGCATCTGCGCCGCCAGGAACCCGCGCCCGTCGCCCAGATCGGGATTGTAGTGACGGAATTGATGCCCGTGATAGCGCATGGCGATCGGACCGGGCTGTCCCGGCAGGGGCTCGAACCGCCCGAACGCCGCGATCCATTCCGCCTCGCTCAGCCCCTCCAGCCCGACCTCGGCGGCCGCGCGGTCGTTTCGAAACCGCAGGATCGTCTGGGAAAAGTCCGCGGCCTGAACCGCATCGGCATAGTCCGCGCCCAAATCGAAGAAGCGCGGTTCGGGGCGGTAGGCTGGGGAGACGGGCATGGCAGGCTAGGTGCGTGTCCAAGGAGAGGAGCGCAACCGCGCGCACGTCTTTCTTTCGTGATGCTGCAGTTTCGCTCCGCTCGCCGCAGGATGACGAAGGGATGGGCCAGCCATCCTATTCGCGTGGGGTCAGTCTCGTGTTTTCAAGCCCCTATCGCCCACAGGCATCCTCTTCCTGCCCACGCTTCCAAGCCGTGCGATGCTGTCTCGGTTCGTCCGCACGAAACCCATCGCATAGTCGGGGAGAGAGAAATCAGACGAATTAGACGAATTAGACGGTGTTTTCACGGGCGACCGTCTGAATGGGCGTCGGCGCCTCAGCCCGCGCCCAGCAGGTCCGACCAGCGCCAGCTGCCCTTGCCCAAAGCCAGTTGCGCGCCGCCGGGGCGGTCTTCCAGCTTCAGTACGGCCAGGCCTGTCATGCGCTGGCTCTTGCACTCGGCCGGGGCGAAGGCGACTTCCAGGGCGATGGCCTGGCGCACGCCCGCCAGACCCTTGCCCGCCTGGTTGCGGCTTTGCAGCCAGTCGCCGTTCCAGACCAGGATGGCGCGTCCGTTCGCCTCCATGTCCTGGGACGCGGCGATGACGGCGCGGCGCACGGCCTGGTCGTCGCGCACCGCGTCCTGGACCCAGCGCACCATGTCGCATGACCCTCCGCCCGAGCCAAAGCCCGCGCCGGTCCCGCCCGAGCCGCCCGATCCGCCGACGCCCGTTCCACCGCCACCGCCCGGACCTGAGCCGACCGTCATGGCGCCGGCGATCTGGGCCGCGCCCAGCAGGGGCAGGGGCGGACCCGGCGGCGCGGGCGCGGCAGGCAGGGGTTCGACGTCCGGCGGGCGTTTGCTGACCACCAGTCGCGGTCGCGCCGCCGCCACGGCCGGCGGTCGCCGCTGGGGCGCGGGCTTGACCGGCGCGGCCGCCTGGGCGGCGGCGGCCGGCGCGTCGGGCTTGGGCGAGGGATCGGGCGCGGTCACGCGCGCGGGCGGGGGAGGCGGCGGGGGCGGCTCGACCAGTTCCACCATCATCGGCGGCGTCTGCGGCGCCTCGACGATCGGCTCCGCCTGGCCGTGCATCAGCAGCGCCAGTCCCAGATGCGCGGCCAGGATCGGCGTCGCCGCCAGCGCCCAGCGCCGTGTGCGCGCCGCGCTCAATCGCTGATCCGTGATGGGAGTTGAACACGCCGCCGCATGGTCATCGGGACAAAACGCCTGTAAAAAACCGACAGGCCCCGTTGAAAACATTCGGTCGCGTCAGGAAAGTGGCGTCGTCGTGAATACAACCGCGCGACGGCGCAGGGCGGCGATAGATGAGCGTGTCCGCCCTCCGGCATCAGCCGTCGGCGGCGCAACGTCTTCACTGGAGCGATGGTTCCATCCTCGTGCAAGAATAACGCGAATATTCCATCTGCTTATAGTCAAGCTGACATGATGCCGCCCAAAGCGCGTCATTACTCCGCCTTGTCTCATACGCCATTTTCATTTTGCGCATGAACTGGGTGTGGCGCTCCCGGCAAGAAGGAGACAGAACTTGAGCAGATCGAAACTCAGGACGGCGGTCGTCGGCGGCGCCCTCATCGCCCTCGGCTTTGCGGCCAGCGGCTGCGCCAGCCATCGTTTCGTGCGTGATCAGGTCGAAGTCGTCGACAACCGCGTGACCACCGTCGAAGGCACCGCAGGCCAGGCCCTGCAACGCGCCAACGACGCGCACAAACTGGCCGAGGGCAAGTTCCTCTATCAGGTCGTGCTGTCGGACGATTCCGTGAAATTCCCCACCGACGCGGCGGCCCTGTCGCCCGAGGCCGAGCAGCGCCTGGCCCAGTTCGCCCAGCGTCTGCAGGGCGAGAACAAGAACGTCTATCTGGAAATCCAGGGCTACACCGACTCGACCGGCACGCCCGAGCATAACGACCAGCTGGGCGAGCAACGCGCCGAGGCCGTGCGTCGCTTCCTGAACCGCCAGGGCGTCGCCCTGAACCGTATGGCCACCATCTCCTATGGCCAGGAACAGCCGGTGGCCTCGAACGACACGCCCGAGGGCCGTTCGCAGAACCGCCGCGTGACCATCGTCGTCCTGGCCTAAGCCGCCTCGACCTCGAACACCGGAACGGCGGCCGCCTGCGCAGCGGCCGCCGTTTTCGTTTCTACAGCGTGTCGAAGAAGGCCGGCACGGCCTGTGTCGCCGGCCCGTAAACGCCTTCGTCGAACAGGCGCGCCCCCGACGTCGGCTCCAGGTTGATCTCGACCGTCCGCGCCCCGGCATACCGCGCCGCCTGCACGAACCCCGCCGCCGGATAGACCGCGCCGGACGTGCCGATGGACACGAACAGGTCGCAGGCTTCCAGCGCCCGCTCGATCCGCTCCATCTGAAGCGGCATCTCCCCGAACCAGACGATGTGCGGCCGCATGACGCCGTCGGGATGATGCGGCGAGGCCTCGTCCGCCGCCATGTCGCCGGCCCAGTCCATCACCATGCCGGACCGGGTGCAGCGGCCTTTCAGCAGTTCGCCGTGCATATGGATCAGCTCGAACCCGGCGGCCGGCGGCGTCTCTTCTTGCGCCCGGTCGTGCAAATCATCGACGTTCTGCGTCACCAGCAGAAAGTCGCCCCGCCACCGCGTCGCTAAGTCCGCCAACGCTCGGTGCGCCGCATTGGGCCGGACATCGGCCAACTGCCGCCGCCGCTGATTATAGAAGTCCTGCACCAGCGCCGGATCGGCCGCATAGCCCTCGGGCGTCGCCACATCCTCCACCCGATGCCCGCACCACAGCCCATCCGACGCCCGAAACGTCGGCACGCCGCTCTCGGCCGATATCCCGGCTCCGGTCAGGACGACGAGGTTTGTGTGTGACATGACGGCTTCATACCATCCTGCGCCTGCCCTAGAAGAGAAGGGAATCGTTCAGGAGCCTCCGTCATGAAAACCCGCGCTGCCGTCGCCTTCGAGGCCAAACGTCCGTTGGAGATTGTCGAGGTCGATCTGGAGGGACCGCGCGCCGGCGAGGTGCTGATCGAGATCAAGGCCACCGGCATCTGCCACACCGACGCCTATACGCTGGACGGGCTGGACTCCGAGGGCGTCTTCCCCTCGATCCTGGGCCACGAGGGCGCGGGCGTGGTGGTCGAGGTGGGGCCGGGCGTGACCTCGGTCGCGGTCGGCGATCACGTCATCCCGCTGTACACGCCGGAATGCCGCCAGTGTAAGTCGTGCCTGTCGCGCAAGACCAACCTGTGCACCGCCATTCGCGGCACCCAGGGCAAGGGCGTCATGCCCGACGGCACCAGCCGCTTCAGCTACAAGGGGCAGGCGATCGCCCACTATATGGGCTGCTCAACCTTCTCGAACTACACCGTCCTGCCCGAGATCGCGGTGGCCAAGATCCGCAAGGACGCGCCCTTCGACAAGGCCTGCTACGTCGGCTGCGGCGTGACCACCGGCGTCGGCGCCGTGGTCAACACGGCCAAGGTCGAGCCCGGCGCCAACTGCGTCGTCTTCGGCCTGGGCGGCATCGGCCTGAACGTCATCCAGGGGCTGAAGATGGTCGGGGCCGACATGATCGTCGGCGTGGACATCAACGGCGACAAGGAAGAATGGGGCCGTCGCTTCGGCATGACCCATTTCGTCAATCCGAAGGAGGTTTCCGACGTTGTGGCCCATCTGGTCCAGCTGACCGACGGCGGCGCGGACTACACCTTCGACTGCACCGGCAACACCGTCGTCATGCGCCAGGCGCTTGAGGCCTGTCACCGCGGCTGGGGCGAGAGCGTCGTCATCGGCGTCGCCGAATCCGGCAAGGAGATTGCCACCCGCCCGTTCCAGCTGGTCACGGGGCGGGTGTGGCGCGGTTCGGCCTTCGGCGGCGCGCGCGGCCGCACCGACACGCCCAAGATCGTCGACTGGTACATGGACGGCAAGATCGAGATCGACCCGATGATCACCCACACCTTCGCCCTGGACGACATCAACAAGGCTTTCGACCTGATGCACGAGGGCAAGAGCATCCGCTCGGTCGTGGTGTTCTGACGCCTTGCGCGCCGCCGGGTTCGTTGTTTAAGAAAACGGACTGAAAGAGGGAGGTCTGACCATGTTCACTCACGTCACCGTCGGCGCCAACGACATCGAGGCGTCGCGCCGGTTCTATGACGCCGCGCTCGGCGCCCTGGGCGTCGAGCCGGGCCAAGGGCCGGACCCCAAGGGGCGCTACTGGTGGCGCACCCGCATGGGCGCCTTTGCGGTCGGTGCGCCGATCGACGGCGATCCCGCCTGCCACGCCAACGGCGGCACCATCGGCTTTCACGCCAAGACGCCCAAGATGGTCCAGGCCTTCCATGACGCGGGCGTCGCGGCCGGCGGTCGCGCCATCGAGGATCCGCCCGGCGAACGCAAGGGCCCCTTCGGCCCCATGATCCTGGCTTATCTGCGCGACCCCTCGGGCAACAAGATCTGCGCCATGCACAGGCCGGGCTGAGGCCGTCAGCCGGCGGCTTGGGCCTCACGGTATCGCATGTCGCGCGGGCCATGGGCGGCGATGGTCGCACACTGGTCCGCGACGGCCTTCCGATAGGCCGGGCGGTCCAGGCAGCGGTCGAAATAGGCCTGCAGCGCCGGATAGGCCTTCAACAGGTCCAGCGATGCGGCGATCTTCAGCACTGAGCTCATCATCAGATCGGCGACCGTGAAGTTTTCTCCGACCAGCCACCGCCGGTCGCCCAGCGCGAGTTGAAGCGCGGACAATCGCTTTTCGGCGAAAGGCAGAACCTGCGCCCGCCGCACCGCCTTGGCCGCTTCGTCAGGCAGGAAGAACTCAGCCTCGGCGACATTGTTCAGCGCGCCTTCGACACTGTTCAAGGCGGCGAAATACCAGGTCAGAACCTGCGCTCGCTTCACCGGATCGGGTGGGATTAACACTCCCGCCCGTTCAGCGATGTCCCAGACGATGGCACCGCTTTCGAACATCGGCGGGCGGCCGTCTTCTTCCAGCGTCGGCACCTGACCAAAGGGTTGAAGCGCGCGGTGTTCCGCCGACTTCTGGTCGACTGCATCCAGCAACCGAATTTCGTAGGCCCAGCCCGCCTCGTTCAGGATCCATCGCACGCGGTGATCCCGAACTTGTCCGGCGGCGAAGGGCGGAACCCATTTGAAGGCGGTGACGGTGATCATCGGCTGTCCTCATGGTCGGTCGCGCGCCGACCCTATCACGAGCTTCGCGCATTGCGGACATCGGCAGGTTGCACTAGCCAGATGTCATGACCTTGCAGACCATCAAGACCCACGCCGTCCACGGCGGAACTTTGCGCTATCTGAAGCACGACAGCACAGCGACCGGCACGCCGATGACGCTGTCGGTCTTCACGCCGGCGGGCGAGGGGCCTTTCCCGGTGCTGATCTGGCTGTCGGGCCTGACCTGCACCGAGGATAACTTCACCACCAAGGCTGGGGCCTACCAGGCCGCCGCCGAACACGGCGTCATCATCGTGGCGCCCGACACCAGCCCGCGCGGAGACGGCGTCGCCGACGATCCGGCCTATGATCTGGGTCAGGGCGCGGGCTTCTATCTGGATGCGACGCAGGCGCCCTGGGCGCCGCATTTCCGCATGGAGACCTATGTCACCGAGGAATTGATCGCCCTGATCGACGCCGAGTTTGCGACCACGGGCGTCCGCTCGATCAGCGGCCATTCGATGGGCGGCCACGGCGCCCTGACGCTGGCGCTGAACCACCCCGACCTGTTCCGTTCGGTCTCCGCCTTCGCGCCGATCTGCTCGCCGACCCGTTGCGCCTGGGGCGAAAAAGCCTTCATCGCCTATCTCGGAGACGACCGCGCAGCCTGGGACCGCCACGACGCCGCCAAGCTGATTTCAGCCGGCGCGGCGCGCGGCGTCTATGACGACATCCTGATCGACCAAGGCGACGCCGACAGCTTCCTGACCGACCAGCTGAAGCCCGAGCTGCTTCAAGCCGCCGCCGACGTTGCAGGCCAGAAGGTCACGATCCGAATGCAACCCGGCTACGACCACTCCTACTTCTTCATGGCTAGCTTCATCGCGGACCACATCGCCTTCCACGCCGAACGTTTGAAGACCTGAGCCGTCATCGGTGCTAAGCGGCCGCCATGAGCGCTTCTGATCCCTACGAACCGATGTTTTCCGCCCTGTGCCGCGAGGTGGGCTATTGCCTGCATGCCAAGGGGCAGAAGCGGGTGATCGAGGCCCTGCCCAAGGGGCTGGACGCCGCCGTGCGCGCCGTTTTCGCGGCCGAGGGCGTGGATGAACCCAATGCGCCGGGCGATGTGAAGCGGGCCGTTCGCGATTGCCTGAAGGCGAACTTGCCAGCTTGACCGTTACGGGTCGATAAGTCGGAACAAATCCAGGCGCTGTCGCTTGGGTTTCATGAACGGGCGCCTAGATGAGGCGCATCGGAAACTTGTCGCGAGAGGAACCTCCCATGGCCTTCACCCTGCCCCCGCTGCCCTACGCCTATGACGCGCTGGAGCCGGCCATCGACAAGGAGACGATGACCTTCCACCACGACAAGCACCACCAGACCTATGTCGACAACCTGAACAAGGCCGTCGACGCCGACGAAAACCTGAAGGGCAAGTCGCTGGAGGAAATCTTCACCAGCATCTCCACCGCGCCCAAGGCCGTGCGCAACAACGGCGGCGGTCACTGGAACCACAGCCTGTTCTGGGAACTGCTGGCCCCGGCCGATCAGGCGGGTGAGCCCTCGGCCGAGCTGAAGGCCGCCATCGACGCCGATCTGGGCGGCATGGACAAGTTCAAGGAAGACTTCAACGCCGCCGGCGCCGCGCAGTTCGGTTCGGGCTGGGCTTGGCTGATCGTGCAGAACGGCAAGCTGAAGATCACCTCGACTCCGAACCAGGACAATCCGCTGATGGACGTCGTGGACGAGCGCGGCGAGGTCATTCTGGGCGCCGACGTGTGGGAGCACGCCTATTATCTGAAATACCAGAACCGCCGCGCCGACTATCTGAAGTCGTTCTGGACGGTGGTGAACTGGAACAAGGTCAACGAACTCTACGCCGCCGCCAAATAAGGCCGGTTCAGCCCAGAGACCGAGAGATGACGACGCCCGCCGGAACCTCCGGCGGGCGTTTTCGATTGCGTCATCGCAAACGGAGATCGAAGCGATGCGGATGATGATGACGGGGGCTGCTTTCGCGGCCCTGATGCTGGCGGCCTGTAACCCCAACGCGAACGCGCAGAAGCCCGGCGATCCCGCGCCGTCCAATCCCACCCAGACCGTCGCCGCGCCAGCCGAGAAGCCGGTCTATCGTTTCAAGATCGGCGCGCTGGACGCCATCGCCCTGTTCGACGGCGCGAACCCGGTCAAGAACGACAACCAGACCTTCGGCGTCGGCCTGACGCCGCAGGCGGTCGCCGCGCCCCTGACTGCCGCCGGACAGCCGGCCGATCCGATAATGCTGGAAATCCATCCGCTTCTGGTCAGGAACGGCGCCCGCATGATGCTGTTCGACACGGGCCTGGGCGAGGGCAAGGGCCAGTTGATGGACAGCTTGCAAAAGGCGGGCGTCGATCCGGCCTCGATCACCGACGTTCTGATCTCGCACGGCCACCCGGACCATGTCGGCGGCCTGATCCGCAATGGCGGCCTGGCCTTCCCCAATGCAGCGATCCGGATGTCGCAGGCGGAATGGGCGTCCATCCGCGCCAATCCCGAACTGGCCGATCTGGTGCGGATCATCACGCCCAAAGTCCAGGCCTTCGAGCCGGGCGGCGAGGTCGCGCCGGGCGTCCAATCCCAGGACACGGCCGGCCATACGCCGGGGCACGTCGCCTATCTGATCGTCGACGGCCAGAACCAGCTGCTCTACACCGGCGACCTGATGCACCACTGGATCCTGTCAGTCGAACATCCGGACTGGAAGGTCGGCTATGACGACGATCAGGCGGCAGGCCTGAAGGCGCGGCTGGACGAGGTGACGGCGCTGCGCAACTCCGGCGCCCACATCTACGCCTATCACTTCCCCTTCCCGGGCCTGGGCAAGGTCGCGACCCGCGAAGGCCGGGCGATGTTCATCTCCGAAGCCCAGTCCGCGAAGGATTAGGCCGCGAAGGACTAGATGCGAAGATCCACGCCGTGCCGGGTGCGCTCGTTCATGCGCTCGGCATGGTGCTGGCGAACCATGCGGCGCTGGCGCAGCATCTCATGAATGCCGTCGGCGAGATCGAGCAGTTGATGATCGCTCAAAGGCTCGACCAGATCGACCAGCTGCGTCTTCAGCGTTTGCATGGCCTTGTCGGACAGGCCGGTCTGAAAGCTGTTGGGTTCGGGCTGCATTCCACTCCTCCTTGTCCTCATGCGTGGTTCGGTTGCGTCAAGGGAAGGGTGGGGCGACGGGATCGTTCCATTCCATCGTGCTTAACGGCCCGCCGTGCTTGACTCCGCCGCCCTCGCTGGCCATAAGCGCCGCCTTCCACGGGTCCGCTTCGGCGGGGCCGGGATGAATGACGGAAGATGCGTGGACCGCCGTTGAGATCGCATTTCCAATCCAGGGGATGCCGGGCCGTATCGTCGAAAAGAGAATAGAATGTCCAAGCGCCACAGCGCCAAGTACAAGATCGACCGGGCCATGGGTGAGAACCTGTGGGGCCGCGCCAAGTCGCCGGTCAACAAGCGTTCTTACGGTCCCGGCCAGCACGGCCAGCGTCGCAAGTCCAAGGTCTCGGACTTCGGTCTGCAACTGAAGGCCAAGCAGAAGCTGAAGGGCTACTACGGCAACATCACCGAGAAGCAGTTCGCCAAGACCTATGACGAGGCCGCGCGTCGCAAGGGCAACACCTCGGAAAACCTGATCGGTCTGCTGGAATCGCGCCTGGACGCCGTCGTCTACCGCGCCAAGTTCGTCCCGACCGTCTGGGCCGCCCGCCAGTTCGTCAGCCACGGCCACGTCCTGGTCAACGGCAAGAAGGTCGACATCGCCTCCTACCGCGTGAAGCCGGAAGACGTCGTCACCGTGAAGGAAAAGTCGCGCAACATGGCGCTGGTGCTCGAAGCCCAGCAGTCGTCGGAACGCGACGTGCCGGATTACCTGGAACTGTCGGACCGCTCGTTCTCGGTTCGCTACGTCCGCGTGCCGGAACTGTCGGACGTGCCGTACGCCGTGAAGATGGAACCGAACCTGGTCGTCGAATACTACGCTTCGTAAGCGGAGCTTACGAAGCCTTCTTCAAGGGGGCTATCGCCCTTCGGGCTGCTTGAGCCCCGTGGCCGTCCCTTTGAAGTGTTGAGTTTGGAGGGCCTCGGATTCGTCCGGGGCCTTTCGTTTTTTATCCTGTTCCCTCCAGGAGCGAACAGGCGCATTCTCGGCCGGTTCAGGCTTTGAGGCAGGGGAGGTCGTCAGTTGCGCGACTCCATCATGAAACGCTTGGCTTTGATCGCCGCCGCATCGGCGGGCCTGGCCGCCTGCGCCAGCCGCGGCGAGCCCACCGTATCCACCGCGGGCATGCCCGGCGCGCTGGAGCCGATCCATGCCGCCACCTTCACCAAGGACCAAGCCGTCTTCTGGGTCAGTTCGAACGGCTGCACGGCTAAGGAAGACCTGATCCCGATCGTCAGCCTGCAGGGCGGCAGCGCCGTCATCACCCTGCGCCGCATCGACGAGGACAAGTGCAAGCAGGACCTGGTCCAGGGCGTCGAGCTGAAGTGGTCGTTCGAGGAACTGGGCCTGACGCCCGGCTCGCCCGTCAGCGTCAACAACCCCTATCAGATGCCCCGCTCCTGAAAACGGCCGTAGCGTTTCGTTAAGCCTGTTCGAGCGCGTCTGATTAAGCAACGTCCGTTACGACGACAGACCGTCCCCCCAAGGTCTGTAGCTTCATGCGCTTCTTCACCTGCCTGACCGACGACCATAATCTCTGGCTCGTCGCGTTGGCCGCCGGCCTGTGCCTGATCGGTTCGATCATCACCTTCCGCCTGTATCGCCGCCTGCGCGCCGCCGAAAAGGGCACGCGTCTGGCCTGGGCCTTCATGGGCGCGGTGGCGACCGGGGCGACGATCTGGTGCACCCATTTCGTGGCGATGATCGCCTATGAGCCCGGCGTCACCATCAGCTATGGCCCCGTGCTGACCGGCCTGTCCCTGGGCGTCGCCATCGCCGGCAGCGCGCTGGCGCTCTGGGTGGCCTCGCGCCGGATGCCGGCCTCGGCCGAGATCGGCGGCGTGCTGTTCGGCCTGACCGTGGTGGCCATGCACTATACCGGCATGGCGGCCTTTGCGACCGACGCCGTCATCCACTGGTCGGCCCCATATGTCGCCGCTTCAGTTGCGGGGGCGGTCGTCTTGGGCGCCCTGGCGTTCAATCGCGCCCGGCAATCCGGCAAGGTCGTCCCGGTCGTGCTGATGGTCCTGGGCATCGTGGCCCTGCACTTCACCGGCATGGCCGCCATGACGATCGTGCCGGTCGGCGCGCTGGTCGATATGGGCGCTGTCGGATCCACCAATCTGGTCTTGGCCTTCGCCGTCTCCGCCGTCGGATTGATGATGCTGGGAACCGGCGTCGCCAGCCACGCCCTGGACGTCCAGTCCCGTCTGCAGGCCAAGGCGCGCCTGGATCACCTGATCGAGGGCAGCGTCGATGGCATGGTGGTCGAACAGGACGGCGTCATCCTGGCCGCCAACGCCGCCTTCGCGGATCTGGCGGGCGTCCAGCATCAGGCCTTGGTCGGCGAGCCGCTGTCGCGCTGGATCGCCGGCGTTGCCGATCTGACAGTAAACGGCCTGAGCCAGTCCAAACTGGTCGCCGAAGGCGGGGCGGACATCCCCGTCGAGATCGCCGTGCGCCGCGACTGCGGTATGAATCACGTCATGATCTACGCCGTGCGCGATCTGCGCATGCGTCAGGCGCAGGAGCGTCGCATCGCCCATCTGGCGCGCAACGACGGCCTGACCGGCCTGCCCAACCGCTCGTCCTTCCTGGAATGGCTGACGCGCCAGACCGCCGACCTGACCGTTCCGAACAAGGTGGCCCTCTTGGCCATGGACCTGGACCGGTTCAAGGAGGTGAACGACGTTCACGGTCATGCCGCCGGCGACCAACTGCTGATCCAGATCGCCGAACGGATGCGCGCCTGCCTGCGCCACGACGAATTCATCGCGCGCCTGGGCGGGGACGAGTTCGTCGCCGTCGTGCCGATCCAGCACAAGGACGACGCCCTGGATCTGGTCGCGCGCCTGCGCGATGCCGTCACCGCCCCAGTCGTGCTGGATCATGCCGAGGTCGCCTGCGGCCTCAGCACCGGCATCGCGATCTGGCCCGACGACGCCCACGACCCGTCGGCCCTGATCAATGACGCAGACCTGGCCATGTACCGCGCCAAGGCCTCGCTGGGGACCGACGTCTGCTTCTACGAGGAGGAGATGGACGAGGCGGTGCGCAATCGCCGTCGCATGGCCCAGCAGATGCGCGAGGCCCTGGATCAGGGCCAGTTCAGCCTGAACTGGCAGCTTCAGGCCGCCGTCGATACCGGCGACATCACGGGCTATGAGGTGCTGCTGCGCTGGATCCAGCCGGATGGGACCTTTATCTCGCCAGCCGACTTCATTCCTCTGGCGGAAGAGAACGGCCTGATCCTGCCGATCGGCGAATGGGTGCTGCGCACCGCCTGCGCCGAGGCCGCCAGCTGGACCGAACCGCACAAGATCGCCGTCAACCTGTCGCCGGTCCAGCTGGGCCACGTCGACCTGCCGCGCCTGGTGCATCAGGTCTTGGTCGAGACCGGCCTGTCGCCGTCGCGGCTGGAGCTGGAGATCACCGAGACGGCCATGATCACCGACATGGAGCGCACGACCCACGTCCTGCGTCAGTTGAAGCTGCTGGGCGTCTCCATCGCCATGGACGACTTCGGCACCGGCTATTCATCGCTGTCGACCCTGCGCGCCTTCCCGTTCGACAAGATCAAGCTGGATCGCTCCTTCATGTCCGAACTGGACGGCGGACCTCAATCGGCCGCCATCATTCGCGCCGTCCTGGCCCTGGGCGAAAGCCTGCACATCCCCGTCCTGGCCGAGGGCGTCGAGACGCTGGAGCAGCTGGCCTTCCTGCGCGACCAGGGCTGCGACGAGGTCCAAGGCTATCTGCTCGGCCGCCCGCAAAAGACGGCCGATGCCGAGATTCAAGCCGCCGCTCGGGTCCTGTGGGCCGTCAATCCTTCGATGGAAAAGGCCGCCTGATCAGGCGGGGGTGTTGGCGCGATCATAGGCGGGCCAAACGCCCTTGCCGGCGCCGCGATACTGGACCGGCAGGCCTTCATCCTCGCCCAGGGCTACGGCTGCATGGTGCGCCCAGTGCGGGTCGTCCAGCGCCGCGCGTGCAATGGCGATGAAGTCCGCCTGACCAGACGCCACGATGTCCTCGGCCTGCTGCGGATCGAAGATCATGCCGACGGCCATCACATTGGCCTGCGGCGTCGCCGCCTTCACGGCCTGGGCGAACCGCAGTTGATAGCCCGGCTCGCCGCCCGGAATCTTCGCCTGCGCGACGTTCCCGCCCGACGTCAGGTGCAGATAGTCGTAGCCCATATCGTGCAGCGCCTGACCAAGGGCCGTCACCTCGTCCAAGGCGATGCCGCCCTCGACCCAGTCCGAGCCGTTGAAGCGCACGCCCAGCGCCTTGGTCCGGGGCCAGGCGTCGCGCAGGGCCTGCGCGACCCGCAGCGGGAAGCGCGCCCGGTTCTCGTACGATCCGCCGAAATCGTCGGTGCGGTTGTTGGACAGGGGCGACAGGAACTGGGTCAGCAAATAGCCGTGGGCGGCGTGCAGTTCGACCAGATCGAACCCGCCCCGGTCCGCCCGCCTCGCGGCGTCCTCGAAGGCGGCGACGACGCGGTCCATGTCGGCCGGGGCCATGGCGGTCGGCGTGTGCCAGTCATCCTTGAACGGTTCGGCCGAGGCGCTGAAGGTTTCCCACGCGCCGTCTTCAGCCTTCAGAGCGCCGCCGCCCTTCCACGGCGCGCTGGTCGAGGCCTTGCGTCCGGCGTGGGCCAACTGGACGCCGATCGGCGTGTCGCTGTAGGTGCGGATGTCGCGGATGATCCGGGCGAAGGCCTCTTCCTGCGCGTCGTTCCACAGGCCGGTGTCGTCCGGCGTGATCCGTCCCGCCGCCTCGACTCCCGTGGCCTCGACAATGACCAGTCCCGCGCCGGAGATCGCCAGTCGTCCCAGATGCTGCACGTGCCAGGGCTGGGGCACGCCGTCGATGGCCGAATACTGGCACATCGGCGCGATGGCGACGCGGTTCTTCAGCGTCAGGGGGCCGACGGCGCGGGGCGAGAACAGCTGGCTCATGAAGGACGATCCGTGGGGCAGGAGAGGGGGGACTGTAGCTATGGCGGTTGCGGTCACGTTCAACCCCGATCCTTTCCGATTGTTCACCCAGCTTTCCGATTATTCACGTGTGCACGCCCGGCCCACGCGGCACAAAAGGGTCAAGCTTCAACTGGGGAACACACCAATGCTTCGTCTCGCTCTCGCCATCGCCATCGCCGCCCCGCTGCTGTCGGGCTGCATCATCGTCTCGACCGAAAAGCCGACCACGCGCGTCATCACCGCGCCGGCCTCGGGTCAGTGATGCGCAGCCTGGTCAAGGGCCCGATGATCAAGGGCCAGATGATCAAGGGTCTGGCGGTCGCGGCCCTGGTCGCGCCGCTACTGTCGGCCTGCGTCATCTATGACAGCGACGCGGGCGAAAACGTCTCGGTGAACCTGCGCCGCGACGACGCCCCGCCGGCCGAGGCCATCCGCGAAGCCCGGTTCGCCGACGGCGCCCTGGTCGCGCGCGTCGATTCCAACGGCTGCACTCAGGCCTCGGACTTCGAGGTGTCGGTCTCTGACGGTTCGCCGGCCGAGATCACGCTTCGCCGCACCAAACAGGACCTGTGCAAGGCCCTGGTCCCGGACGGCGTCGAGCTGCGCTGGACCTATGCCGACCTGGGCTTGGAGCCCGGCACGCCGGCACGCATCCTCAATGCGCTGAAGTAGGCGTCTCGAACACGACCAGCATGTCTGGCGGAATGCGCTGCGGTCTCAGGGTCGCAGCGTCCACCAGCACCCATTCGGTGACGCCCTGGGCGCAGACGCGGCCTTGGGCGTCCTCGATGCGGACATAGCGGGTGAAGCGCGGTCCCTGCGGATCGCCGACCCAGGTGCGGGCGACCACGCCCTCTGCGCCCGGCTCGATGCCGCGCAGATAGTCGATCTCATGCCGGGTCGCGACCCACGACCATTTCGCCCGCGTCGCCTCGTCGAAGCGCGCATTCCAGTGGGCCGTGCCCGCATCCTGCAGCCAGCCGACATAGACGACGTTGTTGACGTGGCCGTTGGCGTCGATGTGCTCGGGCCGCACGTCCAGCGGCACGACAAAGACCTCGCGGTCCTCGCGCGGCGTGAGGGTCTTCCTGGCCATCAGCCCTCGCCGAGCGGCACGCCCTTCTCGACCATCAGGGCCTGAAGTTCGCCGGCCTGGAACATCTCGCGGATAATGTCCGATCCGCCCACGAACTCGCCCTTCACATAGAGCTGCGGAATGGTGGGCCAGTCGGTGAAGCTCTTGATGCCTTCGCGCAGAGCTTCGTCCTGCAGCACGTCCACACCCACGAAGCCTGCGCCGACATGGTCCAGGATCTGCACCGCCAGGGACGAGAAGCCGCAGCGCGGCTGGTCCGGCGTGCCCTTCATGAACAGGACCACGTCGTTCTGGGCGACGGTTTCGCCGATGAAGGCGTGGACGGGATCGGCGGCTTGGGCGGTGTCGGTCACGGATAAGGGCCTTTCGTGAAGCCCGTCAGCTAGGGAGCCGAACGGGCGCGGTCAAGGCGTCCGCGACGTTCTGCACAGCCGCTGGGGCCGGTCAGGCCGCCTGATTGGCCACGACGCGCGCCATCTCGATCTGCGCGGCCAGGCCCGGCGGCATGTCCCGCTCGGGCGCCGCGGCCAATGTCGCCAGCCGATCGGTGTCGGTGGGATTGACGATCACGCTGGATACCGACGGGTCGGTCAGCACGTAGGACAGGCAGATCGCCTCGGCCGTCCAGTTATGGGTGCGGTACAGGAAGCCGAAGGCGTCCTTCTTGGGCGTATCGACGGGCCGCTTGTCCTTGCCGAAGCCGAACAGACCCTTTTTGAAGATCGGCGCATCGGGCGCTCGCGCGCGCCGGTCGGCATAGAAATCATAGGCGAAGACCGCCATGTCCTGCTCGCGCGCCGAGCGGATGCGATTGCGGATCTTCCAGTCGGCATTGATGTCGAACGGCGTCAGCAGGGCGTCGAACGCGCCGGTCGACACATAGGCGTCCATCACGTCGCCGCCGCCGGCGATGCCCAAAAGCTTGATCCGTCCGGTGGCGCGCATGGCCTTCAGCGCGCTGAGCGACGATTGCGCCAGTTCGGTCTCGCCCGGCTCGTGCAGCACCGCCACGTCGATCCACCCCAGGCCCGAGAAGTGCAGCACCCGATCGATGGCCGCCGTCATGCCTTGTGCCGAGAAGTCGCGCTGCTGGTCGCGACCGTCGCCGGCGCCCAGCGTCAGGCTGACGTAGACGAGCTTGCGATCCACATGCGACAGGGCCTCGCCCAGCACCTCGGCCGCCACCGGGTCGGCGGTCTCCAGCCGATAGCTGTTCACCCCGGCCTCCAGCGCCGAATACAGCAGGTCCAGCCCGGCCTCGCGACCGCGCTTCAGCACGTCGGCGCCGAAACTCAGCGTCAGGTTGGAAATGGCGGCGCCGGAGACGCCGAAAGGGCGATAGCGCATGGCCGTCAGCCCTCCATGACCGGCGCGGAGGTCTCAAGCGCCAGGGCGTGCAGTTCGCCGCCCATCTGACCCTTCAGCGCGGCATAGACCATCTGGTGCTGGCGCACGCGCGGCAGGCCGGCGAAGGCGCTCGACACGATCCGCGCGCGATAGTGGTCGCCGTCGCCCGCCAGATCCTCGATCTCGATCTCGGCGTCGGCGAAGGCTTCGACCAGATGCTGGCGCAGCGTTTCCACGGACATGGGCATGGCGGGCACTCACACTTCGTTGGACGCCAGTTTGCCTGATAATCCTTAATGCCGACCTACGGCGCGCGGCGGGGGCGTTCGAACAACTGCACCGGATGATCCTTGTAGGTCGCGCGCGCATAGGGACGATAACCGACCCGCGCCGCCAGCTTCAGCGAGGCCAGGTTCTCGGGCGAGATCATGCAGACGGTTCGCCCCTCCAGCCTCCGGTCGGTCCAATCCAGGGCCGCCGTCAGGGCCTCGGCCGCATAGCCCCGCCCCTGAAACCCCGGCGCCACGCCCCAGCCCAGCTCTGGCGCATCGAACGGCGGCTCCAGCTCGCGGCGATAGTCGAACACTCCGACGCTGCCCAGATAGGCGCCGCCGTCCCTCAGCCGGACCGTCCAGTTGCCATGGCCCATCGCCGCCCAATGGCCGAGATCGCGCAGCAGCCGGAACCACACCTCTTCGCGCCTCAGCGCCCGGCCCATGATGTGGTGCGTGAAATCCTCATCGGACCAAAGGGTCAGCAGATCGTCGAAATCCTGTGTCGAGACGGGGCTCATCACCAGTCGCTCGGTCGTCAGAATCCTGTCGTTCACATCAGGCCCAGTTGCTTGAAGCTGGCCACCCCGTCGCGGCCGACGACCAGATGGTCGTGCACCTCGACGTTAAGGGCGCGGCCGGCCTGCACAACCTGTTTCGTGATCTCGATGTCGGCGCGGCTGGGGGTGGGATCGCCCGACGGATGATTGTGCACCAGGATCAGGGCGCTGGCCGACAGCTCCAGCGCGCGCCGCACGACCTCGCGCGGATAGACGGGCGCATGATCGACCGTGCCGCGGTTCTGCACCTCGTCCAGAATCAGCTGGTTCTTCTTGTCCAGATACAGCACCCGGAACTGCTCGCGCGGCTCGTGCTGCAAGGCGACGCGGACATAGGCCAGGAGCGCCGTCCACGACGAGATCACCGGCCGTTTCGCCGTCGGCTCCTTCGCGATCCGCCGCGTCACGTCGAAGATCAGCTGAAGGTCCAGCGCCACCGCCCGCGTCGCCTTGCCGACGGCGTATCCCATCGACCGCGCCACCTGATCCTCGATCGCCTCATGGCTGGCCGCCCCGATCCCCTCCAGCCCTCCGAACCGCGCTACCAGATCCTTGGCCAGCGGCTTGGTGTCCTTGTACGGCACGCTGCGAAACAGCAGCAGCTCCAGCAACTCATAGTCGGGCAGGGCGCCCAGGCCCCCTTTCGCTGCCCGCTCACGCAGCCGGTCGCGATGACCGCTGTGGCGCGGAATCGGCTTGGTCCGGTCTGCGTGTTGCGATCCGTCTGAAGCCTCGTCCAGCGACATTAGCGCACCGCCTGCTCGGGACCGAACTCCAGCCCCACGGGCCACCTTGGCCATACGGGTTGCGACGGTGCGGCGTCCGCTGGCGGCGACTGGTCATGGTGGCTCAGGTATCGTGTGCCATCCATCCGCTCCGCCGCCATGCCAACACGGCCTTCGCTGTCCTCGAACACGGAGATGACTTGCCACGTCCCACCTTGACGCTCGAACATATTGCCGCCGCCCGGAGCCCCTCGACTCAGATATGCGCCCCCTCGGGCCTTCAGGCCGCAGGCGGGTTCATCATCCGCATAATTCACACAGTGGGTCAGCGGGGCGTCCGGTCCAGACCACCAGCAACTGAACGACGCCTTCGTCTTCAGCGGAACGCAGCGCTCGACCTCAGCGCCATGATCCGAAATCAAGGTGAGCGCATCTGGCGTGGAAGGCGCACGATCAGCAGCGCAGCCCAACAACAGGGTCGCTAAGCCGATTACGGCGTAGGCATTCCTCATAGGCGAATCCACCGGTTGCGTATCAGCAACCTAACGTCGCGCCGTCGATCACGAAAGTGGTTGTGTCAGCGCATGACGCGCCAGCCTTCAGTTCGGTCGGAACAAACCCGCCGGCGACGCCGTGAAGATTTCCAGTCCGTCTTCGGTCACCCCGATGGTGTGCTCGCACTGGGCCGACAGGGACTTGTCGCGGGTCACGGCGGTCCAGCCGTCGGACAACACCTTCACGTGCGGCTTGCCCAGGTTCACCATCGGTTCGACGGTGAAGAACATGCCGGGTTTCAGCACCGCGCCCTCGCCGCGACGGCCGTAGTGCAGGACGTTTGGGCTATCGTGGAAGACGCGGCCGATGCCGTGGCCGCAGAAGTCGCGCACCACGCTCATGCGCTGGGCCTCGACGAACTTCTGGATCGCATAGCCGATGTCGCCGAAGGTGTTGCCCGGCTTGACCTGCTCCAGGCCCAAATCCAGCGACTGATAGGTCACATCGATCAGCTTCTTGGCCCGCGCATTGATCTCACCCACCGCATACATGCGGCTGGAATCGCCGTGCCAGCCGTCCACGATCACGGTGTGGTCGATGTTGACGATGTCGCCGTCCTTCAGCACCCGGTCGCCGGGAATGCCGTGGCAAACGACGTGGTTGATCGAGGTGCAGACGGTCTTCTCGTAGCCCTTGTAGCCCAGGCAGGCGGGCAGGCCGCCGTTGTCCAGGGTGAACTCGCGCACCAGATCGTCGATCGTGCTGGTCAGGACGCCCGGCTTCACATGCGCCGCGATCATGTCCAGCGCCTCGGCGACCAGACGGCCGGCCTTGCGCATGCCCTCGAAGTCTTCCGCCTCATGGATGCGAATGGCGCTGGAGCGGACCAGGACGTCGGTTTCGAGTTCGGGCGTTTCGTACATGGGGCGATCGGTCTGCAAAAGGCGGGATACGGCGCAATCCGTTCGCCGCAGATGGGCGTTATAGCATGAAACCTCAAGCCTGCCCCCGGATTCCCGCATGACCGACGCTGACACCGACCGCTCTGGCCCGACCGCCGCCGTCCTGGTCATTGGCGACGAAATCCTGTCGGGCCGGACCCAAGACACCAACACCAACACCATCGCCCGGTTTCTGGCGGCGTTGGGGATCGACCTGATGGAGGCGCGGGTCGTCAGCGACGATCACGGCCGGATCATCGAGGCGCTGGACGCCCTCCGCTCACGCTGGGACTATGTCTTCACCACCGGCGGCATCGGTCCGACCCATGACGACATCACTGCCGACGCCGTGGCGGCCGCCTTCGGCGTGGCCCTGCCTGAACATCCGGACGCGCTGGCGATCCTGTCGCGCCGCTATGGCGACGAGTTCAACGCCGCGCGTCGTCGCATGGCGCGCATCCCCGAAGGCGGCGTTCTGATCGCCAATCCGGTCACGGACGCGCCCGGCTTCCAGATCGGCAATGTCTTCGTCATGGCCGGCGTGCCGAAGATCATGCAGGCCATGCTGGAAGATGTGGCCCCGCGCCTGCGCACCGGCGCCATCGTTCATGTCCAGACCCTGAAGGTCACCGGCGTGGGCGAGGGGGCGGTGGCCGATGTGCTGCGGGCGGCGGCCAACCAGCGTCGGGACCTGTCCTTCGGCAGCTATCCGTTTGGCCATGGCAGCGTCGGCGAGATGGGAACCCAGCTTGTCATTCGTGGCCGCAACGCCGATCAGGTCGATGCGGCGGCGCATGATTTGATCGCAGAACTGCGTAATCTGGGCATCGATGTTGCCGCTGCGTAACCTCGCAAAGCCGTGATCGTGTGCGGCTCAGGCGCCACGGTTTAGCCTGTTTCCGGTCCGATGGGGGCCTTGCCCGCAACGCTTTCGCGCCGCGAACGCTGAGAGGGCTCCTCCCCTGATCGACCGCGCGTAATGCGGCCGGCGCTTACTTAGGTGTATGAAATGACCTCCAGGAACTTCGCCCGCGTGGGCGGGATCGCCCTGACGACCGCCCTGCTGGCCGGCGTCGCCGCCCCGGCCATGGCCGGCTCCTTCTATGTCCAGGAACAATCGACCCGCGGCCAGGGTCGCGCCAACGCCGGCGTCGGCGCCGACAAGGGCGTCCAGTCGCTGTGGTGGAACCCCGCCGCCATCGCCGGAACCCAGCGCGAAGTCTACCTCGGCGCCCACGGCCTGATCCTGGACTCCGACGTCGACAATCGTGGCTCGAGCCTGACCTACAACGTTCCGGTTCCGGGCGTCGGCGTCGTCAGCCGCTCGGCTCCCGTCAACGGCGACCCGCACGTCCACGACGTCGTCGAAAGCGGCATCGTGCCGAACTTCGCCGTCTCCATGCCGATCGGCGACCGCTTCAACGTCGGCCTGGCCGTCCAGGCGCCCTACAACTTCACCACCAAATATGAGCCGACCGACTTCGCGCGTTACGACGCTCTGACGTCGGAACTGCGCTCGGCCAACGTCAGCCTGGTCGCCGCCATGACGGTCACCGACTGGCTGGACATCGGCGCCGGTTTCGACGCCCAATACGCCAAGGCGACCCTGTCGTCGGCCCTGCCGAACGTGCCGATCCCGGCCGTCCTGTCGCCCGCCTATGTCGTCTCGCCGTCCACCGACGGTCGCAACCAGCTGGAAGGCGACGGCTGGGATTACGGATGGAACGCCGGCGCCCAGATGCACTTCGGCAAGCTGGACCTCGGTCTGTCGTACCGCTCCAAGATCGAGCACGAACTGGAAGGCTCGGTGAACATCTCCGGCCTGACTGGCGCATTGGCTGCGGCAAACGTTTCGGCCGACGGCCAGGCCAGCTTCAACACGCCCTGGTACGCCACCGTCTCGGCTCGCTACGCCGTCACCGATCGCCTGACGCTGAACGCCCAGGTCAACCAAATCGGTTGGAGCGAGTTCGACGCCATCCGCGTGACCTATGGCGCGAACGGTCGTTCGACCATCGTTCAGGATTATGACGACGTCACGACTGGCGCGATCGGCTTCGACTACAAGATCGATCCGTCGATGACCTTCCGCGCCGGCCTGGGCTACGACCCGACTCCGACCTCGGACGATCACCGCACCGCCCGTATTCCGGACGGCGACCGCTGGCTCTACGCCGCCGGTCTGTCCAAGACGATCGGTTCGATGACCTTCGACGGCGCCGTGACCTACATCGACATCGACACCGCGACGATCAACGACACGCGCGACGTTTACGGCAACGGCCTGGTCATCTCGAACCTGCGCGGCGAAGCGCAAGGCTCGGGCGTCGGCTTCTCGCTGGGCGCGACCTGGAACTTCTAAGTTCCGCTCAGCCCCGGCTGACATGAGAACGGCGGCTCCTTCGCAGGAGCCGCCGTTTTTTTATTGTCTCAACATGAAGGCGTCGGGGAGCAAACGCTCCACGATCCTCAGGCTCAGCCCTTGGCGGCGCCGCCGTAGCCCTTGCCGCCGTTAGACGGGCGGCGACGGGGGCGGCGCTTCATTTCGCCCTCGGCCGGTTTGACGTTGTCGTTGATCGAGGGGACGCGCTCGCCGGCCAGGGGGTTGTAGGCGCGCTCGGGACGCGGGGCCGCCGGGGTCTCGCCCGGGCGGTTGCGACGCTGGCGGTGCGGCTGGCCGCCGCCTTCCGGACGCACGCCCTCGCGGTGTGGCGCGCGACGGCCGCGACCGCCCCGTCCCTGGCCACCTTCGTTGCGCTCGCCGCCCTCGCGTTCCGGCATGGTCGCCTTCTTGCCGACGCCGGCGGCCATGATGGTGGCGTCCAGCTGACCCAGGGCCTTGTCGTTGCGGCGGTCGATGGCCGGGATCTTCTGGCGCGTGACCTTTTCGATGTCGCGCAGCAGCTTCATCTCGTCGCCGGCGACGAAGCTGACGGCCGTGCCGTCCTTGCCCGCCCGCGCGGTGCGGCCGATGCGGTGGACATAGCTTTCCGGCACGTGCGGCAGTTCGAAGTTCACGACGTGCGAGACGCCGTCCACGTCGATGCCGCGCGCGGCGATGTCGGTGGCGACCAGGACGCGCAGCTTGCCCTTCTTGAAGGCTTCCAGGGTGCGTTCACGCTGGGGCTGGGACTTGTTGCCGTGGATGGCCCCGGCCTCGACGCCGCCGGCTTCCAGATAGGCCGCGACCTTGTCGGCGCCGTGCTTGGTCTTGGTGAAGACCAGGCAGCGCGTGTACTCGGGATCGCTGAACATCTCGGTCAGCAGGGCGCGCTTACGGCCCTGTTCGATATAGACGACCGACTGGCTGATGCGCTGCACCGTGGTCGACTGCGGCGTGACCTGGACCTTGACCGGATCCTTCAGCAGTTCGCCCGCCAGCTTGCCGATCTCGGACGGCATGGTCGCCGAGAAGAACAGGTTCTGACGCTTGGCCGGGATCTTGGAGACGATCTGGCGGATCGGCTTGATGAAGCCCAGGTCCAGCATCTGGTCGGCCTCGTCCAGCACGAAGATCTCGGTCGAGGACAGGTCCAGGTTCTTCTGCTGGATGTGGTCCAGCAGGCGGCCGGGCGCGGCGATCAGGATGTCCAGACCCTGTTGCAGGGCCCGCTCCTGACCGCCGTATTTCACGCCGCCGAAGATCACCGCGACCCGGAAGCCGAGGTGGGCGCCATAGGCCTTGAAGCTGTCGCCGATCTGGGTCGCCAGTTCACGCGTGGGGCTCAGGACCAGCACGCGCGTCGTGCGGGGCTTCGGCGCAATGCGGTTTTCGGCCAGGCGATGCAGGATCGGCAGGGCGAAGGCGGCCGTCTTGCCGGTGCCCGTCTGGGCGATGCCCAACAGGTCCTTGCCGGCCATGACGTCGGGGATGGCCTTTTCCTGGATCGGCGTCGGCTTGGTATAGCCGGTCGAGGCCAGGGCCTGCAGCAGGGCCTTGTTCAGGCCCATGGATTCGAATGTGGTGCTCACAGCAATGTCTTTCGCGTAGCGGCAGGGCGCTATCAGCCATGGCATGACGCCGTCGGGCCGCGCACCGCCAGTCCCGACGGGGCCTCGGGGAGGAGGCCTGCGGGGTGGATCGGGCGCCGCCCCGCGTGTCCGGGCAGCGAATGGATATGAGGGGCCGGCGGCTTCTACAGACAGGTCCGAAGGGGACCCACACGCGCTGGAGACGCCGGAGATCGCGAGTGTGCGACGCCGCGCAAATGGGCGCTTATCGCCGATAAGTCAACTGCGGCGCCCATCAGGGCGCGTATCGCGTCGCCGCCTCGGGCAGTCCGTCGGGCAGGCCGATGGCCGCGCGCCAGTCCTCGGGATGCAGCCGCGCCATCTCCAGATCCAGCCACGCCAGCGGCTTCAGCGCCCCGTCCGCGTCCCAGAACCGCTCGGCCCACGGCTGGCCCGTCTCGATCGCCCGCGCCCGGTCCCGCGCCGTCGCCTCGGCCCCAGATGCGTCGCGCGCCAGTGATACAGCCACGGAATATGCCAGTGCGGCGCCCGGCTCAGCCGCTCGTCGGTCATCGCCGCCGCCAGACATTCCGCCAGCGCCCGCGCGTCCTCCAGCTGGGCGTTGAAGGCGTCGCGCCGCGCCTGGATATGCCGGTCCCAGCCCTCGGCCGGCTCGATCGGCGCCAGCGTCGCTTCGGGCCGTTTCCAGCCTTCCGCCTCGCGCCGCTTCCACAGGGCGTGCACCCCGACGTCATAGCGTGCGGCGACCGACCGCGCGGTCTCCCCGTCCTCCCACGCCTTCCTGACCTCGGCCCAGACGGCGTCCGGCCGGATCTTGCGATGTATGCCCTGGCTCATGGGACAGGGGTGTCGCACGCCCCTGCGTCATCATCGGTCGCACCTGCGCCTCATGCACAGCTGGCGCGTGACCCCTGACATCTCGCGATGTGGAAAATCAAATCTCTAGCCTCGAAAATCGGCCTTCTCCCGGCCTGGGGTAGCGACCGCCCCATAATGCCCGCATGGAAAAACGCCGCTACAAGATCAAACCGCCCGAGGTCTGGACCCAGGTCCGAGAGGACTATCTGTCCGGCCTCGACGCCAAAACCGTCGCCGCCCGCCACGACGTGACCGAGGCCTCCATCCGCGCCCGCGCGACGAAGGAGGGCTGGTCCCGCCATCCGCGCAGCGAGGCCGCAACGCCTGCGCCCCAGCCCCTGTCGCCAGACGACGCGGCCGACCTGTCGCCCGAAGACCCCAATGATCCCGCCGCCCTGGCCCGCGCCGCCGCCCAGGCCTCGGGCCGCGCCCTGCACGCCCAGGACTTCGCCCAGGCCCGCGCCCTGGCGGCCCTGGCCGAGACCTATCGCAAACTGGCCGACCGCGACGGCCCCGGCCGGGCCGCCCGCCTGACGGTGAAAAACGCCCCCCTGCAACTGGTTTTCGACATCCTGACCAATGAGGCCGAAGCCGAGAACCGCTTCGCCATGAACACCAGCGACAAGAGCGACTGGGAACTGCGCGGCCAGTACTGGCAGGCGAAGCAGAAGCTGACCCGCGCCAACGATGAATGGAGCAACGCCCAACTGGCCCGCCGCGTCCAGCTGGACCGCCGCATCGCCGCGCTCGAGGACCAGCTCCGCGCCGCCGGCCTCCACCCCGTCATCGAACGCGAACAAGACCGCCGCATCTCCCAAGGCCTCGACCTCTATCTGGGCCCGCTGCGGGGAACCGTGACGATGGAGGAATGGGACAAGACGCTGGATGAGTTGTGACCGCCAATCCTTCTCCCCTTGCGGGAGAAGGTGGCCGAGCGAAGCGAGGTCGGATGAGGGGTCGCGAAACCGCCAACCGACAGTCCTCTAATCCCCCACCAACCGCTCCCGCGTCGCCGCCACAATCGCCGCCAGCACCTTTTCCCGATGGTTCTCGATCATCTGATTGGGAAACCGCAGAAGCCGAAACCCCTGCTCGCGAAACCAGGCATCCCGCTCGGCGTCCTCCACCCGATCCTCATGTTGCGGCCCGTCCGCCTCGACGATTAGCCGATGCCTTAGACACACGAAGTCGGCGATATACCGCCCCATCACCACCTGCCGCCGAAACTTCAGCCCCGCCAAGCCCCGATCCCGCAAGATCGCCCACAACCGCCGCTCATACAGAACGGGCTCGCGACGCATTGCCTTGGCGCGAGAATGCAGCCAGTCATCCATGCTCAAGTTGTTCAGCGCATACGCCCCGATTGCAATCCTGCCCCCACATTCCTTCTCCCCTTGCGGGAGAAGGTGCTCCGAAGAGGCGGATGAGGGGTTGGTCCACCATCGACCGTCCAGGCCCGCGCAACCCCTCATCCGACCTCGCTCCGCTCGGCCACCTTCTCCCGCAAGGGGAGAAGGAATTGCTTTTTCGTTTCGACGCATGAGACACGGTTTGAAGGTTATCCATCATCGACGGGCTGCCTCGGATCAGCGTCGAACCGGATCGGTCGATGTCAGTGAAACGCCGGCAGCGGCGGCCAAGGCTCTAGCTGCTCTTGACGTCAGGGCTTCTTGAAAGAACTCATGCGGCTCTAACGAGAACAGGGGGCCATGAGCCCCCTGTTCCTTATCGCAGTATGACCTGTAAGATCGCCGCGACTGCCAATAGGCAGTGCGCGACATTGATCGTCCAAGTCACGCGATGTGTCGTCCGAGATTTAGCCATTGGCCTGTCCTCGGAGGGCGACGCGCCGCACCTCCAAAAAGGAAATACGGTGGGGCCAGGGCGGAACGACTATCTTGCCGTCGTTAGCCCCATCATAGCTGACCATCCCCGTTCATGAGACAGATGAGGTCGCGCCAATGTCGTCCTGACTGCCGGTCCAGTTGGTCGGTGAGGCACAGCAACCCCGACTCCTTAGCGGTGCCAGCAATGGCTACACGGTTCCATATCCCGTCCCCGGGTGGATTGAGGGTGTCCGGCGACGAAACCGGGCCTCACCATGCCTATTGATGATGGGGGCAAATCATCATTGCGCAAGTATCGATCAACCGCTGTTATATCTCGATATCGACCTAGGCGGTGGTGAGTGACGGCGGCGAGCGATCTCTAGGGATTCCAAGACTGCCAAGACCGTCCTGCGATAAGCATCAGAATCGACTTCCGTGCCCTTGAGGTGGACGACATCATTCCTGAGCATCCGGAGTTGATCTATAAGCTCGGCTTTTGTCGGGTTGATTACGGCGGTGCGCTTAAGCCACCGATACGCGGCCAGGAAGTCGCGCGCCTCAAGATTACGGCTGACGGCTAAATCGCGAACGGCTTGCTCAACAGCGTTCCAGAGCAAAATTACAGCTCCCACAGCTTCCGTGTTGGAGGTGTCGGGCATCACAGCGTCGTAACGACGTGACGGGCTTGTGGCCTGCGGTGTGTCGATATCACCGTTAGCAGGATCGACAGCCGGGGTTTCGTCTGCTGGTGGCGTCTCGATGGCCTCGGCTTCGACAATCCCTTCCGCCAAATCGGCGACTGTTCCGGCCTGGGTGTTCCAGCTTGATTCAGCGACAGGCGTTTTCAGGCTAGCCATGTTTTCAATCTTCTTGGCGATCTGCTCACGGAATAGGACGGCCAAGGCGACGATTACGACGGGCCATGCGAAAGCTTGGCCGAACTCCAGGAAGTCCTTCACTCCCGAATCTTTGGGTTCCGGGGTCTGGACAACGACGACAGGAACCGTGCTTTGCCAATCTTTCGCGGCGACCGATTGAGGTGGCGTGACTGTGGCGGTACCAGGCACGGCGACCGGCGCGGGCGTCTTAGCCGCGACGGATTCGCTCACAGGGGATTTGGCTTCGCTTTCATAACGATCACAGCTAACCGCGATTTTTGAAGATGAACAGCAGCAGGTGGGACCGAGATCCCGGTTGCCGCCACCCCCCTACAGCCGCCCCTTCCTGAACCGCTCCTGCGCCTCCGCCGCCGCCTCGGCGCGCCACCGCTTGGGCGCTGACTTGTCCACCTCTTCCCCCGCCCCCGTCAGGGCTTCGTTGGCGAACTCCAGGTCCATCAGCTTCATGCGCTTGATCTCGTCGCGCAGGCGGCCGGCTTCCTCGAACTCCAGGTTGGAGGCGGCCTCGCGCATACGGCCTTCCAGGTCGCGCAGGGCGGCCTGGAAGTTGGAGCCGACGAAGGGTTTGGAGGCTTCGGCCACGCCCGGCTTGGTCAGGCGATCCATCTCGCGCGACTCATAGGGGCTGTCCATGATCTCCTTGATGTCGCGCTTGACCGTTTCGGGCGTGATGCCGTGTTCGGTGTTGTAGGCGACCTGGCGTTCGCGACGGCGGTCCGTCTCGGCGATGGCGCGCTCCATGCTGCCGGTCATGCGGTCGGCGTACAGGATGACGCGGCCGTCCACATTGCGCGCGGCGCGGCCGATGGTCTGGATCAATGAGGTCTCCGAGCGCAGGAAACCCTCCTTGTCCGCATCCAGGATGGCGACCAGGCCGCACTCGGGGATGTCCAGCCCCTCGCGCAGCAGGTTGATGCCGATCAAACAGTCGAACGTGCCCAGCCGCAGGTCGCGCAGGATCTCGATCCGCTCCAGCGTATCGACGTCGGAGTGCATGTAGCGGACGCGGATGCCCTGCTCATGCATATATTCGGTCAGGTCCTCGGCCATCTTCTTGGTCAGGGTGGTGACCAGGCTGCGATAGCCCTTGGCCGTCGTCGCCTTGACCTCGTCGATGACGTCGTCGACCTGGTTGCGGGTCTTGCCCGAGACGGGGCGGATCTCGACCGGCGGGTCGATCAGGCCGGTGGGGCGGATCACCTGCTCCACGAAGACGCCGCCCGCCTGTTCCATCTCCCACGGGCCGGGGGTGGCGCTGACGTGGACCGTCTGAGGGCGCATGGCCTCCCATTCCTCGAACTTCAGCGGGCGGTTGTCGATGCAGGAGGGCAGGCGGAAGCCGTATTCTGCCAGCGTCGACTTGCGGCGGTAGTCGCCCCGGAACATGCCGTTGATCTGGCCGATGGTGACGTGGCTCTCGTCCACGAAGAGCAGGGCGTTGTCGGGGATGTATTCGAAGAAGGTCGGCGGCGGCTCGCCCGGCGCGCGGCCGGTCAGCCAGCGGCTGTAGTTCTCGATGCCGGCGCAGCTGCCGGTGGCCTCCATCATCTCCAGGTCGAACCGGGTGCGCTGTTCGAGGCGTTGCGCCTCCAGCAGCTTGCCGTTCTCGACCATCCAGTCCAGCGTCTCCTTCAGCTCCGCCTTGATGCCGGCGGCGGCCTGGTTCAGCGTCGGGCGCGGGGTCACATAGTGGCTGGCCGCATAGACGGTGATCTCGTTCAGATCGGCGGTCTTCTTGCCGGTCAGCGGATCGAACTCCTGGATCGCCTCCAGCTCGTCCCCGAACAGGCTGATGCGCCACGCCCGGTCTTCCAGGTGGACCGGGAAGATTTCGATCACGTCGCCACGCTTCCTGAACATGCCGCGGTCGAAGTTCAGGTCGTTGCGCTTGTACTGCAGCGCGATCAGATCCGCCCGCAGCTTCGCCTCGTCGATCTGGTCCCCCACCTTCAGCGTGAACGTCATCGCCGTATAGGTCTCGACCGATCCAATGCCGTAGATGCAAGACACCGACGCGACAACAATAACGTCTTCGCGTTCTAGTATAGCCCGCGTCGCAGAGTGCCGCATCCGATCGATCTGCTCGTTGATGCTTGAGTCCTTTTCAATGTACGTGTCCGTACGCGGAACATAAGCCTCTGGCTGATAGTAGTCGTAGTAGCTGACGAAGTATTCTACCGCGTTATCGGGGAAAAACGACTTGAACTCGGAATAGAGCTGGGCCGCCAGCGTCTTGTTCGGCGCCAGGATCAGGGCCGGGCGCTGGGTTTCCTCAATCACCTTGGCCATGGTGAAGGTCTTGCCCGAGCCGGTGACGCCCAGCAGCACCTGGTCGCGGTCCCCGGCCTGGGCTTGGGCTACCAGTTCGGCGATGGCGGCTGGCTGGTCGCCGGCGGGGGTGTATTTGGTCTCCAGCCTGAAGCGGCCGCCCTTCTTCTTGCCTTCGTGCGAGGGGCGGTGCGGCACCCAGTCGGCGGGCGCGGCGACCGGCTCCTCCGGCGTCAGGCGCGGCCCGGCAACCGGGGCGAACATCGGCATCTTGCCCCCCTTCTGGCCCGTGTCGCGGATAAAGGCGGCCGACGCCTCCTGCACTCCCGGATTGGGCACGTGAACGGGCTTGGCCGGCTTGGCGGCGGCGGGCTTCGGCGTGGAAGAACGGTTCATGAACAGAACTTAGTGCGTGGGGAGGTCTCTCGCCATAGCGCGCTGAGTTGCGCTGGGTTGCGGTCGGTTCAGCTTGACTCCCTCGCACAGTATGTACCATACACTGTGTATCACACACTATGTGACGCAACGGAGGTGGCGAGTGATCGAGAACGACGAGGCGTTGCTGTTCGAGAGTCTGCGGCTGGAGCTGCGGCGGGGGTCGTTGATCCTGGCCGTGCTGGCGAGCCTCAGGCGCGAGCAATACGGTTATTCGCTGCGGGTCGCCCTGGGCGAGGTCGGGGTCGAGATGGAGGAGAGCACCCTCTATCCGCTGCTGCGCCGGCTGGAGAGCCAGGGGCTGCTGGACAGCGAATGGCGCGAGGAGGAGCGGCGCAAGAAGCGGTTCTACCGCCTGTCGCCGCGGGGGCAGGCTATGCTGGAACGGCTCGCCGTGGAATGGCGCGGCCTGTCGGCCTCGCTGGAGAAGATGCTGTGAACATCGGGAAAGAGGGAGAGACCGGCATGGACCTGGTCGAGCGTTATCTGAAGGCCGTGGCGGCTCAGCTGCCGAAGGAAAACCGCGACGACATCGTCGCCGAGTTGCGCGACGAGATCATGGGGCGTCTGGAGGCGCTGGAGGCGCATCTGGGCCGGGCGCCCACCGACGACGAGGTCGAGGGCCTGCTGCGCGAAGTCGGTCACCCGCTGAGCGTAGCGGCGCGTTATCGCCCAGGACCGCAGGCGCTGATCGGGCCTGAGCTTTATCCGTGGTGGATGTTCGGGCTGAAGGTCGGGCTGACGGTCATGGCGGCCGTCACCCTGATCGGCCTGGCCGTGCGGGTCATGGTCGGCGACGTCTATGTGGGCCAGGCGATCGGGCAGGGGATCTCCAGCCTGATCAGCGGCGCGATCACGGTCGTCGGTTTGCTCACCGCCGTCGGCTTCGTGCTGGAGCGTCAGTCTAAGAAGCCGGACTTCATCGCCAAATGGCGCGTCAAGGATCTGGGCCTGTTCGAGCTGGGTGGCGATTTCGACGCCGAACAGTGGGGACAGAAGCTGGCGAACGGCGACTGGTCGGGACGGAACATGGGTCAGGCCAAGTCAGGCCGCGCCGTGCGCAAGAGCGCCGAGATGTCGCCCGTGGCGCGTGCGGTGGCCAGCGCCATCGGCTGGACCGTGGTGCTGTTGTGGTGGACGGGCCTGTTACAGGTGGCGCCGATCCGGCCGGAGGAACTGGCCGGTGTCGTCGACGGCGTCGATTACGGGCGCATTCTGGCCGACATGGTGCGGGTCGCCTATTGGCCGGTCGCCCTGTTCGCCGCCTGCCGTATCGGCTTCGACCTGATGCGAGCGGCGTCGGGCGGCAATGTGCGGGTCACTGCGCTGGGCGACCTGGCTTTCGGGATCGCCGCCGCCTGGGGCCTGCTGTGGGTCTGGTTCTGGTCGGCGCTGTCGCCGCTGATCTGGGTCGGCAGCGTCACCGATTTCGTGGATCGGATTCGGGTTCTCATCGGCCGCTCCGGCGACGATGTCGGCGGGGTGGCGACGATCCTGATGGTCGTGGTCGTCTGGGCCTTCGCCGCAGAGGTGGTGCGGGTCATCCGGGCGGCGGCGCGACTGGTCGTCGGTCGATAAGGCGACATCCCCTCTTGACGGCGTGTAACCTATAGGTGATATGTCACCTCAAGGTTACTTCAGGAGGAAGTTGTGAACAAGGACGAAAACGCCGCAGTTCTGCGGGTGCAATCGAGCCGGCGTCGATACTGGTGGGGCGGCGTCGCCATGCTCGTCATCGGCGCCGCCGCCTTGGCCGGCGGCGCCGGTTTCGCGCTCATGCATGGAACGGAGGGCGATCAGGCGACGACCGCGGGCGTGGCGGCCGGCTTCGGTTTCGGGCTGATGATCATCGGCGCCATGATGGCCTGGTGCGGCCGCCCCGGTCAGCCGATCGATGTGGCGGAAAGCCGTGACGGCGCCCGCCGCGAAAAGCTGCAGCGGGGGCGTACGCAACAGCTGGTCCTCTATCCGTTGGTGCTGCTGCTGTTCATGGCTCAGGCGCATCTCGCCATGCAGAGGGTCCTGGGCGGCGACCACAACCTCGGCGCCTATGTGCAGATCCTGCTGCCGGTTCTGTACGGCTGGCTGATTCCCGTGCTCGTCATGGGCTGGGATTGGAATGCGCAGAAAAATCGCCGCTTGATGGAAGACGAGCTGACGCAGGTGCTGCGGGCGCGATCGATGATCCTGGCCTTCGTTGTGCTGATGGGCGGGGTGACCGTGGCGCTGGGTCTGGGTCTGTGGCGCGCGGACTATGGCGTGCTGGCCTTGCCCTATGTGCTGGCGCTGGGCGGGGCGTCGGCGGGCCTGCGGTTCGCCTGGCTGGATCGCGAGGCCGGTCGCGATGGGTGATCCCAGGCTCGGCTCGCGGCTGAAGGAGGCGCGCACCGCCGCAGGCCTGACGCAGCAGGGGCTGGCCGACAAGGCCAGCGTCTCGCGCAAGACCATCAACACGGTCGAGAACGGCGTCTTCGTGCCCTCGACCGTCCTGGCCCTGGAACTGGCGCGGGCCCTAGACACGACGGTAGAGGCATTGTTCTTCCTGAGAGACTGATCCGATTCATGTCCGAAAACCGCGAGACATCGTCGGGCGGGCGGCGCATGCTTCGGGCATGGATCAGCAGTTGGATCAGGCGGCCTGCTGGCGCGCCGTCGTGGCGCGGGACGCCCGTTTCGACGGGCGTTTCTTCACCGGCGTGACCTCGACGGGCATCTACTGTCGGCCGGTCTGCCCGGCGCGGACGCCCAAACGCGAGAATGTGGTCTTTCATCCCAGCGCCGCAGCGGCCGAAGAAGCCGGCCTGCGCGCCTGTCTGCGGTGCAGGCCCGAAACGGCGCCGGAAATGGGCGCTTGGCGCGGCACGTCCAATACCGTCAGCCGAGCACTGGCCCTAATCGAGGCGGGCGCGTTGGATGTCGGCAACACCGACGCCCTGGCGACACGACTGGGCATGGGCGAGCGACAGCTGCGCCGCCTGTTCCGCCAACATCTGGGCTCCGCTCCGGTCAGCGTGGCCCAGACGCGGCGCGTCCTCCTGGCCAAACAGTTGATCCACGAGAGCAACCTGTCGATGGCCGAGGTGGCGATGGCGTCGGGCTTCGGCAGCGTGCGACGATTCAACGAGACGTTTCTGGCCCTTTATGGTCGCGCACCGTCGGACCTGCGGCGCCGCAAGGTCAAAGCCGAAGCGGGCGGGGTGATCCGGATCGGCCTATCCTACCGTGCGCCCTATGACTGGCCCACCATGATGTCGGCGTTGGCGATGCGCGATGTCGCCGACGAGACCGTGCTGGACGGCACCTGGACGCGGCGGCTTCGGTTGGACGTGGACGAAACCGATGGCGCGGTCACGGTTCGGCCGGCTGGTGAAGGAAAGGCGGCCGTCGAAGCGCATATCGACAATCTGAAGGCCTTGCCGGGGATGCTGGCGCGGGTGCGGCGCGTGTTCGACCTCGCCGCCGATCCCGAGGCGATCACGCGCGACCTGTCGGCCGACCCCATTCTGCACGCCGCAATCACAGCCAGGCCGGGGTTGAGGCTCGCGGGCGACTGGATCGACACGGGCGAGGATGCGCCCAGCGACCGGCTGGCGACGACGGACGCCGCGCTGCTGGCGCGCGCCCAGCGGTGGCGGCCGTGGCGCGCCTATGGCGCACTCTACTGGCCCCTGAGCGAGGAGCGGCGAGATGACCAAGCAGCCTGACATGCATCTGACCCTGGATCGCATCCCGTCCCCCGTCGGCGAGGTGCTGGTCGTCACCGACGCCGACGGCGCGGTGCGCGCGTTTGATTTCCACGACTATGAGGCGCGGCTGCGGTTGCTGTTGCGCCGCCACTATGGCGAGGTCGTGCTGACCGAAGGCCGGGCGCCGCAGTCGGTGCGCCAGGCGGTCGAGGATTGGTTCGGCGGCGACCTGGCCGCCTTCGACAGTGTCGAGGTGAAGACCGGTGGCACCGAGTTTCAGCGCGTGGTGTGGAAGGCCCTGCGCGACATTCCGACGGGCGAGACCCGCACCTATGGTCAACTCGCTGCGGCGATCGGCGCGCCAAAGGCCGTCCGCGCCGTGGGCCTGGCCAACGGCGCCAATCCGGTCGGCGTCATCGTGCCGTGCCACCGCGTGATCGGAGCGAACGGGACGCTGACCGGCTATGCGGGCGGACTCGAGCGCAAACGCTGGCTGCTGGCGCATGAAGCGGGCGGCCGGCTGCTTTAGCTCCGTGTGAACCTTTCAGGCGGCAGGGCGGCGTGGGTGAAGCGGGCCTGACGCACCGCGCCCTTGAAGTAATTCACGCGGTTGATGCGGCAACCGACCGAGGCGCGACCTGGCCCTTGCGGCTTGAACGGCACGGGGTGTTCGCCCTGCAAAACACCATCGACATAGGCCCGGTACAGGACGCCGTCGAAGGTTTGCGCGACGTGGAACCACTGTCCGCATGGATGGAGCCGCTCGGGGAAGATCAGGGTGTGGTTGTAGCCGGGGCCGCGCGTAAAGGCGTCCAGGTACCAGCGGTCCTGAACCACGCGGATCTCGAACAGGAAGCGCGTCTGCGACGGCGGCTGACAGGCCGGCGCCTCTTCGGCGAGATGAAACCAGCGTTGCTCGAAGGCGCCGCCGTCGGGTCGGAACAGGGCCTCGAAAGTGAAGGTCTCGGCCCCGGCCAGCGGATGCTGATCGATGAACAGCGCGTCGTCCACGCCGTCGAACTGAACCGCTTGGCCGAAGGGACTGTCGGTCAGGCTCGGCGCGCTCTCGACACGGGTTTCGATCCCCCCGATGTCGGTCAGGCGATCGAAGGTCCATACCGTCTGGCGCGGCGACGCAGCCGTTATTGTCGCGCACCCAGGCAGGATGGCAGCCGCAGCGCTTGATGCGCCCAGGGCCATCAGGCGGCGGCGGTCCAGCGGCAGGACGTCAGGCATGGTTCTTCTCCCGGCGGTTTTGTCGCGCGACACTATGAGATCGGCGGCGTGAGGCAACGGCCTGCGTCCCGGTTCGTTGTCTCGATCCCTACAGACTGGAGTATCGACGATGAAACTTTCCAATGGCGCGCTGGTGGCGGTGGTCGATGGCGAGAAGCTGGCCCTGTTCAAGAATACGAATGCTTCGGACATCAAGCTGACGCCGCTGGAAACCCCGGCCATCGCGGATCGGGTTTCGGGTTCGGCCGGCCGCCGATCCAATGAGGCGAACCCCGACAATGACACCCAGGCCGAGGACGGTTTCGCCATGGGGGTCGCCGAGGTGCTGAACAAATGGTCGGTCACCAACAAGATCGACGAACTGCTGGTCATCGCAGCGCCCAAGACGCTGGGCGAACTCCGCAAGCATTGGCACAAGGACCTTCAGGCCAAGCTGGTCGGCGAGATCGCCAAGGATCTGACCGGCCATTCCAGCGATCAGATCGCTGCGGCGATCGACAAGGCGTGAAGACAGGCGGGCGTTGCGCGGCGCACGTCCCTTGATCAGGCGGCGCGTCTCGACTGCGCCGCCTGACCCAGGTCGAAGCGGCTGATCAGCCCCTCCAGTTCGCCGGCCTCGTTCGTCAGAGCGTGGCTGGCGGCGGTGGATTCCTCGACCATGGCGGCGTTCTGCTGCGTGAACTGGTCCATTTGATTGATCGCCACATTGATCTCGCCGATGCCGACCGACTGTTCGCGCGTCGCGGCGGCGATGGTGCGAACCAAGGCGTTGGCCTCCGCGACCTGGACAGCGATGGCGCTGAGGCTATCGCGCGTCAGCGACACCTGATCGGATCCGCGTTGCACATTGCTTTGCGACAGGGCGATCAGCGCCTTGATCTCTTTTGCGGCGCTGGCTGACCGTTCGGCCAGGCCCCGCACCTCGGATGCGACGACGGCGAAACCGCGACCGGCTTCCCCGGCTCGCGCGGCCTCGACGCCGGCGTTCAGGGCCAGAAGGCTGGTCTGGAAGGCGATCTCGTCAATCACGCCGACGATCTGGTTGATCTGGGTCGATGACTGCTCGATCTCCGACATGGCGCCGATTGCGTCGTGGACGACGGCTTCGCCCTTGTCCGCCGCCGCCTTTGCAGCCTCTGTGATGTCGCGGGCGCGCTCGGCGTTTTCGGCGCTGCTGCGCACCGTCTGCGTCAACTCATCCAGCGCGGCGGCGGTCTGCTCCAGACCCGCGGCCTGCTGTTCGGTCCGGCGCGACAGGCTGTCGGCGGCGGCGGCGATGTCCTGGCATCCGCCGCGCATCGACTGGGCCGTGGTCCAGATGCCTGTCATCGTCGTGTGCAACTGATGCAGGGCGGCGTTGTAATCTTCCGGGATGCGACGCGTGTCGGCAGTGAAGCCCGCCTCCGGCATCCGCCAGGCCAGTTCGCCGGCGGCGAGACGCGACAGACCTTCGCCCAAAGTCTCGACAGCGCGGGTTTGCGAGGCGGCGAAGAGCTCGGTCTCCTCGGCGTGCCGGCGACGATCGTTTTCGGCGGCCGCACGTTCGCGCTGTTGCTGATCGCGACGGGTCAGACCGTCCGCAAGCTCGAGCCGGAACCCTTCAAGCGCCCGCGCAATCCGGCCCAGTTCGTCGGCCTTGTCCGCACCGGCCACGGGGATGTCATAGCGTCCGTCGCTCATGGTCCGCACATCGGCGGTCAGACGCGCCAGTGGGCGTCGGATCAGACGGTCGCTGGTGATCAAAAGGGCGACGATGATGGCGGCGATGATCAGAACGCCGCCGACCAGAAGCATCAAAGCCAACTGCCGCGCCGGGCCCTCGATCGTCTTGACGGGGATGTCCAGCACGACGGCCCAGGTCGCCTTTTGGCCGGGCAGGATCACGGGCTGAACCAGACGTCGAACCGGCTCGCCGTTCACGCTGACGCCCTCGACCGCCTGGGCCTGTCGTTTGGCGATGACGTTGCGCACGATGTCCGCGCCGGCGTCGGCATAGGCCTGGCCTCGCACGGCGGCGTCGGGATGCGCGACCCAGACGCCCTTGTTCGACACCAGAGTGACGCGACCGGTGCCCAGCGGCTTCATCGCCGCCAAGCGCTGCGACAGGTTGGCCAGGGTGATGTCCAGTCCCGCGACGCCGATGATGCGGCCGTTGGCGTGCACCGGATAGGCGACCGAGGTCATCGCGACCTTGCCGCCGCCAATGTTCTCTTCGTACGGTTCGACCACGACCGGCGCGCCGCTGGCCATCGGCTCGGTGTAATAGGCCTGTTCGAAGTCCGAGCCGTCTGCCTCAGGTTCCAGGGAAATCTGGCCGTCGCGGCGCACCCAATAGACTGAAAGTCGTCCGTTGACGTTCGAACTGGTCGCCGCATCACCAATGTGGGCGGCGTCGACGCCAACGGCGTTCGGGGCGGCCATGAACCAGGCGCCCATGACCTGATCGGTCGCTTCGGCGTTCGGCTTGACCAGGGCCATATAAGCGGCGCGGTCGGTCAGGCCCGTCTGTCGTGCGGCGCCCAAGGTGGCGGCCAGGGTTTTGGCGCCCATGCCGGCCGAGACGATCTCATTGCGGATTTCTTGCGAGGCCTCTTGCGCAGCGCTTTCGGCGTATCGGCCGGCCATGTCGCGGACGATCGCGCCGGAATAGGCCGTCACGCCGATGGCGGCGACGATCATCAAGGCGCCGATGGCGAGCCCCGCCACGACGGCGAGCTTTAGGGCGATGGAAAGGCGATTGAACGAGAACATGTCGGGCTCCGTAGGCCTGTCCCTATGCCCCCGCGCCCGCAAACGCCCGGTTAAGGGCGCACTACGTATTTACGCGCCGTCCAGAAACAGGCGGCACGCCGCATTGGCAGTTTCATCGACGTAGGGGTAGCCCAGGTCGGCAAGGGCGGCTGACAATTGGTCCTGTTCTTCAGGCGGCACGCTGATGCCCGCCAGCACCCGGCCGACGTCGTCGCCGTGGTTGCGATAGTGGAACAGCGTCAGGGCCCAGGCGGGTTGGAGGCTGTTCAGGAACCGCAGGAAGGCGCCGGGGCGCTCGGGGAACTGGAAGCGCAGGATGCGTTCGTGGGGCAGGCCGACGGTGCGACCGCCGACCATGTAGCGGACATGCAACTTGGCGGTCTCATTGTCGCTCATGTCCTCGACGGCGTAGCCGCCCGAACGCAGGGCCGCGATCAGGTCGTCCCGCTCGTGCGGGCCGTTTCGCAGGGCGACGCCGACGAAGATTTGCGCCTGCCCGTCGCCGGACCAGCGATAGTTGAACTCGGTGACCGAACGACCGTCCAGACTGTCCAGGAATCGACGATAGTCGTCGCGGTCGTCCTTCATGGCCACGGCCAGCAGCGCCTCGGCGCCCTCGCCGATCTCGGCCCGTTCGGCGACATGGCGCAACCGGTCGAAGTTCAGATTGGCGCCCGAATTGACGGCGATCAGACTGCCGCTTCCGGGATGGGCGGCGGCCCAGGCCTTCAGCCCCGCCAAGGCCACGGCTCCGGAGGGTTCGGCAATGGCGCGGCTGTCGTCGAAGATGTCCTTGATCGCGGCGCAGATGGCGTCGGTGTCCACCAACACGATCTCGTCCAGCAGATCCTTGCACAGCCGAAAGGTCTCGGTCCCGGCTCGACGCACGGCGACGCCGTCGGCGAACAGGCCGACCTCGTTCAGGGTCACGACCTCACCCGCGTCGATGGCGGTCTTCATGGTCGGGGCATCCACCGGTTCGACGCCGATGATTCGGGTCTCGGGCCGCAGGAACTTGACGATCGCCGCGACGCCGGCCGCCAAGCCCCCGCCGCCGATGGGCACGAAGATGGCTTCGATCGGGTCGGCGTGCTGCCGGGCGATCTCTAGGCCCACCGTGCCCTGGCCCGCGATGACGTCGGGGTCGTCGAAGGGATGGATGAACGCCGCGCCGGTCCGGCCCTCCAGATCACGGGCGTGGGCGTAGGCTTCGTCGAAGCTGTCGCCACGCAGAACCACTTCGCCGCCCAGGGCGCGGACGGCCGCGACCTTTATGCCGGGGGTGGTGGTGGGCATTACGATGGTGGCGGGAATGTCGCGACGTGCGGCCGCCAGGGCCACTCCCTGCGCGTGATTGCCGGCCGAGGCGCATATGACGCCCCTGGACAGTTCGTCCTCGGACAGGCCGGCGATCTTGTTGTAGGCGCCGCGGATCTTGAACGAAAAGACCGGCTGCAAGTCCTCGCGCTTCAGCAGGACGGGCCGGTCGAGCCGGGCCGACAGGCGGCGCAGCGGGTCGAGGGGCGTTTCCTCCGCCACGTCATAGACGCGGGCGGTGAGGATGCGGCGGATGGTGTCCTGCATGGAAATGCTGCGGATAGGCGCTTGGAAGCAAAGAAGTGGGCTGCCGTCTAGGCGATATTCGCCGAAATGGGAACGGTTTTTGCAAATCTTTGTCTTCGGTGGCGGATAGGAGGCGGCATGCATTTCCTCTTGCACAGCGCCCGCATAGGCCTACATTGCGCCTGCTTATGCTAAATGTGAGCATAAGGGTATGGAGATGATCATGGCTGACGGCGCCTTTGGTCTGACGAAAGAGCTGGCGCGGGAAACCGCCGGGGTGTGGGCCAAGGTCAAGGACCACGTCACGCCGCTGGAATGGCCCGCGCAGGCGCGCCTGATCAGCGAGATCAACCGGCTGAAGCGCGAGCGCGACGCCGTAATCCTGGCCCACAACTATATGACGCCCGAGATCTTCCACGGGGTCGGCGACTATGTCGGCGACAGCCTGGGTCTGGCCAAGGAGGCCGCGCGGTCGGACGCCAAGGTGATCGTCCAGGCGGGCGTTCACTTCATGGCCGAGACCTCCAAGATCCTGTCGCCCGAAAAGACCGTGCTGATCCCCGACCTGCGCGCCGGATGCTCGCTGGCCTCGTCGATCACCGGAGCGGACGTGCGGCTGATCAAGCAGCGCTATCCGGGGCTGCCGGTCGTGACCTATGTGAACACCACCGCCGATGTGAAGGCCGAGACCGACATCTGCTGCACCAGCGCCAACGCCGTCCAGGTGGTGGAATGGGCAGCCAAGGAATGGGGCGTGGACCGCGTCATCCTGATCCCGGACGAGTTCCTGGCGCGCAACGTCGCGGCCCAGGCGACGATCGGCATCATCGCCTGGAAAGGCCGCTGCGAGGTGCACGAGCGGTTCACGGTCGACGACATCGCCGAGATGCGCGCCGCCTATCCGGGCGCGGAAATCCTGGCCCACCCAGAATGCCCGGAAGACGTGCTGGCGGCGGCGGACTTCGCCGGCTCGACGGCGGCGATGACCGACTATGTCGAGGCGCGCCGGCCCAAGCAGGTGGTGATGATCACCGAATGTTCGATGGCCTCGAACGTCGCTGGCGACGTGCCGGGCGTGCAGTTCATCGGCCCGTGCAACCTGTGCCCACACATGAAGCGGATCACGCTGCAGAACATCCGCGACTGCCTGCTGCACATGCAGTTCGAGGTCACGGTGCCGGCCGACATGATCGAACGCGGACGCCTGGCGGTGCAGCGAATGATCGACCTGCCGCCGCCCGCCATTCCCGCGCGCTACGATCTGGTCAAGGCGCGCCACCACGTCGATGTGGAGCTGATCTGAGCGTGACGTGGCGATCGGTCCCGGCGACGGGACGGTCGTCCGCGCCCATCTGGACGCCATGAGCAACACAGACACCACAGATCAGACGCCCCACCGCACGCCGGGGCCTTGGGACGCCAAGCCCGAAGCGACATCGGCGCGTGAAACCGCGCCGGCGCCCGCGGCCGAAGCGCCGATCGAGAAGGACCAGAGCCTGGTGTGGGCGATGCTGTCCACGGCGTTGATGGGCGGATTCCTGTGGTGGATCACGGGCAGCGCCATCGTGGCGGGCGCGGTGCTGATCGGCCTGTTCGTCCATGAGGCGGGCCACGCCCTGGCGATGAACAAGCTCGGCATGGGGCCGGCCCGCATCTACATCATCCCCTTCCTGGGCGGCCTGGCCAAGGCGCGGCGTGAGCCGAAAAGCGAGTGGGACGGGGTTCTGGTGTCGCTGGCCGGGCCGGCGTTCGGCTTGCTGGCGATGATCCCGTTCGTCGGAGTCTGGATGGTTTTGGGGCAGGGAGATTGGCTGATGGGCGCCTTCTTCATCGCCATGCTCAATCTGGTGAACCTTGTGCCGGCGCCGCCTCTGGATGGATCCAAGGCTCTTGGCCCGGTGCTGACGCGTGTTCATCCGCGCTTGGAGCAGATCGTGCTGCTGGTCATCGGCGTGGCGGTGGTCTGGTGGGGGCTGACGACCGGGCGGTTCATTCTGGCCGCCTTCCTGGCTCTATCGGTGTTCAGCCATCTGAAGCGCGGCGTCTGGCGTGCGGCCTGGGGAACGCTGAGCTGGCCCGAGGCGGGCAAGAGCCTGGCGCTCTACCTGCTGACCCTGGCGGTGTGCGCGGCGGCGGCTGTCGGCGCCCTGATGCCGATGACCGGGGGCGATCCGGCCGGCGCTGTGCAGTTGGGCCTCAACTATTTGGGCTTTGGACGATGAACCGAACGCGGCATGACGGACCTCTGATCGTCGGGGCGGGCCTGGCGGGGCTGTCGGCCGCGCTGGAGGCGGCCAAGGCCGGCGCGAAGGTTCTCGTCGTGACGCCCGAGCCGTTGCTGAACGCCTGTTCGTCCGCCTGGGCGCAGGGCGGGATGGCGGCGGCGCTGACGGCGCAGGATTCGGCCGCATTGCACGCCAGGGATACCGAGGCGGCGGGCGCGGGTCTGGTCGAGCCGGTCGCGGCACGCGCTCTGACCGACGCCGGGCGCGAGACGGTCGAGTGGCTGGCGGCCCTGGGCGCGCCGTTCGACCGCGATGCAGACGGCGGTTTCGTCGTCAGCCTGGAGGCGGCCCATTCCGTTCCCCGCGTGGCGCGGGTCGGCGGCGACGGCGCCGGCCGAGCCATCCTGTCGGCCGTCGTTGCAGCGGTGCGAGCCGAGAAGCGGATCAAGGTGTGGGACGACGCACGGCTAAAAGGCCTGTTGCAGGACATCAACGGCCGGGTTGTCGGGGCGGTGGTGATGCGTGGCGACCGCCTGGTCGAGATCACGGCGACGGCGGTGGTGCTGGCCACAGGCGGGGCGGGTGGTCTGTTCGCGGCGACCACGACGCCAGCGGCGTTGAAGGGCGAGGGGATGGCGTTGGCCGCGCGAGCCGGGGCGGAAATTCTCGATCCCGAGTTCGTGCAATTCCACCCCACCGCCATCGACGTGGGACTGGACCCCGCGCCGCTGGCGACAGAGGCGTTGCGGGGTGAGGGTGCGCGACTGATCGATGGTCAGGAACGCTTTCTATTGGGCGAGGCGGACGACGCCGATCTGAAACCGCGCGACGTGGTGGCGCGAGCGGTCCATGCGGCGCGCGCGGACGGGCGAGGGGCCTTTCTGGATGCGCGCACGGCGATCGGGGACGAGTTTCCCCATGCGTTTCCCGCCGTCTTCGCCGCCTGCATGCGCGCTGGGCTGGACCCGCGCGTCAGCCCAATCCCGGTGATGGCGGCCTGCCACTATCACATGGGCGGGATCGCCGCCGACGCGGACGGCCGCACGACGGTTGCGGGCCTTTATGCGGTCGGAGAATGCGCGGCGACCGGCGTGCATGGCGCCAACCGGCTGGCGTCCAACTCCCTGCTGGAAGCGGCGGCCTTCGGTCGGCGCGCGGGCCGGTCGGCGGCCCAGGAAGTCGGCGGCGGCCGCCCCTTGGCGGCTAATATCTCGCCTGACCTGCCGGATCCGGCGATGGCCGAACTGCGGACCGCCATGACGGCGCATGCGGGCGTGGTGCGCGATGCGGCGGGGCTGTCGGGCCTGATCGCCCTGATCGGCCGGCTAGAGAGCCAGCACGGGCCGGCGGCCGTTCTGTTGGCGGCGAGGCTCATCGCCCAGGCGGCTCTGGACCGGCGCGAGAGCCGGGGCGGGCATTACCGGTCGGACTATCCGCAGACGGATGGGGCGGCGGTGCATACGCGGGTGCGGATCCCACACCCGGCGGCGTTGGAGGCGGCGGAATGAGACGACTTCCCGAGGTGCTGATTGAGCCTGTCGTGCGGCTGGCGCTGGCTGAGGACTTGGGTCGTGCCGGCGACATGACCGCCATGGCCTGCATCCCAGAGGATGCGCGGATGAAGGCGGCCTTTGCGGCAAGGAAGCCTGGCGTGCTGGCGGGCATCGACTGCGTGCGCCTGGCCGTGCTGGCCATGGACCCCAAAGCCTCGGTCGATTTGAGATTGCGAGACGGCGACGCCTTCGAGGCCGGCGCCGTGCTGGCGGTTGTCGAGGCCGACGCGCGGGCCTTCCTCTCGGCCGAGCGGACGGCGCTCAATCTGGTCGGACGGCTCAGCGGCGTGGCGACCTTGACGCGCACCCATGTCCAAACCGTCGCCGGGACCAAGGCGCGGATCGCGGATACGCGCAAGACCACGCCAGGGCTGCGCGCGCTTGAGAAGCACGCCGTGGCCTGCGGCGGCGGGATCAACCATCGCTTCGGTCTGGACGACGCCATCCTGATCAAAGACAACCACGTCGCTGTCTGTGGCGGCGTCGCCGAGGCGGTGCGGCGGGCCAAAGCCTTCGCCCCGCATTTGATGAAGGTCGAGGTTGAGGTCGATGGGCTGGATCAGCTGGACGCCGTATTGGCCCTGATCGACGAGGGTGCGGCGCCTGACGTCATCATGCTGGACAACTTCAGCCTCGACGACCTGCGCGCCGCCGTAGCGCGCGTCGCCGGGCGGATCGTGCTGGAGGCCTCGGGCGGGGTCGATCTGACGACGGTGCGCGGCATCGCCGAGACGGGCGTGGACGTCATCTCGGTCGGCGCCCTGACCCATTCGGCGCCCGTTTTGGATATCGGCCTGGACGCGCTCTGACGGCTTGCAGGCCTCCGCCGATCAAGCGGGGCTAGAGGCCGTTTCGGCGACGTCGGTCTTGGCCGAGGTTTCGTTCGACCGCGCGGGGCGAGAAGCCGGTTGTGGCGCGGCGGCGCGCGTGGCGGCGGGTGAAGGCGTCGTCGATTGGGCCGCCGGCGCGGGCAGGGCGCGACCTTCCTGCGCCAGCACCATCGAATAGGCGACCGCCTGTCCGGCCTGACGCGCGGTCTCAACCGGGTTGAGGCCGGCCTGGATCAAGCGCGGCTGGTCCGCCGGCGTCGCACGACGGGCGGCGTAGGTGAAGGTCCCGCCGGTGCTCGAACGGCCGCCGAAGCGATAGAACAGATGGCTGCCGACCTGGCTGACCTGCACCAGCGACGAACGCCAGCCCGGCGTCACGGCGGTGGTGTGGAAATGGGTTGCATTGCCAACCCGCGAGAAGACCGACCCCGACATGGCGTTCGAGGCCACGGTCTTGGCGCGGTTCCAGGCGGCCTGGTTGACGCGGCCGCGCATCGCTCCGGAGCAGGTGAAGGAGAACTGGCAACCGGTGCTGCGCGCCGCGCCCTGGAAGACGACGCCGCAGACGGTCTTGGGGAAGGCGGGGTGGCGCACGCGGTTCAGGACGACCTGCGCCACGGCCTTCATGCCGTCGGCGCCTTCGCCACGGGCTTCATAATAGACGGCCTGGGTCAGGCAATCGAGATCGCGGCTGGCGTCCAGGGCGTTGGCCACGCGGAAGGCGGGCGCGGCGGTCGGTGCGGTCAGGCTGGCGCGGCGAAGGTTGGGGTCGCCCGGCGCACGGAGTTGTTCGAGACGGGCGGCCAGCAATTCGGCCTGGCGATCGCGCTGAGCCGAGCCGGCGCTGGTGTAGGGATCATGACGACGCGCAATGGTCAGGGCGCTGGCGTCGAGGCCGCCGGCGGCGGCGGCGAGGGCTTCTTCCGTGAAACCGGCGGCGGTGGCGCCTTGAATCCGTTCGGCCTGGGCGCGCAGCGTCGTCGCGCGCGCCGTCGTGCCGCCCAGATAGGCGCATCCGATCGCCAGTCCCAACAGACCGCCAAAGGCTGCAGCAGCCGTCATGGGCTTGATCTTGGCCACACGATCGGCGCGCAAAATGGCGCGCGTCTGCGAGGAATGCGACAACGAGGTAGTCCTGTTCAGCAGGGCGAGAAACGCGGCCCCCGGGTAGTCTTGCCGGCGAGGCGACCCATTGTGGTCGCGGTCCAGCCTGCAAATTCCGGCGCTCGGCTCAGTGGCCCGGGCGTCGAGGACGGGCCTTTAGCCAGCCTTTTATGGCCTCAATGTGTTCGATTCGCAATCCGATGGTTAACGCGTCGGATTCGATAGGTATTTTTTAGTCGAGGCGACCTGTGTGGCGGCAAAACGTCAAGACTGGATAAATCTACAGATCGATTACTGTATCCATCAACAGTTGGACTTGTTATTTATAGATATGTTGCGGCGCGACAGAATAAATGCGTTGATAAAATCTGTTTAAATTTATGGCGTGAGGTGTCGGTGCAACTAGAGATCAAGCCAGGAACCGCTGTGCGGCGTTCGCGTTCAAGCGTGGCCTTTGGAGAGAAACCCATGACAAAAATTATCACCGTGACCGTAGCGGCTGCGGCGGCCATCGCCCTGTCCGCCTGTGGCGCGACCATCGAACAGAAGGCCGCCAGCGGTGCTATCGCCGGCGCGGTCGTCGGCGGCCCGGTCGGCGCCGCCGTGGGCGGTGCGGCCGGGACGGCTGTCGGCCAAGCGCAAAAGCCGAACTAAGACCGCCTCGGTCGACGCACGCTCTTATCGCCGCGCTTGCGGTCAGGGCTGCGGCGCCTATCTGATCGAAGTGTTGCGGCCACGCCGCCGCGACGCTCCAAATGACGCATCGGGCCGATTTGCGGGCTGCGAACCTTGATTTTCGCGCGCTTATCGGCTTTGTGCGCCCCGCTTCGGGCCGTGCGTGGCGCAGCCTGACCCCCGACGACCGCCCTGGTCGCTCACAAGGAACCCTGACGCTTTCGCATGAAAGATCTGAAGACCGGATTCTCCGACCGCATTACCGCCCAGCAAGAGGCCAAGAAGGCCCTGCTCGCCAAATTCAAGCCCAAGGCCGCCGCGCCCGATCCCGAGTTCGAGCGTCTGGCTGAAAAACGCGCCGCCGAAAAGGAAGCTCTGCGTCAGCAGCACGAGCTGGCCAAGGCCGAGCAGCGTCGTGAAAAGGCTGAAAAGGAAGCCGCTCGTCTGGCCGCCGAACTCGCCGCCCAGGAAGAGATCGACGCGGAAAAACGCGCCGACCGCAAGGCGCGCAAGCAACTGACCAAGGAAGAGCAAAAGGCCAAGCGCGACGCCCGTTACGCCGCCCGCAAGGCTCGCCGCTAAATCCAGCTGCGGCTCCAAACAGATCGACGCGTCGCATCGCTGCGGCGCGTTTTTCTTTGGCCGTCAGGTCCCCGCTTCGTTAGTTCGTCGTCGCGGCGCTGAGGCGTTCCAGCAGGGCGCGCAACTGGTCCGATGAATATGGTTTGCGCAGCAGCGGCCAGATCGTGTCGGCCAGCACCGCATCCACGTCCTCGCCGACGTAGCCCGAGGTCAGGGCGATCCGCAAATCCGGCCAGCGCGCCGCCGCCTCGCGCGCCAAATCGATCCCGCTCATGCCGCCGGGCATCACCATGTCGGTCAGCATCAGATCGAAGTCGTCGGCTTGAAGGAACTTCAGCGCATCGTCGCCCGTCTCGGCCCAGTCGACCTCCAGCCCGAAACCTTCCAGGATTTCGAGCGCGATGGCGGCGACGCCCGCGTCGTCCTCCACCAGCAACATCCGCCCGCCCTCGACCAAGGGGGCGCCATCGGCGGCGACCAGGTTCGACGTCATCGCGGCGTCTTCCGCCGACAGGGGCGGCAGGAAGATGCAGATCTCGGCCCCGCGCCCCGGCTCGGAGATGATCTGGACGCCGCCGCCGGATTGGCGCGCGAACCCATAGACCTGGCTCAGCCCCAGGCCCGTCCCCTTGCCGACGCCCTTGGTGGTGAAGAAGGGTTCGAACACTCGGTCGCGGATGTCCGGCGACATGCCTTCGCCGTTGTCGGCGACGCTGACGCAGACATAGTCGCCCGCCGCCAGTTCGGCGATCTGTCCGGCCTCGACGGTGCAGGCCCGCGTCTGCACGGTGATGCGGGCCTGGCGGCCCTTGGCCCCGGTCACATCGCCCAGGGCGTCGCGCGCATTGACGATCAGGTTCAGCAGCGCGGCTTCGAACTGGGCCGGATCGACATTGGCGGGCGCGCCGCCACGCTTCAGCTTGACCTTGAAGTCCACGGCCTCGCCGACGGCCCGACGCAGCAGCGGTTCGCTCTCGCGGATCAGGGCGTTGAGATCGATCGGCTCGGGCCGCAGAGCCTGACGACGCGAGAAGGCCAGCAACTGATGCGTCAGGCTCTCACCCCGACGCGCCGCCGCTAACGCCGCCTCGCCCAGCTTCTTACGCTTGGCCGCGTCCTCGCTGCGCAGGATGATGTCCAATGCCCCGATCACGACGGTCAGCAGATTGTTGAAGTCGTGCGCGACCCCGCCGGTGAGCCGCCCGACCGCCTCCATCCGCTGGGCATGGACCAGTTGCGCCTCGGCCTGAGCCTTTTCGATCAGGGCCTCGTCAACCCTTTCTTCCAGCAGTTCATTGATGCGTTTGAGGTCGTCTTCGGCCCGCTTGGCGTCGGTCACATCTAGACAGGCGCCGACATAGCCCTGGAAAAGGCCCGAGGCGTCGAAGCGCGGCACGCCTTCGGTTCGCAACCAGCGCGGACCGAGCGTCGGGTGGTTGATCCGCGTCAGCGCCTCGAATCGATCCCGGGCCTCGAAGGCGCGCATGAAGGCGCCGGCGAACACCCCTTCGTCGTCCGGGTGGATCAGGCGTCGCCAGCTATCGGGCAGATGCGCGTCCGCCTCGACGCCGAAGAAGGTGCGGTAGCGCCTGTTGGCGAACACCATCTGGGCGGCGTCGTCGCTCATCCAGATCAGGGCGGGCGCGCTGTCGGCGACGGTGCGGAAGCGGTTCTCGGATTCCTCTAGGCGCGCCTGGGCCGTGCGCATGTCCGTCACGTCGAACGCCACGCCCACGAAGCCGACGACCTCCTGGCCCGCCAGACGGGGTCGGGAGAAGGACTTCAGCCAGCGCCATTCGCCATCGTGACGGCGATAGCGCGCCTCCATCGAAAAGGGCTCGCGCGTCGCTTCCCCGTTAATCGATTCCGCCAGGATGCGCGCCTGATCCTCGGGATGCAGCGCGCTGCGCCAATCCAGGTTGAGGACGGTCTGATAGTCCGATCCGTGGAAATCGACATAGGCGCGGTTTACGAAGGCGCGCGTGCGATCCTGTTTGGTGACCCAGATCAGCACCGGCGCGGTGTCGGCGATGGCGCGGAACCGCTGTTCGCTCTCACGGGTCTCGTTTTCCGCGCGGGCGCGCTCGACCTCGGCCCAGGTGCGCGCCGCGACTTCTTCGACAAGGCTGACCTCGGCCTCGGTCCAGTCGCGCGGCGTCGCCGAATGGACATAGAGAAACGCGCGCAAACGTCCGGTCCGGATCAACGGCGCGCGCACCAGGGCGCGGGTCTGGATGGCGTCGAAGGCGTCGGCGACCGCCGCCGTGCGAGGGTCGTCGCGCACATCTGAAATCTGGATGGTGCGGCCTTCGTTCAGGTCCGCGATCAGACCTTCGCCAAAGGCGTTCAGGCTGAACTGACCCTGAGCGCTTTCGACGCCGGCGGTCCAGTCACGGCTCATAGAGACAACGCCCGCCGCCTGATCGACCTCGCCATAGCCCACCCGCTCGACATCCAGCAGGGCGCCGAGCGTGCTCTCCACATCGGCCATGATGTCTTCGGGATCAGTAAGGTCGCGCAGTCGGTCGCTGAGATCCAGCAGGAAGGCCTGACGTCGCGCGGCGCGCGCCGCCGCATCAAGCGCCTCAAGGGTTTCGGTCACATCGAACGAAATGCCGGCATAGCCGACGAAGGCGCCTTGCCCGTCGAAGCGCGGCCGCACGACGGCCCGCATCCAGCGCCAGACGCCGTCTTGTCCCTGAACGCGCGCCTCCATCTGAAACGGCTTGCGATCAGCGGCGCCGGCCTTCTCGGCCGCCTTTACGGTCTCCAGATCGTCGGGGTGAACGGCCGTCTTCCAGCCGCCTTCGCGCAACGCCTCGATGTCCAGTCCATGCAGGGTGAAGACGGCGGCGTTGACGAACTCGAACTCGCCCTTGGCGTCCAGCAGCCAGATCGGCGAGGGGGCGGTATCGGCGAGTTCGCGGAACCGGGTTTCGCTTTCACTCAGCCGCGACAGGGCCTTGCGCAGCGACGCCCCCACCACCGCGAAGAACAGGCCGACCAGAACGAAGTTCCAGGTCGCCGCACCGCCGATGGCGTCAAGCACGCCATCCCGGCCGGTGGCCGTCAGCGCGACGATCGCCCAGCCGCCGCAGGTGCAGACCAAAAGCGCCGTCAAGGCTCCGGTCCAGCCGGCCGCCAGAGCGGCCAGGGTCACCGCCGGCAACAGGATGGTGAAGCCGGTGACCTCGCCATACAGCGGCGCCGCCGCCGCCCGGATCGCCAGACCCGCGAGGGCGATGCCGATCCCGATCAAAAGGCGATGCGTCGGCGAGGCCGTCGACAGGCGCGCCAGGCCGATCAGCCAGCGATCCATGACCGCGATCCGCCTTTTCGATCCGCCTGCGCTCATATCGTCGGTTCGCCCCACCAGCGACGCGTTTGCCCCGCTGGAACATAGTTTTACACCTTGCGTTTGGGGCGACCACCCCTGACGCGCAGGGGGTTTGATAACGGCGGTCGTCGTGACGCCGGAAAATGGCCTATAAGTCGGACTAGACGCGCGATCTCAGCGAAAGGCCGGTGCGCCGATCGCGGCTATTGGACCCTGAATGACCCGGTTGCCCTGGAAGACGATGTGGAAGGCGCTGCGGCGTTCGGCGGCGGCCTTGCCCGCGGCCGGCGCGGTGCTGGGCGTCGCCATGGCGGCGGGGTCCAGCGTGCGACCCGATATGGATCGGACGGCAGAGGCTGTCTCGCGCATCACCGGCGGCGACCTCGGCGCGGGCGGGTTGGCCGCGATCAAGGGGCGATTGACGTCGTCGCAGCTGGCCGTCGCCATGCGGCATGATCCCAACCTTCTGCAGCCGGCTCTCTACGGACTGACGCCGGGCTGGGAGAGCTTGACGCTGGCCGGCAAGCCAGGTCTGGAATCGGGCAAGAGCGGCCTCGAGGCCCAACGTCTGAACGCAGCCATGGCGCCCGCGTCCGGCGCGCTGCGTCCCGCCTTGCCGTTCGTGTTCAAGGGCAGCGCCGAGGATCGCAGGCGGGCTTTGCGCTGTCTGACCCAGGCGGTTTATTATGAGGCGGCGCTGGAGCCGGACAACGGCCAGGCGGGCGTGGCCCAGGTGGTCCTGAACCGCGTGCGCGATCCGAACTACGCCAACACCGTCTGCGGCGTGGTGTTCGAGGGCGCCGAACGCGTCACGGGCTGTCAGTTCAGCTTCACCTGCGACGGCTCGCTAGGCCAGGCGCCGGTCGGCTGGGCGTGGGAGCGGGCGCGCAAGGTGGCGGAGCGCGCGCTGAACGGCGCCGTGGCTCAGGAAGTCGGCACAGCCACCCACTATCACGCCGACTATGTGCATCCCTGGTGGGCGCCGACGGTGGCCAAGGTGACGCAGATCGGCGCGCACATCTTCTATCGTTGGAAGGGCGTCTATGGCGAAACGGCCGCCTTCCGCAAAACCTACAATGGGCGCGAGCCGGCGATCGACGAGGCGCGTTTCTCGCGTCCGCGCATGACGATCGCCGCCGGATCTGCAACCGGCGGCGCCGATCCCGACGCTCCGCTGAAAGACGCGCCTCTGAAGACGGTCGAGATCGATGGTCAGCAGCGGGTCGTCGGCGTGGTCAGCCTGGGCGGTCGCCGCCTGCCCACGCGTGACGAGGTTGCCGCCATCAACGCGCGCCTGAACGCCCTGGAGCGGCCCGCATCGTCGATCAAACCCGCCGCTCCGGCGCCCGCGGGCGTCACGACAATGGATGTGGAGGAAGTCGGTCGCCCCGCGAACTGACATCCTGCATTGCAACGCTTCGCCACTCCGAGCATTGATGTCGATGGTCGGACCTGACCGGCCCAGCGAGGACGCCTGCTTGACCCACCCCGAAGTCGATTGTCCGAGGTGGGACGAAGCCGACCGTCTGAAGGCCCTGACAAGTTACGGCGTCCTGGACACGACGCCCGAAGGGTCGTTCGACGATCTGGCGTCGCTCGCCTCGCGCATCTGTGAGGCGCCGATGGCCGCCGTCAGTCTGGTCGATTCCCAGCGTCAGTGGTTCAAGTCCGAGGTCGGTCTGGGCGTGCGCGAAACGCCGCGCCCGCTGTCGTTCTGCGCCCACGCCATGCTGGGCGACGACGTTATGGTCATCCCCGACGCGATGCAGGACGACCGCTTCATCGACAATGACCTGGTGACGGGCGCGCCGCACATCCGCTTCTATGCCGGCTATCCGCTGAGGACGCCCGACGGCGTGCCGCTGGGCGCCCTGTGCGTGCTGGACGACACGCCGCGCCCGCAAGGGCTGACCGAGCTTCAGCTGATCGCGCTCAAGACCCTGGCGCAACAGGTGATGACGCAACTGGAGCTGCGTCGCGCCTTGTTGGACCGGGACCTCAGCGACCGCACCGCGCGGTTGGCGATGGAGGCCTCGGCCTATGTCGGGGCCTGGGACTGGGACATTCCCGAAAACCGCGTGATCGCCGACGAACGCTTTGCGCGGATGTATGGCGTGGATCCCGAAGCCGCGCGCGAGGGCGCGGCCATCGAAGTCTTCACCTCCAGCGTCCACCCCGATGACGCCCAACGGGTGACTGACGAGATCGACCGGGCCATGACGGGCGACGGCGCCTTCGTCAGCGAATATCGTCTGGGCCAGGGCGATGACGTGCGTTGGATTCTGGCGCGCGGTCAGGTCTATTTCGATGCCGAGGGCGCGCCGATCCGCTTTCCCGGCGTCGCGGTGGACATCACCGAACGCAAGACCATCGAGACGGACCTCGCCGAAACCGCTCGTGCTCTCAGCGAGAGCGAGACCCGGTTCCGGGTTCTGGCCGATGCCATGCCGCAGATGGTCTGGTCCACACAGCCCGACGGTTTCCACGACTACTACAATGCGCGTTGGTATGAGTTCACCGGCGTGCCGGTCGGCTCTACCGACGGCGAAGGCTGGAACGACATGTTCCATAAGGATGATCAGGAGCGAGCCTGGGCGGCTTGGCGGCATTCGCTTGAGACGGGAGAACCCTACGAAATCGAATACCGCCTGAAGCATAATAGCGGCGTCTATCGCTGGACGCTGGGACGCGCGGTGGCGATCCGTGATGAAGACGACCAGATCACGCGCTGGTTCGGCACATGCACCGACATCGACGAGTTGAAGCGGCTGGAGCAGGGCCGCGAGCTGGTCAGCCAGGAGCTGAGCCACCGGATCAAGAACATCTTCGCCGTCGTCACCGCCCTGGTCGCCCTTTCGGCGCGCCAGTATCCGGAAGCCAAGGCGTTTTCGGCCTCTCTCCGCACACGCATCGCCGCCCTGGCCCGGGCGCATGAGTTCGTGCGGCCGCACACCGAGACGTCCAAGACCACGATCGGGGCGACAACCCTGCATTCCTTCCTGTCCGATCTGTTCAAGGCCTATGCGGACGAGACGGGTGGGGCGCGCGTCGTCATTCAGGGTGAGGACGCCGTCTTCGACGATCAAGCGGCGACCTCCGTGGCCTTGCTGTTCCACGAACTGGCGACCAACGCCGCCAAATACGGCGCGCTTTCCGAGCGTGGGGGCGTCGTGACGCTCGACACAGAACGAAAGGAGGATCGCTTCGTCCTGACCTGGTCGGAAACGGGCGGTCCGGCCATCCAGGGCATGCCGCAACGCACCGGCTTCGGTTCGTCCCTGGCCAGCCTGTCGGTTGAGGGACAGCTCGGCGGGCGTTTGTCGCGCGAATGGCGGCCAGAGGGGCTCCAGGTCATCGTGGACCTGCCGGCGACGGCCCTGTCCAGGCGCCGCGCGGCAGGCGGATACTGAAATTAGTCTTCTATTGAAACCTATCCCTCACAATGACGTTACGTACGCTCCCGAGCACTGATTGAACCCATGACTGCGCGTATCCTCATCATCGAAGACGAAGCTCTCGTTGCGATGGAGCTCAGGTTCGTCCTGGAGGACCTCGGCCACGAGGTTCTGGGCGTCGCCGCGACCGCACAGGCCGCGCGCGATCTGGTGCGCGAGAACGATGTCGATCTGGCGCTGGTCGATATCCACCTGTCCGACGGTCCCACAGGAATCAATCTGGGCCGCGAACTGGGTCAGGACATGGGCGTCTCCGTCCTGTTCATGACGGCCAACCCCGGCATGGTGCGCGACGGCGTCGCCGGCACCATCGGCGTCTTGTCCAAACCGACAGACGAACATGCGGTCCAGACGGCTGTGGATTACGCCCTGCGCCGTCGCCAGGGACAGCCGGTCGACTACGCGCCTCCGGGTCTTCAACTGTTCGGCTGACCGCAGCCGAGGCGGTTGCGGTCGCAATGATGCGGCATATGTCGAGGTCTCCCCAAGAGGAGATCTCCGCATGACCACCCTTTCCAAACGCAAGCTCGGCTCCAGCGACCTGGACATCGCCGCCCTGGTGTTGGGCGGCAACGTCTTCGGCTGGACGGCGGACGAGGCGACCTCATTCGCCCTGCTGGACGCCTTCGTCGAGGCCGGTTTCGACGCCATCGACACCGCCGACGCCTATTCGCGCTGGGTTCCGGGCCACTCCGGCGGCGAAAGCGAGACGATCATCGGCAAGTGGCTGAAGGCGCGCGGCCGGCGCGACGACGTCAAAATCCTGACCAAGGTCGGATCGGACATGGGGCAGGGACACAACGACCTGTCGCCGGGCTGGATAGAGACGGCAGTCGAGGCGTCGCTGCGCCGGCTCCAGACCGACTACATCGACCTCTATCAAACCCACTGGCCCGATCCGAAGACACCGCAGGAGGAGACGCTGCGCGCGCTGGATAAGCTGGTGCAGGCCGGCAAGGTGCGCGCCATCGGCACGTCCAACCATTCGGCCGAACAGGTGTCCGAAGCTCTGGATATTTCGCAGCGCGAGATTTTGGCCGCCTATGCGACGATCCAGCCGCATTACAACCTCTACAGCCGCGACACCTTCGAGGGCGAACTTCAGGACCTGGCCGTCGAACAGGGCCTGGGCGTCATCACCTACTTCAGCCTGGAGAGCGGTTTCCTGACCGGCAAATACAAAAGCGTCGATCAGATCGCCGGGACCAAGCGCGAGGGAATGCTGAAGGACAAGTTCGACGCGCGCGGCGTGCGTATCCTGGCGGTCCTGGACGCCGTGGCCCAGAAGGCCGAGGCCACCTCGGCCCAGGTCGCCTTGGCCTGGCTGCTGGCCCAGCCGGGCGTGACGGCCCCGATTGTAAGCGCGACCTCGACCGAACAGCTGGCCGACACGCTGAAGGCGGCGACCCTGATGCTGTCGGACGAGGACGTGGCGGAACTGATGGAGGCGAGCGCCTACTGATCGCGCAGGATCGGGGTCACCAGACCCCGATCTTCTCCGCCTCGGCGTGGCTGATGGGGTTGTGGGCCTTGGCGTGGTCTTCTTCGGCGAGGAAGCGGCTGACTTCCAAGGCGGCCATGCAGCCCATGCCGGCGGCGGTGACGGCCTGGCGATAGACGTCGTCGGTCACGTCGCCGGCGGCCCAGACGCCTTCGATCTCGGTCGAGGCCGTGCCGGGCTTGACCCGCAGATAGCCGCCGGCGTTTGTCTCCAACTGGCCCTTGAACAGTTCCGACGACGGGGCGTGGCCTATGGCGATGAAGACGCCATCGGCGGGGATTTCCCGGGTCGAGCCGTCCTGGACGTTCTTGAGCCGAACGCCGGTGACGTTCTTGGCCATGCCGTCCACGACGCCGACGATCTCCTCGATCGCCGAGTTCCAGATCACCTCGACCTTGGGGTGGGCGAACAGCCGGTCCTGGAGGATCTTCTCGGCGCGGAACTCGTCGCGGCGGTGAACGACCGTGACCTTGGAGGCGAAGTTGGTCAGGAACAGCGCCTCTTCGACGGCGGTGTTGCCGCCGCCGACGACCACGACTTCCTTGCCGCGATAGAAGAAGCCGTCGCAGGTGGCGCAGGCCGAGACGCCGAAGCCCTGATAGGCGGCCTCGCTCTCAAGCCCCAGCCATTTGGCCTGGGCGCCCGTGGAAATGATGAGCGTCTCGGCCAGCATCTCTTCGCCGCTGTCCAGCTTCAGGCGGAACGGGCGTTGCGACAGGTCGGCGGAGACCACGATGTCGTGGATGACCTCGGTCCCGACATGCAGGGCCTGGGCCTGCATCTGCTCCATCAGCCAGGGGCCCTGGATGGTGTCGGCGAAGCCGGGATAGTTCTCGACGTCGGTGGTGATGGTCAGCTGGCCGCCAGGCTGGATGCCGGCGATGACGACGGGGTTCAGCGAGGCGCGGGCGGCGTAGATGGCGGCGGTCCAGCCGGCGGGACCGGAGCCGATGATGGCGACGCGAACGGTACGAGCTTGGGTCATGACCCCTATTTAGGCGGTGATTCCCATTTGCGCGATGCTAGTCTCGCCTGACACGCAGGGGAGATGGGGATGACGAACAAGAACGCGGCCTTCCTGCCGATCGGGATCGGCATGGGCTTGTCGATCGGCGTGGCGCTGGGCGTGGCGTTGGACAACATCGGCCTGGGTCTGGCCTTCGGTACGGCTATGGGTGCGGGCATCGGCGTGGCGCTGATGGGAGCCGCGAACGCCAAGTCCAAGAGCGAAGACAAGGGCAAAAAGGGCGACGGGTCAGACGGCGGCGGCGCGATGATCCCGTCCTCAGACACGCATTATCAGAGCGGCCACGACGGGTCCTCGGACGGCGGCGGGGATGGCGGCGGCGGCGACTGAACGCCACTCTAATTTTTTTGAGTGCACTTTAGAGCAGATTTTTGCGAGCCATTCTTAAAGCACCTTCCTCCCTAACCGTGGATCGAACCTAGGTCACGCCTGCGTCAGGATCGGACGTTGATGAAGGCGCTGATGTCTTCTTTCGTCATCCTCCGGCAAGCCGCTTGCGGCGCAGACCGGGGGACCCAGCGGCGCCGAAGGCGATGTATTTTCCGCTGCGAAATGTTGGACATCTGCTCCGCGACAGTTTCGCGCTCCCGCGCGCCGCTGGGTCCCCCGGTCTCGCTACGCTCGCCGGAGGATGACGAAAGAACGGGTCAGCGCGCCCGCATCGCTTCCAAGACCGCGCGCGCCGTGCGGTCGGTCTCGGCCAGGGGATAGTAGGTCCAGCTGTCCAGAGTCCCGTCGAACGGGCGGGTGGCGCCGCGCGACTGCAGGTCGTCGTGCAGGCGAGCGAACTTGTCGCCGGATTTCAGCGGGATCATCGGTAGGACGTGGACCGGCTTGCCGGTCGAGGCGGCTTCGGCCGCCATGTTGGCGCTGTCCTCGGTGACAAGGATGTGGTCGGCGAAATGCAGGAAACCGAACAATGGATTTTCGCCTGTCCCATCCCAGATCCACCCCGGCAGATCCGAAAGGCGAGCGGTCAAGACGGCCTTCGCCGCATCGGGCGTGCGACGTGAGAAGGTCAGCATCAGCGCGCCGCCAGATGCTCGAACGGCGTCCGCGATCCGGTCGGCCAAGTCAGCTGCATGGGCCTCGGTCAGGTCGAAAGCCTTGGACTTGCCGCCGATCAGCACGGCGACGCGCGGATGGGGCACGGGGGCGATCCGGTCGGCGAAGAGGGGCGCGGCCTTGGCGATCCGCTGCGGTGTGATGCGGTGGGGCGAGCCGGTGATTTCAAAGACATTGTCGCCCGACAGACCGTCATGGGCGGGCGCGACGATCAGATCGTAGCGATCGTTGGCCCAGCGTGGATCCTGGGTCTGGACGACGAAGGTCTTGCCGCCGCTCCAGGCCTTGACGCGGGTCGACAGCGGCAGGGTCGCACGACCCGTGGCGATCCACAGATCGGGCCAGGGGGCGGTCAGCGGCGCGGACGCCAGCATGGCGGGGCTCTTCAACGCCGACGGCAGGCGATCGAAGATCGGCCGCCAGCGGATATGTTTGATCGTAATCTCGGCCGGGGTCAGCCGCTGAACGGCCTCGGCGAGACCCAGCGCCTGATTCTCGATGCCGGCGCGGCCGTCGGAGACGACCCAGATGGCCAAAGGATTGGGAGAGAGGGGGCGAGCAGACGCTGCCCCCACCATCGCTGTTACTTCCACTCGACCTTGAGGATCTCGTAGGCCTTCACGCCGCCGGGGGTGTTGACCTCCACGACGTCGCCGACCTCCTTGGAAATCATGGCGCGCGCGATCGGCGAGGCGATCGAGATCTTGCCCTTCTTCACATCGGCCTCGTGTTCGCCGACGATCTGGTAGGTGGCCTCTTCCTCGGTGTCCTCGTCCACCACGGTGACCGTGGCGCCGAACTTGACCTGGCTGCCCGACAGTTTGGACACGTCGATAACCTGGGCGCGGCTGATCTTATCCTCGATCTCGGCGATCTGCCCTTCGATCCAGCCCTGACGCTCCTTGGCGGCATGGTATTCGGCGTTTTCGGACAGGTCGCCGTGCTCACGCGCCTCGGAGATGGCGGCGATCACGCTCGGCCTTTCGACCGACTTCAATTGCTTCAGTTGATCGTCGAGGGCACGGTAGCCCTCGTCCGTCATCGGCACTTTTTCCATTTGTGTCGTGATTTTTCTGGTTCGCCCGGAGACTGGAAAGACGCGAGATAAGCACACAAAAGGCCGCGGGGCGGGCGCGGCCGGGCATCAAGACTAGGGTTTCTCGCTCAGGAATTCAAGAGCGCGATGCCCGCGCCGGTTGACCGCTCATGCGCGGGCCGGCGGTTCGGGCTTGTGGTCGCGGCGCAGGACGCCCTTTATGAGGCTATAGGCCAGCCAACCGACGGCGGCGAGGCCGGCGAGCATGAAGACGCCGGAAATCAGGGCGGCTCCTGCCGCCATGAAGGCGAGGACGAAGGCGACGGCCGCAGCCAATCCGGCCACGATCTGAATGGTTTGAAGGCGCATGAGACCTTAACGCCCTCGACCACGGCGGGTTGCGCCGCCGCGATCACGATCCGATCACGCGTAGCTGTAGGGACCGCCGCGTTCGAGCGCGCGTTGATAGGCAGGCCGCGCATGGATGCGGTTCAAGAAGGCCTTTAGACGAGGTTTGGTTTCGGCATTGAACGCGCGGTCGGCGCCGGCCTCGACTGGAAAGCTCATCATGATGTCGGCGGCGGTGAACTGATCGCCCGCGAACCATTCCGAGCGGCCCAGTTCGTCTTCCCAGAAGCCGACGTGGGTGCGCAGTTGCGGGTCGACGAAACTGGTGATCGCCTTGTTGGCGACGCCATTGACGATGGGTTTCAGCAGGGCGGGCGCACGGCGCGGTAGCATGCTGAACACTAGCTTCAGCAGCAGGGGCGGCATGGCCGACCCCTCGGCATAGTGCAGCCAATAGGTGAAACGACGGCCGTCCTCGGTTCCCGCCGCCGGACGCAGCCGGCCCTGACCATAGGTATCGAGCAGATATTCGACGATGGCCCCGGTCTCTGCGACCTTGACCGCGCCGTCCTCGATGACCGGCGACTTGCCCAGCGGGTGGATCGCCAGCAGTTCTGGGGGCGCCAGCCGATTGCTAGCGTTTCGTTCGTAGCGCACGACCTCATAGTCCAGGCCCAACTCTTCGAGCAGCCACAGGACGCGTTGCGAGCGGCTGTCGTTCAGATGGTGGACTTTGATCATGGGTCGGCTCCGGGCTGCGAGGCGTGACTATTCGCAACGCCGCCCGAGAAGTCGAGCGGCGATTGCGGACTCAGCGCGGGCGGCGGCCGCTCCAGCGTCCGCGCGGTTGCGGCGCGACCTTGGGCTTGGCGACTTCGCGGCGGTTGCGCCAGACCTCATAGGCCAGGGTCGCAAGGGCCAGTTTGCCGGCGTGACGGCCGGCGACGCGACGGCCGCCCTTGGACAGCAAAAGGCTGCCGATCAGCGGGACGAGTTTTTTCAGACGGGACATGATTGAGTTCCTTTCGTCGTCCCAACGCGCCGTGCGCGATCGGGGTTCGCCCTGCGACGACATGAACTGTCAGCGACCGGCAGAAGGTTTGGCGCGCGCAATGCGCCGAGCGGTGCTAGCGCTAGGGCATGAGCCAATCCCGCATCGCCGCCTTCTTCACCTCACTCAGCTTTTTCGTCATCGCGGCCCTGGTCGCCGGCGTCGTCGTCGGCGCCCTGGCGCAAGGGTCGCAGGCCGCCTGGCTGACCGGCACCTTGGGCGTGGTCGAGAGCCTGGGCCAGGTGTGGCTGAACGCCCTGCGCATGACCGTCATTCCCCTGGTGTTCAGCCTGCTGGTGACCGGCATCGTCTCCATCGCCGATGCGGCGGCGACGGGCCGGATCGCGGTGCGGTCGTTGGCGGTGTTCGCGGTGCTGCTGGTCGGGGCGACGATCTATGCGATCCTGGCGGGCCTGGGCCTGCTGGCGGTCTGGCCGATCGATCCGGAGGCGGGGCGTGGGCTGCTGGCGGGCGTCAGCGCCGAATCGCTGGCGACCGTGGGCGAGGCGGCGCGCACCGACGGCCTGCGCGCCTTCCTGGCTAGTCTAGCGCCGGCCAACGTCATCAAGGCGGCGTCCGACGACGGGGTGCTGGCGGTGGTGGTCTTCGCCGTCGCCTTCGGCTTCGCCGCGACACGGATCAAGGCCGAGCTGCGGCGACCTCTGGCCGGCTTCTTCGAGGCGGTGGCCGAGACCATGGTGGTCATCGTCCACTGGGTGCTGCTGGCCGCGCCGTTCGGGGTGTTCGCCCTGGCGCTGGGCGTGGGTTTGCGCGCGGGCCTGGGGGTGGCGGGGACGCTGGCCCACTATGTCGCCATCGTCTGCCTCAGCCAGATCGGCCTGATCCTGATCATCTATGTCGTGGCGATCGTGTGGGGTCGGATTTCGTTGGCCCGTTTCGCGCGCGCCGTGGCCCCGGCCCAGGTTGTCGCCGTCTCGACCCAGTCGTCGCTGGCCAGCCTGCCGGTGATGATCGAGCGCGCGCGCGACTGGTTGGGCGTGCCCCAGACCTCCGCCGGCCTCGTTCTGCCGCTGGCGGTGGCGGTGTTCCGCATCACCAGCCCGGTCGCCAACCTGGCGGTCTGCCTCTATGTCGCGCAGTTGCACGGGGTGGAGCTGGGGCTCGGCGTGCTGATCGCCGGCGGACTGACGGCCATCGCCGTGTCCATCGCCTCGGTCGGTTTGCCGGGCCAGGTCAGCTTCTTCGCCGCCATCGGCCCCATCTGCCTGGCCATGGGCCTGCCGCTGGGCGTGCTGCCGCTACTGCTGGCGGTCGAGGTCATCCCGGACATCTTCCGCACCGTAGGCAATGTCACCGCCGACCTGGCCGCGACCCGGATCGTGGCCGGCGAAGATGGGGCAGGCGAGGACGGTCGCGTTACAGAATGACCCAGGCGGCGCCGCCCGCCAGCAGGATCAGGTGAAGCAAGACGATCAGGCCGAACTGGGTCCTGAACGGCTCCTTGCGCGTCTTGTGGCGCAGGATGTGCTGACCCATCCAGGCGCCCAGCCCGCCGATCAGGCCGAACAGCAAGAGCATGGATTCCGGCGTGCGCCACAGGCCGGCCCTGGCGCGCCGCTTGTCTCTGGCGAAGGCGAGAAACCCCAGCATTTCGCCGCACAGGATGGCGATCAGGGCGAGGTCGAGATTGGACATCGGCGTATCTCCGGCGTTCGGCCGCTACAGCCTTGCAGCGTGCGGCCGAAAACCGGAGATTTCGTCAACGTCAGGCGTAGTCCTGGATCGGCCTCACATCCAGGTCGCCGGCCTTGATGGCGCCGATGGCCTGGGCCGCCGCCAGGGCGCCGGCGGTGGTGGTGTAATAGGGCATCTTCATCATCAGGGCGGTGCGGCGCAGGGAGAAGCTGTCCTGCAGCGATTGCTTGCCCGAGGTGGTGTTGAAGACCAGCTGGACCTCGCCGTTCTTCATCGCGTCCACGATGTGCGGGCGGCCTTCCAGCACCTTCTTGACCAACTTCACCTCCAGCCCCTGTTCGATCAGATAGGCGTGGGTGCCGCCGGTGGCCATCAGGCTGAAGCCCTCGGCCAGCAACGTCCGGGCGGCGTCGACGATGAAGGGCTTGTCCTCGTCCTTGACCGAAATGAAGGCGCAGCCCGAGGTCGGCAGGGTGGTCCCGCCGCCGATCTGGGACTTGGCGAAGGCGCGGGCGAAGGCGGGGGCCATGTCGGCCTCTCCCGGTCGCTTGAAGTCTAGGCCCATGACCTCGCCGGTCGAGCGCATTTCCGGGCCCAGGACGGTGTCCACCCCGGCGAAACGGGCGAACGGGAAGACCGCTTCCTTGACGGCGATATGGTCGTAGGGCTTGTCCGTCAGGCCGAACGACTTCAGCGGCACGCCAGCCATGACCTTGGCGGCGATGGAGGCGATAGGCTGGCCGATGGTCTTGGCCACGAAGGGCGCCGTGCGGCTGGCGCGCGGATTGACCTCCAGCACAAAGATGCGCGGGTTTTCGCTGTGCGGCTCCTCGATGGCGAACTGCACATTCATCAGGCCGCGCACCTTCAGGGCCTTGGCCATTTCGGTGGTTTGGCGCTTCAACTCGTCCACGATCTCGGCCCGCAGCGAGAAGGGCGGCATGGAGCAGGCGCTGTCGCCCGAGTGGACGCCGGCTTCCTCGATATGTTCCAGGACGCCAGCGACAAAGACCGTCTCGTCGTCGCACAGGGCGTCGACGTCCACCTCGGTGGCGCGGTTCAGATAGTGGTCGATCAGGACGGGATCGTCGCCTGAGACGCGCATGGCCTCGTGGACGTAGCGGTCCAGTTGCTCGCGGTCGTGGACGATCATCATGCCGCGACCGCCGAGGACGTAAGAGGGGCGCAGGACGACGGGATAGCCGACCTCTTCGGCCTTCTGCGCCGCTTCCTCGGCCGAACGGGCCAGGCCATTGGGCGGCTGGCGCAGGCCGATGCCCTCCAGCATCTGCTGGAAGCGTTCGCGATCCTCAGCCAGGTCGATGGAGTCGACGCTGGTGCCCAGGACGGGGATATTGTCCTCCTGCAGCGCGTGGGCCAGTTTCAGCGGGGTCTGGCCACCGAACTGGACGACGCAGCCGATCAGCTCGCCGTTCGAACGCTCGACCTCGATCAGCTCCAGCACGTCCTCGGCCGTGAGCGGCTCGAAATACAGGCGGTCGGAGGTGTCGTAGTCGGTCGAGACGGTCTCGGGGTTGCAGTTGACCATGATGCTTTCGACGCCGATCTGGTCGAAGGCGAAGGCTGCGTGACAGCAGCAGTAGTCGAACTCGATCCCCTGGCCGATCCGGTTGGGACCGCCGCCCAGGATGATGGCCTTCTTCTTGTTCGTCGGCTCCGACTCGCATTCGGGGACTTGGCCCAGAGCGCCGGTCTCATAGGTCGAATACATATAGGCGGTGGCGCTGGCGAACTCGGCGGCGCAGGTGTCGATGCGCTTGAACACCGGGCGCACGTTCAGGCCGCGACGGGCGGTCCGGACGGATTTTTCGCTCTGGCCGGTCAGTTGCGCCAGACGGGCGTCGGAAAAGCCCTTGGCTTTCAGGCGGCGGAACTCGGTCGGGTCGGTCGGCAGGCCCTTGACCCGCACATGGCCTTCTTCGCGCACGATGTCGGCGATCTGGCGCAGGAACCAAGGCTCATACGAACAGGCGGCGTTGACTTCTTCGACCGTCAGGCCGTGGCGGAAGGCCTGGGCGATGACGCGGATGCGGTCGGGGGTCGGAACGCCCAGGGCGCGGACGACGGCGCCGCGGGCCGTGGCGTCGTCTTCGGCGCCGGCCACCCCTTCGATCTCGATCTCGTCGAAGCCCGACAGGCCGGTCTCCAGCCCGCGCAGGGCCTTCTGCATCGATTCCTGGAAGGTGCGGCCGATGGCCATCACCTCGCCCACCGACTTCATCGAGGTGCCCAGCAGGGGCTCGGATCCCGGATATTTCTCGAAGGCGAAGCGCGGGATCTTGGTGACGACATAGTCGATCGACGGCTCGAAGCTGGCCGGCGTGACCTGGGTGATGTCGTTGGTCAGTTCGTCCAGGGTGTAGCCAACCGCCAGACGCGCCGCGACCTTGGCAATGGGGAAGCCTGTGGCCTTGGACGCCAGCGCAGACGAGCGCGACACGCGCGGGTTCATCTCGATCACGACCATGCGGCCGTCGGCGGGGTTGATCGCCCACTGGACGTTCGACCCGCCCGTCTCGACGCCGATCTCGCGCAGCACATTGATCGAGCCCGTCCGCATCCGCTGATATTCCTTGTCGGTCAGCGTCAGGGCAGGGGCGACGGTGATGGAGTCGCCGGTGTGGACCCCCATCGGATCGACGTTCTCGATCGAGCAGATGATGATGCAGTTGTCCGCCGTGTCGCGGACGACCTCCATCTCGTATTCCTTCCAGCCCAGGACCGATTCCTCGATCAGCACCTCGGTCGTCGGCGACAGGTCCAGGCCGCGCAGGACGATCTCCTCGAACTCCTCGCGGTTGAAGGCGATGCCGCCGCCGGTGCCGGCCAGGGTGAAGGACGGGCGGATGACGGCGGGCAGGCCGACGAACTCCAGCCCCTCCAGCGCCTCTTCCATCGAATGGGCGGCCTTGGAGCGGGGGCTCTCCAGACCCAGCTTGTCCATCGCGTCGCGGAACTTCTGGCGGTCCTCGGCCTTGTCGATCACCTCGGCCTTGGCGCCGATCATCTCGACGCCGTGCTTGGCCAGCGCGCCGGATTCATGCAGGGCCAGAGCCGTGTTCAGCGCGGTCTGGCCGCCCATGGTCGGCAGCAGGGCGTCGGGCTTTTCCTTGATGATGATCTTCTCGACCATCTCGGGCGTGATCGGCTCGATATAGGTGGCGTCGGCCACCTCCGGGTCGGTCATGATGGTGGCGGGGTTCGAGTTGACCAGGATGACCCGATACCCTTCAGCCTTCAGCGCCTTGCAGGCCTGAACGCCGGAATAGTCGAACTCGCACGCCTGGCCGATGACGATCGGGCCGGCGCCGATGATGAGGATGGACTTGATGTCTGTGCGCTTGGGCATCGCCAGCTCTTCTTCTTATTGAACGCTAGTGGGTCACGACCGCGCATTCCCAGCCGTCATACTCAAGCTGGAAGGCCGCGGCCCAGGTCTGCATCATGGCCGAGGTCGCCGCAAAAGACGCCTCGTTCACCGCCATGGTCGTTTCGAGCACCGTCATGTCGTCGGCGCCGCGCGTCAGAAAGCCGGCGCGCCGGGCGACCTCGTTCAGGTCCCCGTGGTCGCCCTCGCCATAGAAGTAGAACAACGTATGGCGCGGCGTCACGCCGCTGTCGCCCTGTTCGGCCAGCGCCGCGCGCACCATGGCGTCGCGTTCGTCATGACAGATGTCCGAGGCGTCCAAGGGAGTGCGTCGTCCTTCGTTCTCTACGCGCGCGAGAAGCCCCCGCAGAGCCTGGCCCTGCGACGCTCACGTCTGCTTGTCGGTTAAGCGGCCCGTTTAGAGAGGGTGGGGCGAGGGGGCAAGATGGAAAGCGGAATTCCGAGTGTTCGGTCCCGGTCCGGATTGGGCAAAAGCAAAGGGGCGACCGTTGCCGGTCGCCCCTCGTTTCAAGATCACAGGATCTGTGAGTCTTAGAACACCTTGTAGTTCAGGCCGATGAAGAAGCGGCGGCCATAAGGATCGAAGTTCGAATACAGCGTCGTGCCGAGGTACGGCGCTTGTTCCGAATCGAAGGCGTTCACGACGCCGGCGCGCAGCGTCAGATCTTGGTTGACGTTGTAGCGGACGGTGAAGTCGTTGCGCACGAAGTTACCCGTGTCCAGCTGATCGGCCGAACGGCCGTCCGCGTTGTTCACGAAGTCGCGGCGGAAGACGATGTTCTGAGCCGACTGCCAGTCCGCCGTCCAGTTCACGCTCCAGGTTTCATTGGGGGTCCAGGTCAACGAGGAGGTGAAGCGAACGCGCGGGTATTGCAGCGTGCTGGCCAGTTCATCGAAGTCGCCGGGATCGGCTTCATTCAGGAACTGCTTCTGTTCGATCAGCCACGAGCCGGCGAGCGAGTAATCGAACACGCCCCAGTTACGGCCGAAGCTGTCGCTGGTGTCGAGGCGATAACGACCCGTGAAGTCCAGACCGCGAGTTTCGAGCGACGCATAGTTGAACGAACGCTCGATGAAGCCGCCGATCGGATCGCTAGCCGGCGCGCCAATGCCGAACGGAATGTTCGGATTGTTGCGGAAGATGGTCGAGCAGGCGTCGACGTTCAGTTCCGCACCGTTGACGCAGTTCGCCGCCGCCGTATCGGCGGTGACAGCCGCTATGACGCGGTCAATCTTGATCTCGTAGTAATCGAGCGCAAGGCTGAAGTTAGGCATGAACCGTGGACGCAGCACCGTCGAGAAGGTGAAGCTGTTCGACTCTTCCGGCTGCAGGTTCGGGTTGCCGCCGGAGACGCCCGAGATGCCCGAAGTGTAGGTCGGGTTGAAGTCGTCGGTATTTTGCGGTGTCGCGCCGGCGAAGTCGAACGTCAGACCTTGCTGCGCAGCCAGGGCCGTGCAGTTCCGGATGCGATTGGCCTTCGTTTCATTGTCATTCACCGCAGCGATCGCAGCCGTGGTGCAGGGATCGGTGAACGAGTTGAGGAAGGTTTCGCTGTTCGGAGCGAAGTTTTCGGCCAAGTCGGGAACGCGAACCGACGTGTTGTAGCTGGTCTTGAAGGTGATGTCCTGGATCGGACGGTAGACCAAGTTCACGCCGTAGACGTCGACATTTCCGACCGTTGTATAGTCGGCGTAACGATACGAACCGCTAAGTTCGGCATATTCGCCGAGCATGCTGTCGCGGAAGAGCGGAAGCGAGACTTCCGTGAAGACTTCCTTGGACTCGTAGCTGGCTTCGGGGAAATCGGGCCCCGAGTTCAGGAACAGCAGACGCCCGTCAGTGTCGCGGTCGCGACCCGTGGCTTCTGTCGTTTCCTTGCGATACTCACCACCCAAGGCGACGCCGATGGGACCAGCGCCCCAGAAGTCCCACAGGCTGCCGGAAACCGAGGCGATCGCCTGCTGTTGCTCATTGCGCTCGGTGATGCCGATTTCAGCGCCGACATAGTCAAGCGCTGCGGCGCTCTGGTTGCCCTTGCCAAACACGTTCAGCGGGGCGCATTGCGCCACCGAGTCACGACCATACTGCGTGTCACGCAGATCGCCGCCGCGCTGATAGTCGTCCAGGGCGGCGCCCTGCTTCAGCAGCAGTTGCGAACGGCAGACAATCTCGCCAGCTCGGCCATTCACAACACCCAGGGTGTCGACAACCGCGTCCGCTGCAAGCGCGAAGCGTTGACCGTCCACCGCGCGTTCACGGTTTTCGATTTCGACCTTGCCGTAGGTATAGCCGATGTCCCAGCTGACGTCCTTGACGAACGAAATCTGGTCATGGTTGCCGCGGAGGCCCAAGACGTAACGCTGCAGTTCACGCGTGTTGTCTTGCGTCCGATCCGGGCCGAACAGGCTGTGGCGCGCATTCTGGAGCAAGACGCCCGTTTGCGCTGCGCCCGGGTTGGTCGCGGTCGGCGGCGCGTAGGGCGTGACGACGTTCGTGCGGATCGCATCCTTGATGTTCTGCGGCAGGAAGGCGTTGTCCGACCAGCGCAGGTCGAAGTTATTGACGGCATAGATCGGATTGACGGCGTCCGCGCCGTAAGAGTTCACCAAATCGATGTCGAAGAAGGTCGGTTGACCCACGTCGAAGGTGTCTTCGGTGACGTACTTCGCTTCGGCGTACGCCTCGATCGAGTCAGTGACCTTGAAGGTGCTTCCGACCTGATAGCGTTGCGATTCCGAGCGCGGAACGCGCGAGCCGGTCGAGAAGTCAGCCGGGTTTTCGCCGTCGCCGCCGATGTTGTACGGGCGGTTGATGCCGGTGTTGCCGACCCGTTGGCCAAAGTCGGCCAGGCGCGCGGTCGTGCCGTCGTACCAGTACGTTTTGCCAGGCGTCACACCGAAGCAGTTCGCGCTGTAGCTAAAGTTTCCGGCGACATTGCCGTCAGGGAAGCAGTTTGCGTACGGGACGTTCGGATTTGTCAGGTCGCTCGGCTGCTGAACATTGGCGAGCGTGGTCTGACCCCAGCGCGGGATGTCGAGGCGACGAACGCCCGTGAACAGGAAGGCGTCTTGACGGCCGTCGAAGGGCGCCGAGGTAGGGTCGGCGTCGACGCCCAGACGAACCGGCGCACGTCGGATCCAGTCAATGTCCATCGACGTGACTTCGTCGACCTTCTCATACTCGGCATGAGCGTAAACGTTCAGGCGATTGTCGAAGAAGTTCTTGCCGATTAGCGCCGAGACACGCTGGTTGGCTTCGCCGTCCTGGTTGATCTGGCCATAGTTGGCGTCGATTTCCAGGCCTTCGAAGTCCTTGCGCAGGATGAAGTTCAGAACGCCGGAGACGGCATCTGCGCCATACACCGACGAGGCGCCGCCCGTGACGATTTCGATGTTCTGGATCAGCAGGCGCGGAATGGTGTCGATATCCACCGAAAGCGAACCGCCCGACGAACCGACGTGACGGCGACCGTCGACTAAGGTCAGCGTGCGGTTGGAGCCCAGCGAACGCAGGTTCGGCAGCGACAGGCCGCCGTCACCCAGGTTGGAGCCCGTCGTATCCGACGGAACGACCGAGTTCGACAGGGCCGGAATGGTGGACAGGTAATCGATGACCGTGGTCTGGCCGGTCGACAGCAGTTCGTCGCGCGACACCTGTATCAGGGGGGTGGGGGCGTTGGTTGCATCGCGACGGATACGCGACCCGGTCACCACGATTTCACCAAGCTCGGCGGCTTGTTGGCTATCAGCAGCGGGGGCGGTGCTGATGGGCTGATCTGCAGTCTGGGCGAAGGCGCTAGAGGCCGCCAAGGCGCCCGCAAGGACCGTCGAAGTCAGAAGGAAGTTGCGCATTTACTCTCCAATGATCGCAGCAGGGGGGATCAGGAGTGCTAGTAGAGCCGTCGCTGAACTGCCGCAGGCGTGCCACAGACCGGACACATCCAAAGGGGTCAAGCTTCGCCTTTGACTTTCGTGTCAATATAACGTCGGTATTGCGATAATGTGGTCTCAATGCAACGCCTTATTTGTCGCATTGATTTTCAGTCAGATGCCGTCTTCCAGTCTAAAAATGAGCGGTAAGGGCGTTAGATTATTGAGCTAATATTGATCTGGTGTTGGATGAAATCTATTCAGTACACCAACTGTCGATTGTGTCTTTTAAATCCGCAATGCTGGACAAGGAAGTATAGCGGGACTCGTTCACCGGGGCGTCGGCCAGTTCGTGGGCCCAGGTGACGTGATAGGGGATGTGGACGCCGAAGGCGCCGGCGGCGATGGCGGGCAGGACGTCGGACTTCATGGAGTTGCCGGCCATGACGGCCTCGGCGGGGCCGGTGCCGTGGCGAGTGAAGACCCGCTCGTAGGTGGCGCGATCCTTTTCGGAAACGATCTCGACGGCGCTGAACAGGTCGCCCAGGCCTGAGGCCGCCAGCTTGCGCTCCTGGTCCAGCAGGTCGCCCTTGGTGATCAGGAGCAAGCGGTATTTTTCGGACAGTTCGGCGACGACCGCATCCACGCCGGGCAGCGTTTCGACCGGGTGGGCCAGCATCTCGCGACCGGCGGCCAGGATCTCGCGCACGACATGGGGCGGAGCCTCGCCGTTCGTCAGTTCCATCGCCGTCTCGATCATCGACAGGGTGAAGCCCTTGATGCCGTAGCCATAGAGCCGCAGGTTGCGTTGCTCGGTTTCGGCCAGGCGCGCCTCGATGGTCGCCTCGTCGCCGTGGTCGGCCAGAAGATCGACGAACCGCGCATGAGTCAGGCGGAAGATCGTCTCGTTGTGCCAGAGGGTATCGTCGGCATCGAGGCCGACCGTGGTGATGCTCATGCCGCGCCCCTATCATGGGACGAACGAGGAAGGGAGACGCGATGAACGGATCGGCGGTGGTGATCGGGGCGACGGGCGGCATTGGCCGGGCGATGGTCGAGCGGATCGTGGCGGACGGCGCGTTCGAGACGGTGTGGGCCGTGTCGCGGTCCGGCGCGGATGTGGCGGGCGCGCAAGGTCTGTCCGCCGATCTGGAGGATGAGGCCAGTTTGGCGTCGGCCACCGAACGGATCGGCCAGGGGCCGGCCCCAACCGTGATCGTCGTGGCGACCGGGGTGCTGCACGACGGGCTTCAACCGGAACGGTCGTTTCGTCAGTTGGATGCGGAACACTTGTTGCGGGACTACCGCGTCAATGCGGTGGGGCCTGCGCTGGCGGCGAAACATCTGCTGCCGCTGATGCCGCGCGATCGGCGCGCGGTGTTCGCGGCCCTGTCGGCGCGGGTGGGGTCGATTGCCGACAATCGGCTGGGCGGCTGGCACGCCTATCGGGCGTCCAAGGCGGCGCTGAACATGATCCTGCGCACTCTGTCGGTCGAGATGGCGCGCAGCCATCCGCACGCCGTGATCGCCGGTCTTCATCCCGGCACGGTGGCGACGGACCTGAGCGCGCCGTTCCAGAAGGGGGTGGCGGAGGGCAAGCTGTTCACGGCGGACTATTCCGCCGAGCGGTTGCTGTCCGTGCTGTCGAACCTGACCCCGGCCGACAGCGGCGGCGTCTTCGCCTGGGACGGGGTGCGTGTGCCGGAATAGCGCGCAGTCGTGACTTGAGCGAGACGGCCGACTGACGTCAGATGGCGCTCATGCGTCTGAGCGTTTCCGCCCGGCTTTTTAGCCTTCTGTTGCTCGGCCTGCCGTTGAGCGTTCCGGCCGTAGCCCAACCGGCAGATTCGCCGGTTGTCGATCCGGTGGTCGCCGCAGCGCCATCGCGTGACCGCGTGAGGCTGAACCAGCGGGTGTTCGACCGGGTGTGGAGCGAGGTGCGGCGGGGCTATTACGATCCGACCCTGCACGGCGTGGACTGGAACGCCGCGCGGGCGACGTTCCGGCCCCAGGCCTTGGCGGCGAGCGACGAGCGGGGGCTGTACCGCGTCATCAATGCGATGCTGGATCTGCTGGACGACGGTCATGCGGCGGCCAGCCCGCCGGCGGCGGTGCGGCGTCAGGAGGCGCAGTTCGCCCGGCGCGCCGTGATGGGCCTGACCCTGATGCGGGGCGAGACGCCGGACGACTGGACCGTCGAGCGTGTCCGGCCCGGCTCACCGGCCGAGGCGGCGGGGGTGCAGATGGGCTGGGCCCTAAACTCGGTCGACGGGAAGCCCTGGGGACCGGACGTCGAGACCTATGACGGGGTTCCGGTGCAACTGGTGCTGACCGACGATGCGGGACAGAGGCGCGAGATCGCCCTGACGCCGCGGGTGATGGAGGCCATCGAACCATTCACCGCCGACAAGTCGCGACCGGGGGTGCTGGTGCTGCGCGTCGAGCAGTTCGACAAGGGGCTGGGCGCCTGGATGGGCAGCGAACTGGAAGGCCTGCCGGCGGATGTGGACGTGGTGCTGGACCTGCGCGGCAATCCCGGCGGGCGGCTGATGGAGGCGGAATCGGTCCTGACCTGTTTCCTGCCGCGCGATCAGGTCTGGGCGACGCGGACGGGACGCAGCGGTCGGCCGGTGGTGCTGAGGGCGGCTGGCGACTGCGGCGATCGGCGCGATCCCCTGGCCAATGATGTGGCGGTTCTGGTGGATCAAGGCAGCCGCAGCGCCGCCGAACTGACGCCGGCCGCCTTGCAGGAGGCGCGGCGCGGCATCGTGGTGGGCGAGAAGACCGGCGGATCGGTGCTGATCGCTCAGGAGACCAATCTGCCGGACGGCGGGCGGCTGACGCTGAGCCGGGCGGACTTCGTGACTTCGGGCGGGATTCGGCTGGAGAAGCGGGGGGTCACGCCCGACATCGCCGCGCCTCGCACCGTGGCCCAACGCCGCGCGGGCGACGATCCGACACTGGAGACGGCGATCACCGCCCTTCAGGCCGAGGATCGCGCCAGGGCCGACACCCCCGCCAGCGGCCTCTAGATCAGCAGCATTTGAACCCGCCGGCGCCGCCAAAGCGGCGCTGCTCGTGCAGGCGGAAGAAGGCGGTCTTGTCCAGCGGCGGCTGGTCGGGATGGGTCGCCGCCGCGTGATCGACATAGGCCTGATAATCCGGCTGACCGATCATGGCGCCGGCCGTGCGCCGAACGCCGCGACCCCACCGCAGGGCGGTGTCGCGGCACAGGCACAGCAGGTCGTCTTGCGACGGGTTAGGCACGGGCCGCATCCGCCGCCTCGTCGGCCGCCGTCAGTTGGTGGCTTTCCGGATACTCGCGGACCGTCGGGCGGTTGTTCGCATAGGCCTTGCGGCACGCCAGGACGCCATAGACGACCATGGTGACGACCACGAACAGGAAGCCCGCCGTCAGGGTCGAGTTGACGTAGTCGTTGACCACGATGCGGTGCATGTCGCCGATGCTCTTGGCCGGGGCGATCAGCTCGCCGGCGCCCAGCGCCTCCTGATATTTGCGGGCGTGGGACAGGAAGCCGATGCGGACATCCGGGTGGAACAGCTTCTGGAAGCCCGCCGTCAGGGTGCAGATCAGCAGCCAGGTCGCGGGCACGACCATGACCCAGGCGAACTTCTCGCGCTTCATCTTGAACAGGACGACGGTGCCCAGGATCAGGGCGACGGCGGCCAGCATCTGGTTTGCGATGCCGAACAGGGGCCACAGGCTGTTGATGCCGCCCAGCGGATCGACCACGCCGGTGTAGAGGAAATAGCCCCACAGCCCGACCGTCAGGGCCGTGGCGACAACGTTGGCGCCCCACGACTTCGTTTCGCGCATCTTGGGCAAAGCGACGCCCAGCAGGTCCTGGATCATGAAGCGGCAGACGCGGGTGCCGGCGTCCACGGTCGTCAGGATGAATAGGGCTTCGAATAGGATGGCGAAGTGATACCAGAAGGCCATCATGGCCTTGCCGCCGATCACGCCGGACAGGATGTGCGCCATGCCGACCGCCAGGGTCGGGGCGCCGCCTGCGCGCGACAGGATCGAATGTTCGCCAACGTCGCGCGCCAGCTGTTCCAGCTCTCCGGGCGTGATGTGGAAGCCCCACTGGGCCACGGCGGCGGCGGCCGAGACCGCATCGTTGCCGATAACGGCGACCGGGCTGTTCATGGCGAAATAGACGGCCGGATCCAGAACCGTGGCGGCGATCAGGGCCATGACGGCGACGAAGCTTTCGCACAGCATGGCCCCGTAGCCGATCATGGGGATCTGGGCTTCGTTCTCCAGCAGCTTGGGCGTGGTGCCCGACGAGATCAGGGCGTGGAAGCCCGACACCGCGCCGCAGGCGATGGTGATGAACAGGAAGGGGAACAGGGCGCCGGCGAAGACCGGGCCGGTGCCGTCGATGAAGGGGGTGATGGCCGGCATCTGAAGGTGCGGACGCACGATCAGGATGCCGACGGCCAGGGCCACGATCGCGCCGATCTTCAGGAAGGTCGACAGATAGTCACGCGGCGCCAGAAGCAGCCACACCGGAATGACCGAGGCGATGAAGCCATAGACCATCATCAGGATCGCCAGGGTCGGGCCGGTCAGGGTGAAGGCCGGACCCCAGAACGGATCGGCCGCGATATGGCCGCCGCCGATGATGGCCAGGATCAGCAGGACGACGCCGATCACCGAAACCTCGCCCACGCGGCCCGGCCGCAGGAAGCGGGTGTATAGGCCCATGAAGATGGCGATGGGGATGGTGGCGGCGACGGTGAAGGTGCCCCACGGGCTTTCGGCCAGAGCCTTGACCACGACCAGGGCCAGAACCGCCAGGATGATGACCATGATCATCAGGACGCCGACCTGGGCGATGATGCCGGGGATGTTGCCCATTTCGGTGCGGATCATGTCGCCCAGCGACTTGCCGTCGCGACGCGTGGACATGAACAGGACCATCATGTCCTGCACCGCGCCGGCCAGCACGGCGCCGACCAGAATCCACAGGACGCCCGGCAGATAGCCCATCTGGGCGGCCAGCACCGGCCCGACCAGCGGGCCTGCGCCGGCGATGGCGGCGAAGTGGTGGCCGAACAGGACGTTTTTGGGCGTCGGCACATAGTCGAGCCCGTCGTTGCGGCGCATGGCCGGGGTCAGGCGCGCGGGGTTCAGCTGCATGACCTTGTTGGCCAGGTAGCGGCTGTAGAACCGATAGGCGATCGCATAGGTGCAGACGGCGGCGACCACCATCCAGACCGCGCTGATGCTTTCGCCCTGATGCAGGGCGATGATGCCGAGGGACACCGCCCCCAGGATGGCGATGGCGCCGAAGATTATGGGTGTGCTGAGTTTGCCCACGACAGATCCCTCCCGGCCGGCTGACTGCGACCCTCGCCCTTGGTTTGCACCACAATGCGGGACAAGGCCAATCGACTAAAGTCGTAGAAATACGTCTCCTCCCCATTCATGGGGAGGTGGCTCGAAGCGCAGCGGAGAGACGGAGGGGTTCTCCACAGCATCACGAGCGCCAATGGGACTTCAGGAACCCCACCACCGCTTCGCGGTCCCCCTCCCCGCTAGCGGGGAGGAGACGGCGGTGTCAGTTCCGAACGACTTTGACCCGTCCGGCGGCTTCCCGCGCGCGTTCGCGGGCCTGTTCGACGTCGGCGCCGCGGGCGACAGCCACGCCCATGCGGCGGCGCTCGAAGGCTTCGGGCTTTCCGAACAGACGCAGATCGGCGGTCGGGATTGACAGGGCCTCCGCGACGCCCTCGAAGGCGATCCCTTGCGCGTCCATGCCGCCATAGATGACGGCGCTGGCGGCGGGTTCACGTTGGCTCACGTCGATGGGCAGGCCCAGGATGGCGCGGGCGTGCAGCGCAAACTCACTCATGGTCTGGCTGGCCAAGGTGACCAGGCCGGTGTCGTGCGGACGGGGCGAAACCTCGGAGAACCAGACCTGGTCGCCCTTGACGAACAGTTCGACGCCGAAGACGCCGTAACCGCCCAAGGCCGCAGTAACCTTGGCGGCGATGTGCTGGGAGGCGGCCAGCGCAGCGGGCGTCATGGGCTGCGGCTGCCAGCTTTCGACGTAGTCGCCCTTGACCTGGCGGTGGCCGATGGGCGCGCAGAAATCGGTGCGGGTCGTGCCGTCGGCGTCGCGCGAGCGGACGGTCAGCAGCGTGATCTCGAAGTCGAAGTCGATGCGTCCCTCGACGATGACGCGGGCGCCGGCGACGCGACCGCTGTCCTGGGCGTAGGTCCAGGCGTCGGCGATTTCATCGGCGCTTTCGACGAAGGATTGCCCCTTACCGGATGACGACATGACCGGCTTGACGAAGTTGGGATAGCCGACGGCCTCTGCGCCGGCGGCCAGTTCCTCGGCCGAGCCCGCGAAGGCGTAGGGGCTGGTGGGAAGACCCAGCTCTTCGGCGGCCAGTTTGCGGATGCCCTCGCGGTTCATCGTCAGTTGCACGGCGCGAGCCGTCGGGATGACCGTCGCCAGGCCGGCGGCCTCGATATCGGCCAGGACCTCGGTGGCTATGGCCTCGATCTCGGGCACGATGAAGTGTGGGGCTTCGGCCAGGATGACGCCGTTCAGCACCTGGGCGTCGGTCATGGGGATGACATGACTGCGGTGCGCGACCTGCATGGCCGGGGCGTTGGGATAGCGGTCCACGGCGATCACCTCGACGCCGAGCCGCTGAAGCTCGATGGCGACCTCCTTGTCCAGTTCGCCCGAGCCCAGCAGCATGACGCGGACGGCGGTGTCGGAAAGCGGGGTGCCGAGTTTCATCGGGGTCAGGCTCCGGTAGCGGGTTCGATCAGGTCCCAGGCGTTGCCGTAGAGGTCTTCGAAGACCACCACCTTGCCATAGGTCTCATGTCGCGGGGTTTCGCGGAAGTGGACGCCGGCGGCAAGCCAGGCGGCGTGGTCGCGTATCAGGTCGTCGGTTTCCAGAAACAGCCAGACCCGGCCGCCGGCCTGGTTTCCGACCTGGGCCTTCTGGGCGTCTGTCATGGCGCGGGCGAGCAGCAGGCTGGTCTCGCCACCTTTGGGCGTGACCCGCACCCAGCGTTTGCCTGCGCCCATGTCGGTGTCTTCGCTGAGCGCGAAGCCCAGCTTGCCGACATAGAAGGCGATGGCCGCGTCATAGTCGTGGACCAGCAGGCTGATCGCGCCGAGCCGGTGCATGGGCCGGCTCATTTCGCAGGCTCCGCATAGAGCTGGCGGAAGGCGTCGAGGGCGGCGCCGTGGTAGATGGTGGCGTGGCTCTCGGTCGGGCGGGGGGTGAAGCTCCAGCTCAGTCCGGGCAGGGCGTGGTCGCGCAGATTGGCCGTCAAAACGTCCATCGGCGCCTGCATTTCCGGGCCTTCGTCGCCCAGGGTCAGGATCAGGGTCCGCGGGTCGTTCGATTGGTCGCGCAGACGGGCCCCCGCCTGACGCGCCAGTTCGCCCCCGTCCCACCACAGGCTGGGGCTGACGGCGACATAGGCGTCGAACATCTGCGGTTCCTTCAAGAAGGTTTCGACCACGAACAGGCCGGCGAGCGATTCGCCCATCAGGGCCGTCTCGCCGCTGGTGCGATAACGGGTCTGGATAAAGGGCAGGACCTCTTCGGCCACGAAACGGCGGAAACGGTCCGAATGGCCCTGTGTCGGATAGCGGGCGATCAAGTCAGGATCGGTGGTGGGCAGGGCCAGTTCGTTGCGGCGATCCTCCGAGGCGATGCCGACCACGATCACGTCGCGCGTCGTGCCGACGATGGTCCCCAACTGGGCGATGCCCGAGATGTGGTGAAAGTCCTGATCCTGGCCGCCGTCGAGGACATAGAGGACGGGATAGGCCCGGCCGCTGTCGGCATAGCCGGGCGGCAGCCAGATGTTGATCTCACGGGTCTTGCCATACACGATGGACGGTACGGCCCATGATGATCCGAGGAAGATGGGCGTGGCGCGGATGCCCATGTCGAAAGCCTGAGCATGGGTCGTGGAAGCGAGGGCCGTGACCAGACCGATGGTCAGCACCAGACCGCGAATCGAAAGCATCGGCATCTCCACAAGCCACCTCTCCCGGTGGGAGAGGGCTTGAACGCACGGCGGCGAAAGCCGTCGTTCTTGCGCGAAAGGTTGAGGGTCGGGTGGTGAGAACTGGCCTATCGGCCGACCCTCATCCGGCCCTGCGGGCCACCTTCTCCCAACGGGAGAAGGGCAGGTTTTACAGGCGCGCCTTGACCGCCGCGACGATGGCGTCCGAGGTGATGCCGAACTTCTCGTACAGAACCTCCGCCGGGGCCGAGGCGCCGAAGCCGTTCATGCCGATGAAGGTGCCGTCTTCGCCGATGAAGCGTTCCCAGCCTTGCTTGATCGCGGCTTCGACGGCGACGCGGACCGTGCCGCGGCCGATGACCGAGGCCTGATAGACGGCGTCCTGCTGTTCGAACAGTTCGAAAGAGGGGACCGAGACGACGCGGGTCGCCACGCCCTCGGTTTCCAGCGTCTCGGCGGCCTTCAGCGCCAGGGCCAATTCCGTGCCGGTGCCGAACAAGGTGGCCTTGGCGTCGCCATTGGCGGCCTTGATCTCATAGGCACCCTTGGCCGACAGGTTTTCGGTCGCGGCGACGGTTCGGACGGCCGGGGTCTTCTGGCGCGACAGGGCCATGGCCGAGGGGGTTGTCTTGGCCTGCAGGGCGATCTGCCAGCACTCCATGGCCTCGACCGTGTCGGCGGGGCGGAAGACGTTCAGGTTCGGAATGGCGCGCAGGGCGGCCAGATGTTCGACCGGCTGGTGCGTCGGGCCGTCTTCGCCCAGGCCGATCGAATCGTGCGTCAAGACATGGACGGCGCGGACACCCATCAGGGCGCCCAGACGGATGGCCGGGCGGCTGTAGTCCGAAAACACCATGAAGGTGCCGCCGTAAGGAATGACCCCGCCGTGCAAGGCCAGGCCGTTCATGGCCGCGGCCATGCCGAACTCGCGGATGCCCCAGTTGACGTAGCGACCTTCATAGGTCGGCGCATCCAGGATCGGCGTGCCCTTGACGAAGGTGTTGTTCGAGCCGGTCAGGTCGGCCGAGCCGCCGACCAGTTCGGGAATGGCGGCGAACAGTTCGTCGAGCGCCGCGCCCGACGACTGGCGCGTCGCCTGGGTCGGCTGGGTCTCGACCAGTTCGGCGATCTTGGCGTTCAGGGCGTCGAAGGCGGCCTCGGGCAGATCGCCCTTCATGGCGCGGGTGAAGTCGGCGGCCTGGGCCGAGGCGGCGAGGCGGGCCTCCCACTTCTTGCGGTCCTTGGCGCCGCGACGGCCGACCTTGTGCCAGGCGTCGGCGATGGTCTGAGGCATTTCGAAGGGATCGTGATCCCAGGCCAGGCCGAGGCGCGTGGCGGCGATTTCGGCGGCGCCCAGGGCCGCGCCGTGGGTCTTGTGGCTGCCTTCCATGGTGGCGGCGCCCCTGCCGATCTTGGTCTTGCAGGCGATCAGGGTGGGCTTGTCCTGACGCATGGCCCACTTCATCGCGCCCTTGATGGCGCTCATGTCGTGGCCGTCGATGGCCTTGACCGCCCAACCGGCGGCCTTGAAGCGAGCCTTCTGGTCGGTGGTGTCCGACAGGGAGACCTTGCCGTCGATGGTGATCTCGTTGTCGTCCCACAGGACGTGCAGCTTGTTCAGCTTGTAGCGGCCGGCAAGCGCGATCGCTTCCTGCGACACGCCTTCCATCAGGCAGCCGTCGCCGGCGATGACCCAGGTGCGGTGATCGACCAGATCATCGCCGTACTTCGCCGCCAGATGGCGCTCGGCCATGGCGAAACCGACCGAGGTGGCCAGGCCCTGGCCCAGCGGTCCTGTGGTGACCTCTACGCCCGGCATATGGCCGTATTCCGGGTGGCCCGCGGTCTTGGAGCCCCACTGGCGGAAGTTGGACAGCTCTTCCTTCGTCGCGCCCTTGTAGCCGGTCAGATGCAGCAGGGCGTAGATCAACATCGAGCCGTGACCGGCTGACAGGATGAAGCGGTCGCGGTCGGCCCAGTCGGGGCGCGAGGCATCAAACTTCAGGAATCGCGAAAACAGCACAGTGGCGACGTCGGCCATGCCCATCGGCATGCCGGGGTGGCCCGACTTGGCCTTCTCGACGCCGTCCATTGCGAGGACGCGAATGGCGTTCGCCATCTGCTCAGGCGTGGCCTTTGGTGCGGTTTTGGCGTCGGTCACGGTGGAGACCTCTGTTGGGAAGGCGGAAAAAGGGGGCGCGCCCCTTTACCCCGGCGCGTCCTCGGCTTCTATACGGAATCTAAAGGAGCGACCGATGGCAGACGCCACCACGGCCGCACGGGCGCGTATCGATCGCGCCCTGGCCGAATTGGAACGCAAGATTCTGGAGCTGAAGGCGCGGCCCGCCTCGGCGCCCGCGATCGCGGACGACGACCTGTTCGCGCCGCGTGCCGCAGATCAGCGCGTGGCCGAACTGGAGGCCGCCGGGCGCGAGGCGTCCGAGGCACTGGGCCGCGCCGCCCAGGCCGTGCGCGAGGCCCTGGCCGAAAGCGAGGCCGGCTGATGGCGACGGTGACGGTCGAGGTCAACGGACGCCCCTATGCGGTGGGCTGCGCCGACGGGCAGGAAGAGCGCGTGCGCATCCTGGCCAAACAGTTCGATAATCAGGTGCGTCAGGTCGCAGGCGACGTAGGCCATGTCGGCGATCTGCGGCTGTTTCTGATGTCCGCGCTGATCCTGGCCGACGAACTGCATGAGGCGCGGCTGAACGCCGGCAAGGCGGGGCCTTCGTCAGCGGCCGCCCCGGCGGCGGCTTCGACGGACGGGGTCGCCGAGGCGCTGAACGCCGTCGCCGCGCGGATCGAAAAGATCGCCCAAAACCTCTAGGCAATTATTCCGCTGCGGATGCTGGCGTCGGGGCCGGCGAAGGCCTATCTTGATCGACGGCGGGTCTTGCTGCGGCTCACGTCGAAGACAACATATCCTTCTGACCTTAATTCACTCATAGGGATCTGTCCCTGTCCGGGCTCGAGGGCTTGGGCATACGGAGCCCACCTGGCTACCCAGGTCGAGAGGATTTAAACGTTCTGCACGGTTCGCGCGGCGCCGCCACCTTCCTCTCATTGTGATTGTGCTATCGCTCGTCGTGCGGCGGCTCTCTGCATGAGCACGCGTTCGCAGGGGCGGTTCGATGATCCAGGCCAAGTACGAACTTCGATCGGCCGCCCGCGCCTTGCGCAAGCGTCTGGCCGAGGCCGATCCGCTGGCCGCCAGCCGGGCGGGGGACCATGCCGGTGCGCTTCCGGCCGCTCGGATCGTCGCGCTGTATCGCGCCATGGGGTCGGAGCTGGATACCGACGCCCTGGCCGCGGCGCTGGAGGCGGCGGGCCGCCAGCTGTGCCTGCCGGTTGTGGTCCAGCGCGACGCCCCGATGGAGTTCCGCGCCTGGTCGCCCGGTGAGCCGCTGGAGGTGGACGCCGCCGGATGCCCCGCGCCGCTGCCGCTGGCCGAGGTCATCATGCCGGACCTGATCCTGACGCCGCTGCTGGCCTTTGACGATCAGGGCGGGCGCCTGGGGCAGGGCGGCGGCTTTTACGACCGCACCTTCGCCGCGCGACCCGACGCCATCCGCGTCGGTTTCGCCTATGCCGGCCAAAGGGTCGAACGGCTGGCGCTGGAGCCGCACGACATTCGACTGCATGGCGTTCTGACCGAGACCGGCTATACGGCTTTCGGATGAGACTTTTCGCATGAGACTGGCATTTTTCGGCGACGTCATCGGCAAGTCCGGCCGTGACGGCATCAGCGATCATCTTCCGGGCCTGAAGCGGGACCTGAAGCTCGACTTCGTGGTCGTGAATGCGGAGAACGCCGCGGGCGGATTCGGCATCACCGAGAACACGGCGCGCGAGCTGTTCATGGCGGGCGCTGACTGCCTGACGTTGGGCAACCACAGCTGGGACCAGCGGGAGGCCCTGACCTATATCGTGCGCGAGCCGCGCCTGATCCGGCCGGCCAACTATCCGCGCCTGATGGATGCGCCGGGCGCCGGGGCCAATCTGTTCGAGACCCATTCGGGCCGCACTGTCTTGGTGATGAACGTGCTGGGCCGGGTGCATATGGACCCGATGGACGATCCGTTCGGGGCGGTGGAGCGCGAGCTGGCGGCGGCGCCGCTGGGCGCGGTGGCGGACGCCGTTATCGTGGACATGCATGCCGAGGTCACGTCCGAGAAGATGGCCATGGGCCATTTCTGCGACGGGCGCGCGTCGCTGGTGGTCGGCACCCACACCCATGTGCCCACCGCCGACTGTCAAATCCTGCCCGGCGGCACGGCCTATCAGACCGACGCCGGGGGCTGCTGCGACTACGACAGCGTGATCGGCAACGAGAAGGAAGAGCCGCTGCGCCGCTTCACCACCCGGATTTCGGGCGGCCGCTACATGCCGGCCTCCGGCCCGGCGACCGTGTGCGGGGTCTTCGTCGAGACCGACGACCAAACGGGGCTGGCGACGCGGGTCGAGCCGATCCGGGTCGGCGGGCGGTTGTCTCAGGCGATCCCAGTCGTCTGACGCGCCCGGCGACGGTCGATCACCGTCTGGCGGATGGCCATCAGCTCGGCCGCGCGGCGCTCGGGCGTATGGGTCGCCAGCACATAGGCCTGGGCCGATCGCGCCAGCGCCAATCGTTCCTCGGGTGACGAGATCAGCCGGTCCGTCGCCGCCGCCAATGTCTTCGGCGTCACTGCATCGACGTAGAGGGCGTGCGGCCCGCTGGCTTCACGCAGGCCGCCGCGCCCGGACGAGATCAGGGCCGCGCCTGCCGCATGGGCCTCGATCGCCGTCAGTCCGAACGGCTCGTCCCAGACGGATGGCGTCAGGGCGATGGCGGCCGTCTGCATCCGTCGCCGCACCTCGCCCAAAGGCGCGGACTTCAGCACCTCGACCCGGTCGCCATACTTTTCTAGCGGCGCGACATGCCGGGCCGCCCAGCGCGCATGATCGTCCCAGTCGTTCAGCATCAGAACGGCGCGCCAGTCGGGATGGGCGTCCAGAACGCGGGGCAGGGCGGCGCACAGCACATCGACGCCCTTTTCGGGCATGGCGCGCCCGCCGAAAGCGATCACCGGCTCTCGATCCTCGGGCGAGGCCAGCCAGGCGCCGGCGTCGATGGGGTTGGGCACCGCGAACGCCCGGTCATTCAGATCGGGGAAGGTGCGCACGAAGGCATCGCGCTCCGCCACGCTGACGAAGATCAGGCCATCCAGCCTCTCATAGCGCGCGCGATAGCGCCATCGGTCGATGGGGTGGCGCGGCGGGCGCAGGGCGTTGTGGCGATAGAGCAGGTGGGGGGTGTCTGGCAGGGCCTGCTGTACGGCCAACGCCTGTTTCACCTGCTGATGATGTTCGATCACATCGGGCCGAAAGGCGCGCAGCCTTTCAATCAGGGTGGGCATGCGGCTGCGCCCCGCCGGCAGGGCGTCCACGCCCGGCGCCGGACCATCCTCCGCGCCTTGGCAGCAGTAGATGCGCGTCTCGCCGCCCTGATCGACGCCCGCCATCGTCCGCACGACCGTCTCCATCGAGTTCGGCTGGGCTTCGGAAAACAGGCATCCCGGAGGGAGCAGGATGGCGGTGCGCAAGGGCGACCTCCAGTGGGCAGATAGGCGCGACCTATAGACGGTTCCTGGCGGAACGGCGACGGCGCCGCTTAGTCAGCCTCTGCGCCGCGCCCTCAGCCGCAATCGCATCGGCTCGCGGCTGCGTAGGGTGATCTGATGGACAGGGCGGGGTTCCACCGTGGTCAGGGCCTCGACATCGGCGATGCGCAGGATGGCGGCCAAGGCGATCATCGCCTCCTGCAGAGCGAAGGCGGCGCCGATGCAGACGCGAGGTCCGGCGCTGAATGGGATGTAGGCGTAGCGATCAATGGCCTTGCGGTTCTCAGGCAGGAACCGCTCGGGCTTGAAGGCGTCTGGGTCGTCCCACAGCAGCTGGTGACGCTGGAGAATCCACGGCGAGATGATGACGGTGGCGCCCGCCTTGATCGTCTGTCCGCCGATCTCGTCGTCAGCCAGGGCCTTGCGGGCCATGGTCGGGGCGGGCGGAAACAGACGCATCGTCTCCTCCAGCACGGCGCGGGTCCAGGGCAGGGCCTCGGCCCATTTCGGATCGGAGACGTTGAAGGCGTCGGCCTCGGCCTGGAGCTGGGCCAGATACTCCGGCTGGCGCGACAGCAGATGCAGGGTCCAGCCCAGGGCGCGGGCCGTCGTCTCGTGCCCCGCCAGGATAAAGGTCAGGATGTTGGCTGCGACCTCTTCGTCGGTCAGGCCCGGACCGCCGTTCTCGTCTCGGGCCATCAGCAGGGCGCTGAGCAGATCGTCCGGCGGGGCGTCGCCCGCTTCGATCCGCGCGCGGCGAGCTTCGACCAGCTTGGTGACGCGCTGCTCGAAGAAGCGGGCCGAGCGAAAACTGGCCAGCCGACCCAGACGCGGGGCCCAGTCCGGGGCGCCCAGCACGTCCAGCGGATCGATGCGCGCGCCGTTGGCCAGAAACTGGTTCAGCGCCCGCTCGAAACCGCGCGCCTCGCCGCCCAACTCGTCCGAGAACATGGTGGCGGACAGAATGTCGAAGGTCAGGCCCGACATCTCGCTGTCGATATCCAGCACCCGCCCGCGCGCCGACAGCGACCAGGCGGCCACGCGCGTATGACAGACCTCGGCCATCCGGGCGTTCAGCGTGGCCATCTTGGCGGGGGTGAACAGGGGCGCGAGGATACGCCGGGCGCGACGCCAGACCTCGCCCTCGGTCAGCAGCAGGCCCTCGGCCAGCATCGGCCCCAGCACACGCCGTTGCAGATCGCCCTTCACATAGTTGGCGGCGTTTTCGGTCAGGACGTGGCGGACGCCCTCGGGATGGCTGACCACCAGGATTTCGCCGAAGGCCGAGTTGCCGTGCAGTTGCGGCTCAGTGAAATGCCGCTCCGACCACATCTGGATCGGGTCGCGCCAGCTGATCCACAGGAAGGGCAGCAGCGACAGGGGCTTGCCCGCGCGCCGGGGCGGTATCGCCGGGCGGAAGATGGTGTCGGCGGTCGTCGCGTCCATCAGACGCTCCCTGTTCAAGTCGCCGGTTCAGCCAGGCGCATCGCCTCTGAAACGCGCCATCCGGCTCCTGCGTTCATGCGGGATCAATGCGGCGTCAACGCGACGGGCGCGCCCTGCCGATCGCGGCGAGCAACCGCGTCATATCTTCAGCAGCAAGGTCTTTCGCGCGCTGGCTGGAGACGGCAGGTTTCGAAGCCGTCGCTGCGGGGGGAGCGGCTTGAGCCGCTCTCTTCTTTTCGCGCCTTTCGAAAAGGAAGCGTTGAAGACCCCAGACGAGGTGAGGCGTCCATGGCTGGCCGCAGGCGGTGCTCTTGCCGGCCTTGTTCAGCAGGCCGGCGACCTCGTTAGGCCGGGTGAAGCCGCTCTTGAAACAGGCGCGGAGCAGGGGATCGAGCTCATCCAGAAACGCCTCCTTGGAGCGATCACGAAAGGCGAAATGCCTCAGCTCGTCTCTGGTGATCTGCGAAGGCTTGGACGACGGGCGCCCAGCCGACGCGGCCTTGGTGCGGGTGGGGCCCGCTGGCTTTCCGCCGCCGCGATAGGGTCCCTTGGCCAATCTCAGTTCGCCGGAGGGGCGGTCGGCGCCCAGGCCTTCATTTCGGCGATCTCGCGCGTCTGGGTGTCGACGACGCTCTGGGCCATGCGTCGGATTTCCGGGTCGCGGCTGTCGCGCAGGGCGACCTCGGCCATGGCGACGGCGCCTTCGTGATGGGCGATCATCTTGGCGACATAGGCCTGATCGATCGTCTGACCGGAGGCTGCGGCCATCTTCCGGTGCATCTCGGCTTCGGAGGCGGCGAAGGCCCGATCTCCAAGCGTGGCTCCGGGGGTAGAGCCGCCCATGGCGTGACCGGCATGACCGGCAGCCTGCATCTGTTCGGTCGTGCGCGCCGCCGCAGCCTGGTTGGCGGCGGACGCATCACGCAGCGCCTGTTGCACCGGATCCCCGCCGCCGTCGCAGGCGCTCAGCAGGCCGAGCAGGACGAGCGGCGTCAGGACGCGGATCATGCCGCGTCGCCCAGCCAACCCGGCATCCAGCCTTCGTGCCATTCGCGCAGATGGGCGACGGGGATGCTGAACAGTTCGCCCTTGTCGCCCTTGGAGGCGAAGGCGGCTCCGCCCGCATGGCCGACGACCGAAGCATGCAGGCCGGCCTCGCGCGCCTTGGCGATGATGGCGTCGGCGTCCGGCACGGCGACCAGGTAACGGGCCTGATCCTCGGCGAACAGGAAGATGTGGGCGTGGGTCGCGCTGGTGGCGTCCAGGGTCACGCCGACGTCGGATGCCAGCGCCAGGTCGGCGGCGGCGCCGATCAGGCCGCCGTCGGACAGGTCGTGGACCACGGTCAGGTCGCCGGCCTCGATCAGGTCGCGCACGAAATCGCCGGTCTTCTTTTCCAGCTTCAGGTCGACGAGCGGCGGGGCGCCGTCCTCGCGGCCTAGGACCTCGCGCAGATAGATGGAGGCGCCCAGTTCGCCCTGGGTCTGGCCGATCAGGACCAGCGCATCGCCTTCGGCCATGGTCGAGAAGCCCGTCACCACGTCGTAGTTGGGCAGCAGGCCGACGGCGCCCACGGTCGGGGTCGGCGGAATGGCGACGCCGTTGGTCTCGTTGTAGAGCGACACGTTTCCGCTCACGACCGGGAAGACCAGTTCGCGGCAGGCCTCGGCCATACCGTCGATGGCGCGAACGATCTGGCCCATGATCTCCGGGCGCTGCGGGTTGCCGAAGTTCAGGTTGTCGGTGATGGCGATCGGACGGCTGCCGACGGCGGTCAGGTTGCGCCAGGCCTCGGCCACGGCTTGCTTGCCGCCCTCATAGGGGTCGTTCTGGACGTAGCGGGGGGTGCAGTCGCTGGTCACGGCCAGACCCTTATCCGTGCCATGCACGCGCACCACGCCGGCGTCGGCGCCGGTCGAGGAGTCCTGCAGCGTGTCGGCCATGACGTGGCGGTCGTACTGTTCCCAGATCCAGCGCTTGGAGGCCATGTCGGGGCAGGCGACGACCTTCATCACCGCATCGGCCCAGTTCTCGGGCGCAGGAATGTCCGAGTGGTTCAGCTTGGGCTGAAGCTCCGGCTGGACCCAGGGCCGATCATACAGGGGCGCGTCGTCGAAAAGCGGCGCCAGCGGCACGTCGCAGACGGTTTCGCCGTGATGCTTCAGCACCAGATGGCCGGTGTCGGTGGTCTTGCCGATGACGGCGAAGTCCAGGCCCCACTTCTGGAAGATGCGATAGCCGACGTCTTCATAGCCGGGCTTCAGCACCGCCAGCATCCGCTCCTGGCTTTCGGACAGCATCATCTCATAGGCCGTCATGCCGGTTTCGCGCTGGGGCACCTTATCGAGGTTCAGTTCGATGCCGACGCCGCCCTTGCCCGCCATTTCGACGGAGGAGGAGGTCAGGCCCGCCGCGCCCATGTCCTGAATGGCGGCGACGGCGCCGGACGCCATCAGCTCCAGCGTCGCCTCGATCAGCAGCTTTTCGGCGAAGGGGTCGCCGACCTGGACCGTGGGGCGCTTGGCCTCCGACTCGTCATCGAACTCGGTCGAGGACATGGTGGCGCCGTGGATGCCGTCGCGACCGGTCTTGGACCCGAAATAGACGACGTCATGGCCCGCCTCCGGCGCGGCCGAATAATAGATCTCGTCGGCGCGGGCCAGGCCGACGCACATGGCGTTGACCAGGATGTTGCCGTTGTAACCCTTGTGGAAGTTGGTCTCGCCGGCGACCGTGGGTACGCCGACGCAGTTGCCGTAGCCGCCGATGCCCGAGACGACACCCTTGACCAGGCGCTTGGTCTTCTCGTGGCTGGGATCGCCGAAACGCAGGGCGTTCAGCAGGGCCACCGGCCGGGCGCCCATGGTGAAGACATCGCGCATGATGCCGCCCACGCCCGTCGCCGCACCCTGGTAGGGCTCGATGTAGGACGGGTGGTTGTGGCTCTCCATCTTGAAGATGCAGGCGTCGCCGTCGTCAATGTCGATCACCCCGGCGTTCTCGCCCGGCCCGCAGATGACACGCTCGCCGGTCGTGAGGAACTTGCCCAGGTGGATCTTGGAGGACTTGTAGGAGCAGTGCTCGGACCACATGACCGAGAAGACGCCCAGCTCGACATGGTTGGGCTCGCGCCCCAGTCGGTCGAGGACGACCTGATATTCATTGGGGGCCAGGCCGTATTCGGCGGCCAGTTCAGCCATCGACTTCTGGGGGGTCTTTTGCGGAGCGCTCATGGGCGGCGCTTCTAGCCGCAGATGGGCCGAATGTCAGCCCGCGCGGCGCAAGAACGGGGAACATCGTCCATTGCAGGTGGTTGATTCCGTCGACAGCCAAAGGAGCCGCCATGACCGACACGCCCATCGACCCCGCCGCCACCCCCGAAGACGACGACCTGCCCGAGATCGCCGCCGACGACGCCGGCGCCTCCGCCCTGGCCGAACGGGCTCAGAAACAGGCCGACGACGCCGAGGAGGACGAGGCGTGAGCAAGCCCCACACCGACCGCATCGTCCCGGCCGCAGGCCAGCAGATGGACCGTTCGAACGATCCTGAAACCACCGCAGAGATGGACGCCGCAGCGCCCGAAGCCGCTCTTGCCAGCCCTCGTCAGCGGCTGACCGGCTCGGCCGTCGGGGTCGGCAGCGTCGGCTTCGATGAAACCGGTGCCTTCGATGTGGGCGCCGATGACCACGCGCCTCAGGACGACGCGGTCACCGCCAAACCCTGAGGCTTAGCGAGCGCGTTCGACGCCCGGTCGAAGGCGGAAGGTCAGCAGCAGGCCGCCGATCAGCAATACGATCGCGCCGGCCAGGGCCGTGAAGGCGACGGTCGGCTTGTCCGCCTGTTCGGCGACGAACGCGCCCAGAAGGCCCCAGGCCGTCGGCAGCGGATAGGCGAGGGTGCGCAGCACCGCCGTCACCGCCAGGGCGACGACTGTGACGGCGACGATGGCGACGATGGCCCACAGGTCTGGCGAAACGGCGGCGGGCAGGGCGTTGAACGCGGTCGCCGTCGTGATCAGATTCAGCGGCGCAGCCACCGTCAGCCAGCCCGCCAAGGCCGCCAGCGGCCAGACCAGCAGGATGCGCTCGCGATCGAACATCCGCAGCGCGCGGATGTGGCCGGATACTGCCAGCATCGGCAGCAATAGCGCGATAAGCGAGGCGAAGATCACGCCCACGCTGGCGGCCTTCAGATTCATAGCCGCGACAATGATCCAGAATCCGATGCCGAAAAAGGCGACGGCGGACGGCAGGCCCATTCGCGACAGCAGCGGGCTTTCGCCGGTCTGCGGCAGGGCCTGACGGATCGCATAGGCCAGAATGCCGATATAGATCAGGCCCCAGATCGAGAAGGCGTAGCCCGCAACGCGCAGGGTGCTGTTGCCGTCGGCGGCGAACTCGGCCTGGTTCAGGCCCAGGCCCGCCAGGTTCTGAACCAGGGGCACGATGATGGCGAACAGGGCGGCGGCCAGGACGACCAGACGACGGGTGCGTTGGCGGGGCGTGGGACGGATGATGGAGGACATTCGGATTCCAGTGTGACGCGTATCCGGCCTTTACGCCTCGCCACGCCAGAAGGTTCACCGCGAGCGGCAGAAAAGTGAAGCTTGCATTGGCGGCCGGCGGCTTCATCCTGCCCTACATGACGCTGAAAGCCTCCCTGCCGGCTCTGTTGATCGCGATCGTCGTGGCCGCGGGCCAGGCGTCCGCCCAGACGAGCGGAGCGCCGCTGCCCGCCTCGGTCCAGACCGCTTGGTCACGCGTTCGCGCGGCCCTGACGCCTCAGCAGCAGGCCAATGAGGTGCGGGGCTTCCTGTCGGCTCTCGCCAACGAGAACGGGCGGCCGACGACGCCGGCGCTGGATGCGCGCGATATCGCTTCGGGTCGCGCCGTGTCGCTGGACGATCCGTCCCTGCTGCAACGTCCGCAAGCCCATGAGGTCACGGTGACGGTGGACGGCCAGTTCCTGATCTTCCGTCCGCTGTCGCGCGCCAGTCTGGAACCGTTTTTCGGCCGTTAGGAACAATCGGCTCGGCCGCGTGGTTGTCAGGGGGCAGTCCATACTCACGGAGCTCATCATGGCCGATATCGACAACACCCAGCCCTCGCTCGAAGACGAAGTCGCCGCCAACCGCGCCATCGAACAGGGCCTCGGCGTCGGCGCCCGCGAACTGGCCGCCCAACGCGAACCCGGAGAAGCGGCTTTCGATGGCGAAAATGCAGAAGACGATCAGACGGCGGACCTGTCCGACGGTCGCTCTCAAATCAAGGACGCCTGACCGGCTCTAGGGCTCAACCTTGAAGTTGACTGAGAAGCGAACCATCCGGTCAGCCAATGTCAAACCAGCTGCCGACGCTTCATCCGATAGCTTGAGCCGTGCTCGCGGCAACGACCGCTCAACCGCCTTCCACAAATCATACCCTGCTGGCTGCTCGCTTTCAGGCTGACACTCGGTCAACTGGCCCGAGGCGGTGACGACGCAAGAGAGCACAACGTAGCCCTCAAGCGGAGATCTGTCCCTGACGGGATTTGGGAAGGTGGGTCGTGGCATTGTTTGCCACTGAACTGTATTCGGCAGTCCGTCTTGACCATTGCCGTCAACCTCGGCTGCTCGGGTTTCGCGCGGATCAACCATCGGCCGGCCACAAGCCGTCAAGGTTTGTTCGATAGCAGTGCTCGACGGATCAAGCTCCATCACATAACGCGTGCGCGGCCCGCCGTTGTTTCCAGGCACAATAACCTGCAGCTTGCCGCCTTTCGCCAGATCGCGGGCGACCACGGCAGGAAGGCGACTGAACGCCATGCTGCGTTGCGTGCCCACAGTCCACACGGATGTATTGGGCTGTTCTTGATCGCCGGCCTGGATCCCGAGCTCCCGCGACGTTGACCCTCTCGTGGCCTCAGGCAATCCGGTGATCAGCACGTCGTACGCATTATCAACGCAACGTGCTGCGATCGTCAGACCTGAGGTGAAGTCGATCGTGGCCAGCACCGCCTTGCGTTCAGGGGCAGAAGTGAGAGTCCAGTCTTCACTCTGAGGCGTGATCTCCTGCGCGAAGGCAGGGGTGGTGGTGGTGGCGACCGCCACGAGATAGGCGGAAAGTAAAATAAGGCTGCGCATACGATCATTGCGCACCAACTTGCGATTGCCGTCAAGCGGCGGCGTAGATGCTCCGGAACAGGGTCGCGCCGTCGGACGAGCCCAGTTCGGCTTCGAAGGCGCGGTCCGGGTGGGGCATCATGCCCAGGACGTTGCCGCGCGCGTTCTGGATGCCGGCGATATCGTTGACCGAGCCGTTGGGGTTGTCGACATAGCGGAAGACGACCTGGCCCTCGCCCTCGATCCGGGCCAGTGTCTCGGCGTCGGCGAAGAAGTTTCCGTCGCCGTTGCCTTGGGTCATCGTCACTTCGCGCTGGCCCTGATAGCCGGCGGTGAAGCGGGTCTGGCCGTTGGCGACGGTCAATGCGATCGGCTTGCAGACGTATTTCAGACCCTTGTTGCGCAGCAGGGCGCCGGGCAGCATTCCGGCCTCGCACAGGATCTGGAAGCCGTTGCAGATGCCGACCACCGCGACGCCGTCGTCCGCGGCCTTCTTGACCGCCTGCATCACCGGCGACTGGGCCGCCATGGCGCCGCAACGCAGATAGTCGCCGTAGGAGAAGCCGCCTGGGATGACGATCAGGTCCAGGCCCTGGGGCAGTTCGGTGTCGGCGTGCCACACCATCGAGACCGGCTCGCCGGTGGAGCGTTCGACGGCGACCTTGCAGTCGCGATCACAGTTGGAACCGGGGAAGACGATGACGGCTGCGCTCATGGCGCGGGCCTTTAGCAGGGTTCTTTCGCCTTGTCAGGCCGTCGCGCGCGCCCGACCGGTCAGCCAGGCGATCAGGAAGATGACGAAGCCGCCCAGGGACAGGCCCATGCCGACCCAGCCGGTCGAGGCCCAGCCATAGCCGGCCGCGATCGCCATCCCGCCCAGCAGCGGGCCGATGGCGTTGGCCGTGTTGAACGCCGAATGGTTGAGCGCCGCCGCCAGGGTCTGGGCGTCGCCGGCGACATCCATCAGTCGCGTCTGCAGGATCGAACCTAAGCCGCCTCCGCCGCCGATCAGGAAGACCACGACCATCACGGCCCACAGGTGGGGCGCCGCCAGCGGATAAAGCGCCAACGCCGCTGCGCTCCACAGCAACAGGCCGCCCGCCGCCTTGAAACCCAGATGATCCGCCGCCCATGCGCCGAGGATATTGCCCAGGAACATGCCGACGCCGAATACGGCGAAGACCCAGGGCAGGACGCCGGGGCCGGCGCCCGTCACGGCCTCGAGTGTAGAGGCCAAATAGGCGTAGACCGCGAACATGCCGCCAAAGCCAATGGCGCCCACGCCCAGCGTCAGCCAGACCTGACTGCGCTTCAGGGCGCCCAACTCGCGCCAGGGGCTGGCGTCGGGGTGGGCAGGATCGCGCGGCGCGAACAGGGCGACCAGGGCCATGGTGACGACGGCCAGCACGCCGACGATGGCGAAGGTCCAGCGCCAGCCATGGGCATGGCTGATCATGTTGACGACGGGCACGCCTAGAACGGTCCCGACCGTCAGCCCCATCAGGATGGTCGAGACCGCGCGCGTGCGAAAATGCAGGGGCACGATCGAGGCCGCGACCAGGGCCGCCACGCCGAAATAGGCCCCGTGCGGCAAGCCGCTGAGGAAACGAAAGACCAGCATCCAGTGATAGGTCGGGGCCAGGGCGCTGGCCACGTTGCCGATGGCGAACAGGGCCATGAAGGCGATCAAAAGCAGCCAGCGCGGATAGCGCGCGCCCAGAACCGCAAGGATCGGCGCGCCAACCACGACGCCGGCGGCATAGGCGCTGATGACATGGCCGGCGGTCGGCGCATCGACGCCAAGCCCGGCGGCGAAGTCCGGCAGGATGCTCATGGCCGCGAACTCGGTCACGCCGATCGCGAATCCGCCCATGGCCAGGGCGATCAGGACTAGGGCGACCGCCCCGCGCGAGCGGACGGGAAGGGGAGTGTCGAAGGCGGCGTCGGTCATGTTGCGCTGCACACTAATCAGCGTTCATGACGCCGCAAGGGCGACGCCGCCCGGCAACGATCACGCTTTGTTTTCGTAGGTCGCGGTGATCGACGCCTTGGCCAGGGTGTGGAAGTGCAGGTTGAAGCCGAAGACGGCGCCGGAGTTGTCGGCCGTGACGTCCAGGCTTTCGACATCCACCGCAAAGACGGTGAAGATGTAACGGTGCGGGCCATGGCCTGGGGGCGGGGCGGCGCCGCCGAAACCGGGCTGACCATAGTCGGTGCGGCCCTGGATGGCGCTGTGGGGCAGATGCCCGCCCGGCGAGCCGGCGCCGGCCGGCAGCTCTGTCACGTCCGCGGGAATATTGGCCACCGTCCAATGCCAGAAGCCCGAGCCGGTCGGTGCGTCGGGATCATAGCAGGTGATCGCATAGCTCTTGGTCGCCTCCGGCGCGCCGGACCATGACAGTTGGGGCGAGGTGTTGCCCTTGGCGTGCACCTGGGCGTCCGGCAGCACGCCGCCGTCCTGGATATCGGTGGAGGTAAGGGTGAAGGTCATGGGCGCTCCGTCAATCAAGCCGTTTGCTAAACTGGCGTCGATGCCGAAGGATGCAACCGTCTCGTTCCCGCGACATGGGAGAGGAAACAGCAGAGTTTACGCCGCCTCGATGCGGTAGCTTTCGATCACCGTGTTGGCGAGCAACTGCTCGCACATCTTCTTGGCTTCGCCTTGCGGGTCTTCGGCGCCGGTAAGGTCGAACTCGATCAGTTTGCCGACGCGGGCGTTGGAGACGCCCGACCAACCCAGACCCTGCAACGCGCCTTCGACGGCCTTGCCCTGAACGTCCAGGACGCCGGGCTTGAGGAAGACGTGAACCTTGACCTTGCTTGAAGCGGTTGGGGCCATCAGTGCAGTCCTCCCTGGATCACCGTCGGCATGCCCTTCATGATGCCCAGGCGACGCGCGACTTCGGTATAGCTTTCAATCACATTGCCCAGGTCGCGGCGAAAGCGGTCCTTGTCCAGCTTCTCGCCGGTCGAGGCGTCCCACAGGCGGCAGCTGTCGGGGCTGATCTCGTCGGCCAGCAGGACGCGGCTGAAGTCGTTTTCCCACACCCGGCCGAACTCGATCTTGAAATCGACCAGGGTGATGCCGACGGCGCTGAACATGCCCGACAGATAGTCGTTCACCCGCACTGTCATCGCCAGCATGTCGTCCAGCTCCTGGGTCGAGGCCCAGTTGAAGGCGGTGATGTGCTCTTCGGTGACCATCGGGTCGTTGAGCTCATCCTTCTTATAGTAGAATTCGATGATCGAGCGCGGCAGAGGCGTGCCTTCCTCGATGCCCAGGCGCTGGCTCATCGAGCCGGCGACGATGTTGCGGCACACGACTTCCAGCGGAATGATCTCGACTTCGCGGATCAGCTGCTCGCGCAGGTTCAGACGCTTGATGAAGTGGTTGGTCACGCCGATGCCGTTCAGGCGCGACATGATGAACTCGCTGATCTGGTTGTTCACCACGCCCTTGCCTTCGAGAACGGCCTTTTTCTGCGCGTTGAAGGCGGTGGCGTCGTCCTTGAAATACTGGATCAGGGTGCCGGGCTCGGGTCCTTCGTACAGGATCTTGGCCTTGCCTTCGTAGATCTTCTTGCGCTTGCTGTTCATGGTCCGGTCCCGGCTTACGGGCGCCCTCCAGAAACAAAAATCGCGCGGCCATATGTGGAGGGGGAAGACCCGGTCCTGGCGGCGCGTTTCGGAATCGTTCGGGCAGTCAATCTCGTTCGGGGTCTCCTTAGCCGAAGGCGGCCCTCGATACAAATGAGGATGGCCGGCGCCGCAATCATTGGGGACAGGATGTCCATGCGACGGAAGTCAGGTTGCGTTCGCGGCCGGGCGGTCTATAGACGGCGCTTGCCCCGACGTTAGCGGGGTGGACGGAGCTTTGCTGAGCGAAATGACGACCTTCGACGATCGGGAAAAGGCCTTCGAAGCCAAATACGCCCTCGATCAGGAGCAGGAGTTCAAGGCCATCGCCCGGCGCAACCGGATGCTGGGCCTTTGGGCTGCGGAAAAGATGGGCCTGTCGAGCGAAAGCGCGGACCAGTACGCCGCCGCCGTGGTGCGTGCCGATTTCGAACAGCCGGGAGACGAGGACGTGTTCCGCAAGGTCGCCGGCGACTTCAAGGCCTCGGGCCTGTCGGTATCGGAGGGCGAGATTCGCTCCAAGATCGATGAACTGGCCTCGATCGCCCGCGAGCAAATCCGCGCCGGCGAGTAATCGCCTCGGTCTTTGGACTGATCTGAGAATTCGAAAGGGCCGCACCCGGGGGAAAGTGCGGCCCTTTCTTCTTGCCGGGGACGTTGGGGGGATGTCTCACCCGGCGTACTGTGCGTCTCGCGCCCCTGAAGAACACCAGGGCCGAGATTTGGTTTCAGGCGTCGCCGCCCGAAACCAAATATTTTTACGGCATCAGAACCGTGTCGACGACGTGGACGACGCCGTTCGATTGGCCCACGTCGGCCTGGGTGATCGTGGACCTGCCGCCCTTGGCGTCGGTTATGACCCAGGTGTTGTTCGGGCCGGCCGAAACCTTCAGTTCTTCGCCCTGAACCGTCTTCAGCGTGGCGGTGCCGCCGTTTGCCTCCGCCTGAGCTGCGATATCGGCGGCCGTCAGACGACCGGCGACCACGTGGTAGGTCAGGATCTTGGTCAGATCAGCCTTCATCGCCGGCTGCATCAGGCTGGTGCGCGTCGCCTCGGGGATCTTCTCGAAGGCGGCGTTGTCAGGGGCGAAGACCGTGAACGGGCCCGCCCCTTGCAGGGTGTCGACCAGGCCGGCGGCTTTCACGGCGGCGACCAGGGTGGTCAGGTTGGAGGCTTTGGAGGCGTTGGCGACGATAGTCTCGTTCGGGCTCATGGCAGCGCCGCCCACCATCGGGTCGGTCGCGGGGGCCATGGCGGCGCCGTCGGCCGGAGCCATGGCGGTCGATTCCGCTGGCGTCGTGGCGGCCGGCTCGTTGTTGCCGCAGGCGCCGAGCGCCATCAGCGCGCCGCCGGAGACGGCGACGAGCATAAGATTGCGAAGTTTGGTCATATGTTTCGTTCCCTTTGGGCCGCTCTCAAGGCGGTAACGGGAACGTTACGCGCGACACCGCACAATGGATGCATGCCGCGCGACAAGACATCGCAGCTTCACCATTCAGTTTTCGCGCGCACTTCTATGCTGCTTTGCAGCAAGAGAACTATCGTTCGATCAGATCAGTCAACGAATTCCAGATGTTCGCCTTGCTTGTCAGTGGAATCGCATGAGCCGGGCTGGATGAAGGCAGGTCGATAAGGCGAACCCCTACGACGTCGCCGATAATGCGCCGTCCCAGCTCGGCCGCCAGCTTGCCGTTGAAAGCGACAGCCCGAAGCCGCGGCAAGCCGCCGATCAGGCCGCGCAGATCAGCCGCCTCCGGCGAGCGGATCGCCGCATCCAGACTGCCCGACCTTTCCGCCGACGCAATCACATCCCATAGTCCCACGCCGCGCGCCTTCAATCGATCCAGCCGCTGCTCATAGGGTTGTGCCGCCAGGTCTTCACCCAGCATCCCGCTGATCAGCGGCCAGAAGGCGTTGCGCGGATGGGCGTAGTATTGCGCCGCCTTCAGCGAGGCGTCGCCGGGCAGGCTGCCCAGGATCAACAATCGGGTTTCCGCATCGACTACGGGTGCGAACCCCAACCTGCGACCGCCCGTATGGTCCGTCACTTGACCGGCGGGTCGTCGCGCAGCCAGCCGGTGATCGAGCGGCGTTTGCCGCCGGCGTAGGCGGCGACCGGTGCAACAGAGTGCTGGCGGGGCGTCTTGAACACTGTCCAGACGTTGAAACCCGGCTTGAAGCCGCGCTCGATATCGCCGTTTGTGTCGTGAAACAGTAATTGGCCGCCCCAATCCGGCCGCCAATCGCGCGACAGACCCAGCGTATAGGCTGCGCGCCGCTCGCCGACGCCTGTGTCGTCGTGCTGGGTCAGGAAGTCGCCGGGCCGGAACCAGGTGGCTTGCGCGTCGATCTTGGTCACGCTCGCTTCGCCGGTCACGGCCTTGGCGAATGTGGTGAAGGGCGTGTCGTTGAAAAACTGCACCAGGGCGTGCGTCGCATGGCCTTCGTCCTTGCCAGTCAGCAAGGTCGTGATGATCGGATAGGCCAGATAGATGAAGGAGAAGCCGTCGCGACCCTCCGCCAGCGCGCGCTGTATCTGGGCCCCGATCGCATCGCGGCCCATGGCCTGCATGTCCTGCGGCGACAGCAGCTTGCCGCCCTCCGGCGTCTTCAAGGACAGATGCCAAGACGTGTCGTGTTCGAGCGCAAGATCCAGCCATTCGGCGCCCGCCTCATCCAGCAGATCGGGCACCTGCACCATCCCATCGCGCGCATAGGCCGCCGCATAGTCGCGGGGATCGAGCCGGGGATTGAGCCGGATTGTCTTGTTCAACGCGCGTTGACCGTGATTGTCACGACCATCGTCCTGCCGACTGAAGATGCGGATGGAGCCGATTGTGTTTGGGCGATACAGCGCAGAGTTTCCAGATCGCGCACGCTCATATGACGGTCGTCAGTCAAGTCGCAGCCGCCCAACTGCCTGCCCGCACTCACCACGCATCGCATGTCTGTCTTGATCGAGCGCGAACCCTTGTGACGGCGCAGGCAGACTTCAGCGCGGGCGTCATCAGACAGCAGAGCGGTAGGTGCATACACCGACCAGCCGATGTAGCTGATCTCAGGCGTGTTGGCCTGAATGAACAGAGCGAGCAGCGCGGCGATCATGCCCTATTGAACACCCGCTTGAACACCACGTCCACGTTCTTGGTATGGTAGCCGAGGTCGAACAGGGCCTCGAGCTGGTCGGCGGGCAGGGTGACGCGGTCGTCGGCCTTCAGGAAATCCAGGAAGGCGCCTTCGCCGCGCCAGACCTTCATGGCGTTTTCCTGAACGGCGGCATAGGCGTCTTCGCGCGACACGCCGGCCTGGGTCAGGGCCAGCATCACCCGCTGCGAGTGCACCAGACCGCCCAGGCGGTCGATGTTCTTCTGCATATTCTCTGGGTAGACGTTCAGCCGCTCGACTACATTGGCCAGACGGTGCAGGGCGAAGTCCAGGTGGATGGTGGCGTCCGGGCCGATGCCGCGTTCGACCGAGGAGTGACTGATGTCCCGCTCATGCCACAGGGCCACGTTTTCCATCGCCGGTGTCACGGCCGAACGGACCAGACGGGCCAGGCCGGTCAGGTTCTCGGTCAGGATCGGGTTGCGCTTGTGCGGCATGGCCGACGAGCCCTTTTGACCCTTGTCGAAGAATTCCTCGGCTTCGAGGACTTCGGTGCGTTGCAGGTGGCGGATCTCGACGGCGAGACGTTCGACCGAGCTGGCGACGACGCCCAGGGCGGCGAAGAAGGCGGCGTGGCGGTCGCGCGGGATGACCTGGGTCGAGACGGGCTCGACGGTCAGGCCCATCTGGTCGGCGACATATTGCTCGACCGCCGGATCGACGTTGGCGAAGGTGCCGACGGCGCCCGAAATGGCGCAGGTGGCGATCTCTTCCTTGGCGGTGATCAGGCGGCGTTTGGCGCGCTGGAACTCGGCGTGATAGCCGGCCAGCTTCAGGCCGAAGGTCACGGGCTCGGCGTGGATGCCGTGCGAACGGCCCACGGTCGGGGTGTATTTATGCTCCTTGGCGCGTTTCTCCAGCGCGGCCAGAACCCGATCGACGCCCTCGATCAGCAGGTCCGACGACCGCGCCAGCTGGACCGCGAAACAGGTGTCCAGCACGTCCGACGACGTCATGCCCTGGTGCAGGAAGCGGGCTTCCTCGCCGACGATTTCCGACACATGGGTCAGGAAGGCGATGACGTCGTGTTTTGTGGTGCGTTCGATCTCGTCGATGCGGTCGGCGTCGAAGGTCGCATCCTTGCCCTTGGCCCAGATGGCGTCGGCCGATTCCCTTGGGATCACGCCCAGTTCGGCCATCTTCGTGGCGGCGTGGGCCTCGATCTCGAACCAGATCTTGTACTTGGTTTCCTGGGACCAGATAGCGGCGGCGACGGGGCGGGAGTAGCGCGTGATCATGGGCGGGTCGTGTCGGTCGTGGGGGGCGCGGAGTCAAGGTTTGCGGGGCGGCGAGGTTGACTTTGCCGGCTGTTGTCCCAGATTCAGCGCGCTTTCAGGAGGACGACCTCCCCCACATGGGACCAACGCCGGGACGACCCGACGCCATGCAGGGAGAATGTCATGGCCTGGGTATTCCTTGTTTTCGCCGGCCTGCTCGAAGTCGTCTGGGCGTTTCTGATGAAGGCGTCGGCCGGCTTCACGCGACCGTGGCCGACGGTGGGGATGATCGTCTTCATGATCGGTTCGTTCGGTCTGCTGTCGCTGGCGATGAAGACCCTGCCGCTGGGCACGGCCTACGCCATCTGGACCGGCATCGGCGCGGTGGGCGCCTTTGTGGTGGGCGCGGGTTTTCTTGGCGAGCCGCTGACGCCGCTCAGGATCGCGGGCGTCGCCCTGGTCGCATCGGGCCTGGTTGTGCTGAAGCTGGCGGCGAGCCATTGATGGCGGCGACAGGAGACGCGTGATGGAACTGGTGATCGGCGACAAAGCCTATTCGACGTGGTCGCTGCGGCCGTGGCTGGTGCTGAAACATTGCGGCGCGGTCTTTGACGAGATCCTCGTGCCGCTGAACCAGCCCGACACCGATCAGCGCATCCGCGAGCATTCGCCGTCCGGCCTTGTCCCGGTGCTGAAGGTCGAGGGCGAGGTGATCTGGGATTCGATGGCCATCGCCGTCTGGGCGGCCGAACGCTATCCGGAAGCGCCGCTCTGGCCTTCGGACGCCCATGCGCGCTGGCTGGCGCGTTCGGCGGCGTGCGAGATGCACGGCGGTTTCACCGCTCTGCGCACGGCCTGTTCCACCGGCCCGGATCACTGGATGGTCGGCCCCAGTCGCGCATCCGCGCCGGACCATCCGGGACTGGCCAAGGATCTGCGCCGCATCGTCGAACTGTGGCGGAGCCTGCGTGAGCGGTTCGGCGCGGGCGGGCCGTATCTGTTCGGCGACTGGTCCGTGCCGGACGCCTTCTTCACGCCGGTCGCCGCCCGCATCCGCCATTTCCAGTTGGACCTCGCGGCGCACGGAGACGACGGCACGGCCCGGGCCTATGCCGAGACCCTGTTGGCTCAACCGCATTTTCTTGAGTGGGAAGCCGACGCGCTGGGCTTAACGCACGACAACCATCCCGGCTGACGCCGCGTTAAGCGGACGCTGTTATCTCGATGGGGATGACGCGCCCGATCCTGCCCAGCCCTCCGACCCAAGCCGCTGCGCGCGGCCTCAATCCGGTCATGGCCTATGGGCTGGCGGCCCTGGTCGGGGCGGCGTTTTGGGCCAGCCTGCTGTTCGCGGTCTTCTAAGAGGTCAGCGCGCGCCGGCGATGGGCGTAGTCTCGGCGATCAGGACCGGCTCGGCCTGGGGCGGCGGAGCCACGTAATCCAGCGCCATCGGAACGGCGCGCGCGCCCGATGCGACGGCGTCCAGGGTCTTCAGCGGGCCGCCGAACAGCCGCTGATAGATCCAATAGCTGGCCATGACCTTTTCGACGTAGTCACGCGCCTGGGGCACGTCGATCGTCTCGATCAGCAGCAGGGGATCGGCGTCCGCGCCCAGCTTCCTGACGGCCGCCAGCATCGGCCCCGGCCCTGCGTTGTAGGAGGCCACGGCCCGCAGCAGATCGCCCTGGAAGGCCGGCAACGCCAGCATCTTATTGACGTAGGCCTGGCCCAAACGCATGTTGACCGCCGGAACCAGCAGCTTGGTCGGGTCCGAGACGAAGGTGCGATCGCCGGTCATCTCGGCCGCCGTCGTCGGCATGACTTGCATCAGCCCATAGGCGCCGACGCTGGAACGGGCGTTCGGATTGAAGTCGGTCTCCTTGCGCGCCAGGGCATAGACCAGCGCCCGCTCGATGACGAAGCCGCCTTCGGGCGCCAGGTCCGGCATCGGATAGCGGGTCGCATCGATTCGCGTAGCGTCGCCGCTGTTGACCGGCAGGATGGCGCGCGCCAGGGCGGTCCACATCTTGGCCGCATCGCCGACGGCGGTGCGCAGGCCGGACCGCAGCTCGGTCTCGGCATCAGCGTTGCGACCGACCTCATAGAAGGCGACGGTGCGTTTGGCGCGGGCGTCGGCCTGGACGAAGGCTTCCAGGGCGGTCGGTTCGACGGCGGCGCTCTGGGGCACATAGGCGGCGCGGCGCAGGCGGGGCTCGGCCTCGTAGGGGCGAGGCCCCATGTTCTCGATCGTCGGCTCTTCTCCGAGCTGACGCAGGGCGATCTGGCCATAGAAGGTGGCGGGCCACTGGGCCGACAGGCGCAGATAGTCGGTGACGCGATCCTGACGACCCGACTGGGCGGCGGCGCGCGCGGTCCAGAAGGCGGCGCCGGCGCGGACCCAGGCGTCCTCGGTCGGATCGTTGGCGACGCGTTCGAAGGCGGCGAAGGATTCATGGAACTGGCCCAGACGCCACTCCGCCAGTCCGACCGTCCACCAGTCGCCGATCTGACGCCCCAGGGCCGAGGCGCCGGTCAGGTCGTTGTTGTTGTAGGCGACGCGCGCCGCCTTGGCCGGATCGGTGACGCCGCCGTCGCCGGACACGGCGCTGACTAGACTGTTCCAGGTGCGGCCCAGCACGCCGCCAGGACGCACCGGCTCGGGCGCGCCGTCGGGGCGACGACGCAGCGCCAGCGTATAGACTCGGTCTGCGCACGGCAGATCCGAATAGGTCTCAAGCCAGGCCGTCAGCTCTTCGTAGGTGGCGACATGGTCGGGATGAAACAGGCTCTCGAACTCGACCTGACCCAGCAGCACGCGGTCCTGCGCCTGACGGGCCGCCATGCGGGCCGTCTCGATGTCGCCGCGGCGCAGGGCGTCAAAGGCAGTGGTGTAGGAGATTCTGTCGGCCGAGCTCAGCGCGGTGGGACGTCCGGAACCGGCACTGGCCTCGGCGGTTGACCCGTAGGGCGTCTCGGCGGTCGCGGCCGTCGTGGCGGCGCAGAACGCAAGGACAAGCGTCGACGCGAGGATCGCGCGGCGGAACAGAGACATAAGCGGCGGCCCCCTCGTTGGCGACGCGCGTCAGCTACGGGCGCGTGTATGGCGATCGGTCGTCAGCATGCGAACATGCCGCGATTAGCCTTGTTCTTCAACCGAGTCCGTTTCAAGGCGAACGGCCAGCGAAAGCAGGTCGCTCCAGACCTGTCGTTTCGCTTGTGGCTGACGCAGCAGAAAGGCGGGATGCAGGGTCGGCATGACGGGCGCCGACACCGCCCCTTCCAGCAGGCGCCATTCCTTCCAGTTGCCGCGCAGCTTCATGATGCCTTCCTCGGCGCCGAGCACCGACTTGGCCGAGGCTGCGCCCAGCAGCAGCACGGCCCTGGGCTTCAGCAGGGCGAAGGCGCGCTCGACGAAGGGCGCGCACACCGCCTGTTCCTGCGGGCTGGGGGTGCGGTTGCCGGGCGGGCGCCAGAAGACCGTGTTGGTGATGAAGACCTTGTCGGTGAGGCCTGCCGCCGCCAGCATCCGGTCCAGCAACTGCCCGGCCTTGCCGACGAAGGGTTGCCCCGCCCGATCCTCATCCCCGCCGGGACCTTCGCCGACAATCAGAACCGAGGCGTTGGGGTTGCCGCGTCCGAACACCGATTGCGTCGCGCCCATGCCGCGCAGCGGACAGCCCTCAAACGCCGCGACCGCCGCCGCCAGATCCTGAAGCGTCGCGGCGCCTGCGGCCAGCCGCCGCGCTTCGGCGAGGGCGTCATCGGCGTTGACGCCGGCCAGGGGCATGACGACCGAGGCTGTCGCCCGCTGCACCGCCTTGACGGCCGGCGGCGGGGCGATGTGGGTGTGATCGACGGGCGCGTCGCCATAGCAGGCGTCGATCCCCGCATCCCGCCAGAAGGCGAGCAGGCTTTCGACTGCAGCGATGTCATGGGGTTGCGCGTTCATGTCTCGGAACACCGATAAGCCTTGACCGCCCTCGCGTCACCTTCCGATAAGCGGCATAACCACACAGATAACCGGGATTCAGGGGAAACCATGGCCGAAGACGCCATCGAAGGCGGCGCGGAAAACGCCCGTCAGGACGCCATCATCGACAATCTGCCGCCGCTGGAGGCGCTGAACGGCGTCGAGCGCGAGATCATGGAATATGATGTCGTGATCGTCGGCGGCGGCCCGGCCGGCCTGTCGGCGGCCATCCGCCTGAAGCAGCGCGCGGAAAAGGACGGCAAGGAAATCACCGTCGCGGTTCTGGAAAAGGCGGCCGAGGTCGGCGGTCATATCCTGTCGGGCGCGGTCATCGATCCCAAGGCGCTGAACGAGCTGTTCCCCGACTGGAAGGAACGCGGCGCGCCGCTGGAGACGCCGGTCACGAAGGACAAGTTCCTGCTGCTGGGCCCGCAGGGGTCGGCGTCGCTGCCCATGCCGCTGATGCCGCCCTTCATGCACAATCACGGCTGCTACATCGCCTCGTTGGGCAACGTCACGCGCTGGCTGGGCGAGCAGGCCGAGGAACTGGGCGTCGAGGTCTATCCCGGGATGGCCGCCAGCCACGTCGTCTGGGAAGAAGAGACGGGTCAGGTGAAGGGCGTCGTCGCCGGCGTCTTCGGCATCGACCGCGAGGGCAAGCCGACCGGCGATTTCCAGCCCGGCATTGAACTGCACGGCAAATATGTCTTCATCGCCGAGGGCGTGCGCGGCTCCCTGGCCAAGACCATCATCGCCAGGCACAAGCTTCAGGACGGCAAGTCGCCCCAGAAATACGGCATCGGCCTGAAAGAGTTGTGGCAAGTGCCGGCAGACAAGCACCAGCCCGGCCTGGCCCAGCACACGACCGGCTGGCCGCTGGACGAACACACCGGCGGCGGCAGCTTCCTGTATCACTTCGGCGATCGCTACGTGGCCGTCGGCTATGTGGTTCACCTCAACTACAAGAACCCGTTCCTGTCGCCGTTCGACGAGTTCCAGCGCTTCAAGCACCACCCCGAGATCGCTCAGCACCTGGAGGGCGGCACACGCATCTCCTACGGCGCGCGCGCCATCACCGAAGGCGGCCTGCAGTCGATCCCGAAGCTGAGCTTCCCCGGGGGCGTGCTGATCGGCTGTTCGGCCGGATTCGTGAACGTGCCCCGCATCAAGGGCAGCCACAACGCCATGAAGACCGGCATGCTGGCCGCCGACGCCGCCTATGAGGCCGTTCAGGCCGGGCGCGCGGGCGACGAACTGGTCGAATACCAGACCGCCTTCGAAAAGAGCTGGGTCTACAAGGAGCTGTCGGTCGTCCGAAACGCCAAGCCCCTGCTGTCCAAGTTCGGCACGACGCTGGGCGGGGCGCTGGGCATGTTCGACATGTGGTGCCGCACCCTGTTCGGCGGTCTGTCGCCGATCCCGACGCTGAAGCACGAAAAGACCGACGCCGCCTCGACCGGCCTGGCCGCCGACCACAAGGCGATCGCGTATCCCAAGCCGGACGGCAAGCTGTCGTTCGACAAGCTGTCGTCGGTGTTCATCTCCAACACCAATCACGCCGAGGACCAGCCGGCCCACCTGAAGCTGCTGGATCCGTCGATCCCGATCCGCGTCAACCTGCCCAAATACGGGGAGCCGGCGCGGCTTTACTGCCCGGCCGGCGTGTATGAGGTCGTCTATGGCGACGAGGCGGCCAAGGCCGATCCCCGCTTCGTCATCAACGCCCAGAACTGCGTCCACTGCAAAACCTGCGACATCAAGGATCCGTCGCAGAACATCGTCTGGACCACGCCCGAGGGCGGCGGCGGTCCCAACTATCCGAACATGTGACGGAACGGGGCAGGGGCGGCGTTCCGCCCTTGCCCGCCGCTGCAAAAGCGTGAAGGGTCCGGGCATGATCGCCTCCCGTTCTCGCCTGTTCGCCGCCTCCCTTACCGTCCTCGCCGTGGCGCTTGCCGGCCATGCCTCGGCTCAGGACACGACCCCGCCCGCCCCGACGCCGGACACCCATCCGCCGGCCGTCATCCTGGAGCCTGGTCAGACGGCGCCGGGCCAGGCCACACCAAGTCAGGCGCCGACCCAGGCCGCGCCCGATCCTCACATCATCATCACCGACACGCCGGCGACGCCGGCGATCCCGGCGGTCTGGGCGCCGATCCCGACGAACGCCGAGGGCCGCAGCGCCTATGGTCTGTATCTGGCCGGCAAGCTGGCCCTGATGCAGGGCGAGGGGGCGACCGGCTCGGACTATCTGGCCCAGGCGGAACGGCTGACACCGGAACAGCCGCGCGTGCGCGAACAGGCCTTTACCTCCGCCCTGCTGACCGGCGATCTGGATGTTGCGGCCGCCCTGGCCCCGACCGATGCGACCGCGTCTCCCGCGTTTGTGGAGGGTGGGCGGCTGGTGCGTCTGGTGCAGGACTTCGTGCGCGGCGACGCCAGGACGCCGAACGCCGAACTGGCCCGTCAGCCCATCGGCGCCCCGCACGCGCGCGCCGGTCTGCTGGTTGCGCCGTGGATCGCGGCGGCGGCGGGCGACTGGACCCGGGCGCTTCAGCCGGTCCCGACCGCCGGCGATCCCCTGACCCTGGCTTTCGCCCGCATCAATCGCGCCGCCCTGCTGGAAAAACGTCGCGACTATGCCGAGGCTGAGGTCGAGTTGAAGACCGCTTCCGAAGTCGCCGGCGTCGGCGCCCTGTTCAAACGCCCCTATGGCGAGTTTCTGGAACGGCGCGGTCGCCGCGACGACGCCGTCGCCCTGTATGAAGCCGCCATGGCGGTGCAACCCGTCGATCCGGGCGTGGCCCGCGCGCTGCAACGGCTGAAGGACGGAGGGCGCCCGCCCGCCTTGCCCGACTTCCGCGAAGGCGCCGCCCAAGGCCTGATCACCGCCGCCGCCCAGGCTTCGGCCGAGCGCGGCAACGAGTTCGCCGCCGTCTATCTACGCCTCGCCCAGAACCTGCACGACGATGACGAGACGGAATATCAGCTGGCCCAGGTGCTCTCCCGCGCCGGTCTGAAGTCCGCCGCCCGCAACGCCCTGTCGCGGGTCGGGACCGCCGATCCAAAACTCTACGCCGCCGCCCGCGCTCAGCTGGCCGTGGCGCTGGAAGAAGACGGCCAGTCGCAGGACGCGCTCACCGAGCTGCGTCGCGCCGCCGCCGCCAGCCCCGACGATCGGCAGATCGCCTTGGTCCTGGCGGGTCAGCTGATGCAGCTGAAACAACATGACGAGGCGCTTGCGTTGCTGGACGGGCCGCTTCTGAACACCGCCGATCAGGGCGCCAGCGTCCACTTCCTGCGCGGCGCTGCCTATGAGGCGCTGGGTCGTGTTCCCGAGGCGGAGGCCGAACTGTGGGCCGCGCTTCAGACCGCGCCGAACGACGCCGATATGCTGAACTACCTCGGCTATCTTTGGGTCGATAAGGGGCTGCGGGTTCAGGAAGGCGCCGAGATGATCGCCCGCGCCCATGCGCTGGAGCCCGACAACGGCAACATCCAGGATTCGCTGGGCTGGGCGCAGTTCCAACAGGGCCAGTACGAAACCGCCGTCAACACGCTGGAAGAGGCTGTCGACAAGGAGCCGTCCAACGCCGAGATCAATGATCACCTCGGCGACGCCTATTGGAAGGTCGGCCGGCAACGCGAAGCCGTCTGGCTGTGGAACCGCGTTCTGGTGCTGGAGCCCGAACCCGAACGTCGGGCCGAGGTCGAACGCAAGATCGCCAATGGGCTGGACAGCGCGCCGAGCGCTAAGGGCGTCGCGCAATAGGTCATGCCTGCCCTGACCGCCCTGGCGCCGGCCAAGATCAATCTGTTCCTACACGTCGGCGCGGTGGACGCTGACGGCTATCATCCGCTGTCCAGCCTGGTCGCCTTCGCCGATGTCGGGGATCGCGTGTCGGTCGAGCCGGCGGATCGCCTGTCGCTGACGGTCGACGGGCCCTTCGGCGGCGGGCTGGGCGCGACGGACGACAATCTGATCCTGCGCGCGCTGCGTCAGCTGGGCGAGGCCTGCGGCATCGGAGAGCCGAAACTGAAGGTCAGGCTGGACAAGCGCCTGCCCATCGCGGCGGGGCTGGGCGGCGGATCGTCCGATGCGGGCGCGGCGCTGAAGCTGGCGCGCGACGTCCTTGCGCTCGATCTCGACGACCACGCGCTTGAGGCGGTTGCGGGCGTCGTCGGCGCGGACGGGCCGATGTGTCTGCGGATGCGCACGGCCTGGGCCGAGGGGAGGGGAGACGTGCTGACCGACGAACCCCGACTGCCGCCGCTGCCGACCGTGCTGTTCAATCCCGGCGTCCCCTCGCCGACCGGCGCCGTCTATCGCGCCTATGACGCAGGGCCGGTGCGAGCGGCCGAAAGACCCGCGCCGCCCGAGGACTGGTCTATCGCCGCCGTCATCGAATGGCTGTCGGCCCAGCGCAACGATCTTGAAGCGCCCGCACTGTCCCTGACACCGGCGATCGGCGCGGCCCTGTCGGCGGTGGCGGCGACCGACCAGATCGCGCTGACGCGAATGTCCGGTTCAGGCGCGACGGTGTTCGGTTTGTATCCGAGCGACGACGCGGCCCAATCTGCTGCGCGCGCGCTGTCCGCCGCACATCCCACGGCCTGGGTCAAAGCAACGCAGCTGTCCGTACAGCAACGCTAAAGCTTTGTGGCCGAATACCGGCGATCAGACTGCGAAACCGGCGATTTCGCCCAGGTCTCGCCCAGATCATCACAAACGTTACGCATTGTTTCGAAATCTCGGAACCAGATCACGACGTTCTGATTTGAGTCGGCAGTTCCGATGTCTGGAACGGGTCGCCGTCTCCCCCGTGGCGATCCTCAAACAGGAAAAAGGAAATCGCCATGCTTCGTGCAAAATTGCTTGCCGCCACCGCCGTCGTCAGCCTGATGGCTGCCCCTGCTTTCGCCCAGGACATGACCGCCCCGGCGACCACGACGACGCCCGCCCCGGCGACCATGCCGCAAACCGATCCGGCCATGCCGGCCATGCCGCAGACGCCGGCTCCGACGGCTGAGGCCGCCGCGACCACGACCACGACTGTAGAAGCGACCACGCCTGTCGCCGGCGAAACCGTTGTCGACAAGCTGAAGGCCAGCGGTCAATTCACCACCCTGCTGGCCGCGCTGGACGCCGCCCAGCTGACCGACACCCTGGCCAGCCGTCCGGCCATCTCGATCTTCGCCCCGACCGACGCCGCCTTCGCCGCCGTGCCCGAGGCCGAGCGTACGCGTCTGATGGACCCGGCCAACGCCGCCGAACTGCGCCAGCAGCTGCTGTATCACGTCATCGTCGCCGACGTGACGCCCGACCAGATCATGGGCAAGAAGGGCGGCGTAGAGACGGCCGCCGAGAGCCAGGTTCTGCTGGACGGCACGGGTTCGGCCATCAAGGCTGACGGCGCGACCGTGGTCAGCGCGGAACTAGACGCCTCGAACGGCGCCATCTTCCCGATCGACAAGGTCCTGAACCCGGCGAACTCCATGGCCGCCATGGGCGATGAAGAGGCCGCCGCGCCCGCCGAAGCCGCCGCTCCGGTCGCCGAAGCCGCCGCTCCGGTCGCCGAGGCGCCGCCGGCTGCTGAAGCGACGCCGGCTCCGACGGCGCCGAACGGGCAGCCCGCCGCGATGACGACGACCACGTCCTCGTCCCCGGTCGTCAATCCGACCGATGGTCAGGTCGATACCCCGGCCAACCCGCCGGTCGATGCGGCTGATCCCGCCGCCGACGGCGCGGCCGAAGCCAAGCCGACCCCGAACTGATCAGGGTCATCCACGCGCTCGCTCGGTAGCGTGTTGAAGCGGAAGGCGGCGGGCCCTATGGTCCGCCGTCTTTTTTGCAGCCCCTCCCCACGAGCCCGATTTGACCACCTCGACCGAGCCGCTCGCGTTTCAGGACCTGATCCTGACGCTCCACCGCTATTGGGGCGAGCAGGGCTGCGCCATTCTGCAACCCTATGACATCGAGGTCGGGGCCGGCACGCTGCATCCCGCCACCGTCCTGCGCGCGCTCGGCTCCAAGCCGTGGAAGGCCGCCTATGTCCAGCCCAGCCGCCGTCCCGGCGACGGCCGCTATGGCGAAAACCCCAATCGCCTCCAACACTATTACCAATACCAGGTCATCCTGAAGCCGAACCCGGACAACCTTCAGGAGCTGTATCTGGGGTCGCTGGCGGCCATCGGCATCGATCCGAAACTGCACGACATTCGCTTCGTCGAGGACGACTGGGAAAACCCCACCGTCGGCGCCTGGGGTCTGGGCTGGGAGGTCTGGTGCGACGGGATGGAGGTGACGCAGTTCACCTATTTCCAGGGCGTCGGCGGCATCGAGGTCGATGTGGTGTCGGGCGAGCTGACCTACGGGCTGGAGCGTCTGGCCATGTATGTGCAGGGCGTGGACAACGTCTATGATCTGAAGTTCACCAAGGAGGGCCTGACCTATGGCGAGGTCTTCCTGGAGAACGAGCGGCAGCAGTCGGAAGCCAACTTCCACGGCTATGACGTGGACGGGCTGAAACGCCGGTTCGAGGACATGGTGGGCGAGGTCCAGCGCCTGTTGGATATGCGCGGGCCGCAGGATCAGCCGCTGGTCCTGCCCGCCTACGATCAGGTTCTGAAGGCGAGCCACCTGTTCAACCTGATGGACGCCCGCGGCGCCATCGCCGTCGCCGAACGCCAGAGTTACATCGGCCGCATCCGCGAACTCTGCAAAGCCTGCGCCCTCGCCTACGTCGAACAAGAGCGGAAAACCGCCTGATGCCCCAACTTCTCCTCGAAATCTTCTCCGAAGAAATCCCCGCCCGGATGCAGCAGGGCGCCGCGCGCGACCTAGAGCGTATGGTCTCCGACCGGCTGAAGGCTGCCGGCCTGACGTGGGACGCGCTGACGACCTATGCCGGTCCGCGCCGCCTGACGCTGGTCATCGACGGCTTGCCCACGGCCACGCCGGACCGCGAGGAAGAGGTCAAGGGCCCGCGCGCCTCGGCTCCGGAACAGGCGCTGGAAGGCTTTCTGCGCAAGACCGGCTTGACGCGCGATCAGCTGACCGAGCGCGACGGCGTCCTGTTCGCCGTCCTGTCGTCCAAGGGCCGCGCAACGACGGACCTGGTCGCCGAGACGGTGGATCAGGTCGTCCGCACCTTCCCCTGGCCCAAGTCGATGCGTTGGGGGTCCGGCACGCTGCGCTGGGTGCGTCCGATCAAGCGCATCCTGTGCCTCTTCGACGGCAAGGTGGTCCCGTTCGAGATCGACGGGATTCAGAGCGACGCGATCACCGAGGGCCACCGCTTCCTGGGTTCCGGCGAGCTGCTGCGCGTCAGCGACTTCGTCGATTACCGCACCCAATTGGAAAAGAACTTCGTCCTGCTGGACGTCGCCGACCGCAAGCTACGCATTCTGGAACAGGCCAAGGCCGCCTGCGCCGCGCGCGGCCTCGCCCTGGTCGATGACGACGGCCTGCTGGACGAGGTGGCGGGCCTGGCGGAATGGCCGACCCCGATCCTGGGCGACATGGACCCGCAGTTCCTGGCCCTGCCGCCGGAAGTCGTGCGTCTGTCGATGAAGGTCCACCAGAAGTATTTCGCCGTCCGCGATCCGTCCAAGGACGGCTTGGCGCCGAACTTTCTGGTCGTCGCCAATGTCGAGGCGACCGACGGCGGCAAGGCCCTGGCCGCCGGCAACAGCCGCGTCTTGTCCGCCCGCCTGAACGACGCCCGCTTCTTCTGGGACGAGGACCAGAAGGTGGGCTTCGACGCCTGGAACGCCAAACTGTCCGGCGTCACCTTCCACGCCAAACTGGGCACCCTGGCCGAGCGCGTCGAGCGCATCGCCGCCCTGTCGCGCGAGATCGCGCCGCTGGTCGGCGCCGACGCCGACGAGGCCGAAACCGCCGCCCGCCTGTCCAAGGCCGACCTGCTGTCGGGCATGGTCAGCGAATTCCCGGAACTGCAGGGGATCATGGGCGGCTATTACGCCCGTCTCGCCGGCCATTCCGACGCGATCGCCGACGCCGTGCGCGACCACTACAAACCCCAAGGCCCCGCCGACACGGTCCCGACCGCGCCCGTCACTGTGGCGGTGGCTTTGGCCGACAAGCTGGACACCCTGGTCGGCTTCTTCGCTATCGATGAAAAGCCTACGGGATCGAAGGATCCGTTCGCCCTGCGTCGAGCGGCGCTGGGCGTGATCCGGCTAGTGCTTGAGAATGGCGTGCGTTTGGGATTGCGGACTGAACAGGTTCTCGACCTCGTCCTCTACGGTCCTGCGCATTTGGCGGCTGCCAAAGTAGAACTGGCGGTTGCCAATCCTGCTCTGCCTGCGGCCATAGGCAAAAGCATAATGGAGAGCGACGAACCACTTGCTCAGCTTGAAGCGATAGCCGACGTTTTCCGTGAAGTGGAAGGAAAGTCTGCGGCCAAATGGGCTGATGGTGCGCCTCTAGCTTGGTTGATGCCTTTGAAGGCTGATGTGCTCGCCTTCTTCGCCGACCGCTTGACCGTCCTCCTCCGCGACCAGGGCCAGCGCCACGATCTCGTCGCCGCCGTTTTCGCGCTGGGCGACGACGACCTCGTCCGCATCGTGCGTCGGGTGGAGGCGCTGGCCGCCTTCCTCGCTACGGACGACGGCGCCAATCTGCTGGCCGGCTACAAGCGCGCCTCCAACATCCTGCGCGCCGAGGAGAAAAAGGGGCCGCTGCCGACCGGCATGGTCCAGACCGGCCTGCCGAACCAGCCTGAGGCCGAGACCACCCTGGCCTTCGCCGTCGGCGCCGCCCGCACCGCCGTCGAGGCCGCGCTGGAGACCGAGGACTTCGCCGCCGCCATGACGGCCCTGGCGCGCCTGCGCGCGCCCGTGGACCGCTTCTTCGACGACGTTCTGGTCAACTCCGACGTCCCTGCCGAACGCGAAAACCGCCTGAAGCTGCTGGGCCAGGTCCGCGACGTCATGGGCCAGGTCGCCGACTTCGGCCAGATCGCGGGGTAGGACAGAACCCCTCCGTCTCTCCGCTGCGCTCCGAGCCACCTCCCCATGGAATGGGGAGGAGACGGGACTTCGCCGCATCGTCTCCTCCCCGCTTTGCGGGGAGGGGGACCACGAAGTGGTGGAGGGGCTTTTGAAGTCCCACGGCTGTGATGCGGTGAAGAACCCCTCCGTCACGGCGCAAGCGCGCCGCGCCACCTCCCCATGGAATGGGGAGGAGACAGGGGGTGTCAGCTTCTGATGCGCTCTCTCGCCCTGTCGGCGATGACATCCAGCACCGCACCTAGGTTCACCCGCACCGATTCCGCAGAGAAGCGCACGACGGCGACGCCTTGTCGTTCCAGCCACTGCGTGCGCCGCGCATCGTGTTCGAAACGGTCGGCGTGGCTTTCGCCGTCCACCTCGACGGCCAGCATCGCTTCGGCGCAATAGAAGTCGAGCACATAGACGCCCGCTGGATGCTGACGTCGGAATTTCAGACCGTCCAGCGTGCGGCGGCGCAGGTGGACCCACAGTCGGGCTTCGGGCGGGGTCAGGGCGCGGCGCAGAATGCGGGCGCGGGAGACGGAGCCTTCGTGCGTCAAGAACCCCTCCACCGCTTCGCGGTCCCCCTCCCCATTTCATGGGGAGGACACGATGACGTCAAGGTTGTGCGCGCACGTCGTTAGGAAACCGCACACCCGCTCACGCATTGTTACATCCGCAATGGTCAAGGCCGCTCTCACGCGCTAGATCATGCTGCATGTGCGAGCGGGGCCAACCCGCCGGACGATCCGAAAAGCTCAGGGACTGCATGATGACTCAGTGGGTGTACGGCTTCGGCGGAGGCTCCGCCGACGGCGACGCGTCGATGAAGAACCTTCTCGGCGGCAAGGGCGCCAATCTGGCGGAAATGTCGTCGCTGGGTCTGCCGGTTCCTCCGGGCTTCACCGTCACCACCGAGGTTTGCACCCACTATTACGCCAACAACGAGACCTATCCGGCCGATCTGGACGCTCAGGTCCAGGCCGCCCTGGCCAAGGTCGAGGGCGTGGTCGGAAAGACGTTCGGCGATGTCGACAACCCGCTGCTGGTCTCGGTGCGGTCCGGCGCGCGCGCGTCCATGCCGGGCATGATGGACACGGTGCTGAACCTGGGCCTGAACGACCAGACGGTCGAGGGTCTGGCCAAGCTGTCGGGCGACCGTCGCTTCGCCTTCGACAGCTATCGCCGCTTCATCACCATGTATTCCAACGTCGTGCTGGGCCTCAGCCACGACGATTTCGAAGAGGTGCTGGACCAGCACAAGGATCGCCTGGGCGTCACGGTCGATACCGACCTGACCGCCGCCGATTGGGAGAAGGTGGTCGCCGACTACAAGGCCGTGGTCGAGCGCGAACTGGGTCACGCCTTCCCGCAGGATCCGAAGGACCAGCTGTGGGGCGCCGTGGGCGCCGTGTTCGAAAGCTGGATGAACGACCGGGCGAAATTCTATCGCCGTATGCACGACATCCCCGAAAGCTGGGGCACTGCCGTCAACGTCCAGTCGATGGTGTTCGGCAATATGGGCGAGACGTCGGCGACCGGCGTGGCCTTCACCCGCAACCCCTCGACCGGCGAGGCGCGCCTGTACGGCGAGTTCCTGATCAACGCCCAGGGAGAGGACGTGGTCGCCGGCATCCGCACGCCGCAGTCCCTGACCAAGATCGGCCGCGAGGAGATGGGCGAGACCGCTCCCTCGATGGAAGAGGCCATGCCCGAGGTGTTCGCCCAGTTCGTCGATGTCGTCGGCAAGCTGGAAAGCCACTACCGCGACATGCAGGACATCGAGTTCACGGTCGAGCAGGGCCGTCTGTGGATGCTGCAGACCCGCAACGGCAAGCGCACCGCCAAGTCGGCGCTGAAGGTCGCCGTGGACCTCGCCGCTGAGGGCGTGATCTCTCAGGAAGAGGCCATCAGCCGGGTTGAGCCGTCGGCGCTGGACCAACTGCTGCACCCGACGCTGGACCCCGATGCGGCGCGCACTGTGGTCGCCGCCGGCCTGCCGGCCTCGCCCGGCGCCGCGACCGGCAAGATCGTCTTCGACGCCGACGAGGCCGAGCGCATGTCGGGGCTGGGCGAAGCGGTCATCCTGGTGCGCGAGGAGACCAGCCCCGAAGACATTCACGGCATGCATGCGGCGCGCGGCATCGTCACCGCCCGCGGCGGCATGACCAGCCACGCCGCCGTCGTGGCGCGCGGCATGGGGCGGGCCTGCGTCTCCGGCGCCGGCGAGATCCACATCGACGAGGCCAAGGGCACCTTCACCGCGCGCGGCCGCACCTTCAAGGCCGGCGAGGTCATCACCATCGACGGCTCCAAGGGCGAAGTGCTGGACGGCGCCGTGCCGATGATCGAGCCGGAACTGACCGGCGACTTCCAGACCCTGATGGGCTGGGCCGACAAGGTGCGCCGCCTGAAGGTCCGCGCCAACGCCGAGACCCCGCTGGACGCCAAGACCGCGCGCGGCTTCGGCGCCGAGGGCATCGGCCTGTGCCGCACCGAGCATATGTTCTTTGACGACACCCGGATCGCCGCCGTGCGCGAGATGATCCTGGCCGACGACGAGAAGGGCCGTCGCGCGGCGCTCGCCAAGATCGCGCCGTTCCAGAAGTCGGACTTCGTCGAACTGTTCGAGATCATGGCCGGCCTGCCGGTGACGGTGCGCCTGCTGGACCCGCCGCTGCACGAGTTCATCCCCCACACCGAGGAAGACATCGACGCCCTGGCCGCCTCGTCCGGCATCGACGCCGAGAAGCTGAAGCGTCGCGCCAAGGAGCTGCACGAGACCAACCCGATGCTGGGCCACCGCGGCTGCCGGCTGGGCGTCGCCTATCCCGAAATCTACGAGATGCAGGTCCGCGCCATCATCGAGGCGGCGCTGGAGGTCAAGCAGAAGTCGGGCGCCGCGCCCCTGCCGGAGATCATGCACCCGCTGGTCGCCCTGGGCCTGGAGATGAAATATCTGCGCGAGCTGACCGACCGCACGGCCAAGGCCGTGTTCGAGGAGACGGGCCAGAGCATCGACTATCTGGTCGGCACGATGATCGAACTGCCGCGCGCCGCCATCCGGGCGGGCGACCTGGCCGAATACGCCCAGTTCTTCAGCTTCGGCACCAACGACCTGACCCAGACGACGTTCGGCATTTCGCGCGACGATTCCGGTCGGTTCCTGCAAGCCTATCTGGACAAGGGCATCTTCGAAACCGATCCCTTCGTGCGGCTGGACCAGGACGGCGTCGGCGGCCTGATCGAGATCGCCGCCGAACGCGGGCGCAAGGTCCGGCCCGAGGTCAAGCTGGGCATCTGCGGCGAACATGGCGGCGATCCCTCGTCGATCGCTTTCTGCGAACAGGCAGGGCTGGACTACGTCTCCTGCTCGCCCTACCGCGTGCCGATCGCCCGTCTGGCGGCGGCCCAAGCCGCGCTGAACGTGGAGCGCGAGAAGGACCGCTAGGCCTTCTTAGCAAGACGAACCGAAGAAGGGCGGTCTCTGTCGAGGCCGCCCTTTTTGCTGCGGCGCCACAAAGTCGCCGATCTTGACGGAACGTTGTATGTGTCCCGGCGTCCACAGGCATTCGTCGTGTTTTCGCGCCTCTGGAACAGATGACGCCGTGACCTATTTAAGCACTCGCTGGATGGGGCTGATGATCGGTCTGTTCATCACATCTAGGAGTTAATAAGAAACAATGCGTAACATTCTTCTCGCTGCTGTCGCCGTTTCCGCAATCGCCGCTCCGGCCTTTGCTCAAACCAATCCCGAGCCGCGCGGTTACGGCTCGCTGGGCTACACTCATCTTGAAGGCGACAATGCAACGACGGGCGCTGTCACCGGTCGTCTTGGCGTCAACCTCAACCGTTACATCGCGCTGGAAACCGAAGCCTCGGTCGGCGTGAAGCATGACGACTTCACCGTCGCGGGCGTCGATGGCGAGATCAAACATGAGTGGGACGCCGCCGGTTACGTGGTCGGCAAGGTGCCGGTCTCTGACAAGCTGGAACTGTTCGCACGCGGCGGCTACGGCCACACCGAGCTGAAGCAGAAGTTCCCGGGCGCCAACACCGACGTGGGCGGCGACAGCTGGAACTACGGCGCGGGCGCCAACTACTACCTGGACGGCGTCAACGGCGTCCGCGCCGACTGGACCCGTCGCGACTACCGCGACAACGGTGGTGAAGCCGACGCCTATTCGGTCAGCTACATCCGTCGCTTCTGATCTGATCGATCAGTCCTAACGACGAAGGCGCGCTCCGCAGGGAGCGCGCCTTTTTCGTTCAGGACATTCAAATCAGCCGAAGTCGCCGGCCAGGGCCCAACGCTGCGAGCCTTCGCCGAACGGGCGAACGAACCAGTCGCGATAGTATTCAAAGGTCTCGATGATCTTTTGTCGAAGATCGGGCGGGTTGACCGCCTCGCCGCGCTGCCGCTTCATCGCCGCCACGCAATCGACCACCATGTTCTGGTGCGCCGAGCCACCCATGCTCTTCAACACGGTGGCGATATCATGAGCCAAGCTTTCCAGGACCTGCTTGGGCGTCTTGTGAGCCATCTGGGACATCCCCTGTTCTCGACAGGAGAATGCGTGACAAAAAGTCGTGAAAGATTCAAGCGTGGCCGGGCGAGAATCATCATGGATGCGAATTAACCTGACATAACGCGGGTCGCGCGGTTTGGTTCTCTCAAGGGAGAAAACCATGACGAATTTCGATCCGGCGGCCGCGACGGCCCAATGGCTGGCGACCTTGTCGCCCCAGGAAACGGCCCGGGCCATCGCCTATACCCACGGTTCGCATTGGCTGATCCTGTGGAGCTTCCTCGTCTCGGCCCTGGTCGCCTGGATCATCGTGCGTACCGGCCTGCTGGTCGCGATCCGCAGCCGGATCGAACGTCGCCGTCGTCGGCCGATCCTGGCCAGTTTCGCCGTCGCCCTGGTCTATTCGGGCATGAGCTGGGCGCTGACCCTGCCGTGGGCGATCTATCAGGGCTGGTGGCGAGAGAAACAGTATGGACTGACCAGCCAGGCCCTGGGCGGCTGGCTGGGCGAGGCTGTGATCGGCGCAGCGATTTCGGTCGTGGCGACCTCGCTGCTGCTCGTGGCGATCTATGCCCTGATCCGGCGCGCGCGTCGGTTCTGGTGGGCCTGGGCGGCCGGCGTGACGGCGGCCTTCATCGTCATCGGCCTGGTGCTCGCGCCCCTGGTGATCGAGCCGATCTTCAACACCTATACGCCCGCGCCAAACGGGCCGGTGCGCGACGCCGTCGTGACCCTGGCCAAACAGACGGGCACGCCGTCGGACAAGATCTTCATCTACAACGGCTCCAAACAGTCCGACCGCTACACCGCCAATGTCTCGGGCCTGTTCGGTACGGCGCGGGTGGCGATGAGCGACACCATGTTCAAACAGGGCGCGGATCTGGCCGAGGTGCGCGGCGTGGTCGGCCACGAGATGGGCCACTATGTCCGGGCGCACATTCTCTGGACCGTCGGCATTCTGGTCCTCCTGTCGGTGCTGGCCTTCTGGCTGACCGACCGGCTCTATCCAGTGGCGCATCGTCTGCTGAAGGCGGATCGCGTAGGCGACATCGCCGACCCTGCGGGTCTGCCGGTCCTGGCCCTGGTGCTGGCCTTCTTGGGCGTGCTGGGCACCCCGGTCTTCGCCACCATGACCCGCACGATGGAGGAGGACGCCGACCACTTCTCGCTGGTTCACGCCAATGCGCCGGACGGCCTGTCCAAGGCCCTGATCAAGACCGCTGAATACCGCGCGCCATCGCCGTCGGCGATCGAGGAGTTCCTGTTCTACGATCACCCCAGCGTGGAGAACCGCATCCGCCGCGCCATGGAATGGAAGGCGACGCATCCCGCCCAAGCCTTGGCAGAGCAACCGACGCGTCCTTAGGGCATTGAAGGCTTCGCCATTCCAAGCGGAGCCTTCGCCCCATGATCGACCTCTATCGCGGCCTCGGCCTGGGCGTTCCGGCCCTGATGGACATCGCACCCCTGATCGCACGGGTCGTGGTTGGGGGAATGTTCTTCCTGTCCGGCTTCTACAAGCTGTTCACCCCGGCCCAGGCCGAGAAGATGCAGGAAACGATGGTCGAGGCCGGCATCGCCGCGCCGCGCCAGACCGCCAAGTTCGTCTCGGTGTGCGAGTTCGCCTTCGGCGCCCTGCTGATCATGGGCCTGTTCACCAGCCTGGCGGCCCTGGTGCTGCTGATCATCAGCCTGGTCGCCCTGGTGACGGTGGCGTCAAAGTCGGTGGAGGGAACCAGCCTCGGCTATCGCCTCTCCAGCTATTTCGACCTGCCCGAGACCCTGCTGATGGTCATCCTGGTCTGGCTGATCGCCAACGGGCCGGGGCTGTGGAGCCTGGACTTCGTCCTGTTCCTGCCCCGGCTTTAGGGCTTCAGGCGGCGCGCTTCCTGACAAAGACCGTCCCGGCCGAATAGCCGGCGCCAAAGCTGCAGATCAGTCCCGTATCGCCCGCCTCGAACCCGTCGTTGTGCAGGTGGAAGGCGATGATCGACCCGGCCGAGGAGGTGTTGGCGTATTCGTCCAGGATGATGACGTTCTCATCCGCCAAGGGCTCGCGACCCAGCACCTTCTTGCCGATCATCGTGTTCATGTTGATGTTGGCCTGGTGCAGCCAGAGGCGCTTCAGGTCGTGCGGATCCAGGCCCAGTTCGCCGGCGTGATCCACGATCATGTCCGACACCATCGGCACCACGTCGCGGAACACCTTGCGGCCCTGCTGGATGAACAGCTTGTCGTTCTGGACGCTGTCGTCGGCCTCGGGGCTGTCCAGATGCGCGGTGTCGCGCGCATTGCGGTTCAGGAAGCCGAAGTTGTTGCGGATGTTGTTCGAGAAGGTCGTCTTCAACCGCGTGCCCAGCACGTCCCAGCCGCCCGGTCCCGCCGTGTCTGACGACTCCACGATCACCGCGGTGGCCACGTCGCCGAAGATGAAATGGCTGTCGCGGTCGGTGAAGTTCAGGTGGGCCGAACAGACCTCCGGATTGACCATCAGCACGGCCTTGACCGAGCCGCCGGCGATGAAGTCCGCCGCCGTCTTGATGCCGAAGGTCGCCGAGCTGCACGCCACATTCATGTCGAAGGCGAACCCCTCGATGCCCAGGGCCTGCTGAACCTCGATGGCCATGGCCGGATAGGCGCGCTGCATGTTCGATGCGGCGCACAGGACGGCGCCGATTTCAGAAACCGGCTTGCCCCACGCCTCGATCGCCTGACGCGCCGCCTTGACCGCCATCTCGGCCAGGATCGAGATTTCGTCATTGGAGCGTTCGGCCAGGTTCGGCGCCATCCGCTCGGGGTCGATGATCCCGGCCTTGTCCAGCACGAACCGGCTCTTGATGCCCGACGCCTTCTCGATGAACTCGGGCGAGGAGTGCGACTTGGCCTCCAGTTCGCCGGCCTCGATCTGGGCGGCGTGGCGCGCGTTCCAGCCGTCGGCCCAGGCGTTGTAGCTGTCGACCAGTTCGGCGTTCGAGACCGACTGTTCGGGGGTGAAGAGGCCGGTGGCGGCGATCACTGCATTCGACACTTGTTTGTTCCTATCGCTCGACGCGCGGCGTCTCGCTGCTTGAGGAGTGTGTTCCTATCGCTCGGTCCGCGGGACCTTGCTGCTTGATGACAGTCCGTTTCCTATCAGAACGCGTCAATAGGACGGCGGCGGCTTGCGGTCGAGACTGGCGATGATGCCGGCGGCCCAGCGCTGGACCTGGCCGCGCGGCGCCTTGGGCGTCGGCTGGTCGCGCGCGGCGATCAGCCGGTCCACCAGATCCTCGGCCTCGCAGGGCCAGCCCTCGGGCGTGACATAGAGGGGATAGGCGATCAGGGCGGCGTGGACCAGGTGATCGACGCCGGCGCGGCGGCTGCGGCGCTCGAACGTCAGCCGGTCGTCGGTCAGCCCCCATCCGGCATAGAAGGGCCGGCCATAGACCGACACCGCCTTGCCCCGCATCAGGGCCTCGAACCCGGTCAGGGAGGTCAGGGTCGCCACCCGCCGACAGGCGTTTAGACAGTCCACGATATCCAGCCCGTCGCCCACCGCATCGACCGAGGCCATGGCCCCGGCGTCCAGCCGCCCGGGCCGGTTGCCCGCCAGCACGTCGGGGTGATTGCGATAGACCAGAAAGGCGTCCGGATGATCGCGCCGCGCCGCCTCCACCAGGGCCGAGTTGGTGTTCAGATCCGGCGCACAGCCCAGCAGGATCGACTTGTCGTTCTCGACCTGACCAACGACCAGCAGGATGTCGCGATCAACAGGCCAGTCCGTCGGCGCCTGACCCCTCAGATTGTATTTCGACAGGCCGGCATCGACCACGCGCGTCCGCAGGGCGGCGGCCCGCGCTAGCTGAACCGGCGACAGGTCCGAGGTTTCGATCAGGGTTTCCAGCCGCGAAGGCCGCGACGGATCGTAATAAACGCCCTGATCGTCCAAGGCGACCGACAGGGCGCCGACGAAATCGGAACCCAGGCCCCGCGAACGGATAAAGCCGTCTTCCATCCGCACGGTTGGGCCGTCAAATGCAGCCGCCGCCTGACGCGTCGCCTCGCTCTCCTTGCCCGCCCACCAGATCAGCCGCCCATCGCTCGCCTTGGCATGGGCGGCGGCGCGCGACGGCGACATGAAATAGCGCATCGACGCCTTGGGGGAGTTCAGCAGGCGGCGCACCGGCGGACGCTTTGCCGGCGCGAACCCCACCGCCGACCACGAGCCCGCCAGCCGGTCGGCCCGATCGCGCAGGGCGATCAACCGCTCCAGCGCCTGTTCGGCCTCGCATCGCTCGCCCGTCACCGGATCGACATAGCGGCTGTAGGCGATAAGGGCGGCGGCGGCGACCTGTTCGATCGACCGCGCGGCGCCGCGCCGCCCCGTCTGGACCGCATCGGTCGTCAGACCCCAGCCGGAATAGAAGGGGGCCCCGAAACACCGCACCGGCGAGCTGCGCAACAGCGCCTCGAAGCCCAGCGCCGAGGTGACGCAATAGACCGCATCCACCGCCGCCAGCAGGTCGGCTGGCCGCACATCTGCGTCCACCAGGGTGACGCCGGTCAGATCCGTGACGCAGCCGCGCTTCTTGCCCGCCGCTACCGCCGGGTGGCGTTTGACGATCAACTGGGCGTCCGGCGCGTCGCGCCGGGCGGCGGCGATCATCTCGTCAAAGCTCTGAGCCGTCGCGAGGCCCCAGGCGATTGAGGCGTCTCCAAACGTCTGGTCCACGATCAGCACGCGCCGACCGGGCTTCAGCAGGCCCGTATCCAGCGGCCCACCCATATTGGTCTTGGACACGCCCGAAGCCACGATCAGGTCGATCAGCCCGCGCGCCCGCGCGATCATGGCCGCGTCGCACCAGTCGTCTGCCGTCTGGATCAGTTGCTCCAATCGACTGGGCTGCGTCGCATCATAATAGACGCCCAGGTCATCGACGATCAGGCTGAGGCTCGTCGCGCCCGCCTCGCCGATGCCGACCGAACGCAAAAACCCATCCTCCAGCGCCACATAGGGTCGCCCGTTCTTCTCGGCCCACCTTCGCCCAGCCGCCGCCGTCGGCTTCATCCCCCAGCCCAGCACCGCCTGCACGTCGTCCCCCGGCAGGCGACGCAGGTCGTAGTCGGACAGAAACACGTCGAGGAACGGGACCTTCAGAACGCCGGGCGCGCAGACCCAAGCCGGGATTTTCGAAGGCGTGTCGGAGGGTAGGGGCAAGGCGTGTCCGCTGAGGTTCGACGCGAGCTTTACGGCGGTTGCATCGACGCGACTAGGCCCCATCCACCCGCGCCAGCAAGGCCTTCGCCTGCTCCAGATGGAGCCGCTCGACCATCGCCCCGTTCACGCGGATCGCGCCCCGCCCCTCGGCGTCTGGCCCGTCGAAGGCGGCGACGATCGCCCGTGCATCGGCGATGTCGGCTTCGGAGGGCGAGAAGGCGGCGTTGGCGGCCGCGATCTGCGACGGGTGGATCAGGCTCTTGCCGTCGAATCCGTACAGTCGCCCCTGCAGTGCCTCGGCCGCCAGGCCTTCGGCATCGTCGATCCGGTTGAACACCCCGTCGATGGCCAGCAAGCCATTGGCCCGCGCGGCGGCGACCAGCATCGCCAGCCACGGCTTGAACGGTTCGCGATCCGGCGACGCCCTGGTCCCCAGCGCCTTGACCAAATCGTTGACCCCCAGCATCAGCCCGTCCAGCGCTCCGTCTGCCGTCGCGATGTCGGCCAGGGCCATCAAGGCGCGCGGCGTCTCGATCATGGCCCACAGGGCGCAACCCTTGGCCAGGCCGGCGGACAGGGCGTGCACGGCTTGCGGCGTCTCCACCTTGGGCGCGACGACCAGCGTGGCCCCCGCCGCCTTCATCGCCGCCAAATCGTCCAGCCCCCAGTCGGTGTCCAGCCCATTGATCCGCACGCCTAGGCGCGGCCCAAACCCGCCGTCCCGAACCGCCGCGACGGCGGCGTCGCGGGCGTCAGCCTTGGCTTCGGGCGCCACGGCGTCTTCCAGGTCCAGCACGGCGACATCGCAATCCAGCGTCCGCGCCTTCTCGATCGCCCGCGCATTGGAGGCCGGCAGATAAAGCACGCTGCGGACCCGGTCGCTGCGCATCAGACGCGGCCTGTCACCGGCACCAGGGCGCCGGTCATGGCCCGGCTCTCGGGCGAGGCCAGGAAAAGGATCACCGCCGCCAGATCGGCCGGCGCGACCCAGGTCGCGGGGTCGGCGTCGGGCATGTCCTTGCGGTTCGTCGGCGTGTCGATGATCGACGGCAGGACGGCGTTGACCGTCACCTTTGTCGTCTTCAACTCCTCGGCCAGCGCCTGGGTGAGGGCGTGGACCCCGGCCTTTGCCGCCCCATAGGCCCCCATGCCGGCCCCGGCCTTCAACGCGGCGGCCGAGCCGACATTGACGATCCGACCGTCGGGCGAGGCCTTCAGCGCATCAAGCGCCGCGCGACTGGCGTTCACGGCGGTCGCGACGTTCAGCGCATACATCCGGTCCCACGCCGGTTCCGCATCGTCGGTCGTCTGCCAGACGAAGCCGCCGGCGATGTTCAGCAGGGCGTCCAGCCGTCCGAACCGCGCGATCACGGCGTCGACGGCCTTCTGCGCCTGGCCGGCGTCCGTCAGATCGACCCCGCCGACCTCCAGCACGCCTTCAGGGACGGCATGGCCAGAGGCATGGTCGATCACCGCGACCTGCCAACCGGCTTTCAGCGCCGCCTCCAGCACCGCCCGGCCCAGGACGCCGTGTCCGCCCGTGATTGCCACTGTCCGCTGCATCATCCGATCCTCCATGTCGCCGGGGACCATAGAGCCGGACACGGCCGGATCAACCGGCCCCGATCAAGCGTCGGCGAACACCTTCGCCATCAACCGCTCCAGCGCCTCCTGATCGTCCGTATCGAAGGCGGCCGGCGTCGTCGCATCCACGTCGAACACCGCGATCAGGACGCCCGAAGCGTCGCGCACCGGCACCACGATCTCGCTGGCCGAACGGCTGTCGCAGGCGATGTGGCCAGGGAAGGCGTGCACGTCCTCGACCAACTGCGTTTGACCCGTCGCCGCCGCCGCGCCGCACACTCCGCGCCCGAACGCGATGCGCAGGCACCCCAGCGTCCCCTGATACGGCCCGACCACCAGTTCATCCGCCTTTTCCGGCGCCACGACGTAGAAGCCGGTCCAGAAATAGTGCTCGAACGCATCCGCCAGCATCGACGCCACCGTCGCCATTCGTGCCGTTACATTCGGCTCGCCGTCCAGCACGGCCAGGACTTCGGCCTCGACCTCCAGATAGCGCGCCGCCTTGTCGGCGGGACGATCGTTGCGGGCGACATAGGCCATGGAAAAACTCCGGAGCGGGACAGGCTGGCGATATAGGCGAGCGCTCGGCCGAAGGGGAGGGGCGCCGTCATTCGCCGCCGGCTCGCCGGGAACGCTTCGATGCGCCCCCGTGTTGGCGCTGGGACACAACGACGGAGCCTCCCGTGACATCGACCCCTTCACGATCGCTCAGCCTGATCGCCGCCCTGATGTTGTCGGCCGCCGCGGCTGCCTGCGGTCAGGACGCTGACGCGCCGGGGCCAGCTGACGCAACGCAGACCCCCGCGCCGTCCGCGCCAGAGCCGACAGCACCGCCCCCGGAACCGGCGAAAATCGACACGAAATCTGCGACCTCGTCGTCGGCATCCGCAACGCCGACGGCCTCGCGCAAGTCCTGTTATCTCTCCGTCGACGGCAAGGTTCTGCTCGATGAGCCCTGCCTCGTCTATCCGTTCGGCGACGGCGGCTACACGATGAACGCCTGGTCCGAGGGCAAGCCCAAGAACTCACATTTCGCCGTCGTCGTCCTGATGGCCGACGGCTCGGCCGACGCCACCTGGAACGCCGATCCCGATGACGATAAGGCCGGCGATCGTCTGGGGACCGTGCGCCTCAGCGACGGGTGCTGGATCAACGACCGCGTGCGCATCTGCGCGGGATAACCGTGTTCAGGAGGGCGGGGCAGGATCCAATCCGTGCCTCAAGCTTGAGCGCAAGCGCATGATTTATCCCAAACAAAACTACTGGGACGAAACGTCTCAAGGCGAAAATGTGGTTGACGACAACGCCAAACACCTTCGATTTGTGCGCCTGAGTTGCGTCGCGGGGGCGCAGTAGAGTCGTCGGCCGCAGGCCGCAGGGGGTAAATCTTGGGTTTCAGTTTCAAGGGCGGGCTTCTGGCCGCAGCGGCTGGCGTCGCGATCATGGTGGGCACAACGGCTGTGGCGCAGACCGCTCCGGCTCCCACGGCGCCGACCGGCGGCTTCTACATGGCCAACGGCACGCGCACGACGAACTATCAGACGGCCATCGCGTCCTGGCGCGCGGACAGCCAGTTCTCCGTCGATTACTCAAAGGGCTTCCTGGGCTTGGAACACGCCTACGCCATGGGCCTGAGCGGACGTGGACAGACCGTCGGGGTCAATGACGCCGGCGTCTATAGGGCCCACCCGCTGTTCGGATCGGCCGGCAAGGTGACGGGCCTGCGCAGCCAGGCGGTCGCCGGCTATGGCAACGACGGCATGATCAATCCGCGTCGCCAGTGGGAAGGTCACGGCACCCACGTGTCCGGCACCATCGCCGGCGATCGCGTGACGGGCCAGCCGATGTTCGGCAACGCCTTCAACGCCAAGCTTTACGCCGCCACCGCCAACTTCTCGGCTGGCGACTTCCTTTGGTACAAGGACGCGATCATCGACGGAAAGATCGTCGCCACCCAGAACCAGAACATCGTCGATCTGGCCAATACCGGCCAGGTGCGCATCATCAACAACAGCTGGGGCAGCGGCAACTCCCTGCCGTTCAACGCCTCGCTGCCCACCGTGCTGGCGTCGTTCAACCGCAACTATGGCGATTTCTACAAGCCGGTGCTCGACAAGGACGTCCTGGTCGTCTTCTCGGCCGGCAACGGCTTTGGCGTGCACGCCGGGATCGATGCGGCCGCACCGCTGAACGATCCGCGCCTGCGCTCCAACTGGCTCTCGGTCGCCAACTATTCCAGCTTCACCGCCGCCGACCCCTCGACCAGCTTCTGCGGTCAGACGGCGACCTGGTGCGTCGCCGGCCCGGGTTCGGCCGTCGTTTCTTCGGTGCCCGCTTACACGATGGACCGGGCGGGCATCCTGGCCCTTTATCCGCGCGCCAACTACGCCGGTCTGTATTCGGCGACCACGGTCACCGCTCTGCAAAACGCGTCGGTGAACCAGTTCATCGGCGTTTTGAATGCCTACCTGAACGCCCGCGCCGTGGGCGGACCATCGTATGACGAGGATGCATGGCGCCGCGAGGTCGGACGTCAGGCTGCCGCCATCACCCTGGTTTCGGGCGCGCGACTGGGTGATCCGGACGGCTTTACCTCCGTCCTGGCCGGACTGCTGACCTCGACCAACAATATGGCGCTGCTGACGCCGGCGTTCTCGGGCGCGGTTTTGCAGTACGCCAATGACGAGCTTCAGCGCGTGCTGAACCAGTATATCAAATATACGGGCGGCGGTTATGCGGCCTACACCGGCACGTCGATGGCGGCGCCGAACATCTCGGGCTTCGCGGCCTTGTTGATGGAAAACTTCCCCGAATATTCGACCGCCCTGATCTCGGACATTCTGGTGTCCAGCTCCAAGGATCTGGACACGCCGGGCGTCGATCTGCGCTCGGGCTGGGGCGCGCCGCAGATGGACGTGGCCCTGCGCGGACCGACGGCGCTGCGCGACACCCGCGACGTGACCGTCGCTGTGGGCACGGTCGATATCTGGAGCAACAACATCGGCGACGCGCGCGACCGCTATTCGGCCGAGGTTAAGGCCAACTTCGGCAATGACATCGGCGGTCTGGTCAAGAAGGGCGGCGGCCAGCTGATCCTGACGGGCGCCAACGACTACAGCGGCCCGACCCGCGTCGAGGGCGGCCTTTTGACCGTCAACGGCAGCCTGCTGCGCTCCAGCGCCACCGTCGGCGGCGTCGGCATGATCGGCGGCACGGGCAGTCTGGCGAACCTGACGGCGGAAAGCGGCGGCGTGGTGTCGCCCGGCGACGGCGTTAATCCGTTTGGAACCCTGACGGTCGCCGGCAACCTGAACTTCAAGCCGGGCTCCTTCCTGTGGATTCGCTCCAGTGTGAACGGCGCGGCCTATTCTCGCCTGAACGTGGGCGGCACGACCAAGATCGACGGCGGCCAGGTCATCCTGAAGGCCGACAATGGTGAATGGAATCTGCGCACGCGGATGAACATCATCAACTCGACCGGCGCGGTGACGGGCACGTTCAGCGGCGCCCAGAGCGATTTGGCCTTCCTGGCCCCGGTGCTGACCTATTCGACCAACGGCGTGGTCCTGACGGTGCGGCGCAACGACGTGACCGTGGCTTCGCTGGGTCGGACGGACAATCAACAATCGGTCGGCGGCGCGCTGGACGTCATGATCAACAACACCGCGACCGGGACCAACCGCGATCTTTCGCTGGAAAACGCCCTGCTGGACGCCAGCGTGCCTGCGGTTCAGGGCGCGCTCAGCGGCCTGACGGGCGAGGCCCACGCCACCCTGGGCGGCTTGGCCGTTTCGGATGCCCGCGTCATCCGCGACGCCATGTCCGAGCGCGGACGCAGTCAGGGCGGCGCGGCCACCTATGTCGGCAACGGCGTGTCGGTCTGGGGCAGCGGCGTCTTCGGCAACGGCCAGGGCTCGGCGCATGACGGCCTCGCGGGCTTCCGCAACGAAGCCTCCGGCTATCTGGTCGGGGCTGAAAAGGCGTTGGCGAACGACGTCCATGTCGGCGTGGCGCTGGGCGAAACCCGCTCGGAACTGCGCTCGCCGCGTCTCAGCTCGACCGGCCGGGTTACCAGTGAACAGATCGGCGTCTATGGCGGCGCCGGCGTCGGCGACTTCCAGATCCGCGTCGGCGGATCCTGGGCCAGCGCCGATGTTCGCACGGATCGTACGGCGCAGCTGAACGCCTTCACCAACGCCCTGGTCGGCGACTATGACGGCGACGTCTGGCAGGCCTATGGCGAGGTGGCGTGGAGCCGCGCCGTCGGCGGCACGATGTTCGAGCCCTACGCCGCCTACAGCCACGTCGAATACGACGCCGATGTCGCCGAGACGGGCGGCGACGCCGCTCTGTCGGGCAATGTGAAGCAGAAGGCCGATCTGCTGACCGCCGGCTTCCGCACCCGCACCTTGCTGGCGGGCGGCGAGGGGCGTCCCGGTCTGTCGGCGGTGACCCACCTGGCCTACACCCACGACCTGAACGGCGACGGCCCGATCTTCGACGCCGCCTTCGCCGACGGTCCGCGCTTCCTGATCGACGGAGCCAATCCTGGCGACGACGTGATCTCGGGCGGCCTGGGCTTCAACATCCAGGCGACCGAACGCACCGCGATCGAGCTGGGCTACACCGGCCTCTACAAGGACGAGTATCGCGATAACCGCATCTATGGTCGGTTTAGCGTCAAGTTCTGATCTGACGGTAGGATAAGACGGCGGCGGCCCCGATCGACGATCGGGGCCGTTGTTGTTTGCGCCTAGTTCGTCTGGGCGGACAGGGCGTCGTTGTCCTGGGTGAACGGTCGATCCCGCTCGGCCGTTCGGTTTTCGATCCAGACGCCCCTGCGCCCCGTCACCCGCTCGACCGCCTCCACCGCAGCGCGAATGAAGACGGCCGGGCTTTCCACTTCATTGGAGCGTCGAACGGGTATCGTCGGATCGCCCTTCAGCAGGGTCGAGGCATAGACGTTCAACTGATGTCCCCGGCGCCGCCCATCGCGATAGGCAAATAGGCACAGGGTGTATTGCTGCTCGATCCGCGCCTCCAGACGCTGAACCGCCTCCGCGCGCCAGCTCGCGCCCGTGCACACCACCGTCCGCGGCGCGCTCAGCCACCCGGCCGGCGCGCGTGTCGCCGGCGCTTGCAGACCAAAGGCGCTCTGCGCTGTCGGATCGACCAGGGTGAAGCGGCCGGGCGACCGCGGCGCATCGGCCATGCTCAGCTGACGATAGGTAACTTGCATCGGCAGGCGATCGAGATAACGCTGCAGGGCTTGCGCGATTTCACGACCGCTGCGCGACGTCTGGAAATCCACGATCGCATAGGCTTGATCGATGTTGTGCCGATCGGCCCGCGCGGACTGAGCCGTAGCGCCGGACGCCTGACCCAGCGCAACCAGCGTCACAAGCGCTACAGACCGTCGAGAGATCGCCATAGGCCATGACGTTCACGACCGACCGATCTGTCAAGGCGTGCACGACATGGGTTTGTCGGGACCACTTAGGACTGGCTCAAACGCTGCCTGAAAAAGCGTGTGATTTTTACAGCCACCACCTAGCTGACCACTTAACGGTGCCTCAGTCGCCTACTGCACATTTGCACGAGGGTAGGGCGCATTAGCGCCATCAGCGGACATGTCTAACGCTGCCACAAGCCGACATTCCCTACATAAGTTTAGGCTGGCTAAGCGAATGCGATCCCCTAAGCGCTAATCCCCCTCGTCACCCACAGGTTGGTGGGTAAAGCCTTTTGCTCCACTCAAAGACTTGGCGTCACGGCTGATTTCGACATCGCTTTCGGCATAGGCGATCAGCAGGAGAGACAGGTCTTCCAGCGCGCTTTCGTGGATGCGTTCGTAGCCGTGGCTGGCGTCGATGCCGAAGGTGACCAAGGCGGTCCGGATGTCAGCGCCGGCTTCCAAGGCCGAGGCCGAGTCCGAGCGATAGTATCGGAAGACGTCCTTCTGGTGCGGGATGTCGTGGTCGCGGGCCAGTTGAACCAGTTTGCGTGACAGGTGCCAGTCGAAGGGGCCTGTCTGGTCGGCCATGGCGATGGTGACGCCGAACTCCGAAGAGTTCTGACCCGGTGCGGTCGTGCCATTGTCGACCGTCACCATGGCGGCGACATCCGGGATCAGCACGGACGAGGCGCCCAGCCCGACCTCCTCGGCGATCGTGAACAGCCACCAGGTATCGACTGTCGGCGTGCGATCTTCGCGGATCATGCATTCCAGCGCGGCCAAAAGGGTGGCGACGCCCGCCTTGTCGTCCAGATGGCGTGAGACGATGAAGCCGGTGTCGATGAACTCGGGCTGCGGATCGATGGCGACGATGTCGCCGACATCCACGCCCAAGGCCAAGGTGTCTTCGCGGCCGTGGGTCACGGCGTCGATGCGCAGCTCGACCTGGGCCCAGTTTACCGGCTGGGTGTCCACCTCTTCGTTGAAGGTATGGCCGGACGCCTTCAACGGCAGGATCGTGCCGCGATAGGGGCCGCTTTCGGAGAAGATCGTCGCCCGCGCGCCCTCGGCGAAACGCGACGACCAGTGACCGATTGCGACCAGTTCCAGCCGGCCGTTGGCCTTCACCTGTTTGACCTGCGCGCCCAGGGTGTCGACGTGGGCGACGATGGCCCGCGCCGGTTTTGGCGTACGGCCCGGCAGGCGTGCGCGAAGGGCGCCGCGGCGGGTCATCTCATAGTCGAGGCCCAGCCGCTCGAGTTCGCGGCACAAGAGCCAGACCGCCTCGTCCGTGTAGCCGGTCGGGCTGGGCGTGTTCAGCAGGTCGGCCAGGCGGGCCTTCAGGTAGTCGAGGTCTATCGCGGGGCGGGCCAAGGGGCCTCCTTCAGGCTTCGGATCTCGGGAAGGTCCGCGCGGCGGCCGGCGCGGACAGGGGAAACAGCAGATCGACGAAACGCTCTGCCGTCGGTTGGGGTTCGTGATTGGCCAGGCCGGGGCGTTCGTTCGCCTCGATGAAGGCGTAGTCCGGTTCGCGCGGCGACTTCACCATCAGGTCGATGCCGGTGACCGGAATGTCGATGGCGCGGGCGGCGGCGATGGCGGCGCGGATCAGGGCGGGATGCACCTCCTCCGTCACGTCGTGGATAGTGCCGCCCAGGTGAAGATTGGCGGCCTTGCGCACCAGCACCTCGGCCCCCTCCGGCGCCACGTTGTCGAGACCATAGCCCGCCTCGGCCAAGGTGCGTTCGGTCTCGCCATCGATGGGGATGGTGGATTCCCCGCCGGTGGCGGCGGCGCGACGGCGGCTCTGGTGTTCGATCAGGGCACGCAGGGTGGAGCGTCCGTCGCCGATGACGCGCGGCGGACGACGCAGGGCGCAGGCGACGACCTTGTAGTCGATCACCACCAGGCGCAGGTCTTCGCCTTGAACCTGTTCCTCGATCAGCACCTCGGAACAGATGCGGCGCGCGCGGGTCAGGGCTGTCTGGACCTCGTTCATCGTCGTCAGGCCGACAGCGACGCCCTGCCCCTGTTCGCCGCGCGCCGGCTTGACGACCAGGGCGCCGAACTTGGCCAACGCGGCGTCGATAGCCGAGGGGTTTTCGGGGTCGATCCGCTCGGGCACGCGCACACCGGCCGCCTCGACGATGCGCCGCGTCATGCGCTTGTCGTCGCAGATGCTGAGCGCGACGGCCGAGGTCAGTTCCGACAGGCTCTCGCGACACCGCACCGACCGACCACCCCAGTTCAGGCGGAACAGCCCGCGCTCGGCGTCGATGATCTCGGTATGGATGCCGCGCCGACGCGCCTCGTCCACGATGATCCGGGCATAGGGGTTCAGGTCGTGATCGTCGGTCGGGCCGACGAACAGGGCCTCGTTGATCGGGTTCTTGCGTTTGACCCCAAAGAAGGAGACGCGACGGAAACCCAGCTTTTCGTACAGGGCGATGGCTTGATCATTGTCGTGCATGACCGACAGGTCCATGTGCGCCAGGCCTTGGGTCTTGAAATGTTCCGCCAGACGCCGAACCAGGGCCTCGCCAACGCCCGGCTGGGTCGCCTGGGGATCGACCGCCAGGCACCACAGCGAAGAGCCGCATTCCGGATCCTGAAAGGCGCGGGCGTGGTTGACGCCCGTCACGGTGCCGATCACAGCCCCCGTCACCGTATCCTCGGCCACGAAATAGGTCAGGGTCCGGTCGTCCCGATGCGACCAGAAGAAGTCGGGCGGGACCGGCACCATCTTGCGCTTGGCGTAGATGTCGTTGACCGCCTGCGCATCCGTTTCCGACGTCAGACGGCGCACGGTGAAGCCTCGGGGCTGACGTCGGCTGGTGCGATAGGTCGCCAGTTCCAGCCGATAGGTGTGCGACGGATCCAGGAACAACTCCTGCGGCGCCGAGGCGAGCAGGACGTGCGGATTGCGAACATAGAAGGCGATGTCGCGCCGGTCCGGCCCTTCGGCGCGCAGGGCCTCGACCAACGGCTCGGCCGTCTCGAAGGTCTGGGCGAACAGCAGTCGGCCCCAGCCGCAATCCAGCACGGCATCGGGGGTCGGTCCGTCCCCGGACTGAACCGGGGGCTTCAGGCCCTCGTGCCGCAGACGTTTCAGCCGATGCGCCTTTGATCGCTCGGGGCGGATATCAGACGCCATGCTGCTGCATCCACATTTCCAGCACTGCGACCTGCCAGAGTTCGGAGCCGCGAAGGGGTGTGATGTGCTCGGTGGGATTGCCGAACAGGGTGTCCAGATAGCCCCGGTCGAACAGGCCGCGATCGCGCGCCGCCTGATTGGTCAGGGCCTCGCGCACCATCTCCAGATACGGACCCTGGATGTATTTCAGCGCGGGCACGGGGAAATAGCCCTTCTTGCGATCAATGACCTCGGAGGGGATCACCAGACGCGCCGCTTCTTTCAGCACGCCCTTGCCGCCTTGCGCCAGCTTGTGCTCGGGCGGGATGCGGCCCGCCAGTTCGACCAGTTCGTGATCCAGGAAGGGCACGCGCGCCTCCAGACCCCAGGCCATGGTCATGTTGTCGACCCGCTTCACTGGGTCGTCGACCAGCATCACCTGGCTGTCCAGACGGAGGGCTTGGTCGACCGGCGTCGCTGCGCGGCCTTGCGCGAAATGGGCCTCGACCAAGGCGCGGCTGACGTCGGTGTCGGCCATATAGGCGCCGTTCAGCTGGGTCTTCAGCGTGTTGTGGCTGCGGTCGAAGAAGGCCTTGGCATAGGTTTCGACCGGATCGGTCGCGCCCAGCATCGGCGGATACCAGTGATAACCGGCGAACACCTCGTCGGCGCCCTGGCCGGACTGCACCACCTTGATATGTTTCGAGACTTCCTGGCTCAGCAGGTAGAAGCCGACGTTGTCGTAGGAGACCATCGGTTCCGACATGGCACCGATGGTGCCCGGCAGGGCCTCCATCAGCCGCTGGTGAGGCACGAAGATCTGGTGATGCTTGGTGCCGTAATGTTTGGCGATCAGGTCGGAATAGAGGAACTCGTCGCCCTTCTCGCCATTGGCCTCTTCGAAACCGACGGAGAAGGTCATCAGGTCCTTCTGACCCAGTTCGGCCAGCAGACCGACGATCAGGCTGGAGTCCACTCCACCCGACAGCAGCACGCCTACCGGCACGTCGGCGACCATGCGGCGCTTCACGGCTTCGCGCAGACTGTCCAGGACCCGATCGCGCCAATCTTCGGCCGTCAGGGCTGCGTCCTCAGCATGGCGGGTCATGTCGGGCTGCCAGTAGAGGCGGTCCTTGGCCCTCCCATCCGCCTCGATCACGCGGATGGTGGCGGGCGGGAACTTCTTGACGCCCTTCAGGATCGTGTGCGGCGGCGGCACGACCGCATGGAAGGTCATGTAGTGGTGCAGGCCGACGGGATCGATGGTCTTGTCCACGTCGCCCGCCGCCAGCAAGGCCGGCAAGGTCGAGGCGAATCGCAGACGCTTGCCCCGTTCGGCCAGATACAGCGGCTTGATGCCGAAACGATCCCGGGCGATCACGGTGCGGCCGGTGTCGCGCTCATGCAGCACGAAGGCGAACATGCCCTTGAATCGCTCGACGCAGGCTTCACCCCACGCCTTCCAGGCCTTGATGATGACCTCGGTGTCGCCGTGCGAGAAGAAGGGGAACCCCATCCCCTGCAGCTCTTCGCGCAGTTCGGGATAGTTGTAGATGCAGCCGTTGAACGCCAGGGTCACGCCCAGGTCAGGGTCCACCATCGGCTGCTGAGCTTTCTCACTCAGGTCGATGATCTTCAAACGGCGGTGACCCAGCCCCACCGAGCCGCGCATAACAATGCCGGAGCCATCCGGTCCACGGGGCGAGAGCGCATCGGTCATGCGTTGAACGGCGCCGGCATCGGCCGGTCGTCCGTCGAAATTGATCTCGCCGCTAAGACCGCACATGGGTCGTCCTTGAATTGTGGAAGCAGCGGGTACAAATGGTTAGGGCACGAAAGAGTTCAACCCGAATGGCCGATATCTCCCATGAGCCAAGCCCTGACGCGGCGGTTGACGCCACCGCATCCCTTGTCCGGTCAGTCCGACGCATCGCCCAGGCGATCGATGTTCGGTCTCGAGAAATTTCACGTCTGACCGGGCTGACGCTGCCGCAGCTCCTCGTGCTGCAATCCATCCGCGCATTGGGTGAAGTCAGCACCAGCGCGATATCGCGGGACGTTTCCATGTCGGCGCCGACCGTCGTCGCCGTGCTGGACAAGCTCGAAGCCAAGGGCATGGCCGCCCGCTATCGCTCCACCGTGGATCGCCGCGTCGTCCATGTGCGTTTGACCGACGCGGGGCGGCAGGCATTGCAGACGTCCCCGGGCCTGCTCGGCGACGGCTTTCTCGCCGCCTTGGCTGAACTTCCACACAGCGAACGACTGGCGATGGCTGAAGCTGTCGGACGCCTCGCAGTTTTGATGCAGCCTCGCGAAGCTCAGGCCTCTTTGAAGCCGCATTATCAGGGTGTCAGGCCCTCATAAGCGGCTCGGGATGGCGAGCCGGCGAACAGCCGGAAACGGTGATCCTGACCTGTCTGTTCCAACGCTATCTTCTGACCTCGAGCCAATCAAAGAGGCCAAAACAGCAAGATGAGCGATGGCCCCGTGACCAGAACGAGCGCGCTCAAAGGCGCGCCCAGCCTGGGATAATCAGAAAACTTGTAGCCCCCAGGTCCCATGACCAGCGTGTTGCACTGGTGACCGATGGGCGTCAGGAAGTCGCACGCCGCGCCGACCGCTACCGCCATCAAGAATGGATCCGGATTGTAGCCAAGCTGCTTGGCCAGCGTCGCTCCGATCGGGGCGACGATCAGAACGGTCGCCGCATTGTTCAGGAAGGGCGTAACCGCCATTGAGGCGAGCATGACGCCGGTGATAGCAACAACGCCCGGCAAGCCTGTGAACACGTGACGAAGCAGTCCCGCGATCAGGTCGGACCCTCCTGTGGATTGGATCGCGTCTGAGACGGGAATGAGGGCTGCGATCAGAACCAGCAGAGGTCCATCGAGAGCGGCATAGGCCTCACGCATCTTCAAGCCGCCCAAGGCGACGATCACGACGGCGGCGCCGAAGAAGGCGACGGCGACTGGAACCAGGCCAAGGCCGACGAGGGTCATGGCGCACGCAAGAACAACAGCCGGCATGAAGCGCCTGCGCACGCTCCCGAGTTGAACCTGACGCTCCGCCAGGGGGAGTAAATCCAGCGCCCTCAGCGCGACCGGCAGCGCCTGTTCGGCGCCTTGAAGCAGGATGATATCGCCGGGCGCCAGTTTTGCCGTCCGCAGATGCTGGGTGAGTTGAAAGCCGCTTCGCGACACGCCCAACAGATTGATCCCGTGCTGGCCGTACAGATCCGAGCTTCGAACAGACTGCCCTTGAAGCGGGGAGTTTCGGCCGATGACCGCCTCTACGATCGCAATCTCCTCGGATGCGGTCGCTATGGGAACCGGGCGATCATCGCGGATGAGATTCATCTGAGCCCGACTGACGAAGCCCTCCAGCGCCTGCTGCTCGCCCTCGATCAACAGCGCGTCACCCGCTTTGACGACGACATTGCCTCTGGGACTCAGCCGCCGTTTCCCTGAACGGATCAGCGCCATGATCTTGACCTCGTCGTCGCCGAGGGCGGCAAGAGCGGACACGGTCATAGACCCCGGAGCCCAGCCTTCAGGCGCCCTGACTTCCGTGGCATAGGCGTTGGCGGCCAAGGCCGCGCTCATGGACGTTGCGCCCTGTCGATCGCGGGGCAACAGGCGATAGCCGAACGCCAAAAACGCCAAGGCGATCAGCGTGAGCGCTAAGCCCACTGGTGCGTAGTCAAACATGGCGAAGGGTTCGCCGACGATGCCCTGGCGCACTTCGGCGACGATGATGTTCGGGGCGGTCCCGACCAGGGTGACCATGCCGCCCGCCATGGCGCCGAAAGCCATCGGCATCAGGAGCCGGGCAGGAGACGACTTCGTCTGGCGCGCCACCTGAAGCGCCACCGGCATCATGATCGCCAAGGCTCCCACATTCTTCGTCGCCATGGAAAGCAATGTCACAGCGCCGGTCAGAACCGGAACCTGAGAGCGCTCAGTCTTGAGAAGCGGCATTACCCGCCGCATCGCGAGTTCAATGACCCCCGACCGGGCGAAGGCCGCCGAAACGATCAGCGCGCAGGCGATGATGACTGTGACGTCGTTCTTGAAACCGTCAAACGCAGCCTCGGCGGGGATGATGCCGATCGCCAATCCTGCAACCAACGCGACGAGCGCGACCAGGTCGTAACGAAACCGACCCCAGATGAAGGCGCCGATCGTCAGCCCGACGAGGCCGAAGGCCAGTCCCTGTTGAAGCGTCACTCGCCTAGCGTCCTTGCCTGATCAGCACGCAGCGTAGGCTCAATGTTGATAGGCAGCCAACCCTCTGGAGTATCCAACGACAGAAGAACATCCGCTGTCAGTGCTGACCTCATCCTGGGGGCAGGGCATGACTACCCAGCCGCCCCAGGGTGGACGATGAAGTTTGAGGTCAAGCAGTAGATCAGGGTGAAAAATGCAGACCTGAGCAGTTCTGTGGATCAGCTTCGCCGGCTCAGCCAATGATCCAGGCTGATCGGCCCGGCGCCGAACCTTATGATGTAGAGCAGCACTGTCGCCCAGAGCAGGTGGGTCGGCCAACCGAGGGGGTAGACGAAAACCTCGATCACTACGGTCATGCCCAGAAGCGCGAGCGCGGCGAAGCGGGTGCCGAGGCCGAGCACCAGCAGGATCGGGAACAAATGTTCCGAATAGGTCGCCAGGTGGGCGGCGATATCGCTGGGGATCAGAGGCAGTCGGTATTCCTCGGCGAACAGAGCATAGGTGCTGTCGGTGACGGTCAGCAGGCCCTCTACCTTTGTCCGGCCGGAGAGGAAAAAGACCGCCGCGATCGATAGACGCGCGATCAGGCTGAGCACCGGCAGGGGGATCGCAGCCTGGGCCAGGCGTGGGAGGGCCGCCAAGGAGGGGCGCGGCGACGATGCGGCGGTCAGTTCGGTCATTCTGGCGCTCCGGTTTCGATACGGGTGAAGGCGCCGGTCAGAAGCAGGTCTCTGAACAGCTCGGACAGATTGGCTGCGGGATCGGCGGCGAGGGCGGCGAGAGCCGCCGCTCCGACGGTGTGGCCGTGCCGGCAGGCCTCGAGGAAGGCGAACTGGGGCCGGTTCAACCGATAGGTCTGGACCTCCATTTCCGGACGCACGATCAACAGGCCCTCGGGGGACTGGTCCCAGAGCATGTCGTCCGAAGGCGTAGCCAGACGATTGGCCAGCCAGATCGACGGCGCGGTCCAGTCGAACCAGAAGACTTGCGCAGACGGATGCAGGACCGCGTAGCCGGCGTTGAGAGCAGCGTGCGACAGGGCGGCGACCGTCCCAGGGGGCAGTGTCGGTGCGTCAGCGGCGCGGTGCGCGCGGCTCCATGCGCGATCAAGACGGGCGACAGGCTGCAGAAACTGAAGTTCAAACGCGGGCGGAAACGTCGCCAGCCACTCCGGGAAGCCCTCGCCATAGGCATCGAGAACCGGGGATGAGGGAGGCGCGCTGCCGGCGTAGATCAGAGCGGCGTCGCGAAACCAGTCCGGACCGACCAACCGTTCGACAGTGGGATAGAGACCCGCCAGGGCGTCGGCCCGCCCCTTGGCCACCGTGTTTCGATAAACCGCCAGTCCGGGCGCATTTGGATCCGCCAGCCACGGTGTGAGCACGGAGCCCTGCCCCTGCAAGGCCAGGGAGAAGCTCGCATGAAACGACAGCATCTGATCGTCACACGGCGCACTGGACATGGCAGGCCTCCATTATGGCGACGGCTTGATCGCGTTCGGCGATCAACTCGGCGAAGTCGGGAATGTTGTCGTCGCGCTCGATCAGCGTGGGACGCGGCCCGATCCGGGCAAGAATCTCGGCATAGACGGACCAGACGGCGTCGCTGACCGGCGCGTCGTGGGTATCGATCAACAGCGCCTCTGCGTGGACGGGATCGGGCGCAAAGCCGGCCAGATGGATCTCGCCGATGAGATCGGCCGGAACGGCCGCCAGATAGTCCCGCGGGTCGGCGCTCAGATTGTTGGCGCTGACGTGCACATTGTTGAGATCAAGCAGCAGGCCACAGCCTGTTGCGGCGGCCAGTTCGACCAAGAAATCGACTTCCCCTATCTCGTGGCCTTTCAGGTCGAGGTACAGGGACGGGTTCTCGATCAGCAGGCGTCGGCCCAGCGCGTCCTGCGCTCGCGCGACGTTGTCGCTGACCTGCTTCAACATCTGTCGGGTGCGCGGGAATGGGAGCAGATCGGGATGATAGACGCCGCCGCCCCGCGACCAGGCCAGATGTTCGGACATGATAAACGGCTCGAACCGGTCAGCGAGCGTCTTGAGCCGCGCAAGATGCTCCGGGTCCGGCGCCTCATCGCCGGCGAGCGACAAGCCGACACCATGCAGTGACAGAGGCTTTTCTCGACGGATGGCCTCCAGCCATTTCAAGCGAGGGCCGCCATCGACCATATAGTTCTCAGGATGGACCTCAAACCACAGACCGGCCGCCGGAGACGCCAGCGCCTCGTCGTAATGGCGGGCCTTGAGGCCCAGTCCCACAGTGGGGACAGGCGTCGTGGCGATCGATCCATGGTTCATCGGTCCTGCTCCGATCAGCGCGAGACGGGCGTCAGCGAGCCGTTGCCGCGCGGGGTGCGGATGCTGGTGCAGGTGCCGGCGGGCGTGTGCTTCCAGGCGTTGCCCTGATAGTCGCGCACCGAGGTGCCGGCGCAGGTCGTGCCGGGGCCGGCGGCGCAGTCGTTCTTGCCGGCCAGAGCGATGCCGTAGCATTTCTCCATGGCGGCCGGCTTGGTCTCGGCGTTCCTGGTCGATTGGGCGTGGGCCATGCCGGCGCCGGCGGTCAGGGCCACAAGGGTTGCGGCGGCGATCTTGGTGCGGGTCATGCAAGAGGTCCTTCTCAAAAAGCACGGCCGTTCGTGGCCGCTGAATCCGCCTTTCGCCGACGACCCGCCACGCGTTACATTTTCGAGCCAACTATTTTTCGTGCATCATTTTGCGAGACGCCATGTAACCGTCGCGGTCTCCGCAGCGTAGGTCGCAGTCGCACGTGCTTGACCGGGAATCACAACTCAAAGCCTTGATGCTCAATGGCCTGGATGGTGACGCGCAGGCTTGGCGCGTGCTGCTGTCGGACCTGGCCGCGCACCTGCGGCCTTTTTTCAAACGCCGTCTTTTCAACGGAGAAAGCGACGCGGAGGACCTCGTGCAAGAGACCCTGATCGCCATTCACGCCAAGCGCGCCACATGGGATCGCAACCAGTCGTTCACGGCCTGGGCCTTCACGATCGCCCGCCACAAGCTGATCGACCACCTGCGCCGTCAGGGCCGACGCCTCACCGAGCCGCTGGACGACGCAAGCGTGCTGCTGGCCGAGCACACGGTTGAGGACGGGGTCATGCGACGCGATTTGACCCGCGCCTTGTCGATCCTCCCGGCGCGACAGCGCGCCCTGATCCATGATGTGAAAGTCACCGGGCTGAGCGTGGCCGAGGCGGCCGAGCGTCACGGCTATTCCGTCGCCGCCGCCAAGGTCAGCATCCATCGCAGCTTCAAGGCTCTGACCGCGCGCTTCGCGGCTGGAGCAGCAGGGTCCAACGATGAAGACTGACGACCTGATCACCAGCCTGGCGCTGGACTTGCCGCCCACGTCTCAAAGCGACGTCGACCGTCGTGTGTTGCTGTTCATGCTGCCTGCGGCGGGCGTCGCCCTTGCTGGTGTCGTGTGGTGGCTGGGACTGAGGCCGGATCTGATGTCGGCCGTCGTGGGACCGACCTTCTGGGCGAAGGCGGCCTATACGGCGGCCCTGTGCGCCGCCGGCTTCTGGCTCCTAGATCGACTGGGGCGGCCGGGGGCTTCGACGCGCCGTCCCACAATCCTGCTAGCAGCCATTTTGGCCGTCGCTGCGGGATGGGCTGTCGTGGAGTTGCTGGGCGCTGCGCCTGACGCGCGAATGGACATGGTCATGGGTCGATCCGCCAGGGTCTGTCCAACCAACATCCTGTCGCTCGGCGCTCTAGCGGCGCCGTTCATCTTCTTCGCTGCGAGACGATTCGCCCCTGTGAAACCCGCTTTCGCCGGCGCCGCCGCCGGTCTTTTGACCGCAGGGCTGGCCGCGACCGCCTATGGCCTGCATTGCCCCGAGCACACGGCCGCTTTTGTGGCGGTCTGGTACACCTTGGGCATGGGCCTCGTCGCGGCCCTGGGCGCTGCTCTGGGTCGTTTCGCCTTCCGCTGGTGAGCATGTGCGCGACACTGCAGTTGAGCGGTCTTGAGGCGCTTCCGAGTGGTTTCGACAGACAGAGTGGTAGGCCCGGAGGGACTCGAACCCCCAACCAGACCGTTATGAGCGGTCGGCTCTAACCATTGAGCTACAGGCCCCCAAGGCGCGCCCCGGCGGTAGGGGTTTCGCCTAGCAGGCGCGGGCGCGGCTTGCCAAGCGGGGGCGGGCAAGAAGGCGATCTTTCGGCGATTTCACGAAGATGAACGGAAACTGCCAAGGCGCACGGGCGTTGGTTCAGGCGAGAACGGCCAAGGTCGTTGCAACGGATCGGCGAATGCGCCGGTCCCGGATCGCTCACGGAGAAGACTGCATGACCCGCAACCTGGCCGCCGCCCCCCTGAAGACCCTGTCGTTGAAGACCGTCGCCCTGGGCGGCGCCGTCGCCGCCGCCGCCTTCCTGGCCGCCGCCACGCCGCGCGCCATGGCTCAGACGGCCGAACCCATGGGAGCCATGCACATGATGCAACCCGCGCCGTCGCTGAACCTGTCGGCCTACGGCGAGGTGAAGGCCGCGCCGGACATGGCCACCATCACCTTCGGCGTCCAGACCGAGGCAACGACTGCCCAGGCCGCTATGCGCGATAATGCTGCGCAAATGACGCGCGTGGTCGCCGCCCTGCGCCGCGCGGGCGTCGCTGAACGCGACATCCAGACCTCGGGTCTGAACCTGTCGGCGCAATACGACTACGTCCAGAACGAGCCGCCCAAGCTTCGCGGCTACCAGGCTGTGAACCGTGTGACGGTGGTCATCAACGACCTGAGCAAGGTCGGTACGACGGCCGACGCCGTGGTCGCCGCCGGCGTCAACCAGATCGACGGCATCAGCTTCGGCCTGAAGGATCCGACCGCCGCCGAAAACCAGGCGCGCCAGCTGGCGGTGCGCAACCTGCAGGCCAAGGCCCAGCTGTACGCCCAGTCGCTGAACGTCCAACTGTCGGGCATTCGCAACCTGACCGAGGGCGGCGGCTATGCGCCCCAGCCGCCGATGCCGATGTTCGCCGCCCGCGCCGTGTCGATGGACCGGGCCGAGAGCACGCCGGTTTCCGCCGGCGAACTGACGGTGCGGATCGACATCACGGGCGTCTACGACATCGCCCGCTGATCGCATCGATCGGATAAAGAAAAGGCCCGCCGTCGCCGGCGGGCCTTTTTGCATTCTGAGAGGCGAAGCGCCTTAGCCGGCGGTCTTGATCGCGTTGGCGTCGTCCAGCAGGACCACGTTCGGGTTCCACTGGCGCGCCTCTTCCTGCGGCAGCTGGCCGTAGGTGACCACGATCACCTTGTCGTTCTTCTGCACCAGGCGGGCGGCGGCGCCGTTAACGCCGATGACCTTGGAGCCGCGCGGCGCCTCGATTGCATAGGTGGTGAAGCGCGCGCCATTGGTGATGTTCAGCACATCGACCTGCTCGTGCGGATAGATGCCGGCGGCGTCCAGCAGGTCCATGTCGATGGCGATCGATCCCTCGTAATCGAGATCGGCCTGGGTCACCGTGGCGCGGTGCAGCTTGGACTTCATCAGGGTGACCAGCATCGTGCGGTCTCCAGCAAGAAAAACGCGGGGCGCAGGCCCTCGCTCACAGGCGGCTCATATAGGGATTTCCGGGCCTCGCATCAATCCGCACGCTGCGTCGCAGCAATCGGGTTCGGCTGCGAACGCCAGGTCAACCGACGGATTGCACGCGCGTCATTTGACGACGGCCCGCGTCCCCCTATGCTGGCGACGCCATTTCCGGCCTGCGAGCGCGCGTTTTCCCTCCGATGAAGCAATTCTTCCTGACGGTCCTTGGTGTCTTCACCGGGCTGATCCTGTTCGTCGTCGTCATTCCCGTTGTGCTGCTGACGGTCGCCGTCGCCTCGTCGTCCGAGCCGACGACGCCGGCGACCACCGTGCTGGAGCTGGACCTGCGCGGCGGCGTCAGCGACCAGCCGTCGTCCAATCCGTTCGCGGCCTTCGGCAGTTCGGGCCTGGCCCTGACTGACGTGGTGGATGGCCTGCATCAGGCCCAGAGCGACAGCAGCGTCAAGGCTCTGCTGATCCGCCTGCCGGAGAGCGGCATGACGCCCGCCACCGCCGACGAACTGCGCCAGGCGATCCATCGTTTCCGCAACGCAGGCAAGCCGGTCATCGCCCACAGTCAGGGCTTCGCCCCGTCGGGCGCGGTGATGTCGACCTATATGGTCGGGGCCTCGGCGTCGGAGCTGTGGATGCAGAACACCGCCGGCTTCCAGGCCACGGGCTTCTCGGCCGACAGCCTGTTTTTGGGCCGCGCCTTCCAGAAATACGGCGTCAAACCCGAGTTCGAACAGCGCTACGAGTACAAGAACGCTGTCAACGAATACACCCAGAGCGACTACACCGGCCCGCACCGCGAGGCGATGACGGCCTGGATGACGTCGATCTACGACACCGCCCTGGCCAATGCGGCCAAGGATCGCAAGACGACGGTCCCGGCGCTGAAGACGGTGATCGAGGCCGGCCCCTATTCGGCCGAGCAGGCGCTCAGCAACCGGCTGATCGACAAGGTGGGCCAGGTCGAAGAGGCCGAGATCGCCATCAAGACCCGCGCCGGCAAGGGCGCCGAGATCGTCGAGTTCGGCAAATACGCCAGCCAGAAGGGCGAACGCACGGGTTCGGGCAAGAACGCCATCGCCATCGTCGGCGGGGAGGGAGCCATCGTCACCGGACGCGGCGGCGGCGCCAGCTTCGGCGGCGGCTCGTCCATCCATTCCGACGACACGGCCGAGGCCATCTACGACGCGATCGAGGACAAGAGCGTCAAGGCGATCGTCTTCCGCGTCTCATCGCCGGGTGGTTCGCCTGAAGCGTCCGAGCAGATCCTGGCCGCCGTGCGCGCGGCGCGGGCGGCGGGCAAGCCGGTGGTGGTGTCCATGGGCGCCTATGCGGCCTCGGGCGGATACTGGATCAGTTCCGAGGCCGACTGGATCGTGGCCCAGCCCACGACCCTGACCGGCTCGATCGGCGTGTTCGGCGGCAAGTTCGTGCTGGCCGATGCGCTGGGCCGGTTCGGCGTCGACATGCGTGAGCTGACGGTGGGCGGGGAATACGCCGACGCCTTCTCGCCGACGCAGGAGTTCACGCCCCAGCAGCGCGCGGCCTTCGCCGGTTCGATGGACCGGATCTACGACGACTTCATCACCCGTGTGGCGACGGGCCGCAAACTGTCGCCGGACCGGGTGCGCGAAATCGCCAAGGGGCGCGTCTGGACCGGCGCCCAGGCCCTGCCGCTGGGTCTCGTCGACCAGCTGGGCGGCGTGACCGAGGCGGTGAACAAGGCCCGCCAACTCGCCAAGATTCCCGACAATGAGCCCGTTCGCTTCAAGCATTTCCCCAAGCAGCAGTCGCCGTTCGAGGCCCTGTCGGAAATGTTCGGCGTCCAGACCGAGGCCGCCAAGGCCCTGGTCATGCTCGGCGGCGTCATGGCCGATCCCCAGGCCCAGGCCGTGATGCGCCGGATCGACAGCGACCGGATGCGCAGCCAGGGCGCGGTGGTTCTGGCCGATCAGCCGATCTTTTGACGGGCGCGGCGCACGCGACCGTGCGTCGCGGTCCATTGACCGCAGGCCCCGATGGACCGACATTGCGTATCAGGCGTTCCTCGGATCGCCTGAAAGGATGATCCATGTTCCAGCCTGAACGTCTCGCCGCCATCGGCCATGCCGCCCGCCGCCGTCCCAACGGCTTGGTGGCGTCCGTCATGTGGGTCGCCGGCATGATCGCCGCCGTCTGCGCCATGGCGGTCGGCGCCGTCCTCGCCGTCTTCACCGCTGCGGCCGTGGCGGTCATCGCCCTCTTCGCCGGCGTTCTGGTCTTCCTTGTCGGTCTGGTCATGCGCACCCGCCGCAATATTGCGCCGCGTCGCCGCAACAGCGATCCCGACCTGATCGAGGCGCACAAGGTGGACGGCGCCTGGGTCGCCTATGGCTGGGAGCGCAACGGCCGCTGAGCCGACGCAGCCGATGACGTCCTACATCGACGCGCTTTCGCCCAACTTCGACGCGCGCCGTGCGCCGCCGGACATGCTGGTGTTGCACTACACCGGCATGCAGACCGGCCAGGCCGCTCTTGCCCGCCTGCGCGACCCCGAGGCCAAGGTCTCGGCCCACTATCTGGTCGAGGAAGACGGCCGCGTCTTTCAACTGGTGCCCGAGGAGCGCCGCGCCTGGCACGCCGGCCGCGGCGTCTGGCAGGGCGAGGACGACTGCAACGCCGCCTCCATCGGCATCGAGATCGTCAATCCCGGCCATGAGTTCGGCTATCGCACCTTCCCCGAAGCCCAGATCACGGCCGTCATCGCCCTGATCTCCGATATTCGCAGTCGCTGGACCATCGCCGACAACCGCATCATCGCCCATTCCGACCTGGCGCCGGATCGCAAGGAAGATCCGGGCGAGCTTTTCCCTTGGAAACGTCTGGCAGAGGCTGGGCACGGCCTTTGGTTCGAACCGGCGGCCGAACGGGTGCAGGCCTTGGGCGGCCTGCTGCAGAAGGGCGATCAGGGCATCGGCCCGATGGTGCTCAGCGCCGGCCTGCATCGGCTGGGCTACGGCCTGAAAGCCAGCGGCGAATACGACGCCGCCGTCGAAACCGCCGTCCGCGCCTTCCAGCGTCATTGGCGCCCGGCCCGCGTCGACGGCGTCGCCGACGGCGAAACCCGCGCCCGTCTGGTCGGCCTGCTCCAGCTGGCCAGCGCCGAGAGTGTCACGGGCGTATTGAATTGACGTTCGCGCCGCTAGCGCGCATCTAGCGCGCGCCAGACGGCTGGGCGGTCGCGGCGGACTTCGCGTCCGTCGAGGAAAGTCCGGGCTCCACGGTGAAAAGGCGGCGGATAACTTCCGCCCGGGGTGACCCGAGGGATAGCGCCACAGAAAGCAAACCTCCGGCCTTGCGAGGCCGGTAAGGGTGAAAGGGTGGGGTAAGAGCCCACCGCGGACCTGGCAACAGGGACGGCATGGCAAGCCCCGCCTGGAGCAAGACCAAATAGGGACATCGCGCGGGCTCGCTCGCGGGGCTCACCGCCTCAGATGTCCGGGTAGGTCGCGAGAACCGATCAGCAATGGTGGGTCCAGAGGAATGATCGTCGCCGTTCTCAGGAACGGAACAAAACCCGGCTTACAGGCCGTCTGGCATACTTTTCTTTAGGCCTATCGGCCTTCGGCCTGCTTGAGGCCGATTTTCTCGGCCTACCGCGCTTCGCGCTGCTTGAGGCCGGCTTCTTCGTTGGGCCTAACGGCCTTCGGCCCGCTTGAGGCCCGTAGGGTTTAGCGTTGGCGCGCTCCCTAAGCGCGTCGCCTAATCCGAGTTCGGATTATCCCCGCATTTCAGCGTTCTGGCGGCGGTCCCGCGCTTTCGCGGGCGTTAACCTATTGTCTGGCAATGGAAGGTTAGAACGCCTCACAGCCTGTGAATACTTCGTTTGTTCCGTGTATGTTCCATCCGTTTGAGCGTGCTTAAGTCGTCACACGTCAAAACATGGTTAAATCTTGGCCTTGATCCCATTGAGGCCCATTTCATCCCATGCTATCCCAGCTTCATGATTTGGGGCTGAGAGGCGGGCGCGGCGGGCGTTCGTCAGGGCATCTAGGGACGGGCCGAAGGGCTCGATTGGACAGGGCGTGTTTCTCTCGACCTATGAGAAGCAGCTGGACGGCAAGCGCCGTCTCCTCATCCCCAACGATTTCCGCACGACCGAAAACGGCGCCGCCGGCGGCGTGTTCATCTTCCCTTCGATCGAGGCCGACTGTCTGGAAGCCGGCGGCGACCGCCTGTTCGCCGTCTATGCCGAGATGATCGAAGCCCTGCCGTTCGGCTCCGAGGAGCGTTCGGCGCTGGAGTGGCAGGTGATGGGCGAGCAGGTGCGTCTGGCCTACGATTCCGGCGGTCGGATCACCTTGCCTGAAGCGCTGTGCGCCGAGGCGGGTCTGGGCGACACCGTCGTCATCGTCGGCCTGAACGACCGTTTCCAGATCTGGTCGCGCGAGAAATGGGCGGCCCGCCGCGCCGAACAGCGCGCCTTGGCCAAGGCCGGCATGGCCCAGATCGGCGCCCTGAAGCTGGCGGCCCAGATGAAGCTGGCTGGAGGCGGGTCGTGACCGACTCTCCCCACGCCCCCGTCCTGCTTTCCGAGGTCATCGAGGCCCTGGCGCCCGCGCCCGGCGACGTCGTGATCGACGCCACCTTCGGCGCCGGCGGCTACACCCGCGCCATCCTGAAGACCGGCACCCAGGTCGTCGCCCTGGATCGCGACCCGACGGTCCAGCCGCATGCCGACGCCGTCGCCAGCGACTTTCCCGGCCAGTTCCAGCTGATCCGCACGCCCTTCTCGGGTCTGGCCCAGGCGTTCGCCGACAGCGGCAAGGCGAAGCTGGACGGCGCCGTCTTCGACATCGGCGTCTCGTCGATGCAGCTGGATCAGGCCGAGCGCGGCTTCTCCTTCATGCGCGACGGTCCGCTGGACATGCGCATGTCCGATGAAGGCGCGACCGCCGCCGATATCGTCAACACCTGGGACCACGGTCCCCTGGCCCACATCTTCAAACTGTATGGCGAAGAGCGCCAGTCGGGCCGCGTCGCCACCGCCATCCTGCGTCGCCGCGCGGAACAGCCGTTCACCCGCACCCTGGATCTGGCCGAGGTGGTCGAAAAGGCCCTGGGCGGCCGTCGCGGCGCGCCCATCCATCCGGCGACGCGGGTCTTCCAGGCCCTGCGCATCGCGGTCAATGACGAACTGGGCGAGCTGGAGCGCGGTCTGGAGGCGGCCGAGGCGACGCTCGCCCCCGGTGGACGCCTCGCCGTCGTCACCTTCCATTCGCTGGAAGACCGCATCGTCAAGGCCTTCCTGACCGAGCGCACCGGCAACAGCCCCGCCGGTTCGCGTCATGCGCCGATGGCCGTCGATCCGCGCAAGCCCAGCTTCACGCTTCAGTTCAAGGGCGCGCGCGAGGCGGGCGACGAAGAGCGTTCCACCAACCCGCGCGCCCGCTCGGCCAAGCTGCGCGCCGCCGTGCGCACCGACGCCCCGGCCTGGGGTCGGATCGATGGGAAAGCGGCGGCATGACCACGGCGCCCTTCTTCACCTATTCCCGCTCCGCCCTTCAGCGTCTGTTCGACTGGAAGGTGCGTGGCGTGCGCTGGGTCGAGATCATCGGCGTGGCCTTGGTCGCGATCATGATCGTGTCGGTCTATGCCGCCAAGGCCGCCGCCGCGCGTGAAAGCAGCCGCATCGCCCAGATCGAACAGGACATCCGCGAGAACGGACAGCGCGTCCGCCTGCTGCGCGCCGAGGTCGCCCGGCTGGAGCAGCCCGCGCGTCTGGAAAGCCTGTCGCGCCAGATCGGCATGGCCCCCGTCGCCGTCGCCCGTCAGGCCAAGGAGGGTCAGCTGACGGCCCTGAAGCCCGTCCCCGCTCAACCCGCCGCATCTGCTCCCGCAGCCGCGCCGGCGCCGGCCGCCGTCGCCGATGACGCGCCCGTCCCAACGCCCTCGCCGGAGCCGGCGCAATGAGCGTTCAGGATCATCGCTACCACCGCCCCGCGCCGGGCGCCGATTTCCAGGAACGGCTGCAAGGCCGACTGTCGCCCTTCTGGCGCTGGCTGACGGAACTGGTCTGGCGGCTGGAGCACGGCTTCGAGCGCGCCCGCGCCGACGCCCGCCCGGAAGAGGACACCCGCGTCCGCATCTTCCTGATCCTGATCGTCTTTTCCTGCGTCTTCGGCGGCCTGGCCATCGGCGCGTCGTATAAGGCCCTGTTCGCCCCGGCCAACGGCCTGGGACGCGGCGTCAATCCGAACGCTCTGGTGCGCGGCGACTTGACGGACCGCAATGGCGAACTGCTGGCCACCAACATCGTCCATTACGGCCTCTACATCGACCCGGCCGAGATCTGGGATCGCGACCTGGCCTATCGCCAGATCCGCCGCGCCCTGCCGCGCATCTCGGCTGAGCGTCTGAAGAAGGTGCTGGGCGGCGACCGTCGTCTGATCGCCCTGACCGGCCTGACGCCTCAGGAAAAGGCCGCCGTCCACGACCTGGCGCTGGGCGGCGTCACCTTCGAGCCCGAAGACCGCCGCGCCTATCCGCTGGGAACCTCGGCCGTCCACCTGATCGGCGACGCCGACACGGGCGGGCAGGGCGTCTCGGGCGCCGAGTTGGCCTTTAACGACGAGATCCGCGCGGCGGGTGAGCGCGGCGAGGCCTTCCCCCTGTCCATCGACCTGCGCGTGCAGGGCGTGCTGGAAAACGAACTCGCCGCCGCCGCGATCAAGAACCAGGCTAAGGGCGCCGTCGGCATTGTCACCGACGTCCAGACCGGCGAGGTGCTGGGCATGGCGTCCTGGCCGACCTTCAACTCGGCCGACCGCGGCGCGGCGCCGGACGGCGCCACCCTGAACCGCGCGGTTTCGGGCCACTACGAAATGGGCTCGGTGTTCAAGACCTTCACCGTCGCCGCCGGCCTCGACACCGGCCGGGCCGACATGAACACCCTGTTCGACGCCTCCCAGGCCTTCCAGATCGGCGACCGCAAGATCAAGGACTTCCACGCCCAGAACCGGGTGATGACCCTGGAAGAGGTCTATCTGCACTCCTCCAACATCGGCACGTCGCAGCTGGCGGTGCAGATGGGCCCCAACACCATGCGCGACTATTTCCGCCGCCTGGGCCTGCTGGACGCCGCCAAGATCGAGCTGAAGGAATCGGCCAAGCCGGTCGTGCCGCGTCGTTGGGACAACTCGACCCTGGCGTCGCTGTCCTTCGGCTACGGCATCATGATCACCCCGGCCCAGATGGTTCAGGCCATGGGCGCCCTGACCAATGGCGGTCGGATGATCCCGCTGTCGCTGCGCAAGGGCGGCGCCCGCAACGTCCAGCCGCAACAGGTCGTCACCGAAGAGACCTCGCGCGCCATTCTCGACCTGCTGCGTCGCAACGTCGTCAAGGGTTCGGGCGGTTTCGCCGACGCGCCGGGCCTGCGGGTCGGCGGCAAGACGGGCTCGGCCAACAAACTGGTCGGGGGTCGTTATGACCCCAGCCACGCCCTGGGCTCCTTCGCGGCGGTCTTCCCCGTCGATGGCCCGCTGAACGGCAAACGCTACGCCATCCTGATCGTGATGGACGAGCCGGGGACCTATCCCAAGACCGGCGCCTATGTCGCTGCGCCGGCCGTGCACAATATCGCCGACCGCATCGCCGGCTTCCTGGGCGTCGAACGCCGCGACGACCGCTGGCGCACGGCCTCGGGCGAGAAGATCCCGCAATATCAGGACGTGGCGGGGGACGGGCTTTGAGCGCGCTTCACCTGTCCGACCTGCTGCGCCGCGACGTGTCCTCGGACCCCGTCATCACCGGCGTCACCGCCGACAGCCGCAAGGTCTCGCCCGGCGCCCTGTTCGTCGCCCTGCCGGGTACGGCCGCCGACGGCCGCGCCTTCATCCCCCAGGCCCTGGCGCAAGGCGCGGCTGCGGTTCTGGCCCCGACCGACACGCCGGATGGCGCGGCGCCCGTTCTGGTTACCTCGGGCGACGTGCGCCGGGCCTACGCCATCGCCGCGCGCGGCTTCTACGGCGCCCAGCCCAAGACCTGCGTCGCCGTGACCGGCACCAACGGCAAGACCTCGGTCGCCACCTTCTGCCGCCAGATCTGGGCCGGGATCGGCCACAAGTCCGCCAGCATGGGCACGCTGGGCGTCATCGGCCAGAAGGGCGTCAAAACCTACGCCCTGACCGGCCCCGGCCTGACCAGCCCCGACGCCGCCGAGGCCGCGCGCCTGATGGCCGAACTGGCCTCCAAGGACGTGACCCACGTCGCGCTGGAGGCCTCGTCCCACGGCATCGATCAGCGCCGCCTGGACGGGGTCGCCTTGAAGGCCGCCGCCTTCACCAACCTGACCCAGGACCACCTCGATTATCACGGCACGATGGAGGACTATCGCGCCGCCAAGATGCGCCTGTTCGAGACCCTGCTGCCGCGCGGCCGCACCGCCGTGCTGAACGCCGATTCCGACGCCTATTCCGCCTTCGCCTCGGCCTCGATCATGGCGGGCCTGGGCGTGATGGGCGTGGGCGAGCGCGGCCGCGACCTGGCCCTGATCGGCCGTCGCGCGACGCCGGAGGGCCAGCGCTTGACCCTGGACGTGCGCGGCCAGGTGCATGAGATCCTGCTGCCGCTCGCCGGCGCCTTCCAGGCCTCGAACGCTCTGGTGGCGGCGGGTCTGTGCATCGCCGCCGGTGATCCCGCTGACGACGTGATCGGCGCTCTGGAAGGCCTGACGGGCGCCCAGGGCCGTCTGCAACGCATCGGCGGGGCTGAAAGCGGGCGCGGCGAGGTCTATGTCGACTACGCCCACACCCCCGACGGTCTGGAGACGGTGCTGAACGCCCTGCGTCCCCACGCGACCGGCCGTCTGATCGTTGTGTTCGGCGCCGGCGGCGACCGGGATCGCGGTAAGCGTCCGCTGATGGGCGCCATCGCCGGGCGTCTGGCCGACGTCGCCATCGTCACCGACGACAATCCGCGTTCGGAAGATCCCGCCGCCATCCGCGCCCAGGTCCGCGCCGGCTGCCCGGACGGGATCGAGATCGGCGACCGCCGCGCCGCCATCGAGGCCGCCGTCGAAATGATGCGTGACGGGGATGTGGTGGTCATCGCCGGAAAAGGGCATGAACAGGGTCAGATCGTCGCGGGCGTGACCCACCCCTTCGACGACGCCACTGCCGCGTCCGAGGCCCTGTCTCTCTATGCCTGAAAACTCCGCCCGCCCGCTCTGGTCGGCCGCCGAAGTCGCCGCCGCCACGGGCGGCGTGCTGCACGGCGACGACCGCCCGATTACGGGCCTGACCTACAACAGCCGCGAGATCGTCCCCGGCGACCTGTTCCTGGCGCTGAAGGGCGAACGCGACGGACATCAGTTCGCCGGCAGCGCCTTCGCATCGGGCGCCGCGGCCGCCCTGGTCGAACATCCGGTCGAGGGCGGCCCGTGCGTCGTGGTGCCCGACACCTTGCGCGGCTTGGAGGCCTTGGGCGTCGCCGCCCGCGAACGCGCGCCCCATGTGAAGCGCGGCGCCGTCACCGGCAGCGTCGGCAAGACCAGCGTCACCCAGGCCATCAAGGCGGGCCTCGACCTGACCGGTCCCGCCCACGGCTCGATCAAGAGCTACAACAACCACATCGGCGTGCCCCTGACCCTGGCCCGGATGCCGGTCGAGACCCGGCGCGCCGTGTTCGAGATCGGCATGAATGCGCCCGGCGAGATCGCGCCCCTGTCGCGCTTCGTCGCCCCCCACGCCGCCTGCGTCACTACGGTCGGTCCGGTCCATATCGAGGCCTTCGCGGACGGCGAGGCCGGGGTCGCGCGTGAAAAGGCGACCATCTTCCAGGGTCTGGTCCCGGGCGGTGCGGCCGTGGCGAACGGCGACGTCGCCTTCTCGGCTATCCTGTGCGACGCGGCCAAGGCGGTCGGCGCGCGCCTGCTGACGTTCGGATCCGACGCCGGCCATGACGCCCGCCTGCTGGACTTCCGGCCTGACGCCGAGGGCGCGGCGGTGGCCGCCGAACTGTTCGGGCGACGCATCGACTATCGCCTGGCCCAGTCCGGCGCCCACTGGGGCCTGAACAGCCTGTGCGTCCTCTTGATGCTTGACGCGCTAGACGTGACGTTGGAGACGGGTCTTGAAGCCCTGGCGGGGTTCCAGCCGCTGGCCGGACGCGGCCAGACGCGCACGGTCACGACGCCGGACGGCTCCTTCACCCTTATTGACGAGAGCTACAACGCCAATCCGCTGTCCATGGCCGCCGGGTTCAAGACCCTGGGCGCGCGCTCGACCTCGGGCCGCCGCGTGGTGGTGCTGACCGACATGCTGGAGCTTGGCGAGCAGAGCCGCGACCTGCATGAAGGCCTCGCCGGCCACATCGACGCCGCCGGCCTCGATATGGTCCACGCCGCCGGGCCCGAGATGCGCTGGCTCTACGACGCGCTTCCGGTTTCTCGACGCGGCGTCTGGCGCGCGACGGCGGCGGAACTGGCGGCCGAGGCGGCCCTGCTGGTCGCGCCCGGCGACATCGTCATGGTCAAGGGCTCGAACGGCTCCAAGGCCTCGCTGGTGGCCAAGGCGCTGGCCGAACTTCAAGGCCGCGACACGACGCCCACGACGCGATAGGGAAGCCGAATGTTTTACCTGCTCTATCTCTACTACGCCGACGTGGCGCACCAGTATCCGCTGCTGAACCTGGTTCAGTACCAGACGGTGCGCGTGGCCCTCGCCATGGCCACCGCCATGATCGTCGCCGTCGCCATGGGCAGCCGCTTCATCAACTGGATCCGCGCCAAACAGGGCCGGGGCCAGCCGATCCGCGACGACGGCCCGGTGTCCCACCTGTCCAAGGTCGGCACCCCGACCATGGGCGGTCTGATGATCCTGGCCGGCATCGGCGTGGCGGTGCTGCTCTGGGGCGACCTGACCAACCCCTACATCTGGATCGTCAGCTTCGTGACGGCGGCCTTCGGCGTGCTGGGCTTCATCGACGACTACGCCAAGGTGACCAAACAGACCTCGGCCGGCCTGACTTCGAAACAGAAGCTCCTGGCCCAGACCGTCGTCGCTGTCGTCGCCGGCGTACTGACCGTGCTGTGGATGACCGTCTCGCCGACCTCGCCGGGGCTCGAGACGTCGATCGCCTTCCCCTTCTTCAAGGCCGTGCTGCTGAATATCGGCTGGTTCTATGTGGCGTTCGCGGCCTTCACCATCGTCGGCTTCTCCAATGCGGTGAACCTGACCGACGGTCTGGACGGGCTGGCGACCGTGCCGGTGATGATGGCGGCGGGCGCGTTCGGCGTGATCAGCTACCTCGCCGGCAACTTCGTCTTCGCCCAGTATCTTCAGGTCCACCACGTGCCTGGCGCGGGTGAACTGGCCATCTTCTGCGCGGCCATGATTGGCGGGGGCGCGGGCTTCCTCTGGTACAACGCCCCGCCGGCCAAGATCTTCATGGGCGACACCGGTTCGCTGGCTCTGGGCGGGGCGCTCGGCGCCATCGCCGTCACCACCAAGCACGAACTGGTTCTGGGCATCGTCGGCGGCCTGTTCGTCATGGAGGCCGCCTCGGTCATGATCCAGGTCGGCTATTACAAGCTGACCAAGAAGCGCATCTTCCTGATGGCGCCGGTCCACCACCATTTCGAGAAGATGGGCTGGCCGGAATCCACGGTCGTCATCCGCTTCTGGATCATCGCCGGCGCCCTGGCCCTGCTGGGCCTGTCCACGCTGAAGCTGCGCTGATCCGATGATCCCCGTTCCCGGCTTTGAAGGCAGGCGGGTCGCGGTCTTCGGCCTGGGACGGTCGGGGATCACGGCCGCGCGCGCCCTTCAGGCCGGGGGCGCGATTCCGATCCTGTGGGACGACGGCGAGGCCGGCCGGGCGCAGGCGAAAGGCGAGGGCTTCACGGTCGAGGACCTGGCTGCCGCCGACTGGTCCGACTTCGCCGCCCTGGTCCTGTCGCCCGGCGCGCCCCTGACCCATCCCAGGCCGCACTGGACCGTGGACCTGGCCCGCGCGGCCGGCGTGCCCGTCCTCGGCGACATCGAACTGTTCGCCCGCGCCCTGGCCGACCGGCCGAAGGATCAGCGGCCGCGCGTCGTCGCCATCACCGGCACCAACGGCAAGTCGACCACCACCGCGCTGATCGGCTGGGTGCTGAAGTCGGCGGGCCTGACGGTCCACGTCGGCGGCAATATCGGCGTCGGCGTCCTGGCCTTGCCCGAACCGACGCCCGACGCCGTCTATGTGATCGAGGTCTCCAGCTATCAGCTGGACCTCACCACGACCTTCGCCCCCGACGTCGCCATCCTGACCAACATCAGCCCCGACCACCTTGACCGCCACGGCGGCATGGACGGCTATGTGGCGGCCAAGGCGCGCATCTTCGCCAATCAGGGACCGGATGGTGTGGCCCTGGTGGGCGTGGACGACACCTGGGGGCAGAAGATTGCGCGTGACCTGTCAGATCGCGCTACCGTCATCTCGACCCACCCCTCACAGAGAGCAGAAGGATATGTCGCGCAGCCGGGTGCGGTTTTGAAGGACGGTGAACTGATCGCCGACCTCACCGTCGCCCGCTCGCTCCCCGGTCGTCACAACGCCCAGAACGCCGCCTTCACCTATGCGACCGCCCGCGCGCTCGGCATTCATCACGACGCGGCCGTCGCCGGCCTGCTGTCCTTCCCCGGCCTGGCCCACCGCATGGAGGCGGTCGGCCGCCTCGGCTCCGTGCGCTTCATCAATGATTCCAAGGCCACCAACGCCGACGCCGCGCGTCAGGCCCTGGCCTCCTATCCGTTCGTCTTCTGGATCGCCGGCGGCGTGCCCAAGGCCGGCGGCATTAAGGATCTCACCGACCTCTTTCCCCGCATCGCCAAGGCCTATCTGATCGGCGACGCGGCCCCGGCCTTCGCCGAAGCACTTGCTGATACGCCCCACGTCATCGCCCGCACCCTCGACGCCGCCGTGGCCGCCGCCGCCGCCGATGCGGCCTTTGCCGGCGGCGACCAGATCGTCCTTCTGTCCCCCGCCTGCGCCAGCTTCGATCAGTTCAAGGACTTCGAGGCGCGCGGCGAGGCATTCCGCGCCGCCGTCCTGGCGCTCGGCGCCGTCCCGGAAACCGCGTCATGAGCGCTCCCTACACCCCCGCCTTTTCCCGTAACGACCAAAGCCATGTGGCCCAGTGGTTCTGGACCGTAGATCGCGGCCTGCTGGGCGCGGCGCTCGCGCTGATGGCCCTGGGCGTGGCGCTCAGCTTCGCCTCCAGCCCCGCCGCCATCCTGGCCGATGAATCGATCACCGACCCCTTCCACTATTCCTGGCGGATGATGGTCTTCTCGGGCGTGGGGCTCAGCATCATGCTGACGACCTCGCTGATGTCGCCGCGCGGCGTGCGACGCATCGCGGTCCTGGCCCTGTTCGGCGCCATCGTCGTGATGATGGCCTTGCCGTTCATCGGCGATACGGTGAAGGGGGCCGCCCGCTGGGTGAACTTCGGCCCCTTCAGCCTGCAACCGTCCGAGTTCGCTAAGCCCGGCCTGATCGTCTTCGCCGCCTGGATGTTCGCCGAGGCGCAAAAGGGGCAGGGGGTGCCCGGCGTCACCATCGCGTTTGGTTTCTATGCGCTGACCGTCTCGCTGCTGCTGATCCAGCCCGATATCGGCCAGACGCTTCTGATCACCACCACCTTCATGGCCGTCTTCTTCATGGCGGGCGTGCCGTTCAAATGGATGGCGGTTCTGGCCAGCCTGGGCATGGCGGGGCTGGTGTCGCTGTATTTCGTCTTCGGCCATATGCGTGACCGCCTCAGCCGCTTCTTCTCGCCCGAAACCACCGACACCCACCAGATCGACAGCGCGTCCGAGGCCATCCGCGCCGGCGGCCTGCTGGGCCGGGGCATCGGCGAGGGCGTGATGAAGCGCCGCGTGCCCGACCTGCACACCGACTTCATCTATTCCGTCGGTGCCGAGGAGTTCGGTCTGATCCTCAGCCTGATCATGATCAGCCTCTACGCCTTCATCGTCATTCGCGGCATGCGCCGGGCCATGAAGCTGACCGACCCGTTCGAACAGACGGCGGCGGCGGGCCTGTTCATGCTGATCGGGCTTCAGGCCTGCATCAACGTCGCGGTGAACCTGAACCTGATCCCGACCAAGGGCATGACCCTGCCCTTCATCAGCTACGGCGGCTCCTCCATGCTGGCCATGGGCCTGACCATGGGCTTTGCCCTGGCCCTGACGCGGCGCCGCCCCGGCGCCTACGAACCCGGCGCCAGCCTGACCATGGGCCGGCGGTTGCTGTAGTTCTCTTTCGTCCCCGCTCGAAGGAGGACGAAAGAGCGATTAGCCAGCCTTCTTTGACGAAAACATGCGGATGATTTCCGTCGCTTACCGCTCGCGATCGACCGTCTCCTGCCCACGCTGCAAAATCGTGCGATCCTGTCGCCGCCCCATTCCTCGCCGCACCTTTCCTGGCCGACATTAGACAGATTAGACGAATTAGACGGTGTTTTTGCCTGCCCACCGTCTGAACTTCAGACTATTCAGACCCTCTTTTTCGGAGCCTCGCCCATGACCAAGCTCTGCGTCGTCGCCGCCGGCGGTACCGGCGGCCATATGTTCCCGGCCGAGGCGCTGGCGCGCGAGATGGCGGCGCGCGGCTGGCGCGTGGTCCTGGCGACCGATCATCGGGGCGAACAATACGCCCACGCCTTTCCGGCCGAGGAACGGCTGGCGCTGGACGCCGCCACCGGCTCCGGCCCCCTGGGCCTGGTCAAGGCCGGCGTCGCCATCTTCAAGGGCGTGGTTCAGGCGCGAACGGCTTTCGACCGGCTGGGCGCCGACATCGTCGTCGGCTTCGGCGGCTATCCGTCCGCCCCGGCTCTGGTCGCCGCCGTCACGTCCCAGCGACCGACGGTGATCCATGAACAGAACGCGGTCCTTGGCCGCACCAACCGCATCCTGGCCCCCTATGTCGGTCAGGTCGCCTCGTCGTTCCCGACGCTGGAACGGGCGCCGGCCAAGGTCCAGGGCCGCTCCCACGTCGTCGGCTCGCCGGTGCGGGCCGAGATCCGCGCCCTGTTCGACCGCCCCTATGTCGCCCCCGCCGCCGACGGCCCGATCCATCTGCTGGTCACCGGCGGCAGCCAGGGCGCCCGCATCCTGTCTGAGACCACGCCCCGCGCGCTGGCCGCCCTGCCGGAAGCCCTGCGTCGCCGCCTGAAGGTGCAGCAGCAGTCCCGCCCCGAGACGCTGGAGGCCGCCCGCCAGATCTATCTGGAGGCAGGGATTGAGGCCGAGGTCGCCCCCTTCTTCCGCGACATGGCTGAACGGCTGTGCAGGGCCCATCTGGTCGTCGGCCGCTCCGGCGCCTCGACCTGCGCCGAACTGGCGGTCGCGGCCCTGCCGTCCGTCCTGATCCCGCTGAAGATCGCCACAGACGACCACCAGCGCCTGAACGCCAAGGCCCTGACCGATGCGGGCGCGGCCGAGGTCATTCTGGAAGACGACCTGACCGTCGATCGCCTGGCCTCGACCCTGACCGGCGTCCTGTCCGATCCGGCGCGCCTGTCGGCCATGTCCGACGCCGCCCGCAGCGTCGCCATCCCCGACGCCGCCCAACGCCTGGCCGACCTCGTCGAGGCGACGGCAGGCCGTGCATAATGTCTCCTCCCCACGTGTGGGGAGGGGACCGCGTAGCGGTGGAGGGGTTCTTCGCGCCGAAGGAACCCCTCCGTGACGGCGCGAAGGGCGCGCCGCGCCACCTCCCCATCGCTTCGCGACAGGGAGGAGACATCAACCCTCTCGGCCCTGACGCGTTAGGAAGCTCATGCCTCCCGAAATCATCGCCGTCACCCGCCAGATACGCGCCCTGTGGCATCGGTTCGACTGGCTGCCCGAATGGGCGGTCATCGGCCTGGTCCTGCTGGTCTTCGTCGGCGGCGGCTGGCTGACGCACAAGATCGTCTTCGCCATCCTTCGTCGCGTCGTTCGGAACAAGGATCTCTTCTGGCGCGGCGTGGTCGAACGCGCCCGGGTCAAGCTGCGCGTCCTGATCATCATCATCGGCATCGGCATCGGCGTGACCGTCTCACCGATGGATCCCGGCCCGTCCGAGGATATCCGCAGCGCCCTGCTGTTCCTCTTCATCCTGACCCTCGGCTGGATGGCGTCGGGCGTGCTCGACATGTGGTCGGTCATGCACCTCAAGCGGTACAATATCGCCGTCGAGGACAATCTGCTGGCCAGGAAGCACCTGACCCAGACCCGCATCCTGCAGCGGGTGGCCAAGGTCGTGCTGTTCATCGTCACCGTGGGCCTGGCCCTTATGACCATCGCCGGCTTCCGTCAGTGGGGCGTCAGCCTGCTGGCCTCGGCCGGCGTGGTCGGCATCATCGCCGGTCTGGCGCTTCAGCCGATCCTGACGAACATGGTCGCCGGCATCCAGATCGCCCTGACGCAGCCCATCCGCCTGGACGACGCCGTCATCGTCGAGAACGAGTGGGGCAATGTCGAGGAGATCACATCGACCTATGTGGTGGTCAAGCTGTGGGACTGGCGCCGGATGGTGCTGCCCCTGTCCTACTTCATCACCAAGCCGTTCCAGAACTGGACGCGCGAGAACGCCCGTCTGATCGGCGTGGCCTTCTTCTACGTCGATTACGAAGCGCCCATCGACCGGCTGCGCACCGCCTTTGAAGGCATCGTCAAGGCGTCCAAACACTGGGACGGCGACGTGCAGGTGATGCAGGTCACCGACATCACAGAACGCGTGCTTCAGGTGCGCTGCCTGGCCAGCGCCCGCTCGGCCCCGGTCGCCTTCGACCTGCGCTGCGAGATCCGCGAGAAGCTGATGGCCTTCATGCGCGACGAATGCCGCGAGGCCCTGCCGCGCGACCGTATCGAGTGGCCGCAAGGGTCGGACAAGCCCGCCGAGGGGGCGGTCAGTCCGCCAGCGCCTTTTGTCCCTGGCTGATGGCCTGCTGCAGCGTCAGACCCTCGGCCGGCCGTTCGGCCCCGCAGGCGATAGCCAGCAGCTCGGCTGCATCCCCGCCCGGCGCGGCGTCATAGGCGGGGGCGGCGTCGGGCGTCGCCGGCCCTTCCGTCCCGTCCGCCTTCAAAGAGGAGAAGTCCAGCCGATCCGCCGTCCTCGCCCGACAGTCGAACGCCCACCGCGACCAGCCCCCGACATAGGTCACGTCTCCGACCTTGAACCCGGCCTCGGTCACCTGCAGTTCCCGCATCCGCGCCACGTCGCCCTCGCGTTCGATCGAGGCCACGTCGGCATAGATGGCGAACCGCCCCACGCCGGTCGGGACCAGCTGCGGATCGGCGAGCGCGAGCAGCAGGGCGATCATGCGACCAGGGTCTCCGCCTGTTTCAGGTCCACGCTGACCAGCTGGCTCATGCCGCGTTCCGGCATGGTGACGCCGTACAGCCGGTCCATCCGGCTCATGGTCACGGGGTTGTGGGTGATGACGATGAAGCGGGTGTCGGTGCGGCTGCGCATCTCGTGCAGCATCCGGCAGAAGCGGTCCACATTGGCGTCGTCCAGCGGCGCGTCCACCTCGTCCAATACGCAAACCGGCGCGGGGTTGGCCAGGAAGACGCCGAAGATCAGGGCTGCCGCCGTCAGCGCCTGTTCGCCCCCGCTCATCAGGCTCATGACCGACAACCGCTTGCCAGGCGGGCAGGCGTAGATTTCCAGCCCCGCCTCCAGCGGGTCGTCGCTCTCGACCAGCTTCAGCTCGGCTTGGCCCCCGCCGAACAGGGCCTCGAACAGGGTCTTGAAGTTGACGTTGATCACGTCGAACGCCGCCACCAGCCGCTCACGGCCCTCGGCGTTCAGCTCGTCGATGCCGTCGCGCAGCTTGGCGATCGCCTGGGTCAGGTCGATCCGTTCCGACTTCATGCTGTTCAGCCGCTCGCCGTATTCGACCGCCTCGTCCTCGGCGCGCAGGTTGACGGCCCCCAGGGCCTCGCGTTCGCGCTCCAGCCCATAGAGCAGGCTCTCGGCGCCGGCGGCGTCGGGCGGGCGGGCGATGGCGTCGTCGGTCAGCTTCTGACCCAGCTCCTGCGGCGACATCTGCGCCGTCTCGCGCAGGGTGGCCTCGGCCTCGGCCAGCTTCTCGGCGGCGGCCTCGGCGCGGGCGGACAGGCCGGCGCGCGCCTCGCGGGCCTGCGACGCGGCGGTGTCTGTGGCGCGCGACGCGCGGTCGGCCTCGGTCGCCTGAGTTTCGGCGACGGCCATGGCGTCCGACGCCGCCTGTTTCCTCTGTTCGGCGGCGACCAGCGTGTCCAGCAGCTTGCCGCGCTGTTCAGCGAAGCCCTGGGGCGCGACCTCGGCCTGTTTCAGCAGGGCGGCGGTCCGGTCGGCGTCTTTGGCCAGGGCGGCGACGCGGCCGGCGCTGTCCTTGGACCGCGTGACCCAGCCTTCGCGCGCGCGGGTCAGGCTGCCCAGCCGCTGCTCGCGACCCTGACGATCGCGGGCCTCGGCGTCTCGGTCCGAGCGCGCGGTCTGGGCGGCGGTGCGGGCCGCGTCGGCCGTGGAGCGGGCGGCGGTCAGTTCGTCGCGCAGGCCGGCGATCGTCTCGGACGGGGCTTCGGTGGTCTGGGCGGCGTCCAGGGCGGCTTGCGCCTCGGCTGCGTCGGCCGCCAGCCGGCTCACGGTGTCGTCCAGCGCCTGGGCGCGGGCCTCGCGGCGGGCCTGCTCGCGGGCCAGGGTTTCCACGCGGTCGCGGGCGGCGGTCACGGCCTTGTCGGCGGCGAAGGGCTTCAGGCGTGCGGCCTTGACCGTCTCTTCGGCGGCGCGGAAGGCTTCCGTCGCCGACTTCTGGGCCGCCTGCGCCTGATCCAGCGCTGGTCTGCCCTTGTCGATCTCGGCTTCAAGCTCGGCCAGTCGCGTGCGCTGTGCCAGCCGCACGGCGGCCGGACGCGGCGCCTCGGCGCGGCTGACGAACCCGTCCCAGCGATAAAGGTCGCCCTCGACCGTCACGAGGCGCGCGCCGGGAGGCAGAAGTCCCGCCAGCCGGGCCGCGTCGGCCTTCGGCGCCACGCCGCAAAGAGCGAGGCGCGCGGTCAACTGTGCCGGCGCCTGAACATGATCCGAAAGCGGCGTGATACCGGCGGGCCAGGACGGGGGGCGCGCATCCGCCCCGCCCCAGTAGGCGGCGGCTTTGGCGTCCAGCGCCGCGTCCAGATCGTCACCCAAGGCGGCGGCCAGGGCGGCCTCATAACCCTTGTCGGCCCGCACCTTGTCCAGGGCGGGGGGATGGTCACGCTTTCCGGTGACCAGCAGTTGGGCCAGGCCGCGCGCCTCGGTCTGAAGCCGGCCCAACCGGTCCTCTGCGGCGCGGGCGGCGGTCCGTGCCTCCTGTTCGGCGCGGGCCAGTTCGCCGCGTGTCGCCTCGGCCGCCTCGACGGCGTCGCGCGCCGCGGCAAGGTCGGCCTGCGCCGCTTCCAGCGCCTGACGGGCGGTTTCCAGCTCGGGCGTTTCCAGCGGCCCTAGAGCCTCGCGTTCGCGCCGGGCCTGATCGTGCTGGGCGGTGACGCGGGTCAGCCGGGCCTCGGCGTCGCGCTTGCGGGCCGTCTCGGCATTGGCGCGGGCCTCGACGGCGGCCAGCATCCCCGCCAGCCGTTCGACCTCGCCGTCGGCGGCCTTGCGGGCGTCCTCGGCGGCCGCCAGGGCCATGTCCAATTCGGGGCCGCGTTCGGGGGCGGCGGCGATCTCGGCCTTCAGCCGGCTCAGTTCGTTGTCGAGCCGGTCCAGTTCGCGCTGGGCGTCGGCGGCCATGCCGTCTTCGCGCGCGGCGTCGGCGGCGATGCGGGCGGCCTCGGCCTTGAGGCGATCCACTTCCGCACGGGCCGCCTGTTCAGCCATGTCCAGCCGATCGCGCTCCAGGCTGGCGCGGTGCAGCAGCGCGGAGGCGACGGCGTCCTCCTCTCGCGCGGGCTTCAGAGCGTCCTGTGCGGACAGGGCGGCCGTCTGTGCGGCGGCGGCGGCGGTCGTGGTGTCGGCCACCGCCCGGTCGGCCTCGCGCAGTTCGGCGGCGGCGGCCTCTGCGGCCAGACGCGCGTCGTTCCAACGCACATACAGCAGGGCGGCCTGAAGGGCGCGGATCTCTGCCGAGATCTTCTTGTATTTCTCGGCTTGGCGGGCTTCGCGCTTCAGCCGGTTCAGCGCCGTCTCCAGCTCGCGCCCGATGTCGTCCAGCCGGTCCAGATTGGTCTCGGCGGCCTTGAGGCGCAGCTCGGCCTCGTGCCGACGGGTGTGCAGACCGGCGACGCCGCCCGCCTCTTCCAGGATGCGGCGGCGGTTCTGCGGCTTGGCGGCGATCAGTTCCGAGATCTGGCCCTGACGCACCAGGGCGGGCGAGTTGGCGCCGGTCGAGGCGTCGGCGAACAGCAGCTGCACATCGCGGGCGCGCACCTCCTTGCCGTTGATGCGGTAGGTCGAACCCTGGCCCCGGTCGATCCGACGCGACACCTCCAGCACGGGGCTGTCGGTGAAGGGCTGGGGCGCGCGGCACTGCGCGTTGTCGATGGTCAGGCTGACTTCGGCGTGGCTGCGCGGAGGACGCCCGGCGGCCCCGGCGAAGATGACGTCGTCCATGCCCTGACCGCGCATGGCCTTGGCCGAGTTGGCCCCCATGACCCAGCGCAGGCTTTCAAGGACGTTGGACTTGCCGCAGCCGTTCGGGCCGACGACGCCGGTCAGGCCGGATTCGATGTGCACCTCCGCCGGATCGACGAACGACTTGAAGCCGACGAGCCGGAGGCGCTGGAACTGCATCGTCCTGGCGGACTACCGAAGCAGCGGATCGATGGCGGCCGACAGGGCCTCCAGCGAATGCTCCATCACCATCGTCCCGTTGACGAAGAAGGTGGGCGTGCCGGCGACGCCTGCGGCGCGCGCACCCTCGATTTGGGCGTCGAGGGCCGTACGGATGGTCGGGCCGTTCAGGCACGCCTCGATCTGCTCGCGGGTCTTGCCGCTGGCGGCGATACCGGCCGCGAACCAGGGTTGGGCGCCGGTGGTCTGCAGGTTGGCTTGATCGCGCATGAAGACGGCCGCCACGTCGAAATAGCGTTCGGGCGCGGCGCACAGGGCGACCGCAGCCGCGGCGGCGGCGACATTGGCGGGCGCGGTAGGCAGGTTGCGGTGAACCAGCCGGACCTTGCCGGTGTCGATGTATTTGGCCTTGAAGGCCGGCAGCACGGTGTTGTGGAAGTCCGCACAGTGCGAGCAGGTGAAGGACGCGTATTCAATCACCGTGACGGGCGCATTCGCCCGACCCAGGATATGATCCTGGGCCGTGACGGGCGGGGGCGCATCGGCGGCGAGCGCCGGCGTCGCCAAACCGCCGGTCAGGGCGGCCAAGGCGAAACCGGCGGCGATGAAGGCGCGTCGCATCATCTGATTTGGCCTCGGTTACTTGGCCAGGGCCGCGTCGATGGCGGTGGACAGGTCGGCCAGGCTGGCGCCTTCGCCGCCGGGCGAGATGACCTGGGTTTCGTTGACGTAGAAGGCCGGGGTGCCGGTCACGCCTTGGGCGCGCGCGGCCTGAACCCGCTTCTCCATGGCGGCGACAGCGTCCTTGTCGGTGACGCAGTCGTTGAATTGCTGCTCGGACAGGCCAGCGGCCTGGGCGGTGCGCAGCAGCCAGTCGCGCGGCGAGGACGTCAGCATCTCCTGCTGCGTCGCCATCAGCTGGTGAACTACGTCGAAATACTTGTCCGGGCCGGCGCAGCGCGCGACCAGGAAGCCAGCGGTGGCGGCGTCGACCGGCGGGGTCGGCAGTTCGCGGAAGACGTAGCGGACCTTGTTGGTGTCGACGTATTTGGCCTTGAACGCCGGCCAGGTGTTCTTCTGCCACAGGGCGCAGTGGGGGCAGGTGACCGAGGCGTATTCGACCACCGTGACCTTGGCGCCTTCGGGCGCGCCCAAACCCATGTCGCCCTCGGCCGCACCCTTGGCGCCGCCGCCGCAGGCCGCCAGAGCCATGGTCGCCAGTGCGGCGCCGGTGATGGCCGCACGACGGCTCATGCGGGCGAAGCGGGATTCAGTGTCGGCCATGAAGGTTCCTCGGATCGGATCGTTGGCGATGATCGCGCGATTCCCCGGGAATGGCGCAACCGTGAACTAGTCTGGAACAGGTGCGGCGAAGTTTTGTCAACAGCGCCTTATCCGCGCGCCCAGGCCCGATCGATCGCCGGTGCGGGGATGAAACTTTGCGGCCTGTCCTGGCGGGGCGGCGGATCGCTTATGCCCTGCTGAATGAAGCGCATCGCCGACAGCAGGCCGGACCGTGAGAAGGGCTTGGGGATCACGCCGTGGGCGCCCAGGAAGTCCTCGGGGATCATCTTGGGGTTGGCGGTCAGAAAGACAACGGCCGTGGACGGCCAGCGATCCTTTATCAGGCGACAAACGTCCAGACCGCTGGAGTTATCCGCCAGCTGGACGTCGACAAAGGCGATGTCGGGCGGCGCGTCGAGCGACAGCGACTCGACCTCGCTCAGGGACATGGCTTCTCCGACCAGCCGGTGGCCTTCGTCCTCAAGCATCGCCTCGAGGTCCATCACAAGCAGGGCCTCGTCCTCGACGACCAGGATGTCGAAGTGAGGCCCGGCGGCGCGCACCTAGCCGCTCACGGGGAAGTCGACGACCGCGCGCGTTCCGGGGTCGGCTGGCAGCCACAGCGTCTTGCCGCCGATCTGCTTTGAAAGACGACCGATCAAAGTCTTGCCCAATCCCTGATGCGCAGCGCCGGGAATGCCGGGGCCGTCGTCCTGAACAACGACCTGGCCGCCTTGTTCCGTTCTTTTGGCCGAGACGATCAATCGGCCGCCGCGATCCTCGGGGAAGCCGTGCTTGATCGCATTGGTCAGCAGTTCGTTGATGATCAGCCCGATCGACGAGGCATGGGTCGAAGGAATGAACATGGGCTCCACATCGACGGACACCTCGATATCGGTGCGTCCTGTCGAGCCAATCACATCGGCGACCAGGGTGTTGGTGAAGGCGCCGACGTCAAACTGGGTGACGTCCTCGGACTGATAGAGTTTGCGGTGAACGGTCGCCAGGGCGTCCACTCGCTCTAACATGGAGTCCAAGGTGGCGGTCAGGGCCGGATCGGACAGCGAGCGCGATTGCAGCCGCAGCAGCGAGCCGATCATGGTCAGGTTGTTCTTGACCCTGTGATCGACCTCGTGAAGCAGCAGGGTCTTGGCGGCGAGCGCCTCTTGCAGATCGGCGGTGCGGGCGGCGACTTCGCGTTCGACCAGGGCCTTCTGCTTTTCGACATAGGCCTGGGCCTCGATCCGCTCGGTCACGTCCAACTGCGAGGCGAAGAAATATTCGATGTCGCCGTGGGCGTTGCGCACAGGGCTGATGAACAGGGCGTTCCAGAAGGTGCTGCCGTCCTTGCGATAGTTCAGCAGATCGATGTGGATGTCTGTACCGGCCTGCAGGGCGTCGCGGATTTTGGCCACGGCGTCCCTATCGGAATCTGGCCCCTGAAGAAAACGGCAGTTCTGGCCGATGATCTCGTCGCGCTCGTAGCCGGTCAGGTCCTGAAAGGCCTTGTTGGCGAAGACGATGGGATTGTCGTCGCGACGCGGGTCGGTGATGACCATCGGCATGCGCGTGCCACGTATGGCAGCGGCGAACGGATCTCCGCGCCCGATTTCGTGTTCGACGACATCGGTAAGTCGCCAGTCGTCTTGCTGCTTCATCGGGACTCGGAATACAGGCGCGCGACCGGAAGCGCCGTGCGGATATTTGTCGCTTTACAATCTCTTCCTACAGCACCGGGGGGCGACTGCCAACCAAGGCGCGGCCCTCAGTCGGACTTGATGTCGGAGCGCGACAGGGCGACGCGGCCCAGCCGGACCAAGGCGGCGCGCAGATCGTCGGGGGCTGAAGCGATCGATGCGGCCAGATCGGCCTCGGCCTCGGCGGGCAGGGGCGGCGGCTTGGCGCTGCGTTTGGGACGGGCGGCGGCCTCCTTCAAAGGGGCGACCGGACCCTGGGCGATGCGCAACCGGTCCACGGTCCCGGCGCCCAGGAACAGGTTGACGCGGGCCAAGATGTCCTCGGACTGATGCTGGATCAGCAGGGCGGCGGCGCCGGCGACGCGCAACTCCAGCACGCCGGGCTGACCGCCCTTGCCCTTGGTCAGCTTCTGCGGGCGGGTGACGCGCGCCAGGCGATCGCCGACGATCTCGCGCCAGCGGGGCTCCAGCGCGCCGGCGCCGCGTCCGAACTGTTCGTCCAGCTTCTTGATCAGGGGCGTCAGCGCCTTGCCCGCGCGCGGCGCCGGTCGGGGGACCGGACGGGTGCGGCGGCGAGACAGGATCTCGCGGACCTCGGCGTCTGTGGGCAGCGTGCGGCGCATGGGTCTATATAGCCCGACCGATGCCTGACGTCTCTCCCGACATAGACCTGATCCGCTCGCGGCTGCTGGCCTGGTACGACGCCCATGCGCGCAGCCTGCCGTGGCGAGCGGCCGTCGGCGCGCCGCGGACCGAGCCATACCGCGTCTGGTTGTCGGAGGTCATGCTGCAGCAGACGACCGTGCCGCATGCGACGCCGTATTTCCACGCCTTCACCACGCGCTGGCCGACGGTCTCGGACCTGGCGGCGGCCGAGGATGCAGAGGTGATGGGGGCCTGGGCGGGACTGGGCTACTATGCGCGTGCGCGCAATCTGCTTGCCTGTGCGCGCGCGGTGGCGGGCGAGCATGGCGGGGTGTTTCCGGACACCGAGGCGGCGCTGCTCGCCCTGCCGGGCGTCGGCGCCTACACGGCCGCAGCCGTCGCCTCCATCGCCTTCGACCGGGCGGCCAATGTGGTGGACGGCAATGTCGAGCGGGTCATGGCGCGTCTGTTCGCGGTCGAGACGCCGGTCCCCGCCGCCCGGCCCGAGCTGAGGCGGCTGGCCGGCCTGTTCGTCACCGACGAGCGGCCAGGGGATTGGGCGCAGGCGTTGATGGATCTGGGCGCGACGGTTTGCCGGCCCAAATCACCGTCGTGCGTGACCTGTCCGGTAGCCAGCGAATGCCTGGGTCTGGCCACGGGCGACCCGGCCCGGTTTCCGATGAAGACGAAGAAGGCGGACCGACCGCATCGGCGGGGCGCGGCCTATGTGCTGATCGACGACCAGGGGCGGGTCGCAGTCGAGACGCGACCCGAAAAGGGGCTGCTGGGCGGCATGTTGGGCCTGCCGACCAGCGATTGGGCGACGGGCGAGCCGATTGCCGCAGCGCCGGTCGAGGCCGACTGGCGCGAAGCGGGCGCTGTCGAGCACGTCTTCACGCACTTCAGCCTTACGCTTACGGTGATGACCGCGCGCGTCGATGCGGACGGTGACTATCGCTGGATGCCGATCGAGGCGGCGCGGGCCGCGCTGCCGACGGTCTTCGCCAAGGCGCTGGACCGGGCGAGCGTGCCTGATCTGTTCGGCTGACCCCTATCGCAACGTGCGGATCGAAACCTTGCCCTGCTTGTGATGCGGGATGACCACGGCGCGACCGTCGGCGTGCTGGATATTCAGATCGACAACGGCGCCGCCGACTTCCAGACCGGTGATCTTGAGACGGTCCAGACCGGCGGGCAGGACGGGGTCAGAGAGATCGACCGTCTCGGTCCAGGCGTCGATCGACAGGCCCAGGGTCGCCTGAAGCATCAGGAAGACCGATCCCGCCGCCCAGGCCTGAGGCAGACAGGCGACCGGATAGGCGATGGGCGGCTCGCCCGGCTCACGCGGGAAGCCGCAGAACAGTTCGGGCAGCCGCAGGTGGAAGTGGGCGGCCGCAGCGTAGATCTCGGCCAGGATTTGCGCGACCGCATCGCGCTCGCCGTAAGCCGCCATGCCGGCGGCGGCCATGGCGGTGTCGTGAGGCCAAACCGAGCCGTTGTGATAGCTCATCGGATTGAAGCGGGCCTGTCCGACCTCCAGCGTGCGGATGCCCCAGCCGGTGCGGAACTCGGCGGTCAGCAGGCGTTTTGTGACGCGCCTAGCGCGTTCTAGTGATGGCAGGCCGGTAAACAGCAGATGCCCTGCGTTGGAGGCGATGGCGCGACATTGCTGGCCGTCGCCATCGAGGGCTACAGCGTAGAAGCCCTCGTCCTCCATCCAGAACTTTTCCTCGACCAGAGAGCGGACCTGTTCGGCGCGCATACGCCATTCGGTCGTGCGGTCGTCGTGCAGACGCTCACCTAGATCACCCAGCGCTTTCCAGGCGGCGAAGGCGTAGCCCTGAACCTCCAGAAGCGCGATCGGACCCTTGGGGAAGCGGCCGTCGGCGTGGAAGATGGAATCCTCTGAGTCCTTCCAGCCCTGGTTGGACAGGCCGGTGTCGGCCCCGCGCTGGTAGTCGATCAGGCCGTCGTTGTTGCTGTCGCCATAGTCGCGCATCCAGTCGGCGGCCGCGATCAGATTGGGCCAGAGCTTGCGGATCAGATCCAGATCGCCGGTGCGGTTGGCGTAGGCTCCGGCCAGGGCCACGAACAGACAGGTGGTGTCGACCCCGCCGTAGTAGAGACCGAACGGCACCTCGTGCAGGGCGCTCATCTCGCCGCCGCGGGTTTCGTGCATGATCTTGCCGGGCTGGCTGTCTTGATAGAGCGACGTCTCGGTCGCCTGGCGTGAGGCCAGATAGGTCAGCACGCCCTTGGCCAGCGACGGATCCAGCCAAAGCATTTGCCACGCCGAAATGATGCCGTCGCGGCCGAACGGGGTCGAGAACCACGGCGTGCCTGCATAGGGATAGGGGCCGGTCGGCAAGTCTGTGGTCAACAGCGCCATGTCGGCGCGCGACTGGTCCAGCCAGTCGTTGAAGCGCGGGCTGCGCGGGCCGCGCACCGAGGCGCCCCGCCGGCGTTTGGCGCGCATGGCCAGGCGGGCCTGGATGGCGTTCTGGCGCCAGCGATCGGCGTCCGGCGTTTCGCAAGCGTCCACGCCGCACTCGATGAACAGGTCCAGCGAGCGGCCCTTGGGTAGGCTGAACATGAACTCGGCGCGCTGATGCGTCAGGCGCGCGGGCGGTTCGGAGAAGGCGATGCAACTGGACCGGTCCACATCGTCCAGGCCGGTGTAGCGGAAGGTGACGCGGCGACCGTCGGTGGTCGGCGTATGGATCGTCCCGCGCTTGGCCCGAGGCGTGCCGCGCACCTGGAAGATATCGAAGAAGTCCGCGCCGAAGTCGAAGGCCAGCGGCAGTAGGATGTCCTCCACCCCGTGGTTGACCATGCGGATGCGCTCGAACATCCGCCGGTTCCACAGGAACCGCCGGCGCTCGATATGCAGGACGCCGGCCGGGGCCGATCGACCGCCCATCGGGGGCAGGGGACGGTTGGTGGTGTGGCAGGAGAAGAAGACGTTGTCCTGGCTGACGCCCGACGACAGGCGCGACGGCTTCAGCAGGCCTACCGTCATCGCCCAACGCGACAGGACGCGGGTGTCGCCTGCGAACAGGCCGTCGGCGCCGCCCTTCATGTCGCCCCACCCGTCGGCAACCAGGAAGGTATCGCCTTCCTTCAGCGCCATCAGTTGTTCGAGACCTGTGGCCTCGACCGATTCACCGGCGGTCAGTTGAGTGGAATAGGCGTCGTCCATGCGGTCTCTTCCCCGTCGTTGTGAGGCCTCGGCCGAACGTGTCGCACCCGAATGCGGCGCTCAGGGGCCGCTTGCAGACTTTAATGGGCAAGTCGCCGACGGGTTCAGGCGAACCTGTGCTTTTTCATCAACAGAGGCCGGGCGACCTTCATTTGATCAACCGTACGACGCCGATGGACCGCGCGATCTCGCGGAAGGCGGCTTCCAGCGCGGCGCTGTCTTCGGCCAGGAAGGCATGGTCGGAATCTGTCGCGCAGGTCCTCAGCAGATTGCGTCCGTTTTGCGTGGGCACGTTCAGGCCGACGGTGAAGACCTCGATCTTGTTTGACTTGGCATAGGTGCAGATCGAGTCGAGATCGGCATCCGTCGCCGCCAGCTCATTGGGTTTGACCGTGGCGACGTGTGCGCCGTCGGACGAGCGGTAGCGCAGGGTGTTCACGCCGTCGGTCATCAGCACCAGAATCTTGCGCGGCGTGCGGTTGGCGGGGTCGTAGGCGCCGCCTTCCTGGAACGGCGCGGTAGGCGACAGCAGATTGATGCCCCAGATCAGGCCGGATGGAATGTGGGTTTCGGGTTTGTAGCCGCCGACATTGATGACGAGGTTCTTGATTGCGTTCAGGACGCTGGACTTGCTCTTGGACAAGGGACTGACCGCATTCAGGCAGCTCTGGCCCGTCGTCAGGAAACCCTTGTAGGGCGTCGCCGGCGACTGGTCGTTCAGCCGCGTCGTGCCGACGTTGCGCGAATAGACGCAGCCGAACCACTTGTAGCTGACGTTGCAAGCATAGGGCGGGACCGTGACCGTCTTGACCACCTGATCCTTGTAGCAGGTGCCGGTCTCGCTGACGCCATCGCGCACGGTGGTGCACGGATAGGGCGTGCCGCCGCTATAGGTCGTCTTGGTCGTGCAGGTGCGCTCCTGAACATAGTCGTCGGGCACGGAAATCCACGGGGCCTTGCGATTGGCAATCCCGACATTGACGTAGTCCGCATAGGGCACGACGCCGATTGAGACCTCGTCGCTCTCGGTCGCCATCAACTCGTTGACCAGCAGACTGGCCGAGCTTTTCAGCGCATCGATCCGCTTGATCGAGCGGCTGTCCTTTTCACTCATCGACCAGGTGTTATCGAGCACCAGGACGGTCTCGATCTTTTGCGCCACGCCGCGCGTCGCCTCGGACAGGGCGTTGATGTCGAACTGTTTGACGCCGGCCAGACCCGCGAAGATGGGTTTGACCCCGCCCTTGAATGTCACCCTGACAATTTTGCCATCGACATATTGGGTGCCGGTCTTCCAGCCATCGATCAGTTGGCCGGTCTTCAGATTGGCCTCCAGATAGGGACCGCTGACCGCTTCCAGCTCCTTGACGGTCTGGGCGCGGGACGCCGCAGCCCCCAATGCTGCTGCATCAAGCGCCTCCTGCACTTGGTTCCTGACCGAGACATAGCGATTGATGTCGATAGCCAGGCCGACCATCAGTGTCAGTCCCATGGCGGACAGAGCGAAGAAGGTCGCAATGTTGCCCGCGGTATTCCGGCGCAGATGCGCCAGCCGCCGCCTCATCGCTGTCCATTGCATAGTGGTCGCCCCGATTTGGGACGACCGTAATGGATAAGCTTAACTTTTGGGTGAACGCCGTTACTAACCCAGGATTGCAACGGCGTCCTGACTGAGTTGGTTTCAGGCGGTGGCGGCGAAGCTGCGTTCTTCACGCGGACGCAACGGCGTGACCACGTCATCCAGCGCGGTTTCCGCGAACGGGCGACGGGCCAGCAAATCGCCGTAGACGTCCAGATACCGGCGCGCCATGGCGGTGGCGGAAAACCGCAGATCGAAGCGCGCGCGGATGGCCTCCCGATCCAGCAGATGCGCGCGTCCGGCCGCGGCGATGGCCTGCTCCATCGTATCGACAAGGAAGCCTGTGGCCCCGTCCTCGATCACCTCGGGCGTCGAGCCGCAGCGGAAGGCGATCACCGGAGTGCCGCAGGCCATGGCCTCGATCATCACCAGGCCGAACGGTTCGGGCCAGTCGATAGGGAAGAGCAGGGCCTCCGCGCCGCCGAGGAAGGCAGACTTCTGGTGGTCGCCGATCTCGCCTATGAACTCGATAAGCGGATTGCCCTCGACGAGCGGGCGGATGGTCTCTTCCCAATAGCGTTTGTCGGCGGCGTCCACTTTGGCGGCCATCTTCAGACGCTTGCCCAGTTTGGTGGCGATCTCGATGGCGCGGTCGGGGCGCTTCTCGGGCGAGATGCGACCCAGGAAGGCCAGATAGCCCTCGGACTTCGGCGAGAAGATGTACTGTTCGCCCGGCATGCCGTGATGGACGGTGGCTTTCCAGTTGGCGAAATGCAGCGGCTTACGCTGATCGTCGGAGATGGAGACCAGCCCGAACTCGCTCCAACGCGCATAGACGCCGGGCAGGTCCTTCATATCCAGACGGCCGTGCAGGGTCGTCAAAGTCTTGTCCGCATATTTCTGGAACAGCGGGAAGTGGATCATGTCGGTGTGGAAGTGGATCACGTCGAACTCGTCGGCGCGGTCCAGAACTTCGCCCAGCATCGACAGGTGGGCGGCGAGATCGGATTTCAGCGGCGCCGGATCCAGACGGATGGCTTGGTCACGCACGGGCACCAGACGGGCCTTGGTCTGGGCGTCGGCGCTGGCGAACAGCGTCACGTCGTGACCCAGATCGACCAGGGCGTCGGTCAGATGCGCCACCACACGCTCCGTGCCGCCATACAGCTTGGGAGGCACGGCCTCATACAGAGGGGTGATCTGCGCGATTTTCATGGTGATGTGCTCCGACACCGCATCCTGGCGGGCCGTTGACATCAATGTTCTCGCAACTGCGAAGTTCCATCGCAGTTGACTAATTTTTACATAGGTTTCGCGGGGTTACAGCGACGCTGGCCCGTAATGAGTGTGCGAAATCGTACGTTTCAGCGACGCATTGTCAGCTAAGTGATTGATGCGGCTTATGCGACGCGCGGTCGCAGCGGCTCACATCGCGGCGCGAACTTCCGAGCGGAGGGCGTCGATGGATTTCAGCCCCTGGTCGGTCTTGAACCGCCAGTAGGTCCAGCCGTTGCAGGCCGGCGCATTCTCCAGCAGCGCGCCCAGCTTGTGGATCGAGCCGCTGAGCGAACCGTGAACCAGCGAACCGTCCGCACGAACACGCGCCTCACGCTCGCCCTTGGGGCAATAAAGGCGATCGCCGGGTTGCAGCAGACCGGCCTCGACCAGGGCGCCGAACGGCACCTTGGGCTCGGCGCGCTTGGAGCCGGTGACCATCAGGTCCTCGGGGCGGGCAGGGATGACCGAGGCGATGCGGGTTTCGGCGACCTGGGCATAGGTCTCGTCACGCTCGATGCCGATGTAATGGCGGCCGAGGCGTTTGGCGGCGGCGCCGGTGGTGCCGGTGCCAAAGAAGGGATCTAGGATTACGTCGCCGGGGCGCGTCGCCGACAGCAGGACGCGGTGCAACAGGGCTTCGGGCTTCTGGGTCGGATGGGCCTTCTTGCCGTCGGCGTCTTTGATCCGCTCCTCGCCCGTGCACAGGGCGAAGGTCCAGTCGGAGCGCATCTGGGTGTCTTCGTTGAAGGCCTTCAGCGCATCATAGTTGAAGGTGTAGCGCTTCTGATCTCGCGACTTGGCGGCCCAGATCAGGGTCTCATGGGCGTTGGTGAACCGGGTGCCCTTGAAGTTCGGCATCGGGTTGGACTTGCGCCAGATGATGTCGTTCAAAACCCAGAAGCCCAGGTCCTGGATCGCGGACCCCAGGCGGAAGACGTTGTGGTAGCTGCCGATCACCCAGATCGAGCCCTCGGGCTTCAGGACGCGGCGGCATTCCGCCAGCCAGGCGCGGGTGAAGGCGTCGTAGTCGCCGAAGCTGGCGAACTTGTCCCAATCGTCGTCGACCGCATCGACCTTGGAGTTGTCGGGCCGCAGCAGGTCGCCGCCCAACTGCAGATTATAGGGCGGATCGGCGAAGACCATGTCCACCGAGGCGTCGGGCAGGCTCTTCAGCACCTCGATGCAGTCGCCACGATGAATGACGTCCTTTGTAAGGACGGGGGTCTTCAGATCGGACATGGAACGCGGCCCCGCAACAGTGAGACCGCTATGGTGAATCCTTGTGGTTAAGGTGGATTAAACGGCAGGGTCGGCCGGACGATTTTGCAAACCGACCGCACCATCCACAGCCTTCTTGGGTCAGCGTGTTCCGTATTTGTTCTGTTCATGCTCTAACCGTCTGTGGCGGTCGGCGGCGTGATGGAGGATCAGATGAACGACGGATTCCTGGCCCATATGATGGCCGAACTGGATGCGGAGCTGGCGCGGGCGGAGCCGTCCTTGCCCGCCCATCCCGAACATACGCGCCAGACCGAGATCATGCGCGCTCTGGCCCTGGGGCTGGGGAATTTCGAGCGGATGCGGGCGCACGACGTGCATCTGCTCGCCGCCAGCCTGTCGCAGCGATCAGCCTGATCCGGCGTCAGGGCTTGCGCTTGAAGGTGTCGCCGATCTCAGCAGCGTGCGGGCCGTCCGGTCCCGCGCTCTGGCGCTCGGCCTGACCGACCGCCTTGGTCGCCTTGTCGGAGGTCAGGGCGTCCGGCTTGCCGGCCGGATCGGCGCCGTTCTCTTCACGACCCTTGGTCTGTTCGCGGTCCATGGCGCTCTCCCCTGCTGGGAGAGGTAGCGCGATCGGGAGCTACGCGTTCCGTCAGCCGGCCGTATTGACCTTCGCCACCACCGACATGCCCGGCGCCAGACGCTCGGCGGCGGGCTGGTTCGGGTCGATGCGGATGCGGACCGGGATGCGCTGGGCCACCTTGGTGAAGTTGCCGGTGGCGTTGTCGGGACGGATGACGCTGAACTCCGATCCGGCGGCGGGGGCGATCCTTTCGACATGGCCGCGCAGGGTCTGGCCGCCCAGGGCGTCGACGGTGATCTCGACCGGCTGGCCGACGCGAATGTTCTTCATCTGCGTCTCCTTCATATTGGCCGTAACCCAGACCACGTCCGGCACCAGACCCATCAGCTGGGTTCCCGCCGTCACATACTGGCCCTGACGCACGCCGATCTCGCCCAGACGGCCGGCGCGGGGGGCGACAATGCGGGTGTTGGCCAAGTCGATCTGGGCCAGGCGCACGGCGGCCTGGGCGTTCTCGACGGCGGCGGCCAGGCTGTCGCGGCCGACGACGGCGGAGGTGACGCCGGTCTGGGCGATGCCCTCGGCGGCGCGGGCCTGGGCGACCTGGGCCTGGGCGCTGCGCAGGGCGGCTTCGGCGACGTCCACATTGGCCTGGGCGACCCAGCCGCCGGCCTTCAGGGTGCGGGCGCGGTTGGCGTCGGCCTGGGCCCGAGTCAGCGTGGCTTCGGCTGCGGCGATGGATGCGCGCTGCTGGGCCACCGATCCGCGAGCCGACGCCTGGGTCTGGGCCGAGTTGGACAGGGCCGCCTCGGCCGAATGCAGGCTGGCCTCGGCCTGCTCCAGCCGCTGGCGATAGATGCGGTCATCCACCTGGGCCAACAACTGCCCCTGTTGGACGGTCTGGAAGTCCTGGACCGGCACGGCCGTGACATAGCCGTTCACCTGCGGGCTGATGATCGTCACCTGGCCGCGCACATAGGCGTTGTCCGTACGCTGGATCGCGCCTCGGAAGGGCGGCAACTGCCAGGCGTACAGCACCATCAGAACGCCCAGCAGGGCGACCCCGGCGGCGATGACGGTCCACATGACGTTCTTCTTCGGCGCAGGCGCAGGTGGAGCAGCGGCGGGCGCTTGCGGGGCGGCAGGGGCGGAAGAGGCCGGGGCGGGCGGGGCGGCGTCGGTCATTGCGGGTCTCGGTTCAGTCGGCGGCGGCGACGGCGGCGGTCTGGACCGCAGCGTCTGCATTGTTGTTCTTGGCGTCGCGGCGCGCCTTCCAGCGCGGCCGCAGGTGGGTGACGGTCACCCAGGCGGAGCCCAGGGCCGCGATCACGGCGATGACCAGAAAGACGTCGTTGTAGGCCAGCACATTGGCCTGTTGCGTCACCTGTCGGCCCAGCAGGACGGCGCCTTCGGCGTTCGCCAGTGCGGGGTCCGTTATCGTCGAGGCATAGGCGCCCGACAGCTGACGCAGCCGCAAGGCGACCTGCGGGTCCAGCGCCGAAATCCCGGCCGCCAGCTGGTTGGAATGGTATTTCTCGCGGATGATCTGAAGCGTCCCGGTCAGCGCCGAACCCGCCAGACCGCCGACGTTCTGAAGCACGCTGAACATGACGATGAAGCTGATCAGGTTCTGCTTGCCCTGGGTCAGCACCTTGACGATCCCGATCATCAGGGCCGGGCCGATGAACATGGCCGAGGCGAAGGCGATCAGGGCCTGGCTGAAATACAGCTGCGCCGGGCGCGTCAGCACGGTCGAATGGCTGTCGATCCAGGCGCCGATGGCGATCAGCGCCAGAGCGATGGCGATCGGCTTGTTCAGCTTTTCCATGTTCAGGGTGAAGGCGCTGACCAGGGTGCCGGCGATCATCGACAGCAGGATGACGACGAAGAGGCCGTGAAGCTGATCCGGTCCCAGCCCGACGACGGTCAGGAAGCCCACCGCGCCGGACGTCTGTTCCGACAGCACGATGCGGATCAGCAGGATCGCCCCGAACAGGCGCAGCAGGTCGGGCCCGGTCAGCCAACGAGTGTTGATCAGCGGGTTCTTGCGATTGTGCTCGACCAGGAAGGCGGCGGTCAGCAGGATGACGGAGCCGATCAGAGCCCAGCCGATCCAGGCGGCTTGCGTCCACCAGACGATGCGCCCCAGACCCAGGGCCGCGCACAGCAGGGCCACGCCTGGCGCAAACAGGGCGAAGGTCAGGAAGTCCAGCCGGTCGAATACGCGTAGCCGCTCGGACGGCGGCAGCTTGACCACCTGCACCGCGCCCCAGGCGACCAAACATAGGCCCAGCTCGAACATGTAGAAGGCGCGCCAGTCGCCCAGCTGGAGCAGGCCGGGCATGACCAGGCGCGAAATCGGCACGGCGAAACTGGCCAGGCCGATGCCGATGATCAGACCTTTGAGCCTATGCGCCGCCGGGAAGGCCTGGATGATATAAAGAAAGCCGAGGCTGGAAAGGCCCGCGCCCGCCATGCCGGCGATGGCCCGCACCAGCAGGGTCGATTGATAGTTGTCGACGAACAGGTGGGCGGCGCAGACCAGCACGAAGGCGCCCAGGAAGATCTGCGTGAACAGGCGCAGGCCGTACTGCATTCGGAACTTGACGAGGATCAGGTTCATGCAGGCGTTGGTCATGACGAAGACGACCGGCAGCCACGCGGCCTCGGTGATCGTGATCCCCAGCGAACCTTGCAGGTTCTGGATGTTGGCGGTGACGGCGGCGTTGCCCAGCGATCCGACCATGGCGACCAGCAGACCGGTCAGGGCGTACTGTATCCGCATCGGCCAAGAGTGATCGGGCGTGGCGGGCGAGCCGGGCATCATCGGCCGCTCATGCGGCTTCAGCGTCTCGACATACTGTTCCCAGGGCAGATGCCAGTTGTTGCGGGCCATCAGCGCGGCCCCCCGCGAGGTCTCAGCCCGTCGAGCACAAGCGCGCGGGTGCGCAACGACACGGCCTGGCGCTCGGCTTCGTCCGCGCCCTGAAAACCGGCGCCCAGCAGTGTGGCGATCAGACGGATGTCCATCGGCCGCAGATCCTCCCTCACCAGGCCGGCGGCCTGGGCCCGCTTCAGCGGTGCGGCGCCCGCCTCCATCAAGCTCTGCCGCAAGGGGGTAAGCGCATCCGGCGAGCGCACGTTCCGCACGACGCCGGCCAGTCCCGCATTGCGCACCATGTCCTCGGCCAGCCGGTCCAGAAACCAGAAGAAGGCCTGCGGATCATCGCCCTGATCGGCGGTGCGCCGACCCAGGTCCGCGACGTCGGCCTCCAGCACCGCCAGGGCCAGTTCCGTGCGGTCTGAGAAGTGCCGATACAGGGTGCCGCGCCCAACCCCGGCCCGTTCGGCGATCAGATCCAGGGGCGCATCCAACCCTTGGCTGGCGAAGACCGCGCGCGCGGCCTCCAGCACCGCCGCCCGGTTCAGAGCGGCGTCTTTGCGGACAGGTTTTTCGGCAGGGCGCGTCATGGTGAGGCGCGTAAATGGACACGGCTGTCCGTTTTACAAGGGGCGGCTAGAGCGCTTTTTCCAGCACCGCGAATTCCAGCTCGTGCCGGGGCGGATCGACGGGGAAGGGGCGGGTCTCGCCGGTGGGGGCGTAACCGCGTCGTTCGTACCAGGCGATCAGTTCGGTCCGGCGGTGGATGACGGTCATTTCCATGCGGCGCGCACCGAAACGCGCGACCGCTTCGCTTTCGGCCGCCGCGAGCAGACGACGGCCGAGGCCGGACGCCTGCAAGGTCGGCTCGACCGTCAGCATGCCGAGATAGGCCAGGTCGTCGCCGAGGCGGGCGACCTGGACGCAGCCGATCAGCGCGCCGTCGCGATGGGCCAGCAGGATGACCCGGTCGGGATCGGCGATCAGAGCCGACAGCTCCGCCGCGCTGGTGCGATCATCGAACAGCAGGTCCGCCTCGTGCGTCCAGCCGGCCTTGGCGGTGTCGCCGCGATAGGCGCGCTCGATCAGAGGATGCAGCGCGGCGACGTCGTCGGGCGTCGCCGCGCGGACGGCGATCTCAATCACCGGCTGACGCCCAGCTCCGTCAGCAGATGATCCATCCCATAGACGTCGCGCAAGGCCACGGTGACGGCCTGGGTGGTGACGATCACGCTGCGGTTGGTGTTGCGATCGTAGCCATAGGCGTTGCGCTGGGTCAGGACGGTGGAATCGAAGTTGGCCCCGATGATCTCGCCCCGGGCGTTGACCGCCGGCGAGCCGGACGAACCGCCGATGGTGTCGGTCGAGACGGCCATGTCCATCACCGCGTTCGGATCGATCCGATCCTTGGCGGCCATCAGCTTGGGCGCGACCTTGAACGGTTCGGCGCCGGTGGCGCGGTCCCACAGGCCAGCGAAGGTGGTGAAGGCGCCGAAGCGCTGGCCTGGTACGTCGGAGCCTTCGACCTTGCCATAGGTCAGGCGCAGGGTGCCGGTGGCGTCGGGATAGACGGCGTCGCCATAGGCGGCGAAGCGGGCGGCCGCCAGCTGTTCCGACGCGCGGTCGGTCGGGGCCTTGACCCTATTCTCCCATTCGGTGCGGACGGCGCGGGCGTCGGCGTCGATCGACAGCACATACTGGATCATCGGGTCGTCCGACGCTTGAACCGCCGCCAGGCCGCCGGCCCACAGGGCGCGACGCACGGCCGGGTCCGCCAGTTTCGTGCCGGCGACGACGCGGGCCGACAATTCTTCGGGGCTTTCCTTGCCCAGCAGGGTGCGAACGTAGGGGCTGTCCACCGTCAGCCATTCGCGCGTCTTGGACAGCCACCATTCCAGCCGGATCTGCTCAAGCTCGGGATAGGTGGGCCGCTCGGCAAACAGGCCGGATTCGACGCCCGGCAGGCGGCTGTCGGCGAACTCGGCCAGACGCTGGTCCGACGGCTTGGCCCGCTCCTGCGCGCCGCGCACGATGGCCTTGGCCCACTGGAACAGCTGCGATCCACCGGCGACCGAGGTGGTGCCCAGACCCGTGCCGCCTTCCAGCAGGGCGGTCGGCGCATAGAGTTCGCGCGCAATGGGCTGGACCGCTTCCAGCGCACCCCACGGATCGGGACCATTTCCGTTGGCGGCGGCGTAGCGCTGCATGAAGTCGACCTCGGCCGCTGCCTTGGCCTGGATGAACTGGGCGTCGGTCAGGGCGCGCATCCGGCCCAGGCCGCGCTTGTAGGTGTTCTCCACACCCACGATCGGGTCCATGGCGATGAAGGCCTGGTCCTCGCCCTCTTCGGAATAGCGGATCAGACGGCCGCGCAGCTCCGAGGCGATCAACTGATCCAGCGGCAGGACCACGTCGCGGATCGTCGCCAGTTGGTCCATCGTCAGCAGGCGCTGGGTCGCGCCGGGATTGCCGGTGATGAAGACGGCCTCGCCCTCGGTCGGCTTGTCGGCGTTCCAGGCGAAGTGGACCGGCGTCTCGACCGGCTTGCCGTCTTCGTACAGACGGATGAAGGCCGCATCGATAGCGAAGCGGGGGAAGGAGAAGTTGTCCAGATCGCCGCCGAAGGTCGCGGCGCGGTCTTCCGGCGCCCAGGCCAGGCGCACATCGCTGTATTTGCGGTATTTGTAGAGTTTGAACTGGCCGCCCCGGTACAGGCTGACGACCTGGCAGCGGATCTTGGGATCGTTTCCGCAGGCTTCGGTCTCGATCCGCCCGGCCTCGGCCTCGCGCGCCTGGGTGAAGGCCTGGCCCTCAAGCCCTTCGCCGGCCTTGTGCATCCGCTCGGTGACGTCGGAGATGTCGGTCAGGATCTCGGCCGTCGCGCCGGGGCATTTGCGCTCTTCCTCGCGCGTCCTGGGCGTAAAGCCCGTCTCGCCATACTGCTGTTGCGGCGTGGACAGGTTGGCCACGCAGGTGGCGACGCAGTGGTTGTTGGTCATCACCAGACCTTGGCCCGACACCACGCCCGCCGAACAGCCGCCGAACTTCACCGACGACAGCCGCACCCGATCCAGGAAGGCCTGATCGATATTGGTCCCCAGCGTCTGGTTGGCGCGGGCGATGGGGAAGTTGTCGTAGGTCCACATGCCTTCCTCGGCGCTGGCCGAGCTGGCCGCGGCGAAAGCGAGAACGGCGGCGGAGGCGAGGAGAAGAGGGTGCATGGAAAACTCCTGATCCTTCTCCCCTCGGGGGAGAAGGTAAGCCCAAAGGGCTCGGATGAGGTGGCTCTGTCCGCATTCAAAATGGAAAAAGGGGGCCTGGGTCAACCAGCCCCCTCATCCGTCTCGCTAGCGCGAGCCACCTTCTCACCCGAGGGGAGAAGGATTTTCGGCTTAGCGACGCACGCCCAGTTCGCGCAGCAGGCGCGGCTGGTTGTAGACGTTGCGCAGGGCCTCGGTGATGGCGGCGGTCGAGACCGTCACCGTGCGGTTCAGCTCGGGGTCGTAACCGAAGCTGCCGCCCAGCGAGTGGATGTTGCCATCGAAGGCGGCGCCGATGACTTCGCCCTTGGCGTTGATCACGGGCGAGCCCGAGTTGCCGCCGATGATGTCGTTGGTCGAGACGAAGTCATAGACGGTCGACTTGTTGACCTTGCCCTCGGCCGCCAGCCAGTCCTCGGCCGCGTTGAAGGGCTCGGCGCCGGTGTTGCGCTCATAAAGGCCGCCGATCTGGGTGAAGGGTTCGACCGTCACGCCGCGATAGGTCCAGCCCTTCACCTGGCCGTAGGACAGGCGCAGGCTGAAGGTCGCGTCGGGGTACAGGTTGGTCCCATAAACCGCGAACCGGGCCTGGGCGATCTTTTCGCCGGCGCGGCTGGTCGGACCGGACACGGCCGATTCCCACTGGGTGCGGACGGCTTGAGCCGCATCGTCATTGGCCAGGACGAACTGGATCAGCGGGTCGCCCGAGGCAGCCAGTTGCTCCGGCGTCATGGCCAGGGCCTGGGCGCGGAAGGCGGGATCGGCCAGACGCGTGCCGTCGACGAGACGCTCCGCGATCTGCTCGGGGCTTTCCTTGCCCAGCAGCGCCTTCACGTTCGCATTGTCGACCGTCAGATATTCGCGGGTCTTGGACAGCCAGAAGTCGAGATAGATCTTCTCCAGGTCGTTCGAGATCGGCGTTTCGGTCGCCAGGCGACGGCCCAGCGAGGCAATGTCGGCGTCCGAATAGCCGGCGCGGCGTTCAGCGACGGGCTTGGCGCGTTCCTTGGAGGCGCGGACGATGGCCTTGGCGTAGCTGTAGAGCGACGAGCGTTGGCCTGCCGCCGATTCCAGCTGGCGATAGGGCAAATAGAGGTCGCGCTGGGCGCTCGAGGCGCGTTCCAGATCGGCCCAAGGATCGCCGATGCGTTGGGCCAGGGCCGGATCGGCAGCGACGCGCTGGCGCAGTTCCTGCTCTTCACGGCGCTTGGTGGCCATGAAGGCCGGGTCGGTCAGGGCGCCCTGCTGGCCGTAGTTGACCTTGAAGCCGTTCTCCAGCCCGAAGATCGGATCGACCGAAACGCGCTTGGCCTCTTCGCCGGTGGTCGAATATTCCAGCAGGCGACCACGCAGTTCCGAGGTCTGGATCAGGCTGATGGGCAGTTGCTGGTCGCGCAGGGTTTCCAACTGGGCCACGGTCAGCAGGCGCTGGGTCGAGCCGGGGTTGCCGGCGACGAAGGTGACGTCGCCTTCCTTGGGCGCATTGGCGTTCCAGGTCAGGTGGTTGGGCGTGGCGACCGGCTTGCCGTCCTCGTAGATGCGCAGGAAACCGGCATCCAGGGCGTAGCGCGGGAAGTTGAAGTTGTCCGGGTCGCCACCGAAGAAGGCCGCCTGGAATTCGGGCGCGAAGACCAGGCGCACGTCGTCATACTTGCGGAACTTGTAGAGCTTGTACTGGCCGCCGCGATAGAAGCTGATGACCTGGCAGGTCAGCTTCTGGTCGTCGCCGCAGGTCTCCTTCTGGATCTTGTCGATCTCGGCGGCGCGGGCCTGGACGAAGGCGGCGCCTTCAAGACCAGCGCCGGCGCCGGTCACGCGGTCGGTGACATCGACAATGTCGGTCAGGATTTCGGCCGTCTGGCCGGGGCACTTCTTCTCTTCCTCGCGGGTGGCGGGCATCCAGCCGTTTTTGACGTAGTCGTTCTGGGCCGTGGACAGGTCCTGAACGCACGAAACGACACAGTGGTGGTTGGTCAGCACCAGGCCTTCATTCGACACCAGCGAGGCCGAGCAGCCCTGTAGGCGGACGGCGGCGTTGCGCACGCGGTCCAGCCAGGCTTGATCGATGTTGGTGCCGTACTTCTCGTTCACCGTGGCGATGGGGAAGTTGTCGAAGGTCCACATGCCCTCGTCGGCGCGGGCGGAGGTCGCAGGCGCGGACAGGACGGCGGTGGCGGCGCCGAGCGCGGCGAGCGAGGCGGTGAGACGAAGCGAGGGCAAGGACATGCGTGTTTCCCGGAGCGTGGGACGGCCTGTCCCATCTGTTATGTTGTAACTAGCGCCGACAAAGGGTGGGCGCCAATAGGCTGGAAGGCCCTTAATCCCCTGATTTCGAACTCGCAATGACAAGGGTTCACAAGCCTTACCCCGATTTAACTTGGCGGTGAGGGGGCGCACGGTCAGATAGGCGCAAGTTCGGGGGAACCATCGGTTCATGTCGCTTGCATTATCAACCCTGCTCTACGAGTGGCGCCGCTATATGGCGGCCATCGTGGCGCTGGCCTTTTCCGGTCTGCTGGTCCTTGCACAGGTCGGCATGTTCATGGGCATCGGCAAGGCCTTCACGGCCCAGATCGACCGCGCCCGCGCCGACATCATGATCCTGAGCCCCGGCGCCACGGCCCTGTTCAACGGGGGGCCGTCGGGCGTGCCGCGCCGCATCATGCCGGTGGTCTATCAGCATCCCGAGGTGATCGCCGTTGCGGACCTCGATGGATCGGGGGGGCGTTGGCAGAACATCGTCAAGGACAACAAGGGCGAAGCCGACAGCGCGCCGGGCGCCAAGAAGATGGAGTTCGTCAACGTCACCACCATCGACGCCTTGCCCGGCGCGGTAACGGTGCCGGTCGACTATTCCGATGATCTGGTGGAGGCGTTGCGTCAGCCCTACGCCGTGGCGGTGGACCAGACCGCCTTGGGTCGCCTGGGCGTCAAACTAGGTGATCAGGCCTCCTACAACGGCAAGACGGTCAAGGTCGCGGCCGTGACCCAGGGCTATCCCAATATGATGCAGGCGACGGTAGTCATGTCGCGCGACACCCTGCGGATGCTGGGCGAGGCCAACACCGGCGAGCGGGTCGGCCCCCTGATGGTGCAGATCAAGAACCCTGCCCGTGCGCCCATCGTCGTCGCCCAGCTCAACGCCATCGCGAACGGCCAGTTCAAGGCCTGGACCCGTCAGGACCTGGCCAAGGCCAATGAGGGGGCGATGATGAAGGAGAGCTTCATCGCCATCATGCTGGGCTTCTCGCTGTTCCTCGGCATTCTGATCGGGGTCGCCATCACTTGGCAAACCCTGCGCGGGGCCATCATGGCCAACATCAAGGAGTTCGCCTCGCTGCGGGCTCTGGGCGTGTCGATGGGTTCGCTGCGTCGGATCGTGCTGGAGCTCAGCTTCTGGGTCGGGATCGCGGGCGTTCTCGCGGCCTATGTCCTGACATGGCTGGTCAGCCTGCTGGCGGCCGGCACAGGCCTGACCATGTCCTTCCCCCCGACGATGGTGCTGATGGTTTCGGCCATGCTGGTGCTGATCGCCCTGGGCTCCGGCTTCCTGTCGCTGGGCGTCCTGAAGAAGAGCCAGCCTGCGGACCTGCTGCGATGAACAGTCATACGAAAGTCCAAGGCAAGCACGGCGACTTCGCCATCGAGGCCAAGGGCCTGGTCAAACGTTTCAAGACCGGCCGCAGCTGGGTCGAGGTGCTGAAGGGGGTCGATTTCGACGCGCGTCACGGCGACCTGACCATGGTCATGGGGCCGTCCGGTTCGGGCAAATCCACCCTGATCGCCAACCTGTCGGGCCTGCTTAAGCCGGAGGAGGGTCGGGTGGACATTTTGGACGTTGACGACCTGTGGAAATACGGCTCGGGCCGGATCGACAAGTTCCGCTTGGACCACTGCGGCTTCATCTTCCAAGGCTTCAACCTGTTCCCGTCGTTGACGGCGCTGCAGCAGGTCATGACGGTGCTGAAATACCAGGGCCTGTCGCCGTCCGAGGCGAAGAAGCGCGCCACCACGGCGCTGGAGGAGGTCGGCTTGGGCCATCGCCTGAACCAGCGCCCCAGCGCTCTGTCCGGCGGCGAGAAGCAGCGTGTCGCCATCGCCCGCGCCTTGGCCAAGGACCCGCAGATCCTGTTCGCCGACGAGCCGACCTCGGCCCTGGACGGCGAGAACGGCCAGGTCGTCATTCGCCTGCTGCGGCGCGCCGCCACCGAACACGGCGCCGCCGTCATCTGCGTCACCCACGACCCGCGCCTTGAGGCCTGGGCCGACCGGGTCATCCATATCGAGGACGGCAAAATCCTCGACGACCAACGCCGCACGCCCGATCCCGACGCCCAGCTGGCGTCCCACTAGACCTCCTTTCCAACGGACCGCATCGTCATGCCCGCCTTCCTGAAAAACAAATGGCTCTGGATCGGCCTGGTCCTGATCGTCCTGCTGGGCGTGGGCTTTGTCGCCTTCACCAAGGCCGGCGCGGCCAAGAAGGCCCAGGTCGAAAAAGAGTCGGCCCAGAAGATCGACAGCCCCTATGCGGCGATCGCCAACGGCAAGGCCGACGTCGAAGGCGGCGTGATCAAGGTCGCCGCCCGTCGCGGCGGCGTTGTCCGCGAAGTTCTGGTCAACGAAGGCGACCGCGTCGTCGCTGGCCAGATCCTTGCCCGTCAGGAAGATGACGAGACGCGTCTTGCCGCCCAGAGCGCCGCCGCCGCCGTCGCCGAGGCGCGCGCGCAACTGGGCATGTCGCGGGTCGAACTGACCACGGCGCGCCGCGAATACGACCGTCTGTCTAAACTGGCGGCCACCAACAACGTCGCCGCCCAGCGACTGGACCAAGCTCGCGACCAGATCGCCCAGGCCGAGGCGCGCATCGGGTCGCAGGACGCCGCCATCCAGACCGCCCAGTCGCGTCTGGCCGAGGCGCGCTACAACCAGGAACTGACCGTCATCCGCGCGCCGATGAACGGCCGCATCGCCCGCCGCTACGCCCAGCCCGGCGCCGGCGCCTCGACCCTGAACGTCACGGCCATGTTCGATCTGGAGCCGGACACTGCCCGTATCGTCCGCGCCGAGATCGTCGAGGCCGACATCCCCAACGTCGCCGTCGGCCAGGAGGTCGAACTGACCCCAGAGGGCGATCCGACGAAGATCACTGTCGGTCGTGTCTTGCGTCGCGCCGCCGTCTTCGGGGCTCGCCAGCTGCAGTCCGAGGACCCGTCGGCCCGCACGGACGAACGGGTGGTCGAGGTCGTGGTCTCCGCCGACAACACTCCGTTCCTGATCGGCCAGCGGGTGCTGGTGAAGTTCATGAAGCCGGGTCAGAAAGCCGGCGTCGCCCGACCGGTCCAGGCCGGCATCGGCCCGGCGGCGGCCATGCGGCCCTCCGGCCAGAAGTAGGCCTTCCATCTAAGGTCGAAGGAAAGGGGCGCCGCGGCGTCCCTTTTCAGTTTCAGCGGCCGGTGAAGTCGCCCGGCCGCTTGTCCAGCACGGCGGCGACGCCTTCCTGATGGTCCTCGGTCAGGTGGGCCAGCGCCTGCATGGCCGCCGACATCTCCAGCATCTGATCGAAGGTCGTGTCGCGGCTCTGGCGCAGCAGGGTCTTGGCCATGCGCAGGGCCTGGGGCGGTTGGGCCGCGACCTGGGCGGCGACGGCCAGGGCCTCGGTCATCAGGTCGTCGTGCGCGACCACCCGATTGACCAGCCCCCATTCGGCCGCCGTCGCGGCGTCGATGGAGCGGGCCGTGAACAGCAGTTCGGCGGCGCGGGCATAGCCGATGTTGCGCGGCAGCAGCCATGATCCGCCGTCGCCGGGGATGATGCCCAGCTTCAGGAAGGGCACACCGAAACTGGCGCGGTCCGAGGCGATACGGATGTCCCCGAGCCCCGCGATATCGCAGCCCAGCCCCATCGCCGGCCCGTTGACGGCGGCGATCAGCGGAACCTCAAGCCCATACAGAGACCGCACGATCCGGTGGACGACCCGGCGATAGCGTTCGCGGATGGCGGCGCCTGAACCCTCGAACAGGTCGCGCCTGTCCCGCATCGCCGTCAAATCGCCGCCTGCAGAGAACGCCCGCCCGGCGCCGGTCAGGACCACGCAGCGGATCGACGGATCGGCGTTGACCCGCTCGCACGCCGCCGCGACCTCGTCGCCGTCGCCCAGATCGGGCAGGGCGTTCAGCCGCGCCTCGCGATCCAGCGTCCAGATCAGGATCGCGCCCCGCTTCTCTTGGGTGATCAGGCCCATGCTTCGTCTCCGTCTTAAAGCCCGTCATCGACCGCGAACGCCGCGTCAGGCAAGCCCGGAATTGCAAAAGCCCCGGCGAGACCGGGGCTTCTTCAGGCTGAGGGCCGAGCGGGCCGTCAGCGCTTCTTGATCGTATAGGGTACGAAGTTGGACGGATGGCTGACCACCCGGCCCGAGTTCGACGGCATGTGCCGACTGTTGACCAGCATCCCGCCCCAAAGGGCGAAGGACATCATGGCGTGTTGGAGGTTACGCTCCTTATCGTTCATCTTGGCGTCTCCTTTCGCAGAACGATGAAAAGAGACGCGTCGTACCAATGGGATTCCACCGTCAGTCGTTTCGCGTCATCAGCCGATATAAGACAGTTTCGTGAATTTGCAACTTTATTCGTCAGGAGTCGGAGTGATTTTCGCCACTGTGTCACAATGAGCGCGACGACCCCGAACCGGCCCGGACCGCCAAAGGCCATCGCCACGCCCTGCGTCATGGTGTGCGCGGTCGACGGCGAGAGCGGCCTGTGCCTCGGCTGTTTTCGCACCCTGAAGGAGATCGCCGGCTGGCGGGCGCTGAGCGACGCCGAGCGCGCGACGGTCATGGCCGACCTGCCGTCGCGCCGTAGTCAGGTGGATCCGGCCAAGCTGGGCTAGCGCGGTTCGCGGCTTAAGCTTTCGTCAGCCACGTCGTTTCACCCCATTCAAACGCCGCGCCTCTAAGACAGAGGCATGGTTCGCATCGATACCCAGTCTGTCGTCGTCCTCGGCTTCGCTCTCATGGCGTCGTTCGGCACGGCTCTGACGATCCGCCATCTGGAAGGCGACGGCATGGCCCAGGCGGCGACGCCCGTGGTCGAGGCGCCGGTCGGCGCCTCCGGCACGGACGCCCAGGTGGTGAAGAGCGCGGACGGCCACTATTGGGCCGAGGCCAATATCGACGGCAAGGCGGTGCGGGTGCTGGTGGATACGGGCGCCAGCGTGGTCGCCTTGACGCGCGCCGACGCCCTGCGGCTGGGCGTCGATCCCGAACCCGAAGCCTTCACAGGCAAGGTTCAGACCGCATCAGGCGTCGTGCGCGCCGCGCCGGTCCAGCTGAAGACGATCTCGGTCGCAGGCGCGCGAGTGGACCGGGTCGAGGCCCTGGTGGTGGAGCAGGGGCTGGAACACTCCCTGCTGGGCATGAGCTATCTGGGTCGGCTTTCCGCCTTTTCCGCCACGCCGGCCGGGCTGACGCTGCGGCCCTAGAGCGAAATCGGTTGAGTTGGACGCGGTCCAATTCGGCTCAGATTTCGCTCCAGCATCAATCTGGAGCCTGATTCACGGCATCAGCGGAATCGCGAAGCGATTCCTGCTCATCCGATCAGGCTCTAGAGGTCGCGCATCTGGCGACGGGCTTCGCTGAAATACTGCCAGCCGGTCCACAGCGTGATGATGGCGGCGAACCAGATCAGGAAGATGGCGAAGGATTCGAACGCCGGCTGCCAGGCCAGCGGCGATCCGTCGTCGTTCTGCAGGCCCAAGGCGCCCCACAGCAGGGTCAGCTGAAGCGCGGCGAGCGCCACCATCTGCACCGTGGTCTTCCACTTGGCGGCCAGGGTGACCGGCAGTTCGATGCGGCCGGCCATCGTCTCGCGCAGGGCGGAGACGGCGAATTCGCGGAAGAGGATCAGGCCGCAGGGGAGGGCGATGCCCGGCAGAGAGCCCGAGGCCAGGACGCCCAGGATGGCGCCGGTGACCAGCACCTTGTCGGCGATGGGATCCAGAATGGCGCCCCATCGCGTGGTCGCGTTCCAGCGCCGGGCCAGATAGCCGTCAACCCAGTCGGTCGAGGCCGCGATGACGAAGATCCAGAAGGCCCAGACGCTGAACCGTCCCTGGGTTTCCGGCGACAGCCAGGCCTCAAGCGCGCCCGGCGCCGCCCCGGCCATCATGGCGAACATCACCACCCCGGCGGCCAGGCGCAGCCCGGTCAGGATGTTTGGAACGGGGTTGGCGCGGTGGGCGGAGGTCATCGTCATGTCCGTTGCAACGCGCCGGGTGTGGCACGGTTCGCCGCTCAATCCAACGGTTCGAACCGCGGCTTGTCGGTCAGGGCCGTAAGCGCGCCCTCGGCGATGCCGAAATGCAGGCCGCTGAGCTGAAGCTCGCCCTTGGCTTCGCGCTCGGCGATCCAAGGGAAGGTGCGCAGGTTCCGGATCGACAACCGCACGATGGCCTCTTCGGCGGCGCGCTCCAGCTGGTCGGGGGCGACGGTTTCGGCGACGTGCTGGACGACAGGCGCGCCTTGGGCGATCCAGGGGGCGACAAAGTCGGCGACGATTTCAGGGGCGCCGTTGATCATGGCGTTGACCCCGCCGCAGTGGGCGTGGCCCATGACCACGATCCGCTTGACGCCCAGCACCTTGACCCCGAACTCCAACGCCGCCGACACGCCGTGCAGTTTGCCGTCCGGCTCGTAGGGCGGGACCAGGTTGGCGACGTTGCGCACGACGAACAGTTCGCCCGGCTTGGCGTCGAAGATCAGGGCCGGATCGGCGCGGCTGTCGGAACAGGCCACGATCAGGGTGTGCGGCTTCTGGCCCTTGGTCGCCAGGGTTTCGTACTCGGCGCGGGCCGTCGGCCAGTGCTCGGCGCGGAAGCGGCGATAGCCGGCGGTCAGTTCGTCTTCGATGTCGCTCATGGTCGGTGTCTTAGCTCCGGCTCAGCTTTTACGGAAGAAGTCGTGGATGCGTTCGGCGAGGGGTTGGTTTATGCCGTCGACCTTGACCAGATCGGCCAGGGAGGCGCGGCTGACGCCCTTGGCCGAGCCGAAGGCGTGCAGCAGGGCCTTCTTGCGGCCGGGGCCGACGCCTTCGATCTCGTCCAGCGGATTCTTCTTGATGTCCATAGAGCGGCGCTTGGCGTGGGCGCCGTTGGCGAAACGGTGGGCCTCGTCGCGTAGCCGCTGCAGGTAGTAGAGGGCCGGCGACTTCAGCGGCAGCATGAACGGCGCCTTGCCGGGCATGAAGAACTTCTCCATTCCCGCGTCACGATCCGGCCCCTTGGCCACGCCGACGACGGTGATGTCGTCCAGCCCGCCCAGATCGGCCATGACCGCCAGCACCTCGGCCAGCTGTCCCGCGCCGCCGTCGATCAGCAGCAGGTCGGGGCGCACCACGTCTTCGCCCTTGGCCTCGCCTTCCTCCTCGTCCTTGATCAGGCGCGAGAAGCGACGGCGCATCACCTCGCGCATCATGCCGTAGTCGTCGCCGGGCGTCAGATCCTCGCCCCGGATGTTGAACTTGCGATACTGCGACTTCTGGAAGCCCTCGGGGCCGGCGACGACCATGCCGCCGACCGCATTGGTCCCTTGAATATGGGCGTTGTCGTAGATCTCGATCCGTTCAGGTCGGCTCTCCAGACCGAAGGCCTCGCACACCTCGTCCAGGATCTTGCCCTGCGCCGAGCTTTCGGCCAGGCGGCGGCCCAGGGCCTCGCGCGCATTCGTCAGGGCGTGGTCGACCAGCGCCAGCTTCTCGCCGCGCAGCGGACGGACGATCTCGACCTTGCGGTCCGCCTTCATCGAGAAGGCCTCTTCCAGCAGTTCCAGCTCGTGCGGGCGAACGTTGGATAGGATCAGGCGCGGGATCGGCTTGTCCTCGTAGAACTGACCCAGGAAGGCGGCCAGAATCTCAGGATCGGTGTCGGTCTTGTCCACGCGCGGGAAATAGGCGCGGCCGCCCCAGTTCTGGCCGGCGCGATAGAAGAAGACCTGGACGCAGGCTTGGCCGCCGTCGGAATGCAGGGCGAAGACGTCGCCTTCGGCCACGCTATCGGCGCTGACGGAGTTCTCCATCGCAATGGCCGACAGGGCGCGGATGCGGTCTCGCACGCGGGCAGCCTGTTCGAAGTCCATCTCGTCGGACGCCGCCTGCATCTCCTTGGACAGGCGACTGATGACGGCGCGCGACTTGCCCCGCAGGAACTGTTCGGCCTCGGTGACCAGTTCGCCGTAGTCCTCGAGGCTGATCAGGCCGGTGCACGGCGCCGAGCAGCGCTTGATCTGATGCAGCATGCAGGGGCGGGTGCGGGTCTCATAGACGCTGTCGGAACAGGAGCGCAGCAGGAAGGCCTTCTGCAGGGTGTTCAGCGTGCGGTTGACCGCCCAGGTCGAGGCGAAGGGGCCGAAATAGTCGCCCGGCGTGGTGTGGGCCCCGCGATGCTTCCTGACTTGGGGCGCGCGGTGGTCGCGGCGGATCATCAGTTCGGCGAAGGACTTGTCGTCGCGCAGCACCACGTTGAAGCGGGGCTTCAGCTTCTTGATGAAGTTGGATTCCAGCAGCAGGGCTTCGGTCTCGGTGGCGGTTACCACCAGCTCCATCGACCGGGTCTGCGACACCATCAGGCCGATGCGCTGGGTGTGAAAACGCCCTTGCGCATACTGGATGATGCGCTTCTTCAGCGACTTGGCCTTGCCGACATAGAGGCACGACCCGTCCTCGCCATACATGCGATAGACGCCCGGCTTGTCCGGCGCCCGGCGCGCCTCGTCGGCGATCAGGGCGGCGGCTTTCAGTTGGGAATCAGGCGTCTCCTCGGTCATCGCGCCCGATATAGGGTCAAGAGCGCCGGACCAGAAGGACGCCAGCCAGAACAAGCCCCACCCCGGCGACGCGACCGATATTCAACGGCTGGCGCGGCACGCCCAGCGCCCCGAAATGATCCAGCGCCAGGCTGAGCAGCAACTGGCCGCCGACCATCAAGGTGATGGTCATGGCCACCCCCAGGCGCGGCACGCCCCAGGCGGCCGCGACTACGAAACAGGCGCCGTAGGCCCCGCCCAGCCAGGCGTACCACGGCAGGGCCCGCGTCGCGGCCATGTCCGGCCGGGTGTGCAGGATGGCCGCCAATATCCCGAGCACCGTCGTCCCGACCGCGAATGAGATGAAGGCGGCGTTGACCGGCGAGGCCACCGCGGTCGCCAGCCTGGCGTTGGTCGGGGCCTGAAGCGCGGTGGCGCCGCCGGCCAGGATGACGACGAGGATGGCGAGCAGGGACGGGTTCATGGCCCTTGGCTAGCATGGCTTTCATGGCTTGCAGAGGGCGGCGTGCGGCGCTGGGCGCGGCGCAGGCGGCGACGCTCGGCCCGGTTAAGGGGCGCGCCGGATCGGCTTAGCTCGTCCGAAGATAAAACAGGGTGCAATCGGTGCACTTCGCCGGGTTCGGACCCGGCGTCGTCCGTCGAAAGGCGGGCGGCGGGCGCGTCGGTTCGATCAGACGGTCGGGGCGAAAAATCAGGGTGCATTGTGTGCACATCGCCGGTCGCCGACGCCATCGACGACAGGGCTTCGAAAATCTTGAGCCAGCGCTGGGCCTCGGTCGCCTCGCCGTCCATCAGGGCCAGTTGCAGGCGACGACGCGCCGTGTCGGCCATGTCGGAAAAGGCGACATCCTTGACCGCCTCCAGCTCAAGCGCGGGATCGTACAGGTCGGGATCGTCCTGATCTCCGCGCCGCCATTCGCCGTTGCGGGCGCGGATGCGAAAGGCCGACAGGCCCAGGTCGTAGCGGCGGCAGACGATCCGCGCCGGCTCGCCCGCCAGATAATCGTCGCGGGCCAGGTCCCAGATCTCCTGCGAGCGGACGCGATAGACGGTGGCGGCTTGGGTCATGGGCGGACGCTGCCACGCGCCTGCGTCAGATGCGGACGCACAAGGTCTCCTCCCTGCGGAGCGGGGAGGGGGACCGCGCGAAGCGTGGTGGAGGGGTTCTTGACGTCCCACAGGCGCCGGTGATGCGGTGCAGAACCCCTCCGTCACGGCGCGAAGACGCGCCGCGCCACCTCCCCGCAAAGCAGGGAGGAGACGGCGGACGTCTCTCACCAGTCCGGATCGACCGGGGCGCCGTCGAAGATCTCGGCCAGGCGCGCGCGACAGCCCCGGTTCACGTCGTCGGGCAGGTCGGAGGGGGAAAACCAGCCGACCTCGGCGATCTCGCCATGGCTGGTGCGCTGGCCCCGGTCGAAGTCATCCAGGCGGAAGACGACGACATGGTCGCCGGGAAAGAAACGGTCGTTGGAATGGATCGACACCAGGCGCGGCGTCGCCCGCGCGATTAACCCGGCCTCTTCGCGCAGTTCACGCACCACGGCGGCGTTGGTGGTCTCGCCCCGATCCACCCCGCCGCCCGGCAACCACCAGCCCTTCAGATAGGTGTGCCGCACCATCAGCACCCGCCCCTGCGCATCCACCGCTACCGCCCGCACGCCCAACGTCTTGCCCCGCGTCAGCCGCGACCAGACGAAGAACAGCGGGCGGGTGAAGGGTTCGACGTGGATGCGCCAGGTCATGGGTGGGCCAACTCTATGGAAATCCGGCGTGTTTGAGCCCTAGCGTATCCATTTGGGGTGGCAAACTACGCGAAATATCAATCCTCCCAGGCTGAGTTGAACGCCTATCGCTTCACCAATACGGCTGGCGCGCCCTACGGCAACGTCAACGTCTATCGGGCCCTGCGGACCATCAGCGCCCCTTACGAGGTCAAGAGCGAAGGCCAGAGCCTGTATTTGCAGGACACCTGGACCCTTAACCAGTTGACCGTCAACGCCGGCGTTCGAGCCGAGAAGTGGGAGCACTTCGCCTCCGACGGCTCCAAGACGGCGACCTTCGACTGGGAATATGCGCCGCGTCTGAGCGTCGTCTATGACGTGCTCGGAGACGGTCGTTCGAAGGTGTTCGGTTTCGCGGGCCGTTATTACGATCCCATCCGCAACAACATGTCGGACTTCGCGGGCGCCCTGACCGGGCCGGTCGATGAAGAGCAGATCAACATCAACGGCACCTGGGTCACCTTCCGCACCCGCGGCGGCGCGACCACGCCGGACGCCTTGTTCTCGCCGGCGACCAAGACGCCCTACACCGATGAGTTCATGCTGGGCGCATCGACCACCTTCGGCTCCAGCGTCGGCCTGACCGCGACGGTGACGCGTCGTGAGACGCGCGACATCCTGGAAGACTTCGATCTGACGCTGTATTCGGACCCGACGCTGACGGCCGCCACGGCGCCCTTCGGTTACGCCTATCCGGGATCGTTCTACTATCTGCCGTATTCATACTTCGGCTACGCGTCCAAGCCTAACTCGAACTATGTCATCGGTACGCTGCCGGGCGGAGAGCGCAACTACACCGGCTTCGAAGTCACGGTCACCAAGTTCAAGACCGACAACTGGCAAGGGCAGGCGTCCTATACGTACAACAAGGCCGAAGGGAACTCGAACTCCGACTCCAACGCCGACTTCCAGGGCGACTGGATCGCGCTCGACCCCCGCGCGCCGAACATGTACGGACCGCAACCCGGCAATATCGAACACCAGTTCAAGGCCTATGCCTCGTACGACTTCAACTTCGGTCTGCAGGTGTCGGGCGTCTTCAACTGGAACAGCGGCGCGCTCTATACGCCGGCGCAGTTGATCAGCGGTCGCTATCTGCCGCTGATGGACAACGGCTCGACCTCCGGCGGGGTGCAGGACACCTTCGTTCTGCCGAACAACGTCGGTTCGGCGACGGGCCCGTCGTATTACACCTTCGACATGCGCTTCCGCTATCAGCGGCCGCTGCCGATCGGAAACGCCGAACTGTTCCTGGACATCTTCAATATTCTGGACAACCAGGCCGCCACCGCCGAGCAGAAACTGGTCGCGGGCAGCGGTCAGTACGCCTTCGGCGAAGCCAATGCGTGGGTTCAACCGCGTCGTGCCTATCTGGGTGTTCGCTACACCTTCTGATGGATGTCGGAGCGGGCGTCGCGGCTTGCCGTCGACGCCCGGCCTAACTTCAAACCCCATCTGCGGCGGCCGGAAGCGTTCCGGCCGCCTTTTCTTTTGCGTTGCGCGTTGCCACGAAGATCGCGTCTGCCCATCGATCCGCTTGAACCCCGCCCCATCCCGCTCTAAGCCAAGACGGACAACAGGAGCATTCCATGCTGGCTCTCGGCATCATCTTCGGCTTCATCGCCGTTCTGGCGGCGTTCAACGTGTTCGAGTTCGGTCGGGTTGACTGAGGCGGCTGCTCGCTCTGAGCGGGGCGTCGCCCTGGTCACGGGCGGGGCGCGGCGGATCGGGCGGGCCATCTGTCTGAAGCTGGCCCAGGCCGGGTTCGACGTGGCGATCCATCATCATGCGTCGGGCGACGACGCCCGGACCCTGGCCGACGAGATCGCCGGCCTGGGGCGGCGGGCGTGCCTGTTGCAGGCGGACCTGACGGACGAGGCCAAGGTGCGGGCGCTGATCCCCGCGGCGGTCGAGGCGCTGGGGCCGGTCAGCGTGCTGATCAACAACGCCTCGGTGTTCGAGGACGACCGGATCGGCGAACTGACGCGCGACAGCTGGGACCTGCATCTCGACACCAATCTGAGGGCGCCGATCGTGCTGGCTGAGGCGTTCGCCGCCCAGGCGGTCGAGGGGGCCATCGTCAACCTGCTGGACCAGAAGGTGCTGAAGCCGGATCCGCGCTTCTTCTCCTACAGTCTGTCGCGAAACGGCCTGTGGTGGGCGACCCAGACCCTGGCCCAGGCGCTGGCGCCCGGCATCCGGGTCAATGGGGTGGGGCCGGGGCCGACCCTGCCGTCCATCCACCAGACGCCCGAAGAGTTCGCCGCCGAGGCGCGCGCCACCCTGCTGGAAACGCCCGGCAGCCCCGAGGTGGTGGCCGAGGCGGTCCTGTGGCTGATTGACGCCCGGATGGTCACGGGCCAGATGATCGCTGTCGACGGGGGCCAGCACCTGGCCTGGCGCACCCCCGACATCCAGGAGTAGCGCGTGGTTTCCTCTTCTCTGGCGACGCCGGCTCCGGCGGACGATCCCCTGCGTTTCGGGCCGCTGCGTTTCGAGCGGCTGAGCGTGTTCGTGCGCGGGCTGGAGGTCGAGGCCGGGATCGGGGTCTATGACCACGAGCAGGGGCGGCTGCAGCGGCTGGTGATCGATGTGACGCTGGAGCTGGCGCCGCGCCCCATCGAGCGGCTGGGCGACACCATCAACTATGAGACCGTGGCCGACGCCGCGCGCGCCATCGCCGCCGAGGGGCATGTGGGGCTGGTGGAGACCTTCGCCGAACGGCTGGCGCGGGCGTGCCTGGAGGACCGGCGGGTGCAACGGGCCACAGTGCGAATCGAAAAGCCCGGCGCCCTGGCGGCGGTCGCGGCGCCGGGCTGCGAGATCGTGCTGGGACGGTAAGGGCGGTTGCTTCGCGCCGCGCCGACCGCCATTGTCGTCGCCAGATTCCAGCCGGGCGTCCGGCGTGACAGAAGCGTTGTCCATGGCCGAACCCGGCGATCCGAAAGACCCAGCAGCGCCCCGCGATCACGACCACGATCATGACGCCGAGGTCGGCTTCGTCTCGCCTGCGTCGCTGGCGGGCCGTGCGCGTGAGCGTCAGCCGGAGCCGTTTACCGCCGAGGAGCGCGAACCGGACCTGTTCGATCCGCCCGAGCCGGGGCCAGGGCCTTTCGACCGATCTGGTCCGACGACCCGGCCGACGGCGCCGTTTCCGCCCCGGTCCGAGCCGACGCCCGCCGAGGCCGAGCCGGCGCCGGCCGTGCGCGCGGTGCGCCAGCGTCTGACGGCAGAGACCGCCTCCAAACTTCAGGATTCGGGTCGTGAAGGGCCGATCGTGCCGATGCGGCTGTATGCCGTCTATGTGCTGATCCTGCTGGCGGTGCCGACGCTGGGCGTGTCGTGCCTGGTGGCCCTGCTGGCGGTGATGCGGCGCGACGGGGCGACGGATCAGCTGGAGCACAGCCATGCCGTCTATCAGCAGCGCACCATCGTGGGCGCGGTCGGAGCGGCGGTCGTCGGGGCCCTTCTGATCGTGGTCAACATCGGCGTGCTGGTGCTGTTCGCCCTGGCGATCTGGGTCCTGGCGCGCGGCGCGTTCGGGGTGCTGAAACTGAAGAGCGGGCAGGCCGTTCCTCACCCCCGCAGCCTGTTGTTCTGAAGGACCGTCGATGACGAACGAACCCTATTTCATCGCCGGGCAGCCGTCCGAGGGCAAGGTCGGGGCGCTGATCGCCTGGGCCCTGTTCATCCTGTCGATCCCCAGCGCCAATGTGCTGGTTCTGATCGGGCTGGTGGTGTCCTATGTGACGCGCGGGACGGCGACGGGCGTGGCGCGCCAGCATATCGAGGCGCAGATCCGGCTGTTCTGGTCGGTCTTCTGGTGGACCATCGCGGCCTGGATCGGGATTTTCGTCAGCGCCCTGGCGTCGGTCGTGCTGATCGGCATTCCGTTCTTGCTGCTGTTCCTGCTGGTCTGGTTCCTGCTCAGCGTCTGGTTCACGATCAAGAGCGTGATCGGCCTGCTGAACCTGCTGAACGACAAGCCGATCTGACGCTGACGGAACGTCCCGGCGGCCTTGGCAGTTGATCCGCCAAAGGAGAACCCGATGGGACAGTTCAAGGACGTCGAAGGCGATAACCGGTTCGAACAGGCGTTCGACGACGACAAGGGCGCGGGCCTGGTCTGGGCCGACTATGCCGTGAAGGGCGATGCCCGGATCATCCTGCATGTCGAGGCCGAGCCGTCGCTGCGCGGATCAGGCGCGGCGGGGCGGTTCATGCAGTCGCTGGCTGATCATGCGCGCCAGAGGGGTCTGAAGCTATTCCCCCGCTGCAGCTACGCCGTCGCTTGGCACAAGCGGCATCCCGACTACGACGACGTCTTGGCCTAGGCGATGCCGCCGCCCTGCGATCGCAGGGCGGCGGTTTGGGTTCAGCCGCCGGCGTAGCCGCCGATGATCGGCAGGATCTCGCCAGTGATGAAGCTGGACATCTGGGGCGAGGCCAGGAAGACGTAGGCGGGCGCGATTTCCTCGGGTTGGGCCGGGCGTTTCATCACCGTGTCGGCGCCGAACTTCGAGGTCGCCTCTGCGTCCTTGTCAGCGGGGTTGAGCGGGGTCCAGACCGGTCCGGGCGCGACGACGTTCACGCGGATGCCGCGCGGCGCCAGATGCGTCCCCAGCGAACGCGCATAGGCGTGGATGCCGCCCTTGGTCAGGGAATAGTCGAGCAGATCCTTATTGCCCATCAGACCGGTGACCGAGCCGGTCATGACGATGGCGCCGCCGGCCTTCATGTGCGGCACCGCCGCCTTGGTCATGTTGAAATAGCCGTAGAGGTTGGTCTTCAGCGTGCGATCGAAATGCTCGTAAGTCAGGTCCTCGAACGCGGGGACGTGTTCCTGGAAGGCGGCGTTCGGGACCAGGACATCCAGGCGGCCGAAGGCGTCGAGCGTGGCCTTGACCGCCATCTCGGCGAAGGCGGGATCGGAGACGTCCCCTTTCAGCACGACGGCGCGGCGGCCCTCGGCCTCGACAGCGGCCTTGGTGGTTTCGGCGTCGGCGTCCTCGTCCAGATGGCAGATGACGACGTCGCAGCCCTCGCGCGCGAACAGGACGGCGACTGAACGGCCGATGCCGGAATCGGCGCCGGTGATCAGGGCGGCGAATCCGTCCAGCTTGCCCGACCCCTTCCAGAAGGGCGCATCATAGAGGGGCGCGGGATCCAGCGCGGCCTCGTCGCCCGGCTTGGTCTGGTGCTGTTTGGGGAAGGGCGGTTCGGGGTACGGGCGGGCGCCGGCCTGCATCGCCCCGGACGGTTTGTCATCGCCGGACGTCTTGTCCTTGGCGTCGATGTCGCGCTGGATGGCGCGTTCCTGATCGGCGATGTCTTCGGCGCGCGCGTGGGTCCGGTTGTCCATGGGTGTCGTCTCCTGAAGATGGGGTCTTCAGGAAAGCGGACGGGCGGGCGGGTCGTTCCGACGGCCCCGCTTCGGTTTTCAGCCGACGCGGTGGACGATGGTCTTGATGGTCTCGGCCTTGGTCGGCAGATCGGCGGCGAGGCGCGAGGCGATCTCGCGGGCGCCGACCGGATAGGCGTCGCCGCCGTCCGCAATGGCCTTGGCCTTGGCGGCGGCTTCCAGCAACAGCTTTTCCAGACCTTCGATCTCTTCCAGCGCCAGGGCGTGGGCTTCGAGCTGAAGGCGTTTGACGCGGTCGGCGGTGGTTTCAGGCGCTTTCATCAGGTCGTAGATCTCGGCCTCGGCCGCGACGAGCCGCAGGTCAGGCTTGGCGTCGGAACCGGTGGATTTGGCCATGGAATCACGTCTCCCGCAAACGACAGGAGCCTAGGGTGAGGCCGATCGACATTGACGTCGAGCGTTGCTGTAACGGTTGTGGCGACACTGTGGCCGCCACGCATCGGTCGATTACCGCTCTGGCGCGCGGGCCGGGACCATCGCAGGCGCAGCGACGGGGGCCAGGACGCCGCCGGCGACCGCACGCAGCGGCGAGCGCGGCGTGTGCAGGACGGCCGGCGAGACGCTGACGCCGTCCTGAATCGGGGTGACCAGATAGCCCTTGGCAGCCAGCTTGTCGCCCGAGCGGACGCGCGAGGTCCAGACGGTGATCGGGGCGGCCAGCAGCAGCGGCAGGACGATCGGGGCGAACCAGGTGGCCAGGTCGGGACGGACCGCCAGCGGGATCAGGAAGCCGACGCCGGCGATCATTTGCCAGCGCATGGCGCGGAAAGCATCGGACCAGGCCAGGCCGTCGGCCTCGCGCTGCTGGGTCGACCAGCCGGTGTCGTGGCCCGAGACGATCTGGATGAAGGCCTTGGTGTTGGCGACCATCAGGATGGGGGCCAGGATGGCCGACAGGGCGATCTCGGCCGCCATGCCCTTGGCGATGGCGCGACGGCCGCCGAAGGCGCGCAACTCGGCCGGACGGCCGAGGACCAGGGCGGCGCCCATGAACTTGGGCCCGATCAGCAGCACGCCGGACAGGAAGGAGGCGAGCATGAAGGGCGTGAACTGGGGGTTCAGAATGTAGAAGAAGCTGGTCCAGTCGACCGGATAGAACATCTGGATGAACAGGCCGACCATCAGCGACGCCAGCCACAGGGGCGACGACAGATAGGCCATGCAGCCCATCAGCAGTTGTAGGCGACTCATCGGCGACAGGCCCTTGGCCGTGATCAGGCCCAGGTGCTGCAGGTTGCCTTGGAACCAGCGGTGGTCGCGGCGGATGAAGTCGGTGATCGACGGCGGGGTCTCTTCCCACGATCCGTCGAGCGAGGCGGTGACGTGGACGGCCCAGCCGGCGCGGCGCATCAGGGCGGCCTCGACCACGTCGTGGCTCATGATGTGGCCGCCGAAGGGCTTCCTGCCCTTCAGGTGCGGCAGGCCGCAGCAGGCGGCGAAGGCGCGCGTGCGGATGATGGCGTTGTGGCCCCAGTAGCTAGATTCCGAACCAGTCCAGTAGGCCAGTCCGGCAGCGGCGACGCGGCCGTACAGGCGCACCGAATATTGGGACACGCGCGCGAAGATGGTGCGGGCCTTGATGATGACCGGGGCGGTCTGGATCAGGCCGACGCCCGGATTGCGCTCCATGGCGTCGACCATGCGCAGCAGGGTCTCGCCGGCCATGGTGCTGTCGGCGTCCAGGACGATCATGTTCTCATAGGCGCCGCCGAAACGACGGACCCATTCGGCCAGGTTGCCGGCCTTGCGTTCGGCATTGTCGGTGCGGCGACGGTAGAAGGCCTTGGAGTTGGCGGCCATGCGGAACGATTGGAACACCGAACGCTCGGCGGCGGCGGCGTCTTCCTTGGTCGAATCGCTCAGCACGAAGATGTCGAAGGCGGACGAGGCGCCCAGACGCGCCAGGCAGGAATCGATTTGGGACAGGCGCGCGAAGGATGAGCGGGCGTCCTCGTTGTACAGCGGCATCAGCAGGGCGGTGCGGGTGCGCGGCATCGGCGGATGCGGCGAGAAGGCGAGGTCCGCCTGATCCTTGCCGCGCAGCATGACGAACAGGCCCATCAGGCCGCTGACGAACCAGCAGGAGATGGCGGTGATCAGGACCATGAACAGGCTGAAGGCCAGGATCTCGGTGCCGTCCCAACCCTTGCGGGCATAGAGGTAGAACGGCGTGATGGCCGACAGGCCAGTCAGGACGATGGTGCCGGCCAGCAGGGCCAGGCGTCGCGTCGCGACCGTGCGCGGCGAGGTCGCGGGCGTCACGTCGGCGACGGCGTCGGGCGCGGACAGGGACTGGACCGGCATGGCCAGCGGCGCCTCGTCGGGCAGCCACGACCAGCTAGGCGTTTGCGCGCCGTGGATCGTCGTCTCGATTTCAGCCTGTTCGACAGGCCGGATCGCCAGCTTGTTCATGCCGCTCTGGACGCCCCCGAGTGAACCGGATGTCGTCCCGAGGGCTGGGGACGACGCGGAGTGCTGCACTGCAACACGACCTGCATAATCGATCACATTCGCGCGATTTTCAATCACGCAATGTTGATGAAACCAAAAAATGTGGGGGTGAAGTCAAGCCGGAACGTCGAATGGGGCGGTAGTCGGGCGACCGTGCGGCGACTCCGTGGCGACCGACAGCAGTTTACGGTCCAGGACCCAGGCTGCAACCCCAACCCAGCAGACCAGGACGATGGCGTACAGCCGCTCCCACCAGCCGACGTTGGCGTCATTGACCGTGCCGGGGAAGACGAGGTGTTTGGTCAGGACCGTTAGGATCGCCATGACGACGAAGGTGACGACGAGGAAGAGCTTCAGGCGCGGCACGTCCCGGCGTTTGGTCAGCCCCCACAGCAGCAGCATCGGCGCCAGCTGGATGCCCAGGGCCAGGTTGATGATCATGTGGCGTGGATCGGGCCAGGGCCACAGGGTCGAGGCCGACATGCCGCCGCCGGCCAGGATGAAGACGATGGCGATGACCCAGGCCGCGACCCGCGCGCCGGTCAGGGCGTAGATAGCCAGGCCAAAGCCGATCCCCGCCAACCCGGCCATGACGCCGGCCACGAAAACCCCGCCGTTGAAGATAATCGGCGCCTTGGCCGTCGCCCCGCCCAGTTCGCTGAGATACTGGGTCGCATTGTTGAAGCCGGGGTAGGCCAGGATGGCCACGGCGACCACCGTCAGGGCCAGAAGCGGCGCGGCGACGCCCACGCCCAGCAGGCGACGACGCCGGTGATAGCGAACCTGCGGCTTCAGCAGGGCCTGAAGGTCCAGCGGCCAGGGCCGGCCGTCCAGCGGCTTCAGCCCCCAGAGTGGGCGAATGGCCGGTATACGCCGCACGAGCTCATAGATCGCCAGGCTGCCGACGAAGGTGATGGCGATCAGGGACAGCAGTTCGACCGGCGCGGGAAGGTTCGCCGGGCGGATGATCCAGACGGCCGCGACCAGCACCGTCTGGTGCGCCAGATAGAGGGGGAAGGTCGCCTGGGTCAGATAGTTGAGCGCAGGACCGCCCCGGTCGCGCAGATGGCGATAGCCGAAGCCCAGGATGGCGACGATCACCGCCCATTGGTCGACGCCGTAAACGGCGGCCTTGGGCACGCCCCAGAAGGCCCGCGCGCCGGGATGCCAGACCTGGACCATCAGGATCGGCAGGGCGACCGCCGCCAGGGCCAGGGCGATCCAGCGATACCGCTCCATCGTGCGCCACAGGCTCTCGCGCCCCACGATGCTGAAGCCGAACAGGAAGGCGACCAGCGACAGGGCGTGATTGTACCAGTCGTTGTGCAGGGTGTTGGTCAGGCCGAACCAGGGAAAAAGCAGCCACCGGATGGCGAAGAGATAGAGGATCGGCAGGATCAGCAGACGCGGGCCTGTCAGCGCCTTTTCCAGCCCGTTCCCCAGTCGGTCGATCAAGCCGGGCTGACGCCACAGGACGACGGCGACCAGGCTGTAAACGGCGATATAGACGATGAACCACAGATGGTTGACCGGCACGCCGTCGGCGAGACCGCTCCAGCCGAACTCATGACCCAGCCAGGCGACGAAGCCGGCGACGCCGCCGGGCCAGCCGCCCTTGTCCATCGACTCGATCCAGGACTGGATCGGCACCAGAACAAGGGCGCCGAAGATCAGGGGCGGGACCAGCCGCTCGAACCGGGCGCGGGCGACCTCGCGCGGGGTGCGCCGGAAGGTCATGAACCGCAGGGCGGCGCCCGACACCAGAAACAGCAGGGTCAGCCGCCAGGGATTGGTGACCAGGATCGCCTCACGCATCCACTCGAAGGTGTGGGCGCTGTGGATGTGCCAGTCATAAACCCCGTAAACCAGGCCGACATGATACAGGATCAACAGGCCGAAGGCGCCGACCCGGATCCAGTCGAGATCGTAACGGCGCTGGGTCGGGGAAGCGGATGGGTTCACGGCCGCGTCTATGATCCGCGTCTGCGCATCAGGCAAGACGCCGGATGGACGCGAGGCGCCGCCAGCCCCGCATCCGGTTGAACGGACTAGACCGTCTCCGCCAGGCCCAAGGCCTTCAGCGTCGCTGCGATCGAGGCGTCCTGTTCGGCGCGGTACAGGGCCATCTCGTCTTGGACGGGGCGACCCAGCGCCTGTTCGAAATCGGCCTTGGCGGGATCGACGGCATAGGCGGTTTCGCGGGCCTCCGATCCCAGGTTGGACTGGAAGATGCCGGCGGCGCTGACGGGCAGGAAGTCTTCGTAGGTGATGGGTTCGGCGACGACATGGCCCGAGGCGATCAAGGCGTCCAGATCGGCGGTCTCGGCGCGGGCGGCGAGCCCCTCAGACGTCGCGCGATAACGGAACCAGGCCAGGTCGGCGCGGCGCAGCGCGTCCCAGTCGTCGGGCAGGGCGGAGAAATCCTTCTTCGCCAGAGCCTCGTCATACAAGGCGCGACCGGAGGGGGTCAGGGCGCAGCCGCGCTGTTCGATCTCGCCGAAGCGGGCGGTGTGGGCGCCCGCCGTGGGGCCGTCGGCGCCGGGGAAGGTGATCGCCTCCTGCAACGCCTTGAAGCTGGTCTGGCGCAGCAAGATCGGACAGGCGCGGGCGGGCGGACCCTCGATGGTTTCCTTCGGGCGGATGCCGCGTGCGGGCATGGCGGCCTGGGCCGCGTCGATATCCAGCGTGCGCGGCGTCAGGTGGTTGATGTGCGGCCCCTTGAAGCTGACTACATCCGCGATCAGACGGTGGGCGGCGACCAGCCGTTCGTAGGTTTCGGCGCTGACGGTCGCCTGCGCGTGCCAGCGGAAGGTCTCCAGCAGTTCGGACACGAAACGATCGGCCTGAGCCTCGTCCAGACCGCCGGCGGCCTGCGCCGTCTCGATCAGTTCACGTGCGCCGGGGGTGAAGATGTCGCGGCGGGCCAGCGTCTCGGCCGCTTCCGCGCGCAAGGCTTCGTCCTCGATCAGTTCCAGCCGCAGCAGCGAGGTGAAGACCCGGAACGGATTGCGCGCCAGGGCCGCCGGATCGACGGGGCGAAAGGCGGTCGAATGCACCGGCACCCCGGCGGGGGCCAGGTTGTAATAGCTGACCGGCTCCATCCCCATGACAGCAAAGGCGCGCGCGATCGTGGCCAGTTCATCGGCCGTGCCGACGCGTATAGCGCCGTGGCGCTCCTCCGAAAGTCGCGCCAGTTCGCCGGACGCCGCCAGCCGGTCCGCGCCGCCGGCATCGAAATGTAACGTCTGCGCATTGATGTCCGCCACCAGCGTCAGCAGGTCGCCGTATTGCGGCACCTCGGCCCGGTACATGGCGGACAGGGCGGCCGAAAACCGGCTACGGATCTCGTCAGGATGGACGAAGGCGGACATGAGCGCTCCCATTTTTCGCCGATCCATAGGCCGACTGGCCGCCGGTTGAAACCCGGCGGCCGTCGCAGGGGTCAGGCGTCGACGCCGACCCCGATGGGGCAGACTACGCCGGTCCCGCCGATGCCGCAGTATCCGGCCGGGTTCTTGGCCAGATAGCCCTGGTGATAGCCCTCGGCGTAGAAATAGTCGCCGGCCGGCTCGATCTCAGTGGTGATCGTCCCGCGCCCGGCCTGGGTCAGGGCGGCCTGATAGGCGTCGCGAGAGGCTTCTGCCTCGGCCTGCTGCTCGGCGTTCAGCGTGTAGATGGCCGAGCGATAGGTGGTGCCGATGTCGTTGCCCTGGCGCATGCCCTGGGTCGGGTCGTGGTTCTCCCAGAAGGCCTTGAGCAGTTCGGCGTAGGTGATGACGCTCGGGTCGAACACGACCTTGACCACCTCGGTATGACCCGTCCGGCCGGTGCAGGTTTCCTCATAGGTCGGGTTGGGCGTGATCCCGCCGGAATAGCCGGCCGACGTCACCCACACCCCCGGCAACTGCCAGAAGATGCGCTCCACGCCCCAGAAGCAGCCCATGCCGAAGATGGCGGTCTGGAAGCCGTCGGGATAGGGCCCCTTCAGCGGATGGCCGCTGACATAGTGGTTCACATCGGTATCCAGCGGCTCGGCGCGGCCGGGCAGGGCGGTCTCGGGCGTGGGCATTTCGGCGGTCTTCTTGAACAGCATTTGCGGCTCCCTCATCGGAAAATGGCGTTGAAGTCCATATGGGGATGCGAGAGGCGCTTGCCGAGGGGGCGAGTGTGTTCTATCAGGCCCGCCTCCCGCCGGATCGACCTCCGGCGGCGCGCAAGACGCAGCGTGAAACGGACAGGTGGCGGAGTGGTCGATCGCGCACGCTTGGAAAGCGTGTGTAGGTGAAAGCCTACCGAGGGTTCGAATCCCTCTCTGTCCGCCACGCAGTCTTCCGCTAAACGACAAATCGGCGAGAGCAGGGAAGTACCTACGACATTCCGGTGCGTTATCGATTGGGCTCAGAGTGCTGTCAGGTTAACAGGCGAGCGTTACAACTTGCCCACCTCAACGAAATCTCAGGCGACAGCGACGGCCCACGCCTCGTTCGCCCTATCGCGAAAGCGGCGAAGGAGGGGGCGGCTGATAAGATGTCGTTGGGTATAAAAGGTGTTGTAGATCGCGGCATGAGTGGTGAGAAAGCGCTGGGCTGACGCCTTAGATTTGAACAGCAGCTGTTGCCGTTCTAGCCGATTGATCGGCAAATGAGAGTTCTCAGCCTGATCGTTTTCTCGCGGCCGGCTAGCGGCATGCAGGTGCCGCAGACCAAGGTGGCCAAAGGCCGCCTAGTACGAGCCGAAGCCATCTGTGACGATCTTCTCGGGCTCAACAGGCTGATTTCGCAGCAGCTGTGCGAGCAGCTTCAGGGCAGGGTCGGTATCCCGTCGTCGCTGAACGATGATGTCTAGCACCTCGCCCTCATAATCCACGGCGCCATAGGAACATCCGCTTTCCGAGGATGGAGCAAACGACCTCGTCGAGATGCCAACTGGGAAAAGGGGAGGGGCGAAGCTTTTTCAGCCGTCGTGCGATCTGAGGTCCAAACTTGATAGTCCAGCATCGAATTGTCTCATAGCTGACGTCGATCCCTAGGGCATCCATCAGCTCTTCAACGTCACGAAGGCTTAGGCTGAAGCGGAAGTAGAGCCACACAGCCTGCCGGATTACTGCCGCCGGAAAGCGATGGCGCTTGAACGATAGCGGTTTCACGAAATGCGATCTCCGATCAAACCCCTAGGCGGGCCTGAAGTGGAGACAAGTTAGCTAGACTGACAGCACCGAACTGACCCATTCGCGCAGCCTACGCCCATCTAGATGTCGCCCACGTCATGTCCGCGACGAAGGCCGAGGCCTGCGCCAAACAGTTGACCAGTCGGATCAAACTGGTGATGCTGGACCTGCTCCTGCCCGATACGACCGGGTTCGACGCCTTGCTTCGCTTGCAACAGCTCCTGTCTGATGCTGACTTAGCCACGGTGTCGGCGCGTATCGACGCCCACTCGGTCGCCATGGCGCGCGCCTTCGGCACCAAGGCCTATCTATCCAAGGCCGCTTCGGTCGAGACCTTGGTCAATGCCGTCGGCGACATCATGCGCGGCGAAGAGCGGTTTCCGCTCGAAAGCCCGCCCGATCCCGTCGCCCTTGATTTTCATCGTCGGGTCGCGCGGCTTTCCGCCAATCAATCCCGCGTGCTTCGCGCCCTCGCGGACGGCAAGCTGAACAAGGAAATCGCCGGCGACATGAGCCTGACCGAAGGCACGGTGAAGCAGCATGTCTCCGCCATCCTCAAGAAGCTTGAGGTCCACAACCGCAGCCAGGCCGTTCTCGCGTCCGCGCCTTTTCTCCGGAATGCCGGCTGACGATAGGACGGAGAGCGCGCGTAAATTCGTGTCGCCAGCAAGACGGAACACGGGGCAGCCGCCGCCCATCGCATGATGTCTGGCCCTGTCGTCGGCGCCCCATCGAGGCCTGGCAAAGGGCCTGAGATGTCGCGGTCAACCGACCCGCTCGGGATGGTTGACCTCATGGTGGTACTGGGCGGCCCCTGACGCCGGCGCCTGTTCGCCCGTTCGGTCGGAGATTTGCGCCCAACCGGCTTGGATCCGCTCGGCGGCGTCGTTCGCCTCACCGACATAGATGCCGCGGGTCATCGTGATGTTGGCCTGTTCGAAGGCGCCGGCCCCGGCGAGCAGGATGGTTCGCGTCGGGGCGGCCTCGGCGGCCAGGGCGACGACGCCCGGGCTGACAAGATCCGACGACAGGCCCTTGAGATCCTCGGGCGAATATAGGTCCTGCGTCATCCGGGTCGCGGCGCTCGGCGCCAGACAGTTGACGCGGATGCCGTGACGTTCGCCTTCCAGGGCCAGGGTCTGCATCAGGCCGACCAGCGCCATCTTGGCGGCGCCGTAGTTGGACTGGCCGAAGTTCCCGTAGAGGCCGGAGGAGGAGGTCGTGAAGATCACGCGGCCGTAGTGCCGCTCGCGCATGGAGGACCAGACGGCCTTGGTGACATTGACCGATCCCATCAGGTGGACGTCGATGACGGCGGCGAAGTCGTCCAGGTCCATCTTGGCGAAGGTCTTGTCGCGCAGGATGCCGGCATTGTTGACCAGGATGTCGACGGCGCCCCAACGGTCCAGGACGTCGGCCGCCATGGCGTCGACGGCCGCTCGGTCCGTGACGCTGCAGACATGGGCGATCGCCTCGCCGCCGGCGGCCGCGATCTCGTTCACCACGGCTTCGGCGCCTTGAGCCGACATGTCGTTGACGACAACCCGGGCGCCGTAGCGGGCGAGGGCGAGGGCGTGACTGCGACCCAGGCCGCCGCCGGCTCCAGTGACGAGGGCGACGCGGCCGGTGAGAGCGATGGTCATGATGTCCTCCAAGGATGTTCGCCGGACGATCGCCTGCGTTGCGCCCATCTGACCCGACACTGGTCGAACGGTCAATATTCACCCGCCGACTAGTGAAGTTGACAGGGCGCGGAATCGGTGGGAACGTCCGGGCATGGCGACGAAGAGCGCCGAGGAAACATTGAGGAAGGGAACGACCATGGGCCGCAAGCTCTGGATAACGACGTCCGCCGTCGTGCTGTTGTGGGCCGGCGTCGCCCAGGCCCAGCAGGCTGACGACGCCGAGACCAAGGCCCAGGCCGATCAGGCGGAGGTCCTTGGCGATGTGGTCGTCACCGCCGAACGGCGCACCAGCAATCTTCAGACGACCGCCGTCGCCGCGACCGTCCTCAGCGGGGAAGACCTGACCAACAAGGCCGTGACCTCGCTCGACCAGCTGCAGTTCGCCGCGCCGTCGACGACGATCCAGAACTTCGGCCAAGGCAACTTCTTCAACGTGCGCGGCATCGGCAAGTCGGAGGCGACGACGGCCGTCGGCGTGGGCGTCATCACCTATCGCGACGGCGTGGCCGCCTTCCCCGCCTATTTCCAGACCGAACCCTATTATGACATCGGCAGCCTGGAGCTATTGCGCGGGCCGCAGGGCACTTTCGCCGGCGCGAACGCCACCGGCGGGGCGGTGTTCATCACCGCACGCAACCCCGACTTCTCGGGCATCAACGGCTATGTCTTCGGCCAGGTCGGCAACTACAGCGACGTCAAGCTGCAAGGGGCGATCAACCTGCCGCTGACGCAGACCCTGGCCGCGCGGCTGGCGTTCAATCACGAGACCCGAGACAGCTTCTACACCATCACCGGGCCCTACCGCGGCCGTCCCGGGGTCGTGGATTCCAACAGCGTTCGCGCCAGCCTGCTGTGGCAGCCGACCGACGCGCTGAAGGTGCTGTGGAAGACGGATTACAACAACATCGACCTGGGCGGCTATCCGGCCGATCCGGCGCTGGCGACCAATGATCCGTTCACGATCACCTCGAACGGGCCCAATGAGGCGTATGACGAGTTCGTCCGCTCCTCGGTCAACGTCAGCTATGTGTTCGACAGCGGCGTGACCCTGAAATCGATCACCGGCTATCAGGCCGGCCGGTCGCGTTTCGCCACAGATCTGGACGGCACCGCCGCCCTGAACAACACTTTCGCCGATCAGCTGGACGAAGAGGTCTGGTCGCAGGAGTTCAACCTGATCTCGCCGGACCAACAGCGGGCGAAGTGGCTGTTGGGTCTCTACTATCAATACGATATGGCGCGTTTCCCCGCCAAGGCCTTCCCGACAGCCGAATACCGGATCGGCTTCCCGGAGAACGTCCTCGACATCTACCTGTGGGGCGATACGCCCAAGGAGACGGCGGCCGTCTTCGGCCAGGTCAGCTACGACATTTCGGACCGGCTTCAGCTGCAGCTGGGCGCGCGCTACGCCCATTCGGTCTCGACCAATGACGACGTCTATACGACCTATCCGCAGTTCGGGATCGTCCTGTTCCAGGACGACGAGGTCAAGGACGACAAGGTGACCGGCAAGGTCACGCTGAACTGGAAGGTGGACGATTCGAACTTCGTCTACGGCTTCGTGGCGACCGGTCACAAGGGCGGCGGATTGAATGCGCCCAATCTCTATCGCCCGGCCCTGACGTTCGGCCCCGAAGATCTCGTCGATTACGAACTGGGTTGGAAGTCGACCCTGCTGGGCGGACGTCTGCGCAGTCAGGTCGGGGCCTATTACACCGTCTACCAGGACTTCCAGGTCAATATCGGCGACCCGCAGTTCCCGCAGGTCAGCCGCATCCAGAACATCCAGGGCGACACCACGCTCATGGGTCTGGAGGCCTCGCTCCAGGGGCGGTTCGGACCCCTGTCCTTCGATGTCGCGGGCTCCCTGTCCAGCTCCGAGATGGGCGACTTCTTCGGCGCGGACCCGCGGCTGGGACGGACGGGCGTCTGCAATCCGTCGACGGGACCGGCGAGCGCCAACTGCGTCAACATCTCGGGCAACACCAAGAGCTACGCCCCCGAGGCCACCTTCAACGCCGGGATCGAATACGCCTTCCCTCTCGGCGCGAACATGACGCTGACGCCGCGGGTCGATTACGCCCATATCGGCGAGAGCTGGACGACCATCTTCAACAACGCCGCCCTGGGCGATCGTCTGGGCGCGCGTGACATCGTCAACGCCTCCATCCGCCTGAACACCGGGCCCTGGACCTGGGCGGCCTATGCGCTGAATGCGACGGACGAGACCTATATCGCCGCGATCAACTCGGGCCTGCGCTACGCCGGACCGCCGCGCCAGTACGGGCTGAACCTCACCCGCACCTTCTGACCTCAAGGCGGGGCGCCTTGCGCTGCCCCGCCGCCCTATCGCCCGCCCGGACCTCCTATCGAATGTCGCTTGCCTCCGCCCCTCTCATGCAGGACTACGCCCTGACCGTGGATCGTTTCCTCGATCACGGCGCGAAATGGCATGGTGATCGCGTGGTGGTCACCGGCGGCGGGGAGGGAGACGTCTCCATTGGCTACGGCGACCTGCGCGACCGGGCCAACCGCCTTTCGGGCGCACTGCTCGATCTGGGGCTGCGGCCGGGCGACCGGATCGCGACCCTAGCCTGGAACACCCAGAATCATCTCGAAGTCTGGTACGGCGCCATGGGCGTCGGCCTGGTCTGTCACACGCTGAATCCTCGCCTGACCGTGGCGCATCTGTCCGCCATGATCCTCCAGGCGAATGACCGAGTGCTGGCGGTCGGCGCCGGCTTGTCGGCCATGGCGAGAGAGCTCGCAGCGGCCTGTCCCTGCCTCGAACGGCTGATCCTTCTGGATGACGAGGCGACCGACAGCGCCTTCGGCTTGCCGGTGGATGCGTTTGAAACCCTGCTGGCGTCGCGCGGCCGCCCCGCCGTGTGGGGCGACGTGGATGAGCGCAGCCTGGCCGGCCTGTGCTTCACATCCGGAACGACGGGCGCCCCGAAGGGCGTCGCCTATACGCATCGCTCGAACTATCTGCATACGATCCGCGCGCTGCAGGCCGACGCCATGGCCCTGACCGCCGAGGACCGCGTGCTGGTGGCCGTGCCCATGTTCCACGCCAACGCCTGGGGCCTGCCCTTCGCCGCGCCGGCGGTAGGCGCGGGCCTGATCCTGCCGGGCCGGTCCACGGACGGCGCCTCCCTGGCTCGGTTGATCCAGCAACATCAGGCGACGGTCGCCGTCGGCGTGCCCACCGTCTGGCTCGGGCTGCTGGATCATCTCGTCGCGATCGGCGGCGAGACGCCAAGCCTGAAGCGGATCATCATCGGCGGCTCCAGCTGTCCCGACGCCCTGATCCGAAGGATGCAGGACCGGCTGGGCGTTGTCGTTCAATCCAGCTGGGGCATGACCGAACTGTCGCCCCTTGGCGCGATTTCGCCGCCGTCGGCCGACGGCGATAGCCCGATCGGCGCGGGCAGACCAGCCATGGGGCTGGATGTCCTTTTGACCGATGAGGCCGGCGTACCGCTTGCCGAACAGCGCAATGTCGTCGGCCGGTTGAAGGTGCGCGGCCATAGCGTCACCCGGCGCTATTTGGGAGCCTCGGAGGACGCGGTGGATGCCGACGGCTGGTTCGAGACCGGCGATCTGGCCAGCCTGGATGACCGCGGCAATCTGACGCTCGCGGGTCGCTCCAAGGACCTGATCAAGTCCGGCGGCGAGTGGATCAATCCCGTCGAGATCGAGGACATCGTCGGCGCCTTACCCGCCGTTGGTCTGGTCGCCGTCATCGGGCAGGTCGACGGCAAATGGGGCGAGCGGCCCCTGATGGTGGTCGAGCCCGCCCAGGGGGAGACCATCGACGACGGCGCGCTGAAGGCCAGTCTGAAAGGGCGGGTCGCGGATTGGTGGATACCGGACCGGATCGTGCGGGTCGAAACCATGCCCCTGGCCGCGACCGGAAAGATCAACAAGACGCAGCTTCGCGCCATCTACGGAGGCGCTTAGGATGACCGCTGTTTCCGTCAGGGAGTCGGCGCGTCGCTCACCGACCGCGCTGAACCATATCGAGGTTCCGGTCATGTCCAAGTCGCCCCGCAAGCCGCGCAGCAAGGCCGAGCAGCGCGCCGAAACCCTGGAACAGCTGCTGGACGCCGCCGAGGCCCTCTTCTCCCAGCACGGCTTTTCGGCGGTCACCATCAAGGACATCGCCGAAAAGGTCGGGGTCCATAAATCCCTGGTCCACTACTATTTCACCGACAAGCAGGCGGTGTTCGACAAGGTGATGGCCCGACGGGCGCCGGTGACCAGCGGACGCCGGATGGAGGCGCTGGACGCCTATGAGCGGTCCGTTGACGGCAAGCCGACGGTCGAAGGCGCTTTGCGGGCCTTCCTCGACACCGACCTGGACACCTATTCGACCGGCGGGGAGGGGTGGCGGAACTTCGGCGCGCTCAGCGCCCAGATCAACAACACCCCGGCCTGGGGCGCCGAGATCATGGATCGGCTCTATGATCCGGTCGTGCTTCGGTTGATCGACCTGCTGAAGAAGGCCATGCCCGACAGCGCCGAGGAGGACATCTTCTGGGGCTATCACTTCGTGTCCGGCGCCCTGACCCTGACCCTGGCCCGGACCGGACGGATCGACCGGCTGTCCGACGGCCTGTGCCGCTCTGACGACTTCGAGGCCGTGAAGGCGCGAATGGCCGAGTTCATGGCCCACGGCTTCATCGGCATCTGCCGCAGCCGCGCGGATGCGCGGGCAGGGCCGTCCCATGGCTGACGACTCCGACCTGGCCCTGGCCGCCAGTCCCGAGGCGGTTGGTTTCGACTCCGGTCGGTTGGCGCGGCTCGACGCCTATATGGCCGAGATGGTCGAGGCGGGACAGGTCGCCGGCACCTCGACGCTGCTGATGCGGCATGGTCAGGTCGTCGCCTTCACCACCCAGGGCAAGGCCGACCTGGCCTCCGAGACCACGCTCGGGCGCGACGCCCTGTTTCGCATCTATTCGATGACCAAGCCGATCACCGGCGTCGCCCTGATGATCCTGTTTGAGGAAGGGCGATGGAGTCTGGAGGATCCGATCACGCGCTTCCTGCCGGAACTCGCCGGTCTAAAGGTCTTCGCCGGGACCGATGCGAACGGCGGCCTGCTGACGACCGAGGCCGTTCGCGCCCCCACCATGCGCGAACTGCTCAGCCACACGGCGGGGTTCGGCTATGGTCTGTTCGACGTCCATCCCGTCGAGCGCGCCTATCGCGACGCGGGCGTGCTTCAGGCCGCTAGCCTGGACGAGCTGGCGTCACGGATCGCGACCCTGCCGCTGCACTTCCAGCCGGGCGGGGAATGGTTCTATTCCATCGCGACCGATCTGCAGGGGCTGATCGTCGAGCGGATTTCCGGCCAGAGGTTCGGCGACTTCCTCCGGACGCGGATCTTCGACCCGCTGGGGATGGTCGATACGGGCTTTCAGACCCGTCCCGACAACGTTGATCGTCTGGCCGCCATCTACTGCGACGACGGCGCCGGTGGGCTGAAGCCGGCGACCGAGGCGTTCGACATGCCGATCAACGACTTCACCCGGCCCCCCCTGTTCGAGAGCGGCGGGGGCGGTCTGGTCTCGACGGCGACGGACTATGCGCGCTTCTGCCAGATGATCCTCAACCGCGGCGTGCTGAACGGGGTGCGGATCCTGTCGCCCGTCGCCGTCGCGCTGATGGGGACCAATGTCGTTCCGGACGCCGTGCTTGCGGTGGCGAACCCGATGCGTCTTCTGCCCTTCGACCCAGCCTTCGGCTTCGGCCTGGACTTCGCCGTCGCCCTGGATCCGCGCCGGCTCGGCATGGTCGAGGGACGGGGCACGCTGAGCTGGGGCGGCGGCGGCGGGACCTGGTTCTGGATCGACCCGGAAAACGACATCGTCTTCGTCGGCCTGATCCAGCGGATGGCGGACCCGGTCAGCAGCGCCTTCCGGAATCGCGCCCGGACCTTCGTCTACCAGGCGCTGACCCACCCCGAAAAATAGATGGGCCTCAGGTCCGCATCACGAGGAAACGACCATGAGCCAGTCTGAAGCCAGCGTTCCCGATGCGGCGGGCAGGGCGCCGCCGGGACAGGGGGTCGGGACGCGGGCCTGGATCGCGCTGGGGTCGCTGTGGTTCATCTATGTGTTGAACTTCCTGGACCGACAGCTGTTGTCGATCCTGGCCAAGCCGATCCAGGACAGTCTGCAGATTTCGGACAGTCAGCTGGGCCTGCTCGGCGGGCTTTATTTCGCGATGTTCTACTGTTTCATCGCCATTCCCGTGGGGTGGCTGGCGGATCGGACCAACCGGGTGCGCGTTCTGGCGATCGCCTGCGGCATCTGGAGCGCTGCGACCATCGCCTGCGGCTTGTCGCGCACCTATACTCAACTCGCCGTGGCGCGCATGACAGTGGGGTTTGGCGAGGCCGGGGGCGTGCCGCCGTCCTACGCCATCATCGCCGACTATTTCCCGCCGCATCGCCGCGGCATGGCTCTGGGTCTCTATAATCTAGGGCCGCCGATCGGCGCCGCCCTGGGCATCGCCTTCGGCGCCTCGATCGCGGCGGCCTTCAGCTGGCGCGACGCCTTCCTGGTGGTCGGGGCGGTCGGCATCGTGGCGGCCATCGCCGTGGTCTTCGTGGTGCGCGAGCCGCGTCGCGGCGGCCTGGATGGTCTCGCCGTCGGGACCGTGCAGGCCAAGGCCGGTTTCGGCGAGACCCTGAAGATGTTCTTCACCAGCCCTGTCCTGTTGCTGGCGTCCTTCGGCAGCGGCGCGACCCAGTTCATCACCTATGGATTGGGCAACTTCGCCACCCTGTTCCTGATGCGCGAGAAGGGGATGGCGCTCGCCGACGTGGCCGTCTGGTACGCCCTGGTCGTCGGCGTCGGCATGAGCGCGGGCATCTTCTGTTCGGGATGGGCGATCGACCGATTCACGCGCCAATCCAAGCGCGCCTATGGCCTGGTGCCGGCGATCTCGCTGATCCTCGCCATCCCCTTCTACTGTGCCTTTGTCTGGGCGCCGTCTTGGCCCCTGGCGCTCGTCTTCCTGACCGCTCCGACCTTCCTGAACTATTTCTACCTGTCCTCGTCCGTCGCGCTGGTGCAGGCGGAAGTGCGTCCGAACCAGCGGGTGATGTCGGGCGCCCTGCTGTTGCTGGTGATGAACTTCATCGGTCTGGGGCTGGGTCCGACCTATGTCGGCGCCGCCAGCGACTTCTTCCGGGCGAGCCACCCCGACCATTCGCTGCAGATGGCGCTATACACCCTGGTGCCCTTCTACGTCCTCGCCATCGGCCTATTCTTCTGGCTGGCGCGCGTGCTGGGCCGCCGCGCGAAAACGGAGAGCGTCCAATGATCCGCCTGAACAGAATGGCTTTACGAGGCACGGTCTTCGCCATCGCGGCGGCCCTAGCTGCCCTTGTCTCGAGTGGCTTTGGGCCGGCGGTCGCCGCCTCTGCGGACCCGGAAGGCGAACGCGTCATCCTCCAGACGCCCGCCGGCGGTCTGTCCGGCGTGGCGATCGAAGGCGTCCGCGCCTTCAAGGGGGTGCCCTATGCTGCGCCGCCGGTTGGGCCGGGCCGATGGCGGCCGCCGGCGCCGGCGCCGCACTGGACGGGCCTTCGCGACGCCCGCGCCTTCGGCCCCGCCTGCGTGCAGCCGACGCCGCGGGTGCAGACGATCTATTCCGCAGACCTTGGACAAACCAGCGAGGATTGCCTGACGCTGAACATCTGGACCCCTGCTGACGCTGACAAGGCGCCGGTCATCGTCTGGATCCACGGCGGAGCGCTGGTCGCGGGGTCCAGCCGCGAGACCCTCTACGACGGTTCGCGTCTCGCCGCCGAGGGCGTTGTTGTCGTGTCGATCAACTATCGGCTCGGCGTCCTTGGTTATCTCGCCCACCCCGCGCTCAGCGCGGAATCCCCGGACCGGGTGTCCGGCAACTACGGCCTGATGGATCAGATCGAGGCCCTGAAATGGGTCCAGCGCAATATCGCCGCCTTTGGCGGCGATCCGCAGAATGTCACCATCGCCGGGGAGTCCGCCGGCGGGCTCAGCGTGATGTATCTGATGGCGTCGCCCCCGGCGCGGGGGCTATTCGCCAAGGCGATCGCTCAAAGCGCCTATATGATCTCCACGCCCGAGCTCAAGGCGGCGCGATATGGCATGCCGTCGGCGGAGGACGCCGGTTCGCGGCTGGCGCGGATCCTTCAGTCGCCGAGCGCCCGCGCGCTGCGATCGCTGGACGCCCAGACCCTGACGGATGCGGCGGCTCTCAACGGCTTCTCGCCCTTCGGCGCAGTAGATGGAAAACTGCTGCCCGGACAGTTGGTGGATGTGTTCGATCGCGGCGACCAGGCGCCTGTCCCTATCCTGGCCGGCTTCAACAGCGGGGAGGTGCGCTCGCTCAAGGTTCTGGCCCCGCCGACGCCGTCGTCGCCGCCGGATTACGAGCGCACGATCCGGGAGCGGTATGGCGACCTGGCCGACGGGTTCCTCACCCTCTATCCGTCGTCGGACATGGGGGAGAGCATCCTGGCGACCACGCGCGACGCGCTCTACGGCTGGACGTCGGAGCGCCTGGTCCGGTCGCAGACCGCCCTTCAGCGACCGTCCTTCCTCTATTATTTTGATCACGGCTATCCCGCTGCCGATGCGGCCGGCCTGCATGGGTTCCACGCCAGCGAGCTGCCCTATATGTTCGGCAGGCTGACGCGCACGCCGCCGCTGTGGCCGAAGATCCCGGACACGGCGCAGGAGCGGGCGTTGTCCGACGCCATGGTCGCCTACTGGACCGCCTTCGCCCGGGACGGCGCGCCTGGCGGGGCCACCGGAGTGTCGTGGCCGGCCTATGACGAGGCGCGACAGTTCATACGCTTCGACACGGTCCCGCGTCCCTCCGAGCGGCTGCTTCCCGGCATGTTCGAACTGCACGAGCAGGCCGTGTGCCGGCGCCGCGCAAGCGGCGCCCAGCCCTGGAACTGGAATGTCGGCCTGGCGTCGCCGTCCCTGGTCGCCGTCGCCGCCGGGACAGGGGGAGGTTGCGGCTAGCCCAGACTCTACGGTCGCAATGACCCACGAGAGACAATTAGCTTCTTTGGCCCAATGCGAAGACCACCGTCAGATATCTCGGTATCGAGGTAGACGACGCGTTGGAGATCTCTGAGCAGATCGACCTTTAGCCCGCATGGGGCGGGCCACCTGAAAGCGGTCTGCCCCAATGTCCCGAATGGGTGAGAAGCGGACCTCTTTCAAGCACCGGTATTTAGGTTCGCCGACGCTCGCCACTATGCCGCGTAGGCGGACCACCGGGGAGGGGCGGAGCCGCTTCAGTCGGCGAGCGATCCGCGGTCCGAACTTGATCGTCCAGCAGCGGATGGTCTCGTAAATGACGTCTATCCCTCGGGCCGCGAGAAGCTCTTCGACATGGGCAGACTAAGGTTGAAGCGAAAGTAGAGCCAGACGGCGTGGCGGATCACCTCCGCCGGGAAGCGGTGGCACCTGAACGATATAGGCTTCACGGAATCTGTTTGCAATCAGCCGTTTACGTCGGCCTTCAGTGGAGACAAATTTGCGTTAGACTGACAGCACCGCCACACCGCAAAAGGCGCTCGACGCCGCAGCCCTGCAAATACAACGCGCCGCAGGTTCTCTGGCGAGATGATGCGCGCACCAGCCCGCCGCCGTACCTCTCGATCACGATGGGTGACGCCGCCGCGTAACCTCGACCGGTCAGCTCGCCGCAAGCGTCCGTTTCCACGCCGGATAGTCGCGGGTCAGCAGGGTTTTGGGCCATTCGCCGACGTAGCGATAGCCGTTGCGGCGTTCGTGCTCGATCTGCATCAGGTCGCGCCGGATGATGGAATCACGCCCGATGTAGATGGGGCGGCCGTCCTCCAGATCGTAGAACCGGGCCCAGATGCGCGCGCCCGGTTTTGGGGCCAGGATGCGGTCGCGGCGGCCCTGGGCGTCGGTGACGAAGACCTCGGTCGTGTCGCGGAGCGCCGCGCTCTCCAGCCAGGCGACGGCGCCGTTCACGGCGGCGACGACGTCGGGACGGGGGTCGGGCAGGCTCATCAGGAAACGCACGATGCCGACGCTTTCCTGGCCCGACAGGGACGGGGGCTCGAAACGACGCGCCCAGGCGGGCGCCAGGGTCTGGGCGTCGTGCTGGGCGCACCAGCCGGTCAGGACGCCGTCGCGCCGCACCTGCGTCTGTAGAAGGGTCTCGACCCCGCGCGCCACGGCCTGACGCGCTCGCTCGCGCCGCGCTTCATCGACGAAGCCATAGGGCGCTGCGCCGTCGCCCACATCGCGCAGCAGCTCCATCACATGGACCATGGCGTCGTCGTTGTAGGTGATCTGGTCGTGATAGCCGCCGCGCAGCGGATAGAACTGGGCCCAGCCGCCGTTGGGCCGTTGCGCCGCCAGCAGATAGTCGAGGCCCCGGACGAAGGCGATTCGGCTTTCGGCGTCCCCGGCCGCGATCGTTCGCGCCAGAAAGGCCAGCGGCTGGGTCGTGCCGCCATTGTCGATCGTGTTGTTCAGCGCCGGGTCCGCATCGGGGCGGGGCGGGGCGAATAGGTCGGTGTTCTTGGGCCAGCCGCCTTCGGCCGATTGATGCTGGATGAGGATCGCGGCCAGACGTCGCGCTTCGGCCGTCGCATACCAGTCGGCCGGGAGGCGCAGGGCGGCGTTGTTCCAGGCGACGGCGGGCGAGGCGGCGACGGCTTCTTGCGCTGATGCCGGCGCTGGCGTGAAGCCGGCCGCAATCGCCAGGACGCCGAGGATGAGGACCGTGTTCTTCATCGAGAGCCTTTCGGGTTCGGCAAAAAGAAAGGGACGCCGATGTTTCGCGGCGCCCCCCTGAAGGGACAGCGTCCCGGGAGAAGTCAGCTGTCGATCGTCGTCATCAGAACACGAACCGCGCGCCGACGAAGTACTGGCGGCCGGTCGAGCCATAGTTGTTGACCACTGGATCGGCTTGGTAGGCCCAGCGCGTGTCGGTCTGATTGGTCAGGTTCAGCGCCTCGGCGGTGAAGGTGACGTTGTCCGTCAGCTTGTAGGTGAAGGACGCATCCACATTCAGCGTCTCCTCCGAGCCGATGAAGTCGTTGATCAGCGGCGAGTCGCATACGCCCGGATCGCAACCGCCCGACGCCAGCGGATAGGTGGTTTGATAGGCGGCGCGATAGGCCGACGAGACACGCGCGCTCCACTTCTCGACCTCATAGAAGATCGTGGCGTTGAACGATTTGGGCGAGGCGCCCAGGAAGGGCGCCGTGCCCGTCAGGTTGCGGGCCGGGTCCAGGATATATTCCAGCTCGGACTCGATCTGGGTGTAGTTGGCCTGGATGCCGAACCCGTCGAACGGCGCGGGCAGGAAGGTGAAGTTCTGCTGATAGGCGATCTCGAAGCCGTCCAGCTTGCCGCCCGGCGCATCATTGTACTGACGCACCTGGAAGGGCAGGTCCTGGTCGATATAGGCCCGGCGGCTGTCGGAGGCGACATCGGTCAGGCCGTCATAGGCGGCGCGCAGATTGGCGATCTGCTCGGCGTCGAAGATCTCGCTCAGCTTGCCTTCGCGCAGCACCACCTGCGGGAAGCTTTCGATCTCCTTGTGGAACACCGCGAGCGACAGAATGGCGTCGCGGGCGAAATACCATTCGACGTTGAAGTCCAGATTGGACGCGCGGAACGGCTTCAGCTTGGTGTTGCCCAAGGTGATGGCCGCGTTGGATCCGTCGAACTGGGCCGGGTCGGCGCCGATGCCGACCGGAACGGTGAAGGCCGTCACGCCCGGCTGCAGGGCCGTCATCTGCGGGCGGGCCATCACCTTGGCCGCCGCGAAACGCAGCATCAGCTTGTCGTTCAGCTCCCACACCAGGTTCATCGACGGCAGGGTGTCGTTGTACTGGTTGTCGTTCTCGACCGGACGGCCGCTGGGCGAGCGTCCGCGGGAATCGATCTTGGTCTCGGCGCGGCGCAGACCGGCGTTGCCGCGTAGTTCGCCCATGAACAGCGGCACGCGGAAGTCCATCTGGCCATAATAGGACAGGCTGTCCTCATCGACCCAGAAGGTGTTGACCCCGCCGTTGCGCAGGTCCGACAGACGCCAGTCGCCCCAGGCGTTGATACAGTCGCAGTCGAAGCCGAAGCGGTTCTTGAAGGCTTCCAGATTGGGCGCGAAGAAGCTGGTCGGGGTGCCTTCCGGCACGTTCAGTCCGTCGCCCCAGCTGACCAGTTGTCCCATCTGGCCGACGGTCGTGGCGGCCGCCAGTCCGGAGCGCACGCCCTCCAGCAGCGACGGATTCATCGTGTCGCTGATCAGCCGCTCGTAGCGCGTGTAGTAGAAGTCGAATTTGCGCTTGCCGATGCCGAACTTGAACGTGAAGTCGTCGTTCAGATCCCAGACGAAGTCGGCCTTGGCGGTTTGGTAGCCGTTTTCGGTGATGGTCCGGTAGTTGCGAATGGCCGAATAGCCCTTCACGAAGTCCCAGCTGTTCGGATTGGCCACGTCGAAGCCGAACTTCATGATCGGCATATCGCCGCCTTCGCGGTCGTCATAGACGAAGTAGTCATTGCCCGCGACGCCCTGGCCCGAATCCAGCCGGATGAAGTCGACCAGCAGGCCGGTGTTCTCGTTGGTCGATTTGGAATCACCGACCAGCAGCGACATGCGGAAGGTATCGCTGAACTCGTGCTCGATATTGATCGAGTTCTGGCGGAATTCGGTGGTGTAGCCGCCCTGATCGACCGCCGAGCGGAAGTCGACGTTGCCCAGCACCAGATAGTTGGCGTTGGCGCCCGTCTCGCTCAGCCCCGCATCGATCAACCGCACCGACGGACGCCCGATGAACGCGCCGCGCATGGCCAGATACTGGGGGTGCGCGACGTAACCGACCGACCCCGGCTGGTTGTAGTAGTCGTAGACGTCCAGGTTGTTGGGATTGAAGCTGCCCGTTCCGGCGGCCAGGTTCTGGTTGGTTGCGCCGGGCGCCGTGGTGAAGATCGGGGTTGAGCCGTACAGCGACTGGCCGCAGTCGATGGCGTCGCGGAACTCGGTCGCGGCCTGAGTCGCGCAGTTGGCGTAGGCGGCGCGGCGGTTGGCGTAGGAGTTGTTGGTCGCGCTGGTCGTCGGATAGGTCTGGTAGCTGAACGCCGTGGTGGTGCGGTTGCCGTTGGTGTTGTTGCGGTTCAGACCCACCGGTCCGATCTGATAGTTGGTCGAGATCTGCGTCATCTTCGAATACAGATTGTCGAAGTTGATCGTGGTCCGCTCGGTCGGACGCCATTGACCCGACAGGGTCACCCCCAACCGGTCCTGCTCCACGTCGCGGTGGTTCAGCGTCGCCAGAGCCGGAATGCGCACCAGCGAGCCGCGCGTCGCGCCGCCGTTGATCAGATTGTAGGCGGCCGGGTTGGAGCCGATCAGCAGATTGCGCGCTTCCGGATTGGTGACGCGGGGCAGGGCGGTGGCGGGATTGGTGCCGATGGGCAGGGCAAAGCCCTGGTGATCGCCGGCCGCGTTGGTCCCCACATTGTTGAACGTCGCGCCGCGATAGGTGTAGTCGAACGAGCCGACCTGACGCGAATAGCTGTCGATGGCCTGGGTGCGCTCATTGTAGGCGACCGAGCCCAGCAGTCCGAACTCGCCGATCTTGCTGGTCCAGCGGTCGGACGCCAGCAAGGCGAGGCGCGGATTGTGAGTGCCGCCGTTTTCGTAATAGGCGTCCTGAAGCGTCAGGGCCAGGCGACGTTCCTTGAAGTCGAACGGACGCCCCGAGATCAGATCGACCGTGGCGCCCAGCGAGCCCTCGTCCGTCTGGGCGTCGGCGGACTTTTGAACCTTCAGCGAGTTGAACAGCTCGGAGGCGAAGGTGTTGAATTGGAAGCCCCGGTCGCGACGCAGGGCGCCGTCGGCGTTGCTGGCGCCCGAGGTGGACAGGGTTTCCAACCCGTTCAGACGCACGCGGGTGAAGTCGCCGCCCAGACCGCGTACCGAGATCGAGTTGCCCTCGCCGTTCTCGCGGTCGATGGACACACCCGGAATGCGTTGCAGCGATTCCGCCAGGTTGGCGTCCGGGAAGTCGGCGATGTCTTCGGCGTTGATAACGTCGACGATGGTGTTGGAGCGGCGCTTTTCGGTTAGGGCGCTGGCCAGCGACGCCCGGATGCCGGTGACGACGATCTCACCGACTTCGGTGGCGTCCTCGCTGGGAGTCTCCTGCGGCTGGACCTGGGCCTGAACCGGGGCGGCGAACAGCATGGCCCCCATGACGAGCGCGACCGGCGAGGCCGCCGCGCGCAAATATCCCGTGGGTTGAGTTCTCATCCGCTTCCTCCGTTTCGTCGTGCTCCAAACCTCTTTGCGGGTCGGATGCCGACAGTCCCCTGTCCCTCGAACGCCGAGGAACTCCAAAATCTCGTGATGAGATCGACGCGTCCTAAGCGTCAATGTCACCGGTGTCATAAAGCCAAAACCCGTGTTTCGCCAGACCCAAATATTCGCGCGGCATCACAGCGCCTTGAACGTGAAGTTCTTGAACCGCGCCTCGCCCTCGCCGGCGGCGTAGATGCCGGGGCGCAGCATCATAAAGCCGCCCCGGACGTTCTGGTTATAGCCCGAGACCTCCATGCCCCGGTCAAACCGCTGCCAGGTCACGCCGTCGCCCGAGGTGTCGAAATAGACGTTCTGGTAGGCGTTGGTCAGACGGATGAACATGCGTCGTCCATGTGGATTGGCCGGACGCCCCCGCTCGATCCCGTACTGGTGGGTGACGTAGCGGGTCGCGTCGAAACCGAGGCCCGCATACAGGGCGCGGTCGTAGAACAGGATCAGGCCCGCGACCGCGCCAGGGTCGATCTCCACCTCGCATTCGATCTGATAGGCCTGCTCGCCCTGAACGAAGGTCAGGGGCGAGCAATCGACCGGCGCCTTGCCCTTGGCGCGCATGTGCAGGACGCCGTTCTCGCGACGCAGCCGATCCTTCTCGTTCGGCTGCGGGTCGTAGAAACTCCACTGGATGCCGAACTTGTCTGTCGAGAAGTCGTCCGACAGGGCCATGCCGTGCGGCACGGCCTCGCCGCCTCGGGGCTTGGATATTGGCTCGGACAGGTCGCCGCCCTTGGCGCGGAGCCAGCAGTCGTCGGTCCATTCGATGGGGTCCAGCAGGGTCTGGCGGCCCAGGCTCCAATAGGCGTTTTCATAGCCGTGATAGACCATCCACCAGTCGCCCTCGGTGGGGCCTTCGACCAGCGTGGCGTGGCCGCGCGACCACCATTTCTCGGCGCCCGAGGCGGTGCGGACGATGGGGTTGTGCGGGCAGTCCTCCCACGGGCCGTTGATCGACTTCGACCGGGCGGCGATGACCATGTGGCCGGTCGGCGGCCCCGCCGTGCCGCCGATGGCGGTGATCATATAGAAATAGTCGCCGCGCCGCAGCAGCTTGGGCCCTTCTTGGGCGAAGCCTTCGACGATCCAGTCGTCAGGGTAGCGCCAGGCGTTATAGACGCCCTGCTCGACTGGGCCGTCGGTGGCCAGGCCGTCATCGGTCAGCTTCACACGGTCGCCGCCGTTCAGGAACAGGTAGCGTTTGCCGTCCTCGCCGACGATGTGGCCGGGGTCGATGTTGGCCGGGAGTTTCAGGTCGATCGGCTCGCTCCAAGGGCCCTCGATCCTGTCCGCCCAGATGACGTAGTTCGAGCGATACTCGGAGAAGCGGGCAGGGATGTAGCAGTAGAATCTGCCCTCGTGCTTGATCAGCTCCGGCGCCCAGACCGAGCCGATGTTGTTCGTCAGGGCCGCGACCACCGGCTGCCAGTTCACCAGATCGCGAGAATGCCAGATATGGATGCCCGGCACCGACTCGAACGACGAGAAGGTCATGTAGTAGTCCACGCCGTCCTTCAGGATCGACGGATCGGGGTGGTCGCCCGACATGATGGGGTTCAGGAAGGTCCCGTTCCCGAGATCGGCGATCCGCTGGCCCTCGATGCCGCGACGCCATTTCATCGAAGCCCATTCGCGACCCAAAGGCGCGGCCTCCTCGTTCGTCTGGGCGAAAGCGGCGCGCACGGGCAGTGCCGCTACTGCGACGCCGCTCAACAAGCCGGTCAGGGCGGCGCGGCGGTCGATGGGTTTCATGGGCGTTCCATTTGTCGTTGTCATTTGGACGGGCGAGCGGCGGCGATGATCGCCCGAAATGACACCGATGGACAGAGCGTGAAATCGGATTAGTTTTTGCGGTCTGCTAGCGGGGGAATGGACTTGAAGAAATGCGCTGTAGGATCATTCGCAATGGTCTGGGTTATCTCGCTTCCGAACGAACGCTATCTCGGGCCGCAGGACCTTCGGATACGGGCGATGAGCGTCTAGCCGTGCGCCACAGAAATCGCGACCTGACACTTCAGCCGTTCCGGCAAACAGGATTGCTTTGAACGCGCGGTTGGAGTCTTGGCCGGTGCGTTGCCTGATCTCCGACAGCGCCCCATCATGCGGGCACAGGTCGCTCCTAGGCCGCCAAGGCCGACGCAGATGACGCCAGCCACTCCAACTCGTCGCCGTAGGGGTGGCAGTGCGCCAGGATGCGGGTTTCGCCGGTGGGCCAAGCTGTCAGGCGCAGTTCGACGTGGCTGCGGTCGCGGGTCCATTCGAAGCTGATCCAGAGCAGCGGGTGGTCGGCGTCGGCGCGGCGGCCGGCGGTCGAGAGCAGCGCTGCGATCTGGCGCCGGTCGTCGTCGCTCAGATATTGCAGCACCATGGTGTGCATGACGACGCGGCATCGCCCGGCCGCCTGCGGCTCGGCCAGCCGGTCGGCCAACCAGGTCACGGCGTCGCCCTGATCGATGCGCGGCGGATGATCGGCGGCGATGCGCAGGGCGTTCTCGAGGCGTTGGGTGCGCGCCGGCTGGTCGGCCCAGGCGAAGGCCAGCAGTCGTTCGCGATGCGCCGGGTCTGCGGCGTTCAGCGGGTGCAGATCGACCCCGCGCGCCGCCGCGATGGAAACCGGGCCGGCCTTCGGCGACGCGCCCTGCCACAGGGGTTCGATCTGCACGTCGGAGAAGGGATCGCCGGCTGACACCGACCCCAGAGCATAGGCGTAGCGATCCAGATTCAGGTTCAGGCCGCAGCTGGATCCGAGCTCGAGCAACTCGAAGGGCATGGCGCGATCCAGAGGGGCGGCCATCAGCGCGCTCATCAGCGCGGCGGCGCGCGCCACCTCGTTCGTTTGCGGCGGATGGAGGATCCAGTCGGCGATGTATTGATCGTTCCGGGCCAGGGCGTCGACCACGGCCGCGTCGAAGTCGGTGTGTTCGCGACGATAGAGGCTGGTCAGGGCATAGGACCGGCCCGCGCGCGCCAAGGCGTGAAGGGCGCCGTTCAAACGTAGAGCCAGGGCTGCCGCAGCCTGATCTCCCGGCCAGTCATATAGCCGTGCGGCGGTGAGCGGCGCATTCGAAAGCTGCCGGCTTGCGGCTTCGAGAACGCCGGCGACGAAGGGTGACCCCATGGCGCGGCAGCGGTCGGCCTGGGCCGCGAGCTCCTGGGTGAAACGGTTGGCGACGGGGCAGATCATCCAGTCACCGATGGCATCGTCGCGCATTCCGAATAAAACAAACTGTTACTTATCTGTCCCGGCCTGAAGAAGTATTCGCTCGGGAGTTGCGGACCGGCGTTGCTTGAAGCGGCGACGGGAAGGGTGACTTACCTATGATCACCTCGCTTAACAGCGCATGAATCTCGCGAAATTCGGGTCCAGTCGATGTAAGCGCCCGGGCGTCGGCAGCTTAACTATCTTTTTAGTCGTTTCGTCATAGGGGTGGATAGTCACCTGAAAAACAGGGTGTTTTGCGTAGCTCGAACCGAGACCGGGCTGTGCGCAGTGGCGTCAGCTGAGTAATCGGTTGCCCCTAGGTAAGTATAAGTGCGTAACGGGGGCGAGTTCATGATGTCGAAGATGCGAATTCCGAGAAAGCTGCGGCTTTCCTTCATCCTGATCTGCGTCTCGGCGGCGATCATGATGGCGGTCTTTTTCGCCACGATCATGATGATCCGCTCGTCCATCGAGAGCAACAATCTCAGCCGCACGGTCGAGGCGCAGGCCATGTCGCTGGAAACCGCGATCCTGCGCCAGAATAGCCAGTTTCGAGGCTTTCTGGTCACCGGCGACGAGACCTATCTGAAATCCTATTACGAAGGACGCGACGAGTTCGACAAGGTCGTCGTCGAGCTGAAGGGTCAGTTGGGCGACGCCGAAAAACAGGCGCTGCTCGAAAAATCGCGCCTCGCCACCCTGGCCTGGAGAGCCGACTGGGGCGATCGCATGATCGCCGAGGTTCGCGCCGGCAAGCGCGAGCAGGCGCAGCAAGAGGTGCGCGACGCCGGCAAGAAGGTGCTGGTCAGCGCGGCTGTTCTGCCCCTGCGCGACCTGCGTGAGGCCGAAGCCGCCGTGACCGAGAAAAATCTGGAGCGTCAGCAGACCGCGATCGTCACCGCGATCATCGCCCTGATCGTCGGCGGCATCGCCCTGATCACGATCGCCATGGTCCTGTCGGCCATGCTCAGCCGCATGATCGCGCGCCCGATCACGGTCCTGACCGAAGCCATGGGGCAGCTGGCCAAGGGCGACAACGACATCGTCGTGGACGCCAGCCATGCCGACGAACTGGGCGACATGGCGCGCGCGGTCCTGGTGTTCCGCGACACGGCTCTGGCCAAGGCCGAGGCCGAACGGGCCAAGGCGGCCGCCGATCTGGCCAAGGACGCCGCCGAGCGCGAGAAGATCGTCGCCGACGCCGCGCAACGTCACGTCGTCGAGGAGCTCGACACAGCTCTGGAAGCCTTGGCCGCCGGTGATTTGACCCACACCATTCGCACGCCGTTCGCCCCGGAATATGAGCGCCTGCGCACGGCCTTCAACGTGGCGGTCCAGGGTCTGGAAGAAAGCCTGGCCAGCGTCGCCGGTTCGGCCCAAAGCGTTCGCCTGGGCGCCACCCAAATCTGCTCGGCGTCCGAAACCCTGTCGTTGCGAACAGAACAGCAGGCGTCCAGCCTGCAGCAAACCACTACCGCGACCAACCACGTCACCGACATGGTCGGCGACACGGCGCGCAGCGCGGCCAACGCCCGCAACGCCATCACCCTGGCCAATGGCGACGCAGCGGACGGTCGCGTGATCGTTGAAGAAGCGATCGTTGCCATGGACGCCATCAAGGCCGGATCGCAGGAGATCGGCGAGATCATCAACATGATCGATGCCATCGCCTTGCAGACCAATCTTCTGGCCTTGAACGCCGGCGTCGAGGCCGCGAGAGCGGGCGATGCCGGACGTGGGTTCGCCGTTGTCGCCGGCGAGGTGCGCGAACTGGCCAAGCGCACCGTCGACGCCGCCAAGGACATCAAGCAACTGATCAGCAAGTCGTCGGACGAGGTGCGGCTGGGCGTCGATCGGGTCGGCGAAACGAGCGAGATGCTGGCGCGGGTCGTGTCCAAGATCGGCGACGCCAACACCCTGATCGTGGACATCGCGCAAGGAGCGCAGGTCCAGTCCGAGAACCTGAAGCAGGTCAACAGCGCCGTCGGTAGCATGGACCGCATGACCCAGCAGAACGCCGCCATGGCGGAAGAGGCGACGGCGGCGGCGCGCATCCTGGCGACCGAAGCCGATGAGCTGGCGACCCTGGTTTCCAGATTCCGGCTGAATACGACGACCTCGGCCGCGCCGGCGCCTCGCCGGGACACCGCGTCCGCCCCGAGGCCGGCGCCCAAGGTCATCCGCACGGTCGGTGCGCTCGCCCTGTCGAGCGAAGCGGCCGATGACGACTGGAACGAGTTTTAAGATATCAAGCCAGTTGAGTGTAGAAGAAATCGGCGCAGCAATCCGATCTTTGTAAGCGCCGTTATGTCAGTATTAATCCGTAGTCTGGCATTATAAATCATCAAACACATCCGTGTTTTATTGATAACAGCCATGCAAGAAACTGCATGGAAGAATTTCCGAACGAAAATCAGTTGTCCAGTCTCTGCACTGCAAGACAACGCCTTGGAGGCTTCCTTGAAATCCCTGTACCTCACGGCTGCGTTTGCGCCGCTTATCCTCGCCATGCCTGCTCATGCGCAGACGCAGCCTGCGCCGCAGCGCCAGACGGCCTGGGAGGCCAGCCGGACGCGGGCCAATGACGACGTGATCGTGACGGGCGTGGCCAAGGCGCGCGACAGGCTGGACAGCGCGACCTCGACCAGCTCGATCAACGATGTCGAGATCGCCAAGATCGGCGCCTATTCCGTCAACGACCTGTTCCGCACCATCCCCGGCATTCGCGCCGAGGCCAGCACGGGCGAGACCAACGGCAACTATACGATCCGCGGCCTGCCCATGGTCAGCACCGGCGCGAAGTACCTGCAATTCCAGGAAGACGGTCTGCCGGTCCTGGAGTTCGGCGACATCCTGGCGCTGACGTCCGACTATTTCATGCGCTACGACTTCAACGTCGGCCAGATCGAGTCCATCCGCGGCGGGTCGTCCTCGACCTTCGCCTCCAACGCGCCGGGCGGCGTGATCAACCTGATCTCGCAGACGGGTGAGGTCGAAGGCGGCTCGGTCCAGGTGTCTTCGGGCCTGGATTACGACACCTACCGCGGCGACTTCAGCTATGGCGGTCACCTGAGCGACACCGTGCGCTTCCACGTCGGCGGCTTCTATCGCGAGGGTGAAGGCCCGCGCGACGCCGGCTTCACGGGCAACAAGGGCGGCCAGATCAAGGCCAGCATCACCAAGACCTTCGACGGCGGCTTCGTGCGTCTGTACGGCAAGATCCTGGATGACACCGTCGTCGCCTATGGTCCGACGCCTCTGCTGGTGTCCGGCACGAACGACGATCCCAACTACAGCGACGTTCCCAACTTCTCGATGACGCGCGACACCCTGACGTCGCGCAACACCACGGTCTTCCCGCTGCTGGACGGCGACAACAACCTGAAGCGCGTCAATCTGCAGGACGGCAATCAGGTTCAGGTGCGCGCGCTGGGCTTCCAGACCCGCTTCAACCTGCACGGCTGGACGATTTCCGAGCACATGCGCTATGCGCAGCAATCGGGTGATCAGTCGTTCAACTACCCGCTGGCCGTGGTGCCGGCGGCCCAGGCGCCGCTGGCGTTCGGTCGTCGTCCCGGAACCCTGGCCTACGCCACAGGTCCGCGCGCCGGTCAGACGATCACCAGCCCGACGACCCTGAACGGCAACGGCCTGCTGGCCTATTCGACCCTGGTCCACACCGACATCGACAGCCTGGACAACTTCACCAACGATCTGCGCGCCAACCGCGTCTGGAAGATCGGCGGCGGCGACCTGACGACCACCGTTGGCGTCTATTCGGCCCAGCAGGATCTGAAGTTCGATCGCCAGTATATCCCCTTCCTTCAGGACGTCGTGGGCGGCGGAAACTCGGCCCTGGTCGATATCTTCAATACGAACGGCACGCCCCGCACCCAGGACGGCGTGGTCAACTTCTTCGGTCCCTCGGGCGCCGGGTCGAACTCGCGCACCGATGTGACCTACAAGGTGCTGGCTCCTTATGCCTCGCTGAACTACCGGCTGGGCAAGCTGGCGCTGGGTGGGTCGATCCGTTTCGACAGCGGCGACGTCAGCGGCCGCACGGTCGCCAACGGCCTGACCGACGTTCGCACCATCGACGTGGACAACGATGGCGTCATCTCGGAAGCCGAGCGCACCTTCGCCTTTGCGCCGGCGGCCAGCGCCACCCCGGTCGATTACGACTACGACTATGTCTCGTATTCGCTCAGCGCCAACTACCGCGTCTCGGACAGCTTCTCGACTTTCGCCCGTTACAGCGAGGGCGCGCGCGCCGCAGCGGACAAGATCCTGCGTTCGCCGGCCATCAGCAATGTCGACGGCGACCTGCTGCAGGCCGACGCGGCCTATGATCCGGTAAACCAGGCCGAGATCGGCATGAAGTATCGCGCCAACGGCCTGTTCGCCAACGTCACGGGCTTCTGGGCCGAGGTCAGCGAGACCAATCAGCAGATCCGTGCGGATGCCGGCGGCGTCACCCGTCTGGTGCTGGTCCAGCGCAGCTATGAGGCCAAGGGCGCCGAGTTCGAGGCCGGCGTGCGTCACGGTCCGTTCAGCCTGACCGGCAGCGCCACTGTCACCAGCGCCGAGATCACCAAGGCCGAGGATGCGGCCCTGGTCGGCAACTCGCCGCGCCGTCAGGCCGACCTGATCTTCCAGGTCATGCCGCAGTACGAGACGGACCTGTTCACGGTCGGCGCCAGCGTCGTCGGCACGACCGAGAGCTATACGCAGGACGTCAACCAGCTGAAGATGCCGGGCTACGCGACCGTCAACGCCTTCGTCCAGGTGCGCCCCATCGACCGCGTCGTGCTGTCGGTGACCGCCAACAACCTGTTCGACGAAACAGCGCTGACGGAAGTGTCGGCCGACAGCCTGCCCGCCAGCGGCGTGGTCCTGGCACAGGCCCTGCCGGGCCGCACCGTCACCGCGGCCGTGCGCTTCTACTTCTGACGCAAGGCAGGCTTCCGGGCGTGAGCACGGAAGCCTGTTCTGTCAGGGGCTATATCCAATGACAGCGGGCGGCGTTGTTGAGGAGGCGGGCGGATTCGAAGATCAGGTGATCGGCGGACAGGGGCTTGGGGATGACGACGTCGGCGCCGGCGCGCGAGGCCAGATCGCGATGGTTGGACGAGGCGTTTGCCGTCAGCATGGCGATCGGCAGCCTGTTGACCTCGCGCTGCTGTTCGCCTCTGCGGATGCTGCGGATGGCCTCGACCCCGTCCATGACCGGCATCTGCATGTCCATCATGATCAGGTCGTAGGCGTGCGCTGACCACAGGTCGACGGCTTCCTGGCCGTTTTCGGCGACATCGATCTGACAGCCGAAGCCGCTGAGGAGCGCCTGGACGACCTGCTGGTTGACGAGATTGTCCTCCGCTAAGAGGATCCGCGCGCCGTAGAGTCGATCCAGCGCCTCCACATGGCTCTCGCTTTCGCGGGTGATCTCGCCGCTGGGATCCATCGGCAAGTCGAGAACGAAGAGCGTTCCCCGACCGGGCTTTGAACGCACCCTGAGGCCGCCGCTCATCAGCTCCGCCAGGCGACGACTGATGGACAGGCCAAGGCCCGTGCCGCCGAACCGCCGCGAGATGGAATCGTCGGCCTGGCTGAACGGCGAGAACAACAGTTTCGCCGTCGATCGATCAAAGCCCATGCCGGTATCGGCGACGCGGATGCGAAGACGCCGGGACGGCTTAGAGTAGCGCGCATCGACCAGCACCTGGCCGACCGTAGTGAATTTGATGGCGTTGGAGACCAGGTTCAGCAGGATCTGACGCAGACGGGCTCCGTCGCCCATGAGATGGGGCGGAAGGCCGTCGAACCGGGAGATCAGCTCAAGTCCCTTTTCGCTGGCCAGCGGCCGCATCAGATCGACCGCCCCGGAGATGGTGTCGGACGGCGCAAAGGGTTCGTTGACCAGGTTCATCTCGCCAGCCTGGATTTTGGAGAGGTCCAGCACATCGTCCAGGATGCGCCTCAACGTCTCGCCGGACTTGATGATCAGATCAACCTTCTGGCGCGCATCGTCGGGCAGGTCGGCGCCTGACAGGGACTGCGCCAGGCCCAGGACGCCATTCAACGGCGTGCGAACCTCATGGCTCATGGTCGCGAGGAAGGTGTCGCGCAGCGCGGCGGCGCGTTCGGCGACGAGCCGCGCTTCGGAAAGGGCCTCCAGAGCCAGCACATGTTCGGTCACCTCGAAACGGATGGCCGTGTAGGACGCCGGACCCTCGGGACCGCTGAGCGCCGGCACGATCGTCGTATCGACCCAATAGAGGCTGCCGTCCTTGCGACGGTTCCGCAACGTGCCGGTCCAGACCTTGCCGCTGCGGATCGTGCGATACAGATCCTGGAAGAAGGCCTTGGAATGCAGGCCGGAGTTCACGATCCGATGGGTCGATCCGATCAACTCTTCTCGGCTGTAACCGCTGACTGCGACGAACTTCTCGTTGCAGTCGGTGATGACCCCATGTCGATCGGTCGTCACCAGGATGGCGGCGACTTCGAGCGCTCTTCGAAGTTCAGCATCGAGCGCGCCTCCCGTGCTTATCCCCAGCGATCGGGTCGCTGTCAAAGGGTGGGCGGGATGTATTCTGACCGACGCCATCGGCTCTTTCCGGTTGTTGCCTCGCCCACTCTGTTTCCAAAGGCTTGCTCGGCAATCTAGGATTGCGCCGATATGAAATCGTTTCCTTCAGGATGCACTGTTAAGAGTTCGATAGCCCTAAGGGTTGACCTTCGTCTATCTTGCAGGTTGCGGCCAATCCTGTCACACCGGACCTATGGGTGTTCGGGGGACGATGGACGAGTTCACCGTGCGGGAGTTCGATGATCCCGCCATGGCGCTCTATGCGCTCGACACCGCCTTGCTTGAGCTTGATCGCCAGCTTGATCGCGTCCTGCGCGCCGACGGTCAGAGCAATGCCGCCGTCCGCGCCTTGAGCCTGGTCGCCGGCGAGGGCCGTCGCGGGGTCAAACAATGCGCTCTGGGATCGACGCTTCAGGCGCCGCCGGCCTCGCTATCGCGGCTGGTCGATCATTTGGTTCGCGCTGACCTGGTCAAGCGTTCGCCCCATCCAAACGACCGGCGGGTCACCATGCTGGAAATCACCGAGGCAAGCCGCGCCGTTCTGGACGATCGGCGGTCGCAATACGGTCGTCTGGCCGGCCTTTTGACCAGCGAGGGTTTGAAGACCGCCGCCCAGCTGATCCCGCTGCTGCAGGCCATGGCGAAGGACGTCGGTCACGCCGCGACCTGACGTCAGACCGGCGCAAACAATGCTTCCGCTGTGAAACAGTCTACAGGCTGAAGGGACTTCAACCGGCTTTTAGATCGAACGTCGTCCAACTGACCGCCATGCAAGGGGGCCGTCATGTCGGACGCAATGAATCTGGATCAAAGACTTCGCTTCTTGAAGCTGGACGAGGCCGCAAGGTCTCGGCTCGCCGACGCCAGACCCGTCATCGAGGCGGCGCTTCAGCCCAGCCTTGAAGCCTTTTACGCCCAGGTTCGCGCGACGCCTGACGTGGCCCGCTTCTTCGGCGCGGAAAGCCAGATCGCGGGGGCCAAGGACGCCCAGGCGCGACACTGGGGCCTGATCGCCTCGGGCGCCTTTGATCCGGCCTATGTCGAGGGCGTGCGCCGCATCGGCCAAACCCACGCCCGGATCGGCCTGGAGCCGCGCTGGTATATCGGCGGCTACGCCCTGGTCCTGGAAGGGCTGATCGAGGCGATCGTCACATCCCACGCCAAGACGCGGTCGCTGTTTTCGAAGCGCGACGACGGCAAGGCCTTGTCTGCGACGCTGGCCAGCGTCGTGAAGGCCGCAATGCTCGACATGGATTTCGTCATTTCGCTGTATTTGGAAGCCGCCGAGACCAAGCGCCTGGAGGCGGACCAGAAGCGCGCAGAGGCCGAGGCCGAACAGACGCGGGTAGTGGAGGATACGGCGGCGGCTCTGGCGGCTTTGGCGCAGGGCGACCTGCGCACCCGCATCGCGTCCGATTTCACCGGCGGCTATGCGCGCCTGAAGACCGACTTTAACACCGCCATGCAGCGTCTGGACGACGCCATGGCCGAGATCGCCGGCAATACGGGCGCCATGCAGCTGGGCGCCGCCGAAATCAGCGAAGCGGCCGACGACCTGTCGCGGCGCACCGAGCATCAGGCGGCGACGCTGGAGGAAACGGCGGCCGCGCTGGACGAGATCACCGCCACGGTGAAGCGGGCGGCCGAAGGCGCCAGTCGCGCCGCCGCGGTCGTCGAAACCTCGCGTCAATCCGCCGAGCAGTCGCGCGAGGTGGTCAGCCGCGCCGTCGAGGCTATGACCGCGATCGAACAGTCGTCGTCGCAGATCAACCAGATCATCGGCGTCATCGACGAAATCGCCTTCCAGACGAACCTTCTGGCCCTGAACGCGGGCGTCGAGGCCGCGCGCGCGGGTGACGCGGGCCGAGGGTTCGCCGTGGTGGCTTCCGAGGTTCGGGCCCTGGCGCAGCGCTCCGCAGAGGCGGCCAAAGAGATCAAGTCGCTGATCACCACCTCGTCCGTCCAGGTGAAGTCCGGCGTCACCCTGGTCGCCGAAACGGGCGAGGCCCTGTCGTCCATCGTCAAGCGCGTCGCCGAAATCGACGAGCTGATGAACGAGATCACGGCCTCGACGCGCGAGCAGTCGACGGCGCTGGAAGAGGTCAACACCGCCGTCAACCAGATGGACCAGGTGACCCAGCAGAACGCCGCCATGGTCGAACAGTCGACGGCGGCCAGCCACAGCCTGACCTCTGAAAGCCGTCAGTTGTCGGATCTGGTCCAGCGCTTCAGCCTGACACGCGAAACCGCGCTGAGCAGCCGAGCCCTCGCCGCCCCGGCGCCACGCAAGCCAAACGCGACCCGCCCCACGCGTCAGGCCGCCCTGCGATCCTCCAGCTCAGCCGCCCTGGCCGTCGTGGAGGAGGCGGACACAGCGGACTGGGAGGAGTTCTGAGATGAGCGAAGGAAGCGCGAGCTACCGGATGACCTTGGCCTGCGGACGGCTTCTGATGCTCGACGAGATCAATGCGCTGACGTCGCGCTGGAACGAAGCCCTGGCCGCCAGCCAGACCGACGAACAGACCTTCCAGACCATATCCAACGCCTGGCGCGACATGGGTGCCTTCATCAGTCGCGCCGTCTTTCAAAACGCCGCCGACGTCCGCCGACTATCGCTGGAACACCGCTGCCAAAGCGCCGGCAACGACAATGGCTAGCGGACGGGGTCCCTATTCGGCTGCGACCACGACGACCGGTCGGCGTGACATCAGCACGATCATCAGCAGACCAAGGGCGGACGCGCCGGCGCCGGCCAGAGCAACGGCCGGATAGCCGAGGCCGCCGGCGATGACGGCGCCGCCCAGAGCGGCCCCGATGGCGTTGCCGAGATTGAAGGCGCCGATGTTGACGGCCGAAGCCAGGTTCGGGGCGTCACGCGCTGCATCCATCACACGAACCTGAAGCGGCGGCACGAGCGCGAAGCTGGCGATCCCCCACAGGAAGATGAGAACGGCGCTTACGTTGGCCAAAGGCATGGCCACGGCGAAGATCAGCAGGACGAGCGACAGGCCGGCGAGGGTGACGATCAGCGTGCGATCGACGGAACGGTCAGCAAACTTGCCTCCGACCCAGTTGCCGACGGTCAGCCCCAGCCCATAGAGAACGAGCATCGCGGTGACGAAACCCAGCGACGCACCGGTCTGTTCGCGCAGGATCGGCGTGATGTAGGTGAAGACGGTGAACATGGCGCTCGAGCCGATAACGGTCAGGGCCAAGGCCGTAAGGACGCGTCTGCGGCCAAGCACGCGCAGTTCAGCCAACATGTCGCCGGCGGCAGGTGCGGCGGCTTTCGGTAGCGTTAGGGCGAGGGCCGCCATCACCATGACGCCGATCATCGCAATGCCCCAGAAGCTGGCCCGCCATCCCAAGGTTTCCCCAGCCCAGGTGGCCAGAGGCACGCCCACGACATTGGCGATGGTCAAGCCCATGAACATGGCGGCCACCGCCCCGGCCTTGCGGTCTGGCGGCACGAGCCCGGCCGCGACAATTGCGCCGACCCCAAAGAAGGCGCCATGGTTCAGCGACGTGATGATCCGCGCGATCATCAGCAGGGCGTAGTTGTCAGCGAGCGCAGACAGCGCATTGCCAATCGTGAAGATGCCGGCGAGCCCGATGAGCAGGGTGCGGCGAGGAACGCGGCCTGTGGCCAGGGTCATCAAGGGCGCGCCCAGGACGACGCCCAGAGCGTAAGCGCTGATCAGCAGACCGGCCGATGGAATAGACACGCTCAGATCGGTTGCAATGACGGGCAACAGCCCCATGGGGGCGAACTCGGTCACGCCGATGCCGAACGCGCCGGCGGCGAGCGCCAGCAGGGGAGGGTTGAGTTTCATAGGGTGGGCATCCGCAGGCCAACAAGACTTGCGCACAGATGGACGCGACCGTTTCCAACGGTTAGGCCTTCCGAAAGCGAAGGATTTTTGAAATGTACGCAAAGGCGCCGTCAGCGGGCGCGGATCGCGCCCGCGACATGGAGGTGTTCGCGGCCGTGGCTGCGGCCGGCAGCTTTTCAGCAGCCGGTCGGGTTCTGGGGCTGACGCCATCTGCCGTAAGCCGAACGATCGATCGGATCGAGGCGCGACTGGGTGTGCGGCTCGTTCTGAGGACAACCCGCGCATTGACGTTGACGGCCGAAGGCCAGGCCTATCTCAGCGCCGCAAGGAGAATTGTCGCCGACCTGGATGAGGCTGAACAGTCCATTTCGGATCAGGGCGCGCCGCAGGGACGCCTAAGGGTTAGCGCATCCCTGGCGCACGGTCGGCAGGTGGTCGTGCCGCTGATCGGCGCGTTCGTGGCGCGCTACCCGCAAATCCTCGTCGACATCAATCTGACGGATACTGTCGTGGATGTCGCGGCTGGGCAGGCCGATGTCGCCATTCGTTTCGGGCCGTTGCTGGACAGTCCGCTGACGGCGCGACGGCTGGGTGAGACAGGGCGAACGATCGTGGCGTCGCCGACCTATCTCGCGCGTCGCGGCGTGCCGCACGTGCCGGAGGACCTGCACCAACATGACTGCCTGAACTTCAACTTCCGAAGGTTGGAGCCCGTGTGGCCTTTCCGACGGGACGGTCGTGACTATGCGCTCACGGTTCGCGGCCCCGTGGAAGCAAACAATGGCGAGAGCCTGACGCAACTTGCGCTGGCCGGCGTCGGCGTAACGCGCGTGGGCAACTTCAGCGTCGCCGACGCCATCGCGAAGGGTGAGCTCGTGCCGCTGCTCGAAGAATTCAACCCTGGCGACCGCGAGCCCATCCATGCCGTCTTTGTCGGCGGGGCCAGCGTGCCCGCTCGCATCCGGGTGTTTGTCGACTTCTTGGTCGATCAACTGCGGCCGGAATCGGTGGCAAGAGATACGGCCGAGTTCGCCCTGAATTCTGCAAAGGTGTGATCGCGGCAAATCGTCGTAGAAATGATGCATGCGGAACCGTCACCGCTGGCTTGGCTTTTCCCTCATACCGGGATCAGGAGGTACGGGATGGGGCGGATGACAGGGCCGGGGGTACAGGTTTGAGTTGGACGCCCTATTGCGGTCCCGCGCCGGCTTTCGGCGAGTGGCGCTGGAACCTTGATCCGATCTTGCTGGCCGTCCTCGTTGCAGCTGCGGGCCTGGTCCTTTGGCGGCTGGAAGGGCGGCGGCGCGGCTATGGGCTGGCGGCCGTCGCTGTTTTAGCCGTTGGATTTGTGTCCCCACTGTGCGCCCTTAGCTCGGCGCTGTTCTCGGCGAGGACGGTGCATCATGTGCTGTTGGTCGGCGTCGCCGCGCCCCTGCTGGCGGCGGCCTTACCGATAAGACGATATGGGTCGCTGATCCTGGCGACGGCGGTGCAGGCGGTGGTGTTCTGGGCCTGGCACGCGCCTGACGCCTATGGCGCCGCCCTGTCGAACGATGCGGTCTATTGGGTGATGCAGATCAGTCTGCTGGCGAGCGCCGTCTGGTTTTGGTGCGCGGCGCGGTCGGCGTCTGCGCCGGCGGCGGTCATCGCCCTGTTGGCGGCCATGCTGGCGATGGGGCTGCTTGGGGCGGTGCTGACCTTTGCGGGGCAGGCGGTTTATGCGCCCCATGCCTATTCCACCCTGGCTTGGGGCATGACGCCGCTCGAGGATCAGCAGGCGGCCGGGCTGATCATGTGGGCGCCGGCGGCGGCGCTGTATCTGTTCGCCGCCCTGTGGCGGCTGGGGCGGATGATCGGCCCCGACGCCGAGGCGCATCCGGCATGATCGAAAGACTGTTCAGGCAGCTGCTGGAATGGGCGGCGGGTCACCATGACGAGGGGCGCTACTCGCCCGTCGGCATCGGCTTCCATTGGGTGATGGCGGGGCTGGTGATCTTCCAGCTCGGCTGGGGCTGGTGGATGGGGCGGCAGCCGGTGGGCGGGGCCATGATGGCCGCCTACGACCTGCATTTCGCGATCGGCGTGCTGATGCTGATCCTGGTGATCGGCCGGCTGTCATGGCGTTTACTGGCGCCCGACCTGATCAATGATGCGGACAAGCCAGGTTGGGAAAGCATGGCCGCCCATGTGACCCACTATGTCTTCTACATCTGCCTGTTCGGCCTGCCGCTGTCGGGCTGGGCCATGATCTCAGCGACGGATCGGACGCGTCAGCTGGAGACGTTGGGCTTCATCAAATGGCCGCTGCTGCCGCTGCAGGATCTGTCCAACACCCAGCTATGGGCGATCGAGGCGGCGGCGGAATGGATGCACTGGGGACTGGTCATCACGCTGCTGCTGATGATTCCGATCCACGCCGGCGCGGCGCTCAAGCACCATCTGATCGATAGGGACGACGTGTTTCACGCGATGCTGCCGGTCGTGCCGCTGCTTCGACCGAAGCGGACCCGGTGGCAGCGGCGCTGGCGCGCGCTGGAGAAGCGGGTTGCGTCGACAGCCAGGACGCTATGGCGCGGGCTTCTGGGTCCGAAAGCGATTTGACGGCGGCGGCCATGACGCCGCGCGGGTCGTTGCGGCGTTTGCCTGCTTTCCAGCGGTCGATCTGTTCCAGCGTGTAGGCGGCGGGCTGACCGGCGATCTGCGGGTTGCCGCCTTGGCCCGAGCCTTGACCCCGGTCGCCGTGACATGAGGCGCAGGCGACGATGCCGCGCGAAGGGTCGCCGTTCAGATAGATGGCGGGCGCAGGCGCCATCGACGCGGGCGTTTGCGTCGGCGGCGCGGGCAGGGCGGCGTAGTAGGCGGCGACCTCGCGTCGGCCCTGCTGGTCCAAGGCCTTGGCGATGCGGGTCATGGCGTCGTCGGGACGAAGGCCCGATGCATAGTCTTCCAGCTGCTTCTGCAGATAGCCGGCGTCCAAACCCGCCAGGCGCGGGGCGGCGACCCCATCCCCGCCGCCGTCCAGGCCGTGACAGGTGAAGCAGGCGTTGGCCGCCCCGCCGGCGCCGCCGCTCATGGCGATGACCTGACCGTTCGCCGTGAAGGTGCGATCCGTCTGGCCCGGCGTGGAGTCGCAGGCGGCGAGGCCGGTCAGCAGAACAAGGACGGAAAGGGAGGCGCGCACGGCGGTGCAACACCTGCTTATGGCGAAGGTTCCTTGGGGCGATGCGCCGAGGCTCCATGTCGCAGTCGGGAACCTCCTTCCGACAAGAGGATTGCTCTGGCGAAGCTTTGGGGGGCGGATGGGTTTTCGGACGACGGGCGAAGCGATGGGACGACGGGCGGCGGCCTGCGCGCTGGCGCTCGCCCTGTGCGCCTGCGTGGACAAGTCCGACCTGCCCCGGCCGGTGGTTCAGGCCGATGCGGCCGCCGGACTGGCGGTGATCAAGGAAGTCGGTTGCGCGGCCTGTCACCGGATACCCGGCGTCGCCTGGCCCGAGGGCCGGTCCGGCTCGAACCTAGCGGGGTTCGGCGCGCGCCCCCTGATCGCCGGACGCTTGCCTAACCAGCCCGATGTCCTGATCCGCTGGCTGATCGACGCGCCGTCGATGGACCCCGGAACCGCCATGCCGCCCATGCCCCTGACGCAAGACCAAGCCCGCGACGTCGCGGCCTTTCTGTACACGCTCGATGAAGACTGACGCCCCTCCCGGAATCGCCGGCTGGCCGCCACCCGTGCTGGATCCGGCCGGACCCTTCGCCGGACCGATCCAGACCGTCGCCTGGGTGCTGTTCATCATGGCGGCGGTGGTCATGGTTGTGGTGGCCGTGGCGCTCGGCATCGCCCTGTTCGGGCCGCGCAAATGGAAGCGGCGGGTCGGCGGCGAACGCCTGATCTGGATTGCGGGACTGGTCTTCCCGGTGGTCGTTCTAACAGGGCTGCTGGTCTATGGGCTGACCACCACGGCGCGGGTGGCCGATGCGCCCAAGCCCGGCGAAATGCGGGTGCGCGTCACCGGCGAAATGTGGTGGTGGCGCGTCGCCTATCTGGACGGTCAGGGGCGAGAAATCGTCCAGGACGCCAACGAGGTCCACATCCCGGCCGGCCAGCCTGTCGTGTTCGAGCTGGAAAGCGCGGACGTGATCCACAGCTTCTGGGTGCCGCGCCTGGGCGGAAAGACCGACATGATCCCCGGCCGCCGCAACTTCATGCGCCTGCAAGCCGATGCGCCTGGGACCTACGGCGGCCAATGCGCCGAATACTGCGGCGGTCCTCACGCCCTGATGGGGCTGGTGGTCGTGGCCCATGCGCCGGACGACTATGTCGCATGGTTGGCGCGTCAGTCGCGGCCGGCGGCCGTCGTGCCCTCGGCTCAGGGGCCGCTTGCCTTGATCGACCAGGGGCGCAACGTCTTCGCCGCCTCGGGCTGCGCCGCGTGTCACACCATTCGCGGAACCGAGGCGAACGGTCTGGCGGGACCGGACCTGACCCACGTCGGCTCGCGCCAGACGCTGGGCGCCGGCATCCTGCCGAACAATCAGGGGACGATGGCCGGCTGGATTTCGGACAGTCAGAGCCTGAAGCCCGGCAACCGGATGCCGTCCTATGCCGTCCTGTCGGGCCAGGACGTGCGCGCCGTCGCCGCCTATCTGGAAAGTCTGAAATGAGTTCGGAAACCGGGTTCGATCCCGAACTCTACAAACGCTTCCCCACCACCGAAGCCCGGCCCGAGGGCGAGCTGGAGCAGCTCGACGAGGTCTGGTGCGGCCCGCGGCGGCCGTGGGAGTGGATCACGGCGATCAACAACAACTACATCGGCGTCTATTACGTCGGCGCGGCCATGCTGTTCTTTGTGCTGGCAGGCGTGCTGGCGCTGTTGATGCGGACCCAACTGGCCCTGCCGATGACGGGTTTCCTGGCGCAGGAGACCTACAACCAGATCTTCACCATGCACGGCACGGTGATGATGTTCCTGTTCGCGGTGCCCGCGGTCGAGGCGCTGGGCGTGCTGTTGCTGCCGCAGATGCTGGGGGCGCGCGATCTGCCGTTCCCGAGGCTGAGCGCCTACGCCTTCTGGGCCTATCTGGTCGGGGGGCTGTGCTTCTTCGCCTCGCTGTTCTTCGGCCTGGCGCCGAATGGCGGCTGGTTCATGTATCCGCCGCTGACGTCGACGACTTACTCGCCGGGCATCAACGCCGACTTCTGGCTCTTGGGCATCGGCTTCATCGAGATTTCGGCCATCGCCGGCGCCATCGAGATCATCGTCGGGGTGCTGAAGACGCGGGCGCCGGGCATGACGCTGGACAAGCTGCCGATCTTCGCCTGGGCCATGCTGATCTTCGCTTGCATGATCATCATCGCCTTTCCGTCGATCATTCTTTCTACCCTGCTGCTGGAGCTGGAACGCGCGCTGGGCTGGCCCTTCTTCGATGCGGCCAAGGGCGGCGACCCCTTGCTGTGGCAACACCTGTTCTGGTTCTTCGGCCACCCCGAGGTCTACATCATCTTCCTGCCGGCGGCGGGGGCGATGTCGACCCTGATCCCGGCTGTCGCCCAGACCAAGCTGGTCGGCTATCGACTGGTGGTCCTGGCTATGCTGGCGACCGGGTTCATCAGCTTCGGCGTCTGGGCGCACCACATGTTCACCACGGGCATGCCGCAGATCTCGATCAACTATTTCAGCGCCGCCTCCATGGCCGTCAGCGTGCCGGCGGGGGTGCAGGTCTTTGCCTGGATCGCCACCCTGGCGGCGGGCAAGATGCGGTTCAACACGCCGGGCCTGTTTGCGGTCGGGGGGCTGGTGATCTTCGTCATGGGCGGGCTGACCGGGGTGATGGTCGCCATGGTGCCGTTCGACTGGCAGGCCCACGACAGCTATTTCATCGTCGCCCACCTGCATTACGTCCTGATCGGCGGGATGGTCTTCCCGTTATTCGCCGCCATCTACTACTGGACGCCGATGTCCAGCAGTCGGCCGCTCAGCGAGCTTTGGGGCAAGTGGATCTTCTGGCTGATGTTTGTCGGTCACAACGTCACCTTCATGCCCATGCACCTGACCGGGCTGATGGGCATGCCGCGCCGGGTCTATACCTATCTGCCGGATCGGGGCTGGGACCTGCCCAATATGATCTCGACCGTCGGCTCCTTCATGTTCGGCCTGGCGGTGGTGCTGTGGATGATCGACATGATCCGCAACTTCCGGCCCTTCGGCGAGAAGGACGCGGGCAATGTCTTTGGCGGGCCGGGGCTGGAGTGGCTGCCCGCCGGTCGATACTCGCTGCGCTCCGTCCCGGTGATCAAGAGCCTGTATCCGGTGTGGGACCAGCCGAACCTGGCGCGCGACGTCGAGGCCGGCCGCTACTTCCTGCCCGGCGCCCCGCGCGGCGAGCGCGAGACCATGATCACCAGCCCGATCAACGCCGAGCCTCAATATCTCCAGCGGATGCCCCGGCCCTCCAGCTGGTATGTCTGGGGCGCGATCTTCACCGCCGGCTTTTTCTTGATCCTGACGATCCAGGCCTATCTCGCCTCGGTCATCAGCGGCGTTCTAGCGATCTATTGCATCCTCAAATGGTGCTGGGCGCTGGATCGACCCAGCGGACCGGCGACGGTGGACGTCGGGGGCGGCGTGCGATTGCCGACCTATGTGTCCGGCCCCAGCAGTCACGGCTGGTGGGCGATGGTCATCACTCTGATCGTGGCGGGCATGGTCGCGATCATGGCCTGCTTCTCCTATGTCTTCCTGTGGAGCCGGCGGCCGGACCTGTGGCAGGCGCCGCCCGAGATCGGCTCCCTGCCGCTGACTCTGGGCCTGCTGACGGCCGCCGGGATCGGCGCCTGGGCCTCCCAAGGTGCGTTGAAGCTGGACCGGCCGCGCAGCGCCGGCATCGCCGCCGTCCTGATGCTGGTCGCCACCCTGGCGGCGGGCGGCGCCTTTGCGGCCGAGGCCTCGGCCTGGTGGGACTCGGGCCTGCGCCCCGACGCCTCCAGCCAGGGCGCGACCGTCTATGCGCTGTTGGCCTGGCAGGGGACATTCGTCGGCATCTCGCTCTTGATGGGGCCGTTCGTCCTGCTGCGCTGGCTTTTCGGCCTGGTGTCGTCCCGTTATCCGGCGACCTTCGAGGTGGTCGCCCTGTTCGTGGCCTTCACGGCGGTTCAGGGCGCGGCGACGACCCTTCTGATCCGCCTTTTTCCGGGCGTCGGCGCATGAGGTTCTGGCTGCTGATGCTGGGGGGGCTCCTGATCTGGGCCGCCCATTTCATGGGCCTGTATCTGCTGTCCAGCGCCGCCGACGTGGCGCGCGGGGATGCCGGCGCCTGGAACATTTCCGGGCTGATTTTCAGCGCCCTGTGTCTGGCAACTATTGGCGCCCTATGTTGGAAATGTCTGATTGCCTTGCGTGCAAAGCCGGAAGCGACACGGTCCTTCGGCTTGCGCCTGGCGATCGCCGGGGGCCTGCTCGGTGCAATCGGAGTTGTCTTTCATACTCTGGTGCTTGTCGTCGACGGTAAGATGTGAAGCTAGTTTAGCAGCCTGATCTCTACCGAAAATCAGGCCGCATAGTATTTCCGGTAGGCGCGGTAGTCATAGCCGGCGTGGCCATAGCCTTGGCCTGACTGCGCCCGGACATCGACCTGGGACAGGGTGACGCCCAAGGGTCGGGCGCCGGCTTGATGCAGGATGCGCAAAGCGGCGGCGACGGCGCGCGACGGGGTCTTTCGCCAGCGGGCCAGCAGGATGACGGAGTCGGCCTTGGCTGACAGGATGCGGGCGTCGGCGAGGACCAGGACGGGCGCGGTGTCGATGACGATCAGGTCGAAAGCCTGACGCAGTTCGTCGAGCAGGGTGGTCATCGGCGGGGCGCCTAACAGGTCGTCGGCCGACAGGCCTGATCCCGATAGGGGCAGAACCTGCGCGCCGGAGGCCGGGTCCAGCACCAGGACGTTTCGCCAGGCCACCGCGCCATGCAGGACCTCGGCCAGGCCGTGTTCGGGGTTCAGGCCCACCATCCGCGTCACGCCGCGCCGACGCGGGTCGCCGTCGATCAACAGCACGCGTCCGCCGGAGCGTGCGGCGACGCGGGCCAGACAGACGGCTGTGGTGGTCTTGCCTTCGCCGGGCACGGCGGAGGTGACGGCGACGATGCGCGCGGACGGTTCGCCCACGACGCTGACGATCGGGGTGATCGAAGTGCGCAGCGCCCGGAAGGCTTCGGCGAAGACCGACAGCGGGCGTTGGACGACGAGGTCGATCGGATGCAGCGTCTGATCCTCAGCCGACGCCACCGATGAGGCGAGGGGAATGGCGCCGACGGCCCCGACGCCCAGCCTGCGCTCGAGGTCATCGGGACCGCTGAGCCCTGTTTGCATGGCGTTTGCGATGATGACGGCGCCGGTTCCCGCCGCCGCGCCGAGCATCAGACCCAGCGCGAGGCTGATCATCAGGTTCGGCGCGCTTTGCGCGGTCGGAGGCGTGGCGCGCGAGACGATGCGGGCGTCCGCCTGTTCGACGCCGGTCTGGGCGCTGGTCTCGCGATAACGATCCAGGAAGGCGCGGTAGATGGCGCGGGCGGCCTCGGCCTCACCTTCCAGTTCGCGCAGACGCACCGAGGCGGCGTTGTTGTCGGCCAAGGCGCCGCGCGCAGCGTCCAGGCTGGACTGGACCGAGGCGGCGCGTTGGCGGGCGACCTGGGCCTGGGCGTCCAGGTTCGAGACGACACGGCGGATCTCGGCCTGGATCTGCGCGTCGATGTCGGCCAGCTCCTGACGGGCGCGGATCATGTCGGGGTGCAAAGGGCCGTAGCGGACAGAAAGGTCCGCGACGCGCGTGCTGATCGCCGCGCGCTGGGCGCGCAGGTTCTGAACCACGGGAGAGGAGAGGGCCTCGCCCACATCGTCGCCGTTGGAGCCGGCCGCCATCTGAGAGCGGGCGGTGCGCAGGCGGGCGTCCTGTTCGGCCTGTTGCGCGCGGGCCAGGGCGAGTTGCTGGTTGTAGGCCGAGATTTCCTGCTCCGTCAGGGTGGCGCCCTGGGCGCTGAGCAGGCCATTGTCGATCCGGTAGGCTGAGACGGCCGCGTCGGCGGCCTCGACCTGGCGGCGCAGATCTTCCAGCCGGGCGCCCAGGAAGGTGTTGGCCTGGGCGTTGGCGTCAAACTTGGCGGTGAGTTGAGACTGGAGATAGGCGTCGGCGAAGGTGTTGGCGATGCGGGCAGCCTTAATCGGACTTTCGGAGGTGAAGCTGACCGCCATCGAATAGGTCAGGCCGACGCGGCGCACGGTCAGGCGTCGCCGGACGGCGTCGATCACCTGTTGGCGCTCGATCTGGCTATCGGTCGGCGCAGGCGTGGCGCGCGGCAGGTGTTGGGTGAGGGGCGAGGATCGCAGGCGGGCGTTGAACTCGGAATCGCGGATCAGGCCCAGCGTCTGTACGACCTGGGCGGCGAGCTGGGGTGACTTCAGAACCTCGACCTCGGTGTCGACGATGGCCGCCTCGGCGTCGAGCGCCGACAGCACGGCCTGTCCCGCCACGACCTGTTCCTTGCGGGTGTTGATCTGGAGGCTGGCGGTCGCAGTATAGACGGGCGGCTGGCCCAGCATCAGCGCCAGCACGATCAGGCAGACGGCTGCTGCGACAGCGATAAACAGGCCGAGACGACGCCGGAAGGCGGCGATCAAGGCATGGAGGTCGATGGCGTCGTCCGCAGGCTGGCCGGGACCGCCGATCGCGGGGTCGTGGTGGGTCATCGCGCCATCGAACGGTGATCGTCCCGTCCAGTGGTGCGATGATGCCTTCAGGTTGTCAATCTTCGCGCTGTGGCCGTGTGTTCAGAACTGCGAGACGACAGCGACGGAAAGGCGCGTCGAGCGATAGCTCGGTCCTGCCGCCGCGCCGGACGAGGATTGATCGAGAAAGGTCACGCCGGCGGTCAGACCGTAGAGACGGTTGAGGCGATAGACGGCGCTGAAGCCGGCGGTAAAGCGCGTGTCCGTGCGGTCGAGGCCGTTGTAGCCGTCCTCGCTCCACGCCGTTTCCGCCGTCAGGATCAGGTTGCGCAGCAGTTCGTGGTCCACGCTGATCGACAGGTCGGTGCGCAGGGCGCCGGCCGAGTCGATCACGCCGGTGTCCGCGACGCTGCGCGCCGCGGTGGCGGTCAGAGTCGTCAGTTGGGTGGGGAACCACGACAGGCGCGCACGACCGCCGAAGCCGTCGAGATCGCCATAGGCTGCGTCTTGGAAGTCATGGCGGATGTATCCGGCGGCGACCTCGCCCCGGATCAGCGCGCCCAGCTCGAAGTCCACGCCAGCCAAGGCTTCGTGACCGGAAGAGGATCGTTCCGGCGACCCTGCCACCTTGCGATAGTTGCGGTCATCGCGGGCGACCTGAAAGAACAGGGCCATCGCGGGAGAGAGGGCGTAGTCCGCGCGGCCGGTCAGGCGGGCGACGGTGCGATCCCGGTCGTCCTGTTCGATGACGGCGCCGGCAGCGCTCAGTCCATTGCGGTAGTCGTAGCGAAGGAGGGCGGCCTTGGCTGACAGGCGCAATCGACCTTGCGAGCGTGTCGCCGCCAGCGAGGTGGAAGCCAGATCGAAGGTGATCGGGCGGCGAGCGCCGGGGCCGGCGCCGGGGGCCGTGCGGGCTTCGTGATCGCGGGCGTAGTCGGCGGCCAAGGTGATGTCGACGCCTCGCGCCACGTCGAGACGACCGGCGCCGCCCAGGCTCCAGTCGGTCGTGTTCTCGCTGTCGAAGTCGAGGTTGCGGTCGATCTCGGCGCGGGCGCGGGTTTCAAACGCGTGGCGCGACCAGTTGGATCGGACGACGACTTCAGGCGTCAGGCGCAGGGTCGTTGCAGGCTGACGGTCGCCCTCGGCCGCAAAGATATTGTTGTCATGGACGACGCCCGACTGAAGCCGGGGAAAGGCCGTGAAGCCGCCGGCCCGGATGCCGAGCGGGTCATAGGCGGGTTGCGGCCGATCACGCACGGCGACCGCGCGGTTGCGAACGAAGAGGTCGATTTGCGCGTCTTGAGCCGAGCGCAAAGCCTGGGCCGAGGCGTCGGTTGCGCCGAACAGCAGCAGGGCGATGCCAGCCGGCAGGATTTCGCGTCGCATCGGCCCCCAGCCTTCCTGCGTCAGCCGTTCTCGTATTGACGCCACCAAGCGACGAACTTTTCCAGTCCGATCTTCAGCGGGGCCTTGGGCTGATAACCGCACAGGGCGTTCAGCTTTGAAATGTCCGCATAGGTGGCGGTGACGTCGCCTGGCTGCATCGGCCGCATGATCTTGTTCGCCTGGGCGCCTAGCGCGGTTTCCAGCGTGGAGATCATCTCCATCAGGCCAACGGGCTGGCTGTCGCCGATATTGTAGATCTCATGCACGCCCCGCGCGGGGGGACGGTCCAGAACGGCGACCACGCCGTCGACGATGTCGTCGATATAGGTGAAGTCGCGCGCCATCTTGCCTTCGCCATAGACCTCGATCGGCTCGCCGCGCACGATCTTCTGGGTGAAGCTGAAATAGGCCATGTCGGGCCGGCCCCAGGGGCCATAGACGGTGAAGAACCGCAGGCCCGATTGCGGAAAGCCGTAGAGCTTGGCGTAGCTCTGGCTCATCAGTTCGCACGAGCGTTTGGTCGCGGCGTAGAGCGAGACGGGATTGACCGTCGGATCGTCTTCACGAAAGCCCGAACCCTCCAGCGGCCGATCGCCATAGACCGAACTGGACGAGGCATAGACCAAATGGGTCACGTCATTGTGCCGCGCGGCCTCCAGCATCGACAGATGGCCGGCCAGATTGGACCGCTCATAGGCGAAGGGGTTTTCGAGCGAGTAGCGGACGCCGGCCTGAGCCGCGAGGTGGACGATCCGCTTGACCCCGGCGTCTGAAACGAGGGCACGCATCTGCGCGTGGTCGGCGATATCGGCGCGGACCATCCTGAAACCGTCGCGACCCTCAAGCCGAGCGGCGCGGGCGGCTTTCAGGCGCGGATCATAGTAGTCGTTGAAGACATCGACGCCGATCACCTGCTCGCCCCGGTCCAGCAGGCGCTCGGCGACGTGCATGCCGATGAAGCCGGCCGCACCGGTGACGAGGATCGGCGACCCCATCAGCCGCGCCCGATGCCCATGTAGCGGAAGCCGCGATGCTTCATGTCCTCGGGTCGATAGATGTTGCGCAGATCGACCAGGACCGGCTGTTTCATCAGCAGCTTGATGCGGTCCAGATCCAGGGCGCGGAACTGGTCCCATTCGGTGACGAGGACCACAGCGTCAGCGCCGACGACGGCGTCATAGGCGCTGTCCTTCATCTGGATGTCCGGCAAAAGCTTAGCGGCCTCATGCATGCCTTCGGGATCGAAGGCCTGGACGGTCGCGCCTGCGGCGATCAGGGCAGGCGCGATGTCCAGTGATGGGGCGTCACGCATGTCGTCGGTGTTCGGCTTAAACGTCAGACCCAGAAGGGCGACCGTCTTGCCCTGGACACTTGTCCCCAGGGTCGCGGCGACGCGGTCGGCCATGGCCTTCTTGCGGGCGTCGTTGACCTCGACCGTCGCCTCAATCAGCTTTGTCGGCGCGCCATACTGCTGGGCGGTGCGGACCAGGGCGATAGTGTCCTTGGGGAAGCACGAGCCGCCATAGCCGGGGCCGGCGTGCAGGAACTTCGAGCCGATACGCTTGTCCAGGCCGATGCCGCGCGCGACCTGCTGGACGTCGGCCCCGACGGCTTCGCACAGGTCGGCCATCTCGTTGATGAAGGTGATCTTCATCGCCAGGAAGGCGTTGGCGGCGTATTTGATCAGCTCGGACGTGCGACGGCCCACAAACAGCAGCGGGCTCTCATTCAGGTTCAGCGGACGATAAAGTTCGCTCATCACCTTTTGCGCGCGACCGCCGGTGTCGCCGGTCATGTCGTCGATGCCGATGACGACGCGGTCGGGACGTTTGAAGTCGCCGATCGCGGCGCCTTCACGCAGAAATTCGGGGTTGGAGACGACGGCGAAGTCGGCCTTCGGATTGGTCTTGCGGATAATCGCCTCGACCTCGTCGCCCGTGCCGACCGGGACGGTCGATTTGGTGACGACGACCGTGAAGCCTTCGATCAGGCCGGCGATCTCCTCGGCGGCAGCGTGGACGTAGGACAGGTCGGCATGGCCGTCGCCGCGACGCGTCGGCGTGCCCACGGCGATGAAGACGGCGTCCGCCCGGCGAATGGCCTCGGCGCCGTCCAGGGTGAAGAACAGTCGGCCTTCGCGCACATTGGCGGCGACCAGATCATCCAGCCCCGGCTCGTAGATCGGGATTTCGCCCCGCTCCAGCCGTTCGATCTTGGACGGGTCCTTGTCGATGCAGGTGACGACATGGCCGAAGTCGGCGAAACAGGCGCCGGACACCAGGCCCACATAGCCCGTCCCAATCATCGCTACGCGCATCGAAATCCCTCATCAGCCGCGAGCCGACCTTTAGCGGTGCGGTGCGCCCGGGGACAATGGCTTTTGGTTTCGCGGTGCAACGCGCCTGCAGCCGACGCCGTCCAGCGCCGGCTGCAGGATCGGGCTTTACAGGACGCCGATCATCGAGGCGACCAGCGGGTGACGGACGATGTCGCGCTCGGCCAGACGCACCACGGCGATGTCGGGCACGGCCTCCAGTCGCGCCGAGATGTCCGACAGGCCCGAGATGCCGGGCAGCAGGTCCGACTGCTGCGGATCGCCGGTCACCACCATGGTCGAATGCCAGCCCAGGCGGGTCAGCAACATCTTGAGCTGGACGTAGGTGCAGTTCTGCGCCTCGTCCACGACGATGAAGGCGTTATTCAGCGTGCGGCCGCGCATATAGCCGACCGGGGCGATCTCGATCAGACCTTCGGCCATCAGCGCCTTGACCCGCTTCATCGACAGACGATCGGACAGGGCGTCGTAGAGCGGGCGCAGATAGGGAGCCAGCTTGTCTTCCATGTCGCCGGGCAGGAAGCCGATGGATTCGCCGGCCTCGACGGCGGGACGGCTCAGGACGATGCGGCCGACCTTTCCGGCCTCAAGCGCCTCGACCGCCTTGGCGACGGCGAGGTAGGTCTTGCCCGTGCCTGCCGGACCCAGCGCCATGACCAGATTGTGGTGGTCGATAGCCTCCATCAGTTCGCCCTGGCCCTCGGACTTGGGCTTCAGCGTCTTCAGATAGCCTTGGTCGCGGTCGTCGTTCGAAGGATAGGGCGACCATCCTGATCGTTCGTTATGCGGGGCGTGAAGCCGGCGAATTTTCGACTCCTCCATGAAATCACGCGAATCCAGGATTCCGTGTTCACGCGTTTGACGCTTGGTTGCAGCACGCTTGGTCATGGACGCCTCCAGGGCATGAAAAAAGGCGGACCCGAACGGGCGCCGCCTTGGATGGTCTTGGGGAGGAAGAGGTCGCGGCCTGCAGAGCAGCGGCCCGGATCGACAGCAGGGCCGTCTGCAACGGGGTGCGCCCGTCGCCGAACAACCGAACCAGGATCCCAACGCGCCACGCGAAAGCCCCGACTTGATGACCGGATCGGGCTTGATCCGGTTTCGGATCCGGGGCCGAAATGGCGACCCACGAATCGCATCAACAGAATGATGCTATCGTGGTTAGCGATCCGTTAAAGCCCTCATTTTTTAAAGATTAGGCGGTGTACAGATGACCATTTACGCCTTGGGCGACAGCAAACCGCAGCTTCCGCCGCGGGGCGAATACTGGGTGGCGCCAAGCGCATCGGTGATAGGGAATGTGATTCTCCATCCCAACGCCAGTGTCTGGTTCGGCGCCGTGCTGCGCGGGGACAACGATCCGATCACAGTGGGGCCTGACAGCAACATTCAGGACGGCAGCGTGCTGCACACCGACATGGGGTCGCCGCTGACGCTGGGGCGCGGCGTGACGGTGGGGCACAACGCGATGCTGCATGGCTGCGAGGTCGGGGATTACAGCCTGATCGGCATCGGGGCGGTGGTGCTGAACGGCGTCAAGATCGGCCGGAACTGCATCATCGGGGCCAACGCGCTGATTACCGAAGGCAAGATCATCCCGGACAACAGTCTGGTGGTGGGCCAGCCCGGCAAGGTGGTGCGGGAACGTGACCCGGCGCACATCGCCGTGCTGCAAATGTCGGCCGAACACTATGTGCAGAACTGGAAGCGGTTCGCAGCGGAGCTTCGGCCTCTATGATCGGCTGAGAATGGTCCGCGCCGCGGCTGCATCAGCGTCGATCTGGGTCTTCAGGGCGTCGAGACCGTCGAAGGTCTCCTCGCCACGCAGCCAGGCGATCAGTTGGGTGTCGAGCGTCTGGCCGTAGAGGTCGCCGTCGAAGTCAAAAAGCCAGACCTCCAGCAGCGGGGTCTCCAGCGCATACATGGGACGCACGCCCAGGCTGGCGACGCCGTCGATCACCCGCCCGTCCGGCAATCGGCTGCGGGTCGCATAGACGCCGTAGGCGGGGCGCATATAGTCGCCGAGCGCGACATTGGCGGTCGGCACGCCGATGGTGCGGCCGCGCTTGTCGCCGTGGATCACCTCGCCCCGAATGGCGAAGGGGCGGCCCAGGATGGCGGCGGCGCGGGCCATGTCGCCAGCCTTCAGGGCCTCGCGCACGGCGCTGGACGACAGTTTCAGCCCGTCCGCGTCATCCAGCCGTTCGGCGACCGAAACGCTGAAGCCCAGCCGTTCGCCATAGGCGCGCAAGGCCTCGGGCGAGCCGGATCGGCCCTTGCCGAAGGTAAAGTCGAAGCCGACGGCGGCATGGCGAATGCCCAGACCCTCGGCCAGCACTCGTTCGGCGAAGGCGGCGTCGGTCATGCCGGCCATCTCGGCGTCGAAGGGTAGAAGATACAGGATGTCTACGCCCAGCGGCGACAAGGCCTCGGCCATCTGGCCGGGCGTCATCAGTCGAAAGGGCGCGGCGTCCTTCTGGAACCAGCGGCGCGGATGAGGATCGAAGCTGACGACGCCCAGCGGCGCGCCCAGCCGTTCCGCCGCGTCGCGTGCGCCGGCGATGACTACCTGATGCCCGCGATGCACGCCGTCGAAGGCGCCGACGGCGACCGCCGCGCCCTTCAGCGCGTCCGGCACCTCGCGCCAGTCGCGCCAAATACGCGCAATCTGCATCAACGCTGGGACGGTTTGCGCCGGCGGGGGACGCGGACGACGGCGACGCCGTCCATGATCATGGTCTCGCCGACGAAGCCTTCGCAGCTGAGCTTGACCCGCGCGCTCTCGGGCTCGACCTCGATCACGGTGATCAGGATGCGCACGACGTCGTCGATCCGCACCGGCTGATGGAAGGCCAGGGTCTGGGAAATGTAGATCGAGCCGGCGCCCGGCAGGATGGTGCCGACCACGGCCGATCCGAACGAGGCGCTGAGCAAGCCGTGGGCGATCCGGCCGCGATAGGCGGTCTTGGAGGCGAAGGCCTCGTCCAGATGCACCGGGTTGAAGTCGTCGGACGCCTCGGCGAACAGCCGAATGCGGTCCTCCGTCGCGACGACGATTTTCTCGGCCGCCATGCCGACGTGAAGTTCGTCCAGGATGTAACCACCGGACGGATGCTGCTGAACCAATTCGACCATGGATGAGGCTTTAGCGGCGGTGCGACAAAATGGCGAGCCTTACCAGTTCAGTTCGAGCGCGGCGTATCGCGCATAGGTCGTTTCCGCCTTCAGCAGGGCGGCGGCGCGGGCCGGGTCGAGCGCGCCGTCTTCGCCCTTGGCCTGGTCGCCGTGGATGCCTTGGGCGATGAACAGGCAGTCCAGCCCTTGCGCGTTCGCGCCCATCACGTCGGTGACGACGCCATCGCCGATGCACAGGACGCGCGAGCGATCGACGGGCCGGCCCAGCAGGCCTTCCGCCTCCTTGATCGCCAGATCATAGATCGGGGCGAAGGGCTTGCCCGCCATCACGACCCGGCCGCCCTGCGATTCATAGAGGTCGGCCAGCGATCCGCCGCAATAGATCAGCTGGTCGCCGCGCTGCACGACGCGGTCGGGATTGGCGCAGATCAGTTCGATGTCGCGTGCGGCGCCGACGGCGAAACGCTCACGGTAGTCTTCGGGCGTCTCGACCGTGTCGTCCACCGGGCCGGTGACAGAGATGAAGGCGGCGTCCTCAGGCGACGCGGCGCGCTCGAGGCCAAGACCCGCGTACAGCGGCGCGTCACGCTCGGGGCCGACGATCCAAGCCGGACCGGGCGCGCGCCTGGCCAGTTCGGCGCGGGTCGCGTCGCCGGAGGTGACGAAGGCCTTCCACGCCTCGCGCGGCACGCTCAGCCCATCCAACTGAGCGATCACGTCCGAGGCCGGGCGGGGCGAGTTGGAGATCAGCACGACGTGGCCACCCTCGCGGTTGAACCGCGTCAGCGCCTCGCACGGGCCAGCCCAGCTTTCGCGCCCATTATGGATCACGCCCCACACGTCGCAGAGCAGGATGTCATAATCGCCGGCGACGGCGCCGAGGTGGGGCAGGGCGTGGGGGAGGGTCATGGGGCGTTGGTAGCCGCTAGGACGCGGAGGCGAAAGTCTCCTCCCCATGAAATGGGGAGGGGGACCGCGAAGCGGTGGAGGGGGTTCTTGAAACGGGCTCGGAGCGTGTGATGCGGATAAGCCCCTCCGTCACGGCGCGAAGACGCGCCGCGCCACCTCCCCACGGAGTGGGGAGGAGACCGTCTAGAACCGGCGACGCTGCTCGGCGCTGCGCAGGGTGGAGCGCAGGAACTCGGCCGGGGGGTCGGTCTCGGCCAACACCTGTTCCTTGATGGCGCGGGGTTCGCCGAACAGGTGGCCCTGGCCCATGCCGACGTCCAGTTCGAGAATGTCGACGACCTGGCGTTCGTTCTCGACCTTTTCGGCGATGACCTCGACGCCGTAGCGGCGGGTCAGGGCGGCGAAATCGGCCGCCTGGATGTCGGGCATGGAGCGCAAGGGCGCGCCGCCGTCCAGGTCCAGCAGTTGTTCGATCATCAGGTCGGCCGCAACCTTGATGAACTTGACGTCCGAGCGTTGCAGATCGGCAAAGTCGAGGTCCAGCGTCTGCACCTTGTCCAGCGAGAAGCGGAAGCCCAGGTCGGCCAGCTTGGCCATGTTGCGCGCCTCGATGGCGCCGCGCGCGTCGAACGTCGCCTGACCCAGTTCGAAGATCAGCGCCTGGTTCAGGTCGCGGTTCTCGGACAGGAAGTCGAGAAACTGCGGGAAGAAGGTCTCGTCGCCCAGCGAGGTCAGGGCCACGTTGCAGAAGACGCCGACCTTGCGATCCTGACGCGCCAGCCGCCGCACGATCTGGGCGCAGCGGAACAGCAGCAGATTGTCGATCGCCGGCACCAGACCCTCGCCCTCCGCCAGGGACAGATATTCCGCCGGCATCATGACGCGGTCGGTGGCGTCGCGCAGCCGGGTGAAGCTCTCGTAGAAGATCGTCCGGCGTTGGGGCAGGGAGACGACCGGCTGAAGATACAGATCGACGCGGCCTTCACTGAGCGCTTCGTGGATGGTGCGCAGCAGGACGTTGGATTGGGCCATGCGACGGCCCTCGAAGGTCTCGACACCGATATGCGGCGCGGCGGCCAGGCGTTCGTCGATGCTTTCGCTCATCTGCTGGACCAGCGATTCCAGCATCCGGACCTCGCCGGTCAGGGCGTCGGTGTCGGACAGGACGCCGGTCTCGATGGCGTGCGCCAGTTCGGTCAGGGCGCCCTGTGTCGATTCCATCGCATCGGCGAGCAGCCGGTGGGCCTCGCGGACCTGGCCGATTTCCTTTTTCAGGACGCGGCGTTCGGCGATGCCGGTGACGATGCCGTGGAAGGCGCCCAACAGCCCCAGTGCGCCGAGCGTTCCGGCCACGCCTGCGCCGATCCCAAGGCCCGCGCGCCACAGGAAGGCGCCCACGGTCATGCCGAGGAACAGATAGGCGAAGTAGAGGAAGCCCGTTGTTACGTTGCGCATCGGCTGGCGGTCGGCCACTCCCGGATGGAATCGCCTGAGTATCAGGCTATCAATGTCATTCGGCTAGAGCGGGGTTGCAAATATCCCCGCCAAACCTACGGGAAACGCAATGGAACTGTTCGATCTGACCGGCAAGGTCGCAATCATCACCGGCTCGTCGCGGGGAATCGGCAAGGCCATCGCCGAACGGCTGGCCGAACACGGGGCCAAGGTCGTCATCTCGTCGCGCAAGGCCGGGCCGTGCGACGAGGTCGCCGCCGAGATCAACGGCAAGTATGGCGAGGGACGCGCAATTGCCGTTCCCGCCAACATCGCCTCGAAGGAGGATTTGCAGCGGCTGGTTGATGAGACCAACGCCGTCTTCGGCCAGATCGACATCCTGGTGTGCAATGCCGCGACCAATCCCTACGCCGGGCCGATGGCGGGCATCGCCGACGACCAGTTCGAGAAGATCCTGCAGAATAACGTCATCTCGAACCATTGGCTGATCCAGATGGTCGCGCCGCAGATGCTGGAGCGCAGGGACGGGGCGATCCTGGTGATCTCGTCCATCGGCGGGCTTCGCGGCAACGCCCTGATCGGCGCCTACAATATCTCCAAGGCGGCGGACATGCAGCTGGTGCGCAATCTGGCGGTGGAGTGGGGACCGTCGAACGTGCGGGTCAACTGCATTGCGCCTGGGCTGGTTCAGACCGATTTCGCCAAATATCTGTGGGAGAACCCGGAGCTGTTGAAGCAGGTCACCGAGCCGGCGCCGCTGAAAAGGATCGGCCAGCCCGATGAAATCGCGGGCACGGCGGTCTATCTGTGCAGCCCTGCGTCGGCCTATGTGACCGGCCAGACCCTTGTGGTGGACGGTGGATTGACGATTGCCTGGTGAAGATACGCGCTCAAGCCGCACGGCGGGCGGTAGCGCAAAAGCGTGGAAGCAGGATTTCGCATGGCGCCTGGAGGCCTTCGGCTTTCAGGCGCTGTTCGGCTTTTTGCGCCTGCTGGGCGTCGAGCGGGCGTCGGGGTTGGGCGGCTGGCTGCTGCGCACGCTGGGGCCGCTGACCGGCACGCAGAAGACGGTAATGCGCAACCTGCGGATCGCCTTTCCTGACATGCCGGCAGACGAGCGCGAGGCGCTGGCCTTGGCGCAATGGGATCAGACGGGCCGGACCTTCGCCGAACTGGCGGTCATGGATCATCTGACGCCCGAAGGCGGGCGGGTCGAAGTGGTCGGGATGGAGCGGTTGCACGCCCTGCGCGACAGCGGCAAGCCGGCGGTGCTGATCTCGGGCCATCTGGCCAACTTTGAGGTGATGGCGGCGGTGATCATGGCGTCGGGCGTGCCGTGTCAGGTGACCTATCGCGCCGCCAACAATCCGTATGTCGACGCCCTGATCCGCCAGAGCCGGGAGCGGTACGGCATCCGCCTGTTCGCGCCCAAGGGCGACGGGACGCGCGAACTGATGGCGGGGATGAAGCGCGGCGATTCCATCGCTCTGCTGGTCGATCAGAAATACAATCAGGGGCCAGAGGTTGAGTTCTTCGGCCAGCCGGTGAACGCCTCGCCGGGGGCGGCCAGGCTGGCGTTGAAATTCGACACGGTCATGCTGCCGCTGTCGGTGGTGCGCCTGCCGGGCGTGCGGTTCCGGGTTACGGCGCACGAGCCGATCGTGGTCAGCCAGAGCGAGGACAAGGCGGCCGATACGCTGGCCGGCATCCAGGCCGCCAATCGTTTCGTCGAGGACCGGGTCAGAGAGCATCCCGTGGACTGGTTCTGGGTCCACAAGCGCTGGCCCGACAAGGTCTATGCGGCGTTGGACCGCGAGGCGTCCGATCCTCGACGGTAAGGCCCGGCGTAGTCGGGCGTATCGCGGCGCCGACGGCACGGGCCGATATAGCCATCGGTCTTGATGAAGGGGCGCGGCCGCATGATGACGGCGTTCAGCCGATCCAGAATGGCCTTGGCGGTGATCGGCTTGACGATGAACTCGGTCACTCCGGCGTCGCGCGCCTCGTAGACGCGGCTGCGTTCGGAATGGCCGGTCATCATGATGATCGGCAGAAACGGATTGGGGCTGTCGGGGCTGGTGCGGACCAGCCGTGTGAACTCGACCCCGTCCAGCGGGAACATGTTGAAATCGACAATGGCCAGATCGATCGCGTGGCGACGCAGCAGATCGAAAGCCGTGGCTCCCTCGGACGCCTCATAGACGTTGCGGATGTCGGCCGAATGCAGCACGGCCGACGCGATGGCGCGCATATTCTGATTGTCGTCCACAAGCAGGACGTTCAGCGATTTCAGAGAGAACATCGGGCCCCGCCAGATCTTTGATCGAGGCTAAGGGGATATGCGTAGTCTCGCAAGAGGAGCCTTTGATCAGGCTAGACTTTCTGGAACACGCGCCCCGATCATGAGGGAAGGATCCAGGTTGCGATCGCGCCATTTCATGCGCCAGCACAGGTGGGGGCCGGTGGCGCGGCCGGTCATGCCGACGCGGCCCAGCGCATCGCCGCGCCGGACGCGCTGACCCAGCGCCACATCCAGCCGCGACTGGTGCAGATAGCAGCTGATCAGGCCTTGGCCGTGGTCGATCAGGGTCAGGCCGCCCTCGAAATGCATTTCGGGGCGGACGAAGGCGATGCGGCCGTCGGCGGGGGCGCGGATCACGCTGCCCTGAGGGGCGGCCAGGTCGATGCCGTAGTGCGGCCGGGCGGGCGTGCCGTTCAGGACGCGCTGGGCGCCCCAGGCGCTGGAGACGCGGTAGCTCTCGAGCGGCCAGGCGAAGCCATCCTTGAAGTCGTCGGAGTCGATGCGGCTGGCGAAGCCCTCCGTCTTCAGCGCGATCTCCTGCTGGATGCGGGCCAGGAGGGCGGGATCGCTGGGCTCGACGGTCGAGGACGGCAGGCCGTTCACGCTGGTCGAGGGGAAGGCGTAGGGAGCGATGTCGAGGGTGCGCCGGGCGGACCGGCCGTCGGCGCGGGCCTCGATCTGGACGCTGGCGGAGGCGTCGCGGTCGAAGCCGATCACGAAGAGGCCGGCGGCCGAGGCGGTGGTCAGGGCTTCGCCGTCGATGAAGATCAGAGCGCGCGGCGCGGTGCGACCGAAGGCGTAGCCGCCCTGACGCCAGGCGCCATTCATGACCAGCGGCAGGGCGTTGCGGTCTTCAGCCATCAGCGGCGCGGCGATCAGACTGGCGCCCGCACCGGTCAGCAGGGCGCGGCGCGACGGGATCATTTATCGCCTTGCTGGGCGGCGATGAATTCGGCCGGGCCGAAATAGGGCTGCTGACGGCTGGGGCTCCAATAGCGGAGGACTTCCAGAGGGATCGGTTTGTCCGTGACGGCGCAGCGCACGAAGCGGCCCGGCTTCAAGACGGCGAACTCGCCGTCGCCATAGTGAAGAAGGGCCTGATCTGCGGCGATTTTGTCCATCAGCGGACGATAGCGGGCGGCGCGCGGTGCGGAAAGGGGCTCAGGGCGCCGCGACCGCATCCGTGATCGGGCCGTCCGCGGCTGCGGGTCGGATCGCGCCGGCGGCGGGCGGCTTCGGCTTGCCGCCCATCCGGTCGGTGAACAGGAAGACGAAGGGGTTCAGCGAGATCGACAGCAGGGCGGCGGCCAGGATCAGGTCGTGGGTCTCGCGGCTCATGGCGCCCAGGGACACGCCGAGCGCGGCTAGGATGAAGGAGAACTCGCCGATCTGGGCCAGGGACGCTGCGACGGTGAAGCCGGTCGGCCGATCCAGTTTGAAGGTCTGGGTGATGACCAGGGCCGCGACCGACTTGCCGACGATTACGATGCCCAGCACGCCTAGGACCGCCCACGGCTGGCGCACCACGATCATCGGGTCGAACAGCATGCCGACCGAAACGAAGAACAGCACGGCGAAGGCGTCGCGCAGCGGCAGGGACCGCTCGGCCGCATTGTGACCCAGGGGCGAGGCGTTCATCACCAGACCGGCCAGGAAGGCGCCCAGCGCGAAGGAATGGAACAGGAAATAGGCCAGCCAGGCGATGCCCAGGGCGATGGCGAGGACACCCAGGGTAAAAAGCTCGCGCGACTTGGTGTGGGCGATGCGGATCAGCAGCCAGGGAATGACCTTGCCGCCGACGACCAGCATGCCGACGACGAACAGCACGACCTTGAGCAGGGTCAGGCCGACGTCTGCACCCAGGGCCGCAAAGTCCGTCCGTGTTCCGGCCGGGACAAGCACCATGGGCAGCATGACCAGGGCGATGACGATGACCAGATCCTCGACGATCAGCCAGCCCACGGCGATGCGGCCGATCTCGCCCTTGACCTGTTTGCGCTCCTCAAGCGCGCGCAGCAGGACGACGGTCGAGGCGACGGACAATGCAAAGCCCATCAGCAGGGCCTCGACATCGCCCAGGCCCAGCACGAACCGGCCGAGCCCCCAGCCCAGCACGGTGGCGACGCCGATCTGAACCAGGGCGCCGGGAATGGCGACCTTGCGGACCTGCATCAGATCCTTGGGCGAGAAGTGCAGGCCGACGCCGAACATCAGCAGGATGACGCCGATCTCGGCCAGTTGCGGCGCCAGTTCGGTGTCGGCGACGAAGCCGCCCGTATAGGGGCCGACGATCACGCCCGCGACCAGATAGCCCACCAAGGGCGACAGTTTCAGCCGATGCGCCAGCATGCCGAACACGAAGGCGAGGACGAAGCCCCCGACCAGGGTGAGGATCAGGCTGTCGGCATGCGGCATCAGGGCTCCTGTCGCGAGCGAAGGTGTGATTTGGGTAGGCTTTGCAGTTGGGGCGCGAGGGGCGGTTTGACAAGATGACGCAGTGTCGCGCGGGACGGAAAACGGCTTCGTCTTCGCGGCGCTCGGCCTGCGAAGTCTGGAGGGCTGGGCGGAGCGCCGGGCCTTCGCCCGGAGTTCTGTGTGTGTTGTTACCGTTTCGACGAAGGGTATGACGCTCCGCGCGGAAGGTTGGCCTGCAAGCTCGGGGCGCCGAGCGGTGGCGGTCTTATCGCCTAACCCCATAAGCCTGCGACGGGCGGGTCGGAGCAGCGATCCCCGATCCCCGGTTCGGCCGAGTATCCCCCTCGACCCTGCGACGCGACTGCGGGCGCCGGGGCGATTCCCCGACCGATAAGCCCCGGCGCCGCGATGGGATCTCACCATCGCCCCCGTTCCATCCGCTCTCGCCGCCGCAAGGTCGCAGGCCAGGCGAGCCCTCCATGCGACGAGACGGATGTATTATGGGGCCGTTTGACCCCGTGGATGGGAGACGGGGGACA